>Ga0207907_100001_pt1 | contig 912672 bp, 833 predicted proteins | sample LinPmetageLP52_FD_184062 | JGI IMG/M metagenome (GOLD analysis project Ga0207907, IMG submission 184062) | Marine viral communities from the Subarctic Pacific Ocean - LP-52 (SPAdes) | ecosystem: Environmental > Aquatic > Marine > Oceanic | place: Pacific Ocean | collected 2011-08-26
CTTTTTCTTTCAGGCGAACGGCCTCTTCTATAGCGATTTCGCAGAAGGGGTTCATCGACATTTTGACGTTGGCGAGATCGACGCCGGAGTTATCCGCTTTGACGCGAACCTTGACGTTGTAATCAACGACTCGCTTAACCGCTACAAGTACTTTCATGATTGCCTCATTTTTGGATGGACCAAAACAAAACTCGTTAAAAAATGACCAGAAAGAAGATTTTATTCACGTTCAGACTGGAGCGAGCCCGTCATTCAAAAGCCCTTTATCATGACGGCCAGCTCACAGGCGGTCAATACTCGCAACCCGACCATAGGCGTAAAGGCGAGACAAGTCGCCATCTTTGCATTGGAGCCGAAACAACTGGCTGTTATACTTCACGGCTAATCGATCATGGAAGATCATACGAAAAATCGATACTTGTGACCGGCCTAAAAGTAGGAGATACATAGTGGAACGCGAATTCATGGAGTTTGACGTTGTCATCGTAGGTGCTGGCCCTTCCGGCCTGGCAGCTGCATGTCGAATCAAAAAGCAGGCAGCTGAATCCGGCCAGGAAGTCAGCGTCTGCGTTGTAGAAAAAGGCTCCGAAGTCGGCGCCCACATCCTCTCCGGCGCCGTGTTTGAGACTCGCGCCCTGGATGAGCTGTTCCCCGACTGGAAAGAGCTTGGCGCACCATTGAACACACCGGTCACGCGTGATGACATCTATATGCTCACCAGCGCTGAGAAAGGTAGCAAGATACCTGACCTGTTCGTGCCCAAGACTATGCACAACGAAGGTAACTACATCATCTCCCTCGGCAACCTGTGCCGCTGGTTGGCTGAACAAGCTGAAGCACTTGAGGTTGAGGTGTATCCGGGCTTCGCCGCTCAGGAAGCGCTGATCGATGAGAACGGTGTAGTACGCGGCATTCTGACCGGTGACCTGGGCGTTGATCGCGAAGGCAACCCAAAAGAAGGTTTCTATACCCCCGGAATGGAACTGCGCGCCAAATACACACTGTTCGCTGAAGGTTGCCGTGGTCATATCGGCAAGCAGCTGATCAAGCGCTACAACCTGGATTCCGAAGCTGATGCTCAGCATTACGGTATCGGCATCAAAGAAATTTGGGACATCGACCCCGCCAAACACGAGCAGGGCCTGGTAGTACACACTGCTGGCTGGCCGCTTGATATTGTCGGCACCGAGAACACCGGCGGCTCCTTCCTGTATCACATCGAGAACAACCAGATTGTTGTGGGCCTGATCATTGATCTGTCCTACTCCAACCCGCACCTATCGCCGTTCGATGAGTTCCAGCGCTACAAGCATCACCCCGTTATCAAGCAATACCTGGAAGGCGGCAAGCGCGTTTCCTACGGCGCACGCGCGATCTGTAAAGGCGGCCTGAACTCACTGCCGAAGATGGTTTTCCCAGGCGGCGCGCTCATCGGTTGTGATTTGGGCACCTTGAACTTTGCCAAAATCAAAGGCAGCCATACTGCGATGAAATCCGGCATGCTGGCAGCTGATGCGGTAGTTGAAGCGCTGAAAGCGGGCCGTGAAGGCGGCGATGAGCTGACCGGTTACGTTGACGGCTTCAAAGCCAGCTGGTTGCACGATGAGTTGTTTGCTTCACGCAACTTCGGCCCAGCTCTGCACAAGTTTGGTCCGTTGATGGGTGGCGCATTCAATTACATCGATCAGAACTGGTTCGGCGGCAAAATTCCATTCACGCTGCACGATACCAAACCCGATTATGCTTGCATGAAAAAAGCTGCTGACGTCGCGAAGATCGCTTATCCCAAGCCGGATGGCGTGATCAGCTTCGACAAGTTGTCTTCGGTGTTCATCTCCAACACCAACCATGAAGAAGACCAGCCAGTTCATCTCACGCTGAAAGATCCAAGCATTCCGCTGGAGAAGAACCTGCCACTGTACGATGAGCCAGCGCAGCGTTACTGCCCGGCCGGCGTTTATGAGATTGTTACTGAAGACAATGGTGACAAGCGCTTCCAGATCAATGCTCAGAACTGCGTGCATTGTAAAACCTGTGACATCAAGGACCCGTCCCAGAACATCAACTGGGTGGCTCCTGAAGGTACTGGCGGCCCGAACTACCCGAACATGTAACGCGCAGGCGCGTTACAGCGGCAAGTTTCAAGCTGCAAGCGATAAGAAAACCCCGGCCTCTGTGCCGGGTTTTTTATTGTCTCCAAACCGAAGCCCGGAAGGACAGAAACAAGAACGACCACTCCATCGATAATATCAGTCGAGAAAGCCAAGCTACAAAGCTGTCAGTCGTACTCGTCTCATTCACGAGCGGCCTTACGAGTGAGTATGCATCCAGGCCATATAGAGCAGATGCATTTGCGGCGGGTTATTTGCAATGAATTGAAGTACTACTGACTCAGCTTTCAGCCACGCAGAGCCCGCTCCATGTTCCGGTTGCCAGGATGAGCGGGGACTCCGCCCCCGCCCTGCCCTTAGAGCCAACTCCAGGAGAACCCAGTGTAGACTCCAAAACCTTCGCCGGGGGTAAGGCGCGCTGCCTCAACACCGTTATCGTTATAACCTGGCGTGACCGTCGCAGCGTAGCGCTCATCCGTCAGATTGCGCAGCTCAAGCCATGTTTGCCAGTCGCGCTTGGGCGAATCGTAACCCAGGGTGGCGCCAAAGGTGCGGTAGGCATCAGCGTGCCATGAGTTGGCGTAATCCACCGGCACCTCGGAAGCATACTGTGCGTTCAAGCCAACATAAACACCCGCCGGGTGCTGATAGCGCAGCTCACCCTGATAGTAGTGTTGCGGCAGGCCAGGCAGGCGGTTGTCGCCAAAGATGTCGTCATCGCGGTAATGGAAGTCGCTGAAGGTATAGGCCTGACGCAGCGCCAGCGCGCCTAGCTCGTCACCCTGCCAAAGCACACTGGTCAGTCCCGCTTCAAGCCCTTGATGCACGGTCGGACTGGCGTTCGACTCAGGAAAAAAATTCGGCTCGATCTCGACGGTAAGCAGTTCGTGACGAACCTGGGCGTAGTAATACGCCAGATCCCATAGCCCAACCACCGAATCACCGCGGGCGCCAATCTCAAAGGTCGTCGCGGTCTGGTTGTCCAGACTGACCGGCGTGCTTTGGCGTTTGCTCCAGGGCTGATTGCTGACCGGGAAGCGGGTCGGCGAACCCCAGATCATCGACCACGGGTGCGGCGGTTCAACCGAACGGGACAGGTTACCGTAGATCTCGCTACCGGAATCCAGCTGGTAGCGCAGGCCCAAACGCGGAGCGTAATCCCAGGTGCCTTCGTTCAGCTTTTCATTGTCGTCAGGCCAAGTTACCTCAACCTCACGTTCTGTATAAATCAACGCGAGCCCACTGGTTAACCATAGCTTGGGCGCCAGCTCCAGATCATTGCTGACATGCAGCACGTTGTCCGAGCCCTGATGGATATATTTGCGCATCAGAGTACCCGCCGGATACGGCGTGCCGTCGGCAGTAAACGGCCGATAAGCAGTTTCCTTGGCCTTGCTGCTGGGCAAGTTGGTCGTGGTCCGCCAACCGACCGTGGTCTTGGCGTTCCGCCCAAACAGCTCGTGCTCACGCTTGTAGTTCAGTGTTGCACTGACATCACTGTAATCCACCCGGATGCGATACGGACTCTCCATTAGATCCATCGGATAGTGGTGATAGACCAAGCCCACCTCCAGCGTGCTCACGTCGTCCAGTCGCAGCGTGGTCTTGTTCGCCAGCCAGGTGCTGCCGGGCTGCTCGCGTTTGGCGTCTAGGGCGATGTTGGCGGCGCTGGCCTGAGTTGGATCGTCATCGATTTGGCTCTGCGTCAGACGGCCCGGCGACTGATGTTCGGTCTCGCGGTAACGCAGGAAGAAACGGGTTTCTAGATCGGGACTCAGCTGCAGGCCGAAGTTGGCCACCACCCCCTTGCCACTGCCGGCAGCCTGATCCTGCTGCCCGTCGTAGTGCAGATCGGTGATACCGATATAGTAGTCAAGGTTGTCGATGACCTGACCTGAAGCGATGTGGCGCTTTAGGTAGCCGTCGCTGCCCGCCTCCATGCGCAGCTGCAAACGCGGCGCATCAAAACCACTGCGAGTGATGTAATCCACAGCGCCACCCAATGCCAGCGCCCCCCGATCAAAGCCGTTGGCGCCGCGCAGCACCTCGGCACGGCTGAGCCACAAAGGTTCCAGCAGCTCATAGGGAGTACCACCAGAGCCGGTCAGCGGCAGGCCGTCGAGCATGATGTGATTGCCAGAGGCATGCGCGCCGGGGCCACGGTTAATGCCCGAGCCGCGGATGCTGATCTTCACCCCTTCGTTGCCGGGCGACTGAGCATACACGCCAGGCTGGTAGGCCAACACATCGGCCACACCAGCAACACGGCCCTGCTCTACCCGCTGCATATCGACCACATTAGTGCCACCCGGCACCTCATCCAACTGCTCGCGTGCCAGCGCCACCTCATCCAGCGTCTTACCGGAAATGGTAATGGCATCGAGCTGTGCCACGTCCCGATCCTGCGCCAGTGCAGGGGAGGCAAGCAGGCACGACAGATACAGCGGCGCCAGACGGATCGGAGGGGTTAACAGATTGGACATGCAGCAACTCCAGCATCGGATAAACACAACGTAGACCTTGGCCTGCGGCTATGTAGAATCGGCGCATTTTACGGGTTTAACCGGAACCGACAACCAGCGCGTGATCTCGCAGTCTGTTCAACGCCCTGCTGAGTGCTGGAGTTTTAGATTGAAAGGCAGGCGCGTCGCGCGTCCGCGCATTGAGAGCAGAACGTCTGAAGGCTTAACGCCGGACAACATTTAGTCTGCTCGCCGCTAAAGCAGCGAAGCTTCTTCACGCAGCGGAATAACATCCACCGCCACGCTGAGTACGTGCTCCCCGCCGCCGGTCATCACGCCTTTAAGCGGCGTAACATCAGCAAAGTCACGCCCCCAACCGAGCACAATGTAGCGTTCATCCGGCATACAGCCGTTGGTAGGGTCTATTTCCAACCAGCCCCAGCCGGGTATGAAAACAGAAGCCCAAGCATGGGTCGCATCAGCGCCCAGCAGCTTCACTTCGCCTGGCGGCGGCGAGGTTTCCATGTAACCGCTAATATAACGTGCAGCCAAGCCCAACGAACGCAAGCAGCCAATCGCTAGGTGGGCAAAATCCTGGCAAACCCCGCGCTTACTTTTGAGAACGTCAGCCAGCGGCGTCGCGACCGTGGTGAATTCCGGGTCATAAACGAATTCATTGAAAATTTTGCTATTAAGCTGCAGCACAGCATCGACCAAATTGCGCCCTGGTGAAAAGCAATCCCGGGCATAATCTGCCAACCAGCTTTGCTGGTAAATAAAGGGCGAACTGAGCACATACAGACGCGCTTCGAGACAGTCGCGGTTGGTTCTGCGCGGGTCCAACTGCAACTCCCCTACGGCAGCTTCCCAGCCAATATTGCTGAAAAAATCAGCCGCTAAGCGTGGCCGGGTAACGATGTCGCTACGCACGGTCACATCCAAGCTTTCATGCAGTGACTCGATGGAAAAGTACACCACCCGATTACCGAAAAAGTCGGTTCGCTCACGCAGGCGATCCGGCGTGGGTGAGATCACTAGCTGGGTATTGCTGCAATCCTGCCACGGCAGATCACGAGGCAGGATGCGCGCCTCGTTATGGCTCAGCGTGACCGCGCTGCTATATTCATAATGGGTGGTATGGCGTAACTGGTATTTCATTTACTGCCTCGGTCAGGGTTGCCCGCTGTGCTGCATGCTTACCAGCTGACGCGGGGCTTCAACGTGGCTGAAATGACTATGAGAGATCGCATTCGACAACTCAGACATTGGCTCAATCAATTGATCAAGTAACTCAGTCAGTGCTTCACGGGCGGTCGCAGACGCTTCCAGGTCAGCGAGCGTAGCAATATCGACCAGATGCAAGGTGCTGGTAGCCTGGATCACCAAACGTTGTTCGGTATTGCGATACGGCGAACTGCCCGGCGAAGGTAACTTGGCAATCTGTCGATCCAAGCGTTTGAGCATATAACCAATCGAGCGCGGGTTGGTCTCATCAAACAGCAAGAGATCTAGAATTGCCAGCGGATGCAGCTGAGAGCGATAACGTCGGCGATAAACCGTCAGGTTATCGGTGGTCGCGAGAACCACTTCCCATAGAGGGATACCTGGCTCCTCCGCTGTCACCAGCGCCAACTTCAACAACTGTAACGAGCTGAGGGTGCGCTCGATAAAGCGGCCGATATCCAGAAAGCGCCATCCATAATGGTGCGGCATAGTCTCGTTGCACAAACCAAAAAACGCCGCCAAATCCAACACCATGCCCTCTAGATGGCGTTGGCCGACCACCACACCTCGGGTGCGCGACATATTATTGAACTGCTGCCGGAGACTATTGATCGCACGCCAGGTATCGTCGCCAAGATGATCACGCACCGCCCTGCTGTTGCGTACAAAATGGCCAAATAATGCGGGTAGGCCATCTGGCAGGTCATCAGAGAACATTTGCAACAGGCGATCCCGGGTCATGATGTACTCGCGGGACACACGACCAGGGACCGGAGAGGACTCCCCTTCTTCCTGCTCATCCAACTCCAGTGGAATCTCCAGCGCGGTGAGCAAGTCAGGTAGCAAGGTAAAACCGCTCTCCTGTCGATCATCCTGTAACAGACGCGCCAGCGACTCGCGCAACAAACGTCCGCGCGTATCCAGGCGTTCACCGTAACGGCCGAGCCAAAAAAGGCTTTCAGCCACTCTGCAGGGCAGGTCTTTGCCATCACGGGTCACAACGATGGGCCCCTGCGCCTGACGCAGCAAACTAATATGCGGTTGCGGCACCGGTGCCAGCACCCACACATCCTTTACCAGACGGCTTTTCATTAAAGGTGCACCGGCCTCGCCAAGCCACGCCAAACCGCCCGGCATAACCCGGTAATTGCGCTCGGACACAGGCTTGAGCAGGTCATCTGGCTCCACCAGGCTGAAAAAACGCAAGGTGATATTTTGTCGTTCAAGGCGGCGTGTTTGCGGATTAAAACCAGGAGTCGTTGCGCTGGTCACCTGTCGCTGGGCGGTAAACAAGTACGGGTGTTGATGCAGGCTGGAGCGCAGATCCCGCAGCGCTCCGAGGCCCATCTGATCAGCTCGATAGACTTTTCCAGGACGACTGATATCGCGCAGCACCCAGTCATCCAGCTCATCCTCGATTTGCGCCAAGCTATCAGGCGAACCGCACCACAAGGTTTCCCGGCACGGCAGCAGCAACTCTTCACCCAGCAGCGCGCGGCATAAATCGGGAAGAAACGCTGACAGACCAGGATGCTCGAGAATGCCAGCCCCCACTGCGTTAGCGATATGCACAGTGCCGCTGCGCGCCGCTTGCAGTAAGCCCGGCACGCCAAGCAGCGAATCCTGGCGCAGTTCCAGCGGATCACACCAAGGGTCATTGATCTGTCGAAGAATGACATCAACCTGAGTCAGCCCGCCCAGCGTACGCATGGCTACCTGGCCATCGCGCACGACCAGATCATCGCCTTCGACGAGGGAGAAGTTCATGTAATTGGCCAGCCAAGCGTGCTCAAAATAGCCCGGGCTACCAGGGCCGGGGGACAACAACACTATATTGGGCTGCTCGCGATTCGTCTTTGCCAAGCTGGCGAGGCACCTATGCTGCGCTTGCAGAAAGCCCGCCAAACGTTTGATCGGGGCGTCGCGATAAATACTCGGCAGTGCCCGCGCTAAGGTAATGCGGTTTTCTAATGCATACCCCACACCGGCTGGTGACTGAGTAGAGTCACTGAGTACCTGCCAGCCACCCCGTTCATCGCGGATGACGTCGGTACCGTGAAATATCAATAGCGGGCGATCGACCTGTGAAGGGTCGTCAGCCGCTGAAAACAAAAAACCAGGATGAGTGAAAATTAACTCTGGCGGCAACAAGCCGTCCAGAATAACGCGTCGCTCACCGTAAATGTCATCCAACAGGTGTTCGAGCAAGCGGCTACGTTGCCGCAAACCGGCTTCTAGCTCCTCCCACTCTTCAGTACTAATGACCCAAGGTACGCAGTCCAGCTGCCATGTGCGAAGCTGCCCCGGGTCATCTTCATATGGATTGAAGGTGACGCCGTTCTCATGCAGCAGGTTTTGGACTTCTTCACTACGACTGACTAGCGTATCTGGCCCCAGACTGACGATATCGTCCAGCAAGCCCTGCCAATGGGCGCGAGGCTGCTGCTCGGCATCAAGAAGCTCGTCATGTCCAGGTTGACCTGGATAGTCACCCAACAGGGTTTGAAGCGGTGAGACTGCGTTACCTGCCTGTTGCATGCAAAGCTTCCTGAAGGCCGCTGATACCAGCGGCCCAGCACTATGGGATTGAGTCAGGCATTATAAACCAGGGTCGGCAACTCCGGCACGACGCAAATCCAGTGTATGAGGATATTCTTGCCCGGTTGCTTGCTGAATATCCGCCATTGAGCCCTGCGTGTGGCCATAATCCCAAAATCGCGTCCTGCGCCGTGCTTCTGCCTCATTGGCATTGACCGGGAACGTTTCATAGCCACGACCACCCGGATGCACCACGTGGTAGGTACAGCCGCCAACCGAACGCTGATTCCAGTTATCCACCAGATCAAACACCAGCGGTGCATGAATGGTAATCATCGGATGCAGCGCCGACGGCGGCTGCCAAGCACGGAATCGGACTGCAGCCACAGCTTCGCCAGCAACGCCAGTCGGTTGCAGTGGCACTTTGAAGCCGTTACAGGTCAATGTGTAGCGCGCTGAATTGAAGTCGCGCACCTTCACTTCCATGCGCTCTACCGACGAGTCGACATAGCGCGCAGTGCCGCCACCACTGACCTCTTCACCGAGTACGTGCCAAGGCTCAATGGCCTGACGCAACTCTACGCGCGCATCGCCATACTGCACCTCACCAGCATGCGGAAAACGAAATTCCAGAAACGGCGCAAACCATTCGTTCTTAAACGCAAAACCGTGGCTACGCAGGTCCTCCAGCACATCACAAATGTCACCCCAGATGTAATGCGGCATCATCCACTTGTCGTGCAGCGCAGTACCCCAGCGAGCCAAGGGCTTACGGTAGGGCTCGGCGAAGAAACGCGCTACCAAGGCGCGGATCAGTAACTGCTGCATCAAGCTCATGCGCGCGTGCGGCGGCATCTCGAAGCCGCGCAGTTCCAACAGCCCCAAGCGCCCGGTAGAGCTATCCGGCGAGTACATTTTGTCGACACAGAATTCGGCGCGATGAGTGTTGCCGGTAATATCGGTCAACAAGTTACGCACCAAGCGGTCGACCAACCAAGGCTGCGGCACTTCGCCTTTGGGGATTTGAGAAAAGGCGATCTCCAGCTCATAAAGTGCTTCATGCCGAGCTTCATCAATCCGCGGTGCCTGGCTGGTTGGGCCTAGGAACATGCCGGAAAACAGGTACGACAGGCTTGGATGGTGCTGCCAGAAAGTAAGCATGCTGGCCAATAAATCAGGTCGGCGCAGGAACGGCGAGTCTGCCGGAGTGCGCCCGCCAAGCGTTACATGATTGCCGCCACCAGTCCCCGTGTGACGACCATCAAGCATGAACTTTTCCGTACCCAGACGGGTGAGACGCGCCTCTTCATAAAGGATCTCGGTGTTTTTGACCAAGTCAGGCCAGTTGCCGGCCGGCATCACGTTGACCTCGATCACGCCCGGATCTGGGGTAATCATAAACTTCTCGATGCGTGTATCCGAAGGCGGAGCATAGCCTTCGATACAGATCGGCATTTTCAACTCTGCCGCAGTCTGCTCCAAGGTAGCGAGCAGAGACAGATAACTCTCCAGCTGGGTCAGCGGCGGCATAAACACAAAAAGTTTGCCGTCGCGTGGTTCGATACACAGCGCGGTGCCGATAATCCCTTCTTCTTGCAGCGTCGGGATTTGCTCTTGCCATACCTGCCCGGTCGCGACCTGGTGACTGCCCTGCCCTCTGCCTAACGTATTCACCTGTTGTCTGGCGCTGTACAGGCGCGCAACCTCACCATGGATATCGGTGAGTTCTTTGGCCTGCTCAAATAGCGAGGTGGGCTGTGGCTCTTCACGCTTTTTCTCGGGCAGCGCCGATAACGGTAAGCGCAGACCCATCGGCGAGTCACCGGGAACCAGATAAAGATTTTCACGACGAAGCGGCCACTCAGTAGTTTGCCAAACATTCTTGGCAGTACCCGCAGCGAGCGGTAGCGCAAAGCCGGTCACTTCATCGAGGCCACGCTCAAGCAATCGCGATAGCCGAATCCGGGTTTCCTCGTCTTTCAGATCTTCTTTAATCAGGTCTATATCGGCAGGCAGCGTTTGCTCGATCCACAGGTAGTAATAAGTATCTTCATAACAAGGGATCAAATACTGGGCAGACAACCCCAGCCGCTTAACCAGCGTTTCAGCAAACAGCTGCGCTTGCGTGTCGTCGTAACCGTAGTCTTTATCGATATCTGCCAACCACTGGTCATCCTGCCACATGGGCTTGCCATCACGACGCCAGTAACAAGCCAACGCCCAGCGCGGCAACGGCTCACCCGGATACCACTTACCCTGCTGATAATGAATCAGCGAGCTGGGGGCATAGTGTGGACGCAAGCGCCGTAATAGCGCTTCGGAAAGCCCTCTTTTGGTGGGCCCCTGCGCAGCAATGGTCCATTCTGGTGCATCCATGTCATCAACAGACACGAATGTGGGCTCGCCGCCCATGGTCAAACGCACGTCTTGTTCGTCTAGACGCGCATCTACAACGGCGCCCAGGGCATTAATTTCTTCCCATTGCTCTTCGCTATAAGGCAGGGTCACGCGAGGGTCTTCGTGCACCCTGGTGACGCTCATTTGAAAATCAAAGGTCACTTCACACTTATCGGTTGCCCCGGTAATGGGCGCAGCGCTGCTCGGCTCAGGCGTGGCGGCCAGTGGCAGGTGACCTTCGCCGGCGAACAGACCTGACGTAGGGTCGAGACCAACCCAGCCGGCACCCGGCAGGAATACCTCAGTCCAAGCATGCAGATCGGTAAAATCCACATCCGTGCCAGAGGGTCCATCCAGCGCTTTCACATCAGCCGTCAATTGGATCAGATAACCTGAGGCAAACCGCGCTGCAAGCCCCAGGTTACGGAGTATCTGCACCAGTAACCAAGCCGAATCGCGGCAGGAGCCGCGCTTGAGTTTAAGGGTCTCTTCAGCGCTCTGGACGCCAGGCTCCATGCGAATTAGATAGTCGATATCCTGCGATAAGCGCTGGTTTATTTCGACCAAAAAATCGCTGACCGTCATCTCCCTGGTACTTACCCCCTGCAGCCATTCCTGCAGTAGCGGCCCCGGTTGCTCGGTATCAAGGTAGGGCTCTAACTCGTGCTTCAGCTCCTTGCTGTACTTGAACGGAAAGTTCTCCGCATATTCCTCCACAAAGAAGTCAAACGGGTTTATGACCGTCATCGGCGCGAGCACTTCCACGTCGATATGCAGCTTTTCCATCTTGTCCGGAAACACCAATCGAGCAATATGATTGCCAAAAGGATCCTGTTGCCAGTTGATATAGTACTCACCTCCGCTAACCTTGAGGCTGTAGGCCTCGATTGGCGTACGGCAGTGCGGGGCTGGCTTGAGTCGAATTTGATGAGGCCCGACATTGATAGGACGATCGAAGTCGTAGTGCGTGGAGTGCCTTAGAGCTACACGGATTGTCATGCTTGATGATCCCGGTTATGTATTCGGCAAATGCGTTACTAGAGCAAAGCAATGGCTATGCCAACAGCTTAGGTGATGTGGCCGATAACGCACCAGCACTCTAACGGGCTAATGTGACTTTAATTATCCGATACCAGAGCACCACCGTCGTAAAGCGCGGTCTGACATTCATGTGTTGTTATTTGGTATGGCAATTGCAACATATCTACCATCCCTCCTCTAGCGGACAGAGTAGCTGAATGAGCAAAGTAAACTGGGACGATTATTTATCCAAAGGCTTCTACGACGAACTCATCAAGGCTCCCGGCCAGGCTAGGCCGGAAGCCGAGTTGTTATGCCATTACCTCGCTAACCTCGACGCCCGCGAGCTGGCTGAGCACAAGACTGCGGCCGAAGTCGCCATCCAATTAATGGGTATCACTTTCACCGTCTACACCGAAGGCAACATGATCGATCGCGCTTGGCCGTTCGACATAGTGCCGCGGATTATTCCGCTGGAAGAATGGCGTAAAACAGACGCTGGGTTGAAGCAGCGTGTTCAGGCGCTGAACATGTTTATTGATGATCTTTACCACGACCAAAAAATCATCAAGGACGGCGTATTTCCTGCGGAGGTACTAGCGCAATCGGTTAACTTTCGGCCGCAGTGCGTCGGCATTTCGACGCCGCATAACGTTTGGGCACACATCTGTGGGTCTGATTTAGTCCGCGACGATGACGGCACGCTCTACGTGCTAGAAGACAACCTGCGAGTGCCTTCCGGCGTGTCTTACATGCTGGAGAATCGTAACGTTACCAAACGCGTGTTGCCGGAACTGTTCGCGGGCGGTCGTATCCAGCCAGTCGATGATTACACCTCGCAGCTTTACGACATGCTTGCCTCTCTGTCGCCACGACCGGGCGATGATCCCAACATTGTCATCCTCACCCCCGGCATTTATAACTCGGCCTACTACGAGCACTCCTACCTCGCTGCGCAAATGGGCGTGCAGCTAGTCGAAGGCCCGGACTTGATGGTTGGCGATGACGACTGCGTCTACATGCGGCTAATCGACGGCTTGCAACGAGTAGATGTTATTTACCGGCGCGTTGACGATATGTTCATCGATCCAGAAGTATTCAATCCCGACTCCATGCTGGGCGTACGCGGACTCATGCGCGCCTGGCGTAAAGGCAACGTTGCACTGGCCAATGCGCCAGGCGCCGGGGTGGCCGATGACAAAGTGGTCTATGCCTTTGTACCCAAGATCATCGAATATTATCTGGGGCAACAACCGTTGCTGCCCAACGTGCCCAGCTACCTGTGTATGTTTGAGGAGGACAGGAAGTATGTACTGGCCAACCTCGACAAGCTGGTAGTCAAACCCGCCAATGAGTCAGGTGGCTACGGGATGTTAATCGGCCCGCATTCAAGCGCTAAGGAGCGCGCCAAGTTTGCCGAGCTAATAAAGGCTGACCCACGCAACTACATGGCGCAACCGACCCTTAACCTGTCCACATCACCCACCCTGTGTGGCAATCAGATGGAGCCACGGCACGTTGACCTGCGCCCCTTCATTTTGTCCGGTGAAAGCAACTGGGTGACCACCGGCGGCCTAACCCGCGTGGCACTGACCAAGGGCTCGCTAGTCGTCAACTCATCACAAGGCGGCGGCAGTAAAGACACCTGGATCGTAGACCTGGCGGGGAACTGAATTATGCTTTCACGTGTAGCCGAAAATGTGTACTGGCTGGCCCGCTACTTAGAGCGCGCGGAAGACACCGCGCGTCTGTTGAGCGTCAATAGCCACCTATTACTCGACCTGCCGCGCCCTACTCAGCTGGGTTGGTCAGAAATCATTGCGATCACCGGCAATGACGAACTGTTTGATGAACATTACCCAACCCGCGACGAAGCCAGCGTGCTGACCTTTATGTGTGGTGATCGCCGTTACACCGGCTCCATTCTCAGCTCACTGAGCGCCGCGCGGGAGAATCTGCGCACCACCCGTGACGTTATTCCCCGCGAGATATGGGAAGAGGTCAATCAGATGTATCTCAACGTCAAAGAGCAAGTCGGGTCGGGCATCACGCCACGTCGCCGCGATGCCTTTCTCGGTCGGGTAATTCGGAGCTGCCAAACGGTCAACGGGTTAATCGAGAGCACGCTGAGCTACACCGAGGTGCGTTCATTTCTGATGCTCGGCCGACAACTCGAACGCGCCGACATGACGACCCGCATTCTAGATGTGCGTTCTGCCAACCTGCTGCCGCGCAGTCCGGAAGACCTGACTCCGTTCGAAACCCTGCAGTGGATGAGCGTACTCAAATCATTGAGCGGCTATCAGATGTACCGTCAACATGTGCGACTGCGCATCCGTGGGCCTGACGTACTGCAATTTCTACTACAGAATCAGAAGTTTCCACGTAGCGTCGCCTGCGCATTGGAGCGGTTAGCTAATGCCTTGATCACCCTGCCCCGTCATGAAGCGGCATTGAATGAAGTAGAAACCTGCCGCCAAGACCTGGCCAACGCAGAGATCGCCGTGCTTGCCGCCGAGCCCGATCGTTTGCACGCTTTCGTCGATGATATTCAAGTCGATTTTGAAGAGTTGCACGAAGCTATTCGGCAAACCTATTTTGCGCAGCCGGAAGACGGCGCGCAGACTCAGTCTCAGACGCAGACGCAATCACAATCGAGCGGTGGCGCATCCACGCCCAAGCATGGTTAGGGACAAAGGCAAATGAGCTATTTTGACCAGTTGGTCCGCGCGACTCAGGGCCAGCAGCTGTTCGACTACCAGCCGACAGGCCAGGTTCAGCGCTGCCAATGCGGACAGGCCGTGTTCTTCAACAACACCAAGTGCCTGCGTTGTGGATCAGAACTCGGTTATCACCCACTGCAAACCAGTTTGTTCAGCCTGGAACCAGCCTCCGAAAAAGGCCTCTGGAACCTGCAGAAAGACACCACAGAACCCAAACGCAGCTACCAACGCTGCCAAAATCTGACTGCGCCGGCTGCCTGCAACTGGCTCGTCACCGGCAATAGCTCCGAGCCCTTCTGCCTTGCCTGTGCGCTAAACGAGACTATTCCCGACCTGAGCCTGAATGAGAACGCCGAGCTCTGGCACGAAACAGAAGTCGCCAAGCGACGATTAGTCGCCCAGTTATTGATGCTCGGGTTACCGGTCATCCCCCGTAGCGCAGACCCTCAGCAGGGTATGGGATTCAAGTTCTTGCGCCAGCAACCCGGTGCTGACCCGGTTATGACCGGACACATGGACGGCATCATCACGCTCAACATAGACGAGGCAGACCCGGCGCATCGTGAGCGCATGCGAAAGAACATGCACGAGCCTTATCGCACCTTGCTGGGCCATTTTCGGCATGAAAGCGGCCATTATTACTGGGATCGACTGGTGCGCGACACACGCTGGTTAGAGCCCTGCCGCGAGCTCTTTGGCGATGACCGCGAGGATTATCAGCAAGCCTTGAAACGTCACTACAACGACGGCCCGCCAGCCAACTGGAAAAACCATTTCATCAGCAGTTACGCCGCAACGCATCCCTGGGAAGACTGGGCTGAGACCTGGGCTCACTACCTACATATGACCGACACATTAAACGCGGCGCTGGACTTCGGATTACAGCTAGACACCCTGACACTGCAGACCGACCCCTTCGACAGCAGCCAGCTGGCTGCGCATGAACAGGGTGAGGATGATCGCGCGCGGTTTCTTGCGTTCATTAACCGTTGGGTGCAACTGAGCAGTGTGCTTAATGTCTTGGCGCGCAGCATGGGGCAACAAGACATTTACCCCTTTGTGCTCACCGTCGACAGTATGCGCAAGCTCTACCTGGTGCACTCTGTTGTGGCCAGCGCCGGCCAGGCAGCTCCCTTGGCCGCAGTCGACACTTCAATCAAGCCGCGATAACCGGTATTAGCTTGGGCCGCATCGGGCTATCAGGTAACGGAGGCAAGCCATGGGCAGCTCTGGCTTGCTGGCAACCCGGGCTGTCCTCACCGTATTCGCCGTGAAACGGAAAGTCGCGGCATGGACTCGAGCGCTTCTCATAGATGCTGCACCGCACACCGTCGCCCACAGTACCTAGCAAAGCGACACAGCGCGGCTTGGGCTGATTGGTGCCCTGCATGCAGGAACGGTACGGGGAAATTTGTTCGGTAAGCTGGGTGGGTACGTCACCGCCGGGCGCGCTATCTGTCTCGCCCCAATAGAAAGAAACCCTGAAAGTGGCGCAGCAAGCACCGCAGTTCAGACAGGGCGAATTTTCGCTCATTTCATCGCAATCCTCATTTGCTTCGGTGCCGCTTTTTACACCTATTTCAGGGCTTTCCACAATGAGGATTTGCGTTTACAGGCAAGTATTTTCAGAGGGCCTATCCACACGCCGCATAAGCTGTCATTCGCAGGCTACAGAGGTTTCTGTTGAGCCGCGTTACGGGCTAGTATCAAGTCTTTGATCAACCTATGGAATTTCCAATGGAGCAGAACAATAGTGTTGCCGGCATGGACCTCAGCCGCCTGGATCGCATCGGCGATCACCTCGACCGCGCCTATCTACAACCGGGCAAGTTGCCGGGTACGCTGACACTGGTTGCTCGCCGTGGCGAGATTACCTGGATCAAGGCGCAAGGGCTACGCGATGTAGAACGCCAGTTACCGGTAGAGCGCGACACCCTGTTCCGCATCTACTCCATGACCAAGCCGATAACCTCTATTGCCCTGATGCAGCTGTATGAACAAGGCCGATTCCTGCTGGATGAGCCTGTGCACAAGTACATCCCGGCCTGGAAAGATCTGCGGGTGTACAAGACCGGCAGCTATCCGCAGATGCTGACTACCCCCACGCAGCGTCCAATGACCATCCGCGATCTGCTCACGCACCAGTCCGGTCTCACCTACGGCTTTATGAATCGCACTAACGTGGATGCGGCTTACCGCAGCCTGAAGCTGGATGGCGGTCCCGGCCATACGCTGGACCGCTTGATTGATGAGTTGTCACGTTTGCCCCTCGAGTTCTCCCCCGGCACAGCCTGGTGCTATTCGGTGGCAACCGACGTGTGCGGCTATTTGGTGCAGCTGCTCTCCGGCATGACCCTGAATGATTACTTCAGCAAATACATTTTCCAGCCACTGGGCATGCCGGATACCTTCTTTACCGTGCCGCAAGACAAGCTATCTCGCTTTGCCGCCTGCTACCAGTATCAGCCGGGCGATACGTTCAGCCTGCAGGATGACCCGCAAAACTCGTCCTTTGCCAAAGCACATGGGTATTTGTCAGGCGGCGGCGGACTGGTTTCTTGCATCGACGATTATTATCGTTTTGCCCAGGCCTTAGCCAACGGCGGTGAGCTCGATGGCGCACGCATTATCGGCCGCAAGACGCTGGAATTTATGCGCATGAACCATCTGCCAGATAACAAAGGCTTGCCTGACGTCGCCATCGGCTCGTTCAGCGAAACGCCTTATGACGGTACGGGATTTGGTTTGGGGTTTTCGGTCAAGACTGACGTCGCCAAGTCGCAGACCAATGGCTCGGTGGGTGAATATGGCTGGGGTGGCGTGGCCAGCACAAACTTCTTCATCGATCCGGAAGAAGACCTGCTGATGATCTTTATGACGCAGCTAATTCCGTCTTCTACCTATGCGGTGCGGCAGGAGTTGAGGGCGATCATTAATGGGGCTTTGGTGGATTAATCGTTTTTTTTGGTGAAGAAAAATGACTGAGCTGGATACAGATCTCTAATTTCCAGCTTATTACCGCTTTCGCCTCTAGGCGAGCCAAGGGGGCATGCTTGCCCATGCCTCCTTGGCGATCCCCCAGGGCACCCAGCTGCGCGCCCCTTCGGGTTCGCTGCGTTGCTCAAGCTGCCGGGGGCACACCTAGCCGGCCGCTCACAAACTCGGCGCTACGCACCTCAGACACCGCGAGCATCTTTTTCCCGACACCTCTGCGCTACTCGCCCGCTCAGATGGGACGTTTTAGGCTGTGCAGCAGCGGGTTTTGAGGTCCAAGGTTGGACCAAACAACCAAACCCGAAAACCACGCCGTGCTCGACCAGTGATTCCCCGTTCCAAGCTGTCGAGTAACGCAGAGAAGCCGCAGGCCAGCTTGGTGGGGTGGCCTTTCTTTTGGTTACTTTTCTTTGGCCACGCAAAGAAAAGTGACTCGCCAGCGAGGCGAAAATCGGGCTCAACCGAAACAAATAAATCATATGCAACAAGGACGTAGCTTAGATAGATCATCAAGATCCACAAAACAGGTGTCACCCATGTATTTAAATAACGAGCCTAACAAAAGAAAGGCCCAATAGATCAGCAAACAACACAACCTTCATCCAACTGTAATGCTTAACGGCTAGGGTAATAACACAAAACACCCGAGCCAATCATGACCAACGCGCTCCACCAAATCCAACGCCATCTCCCTGAACACACCCAGCTGGAAAGACTGCTGCACCAGGCCGCACGCCACATTCGAGTAACCACCCCGCTACATGTGCCTATCGGCGATATCGACATTCCTGTACGTGTTATCGAACTGGGCAGCCGTTCACCCAACGCACCGGTAATCGGCTTCTTTGGCGGTGTGCATGGCGTCGAACGAATTGGCACGCAGGTGCTGATTTCCTGGCTGCACAGCTTGGTACATCGCCTGGATTGGGATGATCAACTGCGTGAGCAGCTGGAGCGCGTGCGATTGCTGTTTATGCCTATGATTAACCCCGGTGGCATCTGGCATCACCGGCGCAGCAACCTCAATGGCGTTGACCTGATGCGCAATGCGCCTGTCGATGCCATGGGCCCGGTGCCTTGGCTGGTCAGTGGGCATCGCATCAGCAACCGGCTGCCGTGGTATCGCGGCAAGCTGGGTGCGCCGATGGAGGCCGAATCCGCCGCTGTAGTGCGAGTAGTGCAGGAACGCATGCATCAGTCCCCTTTCGCGATCAGCGTGGACTGCCACAGCGGCTTTGGGCGGCGTGATCGCCTCTGGTGCAGCTACGCGCGTAGCCACAAACCTATCGCGCACATCGCCGAGGTACTGAGTCTCAAGCGGCTGTTTGAGCAAACCTATCCAAACCATCACCCTTACATCATCGAGCCGCAGTCGATCAACTACACCACCCACGGCGACCTTTGGGACCATCTGTACGACAGCTCATTGGAAAGCCATCCAGACAATCTGTTTCTGCCCTTCACGCTGGAAATGGGCTCTTGGCTCTGGGTACGGAAAAACCCACGGCAGATGTTCGACTACTTCGGTTACTTCAATCCGGTCATCAGCCACCGCAAAGAACGTGTGCTACGCCAGCATTTGCCATTATTCGAGTTTCTCACCAACGCCACGCGCTGCTGGCGTAACTGGACGCCTCGCCCGGAACAACGCGAAGAACTGACCCGGCAAGCCATAGAGCAGTGGTTCATAGAGCCTCAATAACGCCATCGTTCCGACCTCAACCTGTAACACAGCCTTGCCATGATCCTTTGCATTCATATCAATCTGAGTCAGCAAAGGGAGCAACAACATGGCTGGTTTTACTCGGCGGGATTTTTTACGTGCTTCGGCATGGGCACTCGGCGGCGTCGTGGTATCCACCGGTTTACAGGGCTGCCTCAGTAGCAGCTCATCGTCGTCAGAGCCCACGGCGGAGCGCAATCTAGCATTCGAGCACGGCGTTGCAAGTGGTGATCCATTGGCCGATCGCATCATGGTCTGGACGCGGGTCACGCCCCAGGATGCATCAACTGCGGATATCGAGGTCAGCTGGGAGGTCGCCAGCGACCTAGCCTTCACTGAGCTGTTGCACAGCGGCAGCGCCAGCACCGGCGAAGCCCGCGATTTCACGCTGAAAGTAGACGTACAAAACCTGACGCCAGGCCAAAGCTATTACTACCGCTTCAAGGCCAACGGTGCCGTGTCGCCTGTCGGAAAAATGAAAACCCTGCCCGCCGCTGGCATCGAACAAGTGCGCTTTGCCGTGCTGTCATGCTCTAACTTTCCGGCCGGCTACTTCCACGCCTATGCGCAAGCCGCACAAGAATCCGAACTCGACGCCGTGCTGCATCTTGGCGACTACATCTACGAATACGGTACTGGCGGCTACGCCACAGAAGACGCCGCCGCATTGGGCCGCAGCCTGCCCAGCGATAATAACGGCGAGCTGTTCAGCCTCAGCGACTATCGCAAGCGTTACGCCTTGTATCGCACCGACACAGACCTGCAAGCGCTGCACGCCGCCGCGCCTTTTATTGCCGTTTGGGACGACCACGAAGTCGCCAACGACACTTGGATGGACGGCGCAGAGAATCATAACGAGGGCGAAGGCGACTTCACCGAGCGCAAGCTGGCAGCCCTGCAGGCGTACTTTGAGTGGTTGCCGGTACGCCCAGCCAGCGAAGATGACGAACTAACCATTTACCGCAGCTTCGATTTTGGTGATCTGGTCAGCCTGCACATGCTGGATACCCGCATCATCGGCCGCGATGAACAACTCAACTACGCCAATTACTACACGCCCAGTGGATTCGATGCTGCGCGCTTTACCGCCGATGTCAGCGACAGTAGCCGAAGCTTGCTCGGCCAGTCGCAGATGAACTGGCTACAGAGTCAGATCGCGGTGTCTAGCGCTACGTGGCAAGTGCTCGGCCAACAGGTGTTAATGGGCCGCATGTTATTGCCAGCAGAAATGCTCACCGCGCTCGCTAATCCCGCCGGCGCAGACTTGGGGACTGCACTTACCGAGCTGGTTACCCTCAAGCTGCGGGTACAGGCCGGTGACCCCACACTCACGCCAGCCGAGATTGCCCGCGTGCAAACCGTCATCCCTTACAACCTGGACGCCTGGGACGGTTACGCCTACGAACGCGAAGTGATTTTTGGTCTTGCGCGCAGCCTCGATAAAAACCTGGTGGTGCTCGCGGGTGACACTCACAACGCCTGGGCCAATAATTTACAAACGTTGGCCGGCGAGCCTGTGGGTGTTGAGTTTGCTACCGCAGGCGTTACGTCACCGGGGCTGGAAAGCTATCTCGGCCTGCCCGCAGAAGCCATGCCACAGGCAGAACAGGCGATTACCTTGCTGGTCGACGATCTACAGTATCTCAACGCCAATCAGCGCGGTTATTTGCTCGTTACCTTTACTGCAGATGAAGCTCGCGCAGACTGGCGCTACGTCAGCACCATCAAGTCCCGCGACTATGTAATGGACACTGCCCGCAGCAAAGCACTCACCACCCTGCCCGGTCGCACCAATCGCACGCTGAATCCGATTGTGTAACCCAAGCAAGGGGCTGCTTTATCAGTTAATTCAACGCAGTAAGGGCTACATTTACAGTGCCACTTAACACCCTATACCCATTTAGGGTATAAGGGCGCTATGAAGATCCCTACACGTTTGCAACCCCTGGTAGAAGACGGCCTTATTGATGAGGTCGTACGCCCCCTGATGAGCGGCAAGGAAGCCGCCGTCTTCGTCGTGCGCTGTGGTAATGAGATTCGCTGCGCCAAGGTCTACAAGGAAGCCACCAAACGTAGTTTTAAGCAGGCAGTGCTCTACCAAGAGGGCCGCAAGGTGCGCAACTCGCGGCGCGCACGCGCCATGGAGAAGGGCTCCAAGTTTGGCCGCGACCAACAGGAATCCTCCTGGCAGAACGCCGAGGTAGACGCACTCTATCGCCTGGCAGCCATCGGCGTACGGGTTCCTACGCCCTATGGTTGTTTCGACGGCGTGTTATTGATGGAGCTGGTAACCGATGACGAAGGCGGAGTCGCGCCGCGCCTTAACGACGTGTCCATGTCAGTCGAGCAAGCCCGCGAAGACCACGTGGTCGTGATGGAGTACGTAAAGCTCATGCTCTGCGCCGGCCTGGTGCACGGCGACCTATCCGAGTTCAACGTACTGGTAGACGCCTATGGTCCGGTCATCATCGACCTGCCTCAGGCGGTAGACGCCGCCGCCAACAACAATGCCCGTAAAATGCTGGATCGCGACGTGCGCAACATGACCGAATACTACGGCCAGTACGCCCCAGACCTGCTTGAAACCCGCTACGCCGCAGAAATGTGGTCGCTCTACGAGGAAGGCAAACTCACACCTGAAAGCGAGCTTACCGGGCACTTTGATGACCCTGAGGGCGATGCCGATGTCGACAGCGTAGTAGCCGAAATTCGCGCAGCCTTTGAAGAGGAAGAAGAGCGTCTGGAACGTATGCGGGACGCCGACGAAGACGATTAAGTCTGCGGATATGATGGTTGCAACACAGCTGTACCAAAAATGGCTACCGTTCGGGAGGTCCGCCCACCATCATAGGCTGGCCTCCCCTACCCTTCGCTTCAACTTATAAACTCAAAATTATTACTCAAAGCGCCTGACTACAAAATCGCGACTATAGTGATTGCAGTTCGCCATAACAAATATGGCAACCTCAATAATCATATGAAAATAGTGCGCGTCTTGGAAAAGGAGCTAAGCACATGGAAATCGTAGAGAAGCTGGCTGAGTTAGCTTTAAAAATTGAAAAACAAAAATCTGCAATTCAAACAGAAGAAGCAACCAAGACTGCCTTCGTGATGCCTTTCATTAACAACGTACTAGGCTACGATGTGTTCAACCCCATCGAAGTGATCCCTGAATTTACGGCCGACGTCGCCACCAAAAAAGGCGAGAAGGTCGATTACGCGATCCTTAAAAACTCCGAAGTCCAGATTCTGGTCGAGTGCAAAAAGCTCGGAGATGAGTTGAATCTTAAGCACTCGGGGCAGTTATTCCGTTATTTTTCGGTCACAAATGCCCGCGTAGCCATCCTCACCAACGGTCAAGTTTACAAGTTTTATACCGATCTTGATGCACCAAACAAGATGGATGAAAAACCGTTCCTCGTACTCGACTTACTCGACATAGACGACCATGTCGTGCCTGAAATAGTTAAGCTAACCAAGCCCGCTTTCGATATAGAGTCGATCATTAACGCTGCGGGAGAACTTAAATACGTTAGCCAAATAAAACGTGTGCTCGCAAAAGAGATGAGCGAGCCAAGTGACGAGTTCATCAAGTACTTCGCGAGCCGTGTGTACGACGGTGCCATCACCCAAAAAGTAAGAGAACAATTCTCGGTCCTGACCTCCAAGGCTGCAAAGCAATTTCTGAGCGATAAGGTGAATGAACGCTTGAAATCGGCTCTCAGTAATTCAAAGCGGGAATTGGACGACGCCATAGCGGGCGCAGAAGACAGCCCTGTGGCAGTAGGTCAGGAGGATGACGGTATTTTCACAACGGTCGAAGAGCTCGAAGGTTACAACGTAGTGAAAGCCCTTGTTCGATCATCTGTCGATGTCAAAAGAATCTCAGCTCGAGATACTAAAAGCTACTTTGGTATTTTGCTTGATGACAACAACCGCAAACCCATTTGTCGTCTTCATTTCAATAGAACACAGAAATATATCGGCTTATTCGATACTGATAAGAATGAAACTCGCCATCCAATAGATGGGGTAGATGACATATTTCAGTTCGCATCTGAGCTGTGCGATACGGTGAAATATTACGCTTAATAAAGATTGAAGCCCCATTACGGGGCTTCAAACCTCCAACAACGAGCCACTCAGCTTAAAGGCCGTTTCAACCACCTCTTCTACAGGCGCTCGGTATTGAGTGGCCATCCAGTGCAGCGCAATGTGGATGACGCCGCCCAGAACACCCGCCAACAGCAACTCATCGCTCAAGTCCGTTTTCTGCCCAGGGCTGGTGAACATCCGCGCCATATCGTCACTCGTCGCTTTCAATGCTTCGTCAATGGCGCAATCGACCGCTGGGCTGATACCGCGAATTTCGATCAGCAGTAGGCGTGCAATCAAGGGTTTATCCTTGAGCGATTGAAAATAAGCCAAGAGCATCGCCTTGCTGCGCGCCGCTGGGCTGATGCCCGCCGCCTGGGCAGCGTTCGCATTCTCCTCCCGCAGGCGCCGCGCCGCCTGCTCGTAGCAGGCAATCAGCAACTCATCACTATGTGAGAACGATTCGTAGAAGTAACGCTGAGTTAATCCCGCGGCATCACAAACCTGCTTTACCCCTGAATGGCGATAGCCGTTGCGACCGTATACCTCAGTAGCCGCGTCGATCAGCAACTGACGCCGCTCGGCCTTGCGCTCTTCTACCCCGGTACCGCGGTAGCGTCTTTTGGCTGTGGTGGTTGTATTCATGAATTGAATTCTGACAATTTAGATTGCCAAATTGTAAATGACAATTTAGATTGTCACCACCACCCATTAACGGGATACCACCATGAGTGCATCACAAAAACAATTTCAGCCGACTCCTCTGGACGTTCTCATCATCGGCGCGGGGCTTTCCGGCATTGGTGCCGCACGCGCCCTGACCGACCAGTGCCCAGACAAGCGTTACCTTATTCTTGAGCGCCGCGAAGCCATCGGCGGCACCTGGGATCTGTTTCGCTACCCGGGCATCCGCTCCGATTCAGACATGTATACCCTGAGCTACAGCTACAAACCCTGGACTCATCGTAAAGCAATTGCCGATGGCGCAGACATCAAGAGCTATATAGAAGACATAGCCGAAGAATCCGGCATTACTCACAATATCCGTTTTAAGCGAAAAGTCACCAACGCCAGCTGGTCTACCGCTGATGCCCTTTGGACAGTGACCGCTGTACACACTGACGCCCAGGGCAATGAACAAGAAGAGACTTTCCAGGCACGGCTGCTGTCGGTGTGTGCCGGTTATTACAGCTATGATGAAGGCCACCGTCCCGAGTTTCCGAACGAGAAAGCCTTTAGTGGCGAGATCGTGCACCCCCAATTTTGGCCTGCTGACCTGGATTACAGCGGCAAGCGCGTTGTCGTCATCGGCAGCGGTGCTACCGCCGTTACGCTGGTGCCTGCGATGGCGCAAACCGCTGCCCACGTCACCATGTTGCAACGTTCACCCAGCTATATAGCATCACGCCCCCAGCGGGACGCCATAGCGCAGACGTTGCAAAAATGGTTACCCATGCAAACGGCGCACTCGTTGACTCGCTGGAAGAACGTGGCGTTGACCGCCTTTTTTTACCGCGTTGCGCGCAATAAACCTGATATGTTCAAAGAGCGGCTGATCCACATGGCTAAAACCCAGGTCGGGCCAGACGTGGACATGAAACACTTCACGCCGTCCTACAAGCCTTGGGATCAGCGTCTTTGCGCCGTGCCTGACGGTGATCTGTTCCATGATCTTCGTGCCGGCCGGGCCTCTGTTGTCACCGACACCATAGAGTCCTTTACTGAAAAGGGTATTCGCCTGACCTCCGGCGAAGAGTTGCAAGCCGACATTATCGTCACCGCCACCGGCCTCAAACTGAATGCCATGGGCGACGTGAAGATGACCATAGATGACAAGCCTGTGGCCTTCGGCGATTGCATGTCCTACAAGGGCATGATGCTGAGCGACATTCCCAACCTGGTTTTGACCTTCGGTTACACCAATGCCTCTTGGACGCTCAAGGCTGAGCTGACCTCTAACTACACCTGTCGCCTGCTGCGCTATATGGACAGCAAAGGCCATCGCATCGCAGTCGCACGGCGCGACCCATCGGTGGGTATCCAACCCTTCCTCGACTTCACCTCGGGCTACGTGCAGCGCGCCGAAGGGATGCTACCTAAACAGGGCGACCGTAAACCCTGGCAGGTGCATCAAAACTATTTCGCAGACAAAATGACCATCCAGTACGCTCGCGTAGATGACGGCGTCATGCAGTTCCAATAATAAGGATAAAAAAATGCAGGTACAGAATTGTGTTGCCGTACTGACCGGCGCAGGTAGCGGTATCGGTCGCGCGCTCGCGCTGGCTTTAGCTGAGCAGCAGTGTCATTTGGCTTTGGCCGACCTCAATGCTGATGCACTGGCAGAAACCGCTGCGCTGGCGCGCGCCAAAGGCGTGCGGGTGAGCGAACATCCGTTGGATGTTGCCAGCCGCGCAGCCGTTGCCGCCCTACCCCAGGCGGTCATGGCAGAACATGGCCAGGTTGATCTGGTGATCAACAACGCCGGTGTCGCCCTCGGCGGTAATTTTGAGCAGGTCAGCATCGAGAACTTCGACTGGCTAATGTCGATCAACTTCGATGCCGTGGTGTGCATGTGTCGCGCGTTTCTGCCGCTACTCAAGCAACGCCCAGCCGCCCGCATCGTCAACGTCTCCAGCCTGTTCGGGCTGATCACACCTGCAGAGCAGACGGCTTACTGTGCGAGCAAATTTGCGGTGCGCGGATTTTCCAATGCCTTGCGTCTGGAGCTACTCGATACCCCAGTCGGCGTAACCGTGGTGCACCCCGGTGGTGTTGCTACCGCTATTGCTACCAGCGCGCGCTCGCCCGAAGGGACTACAGAACAACAGCAGCAAGAAAAAATGGCGCGTGCAAAACGGCTACTACGCATGCCGCCGCCCAAAGCAGCGCAGATCATCCTCCGCGCAATTGAGCGTGACAAGGCCCGCGTACTGGTTGGTAACGATGCGCGCATAATCTCGTGGCTGGAGCGGCTGATGCCGGTCAACTACTGGCGATTACTGCCCGGTATTGCGACCAAAACCGACTGATACCGCCCAACAGCACAAGGACTTAATCGTGAGTTATCTGTTCAGCACCGTTGTCATAATCTTGCTGGTGATTGTCGCCGGTCTTTTTTTATTCACGCTATTCATCAAAAAACGCGTAGAGCTGGGTATGCCACCCGAAGGCCGATTTTTACAAGTTCAGGGCACCCGGGTGCATTACCTTGAACAAGGAACCGGCCCCTGCATTTTGATGATCCACGGCCTCAGCGGCGTCGCGCAGAACTTCGGTTATCAAGTGATGGGCGAACTAGCCCGAGATCACCGGGTTATTGCGGTAGACCGTCCAGGCAGCGGCTACTCGGTACGCCACCCGCGCTCGTCAGCCGCGCTTGATGTGCAGGCCGACGTGATGGCAGGCGTGATAGACGCGCTTAAGCTAGACAAACCGCTCATTGTGGGCCATTCACTCGGCGGCGCTGTGGCGCTGGCAACCGCGTTGCGCTATCCAGACAAAGTCTCAGGTTTAGCTTTGGTCGCCCCACTAACCCACATGCCAAGCGAAACCTCAAAAGCCTTCGCCGCGCTGAATATCCCCTACCCTTGGCTGCGCAAACTGGTCGGCTGGACCTTGGCTATACCACTGTCCATTCGCAATCGCGAAAAGGTAATGGATATCGTCTTCGGCCCCGAAGCAGCGCCGGAAGATTTTCCACTGCGCGGTGGTGGCTTTCTCGGTATGCGGCCTAGCCAGTTCGTAGCCGCCTCCACCGATATGCATGCGCTGCCTGATGTACTTCCGACGATGCAGCAAAGCTATGGCTCGCTCAAGCTACCGGTAGGAGTGCTCTATGGTCGTCAGGATCGTATTCTGAATCCACAGGAACAGGGTCAAGGGCTAGTAGATGCTTTGCCAGATACAGAGCTGGAGCTGATCGATGGCGGTCACATGCTGCCGATCACACAACCCCAGGTGACCAGCGAATTCATACGTCGGGTGCTGTTGAAGGTTCAGAACGCCTGACCGCCACTTGCCACTAAAACCACCTAAGCCACTGCTAGCCTAACTCGCTAACAGTGGCTTGCTTCTCCTAAGGGCGACCAATCCTGTATCTTTTGTATACACATCTTTCCGCTATTTTGTGAACCAGTCGACGAGTCAGCTTCATTTTCAGCGAAAAAGTGAACCTTGTGCGTTATCGGCTGGTCATCTATGTGTCTATTTTGCATAAACCACAGTGAGAGGATGTCGTTATGAAACTATGGAAAATTACCGCACTGGGTGCCATTGCCATGCTGGGTGTTGTTGGTTGCTCCAACGACCATATCATCCGCACTGAAGATGGCCAGATGATCCAAAGCAATGAGAAGCCCGAAATCGACGAAGATACCGGGATGATGGAATACGAAGATGAGCAAGGCTACGATAACCAGATGAAGCAAGACGACGTTAAAGAAGTCATCGAGCGCTAGGTTATTATTTTGGGCTGGCCACTGCGCCAGCCCAAAACTTCTTTTCTTCCCTTTCGTACCCCCACTTCATCTACCGCTCCCTACAGTACGCCCTCTGTTGTTCAGCTTGATTTTGCATGCAGCTCTCAAAAAAACAGATCACGCATTACTCCTTGCAGCTTTTCTGAAAATTACGTCTATTCTTGAAAATGTAATAACCACAACAGCAGGAAAGCTTGATAACCGTACAGGAGCGTTACCATGAAGCATGCAATCCTTGTCGCCTTTGCACTATTCGCGGCCATCACCATGACGGCGTGTTCCAGCGAATACATCATCGCCACTAATAGCGGCGAGATGATCACCACCGCTAATAAACCTAAATTGAACGACAACACTGGCATGGTTGAGTACGAAGACGCCGAAGGCCGCAAAGCCAACATTCGACAGGAAGATGTGAAGTCAGTCATAGAGCGCTGATTATCCCAGAGCGATGGCGCGCGGCTCAAGCGCCATCGCTCAACACCCCCCTCTCTTTTGTTTTCCCTGTTCTCTACTATTCTTGCCGCTTGAATCCACTGTAACCACAGACCCGTTTTAACCTGCCCACTCGCTAGCGGATCGGAGGCCAATATGAGTTATGTCGATGGATTTATCGTGCGCGTGCCACAGCCAAACGTGAGCATCAGGTGATCTCATCATGAGAAAGGAGTGGGTCGTGCGAAGTAGTATCCCTGCTGGAAAAACACTCCCGCGTCGTGTAGCCAGGTCCGCTCATCTTCCGTCTCAACGCATTCTGCAATAATTGTAATGCCAAGGGTCTTTGCTAATGGCACAAGACCGGTTACCAGATTCTGGGCACGCGGATCCAGCGCCGCCGCGCGGATAAAAGAACCATCGAGTTTGAGCTTATCAAGCGGATATTGCCAAAGGGAAGACAGCGACGAATAGCCCACGCCGAAGTCATCGGCCGCAATCTGAATCCCGCGTTTGTGTACTGCCTTTAAAGGTTCCAGCATCATTTCCGGTGAACCGAATACTCTCTCGGTAAGCTCCAGGGTCAGCCAGCCAGGCGGCAACCCGCTACGCATCAAGACTTTGTCCAGCTTGTTTAAAAAGTCCGGGGCAACAATGGTATTGGCTGTAATGTTGACAGCCACCGGCTTGCCCATGGACATCGCTTCATGACACGCGCGCTCAAGGACCCAAAGATCAAGATTGACGATAAACTGCATTTCTTCGATCACTGGAATAAAGTGTCCGGGCAGGATCATCCCCCGCCACGGGTGTTGCCAGCGGATCAGGGCCTCCGTAGACACGGTTTCCCCGGTTCGCGTGTCAACCACAGGCTGGTAGTAGAGTTGAAACTCGCACTCAGTAAGGGCCCGGTGGACTTCGGCCGGCACCCAGCTATAGGCTAATACGTGGTCCTCTTGAGCGAGGGTGAACAACGAGTAGCTGAGGCCGGAACGGCGGGTTCGTTCAAGGGCGATGGTGGCCCGCCGCTCCAGATCCTTTGCCGTTGAGCCGTCTTGGGGAAATCGGGCGAGGCCCATATTTAGGCGAAGCATGAACTGCAGCAGGCCAACCTTCAGTGGTTCATCGAACAACCGATCCATTGCCTGCATGCGCTCAGCGGTATGATCGTCACTTTTATGGCGGATGAGTAGAATAAACTCGTTGCCCCCAATCCGGCCAATGCTCTCACCCTCCGCTAGCGAACGCGTGATGCGTCCGACAGCCTGATGGAGCGCGTGATCACCCAGATCCTGGCCCAGGGCTTGGTTGATGCGCCTCATGCCTACAATTTTAAGCCGAAGAACGGCCCATTGGGCGCTGGGATGGCGGTTGAATATTTCTTCAGCTTTTGCAAGGATCACCCACCGAGCTGGAATGCCCGTAGCCCGGTCAATTTTGGGTATTTCGCCCATGCTAACCTTCTGGTCCTGGTCGTCATCCATTGCAATGGCTAACGCGATCACTTCCCGGCCTCTCGTCGTATTCACAGGGATGAGTTCCCAGGCTACATCCTTGCCACCAACTCTCTGGCGACAACTCTGTAGATCGCCTTTTAAAGCCTTGGTGTGGGCCTCTCGAAGGCCACGGTTCCCCGTCGTTTCGGGGAATAAGTTGTCGATGTTTTCCCCTAGCGAATGCTGGTCTGAATCAAGAATCTTGTCGATATTGTCGCCACCGCCGGCCATAAGCACGCCAGCACTGCTAAGCAAAAGCTTTACACCGGGGGTATCTTCGATTGGAAAATCATCGAGGAACCTGTTCGGATCCCATCCCAATGTGCCATTCGGCATCGGTTTGATTCCTTGATTGTGACGTGAATACGTACAGGGAAGTATGGCACCAATACCAGCGAGTGTATGAGCACCGCTAAATCGACATCTTTATTCTTATAATCATCCCTTAAATTCGGTGCACTCGTAATTCGCGTTCTGCGGCCAAACGGAGAACGACATAAAGAAATCACCGTACAGCGAGCCGCAGGCCGTCAAGATCCTGAAAGAGGTCGAAGGCGGTCGCCTTGGTCAAGGGAGTGCGTCGGGAGTACGGGATCTCCGATGCGTTTTACTAAAACCGGAAGCCGACTATAACTGACCAGGTGTTATGCCCGGTTGCTTACAGCCAAACTTGATGACTGGCACGTCGCCCAAATAGCCAAAACCGTATGGATGGAACAGGACGCGCTGGAATATATTGAAGCGATAGGCGATGACGTACCGGAGGGTAAACTCACCTCGTTTCCGATGAGCGTGAAACTGGAAGAAGGTGAAGTTGTCGTGTTTTCCTGGATTCGCTACACCTCGCGGGAAGAGCGTGATCGCATTCTTGCGCTCGTGATGGCCGACCCAAGATCGCAAGACCACATGAGCCCCGAATCGATGCCCTTTGACGGCAAGCGAATGATTTTTGGTGGCTTCATAATCCTTGTTAGTTAAATACTATCCCTGCGCGTAATCGCCCGCGCGCAGGGATTTCACTAGATGGGCCAATAACTCAGCCCATCAACAACGAGCGTCTCGCTCAGCGCACCACTACTCGTCAACTCATGCCACTCTTAGTGCGGCAGAAAAATGATCAGAAGATACTTGATGCAATACCCGTCTTTACCAGTTGTACTTCACCTCAGCGGTAACCACCCGGCCCCCTTCGTAAAAGCAACCTGTCGAGGAGATGCACCAGGATACGTATTCCTTGTCCATCAGGTTGTTGGCTTTCAATGACAACTGCGCACCGTCCATCGACCGACTCAAAGCGCCCACGTCATAACTCAACGCGGCATCAAACAAAGTGACGCTGGACGATTCGAAGTTATTGGCCACCTCGCCGAAAGACTCGCCGATGTAACGCACCCCGCCGCCCAGCCCAAGCCCGCGCAAAGCGCTGTTCTGGAATACATAATTCAGCCAGGCACTGCCCTGCTTGTTCGGAACAAAGGGCTGCTCATTGCCTTCTACCGCCGGGTTGCCATCTTTGGTAATTTCACTCTCAGTCAGGGCATAGGCCACGCTGGCATCCAGCCCTCGCGCAAGCGCCATTTTGCCTTCCAACTCCAGCCCCCGTACGCGCACTTCACCGGTCTGCGAGCGGACATTGGTGAGTGCATCACGGGTGAGCACTTCTTGTTGAGTCAGATCATATACAGAGAGCGCCAACAATCCGTTTCCGGAGGCTGGCTGATAGCGAACACCCAGTTCGTACTGCTCACCTTCGGTGGGCTTCAATGCATTGCCGGTCGCATCTACGCCGGCCCTAGGGGCGAAGGATTGCGAATAGCTGGCATAGGGCGCTATGCCGTTGGCGAACTCATAAACCACGCCCAGACGACCGGTAAAGGCCTCGTCATCCTGATCTACTGTGTTGCTGGTGCCGGCCAGCACATCGGTGGTTTTGCTCTCGGCCTTCGCCATGTCGTAGCGACCACCCAGATTGAAGGTCCAGCCGCCCAGATTCAGCTCCTCCTGCAAATACAAGCCAGCCTGATAGCGGTCCTGCTCACGGCGCGTGGTCAGCGGGGGCTTTACCGCGTCACCGGTGTATTCCAGCGTGACCAGATCAATGGAGCTTACGCTGAGGCCTTGAAAATGCTCATCGTAGGTGGCGTCTTCTTTCTGATAGTCAAAGCCGACTAACAAGGTGTGATCTGCCGCACCGGTAGCAAAGCGTGCAATGGCCTGGTTATCCACAGTGAAAGAGGTCGAGTCCTCCGGGAAAGCCCAGGCATAGCGCACCAGATTGTTACCGACCAGGGTGTAGGCTTGAACTCGCTGGGTGTAAGTATCCACCCGCGAGACGCGCAGATTTTGACGTAGCTGCCAGACGTCATTGAGCTGATGCTCAAACTCGTAGCCAGCCATGAGCTGCTCATTGCTGAAAAAGTCGTAACCTGGCTCGCCAATGAAGGTGCTGGCGTCCAGTTTTCCGTAGGGTGAACCGCCATAAAGGGTGCCTACCGCAGGCAATGCCGGTTGCGCACCGCCGCCATCAGAGTCGATATTCTGGTACTGGGCGAGAAAGGTAACCTGGGTGGCATCATTGATGATCCAGGTCAGCGACGGCGCAAGGAACTGCCGCTCCTCACTCAGATAATCCACCCGCGAGTCAGCCTCACCCAACTGGCCGACCAGCCGGTATAGCAGATTGCCGCTCTCGTTCAGCTCGCCACCCAAATCAAAGCCTATCTGCTGAGCATCGTAACTACCGTACTGGGCATATACCTCATGGACGGCATCGGCACTCGGGCGCTTGCTCACCATGTTGATCATGCCACCCGGCGAGTTCTGGCCATACAGCACCGAGGCAGGGCCCTTGAACACCTCGACCCGCTCCAACCCATACGCGGCAATCTTCGGCTGCGCGTAACCCAATACGCCGAAAGGAAGGCGCAAGCCATCGAGATAGCGCCCGGGGGTAAAACCCCGCACAGTGAACCAGTCGTGCCGCACGTCGGAGTTACCGTACTGGCTCACTAGTCCCGGCGTGTATTGAAGGGCTTGGGTCACGTTAGTCGCACCGTGTTCATCCAACTCTTCACGGGTCACCACATTGACCGCTTGTGGGGTACGCATCAGCGATGTGCCGGTCTTGGTCGCGGTGGCGCTGCTGGTGGCCACTATGCTGCCAGCTGACTCAGTGGGTGAGCGGCCATTACGGTTACCCATGACAGTCACCGCTTCCAGCAATGCCGCATCGCCCACTTCTGGGCTTAGCACATACACCCGGTTGCCTCGCTCGGCAGCACTCAAACCGCTGCCCTGCAGCAAGCGAACAAAGCCTTCGTTAACGCTGTACTCACCCGATAGGCCAGCCGAACGCAGGTCGTCGGTCAGGGCTGGTTTAAATTGCACCGTGACGCCCGCCTGGCTGGCAAAATCAGTCAGTGCATTAGCCAGCGGGCCAGGCGCTACCTGATAGCTGTGGCGCGTAACGCCGCTACTAGCGTTGCTGCTCTGTGCATACAGCTGCGGTGCTACTGCGGCCAGTGCGATGGCCATCACCACGGCGCGTAACGGCAGTATTGCCGGCGTAGAGAGAGCGGCCTTTCGGCGGGTCGAGTAATGCGTCATTCCATAGATTCCTGAAACTGAGAAAAATGAGTTGTCTATGGGAATGACACGCGAGACTCAAGAAGGGGCCAGATCACCGCGAAGTTTTTTGCGACGGCGCTGCGAAGGTCACTACGCCGCCGTTACCGATACCCAGAACCGTGTGCGGTAAACGACATTAACCGGCAACGTCTCCGGCAAGGCAGCCAGTACCTGATCGGTGTTATCCAACTGAAAAGCGCCGCTGATGCGCAGATCCGCAATCGCCGGATCACAGCGCAGCAGGCCCGGGCGGTAGCGCGCCAGTTCACGAGTGAATTCACCCAAGGGCATCTGTTGCGCCACCAAGAGCCCACGAGACCAATCTGCACCATGTGGATCAACCGGCCGAGGTAACTGCACCGCATCCGCGCTGAAGCTCAGTTGCTGCCCCGCTTGAATAACCTGGCGCGTAGCCGTATGCCTGGGCTGCACTTCAACCGCACCGTCATATACCTGCACTCGGGTAATATCATCGTCCCGGCGTACCACAAACCGCGTACCCAAGGCGCGAATACGACCTTGGCGTGTCTGCACCCAAAAGGGCCGGAAAGACTCATCCGCTCGGCGCGGATCAGCGCCGGTATCAATCAACACTTCACCTCGATGCAGCTTGATCAGCCGCTGCACCGCATCAAACTGCACATCCAATGCTGTGTCGGTATTGAGTTCAAGTTCGGTACCATCGTTCAATGACAAGCTGCGCCGCTCACCCGTGCGAGTAGCGTAATCAGCCGCCCACTCGCGCCACGGAGTGCTGCGATACGCTACGTAAGATGCTGGTACAAAGGTCATCAGCAGTACCAAAGCTTTGATTGCCCGTCGCCGGGAGCTGTCAGTCGCATGACCGAGAACCGGTAGTCCAAGCTGGGCTGGAATCAATCCGAATTTATCGTTAACCAGCTGCGCACGTTGCCAAGCACGTTCATGCTCGGGGTCAGCCACACGCCATTGCGAGAGCCCTTCCAGCGTTTGCGGATTCTGCCTATCTTCATGCAGCAGCACCAACCAGCCTGCTGCCTCGCGGACTGCCGCACGATCGAGCTTATCGCTGCTATCCAGCGGGCTCAAAGACTCAGCATGATGCATTGTTCGTATGCCTCCGCCATGTAGCGTTTGACCGTACGCACGCTGATACCCAAGCGCTCCGCGATCCTTGCGTAAGTAAGCCCTTCCAGTTGCGCCAGAAGAAAGGCCTGGCGCACACGTGGTGCCAAGCCATCCAGCATAAGATCGATCTCATGCAAGCTCTGCAGCAAACTGGCCTGCACTTCTGGCGAGGGCACCTGTTGCTCCGGTAGCGCGGCCAAAGTCTCCAGCCATGCGTGCTCAAGCGAGCGTCGACGAAAATGATTCGATACCAGCCGGCCGGCCACCGTGAGCAAAAACGCGCGCGGCTCTTGCAACTGTTGGTCTGTCTGCAACTCGCGAGAAGTCAGCACCCGAACAAAGGTATCTTGCGCCAGGTCAGCAGCGTCGTGCATGCAGCCGAGCTTGTAACGCAGCCAACCGAGTAGCCAACTGTGGTGCGCTACGTAAAGCGCTCCGCACTGCTGTTTTGCGCTATCGCTGGACGACATGAGTTCCCTATCGTGTAGCTGAACGAATTAATCATGAATGAGAATTATTCGCATTGTATGCAGATAAAATTGCACATGCAAACGCTGCGATAAGAAAGGGAGTGATTAACGCTTATTGTGGCCCGCAGACCGCAGCAAGATGCCTATCCAAAGCTTGATATACCCACCAGCCCGGACAAAAATGCGCTCCCTATCAACGTCTCCGGGGAAAACAGCCTATTCAGCATCGCCGTCATAGTGGTTCTGTACCTGCTACTTGGCACAGTATCTATCGCGATAGATCGCCGCGCGCTGATGGTTTCCACGCTGGCTTACGTGCTTTACGCATTCAGCGACCTGCTGCAGGTCTGCGGCATGGTCAGCTTGAGTCTGGCAGTATCTGGCGTCTTTATTGGTTCAATGCTGTTGTTGCTGGCACAGAACCTGGCAGCTGGTAGTGGGAGCGCTGCCCGGCAGGCTGAGACGCTATCTGCCTACGTTGGGCTGAGCGCCCGATTGAGGCTGGTTAAAAAGACGACTGCTTACCAATAAAAACTGCCGGGCGCTGCGCAAAATCCCTCGGCTGCCCGGCAGCTATCAAACTAGGCGATTCTCATAGGCTCCAGATTAACCACCTGCTCGGCGATATCAGCCAGCCCATCTTTGACACCCGCCAGCGAAATCAGCGGAAATGAGACCGCATCAACAATGTCTTTCGCAGTGGCGCCCTTTTTGCGTGCTGCCATCATTTGTTTGGCCAAACAGATGACCGCAGACAACGGGCTTGGCTCAGGATGTGCGAGCGGCGCGCGCTGCTGCAACACAGCCACGCACAGTTCGGTTGGCAGCTTCCATTCTTCGAGCAAAGCGGCTCCGGCTTGCGGGCTGGTGAATTGGAATCGATCCAGCTCAGCTTGATTGCGATCACCACCCTCGTCTACCGCCGTTTGGACGGCCTTGGCACGATTGGGGGTCGTCAGGTGCAGCAGCAGGCGACCGATATTACTGATGATGCCGGCAGTAAAAGCAACGTCTGCTTCAACGGCGTTGGTTTTTTTTGCAATGATTTTGCAGATTTCGCCAGTCTCGAACGACTCGTTCCAGAAGCGCTTAACATCCAGCCCCTCTACCTCGCCAGTTACCGAACCTGATAGGCCTGATGAAATAACCAGAATCTTCAATCGATCCAGCCCAATACGCACTATGGCCTCGTCGATAGAATTAACTGTGCGCGGCAAGCCATAGTAGGACGAGTTAACCATGCGGAGTATTTTCACCGACAAGGTCGGATCCTTCGCTACCTTGCTGGCTATCGCATCGAGATTAGCGTTGTCATCAGACAACACCTGAATCAGTTCTTTAACCACCTCTGGCACGTTGGGCAGCTTATCTTTTTGCGCCAACAGCTCGCTTATATTCATTATTCAAACTCCTTTGCGATCGGGCACAGCAAAATGTGTTTCTCATTTGCCAGAAACGATCTTTTTTTATAGGTAACCGGAACATGTTTGAATCAGCGCCCCTAGCGAAATGCGCCAGAACACACAAAGCCCGTGGTGCAAGCCCTACGGACAAAACAAAATAGTTGGCCACCGAAGGTAAAGCAAGCAAATCGGCGCTAACTTATTGACCCAAGGCAATGCGCGTACTGTACCTCTCTCCTACCATGTCACTGCATTGATACGCCAAAACCAACAAAGCCGCCTTTGCGCACTCACAGGGCTTGGTCCACGCGGCTGCTTTGGCTACCATAGGCTCATTGGAGCCAATGATGGCGCCTGCAGTTAAACCAATCTGGACGGTCGCAGATGACGCGAACTCGCACTTTGTTCTTTCTGACTTTGTTGGTACTGCTGCTATCCACAAGCGCAGTGCAAGCCGAGCCAATCGTCACGATCAATTCACCGACAGTTAACCTCACCGACTTCAAAATCGGCTATTACGTCGATGATTCCCGCGAACTGGAATACCAGCAGGCGCGCGAGCAGACTTACCGTGAAACCACCAGCACCACTACGCTCGGCACCAATGCTCGGGTAACCTGGTTCAAGGTCATAGTGGATAACGCTTCTGGCGAGACCCGAACCCTCGATGTGCACCTACCACACGCCTACCACGTGCAAAGCGTTGACTTCTACGAAGAGCGCGACGGCCAGCTGATACGCACTGAAACCCTTGATTTAGAAAAAGTCGAAGAAAGTAATCTGATGTACCGCGGCGTCGCGGTATATCCCTTGACGCTGCCTGCCGGCGAAGCCACCACACTTTACGTGCGCAGTTTCGCCTATTCGCATCAATGGTTCTCGCTCGATATTCTGGATGAAGAGCATTCGCGGCAAGCGCTGGTCGGCACCAGTAACGATATCGCCCTGCTGGTTGGCATGATGCTCGCGCTGGTGTTCTATAACTTCCTGCTGTACTTCGCTACCAGCAAGCGGGAGAACATTTATTACTCTCTTTACCTGATTTCCGGCCTGGTTTGGATCGCGCTCTCCTACGGTCTGGTCGCCAGTCTGTTCGATATCTACGGCTCAGAAATCTTCATGCTCAACATCTCGTTGATCACCATGCCGATATTCCTGTTGCTGTTCATGATGGCGATCTTCGAGACCAAGCGTTTCTATCCCACTGAGCATCGCTTTCTGCAGGCACTGCTGATTCCGCTGTGCGGCATGCTGGTATGGGGCTTTTTTGATATCTCTGCCGCGCTCAAACCCGCCAGTACAGCTGCCGCCATCATGATGGTCGTTACCTTTTCGGTCAGTATCTCGCTGCTACGCAAGGGCAACCCACTGGCCAAATTCTTCCTGATTGGCCACAGCTTTTTCGTCATCTTCAACACCATGGCGGTGATCTTCTATAAAGGCTTGATCGAGCCCACCTACTTGGCCAGTCACGGCGTGGGCATCGGCATCATGCTCGAAGCCATCATGTTGGCGTTCATCATTTCCTATCGCATCAAGATTCTCGAAGACATCCGCTCCTCACAGGATGAGCTGAAAAAACAGGCTTCCACTGACCCTCTCACCAAGCTTTACAACCGTCGCTACTTCTTCTCGGAATCTGACTACCTGCTGCAAGTTGCAAAGAACAAACAGCAGCCGCTGGCCGTACTCGCCATCGACATAGATCACTTCAAACGGGTGAACGACAGCCACGGCCACCAGATTGGTGATCAGGTCATCGTCAAATTAGCGCAAACGCTGAAAGCACAAAGCCGCAGCAAAGATCTGCTTGCGCGCTTTGGTGGCGAAGAATTTGTCATGCTGTTACCTGAGACCGATCAGGAGCAGGCCCTGGTCTGCGCCGAGCGCATTCGTACCGCCGTAGAGAAGCAAATCATCGCCATCACCCCAGAGCAACAACTGAGCCTGGCGGTAAGTATCGGTGTGGCGGTAATCAATGCGGAGCATGAAAGCATAGAGGCCGCACTCAACCGCGCAGACAAAGCCCTGTATGAGGCGAAAAACGCCGGGCGCAATCGCGTGTGCATTAATGTCGAAGGCTAGGGTCTACTCGTGCTCCACCCCGTAATTCAGGAAGAAGCCACTGGCTGCGGCATAGCGGCCGTCGCCACCATCCTGGGCAAACCCTATGCGGACATGCGAGCGATGGCGAATGCCATGGGCATTTATGCGACAGACACATCGCTATGGTCAGATACCCGCTACGTGAGGCGCATGCTAGCTGCGGCAAAGGTTGTCACATCTGACCAAGAACTGCCCTTCACTTCTTGGGATGCCCTACCCGATCTAGCCTTACTGCCCATCAAACATCATCAGAAAGATGGCAAAGCATTCTGGCATTGGGTGGTTTTCCAGCGGGTTGACGGGCAGCCTTGCGTGCTGGACTCCGCAAGCTATCTAGACTCGAATATCCGCACCGACTTTGCCGAGATGCAGCCGCAATGGTTTATCGCGGTCGGTACGCAGCCCGCCGTAGCGAGCTGATTCAAGAGGCGCTATGTGGCAGGTGCTTCAGTCGCCAGCACCCAACACCTTCTTGACCGTCAAACCCTGCACCAGGATCGAGAACACCACGACCACATAGGCCATCGTCAGAATCATATCGCGCTCTTCGCCTAGTGGTAACGACAGCGCAAGCGCAACCGAGATACCGCCTTTCAGGCCGCCCCAAGTCAGGGCTTTTATCGGATTGGGTTTGAATTCTTTAAAGGGTTTGAGGGCCAATACGGGTATGCCTACCGCAACGTAGCGGGCTAGCAGAGCCAGCGGGATCGCAACCAGGCCAGCCACCACCGCGTGCCACTCAAAGACGATGATGAGCAGCTCGAGCCCCACCAGCAAAAACAGCACGGCGTTTAAGACTTCGTCGACCATTTCCCAGAACGCATCCAGCTGTTGCTCTGTCTTTTTAGACATAGCGAACTGTCGCCCATGATTGCCCAGCATCAAACCGGCGACGACCACCGCCAGCGGGCCAGAAGTGTGCAAGCGGCTAGCCAACGCATAGCCCCCAGCCACCAGCGCCACGGTGACTAATACCTCTACCTGATAGTTATCCAGATGCTTCAGCAAGTGATAACCCAGTAACCCCAGCAAGAACCCCAGCACCAGCCCACCCACGGCCTCCTGCAAAAAGAGCATGCCAATACTATCCAGCGATGCCTCACGCTGGCCCTGCGCTATCCCCAGAATCGCTATGAACATCACCACCGCAACCCCGTCATTAAACAGCGACTCGCCGGCAATTTTTGTGGTGAGGCCAGAGGGAGCGTCTAGCGATTTGAGAATGCCTATCACGGCTACCGGATCGGTTGGCGCCACCACGGCGCCAAACAGCAGACAGTAGATAAAGGGTAATGGGCTACCCAACCACCCCAGCACGTACCACATGGCGCCACCCACGAGGAAGGTGGTGACTACCACCCCCAAGGTCGCTAGCAACGCCACCAGCCATTTCTGGTCGGCCAGCTCATCCAGGTTCACATGAAAGGCCCCGGCAAACAGCAGAAAGCTCAACAGCCCATTGAGTAGCGTCGGCCCCAGGTCGGCCTCGCCCACTAGCTGTTCAGCCCAATCCGCCACGCTGCTCATGCCGAGGTGATTAAGCCCAAGCAATATGAGCGAGAAGATCAACGAGAATGCCATGATGGCGATACTGCTGGGCAGGCCAAAGAAGCGCGCGTTGATATAGCTAAACAGCGCAGCGAGGCTCAGCAAAATGGCGATAACTTCGAATAGAGACATGGTTCCTTATGTCCTGTTGTAGATAGCTGAAATGAGAGTCGCAGCGGCAGCATAGCTAGGCTTTATCCAGAGGCATACTGAGTAAAGCCAGAACTGCGTAGAAGGTAACTAAAACACGAAAATCGTTTTATAAAACAAGAACAGTGACGCAAGAAAGGCGCCTGAAAAAAATCACTACAGCACATGCGCCTAACCGCGAAAAAAGCGCATCAACCGCGCCCTATAGCCCAAGGTACTCGGCAATCAAAAACGCTTCGCCCTGCCCTTCCTGCTTACCAAAATAGCTAACTGGCTCGCGAACATCGCCCTCGATATAACCTACCTCGCAATCAATATCGTATTTTTTGGCAAGATCGTTAAACAGGTTCACAGGGAAGTTGAGCTGGATGTGCTTTTTTACCGGCTGGCTGATACCCAGCTGCCAGTCTTCGCAGTCGTCGCTATCACATTCATTGATCAGGGTTACATGATTCGCTTCGTTCGCATCGGCATACGCCTGCAAGGCCGTTTGCAGCTCTGGCAGATTTTGTTTGAGCTTTTTTTCCTGCTTTTCATCAAGGCGGTCGCAGGCGATGAGAACATATATAAGCATGTGGGTTACCCGTGTTGGATTCAGCGGCTACTCTACCACAGGCCATTGCCTTGCTTAACGCACAAACCAGCGGCCCGGCGGCCGTGCTAACAACCCCAGCCACATAAAGACAAGGAGTCACATGAGGTATTTTGCAGATATACTGCCCGGCGAAACATTTACTCTGGGGCCGCGTGAGATTACCGAGGCAGACTCACTGCGCTTCTGCCAGGAGTTCGACCGCTTGCCGATTCACCTGGACCCAGCCCACGCCAGACAGTCGATTTACGGCGAGCTAATCGCCAGCGGTCTGCATACCCTTTCACTCACCGCCTCCATAGTGGTCGACGGCTTTCTCAAACACACTTCAATGACTGGCGCATCCGGCATGGAACAAGTGCGCTGGCACCGTCCGGTCACACTGCCCAACCAACTAAGCGTAAAAGTCACCATCCTGAGTACCAGCCCACCGCAGCCCGGTAAAGCATTTGGGGTAATTAGCTGCAGGCTGGAAACCACGGACTGCAAGACGCAGCTGGTGATGTCTGCGATTGTGAACTATTTGCTTGGTGTGTGTGCATGAACGCGCCGCATCATGCGAGCACGTTGAATGCGTTCCGAAACGATGCGTAAGCGGTGCTGGCCACTCGCTGGTAATTGCAGGAAAATCGCGCTAATTTTGCTTGATCAGGGACTAAGCGAGCATCGAAATGGACTTTGCGAACAGATCATCAACCGCTTTAAAAGCGATCAATGGCAGCCAACAGGCCATTGCACTCCCTCGTTCTGAATACAAAACCCAAAAAACGCTACCCGATCAGTTTGACGGCTTAGTGCAACAGGTATTTGATCAGCATGCTGTGCACGCGGTTCAAATGCTTAGATATTAGGGCTATTTTGCTAGTTTGGTCGTACATAAAAGGATTTTAGAAAAATGATCAGTGACTTAAGTCTAAGTAAGAATGTTCAGTTTTATGAACTGAATAAGGCACTCACCAAAAAATCTATTGAAGACACATTCAAAGAGATCTCTAAAGAGCGTGTAGGAAATTACCTTTTAAACGAGCCTAAAATAAACCATACAACGGCCTCGGGTAATCAAGCCGTGTACTCAATTGTTTCATATAAAATAGAAGCAGAGCCTTCGTTTTTAGCCGGCACTTCGGTTAAAGAACAAAAATACGCCTATTTGTTATTAATAGAATGTGATGATGCTTTAGCTATTTTGAAAAAATATGTTGACTCACCTGAGAAACACTTTTCTTCTTTTATAGACGAGTTCGACTATGAAAAATTCTGTCATTTTCATGGTGATAAAAAACCAGAATATGAAAGAGTTACCATGAAAAATATGAGCATATCAAATGCTGTCATTAGATCCCGTTCATTAGAAGCTAAAAGCTTGAATGGTATCATCTCGTCCAACTCGTCTAGCCGATCAATCCCAAGCAACTTCAGAATGAAAGTCGGAGAAGACTCATACACTCTAACACCAAGTACTTCTAGAGTTAGCCATAGGGATAAAAAATCAGCATTTGATGGACTAATCGACTGGGTTATTGAAATTAAAGAGGAAATCAAAATAACCACTAATCAAAGTGAGTTTCTTAGCAATTTTGCCTCTCCTATTTGTTTGAAGGATATTATAGATTTAGGTCATCAAGTCGTGGCTATTCTCATAGATTTGACTGAAATAGAAACTAAGGTTTTGAATGGCGTAGCTGTTTTAAGTAAAGCAGATGGTATTCAATTGAGTGGCAGGGAAATTAACAGGCTTTTTAATCAATTAAAATCTCCTATTTTAGTTGATGGTAATTTAATGAAGGTGAAAGGTTCCACTTTAGCTGGAAAAGTATCATACTCAAAAAACTTAATTACAATTAGAAATAAACTTCTTGATAGTATTTCAGTGACTGAAAATGGCTCTGATAGCTATTCTATAGGTGGGTATATAAATAAAGAAAAGCCATTTTCCGCTGTATTCGATTCACCAAATTATTCATATTATTCAAAGTCATGCTTCGAAGATAAACACTTAGCAAACAACATTCAGTCAATACTCAATATTTTTGATGATAGTTATAACTTTAATGGCATCGGTAGTGAAAAAGAAAAACCGCATGCAGCCAATTTAACTAGGTTTCCTGCCAGCTCTCTATTCAGGAAAGTAGAAGATCAATATTGCGCCCCTCATAATATTGTTATCTGTGATGATATGAATGACGAATGGTCTGATCATATTGCTATAGATAGTGATAGCGCCATTCCATCTATCTCTTTTATCCATTCTAAATTTACTAAGAAAGATACATATGGTGCTAGCGCTTTTCATGACGTAGTAGCTCAAGCACTAAAAAACATTGGCCGAACTCAAGCAGAAAAGCAACTATTTAAGAATAAATATGATAATGAGTGGCACAAGAATTATGAAAGCACCAACATTAGTAGAGTTACAGGCGCCAAGAATTGGCAAGATTTAGAAGTAGCTATCGACGCCGTAAATCAAAACCCTAACTCTATAAAGAAAATTGTACTTGCAACCCCTTTTCTAAGTAAGGCTAAATTGACAAGAGAATTAAACAAATTGGCTTTGGGTCAAAAATGCAAGCCACACTATGTGCAGTTAATCTGGCTTATTAATACATTTATAAGTTCATGCAAAGATTTTGGAGTTCAAGCGCATATACTGTGTAAACCATAGCCCTAACAAGACCTTTAAACGGACAAAAAACAGTTTGCTTTTTTCACTCCGCTCAAAATTTTAGCAACAATTTTTGCCATTTGAGGTGTCGTTAGAATTTTGAGTAAGTATTTTGGGGTCAGATGAGCATTTACTTTCACCGCCACAGCTCTATTACCTTTGAGGAGATAACCATGAAGTCCACAAAGGCTCTTTTCAAGATAATATTCCTTGCGGCCTTTTCCCTTCCCAACGCAGCAGCTAGCCTCACCGCAGTTAAGAGCACATAAAGTGCAAAGGCTTAGCCAGTGACGCCCAACCATCCGTTCATCCGGGCTGCCGCACACTGCCGGCTAGCCCAAACGTCACAAATACAGATAATTAGAGAATGAGTATATAAATGAGTGAAAAAATAAGTGAGTCCTCCCTAAACGCATTGAAAATTGCATTTACTTACATGCCAAGATCAATTGAAGTAACTAAATTTGAGTACGGTGATCGTTACCAAAAAATCTTAGACCACATTCAAACAGTGAGAGAAATATTATTAACGAATGACGTTGACCCTGATGAGGTTTATGGTGAAATAAACCCGGAGAGCTCGCCTAATTCAACATATTAAGCGGCGAGCAGACAGGGACCAGATGAACGACGTGCTGCCAGCGTTGCGTAAGGTGCTCTCTTCCAACGCACCGACCATAATCAGCGAGAAAGTCACGGACGCACTGACCGGAGGCCGGATGGTATGCGTACTGGTGCTGGGTGTGGATTACTACGGCCCTATCAAGCGGTTCATCAAGAACGTTGGGGCGGCAGAGGTCAGCCAAGCCATGCGTCAGCAGAAACACTGGCCGCAAAGCCGGGGTTTTTAATTGCCTGATGAACAGTAAGGGAGCGCATCAACACTGTTTCACTGTATTGCGACCCGCATGTTTGGCTCGGTAGAGCGCAGCGTCTGCCTGTTGCTTAAGTTCATCCAAACTGTTGGACTCGCCCGGCACCATTGAGCACACGCCCGCGCTGATCGTCACTCGATTACTCACATCGGAAAACTCGTGCTGCATCGCCGCCTGTTCAATGGCGGCTCGACAGGCTTCGGCGACGAGCTCGCCATTGGCCGTATCGGGCAGAATGATCGCGAACTCTTCCCCTCCGTAACGGGCCAGCATATCGGTAGGCCTGCGCACGACGCCCTGTAGAACGCGCGCCACATTCCTCAGGCACTCATCACCAGCGGGGTGCCCATAATGATCGTTGTAGAGTTTGAAGTGATCAATATCCAGCATGATCAGTGACAGCGGCTGGGTTTGCCGCATGCCGCGGGCCCACTCCTGTTCAAGAAATTGATCAAAATGTCTGCGGTTCGCCAGCTGGGTCAGACCGTCGGTGAGCGACATCTCCTCCAGTTTCTCCTTGCTGGCAACGAGCGCGCGGTTCCGATTGACGTTGATCAGCGCATAGATCACCAGTAATGCAATGAAAAAAGAACCTGACACCATGATCAGCGCCGGCAAAAAGCTACGTCGAGCATCGATATAGGTCTGTGACGGCTTGGCTTGAATCTGCCAGGTGCGGCCCGCCACGTCGGCCAGCAGGGTTTTATACCCCATATCGCTTACCCACCTTGATGCTGCAGGATCGGCATTACTGTACAGCTGGTTAGGTTGCGCGTCGGTAATGTCTACCACCTGCAACAGCAGACTGGGGTTGTTCCTGATACCAATCGCCTGGTTGGCCAGCTCGCCAACCAGGAAGACGCCATTGATGTAACCATAATGGGCCTCAACCCGCTGTTTCAGGTTGGTCGGTCGGCCCTTATAAAGGGGAGCAAACACCAAAAAACCCTGCTGTTTTTCAGACTCTTGCACCAGTTTGATGCCAGCAGTCGCAACCATCCTGCCCGTGTCGCGTGAAGTTTCGATTGCTGCGCGTCGATTGGCTTCACTGGCTAGGTCAAAACCCATCGCAGCACCATTCTTCTCCAATGGCGCTATGAACTGCACAGGGACGTACCAGCTCCGTTCGGCTACAGGAACCACTCTGTTTTCAGCATCCCTTTCGCTAAGACGCCAATCCGGAAAAAGGCGCTGCTGTTCCCTTTCCAAATTCGCTATCTGGTTGCGCTCAATGGATGGGGCCCAAGCAAAGGCCATGATCGCAGGTGAACGCTCGAGTATGCCTTGGGTGATGGATTTGAAACGATCAGCGTCCATACCGGGCACAACCTCGATGGCCGCTTTCAAAGCAAAAAGCACCTCGAGGTTGAGAAGTACCTCCCGCTCCAATACCGCCGCAATCTGGTCAATATCCCCCTGAAATTCGGTGGAAATAGCCAAGGTATCCTGAACGTAAAAGCTACGACTCAATGCCGCGCAGAGAGACAATCCCAGCACAGCCAGGATCACAATTGGGACAAAGGGAGAGCGCTTCAATTTGGCGCCAAAGGCCGCTTGGGCCCCAAAATTCTAACGTGCGTCAAAGCAAAGGCACTCCAACGTAATGATTCAATTGAATAAACACTGACACTGACCTCGCAGCAATTCCTGAATATGACGATCCATGAGAGCAACAGTTCCGCACAGACGCATAGTGCAGCAGGCAGATTGCCAGCACCATCACTCCGTGTCATATAACTGTCCAAGCTCACCTGACAGCACTCGCTCCTGAACGGGCAAGGACTGCCGACAATCCCGCTTGTGTGATTTCGCCATCCAGACATACGCTATGCGTAATCCTGTGCGCTAAGGCGGTCATCTGCTCTGATCTAGCTCATCTGAATTTAACTAGAGGTAATGACCCATGTCGTTCATTCGTTTGCTTTTCGTTTCTTTGTTGGTGGTGGCAGCCGCGGGCTGTCAGTCGGCGTATTACGGCGCGATGGAGAGAGTGGGCGTTCACAAACGCGACATCATGGTTGATCGCGTGGAGTCGGCTCAGAAAGCGCAGACCGATGCAAAGGAGCAATTCGAGTCCGCCTTGGCGCAATACCGATCCATTATTCAGATCAAGGATCAGGACCTGGCCACACGTTACGACAGACTGAACGAGGAATACGAAGACAGTAAAGCCGCAGCTAAAGCGGTGACCGTGCGCATTGATGCGGTCGAAGATGTGTCCGAGGCATTGTTCGATGAGTGGGAGGATGAAATTAAGCTATATAGCAGCGCCAGCCTCAAACGCCAAAGTGCAGCCAAGCTAAGCCAGACACGTCGGCAGTACCAGGGACTCATCAAGGCTATGCGCAGTGCAGAGGCCCGCATGGAGCCAGTATTACGAGCATTCCAGGACCAAGTGCTGTTTCTAAAGCACAATCTGAATGCGCGCGCGATTGACTCGCTACAGGGTGAACTGGGGAGTATCGAAACCGACGTTGCCCAACTGATCAGGGAGATGGAGAGATCCATTGCCGAATCAGACGCCTTTATCAGCAGCCTCCAGAATTAGAACCAATGAAGTTAGACGAGCAACCACTCCAGACCCTTTGAGCCATAAGGATGGAATATTCTAGGTAACTATCTGAATCTTGTTTGCCGATGATGGCTAGTTTTGGGGATTGTTAGTTGGATCACAATGCCAATAATGCTAATTCTTTTGTATCAGAAATAAGAATCAGAGAATGTGGAGAGCTCAAGAATGAGAGCATTTATTATTATTTTTACCGTCGCCATACTGACAGGTTGCGTAGGCCCCACCGTTCCGGTCCAAGGTTACAACGGATTGACGGTTCCGCCGTCAACGTGGAGAACGCAAAATTACCGTGTCCCGGGTGAAAATACTGGGCTGTTACTACTCCAGCGCGATACGGGCATGAGAGGCGCTGCATGCAAGCCTGGAATTTCACTCGACGGTGAAGATATTGCGCGTATTGATGTGGGTCAGAAGCTTGAGATCCACTTGAATGCCGGGCGGTATTTAGTTCGTGCGAATCCGAATCCAAACTGCGCAGCAAGTGTGGCGGAAACCTATGTAGAGATTGCGGAGTCTAGCACTACGGCTTATCGCCTAGGCTTTGTCGATCGCCAGATGATCTTGGTGCCTGCCGGGCAGTAGCTGGCGCCTGACTATTATTTTGTATCATCGAACAGAGCGGGATAGGCGCTGAAGTCGATCCGACTCCAGCGCCCAAGCTAGCCTTGCGGCCAGAGACTGAAACTTAGCTCTGTGGCTTGATCAGGAACTTCTCTCCGGTGGCTTGCTTGCCGTAAACCGCCATCGACTCCAGTTTTAACGCACCGGCCAAGGACACTTCGTGAGTGTAGCTACTGGCGAAGGTGGTTTTGATCTCGGCGGCGATGCGCTTGCGCATGGCAGCGACGGTGTCCTTATTCAATTTCCCTAACGCGCTGAACAACAAGAAGCCGTTCACACCCCAAGCAAAACCGAAGCTGCGGTTCAGTGTGATGGGGCCGCGATCAAGGCCGCCATAAACGTAAACCTGTTTGTAGATGGTAGATCCATACACGCTGTATTCAGTGATGTCGCGAGAGACGGCCACTTCCATACAGGTGAGGATATCGCTAGTCAATCGCCCGCCACCGATAGGGTCGAAGGCGATGGTCGCGCCGGTTTCGATCAGTGCCTGGGTCAGGTCAGCCATAAAGCTATCGCTGCTAGAGTTGACCACGTACTTGGCACCCAGATCGCGCAGCAAGGCTTCCTGTTCTGGCTTGCGGACGATATTGACCAGGTCGATGCCGTCGGCGATGCAGATGCGGTTAAGCATTTGCCCGAGGTTAGAAGCGGCGGCCGCGTGAACGATAGCCTTGTGACCTTCAGCGCGCATGGTTTCTACCATGGCCAATGCGGTCAGCGGGTTAACGAAGCTGGAAGCGGCCTCAACCGCAGTAGTACCCGACTCCAGTTCCAGACAGCTCTGCACATTGGCACGGAGAAATTTGCGGTAGCTACCACCGCCGATGAAGGCGACGGTTTTTCCCATCAGCGCTTGTGCAGCGGCGGATGAGCCAGCAGCGATGACGGTACCAGCGCCTTCGTTGCCCACGGGTATCGCCTTGCCAATGCGATTTTTAACAGCGCCCATAAACTTGGCCGGGAAATCGGCAGTGATGACCGGGCGATCGGCGCTACCGGATTGCTTGGCAGTCGTCATATCGGCCGCGCTGAACATCACGCCCAGATCCGACGGGTTAATGGGGGCGGCTTCGATGCGGATGATCACGTCGTTTTCGCCGGGCTCGGGAATCTCGATCTCGCGCAGGGCGAGTTCCAGCTTGTTGTTTTCGCTAATGGTGGAAATAAGTTCGATGTTGGTATCTGACACTTTTATTCTCCTGAAAAAGATAGGTGCTCTGGCACTGCGCTAACCGGTGTTAGCGCATATAACGAGGGGCAAGCCCTTAGCGCCTGAGTGATGCGCGTCGCTGGACTGTCTGATCGTAGCCTAAACAGTGCGCTGCCACCCAAACTGACATGCCTTGGGCTTCGTTCTGTGCATTATTGCGCTAATGATCAACTCGCCGTCTTTTATCCGAGGTCGTGAGGCACACCGCAACCGAGCCCGGTGAGTTGATCGCGCATGCGTAATAGGTGAATGAAGCGAGCCTGGTTACACCGAAATAGCATTTTACCGACGGTCAACTGATCGCTATTGTGAGCGAGAGCCGATGAGTGTTGTTGTCCGCAGCCGGTTGGTGACCAGGGTATTTATGTGGTGTTTATGAGCTGATAGCGCGCTACCAACTTATACACAATGGCATAGTCGCTCGCGGGCCGCTTCGGGTAAAACTGAATTACTCTCGATAATAACAAGGTACAAGGAAAGCTGATGGAGTTTGATATTAATCCTATCGCTATTTTAAAAGATCAGCTGCAAGGTGCCCTGACATCAACCATCGAAAGCGCCCCGCAACTAATTGCCGCTCTGGCTTTTTTGTTTTTAACCTGGCTGATCAAAGTCATTGTGGTGAAAGTGTTCACTAAAGCGAGCACGCGATCTGGTTTGCGCCCCTCTCTGCAGGAAGCCCTTCGTAAAATCATCGTCATAGGCATTTGGAGTATCGGCATTTTGATTGCGGCGATGATAGCAATGCCGGGGTTAACGCCAACCAAACTGTTGGCTGGCCTGGGGGTTGGGTCCATCGCCATTGGCCTGGCGTTTAAGGATACCTTTGAAAACCTGCTGGCCGGGCTGCTGCTATTGATGCGCGAACCCATGCGCATTGATGACTATATTGAATGTGAAGACGTGGAAGGACAGGTCAAGCACATCAGCATCCGCGATACCTATATCCGGCGCACTGATGGGGTACTGACCATAGTGCCTAACGGGTACCTCTATTCGAATCCGTTGCGTATTTTGACCGAGCAATCATCGCGGCGCATCACCATTCAATGCGGTGTTGGCTACAGCGAAAATGTGGCTGAAAGCCGTGAGGTTATTCGTAAAGCAGTGGAGAGTGTCAAGACGGTCAATAAAGACAAGCCGGTACAGGTTTTTGCGCAGGGTTTTGGCGCGAGCTCAATTGATTTTGAGGTGACATGGTGGACCCAGAGTAGGCCTGTTGATATTCGCGAATCCCGCGACCAGGTAGTAGCGGCCGTTAAACATGCTCTGGATAAGGCAGGAATTGAAATTCCATTCCCACAAAGAACACTGACATTCAGTGGTCCCCTTCCCTTTGCTGGAAAAGACGAGAAAGAGTCGTAACGCCCGAATGGGCCTTGGTCTGGCGCTGGCTCTATTTTTAGCAGGCGTTGACTACCGCGTCTGACGACAGGTTTTCTATCCTATGGCAGGTGTTTAGGCTCGGTTCCCATGCCTATAATGCCTGCTACCCGCGAGATTGACTTCGAGACAAGGTGTTTTGACGATGGTTTTAAGCTTTCACCGCAACGTGTCCCTATGATCATGTACTGGTTCAGCATTTTACGTGCCGCGATCAAAAACTGGCTCGATAGTCAGGCCTTTATTTATGCAGCTGCATTGGCGTTTTTTACTGTTTTTTCCATAGCGCCGGTTCTCGTTGTGGTTGTGGCGCTGGTGGGTCTGGTTATCGGCGAGAGCGCGGTTACCGGGCAACTCTTTGGGCAGCTGGAGGGTACGCTCGGTCCAGAAGCCGCCGAGACAATACAAACTGCAGTGGCTAATTCGCAGATCGACCAGAGCGGCATCTGGCCAGCGTTGATCGGGATATTTGCCACTATCGTGGGTGCCACCACGGTGTTCGCAAAAATGCAGCAGTCGCTGAATCAGATATGGGGCGTTGCGCCCCGCCCTGCTCGGAACAACCTGTGGGTATTTATTAAAAGTCGATTGTTGTCGCTCACCATCATTCTGGCGATCGGCTTTATTCTGCTGGTCTCGCTGATGTTATCCGTCATTTCTAGCGCCATTATGGCCTACGCGAAAGACTGGCTGCCTATTCCGGGTGGGACTATGGTGGGTGTGGAGTTGGCCCTGTCGCTGGTCGTGACCACGCTGTTGTTCGCTGCCATGTTCAAGATCCTGCCCGACGTAGTGCTGTCGTGGCGCGACGTGCTATTGGGGGCGTTTATTACGGCAGTGTTGTTTACGGTGGGCCGCACCCTTATCTCCATTTACCTGGCCTATACAGCAACGGCGTCAGCCTACGGCGCCGCAGGCTCCCTGGCGCTGCTGCTGCTGTGGGTTAACTACTCCTCGATGATCCTGCTGTTCGGCGCGGCCTTCACGCGGGCCCACCTGGAAGGTAGCGGTAGGCAGGTTCGCCCCAAGAGCACGGCGGTACGTGTGCAACGGGAATTGATAGGTGAAGCGCCGAAAAACTGAACACAGATCGCCGCATCACCTCGGCTAGCCTGCAGCGTGCAGCATCACGCTGTAGCTAGTCTTCATTTGCCAGAAACAGTCGCGCCGCTGCCTGACGTCATCTGCAAAATGTTGGGTGTGTTCTAGAGCCCGATAACCGGCTTGTAGCAAGAAAAACATTCCCCTATCAACTATCGCAAAATCACCACCGCTTATACGCCAGACAACATCGCCCAAAAGCCTCCCCGCTCCCCTACTATGGCCATACAAAAATAATAGGAGAGTAAGCGTGAAAAAAGGGATCATCTCGATCGTATTGCTGCTGGTAGTGGCGTGCGGCGTTTTCTGGGCCACAGCCGACAAGGATATGCGCAGGCTGGTTTTGAGCTTCCCCACTAGCCCTAATGTGCTTTTCTGGTCTACCGCGCAGCGCGATGCCGGTTTTCGTGCGTTGGACCGCGTACCAGCCTTGAGCGAGTCGCGGGTCATTGCTGCCGGCGAAAATGTGTACCCACTGCCCGAGGGTGCGCCGCTAGAGATTGGTATAGACATTGATGCTTACATGCGATCGCAACGCGCTGCTGCTTTGGTAATCGTGCAGGACGGCAAGGTGCGGGTTGAGGAATACGGATTGGACTTTGGCCCTGAAGGTCGCTGGACCAGCTTCTCGGTTGCCAAATCCTTCACCTCCACGTTGGTGGGCGCCGCTATCAAAGATGGCTACATCAAAAGCATCGATGACATGGTGTCGGACTATATCCCTGATCTAAAGGGCTCCGCTTACGACAACGTGACGATCAAGCAGCTGCTGACCATGACCTCCGGCGTAGCCTGGAATGAGGATTACGCTGATCCGCAATCAGATGTGGCGTTGTTTAACGGTCACAAGGCTGAGCCGGGCGTGGATGTGACCGTGAGTTATATGCGGCAACTGAAATCCGAAGCGGCACCCGGTACCAAGTGGGTTTATAAAACCGGCGAGACCAATTTGATTGGCGTGCTGGCTAGCTCTGCCAGCAACAAGACCTTGTCTGACTACCTTTCCGAGAAAGTCTGGAAGCCCTTCGGCATGGAGCAGGACGCCACCTGGCTATTGGGCTCCACCGGGCATGAAATCGGTGGTTGCTGCATGCAGGCTGCAACCCGTGACTTTGCGCGCTTTGGCTTGTTTATCATGGGCGGTGGTATGGCCGGTGGAGAGCAGGTGTTACCTGACGGTTGGATCGCAGCAGCAACCACCAAGCAGGCGGATATCGGTGTGCCCGGACACGGCTACGGCTATCAGTGGTGGACGCTGGATGATGGTGCCTACGTGGCCCAAGGGATTTTTGGCCAGGGCATCTTTATCGATCCCAAGCGGCAGCTGGTAATTGCCTCGAATGGCAACTGGCCGCAGGCAACCGACCGGCAAGGCGGCAATCAGGCTAAAGAGCGTTTGGCCTTTTACCGACAAGTGCAATCGGCAATCGATGCCGAGGCAAAGCCTTAGTTTAGTGGGTTAAAGATCACTGCTTAAAACCAGAGCTGGGGAGCCAAGCTGCAGCGACATGCTGATATTGTTTGGCTCCCCACTTAACCCATAACCCAATGCGCGGCGTTCTGTTGCTCATCGACTGCTAACCTTACCTCTGTTAACGGCAAGCCACCCGCCTCTATCGCCGGTGGTCCTTCAAACAATCGGAGGTATACCCATGCATCTCAAAGGCTCCTGCCACTGCGGTCGTGTTCAGTTCTCACTGGAATCCGCTCAGCCCTACCCCTTCAATCTCTGCTATTGCTCCATCTGCCGCAAAACAGCGGGTGGTGGCGGTTATGCCATCAACCTTGGCGGCGATCATCAGACGCTCAAGGTTGAGGGCCAAGAGCACGTGAAGGTGTATCAGGCGATGATCACCAATGAGACCACCGGTGAGCCGCGACAAAGCTCGGGGCAACGCCATTTTTGCAGCGAGTGCGGCAGCGCTTTATGGCTGTGGGACCCGAACTGGCCGGAGCTGGTACATCCACAGGCTTCTGCCATCGATACGCCTTTACCTGTGCCGCCGGAGCGCACGCACCTGATGCTGGGCTCCAAGGCGCCCTGGGTTAAAGTGCAGGCCGGCCCGAACGACAAGCTATTTGATGACTACCCCCGAGAGTCGTTAGCCGAGTGGCACGCGCGGTTGAGGCTTGGTGGTTAAGACTTAGCGCTTTAAAGTAGCCGTTAGTTCGCGCCTGCCGAAGGTGCTTTGCAAAACCGGAATAGCCTTGAGAACCATGCCTAAAATCATACGCTGCCTGCTGATTACTCTTGCTCTGCCGCTACAAGCCGCCCCCCAAGAACGTGCCGACTGGGCCGCAGAATTTGTTGCGCAGGATGCCGTAGGCACCATTGTGGTGGTAGATGAGCGCGTGCCGAATAAGCCCATTACTTGGGTGCATAACCCGGAACGCGCGGCGCAGCGCTTCTCGCCCGCCTCTACCTTCAAAATTGCACACACGCTGATGGCGCTGGATGCTGGCGCGGTGCGCGATGAGTTTCAGGTGTTCCCATGGGATGGCATTGAGCATAGTTTTGCCGGACACAATCAGGATCAAAACCTGCGCTCCGCCATGCGCAATTCAACCGTTTGGGTTTACCGAGGTTTTGCAAAAGAGATTGGCGAAGCTAAAGCGAGAGACTATTTGCAACGCCTTGATTACGGCAACGCAGACCCTTCCGTAGAGCAAGGCGATTATTGGATTGATGGCAAGCTGGCGATTACTGCCGAAGAACAAATCGAATTCTTGCAGCGCCTCTACCGCAACCAACTACCCTTCACGATTGAGCATCAACGCCTGGTTAAGGATTTGATGATCGTAGAAGCCGACCGCAATTACATTCTGCGCGCTAAAACCGGCTGGGAGGGTCGTTACGGCTGGTGGGTTGGCTGGGTTGAATGGCCAAGCGGGCCGGTATTCTTTGCACTCAATATCGATACGCCCAATCGGTTAAGCGACCTGCCAAAACGGGAAGGAATCACCCGCGCCATTCTCGCAACCATCGATTCCGAGCTTCAGTGAGTATCAAGCCGCCGGGCGCTTTCTGGCGCCTTGCAGCGTTCGCCAAGCTGACCAGGAATATAACGCCAGAGCGAGCCAGATAAGCGCAAAGCTGGCCAGCTGTATGCCGCTGATGGCTTCCTCGAATACAAACACCGCAATCAAGAATTGCATGCTTGGATTGATGTACATCAGAAAGCCCACCGTGGCCAAGCGCAGCCGTCGGGCCGCTCCAGCGAAGGCCAGCAGCGGGATCGCAGTCACCACGCCACTCGCTACCAGCAGCAATAGCGTGTGGGCATCCTGAGTAAAATGCGACAGCTGCATCTGGGCCAGCGCAGCCAGAGCTAGTAAGGCTAACGGTAACAACAGCAAGGTCTCTACAAACAAGCCAGACAACCCATCAAGCAATATCTGTTTGCGCAGCAAGCCGTAGGTACCAAAACTCAGCGCTAGAATCACAGCAATCCAAGGCATGGTCCCCAGAAGGGCCAATTGCACCAGTATGCCCAATACCGCCAACGCAACCGCCACACCCTGCAGGCGCGCCATACGCTCGCGCAAGATCAGCATGCCCAGCGCCACATTCACCAGAGGCGTTAAAAAGTAGCCGAGGCTGGCCTGTAGCACATGGCGTGTTTCTACCGAGTAGATATACACGCCCCAATTCAAGGCAATCAACACGGCACAGGCCAACACTCGGCCCAGTCTTGCGGGGTGCGCTAATGCCTCCACTACCGGAGCCCAACGGCGCATCAAGGTGATAACCAGCGCCAGAAATACGCACGACCAAACAATCCGGTGCACCAGTATTTCGTAAGCCGGTACGCCATCAAATAATGCGAAGAACAGCGGAAAGCAGCCCCACATCATGTAGGCGCTGAGGCCGTAGGCGATGCCCTGGCTATTTTCGTTGAGTTTGCTGGCCATTCAAAGCTCGGTTAACTAAGAGTGTATAAGTCCCGCCAATTCTACAGACGCTGCGGCTACTGCATAACGAAACTCAGACGCGGGGCCAAATAGAACCCCATGTGCAGCCATAGTGACTATAGGCCATCTTTGATGATCACTTGCGGCGCTCCTTACATCAGAATATGCTTTATACACGAATCATATATGTTACATATATTCAGAGGTCGCTATGGGTATTGTCAAAATCAGTGATGAGCTGCACGAAGATGTGCGCAGGGCTAGTTCAGTTATGGTGCGCTCCATTAATGCTCAAGCTGAGTACTGGATAAAAATGGGCAAGCTCGCCGAGGCCAATCCGGACATGTCGTTTTCCCAAATCATGCGGGAGCAAATGCAGCATGCCGACATTGATATGAGGAATATCGTCAGTGGATGAAATAAAACTGAAAGGCCCGAAGGAGCTGGAGCTAATGCGCGAAGCCGGTCGGCTTTTGGCGTTAGTGTTTGACCATCTGGATAGCCAGATAAAAGCCGGGATCTCCACGATGGACATCAACAATCTAGCGGAGCGGTACATCGTTGGACAACTCGGCGCCCGCCCCGCTAGCAAGGGCCAGTATGGCTATCAATATGTACTGAATACTTCGGTCAACCACGTGGTGTGCCATGGCGTACCTGCAGATACCCAAATACTGAAAACAGGCGACATCGTTAACGTTGATATCACCTTGGAAAAAGGCGGGTTTATCGCTGACTCCAGCAAAATGTATATGATTGGCGATGTGCTCCCGCTCGCAAAACGGCTAATCGATACAACCTATGAAGCCATGTGGCAAGGCATCCGAACCGTTAAGCCGGGCGCCACTTTGGGCGACGTTGGGCATGCCATTCAGCGCTACGCAGAGCAACACGGTTACTCCGTTGTGCGTGAGTACTGCGGGCATGGCATAGGTCGGGAAATGCATGAAGAACCGCAGGTTATGCATTTTGGCCAGGGTGGCAAAGGCCTGATTCTACGCGAGGGCATGACGTTCACCATTGAGCCGATGATCAACCAGGGCAAAGCCAAGGTTAAGCAGAAAAAAGATGGCTGGACCGTAGTGACGGCGGATAAGAAGCTCTCGGCGCAATGGGAACACACCATCGCGGTCACATCGACTGGCTACGAAGTACTTACACTACGGGATGATGAGCGCATCTGAGCAATACGCCTTACATGCCGCAACCTTGTAAGAAGGACTTATCGAATGCATATGCGCGAGTTTTCTGAACAGTCAGACCTCTCAGCCCACACCCTCCGATACTACGAAAAGATTGGCCTGCTGCCGGGAATTCAGCGCAACGCCAGCGGGCACCGCGCCTTTACCTCACGGGATCTGGAGTGGGTCAATTTCATCGTTAGGCTCAAGGATACCGGCATGTCGTTAGATAACATCCTGGCGTATTCCAAACTCAGAGCCGCGGGCGATAGCACGCTTGGGAGAAGACAGCACATTCTGGAAGAACACCGAGATGCACTGAAAACCAGAATAGAAACCGAGCAGCTGCACTTGAAAGCCCTGGACGCAAAAATCACGCACTACCGATCCCTAAAAGCCCCTTGACTTAGAGTTAGCTCTAACCCTCATTCTGCCTCCACACAAACGAAAGTGGAGCGCGATCATGAGCAAATCGAGATACCAGGCTGGCCTTGAAAAACTAACAGAAATAGATGGCGAGGCAGGCCACCAGGTGATCGAAAGCCTGAAGGATGTGTGCCCAGATCTAGCCAGATACACCATCGAGTTTCCTTTCGGCGATATCTACTCGAGGGAAGGTCTGGATATAAAATCGCGGGAGATCGCTACTGTGGCTGCGCTGACGGCTATGGGGCATTGCGCACCGCAGCTGAAAGTCCATGTGCACGCCGCATTAAATGTGGGTTCCACGCCAGAGGAAGTGAAAGAAACCGTACTGCAAATGGCGGTATATGCTGGCTTTCCGGCGGCGTTGAACGGCATGTTTATCGTGAAGGAAGTGTTGGTCGAACGAGGATTGCTTTAGGTGTCAAAAGCCTTCAACTGGATATCGCAAACGGTATCGTTTATTGCTTGTACCGTTTGCGAAAACGCGTTGTTCAACTGGTCGCGCCCGGCTTGTCCGTCGCAGACATGATCTCGGTATACCGGCACACACGATTGCGTCCGCCGGCCTTAGCGGCATAGAGCGCTTTATCCGCCAATACCAGCAAGGTTTCAAGGTGGTCTGACTTGCCTGGTTTGAGACACGCGACACCCACGCTAACAGTTAGTACCAGCTCACCCTCTTCTAGTACCAGCGGACTTGCCTCAATGCTTGCCCGCAAACGTTCTGCAACCTCGACGGCCATCTGCTCGGTCGTATTTTCTAGCATTATTGCAAACTCTTCGCCGCCAACGCGCGCGAGTATGTCGGTTTCTCTGAGAGCCTGGAGGGCCATTTGTGCCAGACGCACTAAGGCTCGATCACCTACAGCGTGTCCGTAGGTGTCATTCACCTTCTTGAAGTGGTCGGCATCAAACATAATAACGGCCACAGTGCTATTGGATCTCGCCGCCTTTTTCAGCGCGGTTTCACCCAACTCAAAGTAATGACCACGGTTGCTCAGGCCCGTGAGGGAATCGGTACGAGCAGTTGTTTCAAGCTGAAGATTGACTCGCTCAAGCTCTTGCGTACGGTCGGCAACGCGTTGTTCCAGATGGGCGTTGAGTTCGTTCAACTCTCGTGTTTTACGAGCCAAGCGACGAACCAGGTCACGCAATACAGACGAAAGCGTTTTGACTTCGGCGTAATCCTCGCGTACTTGGAACAAGGTATCCGCTTTTTCAGGATCCCACTGATTCGCCGCTCGCGTGATGCTAAGCAAAGGTCTGGTGGTCCAACGCGCTGCAAGAGAAACGAACAGAAGCAAAATAGGCGCGACCAATAGCCCAACAATGATCAAAGACTTCTGCAACTCTCTCGCCGTGCCGAAGGCCTCGGCTGCGGGTTTACGGACTAACACCAACCAGTTGAAACTTCTGTACTCGGCTGCCCCCTGCAACCGAGTGAAACCAACAAGGTAGTCCTGCGCCTCAGCCAAGCTGTCATTGAAAGCGAGCTTTGTGGTCAGGTGCCCGGAGTTGCTAGCCTTGACCTGCTCAATCAGCGCATCAGGCAGGCGCTGACGCGTACTACCGGGCGGGCCGATCAACACCACACCGGATTGATCAGCCACGATGAACTCTGCATTGAGCCGCCTGCGCAGGGGCGTCATTAACGACTGACCCATGTTGGCAACCCAATCAAGGTATAGATGAGCGCCTAGCACCCCCAACAACTTGCCCTCTTCCGAGCGCAGTGGAAGTGCCAAATCTAAAAAACGCAACGGCGCGGAGGTCGGGTTATAGAGTTTTTCAGCTAACAGAATGGCATCATGAGCATCACCCATATAAGGTTGTTTTAACGCTTGATTGAACCAAGGTCGCTGACTCACGTCAGCCCCCCGCAGCAGCCCTCCATTACTCTCGACGACAACCCCTTCGGGAGAAACAAAGCCAATCCAGGCATAACTAGAAAAGTTATCTTGCAGCGAATCAATTATTGGAGCGAGCTCTGCTTCTCGCCCCTGCTCTAATAACGGGGTAATAAAAGCGGAAACCACATTGAAGTCGTTATAGCGTTCAGACAAATCGAGATCGATTTTATCTCGGAACTGAATCGCTATTTCTTCCAGATTTTGACCGGTCGATGTGCGCAATGCTTCAACCGCAAGATTGCTGACCAGCCAAGTGCTGCCGGCCGTAGCCACAACAGCCAAGCCGCCAAAGAGCAGGATAAGACGGCTTTTAAGCGTGTTTATTATTTTGATGAGGGAAATCCTGCCTAGCGTCTATTGGGCATATCGTATAGCCACTATAGCTATCCTTACCCCTTTTCGGCTAGATGCAGACAATGCTCATCTTGTTTTACACCAGCTCGCGCTTCTCGCGCCGTGCCACCTGAATATCTTTCACTGTAGCGATGCCAATAACCGCCAGTACGGCGAGCGATATCAACGGCCAGATCAGTACATATAACGCCAATATAAAAGTTTGCATGTTAGTTCCCATTATTTGGCTGGTGCGCTTTTGCGCACCAGCGGATGGAGTCAATTCAGCTTAGGCTTCTGCGGCAGGCTTGGCTGGATCGTAATTGATGACATTTTGATCGATCTGCGAGAAATCGAATTCGCTTGAGCTCATCAGGCTCACAGCAATGCAGACGATAGTGCTGACGCCATACGCCATCAGCGAGGCCAGCAGCACGGTGTAATCGCGCAGGAAGCCGACGCAGAGGAAGGCCAAGCCGATAGCGCTGATTGCGCCGACGATCAAGCCTACGCGACGTCCGCAGAACCCAAAGGTCATCAGGCCCAGCACCACGCCACCGCCCACAGCTGCGAGCAACTCAAATAGCACAGCAACGGCGCTGACCATAGGCAGCAACTCGAAACGCGCGATGCAGAACATCAACAGACCAGCGACAACCGCTGAGGTGAAGGCCGCATTGGTAACGCGATTCCAGAAGCAGCTGGCGATGACGGGAAAGACGATGGCGCCCCAGAGCGCACCAACGAAGACCAGCATGATCAGGATGTCCATCGAGAAGCTAGCAAGGATTACCCCAATCAGCGTGGCGACGACCATGGTCAACCGGCCGATAAACAGCATCTTGGTGGGATCAGGTTTGTTTTTGGCAATGTTTTTGCCATACACATCGGCCATAACAATCGCCGACATGGCGGACAAATCCGAGTCAGCCGTTGAAGACAATGAACCGATCACCAGGATGAAGAACAGCCCGATAAAGATGGGCGACAGGTACATCGACACCATTTGCGGTATCAGGTTGTTCATGTCGCCGTCGATAGGCTCCATGCCGGTCATCAGCGCCATCAGACCGATCATGCCGAGCCCGATCACAATGGCGCCGTAGCCGATTGTTGCGGTGATAAAGGTCGGTTTTATGTGATCTTCACGTACCGCAAACAGCCGCTGCGAGATAGTCTGGTTGCCGATAGCGTAAGCCAGCACCGCTACAAAGAAGGGCGCGCCCTGATTGAGGATGGCGTCCATCGAGAACAAGTTCGCCTGTTCTGGCGTGAGGAAACTCATACCGTCCGATAATGTCTGCGGCCCGCCGAGTGCAAAGAGCACCGCTGGAATGATCAGAATGGCGACCGCCATCATTGCCATCAGCTGCGCAAAGTCAGTAAGTACCGAGGCGCGAAAGCCAGACCATAAGGTGTATGACAACACCCCTACCCCGGCGATCACCACGCCAGCCTGGAACGACAAGGGCGAGAGAACGGAAACCAATGCACCCGATGCAGTGAAGTTAACCATCAGGCTGATGATGCTACCCAGAATATTGGAGGACGCGAGAATCAGCTGGCTGGATGAGCCATGCCGCGCGTGAATCAGCTCACCCAAGGTGTGCGCGTTCGGCGCCAGCTCGCGAAAGCGGCGACCAAAGGGATAGATAAACAAAATCATCAGGGCGCCCCACAACCCGTAATGCAAGGGGCCAGAGATGCCGTAGGTATAACCCGAGGTGGCGGCTCCGTAAAACGAGGCAGCCCAGATCCAGGTGGCGGTCATGCTGGCTGCGCCAAGACCAAAACCGATCTGATGGTTGGACACCATGAAGGCGTCGGTATTTTCCTTTTTCTTCTTGATCAGCAAGGTCAGTAGATAGGTGCCGCCGTAAAAGGCCGCAAGCAACACGAGGACGGTCAGTGTCGAGAACTGGTAAAAACTTTCTTCGTTCATTGAGTACCCATAGGCTTTGCAGCCTGATCATCCTTCGTAGCAACCAGAGTTCCATGCAAGGAGCGGCCGCCACAGGACGTAAGCAAAAACAGAACATCTTTCTAGGTATGTCTGCAGCGAGATGAAGACCACGGTTGGCGGTCTGATGGTGCAAGATCGAGCGTCGTAAACGCCGTAGTGATGGGGGCCAGATAACCGTTCACAGCAGATCGCGAATGCGCACTGAGAAGGTCGGACCGGTCAGCCACCCTACGCGCTCAACCGCCCCCCGTCCAGGCATGCTTCCCAGCAACGACGCGCTTTCTAGCTCTACATGGGCAGTTGGTATTCACTGCCGACGGTTAAACTCAGCTATCCGGCGCGGCTGTAAACGGGCGGCTCTGCACGACTGAAGCATTACGGGGACGACTGAAAAACACCTTTGGGCGATAGGCGACTTTGATGATTTTCACGCATCATCGCCTAGGACCAGACTGTCGCCGGAGCATGGTGCGCTGGCCAGATATTCAGCTAATATCCTATTTCGGTTCTATCTGAATTCAGAATTAACCCACGTCGAAAAACAGGGACGTAACCTCATGAAAACCCGATCGTTTGCACTAATAGCTGGCCTGATTTTCGGCACTGGTTGCGCGGTGAATGACCCAACTTTCACCCACCAGGGAAAAACCCCGGAACAGGCATCAGAGGCCTATCAGCAGTGTTTGTATCAGGCTGAAATTGCTACCGCCAACGCAGGTGCGACAGCGCCCAAATATGACGGCAAGGTGTCGGATGCGGTGAGTTCGGGTGTAGCAGACGGGATTGCCAGAGGGTATGAACAAGGAAATTTAGTAAACCATTGCATGAAAATGCAGGGTTATAGCAAATCCTCATGATTGAACCGAGCGTACATCCAGACACCTACATCCATATACGTATTCTGATGGGCATGGTGACGAGTCTTGCGCTAGCCCGCCTGTTGACCGGACTGGCGAGATTCGTCCAGCACCCTGGTCGTATCCGGGTTCATTGGATTCATATTGGCTGGGTGTTTTTTTTGCTGCTGGCCGTGCTGCGGTTCTGGTGGTTTGAATATACGCTTTCGAATGTATCCGCCTGGAACTTTGGCAGGTACATCTTTGTTACCGGATTCGCGGCGCTGCATTTTTTCCTGGCGACCATGCTATTCCCTGATGATATGTCGGAATTTGACGGGTATCAGGGATATATGGAAGCAAGGCGCGGCTGGTTCTTCAGCTTGGTTGCTGCTCTGTTGATTATCGATTTGATGGATACGCTGCTGAAAGGGCAACAATACTATGCTCAGCTGGCCTTTCGTTTTCCTTGGGCAGATATCGTACTCATTACTGGCGCGCTGCTAGCCACGCGGTTAGCCAGCAAGGCTTACAACATTATCTATCTAGGCGCTTGCCTGGCATCACAGGTTCTGTGGGTGGTATTCCGGACAGCCCAAATGTAGTCCTGTGGGCAAGGCTGGAGGTTCTGGTGACAGTGAAACCGTCCAGCCTTGCATGACGTTATTCTATTGAAGCCCCTGGCGCTCGATCACATCCGACTGAAGCATGATCGATCCACTGCAAACATCCCCTTCCTCTGCTCCATCCAGCCATCTTTTTAGATAAGTGACACGCTCCAACGTAAGAGAGGCCCTGGAATCTAATGTGCACATCGGCAGCACACTACCGTAATAACCCTCCTCGTCCATGTGTGGATACTCTAGTGCAAGGTCTGCATCGCGTGATGTGATCCAGGCCAGCTGAGCGCTTTTTAACTTATCTAAAAACAGCTTATCGTCTGAGTAAATTTTCCGTATTTCGTTATAAACACGATTAAGCTCCGCGTCTGCCTCTTGGTAGCCCATATCTGCACACCCAGACATATCTGTTTGTGTTACCGCAACGTTTAAGCACGACTCATATTCTGAAGCCTGTGCTAGCGGCGCGATGGTTATAACCGTGAGCAACGGAATAAAACGCATTATTTTCAAAATCACCTCCGCAAAAAAAACAACGGTCCCTGCTGTCAGGCGGTTTGCAATCAACCAGCAAAGAGCATCCTCTCTCAATTTTTTACAAGCTCGTGCAGAAAGCATAGGCGGTGTGGCATCGATGAGCCAAAAGGCGCTGCTTATTTCTACAAAAAACCAACATAAATCGTAGTAATGATGCTTGAGCCCATCGCCATTTACTGGTATTTCAACAACACGATGTGGCTTGCTGCCCTGCCCTGTTCATTGGCAGCACTGAGAACCCACATCGTTTCCAGCTAATTGGGAGGCATCATCATGACACTACACGCAGCTGATTTTATTGCCCGCAAGGGTAAACACCCCATCACCATGCTGACCGCCTACACCTGCCCGGTTGCCCGTGGCATTGAGGCGGCGGGTGTTCCGGTGATTCTGGTCGGCGATACCGTGGGTATGGTGGAGATGGGTTTTGAAAGCACCCGTGATGTAACCCTTGAGCACATGGAGTATCACATTGGCGCAGTACGCCGGGGTGCGCGTAATACGCACATCATTGGCGATTTGCCCTACCTCACCGACAGTGATCCGCAGACGGCGCTGACTAGCGCTCGACGTTTGATCGCAGCCGGCGCCAGCAGCATCAAGCTGGAAGGCCCCAAGGACGATATCATTCGGCATCTGGTTGAAAATGGCATTGCCGTGGTGGGCCACACGGGGCTCACGCCACAAACCGCGACCTCGTTCAAGAAGGTCGGCAACACCGAGGCCGAGGCTCAACGCATTCTCGATGAAGCCAAACTGATTGAGCAAGCCGGGGCCTTTATGGTGGTGCTGGAGCACATTCCCTATAACCTTGGCGGGCTAATCAGCCGATCACTCAGCATTCCGACCATTGGCATTGGCGCGGGGCCGGAGTGTGATGGCCAGGTGTTGGTAATCAACGATGCGCTGGGGTTAGGTGACTACTGGCCGCCGTTCTCCAAACAGTATGCGCATGTCAGCGATACCATCCTAAAAGTGGCCCGCGACTTTACCGCCGAGGTAGAGTCGTTGGAATTCCCCAATAACATTATCCAGTTTACCGGCAGCGGTAAGCGCTGATGCCTGCTCACTCATAGCAGACGCGTTATCTTATAAAGCCCGCCCACTAGCCCTTTAGGGGCGGGTATTCTCACTGCCTTTAGGGTAGTAACGATCAGCTTTGGAGGTTGTCTGAAATCCGAAGTCCGAAGTTCTTAATTAACTTACTGCAACGACCCAAAGTCACCAACAGCTGTACCCTTCACTCTTACCATCCCAACGTTAGACTGTGAGTATCAATCCAGACGATCAGGGAGGTCACATGCAAACCATAGGCTTACTCGGCGGAATGAGCTGGGAATCGACTCAGAGCTACTACGCAGCCATAAATCAGGGCATCAAACAGCAGCTGGGTGGCTTGCACTCGGCCAAACTGGTGCTCTACAGCGTAGACTTCGCCGAGATCGAAGCGCTCCAGCAACGCGGCGATTGGCAGGCTGCGGCTGATATTCTCGGACACGCCGCACTATCACTGCAAAACGCCGGCGCTGACTTTCTGGTGATAGCCACCAATACCATGCATAAGGTGGCAGACGAGATTCAGGCACAGCTGCGTATCCCACTGCTGCACATTGCCGATGCCACTGCAGCGATGCTGCTGCAACAAGGCGTTACCCGTGTCGGGTTGCTGGGCACGGCGTTCACCATGGAGCAACGTTTTTATCGCGAACGGCTGGAAAATCAGGGCATTGAGGTGCTGATTCCCCATGCAGATGAGCGCAATGACGTACATCGGGTTATCTATGCTGAACTCTGCTTGGGTGATATCCGCAACAGCTCACGCGCGCGTTATCTCGAGATCATCAAGAACCTATCCGAACGCGGCGCACAGGGCGTGATTCTCGGCTGTACCGAAATTGGTCTTTTGGTTAACCAAAACGACACCAAAACGCCGCTGTATGACACTGCGATAATTCATGCTGACGCCGCCGTGAACAAAGCGCTCGCGGAGGTTCGCGATTAGCTTGCAACCCTGTTTCCATTTGTTCTGTTTGCATCTACCTTTGATAAACCGACTTCCCGCACAATCGGAGCCCGCTTGGACGCCTATCTGTTATTTCTGATCATTGCTGTCGCTACCGTGATGAGCCCTGGCCCTGGCGTCTTACTGACGCTGACCAATGCGATTCGCTTTGGCGTTCGCGGCGCTATCGGCGGGATGCTGGGCTTGGCAGTGGGCGCGTTTATTGTGGCTGGTGTTTCCGCCACTGGGCTGGGTTTGTTACTAGCAACCTCGGCTGTGGCTTTTACCGCGATCAAGTTTATCGGTGCGGCTTATCTGATTTATCTGGGCATCAAACTCTGGCGCTCACCCGCCACCCCGATCGAGTTGTCGCGGCGCAATCGCAGTAGCCTGTTTCGACAGTTTATTGAAGGTCTTAGTTTGCAGCTGACCAATCCGAAAGTGGTGTTCTTTTTTCTTTCGATATTGCCTCAGTTCGTAGACTACCGCGCTGGCCACTTCCAACAGTTTGCACTGCTGGTTGTCACTTACAGCTGCGTGCTGATGATCGTTCACCTGCTCTACGCGTGCCTGGCCCGAACCACCCGCCGGTGGTTGGCCTCAAACAAAGGAGGCCGCCTGGTGAACCGCCTTGGCGGCGGCACCTTCATCTGTTTTGGCCTGGGTTTGGCAGCCACCAGCCGTTAGGCCTATTGCTGCAACGGCTACGCACTGGGGGCAGTGGCGCAGCCGTCTTACCCTATTCCTGACACCCAAGGAGCTCCCGTGGCCGAGATTACCTATCCTATTCATGGCGCCTGCCAGTGCGGCGCCATCACCTATGAACTCTTGGCAGCACCGCAAGCGGTGGTCGCGTGCCACTGCAAGGAGTGCCAGAAGCTATCGACCAGTGCTTTCAGCATCACCGCTTTGGTACGCGCCAGCGACATACGTTTCAACGGCCCACAATCGCACTGGAGCCGAATCGCGGAAAGCGGCAACATCAACGCAGCGGTGTTTTGCGGGACCTGCGGAAACCGTATTTACCACCTCAATCCGGCACAGCCAGACGTCATCAAACTCAAACCCAGCAACCTATCGGATACCCGTGTCATCCAGCCAACCAAGCACGTGTGGATAAGCGAGAAGCAGGCTTGGTTTACTATCCCGGATGGCGTAGCGGTATTCGACAAAGATCCTTGAGATCACAACTTTTTGTGCATCTATTGGCAAACTACATTTGAGCCTTCTTTCCGGGCAAGCTAATGCGCCCACTAGTAAGCTCGGCCATCCACAGACACCCTCGCGTCTAAGTTTTGCCCAAGAACAAGGCAGGTACACATCTTTTATTGTAATGCGAATCATTATCTTTTAATGTTGCGCAATTGAACTGCCGCCAAACGGCGGTCTGTGTTCTGTCACTCCTAGACCAGACTGCGCCATGCCCCCGATTGAACCCAATTCCAGCATCAATGTTGCTGCTCTTTATAGTGAACATCACGGCTGGCTCTTTGCCTGGTTGAGGCGAAAGCTGGGCTGCTCCGAGCAGGCAGCGGATATGGCGCAGGATACGTTCGTACGTGTGCTGGTACGCGACGAACCCGTCAGCAACTGCGCGCCTAAGGCGTTTCTTTCCACCATTGCCCGTGGACTGGTGATTGATCATTGGCGGCGCAGTGCCCTGGAAAAAGCCTATCTCGACGCGCTGGCGCAGATCCCCGAACAGCTCTACCCCTCCGCCGAAGAGCACCATCAAACTCTGCAAACGCTGGAGCAGATAGCCGCGTTACTCGATGGCCTCAAAGCAAAAGTACGTACGGCATTCCTGCTGTATCAGCTGGGTGGTATGACGCATGCGCAGATAGCCAAGCAACTGGGGGTTTCTTCACGCACCGTAGAACGCCATGTGGCCGACGCGTTGTTCCACTGCTACCAATTGCGTTACCGCGAGAACTGATACCCATGGATGCTGCGCGCCACACTGGCGCTACTCTGCCGGACGACGTCCTTCGCACCGCGATTCAATGGCGGCTCAAACTGGATTCCGCCGAAGATAAAGCGCTGGTTAACGCGCGCATCCAGCGCTGGTGTCAGCAACAACCCAACAATGCCTTGGCCTGGCAGCGACTGGGTGGGCTTCAACAGGAGTTCGATGGCTATGCCGCTGCTCTGCCCCGCCGCGACATTACCATTCCTGTGCTGCAGCGCGCGGGCGCCGATCTGCAACGCCGCAAGGCGCTCAAACTCTTGATGCTGGCGGTCGCGGTGGGTGGGCCCGGCAGTTGGTTAATCGCACAGCAACCGGGGATTGCCGCTGATTACACTGCCGGTACCGGAGACCGGCGTCGCGTTACCCTGGCCGACGGCACACAACTGCTGCTCAATACGCGCTCCGCAGTGGATGTGCGTTTTAGCGCAACCGAACGGCTATTGGTTCTGCGTGAGGGTGAAGTGCAGATCAACAGCACAGCGGACCCAAGTAGCCTGCGTGCAAGCCCCCTACGCGTGCAATGCCAGCATGGCTTGTGCGAAACCCTGGGCGCACGTTTTGTGCTACGTGATCAGGGCGATCACAGCGAACTGCTGGTACAGCAAGGTGAGATTGAAGTCACCAGCCGTTCAGGACAACGGCTGATCGCCAGCCACGGAGAGCACTATGCACTGCGTCATCAGCGTATCGATCCTATTGCGGCTCAACAGATAGACCCCACCGCCTGGACCCGTGGCATGTTGGTAGTCAACGACATACGCCTCGGCGACTTTGTGCAGGAGTTGGCGCGCTACCGCAGCGGCATCATCGGCTGCGATCCGGCGGTGGCGGGTTTGCGCCTATCCGGTGTATTTCAGCTCGACCAACCAGAAGCCCTGCTGGATAACCTGTCGCGCACCCTGCCGGTCAGCATTGTCTCGCGTTCACGCTTCTGGGTTCGGGTTGTCGCTCGGGTATAAACCAGACGTTGCTGCGCCTGATAACTTTGCCCACACCGCCTATCAAAAACGCTACCCCTTTTTAATTTCAGTTTTTTTGTCGGTATTTTCGACGCCATCCGGTTAATGAGATACAACCTCAGCTGAGAACGGATTTGATTTATGCGCGCAATAGCAAATGCCCCACGCCACAGCGGCTATCGATTGACCAGCAACTGCGGCGCCGCCGTATGCATGGCACTGGCCTTGGCAGCAGCCAGCCCTCTGGTGCTGGCTGCTGATAACCACAGCGCCGTGCGCACCCAGCACAACCTCTCGGTACCCGCTGGCTCACTCGCCACGGCGCTCAGCAGCTTTGCCCAACAGACCGGCATCAATCTTTCCTTCTCCCCTGCCCAGGTACAAGGCATTAACAGCCAGGGGGTACGTAACGCGCAATCAGTAGACGCAGCCTTGAATGCGCTGCTCAGCGGCACCGGGCTGGCGGCGCAGAAGAGCAGTTCCGGCTACGTACTGGTGGCGGCACCGACCGATGCAGACACCTATCAGCTCTCACCGCTGACGATCGAAGCGGATCAGATGCGCCAATCCGGTGTTGCTCCCGTGCCCGGCTATTTTGCTGACAGCAGCCGCACTGCTTCCAAGACCGATACGCCGCTGCTGGAAACCGCACAAAGCATCAGCGTGGTGACCGCGGAGCAGATTGCCGACCGTAAAGCCGTCTCGGTAGAAGAAGCAGTAGCTTATTCTGCCGGTGTCAGTGTCGGTGGTGCTGGCCTCGATCCACGCTTCGACCAAATCAATATTCGCGGCTATGCAACAGCAACCAATGCCGACTATCTGGATGGCATGCGTCAGGCCAACAGCGGCTGGTTGTCGTATTTCACTACCGATCCATTCGCGCTGGAGCGCATTGAAATCCTCAAGGGCCCTGCTTCGGTGCTTTATGGCCAGATCAGCCCCGGCGGCATGGTCAACCGCGTGAGCAAACGGCCCAGTGAAGACGCGGTACAGCAAATCGAGCTGCAATACGGCAGCAACGACCACGTGCAAGGCCAGTTCGATATTGGCGGCCGCCTGGATGACGACGGTGATGTGCTCTATCGTCTCGTGGCCATCGCCCGTGATGCCGATACCGACATTGAACTGGTGCCCAACAACGTGGGACTGATTGCGCCCTCCCTTACCTGGCGCATAAACGAGCAGACCGATCTGACTGTGCTGGCTCAGTATCAGGACCGCGAAACTGCAGGTTCGCCCCGCCCCTATCAGGCAGGCGCAACGCTGACGAATTTCTGGCCCGGTGATGAAGATTTCGACAAGCTAGATCAGCAGCAGACGCTACTTGGCTACGAGTTTGAACACCGTTTCAACGACACCTTTACCGTGCAAAACAACCTGCGCTACGGCCACACCAACACCACCAACCAATACACCAGCCCTAGCCTGCAACCCGGCACTAGCGTGCTCAACCGCACGGCAACCGGCCTGTACGAAGAGATGGACGCCGTCACCACTGATACCCGACTGATTTCCAGCTTTGAGACCGGTGCCCTGCGGCATACGCTGTTGAGCGGGTTGGACTACGCCTATACCGATTTTGATGTGGAGTACTCTAGCGGTGCTGCGCCTTCTATCGACATCAATAACCCTGACCACAACCAGCCCATCGCACGGCCGCGCAACGTGTTGGTTGAGCAAAGTGGCGTCACGCATCGCAGCGGCGCTTACTTGCAGGATCAGATCGAATGGGGCAACTGGCGGCTATCTGCCGGCCTGCGTCAGGACTGGGTAAATACTGAAACCACCAACGAGCTGAACAGCCTCAAGAGCAAGACCCACGATGACCAGACCACCGGCCAGATTGGCGCGCTCTATCTGTTCGAGTCCGGCTTGGCGCCTTACCTAAGCTATGCCCAATCCTTCCTGCCGCAAACCGGCACCGACCGCAATGGCGATGCCTTCGAGCCAACTGAAGGCGAACAACTGGAGCTGGGCATCAAATACCAACCACCGGGCAGCAGTACCATGCTGACCGCGTCGGTCTATCAATTGGTGCAGTCCAATACGCTCACCAAGTTGCCGAGCGAGGTGTTCAGCGAACAGAAAGGTGAGCAGACGTCGCGAGGTCTGGAGCTGGAGGCGGTGTCCGATCTCACCGAAGACCTGAGCATGACTGCCAGTTACGCCTTCAATGATGCAGAAATCACCGAGAGTAAAGACGGCAACAAGGGCAATACGCCATCGCTGATGCCGAAACATCTCGCCTCCCTCTGGCTAGACTACACATTGGCATCCGGCCCATTGCAGGGGTTGGGCGTCTCCGGTGGTGCGCGTTACTCGGGTAGCAACTACAGCAATAGAAGTAACACCGACAAAAATGAGGCTTACACCCAGGTAGACCTGGGTGCGCACTATGATCTGCGTGGTTCGGCAGACGGCATTCGGCTGGGCGTGAATGCCAAAAACCTGACCGACAAGCGCTACATCGTGTGCGAAGACGGCTATTGCTATCGCGGCGCTGGCCGCGCGGTCATTGGCAGCGTTAGCTACCGTTGGTAAGCCTGTGCACTCCCCTCTGCGGACGGGAGTGCACTCTTCATATAAAACGATTTTGTGAGCTTCTCCATGCAGCAACCATTTTATTCCAGCAGGTTCCTGGCGATCCTGCTTATGCTTTTCAGCGGCGCTCTGTTTGGCTGGCCAGCGATGGCAAGCCCTGCGCTTGAGAACGAGCCAGCCGTTACCCTAACTGGCACCCTCGAATGGCAAATGCAAAATGAGCAAGGCCAGCCGTATCGCATTCTGATCAGCAAGCCTGAGGGCGACGTGCCCTATACCGGTGGTTATCCGGTGCTTTACGTGCTGGACGCCAACGCCTATTTCCCTTCGTTTCACGCCGTCAAACGTGCGCAAAAGCAGTACCGCCATGCGATCATCGTCGGCATTGCCTATCCTGGTGATGAGCCGCTGAACTTCCTGCGGCGAGCATACGATTTCTCGCCATCGGTGCCGGATGATCGAAACACACCGCCGCAAGGTGGCCAGGACGAGTTGCTGGATTTTTTACAACACCAGGTTATGCCCGCCGTTGCTGAACGTTTCCCGGTGGACGCCGGCCAACAGAGTCTCTTTGGCCACTCTTTTGGGGGCATGTTTTCGATCTATGCACTTTTCACTCGCCCGGCGTTGTTTGATCACATAGTCGCAGCCAGCCCAAGCCTGTGGTGGTATGACCGCTACCTTCTAACGCCTGAGCGACCGTTTAGCGAAGACGTAGCGCAAGGAAAAATCGACGCGACTCACTTGAGCCTGGCGCTGATCGTCGGTGAGCGGGATTCGCCGCAGGAGATTCAGGATGCACAGGCACTGCAACAGCGCCTGCAGCCATTGTCGGCTTGGGGCATGCGCAGCAGCGTGCACATCGAGCCCGGTGAAGATCACATGGCGGTGCCGTTCAAGATCGAATCGAGGGTATTGCAAGAAGTGCTCACCACGCGGCGACGTTAGGCCGTCAGCTCCCGGCTCAGGCAACCTGTGCCGGTTTTTGGGTGGTTGGCAGTTCACCCAACCGGACAATACCTGTGATAAGCCAGTATCTGATTCAATACGTACACAAAAAACGTCGCTGCCAACAAACTGATTACATTTTTACCTTGCCCCAACACTCAACTGAAAGGGACAATCCGTGCATCGTTTCGCTTTGCAAGAGCGTCTCAAGGTAGGCGAGTTCGCATTTAATCAATCCTCGCAAACCAGAGCGACGGCTTGTCGCTAGTAGATGCAATAATGCTAAATGGCTCGCCCTCCACGCGCACAATGGGCAAGCAGAGATTGAAGCTACTGGGCCGTTTAATACTTGCACCGCCGAGTCCGTTTGAGTAAACAAGATAAGTAAGTAATCAAAAAATAACAGGAGAGCATAATGAGTCGTCAGGCAAAAGCTGTGGTTTGTCGGGAGTGGGGCCAACCGGTTCAGGTAGAAACCATCACCGTGGACGCGCCAAAACGCGGTGAAGTAACCATCAAAGTCGCCGCCTGTGGCGTTTGCCACAGTGATCACTCCGCCACAACGGGCAAGATTCCCTACCCGGCTCCGCTGGTTCTGGGCCATGAAGCCGCTGGCGTCGTAATTGAAGTGGGTGAAGGTGTAACCGCGCTGAAAGAAGGCGATTATGTGGTCAGCACCTTCATTACAATGTGCGGCAAGTGCCGCAACTGTGTGCGCGGCCGCCCGGTGCTCTGCGACAACGCTCGCAAATCGATGACCACATTACCCGACGGCACCGTGCGTACCCACGGCAAGGATGGCGAAGACCTGAATGTCTTTGGCGCCTGCGGCGTGATGGCTGAATACGCCACGTTACACGTGGATAACTGCGTAAAAATTGACGACGACATACCGATGTCCAGCGCGGCGTTGGTCGGCTGCGCGGTCATTACCGGCGTCGGCTCCGTCTTTAATACGGCCCAACTGGAGCCCGGTTCACGTGCTGCGGTCTTCGGCATCGGCGGTGTGGGCTTAAATGCCATTCAGGGCTGTGTCACCGCTGGCGCCGAAATGGTCATAGCGGTAGATACCAACGCCAATAAACTCGAAATGGCCAAAGAATTTGGTGCGACCCATACCATCAATATCACCGAGGTGGATGACGTCAGCAAAGCCATCAAGAAACTCAGCGGTGGCGGCGTGGATTATGCTTTCGAGTGCGTTGGCAATGGCAAAGTAGTTGAGCAGGCCTTTAAAGCACTCGGCCGCGCTGGCACGGTTGTGGTTGTGGGTGTGGCAGATGGTCAGGACAAAACCTCGATCAGCACCTTCGCGATACCAGCCGATGAACGCACCATCAAAGGCAGCTGGTTGGGTTCAGCGCGTCCGCAGTACGACTTTCCGCGGATTCTCAACCTCTATAAAGCCAACCGCTTAAAGCTGGACGAGCTGGTCACCCAGACCTACAACATCGACGATGCGCAGCAAGCTTTTGACGACATGCTGGCAGGCAAAAACGCACGTGGTGTGATCATCTTCGAATGAAAATAGCTTCTCACTAGCAATTGTCCGACGTTGTGCGCAGGCCGTGAAGGCCTGCCACCTGCCAATGACCATTAGCTATTGCTGCTGGAGCTGATTCTGGGGCGGCGTAGAGGACACTGCGGCCTCGGTTCCCCTTCGAAACTGAGCATGTAATGCCTGCAGATAACCCTGATCATACATAGTCTGCATCACTGCGGTGATACGCGGCACCAGGTCAGCATGATTGCGGTGCAGGTAGTGATATACATGCTTTTCACTTAGCGCCGGTTGCAGTGCCCGAATGGGCGCTTCAGGCATCTCACGGGCCATACGCAACCCTGCGATATCCACCGTTATCGCAGCATCAACACGCCCACGTACCAGCATTTGCATCACCTGACTGGGCTCGTTAACAAAGACCCACTCCACATATCCCGGCAGTTTCAATTGGAGGTCTACGCCACGCAAAGCACTGAATCGTACCCGCCTGCCACCCAGTAGGGTTGCCAAATCAGGCGTGTCGTCCACAACGAAAGCGGCGACTTTCAAGGTTTCCAGCGGCACGGGAATGGGGATCACATCAGGATGGTTGGCTTCAAAACCTTCCAGCATGCCAACGACGCCATCCAGCGTACCTTCTTGCAGCATGCGCGCCTCGCGTAATGGGGGGATAGGCTTGGGTAGCACGGTGATACCGGCACGCTTATAGATTTCGACGATCAAGGGAACGGCGATAGCATTGACCGGATTCCCCGGCAACAGCGAGAGAGTAAGCGGTGCTTCTTCGGCCACAGCTGTGCCCGAGCAGAGCTGCCAAAGCAGCCATACTCCGCAGATCTTTGCTGTATACCGCCGCGCGCTATCAGGCATGCATCACTACTCTTCTTTTAACTTTCAGATTAGCACAGACCACGAAATACATTTGCCAGCCCAAGCCTTAACTTGCCTGTTAAGCTCGTTAGCCGTAGAAGAGGCGTACGCCTCCATCACCTCATCAGGGAGCTTGGCCAGCCATGCGGAAGTCGATCTATATTGCTGCGGTACTCGGCTTAGCCTATCTGCTGAGCTACGTCTCTGAGCCAACTGATGGGGCTTTGGTTTCACCTGCACCGGCCAGTAGCTCCGAGCAGGTTATGCAAGCCTATGAGAACCGGCAAAGCGATGTGCAAGTACGTGGTCAAGGGACTGTGTTGAAAGTGCTGCCTGACGATACGAAGGGCAGCCGCCATCAGAAATTCATTTTGCGCATCGCAGAAGGTCGTACGTTACTGGTAGCTCACAACATTGATCTAGCCCCACGTATCCCACAGCTACGCGAAGGTGACCTTGTTGGTTTTAATGGGGAGTATGAATGGAACAACAGAGGCGGGGTACTGCACTGGACGCACCACGACCCTGGCAACAAACACGCCGACGGCTGGCTAACGCACAATGGCAAAACCTATCAGTGAGCGACGCATTAATCAGAAATCGCGTGTGGTAACTGCTCAGTCGGTCAAACTTTTATGAGCGGCGGAACAATCGTTAAATACGTTCTGTACTCAACGCTTAAAATAAACCGGGTCGCCTACCTGCAGTATTCCGGTCTGCAGCGTATCAGCGTATACACCCAGGTTTTGCTCTGCTTCACGCACCACCGCGCGCAATAAGCGCTTGTCTGTGGGCAAGCCTTGCTGCGCTCGCGTGATAGCACCGCAGCGCGGTGCAGTTCCGCTGCAGAGCAAACCTGCCTCCCCTACTTGCAGTTGCCCACCCAGCCATGCTTGTTCGACCAAGCCGGGCTCGGTATCCAGGGTATCGATAACTAAATTGGGTCGAAAGCGCCGTACATTCCAGTCGCTATCGGGTTGCAGGCCACGTAAATACTCGAGACTCGCGGTCGTCAGTAGATGAAAAGGTGAGACCAAAAAATAACTGCCGGGCAAAGACACATAGTCGATCATGTCCTGGGGCATATCGCTGAAATCAGGTAGCGGCTCACTAGCCTCACGTTCGAAGGTCGCTTTCAGTTCATCAAGCCAGCTATGCTGATTGGTTTTATAGCGTTTGAACCCTTCTAGGCCGAGCTGTGCGCTCAAGGGTTCGAGCAAAGACGCATGGCCCACGAGATCGGAAATAGCTGTGTGCACCTCAGCCGCATCACTGCGCAGAATACGACCATTGGGAAAGCATAAATTAACTAAGCTTCCAAGCTCGACCTGCGAGGCGGATATGTGCAACAACTCAGGCCTGAATTTGCAGCTTTGAATCTCATTACGCGCACAGTCGCGAACTGCCCAGAGTCGATCTCCCATAAGCCCGTTCGGCGTGAGCGCACAACTTTGTAATGCCTCACCGGCCATTCCCTTAACGGGATAGCGCCAGATTTCCTTAACTCGACCCAACATGCGCATCGCTTTGCCCCCGTGAGAGCCATCTTGTCGCGCCAAAGGGCCATTGCAGTGCACTGAAGTTACCCTGGCAACGGTGTTATAGGTTATGCGCCTAATCGCCAAACCAATAGTGAACCGAGCAAGAACCGCACCAAGACGCGAGACACTTGCGTTACATTCCTCCGCAGAGCATGCGATATCAAGTGCTCATTACCGCAGTTGACTGTCCTTGCTGCCGCGGCGATTGTAGCCACCGCCGCCCGTGCGCTGGTCGGCAGCACTCTGACAGACGATACACAGACGTACACCGGGCACTGCCAGCCTGCGTGCTTCGGGGATCAGCTTTTCACACTCCTCGCAATACTCCAGGCTTTCACCGCGCGGCAGCTGACTACGCGCACGCTGCACCGCTTCATCAACGGTATCGTCAATTTGCTCTTGTACTGCGCCCTCACGGGCCCACCCTGTTGCCATCACACACCTCCCGAAGTGTTCAACTTGTTATAGCATCGTCCGCATTTCTGCAGTCGTCAAAGTCGCCTGTGACAATCTGCAGCTTGCCGGCCACGGCCGATTTCCGTCAGTATCTGTGACCGCACCCTCACCGCTCACCGCCTATCAAAATGCCTTGCAACAGCAGGGCTTCACCCCAGACGCGGCGCAACAGCAAGCTGCGCAAATGCTGGAGGAGTGTTACCAGGCGCTGCATGCAGGCCGCGAAACGCGCGGCGTATACCTTTGGGGGCCGGTCGGCCGGGGCAAAACCTGGCTAATGGACCGCTTCTACGACAGCCTAAGCGTACCCAGCAAGCGCCTGCATTTTCATCATTTCATGGGCTGGGTACACAAGCGCTTGTTTCAGATTACCGGGACCGCTAACCCGCTCAAAGCACTTGCCAAGGAAATGGCCCAGCATGTGCGCGTACTTTGTTTCGATGAGTTCTTTGTTACTGACATCGGCGACGCAATTTTGTTAGGCGGTTTGATGAGCGAAATGTTTGAACAGGGTGTTGTGATGGTCTGCACCTCAAACCTGCCACCCACCGAGTTATACGCAGACGGGTTTAACCGCGAGCGCTTCATGCCCGCCGTCACTGCAATTGAAAAACACATGTGGATTGCCAGGCTCGACGGCGCTGCGGACCACCGCTTGCATCCTGGTACACCCTGCAAGCGCTACTGGCTTAGCACCGATGCAACAGACCAGAAGCCACTGGATGCGGTATTTACTCGTCTTTGTGGCGAGCGCTCCCAAAGCAACGACCCGGTATTATTAGGCCACTTGCAAATTCCCTGCGTACGTCGCTGCAGCAAAGCTGTCTGGTTCACCTTTCGCGCGCTATGCAGCAGCTCATTATCCGCGCTGGATTTCATCAGTCTCTGTGATCGTTTCCCAGCCATACTGTTGAGCGAGGTACCCAACCTGAGCAGTCCACAGCGCGCAGGGCTGATCGCACGGGGTACCGAAGACGGCGCAGAACGTATCGAAGCCGGCGACCGCGAGCTACCCAGCCTGTCGGTGCATGATGACAGCGTGCGCCGCTTCATCGCCTTGGTCGACGAGTGCTACGACCGACGCATCCCTTTATATATCGAGGCTGCAGTGCCCTTGGAAGACTTATACACCGAAGGCTACCTCTCTTTTGCCTTTGAGCGCGCCCGTAGCCGATTACAGGAAATGCAGCTACAGCGCTTCGGAACCGGCAATAGCAATGAACCAAGCGACGCAATAAATCAAATAACTTGATACTGTATTTTCATACAGTACAATAGCCAGCACTCGCGTCAAGCTGGTTACCGCTTTTTGACGCAGCATCATTTTGAAATCGCATTCAAGCCTGAGGTGTGTATGGCCGTTGAAATTGTGTATCGCAGCAGCAGAGACCCGGAGCAGTTGTTCATGGATAAAGCCGAAGCAGACCGTCACGACAAGATGCTGGAACTGGCAGAAACCCTGGGCGATGTACTGCAGCAGGCAGTCCCGGATCTGAGTGAAAAACTGGCTGAAGAAGTCAGCATTTTCATGGCGCGTAACCGCGAGGTATTCGCCAAAGCCTTCAAAAGCAGCCCTGACGCGCTGAGTAGCCTGACAGAAGAACGCGCTGAAGCTTGAGCTATAGCGCGCAGGCTATTCGAGGGCATTCATACATGCCCTCGGCCGCCATTACTGATACATCCAGAAGTTTGGATGCGCGCCGCTTTCAGCCACGGTAGCAGTTGAGTTGTTACGCTTAAGAATGCGCTTGAGTATCGCCATGGTCTTGCTCCCTGTGGGTTGTATTGAACACAGGGAGCATGATCAGGCAGCTCAAACAATTTATGAAATGGATTAGGTCTATAGTTGTTAATGGTAAAAAACTATCGATAGCTACTGATCAGCGGCACTATCGACCCGTGCGTACACCTCAGCGTCACCATCGTGCTTCAACAACAAAACCTGATAGGGCATAAAATCATCGCCCATCTCCATACCGGGACTCCCAACTGGCATGCCAGGTACCGCCAAGCCTATGGCTCCGGTCGGTGGCTCCGCCAAAAACGCCTGTACGTAACGCGCAGGTACGTGGCCTTCAAATACATAACCATCGGCAGAAACTGCGGTATGACACGAGCGGTATTGGGGCGCTATGCCGTGTTCCGTTTTCACCCCAGCGAGGTCTGCGGGGTGTTGCGCGCTTGTACTTAAACCGGCGCTGTCGAGATGCTCGATCCAACCTTCACAACAACCACAGCTCGGGCTCTTAAATACCTGCAGCAAGTCGGTCGCCGGTTGTTCCGCCAGCATCGACTGGCTTTCTGGTGGTGTAAGGCTGCTCTGGGTTTCAGGTTTTGGTGGTTCCGGCTCGCTGCAAGCCATCAGCAAAGGCAGCGCGCCAACCGTCAACACTAACCAACGTGGAACAAACGTACGCATGCAAACCTCCAGACAAATAGAACCATTGAAAATCTAGCGCAAAAGATTAGCACGCGTCTGCGCTGCCATCCCTTGGTAACTGTAACTGTCGATTTCTTCACAGCTGTAAATCCCCAAAACCGCCCGCTACAGCTAGATTAGTAACAGGTTGGTCGTTCAGGCTACCAAAATACGAAACGGAGCCAAGTCATGAGCGGTAACTACCCCGATAAGATTCGCACCCTACCACTATACGACGGTCGATTTGATGCCTACAAGCTGGCCGCTGAAGGCGCGGACGTACTTTTCGCCTCCTACCCTGCGGGAACCAAAATCCCTGCGCATACGCACGATACCGATAACTATGGAGTGGTCATCCGTGGTGAGATTATCCTCACGGTGGCCGGTAAAACGCGGCATTACGGCGTTGGCGACTGGTACCACGTTGCGGCGCATGTTGAGCACGCGGCCGCTTTTGATCAGCCAACTGATGAAATTGAATTTTGGTTCAGCGAGATCACTCGCTGAACTGATTCCGCCATCGACTTACCTCTCTTCACTTCCTCACCTGCGCACCCATCAAAAACCGAATAGCACCCGCTAACGGCATGAATATTCATTCATAATTGCTTGACAGTATACACTTGTACGCTGTTAACTTCTTATCGATGCTGTTTTTCGAGCAGCGCAGTGATGCAACGGGTTGAAAGAGCCACTGGCAAGGGCAAGCGGCTAGGCATCGCCGTTATTCGGCGCCACCGATTAAACCGACCAAACACACAATAATTACAAAAGGTATATCCATCATGACTCGCCATCACGGCATTAACCGTGCCCTGCCCTTGCTTGGGCTTTCATCCATTATGCTCGCAGGCTGCCTGTCCGGCGGCGGCAGTGACTCGGATGACGATACTGTTTCCAGCGGCGTATTCATCGATGCGCCCGTAGCCGGCCTGCACTACGCTACCGATAGCCGCAGCGGCGAGACCGATAGCGCGGGGACGTTCCATTATCAAGGCGCAGAAACCGTACGCTTTTCACTGGCGGGTATCCCGTTAGGCTCAGCCAAGGGCGCGAAACAGCTCACACCATTGGATATTGTGGATGACGCCACCGCCATCAATGCCCCTGCGGTAATCAACCTTTCACGCTTTCTGCAATCGCTGGATGCAGACGGTAATCTGAGCAACGGCATTGAAATTACCGCAGGCATCAGCGATGCGATTAAGGACTACCTGAGCACCAACCCCGGTGTGGCAATCGACTTCAGCGATTCAAGCGCCTTTGAAACCGACATGGGCAACCTGTTAGCCACTCTCAATACGGCGGGCGTGTTTGCCGAAAACGCCGATGCAGGCAGCCGCGCACTGACCGCCAAACTTGACGCCTTTAATCACCTGCTTGACTCGCTCGATAAAGAGCGCAACAACAGCGTCGATTTCAATTTGCGGCCAGTGCTCTTCATTCACGGCGGCGCCGGCTCTGCCTCACAGTTCGAGTCGCAAGCCATGCGTTTTCGCGCCAACGGCTACCCACGTAGCTATCTAGCGGTTTATGAGTACGACACCAGTAGCAGCACCGGGCAGAATCCAACAGACCCAGTACAAGCAGCCAAACGCAACATCGAGATCAACGCGATTGTCGACCGCCTGCTGCAAATATCCGGAGCAGACAAAGTGGATCTAATGGGTCACTCGATGGGCACAGGCGTAAGCCTGATGTACCTGGGTGAGTCGGAGAACGCGGCCAAGGTCGCGCATTACACCAGCATCGATGGCGCGGCGTTAACTGCACCGCCCGGCAATGTGCCAACGCTGGCGCTTTGGGGGCAATATGTTGACCGTGAAGTGGCCGGCGCAGAGAACATTTACCCCGACCCAAATATGCCATTGGGGCATATTGAAGTAGCCACCTCGGCGGGCTCCTTCGCGCGTATCTACAAGCACTTCAACGACAGCCCACCAGCGAGCACAAAGATTCCTGAGGCTGAGGGCGATAGTATTTGGATTGCCGGGCGCGCTAGCTTGTTTCCCCAAAATACCGGCGCCGAAGGCACAGAGTTACGTATTTTTGAAGTCGACCCAGCAACCGGCGTACGCCTGAGCGACACCCCGGACCACAGCATGCCGATCAGCACTGACGGTAATTGGGGGCCGTTCGAGCTGACCAAAGGTGCGACCTATGAGTTTGGTTTGGACCGGGAAATCGCCGGTGCCGATCATTACTTTTATCGTGAAGGTTACCTGCAAGATAGCCTTTTCGTGCGCCTGAACACCTCGTTGCCCGGCGCCGGCGTTGGCGCTTATCTGCACCGCAGTGCTAACCATACCAACATCATGGTCGCTCGCGACCGCGAGCTGTGGGGTGATCAAGGTGATGAGAACGACAGCTTGACGGTAAATGGCACTCAGGTAGTCACCAACGTCACAGCGCCGCTGCTCAAACGCACCAGCAGTATCTTCCTGCATGATCGTAACAGCGATGGCGTTAGCACCCTGCCGGGGCCAGACCCATTCTTTAACGCGCTGCCGTTTATCTCTGGCCTGGACCTGTTCATCAAGGCTTCGCCTGGCGCAGATAAACCTATCAATATTGAGCTGAAGCCACGCGGCGGCAAGGGTGCGATCCAACGTATTACCATTCCAAATTGGCCGTCTGATGAGATCAGGTCCAATTCAGTACAGTTCAGAGACTACGTTCAGTAAATAGTGTAACCATATGAATTGCATGAATACCTAAGCGGTGTTCATGTAATTCCTCGCACTACAGATCCTGCCTTTAACCAATAGCTATTTCCTTCCCGCCTGCTACGCTGAATCAAATACAAGAATAATGGCTTTGCGCTATGCCCCGTTGGCAAATTAGCAGCATAGCCAAGCCGGCCGGGAGCCTTTGCCATGAATATGTTGCGCCGCTTTTCCATCTTCCAGCGTCTGATAGCGGTCACTTGTCTGGTGCTGATAATAGTGCTGGGGCTGGTGGCTGCTTTTGCGCTGGATTATCGCAGCAGCCTGTTTGATAGCCGCTCGGTAAAAACCCAGCATCTGGTCGAGTCCGGCATGGGCGTAATCGAGCATTTTTACCAGCTGCAGCAGACCGGTGAGCTGACCGAAGAGCAGGCACAGTCGCAAGCCGCCAACACCCTGCAGGGGTTACGCTACGGCAACAACGATTACTTCTGGGTGCATTCCAACGACCTGCAGATGATCATGCACCCTTTCAGCACCAAGCTGGTGGGCAACAGCGTCGCTGATGTGCAAGACCCAAACGGTAAGTATCTATTCCGCGAAATGGTCAACGTGGTTAAGAGCCAGTCAGCCGGATTTGTGGATTACATGTGGCCTAAACCGGGGGTAACCGACCCGGTTCCGAAAATCTCCTATGTCTCAGGTTTCAAACCTTGGGGCTGGATTCTCGGCTCAGGCATTTATCTTGATGACGTGAATCAGGCTTTCTGGGCCGACATGATACCCAAGCTGACGCTCGTCGCACTGGGGCTGATCCTGCTGGTCGGCATCAATCTATTGATCGCACTGAGCATAAGCCGGCCAATCGCCCAGGCAGTCGCGGCAATGAATGATATTTCTACCGGCGACGGTGACCTCTCGCGCCATTTGGATATCAGCGGTAATGATGAGGTCAGCGGTTTGGCCAAGGGTTTCAACGCGTTTACCGACAAACTGGCACAGGTTATTGATGACCTGCGCGATGTGGTTGAACGCAATCGGCGCATTGCCACCGAGGTTGGCGTGGCCATGAGCAAAGCTGAGGTCTCCTATAATCAACAAAATAGCGAGCTAGACACTATCGCCTCGGCGGTGGAGGAAATGAGCGCTACTTCGGACGAAGTAGCGCAGCGTATGTCTGACTCTGCCGACGCCGCCAGGCAGGCCAATGAGCAAGTTGTCAACGGTCAGCAAACCGCAGATACCACCTCTCGGACCATGGAAATGCTCGCTCGGGATATTGCCCAGGCCGGGGAAGCCGTGAGCGAGTTGAATGCGCAATCGCACACCATCGATTCAGTGCTGGGCGTGATCCGCGCCGTAGCGGAACAGACCAATCTGCTCGCCCTAAATGCCGCCATTGAAGCCGCGCGCGCCGGAGAGCAGGGCCGCGGTTTTGCGGTGGTCGCCGACGAAGTACGCACGCTCGCCAGCCGCACTCAGGCGTCAACCGATGAAATTCGCAGCATCATCGACTCCCTACAAGCCGGCACGGCCAAAGCGGTTAGTTCAATGGAGGGGAGTTATCAGCAATCCGAGGATATGCAGCGACAGGTAGAAGGCTCGCGCACGGCGCTGCAATCGATCGCTAACTCAGTGGATACCATCACCGATATGACCAGTCAGGTAGCGGCGGCGGCTGAAGAGCAGTCACGCACCAGTACCGAGATATCCTCAAGTCTTAGCCAGCTCAGCAATCTGGGCGACCGCGTCATGCTTGAACTACAAGATACCGCTCGTAACACCCAGCAGTTAACTGAAGCCGCGGCCCAACTAGACCAACTGATAGGCCAGTTCAAGACCAGTCGCAGCGCTTGAAAAATCGGTTTATAGGCCGCCTGTTCGAGCGTAACCAAGTGCGGCCCAATCAGCCCAGTTCAGCTGGCGGCCGATGACGCTGGCTTCTCGTTTACCGGTACAAAGTAGGGTTCAAACAGCGCCGACATCTGCTTATAACCCCAGTCCAGGTGCTCTTTGGTCACTTCGCTGATGCCGTGACGTGAATGCAGGTACTCAATCCAGTAGGTCGAAATGATCCACGAGTTCTCCAGCAATACCTCCAGCTGCGCCTCGGTCGCTTGCATACGCCCACTTTTAACCATTTCCGATAGGTTCTTGCGGCCCTGCCCCTGCACTTGGTCAGACAGTTCCCGCAACCCCGCGCGCAGCGCAGGTTCCATAGCGAAGATGATCATGCTGTCGCGATAAAAAAACCGCCATTCCCACATTACTTGGAACCAGGCGCGCATGTCCTGCTCTTGCTCTGCTAGCGCTAGTTGCTCTTCAGCAAATTGCTCGAACAGCGCGGAAAGAATATTGGCCTTCTTTTTGAAGTAGTAGTACAGATTGCCCTCGTTAATACCCGCTGCCTGGGCTATGGCTGCGGTAGTGACTGACGCAATACCATGATCGTTGAACAAAGTCCGGCATATGACCAGAATCCGTTCGCGGGTGCTTTGACGCTTCATAATGCTGCCTTACAAAATAGAGAGAATCTGGCCGTCCAGAGCACGTGCCTTGGATCGATTGAGTGTGTGAAAGAGTATCCCACTTTTCAGGCATGTGGCAGCGCAGCCTGTGACAACGGCAACCTGGCACCAAGTGCATTGACCGCTAGAGGGAGCTGAATGAAGGATTATCTGACGTACTGAAAAGTGCGCTACCAAGGCCGTCCAGCGTCGGTAGCGCACCTAATAAAAAAGCGTTATTTGATATTCATACAATTGGCATAAAAGGTTGTGGTCGCTGGCCAGTCTGAAAAAATTGCGATCACGCCCACATCCTGCGCCAGCACATCAATGACCTTCAGCATGTCGCCGTCGTTATTGATCGCATCGGTCACGCTCTGGTAATACCAGCCACCGCCAGTCGCCAACGGCCCTGCCCTTTCCATTGACCATGCGATCAGATCCAATCCAGCGGCACGCGCATTTTCGGCGTACTCAGAGGGCACTATTTCGCCACGACCATCCAGCGTAATCAGCTTCCAGATCGCCGGCGCCAGAACCCGCACACCCTGTGCTCGCAGCTCTTCCATATAGGCTAGAGACGAGGTTTCCGGGGTGATTGGTGACTCATCGAGAAATACCGCCTGGTCGGCGAACTCGGGCATTTCATTGATCCAGAATGTTACATCATCCAGCTGGAACGACTGCGGCCAGACATCGCGCGGCTTGATACCTGCATCCAGATAATCCTCCAGCATCTGCCGTGCGTAATCCTGCTGGCTGTAGTCGCCCTCGTAAGGCATGTCTACCACCGGGGTTTTCAGCTCAGGGGTAAACTTGACGCCCAGCGTTTGCAACAACTCAATACTTTCCTTGTGGCTCAGCAGCGTGCCACGGCTGGCGTACAGGTCCGTGCGCCAATCGGCTGTGCCTTTGACGTACTCCTCCGGCGTGGTGGCCATTGGGTTAGATGCGTCCATTTTGCCATCAAGCATCTTGAACTCGGCCAAGGTGATATCACTGGTGCGGCATTCCGCCTGCGCCGGTGTGCCACTGGCCGGGTCTGCCGCCACAAAGGGCTGCGTGCACTTGGCATTCAGTTCTGGGATGGTGACGATGTTGGTGGTGGTGTGCAGGTCATTCTGTGCGTGGCGGCAAACCAATTCGCGATCCTTGGTGAAAGCCACATCGCATTCGACTACACCCGCGCCCATGCGCGCTGCCGCAACATAGGACTCCATCGTGTGCTCGGGAAATTGCAGGGGCGCGCCGCGATGGCCAATGGAAAACTCCGTGCGCTTCATATTGTCGGTGCGACAGGATTGCAGCTGCGTCTTCAACGCGCCCTCATCCATGTCATCAACCAGCCATTGCGGGCGTGGCCCTATCTGAACATCAGCTTGGCGCTTATGCCGCTGCTTCAGCTCCGCCAGCTTGGCGTGTAGACGCTCAAGGCCGGGAGATGCTCGGTTATCGCTGTGATGCCCGTTGTTAGCAAACCAGTTTTGGGCGCTGACACCTGTGCTGCCAACCATCAAACCGCCAACCAACAACAAAGTTACCGCTACAGTGCGAGACGTCATACCAGACTCCTTCTGAAATGAGTGGATGTGCCTGCACAGGGTTGCGCGCGGGGAATGACAACGGCGTGACGCCGACGTGAATAAAAAAACCGCTTGGCAGAAACTGCGCAAGCGGTCGCAAAATGCGCTGCTGGATTCACTTAAGCGTTTAAACACGCCTATAACTGCAACAATTCATCCTGGGCATCACTGAAAATCCAGGCAACGCCAGATCGTTCTCCAGAAGCTTTCTAGTTAAGCACCACCAAACGGTTAGGCAACTCATTGCGCTCATGGGTTGCGGGTACCTGTTGGGCCAGTTGCGCGCCACAGGTATCGATGCAGTCCAGAAAGCCTTGCAACACTTCACCCTTGCCGACCTGCGCGGTAAAGGTTGCCACTATCGATTCCCAAGCAGCGTCATCAATGCGGCTGGAGATGCCTCTATCTACCATGATCTCGACATAACGCTCCGCCTCGGAGACAAAGATCAGCATGCCGGTCTCACCTTCGGTGTGATGCAGGTTGAGCTCAATAAACTGGCGGCGCGCCAGGTTAGACGCGCGCCAATGCCGTACCGCACGCGGGACGAGTTTGCTGGTAATACTCGGCAGTCGGAACAACATCGCCAACACGGCAAAAGAGCCCCACTGCGTCAGCAGTAATCCATTAATATCCAGCCAACCAGTGAAGTACACCACTGCACCCGGTAGCACCAGCGCCAACAGGCTGGCCCACAGTAGCGGGATATAACGGTAGTCGTCCGCCTGGCGCGCCAGTACGGTTACTATTTCGGCGTCGGTATGTTGTTCGATGCGATCAATCGCATCGGCAACCTGTTGCTGCTCACTATTTGATAGAAGCGTCATTGTGCATCCTTCATTAAAATCACCATCCGCCCGATGCCCCGCCGCCGCCAAAGCCGCCGCCTCCACCGCCAAATCCACCACCACCGCCACCGCCGCGTGAACCACCCGCCAAACCGCCGAGTAATGCACCCGCCAAGAGCGCGCGTCCAGTGCCGCCGCGACCGCCACGGCCACCACCGCCCAGCATTGATGCACCAATCATGATCAACACCAGAATCAGTGCGCCGGCCGGTTTCTTCTCTTTCTTCTCGGCACGTTCAGCCACCGCAAGAGGGTTACCGCCGAGCACCTGAATCATCGCGGCTGCGCCCTGCACTATGCCCTGCTCAAACTGGCCCTCGCGAAAGGCTGGGGTCATGATGCCGTTGATGATGGTTGAGGACTGCGCATCGGTTAGCCGGCCTTCCAGCCCGTAACCCACTTCGATACGAATCTTGCGATCATCGCGCGCGACAATCAGCAAGGCGCCGTTGTCTTCGCCTTTCTGTCCGATGCCCCAGGCACGACCGAGCTCAACGCCGTATTGCTCAATGCTCTGGCCCTGCAAGCTGGGCACGGTAACCACCACCACCTGCTCGCTGGAGGCCTGTTCGTGCGCGGCCAGCATTTGCGTCAATTGTTGTTCGGCGCCTGGGCCCAGCAGCTCTGCCTGATCGACCACACGGCCGGTCAGCGTTGGCAAAGCTTGCTCGTCAGCGGCTACTGCTATCGCCGCCCCGGCCGAGAGCATCAACGCGCATAGCAGGGATACCATCAACCTCATTCGAAGCTCACTGCGGGCGCTTGTTCAGCGTTCTCGGTGGTCGCTTCGAAGTTCTCACGGATAGGCATGTCGCTGTACATCAAGCTGTGCCAAACGCGACCCGGAAAGGTACGAATCTCGGTGTTGTACTGCTGGATCGAGTTAATGAAATCACGACGCGCAACTGCGATGCGATTCTCGGTGCCTTCCAGCTGGGATTGCAGTGCCAGAAAGTTTTGGTTGGATTTGAGGTCAGGGTACCGCTCTGATACGGCCATCAAGCGGCTCAAGGCACCGGTCAACTGACCTTGCGCCTGCTCGAACTGGCGCATCTTAGCCGGATCGTTAAGGTCATCCGCGCTGATCTGGATCGAAGTCGCCTTGGAACGTGCCTCTACTACGGCAGTGAGGGTTTCCTGCTCCTGACGGGCAAAGCCTTTAACTGTTTCGACCAGGTTTGGAATCAGGTCGGCGCGACGCTGATACTGATTCTCAACTTGCGACCAGGCAGACTTTACCTGCTCGTCATAAGTAGGAATATTGTTGATACCGCAGCCTGCCAACAGGCTGCTGAGCAACACCAGAATCGCCAGGTGCCAGGTCGTGCGAAGTTGCTGCGTGTTCATGATGTGTCGTCCGTCAGGGTGTTTATATTGGAGGCAAACCGCGCCATCACGCGCGAATCACCCGTTAGCAGAACACGAATGAGCTGCGGTTTAAACCCCACACGGGCACTGGAGCCGCGCAACGGGTAAACTAACGCTCTGTTCAACTTTGTGACCACACCATGACCTTCGCCTCTCTCGGCTTGATCGACCCGCTGCTGCGCACCCTGGAAGACCTCGACTACCAGACGCCCACGCCCATTCAGGCGCAGGCAATCCCCGCCATCCTCAAGGGTCGCGACCTTCTTGCCAGCGCGCAGACCGGCACCGGCAAGACCGCCGGCTTTGCTCTGCCCCTGCTGCAGACGCTGACCCAACAAGGCTCAGTGGTCGCCAGCAACTCGGTGCGCGCGCTGGTGCTGACGCCCACGCGTGAACTAGCCGAGCAGGTACTGCAAAGTCTGCAACGCTACGGCGAACACTTGCCGCTGCGCAGCTATGCGGTTTATGGCGGGGTGTCGATCAATCCGCAGATGATGGCGCTGCGCAAAGGCGTAGACGTTCTGGTGGCCACGCCCGGACGCCTGCTGGACCTGTACCGGCAGAATGCGATCAAGTTCAATCAGCTGCAGTTGCTGGTGTTGGACGAGGCCGATCGCATGCTCGACCTTGGCTTTGCCGATGAACTGGACCAACTATTTTCCGCGCTGCCGCCTAAACGCCAGACTCTGCTGTTTTCTGCCACCTTTTCCGCGCCCATTCGGCAAATGGCCGACGGCATGCTGCGTGATCCGCTGATGATCGATATCAGCCCGCGCAACAGCGCCATCGCCAGTGTCGAACAATGGCTGGTACCCGTCGACAAGAAGCGCAAGACCGAGTTATTCCTACAGTTGCTGGCCGAGCGCAAGTGGCCGCAAACACTGGTATTCGCCAAGACCCGCAAAGCCGTTGAGCTGCTGCTCGAAGCCGTGCAAGCGCAGGGGGTGAAGGCCGACTGTATTCACGGCGACCGACCACAGCCATCGCGTCTACGTGCTCTCGAGTGTTTTAAAAATAATGAAGTCAGCATGCTGATCGCGACCGATGTGGCAGCCCGTGGGCTGGACATTCCGGAACTGCCACTGGTCATCAACTTTGACCTGCCGATCAATGCTGAAGATTACGTGCACCGTATCGGTCGCAGTGGACGCGCGGGTGCTAGCGGCGAAGCGATCTCATTAGTCAGTGCCGATGAAGTCAGACAGTTGGCCGCCATCGAGACGTTGACTCAAAAGTTGCTGGAGCGCCGCGAGCAAATCGACTTTGCGCCGGAACATCGGGTGCCGGAAACGCGGGTTGGTGGCCAACTGATAAAAAAACCAAAGAAGCCGAAGAAACCCAAAACCTATGGCGGCAAAGGCAAAACCCATCTCGGCAACTGGTTTGATCAGTCCTGAACCACATTAAGCCCGCTGCTCAAGCAGTTTGCGGGCAGTCTAAGTGCCTGCGGGTTTTGTAGCTTTTTGTAGCCTACCTCACGGCAAACCGGCTTTGACGTTACAATCCCGCCCGCCGCGCGCGCATGCCCGCGCGATGTAACGCACCCGCACCCCAACATAAGCACGCCGCCGCCACGTATTGGTTAGGTGTGTCGCAAGGAGCAAAACCATGTACAGGATGTTCGCAGCATTGCTGCTGACTGTTGCCGCAGGCCAAACATGTGCCAAAGTTGATCCGCTGCAGGCTGACCGTTTAGGGCGAGATTTAACGCCACTGGGCGCTGAGCAAGCCGGCAATAGCGATGGCACCATCCCGTCCTGGAATGGCGGCGTTACCGCCCCCAGCAACTACCGCCCTGGCATGCATCACCCTGATCCGTACGCGGCAGACGCTGAGCTTTACCGCGTCAATGCGCAGAATATGGAGCAGCACAAAGAGCAACTGCCTGCCGGCCTGGTGGACCTCTTACAGCGTCATCCGGATTACGCTATGCGAGTACTACCTACTCGTCGCAGTGCATCAGCTCCGCAACGCATCTACGAAGCCACCAAGGCTAACGCTACCAAGGCGGAACTGATTGCCAACGGCAACGGCCTTCGCGGCGCTGCTGCAGGCATCCCGTTTCCAATTCCGCAAGACGGTATCGAAATCATCTGGAACCACATCCTGCACTACAAGGGTGATCAGAATCATTTCATCAACAACCAGGCCGTGGTTATCAATGGCAACAGCAACCTGATTAAACGCGATCGTCAGATCTACTATGTTTATGGCCGTGAAGGTATGACCACTGCTGCGCTCGACAATACTCTGCTGCTCTACAAGTACGTAGTCACTGCGCCCGCCAAACTGGCTAATACTGCACTGGTGGTGCAAGACCCACTGGACCAAGTGTTAACCACCCGCAAGGCCTGGCGTTATAGCCCGGACAACCGCCGCGTACGCCGCCTGCCAACGCTGGCCTACGACTCCGTGCAACCAGACACCAGTGATCTAGCCACCGCGGATGTACTCGACACCTACAACGGCGCGCCAGACCGCTACGAATGGAATTTAGTCGGAAAGCAGGAAATGCTGGTCCCCTACAACAGCTACGCCGTGCATCAAAAAGGCATAGCCTACGACCAGATAGTTCAAGCCGATACGCTCAACCCAGAACTGCTGCGCTACGAACTGCACCGCGTCTGGATGGTTGATGCAACCTTGCGTACCGGTTACCGCCACCCCTACGCAGCGCGTCGTTTTTATATAGATGAAGATAGCTGGCAGATTCTCGCGGTTGATCTGCGCGACAAGGACGGCGAGTTAATTGGCCTGCAAGAAGCTCATCCGATCAACTACTACGACGTACCCATGGTCAGCAGCACGCTGGAAACGCTCTATCACTTGAAAGACGGCAACTACTTTGTAGATGGGCTAGATAACAACGAACCCATGTACGACTTCAACGCGCGGATCAACCCACGGGATTTCTCACCGCAGGCATTGCGCCGCGAGGGGAATTAAAGCTAAACCGCTACTTTCGTTCAGCTGCATAACCGCGCAGGTCTGAGTAAATCAGACGCTCAGACCTGTGTGCTGTTCTATTAATGTTGCGCTCAGCCACCCCCTGGCGACCGAACGCGGACATGCCAAAACGAATCCGCTTACAGCCCAACCTGCATCATTAAGGCGCTACAGTTAGCGGCCATCCAGCCGATAACAACCCCAGGCGTCGCATGCAACGTGTTAGCGCCCCTCCGGAGAGCACGATGCGCCTGACACTGAAAAGCAAAGTTGTTTTACTCGCCCTCATTCCCATAGCGCTATTCGCTTTGGTGATCAGTGGCGCGGTGGTAAAAACCCTGCAAAACCAGGCAGAAGACCAGATTACCCAAACGCGTGAACGGCTGATGCAGGAGAGTCGTGATCAGCTGCAAGGTTACATTCAGATCGCGCTGGGCTCAGTACAGACACTTTACGAACAGTCAGCAAACGGCGACATGGAAAGCCGCGCTGCTGCCATTGCCATACTGTCAAAGATAGAATATGGCAATGATGGCTACTTCTTTGCGCATGACTCCAATGTCGTACGTCTGTTTCGCGGTACCAGCTCCAAAGATGTAGGCTCAGACCTGAGCAATCGTCAGGACTCCAACGGGGTGTATATCAACCGCGAATTGGTCCGAGTTGCCAAAAACAATTCCTATTACGTCAACTACGCCTCACCGCTGCCCGGCAACGAGGCTGTATCAGTCCCCAAGCTAGCCTACAGTTACTACCTGCCAAAGTGGGACATGGCACTGGGAACAGCCATCAACCTGAACGGCATAGACACCCAGGTAGCGGCAGTACAGACCTCCATCGACGAGCGCATCAGCAATATCATCACCAGTATTTTGCTCGTTGCTGTAGTCATGCTGCTGGTGTTCGGAATATTCGGAGTCACGCTGGCGAATACGTTTTTGCGTCCGCTACTACGCCTTAAACAAAACCTTGATGATATCGCCGAGGGTGATGGCGACCTGACTCACCGTCTGCCCGTTACCAGCGACGATGAGCTCGGTGACCTGGCTACTGCCTTCAACCGCTTTGTAGAAAAAGTACATGGCATGGTTCGCCAAACAGTCGACATGACCGGTCAGCTCACACAGCTGGTAGGGGAAGTTAACGCGCAGGCCCAACGCTCCGAGCAAGCCATGTCTCAACAGCGCCAGGAAACCGATCAGGTAGCGGCGGCTATCAATGAGATGTCGTCCGCAGCCCACGAGGTTGCCCACAGCGCGCAAAACGCCTCCGAAGCCGCTCAGCAAACTGATCGCGAAGGCCAGGAAGCCAAGCGCGTAGTCGATGGCAGCATCAAGCAAATTCATTCTTTAGTGATGGAAATCCGCGACGGCGGCAACTCTCTGGATAAGCTGAACGAAGACGTGCAGTCCATCGTCAGCGTACTCGGCGTTATTCGCTCTATTGCGGACCAGACTAATCTCCTCGCGCTCAACGCAGCGATTGAAGCTGCCCGCGCGGGCGAGGCAGGTCGCGGCTTTGCAGTTGTTGCCGATGAGGTTCGCGCGCTGGCAAGCCGCACTCAAACCAGCACGGCAGAAATCCAAAACATGACGGACCGTCTGCTGCAAGGTACCGCCGGTGCAGTGAAATCCATGCGCCAAGCCAGCGACACCGGTGAGCTGACCAGCGAGCACGCAAACCAAGCAGGCGCCTCGCTGGATGCAATAGCCAACCTGATCGGCACTATCAACTCCATGAACGCCCAGATTGCGAGCGCCGCAGAGGAACAGACTGCCGTAGCCGAAGAAATCAATCGCAGCGTGCACCAGATCGCAATGACCGTTGAGAAAGTTGCCGACGAAACCCGTCAAGGCGCGGATACCACTCGCAACCTGTCAAACCTAGGTGAGCGGCTGGGCACGTTGGTGCGTCAGTTCAAGATTTGATCCAATCTTGCTTGCGGCTTGTCCTGCGTACTCAACGTCAGCCAAGCCCAGGGCGCAAATCTGTACGCGCAGCCATTCCTGAGGCAGCTAGACCAGCACTCTGGCGCGCACCATGGGGTTCGAGCACTGATGCTTTCATGAGTAGCGCAGACTGTATCCGCGCTCAGACGGCGCTGATACCATTCGGCGCAATGAAACAAAAATTAACTCAAGGGATTGAACATGCACACAGTTTTCCGTACGCCGACGCGTACTCTGGTATGCCTTGGCCTCGCTTCTCTCGCTGGCTGCGGTCTGATTTCATCGCAGGATGCGGTCACGCCCAGCGTGCTGCAGGTTAACGTGGAAAACGGCAACAACGAGCGCCCCGTCATCACCCTCTACAACGACGATTACGATTGCTTCGGCGTAAACCCCGTAGAGCTAGACGAACAAAACAGCAAAGCACAGCTACAAATACCACATAAAGCCTTCACCACCTTCCAAGCTAAATGGATTGCCCATGTGCGCGCCGAAGTTGGATTGCATACCGTGGAGTGTGATGTGACTGCGACCATTGATAGCTCAGATCTCAGTGAAATAACCCTGAAGACGAACGGTAGCTCGGCAGAATGTGATGTAGCCGTGACCGGCACAAACGCAGACGGCGAAACGCGCAGTTTGCCGTACCAAAAGCGCCCACTGGATATCTTGCAGTTTTATACCCAAGGCCCATTTTGCGACCCAGACTCACGCTTTCAGGGCTCTTCTACCTACTCACCACCCAGAGGAAAATAGCCCTCTAGCGGTTACTCCAAGGCGGGCCGCATCTACCCCAAGCGCGGTTTCATCTATGGCGGGTACGTTGTCCCCAAAGGCACAATCATTCAGGGCACCAATATCTATCGAGCCAAAAAAGCAGATGGCCTGCCTTATATATTGCGAGTTAACGATGTGATCGGTTTCGTCCGGCACAACTGGGGAGCGCCAGACCAAACCTTCGCGCCATCCGAACACAGCCAGCTCAATGGCCTCAAGGGGTTGATCGTAATTGATGCTCAAGGCTGGAACGACGCATCTGGCCATGTCACGCTCTGGAACGGAACAGCCACCGGCGACGGCAGCGACTACCAGAACCCCCGCAGCCATGCCTTTGACAATCCTGCAGTGTCGCCGAAACACATTTTGTACTGGGAGTTGAAATAGTGAAAAACGTCACTGTCAGCGGATGTCTGCTCGCCGCTCTGCTCATACCCCAGACTCAAGCTTTCGCGGCGACCATAGAGCAGGCTAGAACCTCACTCAAAAATTATGGTTTTGTGCGCTGTCTCGACACGGCATACCAGGACAGCCAGCAGCTTGATGAAGACCTGGCCGCTGCCAGCGGCGCGTATCACTACATGGGCCGCGGTGCGCATTTCATAAAGCAAAACGAAGAGACTCTGGACGTAACGCACGACCCCTATCAAGCGACTGCAGACTTCATCGCCAAGGCCTACCCAAATACCTCAGCCCAGACTCAATCACAAGGACGCAAGAACCCCTGATTGCTTGCCTGATCATCTACAACTCGGTTGAGTACAGTGACTTCATTGCTGGCCAGGACGCCTACATCAGCAACCCGGAAAAGTAGCGCCAAGCGGCCGTATCACTGCAAGTGCGGTTTCAAAATCTCATACAGCGCAGGGCGGTTGGCGGCGATTTCTTCGGCCGTTAGCCCCTCCAGCGAATGCGGATACTTCAGCCAAGCGTCGGTGCTGTGCAAGAAGTAATGCGGCTCCCAATCCACCTCGTTTCGGCTGGGTTTGTAGTACGGCACTGCCACCCGAATATCGTGTGGGGTATTCAGGCGCGCCTTGCTTTTCAGCTCCTGAATGATCGCCTCAACCGAACGGCCGGTATCAAACACATCGTCGACAATCAGCAGCGAGTCCTCGTGGGTCACATGCTTGACCAGATAATTCAGGCCATGCACACGCACTTCGCGGCTTTGCTGATCAATGCCGTGATACGACGAAGTACGGATTGCGATGTTATCGGTATGCACTCCGTGGTAATCGAGGAACTCCTGCACCGCAATGCCCATAGGCACACCGCCGCGCCAGACGGCAATAATAAAGGTCGGACGAAAGCCCGAATTCAGCACCTGCGCGCCAAGATGAAAGGCATCTTCCAGCAGACTTTGTGCACTGAGGTATTGTTTATCTGCCATAAGACCGTTAGCGTTTGAGAATTCGCGACATAGTCCCACCAGACGGAGCCTTCTGGCAAGCCATGACCCAGCCCAGCGCTACACAACATCCCATCCGCACTCGCCGGTTTCTAGACGAAGACCAACTGATCGAAGACGCCTTCCGCCTCGGCGTACAAGTATTCGAGAGCGGTTTTCGACCCAATTTCATCGTGGGCCTGTGGCGCGGTGGCAGCGCCGTGGGTATTTATGTGCAGGAATGCTTGCAGACCCTGGGCGTGAAGACCGATCACATCGCCCTGCGTACTTCTTACCGAGGCATGGAGCATTACGACGCTATGGTTGCCTCGCCTGAGGCGGAAATTCGTGTACACGGCACCCACTATCTGCTCGACAACATCAATCAGGACGACCGCCTGCTGATCGTTGATGACGCCTTCGGCACCGGCCACAGCATGGCTGCGGTACTCGAAAAGCTCGGCAGCCAGCTAAAGCGCAACATGCCGAAAGACACGCGCATCGCGACGCTGTACCAACGCCTTGGCGCCAGCCAAACCAGCATAAAACCTGACTTTTGCCTGCACACCACCGAAGATTGGTTAGTGTTCCCCTATGAAATGAACGGCCTCAGCCGCGCAGACATTGATGAACACAAACCCTATTTGAGCGAGATTTTGGATTCGGTAAAGTAACGCAGCACGCATCTCAACGACCAATACAAAAAGAAACGACGATGAAATTAGTTATTGCAGCCCTACTTGTGTCTGCCCTGCCCCTTTCTGCAGCGGCCTCTGACCCCACAGCCAGTGGCACTGATGCTTTCGATATTTGCCTTTTTTCAGGCACGCCAACAGCAGAAGTCCGTGTTGAGGAAATTAAATACATAAAAGTCGGTAAGGGATCGTACGGAAGCGTCAGAGATATACTTCCCGTTTTTGCGCGGCGCGCTCAGGAGACAGGAGCAAATGCCGTGATTAATTATGCAGGGTCGCAGCGATTCGGTTTTTGGCCTTGGCGCCTGGTAAGACCAGTAACACGAGGCACTGCGGTAAAACTGCACAACGATTCAAGCCTAAGCTGCGCTGAGATGGGCGGCGCTTCAGTCAGAGAGGTTATAGCGAGCAATAAAGCACCTTAAAGCGCCATTAACCTACACCAGCACTTGCCGCGTGTTCGCAATATAGTGATGTACTTGGCGTTCAATTTTGGTATCGATCATGGTTTCTGGTCGACGACCATTGGGGCAAGGCATGCGCGGCGTTGTGCCAAACAACCGGCAGATCAATGGGCGCTCCTCATACACCTCGCACCCATTGGGCCCCAGATGTACGCAGCTAAGCTCATTTAACGCCGCGTCATGCTCAGCGTCGGATTTAATCGGCAGCCGAGACATCTCCTCCGAAGACGTGGTCACCGGACCGCAACAATCGTGGCAGCCCTGCACGCATTCGAACGACGGAATACGCTCGCGCAATCGCGCAATAATTTCTCCGTTAGCGTACATTTTGATTCCTAATTCATTGATTCATTGATTCATTGATTCATACGGACTCAGAATCTAAACCCTTATCACTTGGTCGCAATTGATTTTGAAGACCCAGCAAGAAGTTTCTTAGCACCTGGTCCTTACACTCTCGATAATTCTTATTTCCAGGTTTACGGAAAAATGCACTCAACTCATGACTGCTTAAACGGAATTCTGCCAGCTCGAAAATTTCTAAAATATCTTCAGCCTTCAGATTCAGCGCGATCCGTAACTTCTGAAAAACCATATTATTGTTCAAACGTGCTTCTGGCTTTGGCTGCTCGCCCTCGCGCTTGCCACGTTTAAAGTTAATGAAGCCATTAAGAAACGCCGCAAACTCGACATCAGCCAGCTTGAGAAAAGCGTCGTCATCTTCTTTCTTTAACCAAGCAGCAACCTGTTCCTCGGTTGCGCTGAAATCTGCCATAGAGAAGATTTCAACCACAGTACTGTCTTTTAAATCAAAGACATAACGGATACGGCGCAAAACATCATTGTTAGTCAAAATATAGTTCCTAGTCTTAGGGAAACCCTGCAAAATCCGCTCAGTCGCAATTCGCTCCAGCTGGTCTTCTTCACGTACAAGGTCGCTAGCGGGGTGATTTTCACACCCCGAAATTCGCATACCTGAGATATTGAAGAGACAGGTGAGATCAAATAGTTATGGCTAAACAGACATGAAAAATCCAATACCGCATGCTATGTGCCTGACGTTCTAGCAGGCCCAGCGTAGATTCACATGCTAAACGGCCCGCATTACACCATTTACCGCGCTTTTTAAGCCAGTGTCATTTCAAGCAACACGTCAAGTTGTCTGGCAAACCCTGCATGGCGCGTTGAGACTCTCAGCAGCGTGCGCAAGCAAGGATCAGGGCGCCACCGAAACCTCGACCAGCTCACAAAATCCAGCTAGTCTTCATTTTGTAACACTCAAGACCACCTTATAAAAAATAAAAATATGATGATGCGTCGACTGCTTAAGCAGCGCTGCCGAGCATCGGCGACCGCTGCACTGACTACCTTACTAACATGGCCTATTCCAGCTCATGCGCATGAGCCTTTACCTCTACTAAACGCGGGCTACATCACCTTTCCACCCATTGCCTATATGGATGACAACGGCAAGGCGCAAGGCACCATCATTAAGCTAACCAATCAGCTGGCTGCGGATAGTGGCTATCGGCTCAACTGGATCAACTACCCCATTAACCGTATCTACCACAGCCTAAAAAGCGGCGATATCGACTTCTGGCCCGGCTCACCCAACGTCCCTGCCCTGCAGGACTTCACCCTCTCATCCAAGCCGCTTGGCATTAGTGTCAAGCTGTGTGCGTTCTCGCTGGAAAACAGCAAAACCATTACGGCGATAGAGCAGTTGGGCGACAAACAATTGGTTCTGATCCGTGGCTACACTTACAGAGATCAGTTGAAAGCCATTTTCGAGAACAACCCACACCAACCCATAGTGGCTCCAAATCATCCGGCGGCAATGGAGCTCCTGCATCGTGGTCGAGGGGAGTACCTAATCAGCTACGGCCACCCCATGCAGGAGGCTATGAAGGATTACCCATTACAAGACGCGCACTGTGACACGCTGGATGACTGGCCGTTGGTGTATGTGATATCGCGACGCAACCCTAATGCGCAGTTGATCGCCGATACCTTTGATGCCGCCTATGAGCGGCGCTTGACGGAACACCTCTCGGCAGAAGCTGCGCCCGAAAATGACGCAGCGCAGGGCTCGCTGCCCTAGTTAATTCAAACGTCGCGCCGCCACACTTCCAGATTATTTATACGTTCAACGCGATAATCCCTGCCCAGGGGCACCGCCGCGCCAAGCCCTAGCTCATCCAATTGCTTTGTCAATACGCTGGCGTCGGTGTCCGACTGCGCGCGCACCACGTCCGTTGCTCGCTGTAGCAGGAATAGCAGATATGGCTCAACACCCACTTCTATTTCCGCTCCACGAAACTGCGTGTTGACCATGCCTATATGACGATTCTGCGGTTTATCTGTCACCGGCGTGCCATCGGCAGGCTGCTGGCTGGCGACCCATTGATCCAGATACGCCAGTTTGTCGGTCAGCTCGGGAAAGATATCCGCAGAAATATGCGCAAGCACCGGCAGCAACGTGGGTGGTAACTCATCATTGGGCCAAAAATCAGCGCTGCAATCGGCGTACTCAACCACATCCAGTCCCGGCGCCGTCATCCGCTCGACCCAGCGATGCACCCGCGGTGCGCGGCGCTGCATAATGCCAAGCGGCACGGGGTCTCGTCCCAAATGCGCAAACATAGGACCAATCAAGCCATAGTCGGCAATCGAGGGATGACCACCCAGCAAATAAGGCACAACGGCAAAGTGCGTATCCAGTAAGTCCAGCAGTCGCTCAAAAGACTGCTCGATCAACGCAACGCTCTGCTCGTTAACGCCCAAGCGCGGTAGATAGGAGTTCATGCGGCCCATGATCTTCTCAGCCATGGCTTCGCCCGAGCCGCTAACAAAGGCATGGCGCAGAAAAGCTTCCTGCTCATCGCGGTAAGACCAGCGGTAATGCATGGCATGCTTAAGCATCGCCTGGCTGCCAAAGTACTCGATAATGACTGCTACCACGCTTTGCAGCGGCGTGGTCGGGTACGCCGGGTAAGGCACACCCTGCGCCTCGAAAAAGTCGATGATATCGATCGTGTCCTGGATGACCACGCCATCTGGCGTTTCTAATACCGGAATAATCCCACGACCGATCTGCGGCAAAATGCGCGCGGCAAAATCCGGGTGCGAGGTCGGCACTTCAACATAATCGATGCCCTGGTTACGCAGGTAGCAACGTGCCTTGCCGGTGTAAAGAGAGTGTGAAGCGCCGTAAAGGGTATAAGGAAGGGTGCCGGCCATAACGAATCCGTTGTTTTTGATGGGTATATAGCCAGACAAATTAACGAGGTTGTGCGATCACGGCAACCCCGCTACTGAGATACAACTATTGTCGCGTCAGAGGCCCTATTCCTTTAACTGCACCTGCCGCAAGTACGTGGCCGTCAGTACGGCAGTACTTGCCATAATGATCGCGCCGATCAGCGCATTGACATGCAATGCGGCGGCAAAACCATCTTGCACAACCAGCAACATGGCTTGCGCAGCTTCCGGTGGTAGCTGTTTGATAACGGCTAAAGCGCCGCCTAACGTGTCGCTTGCCGTCTCGATTTGACGCGGCGTGAGTCCGTCCGGCAAGCGCTCGGCGATATGCTGCTGATAAACAGCCGCGCCAACGCTGCCGATCACGGCGATGCCCAGCGCCATCCCCAGCTCAGTTGCGGTTTCTGAGGTCGCGGCGGCTGCGCCTGCCTTGGCGGCCGGTACCGAGCTGACCACCAGGTCCGTGCTCATAATCATCACCGGCATAATACCGACGCCCAACAGCATGGTGCCCAAGGCCATCAAGATAATGCCTTCTAGCCCCTGCCCCTGAACCAGCAGCAATAGCAAAAGCCCAGCAACCGATACGCCAAGCCCCACGCTCACAAAAACCGAGGGTCTGAAGCGGCGTGACAGGCGTGGCACAACCAACGAAGCCGCCGTTTGCAGGATAGCCGCTGGCAACATCACCAGCCCGGCTTCCAGCGCAGTCAAGCCAGCCACGCCCTGCAAATACTGGAAGATCATCAACCAGGCGCCAGAAAGCGCGAAAATCGCCATCAGCATGGCCAGCACTGAAACGCTAAAAGCGCGCTGGCTGAACAACGACAAGTCCAGCATCGGATCGGTAAGGCGACGTTGTCGACGGATGAAGACTACCCCCACTCCAAGGCCGATTATTACCGCGATTGCTGCACTCAGGTTAAGCCCGTCGCGAGCAGCGTCCTTCAACCCATAAATAACCAACAGCAGCGCTACGATGCAGAGCAATGCGCTCACCACATCGAGGCGCCCCGCCTGCTCGTCACGACATTCAGGCAGCAAAAACGGCCCCGCCAGCAACAGCAACGCCATCACCGGCACGCCCAGCAAAAACACCGAGCCCCACCAGAAAAATTCCAGCATCAGCCCGCCCACCAGTGGGCCGATAGCGCTGCCAACAATAAAACCCGTCATCCACACGGTGATGGCCAGGGTGCGCTCGCGCTCAACATGAAACATGTTGCGGATCAGCGACAGCGTTGACGGCATCAAGGTAGCGCCGGCAATACCCAGCAGCGCGCGCGTCACGATCAACATGACCGACGAAGTGGAAAACGCAGCGGCAACTGACGCCACACCAAACGCCAGCGCGCCTAACAGCAACAGCCGCCGACGGCCGATACGATCACCCAGCGTACCCATGGTGATCAGAAAACCGGCCACCATGAAGCCGTAGATATCCAGAATCCACAGCAACTCTGCACTGCTTGGCTGCAAGTCGGCGCTCAGATGCGGGGCAGCCAGATGAAGAACCGTCATATCCAGCGCCAACAGCAGCGTAGGCAATACCAATACAGCCAGCCCAAGCCACTCCCGGCGGCTGGCAGGTTGCTGAGCTTGGTCAATATGCGCTGCGGTGTTCATTTAAAAGAGCTCTCTTATGTGAGCGCTTCTTATACGCTCGGGACAGGCAGGCGACAAGATACAGCTAGCCCACAGAGTTGCGGGACAGATTGGCAATGACTGAAGCCAACCAGGCAAAGCTTGGATAGTCCTGACTGATGACCCCTGCCAGCCAAACAGGTATGATTACCGGCTTTCATCCGTTTACCCAATAGAAGCCGAGAACCCATGTCCAGCATTGCCCCATCTCGCCAGATCCTCGTTACCAGCGCCCTGCCCTACGCCAACGGTTCGATCCATCTGGGGCACATGCTTGAGTACATACAGACCGACATCTGGGTGCGTTTCCAGAAGCTGCGCGGCCATCAAGCCATTTATGTGTGCGCCGACGACGCCCACGGCTCAGCCATCATGTTGCGCGCCGAGAAGGAAGGCATTACCTCCGAGCAGTTGATCGACAACGTAAAGCTGGAGCATTCGACGGATTTCGCTGATTTTCTCGTCGACTTTGACAATTTCCACTCGACTCACTCGGAAGAGAACCGCGAACTCTCGTCGATGATTTACGAGCGTCTGAAAGACGCCGGTCACATCAGCACCCGCTCGGTCACCCAATACTTCGACCCGGAAAAGCAAATGTTCCTGGCCGACCGTTTCATCAAGGGCACCTGCCCCAAGTGCAGCGCAGAAGATCAGTACGGCGACAACTGCGAGAAGTGCGGCGCGACCTACGAGCCAACTGAACTGAAAGACCCGCGCTCAGCCATCTCGGGCGCAACACCGGTATTGAAGGACTCCAAGCACTTCTTCTTCCGTTTGCAAGACTTCAGCGACATGCTCAAGCAATGGACGCGCAGCGGCACTCTGCAAGAGGCGGTCGCCAACAAGATTGCTGAATGGCTCGATAGCGGTTTGCACGAATGGGACATCAGCCGTGATGCGCCCTACTTCGGTTTTGAGATTCCCGGTGAGCCCGGCAAATACTTTTACGTTTGGCTGGATGCGCCTATTGGCTACATGGCCAGCTTCAAAAACCTCTGCGCCCGTCGTCCTGAGCTGAGCTTCGATGCCTTCTGGCAGGCGGATTCCACTGCCGAGCTGTATCACTTTATTGGCAAGGACATCGTCAACTTCCACACTTTGTTCTGGCCAGCCATGCTGGAAGGCGCGGGTTTCCGTAAGCCGACCGCCGTGGCGGTACACGGTTATTTGACGGTGAACGGTCAGAAGATGTCCAAGTCGCGCGGCACCTTTATCAAGGCGCGCACCTACCTGGATCATCTGTCACCGGAATACCTGCGCTATTACTACGCAGCCAAGTTAGGCCGTGGGGTAGAAGATCTCGACCTGAACCTCGAAGACTTTGTGCAGAAAGTGAACTCAGACCTGGTTGGTAAAGTCGTCAATATCGCCAGCCGCTGCGCCGGCTTTATTCATAAGGGCAACGCTGGCGTGATGGTCGATACCAATCCAGCACCTGAACTGACCGCCGCCTTTTTGGCCGGCGCGCCGCTAATCGCCGATGCGTATGAGAAGCGCGATTTCTCCCGCGCCATGCGCGAAATCATGGGCCTGGCCGATAAGGCCAATGCCTGGATCGCTGACAAGGCCCCGTGGTCGCTGAACAAGCAGGAAGGTAAGCAAGACGAAGTGCAGGCCATCTGCTCGCTGGGCATCAACCTGTTCCGCCAGCTGGTTATCTTCCTCAAGCCAGTGCTACCGCATTTGGCTGCCGATGCCGAAGCCTTTCTGAATGTGGCGCCGCTGCGCTGGGATGATCACCAGACGCTGCTCACCAACCATCAACTGAATGCCTTCAAGCCACTCATGGCGCGAATTGAGCCAGCGAAGATCGAAGCGATGATCGACGCGTCCAAAGAAGATCTGGCCGCTGCTGCCGATGCCAGTGCGCCCGTTGCCACTGCTGGCAACGGCGAGCTGACCAAAGAGCCGCTGGAAGCCGAGATCAAGTTTGACGCCTTTGCGGCCGTTGACCTGCGTGTAGCCCTGATCGAGAAAGCCGAATTCGTTGAGGGCGCAGATAAGCTGCTGCGCCTGTCGCTGGATATTGGCGATGCCAAGCGCAATGTGTTCTCAGGCATCAAGAGCGCCTATCCTGACCCAAGCAAGCTGGAAGGCCGCCATACGCTGTACGTCGCCAACCTGGCGCCGCGCAAAATGAAGTTTGGCGTATCTGAAGGCATGGTGTTGGCGGCGGGTCCCGGTGGCGAAGAGATTTTCCTGCTTAGCCCCGATGAAGGCGCCAAGCCAGGCCAACGAGTCAAGTAAGTTAACACCTGATAACGATAAACCGGGAGCGGTTGCAAAGCCGCTCTGATTAGCCGGAGTCAGGCGCAGCTGCCATTAGAGTCGCGCGTCGAGCATTCCACACATGGGGTTGGGTAACATGGCTGAATTTGCCCTTATTCTGGTCAGCACCATTCTGGTCAACAACTTTGTGCTGGTGCAGTTTCTCGGGCTTTGCCCGTTCATGGGCGTTTCCGGCAAGCTGGAAACCGCCATCGGCATGTCGGCTGCGACCACCTTCGTGCTGACGCTGGCGTCCATCCTCAGTTATCTGACGTTCCAGTACATTCTGGTGCCGCTCGATCTGGAATTCCTGCGCACCATTTCCTTTATTCTGGTCATCGCCGTGGTGGTGCAATTCACCGAGATGGTGGTGCACAAAACCAGCCCGCTGTTGTATCGAGTGCTTGGTATTTTCCTGCCGCTGATCACCACCAACTGCGCCGTGTTGGGCGTGGCGCTGCTGAACACCAACCGCGCCGAACAAACTTTTATGAAGTCCGCCACTTATGGGTTAGGCGCGGCTATCGGCTTCTCATTGATTCTGATTTTATTTGCCGGCTTGCGTGAGCGCATCGCCATTGCCGACGTTCCCACGCCTTTCCGTGGAGCGGCCATTGGCATGATCACCGCTGGCCTCATGTCCCTGGCCTTCATGGGCTTCACCGGCTTGATAAGGTTGTAAGCATGTCGATGATCCTCACTGCCGTATTGGTATTGCTGGGCCTGGCGCTGATTTTCGGCGCCATTTTGGGGTACGCCGCTATTCGTTTTAAGGTCGAGGGCGATCCTATTGTCGATCAAATCAACGAGCTGTTGCCGCAGACTCAGTGTGGTCAATGCGGCCACCCGGGGTGCAAACCTTACGCCGAAGGCATCGCCAATGGCGAGCCCATCAACAAGTGCCCGCCCGGTGGTGAGTCCACTATTCAGGCGCTGGCGGATTTGCTGGATGTGGAAGTGCTGCCGTTGGATGCCGAGCACGGCGAAGAAAAGCCCAAGATGGTCGCCTATATTCGCGAGGCTGAGTGCATCGGCTGCACCAAGTGCATTCAGGCCTGCCCGGTAGATGCCATTCTCGGCGCGGCCAAGCAGATGCACACGGTGATCACCGATGAGTGCACCGGCTGCGACCTCTGCGTTGAGCCTTGCCCGGTCGACTGCATCGACATGCTGCCCCTGCCCACCACGCCGCAAAACTGGAAGTGGGACTTCCCGCTACCGGGTGCCGCTGTGATTGCCACCGATGCCCAGCGAGGGGCTGCTTGATGAATGCTGTCAGTCCAATCCGTATCTGGGACATCCCCGGCGGCATTCACCCGGAAGAAAACAAGCATCAGTCTACGGCTCACGGTATAGAAACCGTGCCGCTGCCCAAGCAGCTGATTTTGCCACTGCAGCAACACTTGGGCGCACGAGCAGAACCTGCGATCGAGATCGGCGAACGGGTACTCAAGGGCCAGTTGATTGCCGAAGCCGCTGGTATGATCAGTTGCCCGTTGCACGCACCGACCTCAGGCACTGTGAGCGCTATCGGCCCAGCGCCCTACCCGCATGCCTCCGGCCTTGAAGAGTGGGCCATTACCCTGGAGGTAGATGGTCAGGAAGAATGGATTGAGTTGGCGCCCATTGCCGACTACCGCTCACTGGAAGCCGCCACTCTGTTGGAAGTCATCCGTCAGGCGGGCGTGAGCGGTTTGGGCGGTGCCGGATTCCCGACCTCCGTCAAACTCAAGGCGCGCCCAGAGCAGAAGATTCATACGTTGATCGTCAACGGTACCGAGTGTGAGCCTTACATTACGGCCGACGACTCTGCCATGCGCTACAAGGCTGAGCAGATAGTCGCGGGGATCGAGATACTCCAACACATCCTGCATCCCGAGCAGGTGCTGATTGGCATCGAAGACAACAAGCCGGAAGCCATCGCCGCCATGCGCAAGGCCGTCGGCGAGCGTACCAGCATGCAGGTCGTGGTATTCCCGACTAAATACCCGTCCGGCGGCGAGAAACAGCTAATCCAGATCCTCACTGGTAAGGAAGTACCCAGCGGAGGTCTGCCGGCGGATATTGGTATGGTCTGCCAGAACATCGGCACTCTGCTGGCGATTCATGACGCAGTGCTGCTAGGACAGCCGCTGATCAAGCGCATCACCACATTGACCGGCGACGCACTGCAACACCCAACCAACGTTGAAGCGCTGATCGGCACACCCATCAGCGACCTGCTGAGCTTTGCCGGGTTGCAGCCTGAGCGCTTGTATCGCCTGGTTATGGGTGGCCCCATGATGGGTTTTACCTTGCAAAGCACGGCTGCGCCCATCATCAAAACCAGCAACTGTCTGCTGGCCGGCACCCAGGAAGAGCTACCCCCACCGCCGCCCGCCCAGCCCTGCATCCGCTGCGGCTTATGCGCAGAAGCGTGCCCTGCCGAATTGTTGCCACAACAGCTGCATTTCTTTGCGCTCGGTAAGGATTACGATCAACTCAAACGGCAGAACCTGTTTGACTGCATCGAGTGCGGCGCCTGTTCTTACGTCTGCCCCAGCAGCATTCCGTTGGTGCAGTACTACCGCGCTGCCAAATCCGACATTCGTGCGCTGGACCTGCAGCAGCATAGATCCGATCACTCCAAACAACGGTTTGAGCACCGCCAGGAACGCCTGCAGCGCGAGACCGAACAAAAAGAGCGCGACCGTCAGGCCCGCGCCGAGAAAGCTGCACGCATGAAGGCCGCCAAAGAAGCCGAAGCAGCCAAGCCAAACACGGATGCAGACGATAGCTCCAACGAACCCGATGTAGCCCGGTTGCAGGCACAGAAGCCCAGTGGCTTGAGCCCGGAACAGAAACAACTGAAGATCGCTGCGGCCACCGCGCAAATGGCGTTGAAAAAGGCCAATAAGCAACTGGCCGCCAATCCCGAGAACACCGACCTGCAAGCGCAAATTCCTGAGCTGGAACAGACCGCACGTGATACCCAGGAAGCTTTCGATAAGGCGCAGGGCGAATTGGCAACGCAACCCGCTGCCGAGCCAGTCGCAGGCGCCGATGACGCCAAGAAGCTGAAAATTGAAGCCGCGATGCTGCGCGCCAATTTGCGCAAAGCGGAACGCGCAGCCGGCGAAAACCCCAGTGAAGAGCAGCAGGCAGAAATCGCCAAACTACGCGAAGAAGCCGAAGCCGCTGATGCGCGCGTGCCTGTCGCACCGGCGGTCAAGCAACCCATCGATGAGAATCTGAAGAAAGCCAAGCTGGATCTGGCCATGGCGCGTGCTGCCGTAAGGAAAACGGAACGCGAACTCACCAGTTCACCTGATGACGCCGACTTGAAAGCTCAGTTAGAAACTCAACAACAAACCTTCAACGCCGCTGAACAAGTGCTGCATGACGCTGAACTCAACAGCCCGATTCCGCCACCCGAGCGGCAAAAGGTCGATAAAAAGCCAGTAGACGAAACCGTACGCGAATTGAAAACCAACCTGGCCACTGCCAAGGCGGACTTCAAACGCGCCGAACGTGAACTGCAGGCCGCCATCGACGCAGAAACCGATACTGCACCCGCGCAAGACCAACTCACCGCTACCCGCGCCACACTCGACGCGGCCGCCAAAGCCTTCGCCGATCACATGGCCAGCAAGGAGACCCACTGATGGCGCTGGTTCGCATGACATCGCCGCACGCCAAGGGCAACAACCATACCCAGACCATCATGCTCTGGGTACTGGGCGCGACCCTACCCGGCGTATTAGCCATGACCTGGTTTTTTGGCTTTGGCACGCTGATCAACATCTGCTTTGCGAGCCTTGTAGCCCTGGCAGTCGAGAGCCTGATCCTATGGATTCGCAAACGCCCGATCAGCTTCTATCTGCGTGACGGCAGCGCATTGGTTACCGCCTGGCTACTGGCGCTGGCGCTGCCCCCTTACGCGCCTTGGTGGTTAACGCTGGTGGCGACTGCCTTTGCTATCGTATTCGGCAAGCAGCTGTACGGTGGCCTCGGCCAGAACCCGTTCAATCCAGCAATGCTGGGTTATGCCGTGGTGTTGATCTCTTTTCCGGTAGAAATGACCAGTTGGCCTGCCTGGCGTGGCATCGAAGCTCTCATGCCCAACGTGCAGGCCACGCTGGGACTCTTTGAGGGGCTGTCGCGCATCTTCCTGCCGGCTACCCAAGCGATCGATGGCTGGACATTGGCCACGCCATTGGATGTCGTCAAGACCAACGCCAGTCTGACCATGACCGAATTACAGGCCAGCAAGCCGGTGTTTGGCAGTTTTGCGGGGCACGGCTGGGAATGGATCAGTTTGGCTTATCTAGCCGGCGGCATCGCGCTACTCTACAAGCGCATTTACACCTGGCATGCACCAGTCGGTATGCTTGGCGCACTCGCGATCATGAGTCTACTGTTCTGGAATGGCAGCGGCTCAGGGTCTAACGGCTCGCCGCTGTTTCATCTACTCAGCGGCGCTAGCATGCTGGGCGCCTTCTTCATCGTTACTGATCCCGTCTCTGGCGCGACCAGCAAGCAAGGCAGGCTGATTTTCGGCGCCGGTGTGGGCATCCTGGTGTATTGCATTCGCGCCTGGGGTGGTTACCCCGATGCCGTCGCCTTCGCGGTATTGCTGATGAACCTGGCTGCACCGACCATCGACTACTACAGCACACCCCGCACCTATGGCCATCGCAAGGCCAAGCGCGGCATGGGCAAGACGGACTGAGCATGGATAACCCAACCACCACCCGCGGCTCCATACTGCGCAACAGCGTCATTCTGGGGCTGTTCGCCATGGCGACCGTAGGTTTGATCGCGGTGACCCAGCAAGGCACGGCCGAGCGCATCAGCGAAGCCCAGCGCCGTGTGCAACTCAGCGCCCTGAACGAAATTCTGCCGCACGAGCAACATGACAACGATCTGCTCGGTGATAGCTTCAGCGTCGATGATTATCCGCAGCTGCGTTTATCCGACGCCCGCGATGGCTATCGCGCCCGGCAGAACGGTGAGGTAGTGGCAGTGATACTGCCCGTGGTCGCGCCAGAGGGTTACAGTGGCCGCATTGACCTGCTGGTAGGCATTTACGCCGACGGCTCAGTGGCTGGCGTGCGTGCGGTCAGCCACCGCGAGACACCCGGCTTGGGTGACAAGGTCGAGATCGGTAAAAGCCAGTGGGTGCTGGAGTTCAACGGCAAAAGCCTGAGCATGCCGGTGCCCGAGAACTGGGCAGTCAAAAAGGACGGCGGTAACTTTGATCAGTTCACCGGCGCGACTATCACCCCGCGTGCAGTGGTCAAGGCGGTATACCAAAGCCTCGAGTACTTTGCAGACCACCGAAGCATTCTGCTCCAGGCGCCCGCCGAGGATTCCACCAATGGCAACTAAAACGCTTTCTCAGATCACCGCTGACGGCCTCTGGCACAACAACCCAGGGCTTGTGCAGTTACTGGGTCTTTGTCCGCTGTTAGGCGTTAGTAGTTCGGTAGTCAATGCGCTGGGGCTGGGGATCGCCACCATGCTGGTGTTGACCGGTTCGAACCTGGCCGTTTCGCTGATTCGCAGCGCCGTGACAGACGCCGTGCGCCTGCCCACCTTTGTGATGATCATTGCCGCGCTGACCACTTGTATTGAACTACTGATGCAGGCTTTCACCTACGAGTTGTATCAGATACTCGGGATTTTCATTCCCTTGATTGTGACCAACTGCGTGATTCTCGGCCGCGCCGATGCCTTTGCTTCCAAAAACGCAGTGCTACCGGCAGTGGTAGACGGTTTCATGATGAGCTTGGGCTTTGGGCTGGTGTTGGTGGTATTGGGCGGCCTGCGTGAACTGATCGGCCACGGCACCCTGTTTGCCGGCATGGATTTGCTACTCGGACCTATGGCCGAAAGCTGGAAAATCGTTGTATTCCCGAACTACAAAGATGTTCTTTTCGTGATCTTGCCGCCAGGTGCCTTCCTGTTTATGGGCCTATTGATCGCCTTGAAGAATGTGATTGATGCCAAGGTCAAACAGCGCGCCGAAGCTCGGCTCACCAGACCGGCTGCGGGTAGCAAACGCGTTCGGGTAACCGGCACCATTAGCTGAGGCAAAAGGTACGGCATGAATCAGCAAAAGCGCTTTGAGATCTTCCGCCGTCTGCGCGAAGAAAACCCCCATCCGACCACTGAGCTGAACTTCAGCTCACCGTTCGAATTGTTGGTTGCAGTCACCCTCTCCGCGCAAGCTACCGATGTGGGCGTCAACAAGGCTACCGCTAAACTGTTTCCGGTCGCCAATACACCGGAAGCCATTTACGCGCTAGGTGTTGAAGGACTATCTGAGTACATCAAGACCATTGGGCTTTTCAACACCAAAGCGCGCAACGTGATTGCCGCCTGCAAAATGCTGGTAGAGCTGCACAGCAGCACAGTACCGGACGATCGCGAAGCGCTAGAGGCACTCCCCGGCGTGGGCCGCAAGACCGCCAACGTAGTACTCAACACGGCTTTTGGTCACCCCGCGATGGCGGTAGATACGCATATCTTTCGTGTCAGTAATCGCACCGGTATCGCACCCGGTAAAAACGTGTTGGAAGTAGAGAAAAAACTCATGCGTTTTGTACCGCCCGAGTTTTTGGTAGATGCCCATCATTGGCTGATTTTGCACGGCCGTTATGTGTGCAAAGCGCGCACTCCACAATGTGGTAGCTGCCGTATTGAGGACCTCTGTGACTACAAACAGAAAACCGGCGATTAGCAATTCTCAGCGTTTATATGCATTTAATTGAAAAAATCTATTTCCGCAAAGCTCGGACTCCGTTTATAAGATGCGCAAATGGCATCTTCATTGCGGAGTTGAGTCATGGCCAAAGCAAAAAGCGACATTGAACTGGACGATGAAGACTTCATCGAAGAGGACGACACCCCCGAAACCGACAGCGCGCCCAATTCCAAGGCGAGTTTGACCAAGCGACGCTTGATCGATAATTACCTGGAAGAACGCCGCCTGCAGCGACAGCTGTCAGACCTGGATTTCGACTGAATCAATAGCCGTGGGCTGTGCCCGGCGCAACATGGCTAAGCCATGCCACGCCGGGTACCTTTCACAACATCAATTTTCGTCAACTAAAAAGCGATTGAGCCGCTGCTTCAACATGCTATTTTCAGCGCGCAACTCGGTTAGCTCTTCAAGCAGCTCAAGCACCAGCGGCATGTCAGCCCAATCTACCGACAGTTGATGATGCAAGCGTTCCGCCCTGCCGACGACCGTCAAGGCAATATGACTGAAACGCCACTCCTCGCGTTGCACTCCCGTTTCGGGTCTAAGCACCCCTTGCTCTACCAGGTCCATCACCTGCGCTTCACTCATGCTGACGCACTGGCAAAGCTCGCTAAAACTGATGTACACGCTGCTCATGATTGCTTGCTCCAGTCCGCGCGTGGATCGAAGTTCGCTTGCTCAGCCAACTCAGACCACAGGCGAGTCATCTGATCGTTGTTTTGTTCAGGCATGACGACCTTGAGCACGGCAAACAGATCACCACTGCCATGCTTACCCACCAATCCCTTGCCTTTAATCCGCAGCCGCTGTCCGCTCTGGCTATTGGGTTTAATGCTCAACTGAATTTTACCGGTCAAAGTTGGCACCGTAATCGAGGCACCAAGTGCCGCTTCCCAAGGGGCAAGCGGAACAGTAACGATCAGGTTATGGCCTTCCACATCAAACATCGGGTGCGGCACTAGGCGGATATGCAAATAGATATCACCGGCAGGCGCGTTGCCCGTGCCCGGAGAACCCTGGCCCTTGAGGCGAATTCGTTCGCCATCACTGACACCCGCCGGAATCTTGACCTTGAGCGATTTTTGCAGGGTCTGTAATTGGCCACGCGCATCTCGGTACTGCAACTCAAAACTCACCGGTTTGCTGGTTTCACTCAGCGTTTCTTCGAGAAAAACCGGAAGCTCAATTTCAGCGTCGCTACCTTTACGTGCACGCGGCTCATCGCGGGCTGAGCGGAAGCCACCTGAACCGCCTCCGCCAAACATGGAACTGAAGAAATCGCCGAAGTCATTATCCGCTTCCCCCGTCCCAGCATGGCCCGCACCTGCCCTGCCCTGATAACGCTGCCGCTGCTCGCGGGCCTGGAACAGCGATTCGTATTCAGCACGCTTGTCGGCGTCGTGAAGCACTTCGTAGGCCTCAGCGACTTCTTTGAACTTGTCTTCAGCCTGCGGGTGCTTACTGACATCCGGATGATATTCTCTGGCGAGCTTGCGGTAAGCGGTCTTGATCGCTTTGTCGTCTGCGTTGCGACCGACCCCGAGAACACTGTAATAGTCCTTAAAATCCATATGCAGTTCTGCCTTTTTCGGACGCCAATCATGAGTCTGGATGGCCTGAAAGCTAGGCGCCGTCTTTTCATCATAGCCGAATAGCGCGGCCAACATATCGCTGACGCACTGGTACTTTTTGGCTGCAGATAAAACCCCGTTGCTAAAAAAAAACGCCTATTGAGTCCCACTATCAACGCAATGAGATTTTTAAGATTTGCGTTGCCAGACTGAAGCACTATCATTTGCAAATGCGAATCAGTTATATTTGTAAATGCTTACTTGAGGTGTTCCATGTTAAAAACCATTACTTTCGCCTGCATGCACTTTTCCATCGCTTTTGGCGTGGTCTACTTGCTGACCGGCAGCATCTTGATTGGTGGCACGGTTGCCTTGGTGGAACCTGCGGTCAATACCGTGGCTTTTTATTTCCACGAAAAGATCTGGAAACGCTACGAGCGGCGCAAACAGCTTGTGCAGCGGGAAGATTCCTCGCTTTTGCAGGTATAACGACCCGATAGCGGTATTTAGCACTCGCCGTTACTGGCTATTTAGGAGCACTTTGACAGCAATTTTAGGGAACTTTTCGACCGTTTCCGGGGTATAGTTCATGTAGCCACATGGAAATGTCTATGACCCGAATTAAGCCGTACCTCTCGCCCTACCTATTTGCAGGATTATTGTTTTCGGTTTCGCACTGCGTTGCAGCAGAACCCTTTGCCTATCCTGAAACCAATCCTTTCATGGCTACCGTCGCCGGTACCCCGGAAGACCTCAAAGCCCCCGTTCCTGATGAAATAGACGTACAGCAAGATGACCTGTCTGTGCGGGTATTACCGGATCGCAAACTACCGCCTGCGTTATCCCGTTACCGTGATCTGCAATTCAGAGTTGCCTGGCAGGATAAACCTGCGCCTTTGACATTTCTTATTGCCGGCACTGGTTCGGGATTCGACAGCGCACGCATGGATTATCTCAAGCGGCTGCTATGGCAGGCCGGCATGCATGTCATCGTGCTCTCGTCGCCGTCTAATTTTGACTTTATCGCCGCTGCTTCCAATAGCGGCATGCCAGGCGTAGGCGCAGAAGATGCGCGCGACCTGCACACCGCGATGACGCTGGCGCTGCAGGAGGCGCAGGACAAGAAAGGCTTTGAAGTGACCGAGTTCCGTCTCGCGGGCTTTAGCTTGGGTGCCTTGCATGCGGCCTTTGTTGCAGAGCTGGACTCACATCTCGGTCAATTCAACTTCAGCAAGGTGCTGCTACTGAATCCACCGGTTGATCTTTACTCCTCCGTTGGGCGATTGGACGAGTTGTCGTACACCCGTGTAGACGGCGTCAGCGACAGCGAGAGTTTTTACGAGCACATCTTCCAGAAGCTGTCCCGCCACTTTGCCCAAGGCGGCAACGGTGACATTCAGTCCAGCCTGTTTTACGAGATTCAAAACTCGCCTGAGGCGCTGACCGATCCTGAACTGGCCATGCTGATTGGCGCAGTGTTCCGTTTCTCCGCAGCCGACCTCAACTTTATGAGTGACTTGATCAATAACGGCGGCCGCTTCGCGCCCGTGGGCAAGGAAATCAAGGTTAGCACCTCGCTGACCCCTTATTTGCGCCGCGCTTTGTTCTGCGATTTTACCTGCTACATCAATAACCAGCTGTGGCCGGCTTGGGAAGCGAAGAACGCTGGACGCAGTATTGAAGACATGGCCTATGAGACCAGTCTGCGCAGTCTGAGCACGTTTCTGCAGGGTAATCCGAATGTCGCGGCTGTCAGCAACGCCGACGATTTCATCCTGACCCGCGATGATTACCAGTTTCTCGCCGACACCTTTGGCGAGCGTGCCTACCTGTATCCGCACGGCGGACACGGCGGCAATCTCGACTACAAGCCGGTAGCAGACCGCTACATGACGTTCCTGCAAGGAGGCGCCCATGAATAAGGCTTGCCTGATCGGCCTGATGAGCTGCCTGTGTTACAACACCGCAAGCGCAGCAGAAGACACCGACTATGTATCCAGCGGCAAGAGCGCTAATGGCAGTAGCCTGAGCTTTCCTGCCTATCACGACCCGCTGACCGAGCTGGATCTCGACGAGCGTGACAACCGCTTCCAGTTCGAGCGCTCCAGCCTGGGCGCCCTCAACGTGCAAGATCCTTTGGAGGGCATGAACCGCCTAACCTATCGCTTCAATGCAGAGTTTGATCGTTTTGTTTACCTGCCGGTGGTGCGTGGGTATGTCTGGGCTACACCCGGCTTCGTGCGCACGGGTGTGTCTAACGTCACCAACAACCTGCGCGACATCCCTTACCTGGTCAACAACCTGCTGCAGCTGAAATTTGAGCGCAGCGCCCAGACCACTGCGCGTCTGTTGTTTAACAGCATCATCGGTGTTGGTGGCATGTTTGATGTGGCTAACGCCATGGGCTTGCCAGCACAGAAGGAAGACTTTGGTCAGACACTGGGGCATTACGGTGTGCCGGCTGGTCCCTATCTGGTGATTCCGTTTCTCGGCCCATCCAGCCTACGCGACGGCACTGGCTATGCAGTGGACTGGATGATCGATAACGGGGTCAACTATATGGAGCATCGCGACTACATGAGTGATCACCCCTACACCTGGGGCATTTGGGCTATCGATCTACGTTATCAAACGCCGTTCCGCTATGGCGCGTTAGACAGCCCATTTGAATATGACCAAGTGCGCTATCTGTACACCAAACTGCGTGAATTTCAGGTCGAAAACTGAGTTTGCTGCGGGCGGCTGACCAGCCGTCCGCTTCTCTCAGCCTTGGAGCATCAATTTCTAACTCTCAACCCACGCGAAAGATGATGTGATCTTCCCAGTCATCATCGTCAACACTGCCTTCAGCCAGCATCTGGCCCGACAGCGAAATACCAACCTTGTGCACTGCCTTGCGATCACCGCAGACCAGATGGTGCCAAGCCGGTAGATCAGCGCCATCAGCCACCAAACGATAACCACAGGTCGGCGGCAACCAGGCAAAATCACTTGCGGCACCCGGGGTCAGTTGAATGCAGTCCGGCACCTTGGCCTGACGATTCGGATAGTCACTGCATTGGCAGCTCTGGTGATCGAGAAGTTTGCAGGCAATGCGCGTGTAATAAAACGCCTGGGGCTCGTCCTCGTCCTCCAGCTTCTGCAGGCAACACAGACCACAGCCGTCGCACAACGACTCCCATTCCTGTTGGTCCATTTCGGTCAGGCTTTTACGTTTCCAGAATGGCACTACGCGCATCGCCATGCTTCAACCCTCCTCCGCCAGAACATCGTCCAGCCAGCTCATCAGACGATTCAAGTCGAAAGGGAAATCCAGCTCCGCGCCAGTATCCTCGCGGCGTAATACCGGTATCCGCAGCTGATACAGCGCCATCAGTCGCTCGGATTCACTGATGTCCACTTCGTGCAACTGTATGCCATTAGCTAGCAGTGGCGTCAGCTCGGCCAAAGCCGCATCACAAAGATGGCAGGCGCTGGTGCCGTAGAGAGTAAGAAGCGTCATGCTGGGGTGCACCGCACTAGTTTGCTTTAAAAGGGCCGCCATACTACTCCTTTAGTACGCCCATGCCGACCACCACCGAGCAGCAAACAGCCTCACCTGCGGCCTTGGCAGCTGCTGCCGCATCACACATACTCACCGCATTATTAGGGAGATCAGTATGGATTGGGAAACACTGCTGTGCCGCGAACGGCTAGGTAAACCGCTGGCCAGCGCTGACGAGTTAGGGCGCACGCCCTTTCACAAAGACCATGATCGCGTTATTTTCTCCGGTGCCTTTCGCCGACTAGGTAAGAAAACCCAAGTACATCCGGTCTCCAGCAACGATCATATTCATACTCGTCTGACCCATAGTTTGGAGGTGGGTTGCGTGGGCCGTTCGTTGGGTATGCGCGTGGGCTCAATGCTGCGCAGCGAGTTGCCCGATTGGTGCGAGCCCGCTGACCTGGGCGTGATTGTACAAGCGGCGTGCCTGGCGCATGACATCGGTAACCCGCCTTACGGCCACTCAGGCGAGGACGCCATTCGTCACTGGTTCCGCCAAGCAGCTGAAGGCGGTTTGCTCGATCAACTGAGCGACGCTCAACGCCAGGATTTTCTGAATTTTGAAGGCAATGCGCAGGGCTTTCGGGTACTGACGCAGATTGAGTATCACCAGGCCGACGGTGGCATGCGCCTCACTTACGCCACGTTGGGCGCTTACCTGAAATACCCCTGGACCGCGCAGCATGCCGATAGCCAGGGCTACAAAAAGCACAAATTTGGCTGTTACCAGGCTGAGTATCCTTTATTGCAGCAGATTGCCGACAAACTTGGGCTGCCCTCGCAAGGCGAACAAAGCTGGAGCCGCCATCCATTGGTGTATCTGGTCGAAGCTGCCGATGATATCTGTTATGGGCTGATCGACCTTGAGGATGGACTGGAAATGGATCTACTCGCCTATAGCGAGGTAGAGCAAGTGTTGCTGGATCTGGTTGGCGACGACGTGCCGGAGACTTACCGCCAACTGGGCCCTGAGGACTCACAGCGACGGCGCTTGGCAATCCTGCGTGGCAAAGCCATTGAGCATCTGGTGAATGCCGCTGCCGAGGCGTTCATCGAACAACAGCCTGCTTTACTGGCCGGCGAGTTGCAGGGTGACCTGGTCGAGCACATGCATGGTGCTGCACGCCGTTGTGTCCTGGAGGCTAAGCAGATGGCGCGCAAGCGGATCTTTCAGGATAAACGTAAAACCGTCGTCGAGATTGGCGCCTACAGTACGCTCGAGACCTTGTTAAACGCCTTTTGTGGTGCGGTCAGCGAGCTCCACGCCGGCCAAAATCTGAGCTTCAAACACCAGCGCATACTGGATCTGCTGGGTCATACCATTCCGCAAGCCAACTGGGACCCCTACCGTAGTTACCTCAGAGTCGTCGACTTCATCGCCGGTATGACCGATTTATACGCCGCCGATCTGGCTACCCGCATTCGGGGTATCAATCAGCCCTAAAAGGGCTTTACTGCATACTCACCGCCGCGTTACTGCGCCAGCAGCGCGGCAATCACCATCACCAAAACGAAGCACAAGCTTTTCCAAAACAGCAGCGGGTTGCGCTCCATCAATGGTGGTCGCGTGCGACTCAAAAAAGCTTGATTGGGCTTGCGCAAATCAAACACAAATTCCGACAGCGCTTCGTAACGCTTGTAAGGATTGGGCTGCAATGCGCGCTTGAGCACATCATCTATCCAGGCTGGAATCTCGCGATCCTCGTGCAGCACCGTCTGATATACCAGCTTATTTTGCGCAGCACGGGTACGTGCCTTGGCCACCTGAGCGCCATAGGGCAATTTGCCGGTCAGCATCTGGTAAGTAATACTGGCGAGCGAAAACAAGTCCGAACGTGGCGTGCCGCTTTCACCAAGAAAGTACTCAGGTGCTGAGTACTGCAACGTACCGAGCATCTGCTCCTGAATCTGCGGCGCGGCCATCTCCATCAAACCAGCCACCCGGGTTGAACCAAAATCAATGATCTTCACCGTGCCCGTGGTATCTATCATGATGTTCTCAGGGCGTAGATCCTGATGCAGCATCTCCATTCGGTGAAAGGCTTGCAGGCCCTTGGCGATCTGCTCGACGATGCCGCGCACCTGTTCCAGGCCGGGTGCTGGATTGTCGATCATCCATTGACGCAGCGTTTGTCCTTCAACATATTCAGTGACTACGTAGAGGTAATTGCGCGGTCGCTCGACACTGCACGGCTTGAGCACGTGCGGGCTATTTAACCGCCGGGCAATCCACTCCTCCAACATAAAGCGCTCGAGGTAAGCCGCATCACCGCCCAGATCGATTGACGGCGTTTTCAGAATCACCTGAGTGGCACTTGCCTCATCCAGCGCCAAGTACACATGACTACGACTGCTGACGTGCACTTCACGCATGATGCGATAGCCATCAAACACCATGCGCGGCTCAAGCACCGGCGGTAACGGCAACTGGGCAAAAGCTTGATTGGCCAGGCGGTTACTCGCTTCGTCCAGGCTTGGCAGGCTGTCTACTCGCACGACCTGCACGGTGAGGTTGTCGTCACTGCCTTGCGCCAGCGCCTCAACCACAATCAGCTTGGCGGCAGCGTTAAGGTCTGTCTGCTGCTCGGCAATGGTCTGAGTGATAAAGGCCGGGCTGACAAATTCGTAAACGCCGTCAGTGGCCAATAAAAAGGTATCGCCCTGCTCTACCGACAAAGCTTGGTAGTCAATTTCCAATTGTTGATTGATGCCCAGCGCACGCGCCAGATGGCTTTGCTGCTGCGAGACCCACACGCGATGATCCTGGGTGAGTTGTTCCAGCCCTTTGCCAGCCACGCGGTAAATACGTGCGTCGCCAACATGAAACAGATAGGCCGTGGTGGCCTTGAAAATCAGCGCACTAAAAGTGCACACAAAGCCACGGTCTTTGTCATAGCGATACTGGCTTTGCTGAGTCTGTGCATGCAGCCAGGAGTTAGTGGCAATCAGCACTCGTTGCGCCGACTTTTTTACGGTCCAGGCCTCGGAGGTACAGTAATAATCGGCGAGAAATCCCGATATGGCGGCCTCGCTGGCAATCTGACTGACGCTGCTGCTGCTGATGCCATCGGCTAGCGCCACGGCAATACCCTTGGCGCTTAGCTGAGGCTCATCCGGAATCCAGACGCCGTGAAAGTCCTGGTTGATCTCCTTCACGCCTTTGTCTGAATACTGCCCAACACTGACCGTCAGTTGCTTCGACATACTTAAAACTCAAAAACCCCGGACCTTTTCAGAGCCGAGGTAGTTGCAAGGAAAGCGGACTTTTTACAGTACGCGCTTGGGTGCAGTACGGATGTGCGTGGTGTACAGCGTCAAACCGGTGAAGGCCAGGCCGCCAACCAGATTGCCCAGCGCAGTGGGGATTTCGTTCCAGATCATGTAATCCATGACTGAAAAATCACCACCCATGATCAAAGCTGAAGGAAACAGAAACATGTTAACGACCGAGTGCTCAAAACCCATGTAGAAAAACAGCATTATGGGCATCCACATGGCAATCACCTTGCCGCTAACCGAGGTAGAGATCATTGCCCCGACTACGCCCATCGACACCATCCAGTTACACAACATGCCTCGCAAGAAGATCGTTGCCCAGCCGGCTGCGCCGTATTCAGCATAGCCCAAGGTACGTGCTTCACCGATATGCGAAATTTTCTCGCCAATAGCGCCCGGATCAGTCGAAAAACCGTAGGTATAAACAAACGCCATCATGAAGGCGACAGCTAACGCGCCGCCAAAGTTGCCAACAAACACCAGGCCCCAGTTGCGCAGCATGCCGCCAACGGTCACGCCGGGACGCTTATCGAGCAGTGCCAGCGGAACCAGCATAAAAACACCGGTCAGCAAGTCGAATCCCATTAGATAGAGCATGACGAAGCCAACCGGGAACAGAATGGCGCCAATCAGCGGGTTGCCGGTCTGCACCGTGATGGCAATCGCAAATACCGCCGCCAACGCGAGGATGGCACCGGCCATAAAAGAGCGTATCAAAGTGTCGCGCGTCGACATAAATACCTTCGACTCGCCTGCATCAACCATCTTGGTGACAAACTCTGCAGGGACTAAATAGGACATGTGTAATTCTCTCTATGCATCTTTCGTTAAAGGTGGCAGCCACTTGCGCTTGGCAAGCGGCTGCCCGCCAGTACTACGCGGATTTATTCAGCCTGCATTCCCACTTCAACCAGGTCGCCGTTCAAACGCACTGGCCATACCCGTAACCGTTGCTCGGGATATTCAATACAACTGCCATCAGCCAAACGGAAATGCTGTTTGTACAACGGCGAGGCAATGACCAAGTCGCCCTTGAGATGACCCACAATGCCGCGGCCAATCACGTTGGCACCGGATTTTGGATCACGATTCTCTATGGCGAATAACTGCTCGCCGTCGCAGCTCTGTGGCAGATGAAATAGCGCAACCTGGGCGTCATCCAACAAGGCGACAACCCCTGAATTAGCAACCAGGTCTTGTCGGGTGCACAGCGGGCGCCATGCAGCAGCCGCCACGGCATCGTGCTCAACGATTGGGGTACTTAGGGTCATCAGACAACCTCCTCAGCTACTGGAATAAGGTTCAGCTCATGGGCTTGCATAGGGCGACGTTGCTCACGCTCTTTGACGAACTGGATATCCGGATCGCCGCGCTCATCATTGACAAAGGTACGGAAGCGCTTGAGTTTTTCCGGGTCCTTAAGCGCATTGGCCCACTCGCATTCGTAACGATCGACGACTAGCTGCATCTGCGACTCCAGCTCGGCGCCCAGCGCCAGGCTGTCGTCAATGATCACGGACTTGAGGTAGTCCAGACCGCCCTCGAGGCTTTCGCGCCAGACCGAGGTGCGCTGCAACCGATCAGCGGTGCGCACGTAGAACATCAGGAAGCGATCGATGTAGCGGATGAGGGTTGCGTCATCCAGATCGGTGGCAAACAGCTCAGCGTGGCGCGGGCGCATGCCGCCGTTACCGGCAACGTAGAGGTTCCAGCCGTTCTCAGTTGCGATTACACCCACATCTTTGCTCTGCGCCTCGGCGCATTCGCGAGTGCAGCCGGATACCCCAAACTTGATTTTGTGCGGCGAGCGCAGGCCCTTGTAGCGATTCTCAAGCACCAGTGCCATGCCAACACTGTCCTGCACGCCGTAGCGGCACCAGGTACTGCCGACGCAGGATTTAACGGTACGCAGCGATTTACCGTAGGCGTGACCGGTCTCAAAACCGGCTTCAATCAGCTCACTCCAGATGTCGGGCAACTGGTGTAGTTCCGCGCCGAACAGGTCAATACGCTGGCCTCCGGTAATTTTGGTGTAGAGATCGTATTTCTTAGCCACCGCACCGAGCGCGATCAACTTGTCTGGGGTGATCTCACCACCAGCGATACGTGGCACAACGGAATAGGTGCCGTTGTTCTGCATGTTGGCCATGAAGGTATCGTTGGTGTCTTGCAGCGGCACCAGTGAAGGGTCGGTGATCGGCTGGTTCCAGCACGATGCCAGAACGGAGCCTACCGCCGGTTTGCAAATGTCGCAGCCGGTGTGTCCACGGCCATGCTTGGCCAGCAGCTCTTCAAAGCTAATGATGCCTTCAACCCGCACAATGCCGTACAGCTCCTGGCGGGTATGGGCGAAGTGCTCACACAGACTTTTGTCGACCTCAACGCCGCGGGCACTGAGTTCATGTTCAAACACTTGCTTGAGCAGCGCGCTGCAACCACCGCAACCAGTACCCGCTTTGGTTGCCAGTTTCAGATCACCGAGATCAGTGCAGCCGGTATCTACCTGACAGCAGATCGCCCCTTTGCTGACGTTGTGGCAGGAGCAAATAGTCGCCGTATCCGGCAAGGCATCAGCACCCAGTGCAGGAGCACCCTCGCCTGCTGGCAGAATCAGGCTGGCCGGATCTGCTGGCATCTTGATACCGTTCTGCGCATATTGCAGCAAGGTGTCGTAGTAGCTGTTATCGCCCACCAGCACCGCGCCTATCACCTGACTGCCATCCGGAGAGACCACAAGACGACGATAGCTGGAGTTGACCTCGTCGTTAAACCGGTAACTCTTTGCACCAGGCGTTGCAGCGTGAGCGTCACCGATGGAGCCCACATCAACACCCAGCAGTTTCAGCTTGGTAGACATGTCGGCGCCGATAAAGCTTTCATGCTGCTTGCCTACCAGCAGGGCCGCCAGGTTGCGCGCCATGGTGTAGCCCGGTGCAACCAAGCCAAAGATGCTGCCGTTCCAGGAAGCACACTCGCCGATGGCGTAAATGTCGGGGTCGTTGGTGCGGTAGTCACTATCGATTACCACGCCACCGCGTTCAGCGATATCCAGGCCGGCATTACGGCCCAATGCGTCCTGCGGGCGGATGCCAGCGGAGAATACGATTAGATCAGTTTCCAGCGACTCACCATCACTGAAGTTCATGCGATAGGCGTATTCTTCGCCAGCGACAATTTCACTGGTTGCGCGGTTGAGATGCACACGTACGCCGAGTTCTTCGATACGCGCTTTCAATGCCGCACCACCGTCTGGGTCAAGTTGCACCGGCATCAGCCGCGGAGCGAACTCGACCACATGGGCTTCAAGACCCAGCGACTTGAGTGCGTTGGCTGCTTCCAGGCCAAGCAGGCCACCACCGACCACAACACCACGACGACCGCCGTTGGCAGCAGCGCGAATGTCATCTAGATCATCCAGTGTGCGATAAACCAGCTTTGAATTACCTTCAGCGCCAGCAATCGGCGGTACAAAAGGATATGAGCCAGTCGCCAGCACCAGGCGGTCGTAGGGCTGGCGGCCCTCGCTAGTAACCACCTCTTTGCGCTCGCGGTCGATCTCCAGTACTGCCACGCCTAGGTGCATGTGCACCCCATGCTGTGTATAAAAATCGGCTTCGCACATGGCCAATGACTCGGCATCACGACCACCGAAATACTCCGAGAGGTGTACGCGATCGTAAGCGCGCTGACGCTCCTCACCGAACACGTGCACTTGATATTGGGCAAGCGCACCTTGCTCGGTCAGTTGCTCGACACAATGATGACCGACCATCCCGTTACCGATGATGACCAGTGTTTCGTTCTTGATCGGGGTCACTTTCGAGTTCATCGCCTTTCCTCAGTCGAAGCCGCAGCCGGCACGGGCCGGCAAAAAAACAAAAAAAAAGCGCCTGGAGTCCTCTTCGGGACTCCAGGCGCCGTTGCCTGGTACTACTCAAATTGTGTTGTGGGCGCTAGCCTGAGCTTCGTTGCTCGGATCACCCGCTTCCCAGCCTTGCGGCAGATGGTCGACGATGACCACCGGAAGTTTAGGCTGCAAAAAACAGCCACTGAGCAGACAAAAGCAATTGACGTGCCAAAGTTAAATGAAGAAGAATTGAGGAGCAGATGACGGATTATTTAAATAAAATTAAATCAATTAATACATCACGCTACAGAGGAAACTTAATATTATTTATATACAAAAATTTAATGCCAACTAGGCTGCGATAAGCCAAAGCAGAATGAACCAGAAGAGTGCGGAATTGAGAGAAAACACCGTTTTGGTGCAAGGCCTCAGGCTTTACCCACGCGTTCGCGAGACGAGCCAGAAGCCACGACGAGCCGCTCGAGCAGCATGTCCACCAGCAGTAATTGAGCGCTGATTGCCCGCGTAGCAACCTGAAAGAACTCCACTGAATGCACTGCCGGAGACGGCTGGCGGTCCAGTAGTGTGCGAATGCGCTCGAGCAAGAGGTCCAGCGCATCCTCCGCGTCACGCACCGGCTGGCTGACCAAAATACGTAAATCCGGATCCGAGATCAGCCGCGCCAGAGCAGCATACGACTGCTCATTGATCTGCTCATTCAATACCTGCAATTGATCACGCCAAATCGGCAGGTTTTGGCGATTTGCTGCGATACCGGTGCCGACAGCGCGGCTTTGACCCAGCAGCTCAATACTCTGCAGCAACTCAAACCACAACCCTTCCGCCTGCGGCGCCAAGCGCCCCAGACAGACTAAATCAAATCGGTTGGCCAAGGCTTCAATGGTCTGCAAAAGACAAGCAATCATATCGTTGTGCAGTGTCAGCAAGTGCTCGGCACTTTCGTGTTCGAAGCCACTTTCAATCTTTTGCCAGATATCCCGCGCTTGATGCCAACTGTCATACCAATACAGCGATGCCTCGTATTGGCCGATCGTCTTCAGTAACTGCAGCAGTTGCTGATGCACCGACCAGCGCCGAGGTTCCAGTGAATGCTCGCCAGACATCGCGCCGAAGGAAAGCCCACGGTGACGTTGCACCTGTTCCAGCAACTGACGCAGTAGTTGAATCTGCGTAATCGCCTGCTGTCGTTGCTCACGCGCGGCGCGCTTGCGCACCCGGCGCAAGCGAAACAAACCAATGGCAGAAAGCACTATTATAGAAATGCACAGCGTCCATATCATGCCAACACTTCCCTGAAGGCCCCGATCAGGCAGTTGAAAAAACACTTACGTTGCCAATACCGCGCTAAAAAGCGCACTACAGCAGGCGAACTGCGCTTTTTGTGTTGCCCGCCTTGCCTATTTCCCCAGTAACCCGGAGGCTGTTCTAAGCTACTTTTTGCAGAGTAGCTCGATCCGGTATCCGTCGGGATCTTCAACAAAGGCCAGCACACTCTGCCCGTGCTTCATCGGACCCGGCTCGCGCACCACCTTGCCGCCTGCCGATTTAATCTGCTGGCAGGCTTTGTGCACATCCAGTACTTCGATGGCGATATGACCATAGCCGCTGCCCAGATCGTACTCGCTGGTGTCCCAGTTATGCGTAAGCTCTAGCGCGGTGTGTTCTGCTTCGTTGCCATAGCCGACGAACGCCAGGGTAAAGCGCCCTTCCGGGTAATCCTTACGCCGCAGCAAGGTCATACCCAACACTTCAGTGTAGAAGGCGACGGATTTTTCCAGATTACCGACGCGTAGCATGGTGTGCAAAATACGCATATTCACAACCTTTAATTAGAAGCATCAAAGTAAAGCTACAAGCTTCAGACTCGTCTTGCCAGCCTGACAGCAAAACGCCCGGATGACCGGGCGTTTTGTAGATCACCGCGTAGCTCAGAGCAGTTTGCGACCCTTGTTAGCAGCAATGCGCATACGCAGCGCATTCAGCTTGATAAAGCCTGCTGCATCGGCCTGATCGTAGGCGCCCGCATCGTCTTCAAAGGTAGCGATGTTGGCATCAAACAGCGAGTCGTCAGACTTGCGGCCAACCACCATCACGTTGCCCTTGTAGAGCTTGAGACGCACGACACCGTTAACCTGTGCCTGGGATGCATTAATCATCTGTTGCAGCATCACCCGCTCAGGGCTCCACCAGAACCCGTTGTAGATCAGCTCAGCGTATTTGGGCATCAAGCTGTCTTTCAGGTGAGCAACTTCACGGTCCAGAGTGATGGACTCGATAGCGCGGTGACCTTTCAGCATGATGGTGCCGCCGGGGGTTTCGTAGCAGCCACGGGATTTCATGCCCACAAAGCGGTTTTCAACGATATCCAGACGACCAATCCCGTTGTCGCCACCTACCTTGTTCAGGTAAGCCAGCACGGTAGCCGGGCTCATATCCTTTCCGTCGATGGCAACGATGTCGCCATTCTGGTAGCTGAGCTCAATGTAGGTAGCTTGGTCAGGCGCATTTTCCGGCGATACGGACCAGCGCCACATGTCTTCTTCGTGCTCGGCCCAGGTATCTTCCAGCACGCCGCCTTCAAAGGAGATGTGCAGCAAGTTGGCGTCCATGGAATAAGGCGACTTCTTCTTACCGTGACGTTCAATCGGAATATCGTGCTTGGCCGCGTAATCCATCAATTTCTCACGCGACAACAAATCCCACTCGCGCCAAGGCGCAATCACTTTAACGCCTGGCTTGAGCGCATAGGCACCCAATTCGAAGCGCACTTGATCGTTGCCTTTGCCGGTCGCACCATGCGAGATGGCATCAGCGCCGGTCTCGTTGGCAATCTCAATCAGGCGCTTGGCGATCAGTGGGCGTGCGATAGAGGTACCCAGCAGGTACTCGCCTTCATACACAGTGTTGGCGCGGAACATCGGGAACACGAAGTCGCGAACAAATTCTTCACGCAGGTCATCGATGTAGATTTCCTTGACGCCCATGGCTTCTGCCTTGGCACGCGCTGGCTCTACTTCCTCGCCTTGGCCCAGATCTGCGGTGAAGGTCACCACTTCGCAGTTGTAGGTTTCCTGCAGCCACTTGAGGATGACCGAGGTATCCAGGCCGCCGGAATAGGCGAGGACGACTTTATTGACTTCTGCCATGAGGTGCTCCCTTAACAAGACTGTACCGCCACTCACGCAGGAGCGGACGAAAGGCAGCTATTCTAGCGTCAAGGCACAAGGAATCACAGGGGAGCTACGGGGAGTTTTAGTGATACAGCAGCTGAAAAGTACGCTTATGCGCGGCTTATGCCGCGCTTAATCCTTCTCTAGACGTAACATGACCCGGCGATTAGCCGCTCGGCCTTGTGCCGTTCGATTGCTCGCGACCGGATAACGATCACCATGAAAGCGCATGGCAAACAGGTCTTCGTTCACGCCCTTTTCAACTAGATAATCTTTCACCGCCAAGGCGCGCTGACGTGACAACTCACGATTATCCAGGCGGTTACCCTGATTGTCGGAATGACCATCCAGCACGATCTCTTTGATCTCATCATCGGCCTTTATATACATAACCGCTGCGTCCAACATCGATTTCGCTTGGGCATTCAGCGTCTCGCCACCAGAACCGAAGCTAATCAAACTCTCCGAAATCTGGGCGTAACTGACTGGCAGTAAACCGCTGATACATTTTTGAAAATCTAACCACGCCTGCTGATAACCAACGCTCGACACCACCACGCGGACCGGCGCACCGCCTGCGTAGCCATTGCGCATAATCGTCGGTTGCAAGCCAGACGCCAGACCAGCAAGCATGCGACCTGCCTGCTGGTAGGGCACCTGCATCACGCCAGCACCTTGTTTCACGGTTACCTGCCCCACCGGGACAGCTGCCGTACCGGGGCGCCATGGCGGCGGCTCGTTGTAAAGTTGCGCAGCGCCAGGACTCATGGGGTTATCCCATGACGTCAACTCGAACGCAGCTGGCTCGCCCGCATGCCGCACAAAACTGGCCTCGCCATAACCAGCGACCGATTGGTTCAATCGACAGGCAAACTCATCGCCCGCAACCTGCCATTGCACATCTTCCATGCGCGTCTGAAAGGTCAGCGCCTGCGCAGGCAAAGCCAGCGCTAACAGAAGTACCGGGTACGTTCGCGTCACCACGCTTGTCACCTCTTCAACCGCCGGCTTCACGCCAGCGCAACTAATCGCTCTTGCCAGTCTCATCGGCTGCACGACGCTAATCTTTACCGGCAGATGCAGATAAATACCGAGCAATCCCCTGTACGGCGCTTAGTTCAAGGCGTTCAGACGTTGTCAAACGGTGTGAAAAAACCGCTGCTTACGGTAGCATTGCGGCATTACTCTGTTCTGGAAGCCCTACGCATGACTGACCGCCTCACGCTCACCCGGCCAGATGACTGGCATATTCACCTTCGCGATGGAGAGGTTCTCAGCCACACGGTTGCTGACACCGCGCGTACTTTTGCTCGCGCGATCATCATGCCCAATCTGGTACCGCCGGTGAGGGATGCGCAGGAAGCCGCCAGTTATAAGTCCCGTATTTTGGCGGCTCGGCCAGCCGGCTCGCATTTTGAGCCGCTGATGGTGCTTTATCTGACCGATCACACCAGCCCCGAGATTGTGCGTGAGGCTAAGCAAAGCGGTCAGGCCATCGCCGCTAAGCTTTACCCGGCCGGCGCCACCACCAACTCACAGTCTGGCGTCACCGCACTGAATAAAATCTACCCGGCGCTCGAAGCCATGGCCGAATTAGGCATGCCGCTACTAGTGCACGGCGAAGTGACCCATGCCGCGGTGGATATTTTTGATCGTGAGAAAGCTTTTATCGACCAGCAGTTAGTGCAGCTAGTGGACCGCTTCCCTACTTTAAAAATCGTCTTTGAACACATCACTACCGCGGACGCGGTGGAGTTCGTCAAACAGGCCCCGGACAACGTGGGCGCGACCATTACCGCACACCATTTGCTGTTCAATCGGAACCACATGCTGGTAGGCGGAATTCGTCCGCATCTATTTTGCCTGCCGATCCTCAAGCGCGAGAAACACCAGCAAGCGCTGTGCGAAGCCGTCGCCTCCGGTTCCAGTAAGTTTTTCCTGGGTACCGACTCCGCGCCCCACGCCCGCCATGCCAAAGAAGCAGCATGCGGCTGCGCTGGCTGCTACACCGCATACGCCGCCATTGAACTTTACGCCGAAGCCTTCGATGGCCTTGGCGCGCTGGACAAACTGGAAGGCTTTGCCAGCTTCCACGGACCTGATTTCTATGGCCTGCCGCGCAATACCGACCAAATCACGCTGATTCGTGATAGCTGGCAGGCGCCGGAACAGCTACCCTTTGGCGACCAGTGCGTGATTCCGCTACGCGCAGGTGAAAACCTGCAATGGCGTCTGGCCTGACCAACCCTCTTTGCGATGCTAAGGATTACGCGTGAGTGAGTTCGACTTTGACAGTGACACCGATGGCCTGGATGCCCCAACGTCCAGCAAACCCAAATCGCCTATGGCCTATCGGTTCCGGGGCTTTCTGCCGGTTGTCATAGATGTCGAAACCGGCGGATTTAACGCTGCGACCGACGCGCTACTGGAGATCGCAGCGACCACCATCAGCATGGATGATGAGGGCATGGTCTACGCTGACCAAACCCATTTTTTCCGGGTTGAGCCTTTCGAAGGTGCCAATATAGAGGCCGCAGCTTTGGAGTTTACCGGCATCAAGCTGGATCACCCGCTGCGCCAAGCGGTAAGCGAAGAGCACGCCATCACCGAGATATTCAAGCACGTGCGTAAAGCGGTGAAGTCAGCCGGCTGCAAGCGTGCCGTTCTAGTCGGCCACAACGCCTTCTTTGACCTCGGTTTTGTTAACGCGGCGGTTGAGCGCATCGATATCAAGCGCAACCCGTTCCACCCCTTCTCCTGCTTTGACACCGCTACCCTGGGCGGCCTGGCCTACGGTCAAACCGTCCTGGCCAAGGCCTGCAACGCTGCTGGTATGGACTTTGATGGCCGCGAGGCTCACTCCGCGCGCTACGACACCGAAAAGACCGCTGAACTATTTTGCACCATCGTCAACCGCTGGAGAGAAATGGGCGGCTGGCCACCGGTAGATTGAGCACTGCCTCATCTGCGCCTTTTAGCACCTCATCAGAGGGCAAAACACCCTCTGATGAGTGAGCTCCGTCGCACGTCTGTACCGCTCTGCTTGCCCATACGCAGATCGACGGGTATGTTCGGTTACAAGTGAAATCATCCACTACACTATTGATTCAGCACCGAGTCGCGCGAGTGCGGGTAAATCGATACATTGGACGTTAATTGCTTTCGGTGCTGTACAACGGCATTGAATCAACCACTTGGCTCGCAGTCTATCTGCCTGCAGTCATGAATAATCAGAAAAAAGGAGTCACTTCACATGAAGCGCAAATCCCTTGCCTTACTGTTCTCGGCCACCATTGGCTACGCCTCCCTCGCCGCAACCCCTGCCGTTGCTGAAGAATTCGTTACCATCGGAACTGGCGGACAAACCGGCGTTTATTACGTAGTAGGTCAATCTATCTGCCGCCTGCTGAATCGCAACAGCGAAGAGCACGGCATTCGTTGCAACGCCCCATCCAGCGGTGGCTCGGTTGCCAATGTCAACGCCATCCGCGGCGGTGAAATGGACATGGGCGTAGTGCAGTCCGACGTTCAGTACAAAGCCTACGAAGGCGTACAGAACTTCCAGTCAGACGGCCCCTTTGAAGGCATGCGTGCCCTCTTCGCTCTGCACGGCGAGCCGTTGACCATTGTTGCCCGCCGCGATGCCGACATCACCGGCGTCAAAGACCTAAAAGGCAAACGCGTTAACATCGGCAACCCCGGTTCTGGTCAGCGCGACACAATGGACGTGGTTCTGGAATCTCTCGGCTGGAGCGTCAAAGACTTCTCCCTGGCTTCCGAGTTAGGCGCGGCAGAGCAAGCAGCCGCTCTGGGTGACAACAACGTGGATGCCATGGTGTATGTGGCCGGCCACCCGAACGGCTCGATTCAGGAAGCCACCACGACTGTAGACTCTGTACTGGTCTCGGTCGACGGCCCAGAAATCGACAAGCTGGTTGCTGATCGCTCCTACTATGCCAAGGCAGTCATTCCCGGCGGTTTGTATCGCGGTAACGATGAAGACGTAAACACCTTCGGTGTACGCGCTACTCTGGTCGCTTCCGATGCGGTCAGCGACGAGACCGTGTATCAAACCGTGAAAGCGGTGTTCGAGAACTTCGACCGTTTCAAGCGTTTGCATCCTGCCTTCGCCACGCTGAAGGAAGAACAGATGATTTCCGAGGGTCTTTCAGCGCCTCTACATGACGGCGCGGTGCGCTACTACAAGGAACGTGGCTGGTTGTAAGCCACACCGCGAGCCGCCCCATCGGGCGGCTCGCTTGTTTCTGCACTCTTATTTTCGCTCTACATTTTTTGAAAAATTCCTTTCCGCTCGCCTTTTTTGCTAGCGGTTAATTGCAGTAACCGGTGCTCCACAAGAGCCTGCCGGTGTGCGGAGCAGACCTTCACCACGGTTCTGCCAAGTCAGCCGAAAGCGACACCATAAGATAAAAAAACAGGAGTAGCGCGCAGCCATGAGCCAATCAAGCGACGCATCAGACACTAGCAATACCAATCTTGAAGACCTGGTTGCCACCACCGATACCGGCGCCCGAAAACCAACCGGGATCGCGCGCAAACTGCTGCTATCGATTGCCGCACTCTGGTCATTGTTCCAATTATGGATCGCTTCGCCGCTCCCCTTCATGATCGGCGTGGGCGTGTTCAACAGTACCGAATCGCGTTCCATCCACCTGATGTTTGCGGTCTTTCTTGGCTTTATGGCCTACCCCGCATTCAAGCGTTCGCCACGGGATTACATCCCGATCATGGATTGGATACTGGCGTTGGTCGCGGCCTTTTGTGCGTCCTATCTGTTTTTTTTCTATGCCGAACTCTCTGAGCGTCCGGGCAAACCCATCACGCAAGATGTCGTTATCGCGGTTATCGGTCTTCTGACGCTACTCGAAGCCACGCGCCGAGCGCTGGGTCCGCCGCTGATGATAGTGGCACTGATTTTCATCGTGTACTCGGTGGCCGGCCCGCATATGCCAGGTATCCTCGCCCACCGCGGGGTAAGCGTTGAGTCACTGGCAAACCATCAGTGGCTAACCACTCAGGGCGTATTTGGTATTGCACTCGGTGTTTCTACCAGTTTCGTGTTCCTGTTTGTCTTGTTCGGCTCTTTGCTCGACAAGGCCGGCGCTGGCAACTACTTCATCAAAGTAGCCTTTTCAATGCTCGGTCACTATCGCGGTGGTCCAGCCAAAGCCGCTGTTGTGGCCTCAGGCTTGACTGGCCTGATCTCGGGTTCGTCGATTGCCAATACCGTGACTACCGGTACCTTCACCATCCCGATGATGAAACGGGTGGGCTTTTCTTCTGAGAAGGCCGGCGCGGTTGAAGTTGCGTCTTCGGTCAATGGCCAAATCATGCCGCCGGTGATGGGGGCAGCAGCCTTCCTGATGGTCGAGTACGTGGGTATTTCCTACGTAGAGGTCATCAAGCACGCCTTCCTGCCGGCCCTAATCTCTTACATTGCACTGATTTATATAGTGCATCTTGAGGCCGTTAAGGCGGGTATGGAGGGGCTTCAGAGCAGCAATCCGCCCAAGCCACTGGTACGCAAGGTGATCGGTTTTTTGACCGGCTTAATATTGCTGATGGCGCTGTCTTTTGCGGTCTATTACGGCCTGGGTTGGCTGAAACCAGCTCTCGGCGATGCCGCCAGCTGGGTTATCGCCGCAGGTCTTACGGCAATTTATGTCGGACTGCTCAAGATCGGCTCGCGTTACCCAGAACTCGAACTGGATGACCCAAACTCTCCGGTAGTACACCTGCCGCAGACCAAGCCCACGGTGATGTCCGGCCTTCACTACATTTTGCCGGTCATCGTACTGATCTGGTGTTTGATGGTGGAGCGCCTGTCACCCGGCCTATCGGCCTTCTGGGCGACCGTGTTCATGATCGTCATCATCCTTACCCAACGCCCCCTGATGGCGCTATTTCGCAAGCAGTCCAGCCTTACCGCTGACCTGCTGCAAGGTGCGGATGACCTATGGCAGGGACTAATTGCCGGCGCTCGTAACATGATCGGCATCGGCATAGCGACCGCTACCGCAGGCATCATCGTCGGCGCCGTATCGCAAACCGGTGTGGGGCTGGTATTGGCGGACCTGGTTGAAATTCTGTCGATGGGCAATCTGCTGTTGATGCTCGCGCTGACAGCGGTGCTAAGCCTGATTCTTGGGATGGGCCTGCCTACAACCGCCAACTATATTGTGGTCTCAGCGCTGTTGGCTCCGGTCATTGTTACCCTCGGGCAAGAAAGCGGTTTGCTTGTGCCGTTGATCGCGGTCCACCTGTTCGTGTTCTACTTCGGCATCATGGCCGATGTGACGCCGCCAGTGGGGCTCGCCTCCTTTGCCGCTGCTGCAATCTCTGGCGGCGACCCAATCCGAACGGGTTTCCAGGCGTTTTACTACAGCCTGCGCACCGCCGCGCTGCCTTTCCTGTTTATCTTCAATACCGATTTATTGCTGATCGACGTGAGCTGGGCGCAAGGCATCCTGATCTTCATAGTCGCGACTATTGCCATGCTTATTTTCGCCGCCGGCACCCAAGGCTGGATGGTGGTGAAGAGTCGCTGGTACGAAAGCCTATTGTTATTACTGGTCGCCTTTACCCTCTTCCGTCCCGGTTTCTGGATGGACATGGTGCACGACCCCTACCGCTCTGTACCGCCGGCGCAACTCGAACAGGCACTGGGTAACGTCGACAAAGGCAGCAACCTTAGAGTGCAAGTCAAAGGCGAGGACGACATCGGCCAGCCGCGCAGCTTCTTCGTGCTGGTCCCTGTACCCGATGGTGAAACAGCGCAAGAGCGTATGGACAGCCTGGGCCTGATGTTGATGGCCGATGGCGACCGCACCATAGTGGACATGGTCACCTATGGCAGTGTTGCTGCCGATCTGGGTTTCGAGTTCGATCAGGAGATAGTCGAGATCCTGGCCCCGGTTGATCGTTGGGCCAAGGAGTGGATGTGGCTGCCGGGTATAGCGGTCTTCCTGTTGGTTATCGGCCTGCAATGGCGTCGGCGTCCAACCGCCGGCACCAAAGCCACTCCAACCACTGCGTGAGGTAACTGTCATGTACAACAAGATACTGCTGCCGATCGACCTGAACCACAAGCAGTCGTGGAACAAGGCGCTGCCTACCGCGTTGAACTTCTGCCAGACCTATAACGCCTCGTTGCATGTAATCATGGTGTTGCCCGATTTCGGCTTGCCACTGGTCGGCGGCTTCTTCCCCAAGGAGTACGCCGACAAAGCCAAAAAAACCATGACTGATAACCTGCGTGAGTTCGTCAAGGAGAACGTTCCGAAAGACGTGAAGGTGCAGCGCATCGTGGCTGACGGCAAAGCCTATGAGGCCATACTGCGAGTAGCCAAAAAGATTGATGTTGACCTGATCATCATGGCCTCACACAAGCGCAAGCGACTGGAAGATTATCTGTTGGGCACCAACGCCCTGCGCGTGGTGCAGCAGTCCAAGCGCTCGGTCATGATAGTGCGCTGACTGGCACAGGCTTTGCTGCTGCTATACCAACATAGCCCCGTGACACGGGACACTCCACGACAACGGCGTCGTACCCTCGACTGGCAGCAGGCGGCATCTGCGGATAAGATGCGCTGCCGCCATCGGGCGTGCGGCGCTTTTTTAATGCAGCATCAGGACTGACAAATGAAGCAGACAGACAATCCGCGCGACGACGTACTCGCCTGGGTCAACGGCAGCGATGCCCCGGAAAAGCACATCTTGAACCTGGGCTTCATGCCACTGACTGATTCGGCTTCGTTGATCGTCGCTGCCACTCAGGGATTCTCTCAACCCTATGGTTTGACCCTCAATCTGCAGCGCCAACAATCCTGGTCGGCCCTGCGCGATCGCCTGCTCAACGGTGAACTGGATGCCGCTCAGGGATTGTACGGCTTGGTTTATGGCATCCAGCTTGGGCTTGGCAGCGCGCAAACGCCTATGGCAGTGCTGATGGGGCTGAACCAGAACGGCCAGAGCATCAACTTGTCACAGCCGATGCTGGAAACCGGCGTGGATAGCAGTCAAGCGCTGGTTGAACGCGCTCTACTCGGCAATACCAAACTGTGCCTGGCGCAGACCTTCCCGACCGGCACCCACGCCATGTGGCTCTACTACTGGCTTGCGGCCAACGGCATTCATCCACTACGCGACGTTGATACCCGTGTGGTTCCCCCTTCATTGATGGTCGAACACCTGCGGGCGCGACGCATTGATGGTTTCTGCGCCGGCGAACCCTGGGGCGCTCACGCCATCGAAGACGGTATGGGTTATACCCTGGCGACCAGCCAATCAGTCTGGCCTAATCATCCCGAAAAAGTGCTCTGCGCCACCCAGCGTTTTGTTGAGGAGTGCCCCAATGCCGCCCGCGCGCTGATCATGTCGATTCTGGATGCCAGCCGCTTTATCGATGAGAGTGACGATAACCGCCGCAGCACCGCCCAGCTCATCAGCGGTGCCGACTACGTCAATGCACCATTGGCGTCGCTGCAGCCTCGCATGCTGGGCGATTACGTCGATGGCCGCGGTAACGAATGGCGTGACGCGCATCGCCTGCGTTTTCACGGTGACGGCGAAGTAAACATGCCTTACCTGTCTGATGGACTCTGGTTCATGACCCAGTTCCGTCGCTGGGGCTTGCTACGTGAGGAGCCAGATTACCTGGCCGTAGCCAAACAGGTGCAACAGCTCGACCTCTATCAGCAAGCGGCCATCGCACTGGGTATAGATCTGCCAGCCAGCCCGCTACGCAGCAGCACGCTGATGGACGGGCAAGTATGGGACGGCAGCGATCCAGCCGCCTACGCCCGCAGTTTCGATCTGCACGCCATGACCGACGCCGCCGTACAACAGGCTAACTGAACTTTTGTCATCAAGGATTGTTTGATAAATCATGCTGCGCATTCTGCTGATCAACGACACTGTTAAAAAAGTCGGCAAGCTCAAGGGCGCCTTGCTGGAGGCAGGCTTTGAGGTTATCGACGAATCCGGCCTGACCATCGACCTGCCGGCGCGGGTACAGAGCGCCAAGCCCGATGTCATTCTGATTGACAGCGATTCACCCGGCCGCGACGTAATGGAGCAGGTTTGCCTGTTCAGCCGTGACCTGCCCCATCCCATTGCGCTGTTCACCGATGAACAAGACCCCGCAATCATGCGCCAGGCGATTCAGTCTGGCGTAAGCGCCTACATAATCGAAGGCGTAGAAAGCTCCAGACTCAAGGCGATACTGGATGTCGCCATGGCCCGTTTTGAGTCCGACCAGCAACTGCGTGCCGAACTGCATGCACGCGAGCAGCAGCTGAATGAGCGCAAGCGGGTAGAAAAGGCCAAAGGTTTGCTGATGAAAATGAAGAACTGCGATGAGTCCGAGGCACATACGTTAATGCGCCGCCAAGCAATGAGCCGCCAACAGAAGCTGATTCAGGTAGCCGAGCAAATCATCGCCATGCACGAAATGCTCGGCGAGTAGCCTGCTTTTCGTGCTCTGGCACATATCCTGCTTGGTCTGTAGCAGGTAGCCAACGGCGGTTACCTACACAGACAACGACGTCATCCTCAACCTGGAGTTACTCCGGGATAAGGGATGGCGTTTTTTTTTGCCCCGAAGTAGCGGGTAGTACATGCTGCAAAGCGCGCCATGCGGCGCTGAGAGGACTGCCATATGAACAAAAGCTTCTGGAAAGCCGGACACACTCCCACGTTATTCTCCGCCTTTCTCTACTTCGATCTGAGTTTTATGGTCTGGTACCTGCTTGGCCCACTCGCGGTGCAAATTGCTACCGATCTGGACCTGAGCGCACAGGAACGGGGCATTATGGTCGCCACGCCTATCCTCGCCGGTGCATTGCTTCGGCTAGTCATGGGCTTTATGGCTGATCGTCTATCACCGAAAACCGCTGGCATCATCGGTCAGGTAGTGGTCATCTGCACGCTTTTGCTGGCGTGGCAGCTGGGTATAGACACCTATCAGCACACGCTCATGCTCGGCCTTGGTCTTGGTTTTGCCGGTGCCTCCTTCGCCGTCGCGCTGCCGCTGGCTTCGCAATGGTATCCGCCGGAGCATCAGGGCAAGGCTATGGGCATTGCCGGTGCCGGTAACTCTGGCACTGTGATGGCAGCGATTTTCGCTCCGGGCCTCGCCTACCTGTTCGGCTGGCAGAATGTATTCGGTTTGGCGCTGATCCCGCTGGCCATTACCTTGCTCCTGTTTATCATACTGGCCAAAAATTCTCCCCAGCGCCCAGCTCCCAAATCATTGAAGGACTACTCCAAGGCACTCAAGGATGTAGACAGCTGGTGGTTCATGTTCTTCTACAGCGTAACCTTCGGTGGCTTTATCGGCCTGGCCAGCGCCCTGCCTGGCTACTTCAGCGATCAGTACGGCCTGAGCCCAGTGACCGCCGGTTACTACACTGCAGCCTGCGTGATGGCCGGCAGCTTGATGCGCCCCCTTGGCGGCGCTCTGGCTGACCGCATCGGCGGCATTCGCTCGCTGCTATTCATGTATGGCATTGCTGCCGTGTGCATCGCCATCGTCGGTTTCAACCTCTCCAGCTCGTACGCGGCACTGACCTTTTTTGTGACCGCCATGTTGGGCTTGGGCGCGGGCAACGGCGCGGTATTCCAGTTGGTGCCACAGCGCTTCTTCCGTGAAATCGGCGTTATGACCGGCTTGATCGGTATGGCAGGCGGCGTAGGTGGCTTTATCCTTGCTGCTGGCTTGGGCGCCATCAAACAGCACACTGGCGACTACCAGATCGGCCTCTGGCTGTTTGCCAGCCTCGGCATTCTGGCCTGGTTCGGCCTGCTGAACGTCAAACGCCGCTGGCGCACTACGTGGGGCGCGTCCTCCATAACCGCCGCGCGAGTCTGATATGGCGCTACAGCTGAGCATCAGCGAAGCCAGTGATAAGGGTCCGCGCGCGCAGAATCAAGATGCTGTGCGCGTGGTCACTCCCGCCCCGCGGCTGGCCGCCAGTAAAGGCCATTTGCTGGCCGTGGCTGATGGCGTAAGCCAATGCCAAGACGGTGGCTTGGCCGCCAATGCCACACTCCAAGCGTTGGCGTTGGATTACTACTCAACGCCGGAAACCTGGACCATACCCCACGCACTGGACAAGCTGCTGACCGCGCATAACCGCTGGTTGCGTGCCAACGGTGGCGGGCAGCCCCTGCTGACCACCCTAACTGCGCTGGTGATGCGCGGCTGCCGCTATACCTTTGCACATATTGGCGACTGCCGAGCCTACCTGCTACGGGGCGGCAAGCTGCGCCGCCTGACTACCGAACACGTATGGGAACAGCCGGGCATGGAGCACGTGCTCAAACGCGCGCTTGGCCTGGATGAACATCTGCTGATGGATTACATCGAAGGTGAACTGCGCGTTGATGATCAGCTGCTGATCGTCAGTGACGGGGTTTGGGCTTCACTCAAAGACAGTGAAATCCACAGCATCCTGCACGAGCAGGCGTTCGACGAAATCTGCCGCACTCTACTGGAGCGCGCGCACCGCGCGGGGAGCCAGGACAATGCCAGTGCCCTACTGGTACGCGTGGACGCATTACCTGAATCATCGCTCAGCGACGCTTTAGCGCCGCTGGATGAACGCGCGTTACCGCCACAGCTGAAAACCGGTCAGCAATTTGAAGGCTGGGAAGTGGTTAACGTGCGCGCCGAGTCTCGGCAGTCGGTGCTTTACCGTGTGCGTGACCCACTGAACCAGACCTGGCTGCTGAAAACCCTGCCGGCCAGCCTGCACGACGACGAGCAGGCACGTCACGCTCTGGTGCTTGAAGAGTGGTTTATGCGCCGCGTTGCCAGTGCATTCACGCCTGAACTGCATCCATTGCCACAACGACGCCACCTGTACTACGTCATGCGCGAGTACGCGGGCGCAACCCTTGAGGAACAACGTCGCCAACAGGGACTGCTGAGCATTCCTGCCTGGCGCGAACTGGCAGCGCAGTTGATCAAAGCCGTCGGCAAGCTGCATCAGCGCAACTTAATTCACCGCGACATCAAGCCCGACAACCTGCTGCAGGGTGAGGACGGTCAATTGCGCGTACTCGACTTCGGTCTGACCTTTTGCCCCGGCCTGACGCAGCAGGAAAACGGCAACGCCCCGGGCACGCCAAGCTATATGGCGCCGGAAGTGTTGAATGGCGCCGAGCCAAGCACCCAGCAAGATATCTACAGTATCGGGGTAACGTTGTACTTTCTGCTCACGGGTCACTACCCCTACGGCGAAGTAGAAGCCTTCCAGCGACCCCGTTTTAGCAAGCCAACGCCACCCAGCCGCTATCGCCCGGACGTGCCGCCTTGGATCGATGATCTGTTGTTGCGCGCCGTCGCAGTGGAAGCCAAGGAGCGCTTTGAAACCGCCGAAGAGTGGCTGCTCGAACTGGCCCAGGGTGAAAGCCGGCCGCTGCACAGCAGTCATCAACCACTGCTCAATCGCGATCCGCTGCGTTTTTGGCGCTACTTCGCCCTTGGCTCTCTCGCGCTCAACCTGCTACTGGTGGTCCTGCTGCTGGATCAATAGTCCGCCCCACGGCAGTGCGAGACGCTACATGACAGTGCACCTGGCAGACCAAAATCCTCGGAGGTGCCGCCCCAGGCCACCAAAATCATTGGCGTTAGCACCTTGGCACAGAACCTGCTTTGTACTCAGCATCGTTAGTCAACGAATACAATGCGGGGCTGTCAACGGCGATGACCCTGCCTTCCTGATCGAACAGGACCTGGACAAAGGCGTCCCTACTGCGTGAGCAGAAGGGGCGCCTTTTTTTGTTTTCAGCTTCAGGCGGAGCACGCACAATGCAAAAGCTCAAACTCGTATTGATCGGTAACGGCATGGCCGGGGTACGCACCCTGGAAGAACTGCTCAAACTGACCCCCGACCTTTACGACATCACCGTATTCGGTGCCGAACCACACCCCAATTACAACCGCATCATGTTGTCGCCGGTACTCGCAGGCGAGCAGGAATTCAGCGACATCATATTGAATGATCTCGATTGGTATCACAGCCACGGCATCACCCTGCACACCGGCAAACGCATCGTCACCATAGATCGCCGGGGCCGTAAGGTAGTTGCAGAGGATGGCACCGAGGCCCACTACGACCGCTTGCTGCTGGCCACTGGTTCTAATCCGTTCATGCCGCCGCTGCCTGGCAACCACCTAACGGGCGTGATTGGCTATCGCGACATCGATGATACCCAATTGATGATGGACACCGCCCTGACCCACAAGCACGCCGTTATCGTCGGCGGCGGTTTGTTGGGCCTTGAAGCGGCCAACGGTCTTACCCTGCGCGGTATGCAAGTGACCGTCATTCACAAGGGTCAATGGTTGCTCGATCGCCAACTAGACGAGCGCGCCGGCCAACAACTGCAGGCCGCCCTTGAGCAACGTGGCATTCAGTTTCGGCTTGGACTGCCGCCTGCACAGCTACACGGCGATACGCAGGGGCGTGTTTGCGCGCTGGACTTCAGTGATGGCAGCCGTATTGCCGCTGATCTGGTGGTCATGGCTGCGGGCATTCGCCCCAATATCGAGCTCGCAGAGCGAGCCGGATTGGCCTGCAATGGCGGAATTTTGGTCAACGACACGCTGCAGACCTTCGACCCGCGCATCTATGCTATCGGCGAATGCGTTAGCCACAGAGGCATCGCCTATGGTTTGGTTGCGCCGCTGTTTGAACAGGCGAAGGTCTGTGCCAACCATCTGGCCAGACTGGGCCATCAACGCTACCAGGGCTCCATCACCTCTACCAAGCTCAAGGTCACCGGCATCAATTTGTTCTCGGTGGGTGACTTTATGGGCGCAGAAGGCACCGAAAGCATCACGCTCAGCGACCCGATCTCCGGCATATACAAGAAACTGGTGCTAAAAGACGATCGCCTGGTCGGCGTCTGCCTGTATGGCGATACCGGCGATAGCAATTGGTATCTCACGTTACTGCGCGAAGGCCAGAACGTCAGTCAGCTGCGTAATCACCTCATGTTCGGCCAGCCTGCTCAAAACGACGAAGCTCAGTATCACCAGGCTGCCGCATGACGCGCACGCAAACAACTGCCTCAACCTGCTGCTATTGCGGCGTCGGCTGTGGCGTGCTGATCGAGCATGATGGCGAGCACGTTCTGAATGTGACTGGCGATCCCAATCACCCGGCCAACCTGGGCCGACTGTGCAGCAAGGGTTCTACCCTGCACAAAACCGGTGATTTGGCTGCCCGCGCGCTCTACCCGGAGCTGCGCTTGGGCAAAGGCCTGTCACGCAGCCGCACCGACTGGGACAGCGCTATGGGCCACGCCGCTGAAATATTCGGTCGCACTATTGCCGAGCACGGACCCGACAGTGTCGCCTTTTATATCTCCGGCCAGCTGCTGACCGAGGATTACTACAGTTTCAACAAGCTGGCGCGTGCGCTGATCGGCACCAACAACATCGACAGCAACTCGCGCCTGTGTATGTCCAGCGCGGTGGTTGGCTACAAGCGCAGCTTGGGCGCTGACGCACCGCCCTGCTCCTACGAAGACATTGAGCAAAGCGATTGCCTGATGATCGCCGGCAGCAACATGGCCTTCGCCCATCCTGTGCTGTTTCGCCGGCTGGAAGCCGCCAAGGCGGCCGACCCAAACAAACGCATCATCGTGGTCGATCCACGGCGCACCGACACCTGTGAAATCGCCGATCTGCACTTAGCCATAGAGCCCGGTACCGACGTGGCCCTGTTCCACGGCATTTTGCATATCATGCTGAAGGAAGGCTGGATCGACCGCGCCTTCATCGACGCTCATACCGACGGCTTTGATGACCTGAAGAACCTGGTGCGCGACTACAGTCCGGCGATGACCGCTCAGTTGTGCGGCATCAGCGAAGACGACCTGCACAGCGCCGCCAAACTGATCGGCACCGCACCCAGCTTTCTATCGCTCTGGTGCATGGGTCTGAATCAGTCCAGCTCTGGCAGTGCCAAAAACAACGCGCTGATCAATCTGCACTTGGCCAGCGGCCAAATTGGCAAGGTTGGCAGCGGTCCTTTCTCGCTCACCGGACAACCTAACGCCATGGGCGGCCGTGAGACCGGCAGCCTGTCCAATTTGCTGCCCGGACACCGCGAAGCCGCCAACGCAGACCATCGCGCCGAGGTTGCCGACTATTGGGGCGTAGATCATCTCCCTTCGAATGTCGGCCTGTCTGCCGTCGAACTTTTTGAAGGCGTGCGCAGCGGCCGCATCAAAGCATTGTGGATTGCCTGTACCAATCCGGCGCAATCGATGCCTAACCAAACACTGATCCACGAGGCCCTGGCCGCCTGCCCGTTCGTGATAGTGCAGGAAGCTTTCTTTACCACCGAGACCTGCCGCTACGCCGACCTACTGTTGCCAGCCGCCAGCTGGGGCGAGAAAGAAGGCACCGTTACCAATTCCGAGCGGCGCATCAGCCACGTGCGCTCTGCTGTTCCGGCGCCGGGCGATGCCCGCCCCGATTGGGCTATCGTGTGTGACTTTGCTCGTCGGCTAGAAAAACAACTGCGTCCTGGCCAACCCAGCTTGTTCGACTTCGGCTCGCCCTCGGTTATTTTCGACGAATACAAGTGGCTGACAGCAGGCCGCGACCTCGACTACAGCGGCCTTAGCTATCAGTTGATTGATGAGTTGGGTCCCCAACAATGGCCGTTCAACGCACAAACTCGCCAAGGCACGCCGCGCCTGTATACCGATGGCCGCTTTGCTACCGAGAACGGTAACGCGCGCTTTATTGCCGAACCTTACCGCGCACCGCAGGAAAAATGCGACACGCGTTTCCCGCTGATGCTCAACACCGGGCGTTTGCGCGACCAATGGCACGGCATGAGCCGTACCGGCACCGCTGCTCAACTATTTGGCCATGTTGAGCAAGCACTGCTCAGTTTGCACCCCGACGAGCTGAGCAGCCGCAACCTGAACGATGGCGATCTGGTACGCGTCAAAAGTCGCCGCGGCGAACTGATACTCCCGGTGTACTCGGATGAGCAGATTCGTCCTGGGCAAGCCTTTCTGCCAATGCACTGGGGCGACCGCTTCCTGAAAGGGTTGGGCTGCAACGTGTTGACCCAGCCGGCCTTCGACCCCATTTCCAAGCAGCCGGAGCTCAAACAGAGCAGCATCAATATTCGCCACGCGGAACTGCCGTGGGAGCTATTTATTCTGGCAGAAGGCAAGGTACAGGAGCGCTTCGAGTCCATTCGCCCCCTGTGTGAAAGTCTTGATTATCTGGGTATGGGCCTGACCGGACGTGAGCGCCCCGCCCTATTGATACGCGCAGCCTCCGCACATGCGCCGGACGTCGCACTGCTGGAGCAAATTGACGCCTTGGTAGGCCTGGATAGCGGTCCAGTACTAAGTTACGACGACCCCCAACGAGCTATTGGCAAACGCGTAAAAATCGAAGATGGCCGCATCACCGCCATCCGCCTGACCGGCGAAACTGCCGCACGCAACTGGCTACGCAGCGTCTGGCAGAGCGGTGAAGCCGATGCCGATCTACGCCGCTGGTTTCTCGCACCTATCAGCACCCCACCGGGTGGCTCCAGTAACCAGGTGGACAAAACCCTGTGCAACTGTATGAACGTCAGCCAAAACCAGATTTGCGCCGGTATTGAACGCGGCCTGAACCTGGACGGCCTCAAGCAGGAACTCGGCTGCGGTACGCAGTGCGGCTCCTGCGTCCCCGAAATAAAGCGCCTGCTCAACAGCGTGGCGGTGCCCGCATGAAGACCATCGAATCCAAGGAGCACACATCCATGAATCCAACAGTATGGCTGGTTGGCGCTGGCCCAGGCGACCCTGAACTGCTCACTTTGAAGGCAGCCCGAGTACTCAGTCAGGCCGAGATCGTCATGGTGGATGATCTGGTTAACCCGAAGATACTCGAACACTGCCCGCAGGCGCGCATTATCCGCGTCGGTAAACGCGGCGGCTGCCGCTCCACACCGCAGGCTTTTATCAACCGTTTGATGCTGCGTTATGGCCGCCAAGGCAAGCGCCTGGTGCGGCTCAAGGGCGGGGATCCCTGCATCTTTGGGCGTGCCGGTGAAGAGGCCATTTGGCTACGTGAACAGGGTGTGGAGTCGGAGATTATCAATGGCATCACCGCAGGGCTTGCCGGCGCAACTCAGTGCGGCATTCCGCTGACCCTGCGTGGCGTCAGTCGTGGCGTTACTTTGGTCACCGCCCATACGCAGGACGACAGCGAGTTGAATTGGCAGGGTTTGGCGCAAGGCGGCACCACTTTAGTGGTCTACATGGGCGTCGCGCGCTTGCAGCAGATTCAACAAGGCCTGCTAAAAGGCGGCATGCCCGGCAGCACCCCCATAGCTATGATCGAGCAAGCTAGCTCACCCCAGCAACGGCAACACGCCTGCCGCTTGGACGACCTATGCCAGCAGGCAGCTGCTTTTGCACTGCAAAGTCCAGCGGTACTTGTGATTGGCGAGGTGGTGGCTGCTGCACTGGAAAGCGGCCAGTTGAGCAATCTCCTGGGCCAAACAGCGGTTAACGCGCCACTGGCCGTAGCCAACTGACCGCACGCTCCACTTCGTTTACGGAGCGTGTGTCGTCTAAACGAAGTCTGAGAACTCAGCCCTTGGGCTTCATCGCTTCCAGCATACGACCCATGGCAGCATGAATGGCGTTCACGGCTTTCAGCGGCCGCACCATGACTTTAAAATCAATGATCTGACCGGCGTCGTTCCACTGGATCATATCGATACCATTGATGGTAATACCGTCGATTTCAGTCTGAAATTCCAGCACTGCGTTGTTGCCATCGACCACTTCACGCAGGTATTTGAAATGACCCGGCGCATTCAGAGTCTGCATGGCAGCGGCCAGATACAGACTCGTGATCCGCTTACCCACTTGTGGCGTATGCACTACCGGCGAATGGAAAACCACCTCATCTGCCAGTAATTCATCCAGGCCTTTGGCATCTTGCTTTTCAACAATGCGATGCCACTTTTCAATTACGCTGCTCATGATGGGTCCTTTTAATCTTTGTTATGTTTGCGAGTGGGACCATTCTTCAACCGAACCCTTGGCGCCGCAAGTGAGATTCAGCCGGTGAATCAGGCATCAAGCGGATCAGACTGTTCGCGTTGTTGATCTGCCCATAAACGCGCGTAAGCGCCGTTCAATGCCAGCAGTTGATGATGGCTACCCTGCTCCACTACCTTGCCCTGATCCAGCACCAGAATGCGCTCAGCATGCACAATGGTCGACAGCCGGTGAGCAATTGCCAGGGTAGTACGCTTGCGCGCCACCAGATTCAAGGCATCCAGAATGCGGCGTTCAGAGTGACTGTCGAGCGACGAGGTTGCTTCATCAAGGATCAAAATCGGTGGGTCTTTGAGCAAAACCCGGGCAATCGCGATGCGCTGTTTCTCGCCACCGGACAACTTCAGCCCGCGCTCGCCCACTGGGGTAGCCAGTTGCTTCGGCAGACTGCGGACAAAATCCTCCAGCTGCGCCAGACGCAGCACCCGCCATATTTCCTCATCACTGGCGCCCGGCGCGCCGTAAGCGACGTTGTAGCCAATGCTCGCGTTGAACAGCACTGTATCTTGCGGCACCACACCTATGGCTTGGCGAAGGCTGTGCTGAGTCACTTGGCGAACATCCTGGCCGTCGATTTCTATGCTGCCCGCCGCTGTATCGTAAAAACGAAACAGCAAGCGCGCCAGGGTTGATTTGCCTGCACCACTTGGCCCAACGATGGCCAGCGTATGCCCCGCCGGGATACAGAAACTGACGTTATGCAGAATCTCTCGGCCTGCCTCATAAGTATGGGCAACCTGGTTAAACACCACCTCGCCACCCTGCAGCTTCAGGGCGGTTGCCTGAGGTGAATCCACTATTTTTGTGGGTGCATCCAGTAGACCGAACAGGCGCTCAATATTGGTTAGCGCTTCACGGATTTCGCGGTAGATGAAACCGAGAAAATTCAGCGGCACAAAGAGCTGAATCATGTAGGCATTGATCATCACCAACTCGCCCACCGTCATGCTGCCGCCACTCACCTCGCGCGCCGCCATCACCATCATGAGCGTCACCGCACCGGCAATGATCAGGGCTTGCCCGGAGTTAAGCGCCACCAGCGACAGCCGGTTTTTCATCCGCGCCGCTTCCCAGGCTTGCAGGTTCTGGTCGTATTGCTGCGCTTCAAAGGCCTCGTTACCGAAATATTTAACTGTTTCGAAGTTCAGCAAGCTATCGATAGCGCGGGTATTGGAGCGGTTATCCAGTTCGTTGCTCTCGCGCACAAAGCGATTTCGCCACTCGGTACACCAGATGGAAAAACCGCTGTACAGCACCACTGCACCCAGTACCGCTACCGCATACCAGACACTGAAATTGACCAGCAGAATCACCGTGATCAAGCCAATTTCAATCAGCGTTGGGAGGATGTTAAAAACCATAAAGCGCAGCAGAAAACTGATACCCGTGGTGCCGCGTTCAATGTCACGCGCCAAGCCGCCGGTGCGACGCGACAGGTGAAAGCCAAGATCCAGCCGGTGCAAGTGCTCAAATACCCGCAGCGATATACGTCGCATGGCGCGCTCGGCTACTCGCGCAAACACCGCATCTCGCAACTCACCAAAAAACACCGACGAGAAACGGAATATACCGTAGGCCGCCAACAGGGCCACCGGCACCAAAACCAACGCATCTGTGGCCGAATCAAAATGATCGACGATCAACTTCAGCAACCAAGGCACCGCCACGCCGGCCAGCTTAGCGATCAGCATGCACAGCATGGCAATCAGCACTCGGCCACGGAATTCATTCAGGTAAGGAAGCAAGCTGAGGATGATCCGCCAGTTGGTCGGACCACCGGCATATTGACTATCAGAACTGGGGCGCACGGCGGCTCTCATTACAAAAACAGGGGGGCTGAAAAGCATGTGGGCCTGAACGCCGCAGCGCCAGGCCCACACAGTATACCGCGAGGTCGGCAATCAAGCCGTTACTGGTATTACTCCTCGCTTGGGATTGGATCGCTGTTGCGATCCCAGCCGACCATAACCAGGGTGGCAATTACACCTAGTGCCAGGCCAGTCCAGGGATCGAAGAACGCCAGGCCCGCACCGATCAGCAGCACGGTACCGCGCGAGGTGTTGTTACGTGGAATCGACATGGCCACGTAAGCGCAGGCAAACGCGGTAAGCATCAAGGTTAGCGCCAGTGCCACATACAGTAGCGGCTGCAAGCCGGTGAGCAAGGGCTTAAGAAAGAAGAGTATTGGAATACCCATCATGTAGTAGGAGATCAAGCCGCTGTGCAAACTGTCCATCGACTTTTTACCCTCTGCCCAGCGCTGCACAATGATCACCTGCACACCGGTCCACATGGCGCCCTGAGTGGGGAAGAAGGGAGCAAACAGGCCCAGCAAGCCGTTACGGATACCGACCGAAAGGTGGGTGCGCGTGGGGTTAATGTCGATGTGCTCATCGTTACGCTTGGTCATGCCGTCACGAATGACTTCGTTGCCCGTCACAATGTCGCCGAACAGGATGACATAGGTAATGACCGCCAACGGAATGGCTTGCACAAACATCTCAACACTCGGCCAACCAATCGCAAAAGGTGACATCTTGGCAAAGGCATCGGCTACCGGTGGAAACAGAATCCCCCACTGAATGTCATAGTCAATCTCGCCCACCATGGGGCCGACCAGCGCCGCGATGAAGAAACCGGGCAACAAACCCAGCGCCGCCACCATGGCAACCGCGCGATACTTTTCTTTGAGCTTCTGCAATGGCAGCGAGAACGAAAAGATCAGGCACACGCCACAGGCGAGAATAATGCTGATGGGTTGGTGAGACAGAACCGAAGGGCTACTTTCATCGCCCACAAACACCCGGTAGACCGCAGCGATGGCGGCACCGAGAATGATGCCGGCCTTGAGCGTATCCGGCAGCCAAATGACGAACTTCTTACCCAGCCCAGTGATGCCGAGCAATATGAGTATCACCGCAAAATTGAGCGACAGCGCCGTCATCGCCTGAAAGCGACTGACCGGGTCTTCATAACCGGTCAGTACAAACGTTAGCACCAAGGGAAGCGCTGGAGTAATCCAGCCTGGGGCGTAGGGTTCGCCGAAGAAAATCAACGCAGAACCGATCAGCAAGGAGTGAATCATCGAGACCGCGATGGCCTCTTCAAAGCTAAGACCAAAAGCGCCAATCATGATGGGCACGAGTGCCAGGCCCGTTGCCGCAGCAACGAAGAAACCCTGTACGGCCTCCTGCCAATGAAATTTGGTGTGGTAGAAAGGCATCCGAAAGGTAAAGGGGCCCCAGCGCCAGCCGGGCTGTTCGGGTTGAGACATTGCATTCTCCGTAGTGGTCATTTTTTGTTTTTGTAATGGGCGATCAAGCCGCCCTCTTTCCCGCATTATGCCGAGTCGAAACCCTCTACGTCAGGCATTGTGGCGCATATCACCCCGCCCAATGACATGACGTTGACCGCACTTATAACAACACAGCCAAAGCAACCTATTCCGAGTGCACTTGTCCGCCCTGCTCTGCGGCTAAACGTTTAGCCGTGGCGTCTGGCGATCCAGTTCCGCGCGCGAGCAAACTGTATAGCACGGGGATGACAAAGAGCGTCAGTATCATCGACATACTGACGCCGGAAATGACCACAATACCGATCACCGAGCGGGTTTCTGCTCCCGCGCCAAAAGCCAGCACCAACGGCACTGCGCCTGCCACCGTGGTGACACCGGTCATTAAAATAGGGCGCAGACGTAACACGCTGGCTTCCATCAGCGCCTGATCAAAGTCCATGCCCTGATCGCGTAACTGATTGGCGAACTCGACGATCAAAATGCCGTTTTTAGCGGCCAGGCCGATCAGCATCACCAAGCCAATCTGACTGTAGAGATTAAGGCTGTTACCCGTCAGCCATAACCCCAGTAGCGCGCCACCGATGGCCATAGGCACACCCAGCATGATGATCAGCGGATGTACAAAGCTCTCAAACTGCCCAGCTAGCACCAAGAACACCACCAGCAAGCCCAGAACGAAAATAAACAACATGGAGCTACCAGAATTGCGCAGATCGCGAGAATCGCCTTTGTAGTCCAGCACCAGGGTTTCAGGCAGTAGCTCACGCGCCATCTGTTCGACTTTCTCCAATGCCAAACTCAAGGGCACGCCTTCGGCCAGCGAAGCACTGATGGTGATGGCACGGGCGCGGTTGTAGCGGTTCAGCGTGGTGGAACCCGCTTGATCACGCAGGCTAATCAGGTTGGATAGCGGAATTAGTTCGCCGCTGGTATCTGAGCGCACGTAGATATTATTCAGGGCTGTAGGGCTGCGTTGGCTGTTGCGCTCACCCTCAAGAATGACGTCATACTCCTCGCCATCGTCGATGTAAGTAGTCACTCGCCGGGAACCCAGCATGGTCTCCAATGTGCGCCCCACTACGCTGACATTGACGCCTAAATCGGCGGCACGATCGTAGTCGATGTCCACCTGCAGCTGCGGCTGGTTTTCCTTGTAGTCGGTATCGATGTTTTCCAGACCGGGATTATCTTGCTGGATCCGCGCCAACAACATGTCACGCCACTCAGCCAGCTCGTCATAACTACCGGCGCCACCGATGACCAACTGAAACGCTTGCAGCTGTTGTCCGCCGAAGCCCTGGCGCATGATTGGGAACACCCGCACGCCCGACAGATCGGCCATATCCTGCTGCACGCTTTGCATGATTTCCCAACCGGAACGGCGTGCCTCCCAGTCATCCAGCACCACGATAACCATACCGGTGTTAAACGTGGTCACGCCGCCAAAGGAGCGCGGCGCACGCACCAGCATACGTGTCACTTCACCGCTATCGATGTAAGTCGACATGCGCGATTCGATCTCATTCATATAATCGTTCATGTACTCAAAAGTCGCGCCTTCCGGACCATTGACGATGATAAAAAAGGTACCGCGGTCTTCGCGTGGGGTGTACTCGCTGGGAAGACTTTGAAACAACCAGCCGGTACCTGCGGCCAGCAGCACGAATACCGCCAGTGCCAGCCAACGCAAACGCAGTACCATCAACAGCATCCGTCTGTATACCGCGCGACTTTTTTGCAATATATGTTCTACCGCACGACTCAAGCGGCCTTCGTCATGCGGCTTGAGTAGCTTGGCGGCCAGCACTGGCGATAACGTCAAAGCAACAAAGCTGGAAAACGCCACCGCAGCAGCCATGGTCAACGCAAACTCGGAGAACAATCGACCCACATCGCCCTGCAAAAAAGCGATAGGTACGAATACTGCGATCAGTACCAAAGTGGTGGAGACCACTGCGAAAGCGACCTGCCGGGTGCCATAGAAGGCCGCCACCAAAGGCGTTTCACCTAGTTCATCAATGCGTCTGCGCACGTTCTCAAGCACGATGATGGCGTCATCCACCACCAAACCAATCGCCAGCACCAGCGCCAACAAGGTAAGCAAATTGACGGTAAAGCCGAACATCAACAGGGCAATAAAGGTCGCCATGATGGACACCGGCAAGGTCACCGCTGGCACCAGAATCGCCCGTGGACTGCCAAGAAATACGAATATAGCGATTACCACCAGCACCAATGCGATCAGCAGCGTGCTGTACACCTCTTTCACCGCGCCTTCAATAAAAATAGCACTGTCGTAGCTGGGCAGAATCTGCATGCCTTCGGGCAGCGTCGGGTTAAGCTCGGCGACCAGTTGCTTGGAGCTGCGCGAGACTTCCAGCGTATTGGCGGTAGACTGTCGCGTCAGACCCACGCCCACCATAGGCACACCATTGCCGCGGAACAGGTTACGGCTTTCTTCCGTGCCACGCTCTACCCGTGCCACCTCACCCAAACGTACCAAATAGTTGTTCGCACCACGGGAAACCACCAACCGGCTGAATTGCTCGGCGTTGTTGAACGCGCGGGTGACGCGCACGGTGAACTGTCGATTGGTCGACTCTACCGAGCCTGCTGGCAACTCGACGTTCTCGCGACGTAGCGCCTGCTCCACGTCTTCGGCAGTCAGGTTACGTGCGGCCAGTGCTTCGGCATCCAGCCACACACGCATGGCAAAGCGCTGCGAACCACCGACCCGCACTCGCGCGACGCCGTCCAGCGTGGAGAATCGATCTACGAGGTAGCGTTCTGCGTAATCCGTCAGCTCGGGCAGGCTCATACGGTCGCTGGTCAGATTCCACCAGACGATCACATCTTCATTGGCATCGAGCTTTTGTACTTCCGGAGGCTCCGCTTCGACCGGCAGATTACCCGCCGCGCTGGAAACCCGATCACGGATATCATTAGCGGCTTCGTTGATATCGTTATCAATAGCAAAGCGCACGGTGATCTGCGAACGGCCGTCTTCACTTTGCGCTTCGATGAACTCGATGCCTTCAATTCCAGCGATGCGCTCTTCAATCACTTGGGTAATCTGTGAGTCCACCACGCTCGCCGAAGCGCCGACGTAGTTGGTTTCGATGGTCACCACCGGCGGATCTATGTCCGGATACTCGCGCAGGGGCAACTCGAAGAAAGCCACCAGGCCAAAAATCACCAACAAAATGGACAGAACTGTCGCAAAAACCGGACGCAGTACCGCGGTATCTGAAAGGATCATGGGTGGACCCGCATCATGGTGCTTCTGAGGCACTGAGCGCCGCGCGAACTGATTCGCCAGCGGCTACCTCAGCCTTTATCCGCACTGGCTGCCCCGACGCTAAACGAAAGCCGCCATGGGTCACTACTTGCTCGTCGATCGCCAAACCAGAGGTAATCTCCACAATTCCGGGCAGACGTTCGCCGATTTCAACCCGCACACGCTGAGCGTAGGGAGCATCCGCCGGGCCCTCCAGCCGCATGACAAACTGCTTATCGCCCAAGGGCAAAAGCGCTTCCTCGGGTATCACCAGCGTCTGGCGCGGTGCACTGGCCACACTCACTGACATCAGCATGCCCGACCGCAGCACCCGTTCGCCGTTGTTCAATATCGCTCGCACACGAATAGCGCGGGTGACCGGGTCTACCCGGTTATCTAGCGAAACTATATTGCCTACAAAGGTGCGACCTGGGAATGCAGCTGCCGTGGCGAGTATGCCAAGACCAGGGCGCAGCTGGGCCATAAGAGTTTCCGGGATACTGAAATCCAGCTTCATGACGCTGTCGTCCAGCAAGGTCGTGACCTGCGTACCCGGTGACAGCAAGGTACCAATGCTGATCTGACGTAATCCAACTACACCAGCGAATGGGGCCTTAATCAGGCGATCTGCCAGTCGCGCTTCTACGGCACTCAACCGCGCTTGAGTCACCTCGAACTCTCGCTGGCGACCATCTAACTCCTGAGCCGACACAAAACGGTTATCCACCAATTTCTTGGTGCGCTGCAACTGCCGCTCAGCGTCAGCCAAGGCAACTCTGGCCTCCTCCAGTTCGGCAACTTGCTCATGATTGGTTAGCTCAACCAGAACCTCACCGGCCTTTACCCGTTGGCCATCATCGAAATGAATGCGCGAAATAATGGCTGAGATGTGACTAGTCAGATGTGCTGTTTCGTTCGCCTGCAGTGTGCCCAGTGCTTGAATATCACTATTCAGCGTACGCTCTTCGACCGGCGCGACTATCACCGGCAGAGGCGCATCTTGAGCGGCAAGCGAGGTAGAAAAAAGGCAAGCAAGAAAGAATAACATTAGAAACTTTTTCTTATAAAACATTGGCCTGCCTATTCTTATTAATGTCTTACACTAATTTTTTTCTGCACAGAAACGCTTTATCAAGGTATCAATACTTCATTAAAGAACTGTCGCATGGCGCCAAACGCACGCTTCGCCACCAACGGGTGATACTCGGCTTTTCCGGTCATCGTTGCATAGGGATCGGAAAAGGAATGCACTGCGCCACCGTAGCTGATTAGCTGCCAGTCAACCTTGGCATTGCGCATTTCATCTTCAAAGGCGCTCACTTGCTCTTGAGGTACAAAGGGATCATCAGCGCCATGCAATACCAGCACCGGCATCTTTATCGCTTTAGCGTCTTCCGGAGTAGGTGTATCCAGACTGCCATGGAACGAAACTACGCCCTTGATCTCGGTGCCCGAGCGGGCCAGCTCCAGTACTGCACCACCGCCAAAACAAAAACCAATGGCAACCAGGTTATCTGTCTGCAGGGGAACAATGTCTGCCTGGTCACGCAACACACTCAAGGCGGCATTGACGCGATGGCGCATCAGCGGACGATCGGAACGCACCTCCGTTGCAGCAGCGCCGGCTTCGTCTGCGTTTTGTGGGCGAATGTCTTTGCCATACATATCGGCGACAAACACAACGTACTCAGAACCCGCTACCTTGGCCGCCTTCTCTGCCGCCTGCTCGGTAACACCCATCCAGTTAGGCACCATCAACACACCCGGACGTGGTGTGCTCACACTGTCATCGAATACCAGCACACCCTGAAAAGGCTTGCCGTCAATTTCATAAGCTACGTTTTGTACTGTCATATCAGCTTGCGCCATGGTCGCGAGGCCAGTCATAACCAGTGTGCTCAGAGTCTTTTTCATGCGCTATCCCCTTACAGCTTCACCAAGAAAGGCCCAAGCATAACCCTATACGCATAAAAAAAGCCTGCTTGCGCAGGCCTCTTTCGTAACATTCTTTCTTCGTGCTCTTTTCTCAATTTTTATCCGCTGGCAAACCACCCTAAGGTAGTTTGCCGGGGGATGCTCAGCTGCTTAATTCTACCAGCAAGGCATTGAGACGACGCACGTACGCAGCTGGATCTTGCAAAGACTCGCCAGCAGCCAGTGCCGCTTGATCAAACAGGATCTGACTGAGGTCAGCAAAGCGCGATTCATCTTGCTCGCTGTCCAGCTTGTCGAGCAACGGATGGCTGGTGTTGATTTCCAGAATCGGCTTACTCTCAGGCGCCGGTTGGCCAGTGGCTTCCAGAATCTTGCGCATCTGCAGGCCCATGTCATCTTCGTTGATAACCAGCACCGCTGGCGAGTCAGTCAGACGATGGGACACACGTACTTCTTGCAGCTCATCTTTAAGCACCGCCTGAATACGTTTAACCAGATCAGCCTTGGCCTCGGCCTGCTTCTCCTGTTCCTGCTTGTCTTCCTCACCTTCCAGCTTGCCCAGATCCAGATCGCCACGGGCGATATCAATAAACTGCTTGCCGTTATAATCGGTCAAGTGGCTCATCAACCACTCGTCGATGCGATCAGTCAGTAACAGGACTTCAATACCTTTCTTGCGGAAAATCTCGAGGTGCGGGCTGCTCTTAACCTGGTTGTAACGCTCACCTGTGAGGTAGTAAATCTTGTCCTGGCCTTCAACCATACGTTCGATATAGGTGTCCAGACCGACTACTTCACTGTCATCATTTTGCTGAGTAGAGGCAAAACGCAACAGACTGGCGACCTTCTCGCGGTTGGCGAAGTCTTCCGCCGGACCTTCCTTCAATACGCTGCCGAAAGCTTTCCAGAACGTGGCGTACTGCTCTGGTTCCTTCTTGCTCAGCTTGCCGAGCATATCCAGCGTGCGCTTGGTCAACGCCGACTTCATGCTATCGATGGCCGGGTCTTTCTGCAGGATTTCACGGGAGACGTTGAGTGACAGATCGTTGGAATCAACCACACCCTTGACGAAGCGCAGGTACAGCGGCAAAAACTGCTCGGCGTCATCCATAATGAAGACGCGCTGGACATAAAGCTTCAGACCACGCGGAGCTTCACGCTGGTAAAGATCAAAGGGCGCGCGGCCAGGAACGTAAAGCAGGCTGGTGTACTCAAGCTTGCCCTCAACCTTGTTGTGGCTCCAGCTCAGTGGGTTCTCAAAGTCATGGGCTACATGTTTGTAGAACTCCTGATACTCCTCGTCTTTCACCTCGGTGCGCGGACGAGTCCACAGGGCACTGGCGCGGTTGACGCTTTCCCACTCGGCTTCAGCTGGCTTATCCGCCTCTTCACCGTGATGCTGTTTAGGCAACTCAATCGGCAGAGAGATATGGTCTGCGTATTTGGTGATCACGTTACGCAGACGGAAGCCGTCAGCAAACTCAGACTCAGTTGGCTTCAGGTGCAGTACGATGCGCGTGCCCCGCTCAGGCTTTTCAACAGTGGCGATACTAAACTCACCTTCACCAGCTGATTCCCAATGCACGCCTTCCGCAGCGCTCAGGCCGGCACGGCGGGTAAAGACCTCTACATTGTCCGCAACGATGAAGGAGCTATAGAAACCCACGCCGAACTGACCGATCAGGCTGGCGTCCTTTTTTTGGTCGCCAGACAGCTGTTGCATGAACGCCGCGGTGCCGGATTTAGCGATAGTACCGAGGTGGTCGATCACTTCCTGGCGCGACATGCCGATGCCATTGTCTTCGATCGTCAGGGTGTTGGCCTTTTCGTCGGCGCTGATGCGAATACGTAGGTCAGGTTGATCTTCCAGCAGCGCTGGATTGGCAATGGCTTCAAAACGCAATTTGTCGGATGCGTCGGATGCGTTGGAAACCAGCTCGCGCAAGAAAATTTCCTTGTTCGAATACATCGAATGGATCATCAGGTGAAGCAGCTGCTTCACCTCTGTCTGGAATCCAAGCGTTTCCTTTTTGCTTTCCACTGTCATGTCGAATTGTCTCCATAGCGTTCAGTTAAAACGTGGCCCTACTATTAATAATAGTGCCGGCAATGGAGAGAAAATGGGGGCGGTATGATCTTTTTCAAGGCTCAGCATGAAACACAGCGACAAATCTATCGGCGCGGTCGCGTCTCCAAGCGTTGAATATCAACCGGGTGGAATTGAAAGTCTACCTGGTTAGCGCCCTGCGGCATCGCGAGCACGACCCGCTTTTCGGCCGTGACCGCTTTGAGCACACCGACAAATTCTTTACCTGAGGTCGTGGTCAAGCGCACCGCCTGGCCCACAAAAACCCGAGGTTCATCAAGCAGTGCGAGCAGGCTGATTTCTTGCCAGTCGAGTGAAATGACAGGTGCTTGAGGCAGCTGCGGTGCTGGCTCCACTGCCGCCGGGACGGCTGCTGACTTGCCAAACCATTGTGGTTGGCTGTTCAGCAGCACACTGCCGCTGAGGCGGGTGCCAAACTCAGCGGGCAAATGCAGGTGCACTATCATTTGGGTTTGCTCGTCACCCTGCGCCGCCAGCGACAAACTCATACTGTAGGCACTATCCAGGCGGCGCAGGCCTGGCGGCTCAAGCGCACCTGTGTACCACTGCAATACCAGCTCTGGCCAAGGCCCAGCGTCGCCGGGCAAGAGGTCTATCGCAGTGCCCTGCAGCAGCGCTTCGGCGCGATCAAATTTAACTACCAGTGATCGCCGTGTGCGCTCACCCGCCTTTTCTGAAAAAATCAGGTGGTTGCCCTGCCAGCGCACATCGTTGGGAACAAAAGGCTGCTCCATCAATGTACCGCTCAGCGCGCTGTCAGCCGGTTGCTCAACCCAGCGGCCAGATACCAACTGATCAAACTGTTCCGGCTGCTCTCGGTACAGCAGCCCCAAACCACTTAAGCTGATCACTATCCCCAAGAACAACAACAGCCGTGCTGGCCTTGAATAACCCTTGCGGCGCAGCAACAGGGTCAAAACGGGAGCGACCAGCGCCACGACAAAAAGACCGACCGACATGGCGCGGCTAGCTACCGCCAGCCAAACCCAGGCACACAAAAAGACGACCACGCCACCCAGTATCAACAAGGCTTCCATGTCTCTGCACTACTCCTTCCGGATACTAATCGAGTTTGAAATGCGCCCGTGCAGTAGCAATTGGCTCTTTGGAGCGCGTCTGCCAAGCCGTGATCGCCACGTTTCCAACACGCCGGCCCTGCCGCCAGACCTGGCACGTAGCGTAGGTGTCACGGTACAGCCCGGCACGCAGGTAATCTACCGAGAAGTCGATGATTTTAGGAAATACTGCACTGTTCATAAAGATCATCAGATGCAGCATGGCCGACTGCTCCATAAAGCCCGCAATGACTCCGCCATGCAGTGCGGGTAAAACCGGATTGCCGATGTTGTCTTCTGATTTGGGCAGGTGAAAAACAGCCTCATCACCCAAGCGGGTTACGTGCATACCAATCATGCTGGCGTAGGGAATCAGTTTTACCAGAGGACTGTAATCGCCGCTTTGATGCGAGCTGGCAACCACCTGCTGAACTTCCAGTTCATTAAGACTCATACTTTGCCCCCGTCTACCTTGCCGCCCAACTCAGCTTGCCCGGCCGCTTTTCCCATACGCATAAAAGTGCCCACCACATGGGCAATCGGTTGTTCACGATCTTCCTGATAGGCCACACCACGGGTGAAAATGATGGTCGGCGTCACGCGGTAGCATTCTGCAAAGCCGAATATCGGCTTGCCCGGTTCAGCGGGGCGCATGTAATCGATGCGCAGGTCCAGCGTGGGACAAATTTCAAAGGTGGGTAGGTAACAGACGGTGGAAATACCGCAGCACGTATCCATCAAAGTGGTTATCGCCCCGCCGTGGATTAACCCCGTCACTGGGTTACCGACGATTTTGTCACTGTAGGGAAGCTTTATGATGAGCCCCTGCTCGTCGGCCTGCTCTATTTGCATGCCAAGGTGCTGACAATGCCTCAGCACCGATAAGAAGTTGTGCGCACGTTCTCGAATACTACTCATCTTTTATCCCGCTTCCCGATGTGCCAATAGCGACTAAGCTGAGCATAGTACCCAGATCACAAGTTCTACTCCAGAAACCGCAGCCTATGGAACTTCCCATAAAAAGTGCGGCCTATATACCTGACATTCAATATCGATATCATCAGTATGGAGAATTACGATGAAAAAATTAGCCGCAGCAGCTATCTTATTGGCGGGTATGGGTCTGTTGGTAGGTTGCCAGGACGAGCCGGAAGACAAGATGGAAGATGCATCAGACTCCATGTCTGACGCTATGGACAACATGGGCGATGCCGCCGAAGAAACTGGCGACGCTATCGAACAGAAAGCCCAAGAAGCACAGTAATATTAATAACAACCGAAAAGATGAGCCTATTTTCATCATCAAGGAGATTTAGATGAAAAAACTGTTAGCAGCTGCAATGCTGGTCGGCGCCTTTGGCCTGGTAGCAGGTTGTCAGGATGAGCCGGAAGACAAAATGGACCGCGCTAAGGAAGACGTCTCCGAAGCTATGGACAACATGGCCGACGCCGCCGATGAAGCCGGCGCAGCAACAGAGCAAAAAGCTCGTGAAATGACCGGCAACGAAAAAACCACTGGCGAAGTCATTGAAGACAAGATGGACGCCGCCGGTGAAAATATCGAAGAAGCCTATGACGCTTCAGCCGATTATGTTGAAGACAAAGGCGAAGCAGTCAAGGATTCTGCGGTAGAGTCCAAGAATTCGATGGAACGCGCCATCGAAGAGTAAGACTCACGGGCATGCCTTAGGGCATGCCCGTTTTCTCTTTATGTTTCACGCGCGGGACCCTGCGCTTCCAGATTGAATTTTCATTGCTTCCCCGCTCGGCCTATCAATTCTGCCATCCCAATCAACTATCTCCGAACGACTCAGCGTCTTAACGCAGTGCTGGCAGTATCAGCATCACCAAACAACTGATAAATCCCAAACCCCAAACCAGGCTTCTAAGCGTTGGGCGGTCAGCCAGATACAGCAACGTGTAGATTACTCGCGCGACGATAAACACCCCGGCAAGCAGATTCGCTAGCATGCCGATGCTGCCTGATACCTGCACGACTAGAACCGCCGCCGCAAATAACGGAAAGGCTTCAAACATATTAGCGTGCGCGGCCATAGCGCGAGCCCCCCAACCGGTCAGGGCAGCCTGTTGTGCACGTGGATGAGCATTGTCGTAACCCTTATCGTCACTACGCGCCATGGCTAAAGCAACAGGCACTTTGGTCAACACCAGTAACAAAGCCGCAAAAAACAAACACCAAAGCGGAAAACTCATTCGGTTTTCTCCTGAACAATAGGGGGCGCAATAGGGGCCGGACTGAACATCATAATTTCCAGCACCTTCGAATGAAACTCGCGCCTGTAAAGTACTAGCACCACGCCTGCCGTAGTCAAAATATATAACAGCGGGTTGATAAACCAGGTAAGCGTACCCAACGCAAAATAATAAGCTCGCAGCCCGAGATTGAACTCATTACCGGCAAGCGACAGCACTCTGGCCATACGCTCGGCGTACGCTTTTTTCTCTGCCTCCGTTACGTTTTTCTCCCCAAGCAGTGGCGCCGACCCCAACAATACAGATGCAAAGTTATACTGCCGCATGCCCCAGGAAAAAGTAAAAAAGGCATAAACGAAGATAGCCATTAACACCAGAAGCTTGAGCTCAGAAATCTCACGGCTGACCGGTGCCACAAAAGGCAGTTCATGGAGTAGATTTTGCGCGCGATCGGTTGCGCCCAAAACGGTAATCAAACCCGCCAGAATAAGTAACGTGCTGGACGCAAAAAACGACGTATTGCGCTCCAGATTACCAATCACGCTGGCATCCGACATACGCTGCTCGCGCAGTAAAAGGCGGTTCATCCAATCACGGCGGTAGAGGTGTAACACGCTGGCCAAGCATGCCGTGTCACGACCTTTATGCTGTGCGTAATAGGTATAGCCTACCCAGCAAAGCAGAAACCAGCTAATGGCCAACAAGTTGACCCAAAGACTACCCGCATCCGGAAACGACAGCATTTACACTCCCTGCGATTGATTAAAATAGCGTTCCTACTGTGTTAAGTCCGCCTCTGCTAAGTGCTGTCTGCTCTGTGCAGGAGCACTACGCGGGTCAATCGACCTTGGCCCGCAAGCGGCCGAAGCGCAAGTGCTCTGTCAGTATAGCCAGCACTAGCGTAAAGAGAACCGGCACCAGCCAACCGAGACTCTGACTAGCCAACGGCAGTGCATCAAGCCAGGTAAGTTCAGTCGCCAGCAAACCTGCCGCCTTTAACCCATCGATCACGCCGAACACCAGAGTAAACAGCATCACCGGGCGCAGAATATTTTGCGGTCTCGCCCAGCTCTTACCCAACAGGCTCAAACAGACCAGCACAATTGCCAACGGATACAGACCCACCAGTACCGGGATAGACACCCGAATCAAGGACTCCAGCCCTTGGTTGGCCACCAGCATGCTAAAAATGCCGAACATCCATACTACCTGCGCATAACTCACCGGCAGTAGCTTACTAAAGAACTCACCACAGGCAGTCAGCAACCCTACCGCCGTTGTCATACAGGCCAGGATAATCACCACGGCAAGCAGCAAACTGCCCGCCGTACCAAAGCGAAATTGCACATAAGCGGCCAAAATTTCACCGCCGTTGGCATCTGCACCCACCAACTCAGCACTGGTCGACCCCAGATAGAACAGCGCCAGGTAAACCAGAGACAAGCCCAGCGCAGCGATCAGCGCGGCCATCACCGTGTAACGAGTAATCAGACGCTCGGTGTCGACCCCCCGGTCACGGATAGCCGTAGTGATAACGATGCCAAACACCAAGGCGCCTAAGGTATCCATTGTCAGATAACCCTGCACAAAGCCTTTGATCAAAGCGCCATCGCGATATTCACTCGCCGCGCTGGCCATTTCACCCGCCGGGAAGAAAATAGCTGCCGCGCCCAGCAGCACCAGGCCTACTAACAGGATGGGGGTAATGTACTTGCCTACGCGATCAACCAACTGTCCCGGTTTCAACGCAAGGAAAATCACCGCAGCAAAATACAGCAAACTATAAAGCAGCAGCGTCTGCCAACTGTCTTGCACGAAGGGCGCCACGCCAAGCTCATAGGAAACCACCGCGGTGCGCGGCGTCGCAAATAACGGCCCGATGGCCAGATAGACCGCCACGCTGAGCAGCAACCCGGGCCAATAACCCAGCGGTGCAGTTAATTCCGCCATGCCGCCGCCTACCCTAGCCAACGCAATCAGCGTCAACAATGGCAGCCCCACAGCAGTAAGCATGAAACCGATGGCTGTTGGCAGCATCTGCTGGCCAGCGGCCAATCCGGCACTCGGTGGAAAAATAACGTTACCCGCACCCAAAAACAAAGCGAAGGTCATAAAACCTAACGCCAGCACATCGAACGATTTAAGTGTCTTTTTCATCAGTAATCAATTATCTATTCGCAGCACGAGCCAACCATCCCTGCGCCTCGAACGCATTAAGTAAAACCCGGCCTAATTACAACTATCCTGCTGCCAGGTCGTGGTAGGAATTCGTACCCCATTCACCATCAGATCGCGCTGTTGCTTTACCTGCATCTCAACCTGTCCTTTGATCAGCGCCTCAAATAAGATTTGAGCACCGCTCCTAGGTGGGCACCCTATGGTGTTCAGATCGATACGCCCGAGGGAGTCCCAATCTCCATCGCCTGTCTGCTGCCATAAAACGCCAAAGGGATGCGCAACGGGCAGTCGGCGGCTCAGGAGCACGTACTCGTCGGGGCCTTCCGGACGCAGCTTCAGTTGCCAGATCAGACAGGCATTCGTCGCCGCAAGATCAACTGAACAGTCGGCGAGCTCAGGGTATGTCGCCAGTTGCTCCTGCAACCCGCGCGGCAGGCTAACCCCGGCAGGAAATATCGGCAAGCTGGCGATCACTGCGTCGGCATCACCGACTTGGTTGTCAGGCCTCTCCAGCGCGCGCTGGGCCATCGCGGCGCGCTCAGCTACAAGGCTCCCCGCAACTCCCTCTTGCTTGGCTAACTGCCACAAGGCTTCCGTGCCAAAGCGGCCGCCATCGCGGGCCAGAAAGCCAATCAATGCGACGGCATCCACCGTGGAATCATGCTGCAGCCGAGCGATCTGGCTGGCGACACTAATACGCCGTGGATCCAGTGGTCCAGCCAGCATGAGCAAGATGCCAAGCACCACTACTACCGCGGTGAATGCATTAGTCGATGCAATCCACGAGCGCGATGCATCACGCACCTGCTGCACCGAATGCAGCAAGTAACCCAACACCATCAACATCAGCACCAGATTGACAAAGGCCGCCCAGATACGCGTCGGAGTCAGACCGTACTGGTCAATACGCAAACCCAGAGCATAGGCGGCCACCAGCGTCATCGGCAGCAGTGCGAGCGTACCCAGCAGCGCAAGCCAACGGAGCCAGCCGGCGCTCTGACTGGACTGCACTCCACCTTGATTCGCCATATTGAGCAGCAACAGACTGAGCGTGGCAAACCACAGCAACAAGTTGGCGGCATGCCCTGTCGCCAACAGGGTATCAAGCCCCTGTACCAACCAACTGAGCACAAAGCCTAATCCCAGTATGGCGGCCATTGGATAAAGCCAACTGCATAACTGCCCTGCTCGCTCAGACAGGTAGTCCACAACATTATGGTTGCGCACTGCCAAGGATACGCCATGGGAGAAAACCAACACACTGAGTGGTATGGAAAACCAACTGCGTTCAATCAGGTTCTGCATGAAGTGCAAATCGATCAACCCAAACAAAGCCGCCGCCGTCAGCAACAAAGCCCAGAAGAGCCCGAGCACCAAACTGGCTTGCAACAACAGCTGCGCATTCTGATGCAGTGATAGCATCCAGCGCCGATAATCCACGCGCCAAGATCCTTGGTAAAGCGCAAGCGCGGGCACCAGCAGAAACAAAGCCAGACTCAGAATCAATGCTGGGACCATGTAATCACCCAGGCTAGCAGGCGACCAATTGGGCTCCATAACTGTGCCACCGGACGCCCAACCACTGACTGTCAGGCCCTGATACAACCCGACACCGGCCGCCAACAGCGCAATAGCAAAACTGATCAACCATCGCCGTACAGTCAGGGCGTTGTTCGCGCAGTAGAACGCAAAAGGAAAGAACAACATCAACATGAACAGAGGGATAAAGGCCGCTGCGTGAGTTGCCGGCCACACCCCATGATCCGCAGCTTCATACAAGCCATAGGCAAGTACAGCCTGAAAGCTGCCAACCATCAGATGCAAACTGTTGATGCGATCAAAACTCTGCATAACGTCGTCCTTGCCTGTCGATCCGCTGCCACGGCTGCAGTATCTGCTCGTTACTCTGGCAGTTCGGCACAAACCGCACTGCAACTTGAAATTCGCTTGGCGAAAAAACAAAACCCCGCCTTAGCGGGGTTTTGCGTAACAACTGATTAAATCAGATGTTTACTTCATTGCCCAACCGGTCAGCTCAGACAGAGCCTTGCCGATATCAGCCAAAGAACGCACGGTTTTAACACCGGCATCTTCCAGCGCGGCAAACTTCTCATCCGCAGTACCCTTACCACCGGAGATGATCGCACCAGCGTGACCCATACGCTTGCCTGCCGGAGCAGTTACACCAGCGATGTAAGACACAACCGGCTTGGTGACGTTGGCCTTGATGTACGCAGCGGCTTCTTCTTCCGCGCTACCACCAATCTCACCGATCATGACGATCGCTTCAGTGGCTGGGTCTTTCTCGAACATTTCCAGAATGTCGATAAAGTTGGAACCAGGAATCGGGTCGCCACCGATACCGACGCAAGAAGACTGACCGAAACCAGCATCAGTAGTCTGCTTGACCGCTTCGTAGGTCAGAGTGCCGGAGCGAGAAACGATACCAACCTTGCCTGGCAAGTGAATGTGACCGGGCATGATGCCGATCTTGCACTCGCCTGGGGTGATAACGCCTGGGCAGTTAGGCCCGATCAAACGAACGCCCAGCTGGTCACAGACGACTTTGCAGTCGAGCATGTCCAGCGTAGGGATGCCTTCGGTGATGCAGACGATCAGCTCGATGCCGCCGTTGGCTGCTTCCAGGATCGAGTCCTTGCAGAACGGAGCAGGAACGTAGATCACGCTGGCAGTAGCGCCGGTTTTCTCGACCGCTTCACGCACGGTGTTGAATACAGGCAGGCCCAGGTGCGTAGTGCCACCCTTGCCTGGAGTTACGCCGCCGACCATCTTGGTGCCGTACTCGATGGCTTGCTCAGAGTGAAAAGTACCCTGTGCGCCAGTAAAGCCCTGGCAGATAACTTTGGTGTCTTTATTGATCAGGATGCTCATTATTTACCCTCCGCGGCCTTGACGACTTGCTGGGCAGCGTCGGTCAGACTGGTTGCTGCGATGATGTTCAGACCACTTTCCTTCAATACCTTGGCGCCCAGTTCGGCATTGTTGCCTTCCAGACGTACAACTACAGGTACTTTCACACCCACTTCTTTCACTGCGCCAATGATGCCTTCGGCAATCATGTCGCAACGAACGATACCACCAAAAATGTTAACCAGAACGGCCTTAACATTGGTGTCGGACAGGATGATCTTGAATGCTTCGGTAACGCGCTCTTTAGTAGCGCCGCCGCCCACATCCAGGAAGTTGGCAGGCTTGCCGCCGTGGTGATTGACGATGTCCATGGTACCCATGGCCAGGCCAGCACCGTTGACCATGCAGCCGATGTTACCTTCCAGCGCAACATAGTTGAGCTCGAACTTGGCAGCGTGGGCTTCACGTGGATCGTCTTGTGACGGATCGTGCATGCCACGTAGCTTAGGCTGGCGGTACATGGCGTTGCCATCGATGCCAAGCTTGGCGTCCAGGCAATGCAGGTTACCGTCTTCCTTGATTACTAGCGGGTTGATTTCCAGCAGAGCCAAATCATAGTCGGCAAACAACTTGCCCAAACCAACGAAGATGTTGGTGAATTGCTTGATTTGGTCGCCTTTCAGGCCCAGCTGGAACGCCAGGTCACGGCCCTGGTATGGCTGTGCGCCAACCAGTGGGTCAACAACGGCTTTGATGATCTTCTCGGGAGTCTCTTCAGCGACCTTCTCGATTTCTACGCCACCTTCAGTAGAAGCCATGAAAACGATGCGGCGGCTGGAGCGATCAACAACGGCGCCCAGGTACAATTCCTGAGCGATATCGGTGCAGGACTCAACCAAAATCTTGGTTACGGGCTGACCGGTAGCGTCTGTCTGATAGGTCACCAGACGCTGGCCAAGCCATTTTTCTGCGAAAGCCTTGGCTTCTTCTTTACTCTTGATCAGCTTAACGCCGCCAGCCTTACCACGGCCGCCTGCGTGAACCTGAGCCTTGACGACCCACATGTCGCCGCCGATCTTGTCACAGGCTTCTGCCGCGTCTTCCGGAGTGTCAACCGCAAAGCCCTTGGATACTGGAAGACCGTATTCAGCGAACAGCTGCTTCCCCTGATATTCGTGAAGATTCATGCTTATCTACCGTTTTGATCGTGTAGGAATTACTTTCTAGCCGCCACTCTGCGAGTTGCCGCCACCAATGCCGCCCTGCCGGAAGCCTGTCAGCCAGAACATGGTAAACACTGCGTGCCATTGTAGGGTTACATTTTGTAACCACTGGTGCAGTACTCGCTCCGGGAAAACCAGTTTCCAGTCAGACGGGCTGACCACCTCGTTGTGGCCTGACCGATCTCTCGGTCAAAGTTGTTCTTTGCGCGAAAGACCCAACGGTCAACTATTAACCGTTGGGTCAACTGGTCGCTATATTAACGCTTCTTGCGGTTAGCCACATGGATCGCGTGACCATTGACTGCCAAAGCGGCCTCGTGCAGCGCTTCCGACAGCGTAGGATGCGAGAACACCATCATGCCCAAATCTTCGGCACTGGTGCCAAACTCCATGGCAATCGCACCTTGCTGTACCAATTCTGCAGCGCTTGGCCCAATCACGTGCACACCGAGTACGCGGTCGGTTTTAGCATCAGCAATCATTTTCACCATACCGCCGGTGTCATTGGCTGCGACCGCACGACCGTTGGCCGCAAAAGGGAAAACGCCGACGTTATATTCGATGCCTTCAGCCTTGAGCTGCTTCTCGTTCTTACCAACCCATGCTATTTCCGGGTGGGTATAAATGACCGAGGGAACGAGATCGTAGTTCATTGCCGCCTTGTGGCCTGCAATGCGCTCGGCAACCATTACGCCCTCTTCCGAAGACTTGTGGGCCAGCATCGGACCACGGACCATATCGCCCACGGCGTAAACACCGGGAACGCTGGTTGAACAGTAGTCATCCACAAACACCATGCCACGCTCGTCCAGATCAACGCCGCAATCGGAAGCCAGCAGGTTCTCGGTATACGGACGGCGGCCAACGGCCACGATCAACTTGTCAAACGTCAGTTGCTGCTCGCCTTCAGAATCGGAGAAGGACACAACAACCTGCTTACGCTTGATCTCGGTACCCGTAACACGGGCGCCCAGACGAATTTGCATACCCTGCTTGGTAAAGGTCTTGAGAGCTTCTTTGGCAACTTGTTCGTCGGCCAAACCGAGGAACGTATCCAGCGCTTCAAATACCACCACTTCCGCGCCCAGACGACGCCATACCGAGCCCAGCTCCAGGCCGATAACACCAGCGCCAATGACGCCCAGCTTCTTGGGTACTGAGGTAAAGTCGAGCGCACCGGTGGAATCAACGATGATCTCGTCGGTCAGCGGCGCAGGTGGAATGCTAATAGGCACTGAGCCGGAGGCCAAAATCACATTTTCCGCATCGATAACAGTAGTGGTGCCATCGGGTGCAGTGACTTCCACTTTCTTGCCGGTAAGCAGCTTGCCGTGGCCTTCAATGCTGGTCACACCGTTCGCCTTGAACAGCGTGGAAACACCACCGGTGAACTGCTTAACGATCTTGTCTTTGCGATCAACCATCGCCGGGACGTCAATACTGATGCCTTTGACATCAATACCGTGGACTTTAAAGCCTTCTTTGGCTTCATGGTACTTCCAGGTACTGTCGAGCAGCGCCTTGGATGGGATGCAACCGACGTTCAAACAGGTACCGCCGAGTGCTTGCTTACCGTCCTTACCGATATATTTTTCGATACAAGCGGTTTTCAAACCCAGCTGTGCTGCGCGAATAGCCGCGACATAGCCGCCGGGACCCGCACCAATGACTACCACATCGTATTTCTGACTCATAAAAAAATCCTCTGTTGGCAGCAATAATCCGAAGGCTGCTCAGCGCATTTCTGCGTAGAGCAGCGCCTAGTTGCCGCTGAAAGCGTGCAGCTTTATCAGACGTCCAGAATCAAACGTGCTGGGTCTTCCAGCAAATCTTTGATGGCGACCAGAAAGCTAACCGCTTCTTTGCCATCGATCAGACGGTGATCGTAGGAAAGGGCCAAATACATCATCGGCAGAACAACCACCTGGCCATTCTCGGCCATCGGCCGCTCCTGGATCTTGTGCATGCCAAGAATCGCAGCCTGCGGCGGATTGACGATAGGTGAAGACAGCAGAGAACCAAACACGCCGCCGTTAGAGATGGTGAACGTACCGCCCGTCATCTCTTCCATAGTCAACTTGCCGTCACGCGCCTTGCGGCCGTATTCGGCAATAGTGCCTTCAATCTGAGCCAGGCCCATGTGTTCAGTATTACGCAGAATCGGCACAACCAGACCACGGTCGCTGGAAACGGCAACGCCGATATCCTGATAACCGTGATAAACAACGTCGTTGCCATCGATCGAGGCGTTAACTGCAGGGTAGCGCTTCAGCGCTTCGGTTGCCGCCTTGACGAAGAAGGACATGAAGCCCAGACGCACACCATCGTGCTTCTTCTCAAACAGGTCCTTGTACTTCTTGCGCAAATCCATGATCGGCTTCATGTTGACTTCGTTGAAGGTCGTCAACATCGCCATGCTGGACTGAGCATCAACCAAGCGTTCGGCGATGCGCGCACGCAGACGAGTCATGGGCACGCGCTTCTCAACACGATCCCCTTCAGCGGTAGTAACGGCTGCTGCAGGGGCTGCAGCTGGCTTGGCAGCCGGCGCCGCTGGCGCGTTCTTCTTGGCTTCGATGGCGTTAAGCACATCTTCCTTAGTGACGCGACCACCCTTACCAGTGCCGCCGATGTCTGTCGGCGCAAGGCCGTTTTCTTCTGCCAGTTTACGCGCAGCAGGCGACAGCATGGGTTCTTCAGCTGACTCTGTCGGTGCAGGCGCGGCCTCGGCCTTGGCGTCTGCCGACTTGGCTGCAGGTGCTGCAGCGGCTTCGCCATCTTTCAGAGTACCCAGCAACTCACCGCTCAGTACGGTTTCACCTTCGGCTTTGGCAATATCGCCCATCACGCCGTCGGCTTCGGCCAATACTTCCATCACCACTTTGTCGGTTTCGATATCGACGATCAATTCATCGCGCTTTACTGCATCGCCCGGTTGTTTGTGCCAGGTAGCGACTGTGCCGTCAGCAACCGATTCCGGAAAAGTAGGGGCCTTGATTTCAATAGCCATTGTAGATCCTTATAAATTCTCTGTTGTCGCCGGTGCTCAGGCAGTAAAAGCGTCTTGCAGGAGCTTTTCCTGCTGTTCCGCGTGCATTGAAGGATGGCCGCAGGCCGGCGCGGCAGAAGCCTCCCGTCCAGCGTAGTCCAGATACAAATTTTTGGTCTTGTGTTCAGTGAGCACACGACGCATATGGTGCTGACTGCAATACCAAGCGCCTTGGTTCATTGGCTCTTCCTGGCACCAGACCATCTTCTTAAGATGCTTGTACGGCGCCAGAACCTCGGCCAAATCGTCCTCCGGGAAGGGATAGAGCTGTTCAATCCGCACGATGGCGACATTATCCAGCTCTTCCTTACGACGCTTCTCGAGCAGGTCGTAATAAACCTTGCCGCTACACATCACAACACGGTCAACTTTTTTAACATCAAGACTGTCGACTTCTGGGATCACCGTCTGGAACGAGCCATCGGCCAGTTCTTCAAGAGTGGAGGTAGCCAGTTTATGGCGCAGCAACGACTTAGGCGTCAGCGCGATCAGCGGCTTACGCAGCGGACGAATCACCTGACGACGCAGCATGTGATAAACCTGCGCTGGCGTCGATGGAACGCAGACTTGAATATTGTGTTCCGCAGATAGTTGCAGGAAGCGCTCCAAACGGGCTGAGGAGTGCTCAGGGCCCTGCCCTTCATAGCCGTGTGGCAACAGCATAGTCAGACCGCACAAGCGACCCCACTTGTGCTCGCCGCTGGTGATGAACTGATCCACAACCACCTGAGCGCCATTGAAGAAGTCACCAAACTGGGCTTCCCAAACAACCAGCACGTTCGGCATCGTAGTCGCGTAGCCATATTCGAAAGCCAGTACGGCCTCTTCAGATAGCAGCGAATCATAGATATCGAAGCGTGGCTGGTTATCGCTCAATTTGCGCAATGGCACATAGGCGCGGCCGTCGTTCTGGCTGTGCAATACCGCGTGACGGTGGGAGAAAGTACCGCGACCCACGTCCTGACCGGTAATACGAATCGGGTGGCCTTCGTGCAACAACGTGGCATAAGCCATCGTTTCGGCGAAGCCCCAGTTCAATGCCAATGCGCCGGCGGCCATCTTACGACGGTCCTCAACGATCTTGTTAACTTGGCGCTGCAATACCAGACCATCAGGCAAATCGGTCAGATTATTGGCCAACTCCTGCAGGGTCTTGAGGTCAAAACTGGTGTCATGACGCGCGGTCCACTTGTGATTCAGGTAAGGCGCCCAGTCGACAAATGAACTGCTATCCGGTTCTTTAACCAGGCTCTTAACTACGTGATCACCGTTATCCAGCGCGTCACGATACTCTTCGAAGTAACCCTGCACTTCATCTTTGGTCAACACGCCCTCACCGATCAGGCGCTCGGCGTAAATGTCGCGCGTCGTCGCATGCTTGGTGATGATGTCGTACATCAGCGGCTGGGTGCCAGACGGCTCGTCAGCTTCGTTGTGACCACGACGGCGATAACAAACCAGATCGATCACCACATCGCGCTTGAACTGCATGCGATAGTCGACGGCTAACTGAGTAACAAACAACACGGCTTCCGGATCATCGCCATTAACGTGGAAAATTGGCGCCTGAATCATCTTGGCAACGTCGGTGCAGTACTCGGTTGAGCGCGCATCGTCCTGACGGCTGGTGGTAAAGCCGACCTGATTATTGATAACAATGTGAATGGTGCCGCCCGTTTTGTAAGCACGGGTCTGTGACATCTGGAAGGTTTCCATGACCACGCCCTGCCCAGCAAAAGCGGCGTCGCCATGAATGCTGATCGGCAGCACTTTGTCACCAGCAGCGTCCAGACGGCGGTCTTGACGTGCGCGTACAGAACCTTCCACCACCGGAGAAACGATCTCCAGGTGCGAAGGATTGAACGCCAGCGCCATGTGTACTTCGCCACCAGAGGTCATAACGTTGGATGAGAAACCCTGGTGGTACTTGACGTCACCGGAGCCCATATCAACTTTCTTCTTGCCTTCAAACTCGTCGAACAAGTCGCGCGGGTTCTTGCCAAGGGTGTTGACCAGTACGTTCAAGCGGCCACGGTGGGCCATGCCCAACACCACTTCCTGGGTGCCGTAGGAGCCCGAGCGCTGGATAATCTCGTCCAGCATGGGGATCAGGCTCTCGCCCCCTTCCACGCCAAAACGCTTGGTGCCGGGGTACTTGGTACCCAGATACTTTTCCAGACCCTCTGCAGCAGTCAGACGCTCCATCAGGTGTCGCTTGGTATCTGCACCCAATTGTGGACGTCCGCGTACGCTTTCCATGCGTTGCTGAAACCAGCGACGCTGGCTGGAATCAACAATGTGCATGTACTCGGCGCCGAAGGTCGAGCAGTAAGTCGACTTAAGACCTTCCAGCGTGTCGCGAAGGGTCGCTTCGCCAGTACCGAACTGCAGTTCACCGGTACGAAACACGGTGTCCAAATCAGCTTCAGTAAGGTCATAGTCAGACAGCGTAAGGTCCGCAATTTCTTCCCGCTTCCACAGCCCAAGCGGATCTAGCTTGGCAGCTTGGTGACCGCGCATACGGTAGGAATGGATCAGGCGAAGAACGTCGACCTGTTTTTTCTCGTGTTCACGGCTGACCTGACCAGCGGACGCTTGGGGCCGGCGGTTGCTTTTGGATAGCAGAAGAAAATGGTCGCGTATAGCGGAATGAGGAACATCTGATCCGGCATGGCCATTGATCTGAGGCAGCTTTTGGAAATAGCTGCGCCATTCTTCGGCAACACTGTTCGGATCTTGCAGGTAGAGCTCATAAAGCTCTTCAACATAGGAGGCATTCCCACCGGATATGTGAGACGTGCTCCACAGCTGCTGCATTTCGCTGTCTGGCATGCTTGGTCACCCTTAAGTAGGGGACACCATCTGGCGCGAAGACCATTAATTGGCAAAGGGTAACTCTGCCATCCGCGCAGAATATGTTGGGTGGTCTCGGGGGCAGTGTCGCTGCCTCCTACCTTGCTGCCACATATTCCGTCATACGGAAAATTGCCGGCCCCGACAGATAGTTCGGGTGTTACCCGATTGCCCCTGTTGGTTTAGGTACATACGAGCCGCGGCTTTTTGAGCTAGCGGCTCGTCTTTAAAACTGTCCGACTCCCTATAGCAGGAGTCAGTTCAGTCCAACTTAATGCAATTACAATCGATCAGGTACCGCTCTGCAGCAACATGTTACGAATATGGCCAATGGCACGGGTCGGGTTAAGACCTTTAGGGCAAACATTGACGCAATTCATGATGCCACGGCAGCGGAATACGCTGAACGGGTCATCCAATGACGCTAAACGCTCATCAGTCTTCTCGTCACGGCTATCCGCTAAAAAGCGGTAAGCCTGCAACAAACCAGCAGGACCGATAAATTTATCGGGATTCCACCAGAATGAAGGGCAGGAAGTGGAGCAGCATGCACAGAGAATACACTCGTACAGACCATCCAGCTTTTCCCGCTCCTCAGGAGACTGCAGGCGCTCAATTGCCGGCGCCGGCGTGTCATTCTGCAAATACGGCTGAACTTTTTCGTATTGCTTGTAGAAGATGCTCATATCTACAACCAAGTCACGAATTACTGGCAAACCAGGCAAAGGACGCAAAACCAGCTTGTTGTTTTTGACAACATCGGACAGCGGTGTAATACAAGCCAAGCCGTTTTTACCGTTGATATTCATACCATCGGAACCGCACACACCTTCACGGCACGAGCGACGGTAGGCCATACCTACGTCTTTTTCTTTAACCAGAGCCAGCACGTCAAGAACCATGATGTCCTTGCCGCCGGTATCGATCTGGAAGTCCTGCATGAACGGCGCGCTGTCCGTTTCGGGGTTATAGCGATAAACACTTACTTGCAACATATCGGTCACCCTTAGTAGGTACGCACTTTAGGTTCAAAGGTCGGAACTGTCTTCGGCGAGAAGTTAACTGCCCGCTTTTCCAGCTGCTTGGTTTCAGGCATGTACAGGCTGTGGCACAACCAGTTCACGTCATCGCGATCTTCGTAGTCTTCACGTGCATGTGCGCCGCGGCTTTCGGTACGGGCTTCTGCAGCAATCGCAGTGGCTTCAGCCACTTCCAGCAGGTTTTGCAGCTCCAGAGCTTCAATACGCGCAGTGTTGAACGCCTGGCTCTTGTCGTCGATCTTGGCGTTAGCAATACGCTCGCGCAGATCAGCCAGCTGCGTGATGCCCTTCTGCATGAACTCACCGGTACGGAAAACACCGAAGTAGTTCTGCATGCAGTTTTGCAGTTCTTTACGCAGCGGTGCAACGTCTTCGCCTTTAGTTCGCTCGTTCAAGCCAGACAGGCGTGAGAGCGAAGCTTCAATATCGGATGCCGAGGCATCGCGGAGTTCGATGCCATCTTTCAAAGAGCTTTCCAGGTGAATACCAGCAGCACGACCGAATACGACTAGGTCAAGCAGGGAGTTACCGCCCAGACGGTTAGCACCGTGCACAGAGACGCAGGCCACTTCGCCAACCGCAAACAAACCTTCAACGATCTTGTCGTTGCCAGCCGCATCACGGCTGATTGCCTGACCATGAATATTGGTAGCAACGCCACCCATCATGTAGTGACAAGTCGGTACAACCGGGATAGGCGCAACCACGGGATCAACGTGAGCAAAGGTCTTGGATAGTTCACAGATACCTGGCAGGCGGCTGTGCAGCACTTCTTCACCCAAGTGATCCAGCTTCAGCATCACGTGGTCGCCATCGGGACCACAACCGTTACCGGCAAGAATTTCCTTAACCATGGAACGGGCCACAACGTCACGACCGGCAAGGTCTTTCGAGTTGGGCGCGTAACGCTCCATGAAGCGCTCGCCGTGCTTGTTGATCAGATAGCCACCTTCACCACGGCAACCTTCGGTCACCAGGGTACCCGCGCCGGCAATACCGGTCGGGTGGAACTGCCACATCTCGATATCCTGGACCGGCACACCAGCGCGCAGCGCCATACCGATACCGTCACCGGTGTTGATCAGGGCATTGGTAGTAGAAGCGTAAATACGACCCGCGCCGCCAGTCGCCAGCACAGTGGCCTTGGCACGGATGTAAACGGTCTCGCCGGTTTCAATGCAGATCGCAATCACACCAACAATCGCGCCGTCCTGGTTCTTGACCAGATCAACCGCGTACCACTCATTAAGGAAGGTAGTGTTGTGCTTAACGTTGTTCTGATACAGCGTATGCAGTAGCGCGTGACCAGTACGGTCAGCAGCTGCGCAGGTGCGTGCCGCCTGAGTAGGGTTATCCGGACCTTTAGACTGGCCACCGAATGGACGCTGATAAATACGGCCCTGCTCGGTACGGGAGAACGGCAGACCCATATGTTCAAGTTCGAATACCGCTTCTGGACCTACAGAACACATGTACTCGATAGCGTCCTGGTCGCCGATATAGTCGGAGCCCTTAACGGTATCGTACATGTGCCAGCGCCAATCATCGTTTGGATCAGCCGAGGCAATCGCGCAAGTGATGCCACCCTGAGCAGATACAGTGTGCGAGCGAGTCGGAAACACCTTGGTTACGACGGCTGTCTTGTGGCCGCCTTGAGCCAGTTGCAGCGCAGCGCGCATACCAGCACCACCACCACCGATGATGATCGCGTCAAAGGTCAAAGTACGCATATTAGACATTTATCGAATTCCCCACAGAATCTGCACGCCCCAAGCGAAAAACACAAACATGGCAAGACCGCAGACCGCCTGGAACAGGAAGCGGACGACAGTGGCAGATTTGCCTAGAGCCATGGGAGTCAGGTAGTCAGTTGAAATGGTCCACATGCCAACCCAGGCATGTACGCTCAAAGCAACCAGCGTGAGCAGACTGAAGATGCGCATCCAGCTCTGACTGAACAAACCCTGCCATTCGGCGTAGGTCAGGCCAGGGTGAGCGATCAGATAGCCGAGCAGAAACAACACGTAAGCAGCCAATAGGACGGCGGACACACGCTGCGCCATCCAATCATAAAGGCCGCTGCGAGAAAGGTTGGTGACGTTAGTTACCATATCCACACCCCCAGAAGAACAATCAAAATGGCAGAAACAACAAGTACTATCTGTGAGCCACGCTTACCACTTTCGAGCCCTTCACCCACGCCAGCATCCATTACCAGGTGGCGCACGCCGGCGACCAGGTGATAAAGCAGTGCAGCGAGGATACCCCAGACGACCAATTTGGCCAGGGGGTGCTGAAGGCAGCTTTGAACTTGCTCGAAACCGCTTTCCGAACTCAACGAGGTGTCCAGCATCCATAGCAGAATCGCGATGGAAACGAACAGAATCACGCCAGAAATGCGGTGGAGAATTGACGTATAGGCTGTGACAGGAAGTTTGATTGTCCTGAGGTCTAGGTTGACGGGTCTTTTGCTATTCACGGCTATATTCACACTCATGGCCCTGTGGGCAGGGCTTGGATTATAGGAAGGTGCGTAACCCTGTGTTGCAGCCCCTGCGAGAGGCCCTCTGAGTCACTTTGCCGGTCAAGGAGTATAGAGACTTAGGTCATTAATTACAATGCAACAACGTGTTGCAAAGCGCTCTACATCACGCATGCCGGCACGTGGCAAAGCACATTTACCTATGTAATTAAAGCTTTTAATTACCCCTATTCCCTTTCACTATAAGTACAATTGACAAACCAATTTATCACCTTATAGTGATGCGGGCCCTGCGTGGGGGGTCACCTTTTCGATACAGCAAAACAGGAGGCCATCAATGGCTGACAAAAAAGCGCAATTGATCATCGAGGGCGCTGCCCCCATTGACCTACCAGTCTATTCCGGGACCATGGGTCCCGACGTCGTGGACGTTCGTGGCCTCACTGCAGAAGGCGTGTTCACTTTTGACCCTGGCTTCATGGCAACCTCATCTTGTGAATCCAAGATCACCTACATTGATGGCGACAAGGGTATATTGCTGCATCGCGGCTATCCCATTGATCAGCTTGCGGAAAAAGCGGACTTCCTGGAAACCTGCTTTCTTCTGTTGAAAGGTGAACTTCCCACCGACGAAGAAAAAATCAAGTTCGATAGCACCATCAAGAACCACACCATGGTGCACGAGCAACTGAAAACTTTCTTCAACGGCTTCCGCCGTGACGCACACCCAATGGCCATCATGTGTGGCGTAGTTGGCGCATTGTCTGCCTTCTACCACGACTCGTTGGACATCAATAATCCCAACCATCGTGAAATTTCTGCAATCCGCCTGATCGCTAAAATGCCGACATTGGCAGCCATGGTGTACAAATATTCCATGGGGCAGCCCATGATGTACCCACGCAACGAACTGAGCTATTCAGAAAACTTCCTGCACATGATGTTCAATACACCATGTGACGAGAAGCCAATCAGTCCGGTTCTCTCCAAGGCTATGGACCGTATTTTCGTGCTGCATGCTGATCACGAGCAGAACGCGTCAACCTCTACTGTCCGCCTGGCAGGCTCCTCCGGCGCCAATCCTTTCGCCTGTATCGCAGCTGGCATCGCTGCTCTATGGGGCCCGGCTCACGGCGGCGCAAACGAAGCAGTATTGCGTATGCTGGATGAAATTGGTGATGTTTCCAACATCGACAAATTCGTTGCCAAAGCTAAAGATAAAGATGACCCGTTCAAGCTGATGGGCTTTGGTCACCGCGTTTACAAGAACTTCGACCCGCGCGCCAAAGTAATGAAAGAGACCTGCGACGAAGTACTGGCTGAGCTGGGTATCAATGACCCGCAGCTGGAGCTGGCGATGAAACTGGAAGAAATCGCCCGGAACGATCCTTACTTCAAGGAACGTAACCTGTACCCGAACGTCGACTTCTACTCCGGCATCATCCTTAAGGCAATCGGCATTCCAACTGAGATGTTCACCGTCATTTTCGCCACCGGCCGCACACCAGGCTGGGTAGCGCACTGGAACGAAATGATCAGTGGCCCGTACAAGATTGGTCGTCCTCGCCAGTTGTACACCGGTCCAGCTCAACGCGATTACCCTTCCAAGTAAGTCGCCGCAAGCTAATAAAAAACCCGCCTAGGCGGGTTTTTTATTAGCTGCAATTGCAACACTGTACAGGTCAATCCTAACTTGGCTGTACCGCTTCAGCCGCGTGAAAACATGTTTGTATGGGCTGCCTACTTTTATACGCCGGAGCCCGTTACACCATGTCCCCCAGAGATCTCGGATTCGCCATGCTGGTTATTCTGGTGTGGGGACTTAACTTTGTGGTTATCAAAGTTGGCTTGAATGATCTACCGCCGATGCTGCTGGGTGCCATGCGGTTCACTTTGGCCGCTATTCCTGCGGTATTTTTTATTCGCCGTCCAAAGATTCCCCTGCGCTGGTTACTGGCCTATGGCTTGACCATTTCTTTCGGCCAATTCGCTTTTCTGTTTTCTGCCATGTCTGTCGGCATGCCGGCCGGCCTGGCGTCTCTGGTTCTGCAGTCACAGGCATTCTTCACCCTGCTGTTCGCTGCCATGGTATTGGGCGAACAGGTACGCATACATAATCTGGTCGGACTCTGCGTCGCCGCAGGGGGTTTGCTCTTGATCGGCCTGAACAGCGGCGTTGGCATGACGCTGGCAGGCTTTGCACTGACCATTTGCGCAGCCGCAATGTGGGCCATGGGCAACATCATCACCAAGCGTGTAGGTAAAGTAGACCTTGTCAGCCTGGTGGTCTGGGGTAGTCTGGTGCCACCCCTGCCCTTCTTCGCCATGTCACTGCTGCTGGAAGGGCCGCAACAAATTGGCACTGCGCTGGAAAACATCAGCCTGAATGCGATCCTGGCGCTGTTTTATCTGGCCTTTGGCGCCACTTTGTTGGGCTACAGTTTATGGAGTCGCTTGCTGTCGCGTTACCCAGCGGCCCAGGTAGCGCCGTTCTCGATGCTGGTACCGATCATTGGTTTGAGTTCGGCAGCCTGGCTACTCGACGAGCAACTCAGCCAACTGCAGATGCTCGGCACGCTGCTGGTAATGGCCGGACTGGCGATCAACGTGTTTGCCGGGCGACGACGCAGGCTCGCAATTGCCGCGGGGCAAAGTAGCTAAAAGCGGCTCAGGCGGTTTCGCCTTCCAGCCAACCAATAATCCGCAGCGCCTCTTCCGCGTTATCGCCGCAAACACTAGCTTCCGCTTTGAAGCCAGCACAGACTGCAGGGCGCTCCGGCGAATAGAAGATTGCGCAGCGCATATCTGACTGTAAATGCAGGCAGCGCTCACCCGCTGGCTTGCCATTGGGCATGCCCGGTAGCGGCGAACTGATGGATGGCGCGATACAACACGCGCCACAAGCCTCTCGGCACTGCATGGTTAATCCCCTGAAATGCACACCTACGGTGTGCCGGCGCGCATTCTAGCAGGCTGTTGAAAATTATCAGCGCTTGAGTCGCGCAATCAAACTGGACGTGTCCCAGCGCTTGCCGCCCATGGCCTGCACATCCGCATAAAATTGGTCCACCAACGCGGTAACCGGCAGCTGTGCGCCGTTGCGCTGCGCCTCAGCCAAGACTATCGCCAGATCCTTGCGCATCCAGTCCACCGCAAAACCGTGCTCAAAATCACCTGCCAACATGGTTTTGTGGCGATTCTCCATCTGCCAGGATTGCGCTGCGCCTTTGCTGATAACCGAGACCACCGCCTCAGCGTCCAGACCCGCTTTCTGCGCGAAGTTTAGCGCTTCCGACAAGCCCTGCACTAACCCGGCAATGCATATCTGGTTAACCATTTTGGTCAACTGTCCGCTGCCAACCGGCCCCATCAACTGCACCATACGGGCGTAATTCTTGATAATCGGCCGCACCAAATCGAATACCGACTCATCACCGCCAACCATGATGGTTAATTGGCCCTTTTCCGCACCGGATTGACCACCCGATACAGGCGCATCCAGGAAGCCCACGCCTTGCTCTGCCGCTAGCGCAGCCAGTTCACGCGCCACATCCGCCGATGCCGTCGTGTGATCCACCAAAACCAGGCCACTGCGCGCGCCTTGAAGCACGCCATCTTCCCCGGCGATCACTGCACGCAGATCATCATCGTTACCCACGCAGAGTAATACATAGTCCTGATCGACCGCCGCCAGCGCAGGCGTATCTGCGGCGCTGCCGGCGTGCTCGGCTACCCACTGGCGCGCCCTGCTAGCGGTGCGGTTATAAACGGTGACGTTGTGTCCGGCACGCTGCAGGTGCCCGGCCATGGGATAGCCCATCACACCCAAACCAATAAAACCGATATTCGCCATGTTGTTACTCCTACCCTAAAAGCCGCCAACGCGAGCTGTATTCGATTCAAGATAAATTAATGCCGCTGGTAATTGCGAGAACCATTGCCCGCTCGGCATAATGGCGGCCCTTTTCCTTCCAGGAGTATGCGCCGTGTTTCAGGTAAATCAGTATTTTGACGGTAAGGTCGCTTCTATCGCTTTTCAGCAGCCCGAAGGCAGCGCCACCGTTGGCGTTATGGCTCCAGGTGAATACGAGTTTGGTACCAGCCAACTGGAAATCATGCACATCATCAACGGCGCTTTGGTCGTTAAGCTGCCAGACAGCGACACCTGGACTACCTACTCTGCCGGCGAGCAGTTTACGGTTGCCGCCCACAGCCGTTTCAACCTCAAAGTTGAGCGCGATACTGCGTATTTGTGCGAGTACCGCTAAACGCTATTTAGGGCTGTCTTCGGTCAGCCCTTTGCCATACTGATCGATGAATATTTGCGGCATCCGCTTCGGACGCCCAGTCGTCAACTCGATACACACAAAGGTAGTACGTGCACGCAACAGCGTCACGCCATCAGCCTTGCGGCATAGCTGGAAATGGCGCGTCATGCGTAGTTTTTTGTCCCAGTGAACGATCCAGGTTGCCATCACCAGCTCATCGCCTTCGTAGCCAGCCGCAAGGTAGTCGATCTCATGGCGTAACACCGCCATGGCACGATTCAGCTCCCGATACTGCTCAAACCCCAGACCCAGCGATTGGGAGTGCTCCCAAGCGCAGCGCTCCAGCCAGCTGACATAAACCGTATTGTTGGCATGTCCCAGCTCGTCGATATGCTCGGCACCGACCAGAATATCCACCGTGTGTGGGTTTTGTAGATCCCAGTTCAAAAGCACGTCTCCTCAGCTGTTACTTTGGTATGGCTGTATTGGCCTGACTACCTTGACCGAATCACCTTGATTGGATGTTCGATGGTACTACAAAGACACGGCCAAACACCCAGCGACGTAGGCAAGATAAGGCAATCTGGCTTAGGCTGTGGGCTCACTCACAGGTACACAGGGAAGCCATGTTCAAACATCTGAATTTTCCCATTTTGGTGATCAATCCCGCCATCGGCCTGCATAACGTGGCGGGTACCCAGCTCGATGCATTATTCAAGGCGCTCGACGGCGAAGGGTTTGAGGTGCTGGGCGCCGAGTCACTCGATGAAGGGAGGCTGATTGCCGAAGCGCATCGTGGGCTGTCTTGCATACTCTTCACACCAGATGCCGAGGTATCGCTGCACGAGGTTGAAGCCCTGTTTAGCGCTGCACATAGCCGCTCGCCGGAACTGCCTATCATGGCGCTCAGCACGCGCCAGTCGATAGCGCCCGAACTGCTGGCACAACTACGTGAATTGCACCAGATACGCGGCATCATCTATTTGTTTGAAGATACGTTGCCGTTTATTGCCGGCCAGATTGCCCGCACCGCGCGCAGTTACCTGAACCAACTGCTACCTCCGTTTTTCAAGGCGCTACTCGATTACACCGCCAGCTCCAGCTACTCCTGGCATTCGCCCGGCCATGGTGGTGGCGTAGCCTTTCGCAAGAGCCCGGTTGGCCGTGCTTTCCATGATTTTTTTGGTGAAAACACGCTGCGCTCGGACTTATCGGTCTCTGTGCCGGGGCTAGGCTCGTTGCTCGATCACACCGGCCCGGTGGCCGAAGCCGAAGCCAATACAGCACGCACCTTTGGCGCTGATCACAGTTTTTACGTAGTTAACGGGACTTCTACTTCAAACAAAATTATCTGGCACGCCTACGTCACACGAGACGATCTGGTACTGGTGGATCGCAACTGCCACAAATCTATTCTTCACGCCATCATCATGACCGGCGCTATCCCTATTTACCTCAGCGGTTCGCGCAATGATTACGGCATCATCGGGCCAATCGGTCGCGAAGCATTTGCGCCAGCAGCGCTACAACAGTTGATCGATGAGCATCCGCTGCTCGACGGCAGCAAGCGGCAGATTAAGCTGGCAGTGCTGACCAACTCTACCTACGACGGTCTCTGCTACAACACCGAGATGATCAAGGATCAGTTACAAGATAGCGTCGATGTGCTGCATTTTGATGAAGCCTGGTACGGTTACGCCGCCTTTCATCCCTTCTACCACGGGCGTCACGGTATGAGTGAAAAGGTGGCAGCACCGCGTGCCAAGCACCCGCTGGTGTTCGCCACCCAGTCACCTCATAAGGTTCTGGCAGCGCTGTCGCAAGCTTCAATCATTCTCGCCAAAGACAGTGCCGAGCAGCAGCTGGACCGCGAGCGCTTCAACGAAGCCTACATGATGCATACCTCAACATCGCCGCACTACGGCATCATCGCCTCAATCGACGTCGCCACCGGCATGATGGCTGGCCCGGCGGGTAAATCGCTGGTACAGGAAACGCTCGACGAGGCGTTATCGTTCCGCCGCGCCATGCAGCAGACTGCCGAACAATTGGCCGAGGAGGAATGGTGGTTTGATGTCTGGGAGCCGGAAGTCGCATTGGCACAACCAGAACTAAAGGCCAGTGACTGGACACTGGATGACCATGCCGAATGGCATGGCTTCGGGCATATGAGCAATGACTTTGCCATGCTCGATCCAATCAAGGTCAGCCTGCTCACACCTGGCGTAGAAGAAAAGGGACGGCTGGCCAAAAGTGGCATTCCCGCCGCTCTGGTTACCCGCTTTCTGGCCGAACGCGGCTTAGTGGTCGAAAAGACCGGCCTCTACTCCTTTCTTATTCTATTTTCGCTGGGCATAACCAAGGGCAAATGGAGCACGTTGCTGTCCGAGCTGCGTGAGTTTAAGCGCTTGTATGATCAGGACGCGCCACTGGAGCTCACCTTGCCCAGCTTGGCGCAGCATCCCCGCTATCAAGGCCTCGGCTTGCGTACCCTGGGTGAGAGACTGCATCAATGCTACAAGAAGCACAGCCTGATTAAGCTGATGCGGCAAATGTACACCACTCTGCCGCAAATCAGCCTGCGCCCCGCCGACGCGTACCAGCAGATGGTGCGTGGAGAAGTCGAGTCCGTACCGGTCAGCGCACTGGCCGGGCGCCTGAGCGCGGTAATGCTGGTGCCCTACCCACCTGGCATTCCAGTGATCATGCCGGGCGAACGCTTTCCGCATGACAACAACAGCATTGTCGATTATCTAGCCGCCGCGATTGAGCTGGAGGAGCAGTTTCCCGGCTTTGCCAACGATATTCATGGCCTGCGTATGGAGAGGTTTGAAGGCCAGCTGAATTGGCGCGTGGATTGTTTGGTGGAGACGCCTTAAACCGCGTCATTGAGACAGGTCGGATCGGCAGCAAGCTGCAGCCGATCCGACCTGACCAAACGCAATGACATGACCTTACTCAGCTACGCGGCCAGCCAGTTGCTGATATGCCATTGTGCCCCACAGAGGCACCGTTGAGAGGCTGTGTTTAAAGCTGCCTGAAGTCTCTTTGGTGGAGTACGAGAGGTACATCAAGGTCTGATTTTCCGGATCAAAGATACGCCGCACTTTCATCGTTTTGAAAAACACACTTTTGGATTTTCTGAAGACTATTTCGCCGGAATCGCTCTTATCAATCTGCGCGATCATGTCGGGCGTTATCTCACCCGTTTGGCGGCAAGAAATAGCGCTGTCACTGGGATCAGAAAAACTAAGATTGGCTTCAACTGAGGCGATATGACAGGTGACGCCCGTCACAACCGGATCAACCAAGGTGTTGAGTTTGATGTCCTTCAGAGTGAAAACACCTAAAGACACATCGCCCACTTCATTATCAGAGCAGCCTGCAAGCAGGGTAACTACGCCTACGGCCGCGAGTAATTTCTTCATTTATCACCCCAGTTTTTACATTAATAAAAGAACGTAGCCAATTGAATTAAATCGTTTTAAAAAGAAGTATTCAGTTCCTATAACGTTATCGATAAGACCCTTACATGCAGCATTTGTTAGTTAGTCGGCCTGCATCTTAAAACAAAAAAGCTGTGCTCCGATCTCCGGAGCACAGCTTTGAGTGAAGCCAGCCGAGCTTACATGCTTAGCGCCATGCTCACACCCGCCATGCTGATCAGCGCACCCAGAATCTGGACCGCACGCTGCCAGTGACGCGCCTGCAGCCACTGGCCACCGACCAAACCCATGCCATGCAGCGCGGCAGTAGCCACCGCAAAACCCAAGGCGTAGGCCGCAGCACCGGCTGCGGCAGGCATCTCTGCTCCGTGCGCATAACCGTGGAACAACGCGAAGCCGCTGACCAGCAGCGCGGCAGGCAGAGTAGCGCCACTGCGGGCAAAAATCAGCAACATACCCAGAACGATGACCGAGGCAACAATCCCCAACTCAACGCCCGGCAGATGCACACCAGCCATCGCCAAACCACCGCCCGCAAGCATAACGCCAACAAATAGCAGCGGCAGCAACCAGCGAGCCACACCACCCAGTTTGGCAGCGCACAGCCCTACGGCAACCATTGCCAGCAAGTGATCCAGGCCAAGCAACGGATGACTTAGGCCACTGACCAGCCCTGAAGTGTCATGACCTGGATGTGCTTGCGCCAGTGAAGGCACCAGAACCAAACCGGCAACCAATGCGAGATTATTGCGAAGTGAAGACATGTCAGGCTCCTTGCTGAGTTTTGTCATTGTCTGGCAGGGCTTTAAGCATGCCCTGCCGAACGATGAATTCAATGATCTCTTCCACACCCTGACCGCTTTTCAGGTTGGAGAAAACGAACGGCCGCTCGCCACGCATCTTCTTGGCATCGCGGTCCATAACCCCTAGATCAGCCCCTACTAAAGGCGCCAGATCGGTTTTATTGATGATGAGCAGGTCGGAGCGAGTGATACCCGGCCCGCCCTTGCGTGGAATCTTGTCACCAGCAGAGACGTCAATTACATAGAGCGTGAGATCAGAGAGTTCCGGGCTAAAAGTTGCGGCCAGGTTGTCGCCGCCGCTTTCCACAAATACCAGCTCCATCTCGGGATGCGCTTGTTGTAGTTCAGCAATAGCCGCCAGATTCATTGATGCATCTTCGCGGATTGCCGTATGCGGGCAGCCACCGGTTTCCACCCCAAGAATGCGATCTTCCGGCAAGGCGTCATGGCGCAGCAGGAAGTCGGCGTCTTCACGGGTGTAAATGTCGTTGGTAATCACGCCCAGGTTGTAATGCGGATACAGGCGCTCGCAAAGAATACGTACCAAAGCAGTCTTGCCGGACCCAACCGGTCCGCCGATGCCTACGCGCAAAGCAGGTCTGGAAGTCATGGGGTTGTAGCTCCTTATGATCGAAACAATCGGGTGTATTGGTTTTCATGCCGGGCGCTGGCAAAGGCCAACCCTGGTAAGCCGGCGCCTAGTTCATCGCCGGGGAGCTGCCGCGCTATCTCAACAACAGCAGGCAAGCTCGGCAAAATACGGTCAAGCAGACGCTGGGCATCGGTTTGCCCCAGCGGTATCAATTTGGTGGCCGCGCCAACCTGGTTTTCCAGCCAACTCCAGAGTGCTCCCAGCGCCAGCGCGTGCGCGCCGGTATGCCAGTGCTGGCCCGCCATGGCCAGGCCGGTCATCAGCGCCAAGGGTTCGCCAGTTGGCCACTCTTGCGCCGCAGGCACGCCGAGCGAGCACATCAGCCTTAACAAAGCGCCGCCTTGCTGGCTGTCTTCGAGATACAACTCAGCCGTCTCGCGGTTGGCCAACAGCCAATCATTCCAGGAAAACAGCGCACCATCGTCGGCACGCTCCAGCGCGTCGTACTGACGCAGCAGCACGGGCAGGTCCAGGCGCGCCAAGGAATGCTCAAGCAAGCCGCCTAGCCAACCGGCAGCACTGTCGATATCCGTTACCCAGCCCTGCTCGATAGCGTACTCAAGCCCTTGCGAGTAGGCATAACCACCAATCGGCAACGCCGGGCTAGCCAGCTGTAGCACGCGGAGCAGCGCCAGGTCAGTCATCACTCTGGCTTCAACTCTGGCCTCAACCACGATCATGCCCTGCCAGGCGCAGGAAAGGGGCTGCCGGTGTAGCAACACTGTGACTGTGGTTGTGATAAGCACCAGACTCAGGGTTAAAGGGTGCAGTCACCTCTTCTACTTCCAGGCCAAAGCCGCGCAGCATGGCGTCCAGCACGTGATCACAGAGATAGCGGAGCTCACCGGCGCGCACTTCCAGTGCCACATGACGGTTGCCCATGTGATAGGCCGCACGCGCCAGCAGCAACGCATCGTCGCACTGCACGCGGGAGAGCTTTTCCGGTGCCGCGCTGATCATCAGCACGCTGCCGTCGCTGCATTGCAATCGCTCGCCCTGCGCCAGCACACGGCCACGTGGCAAAAACAGGCCGACTTCCAGCCCCGCTTCGGTAACGGCACGCAGGCGGCTGCGGGTGCGCAGCTCGTAGGTCAGTTCAAGCACATGCTCGTGACCGCCCTCGCCCTCTAGCCATTCATGACATTCCAGCATTCAGTCCTCCTGAAACAGTTCGAATCCAAATCAAAAAAGGTAGTAACGCTGGGCCAACGGCAGCTCGGTTGCTGGCTCGCACAGCAGCTCGACACCGTCCGCTTTAACCACATAGGTCTGCGGATCAACGCTAATATCGGGCAGATAGTCATTGAGTTTCATATCGGCTTTACTGATGGTGCGGGTATTGCGTACGGCTTCCAGCCGACGGCTCAGGCCAAGTTTGTTGGCAATCCCGGCATCAATGGCGGCCTTGGAGACAAAGGTCACGCAAGTGGTATCCATCCCCTTACCAAAAGCACCAAACATCGGCCGGTAATGCACAGGCTGCGGTGTTGGGATCGAGGCATTGGGATCACCCATAGGCGCCGCAGCAATCGAGCCGCCTTTGAGAATCAGGCTGGGTTTGGTGCCAAAAAACGCCGGTTTCCACAACACTAGATCGGCCAGCTTGCCAACCTCAACTGAGCCCACGACATCCGACAGCCCCATGGTGATCGCCGGGTTGATGGTGTACTTGGCGATATAGCGCTTGGCGCGCGTATTGTCGGACCATTCATCATCACCCTCCAACGGGCCACGCTGCACTTTCATCTTGTGCGCGGTCTGCCATGTACGCGTGACCACCTCACCCACGCGGCCCATGGCCTGCGAATCAGACGAGATCATGCAGAAGGCACCGAGGTCATGCAGGATGTCTTCAGCGGCAATGGTTTCGCGGCGAATACGCGAGTCAGCAAATGCCACGTCTTCCGCGATGGCCGGATCAAGGTGGTGGCAGACCATCAGCATGTCGAGATGCTCGTCCACCGTATTGACCGTGTAGGGCCGCGTTGGGTTGGTCGACGATGGCAGTACATTGGGCTCCCCGCAGGCCTTGATAATATCCGGCGCGTGGCCACCACCTGCACCTTCGGTGTGGTAGGTATGAATCACCCGGCCCTTGATGGCCGCCAACGTATCTTCCACAAAGCCCGACTCGTTCAGGGTGTCGGTGTGAATCGCCACCTGCACATCGTAGACGTCTGCCACGCTCAGGCAGCTGTCAATCGCTGCAGGCGTGGTGCCCCAGTCTTCGTGCAGCTTGAGGCCCATCGCGCCGGCTTCAATCTGCTCTTCCAAGGCATCCGGCAGACTCGCGTTACCTTTACCGAGAAAGCCCAGGTTCATCGGAAAGCATTCAGCGGATTGCAGCATTTTGCCGAGGTGCCAGGCACCCGGCGTGCAGGTTGTGGCATTGGTGCCGGTCGCCGGCCCGGTGCCACCGCCAATCATAGTGGTGATGCCCGACATCAGCGCCTCTTCAATCTGCTGAGGGCAGATAAAGTGGATGTGCGCATCAATACCGCCAGCGGTGAGAATCATGCCCTCACCAGCAATAATCTCGGTGCAAGGGCCGATGATGATATCGACACCTGGTTGAATATCCGGGTTGCCGGCTTTGCCGATTGCCTGGATGTCGCCATCCTTGAGCGCCACGTCTGCTTTGATAACGCCCGACCAGTCGAGGATCAGCGCATTGGTGATCACGGTATCCGGGGTTTCTGCACGGGTGCGCTGGCTCTGCCCCATGCCGTCGCGGATGACTTTGCCGCCGCCAAACTTCACCTCCTCGCCGTAGCGTGTCATGTCCTTTTCGACGCTGATCCAGAGTTCAGTATCGCCCAGGCGAACCCGGTCGCCGGTGGTTGGGCCATACATTTCGGCGTAGGCCTGTCTGCTGATTTCCATTGTTCGCTCCTGTCAAAACTCGCTATCAGAGACTGCCCATGACGTCGCCACGGAAGCCATACACCTTGCGCTCGCCTGCCAAGGCCACCAGTTCTACTTTGCGACTCTGCCCCGGCTCAAAGCGCACCGCCGTTCCGGCTGCAATATTCAAACGAAAGCCGCGCGCGGCAGCACGGTCAAACTGCAGCGCTGGGTTAGTTTCAGCAAAGTGATAATGCGAGCCGACCTGCACTGGCCGGTCACCGCCATTAGCGACGCTGATCACGATGGTCTCGCGACCTTCGTTAAGCTGCAATGAACCCGGCTGGGTCTGCACTTCTCCTGGAATCATATTGGCTCTCCTCAGGGAATCGGGTTATGAACAGTGACCAGCTTGGTGCCGTCCGGGAAGGTCGCTTCTACCTGCACTTCGGCCAGCAGTTCCGGAATACCAGACATCACCTGCTCGCGGGTCAGCAGCGTACGGCCGTAGCTCATCATTTCCGCCACACTGCGGCCATCACGGGCGCCTTCCATAATGGCGGCGCTGATGTAGGCCATGGATTCGGGGTAATTCAGTTTCACCCCACGCGCCAGACGACGCTCGGCCAGCAGGGCTGCGGTAAACAGCAAAAGTTTATCTTTCTCGCGCGGGGTCAGCTCCATGAAACGGGCTCCATTCAGGTATTCCAGATACGGGGTGGGCAGGCATCACGGCCGTTGATCAACGGTCGAAGGTGCTGCCACAAACGAATAAAGGTATTACGTGCATGTTCGGCCTCAGCGCCGATATAACGGCCAATCAACAAGCCATTGCGCTGGGTCAATGCCAGCTGGGGATAATCGGCAAAGGTCTCACGCAGCTCATCCATCTGCTGACGACCCAGCTGCAGTGTAGCCAACCAAGTGCCACTCACGCCGGCGCCAGCCAAACCCCAGTGGGCGTCCAGCAGCGGATCGCCACCGACAAAATGATTACGTTCAATATAGATCGGGCGACCATCGCGCCACACATCAAGCCGCTGCTCTACCGAGCCGTAGCTGAAGCGCTCGTCCGCTGCGGGGCGGCCGAGGCAGAGCAAATCCCAAGCGCAACAACGGGCGTCCTCGCCGAGATCAATACGGGTGATCAGCTTGGCGTTACAGCCAGCAAAGGCGATAGTGTCCTGCGGCAAATACTCCAGACTGCTGCCAGCAGCGAGGGTAAAGCGGTTGTGCTGCACCTGAAAAGTGCCGTTGTCGCGGGCGCGGTAACATTTACCTGAGGACGGCGTGGTCAGCAGCGCGTTAGCGCCCTCTCCCACATCAGCCTGCAATCGCAGCGTATCGCCACTCACCAGCCCACCGGGGGGGTGCAGAATGTAAAGATGCGGGCAATCTGCACCTTCAGGGTAAAAAGGCCGCTGTATGCGTAACGGTCCACGATGGCTCATGTGCGCCAACTGGGTGCGTTCTCCACTACGGGAGAAACCCAGGCTCAGCCCAGCCTGCCAGTTGAGCGGGCTGTCGTGTTGTTCAAGGTGCCAGGCTACGGTCATATCCTACGGGTTTCCAACCATGCGATTAGCCAATTACAGAGCAAGTGCCATGCCACCAAGCCGTGCTGACTTTTCGCGGCGTGCCCGACAACAGAACACGGACTTGCGCACCAAAATAGATCACTGACCATTTGGACAGCATTTCAGCGCACCGATATCGGGCATAATTTGAAACCTATTGGCGGTTGTAACCAGCCCCCGATCTGGTAACGTCAGCTGACCAGCGTCCTGCTGGGCAAACATTTTAGTAACCCCAAACTAGTTTTTATTAGACTCTAATCAAGGAGTAATGCCGCTCGCCATGAACAAATCACCTGCCATCGTAATGACACGTCTGGATGTACAGCGCCTGGAGAAGGTGCTCGACAACATGCAGGCGCCATTGGACCTGCTCGAAGCGCTTGAAGATGAAGTGCTGCGCGCCCGTGTGGTCAGCCACAAACGCATTGCTAGCGATGTGGTTACAATGAATTCCACAGTGCGATTTACCGATGAGGCCAGCGAGCGGGAGTTCGTGCTGACACTGGTCTACCCCGAGCAGGCGGGTCGGCCGGGCACCATCTCCATTCTAGCGCCGGTGGGTATTGCCCTGCTGGGTTTGAAAGTAGGCCAGAGCATCAATTGGCAGGGGCCACAAGGTCGCCCGTTAAAGCTAAAAATCATGGATATTGTGTATCAGCCGGAAGCCAGTGGTGACTATCACCTCTAGGCAAAATAGCGCTCGCGGCCGTCTGCGAGCGCTGCTTGCAGAATGAGTTATTTGCTGGGGTCAGGGCTATCGTGTCCTAACTCCAGACTTGCACGATCAGTCCACTCTTCACCCAATTCCGCTTTAACTGACACTCCCAACTCTTTGAAATCATTTACTTGCTTAACAAGGTTCGCGCGCCCGCCTAACAGCTGGTCCTTGGCTTTTTTATAAGCATCCGAGGCCTTGTCGAGGCTTTTCTCGATATTGTCCATGCTGCCCAGAAAGGTACGCAATTTATCGTGAATCTTGCTCGCACGTTCAGCCAGTTCAGCCGTATGGCGATTCTGATCTTCAAAGCGCCAGAGCTGACGCACTATGTTAAGACTAGTCAGCAGCGTGGTTGGTGTGGCGACGAGTACGTTCTGCTCGATGGCTTTCTGAAACAGGGTTTCATCTGCCTTGAGTGCCTCAACAAAAGCCGACTCGATCGGGATGAACATGAACACCATCTCCGGTGCATTCAGACCCGGCAAATCAAAGTAGTTGCGATCCGACAGCTCACGAATACGCTGACCAATGGCGTGCACATGCTCACTCAACGCAATGCGACGCTCGGTATCGTCTTCACTGTTGATATAACGCGTATAGGCATTCAACGACACCTTGGCATCGATGATCAGGTGTTTGTCTTGCGGCAGGTAAACCAAAACGTCTGGCCGCTGACGCTGCCCTTCGCTATTGGTCATGCTGACTTCCCGTTTGAAGTCCACGCCCGCACGTAATCCGGAGCGCTCCAGCACGTTCTCTAGAATCAGCTCACCCCAATTACCTTGAGTCTTTTTCTGGCCGCGCAGAGCTGTGCTCAGATCATGCGCTTCTTGAGTGATCTGGCGGTTAAGTTCTTTGAGGTTATTCAGTTCTGCAGCCAAGGTCGCCTGCTGCTGAGTATCCTTGTGGTGAATGTCTTCCACCTTGCTGCGGAACTGGTCGATCTGCTCACGGAAGGGTTTAAGCAGCGCGTCCAGCGATTGCTGGTTCTGCAGAGAGAAGGCTTGGCCCTTGGCATCGAATATTTTGCCTGCCAGTTGCTCAAATTCCATTTTCAGCTGGTCGCGGCTGTCCTTGAGCAATTGCTGTTGTTCGCTGAAGTGCTGTTGACGATGCTCTAGGCTGCTTTGCAGGGTGGAGTGTTCGACCTTTAGCTGCTCATGCTCGTGTTGCAGCGCATCCAAACGCACGCGCAGCTGATCGCGTTCACCACGCAGGTCATCCACCTGCCTGCCTTGCTCGCGGCTGAGGGTTTGTGCGCGTTCAGCTTGCAATTGCCATTCCTGGCCCTGACTTTGCGCGCTACTCAAGCGCTCTGCTTGCTGCAGTTGCTGCTGACGCAACTCCTGCTGAGTTTCCTGCAGATGCTCGATCCGTGCATACAATCCACTGTGCTGTGCGTTTTGCTGGTGCAGCTCTAGTTGTGCTTCCTGCAGTTGCTCACGCAAAACATCCTGCTGCTGTTGTGCCTGCTCCAATGCATTGCGCAGTGCAGTCTGACGTCGCAGCAGCAGCGTGGCGGTCAGCGCCCAACCGACTAACAGGGCGAGACCGATAATAGGATAAAGATTAGGTAGGTCAGACAGGGGCATGCACTTCTCCGTTTAAGCTCGGCATATTATCCACGCCCCGCCACCGCAATGAAAACGCTGTGAGATAAATGGGCTGGCGATCAGCGATGGCCAGTCCGCTGTTACTTACTACGCAACGAACCCAAAATCCCCCGCACGATAGCCCGGCCTGCCTGCGTGCCCACCGAACGCATGGCGCTGCGACCGAAGGAGCTAAACATCTCACTCAGCTCCTGCCCAACCGACTTGCCACCACCGGAACGCTTTCGTGCCTTGCTCTGCGGTTTGACCGTCGGTTTCTCGGCCGAGAGTGACTTATCCGCTCGCTCCTGCAACACCTCATACGCCGATTCGCGATCCACTCCCTGATCGTAGGCGCCAGCTAGCGGCGACGCCTTGATCAGCTCGGCGCGCTCAGTCTCATTGATCGGCCCCATTTGGCTATCCGGCGGGCGAATCAGCACCTGCTGCACAATGCTCGGCGTGCCTTTGGCATCCAGCACTGACACCAAGGCCTCACCCACACCCAGCGCCATAATTACGCTTTCTGTATCCAGTTCAGGATTGGCGCGGAAGGTTTGTGCAGCCGCCCTTACCGCTTTCTGATCGCGCGGGGTAAAGGCACGCAGCGCGTGCTGCACGCGGTTACCGAGCTGCCCCAAAATGCTATCGGGAATATCCAGCGGGCTCTGGGTTACAAAGTAAACGCCAACGCCTTTGGAGCGAATCAACCGCACCACCTGCTCGATGCGATCGACCAGCGCTTTGGGGGTGTCGGTGAACATCAAATGCGCTTCATCAAAGAACAGTACAAAGCGCGGCTTATCGGCATCGCCCACTTCGGGCAGTTGCTCGAACAGCTCTGACAACAGCCACAACAGAATGCAGGAATAGGCCAGGGGGCTTTCCTGATACAGCTGTGCGGCGTGCAACACATTAACCACGCCCTGGCCGTTCTCATCAGTTTGCAGAAAGTCATCCAGGCTAATGGCCGGCTCACCAAATAATTTCTCGCCGCCCTGCCCGTCCAGCCGCAGCAACGAGCGCTGGATGGCGCCCAGGCTGGCGGCCGAGACATTGCCGTATTTGGCGCCGAGCGCCGAGCGTTGTTCGTGCAGATAGATCAGCATGGAACGCAGGTCTTTCAAATCCAACAATAACCAACCGTTGTCATCCGCCACCCGAAACAGAATGTCGATGATGCCGCTCTGAGTTTCGTTGAGATTGAGTAACCGCGACAACAATACCGGTCCCAGCTCAGCAATGGTGAGCCTGAGCGGATGGCCCTGCTCGCCAAACACATCCCAAAATACGGTAGGCGCACCGCATAAGGTCATGGGTCCCAAGCCTACTTTATCGGCCCGCTTCTGCAGTTTTTCACCCGCCTTACCCGCCTTGGCGATCCCGGAAAAGTCACCCTTGATATCCGGCACCAACACCGGGACACCCATTTGCGAGAAGCTCTGCGCCAGCACTTGCAGGGTAATGGTCTTACCGGTGCCCGTAGCCCCGGCAATCAGGCCGTGTCGATTGGCCATGCTGGGCTCGATGGCCAGGCTGGTCACTCCATTGCCGCCAATCAGCAGTGGCGGTACGTGCAAATCTGGCATTAGCCATCTCTCCTTGGGTTGCCTTGAAAGCCGCGGGTTGGGCTAAAGCATTATGGTCGGCCACACACCCCTTGCAAGCACCTCATCTGAGCCTCCCCCCCATTAGGGGGGTATAGCAGGCAAGAGCACAGACATAGAGTCGAGCAATGTGAGTACTGCCAGCGTCAGCGCTGAGTAGCACCACTTGCCAGGGATTATTAATAACAACAAGCGCCCGGCGCGAGGAACGTGATGACAAACATAACAAGAAATACCTTAAAAGGTACGCTCAAACCGCTGGTTATTGCGGTGGCCATGGCCTCGGCACTGCCGGCCCATGCAGTGCGTTTTGATCTGGGAGAGGTGCAAGGCCAGTTCGATTCGCAAATGTCCATCGGCGCTAGCTGGGGTACCAGTGACATCGACGATGATCTGGTCTGGGCGGGTAACGGTGGTAACGCCAATGCCGGCAACTCCGACGACAACCGTCTGAACTTCGACAAGGGTGAAACCTTCTCAAAGATCTTCAAGGGCATTCACGACCTATCATTGCAATACGGAGACACCGGCGTATTCCTGCGCGGCAAATACTGGTACGACTTCGAACTGAAGGACGAACATCGCAACCTGTACGACATCAGCGACGATAACCGTAAAGTGGGTTCCCAATCCTCCGGCGTTCAGTTGCTCGACGCCTTTCTCTACCATAACTACAGCATCGGCGATAAACCCGGCTCGGTGCGGGTCGGTAAGCAGGTAGTGAGCTGGGGCGAAAGCACCTTTATCCAGAACGGCATCAATGCCATCAACCCGATTGACGTTGCTGCATTTCGCCGTCCGGGTGCGGAAATCAAAGAAGGCCTGATTCCGGTCAACATGCTTTTCCTGTCCCAAAGTCTGACCGAAAACCTGGGCATGGAGATGTTCTATCAGCTGGAATGGGACCAAACCGTACTGGATAACTGCGGTACCTTCTTCTCTTTCACCGATACCGTGGCTGATGGCTGTGATTACGTCGGTGTTCAGGGCAGCCAGAATGGCGCTGACGGCAGTCCCGTATTTGCCTATGTGCCGCGCGGACCAGATCGTGATGCACGTGATGACGGCCAGTTCGGCGTATCTTTCCGCTATTACGCAGAAAGCCTGAACCAGACCGAGTTCGGCGCTTACGCGATGAATTATCACAGCCGCAACCCGGTCTACAGCACCAGTTTGAATGCAGTCGGCGCGCCAGCCGGCCTGCACAGCGTACCGGTATCTCAGTTACCCGCAGTGGTCGCCGGCTCTTCCTACTTTATCGAGTATCCAGAAGACATCCGCCTGTACGGGGTGAGCTTCCAGACCAACCTGGGTACCACCGCGGTATCCGGTGAGGTCAGCTACCGTCCCAACCAACCTTTGCAGATCAACAGTAACGATCTGACCGGCGCAGTACTGGGTGTACCCAACCCGGCTGTGGCAGAAATCGGCGCTGATGGCGATCTGCATGGCTACAAACGACTACCAGTAACCCAAGCGCAAGTGACCGTCATCAATTTCATCGACAACGTGTTGGGCGCTGAACGGCTGACGCTGGTGGGGGAAGCGGGTTACAACTACATCAGTGGCATTGATACCGGTCCTGGCGAGCTTCGTTACGGGCGTGATTCAGTCTACGGCTCCGGCGAACTAACCACGCCCGGCGTTTGTGAAGCGGGCGCAGTCAATCCATCTGAGTGCAACGATGATGGGTTCTACACTGACAACTCTTGGGGTTATCGCCTCGTCGCCGCTCTGGACTACAACGGCTTTGCCGGTATCGCTCTTAAACCCGCTTTCGCCTTCTCCCATGACGTTGACGGCTATGGCCCCAACTTCAACGAAGGCGCAATGGCTGCCAACCTCGGTCTAACCGCGGTATACAACAACAAATACAACGCGAGCATCAACTACACCAATTTCTTCGGTGGCGATTACAACGCCAACACCGACCGGGATTTTGCTGCAGTTAGCGTTGGCGTGAACTTCTGATCACAACGGAGAACTCCATGACCTCAATAAAAAAACTAAAACTCCAGACGATCGGCGTACTGGCTCTCAGCAGCTTGGCGCTGTCGGTATCGGCAGCGGTGACGCCGGAAAAGGCAGCCACTCTGCAAACTACTTTGACCCCTATTGGCGCCGAGCGCGCCGGCAATGCCAGCGGCACCATTCCTGAATGGACCGGTGGTATGGCGCGCGACGCGGCAGCGGTAGATAGCGACGGTTTTTATGGCGACCCCTTTGCCGGTGAGCAACCGCAATACGAGGTAACTGCTGCCAACATGGATCAGTACAAGGACATGCTGACCGACGGCCAAAAAGCCATGCTTCAGCGTTATCCTGATACCTATAAACTGCGCGTATTCCAGACTCGCCGCACCGCCACAGTACCGCAGGAGGTATTTGATGCAGTCGCGCGTAACGCGGTTAATACCAAGCTGGCCTCGGGTGGCAACGGGCTGGAAAACTTTGATACTGCCTACCCATTCCCAATCCCCCAAAGCGGTGTTGAAGTCATTTGGAACCACATCACCCGTTACCGTGGCGGTAGCTTCACGCGCACTATCGCCCAAGCCACACCACAGGCGAACGGCTCCAATACCTATGTTGTGCTGCAGGATGCGTTTAGCTTTGCCACCGCATTGAGCGACTACGGCCCGAAGATCTCCGACAACTTGATGTTCTATTTTACCCAGCGGGTACTCTCGCCTTCTCGTTTGGCCGGTGACGTATTGCTGGTACACGAGAACATCGACCAGGTTAAAGAACCCCGTGCAGCATGGCTGTATAACGCCGGCCAGCGTCGCGTACGTCGCGCGCCTCAGGTTGCCTATGACGGCCCAGCATTGAGCGCAGACGGTACTCGCGTCTCAGATAACTACGACCTCTATAACGGCTCTCCGGATCGCTACGAATGGAAACTGGTAGGCAAACGCGAACTGCTGATTCCGTATAACAACTTCGCCATTGCATCACGTGACGTCAAGTACGACGACATCATCCAGAAGGGTCACATCAACCAGGACATGGTTCGTTACGAGGCACACCGGGTTTGGGAAGTGGAGGCGACTCTGCGCGAAGGCCAGCGCCACATCTACGCCAAGCGTCACTTCTTCATTGATGAAGATAACTGGCAAGCTGGCGAAATCGACCATTACGATGGCCGTGGCGGTCTCTGGCGGGTGGCCGAAGCAGTTGCTCTGCAACGCTTCGACAAACAGGTACCGGGTTACGCTATCGAAACCCTATACGACCTGCAGAACGGTCGCTATATGGCACTGGGCATGACTAACGAGGAACGTAAAAACTACGACTTTAGCTTTACCGCGTCTTCAGCGGACTTCACCCCGAACGCACTGCGTGCGGCGGGTATCCGCTAACTCAGAGCACTACAAGCCCCTGTCGTTTCCGCTGCTCCGGGCGACAGGGCACCCTTTCTTTCCATGCTGCAAACGATGATTTTCAAGCGGCAAATCAACTCAAATACCCGCTCCGCGTTTGGCTTTAAGTTTAACGCTCACCCTTGCTGCAACATCACCGCCGCTTGCGCGCGACTGTCGACCTTAAGTTTGGCAAAAATACTCTTCATGTGCGACTTGATCGTCTCGGGGGTTACGCTCAGATCCTTGGCGATTTGCTTGTTCGATTTACCCTCCGCCACCAACTGCATCACCTGACGCTCTTTTACGGTCAAGGCCAACAGAGCCGGGCAAACGCTGCTGGCTTCTTCGAGTACTGCACTTCGACCAAACAGAGCCGTTACTTCTGCCCGCCAGCCAGCCGGAATATAGTCCGAAAGCGATCCACACGCCTGCGCAACTCCGATATCACGTAGTAACGCCACTGCGCCGCTGTCGCGAATCAAGCCCAACGACTCAGTCAATATATCCTCGCCTTGCCGGTTCTTTTGCATCGCCAAATAAAAGCCCAGTGCCAGGCCAAGTTCAGCCACCATCAGCCAATATTGGCGACGGCGCAGATCAACCAGCAGAGTCTGCGCGTCGCTAACCAATTCAGCCCGCACCGCCTGCCCACTCAGCCCCAGCCATAGTTCAGCCAGTAGCGCAAACTGGTCACGATCGACCCCCCCGTCATCCAGCGTCATAGCGCGAATCTGCTGCAATTCCCGCAGACAGCCGGCGGCTTCACGCACGCGGCTATCCAACAGACATATCCTTACCCGCTCCATCAACGCCCAGGATTGCAGGCGCGGCCACTCTCGTAGTTGAGCCAGCGCCGACATCTGCTCCAGCGTGCGTCGAGCCCGTGCGCCCTGCCCTTGCTGCCACTGCAAACGGGCTGAGGTAACAAAAGCGTGAGCGATACAATCGAGAAAGCCGCCCATGTTGACGTAATCCAGGCAGCCCTGCAGATACTGCGTAGCGTGCGGGATATCCCCGCGCAGATAATGAAAGTGCGCCAATAGCGCATTCGGCAACGCCAGCAACACCGGATTGGGAGTAGCTAACCCATCCGAGAAGCTGTGATCAATACGTTCCACCAACGCCTGCAAACCATCAACCGCGCAACCGATACGCCCTTGCAGCCCCTCCGCCAGCCCTGTCAGCGACTGTCGATAACACTCATGCAAAAAATAACCTCGATTGCCATCTTGCGCATCGACAGTGGGCGGCAGTTGATAGAAATCTTCCCAGTTTGCCTCCCGCAGCAAGCTGCCACTCATCAAATTTAGCAATACATTGGTTACCCAAGGCCGAGCTTCACTAGAGCGATGGCAAGCTCTCGCTAAGGGCCCGGAACGCATATTGTGATCGGCAAGCCCCAGCAACATAGCTTGCAGCGCTTGCACCTCCCAGTAAATGGAAGAGCTTTGTCCCTTGTCGGATACCCCCCAGAGTTCAGCTTCAATCTGTTTAGCCAGTTTGTGCGCAGAACCGTTTTCTAACGCCAATCCCATGGCCCAGGCACGCGCCATTTTCAATGGCAGCGGGCATTCGGTTGACTGTAGTTTCCAGCGCTGTTCGAGCACTACTAGCGTGGTGAAGTCGCCTTGCTCTACCAAGGTGGTAGCGCAATGCTCAATCCACACCTTGACCTGCCAAACCTCTCCGCTCTCCAAACCCAGCCGAATCGCATCGAGCCATAGTTTGCGCTCGGCAAACCAATGCGCAGCTTGCACCATCACTTCACGTGCTTCGGTTTCATGTTGCCGCAAATACGCTTTTTTCAGATGATCACGAAACAGTGGGTGCAGGCTGAACCAGGTCTCTTCTGGATCCAGCGCGGTAAAGAACAGTTGGCGCTGTTGCAGCATATCCAACAATTCACTGGCAGCCCGATGGCCCAACAGTCTATTTAGCAGGCCGGCACTAAACTTCTCCAGCAGACCCAAAGGATAAAGATTCTGTCGTATTGGCTCGTCCAGATGGCGAATCACATCATCAAAAAGGTTGCAGATACTGCGCGGCGTAATACGCGCAACCATATGAGCAGGCGTCAACAAGAACGCCCGCAACGCAGCAATCCAGCCCTCAGCAGACTCCTGAATGCACAAAATATCGCTGGATTGCTGCGGCTCATAGCCGGCTTTGCGCAACAGGTCTCGGGTTTCTTCCAGTTCAAAACGCAACTGGTGACTGCCAATTTCCAGCAAATCATCGGCGTACAAATGCGTTAATAGTTCTGCTGGCAGCTCGTTGCGGCTGATAAACACCAAATGAAAATGTGACGGGGCGCGCTGTAGCAAAAAGTGCAGCCCTTCAACCAACACCACATGATCAATGCAGTGCAGATCGTCAACAAACAGCGTAATAGGCTGGTTGCTACAACTGAGCTCATTGATCAGCAGGCTCGCCAGCGTCTCGGTAGAAAAAAAGGTTAATTCGGCACGTAAACCAAGACAGGATAACCCTAAGGTCGGGTTAGCTTGATTCAATGCGGCTGCCAGATAAAACAGTAGTCGCTGTGCCGAGTTATCCTCGGCATCCAGCGATAACCAAGCCACCGCGTGTGACTGCGCAAGCAACGCTTCGGCCCAGATACTGGCTAGGGTGGTTTTGCCGAATCCCGGCGGGGCTTTAAGAATGGCTAACCGACGCTCGTTGAGCAACGCGGCGTATTGCTCAAGCCGCGGTCGCGGCAAAATCCCGCGCCCACGCCGTGGCGCCGTGATCTTGGTCTTAAGAAGAAGCGGGACATCGTTGCCAGGCCCCGAAGGTGAAGCCTTGGCGGATTGCTGAACACCGAATCTTATGCTCATGAACTATCCATGCTGAACACGGATCGCTGGGCGCTGCGTGAAGTGCGCCGTTTGAGCAGGCCACCTCAAGCTGATCCGCGATCTATTGTTATTGTTTTCACAAAAGCGGCTCGTTCAGTCGCTTCTGGGTCAGCATAGCAGGCAAAAATAAAGCAGCGCGCCGGAAACCGGCTGACGCAGCCATCATAAGAGTTGGTGATATTAGAGTAAAGACTCTAGACCGGCTTCGGGTCACGCTCCGACCCGAAGCCGAATCCGGTTCTGATTTACTGCTTTGCGCTTTGAAGCCAGGTATCGTACTCACGTTGCATGATGTACAGCCGAATTTGCTTGGCCTCTTCGCTGCTCAAGCTGTCACCAAAGGCTGCCATGCCATTGGTTTGATAGGCGCCGTGCAACACAATGGCATCCCACGCCTCACGTACCGCATCCGTGCTGTGACGCAGGTCAGGTATCACACCGCCGCCCACTACGCCGACGCCGTGACAAACCGCACAGTATTGTGAATAAATTTTCTCGCCAGCAGCCAAATCCTTTGCCGCAGCGACTACGGGCTCAGGTGTGCGCCCGCTCTCAGCCACAGAGGCCAAGGCTGGCAGTTGCTTATCTCCGCCCAACTTGAATACCAGCATGCGGCTAACGTTACGCACTCCGGTCGCAACTGCAGCGTCACCGCCGATCAGCGCACCAGAACCACCCCAACCGGCCATCAGAGCAACATACTGCTCACCCTTGTGTTCATAGGTCATAGGCGCAGCGATCACCCCGGTTTGTGCATCGAACTTCCATAGGGGCTGGCCCTTGTCAGCACTGTAAGCTTCCAGCTGACCGGCAGAAGTCCCCTGAAAGACCAGGTTACCGCCGGTCACCAGCGTGCCACCATTCCAGTGATTCGGACGCTCAACCCGCCATGCAGCCTCCTGCTTGACAGGGTCCCAGGCTAGCAACGCACCAGACGTATATTCACGCGGCAACTCGGTGATCTCGGATGAACCCGCGGCAGTATTAAAAGCGCGCTTGCGCACAAAGCTGCCGGCCTCGTTGGAGTAAGTACCGGGTATCTCCTGATACGGAATATAAACCAGGCCGGTCAGCGGGCTGAAAGACATCGAATGCCAGTTATGCGCGCCTAGCGGGCTTGGCCACATCACCAGCGTTTCTTTCTGATAACGCGCATCTGCTGTCTCAACCGGACGACCGGTTGCCATATCGACACGTTCAGCCCAGGTCACCTTACCGAATTTCTCTGCTGACAAAAGTTCGCCACTGGCGCGATCGAGCACATAGAAGAAGCCGTTTTTCGGCGCCTGCATGATGACTTGGCGTTCCTTACCGTCAATTTCCAACTCAGCCAGCGTCAGCTGTTGAGTGGCGGTGAAATCCCACGAGTCACCCGGGGTCGTTTGATAATGCCAAACCAGTTTGCCGGTTTCTGGCTTGAGCGCCAGGATCGACGACAGGTACAGGTTATCTCCGCCGCCAGGGCTGCGCACCTCGCGGTTCCAGGGCGAACCATTACCGGTGCCGACATACAGCAGATCCAGATCAGGATCGTAGGCCATGCTGTCCCAAGCGGTGCCACCGCCGCCCAGCGACCAGTCGGTGTCCTTGCTCCAGGTGTCCAGTGCGGCAGTCAGCTCCGGGTGCTCCTGTGGCTGCGCCGGATCACGCGGCACTGTGTAGAAGCGCCAGCGCAACTCACCGGTTGTTGCGTCATAGGCTGAGAAGTAACCCCGTACGCCAAACTCGGCGCCCCCGTTGCCGATCAACACCATATCCTTGAGCACCCGTGGCGCACCGGTGATGGTGTAGGGCTTGCTGTTGTCGGTGGTTTGTTGAGTCCAGACCGGCTTACCGGTTTTTGCATCCAGAGCAATCAAGCGGCCGTCGAGTGTCCCGACGTAGACCTTACCTTCCCAAAGCGCTACGCCACGGTTAACCGCGTCACAGCAAGCATCTCGCCCCTTGGCCTTGTTTACCTCAGGGTCAAAACTCCAAAGAATTTGACCAGTACCAGCATCCACCGCCATCACGCGGCTCCAAGACAGTGAAGTGTAAAGCACACCATCGTGATAAAGCGGTGTGGCTTCCAATCCTCGCTTGTTGTCCAGATCTATCGACCAGGTGAGTCCCAGTTTTTCGACGCTCTCGGTGTTGATCTGCTGCAAAGGGCTGAAGCGCTGTTGCGCCCAGGTACGGTCGTAGCTCAACCATTCTGTGCCGTCAGTCTCTAGCGCCTGCATCGCGGCGGCATCCACCTCGGCAGCCTGTGCGGTAGCCGCCCAGCTAAGGCTGGCCAGGCTCAAGCCGGCCAGACGCAGCAAAGGGCCGATGCCCTTGGTCAAATGAGTCATGGTGTTCTCTTTATTATTTTGCTGTACATGACTCAGATGCTAGCCAGCCACCCCCGCAATAATTACCCCCCTTGTGGGGGGTATGCCGAATGAGGCTTTAGCGAGGGCGTGCTCGACTCAGTTCATTGAAGGGCGCCACATGCGAAATAGCGACTCAGGGCCAGGCTGAAAATAGTCCGCCGGGCCGCCGCCGCGCAGCACAGGTTCAGCTGCCGCAGTATCGTAAATACCGTCTTTGAGCAGCGCCTTGGCAATGTGTACGGCCACCACTTCACCCAATACCAGCCACGTTGGGACTGTGTCGCCATTGGCACCTTGCAACTGCAAAATCTGGGTGACTTTGCACTCGAAGCTGACGGGGCTCTGCGCCACTCGGGGCACCGCAATCCGTCGTGAGGCCACCGGCGTCAGGTTACTCAGTTCAAATTCATCTACTTCCGGCGAGACTGCAGCGCAGCTCTGATTCATGGCCTCGGCCAGCGGCCGAGTAACCAAATTCCAGGCAAACTCGCCAGTCCGCTCAATGTTGTTGAGGCTATCTTTGCGTCCCACACTGGCGAAACCAATGATCGGCGGTGTGTAATTGAAGGCATTGAAAAAGCTGTAAGGCGCCAAGTTCAAGCGACCTTCAGCATCCTGCGAGGAAATCCAGCCGATGGGACGTGGCCCGATAATGGCGTTAAACGGGTCGTGCGGCAGACCATGCCCCTGCGCGGGTTCGTAGTAGTACTGATCGTCAGACATCAAGGTTTCCCGGCGAATAAAACAAGCCGTATTTGTAGCCTATCCAGGTTCATCCGCCAACCACCGAAGTTCATCCTGCAGCGCGCAGGCGAACCCTATAGCAGCCAGAACTGCTCGCTGCTTTTGTCGCAACCACAACAAAACGGAAAAAATAAGCGATTTGGTATCTAACTTGAAACAAAAACAGCACAGGAACAAATTAAAAACATATGACACTTTAATCGACCGACACAAAAAAACGATACTAGTTAGCCATCAAGTTGCGCTCACTTCGATGCCAAAACTAAAAATCAAAACCAAACCCGCCGCACAACTTACAAAACAAAAGCGGACCCACTTCACGAAACCCTGCCACCTCACCCATTCAGGTTAGTTCAATAACACGCGATGAAAGTTAGCGTCCTCACACGGGCAAAGTTCTGCATATTAGAAATTTGCTCATAACACTGAACGAACAACATCAATAACAAGGGAACTACCATGAACGCATCTGCACTCAAGTTGACTGCCCTCGCTCTGGGCATGGCCCTTTCATCCGCAGCACTCGCAACCAACCCAGGTGGCGGCGGCGGTGGCAGCAGCGATCCAACTGGCACTGGCTTCCCCGGCGTAAGCGACTTTGCCGCTACCGGCTCGTTTGCCACCACTGATGGCAGCGCTGGTCTGAGCTGCACCGTATTTCGCCCGAGCACCCTAGGCGCCAATGGCATCAAGCACCCGATCATCGTCTGGGGTAACGGCACCACTGCCTCGCCCAGCACCTACGCGGACCTGCTGGAACACTGGGCAAGCCAAGGCTTTGTGGTGATCGCAGCCAATACCTCTAACGCCGGCACCGGCGAAGAGATGCTTGATTGCCTCGACTATCTCACCACGCAAAACAACCGCAGCAGCGGCACCTATGCCAACAAACTGGACCTGAACCGCGTTGGCACCGCTGGCCATTCACAAGGCGGCGGCGGCACCATCATGGCTGGACAAGATCCGCGCATTAAGGCGACCGCACCCTTCCAGCCTTACACCATTGGCCTGGGCCACAACACCTCCTCGCAAAGCAACCAGAGCGGCCCGATGTTCCTGATGTCCGGCAGCAGCGACACTATTGCCACGCCCAGCCTGAACTCACGGCCAGTCTATAACCGCGCCAACGTGCCGGTATTTTGGGGTGAGCTGGATGGGGCCAGCCACTTTGAACCGGTCGGTAACGCTGGTGATTTCCGTGGCCCGTCTACCGCTTGGTTTCGCTATCACTTGATGGATGACGCTGCGGCTGGCGAGCTGTTCTATGGCAGTAACTGTGATCTCTGCACCGACAACGATTGGGAAGTTCGTCGCAAAGGCATTAACTAAGTTAAAGCTGAAAGCATAACTAAAGCGGAGCACGCTGCATGTGCTCCGCTTTTTTTATAAAAAAACGATCCCCATGCGGGTGATTCCTACAAAAAGATATTACTAATAAATCGCAACAAAACCAGCAACACAAACAAGATCATAAAGTTACAGCGCACTTCCCACGCAACCAGCCTCCCGCCAATAAAACTACAACTTTTTCTGACACCCAAATAGGCGAGTTTATTTAGCAAAAATAATAACTATCGTTCATTTCCAGCGTGCCTTATCCAGTCAACTGGATTGACTCGCCCAGTACAAAAATAATGCATCGATAAAAGGAATACTTCAATGAAAGCACCTGCACTCAAGCTCGCAGCGGTGGCCCTAGGCTTAGCAATTTCTTCTGCCGCATTAGCAACGAATCCCGGCGGTGGCGGTAGTGGTGGCGGCAGCAATCCAACCGGCACCGGCTTCCCCAGCGTTTCCAGCTTCAGCTCTAGCGGCTCTTTTTCCACCACCAGTGGCAGCGCTGGTTTTAGCTGTACCGTGTATCGTCCCAGTACGCTCGGCGCTAACGGACTCAAACATCCCATCATTACCTGGGGTAATGGCACGGGTGCGTCACCCAGCACTTACTCTGCACTGCTGAACCACTGGGCGAGCCAGGGCTTCGTGGTCATCGCTGCTAACACCTCCAACGCCGGCACCGGCCAGGATATGCTCAACTGCGTAGACTATCTGGTAGACCAGAACAACCGTAGCAGCGGCACCTACGCTGGCAAGCTGGACCTCAACCGCATTGGCGCAGCCGGTCACTCGCAGGGCGGCGGCGGCACCATTATGGCCGGCCAGAACTACCGCATCAAAGCCACTGTACCCTTCCAGCCTTACACCATCGGCCTGGGCCACAACAGCTCTTCCCAGAGCAACCAGAACGGCCCTATGTTCCTGATATCTGGCGGCTCCGACACCATTGCCACTCCCACATTGAACTCGCTACCGGTGTATAACCGCGCCAACGTGCCCGTGTTTTGGGGTGAGCGACGCGGTGCGAGCCACTTTGAACCGGTTGGTAATGCCGGCGACTTCCGTGGCCCGTCCACTGCCTGGTTCCGTTACCAGCTGATGGATGATCAGGCAGCCGAAAGCACCTTCTATGGCAGCAACTGTGGTCTGTGTTCCGATCGCAACTGGACTGTTCGCCGCAAAGGTATCAACTGAAATTAAGATGCAAGCGTAATGGAAGCGGAGCAAACCCTGTTTGCTCCGCTTTTTTATACCGGCGCAAAACCCATTCGGGTGAAATTCACCTAATACGGCACTGACCAATAAAGCCCACAATCATCCAGCAATCCAAGCGGATTCATAAGGTTACAGAACATCAGTCAAACCACCTCGCAGTCGCATTCCGCTTCACTTTTTTACAGCCCCCCCGAATAGGCGAGTTTATTCAACAAACAGAATAACTATGGTGGTTCTTCAGCGTGATTGAGCCACGCAACAGGCTTGACCCGCCCAATACAAAAAAAATGCACTGAAAAAGGAATTCCCCAATGAACGCACCTGCAATCAAAATCGCAGCCGTAGCCCTTGGCCTTGCCATCTCTTCTGCCGCCCTGGCAACCAACCCAGGTGGCGGTGGTGGTAGCAGCAATCCAACCGGTACCGGATTCCCTGGCGTGTCTAACTTCAGTTCTGGCGGTTCATTCTCTACCACCAGCGGTAGTGCTGGTTTTAGCTGCACCGTATTTCGCCCCAGCACTCTGGGTGCAAGTGGCCGCAAGCATCCGATCATCGTGTGGGGTAATGGTACTGGCGCGTCACCGACGACCTACCGCTCGCTACTAAACCATTGGGCCAGCCATGGCTTTGTGGTTATCGCGGCCAACACCTCCAACGCCGGTTCCGGTCAGGACATGCTCAATTGCGTCGACTACCTAGTGGACCAGAACAACCGCAGCTCTGGCACCTATGCCGGCAAGCTTGATGTAAACCGCATTGGCGCAGCCGGACATTCGCAAGGCGGCGGCGGAACCATCATGGCTGGTCAAAACAATCGCATTAAAGCGACTGCACCTTTTCAGCCATACACCATCGGTTTAGGTCATCGCAGCTCTTCACAAAGTAATCAAAACGGCCCCATGTTCCTGATGTCCGGCAGCTTCGATACCATCGCCGCACCAACATTGAATGCACTGCCGGTTTATAACCGCGCAAACGTACCAGTATTTTGGGGTGAGCTACGTGGCGCCAGCCACTTCGAACCCATCGGCAACGCCGGTGACTTCCGTGGGCCTTCAACCGCTTGGTTCCGCTATCAGCTGATGGACGACCAAGGTGCCGAAAACACGTTCTACGGCAATAACTGTGATTTGTGCTCCGACCGCAGCTGGACCGTGCGCCGCAAAGGCATCAACTAAGTGGTATCAATACCGGCCTAACATAACAGCCCCGAAAGCAGCAGATCAGCGGCGAACTACCTGTTAGTTCGCCGCTTTTTTATGCCCGCGCCTGTCTCAATGGCGACAGATCAGCACTATTGCCTGTTGTATGCTTGCAGCAAAATAAATCACAGGAGTGCTGCAATGACAGAGCAAGTTAATAAGGTTGCATTAGTTACCGGTGCGGGCAGCGGTATTGGCCGCGCTACCGCTCTGGCCCTGCTGCGCGCGGGGTATCAGGTTGTCATGACCGGGCGCCGCTTGAGCACTCTAAAGACGTCCCTCGAGGATGCAGGTTCTCATGCAAACAATGCTTTGTTGATCGAGTGCGACGTGCGCGACCCTGAGTCAGTTGCTGCACTGTTTACCCAAACGCGAGAACACTTTGGCCGCCTCGATGTGTTGTTCAACAACGCAGGTACCGGCGCGCCGCCAGTGCCACTGGAAGATGTCGCATTCGAACACTGGCGTGCGACCATAGACACCAACCTGACCGGTGCCTTTCTCTGTACCCAGCAGGCTTTCAAACTGATGAAGGCCCAAAGCCCAATGGGCGGCCGTATCATCAACAACGGTTCTATCTCAGCCCACGCGCCACGCCCCAACTCCGCGCCTTACACGGCGTCTAAACACGCTATGACCGGCCTGACCAAATCCACCTCACTCGACGGTCGTAAGTACGACATCGCCTGCGGTCAGATCGACATCGGCAACGCCGCAACTGATATGGCAGCACCCATGCAACGCGGCGTACCGCAAGCCCACGGTGAGATCGCTGTAGAAGCGGTGATGGATGTAGAGCATGTGGCGCAAGCGGTGGTGCAGATGGCCGAGCTACCGCTGGAGAGCAATATTCAGTTCATGACCATCATGGCGACCAAAATGCCGTTTATTGGTCGGGGATAGCCGCTCGACAAACTTGAAGGCAGGGTGATGCCAGCCTGGCGGGTGAGTTAAACCTCTTCGGCCAGCCGGTTATCGCTTTCGCTTCTTTGTCCAACCCCGATACAAATCAGCCTGAAACAAAAAACCTGCTACCAGCCTCCGCAGCTCATCAAGTTAAAAATTGCACAAAGAATGAGCATAAAGTCGTATTTACCCACGAATACCGTCTGATTCACCATCGGGACACTTTCTTTCTTGGTATCGCAATTGTTACCATACTTGACTCATAACAAGAGTCACACTGGCTAGGCAGGTATAAAAATGAGCACGCAACAGACGCCCTTGGCGATGGCACTATCCAAACGCAAGTCCGACGAACGCGCCACTCCGCTTAGCGCTTTTCGCATGGCACGCAGTTGGTGGCTTGAGGGGCGCCGTTTGAACCTATCGCTGCTCGCCGAAGAGCTGGGCATCGGCCGTGCAACACTGATGCGCTGGGTCGGTAACAAGGACCTGCTGATGGGTGAGATTCTCTGGTCGCTGTACAAGCGTATCTATGATGAGGCGATCGCCCGTGCCGATCAAACTCCCGAACTAGACGGTATCGATTACCTGACCCAGATTTACACAGATATCAATATTGCGCTGATCAATGCCAAGCCCATGCATGACTTCCTCCAGGCTGAACCGCAGTGGGGCCTGCAGCTGCTGACCTCCCGCGTATCAGGCCTGCACGAGCGTCTGATGGAAACCTGGCGCAAGATGTTCGACGAGCAGATCAAAGCCGGCAAGATCAATCCTGAGATGGATGCCGAAAGCCTGGCGCTATACATCGTCAAAATCGGTGAAGGTGCGATTTATTGCGACCTGATTTGCGCCCGAAAACCTGACCCAACCCCTGCCGCCACTGCGTTCCGGTTGTTAGTCAACGGTCATCAAGCCTGAGTTAAGCGCGTGTGAGACCTACTGTCGGCGTAGCGGCCAATCGATTTCAAAAGCCGCTCCGCCGAGCCCTTCCGAAGCTTTTACGCCCGCATGCCCGCGGTGCCAATAAGCCACTCGGCGCACGATCGACAGGCCTAAACCATAGCCACCGGACGCTCGTGTGCGGCTATCATCCAATCGCAGAAAAGGCGTAAAGATACGCTCTCGGTAGGCTTCGGGAATGCCCGGACCATCGTCTTCTACTATGATGCGGCAACGCCCGCCCAGCACTCGCGTACTGACTTGCACCCGGCTGGTAGCGTGTCGTGCGGCGTTGCTTACAAGATTAGTTATCGCACGGTGCAAATAACGCTTTTCTGCATCCACCCAGCCTGCCCGCCCGCGTGACCGATCATTGTGCTCAATCCGCACTTGCGGGTTAATCGGCGCCAGCTCCGCCAGCACTTGCTCAACCACAGACGGCACATCCACCGGCTCCAGCACCAGCGCCGGTGCGCCCTGCTCCAGCCGTGCGTAGGTAAGGATTTCATCGACCAGTTTATCGAGCTCGGTCAGGTCGCCGTCCATACTATCCAGATAACGCTTCAGCGCCGCTTCGTTGTCGGCCGTCTCCACCATCTCCAGGCCGAAGCGCAGACGCGCCACGGGCGTGCGCAGCTCGTGAGAGATAGCGCCAATCATCTCTTGCTGAATGTTCATCAACCGTTGCAGGTGTCGCGCCATATCGTTAAAAGCACGCGCCAGACTGCCTACCGAATCGTTACCAATCACCTCGGCACGGGCATCCAGATTGCCGCGGGTAATGTGCAAAGCCGCCGACTCCAGATTCATTAAACGCTGTTCCAACTGCCGCACCAGCAGGTAAATCAACAAGCCGCTGAGGGACAGCGCCAGCAGGCCAGTAATCAGCAACATTTCCGTTGGATAATCCTGCATCTGATAAACCGGACCCATGCTCAACAGCCACTCGGTATCAGGGATCTTCATATACATCATGACCGAGTTGCCTTCCGGGCCTAAACTCAGCACTGTGTCAAACTCGTCTAGCCTGCGAAGCTGGTCGGCATCCAGGTCGGCCTCGCCCAGCCGGGTCAAGCGCAGCGGATAACCGAAGCCTTTGTCACGCCTTAACTCAGACAACCAGCGCGGCATCTCGGAGTCCGGATGGCGCACCAGTTCATCAGCGATCAGAAACAGGGTGGCGCGGCCCAACTGTTCAGATATACGTTGAATGTCGGCGGTCAACACCACCTCGTCCGCCAGATCAACCAGACTAAACACCCGCACATCCCCTGGCCCCCTTGCCCGTACCATCACGCGGCCGCGAATCAACCGCGACCAGCTACTGGCTTCCATGCCCAAGGAATCAAGGGAGTTAAGCTCCAACGGCACGCCGATTAGCCGCGACCACACCGCCAGCGCTTTTTGGCGCTCGGCGGTATCCATAGGTTCAAGGTTGTCGGCCATCAGGCGGAAAGTGCCGGTGGCCATGCGCTCGCGGTAATCCTCTGCGCGCACATCGTTGACCATACGAATGCTGATCAAGGCCAGGCAAGATACGGCAATCAACACCAACAACATGCCGCCATAAATGCGGATAAAAATGGAGTTCACTGCTGATCTGGGCCCGGTGCGACGAACAGGTAACCCTTACTACGGACCGTTTTGATGATGCGCGGTATGTCGGGATCGTCGCCAATCTTGGGTCTGATGCGCGAGATGCGTACATCAATGGAGCGATCCTGGCCGTCGTACTCAATGCCGCGCAGCGAGGTAAAGATTTCTTCTCGGCTGAGGATGCGGCCGGCATTGCTGGCCAGCAGCCAGAGCAAGTCAAACTCGGCGCCAGTCAGCTCGATCAGGTTATTGCTCAGCCAGGCTTCGCGCCGATCATTATCGATCAGCAGGTTGCCAAAGTTCAGCCTTGGCGTGGCGCCATTGGCTTCAGGCTCGACGGAACGGCGCAGCAAGGCACGAATACGCGCGAGCAACACCTGCGGGCGCACCGGCTTGGTGACGTAGTCATCCGCGCCCAGCTCCAGGCCGTGAATATGGTCCTGGTCTTCGCTACGGGCCGTCAACATAAGAATCGGCCGCGCAAAGCCCGCATCGCGCACCCGTTGGCAAATGGACAAACCATCTTCACCCGGCAGCATCAGATCGAGTACTACCAATGCCGGTTGCGTATCCAGAATACGCTGAACTGCCGAGCCGCCATCTGCTTCATGCTCGACCGAAAGCCCCTGCTGCTGCAGGAAATCACTGATCAGGCCCGCCAGTTTTTGATCGTCTTCGACAATCAAAATAGTGCCACTATCTATTTCCATCCCACCACCTTGCCATGACTACTGACCGCAATTGGTGCGCGATTGTAACACTGGCGAGACAGCACCGGGGCAACCTACAGACAGCAGTCCTGCAACAGTATTTTGCGACCATCAAGCCGCAACCTGTGGCATAGCTCACATAAATCACAACATCTAGTGATTTGGCTTAGAACCCTGCAGGCAGCGCTCTGACTCGTTGCGCAAGCGGGTCAACCCTTTACGCAAAAAAAACAGTTAGAAAATCGGCTTGCCACATATCGGAATGCACACTATCTTGTGCCAATACCGTTTCACGCAACCATATGTATGGTTATGACTCACAGCAACCAAGCTTGCGTCAAGCGCTGAAATCATGCCGTATTTGGGTGTTGCAAGGCCAAGTCATGCTGACAAGCCTTCAGAAGCATCTACTACATATTGTGTTAGTGACGACAAAGGAGCCAGTCATGCACGTTTCATCCTCATCCAGCGCCACCCTCGCCACCCCCGTGCATGCAGAGGGCGATCACCAGAACGACCTGAACATGAGCGCCCCGGGCCAACTCCGCGTTATCAAGCGTAACGGTACGCTAGTCCCCTATACCGACGACAAAATCCGCATAGCCATGACCAAGGCGTTTCTAGCCGTGGAAGGCGCTGAGGCAACGGCCTCCTCGCGCATTCGCCAGACCGTCGATGAAATGACCGACACCATCAGCGCCATCTTTAAGCGCCGCCTGCCCTCCGGCGGCACCCTGCACATCGAAGAGATTCAAGATCAGGTCGAGCTGGCACTGATGCGCTCAGGCGAGCAGAAGATCGCCCGTAGCTACGTACTCTACCGTGATGAGCACGCCCGCCAGCGCCAAGAGCGCCAAGCCACCGCACCGGCAGATGCCCACCCCAGTATTCGAGTCACATTGTCCGACGGCACCCGCCAACCACTCGACCTGGGCCGTCTGCGCACTGTGATTAAAGAAGCTTGCGCTGGGCTGGCTGAAGTAGACGCCAATCACATTGAGCAAGAAACCCTGAAGAACCTCTACGACGGTGTGACCCAGCTCGACGTCAACACCGCCATGGTCATGACCGCCCGCACCCTGGTTGAACGCGAGCCTAACTACAGCCAGGTTACTGCCCGCCTGCTGCTCGACAACCTGCGTGCAGAAGCCTTGGGACATCTGGGCGTGGCCACCAGCGCTACCCACAGCGACATGGCCGAGCTGTATGCCAAAACCCTTCCGGTCTACATCAAAGCTGGCATCGGTTACGAACTGCTCGACGCCAAGCTCGGTGACTACGACCTGGAAGCTCTGGGCGCAGCTATCGATCATAACCGTGACCAGCTATTCGGTTATCTCGGCCTGCAGACCCTGTACGACCGTTACTTCCTGCACCATGAAGGCACACGCCTTGAGCTGCCGCAGATCTTCTTCATGCGCGTTGCCATGGGCCTCGCGATTGAAGAGCAGGACAGAACCGCGCGCACCATCGAGTTTTACAACCTGATCTCCAGCTTTGACTACATGGCCTCCACGCCCACCTTGTTCAACGCCGGCACCCTGCGTCCGCAACTCTCTAGCTGCTACCTGACCACAGTGCCCGACAATCTGTCAGGCATTTATCACGCGATCCACGACAACGCCATGCTGTCGAAATTTGCCGGCGGTCTGGGCAACGACTGGACGCCAGTGCGCGCCATGGGTGCCTACATCAAAGGTACTAACGGTCAGTCGCAAGGTGTCGTGCCCTTCCTTAAGGTAGTCAACGACACCGCGGTTGCGGTAAACCAGGGCGGCAAGCGCAAGGGCGCAGTGTGCGGTTATCTGGAAACCTGGCACCTGGATATCGAAGAGTTTCTGGAACTGCGCAAAAACACCGGTGACGACCGTCGCCGCACGCACGACATGAACACTGCCAACTGGATTCCTGACCTGTTCATGAAGCGTGTATTTGAGGACGGTCAGTGGACCCTGTTCTCGCCATCCGACGTACCCGATCTGCACGACCTGACCGGCAAGGCCTTCGAAGAGCGTTACGAGTACTACGAAGCGCTGATCGAGTACGGCAAAATCAAGCTGCACAAAACCATTAAAGCTGCCGACCTATGGCGCAAGATGCTCAGCATGTTGTTTGAAACCGGCCACCCTTGGCTGACCTTCAAAGACGCCTGCAACCTGCGCAGCCCGCAGCAGCACGCCGGTGTGGTTCACAGCTCCAACCTGTGCACCGAGATCACCTTGAACACGTCTGCCGACGAGATCGCCGTGTGTAACCTGGGTTCGATCAACCTGGTGCATCACATCACCGACGGCAAGCTGGATAACGCCAAGCTGGAGCGCACCGTAAACACTGCCGTGCGGATGCTCGATAACGTTATCGACATCAACTACTACTCCGTACCGCAGGCCAAGAACTCCAACCTCAAGCACCGCCCGGTTGGGCTTGGCATCATGGGCTTTCAGGATGCCCTGTACCTGCAGCACATCGCCTATGGCTCGAACGAGGCCGTCGCCTTCGCCGACCAGTCGATGGAAGCCATCAGTTACTACGCCATCCAGGCATCCTGTGACCTGGCGGACGAGCGCGGCAGCTACTCCAGCTTTGAAGGCTCGCTCTGGTCCAAAGGCATCCTGCCCTATGACTCGCTCGACATCCTCACCGAGCAACGCGGCGCCAAATACATTGAAGTGGACCGCAGCACCACGCTGGACTGGGAGCCGGTCCGTGCGCGTGCCAAGAAAGGCATCCGTAACTCCAACATCATGGCCATCGCCCCGACCGCGACCATCGCTAACATCACCGGCGTATCACAGTCGATCGAACCCACGTACCAGAATCTGTACGTTAAATCGAACCTGTCTGGCGAGTTCACCGTGATCAACCCCTATCTGGTTCGCGACCTGAAAGCCCGTGACCTGTGGGACCCGGTCATGGTTAACGACCTCAAGTACTACGATGGCTCGGTACAACAGATCGACCGCATCCCGGATGACCTCAAAGCCATGTACGCCACTGCCTTTGAAGTGGAAACCAAGTGGATCGTCGAAGCCGCTAGTCGCCGCCAAAAGTGGATCGACCAAGCGCAGTCACTCAACCTGTACATTGCCGGCGCCAGCGGCAAGAAGCTGGACGTGACTTACCGCATGGCTTGGTACCGTGGCCTGAAAACCACTTATTACCTCCGCGCCCTGGCCGCTACCAGCACCGAGAAGTCGACCGTCACCACTGGCAAGTTGAACGCCGTGTCCAGTGGCAATACGCCTACCGCCGCTGCACCGGCTGGTCCTGCTCCAGTGCCAAAGGCGTGTGCGATTGATGAGCCCGATTGCGAGGCTTGCCAATAAGCGCACGTATCTGAACGGCGCGCGCGTTGTTGCCGAGCTAGCCGAACCCGGTCACGTACATCAGTACGCTCCCGGATTCGGCCAGCCCGGCGCCTAGCGCTCACTCGCTCAGCTACGCGCTCCGGCCGTAGAAAAAACAACATCATTCCCGCCAGGCGGGAATCAAGCCGAACCAATAGCGGCTCCGTGCTGACGACAACATCGCTCGGGCCGCCACACCAAACTACTTTCAGCTTCAAGCTTCAAGCTTCAAGCTGGCGACCAAAGGGAGCCACCCCATGTTGAACTGGGACGAATTCGATAGCGAAGACACCACCACCGCACCTGCCCCGGCAGCCGCTACCAAAGCAGCGCCTACGCAGGCAGACCGCGAGCAAGAACAACAGGTAGCCGCCTCCATCGAACAAGCACGTAACGTAGATGATGCGGACTCCGCCGCCATCGCCCGCGCCAAGGCTGCGCTCGATAGTCTGGATGTAGAAGAAGGCCTGGAAGAGCTGGAAGGTTCTGCCGCACGCGTCAACGTAGACGCCAAGCAGATGATCAACTGCCGCGCCGACCTCAACCAGCTGGTGCCATTCAAATACGAATGGGCCTGGCAGAAGTACCTCGACGGCTGCTCTAACCACTGGATGCCGCAAGAGGTCAACATGACTGCCGACATCGCCCTGTGGAAGAGCAACGACGGCCTCACCGAAGACGAGCGCCGCATCGTCAAGCGCAACCTGGGCTTCTTCTCCACCGCCGATTCGCTGGTCGCCAACAACCTGGTACTGGCTGTTTACCGCCTGATCACCAACCCCGAGTGCCGCCAGTACATTCTGCGCCAGGCGTTTGAAGAAGCCATCCACACCCACGCCTACCAGTACTGCATCGAGTCACTGGGCATGGATGAAGGCGAGATCTTCAACATGTACCACGAGATTCCCAGCGTCGCGAAAAAAGCCGCCTGGGGCCTTAAGTACACCCGCTCGATCTCTGACCCGACCTTCAACACCGGCACCGTCGAGACCGACAAAGAATTGCTACGCAACCTGATCGCCTACTACTGCGTACTGGAAGGTGTGTTCTTCTACTGCGGCTTCACCCAGATTCTCTCCATGGGCCGCCGCAACAAACTGACCGGCGTGGCTGAGCAGTTCCAGTACATCCTGCGTGACGAATCCATGCACCTGAACTTCGGCATCGACGTGATCAACCAGATCAAGATCGAAAACCCACACCTCTGGGATGCCGCCATGAAGGACGAAGCTACGCAGATGATCCTGCAAGGCACCCAGCTGGAAATCGAATACGCCCGCGACACCATGCCCCGAGGCGTACTCGGCATGAACGCCGCGATGATGGAAGACTACCTAAAGTTCATCGCCAACCGCCGCCTGACCCAGATCGGCCTAAAGGAAGAGTACCCAGGTACGAGCAACCCCTTCCCATGGATGAGCGAAATCATGGACTTGAAGAAAGAGAAGAACTTCTTTGAGACGCGAGTGATTGAGTATCAGACTGGTGGGGCCCTGAGCTGGGATTGAACCTGCTCACTTGATCGTTCCCACGCTCCGCGTGGGAATGCATCCCTGGACGCTCTGCGTCCACCCAAGGCGCCATTGCAAGATTAGCCCTATAGCGAAGCAGAGCATCACCCGACGGGTTCCCACGCAGAGCGTGGGAACCATCACGATCGGCAAAACCACAAAGCGCTCGGATTTGCGCTCTGATCGTTGATCGTTGCCACGCTCTGCGTGGGAACGCAGCCCCGGACGCTCTGCGTCAAGACCCAGGATAGCGAGTGCGCAAGATCCGTGGCATCACCAGCTAACTCCGACTAGACTCTCCCAAAAAAAGCACAGCAATTCGGCTACGCCAAGAGCCGTACAACCCCGCCGACCGATTCACGGAAGAATCCCATGGGCCGCAGCCGCTACTTCATTACCGAGCCTGAAAAGCCGCATTTTCTTACCTGCACGGTAGTGGAATGGCTACCGCTATTCACCCGCCCTGCCCTGGTCGAGATCCTGTTCGACTGCTGGCGTTACCAGCAGGCCAACCAGAACCCCAAGCTCTACGGCTACGTGGTGCTGGAAAACCATCTGCACTATGTGGCCCAGGCGCCTGATCTAGCCAAATGCGTCAGCAGCTTCAAGTCCTATACGGCGCGCCAAATGCTGAATCACCTGACGCAGCGCGGCGCTCACTCTACTCTGGAGCGCCTCAGCTTCGCCAAACGAGCGCACAAGCAGGATCGCGATTATCAGTTTTGGCAGGAAGGCAGCCATGCGGAACTGGTGTGCAGTACCGAGGTAGTGCGGCAAAAGCTGGACTACATTCACCTGAACCCAGTCAAGCGTGGTTATGTGGATCGTCCTGAACATTGGCGCTATTCCAGCGCGCGGAACTACGAAGGGCAGCCCGGGCTAATCGAGATTGACCGCTGGGAGTGAGGTGACGCGGAGCGTCTAGGGCTGCATTCCCACGCGGAGCGTGGGAACGATGAATCACTACACCAGCTTTAATCAGCTTCAACGCCGTCGTCTTTCTCACTACGGTTAATAATTGCCGCTCCCACCAAATCCCCAGTGACATTCAACGCAGTTGCGCCCATCCCCACCAGCGCATCGATGGCTGCGAGTAGAGCGACGGTTTCAATTGGCAGTCCCACTTGGGCGAAGACGGTGGCGATCATGATGATGCCAGCGCCGGGAACGCCAGCCGTGCCTATGGTTGCTAGGGTTCCGACAATTACAATTTGCACCATTTGCATCAGGTCCAGCGGCACGCCTATTACGTTGGCGGCAAAGACGGCTGATATTGCGATTCTGATGGCAGCGCCATCCATGTTAATCGTTGCGCCCAAGGGCAGCATGAAACTGGATACGCGGTGAGACAGCCCCATGCTGCTGGCGGCATTCATGGTGATGGGCAAGGTGCCGGAGCTGCTTTGAGTGGCGAATGCGGTGATCATTGGCGTTCTTGCGTGGCGGATGAAGTTGCCGACTTTGACGCCCGATACCAGCATGGCTACAACGTATAAACCCGCGTGCACGAACAAGGCGATATACAGTACCAAAACCATCCCCGCCAGCGACGTGATGGTGTCGGTGCCCTGCTTGGCGACGGTGCCGGCCACGATAGCAAATATGCCGATAGGCAAGTAATGCAGCACGCCACGCATGATCATCATGGTCGCTTCGTTAAGCCCTTCCACGACCGTCAGTACCTGTTTGGCTGCCTTGCCATAAACTGGTGATTCACGCAGTTTCAGCAGGGCGATGCCAAAGGTCACGGCGGTAAATATGATGCCGAGCATGTTCATCTGCACAAAGGCGGCAAACAAATTGTCAGGCACGATACTGAGCATCACCTGCACAATACTCGCCTGATTCTTTACCTCGACTACGGCCTCACTATCGATCTCCATACCGGTGCCCGGCGCTAATACAGTCGCCACGGCAATGCCGACGATCATGGCAATGGCGGTTGAGAGTAGATACCAAACTATAGTTTTTCTGCCCAGGCGCCCCACCCCACCAACATCCCCTTGGTTTACACCCATGATTAGGGTGAATAGCACGATGGGGACAATCAAAAATTTCAGCAACCTCAAAAGAAGCTCGCCTAGAGGAGCAAACAAATCTACGACCGATTGACTGGCGAATAGACCAACACCAATGCCTACTAGCAAGGCAATGGTGATGCGAAGTATCAGAGATGATTCTGTGTATTTTTTGAACAACACTTGCATAAAATTCTCTCTGAATTAAATGAGGTACTCAACGGGCGCGCCCGCTGTAATAAAGGTTAGATGAGAGCGCACAGCCCCATTCAAATATTACTCTGACGACGCTGCGTCATACTTTTGGCCCTGCGGCATCCTGCTTGCTTAATTTCAGCCATTGCCCGAGCCTGGAATTAGGGTTGCGACTCACAGACCAAGGCAACCACACCATGACGGACAGCATCACCAGTGCGGCTATTACAGTAAGTGCCGGATGCAATGTAAAGGTATTGCCTAGGCCGGCGAACACCATTGTCATGGGTAGCATGCCTACCAGAGTCGCGAGAGCAAAACGCCAGGTATGAATAGCGGTAACGCCTGCGGCGTAGCTGATCAAAGCGAACGAGAAGATCGGTACGAGCCGAGTCAGAAAAATCGTGATGGTCAAAAAGCGTTGTGAGCCGTTACGCGCCAATATGGGGTTATCCGGAAAGTATTTGCAGACCGCTTCACGCCCAAGAAGCCGTGCAATCCAGAATGCAGCGAGAGCCCCAATCAGAGCGCCCGTAGCGGCAATCGCCGTGCCCATGGCCACGCCAAAGGCCAAGCCTGCAGTCGCGCTCACCGGTAGCGTAGGTATGGGCCCAACCACAACGGCGATCACCATCAGCAGCATGAGCAATAACGGCCCGACAGCGCCCTGACTGGTAAGCCACTCAGCCAGCATCTCTGGCGCGAGACTCGCGGGCATACCAAGCACCTGCAACAACCACCAGGCACTCGCTAGCGCAGCAGCGACAAGCATGGCGACGACGACCTTCAATGACACTCCGCAACCTCCGGGTAAAAGAACCTATGCATAGCGATGGCGGCACGCATCCGCTGCAGTGTTATCTTGCCACTCAGCACAACTCGGCTCTCGTGTTCGGAATGCATGTCATGCGTGAGGATTCTAACCCGGTAATCAGAGCATCACACGCCTAGCACTGCTGCGTGAAGAAAAAAGCACCCCATGATAAGACTGATCCGGTTAGAGGGGCTAAGGAACCGCGGGTGATTCGGGTAGTCAGAAAAATACGACTCATCCATGCAATGTAAGGTGAAAATATGACTCAGCAAGCGAAAGTCGGTCAGCCACTCCCCAGTGTCACAGTAAAAACCCTCGATAATCAGACTGTCCAACTCGGGCAGCAAGACAGCGCCAAATGGCAGCTAGTTGTGGTCTATAGAGGCCTGCATTGCCCTATCTGCAAGACCTATCTAAGCCAGATAGAAGAAATGAAAAGCGAATTCGATGAGATGAACGTGGATGTGCTTGCCATCTCCACAGACCCCGAAGCCAAGGCCAAAAAATTCCGCGATGATAATGGTCTGAGCATGACCATTGGCTACGACTTGTCGATCAGCGATGCCCGCGCACTGGGCTTGTTTATTTCCGATCCACTGAGCAGCGCGGAAACAGATCAACCCTTTGCCGAGCCCGGCACTTATCTGATTCGCCCGGACCGCAAGCTGCATATCATGGACGTCTCCAATGCGCCCTTCTCGCGGCCCGACCTGAAAATGCTTAAATCCGGTATCGCATTTGTACAGAAGAAGGATTACCCGATTCGCGGCGAGGGTTGAACCGCGGTGCCGTCGCTAGGGTTATAACTTCAACTTGCGGCGTCCCTGATCAAGGGCTGCCGCCAGTTGCGGCCGCCCTTGCTGCAGGTCTGCCGGGTCGGGCTGTGAGTTAGAAGTGGAGCGAGGGCTATACTGGTCATAATCGTTCAGTAAGACTCATTTCTGAACATCGCCCAGACCACTAGGCACAATACGTGAAACGCTTTACTACTGCGGCAACGCTTCTCTGTTTATTGTTCAGCAGTCTCGCCTCGGCCGAGCAATATCAGGTTGTTACCGAAGAGTGGGCTCCTTACAACTATATGGAAGACGGCCAGCTCACCGGCATGACCACCGAGATCGTTCGGGCCATCATGCAACTGACCGGTGATGACTTTGATGTGACGCTGCTGCCCAGCATGCGCAGCTCCCGCGCGCTGAATACTCACCCAAAAACCATTATGTACTCGATGTTTCGCACCCAGGAGCGCGAGCATTTATACAAATGGGTCGGCCCCATCGTAGAAGAATCCATACATCCGTATCAGCTGGCCAATACGCTCCAGCCGATCAATACCCTTGAGCAACTACTGCGCGCTCCCCAGATCACCACGCGCCATGCCGGCCTCATACCGGAGTTGCTCACGTCGCTGGGCTTTCGCAACCTGGACAAAAGCGCGACCGGGAACCTGCAGCTTTATCGAATGCTGCTGGCCGGACGTACGAGTATCATCATCGGCGACACCGCAGCGGGCGTGGCTTACTACAGCCGCCAGTTAAATATTGCTCCAGGCACGCTGCGCCAAATCCCTATTGAGACGTATCGCTCAACGCTCTACATAGCCTTCAGCCGCGACTGTGACGATACCTTGGTAGACGCTTGGGCCAACGCTTTAGAACGGCTGCGTCATTCGGGTGAATTGCAGAAAATTCAGCAACGCTACGAACGCCCCGTCGGTTAATCGGAAGCGACCCCAGCGTAGCTCGCTATCCGTGTTTATATCTTCAGGCAGGCAAAGAGCGCATTCCCCGACACGCCATCCCAAGGCAATAACCGCTCGTAATCATGCTCCAGCACCTGTACCTCAAAATACGGCTTAAGCAGCTCAAACAACTCATCAAACCCTACTGCCACCATAGGGTGCTCGTCGCGCCATACTTGCTTTTCATCGTCCGTGGTTTTTTCAATATGCAGTTTTAACGACTGCTGCTCGCCTTCACCGCGGTAATGCCAACCAGAGCTAAAGCTAAACACGGATTCAGCGTGCTTTACGTTGTGTGACACCCAAGAACCGTTATCAATATGCTGCTTATCCACCGCGTTGAAACAGAAAAGCCCGCCCGTAACCAGTGCAGTGTGCACGCTTGTGATGCAAGCCCGAAGCCGTTCGACATTAGCGCTGTAGTGGATGGAATAGAGAAAGCAGCTAATTAGATCAAGCGGTTGGCTTACCTTGAAACCACACATATCCTGCAGCGAAAACTGTGCTTCCGGGCAGCGCATTAACGCTCGGTCCAGCATGGGTTGGTTGATGTCCAGCCCGCTGCTTTGATATCCGGCATCGAGAAAGTGCCGAATATGTGGCCCTGTCCCACAGGCCAGATCAAGATGCCTGTTGCCACCGTTCCCCAATAGCTGATGAAGGCGCTGAACACAGCGGCTTTGCGCGCTGTAATCGATATCAGCACACATCAAATCGTAGTAGCCGGACAGGTCGGTATAAATGGCGTTCGAGGACATGGTAGCTTGCTGGTGAGCGAAGGGGCGCGAATAATATACCGGCCTCACGAAATTCGCTCGTTAATCCGCCGACACACGATCATTTGTGCACAGGCCTTGCATGACGAAAAGTCTAAAGCTTTTCTCCAGAGCGATGAACGCGGTATTTACGCAGGTAAACGGCATCACTGAACCCGGCCGTAGACTGCTAGACTCTGTGTATCGTTATCAAGCCCCTGTGAGTGACGAATTTGTCTGTAGCCTCTCACCGTCTACCCCTCGCTCTGCGCCGCAGCTTGATTACTGTCGTTCTGTTTATGGCTTGCCTACCCAGCCTGACTATGGCTGCCTGCGAGAAAACCCTGCGCTGGGATGACGATCCGCCGCTCAGCATGCAATTGGCTGATGGCGCCATAGGCGGGATTTATGTAGACGTTAACCGTGCAGCACTGGAGCGTTTGGGCTGCCAGGTGACACTGCGCAAACTGCCTTGGGCACGTGCCCTCAAGGAGCTTGAACTAGGCCGTCTGGATGTATTGCCAGGCGCCTTCCGACGACCCGAACGTGAGGTCTATGCCTACTTCTCAGGCGAAGTATTGCCACCATCTCGCAACCTGCTCTTCGTGCACAAAGAGGCTTTTGAGCGCTGGCCGGTTGCGCGCCTGATTGAGTTACAACGCATCCCCTTTCGCCTGGGAGCGCAGATCAATGTGCACTACGGGCCAGCCTATGAGCAGTTGATGAGTGACCCGCTTTTTGCCGACCGAGTAGCGCTGGTCGCCACCCGCGCCAACCTCTGGAGCATGATCGACAAACGACGCATCGACGGAGCCATCGCCGATGAACACACCGGCGCTTATGAGATCAACCAATTGGGTCTGAGCGAGCAGATCAAAGCCACCAGCGTGGTGGTGTCTAATACAGCTGCCGAAGTCGCCTTCAGCAAACGCTCCAATACCCCAGAGTTTGTTCAGACTTACGCCCAAGCGTTACAAGCATTGGTAGCCGATGGCAGCTATGAGCACATTGTGCGGCGCTATATTACGCCGTGAGCGGGTGTAGCTTTATCGCAGAGTGCAGATGAATTGTGGCATTGGCCAAGGTCACCGGTTGGGTGATTGAACCAGCAGCTGATGAATAAACAGAGTAGAGGGAATGCTAAAGCGGGTGGCGGGGTTAGCCATGGCGAAAGTACTCCGCCATGGCCTCTTGTCTTACTATTCCGGGGTGCAGGCTGGTAAGCCCAAGCGCTGACCCACAGTGAAGTTACAGCCGTAGTTTGCATTCGCTACGGTAGCTGGATTCAACACATCATCGCCGGCTGGCTTGATGTCTTCGTTGACCCACTTCAGCCAGTCATTGATCGCTGCCTTATATTCGCCAGCAGAGAAGTCGCAGTGGCTGGTTGCACGTATCGCGCGCTGCACCAGCATATCGGCATTGCCATTCTCTTCCGCGCGTTCACGGTAGAGCTGCTGATGACGGAACGGCACATAGAAGTCACCCAGAGTATGCATGGTCAACACCGGTACATCGAAGTCACCGTTGACTAGCGGAATCCAGCGCACTCCATCCTCGCGCAGCGGGTTTGCTTCCGGATCGGCAGTAATCCTGGAAACAGCTTCATTGAACTCGATTTCTTCGGCAGTAGGCTCCGAACCGTTCGTCCATCGGTAAACCGTGTTCTGGTTATCGTAAATATGCTTAATCAGGATGCCATTGATATCCCCAGCCGAACCACCTGTTCCCAACACCACGTCCTGCCAGAAAGTGGAAAAGCCTTGCTTAAAAATCGGCCGTTCGCCGCCGGTTAGGTTTTTAGCTATGTCGACTAGACGCTGACCCTCAACACCCTTGGGCGAGGACCAATTCACTCCACCGCCCAGGTTCTGATTAAACAACGCATTCACCATAGGACCTGGACGGGCCAGGAGGGAGATTTGCCCGTAGTTTTGAAAATCGCCAACTAGATCCTGGAACGTAGAGTAGTCCTCATCGCCATAGCCAGACAGCTGCATCATCACCCGGGTGTAGTCACCCAGCCACTGGAACTCGTTCTGCTCAGACTGGCAAACAGGCGCGGCGCCAGCGTAATTAACTTTGAATTGGGTGCGTTCGATATTTTCCCGATCCACCGCTGCTGCGGCGATATGACCACCCAGGGACTCACCCGAAATCAGGTACTGACTGGGCGGAGCCGAAGCCACTCTCTCGCCATGATCCCGCTCGATATACTCGACCAGGTTCAGCGCTAGTTTGTTGGTATCTTCCAGGCCGGCACGGGCGTCGTACCAGTTGGCGGAGTAGGATGACGCAGCCCACGCGTAGCCAGCATCGATTACGGCATCTCGCCAAGCAGCAGACGGCGTCTGAAGTTTTACCTCAAGAACATCTCCACCATAGCCGTGAGTCCACATTATGAGACCTTTTCCGTCCCAATCATCCGGCACTTCAGCTACGTAAAGCGCATCGCCTTGCAGGCCATCATATTTGCCGTAATAGCGCGTGGTAGTAGCGAGTTTGACCAGATCTAGCTCAGGCAGCGCTTGGGTATAAAAAGCGCGCTTATCCTGCTCACGGGTTACCGCCGGCGCTTCTGGCTCTGCGGCAGGTGCATCATCCCCTCCGCCACCTCCACCACTCAAACAACCGCTGAGCATAATCGCGGATAAAGCCATGGGCACAGCAGACCGGTACCAATGATGTGTTGGCAACATAAACCTCCAATGTTCTGTTCTTATGATTTTTATTATTGAGCCTGAGCCCAACGCGCTCGTTCTGCGCGTGCCGAGAATAATGAAGTTTCCAGAAAAATGCCGCATCATCATCAAAATTGATATGGTCTCCCATGCGCAAGCGATTATCTGGCTGCGAAGCGGCTGGGGAGGCTCTACCAAACACGCTGGTCAGTAGCTTGCCTATACCGCGTGGAATGGAAAATAATCATGGCCGAGGGGCTATCTGCACATTAGCGTGATGAACGTCAGCGTTAGGCCGGTGCGCGTTCCTAGACGACTCAACCATGGGTTCCGAATGAATTCGCTCACGAATACCTCTAAAGTGCGGTTGATAGAATACTCAGGAGAAAAGCATGAATACGGCATCCAGTCGCGGCGCCCAGATTCGCGAAGCATTACAGGTGAATCCTGACCTAAAAGGCACAACCGAGATCCAGCGTGAGATCGAGCGACGCGTCGACTTTATCAAGGCGACTGTGCAAGCCTCGCATACCCGGGCGTTAGTGCTAGGCATCAGCGGCGGTGTGGACTCAACAACCGCGGGCCGGCTATGCCAAATGGCGGTTGAATCGCTACGCCAGGATGGCTATGAAGCCAGCTTCTACGCCATGCGCTTGCCCTATGACGTGCAGGCGGACGAAGCAGATGCACAAACAGCGCTGGATTTTATTAAACCGGATCATTTACGCACGGTAGACATCAAGGGCGCAGTGGATGGAATGATGGCGTGTTTTACCGAAGAGCAGGCTGAAGCCGGCAAACGCGACTTCGTCAAAGGCAACGTCAAAGCGCGTGCCCGCATGGTCGCGCAATATACCTTGGCCAATTTCTTCAATGGATTGGTCGTGGGTACCGATCATGCCGCTGAGGCAGTCATGGGTTTTTTCACCAAATTTGGCGACGGCGCTTGCGATCTGGCCCCGCTGACCGGGCTGACCAAAAGCCAGGTGCGGCTAATTGCGTCGGAGCTGAATGCGCCGGAGCAACTGGTGCACAAAGTACCTACCGCCGATCTTGAAGAGCTAAAGCCTGGCCGCCCGGATGAAGACGCTTACGGACTCAGTTATGAACAAATCGATGCCTTCCTGCTGGGCGAGCCCCTCGATGAGGACGCCGCCCAACGGATCATTGAGCGTTACGATGCCACAGAGCACAAGCGTCAGGTGCCTTTAGCACCTTGAGCCGCATTCGCTAACAGATGACGCCCTAGTGCTGGTGCTGAACTTCACGCAATGGGCAGGGCGTCACCCCACCTCCTTGCACGCAAAAATGTAATCGCCTCGAAGATTACTGCCCCGCTGCCCTGCCCCGTGCGGAGTGCAACTTCCTATAGCTATCGACTAGGCGCTGATGACGGTCAAGACCTTCGAGCTTCATGCTGGTAGGTGTTAAGCCAAAGAAACGCACGCTGCCATCGACTGAGCCCAATACGGCGTCCATGCGCTCATCGCCAAACATGCGCCGGAAATTGGCCTGGTAATCCTCCAGTTCCAACTCATCGTCCAGCAGCACCTCCAGCACCACATTCAAGGCCTGATAGAACAACCCGCGCTCGACGGTGTTGTCGTTAAACTGCAGGAAGGTTTCGACCAGTTCTCTGGCTTCTTCAAACTGCTGCAGGGCGACGTAAATCAGCAGTTTCAGCTCTAGAATCGTTAACTGCCCCCACGCGGTATTGTCGTCAAACTCAATGCCAATCAGGGTGGTTATATCGGTGTAATCATCCAGCTCGCTTTCTTCCAGCCGCTCAACCAAAGCTTGCAGCTCGTCTTCGCCCAAGCTGTGCAGGTTCAAAATGTCAGCACGGAAAAACAACGCTTTGTTGGTGTTATCCCAAATCAAATCATCGACCGGGTAAATCTCTGAATACCCCGGCACCAGTATGCGGCAGGCGGTGGCGCCCAGGTCGTCGTACACGGCCATGTACGCTTCTTTGCCAAGGTCTGCGAGTATGCCAAACAGAGTGGCGGCTTCATCCGCATTGGAACTTTCGCCTTCGCCGGAAAAGTCCCATTCCACAAACTCGTAATCCGCCTTGGCACTAAAGAAGCGCCACGACACCACACCGCTGGAATCGATAAAGTGCTCAACAAAGTTGTTTGGCTCGGTCACTGCCTGGCCTTCAAAGGTAGGCCTAGGCAAGTCGTTCAAGCCTTCGAAGCTGCGGCCCTGTAGCAGCTCGGTAAGGCTGCGCTCCAGCGCTACTTCAAAACTGGGGTGCGCTCCAAAGGAGGCAAACACCCCGCCAGTACGCGGGTTCATCAAGGTCACGCACATGACCGGGAATTCACCACCCAGCGAGGCATCCTTTACCAGCACCGGAAAGCCCTGCTCTTCCAGCCCCTGAATACCGGCCAAGATGCCGGGATACTTGGCTAACACCTCTTGCGGCACATCTGGCAACGCCAGTTCGCCCTCTAGAATCTCGCGTTTGACCGCACGCTCAAAGATTTCTGACAGACACTGCACTTGCGCCTCAGCCAGCGTATTGCCGGCGCTCATGCCATTGCTGAGGTAGAGGTTTTCAATCAGGTTGGACGGGAAGTACACCACTTCACCGTCTGACTGCCGCACGTAAGGCAACGAGCAGATGCCGCGCTCTATGTTCCCAGAGTTGGTGTCGTACAGATGCGAGCCACGCAGCTCGCCCTCGGGGTTATAAATCGGCAGGCAGTACTCGTCGAGAATCTCCGTCGGCAACGCGTCTTTGCGGCCCGGCTGAAACCAACGTTCGTTCGGATAATGCACGAACGCGGCATGGGCGATGTCCTCGCCCCAGAACTGATCGTTATAGAAGAAGTTGCAGTTAAGGCGCTCGATAAACTCGCCCAGCGCGGAGGCTAGCGCGCCCTCTTTGGTCGCACCCTTGCCATTGGTAAAACACATTGGCGAGTGCGCATCACGGATATGCAACGACCACACGTTGGGAACAATATTGCGCCAGGAGGCGATCTCGATCTTCATGCCCAGGTCGGCGAGAATGCTCGACATGTTGGCGATGGTCTGCTCCAACGGCAAGTCCTTGCCGAGGATGCGAGTACCCTCTGCTGAGGCCAATTGGGGCATCAGCAACGCTTGCGCATCGGCATCCAGATTGTCCACTTCTTCGATTACAAACTCAGGCCCGTTCTGCACCACTTTTTTTACGGTACAGCGGTCGATAGAACGCAGAATGCCTTGGCGGTCCTTGGCAGAAATATCGGCTGGCAACTCAACCTGAATTTTAAAAATATGGTTGTAGCGGTTTTCAGGGTCAACGATGTTGTTTTGGGACAGGCGGATATTTTCAGTGGGGATATTGCGCGTGTCGCAGTACAGCTTTACGAAGTAAGCCGCACACAGCGCCGAAGACGCCAGAAAGTAGTCAAACGGCCCCGGCGCCGAACCGTCGCCTTTATAGCGAATGGGCTGGTCTGCCACCACCGTGAAGTCATCAAATTTGGCTTCAAGCCGGAGGTTGTCGAGAAAGTTGACCTTAATTTCCATGTGCGATTACCAGAGTTGCGAGCAAGACGAATTGGCCGCCATTATCCGGCTTTTGAGCGGGAAGTCATGCGCTGACTGCCACCCGAGCTAGACCTCCTTCCCTTATGGGTGCCTATTTTGTCTGCAAACCCATCACCCATATTGAACGATCGCTCAGAATTAATTTGACTGTCCTTGCGGCTACGCCTAGCATTTGATTAATTATTGAATGATCACTCAATTAACAAGCCTGATAGCTGTAGCCATTGGATTTTCAGAGTTCAGTTTTGCTTATGCCAAAACAAACCATTTTAGGAGGCGATCACCATGGGCGCTGTCATCAATCGTAGCTTGCTGGCCACCCGGCGCTTGAGCGTCAACCTGGTCACCTACCCCGAAGGCCACCGCGTACCACGCCATAATGACCCCATGGGCGGAGGCAGCTATTACAAATTGAATCTGGTTTTGAAAAAGCCATTAGAAGGCGGAATTTTCCAGGTGGAACGGACCATTTTTTCTTTCTTCAATCGCGTGATTCTTTTCCGCCCCGATCTCTACGATCACAACGTTTCGACCATTACTCGGGGCAAGCGCGTGCTATTGAGCTTCGCTTTTTTAGCGCCGTGGGGAGCGACCGAACAGGGTTTTTAATCCCGTGGTCCAACACCCTTCCAGGTGGTGGTGAACCAAGGTGACGAATACTCGATGCGTGAAGAAGAACATCAGCAAAAGCGTACCGAACAGATAGTCTTTTTACGCGTCTGACGGTAGGTCAACATTCACTTTTGTAAATGTTCTGTGGAAACACTGTGTAGGCAAAGCCAACAGCCACAGGCAAACGAGGTTTTTTATGACTGAACAAAGCCGCACCCCGATTATCGTTTTCGATGTAAATGAAACCCTGCTCGATATCACCACTTTAGCTCCACTGTTCTCCCGCGTCTTTGGTGATAGCACCGTTCTACGCGAGTGGTTTGCGCAGCTGATTCTTTACTCGCAAACCATGACCCTATGTGGCCGTTACGCCCCATTTGGCGAGTTGGCTGTAGGCACCTTACATATGCTCGGCACGATTCATGGCGTGGCTATCAAGCCGAGCGATATTGATGAGTTCAAGCAGTTAATGAGCGTGTTACCGGCGCACCCGGATGCAGCCCCGGCACTGGACACATTGCGCAAGGCTGGGTTTCGGTTGGTAACGCTGAGCAATTCGGCGAGTAGCGCCTCGCCTACGCCACTTGAGCGCGCAGGTTTGGCTGATTTTTTTGAACACAGCTTTAGTGTGGATGCGGTGAAAAAATTCAAACCCGCGCCAGAGACCTATCAGTTCGTAGCAGAACAGCTAAAGGTGCCGATGGCCGATATTGTCTTGGTCGCGTGCCACCTGTGGGATACCGCCGGCGCGCAAGCGGCAGGTTGTCATGGCGCATTGCTGACCCGCCCACACAACGCCGTTCTGCCGCTAGCCGAATTGCCGGCGCCAGACATGGCTGATGCAGATTTGGGTGGGCTGGTTAAGCAAATCATTGATCGTTGGAAAGCGGCTTAATTGAATCAACCTAACGACGATAACCTCCTCGTTCGAGTAATAGGATAAGTATGTAAAGCCCCATTCTTCTGCGCGCAGATGGGTTCATATTTTGCTGGGCAACGCGGGGGGTATGGATACCGCCCGGATATAACCGGCCACTCAACTTCGACGCCATAACACTCGACGAATGCGCGCTAGCAAAACAGTCGCTACAAAATTGTTTTGTGGGCAAGCCTCAAAAAGGGGCATAAAATCGACGGAACTATTCATTCCGCTGCGGGTCGTCGATGTCCAATATTTCCCAATTTGACCGCGATATAAAGAACATCGCCAAGATCGACGCCGTCCCGCTGATTCTCAGCATGGTAAAGCAGACTACGGGCATGCGTTTTGCTACGGTCGCCAGGGTTACCGAGGCAAACTGGGTAGCCTGCGCGGTAAACGACTCAATCGACTTTGGCTTGGAACCCGGCAGTGAATTGGCGATAGACACCACTTTTTGTAACCAGATCCGCCAGAACCGGCAGCCAGTCATTTTCAAGCATGCGAGTGAACATAGCATTTACGCTACGCATCCCATCCCAAAACTGTACCAACTAGAAAGCTACGTTTCTGTCCCTATCGTCAGATCAAACGGCGAGTTCTTCGGCACACTTTGCGCCATCGACAACATCCCCGCGCACTTCGATGAAGAAACAGTGCTGGCGACATTAGGGCTTTTTGCGCAGCTGATTGGCGTTCAGCTAGATATGCAGGAAGCACAAGAAAAGGCTGAAATTGCGCTGAGCAACGAAGCCGAAACTGGCCGCCTTCGCGAACAGTTCATTGCCGTTCTAGGCCACGACTTACGCTCACCATTGACCGCTATCGGCATGAGTGCAGAGCTGCTGGAAGGCAAGCTGACCATCGAACGTGACCGTGGGCTGGCCACCTCGATCAAACAAAGCGCGACGCGCATGGGCGCGCTAATTGAAGACGTTCTGGATTTTTCCAGAGCGAGGATGGGCGGCGGCATTCCAGTCAAGCGCGTACTAACCGACCAGTTAACCTACGCTTTCACCTCGGTGATAAATGAGGTGGCGCTGTCTCATCCCAACGTGTCGATCAAGCATCATATCGCCACCCCGCCGCAGAGCTTTTGTGACGCCGGGAGAATGGGACAGCTGCTGTCAAATCTGCTGGTTAACGCGGTAAGCCATGGCTCGAAGGAGTCACCAGTAGAGGTTTCCGCGATAGTGGAGAACGGTAATGTAGTGCTCACCGTTACCAACCAAGGCGTAACTATTCCGCCAGCGCAGATGGCGCTACTCTTTCATCCTTTCACCCGGTCAGAAGCGGGTGGAAGAGGTGAAGGCCTGGGTTTGGGGTTATACATCGCAGCGCAAATTGTTGCCGGCCACAATGGCACGCTCAGTGTGTCTTCCACTCCAGAGGCTGGCACTTGCTTCACAGCCAGATTCCCAAGCCTATTGGAAGACGTCCTAGTGTTACCCGCTGACGTCCAACTGGCATAAGCACTAACCGTAATGAGCTAAGTGTACTGGAAGGTCGAGTTCCATCTCGACCATCGCAGTCGCGCCCCACCAAGCTTGCCGAGATAGAACTCGGTCTCTCCAGGAGCTTAGCTAACATCATTCGCGTTGCACACTGATCAGCACTACTACTCGTCGTTAACGCCCAAACCGAAAAATATCGGCGTCTGAATTACTTTTCCCCATATAAAGATCTGCAATAATCTGCGCGGCGGTGACGCTGTAGGTAATGCCGTTGCCACCGTAGCCGAGTGCAAAATAGGCGTTGGGGAATTCTTTCGTTTCACCTATATAGGCCAGACCATCCTTGGTTTCACCGAAGGTGCCAGCCCAAGCGTAAGCCACCTCAAAAGGGATTTCAGGCATGAGCTCGGCTAGTTTTTTAGACAGTTTCTCGCGTTTCTTAGGCAAAGCTTTATCACGCAACTCACTGTTTTTAAAAGGCTCGTCTTCGCCACCGATGATGATCCGGTTATCACTGGTGGTGCGCATATAGGTATAAGGCCGTGCGGATTCCCAGAGCAGGCACTGTTTATGCCAGCCAGGAAATTTATCAACCGGCTCAGTGATAAGGGCAAAGGTGCTGTTAAGGTCGACCACTTTTTCTTCCAGCCAGGTTTGCGATTCATAACCACACGCAAACACCACCTTCTGAGCGCGTACCTTGTGCCCTCTGTCGGTATGCGCTGTCACGCCTGCTTCGGTCTGGTCTATGTCACTCACGGTGGTGCGATCAAAAATCTGGGCACCGTTGCTATCTGCGCGCTGCAGCAATGCGTGGGTAAGCAAGAAGGGATCTACTTGGGCACCCTGTTTTGAATACAACCCGCAGGGCGAACTGAAATTGAAGCGCGAACTGATGTCTTCGCTGTTCCAAAGCTCGATATCAAAACCGGCTTCTTTACGCACCTGATACTCTTTCTCAATAGACTCAACATCATCTTGGTTAGATGCGAAATAAAAGCTGGTATAGCGAGCAAAACCGCAATCCGGCAGGTCTTTGGTGATCTTGGCCAGCTTGTCTATTGCATCCGAACACAAGTGATAAGCCCGCTCTGCCTTGTCTTTGCCTATGCGAGTGATCAACTCGCTCAGGTGGGTATCGATTTCGTATTGCAACATTGCGGTGGAAGCACTAGTGCTGCCGCGTGCAACGTCTCGGCGATCCAGCACCACCACCTTCAGCTTTTGTTGAACAAGGTAATCGGCGATCAAAGCCCCAGTGATACCCGCGCCTATCACCAGCACATCGCACTCAAGGTCCTGTGACAAACCAGGATACGACTTAACCAAACCTGACCGAATGGGCCAAAAACAGTCCCCGGAACGCAAATCCATGTTGTTATCCTCTGAAAGACGGGTTTGAAGTAAATAGCGATACCACCCAGCTCTTAAATGACAACGTCGTTACAGAAAAGTGCGCCCAACGTTTGGCGTAAGTACACTCGCCCTTGTCACTTTTAGGCAGCTGAAACACAAAAAATATTCCGTGCCAGAGGGCCTGCCGGTATAGTTGCCCCATGACATCAAACAGCCACTTACCCCACGACAAACTACTCGACATGCTGCTCGATGTTGTATGCATTGTGGATATAGAAGGCCGTTTTCTATCAGTCAGCGCGGCGAGCGAACGGGTTTTTGGTTTTCGACCCGAAGAAATGATTGGCCGCACGACCTTCGACATGATGCATCCGGATGATCGCGACTTCACTCGCGGACTTGTCGATAACATCAATCTCGGCAACCCATCCTCTGACCATGAAAATCGTTATATCCACAAAGACGGACATGTGGTTCACATCATGTGGTCGGCGCAATGGCTTGAAGCCGAGCAAGTGCGCGTGGGTGTGGCGCGAGACATAACCGAGCGCAAACGAGCAGAAGCAAAACAAGCGGCGTTGTACGCTATATCAGAGGCCGCCCATTCGGCTGGAGATTTGCAGGCACTCTACCAAAAGGTGCATGAGGTCATCAGCCAGCTGCTGCCTGCAGAGCATTTTTTTGTCGCACTTCACGACGCTACAACGGAGCAGATCAGCTTTCCTTACTCTGTTGATCAATATGACTCAACGCCTTCATCCAGAGCGATGACATCCTGCACGCTCACTGCTGAGGTGATCCGCACCGGCGCGCCCCTTCTGCGAACCCGCGACACCACCGCGCAACCCGTTACAAAGTCTGATACAGAAAAAGAACAGCAGGCTCTCGCCTGGCTTGGCGTACCGCTAACATCGGGTACGCAAACCATAGGGGCCATGGTACTCAAGAGCTATTCTGGTGCGGTGCGCTACACCGAAAAAGACCAGGAACTTTTGCAATTCGTATCGGACCAGGTCGCTACAGCAATAGAACTCAAACGCACTCGCGTACGCTTGGAGTTCTTGGCGCAATATGACCAACTGACTGAGCTACCCAATCGAACACTGTTTCAGGACCGCTTGAAAAACGCCCTGCACAAAGCCAGCAGGGGTGTTTTGCAGTTGGCAGTGCTTTATCTCGACATGGATAACTTCAAGCAAATCAACGATACCTTTGGCCATACCACCGGCGACCATTTGCTGCGCGAAGTAGCGCAGCGTCTCAGGCAGTGTGTGCGAGCATCTGACACTACCGGCCGCTTGGGCGGTGACGAGTTTGCCATTTTGCTGGATGGCATCAGTAGCCCGAAAGACGCGGCCTTGGTAGCCGAGAAGGTCATCGCCTCGCTGAGCGAGCCTTATCTTCTGGAAGCAGGAACGCTGATTACTGCTCCCAGTGTAGGCATTGCCACCTTTCCGGAGCACGGCAGAGATGACGTGCAGCTGGTAAAACGCGCGGACGAAGCCATGTACATAGCCAAACGCAGCGGCGGCAAGCGCTATGTCGTTGCCACAGAACCTGCTAACCCGGCGTAGGCTGGAAGATAGCCATCTGCACTTATCACTACAACACACACAACCCGCCGGGCACTCCCATGACCCAGTCCCGGATGGCCAGAATGGTCGGATCGTTGCGACGGCTCTCGGGATACACCAGAAAAAAAGGCTTACCTTCCAGTTCTGGACCAAAAGGCTGCACCAGCCGTCCTTCGTCTAGCTCATCCTGGATCAGCTGACGACTCATCAGCGCAACACCCTGTGCGCCGGTGGCTGCCGAGATAGCGTGGGTTTCGTCAGAAAACACCAGCCCTGCACTCACATCTAGACCAGCAACCTTTGCTAGTTTCTGCCAGGCAGCCCAATGAATTGGCGCCGAAGCTGCGTCTTTATTATGAAAGTGAATCAACGAGTTGGCAGGCAGCTGCACCACATCATGCAGCTCAAGGTGCGGACTACAGACCGGTATGAAGGTGTTATCAAATAGTTTTTCAGCCACCAAGCCCGGCCAGCGACCATCGCCATAGCGAATGGCAACATCCGCAGTTACACCATCCAATGCTACCGGCTCGTGGGAAGCGTGAATGCGCAGATCAATATTCGGATGAGTCTCGCGCAGCATGCATACCCAGGAGAGCAGCCAACGCACTGCAATCGCAGGCGTCGTAGACAACGTGACCGCTTGCCGGGCCGGCGCTGCACTGACTCGTTCAACAGCGCTGCTAATGCTGTCGAATGCGGACTCCAGCACCTGCTGCAGCTCGCGCCCCTGCGGGGTTAACTCTAGCTGCCGAGGCCGGCGCAGAAACAGCGCAGTACCCAGCGCAGCCTCAAGGCCTTTTATCTGGTGACTGATAGCGGTAGCCGTAACGGACAGCTCGGCCGCAGCCTGTTTAGCGCTTTCATGGCGTGCGGCCGCCTCAAAAGCACGAAGAGCCGAAAGCGAGGGCAGCTGACGATAGCTCATAAGTGAATTCATCTCATCTATAAGGTAAAGAAAAGATCGTTTGTCGACCCTAAATATCGAGGGTTAGGCTCAGTCTGTCGTCAAAAACAGATGAATTCAACTCAGAGTTAAAGGAGATACCCCATGCCTAACATCCTGCAAATCGATTCCAGCGCACGTCCGGGCTTTGCCGGCACGGATGAGCACGGATCGCACAGCCGCAAACTTACTCAACACTTTGTTAGTCGCTGGCAGTCCCGACGCCCCCAAGACACCCTTACCTACCGAGACATAGGCCAGAAGCCACCCTCGATTATCAGACACGATTGGATTGCCTCCAGCTTTACGCCCGAAACACATCGAGAACCCTGGATGGTGACGACATTGGCAGAAAGTGATCAGCTAACCGATGAGTTGATTGCCGCTGACATTCTGGTGATCGGCGCGCCGCTGTACAACTTTGGTATGCCTGCTGCCCTCAAAGCCTGGGTCGACCAGGTGATACGCCCCGGCCGCACGGTTGAAGTAGACGAGAGCAACCCAATCGATCCTTACGTACCGAAACTCGCCGACCGCCCACGCCATGCTGTGATTCTCACGGCCAGAGGAGGCATAGGCTTTAACCCCGGGGGCGCCATGGCACACATGAACCATCTTGAGCCCAACTTGGCCACGGCGCTTGAATTTATAGGTATCACGCGCCTTCATTACATTGCTATTGAAGGGCAGGAAGCCGGCGGCGAATTGTTGGCCAAATCCGTGACACAAGCACTGCAACGGGTGGATACCTTGGTTGAAGAGCTACAACATGAAATCAATAAAAACTCTATACGCGAGTCCGCATAAGCGCGATTAGAGCTAAGTTACCCAAGGCGCAGGACTGGATGTCAGACGGGCGGTTTTCTGCTGGGTACGCGTTGCATGCGCAGCGCAAAAAAAGCAGGATAGCAGCATACCCGTCTGATATTGCATACGCCCATGACGTCCTCCCCTACGCTGCGCCAAGCCTGCCCGCCCGGCACCTGCGATTGTGATCGCGACGCCCTGCTGGATAATCCAGCCGCTGACGCCCGCATTCTGCGGCTGACGCTGCATGAAGAAAAACGCCTGCTCGCCCGACTGGAAAGCATCACCAGCCTGCCAGAGTTGGAAAATCTACAGCAGCGCATGCAAGAACAATTGGGTATTGTGCTGGAGATAGGTCCCGGTCTGAATAAGGTGCGCAGCACGCGTGGTATTGGCTTTCGGTTTGCGCCGCAGTCTGGGCTATGCCGTAAAACGCGCAAGTCTATTCCCGCAGCGATTCGGCGGAGCTTTGAGGCGCATCCAGAGATCGTCTACGCCCTGCTCGACAGCCAAGACTTGTTACGCGACGCTTAAGCTTTTTGCAGCGAGGCAAGGAACCCAAGTAGCTTCTCAATCACAATCTGGGGTTTTTCCAGCTCTAACCAATGGCCCGCACCGGGAATCAGATCGCAGCTGCGCATATCGCTGCAGGCACGACTCTGCATTGCCTCAAAAGCCCCGGGGCTTTGGTAGATTCCCCAGTCACTCGCCCCTGCCAGAAAGCAGGACGGGACCGTGATCGTCTTGCCAGCAAACAGCCGCATTTCAGCTTGGTTTTCCGCCGAGCCCAGCGCGCGATACCACTGCAAACCGCCCTGCAGACCTGTATCCGAAAAGATGTTCGAATACACCGCCAGCTCATCGTCTGGCAGCCAATCGCAGGCTGCAATCTCCCGCGCGGAGGGCATGGCAGCGGCAACAGTTTCCGGCATGGTTTTGTCCATGGTCATAACATAGTACTCGGGCATGGTCGCTAGATCAGTAGCACTGGCCGATGCCAAGGGTGCCGGCGTATTACCCGCCCAATCGGCACTTTTCATGTGGTAATAGGCACGCAGAAAATCATGCATACCCTGCGGACTAGCCCGCATGTGGGTATTGGCGTCCGGCATGCAAAGATAACGCTGATAATGCAGTCGCGGTGGCGTCAGCGCCGCCAGATCCTGATGCACCTTGGCTGCCTTTGCAGCATCATTAACGCCATCAAATCGAAAACCGGGCACGCCGGGATAAGGTGCGCTCATGAGTGCTACCGAGCAGAAAACATCCGGGCGAGTTAGAGCGCAGGTCGCGGCCACCGGTGAGCCGATATCACGCCCCACCACGGCGGCCACTGACTTATAGCCCAAGGCAAAAACCAGTCCTAAAACGTCACGTACCATATTGAGCAAACGGTACTGACTGATATCGCCCTCATAGCGCGTATCGCTACCTTCGGTCAGGCCATAGCCTCGTTGATCCGGGGCGACCACGTGGTAGCCCGCTTCCGCCAGCGGCAACATGATTTTGCGCCACGTGTAAGCCAGCTCCGGAAAGCCATGCAACAACAACACACACTCGCGTCCCGGTTGCTCGAACCCGGCCTCCAGAATATGCATATTTAAGCCGTTGCCATTATCTATCTGGCGCGACCGAATGCCGGGCGGCAGTTGCGAAGCCAGGTTTGCTTTGGTGGTGGCTGTAACCGTATTGGGGCTAACGTCAGGCATGCGGGTATCTTCTTTTTTAAGATGCTGCGGTAAGCAAGCACTTCACGCTAGCCATCCCGCCATCTTGGGTCAAGCAGTCCCGCGGCTGCTCTACTATGGCAATAGGCAGACATTTAACGAATGGATAAACCAAAAAAGGGCCGCTGAATTAGCGGCCCTTTTTTATAACTCGACGCCCTACTCGCTCAGCTTGCAACCACCAGATCAGACTCGGCCGCTGCCAACATAGCAAATTCTTCATCGGCCGTTTTGGCTACCAGATGCTTGCGGCTATAGCCGAAGTAGTAAGCGCCACCGATCACAAAAAGCACCACGGTGTAAAAGAACGCGCGTGGATCAAAGGCATACACGCCGGTCAGTGCAATCAACGAAAGCACCAACGCGATACCTGAGGTCACGACACCGCCCGGCGTCTTGTAAGGGCGTACCAGATCAGGTTGCTTAACGCGTAACAGGATATGACTCAGCGCCATCAACGCATAAGAGACTGTCGCACCGACTACCGCCATCGCCAGCATCAAGTCGCCCTCACCGCTCAAAGAAGCCAAGAATCCGAAGATGCCCGGCACGATCAGCGCCCGTGCTGGAACCTTGCGCGACGTGGTCAATGACAAAGACTTGGGCAGATAACCCGCCCGAGACAGCGCAAACACCAAACGGCTGTAGCCGTAGATGATCGAGAAGAACGAGGCCACCAGACCTGCCAGACCCAGCACGTTAACCAGTGTCGCCAGGCTGCCGTTGCCGGTGGCATTCAATGCATCGACTAGGGGCACCGCGCTTTCACCCATCAGCTTGGCGCCTGCTGCACCCGGTACCAACACCACCACCATAAGCGCAGTAAACAGCAGGAAGACCATGGCACCGATGATGCCCTTGGGTACGTCTTTGCCCGGATCTTTGGCTTCTTCTGCAGCCAATGGCACGCCTTCTACTGCGAGGAACAACCACATGGCGAACGGCAGCGCCGCCCATACGCCGTACCAGCCTAGCGGCAGCATGTCGCTTGCGCCCGCAGCATCGGTTACTGCGATATCAAACAGATTGGATGCATCAAAGTGCATCAACAACGCAATGCCAGTGGCAACAATCGCAAACACCGCCAGACCACTGATGACCATCATCACCTTCAGCGCTTCACCCACACCGGCCAGGTGAATACCCACAAACACCAAATAGAAAGCCGCGTATACCCAAGGGCCGTTAAAACCGAGTAGGGATTCCACCGCAGAGCCAATAAAGATAACGATAGCCGCCGGTGCCAATGCGTACTCAATCAACACTGCCAGCCCCGTCATAAAGCCACCGGTCGGTCCCATCGCCTGCCGCGCAAAGCTGTAACCGCCACCCGCTGCCGGGATAGCGGCGGACATTTCTGCCAGAGACAGCACCAGCGTCAGGTACATCACCGCCATCAGCACGGCGGCAATCGCAAAGCCGCCCCAACCCGCTTCCGCAATACCGAAGTTCCAGCCGGCAAAATCACCGGAGATCACATAAGACACACCCAGCCCCGCGAGCAGAATCCAGCCTGCGGTACCGCGCTTGAGTTGCCGTTTGGCAAGGTACTCCTGATTGTCTGTCGACATGGTGAATCCTCTACTTTTCTAGTTGAAAGTTACGTCTGGTTTAAAGCCCTTTATTGCTGATCTCCGAGCCATTGCTCCGTCTTTACCGCTACTCAGAAACCAAGAAATTCTTGCCCTCGCTGTGTTCAATCACATCGTCCTGGGTACGATCTTTTAGCTTTACACCAGACAGCTTCAGGCGCCGTGCTTCGCGCAGCAGATACAGCACGCGCCGCGCTGCCTCGGCATAGTTCAGGCCCGCCGGACGCACGTTGGAAATACAGTTACGCGCCGAGTCGTTAAGGCCGGGCTTGGCGTCCCAGGTCAGGTACAGGCCCAGGCTGTCTGGCGAACTGAGGCCGGGGCGCTCACCGATCAGCAGCAACACCGCGCGGGCGTTCAGCAGCTCGCCGATGTCATCACCCACAGCGACGCGGCCCTGCTCTACCACGCTGATAGGCGCCAGGCTCCAAGGGACTTTTTCGGCTTGCAGTAACGCCAGCAGGGGCGACAAAAACGCAACCGCGTTCTGCTGCACCGCCAATGACGACAAGCCATCGACGATGACAATCGCAAGGTCGCTCTTTGCTGCGGCGCTGGCTGAAGGCAAAGCGATGATTTTTTCTCGTGAAGCGTCGTCCAACACACGGCCTAAGTCCGGCCGCTGCAGATAACTCACGCGATCCGCTGCCTGTGAATGCAATCGCAAGGCAGGCGATTGCGGTAGGCCAGGCAGATCGCTTAGTTCGCTGCACAATGCCTGCACATCCAGCGGGAAATGCACCGCGTCACGGGCCTGTGCATGGCACAACTGAAACGCCAACATCTCGCTGGTGGGCAAGCTGATACCCGCGCGACCAAGGCCAATACGCGCATCGGTAAAGTCGCGCAGCCGACGCCAGGGGTTTTCTACTACCTTGCCGTTCTGCAGATGCTGTTCAGCCTCGCTATCTACAGACTGGATGCTGCCGTCCTCCGGTTTGCGGTCGCTCATGCGCGGCCTCCCGGCAATGCCTTCAGCGAACGGGCAAAGGGCTCGGGCAGTGCGTCGCTCAGAATGTGACGATCGGCGTCGCGCATGATCTGCATGCGCGTTAACCACTGCTCAAACTCCGGCGCCGGGCGTGAACCGAGCACACGACGTACGTAGAGCGCATCATGAAAGGAGGTGGTCTGGTAATTCAGCATGATGTCGTCTGAACCGGGAATGCCCATTACGAAAGAGCAGCCCGCCACACCGAGGAGCGTGAGCAGATTATCCATATCGTTCTGATCAGCTTCGGCATGATTGGTGTAGCAAACGTCACAGCCCATGGGCACACCGAGCAACTTGCCGCAGAAGTGATCTTCCAGTCCGGCGCGGGTAATTTCCTTGCCGTCAAACAGATACTCAGGGCCGATAAAACCCACCACGGTATTCACCAGCAGCGGCTTGAATTTGCGCGCGATTGCGTAGGCACGCGCCTCGCAGGTTTGCTGGTCCAGCCCATGATGCGCATTGGCCGAGAGCGAGCTGCCCTGCCCCGTCTCAAAGTACATGACGTTATCGCCAACCGAACCGCGTTTGAGACTCAACGCCGCCTCTTGCGCCTCGGCCAGGGTATTCAGATTGAAGCCAAAGCTGCTGTTGGTCGCCTCTGTACCGCCGATCGACTGGAATACCAGATCTACTGGGGCGCCCGCTTCAATGCACTCGATGGTATTGGTCACGTGTGTCAGCACACACGACTGGGTTGGGATCTCGTACTTCTCGATCACCTCGCCCATCAACTGCATCAGTTTGATCGCCTGGGAAACGTTATCGGTTGCCGGGTTGATGCCGATCACCGCGTCGCCGTTGCCGTACAGCAATCCGTCGAGAATACTGGCGGCAATGCCGTTCACATCATCAGTCGGGTGATTGGGTTGCAGACGCGTAGACAGATGGCCCGGCAAACCGATGGTGTTGCGAAATGCCGTGGTGACGTGGCACTTTTTCGCGACCAGAATCAGATCTTGATTACGCATGATCTTGCTGACCGCCGCCGCCATTTCAGGCGTGATACCCCACCGCACGGCGCGCAGCACCTCAGGGGTAGCATGATCGCTCAGCAGCCAGTTACGAAAGTCGCCCACAGTAAGATGCGCAATAGGCGCAAAGGCCCCGGCGTCATGCTCATCCATAATCAGTCGGGTGATTTCGTCCTGCTCGTAGGGCACCAGCGCTTCGTTCAAAAAAGTCTTGAGCGGCACATCGGCCAAGGTCATCTGCGCCACGGCGCGTTCTTCCGCCGATAACGCGATTACGCCTGCCAAGCGATCGCCTGAACGCTGCGGCGTAGCCTTGGCCATCAAATCGGCGAGGTTGTGAAATTGATAGGTCTTGCTACCCAATATGTAGCGATAGGTTTGGCTCATGGTTACCTCAGGCACAGAACTTGCTGCTAAAATGCGACAACGTCGCGTAACCGCAGCAATTGATACCTGTTAGCCTGCGACGACCGTACCAAATCACTATCAAATTTTGGCAAATCGGATTTTTTTATTTAATTCAGTGGCTTGGCGTCATACCAACACTTATGACGAACAATTCCTACGCAGAAGAAGACCCCGGGCGCCCACCCATGCAACCAACTTCATCGCTCAATGCACCAGGACGGAGCACACGCGAGGCACAGGACGCCGATGAACACGCCCACAACCTGACCAACTGGCAGCAGGAATATGACCAGTTAGCCGGCGGCCGATTTTATGGGCGTATTGACGAGGTCGCGCTGGAGGGATTTCAGCTCTTCAAGGAACACACCAACCGCGCCTTGAGGCAACAGTGCAACGTCTGGAAGGACTCAATCTGGCTGGGCATTCCCGCGCAAACGGCGGACTGCCGCATCAACGGCCTGACCGTCGACAGCAATCAGTTGATGTGCCGCCCCGGCGACCGCGATTTTGAATTGATGACCCCAGATGCCTTCGACATCTACGGCATAGTCGTCAAAGAAGACGTATTGCTGCGCGCCGCAGAGCGTGAAGGCCGCACGCTAGACCTTGCTCGCCTGGAAGAGGCACCACGCCTGACCGTTGCCCAACAGCGCCTGGATCAAGTGCGCTACCTGCTAGAACGGTTGGTCAACCACCGCGCCAACGGCCTAAACAGCAAACTACAGCAAGACCTCGCCAGCAGCGCCCTACTCGCGCTGCTCAGTGAAGACAATCTGACCACCGAGCCAGCGCCCAGTTACAACCATCGCAAACAGGTAGTCGATAAAGTCAAAGCACACATCGCCGTCTACCCTAACGCCGCCGTGAGCATGACTGAACTCTGCGAACTCACCCACGTTAGCCGCCGCACCCTGCAATACAGCTTTGAAAGCATACTCGGCATCAGCCCACTGCAATTTCTGCGCACCGCCCGTTTAAACCAAGTACGCCGTGCGCTAAGCGACACACGGCACGAACTCCCCATCGCCATAACAGCTGCCAATTGGGGCTTCTGGCATCCGGGGCAGTTTGCAAAGGATTACAAAGCGTTGTTTGGGGAGAATCCGTCGGAGACGGTGAGGCGTGTTAAGTAGGCCTTATTGAAAATGCGTATGAAAAATGAGTGTTCAATCCCGAATGATCTTCAAATATTGTCAATTAAAACAGACAGATAGTTAGAATAAGAGTTAAACCATCTGTGATCATAGCTGAGTTATCAGGCCATCAACCATATGCACAGCAGCCCCGCAATAGGTGACAACACCATGGGCACAGCTACCTTGCGACCGAGACCATGTTTACCGATCGCCACCGCAAGCCCTGCCTTGAAGAGATTGTTCACCGAAGCAGCGATCACGATGCCTGTAACCGCAACGGAGGAATCAATAGTTTCGGCCACATTCAACCGGGTTAGCGACAAAGTAATAGCGTCTACGTCAGTCAGACCTGAAACGGCAGCTAATAGATAAATACCTGCATCCCCCAGCCATACCTGCAACCATTCGGCCAGCAATAGAATAATTACCAGCAACCCCCCAAGGATCAGGGCTGACTTGAGATCCAGTGGGTTCTTGCTCAGTTCAGGCTGACTGATATTGGCGCTTCGATCCCTATAGCCGATCAACAGGGCCGGTAAATACAAAACCAGCGTCATAACTAGTAACGGCAACACCAGCATGCTGAGTAAAGACGGACTGATAATCAGACAGTAGAGCAAGATACGCGGCAACATGGTGCCACAGGCTAGCAAAATGCCAGCCGCTAACAGCGATGAAAGCTGATTCTGGTTGCGCGAAATACGGGCAAAATGCAGTGTTAATGCGGTTGAAGAGCTCAACCCAGCAAACAGGCTAGTGAACAAAATCCCTTTTTTGGGGCCCGCGATTCGTACTGCAAAATAGCCCACAAACGAGATCGACGCGATCAACACGACCATCCACCAGATCTCATACGGATTTAATGCCTGTCCAGGGCCAAATCCCTGGCGTGGCAAAAGCGGTAATACCACTACCGATATCACCAGTAGTTTTAGGGCTGCATCCAGCTCATACGCTTGCAGCTTTTTTAATGCACCGTGAATTTCCTGTTTATTGTCCAGAATCATGGTGGTGATCACGGCAGCCATTGCCGCTGGAACAACCTCGCCAGCGGTAGCCAACGCACCAAAGCTAAAGGTTAAAAGCAGGCCTATGATGCCGGTAATACTGTAATCATGGGTAACCACGCTGCGAGCGTAATAGGCGCTGATAGCAAGCCCGGCGACTACCAGCAACATCGTTGGCAGCAGCCACAAAGTTACTGCCTGGGCCAACAATGTAGCTATGCCACCGGTGAGCCCCACCAACGCATGGGTGCGCAAACCCGCGATGCGCTCGCCCGCTTGTTTATCACGCGCCTCCCAACCTCGTTGCAGGCCTATCAATGCGCCCAGCAACAGCGCCACAGTTAAGTGAAAGGCAGTTTGCATCTGGCCGGTGATGGCAAATGGCATTTGCAGCTCTGGCATAAACTCGCTTTTAACCCGCGGAATCGCGTCTGAATCTGGAATGAAACCGTCCACCGCTATAGGTAAACGAAAAATGTACTTATTCTCTCTACCGTGCCCTGCAGCACAGTTTTATCTGCACTCCTGCCGCGCATCCTAAGTGCATGTTTAAATCAGAGACGCCGTGCGCTGACCGCTCCGCAACAAGACACACAATAGCAGTAAACACCGCCAACTCGGGCTTCTTCAATCTAAGGCCGTTAGCTAAAGAATGTTCAGGTGTCATTTGAGGAAAATACGTCGGCGCCTGCGCATTAAGGATAAGGTTGGGAACCAAACCCTGCTTCCGACACTGAATTGTCGAGCCAGAACAGACTCATCCATGAGTCGCTTAGGCCTTCACATGAAAGTCTAGGAGCGCCACACGCCTAGAGATGCCGATGATGATTCGTAGATCAGCAAACAAGAAGTTAGAAAAGTATTAAACCCATGATTACGTTCACTCCCCTGACACACGCGTATGTGCCGGGGGAATGGAGCACTGGGTCAAAAAGCTGAGAGCACTAGAACCCGTATAACATTTTCAAATGCGCCATGAAGCCCGGACGATCTGCTTCTGCATCAGCGCGAATTTTCTTAACATGGGGCCGCTCTTCCATTCGCATGCAATAAGCATCCAAGCCGGGAACCTCGGTCAACAGATCCTTACCCAGGAATTTTTTACCCACGTTACGTACGATGGGAAGATTCAAAATGGCTGCAATATCCGCCAAAGTAAATTGGTCGCCATAAGCGAACTGCTCAAAAGTCGACAGTCTCTTGAGCGCAGCTACTGCCTTAACGAGGCTGGCCTCAACCTCTTTTAGCACGGTCGGATCCGGCTCGGTACCGGTCAAGAGATTAGGGATCAGGCGGCGAGCCACAAGCTCAAAGTAAAGCTCGATGAATTGTGCCAACTCATGCACTTTCGCAACGCCAAAAGCGGTATCCGGCAGAAGTGAATGATCCGGATATGCTCGCTCGATGTACTCTAAAATTGCACGGGATTCGCTGATAAATCCTTCAGCTGTTTCCACAGCCGGCACTTTACCCATCGGACTTTTATCAAGATATTCAGGCTTATACTTTGGACCCACACCGGTATAAGAAAGAACTTCTTCAAACGCAACCCCTTTCTCAAGGAGAGCAAGCTTAGGCACGTTATAATAATTGCTAGCAGAAAAGCCGTGAAGTTTAATCATATTACTCTCATTATTCTCAATAGAAATACAAAGCTATAAGTGAAAACTTGGCCACACTCAGCCAACAATAATCTATCTTAATCTTGTAAAACCACTACAACAAGTTTACCGATAATTGGAATGGCTTTTACTCACAACGTTTTATTAAGAGGCCGGCTTTAGCCCGTCGCGAGCGAAGCGAACGGTATGAACCAGTTGTTAGAGTGCTTTATAGACAATTGCAACTTCAGAATTAAGTTTGGCAGCGGATGAAGTCTTGCAGCCGTTGGTAACAAACAGCTCATTACCCAACAAACCCTGCTGGTGACAGACCAGTAGCACCTGCTCAAATACCGCGTCGATGGTTGTGGCGTTCTCGCTGACAAAGCTGGCCAGAGTGGTGAAATGCGGGACCGTATCGCAGGAGAGTGCCTTGAACAGAATGTTGGTCTCGCAGCACCACTGGATCTGGCGGCTGGAGGTAATGCCTTTGGAATAGGCGAACAGAATGATCTTCAGCAAGATGGCCGGATCGTAGGCCAACCGACCTGTGGCGTCGTTGCTATAACGCGGGTGGAAGACTGAGAGGTCCAGCTTGTGCTCAATCAAATAATGAACAGCGTACTCAAACGTACCGGGCTGGAGCTGCTCCTGGTAGTTGATCACCACTATGCTGTGCTGGCTGTAGTCGTAGGGCTTGAAGCGTGGCATGCAACACTCCTTTGTTGGTATGGTGCCAGACTACCAAATCAGGGGTTTTTCTACAGCCTCAACGCCTAAATAAGTGGCGGCCCGCAAGGGCTGTCCGGTGAACGGCCGCCAGGCCGAGAACGTACTTGATTGACTGGTTATGCATTACCGGCTTTCACCGGCTTCTGAGCAAACCAGGTGATCTGTCCGCAATCGACGCACTGCAACGAAGTAGCTCGCCTGTTGGCCCAATCCAATCCGATCAACGAAGCCACTATGCTGTTTTGTAAGACCTGCTTTGCGGTGAATGAGTCGCCTCCGCAATGGGTACAAGAGACATTCTTATTAGCCGCCTTATATTTGAACATACGATAGTTCTCCAACAGTAGGTCGCACCTATAAACACCCTCGATTACGCCGCTAATAAACGTGGTTACCGCCCACCCCAACGTCAGGAGCATTAGCGGAATAGCCTGGACTAGGTGATCCATAACTTACGTCCTTGTTATCGATGATTATGCATAACGCCTAAATAACGAGCGCCGCTTTTGGCGTCGCGTTGATTTTTTTGTTAGGTGCATTTACCCTCCCGCACAAAACTTATTATAAGCAGCCCATTCTGGATCTTTTTGTAAGGAAACTTCAATTGGAAATACTTCTTTACCGGCTAGCGCCTGATTTAGAAGTCCCATAAAATCTTCTTGGCTTTTTGCATAAAATTGCCACTCTGCGACTTCGTTACCAGTAACAACTATAGTAAGTATTGCCTGACCCTTTGATTCTACAAGGCTAGAAATACTATCTTCAAGGTCATTCATACGTTCTTTTTCTTCAGACGAAGGCATTCCACTCTCTGACTTAAATTTCCATGTAATAGCTATCATGTTTGGATACAAGGACGGATCGATATTTTCTGGAATATTCGAAATAGCTCGAATAATTATTGGACGTCCGTTGTCTTCGGTTGTACCTACGCTCCACTTATCATCTGCGGCAGCTGTAGTAGCTATTGATGTTGCAAACAATCCGAATAGTAGTTTCTTTATCATTAATTTTCCAAATTATACAAAATTTTAATGGAACTCAGACTGCATATAACGGTTAAGCTAAGGGGCGGGCGTTAGCCCGTCCCAGCGAACGAAGTGAGCGATTTGAGCGCATTGTTGGGCACCGCGCCCACCTTATTAGCTTAAAAAGCGAACGTATAACTGCCATAGCGTAATTCCGACTGCTGCAATAGCACTGCCTATAAGTGTTAAGGCTTTTTGGTTACTAGCGTCTGTTAGCCATTTCCAACAAGCTTCACTCCGGCTGCCAATGCTAAGCTTATGCTGCTTTTCAAAGCGGTCTCTCTCTGATTTTGTTATCAACAAGTCTTTGGGCTCAAAGTAAAGTGGCTGTGCGTAGCCTGTGCCACTTTCTTTATTTCTTTCTGCTGACGTATAAAGGACTGATACTGCAATTTGCTCACCCTCTTTTGCTTCAAGTATACGCCGAGCATCGTTTGCCTTGAGGTATCTTATTGGCTGATAAGTAAAACCTGAGGCAACAAATTGCATGGCGCTTACCGTGGTTGTTCGGATTGCCCCATCGGGTTCAATGGTCTCGCGTTTGTGGCTCCCGATTTCCCTCAAGTAAACGGAGTAAATCAGTAGGTCTCTTCTTGCATAGTCGAGCAATGTTGTTTGATCGACCTTTGAACGAGCCCAGCGATCCATAATTTCAGTCAAAGTGAAATATTCTTTTTCAGGGGCCGGCATTCTGGGGAGTTACCTCGAAATTAGCTTGTGGTGCCCAACGCAGAGCTTTGCGGCAATTTTGTAGCCGCGAAGCGGTGGAGAAATTGTCCGGCAACAGCGCTTTGTTAAGCATTGCCTGCAGGATGGCGCGCTGTATGCATCCATTTGTTCTCTTTAAATTCTAATCGCCCCCCTGGTCCTGCTGAGTAATATGCACTCCAGTTAAGCTCCATTAATTCTGCAGAGAAACTCTTCCCAGCGCTAACAGAGTGCGCCCGCATTTTAATTTTTTCTTCAAATGATAAAGCACGATTTAATACGGCCAACTCAATAAACGAAAACCAGCTTGGTGCCTTGGCTTCCCAATCAGAACCAATGACGTACTCATGCGAAACATCAAACGGAAATTCATTTATTCGTACATCAGCGTAGTATCGTCCATCTACCTGAATACTGATAAAACCAAACCCATCAGATACACCAACTTCAAACAACAGCCAATGCGCCACCTCATAGAAGCGGTCTTCAAGAGGCTTGCTTGAGTGCGCCTTACGCTCTACTCCATCAGAGTCAAAGACCCTAAGACAAATATACCCTTTTTCATCAATATAAATTGATACGCGATCACGATCTTGATGGATTCCTATATCAAGAATGTGGTTGACTGTAGGAGTGCTAGTAGGCCTGTGGAAGTAGATGACACTGTGGACGCATATTCCACTAGCCGAATCATACTCCCCGAAGTTGAATGTCCTATACGATAAAAGCGCAGACCGTAAATCGTCATATGTATAGACAGTTATTGGGGGCGTCCTACGGGAGCAAAGTCGCAAAAGCCGCTCAACGTCTAGTGTCTCACCGCTTCCCGCTATCAAGATCGACGACGGTCTTTTTTGAACCAATGCTATCCCGTATTTTTCTTCGAACCTTCTTCTTACTGAAACATCATCCAGAGCCTCGGAGTACTCGTGACATTGAGACAAATAACTTTCGAATGATGCATAAAAAGCTTCACGCCTATCTTTATCACGCAATATTTCTGTCGCAGAAGTCTTAAGCTCAACGAATTCCCATGAATTGTTAGGGCGCCTTGCTATGAAGTCAGGTATATACACATCACCGCTGGCCGCTTCGATTTTTGGGTGCGGGATATGATTCTGAAAACCCAGCACATAGAATGCTACAGGATTATTCTCAAACCACTCCTGAAAGGCGTCTTCAGGTGCATTACCAGACTGCAGAAGAAGATCCAGAGACTCGATAGCCCTTTCCACGTGCTGCCTATCCATAGTTCGACATTTCCTCTTCGCTGCTTAACGCCGCCAACACGCGCAGCTTTGTAGTATAGGCGAAGCCGTAGTGTAAAAGCTGTCGCTGTGCTTGGAATTGTTAAGCTTTTCCACGCGTCCTGTACTCTTCTTGCGCCTTTAATTGTGACTGCAATTTTTCTTGCGACATATAGCTAGCAGGATTTTCTGTTACTTGCTTAACCCCAGGAGCTACAAAAGGCTCTTTAATTGAATAACTGCTGATTTTCTTAAGTGCCTTATACTCTTGCTTGCACCATTCATCTAAATCTATTATAGACCGCAAGGACTCCTCATCATCTGCTAGATAACTTCCATAATTTGTGGGTCGTGGAAAACCGTTTGCTTGGTCTGACTGTCTAATGGTAACAATGATATTTACCTTCATTGAAGAGAGCATTCCATCAGACAGCAAGCTATGAATGTAACTATATGCTTTTGGATCTAACACCTGAACATGGCGCTCGATAATCTTATCTGCCATAGATGACATATTTGTCAGTTGCTGAGGCAGCCATTGCCACCAAGTTCTTGGCGGAGTGACACTTGGCTTCGCATCGAGGTCCAAACATATCGCCATCTTGTCAAGGCTCTCTTTAGACAAGAGATCTTTCACCGTAGCGGGATACTTATCCGGCACAGACTGAAGATAAATATCCTGCCAGTACGAAATCAATCTACAAGTTAGCAGCCTGACATCTTCATATGCTGCAAGCCGATGAGGCAAGCGCTTTTCTTCTTCTGCTTTGACCGAAATAGAATGAAGTGCTTGACCAATAGTAATAATCCCAAGAAGCACTTCGATTGCTACGACAACTCTCATTAGTTGAGAAGTTGGATTTATATCACCAAACCCGAGAGTAGTGATTGATACGACGCTAAAATAGAGGGCATCTATAAGCGTATTTACTCCAGGATCAAAAAATTCGCCAGACTCTATTTCGTAGATGCCGATAACATTCAAAAATTTTGGGATATAATAAATTAGTGCGGATACAAAAATTATCAGCCCATATTGAAAGATATACTTGTGATCTTTCCGAAAATCACGAAATCCATCAAGTATTTTCCTAAGCATACTTTTCATCCTGAATCCCATTGAAGCTTAACGCCCGGCTCACGCGCCGGTTTGTAGCCGCGGAGCGGCGGAGAATCGGTCGCTGTGCAGCCGATTGTTACGTTTCAGCACCACACCAGCCCCTTGTAAGGTGCTTTCTCTAACTCCGCCAAGCGGGTTGCTAGAGTGCCGCAGTGAAGCTCAATACGATGGCCATTTGGATCAAGCAAATACAGGGAATCACCCTCACTGGTATTTTGCTTCCATTCCTGGACCCCAAGCTCGCTCCGTTTGGCGCGAAACTCGGTGAGGGCCGGTTCGCTGATACTGAAGGCGACATGCGTATAATCTTTGCCTGGTTCAGGATCGCCCAAGCTCAAGCAAATCCAAGTATCGCCAGCTGTCAGGTAAGCGCCCGTGTCCCAGAAAACGTGTAACTTCATTCCCAGGAGATCACGATAGAAATGGATCGATGAACTCAGGTCCTTGACAGCAAAAGTGATGTGATTGACCCCGGAGATCATGTGCTCGGCCTTGAGTAAACGTAACGCCCGCATAATAGGCGCGAGCTTGCGAGCGTCCTGATTGACGCGCTTGTTATGCTGTACATGCCTCAGAAAACCTCTCAACCCATTCCTGCCCTTCGTACAGCTCTTCAAAAATTTCATCGATGCTAACTGCGGCTAAAAGGCTTTCTTGATTTCTGAACAGTACTACCTCTTCTCCATCACCAAGATAAACAGCAGGGAGTGACAGGTTGGACATTTTAAGATTCGTGGATCTCGCAGGTATTTTAACAAAATTATCCTTTCCAACCTCTGACAAAATTTGGATTGCCTTTAGTTTGCTTTCTTTTAATTCGCCAACAATTTCTTCAATTTCTTTGTTGGCCTCATTGTGAACTTGCTCTATGGATAGATTGTATTTATTTAATGCTTCCTCTACTCCGGCAATCATTTTGTCCTTACTGTCTGCTGTGTTTTTAGGCAGCGCATTGCAAATTAAATAATACAACACTCCAAGATCATGATTCTTTATTCCAGACTTCATTCTTATTTCAAATTCATGATCTTTAGGAATTTGTAGTACGTTATGAATTCCTTCGGACTCAGAAAAAATCTCAATTAGTGACCTAGGGAAATTAAGCACTAGGCGAGTAATAATCGAGACTGCTTGAAATGCAATGAATAAATCTTTGCATTGTAAGTGATTGGCCAAAACATGGACGCAGACTGAATACTCTGTGATATTTTGATTGTAAATGTAATTAAGTGATTCCCGCTGATAGATGCTGTTTTCTACTATCTTTTCATCTTCAGCTAGATCATTTATCAAGGCCAGCCTTGTCACCATCTCGTTTGACATGGCTGACGCTTCAAGGATGGACACTGTTGAAATTGGTGATCGAGCCAGTAGCTCTCCGTGCGAATTCGAGAAATGAGAGAATAGAACTGGTTTTTCAGACAACTTCCCATCTAAACCAAATTTCTTTCCCACGGTAATTTTTGACTGCCAAGGCCTTGTAGGACTTTTGCTACTGTCAATAAGCGTATAGTAGTCAGGAAGGCGCAATGATCTTGCATGTTCCAAGAAGTACTTTGCCTTATAGAATTCGTTTTCACTGCCTCCTTTGATGTTATTTGAGCAGTATGCATCATTCATTTTTTGCAGATGATTCATTCCCCATAAAGTAGAGGTTGAATCGATGAAATGTGTAAACTCATGAACGGCTAGTGGAACTATTTTAGATAAAACAGAATAATCCTTTGAAGCTAGTGCCTTTTGAAATCCCTCAAAATCTTTAGCATCGACACTATCCAAACAGACTGTATATGTAAAAAAATCGAAAGACCCGAGCGTATCAGCTTCTAGGAGCCTTTTGTACGACTTAAATCGTGCTTTAAGTTTCTCTAAACTCATTAAAACTCCATTTGAGCATAACAGTGATTAGATAGCACGCGGCATTAATACATAACCGCGCGTTCGAGATAACTTCGGGCACCGGACAGAGCCCGAATAATTTTTTTCAAATATAATCAAACTCTTACACCCCACCCTATAAACCCAAACGTATTCGCTTGACTTCGACATTTTGCGAATTCATTACTACTGTATGGCATGCAACTTGTCATCCATCTTGCAGCCGACGCCGACGCGGAAGAGCGAATGACAACACATGTATTTATTCCAGACGAATGAATACGCCTAGCGATGCAAGTCAGAATGGGAAGCCAGAAAGATAGGATGGTTAATTTAGAACGGCGATTGCAATGCAGCAGCGCGGGCGGCTTAGCAAGGTTCTGTAGTGTTGGTGCGGTAGGTACTCTGCTTGCCATCCGTGGGCTCCTGCGAACTGGCTCACTGCCATATCCAGAAGGTAACGCCATCGCGCTGTGGCGTAAAGCAGTTCTCCATCACGAAACCCGATTTATCTGTCGGAGTCGTTAGCTTCCCGCTTTGCTGATGTGTGAGCGGCCAGCATTCCCGCCTATCCTGCGTGCAGCCCAGCGGGCGACCTGCGCACGCACTGCGCCTGCTGCCTATAATCGAAAGATCGACGCGGCGTTTTGCGCTACACTGCGCCCATCTAGTCAGGTTGGGTGTTCTATGAAAGTGTGTGGCGTTGAAATTAATAGTAACGATGTGAATGTATGTTTGCTGTCCCTGACAGGCGACATTTTTGAGCTACCTGATTTTCGCTCACGTCGGCTGACCTTAACGGACATTAATAGCACGCGCGAGCTACGCTATTTTCAGCAGACTTTTGCTAAGTTGATGCATGACTACCAGGTGGATAAGGTCGTCATACGCCAACGTCCGATGAAGGGTAAATTTGCTGGCGGCGCGGTGGGCTTCAAGCTGGAAGCGGCAATTGAGCTGATCAGTGAGCTTAATGTGGTGCTTATGTCGCCTACCGACATCAAGGAATCGCTCAAGCGCAACCCCGTACAGATCGCTTATGCAGATACTGGCCTGAAGGTCTATCAAGAAGTGGCTTTTAATACGGCCTTTGCCTTTTCTATGAAAGACAAGTACGCCTCTGACAGTGAATAGCCATCAATAAAGATGGCTACCTGTTATTAAAGAAGGCGCCTAGCGCCTTTTTTCATGCCTGCATTTTATGAGCTTCTCGCGTCTTGCGGCGCTACGTACAATAAATTTATCCGCCTTCCAGAAACTCCACTATTTCCCGCTGAAAACTCGGCCTGATCAGCACGCTTGAATGGTCCCCTGGCACAACCTTGAGCTGCGCGCCTGGAATTGCTTTCTGCAGTTTACGCGGCTGTTTTGCGAACGGGTCTTTGTCCCCGGCGATGATCAGCGTAGGGGCCGTAATCTGTTCCAGCGGGATGCGGCTTGAATGAAAAGCCAGTGCCTGTGCTGCCATAGCTCTACGGTCTGCCCAGACCATATCAGCCAGCAGACGAAAACCCGCAAGGGTGGGATTACGAATGCTCCAGCGGCTAGCAAGCATGGCACTCGATAGCGCTTTTCTACCTTGCACTTGGTAACGACTGTCCAGATGCAGAACGTTGCCGCCGATACCGCCGGCTACCAAGCGCCGTATACGCGGCTCTTGTGTACCGGCTAGTAATGCAACAGTAGCGCCCATGGAATAGCCGACTAGGTCCACCTCTTCCAGCCCCAATTCATCCAGTAAACAGCTGAGGTCTCTAGCCATGCGCGACTCGCCGTAGGCTTCGGGGTCGTGCGGTTTGTCTGAGCGGCCGTGACCTCGTGCATCCAGTGCGATGACGCTGCGCCCGGCCAGTGTGAGCCGCCGCACCATGCCGGGGATGACCCAGTTTATACGGGCGTTCGCCACATAGCCGTGGTGCAGCACTACCGGTGGTTCAGCGGACTTTTGCCCCCAGCGCTGGTAATAAATCTCTACCCCATCGAACGACTTGAATCGACTCATACGCCCTCCAAGACACGCGTCAGTGTTGGCATGAGTATTAAGCGCACCTGCCTGCGATGCAAATTACATTTTTGTGTTTTTTTGATACTAAAACGAAAAGGTCTAATTCAATGTTTTTTCGCTGACCACGCAGGTCTTTTCGGTATGCGGATAGGTCAGCGGGCTAGCTTGTTTATCAAGCTCTCAAAACCGAAAACCCTGCGCCAGTACCTGCAACTCGCTGGCGAGTTCTGCCTGGCTAACCGTAACTTGCGAGATTTCCTGTGAGCCGCTGAGGGTTTGCAGGGAGGTTTCGCGCACTGAAGCCATGCTGCGAGAAATGTCCCGGGTGACGGCCACCTGCTCTTCGGCGGCAGCGGCAATTTGGGTTGCCATGCCGGAGATGCGGTCGACGTCTTGCAGGATGTCGGCAAGCGTACCTTCGAGTTTTTCGGCTTCATCAGCGCTGGTATTGGCCAAGCTGTGGCTTTGGTTTACCGAGGTTTTTACGCTGTCGGCTATGTCGCGAAAGCCGCCGATCAGCGATTCGATTTCGACCGTGGAGTCGTGGGTCTGGCGCGCCAGGTTGCGCACTTCATCTGCTACAACGGCAAAGCCTCGGCCTTGCTCGCCTGCTCTGGCCGCTTCAATGGCGGCGTTCAGCGCCAGCAAATTGGTTTGGTCTGCCACGGCTTTGATGACATCAATCACGCGGGTGATGGACTCGCTGCTGCGCTGCAGGCGCTCCATCTGAGCGTTGACCTCGTCTATCGAGCTGGCCAGATGTCGAATGCGCGCGACGCTCTGCTCCACCACCTTGCGGCCTGCGGCGTTTTTACCCGAGGCATTACTAGCTGCTTCAGCAACCTGCTGAGTGTTGCGTGAGATTTCCTCGGAGGTGCTCGACATCTCTTCTGCCGCTGCCGCAACCTGATCAACCAGTTGCTGTTGCTGGCCAACCTGATCCGAATTCTGGCTCGCTGTGGCGCGGGTCTGTTCCGAGGCGGAGGCTAGCCGCACGCTGGTTTGATCAATCTGGCTGAGGGCGCCCGAGAAAGTTTCTATTAAGCCATTGAGCGCGCTGCCGATCAGGCCCATTTCATCTCGCGAGCAGACTTTGGTGCGAATCGAGAGGTCTTTCTCTTCCATGATATGGCGGAAGTCGCCGAGCAACTGATTCACCTGTCCGGTCACACCCAGAATGATCAACACCGCCAACAGCAGTACCCCGACCACTACTAGGCAGCCGATGATTGCGGCTTGCTGCAGTTGGCTGCGCGCGCTACCGAGCACGAAATCGGTGCGAGCGGCCATCTCACCGGCGACGTTTTCCTTCAGTTGGTAAACGTCGTTGATAGCTCCACTGGCACTGTCGAACCATTCAATATTAGCCATGCCAAGAAAGCCGTATTCCGAGCCGATCAACTTGTTGCGTAACTCGGCAAAGGCGAGGAATTCCGGTTGTTCGCGCAATGCTTTTACGCGCGACTGCATGGCGTCGCCCAGTAAATCTGCGGCGGTATCCAGCAGCGCTTGTTTACGTGCACCGGCAGCGCTGACGTCACCTGCGAGCCCCAGCGACACCTCTCCTTGACTCAAAACCAGCGCGCCCGCGGCCATCTCACGCGCAGCCCACTCGGTCGACTGCGTTAGCGCATAAAAAGCGCTCATCAGGCGGGTGAGCTGGGCCTCATCAGATTGGTGCAGGATCTCCGGGGTCAATGCGACTAACTGCTCTACGGCTTGGGTATAGACGTTGTAGGCAAGCGCCGCTTCAACATCTTCAATCATGACCCGCTCGCGCAGCGGCATCAGCTCTGACAGTGCGGTCGATGCCCGCGCCAGTTGAGGTGCAATGGTGACTCTTACGCTGCCATCCAGCGTGGTTATCACAGACTGAAACTCTGACAGGCTGACATCGGTTAGCTCCCGCTGGACTTCCAACCGTTCTACCACCCGCCCGTCTGAACCACCGCTAGCGATAAGGAGCGCATTGAGGCCACGTTCTTTTTGCAGGTTCTCAACTAGCGGATCAGCTACCAACACGAGCCTGAACAGATCGCGCGATTCTTCCGTGCGTTCCAGGTTAGCGTAGCGGTCATTGACGGTAGTAATCGAGAAGTACAGCGTGCCCAGCAATGCCGGGAGAATGAGCAACAATAGTTTGCCGCGCATGGAGAGATTTCGAAGCATGGAGAGCATGAATGGCGCCTTGAGATAAAACCTGACTAAATGGACAGACTTGTCTCAAGACAACAGCAAGAAGAGTGCCATCACTCTGCCACTTGAATTTCCGGCATTCGCGCTGAAAGCGCCGCACCAGAGCGGTGCTAGGCTGGCTATCGGCGAGCCAAAATGCGCCTTCTTTGTGATGGAAGACCGTGTGACTGACAATCGTCAAGCGCCCCATGAATGCAAGTTCCAACAGTCATTCGCGCTACTCAGTCATTGCTATGGTTTTTCATACTATTCGCTAGCGCACTCTGGCCCAGCGTATCCAGCGCTGCTGTTGCTCCATTCACATCGGCCGACGTCTTGTTCTGGCTCAACTTAAACTTACCCACCAAGCGGTCTATCTCAATCTCAATACCCACGATCGCCGCCAACATCTGGCTGATATAGGCCGTGCTGGAATCAGTCATTTTCCAGGGGCGGCTTTGCTGTGATTTGCTCTCGTGGTCACGGGTCAGTCGCGCTACCAACCCTCGGACAAAACGCTCATCGTCACGCAGTCGAATACGGCCATGTGCATGCACTACCTGATAATTCCAAGTGGGCACTTGCCGGTGAGTTTCGTGCTTACTGGGGTACCAGTTCGGTGAGATATAGCCCTGCGGTCCTTGGAAGATCACCAGTACCGGCATACCATCGGTAATTTGCTCAATTAGGGGATTAGCGCGAGCAATATGGCACTGCAATACGCTCTGCTCACCCTCCTCTGCCAGCAGCTCAAAGGGGATGTGGTTTGCATCCAGGCCTTCGCCGGTCTGGATAATCAGCGTGCCCAACGGGTAGGATCGCATTAAGGCATGCAGCTGATCAGGGCGATTTTCGGCAAAGTGCTCGGGCAAGTACACGATGGTAAAGCTCCATACGCAAAAATTGAAAACAGCGCCGATGCTAGCACGAAGATGCACCTTCCACTGAGCGTCGATAGTGGTTGGCTGATCAAGCAAAACAGCTGCATCAATACCTGCAGTCGTGTGACCTTACTCACAGTTATTAGCCAAATCAGGCTAATTTTGCAAAATTAGCCTTTTAAGGCTACATTTCGTAATGTATGAATAATGGATACCCCCTATCAGTAGCCCATCACGGACCGCATAAATGAGCATCTCTGCCGTACTCACTGGTGACCTGATCGACTCGCAATCAGTGCAAGACACCAACGCCTATGTCGCTCAGCTAAAAGCCACGCTTGACCGGCTTGCTGCAGCCTACGACTTCAAGGCTGAGCAGTACCGTGGTGACGGCTTTCAGTTAACGCTCAACGAGCCAAGCCGGGCCTTTGAGTGCGCTGTGGTTTTGCGTGCTGGTTTAATTGCCAGCAGCCCAGACAACGAGCGCTTTGATGCGCGTATCGCCATCGGCATTGGCGGGGCACCAAGCGACAATCATTACGGCGAGGCCTTTGTACTCTCCGGACAGGGGCTTGATGGTATGAAGAAGTCGACGCTGGGTATCTTCAGCCATGCCGAGCAGTTGCTCGACCGCACTGCGTTGCCCACCGAGTTTGTCGCGAGCATCATTGATGGCTGGACGCGGATAGAAGCGGAGACCTTTTTTCTGCATGCCACGCAGGAATCAAGCCAGAAGGATCTTGCCCAGCTGCTGGGCAAGTCCCGCGTGACCGTACACAAGGCGCTGCAACGCGCCAACGCTACGCTGATCGACCGTTACATTGAACGTACCCAAGATTGGGTGCGAGAGCTACACCATGTCTGAGGTCACTGCGCTGCTGCTGTTCATACTGATTCACATCGTCGCCACGATGTTGATCTACATGTTTCCGTTAGCTGCCGACGCTAGCGCCGCGGGCAGAGTGCGCTGGGTAGCCGCCAAAGCCGTGCCCTATGGTTTAGCGGTCGGTTTGGTGGTGCAGATAGCCGCGTTTGGTACAGGCTGGAGCCTGTTGATCGGGCTATTGGTGATGGCCAGCCAATTCACAATGGAATGGTTAAAACAGTCACGGGTATGCCGTTTTTCAGTTGATCTGGCGCTCACCCACTTGCTGCCGCTGGCAATGTTGCTGGCGATCTGGTTCAGCCTCACCCACAACTGGTACGGGCTAGGTGAGCTTATTTTAGAGCTACTGGGACCAAAGCCGCTGATTGTGCTGATAGCCTATTTGTTTATTCTGCACCCCACCTCGGCGCTGATTTCACAGCTGCTGCGGCCTTGGCTGAACCATGCCGATCTCACCGATGAAGCGTCTCTGAAACATGCAGGCAAACTGATCGGCTTTCTTGAGCGCTTCCTGATAGTGACCTTCGTGCTGCTTGGCCAGTGGTCTGCCATCGGCTTTTTGCTCGCGGCCAAAAGTATTATGCGCTTCAACGATACGCGCACAGCCAAGCGTCCCGTCTCCGAATATGTGCTACTGGGTACTCTGTTGAGTTTTACCTTCAGCCTGATGGTAGGTATCGGCCTTTCCGGCGTCCTGGGTAGTTAGCTTAAAAAGGCTACTATGACAAAAGTAGCCTTTTTAGGGTAATGTCCCAGCATCGTCAGCCTACTAGGCTGGTCCACCTGTTTAAACCAAGGAGCAACTGTGCGAATTTGCGTTTTCTGCGGCTCGAGCGCCGGCAATAACCCTGTTTATCGTGAAGCTGCTGTTGAACTGGGCACCGCGCTGGCCAAGGCCGGCATAGGGCTGGTGTATGGCGGCGCGCAAGTCGGTTTAATGGGCGCGGTCGCGGATGCAGCTATGGCCGCTGGCGGCGAGGTGATCGGCGTGATCCCACGGCACCTGGTCGAACGCGAACTCGCACACGACGGCCTGACCGAGCTAAAAGAAGTGGGCTCCATGCACGAGCGCAAAGCCGTGATGGCCGACCTCTCCGATGGCTTTATCGCACTGCCCGGCGGGGTCGGTACCTTTGAAGAGCTATTTGAGGTCTGGACCTGGGGCCAACTCGGTCACCATCAAAAGCCCTGCGCGCTGCTCAACGTGAGCGGCTATTACGACAAACTGGTGACATTCCTCGATCACGCCATGACCGAAGGCTTTATGAAGCAGCCCTACCGCGAGATGCTGATTGTCGCGTCTGACGTAAGCTCGGTGCTCGCCAAGGTCGAAGCCTACGAAGCACCAAAAGTGTCAAAATGGATGACAAAGAACGAGCGCTAAATAGACGGTATGACGGCATCACTGAAAGGCGATGCCATCGTAATGCTTAGCCCTACCCCGTCATCGTCACTTCAAGCGTGATACGCCTGCACAAATCTTCCAGACATAGCCCACCTCCGCGTTATTATTCGAGCACTCCCCTCACCTATCGACTGAATGCCCATGAGCGAACGCAACTGGATTGATCTCAAACAGGACGCCGATACGGGTATTGAGACCATCCGGGCGCACTTTGAGGGGCATGCGTACGATCCACATTGGCATGACAGTTATCTGGTGGGATTTACCGAGCAGGGACTGCAGCGCTTTCACTGCGGGCGCCAACGCTACGACAGCGTACCTGGCAAGGTAATGTTGCTGGAGCCGGGCGAAATACACGATGGAGAGGCCCCAACAGCAGGCGGTTTCACTTACTCCATGCTGTATCTGGACCCCCACTGGCTGGAACGGGAGCTGCGGGGTCTGTTTGGTGACGCGCCCGAAGACTGTATACCCGCCATGAGCATGACCGTTGGGCAATCGCCCGAGCTTATCTTTGCTATTGCCAGCACCTTTCAAACGCTGCACCAACAGGAGCTACGCATCGTGCGGCAAACCGCACTGGACTACCTGCTAAGCCAGCTGACCAGCCAGACCCATTGGCGCAAACGCAGCGAGTCTGACCCGCGCATGCCGCAGGTCGCGCGGCTGGCAAGAGATTACCTGCATGCCAATCTGCACGAAGAGATCAGCCTGACGGACCTGGCCAATGAAGCCGGAGTTGACCGTTTTCGTATGCACCGTGCTTTCAAAGCTGCGTTCGGACTGGCGCCGCATGCTTATCTGGTCCAACTGCGGCTGGCTCAAGCGCGCCGACGCTTGGCGGCGGGCGAGACGCCCGCCTTCGTGGCTGTAGGCTTGGGCTTTGCCGATCAAAGCCATTTGGGGCGCTGGTGTCAAACGCGCCTACGGTTTGACACCAGCGAGCTATAGGCAACGCTGCACGCGCCTTCCAGACGCAACTTAAGCACTCCCCGACAATGACTCCCGATATCCATTACGATCGGGAGACCTGCCTTGACTCACCTGCTACCTTTTCTGCTGTTCGCCTTTGTCGCCTCCATCACCCCCGGCCCCACCAATTTACTAGCCATGAGCAGTAGCGCGCGCTTCGGCTTACGCGCCACGTTACCCATCATCATCGGTGGTTGCCTGGCTTCAGCAGCACTGGTACTGGCAGTCGGGCTAGGCCTGGGCAGCATCCTGCTGCAAACCCCTTTATTGGCGCGCATGCTTGGGCTGGGTGGAGCGCTCTGGCTGAGTTATCTGGGCTGGCAGATTGCGCGCACACCGGTTGAGATCGACGCCGGAACGCAAAGCGAGCGCCCCTTGAGCGGTTGGGCAGCGGCTCTGCTACAGCTGATCAATCCCAAACCGTGGACAGTCGCGCTGGCCGTCGTCAGCGTATTCATGGCGAGCGCGCATGCACCTGCATGGCTGTTGGCGCTGCTATTTCTACTGATAGCGATTCCGTGCATGTTGCTCTGGGCGTGGTTGGGTGTGCGGGCACGAATCTGGCTGCACTCGCCTGTTCAACTGCGTAGATTCAATCAATTGATGGGAATGCTTTTGGCCGTCTCAGGCTGGCTGGGCCTGCTAGGCTGAATGCTAACAATGAGCTCGGCACTGCCTTGGCTCCGAGTATCAGACGCTCTCGCAACCCCTGAATCGCGAAGAGTTTGTTTCTGACCGGTTGCGCAGGGTCGATAGTCGCGGCAACGCTGTATGGCTGGAAGCAACCTACAATCCAATCTTGGCTGCTGGCAAGGCAATAAAGCGGCTATTTAAGCCGCCGCCTGGGCCGACGCAGGCAAACCGAATACCTTGTCGAACCCCAGAGTAAATACGAAGGTGTAGCACACAAAAAACACCAACAACCCTAGGTCCAATACCAAAGCGTGATACAGCGAAATCTCCAGCCACCACGCCATAGCGGGCACCAGAGTCGCCAGCAATCCCAATTCAAACCCTAATGCGTGGGCCACGCGGCGCTTTATGGTGCGCGAGCGCTGTTGCTGCTGGCGCTCCCAGCGTTCAAACGCAGTGTTCCACACCAAGTTCCAGCTTACCGCCACGATCGAGGTGATGATCGAGGCAACGCCTGCGCTGATCATCGGATGCCCTAAAACCAATAGGGTCAGGGTCACCACTGTTACAGCGATTAGTTCATAAAAGGTCACGTAAACCAGCTTGCGCTTAACGCCTTGCATATCAACAATTCCAACAACTGATACAGATAACTCAGCGGTAACTGAGGAACAGCCCGAATTTTATGTTTTAATTTCTGATAGAAAAAGAAACCTTCTATCAGAAAAACTGACAAGTCATGGCATTCACTAGCGAAACCGTAAAAGTATTCCTCGAAGTGCTGGATAGCGGCTCCTTTTCCGCGGCGGCGAGGCGCCTCAAGCGCGTGCCCTCCGCGATCAGCATGAGCATCTCCCAGCTGGAAGCCGAGCTGGATATGCAGTTGTTCGACCGCTCGGCACGTGAGGCCATCCCTACCGCGGCCGCACGTGCACTGGAGCCCAAAGCGCGCCAGGCTCAGCAACAGCTGCGCGAGCTGCAGACTCAAGCGTTGCAACTGCACCAGGGGCTGGAAAAACGCCTGACACTCGCCATTGCCCCGGAGTTACTCTCCGCCGCCTGGAACGGCCCACTGGCGACCTTGGCTCAGGAGTTCCCGGCGCTGGAAGTGGAAGTGAGATCGGAGCCGCAAGCAGATGCACTGCGTCTGCTACACGAAGGTGCAGTCCAGATTGCTCTGGTCTTTGAGCGACCAAACCTCGACGAACGTGAACGCTTTCAAGAATTCGGCAGCGAACTACTGGTAGCCGTTGCAGCACCAAATTATCCAGAACTCAAAGCCTATGGCGGGCCCATTCGGCAAGAGCACCTGATGAATATGCGCCAAATCCTGGTGGGTAGCGGTAACGTTACAAAAGCCGACACGCGCATGCCGCTGTCCAGAAAAATCTGGCTGACGGACAGCCATTTGGCAACATTAAGTCTGGTGCAAGCTGGTCTGGGATGGGCATGGTTGCCAAAAACACTGATTCAACATCTACTCAGTGCAGGGCAATTGGTGGAAATAGCCTTTGAGAATGTGAGCAACGAATTATGCCTATGGGTTGATATCGTATGGGTAAAAGACCGACCACTCGCACTAGGGGCTAAGCGCTACCTCGAGCTCATGCGCGCATAGCCTTCACGTGTCAACAATACCAAGTGAACTGTACTGGCATAGATTTGGCCTGAAGCCTTGAGGTCGTCTATTAAGGTTTTGTGTTCATCCGCCGGTAGATAGAAGTAGTCATGCCCTTGCTGCAATTGCGCTTCACAACGTTTGAATGCCTTGAAACTAGTGCCTTTGGGCACGGCGTTAAGCTCATCCAGTTGACGTAAGCTAAGGGTTTCGACACCCGCATGGGGGATCGGAGTGAGTATGGGCATGAAGCTCCTACTGTACAAAAATCAGACAAATCGCTTAGGACTCGAGGAGGAAATCAGTATACTTGCCGACCTTTTCCCATGCACAACCGAGCGAACCATGACCGAGCAAGCCAACAACGACAACACATCCGCGCCAGTAGCGGAGACAGCCACAGAGTCCAAGGCGTTGCCGGGGCTGGGTTCACTGTTTGCCGCCGCTGCCAGCGCCAATTCGCGCAAGGGCGATACGCCAAAGAAAGGCAAGACTGGCGACCAGCACGAACAGCGTATTGGTATGCCGCCGCGCAATACACGGCGTTCGATGGGTAAGCGCTAAACACTAGCGAGTTACCCGGAGCACGTTGAAGGTTAAAGGGGCAGCGACACGTAGAACTGCGCGCCATGCCCCCGCTTGGACTGCACGCCGATATGACCACCGTGCAGTTGTACAATTTCTCTGCACAACGCCAGCCCCAAGCCAGCACCACCTTTTTTGCCGCCTACCTGCACAAATGGCTCAAACACACGGCCCTGCTGACTGAAAGCGATGCCTTCACCGTTGTCTTCCACACTCAACAAAATACGTTCGCCCTGCCGGCGGGCTTGCAGCCGTATCTCGCCATCAGTAGGCGTATGCCGCAATGCATTACCGAGCAGGTTATCGAGCACGCGTTCAATCTGCAGACGATCCAATCGCGCATGCGGTATCTCGTCGTGTATTTCCACCTCAAGATTGATATTCAACTCACGCGCCTGCACGGCAAAGCGTGCCGCAGCGTGCTCTACCAACTCACCGGGATCACAGGGTGTAAGCTCCAATTTTTGCAGGCCGTTCTGATAACGCGAGAAGTTCAGTAGGTCATTGATCAGGTCAACCAGACGGCGCATTTCTTCGTCTACAACAACCAGTAAATCGGCCTCGCGGCTGTCTTCCTCGAAACTGACACGCTCTTGAAATAACGAAAATGCCATGTGCATTCCGGTAACCGGAGTACGCAATTCGTGTGAAGCGCGTAATACAAACTCTCGACGCACGCGCTCAAAGGCGCGCTCATCCGTCACGTCGCGCAATACCATGACAGCACCCTGCACCCAGGTGTCGGTGCGTAGCACCGGAGTCAGGCTGTAGTCCAGCAGGCGCATTTCGCCAGCCACCTCAACTTGCAGATCTTCCTGTTCGCTACTGCTGTGCGGGTTGCCGGCCAATACATCGCGCACCTGCTCATCCAACTCAGGCCGGCCCATAGCGACACCCAAGCTTTGCCCTAGCTCGCGCGAGTCCCAATCCAGTTGGCGGCGTGCTACCGGGTTAAAGTGCTCGACTTCACCATCCTGATCCAGGATCAACAAACCGTCATCAATGCTGTCGAGCACAGCCTGCAAACGGCGTTGTTCGCCTTGCAGGGCATTCACGTCGCTACTTTTGAATTCACGCAGCGCTTCAGCCATTGCGCCGAAGCGCCGACTCAGCGCTGAAATCTCCAACACTGGCGATATCGGCAGCAGCACATTGAAGTCACCGGTACTAATCTGATCGGCCGCCCGCGCCAAGCCTTCAATAGGCTGGGCGAAGCGCCTGGCGATGCTGTTCGCCGTGAGCAAACCTAACAACAATACAGCGAGGCCAATCAAGCCAAGCAAACCTGCAATCAACCACGCGCGCTGATGGGCAGCAGCTTCAGCCCTTTCTACTTTGTCAAGGTAGCGGTTTTGAATTTCGTTCAGTTGATCCCGCATGATCGAAATCTTGCTACTGAAGATATCATTGGACAGCAGTTCACGGCGCAGGGTGATTGGGCGCCGCAAGATATCGTCGTAACTGGCGTAAGTGGCTTCCAGCTCCGCCATCGCGACACGATCAGACTCGACTACCGCGTGCGCTTTGGCGACTGAGAGTGACCGTTTAAAGCGCGCATCCGACGCTTTGAGTTCCTCTCGATTTAGGTCTTCTTCCAGCAGCATGGTGACCTGCGTGCCTATTTCTTGCCGCATCGCCAACGTTGATTTGATGATATTCAACGTACTGGTCATCGACAGTTTTTGCGACTGAGTCAGACTCAATACGCCAAACATGCCCACCACCAACCCCACCAGCGCTACGGTAATCAGTGCGCTGCTGCTAAGAAACAGTTGCGTGCGTAGCTTCATAACCCGAGCTGCTTCCTTTTGCGATAAAGCGTGGAAGCATCAATGCCTAGCGTCTTGGCGGCTTGGTCGAGCGTCGAGCTGGAGCCCAGTACCGCAGCAATGTGGGCTTTCTCAAGCTCTTCGAGGCTCAGCTCGGAGCCCACTCGCGGCGCGCCGCTGTTGCCTTCAACAGCACTCAACCCTAAGTGAGCAACTTGCACCAGTTCCTCACCACAAATGATGCTGGCCCGCTCAATGACGTTGCGCAGCTCGCGGATATTCCCTGGCCAGTTGTAGCTGAGCATAGCGTCTCGGGCCTCGACGCTGAAGCCGGTGGCTGGGCGCGCATAGTCTTTTACGAAACTGGCAAGAAAGCGTTCCGCCAGGGTCATAATGTCGTCATGTCTTTCGCGCAGCGGCGGCAACGTCAGCGTGATCACGTTCAGGCGGTAGAGCAGGTCTTCACGGAAGCGGCCATTCTTGACCATGTCTCCCAAGTCCAGATTGGTTGCTGCGAGGATACGCACATCGGCGCGACGAGTGACCGGGTCGCCAACGCGCTCGTATTCTTTATCTTGAATGAAGCGCAGCAGCTTAGGCTGCAAAGTCAGTGGGAAGTCGCCAATTTCATCAAGAAAAAGCGTGCCTCCATCGGCTTGGTTAACTCGGCCTAGGGTGTTCTCACTGGCACCGGTGAAGGCGCCCTTGCTGTGACCAAACAACTCGCTTTCCATCAGCTCAGCGGTGAGCGAAGGGCAATTGATGGTCACGCACCCTTTCTTGGCGCGCTTACTCCAGCCATGAATGACCCGAGACAGTTCGCCTTTACCGGTGCCAGACTCGCCGAGAATCAAAATATTGGCGTCTGTCACCGCTACCTGCCGTGCCGTCTCCAACACCGCCATCATCGCTGGGCTTTGTGAGTCTACCTGGGTTTGCGTTTGCTTTACTTCACCTTCGAGCACTTCCAGGCGCGCCGCCATCTGACGCATTTCCAACTGTTTGGTCGCCGCCATACGTAATTGGTCTGGGCTGCAGGGCTTGACCAGATAGTCAGAAGCACCGGCTTGCATAGCATCAACAGCGGTATCAACCGCGGAATGCGCGGTAACTATTACCACGCGCATCCAAGGTGCGATTACGCGCATCTTAGCCATCACATCCAGACCGTTGTCCTCACCCAAGCGCAGATCAAGAAAGCATAGGTCGAATACCTGGGTGTGCAGCACGGACTCGGCCTGCAAAGCCGTAGCTGCAGTAGCCACGTGATACCCCTCATCCTCAAGACAATAACGAAAGGTTCTAAGGATTGCTGGCTCGTCGTCCACCAACAAAATCCGCCCCTTGGTCTGCACTGCTTCCATTTTTTCGTCTGCTCCAGACTTGGTATGAGGTATTAGTCAGCAAGTATTCGTGCAAGTTGCATGACGCCAATGCGGCAATCTTGCAACTTGCACTTCGGCTCACGCAACAAATATTTTCAACTTATTGATTATTAAGAACTTTAATTATAAAAATAAGTGGCACAGCTGTTGCTCTGTCTTACTATGAATAAGTCATGGCCCAAATCGCCGGCCTTGATAAGGACATTGAATGGAGATTGATCCCATGCACAGCATCAACCGCACGGCTCTACTCGCACTCTCAATCAGCTTCGCCAGCTTGCTGCCCCTCACCGCTCACGCGGACGGTAGCGACAGCAAAGGCCAGCCAATGCCCACAGAGCAACGCAAGGATCAGAGCCAACCCTTTGATGATGACCGCATTCTCACGGCCACTCTGCAGTCTCGTTTGCAGTGGGAAGGTAACACGGACGGTATAAGCATTCGGGTGGCAGCACAGGACGGCGTAGTGAATCTAAGTGGCAATGTATTGCACACCAATGACAAGCGTATTGCCATCGCAACGGCACGCAACACGCCCGGTGTACGCGCCATCAACGCTAGCGAGTTGAAGGTAGGGCGCATGTCTGCACTGGACGAGCCACGCTGGGCAACTACCAGTGTTGTTACAGATCGCGGCCCAACACTGCGTCTGTAAACCACTACTTTTTTGCTTAATTTTTTCTACTGGACCTCCACCGCACTTTTACTTTCGATTACGGACGACAACACATGAACATGGAGCAAAAGCCGGCTATCTACTTCCACATAAAGGAAGCCACCCTGCCCGGCGCGATCGAGTGTATGAGTAGCCAGTCCGGTAGCACCGCACACTTCAGGAGGCACCCCTTGCTTAACTGGGCAATCGCGTTTTTCGTCATGACAACCGCCGCTGCGGTATTTACTTTTGGTGGCTTTGGCGCAACAGCAGCCGTTCTGGGCCAAGCGCTTTTCGGTATTTTTCTGCTGATGCTGATCGGCACCATGTTGTTGAGCAAGTATCGCCGGACTAGCCCGCCACATTCCAGGCATTGAGCCGGTATGAGACAATAGCGCGTGACTCATCTTCCAGCGCGCGGCGACCAGACCCAGCATGCCACTCAGCACCAGCCAATTAGCAAGCGACCGCTACCCACTGGTCAACCGCTTCTACCGCCAACATCAACGCGGTACCAAAGCCAACAGTCAGCACCTTGTGTGGGTGGGTGAAGAGCATGGGCAGATCGTCTGTAGCCTCTGCCTGCAACCTGTTTCCAACGGCCACTGGCTAACCAGTCTGCTGGTAGCTCCGCAGTCCAGAACGCGCGGCTACGCCACTTCTTTGCTAGCACAAATTAGAAATCAATATACCGGCCCCATCTGGTTATTCTGTGCCCCAGAGCTCAGCGCATTTTACCTGCGCGCCGGTTTCGCAGAGGCTACGGTTTTGCCCGAATCGTTGGTTGATCGTTTGACGCGCTATCAGCGCCACAAGCAGTTGGTGGCCTTGGCCAGCGAATAGATCGTCTTATTACCCTGCAGTCTCCGCCCCCAGAAAAAACCCCCACGCTCCGATATGGCCATTAGTGCGCCATTGCGCTGCCACGCTTTGCGTCATTAACAGTTTTTTGCGCACCCCGACAGTGCAAGCGCACAGCACACCCTCGCAAAAAAACCACTTAACATTGTTAAAAAAACATATAAGCAACTGAAAATAAAAGAATTTAAAAAGATGGCAAGCAAAATGCTATGTGAGCACTGCCAACGCATTTAATCAAAACATTTGGGGAAACACGCGATGATGAAGAAACTTGCAGTTGCCGTTGCTACCGCCAGCACCTTGTCTTTTGCCAACATGGCACACGCTGAAGCGTTCGATACAGCCCTCGGCGAATTTGACACCAGCATGACTGCGACGCTTGCCACTGATTACATCTGGCGCGGTCAGTCACAAACTGATGGCGCTGGCGCAATACAAGGCAGCCTAGACATCACTCACGAAAGCGGCCTGTATATTGGTGCCTGGGCATCCAATATCGACTCCGAAGACTTTGGCGGCTCCAGCGTAGAAATCGATTACTACGCTGGCTACGGCGGCGTCATTACTGACGATATAACCTATGACCTCTCCTGGGCTACTTATACCTACCCAAAAAACAGTGAAATCGATTATGACGAAGCGCTGGCCAGCGTCAGCCTGTACGGTTTCACTCTGGGTGCCAATTACGCGTACGACCCGCAAAGCCAGCTTTATACTTATATCGACTACGGCTTTGCCCTGCCCTACGACATCGGGCTTGGCTTGCACTACGGCCTGACCGACACTAAGGATCCATTGGATGGCGTCAGCGGTGACGAGGAGTACGGCGACTGGGCTGTCAGCATTGGCAAAACGGTTCTTGGTCTTGACCTTAACCTGATGTACAGCGACACCGACTTGGGTGACGACTGCGCCTACACCAGTTCCGACTCTTGCGACTCGAACTTCACTTTCTCAGTATCCAAAACGTTGTAAGGCCATACTCGGCGCCCTCCCGTGGCGCACATCAGCTGATGTAATAGCATTAAGCCAATCGAGGTGCGTTGTTCCACGACAACGCCTCTCTGATTGGCTCTTTTTATTGCGTGGCGCAGCGCTGCAATTGCCATCACATTAAAGTGACCACAAAAAAACCGGCCAATGGCCGGTTTTAGTTTTGTCGCAAAAGTCCATCAAGCCCGCGGCAAGGTCACACCACGCTGCCCTTGATACTTACCACCACGATCGCGATAGGAGACTTCACAAGACTCATCGGATTCGAAGAACAGCATCTGCGCCACGCCTTCATTAGCGTAGATCTTTGCCGGCAAGGTGGTGGTGTTGGAGAATTCCAACGTCACGTGCCCTTCCCACTCAGGCTCCAGCGGCGTGACGTTGACGATAATGCCACAGCGCGCATAAGTGCTCTTGCCCAGGCAGATGGTCAGAACATCACGCGGAATACGGAAGTACTCAACAGTGCGGGCCAGAGCAAAAGAGTTAGGTGGAATAATGCAAACATCGCCTTTTACGTCCACAAAGCTCTTCTCATCGAAGTTCTTGGGATCGACGGTAGCGGAGTGGATGTTGGTGAAAACTTTAAACTCATCAGCGCAGCGCACATCGTAGCCGTAGCTGGAAACACCATAAGATATCACCCGATCGCCCTCATCACCGCGCACCTGGCGCTCAACAAAAGGTTCGATCATCCCGTGTTCTTGGGACATTCTGCGGATCCAACGGTCGGCTTTGATGCTCATGATGTTTCCTGAACTGGTCGAAAAAGAGCCTGCATGTTACCGGTTTATGGGTACTTACAAAAGACCGCGATCAGTCATCGCTGATGCTGATCTCTGGCATCCCCTGCGCGCCCGCCTGCTGAGTGATGCGCGCGCCCACATGTCGAGCCATATCCTGATAGATCATACTGATCTGGCATTCTGGTTCAGCAATCACCGTCGGTTTACCGCTATCGGCCTGCTCCCGAATCATCATCGACAAGGGCATGGAAGCCAGCAGATCAACTCCATACTCCTCAGCCAGACGCTCTCCGCCGCCTTCGCCAAACAAATGTTCGGCATGACCGCAATTGGAGCAAATGTGAATCGCCATGTTCTCGACCACGCCCAGCACCGGAATATTCACCTTCTCGAACATGCCGATACCCTTTTTGGCGTCCAGCAGTGCGAGATCCTGCGGGGTTGTCACGATAACAGCGCCGGTGACCGGGACTTTCTGAGCGAGCGTCAGCTGAATATCGCCGGTGCCCGGCGGCATATCGACCACTAGATAGTCCAGCTCATCCCAGGCGGATTGGGTCAACAACTGCATCAACGCGCCAGAAACCATGGGCCCACGCCAAACTACCGGAGTATTTTCATCAACCAGAAAGGCCATCGACATAACTTGCAAGCCGTGTGCACGCGGCGGTATGAACCACTTATTGTCGTGTACCTCGGGGCGAGTGCCTTCGGGCAGCCCCAGCATCATGCCCATGCTAGGGCCGTAGATATCAGCATCCAAGACACCAACCTTGGCGCCCTCGCGCGACAAAGCCAGCGCGAGGTTGGCGGCGGTAGTGGACTTGCCCACACCGCCTTTACCCGAGGCTACGGCAATTATATTTTTGACCTTAGCCAGCGCCGGCACCTTGCCCTGCAACTCGCCAGCAATCACTTCACAACGTACCTTTATATGCGCTTCGCTGACTTCGTCCAGATTCTCGACCGCAGTCTGAATCATGTGCGCTATACCGCCGACGATGGAACCAGCCGCATAGCCCAGCACCAGTTCGGCGCTAACCACACTACCTTCAATATCCAACTGCCGCAGACAACCGCTGCTGATCAAGTCAATTTTCAGGTAAGGGTCTTGGTATTGGGCGATAGCTTGCTCTACGGCAGCACGATCAACTTGGCTCATATCGGTATCCGGTTCACTAAGGAATGGGCGTTATGCTACTGATTCGCTAACGAGGATGAAAGCACGGGGTTTGCGCCGAGCGGCGCCGAGAACACCGATAAAGCGTAGGGAGCTAACCCTACACTTAAAATAGAAACGCCGCCCTGCGGTGAAAGACCACAGAGCGGCGAATGATTTACTGGTGAGTGATCATCACCGCTTTAATGTTAACGAACTCCCGAATACCAAAACCGCCATGTTCGCGACCATAGCCACTGTCTTTTACACCGCCAAAAGGCAGATGCGGATGAGCCAGGCCGTAGCCGTTGATATTCACCATGCCGGTATCGAAATGCAGGCGAGCTAACTCAATCGCCCGATCTTCGTTACGTGAGAAAATACCCCCACCCAGTCCGTAACGTGAGTCGTTAGCAATGCGCATAGCGTCTTCGTCGTCCTTCGCTTTAATCAACGAAGCCACCGGACCAAACAGCTCACCATCGTAGGCAGGCATCCCCGGCTTGACGTTTTCAAGCACGGTAGCTGGGTAATAGAAGCCCGCACCTTCCGGGATTTTGCCACCGGTACTGATTGTGGCGCCCTTACGAACCGATTCTTCCACCTGCTCGTGTAGGGTGTCGCGCAGGTCTTTACGGGCTATCGGCCCCAGTTGCGTGCCTTTCTGCGTTGGGTCACCAGTTTTGATCGCCGCCATCTGCTTCACAAACTGTTCGCGAAACTCATCGTAAACGTCTGCCGACACCACAAAGCGTTTGGCCGATACGCAGGTTTCACCGTTATTGACCACGCGCCCTTGCACACAGGTTTTCACTGCCAGCGCGATGTCCGCATCGGATAGCACCACATAGGCATCGTTGCTGCCCAACTCCAATACCGTCTTCTTGACCACTTTGCCGGCGGCCTGCGCGATCTTCTTACCGGTGTTGTCGCTGCCAGTAAAGGTGACACCGCGCACCTTGGGGTGCTCGACCAATTTGCCGGCACTGGCGCCGTCGAGTAGCAATGATTGGAATACGCCTTTAGGCAAACCTGCTTCTAGGTAAAGCTGCTCAATCTTCTGCGCCATGCCAAATACATTGCTGGCGTGCTTAAGCACCGTCGTGTTGCCCGCCATAATGTTGCAGACGCTGTAACGAATAACCTGATACAGCGGGAAGTTCCACGGCTGAATACCCAGAATCACACCGATGGGCTGATAGGTGATCAGGGCTCGCCCCCCTTCCAGAGGCCGCGTCTCGTCTTTCAGCTGGTCGGGCCCTTGCTCCGCAGAGTACCGACAGATAGCAGCGCACAGCTGGCATTCTTGCCCGCCTTGCTCAATTGGCTTACCCATCTCACGAGTCATCAGCTGGGCCAGCTCATCGCTGTTCTGTTCAATCAGATCAGCCATTTTATTTAAAATTTTGCCTCGGTTGGCGAGGCTTTCCAGCCGCCAGGTTTGAAAGGCCGCGTCGGCACGATCAATCGCGGCGCCGGCCTGCTCTTCGCTCAGCAGCTGGTATTCGGCAATTTTCTCACCTGTGCTTGGGTCAATCGTGTTGACTGTCTTGCTCATGGTGTTCTCCGTTTCGGGTGGTTAACTGGAGTGCTTGCCATAGTTCCGACCACAAAAAACCCGGATCAGCTCACGCCGATCCGGGTTTTTCTGCAATAACTTTGAGCTATTGCACCTACATTGGAGTCTTCTGCTTATTAGGCAGCGTCATCCATTGCTGGCTCTTCAGCCTCAGCCTCTGGCTGCTCAGCTGCTGGCTCAGCTTTAGCTGCACCAGCCTTACCCGCTTCTGCTTTCTCGACTTGCTCAAGCAGCGCGTTCATCAAACGCGTACCACGCTCACCGACCATCTCTGAGAACACATCACGCACTGGCAAGCTAAGCTCACGGAAGGCTGCACGCTCTTCAGGAGTAAGATAAACCAGCTTGATATCGCTGTTCTCGGTGATGATATCCAAGCGCTCGGTATTCAAACGCGTTTGAACATCGTGGGTGTATGGCACCAGCTCGGTTACCACTTCTTCGATGACGTCCTTACGCTCTTGGCTCAGACCGTCATACCAAGGGCTATTAGCCATAAATGTGGCAATGAACTCAGCCTGGTTAGCGAAGATGAGATAATCCTGCACCTTGTAAAAGTCCATTTCTTGATGGGCAAATACTGGCTGGATATTGCCGTCAAGCTGACCCAGTTGCATGCCGCTGAACAACTCACCGTACTCCATGGTGGTCGGATCAGCGCCGTAGGCACTGTAGGTTTCGCGCAACAGGCGATTGTCCATGGTACGCAACGCTAGACCGTCAAGGTCGGCCGGTGAACGCACTTCTTTGTTGGCACTCCATACCTGCCAGCCTTCGGGCACAATCGCCAATGGCTGCAGATCACGCTCACGGAAAGAGGCGACCAGATCTTCGTTCTTACGGAACTCAGGTGCGTTGAGAATTTCAGCATTGGTTTTTTCGTTATCGGTCAGCACAAAGTTAAGGCTGAACAACTGCGACTCAGGGACAGTGCCACCAAGAAAACCAGAACCAAAAGCAAACTGCACCGCACCAGACTGCACTTGGTCATAGATATCGGTCAAACCGCCCAACTGGCCGTAAGTGTAGAGCTTTACCTCCACCTCGCCATCGGTTTTCTCGTTGATCAGTTCGGCAAATTTAGCGCCGTACTCGTACTGGACGCTACCTTCGATTTCCTCCAGCGCAAAGCCCCAAGTTTCTGGTTCTGCTGCTGCGGTGGTTTCTTCTGCGTCTGCCTCAGGTGCTGAGGTATTTGCGGTCGGCTCTTCGTCGGACCCGCAAGCGGCCAGCAAAACCGCTGCTGCACCAATACATCCATTACGCCAATTCATGGAACGCTCCTTATAAATTGTTCTGGTTAGCTAAATAACCCTAACATACGACCGGCGTATGTCCAGCCGTGCAAAACCGCTTTGGATAAGGTATGTTCAAAAAGAGATCGGAATTGGGCAGCTCACTCACGAGCTGACTACAGCGTCGATCCACGTACACAAATTCAAGCCAGAGCGTGTTGCAAAGCGCGATGGTCAGAGCCTGACTAAACAGGCCAAGCAGAGGACAGCTCGATGCCCGAGCCTGGCGACACGTCGGCCAGACACTCTCCAACGGCATTGCTCAGCAAAGCGCTGCGCACCTTGGATCGCACGTCGGAACACATCGAAAAAACCATACTAGGAGCCAGCGTGCTGTTTCTTGCGGGGCTGCTGATCATCCATGTATTGGGTCGCCAGCTGTTCGGTAATGGCCTGACCGGCCAAGTCGAGTTAACGCAGATCAGTCTCATCATCATGACCTTCGCTGGCCTCGGCTACGGCGTGCGCCGCGCAAGGCATATCTGTATGTCAGCCTTCTATGACCAGCTCACCGGTTGGCCGCGAAAGGCGTTGCTGGTATTCATCAGCTTGCTCACTGGCGCTTTGATGTTCTATTTCGCTTGGTACGCCTGGGAGTACGTCAGTTCGATTCACAGTCGCGGCCGCACCTCATCGGCACTGCAGATCCCACTGTGGATACCCTATTTAGCAGCTCCCATCGGCTTCGCACTGGCGGGCATCCAGTATTGGCTGACCGCCATCCGCAACCTTACCTCTCGAGACATTTACCGTTCCTTCAATGAGAAGGAAGAGTACGACGCCGTTCCTGATGATGGCGCCATCTAACCGCTAGTTACTGGACCCTGCATGCTGACTCTGACCGTTATAACCATGTTCGTGCTGCTGATGCTGGGCTTCCCGATGATGGTGCCGCTGCTGGTGGCCAGTTTAATGCTGCTGTTTTTGGTGATTGACATGGGAAATGTCGGGCTGCTCATGGGCCAGATGATCAGTGGCGTGCAGTCGTGGGCATTGGCCGCAGTGCCGCTATTCATATTTGCTGCGGATGTGATGACCCGTGGACATACCTCACAACGCCTGCTTGATTTGGTACAGAGCTTCGTTGGCCACTTACGCGGCGGCTTGCCAATCACCACCGCAGCCAGCTGCACGCTGTTTGGCGCAGTCTCTGGCTCCACTCAGGCTACCGTGGTGGCAATGGGTGGTCCGATGCGTCCCAAGCTGCTGGAGAAAGGCTACTCCGACGCTTTCAGTATCGCGCTAATCATCAACGCCAGCGACATCGCCCTATTGATTCCCCCCAGTATCGGCATGATCATTTACGGGGTGGTTTCGGGCGCCTCCATCGGCGACCTGTTTATTGCCGGCATCCTGCCCGGCTTACTGATTTTGGTACTGTTTTCAGCGTATTGCTGGATCAGTTCGATCCGAATGGGCATAGAACCAGAAGAGCGCGTCGGCTGGGCAATGCGCTGGGAAGCGCTAAAAAAAGCACTATTACCCTTAGGTTTCCCGTTAGTGGTAGTTGGCGGTATTTATGGCGGTATTTTCAGCCCAACTGAAGCAGCAGCCATCGCGGTGCTCTACGCGCTGATTCTTGAAGTCATCATACTGCGCGCAGTGAAAGTGAAAGAACTTTGGGACGTGGCACTTTCAACCGGCCTGATCACCGCCGTAGTATTCATTCTGGTCGCAGCTGGTAACGCCTTTACCTACACCATTTCCTTTGCCGGCATTCCTCAGGCCATCCTGGACCCAGTCATCGCCAGCATTGGCGACAGCCCCACCCTGGTATTAGGGCTGATTGCAGTATCCTTCTTTGTCGGCTGCATGTTTGTTGACCCCATCGTTGTTATTTTGATTCTTACTCCACTGTTCAAGCCAGCGGTCGAAGCCTCCGGCTTGGATCCTATTCATGTTGGCGTCATCGTTACTCTGCAAGCCGCCATTGGTTCAGCAACACCGCCCTTTGGTTGCGACATTTTTACCGCTATGGCCATCTTCAGGCGCCCTTACTTTGATGTCATCAAGGGCACGCCTCCCTTTATTATGATCCTGCTATTTGCCACTCTCTTGCTGGTTCTGTTTCCCAGCTTGTCTCTGTGGCTGCCCTCTCTGGCTCACTGAAGCCAGTAAGCAGCTACAGTAACTTACAGAAAAGCTGAAAAATGACGCCAAAATTGGCGTAAATGGCCTATTGGTTTCTGCTACACCTGCCGATACTGTGTTTATAACGAGACCAAAGTCTCATTTTGTGACAGTCTGCTCACACAGAACTGCTCAATAAAAATAACACCGCAGCGAGCCAATCATGCCCAACGATTATTCCGCCACCTCTTTGTCCGCCAACCGCAATGACAAAGTCGCATCCGCCCCCTCCCTATCACCTGTGGCGCGCTGCATTGCCCTAATGGCCTGCGAACTGTTCTTCTTCATCGCCTTGATTTCAGTCAGTGATGGCATTCTTTTCTGGGTTTCCATTGGCATGGTGACCCCCACCCTGCTGCTGACCTGGATGGGATTGCCCTCCAGCGGCAGCGCCGGTGGTTCGATCAGTAGTCTTTTGAGCAAAACCAATAGCCAACAGATTGACCTGCGCGCCAGCAGCCAGCCCGCCAAAGAAGAATCTTCTCGCCAGTTCGCCGAATTGAACAACCGCTTGCGGGGCATCATGCTCGAGCTGCAGCAGAACAGCTTGGGTACGGCTCTCGCGTCTGCCAATAGCCGCCTGCTGTCCGAACAAGCCGCCCGCGATGCGGGGCAACAGCAGCAGTTATCAGAGCTTATCTTTCACGCCAGCGAGCAAACCACCATGGCCCTGCAGGACATTTCGTCCCGCGCGACCGGGGTAACTTCAGTCAACACGCGCAATCTGGACATGGCTCGCGAGTCGAAGGTGCAACTGGGTCACGCCCGCGACAAAATGAAGTTAATTAACGATGCCATGTCGGGTTTTCAGAACAATATCAATGCTTTGGATGCAACATCGAGCAAGGTACGTGAAATACTCAAAACAGTTCAGGACTTCTCCGCTCAGACCAACATGCTGGCGCTGAACGCAGCAATCGAAGCCGCACGCGCCGGTGAGCAAGGCAGGGGCTTCGCCGTAGTCGCTGACGAGGTGCGCAACCTGTCATTCAAGGTAGGTAACGCCGCAGAACAGATCAGCCAGCTGATGGCACAGATGACCGATGCGATGGCCGGTGCTGAACAACAAACCCAAGGTATGCTTGAACAAACCGAAACAACCGGCGCCGCAGTAAGCAGCGCCGCGGATCAATTTGACACCCTGGTGGAAGACTTCCAGCAGACAAACGATGACCTGCTAATGGTCAGCAGCGCACTGGAGGAGTTAACAGCTACCAACGCAGAAACATTGCAACACGGCGGCGAAATTCGTGAACTCAGTATCACCATCAGCAAACACATGGAGAGCACCTTTACCCAGGCAGACTCTTTACGTGACAACACTAACTTGGCACTTCGTTCTCTCGCCGGTTTCCGCCTTGGCGAAGGTCATCTTGAGGCAGTAACAGAGCTGTTGATGGCCCGCCGACGCGAGCTGGAAGGTCGTCTGGAACAGCTGTCTGCCAGCGGCGTAGATCTGTTCGATCAGCACTACACGCCGATCGCCAATACCAACCCGCCCAAGCACGACGTCAGCTGGGCCAACCCCTTTATCGAACGCATACGCCCACTGCTGGACGAGTGGGATAAAGGCGGCAAAGACGGCGTGGTCTACACTGCGGCGGTCAACGAGAAAGGGTACCTGCCGACCAGCCGCAGCGCTTCTTCGCAGCCACCAACAGGCGACCCAAAGATCGACGCCGCGCGCAGCAACTACAAGCGTTTCGCGGTAACCAATGACACCGACCTGCGCATCATGGGCAGCTGTACCTACATCAACATGGGCACCTTTGTGCTGCCAGGCACCAGCATTGTGGTGTTCGTGCTCTACGTGCCGCTCTTCGTCAATGGCCGGCGCTGGGGCACCATGTCCGCGGCCATTATGCCGGCCGCTTTGGGCGTCTGATGGGCAAACAGATGGCGAGCCGTTGAGCGAAGGAGATAGATTGTTAACGGCTTGCTAGGCGTTCTGACGACAGAAATCAGCAGCACGTTCAGCGGCCTCCTCAATCAGTTGCTGCTGCGTCTGGCCGCTGGCCTTCAACGGCTTAAAATCGTGATCCCCGCTATTCAACCAGTGCAACTGCAGGCTCGAGTCGAGCGGATAGCTCGCTACTTCCTCCGGCTTGCCAAGAGGGTCTCGCGTACCCTGCAAAATCAAACCCGGGCATGTCAGCTGCTGCAAATGCGCTATGCGGGTTTTTTCCGGCTTGCTCGGCGGATGAAAGGGATAACCAAAGCAGATAAAGCCCCGCGCGCCTAGCTCGCCGGCTGACATGCTGGCGACTCGTCCGCCCATTGATTTGCCGCCGACAAAGAACGGTGCATCCAATCCTTCACATAGCTCGCGTAGATGGGCCTGCAAAGCTGGCATAGGGTTGGGTGGTCGCTTGCGCCCGTCAACACGCCTGGCCTGCATGTAAGGAAACTCAAACCGCAGCACGTGCACTCCGTGTTGCGCCAAACTTTGCGCCAACAACGTCATGAATGAGCTATCCATGGGCGCGCCCGCGCCGTGTCCCAGCAATAAGGTTGCCAAGGGCGCGGTAGCTGGCTCGTCGGAAAAAGTGCTATCGGACATATATATCCTCAAAAGTGTTATGCGACATCTTGTCACAGCTACAGCTGCTCAGCGCTCCGCTTCACATATCCACAAAGCACAACTACGCTAAATAAGAGTGCAGCGGCGCTTGAGGGTATGCCGACCAAGCAGCGATCAGAACGCCCGCCCAACAGCCGCAGGGGCTATCCGCGAGCCGATGACATGCCACGCAAATACAGACAATGTAAAGCATCGTTCAACAGTACCCTAATTGCTCGCAGCGCCGTTCCAGAGGCCTTTTCCCGCGGCCAAACAATGACCTATGTCATTGCAATGCGCGCGGGCTTTCCTCATACTTGCCAGCGCTTTAATACACATAAACTAACTGCTATCCGTGGAATCTCGCATGAGCACAGCTACCACTCCGACAGCCTATAATTATAAGGTGGTACGCCAGTTCGCCGTCATGACGGTCGTCTGGGGTATCGTAGGTATGGCCATGGGCGTCTTTATTGCCTCCCAATTGGTCTGGCCTGAACTTAATTTTGGCTTGCCCTGGACCAGCTTTGGGCGTCTACGTCCTCTGCACACAAACGCCGTCATCTTCGCCTTTGGCGGATGCGCCCTGTTCGCTACCTCCTATTACGTGGTGCAACGCACGTCACAAGCACGTCTGGTTTCAGACGGGCTGGCTGCCTTCACCTTCTGGGGTTGGCAAGCTGTGATCGTGCTGGCCGTTATTACCCTGCCGCAGGGTCTGACGTCTACCAAGGAATACGCCGAGCTGGAATGGCCGATCGATATTCTGATTGCAGTCGTCTGGATCAGTTACGCGCTGGTGTTTTTCGGCACCATCATGAAACGTCAGATGAAGCACATCTATGTCGGCAACTGGTTCTTCGGTGGTTTCATCATCACCGTCGCCGTGCTGCACATCGTTAACAGCATGGCTGTGCCGGTATCGCTGACCAAATCGTACTCCATGTACGCTGGTGCGACCGATGCGATGATCCAGTGGTGGTATGGCCACAACGCGGTTGGTTTCTTCCTGACTGCGGGCTTCCTGGGCATGATGTACTACTTCGTACCCAAGCAGGCCGAGCGTCCGATCTACTCCTATCGCCTGTCGATCGTGCACTTCTGGGCACTGATCTCCATCTACATCTGGGCCGGTCCTCACCACCTGCACTACACCGCGCTGCCTGATTGGGCGCAGTCACTGGGTATGGTGATGTCGCTGATTCTGCTGGCACCCTCTTGGGGCGGCATGATCAACGGTATGATGACGCTGTCGGGTGCCTGGCACAAACTGCGCACTGACCCGATCCTGCGCTTCCTGGTTGTGGCGTTGGCCTTCTACGGCATGTCCACTTTTGAAGGCCCGATGATGGCCATCAAGACCGTGAACGCGCTGTCCCACTACACCGACTGGACCATTGGTCACGTACACGCCGGTGCACTGGGCTGGGTAGCGATGATCTCCATTGGCTCGCTCTATCACATGATTCCGAAGATTTTCGGTCGCGAAGCCATGTACAGTACCCCGCTGATCAACGCCCACTTCTGGTTGGCAACTATCGGCACCGTGCTTTACATCGTCGCCATGTGGGTCAACGGCATCACTCAGGGTTTGATGTGGCGTGCAGTTAACGTCGACGGCACACCAACCTACTCCTTCGTCGAAGCGCTGGAAGCCAGCCATCCGGGTTACATCGTGCGGATGATCGGCGGCGCCTTCTTCCTGCTGGGCATGCTGCTGATGGCTTACAACGTGTGGCGTACCGTGCGTCACAGCAAGCCAGCGGAAGTTGTCGCTGCAGCCCAGACTGCCTGAGGGACGAATTAGATGAAAATGCATGAAACAGTAGAAAAAAACCTGGGCCTGATGGTCGTGCTGATGGTCGTTGCCATCAGCTTCGGTGGCTTGGTCCAGATCGTCCCGTTGTTTTTCCAGCCGGAAACTACACAGCCGGTCGAAGGCTTGCGCCCTTACACCGCGGTTGAACTGGAAGGTCGCGACCTCTATATCCGTGAAGGCTGCGTCAGCTGCCACTCGCAGATGATCCGCCCGTTCCGTGCGGAAACTGAGCGTTACGGCCACTACTCGGTCGCCGGTGAAAGCGTCTGGGAGCACCCTTTCCTGTGGGGCTCCAAGCGTACCGGTCCCGATCTGGCCCGTGTTGGCAAACGTTACTCCGACGATTGGCACCGCGCTCACTTGATCAACCCACGTGACGTGGTACCTGAATCCAAAATGCCCGCCTTCCCCTGGCTGCAAGACAACGTTCTCGATGGCGAATACACCGCCAAGAAAATGGAAGTACTGCGCGGACTGGGCGTTCCTTACACAGACGAAGACATCGCCGGCGCTCAGGAAGCGGTTGAGGGAGTTGCCGAAATCGACGCCCTCATCGCGTACCTGCAGCACCTTGGCACCGTCCTGTCGGACCGGTAAGCAACTATGGATATCAATACTCTCCGGGGCCTGGGCACCATCTTTGCGATGCTTGCTTTCATCGGTGTCGTGATATGGGCCTACAGCTCATACAAAAAGAAGGACTTCGACGAAGCAGCCCAGCTGCCCTTCGCCGACGAGAACGACGCCAAGGCCCGGGACGAGCAGCAAGATGATGCTAGGAGTAACAAGTAATGACTAATTTCTGGAGCGGGTACATTGTTGTCCTGACCCTGACCTGCCTGGGCCTGATTTTGTGGTTGCTGTTGGCTACACGCAAGGGCCAGCGTTCAGAACAGACCGATGAGAAGGTCGGCCACAGCTTTGACGGTATTGAAGAATACGACAACCCCCTGCCCCGCTGGTGGTTCGTACTGTTCATTTCTACCATGGTTTTCGGCGCTTTTTATCTATTCCTATACCCAGGCTTGGGTAAGTGGGAAGGATATCTGGAATGGACCTCGATCAAAGAGTACCAGGCCGAAGTCGCTAAAGCAGAAGAGCAATTCGCGCCGATTTTCGCACGCTATCGTGAGATGCCGGTTGAAGAAGTAGCCAAAGATCGAGACGCTACGCGCATCGGTCAACGCCTATTTGCGACCAACTGCTCGGTTTGCCACGGTTCAGACGCCCGCGGTGCATTCGGCTTCCCGAATCTGACCGACGACGATTGGCTGTATGGCGGTGAGCCGGAAACCATTAAAACCACATTGCGCGGCGGCCGTCAGGCAGCCATGCCAGCTTGGCTGGGCGTGATTGGTGAGTCCGGAGTGCGTAACGTTGCTGGCTATGTACGTAGCCTCTCAGGTATGGAAACCGAGAATGTCGATTTGACTGCCGGTGCGGAAACCTTCAAGAACACCTGTGTGGCCTGCCACGGCGCTGACGGCAAAGGTAACCACCAGATGGGCGCGCCGAACCTGACCGACGATGTCTGGCTCTATGGTTCGAGCTTCCTGCAAGTGCAGCAAACTCTGCGTTACGGCCGTAACGGCCACATGCCTTCGCAAGCACATCTGGGCGAAGACAAGATTCACATGCTGGCTTCCTACATTTACAGCCTGTCCCATAAGGACGAAAAGTAAGTTGTAGCTCGCAAGTAGTGCCGCGCAGTAGCAGATGGGGGAACTTGGTTCCCCCATCGTGTTTCTGGCAATCGTCAATTGCGACCACTGGTCGCATTGTGCGGCTGGCCGATAAGGTCTATTTTCAGTATTACAGGCAAAGTCTGACCCTACGTGAGGTCAGTCCGCCCACACTTCCCTTCGCCTGAGAGGGTCAGCCTGATATGAGCAGTAAAATCCCCCTGCAAGACGTTACACCCAAAGTAGAAACTTACGACCTTTATGCCAAGCGCGAGAAGATCCAGACGCGTTCATACACGGGCCTGTTTAAAAACATTCGCCTTGCCGGTGCGGGCTTTTTGTTTTTGCTGTATTTCGGCACCGTTTGGTTGAAGTGGGGCGATCGCCCAGCAGTACTTTGGGATTTGCCTGCGCGTCAGTTCCACATTTTCAGTGCTACCTTTCAGCCGGAAGACTTTTTCCTGCTGTCTTTCTTGCTGATCATCTGCGCCTTCGGCCTGTTCTTCATTACCGTATTTGCCGGCCGCGTATGGTGCGGTTATACCTGCCCGCAAACGGTCTGGACCTGGGTGTTCATGTGGGCTGAGCGCGTTACCGAAGGTGAGCGCAACGCCCGCATCAAGCTTGACCAGGCCTCCATGAGCCTCAACAAGTTCATGCGCCGAGCGGCCAAGCACAGTATCTGGCTGGCGGTATCGCTGGCCACAGCACTGACCTTCGTTGGCTATTTCACACCTATTCGCGGCTTGATCGTAGACATGTTTACTTGGCAAATGGCCGGGTGGTCATTGTTCTGGGTGTTTTTCTTCACCGCCGCAACCTACATCAATGCCGGCTGGCTGCGTGAGCAAGTGTGCATTCACATGTGCCCCTATGCGCGCTTCCAGGCTGTCATGTTTGACGCTGACACACTGATCGTCTCCTACGATGTAGCCCGTGGCGAGCCGCGTGGCTCACGCAAAAAAGGCGTAGAGCCGGCAGAAATTGGCAAAGGCGACTGCATCGACTGCGAAATATGCGTGCAGGTATGCCCAACGGGTATCGATATTCGCGATGGCTTACAGGTCGAGTGCATCAGCTGCACCGCCTGTATCGACGCCTGCGATGAGGTAATGGAAAAGATGGATTACCCGCCGGGGTTGATTCGCTACACCACCGAACACAGCCTGGCGGGCAAACCAACCAAGGTTTTCCGTCCACGCTTGTTCGGCTATGGCACCGCCCTGCTGGTGATGATCGGTCTGTTTATTATCACCGTTGGCAATATTTCAGAAGTCTCACTGGATATCGAGCGCGATCGAAATGTTCTGTTTCGAGAAACCCACGGTGGACAGATCGAGAACGTGTACATTGTCAAAATTTTCAACAAGGGCACCACTGAGCGCAGTTATGACCTGAGCATGCAAGGCCGCCCCGGGCTGACACTGCAGCTGCCTGACAGTCGCTTATTGGTTGGCCCCAGTAGCAAGCTGCAACTGCCGCTGAATGTGCAGATAGACCCTGCGCAGCTGAATGGTGAAACCAATATACCTATCACCTTTGAAGTTATCGCCACCGACGACGACAGCGTAATAGCTACATCCGAGAGCCGTTTCATGGCGCCCAAAGTACGTTAATGACCACAGGAACACGCATGCAAGCTGATAATCAAATCGCGCCCTGGTACAAGCAGTTCTGGGCGTGGTTCGTCATTGCCATTCTCGCCTTCGCCGTCTTCATTGGCCTTGGGCTGCTATTTATTGCCATGCTTAATCCCGACAGCCTGGTACGCGACAACTATTACACTGAAGGCAAGGCGATCAACATGTATCTGGGTCGCGACCATATGGCTCGCGATCTGAATGTGACCGCTAACTTTGATATTGACGAAGTCACCGGCGATATCAGCATGCAGCTACAGGGCGACTTTGCCGCCATGCCACGCAGCCTGACACTGGATTTGATTTCCCCCGCACATGCATCAAAAGATCGCGCGATCACCCTGCGGCAGATCAAGGACAACACCTACACCGGTCAGCTGGAACAGCAGATTGAAGGTCGTCGTTATATTGAGCTGAGTGATCCGGACAAGCCGGGTGACCATGGCTGGCGCGTGACCGGCGAGCTGCAAATGGCGCCCGGGCAGCAATACCAGATCACCGCGCAGTAACTGATGGCGCAACCCAACCCCTGTTTTCACTGCGGCGAACCGGTTCCTACCAGCGCTCCTTGGCACACGCAAATACTGGGCGAGCAGCGACCCATGTGCTGCCCCGGCTGTCTCGCCGTGGCGCAAGCTATTTGCGGTGCGGGACTAGAGTCCTATTACCAGCATCGTACTGAGCGCTCTGCCAACCCCGAGGCTATGCCACGGGTGTTGCAGGAAGAGCTAGAGCTGTATGACCGCGACGACGTGCAACAGCGTTATCTCCAGAACAGCCAGAGCAAGCAAAACAACGGTGAGCAGCCGCACATTCAACTGCTAATCGAGGGCATCAATTGCGCCGCTTGCTGCTGGCTGATTGAGCGACACCTGCGCGCCCAACCGGGCGTGATTGATGCCAGCCTTAACATGGGCAATCAGCGCCTCAGCCTGAGCTGGCAAGCAGACCAGATTAAGCTTTCCAGCCTCATCGCCGGGCTACGCCGTATCGGCTATACCGCCCACCCCTATGAGCCTGACAAGGCCGCCGAACAGATCGCCACAGAGAACCGTCGCTACCTGCGTCGTTTGGGCCTAGCCGGCTTGATGTTCATGCAGGTGATGATGGCGACCATGGCGCTCTACGAAGAGTTTGATCAAGACCTCACCGAGGGCATGGCACACCTACTGCGCTGGGCCAGCTTGCTGATGACCACCCCGGTGGTGTTCTACAGCTGCGCGCCTTTCTTTCAAGGTGCCTGGCGAGACATAAAAAATCGCCGACTGAGCATGGATGTGTCTGTTTCACTGGCAATCGGTGGCGCCTATCTCGCCGGCATCTGGGCCACCATCACCGGCACCGGCGAAGTTTATTTCGACTCGGTCACCATGTTCGCCTTCTTCCTGTTGGCTGGCCGCTACCTTGAACGCCGCGCTCGCCAACGCACAGTAGAAAGCACCGCGCGACTGGTCAATTTGTTACCCCCCAGTGCTGTGCGCATCCAGCCTGACGGCAGCAGCCTGCGCATCATGCTGGATGAACTCAAGACCGGCGACACAGTAGAGGTTAAACCCGGCGAGAGCATCCCCGCAGATGGCCGCATCCTACACGGCAACAGCAGCGTGGATGAGTCGGCGCTGTCGGGCGAATACTTACCGATAGCCAAACGTACCGGCGACCCGGTAACCGCGGGTACGCTGAACGTCGAAGGTCCCTTGCAGATTGAAATTACCGCGCTAGGCGATCAGACCCGTCTATCGGCGATTGTGCGCCTGCTGGAACGTGCGCAATCCGATAAGCCTCGGCTGGCGCAGCTGGCTGATCAAGTAGCGCAGTATTTTCTGCTCACCGTACTGCTGGCAGTGGTCGCGGTAGGTAGCGCCTGGTGGTGGCTGAGTGATCTGAGTACCGCTTTTTGGATTGTCATCGCTATGCTCGTCGCCACCTGTCCCTGCGCGCTTTCTCTCGCCACACCCACAGCACTGACAACCGCCACCGGTAGCCTGCATAAACTCGGACTATTGATCACCCGCGGGCATGTGCTCGAAGGTATCAACCAAATCACCACCGTAATTCTCGACAAGACCGGCACCTTAACCGAAGGCCGTATGACTCTGGAGCAGATCCAACCCTTTGACGGCCACAACGCCGAGCAAGCACTGCACTGGGCACGTATGCTTGAGAGTTGCTCAGAGCACCCCATCGCCCGCGCGTTCGGCCGAAGCGTGCAGAGCGCCAGCAGCGTAGACAATGTGCCGGGGCAAGGCTTGCAGGGCGACTGCGAGGGTCACACCTTGCGCATCGGCAAGCCCGACTTCGTCAGTGCGCTGGGTCAGTACCCTGCCCCAGCCTATCCCGACGGCCCAGGCCAGTGGTTACTACTGGGCAGCGCCAGCGCGCCGATTGCCTGGTTTGCTTTGAATGACCGTTTGCGCAGTGACGCAGTCGCTATGGTCGCGGCCTTGCAGGCGCGCAACCTGCGTGTAGTGTTGCTATCAGGTGATCAATCACCCGTAGTGCAACGCATGGCGGCGCAGCTCAACATCAGTGAAGCCATTGGCAACGCCGATCCCGATGAGAAGCTGGCTTACGTGCAGGCGCAGCAAGCGCGTGGCGAAAAGGTGCTGATGCTGGGTGACGGCGTCAACGATGTTCCGGTACTGGCCAGCGCTGATATTTCCGTCGCCATGGGCAACGCTTCTGATCTGGCCAAGACTAATGCCGATGCGGTACTGCTCAATAGTCGGCTTCTGACCTTGGTAGACAGCCTGCGAGTGGCCAGGCGTACGCGTATCATCATGATTGAAAATCTTACTTGGGCCAGCCTGTACAATCTCGCGATATTGCCACTCGCGGCGCTCGGTATGGTCTCCCCAGCCTGGGCCGCGCTGGGTATGTCTGCCAGTTCATTGCTGGTGGTGCTCAACGCGTTGCGCCTTACTCGTGTAAAAGTGCAAACGCCGCAACAACCCATCACTTCAGCCGTGGAGATCAGTGCATGACCGTACTCTACATTCTGGTTCCGATCGCCATACTCTTGGTGGTCATCGCCATCTGGGTATTCAACTGGGCGGTCAACAACGGCCAGTACGATGACCTCGACAGCCCCGCGCATAGCATTCTATTTGACGAAGACGATCCTGCTCACCTGGCTGCGCAAAGCCAGCATGACGACCAACCGGCGATAAAAACACCCGACGACAAGTCGTTATGACTGCGGATTTGCTGCCACAGGTATTGACTGCTTTAGCGCTCGGGCTGCTCGGCGGCGGCCATTGCATTGGCATGTGCGGCGGCTTGATGGGCGCGCTCACGCTGGCCATTCCGGCGGACCAGCGCCAGGGCTGGCCGCTATGGCGCATCCTCCTCAGCTATAACCTGGGCCGTATCACCAGTTACACCATCGCGGGCGCGCTGCTGGGTAGCTTTGGCTGGGCTCTACAAGGTATGGGGTTGGCGCCGGTATTGCGTACTATCGCTGGCTTATTGATGATTTGCATGGGCCTGTATCTAGCCAATTGGTGGTCTGGTCTCACCCGCATTGAAAGCGTGGGCCGTGGTCTGTGGCGGCATATCGAACCACGCGCGCGCAAGCTGCTGCCTGTCCATCGCCCAGGACAAGCACTGGTGCTAGGTGCGCTTTGGGGCTGGCTACCTTGCGGCCTGGTCTACAGCTCGCTGGTGTGGGCTAGCAGCCACGGCAGCAGCGCCACCTCTGCCTTGCTGATGTTGGCTTTTGGCGTGGGCACCCTACCCACTTTGCTGGCAACCGGTGCCGCGGCCGACAAACTCACTACGCTGCTACGCAAACGCAGCCTACGTGTTGGCGCCGCTAGTCTGATCATCGCTTTCGGTCTTTGGACACTGCCGGGGCCCCACCAACAGTGGGTTATAAGCGCCCTGTCACCACCGGCGAGTTTGCAGGAATCCAGCCACCAAGAGCACGCTCATCATTAATGGCAACATTTTGCGCATAGCCCGGCGTGTATCCCATCGAGCCTTGTTGTACGCTTGCATTTAACGCATCACGAGACAAACCCTGCCATGACTGACGCCATCAAACTTCGCGCGCTCCCTGAAGCCCATTGCAAAGATTGCAGTCTCGCGTCAATGTGCCTGCCGTTAGCGCTGCACGACACCGAAATGGACACTCTCGACGCCATCGTCAAACGCGGCAAGCCGCTGCGCAAAAACGAGCTTTTGTTTCGTCAGGGCGATACTTTCGGCTCTGTGTATGCCTTACGCTCCGGCACTATCAAGACCTTCAGCGTCAACGATGCGGGCGTAGAGCAGATTACCGGCTTTCATCTGGCCGGTGAACTGATCGGCTTGTCGGGCATGGATGGCGAACGTCAGCCGCTCTCAGCCAAGGCGCTGGAGACGACTTCGGTCTGCGAGATACCATACGAGCGCCTCGATGATCTTACCGCCAGCATACCGAACCTTCGCCGCCAGGTGATGCGGCTGATGAGCCGCGAAATCCGCGATGACCAACAGATGATGCTGTTGCTCTCGAAAAAGACCGCCGATGAACGTATCGCCACCCTACTGATTAACCTATCCGCGCGCTTGCGCTCACGTGGCTATTCAGCCAACCGTTTCCGCTTGTCCATGTCGCGCAACGATATTGGCAACTATCTTGGCCTCGCGGTAGAAACGGTATCGCGCGTGTTCACGCGCTTTCAGCAACAGGGCTTGATCGCAGCTGAGGGCAAACAGATAGATATTCTCGACCACGCCGAGCTCTGCGCTCTGGCGGGCGGCCAACTCGACTGACCCGCAGGAAAATTCATGATCTTTGACGAATACACCATCAAATCGCTAATCCGCCCGGTGCCCGACTTCCCTAAACCCGGTGTCACCTTTCGCGATATCACCCCCCTCTATCAATCGCCGCGTGCCATGCGCATGGTTGCCGACAGCCTGATTCAACGTTATGTCGAATCACCGGTCACCCATATTGGGGCCATCGATGCGCGGGGCTTTCTGCTAGGGGCAGTGCTAGCTTATGAGCTGAATAAACCGCTGGTACTGTTCCGCAAGGCCGGCAAATTACCCGCTGACACTCTGCGCGAGAGCTACACCACCGAATACAGTGAAACCACGCTAGAGATGCACCGTGATGCGCTCAGCGGCGGCGAACAAGTCTTACTGCTCGATGATCTGATCGCTACCGGCGGCACTTTTATGGCTGCGGCGAGCCTGGTTCGTCAGTCTGGGGCCAGCGTGTACGAAGCGGCCGCGATCATTGACCTGCCCGATCTTGGTGGCTCACGCAGCATGCAGGATGCCGGCATTCCCACCTTCACCCTTTGCGCCTTTGCCGAGGACGAATAGTAGACATTTTCTGGCTCGCCGCTCGCGCGAGCTTGAGATTAAACGACGACTCCCATGACCGACACTCTGAATTTGACTCTCCCTTGGCGTCAGCGCCTGGCCGACTGGCTAGACCGCCCAGGGGTGCAGTACCTGGTTACCACGTTGATCTTGATCAACGCGGTGATTCTCGGACTGGAAACCTCCAGCACCGCCATGCAACATTGGGGCGGGTGGTTAAAAGCGCTTGATCAACTGATCCTCGCCTGCTTCGTGGTAGAAATTACCCTGCGCTTCGTGGCTCATGGCTGGCGTTTACTGCGCGACCCATGGGGGCTTTTTGACACGACAGTCGTCGCCATCGCCCTGGTTCCCGCTAGCGGGCCGCTCGCGGTGCTACGCGCCCTTCGCGTATTGCGCGTGCTACGGCTGATTTCAATCGTACCCAGCATGAAGATGGTGGTGCAGTCGCTCCTGTCATCATTGCCCGGCATGGGTAGTATTGTGGCATTACTGGGGCTGATTTTTTACGTCGCTGCAGTCATCGCGACCCAGCTTTTTGGCGCGCACTTTCCCGAATGGTTCGGCACCCTCGGTGCCAGCCTCTATACCCTGTTTCAGGTAATGACACTGGAAAGCTGGTCGATGGGCATTGTGCGCCCGGTTATGGAGGAGTTCCCCTACGCCTGGCTGTACTTCATACCTTTCATTCTGATTGCCACCTTCATGATGCTCAATCTTTTCATTGCCGTCATCGTCGATGCCATACAGAACCAGCGCGAGCGGGTTGCCGAGCAGGAGCAAGAATTCGCTCCGCCCAGCGAGAACGCTCAGTTACTCGAGGAAGTACGTCAGCTACGTGCAGAATTACGCAGTCTACAGCGCCGTCTACCGCCACCTACTTCAGCGGACGAGTAATAGCGCACAGCCTCGACGCCTACCGCTGGACCTACCGGGTGCGGTTGCTTATTATCACTTCGGTGAACAATAACAAGTCTGCCCGGCCTTCTGGCATGAAGGCAGCTGTCGAGGATGACGAATATGAGCAGTAACCTGCCGCCGGATACCCGGCTGTTGTTGATTGATGATCACCAGATTTATTTAGACGGCCTCAGCCTGACACTGGGCAGCCTCTGCGAAGGAATTCAGCTAGACCACGCGCACAACGCTGCGCAAGCCATCCAGCAAGTCCAGAACAACACCTACGACCTCGTTCTGCTTGACCTGCAGCTGCCCGATAGCAGTGGCTTAGCGCTGCTACAGAAGTTACGTGCAGAAGATGCCATGGTTCCGGTAGCTATTCTCACCGCCAGCAACAGCCCCAGCGATCTGGACGCCGCCCTGCAACTAGGCGCGGCAGGATTTATTAGTAAAACGGCTGATGGCAAAACCTTACTGGATGCGGTGACCCAGCTGCTTTATGGCGCGCAAGTGGTGATCGGCGACGAGAACCATCCGTTGGATCGTCGCAGTAGCGCGCGCGACGTGGGCATCACACCAAGACAATTAGAAATTCTCGATCTACTCGCCGAGGGCCTCCCCAACAAAGTAATCTGCCAGCGCCTGTCGCTGTCCGAAGACACTGTAAAAACCCACCTGAAAGCGCTATTTTCCTCGCTGGACTGTCATAACCGCACTGAGTGCGTCAGCAACGCGCGTAAATTGGGCTTGGTCAGCTTCTAAGCTCTGTCCGCTGGCATTGAGTCCTCCACCGGGCACGGATGCCCGCCGTGCCCGGTGCCCTATTAAACCCTTAACCCCAGCAAATTATGCACCACGCGCCGCAAGCGGGCCGGTAGTACCGGTTTGTAAAGCAGCTCAACGTCGGCCAATCGTGCTGCTTCCGTCACATCCTCAGAGGTATCTGCGGTTACCAACGCAGTAGGGCCCGCGAAAATACCTTGTTCGCGCAGGGTTTTTATCAGCATCAGACCATCACTCTCGCCTTCCAGACGATAATCCGTCAGTAGCACATCCACTTCTATGCCTTTAAGCCCCTGCACCGCCTCCTCAGCGTTTTCAAACGCCCAGACAATACAACCCCAGGCTGACAACAGCGCTTGCATGGCTTCGCGACTCACTCGATCATTTTCAATTAGCGCCACCTGACCGCTTAGCGCAGGCGCCTGCTGCTGCTTGGGCGTTTCGGCATGGGTTTGCCACTCGCCCAAAGGCACGTCAAACCAAAAACGCGAACCCTCGCCAGTGCGTGATTGCAGCCCGGACGGGTACTCGAGCAAATGCACTATTTGCCGACAGATACTCAGCCCGAGGCCAACGCCCTTGTCGAGCGTACGAGCGGGGTTACGCAACTGGGTAAACTCTTCATATATGCGTTCCTGATCGGCTTCCGCGAGCCCGCAACCGTCATCCACCACACTGATACGCAGACGCCCATCCACACGTTGCACCTCAATAGTCACGGCCGTTGCATTCGCGTGAATCAGCGCATTATTTAGGTAATTGCGAATCAACCGCTCCAATAACACGGGGTCGCTCAGCACCGCGTAGGCTTTATTGCAATGTAGTTGCAGCTTGATACTCCGCCGCGCCGCAAATGGCTCGAGACTATCGAGCAACTGCCTTAACCAAGGCTCAAGATTGAACGACCGCGTCTGCGCGCGCACCATACCGACCGACAGCCGAGACATATCCAGCAATGAGTTAAGCATGGCCTGTAGCAGGTGCGTCGAATCTGCCAGCTTGGCCACCGTCTTGCTGGCTGCTGGGTTGTCTACCTGCTCATACAAATGTTGGATAAACAGCGACATGGCATGCAATGGTTGCCGCAGGTCATGGCTGGCGGTAGCCAAAAAGCGCGTTTTACTTTGGCTTTCTCGTTCGGCGCGGGTGCGCGCCGCTTCTAACAAGTTCTCGTTAAGGTAAGCGCGACGTTGCATATATTCGTACAGATACGCGCCAAACGCGCCCATCATCGTGAAGTTGATTAGATAAATACTGGCAGACGTCACCATCGAGCGGCTAGAACCAATGAAATACTCCGCCAACAGATAAACCAAAACGATGGCACCGGAACCCGCGACGGCATGGCGCATCGGCAAGGCCAGCAAAAACATACCCGATAGCAGCACCAGATAGAGACCATCGTGGGTAACGCGCACCGACACTTCCGCCAGTCGCGCTACTATGATGATCATCACGACCATCAACCCCGCACAGAAATAAGCCACCGTGGCGGCCGCAAAGGCACGCTGCGGTGCAACTCTGCCGAAACGATTTGAGTACCAGAGAGCAGCGATGACGATCAACAACCCAGCGCCCCGCACACAGAGCGTGTAGTTGCTAACCCAATGCGGCAAATAGACGTAATCCAGCAACATAAACAGCAGCATGAAAGTAATTGATGAGATTGCCACTATCTTCACGCGCGCACACATTCTTGCATGCAAAAACAGCTGAAAGTCAGGTTCAAGTTGTGCGCTGAAGCGCAGGCTGGCAAAGCCCCGCTCCTGCGCCAGCAGCGCAGGCTCATCAATAGCGGTGCCCGTAGCGACCAGCCTGGTCTCACTCATAATATTTCATCCGGTTTTATTATAATCATTCCGCTTTATAGCAAGCGGTTATATTGTTTTACATCAAAGGATTAAAATAATTTAAAAACAGTACTTTACAACAACAATTTGCGACTACGCTTTAGCTTAAGCAGGTAAATAACAGGATGTAGTCGTGATTGCCAATTCCATTGCCCCCGTACCGCAAGATTGTATCGCTCAAGACCTTTTCCCTCTCAACCTGTTGGCACTGAGTGCCGCCGACAATCTCTTGGAAAATATTCTTCGCCCCACGTTGACGTACTTAGGCGTCAGTTGCATCGCAATGGAACAACTACTACTCGGCACACTGCTCACCACCGCACGCTTGCCAGCCCTGCAGCGTAATACACAAGCCATAGGTCCCTACGCGATCACTCCAGAGCAGCACACCGACATCTGGGATGCACATCTCGCATTGCAGCCCGAGCTGGCCAGCAAAGTGCGAGGCCTGGCTAGTCAGCATTGTTTTCTGCTGAACCCGCATGCCGAGCTGGGTTACAACCTAGCCTATGCTACCGCCATTGCCTGGCTGATTTACGAGCGCCAGCAGTTATCTATTTCAACTGAAAACGATCTACCAAGCCTAGCGCGAATATGGGAGCGCTCCTACCCCCATAAGGGTGGCCGAGCGCAGGATTTTCTGCGCGCTTGGCGTTCCGCCTGCAATACTAAAAGCCCAGTCTCGGCCTGATCAATATCGCCCCATCACCCCCAGTTTAGTCACCTTGACCGCCTGCAAGTGCGCGCGCATCCTGAGTATCCGCCGTTAACTCGGCAACCTTTCAAGCCAGCGCGCACAGGAGCCTTTTTTATGCCCCAATCAGCCAAGATCAACCGCCAGATTCTACTTGCCTCACGCCCGGTCGGCGCGCCAACCACTGCCAATTTCAACCTGGTAGAGACAGCTATTCCCGAAGTTGCTAACGGCCAGATGCTGTTACGCAACCGCTGGATGTCGCTTGATCCCTACATGCGCGGACGCATGAGCGATGCAAAGTCCTACGCCGACCCAGTGCCCGTCGGCAGCGTAATGACTTGCGCCACGGTCAGCGAAGTAATCGAGTCAAAGCTGGATGGCTACGCCAAAGGCGACCTGGTCATGAGCTTCGGTTCCGGCTGGCAGGACTACACCTTGTCCGACGGCGCCATGGTGTTCCGCCTCGACAAAAACATGAAAGAACCCTCGCAGGCCTTGGGTGTACTGGGCATGCCTGGTTTTACCGGTTACATGGGCCTGACCGATATTGGCCAGCCTAAAAAAGGCGAAACCGTCGTGGTTGCCGCTGCTACCGGCCCGGTCGGCACCGTCGTTGGCCAGGTTGCCAAGCAGATGGGCTGTCATGTGGTCGGTATCGCCGGCGGTGCGGAAAAATGCCGTTATGCTGTTGAGGAGCTCGGCTTCGATGCCTGCATCGATCACAAAGATGCAGACCTCAACGACAAACTAGCCGCCGCCTGCCCCAAGGGCATCGACATCTACTTTGAGAACGTGGGCGGTAAAGTGTTCGACGCGGTCATGCCGTTGCTCAACCCCCACGCGCGTATTCCGCTCTGCGGCCTGATCTCTCAGTACAACGCCACCGAAGCGCCAGCCGGCCCGGATCGCATGCCACAGCTGATGCGTCTGATGCTTAGCCAACGCATTCGCATGCAGGGCTTTATCATTTTCGACAACTACGGCGGCCACTTCCCAGAGTTTTTGAAAACCATGACGCCTTGGGTCGAATCCGGAAAAGTGCGGGTAAAAGAGGATCGCGTGGAAGGCCTGGAAAATGCGCCAGAGGCCTTTATGGGGCTGCTTGAGGGTAAAAACTTCGGAAAGTTGGTGGTTAAGATTGCGGATTAATCTTTAGCACCAATAGCGTTTTGAAAATGCCGGCCTTGCCGGCATTTTTTATGGTTTCTCTCCCCACAACTTCAGTCTTTCTCAGATTGATGATGGACCTTGGCGAGAAGTGAAGCCATGAACAGCTATAGGAAAGACTGCAATACACAAAAAAACCGCCCAAAAGGCGGTTTTTTTGTGGGATACAAATAGCTAACTCAAAAACTTAGCCGCACTTGCTATCACCACAACTCAAGCAGGTAAGACACCCATCCATCTGTACAGCTGCCTTGGTGTGACACTTACCGCACATCTGCGAGCCAGCAGGATAAGCTGACGCACTGTCATCACAATCCGCATCTGCTTGGCTTTGCGGCTTAAGACTGTTGAACTCAGCGCGCTTCTGCTCAAGATAGGCAACTTGATGCTCATCCATCTCATCTGACAGCATACCGATGCTCTTCAGATGCTGATCCAGCACATCGCCAATCTCAGCAACCAGCGACGGCATCCAACGACCACCGCGCTTCATATAGCCGCCCTTGGGATCAAACACACTGCCCAGTTCTTCCACCAGGAAAGTGCAATCGCCGCCCTTACGGAATACCGCGGAAATAATCAGCGTCAGGGCTGAAATCCACTGGTAGTGCTCCATGTTCTTGGAGTTGATGAATATCTCAAATGGGCGGCGGGTTTCATGATCACTGCCGTGGTTGAGTACTACATCGTTAATAGTGACGTAGATCGCATGCTCTGATGTAGGCGTCTTGATCTTGTAAGTAGAGCCTTCAAGAAACTCGGGACGCTTGAGCTTTTCATGCATTTCTTCAATCGCTGGGGCGACGCTCTTGGAGTCTGGAGCCTTGGCTGGCTCATCGGCTTTGACTACTGCGTAGTCAACAATCTTGCTATTTATCTTCAATACCATGTAAGGCATTCCTCGCTGCGCATGTGCGCAGCTTTCAATTCGGTCGTGTTCGGTACGCGATAGCGCACCCCATCAAAACTTGCCGTAATAGCCTTCTTTCAAGGCGTCGTATAGGTTCGCTGCGGAGTGCATCTCGCCATCGTACTCAATTTCGTCGCCGCCCTTGGCCTCGATAAAGCTGCCATCTTCCAACTTGAAGCGGTAGGTGGTGTTGGCCAGATCCTGTTCCTTGACCAGCACACCCTGGAAGGCCTCTGGGTTGAAGCGGAAGGTGGTGCAACCCTTCAGGCCCTTTTTGAATGCGTAAAGATAGATATGCTTGAAGTCTTCATAGGCGTAATCAGTGGGCACGTTAGCGGTTTTGGAGATCGAAGAGTCGATCCATTTCTGCGCAGCAGCTTGCACATCTACGTGTTGAACCGGGCTCACATCATCAGCCGCGATAAAGTACTCCGGCAGGTTACGGGTTTCCGCTTCCATGCTCGGCAATGCATCGGCATTGATAAAATGACGATAGGCCAGCAACTCAAAGCTGAACACATCGACCTTTTCTTTCGACTTCTTACCGGCGCGAATCACGTTACGGAAATAGTGATGCGCAAAGCTGGGTTCAATACCGTTTGAAGCGTTGTTAGCCAACGACAGCGAGATAGTGCCGGTCGGTGCAATTGAACTGTGATGGGTAAAGCGGCCACCTTTCTCAGCCAAATCAGCAGCCAACTGGGCATCCTCAGCGCCGACTTGTTGCATGTAGCGGCTGTACTTGGCCCAGAGCACTTTGCCGGGCAGCACATCGCCGGCCTTGATACCGTCTTTAACCATCTCCGGACGCTTAGCCAGCATGGCTTCGGTGACGGTGAACTCTTCATCCATGATGGGCGCGGCGCCCTTCTCTTCGGCCAGTTCCAGCGCGGTGCGCCAGCCCTGCATAGCCATTTCCTTGGACACTTCTTCGGTAAATTCCAGCGACTTTTCTTCGCCATACTTCATGCACAGCATGGTCATAGTTGAGCCCAAACCCAGGAAGCCCATGCCGTGACGGCGCTTGCGGAAAATCTCGTTGCGTTGCTGTTCCAGCGGCAGGCCATTGATCTCGACTACGTTATCGAGCATCCGGGTAAAGATGGCGACTACGCGACGGTACTCGTCCCAGTCGAAACGGGCTTTCTCTGTGAAGGGATCGCGAACGAACAGGGTAAGGTTGATCGAACCCAGCAGACAAGCGCCGTAAGGCGGCAATGGCTGTTCGCCACAGGGGTTAGTGGCGCGAATTTCTTCACAGAACCAGTTGTTATTCATCTCATTGACGCGGTCGATGAGGATGAAGCCTGGTTCAGCAAAATCATAGGTTGACGCCATGATCATGTCCCAGATTCGCCGCGCCTTGATGGTGCGGAAAATACGGCAGGCAACCATGCCGTCTTCGCGAGAGACGTAACGCTCGGCGCTCGGCCATTCGCGCCAAATCACCTGTTCGGGATCATCCACATTGATACCGTCGGCCAAGACTTCAGCGGCATTCAACGGGAAAGCCAGCTGCCAATCAGTATCATCTTCAACCGCCTTCATGAACTCGACGGTAATTAGCAGCGAGAGGTTGAACTGGCGCAGACGACCGCCTTCACGCTTGGCACGAATAAAGTCCATTACATCTGGATGGCCAACATCAAAGGTCGCCATCTGCGCGCCACGCCGGCCACCGGCTGAAGACACGGTGAAACACATCTTGTCGTAGATATCCATGAACGACAGCGGGCCGGAGGTGTAGGCACCAGCACCCGATACATAAGCACCCTTAGGGCGCAGGGTCGAAAACTCGTAACCGATACCGCAGCCTGCTTTCAGAGTCAGGCCAGCTTCGTGCAACTTGGACAGAATATCGTCCATAGAGTCGCCGATGGTGGCTGATACAGTGCAGTTAATGGTTGAGGTCGCCGGTTTGTGCTCCAGCGCTCCGGCATTCGAAGTAATGCGGCCAGCAGGTATAGCGCCATGGCGCAGGGCCCAGAGAAACTTCTCGTTCCACTCTTCGCGCAGTTCGGGTGCTTCCACATCAGCCAGGGCACGAGCAACACGTTGGTAGGTCTCATCGACCACCCCATCGATAGCGACGCCATCTTTGGTTTTGAGTCGGTACTTGGTATCCCAGATGTCTTCTGAGGCGGGCTGCATGGGGATGCTGGTAACCACATTGCGCAGGCGCTGTACCTTGGCTGTTTGACTCATTTATTTCTCCTGAAACACTCGACCGAACTCGCTTAAGGGATTGACTTGCAGGCTTTTGGCCTGTAGACCCCTCTCGCGCACGAAACACTAGTTATTGTGCAATTTGGGAATGCTAGACCTACATATGGTAAATATCAACCGTAAAAACAGAATGATTAGGCGCTTTTCTGGTTGACTTTACAGGCGGTTCAGGCAGGCAGAAGGTTTGGCAAGAACGCGCCCAGCAATGACGCGGGGCGCTGAAGGATGCTCTTATTTGAAACCGTCTATCGGGAAAAATTCTCCGGTGCTCCACACGCCCAAGCGCGTGTGCCCGTCGACGCTGTGTTCCACTGCGCGTTCAGCCAACTCGTAGAACAGGTTTCGACTGATCAGCGCTTCCAGGTTGCCGCGTAACAGTACATAAGGCGACGGCTCTTGAGTTTCACTATCAACCTCTACGCGAATCGGGTGCTCGGCATCGACCGTCACTTCATCTTCAAGGTTAGTGGTGAAGATCAGCCGCTGATCCTGGCCTTCTCCCTCAACCTGTAAACGGGTTGCAACAAAGGGCGCGTCATCGACTTTAATGGCCCAGCGTTCAACCGGCGTGACCAAGTAATAGCGGCCGTCATCGTCAAGTCGCAAAATACCGGAAAATAGCTGAGCCAAGGCCTTGCGCTCAATCGGATCACCTTCGTGGTACCAGGTGCCATCGCGGGTAATATGCATATCCATCTCACCACTCAGCTCAGGATTCCAGAGATGCACTGGCGAGGGCTCTCGGCGCTGAAGCGCACCGCGTTGAGGGATACTATCGAGCAAGGATTGCGCCGGCAAAGGACGATCAGCCATATCAATCACTCCATGGAAAGGTGAAACGAGTAGACAGCGGGCTTAGGTGACAGGTTCACCAAATCGCGGCAGAACTCAGCGACGCCCCAGCAGCTGACGGGTGTAATCCTGCAGCGGAGGACGCAACAGATCTTCTGGGCTGGCCTTATAGAATTGTAAAAAACCGCCCTTGGTGTTGATGGTAGTGAAGTCCACCAGATGACGAGTGCCAACCTCCATCAGGATCAGTTGCAGCACGCCACTGTCGGCACCTACATCTTCCCAGCGCTCGGACGTTTCCCATTGCTCCTGACTGCCAACCGCGTCTTCGGCTGAAGCAAACCGCGTGTACAGCAGATAGTCATACTGATAACTGCGAGCCTCCAGCAGCGCCTCTTCTAACCCCAAGGGTTGATATGCTCGGCGCACCATCGGAAACACCTCTACCGCAGCTGCGAAAGCTTCTTCAGCTACAACGTTAGGCCTGGTGTAAGGGCTACCAATTGGCAAAAAATGGCCTTGCGCGATGTAGAGCTTGGAGTCCGGCTGTAACGTCCAGGTGCTGCTGCGCTTGATGTCGTAGTGATCGAGTACTCCAGCATCGCCCAAATAATAACCGGCTTGCTGGGTCATGTCAGAGGGCTTCATGCAGCCAGCAAGCAATACCAGCATTAGAGCCAAGCTCAAACGCATCATGCACCTTCTCCTTTCAGCCATGACCAAGGGATTTACAACCCGCGCATCCACTCGGGTCGCAACTGCGCTCGCTCAGGGCGAACTATAGCGTTCTCGATCTGCGCCAACAGGCGTGCCTTGTCTTCCCCAAGCACACCTTTGAGCACCAACGCGTTGGATGCATGGTCGCTGCGAAACACCGTATTGTCCAGCGCCAGGGCACCGACAAACTGCTGCAACTCATTGAACAAAGCAGACTGATCCAACTCTTCGAAATCAGGATACTGCGCCTTGAAACGCTCCAACCCCTGCGGAAAGTTTACTACCAGCGTAGACACAAATTCTGGCTGCGTCAGATTCACCAGCTTCGCTGAGTTCGCCGCGTGTTGAGTACTAAGTGCTTTGCCGCCCAGACCATTAAGAATCATCACCGAGCGCTGCAGGCCGGCTTCGCCCGCCTTATTGAGGGCATCGGCGGTAGAGGCAAAGGTCTCGCCTTTGTTGACCCGCGCCAGCACCTCATCATCACCGGACTCAGCACCCACGTAGAGCATCTGTAGGCCTGCTTCTTTGAGTTCGCGCAGCTCTTCAACACTCTTGCGTTTTATGTTGCGCGGCAAGCAATAGGAAGTCACCCGCTCAACGCTGGGAATATTCTCACGTATGGCTTCTAGGATTCGCAGCAGACGGCGCGTGGGCAACACCATGGCATCGCCATCCGCCAAAAATATGCGTTGCACTATGTAACTCTCACCTACCCGGCGGATTTCCTCCAGTACTTCTGCTTCATCGCGGGCGCGGAATTTTTTCTGCGGCGCTGTGTACATCTCACAAAAGGTGCACTTGTTCCAGGAACAGCCGTTGGTGACCGGCAGGATCAGTGAGTGAGCCTCACTGGGCGGACGAAACACCGGCTCTATATAACTGACAGGGAAATCCTGCTCTAAGGGCATGGTGGCACTCCATTGGTTGCTCAAGGGCAGAGCCTTGGACTGGATAATCGTGAGAAAGATTGAATACGCGAGGTAGCCCGGCAGGCAAAAGGCTGAAGAAAACCGAGCATATTAAGCAAATATCACCGTAAAACCAATCCCCCGCACGGGTTTGGAATCTGTCGACTCCATCACATATAGTCAGCACAGGGTTGAACACATAAAGATTATGTCTCACCTCGCCAGATTAAAAACGCATAAAAACAATAGTTACAGCGCAACGGAAAAAACAATAATGAAAGAGATCGCTTTCCAAGCCAGTACCGGCTTTTTGCTCAAGACCCTCACCGCCTCGATTCTCGCCATCACCCTATCGGGCTGCCTAAGTAGCGGCGGTGGCAGTGATGATGACGAAGTAGCCACGCCTGATCCGCTGGCTGTCACCACCACCGAAGGTGATGTTAAAGGTGTCACCATCGAAGGTATGGACGGCATCCGCGTATTCCGTGGCATCCCTTATGCCCAGCCGCCTGTTGGCGAACTGCGGTTTGCCCCCACCGAAGCAGCAGAAAAAAGGAATGAAACACTGCAACTTAGCAGCGCATTCGGTAACAGCTGCGTGCAGGTGGATATTGCCACACGGAGCGTCGCCGGCAATGAAGACTGCCTATACCTCAATGTGTACGCTCCAAGCTCCGGCGAGAACTTGCCGGTAATGGTATGGGTTCACGGTGGCGCGTTCGTGTTTGGAAATGGCGGTGGTGAGTACGACCCAACCCGCTTAGTACAGGAGGACGTGATTGTCGTGACCATGAATTATCGTCTAGGCCTGCTGGGCTTTATGGCCCACCCAAGCCTAGATTCCGACGGTGGCAACTTTGGTTTAATGGATCAGCAACAGGCGCTGCGCTGGGTGAAGGAAAACGCTGCAGCCTTTGGCGGTGATCCTGCAAACGTCACACTATTCGGCGAGTCAGCTGGCGGCCACAGTGTAATGAGCCACATCGTTTCACCGCGCGCTAAAGCTGAGAACCTCTTCCAGCGCGCAATTGTTCAGAGCGGGTCATACGCGCCATTCCAGTCCAGTAAAGAAGCTGCTCAAGCTACTGGTACTAAAGCCGCTACAGCCCTCAGTTGTAGCGACGCTGACACAGCTGCCGCTTGCTTGCGAGCGTTGCCGGCTAGCAGTTTTCTCGCCGTACAAGGGTCCCAGGTTATACCTAACATGGATTCTTCAACGGATTTGTTGCCAAAAACGATTCAAGCCTCTTTGGCGGCTGGCGAGTTCAACAAGAATCTTGATGTAATGATCGGCAGTAATCAAAATGAAGGTACGTTATTTGTAGCGCTGGACGAACTCACTAACGGAAAGTCTCTCGATACGCTGGGTGAGGCGGAGTACCGGTCTCGCGTCGCAGCTCTTTTCGCTGGCTCCGGATTAGATGCAGATGCAATTGCCACGAAGTACCTGGAATACTATCCCGAAGGTGAGAACCGCTTATCGTTGGCGCTATCTGCCATTTGGACAGACTCCAACTTCGCTTGTAACAGCTATGCGCAGGCAAGCACATTCTCTGCCGCTGCGATGAATACTTATCAGTATTGGTTCCGAGACGAAGACGCGCCTTGGACTCTCGTGCCCGGCGCGAGCTTTCCGCTAGGCGCTACGCATGCTGGTGAGATCCCTTACGTTCTCTACCCCGAGACTGTGATGAAATCTCGCTATACTGGCACCGATGCAAATATTGACTCTCTAGCAGGTCACATGGTCGGCTACTGGACTCAATTCGCCAAAGACGGCAACCCCAACAGCACCGATGGGGTCGCCCCTAACTGGGGACAAACGTCTCTGGGGCAGATTAATACCCTTGATGTGCCAGACCCTGCAAGTGGTTCAGTCCTAAACTTCCTGGGCTATCACCGTTGCAGTTACTGGGCAGCTCCACCGATGGTTAAAGCACCGATCTAACCATCCAGCAGTATCGCCCGCAAACCACAACAACCCGGCTATTCGCCGGGTTGTTTAGTATCATTTTGCTCCTGCGGCAAAATCGCCAAAAAGTTATCCCGCGCGACCTTATGCGCCACATCTTCCGGCAGCGCATCCAAAAAAACATCAAAACCGTGCATGTACTTGCCAACACTGTCGAACTGCCCCACCACGTCCGAGCCGAGCATAAAGCGGCCGGGGTAATCCTCAACTAGCTGAACCCACTCAGCATTGGGCTTTCCATCCTTATCTAATAAATAAGGCTCACGCACCGTCCAAGACAAGTCGATATACAGATTGGGATAGGCCTTGAGCATGCGTTGGAGGGTGGGCAACAAAAAATCGAGTTTGGTTTGGTGGCGATGAATTTCCATACTGGTGCCAGCGTGGGCCCAGATAAAGCGTACTCGCGGGTGATTGCGCAGTGGTTCTTCTACTTCCTGCAAATACAAAGGGTTACGCTCACGCTGTGACGTAATATTGCTATGCACCATGACCGGTAAATCGTACTCGGCAGCCAAGTCATAAACGCGCTCCATAGCATCGCTGTTGGCGCGTGGAGGCTCGCCATGAATCAGCGCAGTCAGGTCATCGTGCCGAGTAAAGACTTCGCCAATCCCTTGCCAAAGGCCAGGATAAAGCTCAAGCATGCGGCGAATGTGCGCATCCGAATTTTTGTCGTTGGGATTAAAGCCCGAGAGAAAAGGATGAAAACGGGGCTGCTGTTCCGCAGGCAATTTTTTGTAGGCCTCGGCTACCAACACGTCAGTTGCACTAAACCAATAGGCGCTACCATCATCCCCCGCGTAATAGCGCGGGCGCTTGGGTTCGTTTTCACTCCACTTCTTGGCAACCGGGATACCCGACAGCATCACGTGCTCTACGTTGCTTTCATCCATTTTATCAAGCAACACTTGCATGCCTTCAGTTTCCTGAAAGAAATCGACGTAATGCAGGTGCGCATCGGTATAAGCATAATCTCGCGCCAGTAACGGCATGGACAAACAACATGCTAACAAACCGCAAGTAATACGTGATGGGGTCAAAGGTAAGCTCCTATGTGGACTGCCAGATAGACCCCGCCCCTAGGTTCGGAGTTCAGTACGCTCAGCTTTGCGGTTCAATGATTTCATGATCTTTTTTGCGTTTGGAGCGGTTACCCATGCGTACCCCTATATCCATAAGAAACTGCATGTAGCCCTCCTGATCCTTGATCACATCTTTCCAGAATGGCGAGTGATACATGGCCATAGCGCCGTGCACCAGTGCCCAAGCGGCGGAATAATGGAAGTAGGCTGGCACATCTTCCAGCTTGCCATCATCAATACGGGTTTGGATTACACCGGTGAGATGATTGAAATTGGACGTACGGATCGCGTGCAACTCCTCCACCATGGCAGGCAACTGATTGGCCTTGACGACTTTCTCTTCCAACCGATCAAACAGTCGATAGCGCTCAGGGTCGCTCATACGGAAAGCAAAGTACTCGCGTGACAAAGCCTCCTGATCACGCTCTATATCCTTGGAATGCAGCAATTCGGCCAGATCGCGCTCGTAATCCAGCATCAGCCGCAAATAAATCTCCGCCTTGGATTTGAAGTGCTTATAGATGGTGCCCTTACCGATGCCGACTTCATCGGCGATCATTTCAACGGTGACGCTGTCTTCCCCTTGCTCAAGAAACAGACGCAACGCGCTATCCAGGATCTCTTGCTCCCGACGACGAAATTCGCGAACTTTCCGTGACTCTTTCTGCATGTAAGACACCTAGAACTCAAACTGAGAATGTCTCCTATTATGCCAAGCCGATGACCCGATGCCCATATTTGATTACAAGCTGACTAGCGGGTTCAAGCATGTCCAAATATGCCTATTTACTGGCCTACGCTTATCCTGCTGCTGAGCGCGGCCGTTGAGTACGCAACTTTGTCCGAAATGCCTTTTTTGGTCGGATTGGCAGCTCGGCATGGCCCACAAGAAATACAAGCACTATGCTAAAAGACCCTAAGGAGGCCCGCATGCACACATCGCACACTTGGCAACACGAATTCCCGATCGATCCGGCGATCTGCTATCTCAACCACGCTGCGGTAGCGCCATGGCCGCAACGCGCCGCCAAGGCGGTCAGTCGCTTTGCGCAGGAGAACACCCATCAAGGTGCGCGTGATTATCCGCGTTGGGCCAAGCTGGAAAAACACCTGCGCCAGCAGTTAAAACAGTTGATTAACGCGCCATCCACAGACGATATCGCCCTGGTAAAAAACACCTCTGAGGCACTCTCATTTGTTGCGCAAGGCATCGATTGGCAGAAGGGGGACGAGATCATCACCAGCAATCAGGAGTTTCCCTCCAACCGCATTCCTTGGGAGGCACTAAGCTCACGGGGTGTCATCTTGCAGCAAATAGCTTTGGAGGGTGACGATCCCGAACAGGCATTAATCGACGCAATGACTGCACAAACCCGGCTACTGACCATTAGCTCGGTACAATATGCCAGCGGCTTGAGGATGGATCTCGAACGACTAGGTACTGCCTGCAAAGCGCGTGGCGTGCTGTTTTGCGTAGACGCCATTCAATCAATTGGCGCCCTGCCCTTTGACGTACAAGCGATCAATTGTGACTTCGCCATGGCAGATGGTCATAAATGGTTATTAGGGCCTGAAGGCTTAGGCGTTTTCTACTGCCATGAGTCTGTGCGTGAGCACTTACAGCTAACCCAACACGGCTGGCATATGGTCGAGGCAATGGGTAATTACGATTTGCAGCAGTGGACGCCCGCCAGCTCAGCACGGCGCTTTGAGGCCGGCAGCCCAAATACCTTAGCGCAGCACGCGCTGTCTGCCAGCCTTGAGCTACTGCTGGAAACGGGCATGAATGTAGTAGCCGAGTTGCTACAAGAGCGCGTGAGCTACCTGATCAGCCAGCTTGAGCAGATTCAGGGCTGCCATTTGCTCAGCCCTAAACATAAAGAAAGAAGAGCAGGTATCGTGACCTTTGCCATCGAGGGTATTGATCACGCCGTGCTGCATCGCGGTCTCATGCAAGCGGGCGTCATTTGCGCTCAACGGGGCGGCGGGATTCGCTGGTCACCGCATTTTTACACGGCAAATACCTGCTTGGATAAAGCCGTCTCTCGACTGCAAGAACTGATCGCCCAACAAAGGGCTAACAGCGCTTCACGATAAAGCGAGGCGCACGTATTCCAAATCAGTTTATAAAAAGCCGGAGAAGCGCTGGAAAGCGCGGGGATTTCAACAATACTCAAACTATCAGATGAGCATCTCCCCCAAGTGCCTGTCTGAGCTGACAGGTTCTATCCTGTCTCAGTATCACTCCTAATGGTCTTAACCCGAACTCTTCCCCCAGAGCTCGGGTTTTTTTTAGGGGTAATTCAACAGGACGAACAGGCGTCTACGCAGAAAGTCAGCGAGCAGTGAGCGGAAACAGTCGGTGGAAGTTATCGCCGGTTTGCTGCCACAGCGTTTCGACCGGCACACCACGTAATTCAGCAAGGAATGAGGCCACCTCACAAACAAACTGCGGCTCATTAGGCTTGCCGCGATGCGGAATCGGCGCCAGATAAGGGGAATCCGTCTCAACCAGCAAGCGATCAGCTGGAACTTGACGCGCCACCTCACGCAGCGCCTCGGCGTTGCGAAAGGTCACGATACCTGAGAGGGATATGTAGTAGCCCATATCCAGTGCAGCGCGGGCCATCTCCCAATCTTCTGTGAAACAGTGCAGTACGCCCGCGTTGGGCAGGTCAGCTTCACGCAGCAGCGTCAGGGTATCGGCACGTGCCGCACGGGTATGAATAACCACTGGCTTGCCGGTTATTTTTGCCGCTTGAAGGTGAACCGCAAACGAATCTTTCTGTTGCTCAGCTAAATCTGGCTCGTAGTGGTAATCCAGCCCCGTCTCACCAATGGCGACGGTACGCGAATGGTCCAGGGCAGTGAGTAACCAGTCCAGGTCTGTCTGAGCGCTGTCTTTCAGATCTAAAGGGTGAACACCGACGCTGCAAAAAACGTCAGCATATTGTTCGGCCAACGCTTGCACTGCGGGTGCATTCGTAGCATCCACGCCGATGCAAAGAAATTTCTCTACTCCGCGCGCTCGGGCTGCGTCCAGCGCAGCATCCAGCGAACCGTCATAAGGCGTGAGATCGAGACGATCAAGGTGGCAATGCGAGTCAATGAGCATGAATTACATGGTGTGAGTAGGACGGTCTGATTTAAGCGCGCCGGCAAGATAGGTTTCGATCTTGCTGCGTGCGGTGTTGTCTTGATCGCTGAACTGCACGCCGATACCGGCAGCGCGGTTACCCTGGGCGCCTTTGGGAGTGACCCAGATCACCTTGCCAGCAACCGGAATTTTTTCAGCCTCTTCCATGAGGTTCAACAGCATGAAAACTTCATCACCCAAGCGATAATTTTTGTTGGTCGGAATGAACAGACCGCCGTGTTTCACAAACGGCATGTAAGCCGCATACAGAACCGACTTATCCTTAATGGTCAGCGACAAAATACCGTTTCGCGGGCCAGGAGGAGTGGGATTGCTCATCGCTCTATCCTTGTTGTAAGGGGTATCACGGAAATCAGGTTAACGCTTTTCCAGCAGGTTTTTCCACTGCACGAGCGCCTTTTCAAGAAAGAGTACGCGATTCAGGTTGGCTTTGCTGGCAAATAGCCTACGGTGCTCCAGTAGCCAATCCTGCCAGGCCAGCAAACGCGTTACGTCCAGTTTAGTTGCCATGTAGCCGAGCACTTTGTCCATATCGGCGCTGACCGATGCGTCACTGGCTTGCTGCTGTAGTTTGAGCAGATCCAGCGTCCATGCGCAGAACCAGTCCAACAGCAAATCAATGGGAATCGGATTCCATTGCTCGGCCAGCCGAGACGGGGCCACCTGTCCCTTGAGTAACGCCTTGATGCCCTCAACCACTTTCTCGCGCTGACCCAACGCATCCAGCTGCGCCAACGAAAGCGCGCGCAAGGGCGCACCACCCGCCATCTGCAACAACAGTTCACAATCGCTGCTGGAGTGCTCGGGTAACTGTTCGGATAACCAAGTTGACGCCTCCTCGAGGCTCGGCAACCCCAATGGTTGTACCCGGCAACGACTGCGAATGGTCGGCAGCAAGCGGCTTGGCTGATCGCTGACCAGCAACAAATAAGTTTCAGCCGAGGGCTCTTCAAGCGACTTCAGCAAAGCGTTGGCAGCGTTCACATTCATCGCCTCCGCGGGCTGCAATACGACTACCTTGCGACCACCCTGCTGGGAGGTCTGGGAGAGAAAGTCGACCAACTGACGGACCGCATCAACGCGTATCGCCTTGCCCTCTTCCTCGGGCTCCAGCATCAACAAATCCGGGTGACTGCCAGCGAGGCGCAGATGGCAGCTGCGGCATTGATCACAGGCCGCTCCAGCATCGGGCGTATCACACATTAAAAAGGCAGCAAAAGCGCTAGTGAAGCGCCGCTTCCCACAACCAGCTTGCCCAGTAAACAGGTAAGCGTGGGCAAAATCCTGTTGCGCTGTTAAGCGCTGCCACAGCGGCTGGTGCCACGGCGCTGGATGCCGAGCAGGTTCAAGCATGCCAGCGCTCCAGTACCCACTTGATAATCGGTTGCAAGTCAGCCTGCACAGATTTCAGCGAGCCACTGCCGTCGATTACCCGGTAGCGCTCAGGCGCGTCTGCTGCCCGCGCCAGATAGGTATTACGCACCCCATCAAAAAAAGCACGCTCCTCCTGCTCGAAGCGGTCGAGCGCACTTCGTGCTTTAGCTCTTGCCAAGCCAACCTCTACTGGCACATCGAACAGCAGCGTGAGATCTGGGCGCAAGTCACCCTGAACCCAAGTTTCCAAGTCCGCGATGCGGCGGACGTCTATGCCTCTCCCACCACCCTGATAAGCATAAGTCGCATCGGTAAAGCGATCGCTGATAACCACTCGCCCGGCAGCCAGCGCAGGACGTATGACTTGATTAAGATGTTGCGCGCGGGCGGCAAACATCAACAGCAGCTCGGCATCGTCGTTCATCTGTTCAGCGTGGTTCGCCAATAATAAATCGCGGATCTGTTCGGCGATTGGCGTACCGCCGGGCTCACGGGTCAGTAGCGGATCGCAGCCAGCCGAGCGCAGAGATTCCGCGACGTGCTGCAAGTTGGTCGACTTGCCCGCGCCCTCTGGCCCCTCAAAGGTGATGAATAGACCGCTCATTGCTCGCCCTCCTCTCCTGCCGAGACGGGCGCGGGAGAGGATCGATAGTCTGCCCGCCGACGCATCTGGTACTCACGCACCGCACGGTTATGCTCAGCAAGACTATTGGAAAACACATGCGAACCGTCACCCTTAGCAACAAAATACAAACTCTTGCCGGGCTTGGGATTCACCGCCGCCAACAAAGCTTCTTTACCGGGCATAGCAATAGGCGTGGGCGGCAAACCATCGATGGTGTAAGTGTTGTAAGCCGTTGGCTTGGTGAGATCTCGACGGGTGATCCTGCCGTCGTAATCAGCGCCCATACCGTAGATTACCGTTGGGTCCGTTTGCAGCTTCATACCAATATTTAGGCGACGCGTGAATACCCCGGCGATCTCTGGCCGCTCGCTAGGCACACCGGTTTCACGCTCAACGATGGATGCCATGATCAGCGCCTTGTAGGCGGTATCGAAAGGCAAATCTTTGGCCCGAGCCTCCCAGGCTTCGGCCAGTTGCTGCTCCATACGCTGATAGGCGCGCTGCAAAAGGTCGCGATCGCTCATGCCTAGCGTGTATTGGTAGGTGTCGGGGAAGAAACGCCCTTCCGGATGTACATCTGACAGTTCCAGCGCATCCATCACCTGCGCATCGCTCCACTCTTCGGGCAAGGTCTGCTCGAGACGTTCGGCCTGCCGCAGTGCCGCCCGCACCTGAGTGAAGTTCCAGCCTTCAACCAGCGTCAAATGGCGCTGCAGCACGTCGCCACGTTCGAGCAAGTGCAGTAGCTCGGCGGCGGTCATCTCAGGCTGCAATGCGTATTCACCTACGTGCAGCACCGCGCCTTCCATTTGCCATTGCCAATAACGACGCAACCAGGCGCTATCGTCCAATACCTGCTCGCGCTCGAGTTTGGCGAATACGCCTGCAGGTGTACTGCCGGGCGGAACGTCCAGCGTCCTTGGCTCCTGCAATTGCAGCGGCTGATGCAAAGCGGTTTGCAGCGTTAAAAAGCCCCAAAGCCCTCCACCCAATACCAGCAGGGTTCCCACCACGAAAAGAAAGACGATGATCTTGCCGAGAATTTTCACAAATAAACCTGTTTTGCCAAGGATTGCATCTGTCGCGTGAACGGGCCAACCGGCCAATGCCGGTCTTTCAATTGAATCACCGGCCAGACGCCAAATAAACTGTTACAGCACATGATTTCGTCTGCATCGAGCAGCTCACGATAGCTAACCGCGCGCACCTGCACAGGTTCACCTTGCTGCGTGCTCGCTTCTATCAGCAGATCACGCATCACCCCCTGCACACCACACTGGGTCAATTCAGGGGTCACCCATACACCAGCGATCCGTAAGAAAAGATTACTCATGGTGCACTCTATCGGTTGCCCTGTCAGGTCACACACCAGCCCTTCAGCGTAGTCGTCAGACTGCCACTCACTACGCGCCAATACCTGCTCCAATCGGTTCAAATGTTTCAAACCGGCGAGTGCAGGTTGATGACCCAAGCGGGTTTGACAGGCAAACAGACGGATACCTTGTTCAGCGTTTACCAAGGGATAAGCAGGAGCCGGTGAGCCCAATAATATGCGGTTGGGTTCAGCCGGTAACGGCATTGCATAACCGCGCTGACCACTACCCCGAGTGAGAATTAGCTTGATCACGCCGTCAACCAGACGTTGCGCCAACAGATCGACCTCGGCGGTCAATTGCTCAGCCGGCAGGTCAAAACGCAGGGAATGGCAGCCGCGTGCCAAGCGTTGCAGATGTCGCGACCACAAAGGGGCCGCGCCACCAATCACTCGAATGGTTTCAAATAGTCCGTCACCATAGGCCAGGCCGCGATCACTCAACGGCAAGCAATCAGCTGCTTGGCCGTTGAGCAAGGTAACTGCAGTTGCGCCTGACATCGTAGCGTCAGCTGTCATTCGCAGCGGCGAAAAACCAGACTGCCGTTGGTGCCACCAAAGCCGAAGGAGTTGGAGAGCGTCACATTCAGAGGGCGCTGCTGAGCAGTATGCGCCACATAGTTGAGATCGCAGCCCTCATCAGGGTTGTCGAGGTTAATGGTCGGCGGCGCAACCTGATCGCGCAATGCCAATACGCTGAACACCGCTTCTACCGCGCCGGCAGCACCCAACAAATGACCGGTCATAGACTTGGTCGAGCTGATGGCCAGCTTGTGTGCGTGCTCACCAAATACACTTTTTACTGCGCGGGTCTCGGCCAGATCTCCCGCTGAAGTGGAAGTACCATGCGCATTGATGTAGTCGACTTCGTCTGGGTTCAGTCCAGCGTCTTTCAACGCATTGACCATACACTTGGCACCGCCGCGACCGTCCTCCGGTGGCGCTGTCATGTGGAAGGCGTCACCGCTCATGCCAAATCCAACCAGCTCAGCGTAAATATTGGCACCGCGTGCTTTAGCATGCTCGTACTCTTCCAACACCATGGCACCGGCACCATCAGACAGCACAAAGCCGTCGCGATCACGATCCCAAGGGCGACTGGCAGCTTGCGGGTCATCATTGCGGGTAGTCATTGCTCGAGCCGCACTGAAACCACCCAAGCCCAAACCACTGGTTGCCATTTCCGAACCGCCCGCCACCATCATGTCGGCTTCGCCATAGGCGATGTTGCGCGCCGCCATGCCGATGCTATGCGTACCTGTGGTGCACGCAGTGGTCATCGCGTAATTCGGGCCTTGCAGACCATATTGAATGGATAGGTACCCGGCCACCATATTGATGATCGACCCCGGCACAAAGAATGGGGAAATACGGCGCGGACCACTATTGAGCAATTGCTCACAGTTCTTTTCGATATTGGTTAGGCCACCGATACCAGACCCCATGACTACGCCAATGCGATCACGATTTTCATCGGTGATCTCAATGCCGGAGTCTTTGATCGATTGCGCACAGGCAGCCAAGCCGTACTGAATGAACAGATCAAGCTTGCGCGCCTCTTTCGCTGCCATATACAACTCGACATCGAAATCACGTATGGAGCCACCAATGCGCGTATTGAAAGCGCTAACATCCATATGCTCGATAGTGGCAATACCGCTTTTGCCAGCCAAGGCGGCCTGCCAACTGCTCTCTACCGTGTTACCCAACGGTGACAGCATACCCAGACCGGTTACCACGACGCGTCTACGCGACACAGCGAACTCCTTATTCATTCAACTCTGTATAGCAACGGCAAAAGAGCAGAGCCCTCGCCGCGAACCTGCCATATTGTCGGTGCAAACGCGCCGGGCAGCAAGGCAACCCGCACAAGGCTGCGTATCACCATAATTCGGACATACAAAAAAGCCGCAGTTACTTGAGAGCACTGCGGCTTTTTGTGACCTTTCAGCAGACTGCGTGATTACTTCTCGTTAGAGTTCACGTAGTTGATTGCTTCTTGGACGGTGGTGATTTTCTCGGCTTCTTCATCCGGAATTTCGGTCTCGAATTCTTCTTCGAGGGCCATAACGAGCTCCACGGTGTCCAGGGAGTCAGCGCCAAGATCTTCAACAAAAGAAGCGCTGTTGGTCACTTCTTCTTCTTTGACGCCGAGCTGCTCGGCAACGATTTTCTTGACGCGTTCTTCGATGGTACTCATACCTTGTTCTCACTCCTATTTGCAGTTCCGAGAAGCCGGACTGCGGGTAGTTTATAGAAACAAATTGCTTAGTTTCAAGCGTCAATCGCTTCTGTCGTAAAAGGTGCTAGGCCTGTTGGGCCTGTACCCAAGAAAAAATCATGCAAAAACATGAGTTTAGCCTAGATGGAAACCCACCTTAGCTCATGTACATACCGCCATTGACCGGCAATGTTGCCCCGGTAATGTAGCCTGCCGACTCGCTGGCAAGAAAGCCTACTGCGGCTGCAATTTCATCAGCTTGACCCAAACGACCAAGCGGAATCTGCTCCAGCATCACGTCACGCTGGCTGTCATTAAGCGCACGCGTCATGTCTGTGTCAATAAAACCTGGTGCTACGGCGTTCACAGTAATAGCACGAGAGCCCACTTCACGCGCAAGTGCGCGAGTGAAACCTTCCATGCCAGCCTTAGCCGCAGCGTAGTTTGATTGACCCGCATTACCCATGCCGCCAACCACAGAACTGATGTTGATGATACGCCCCCAACGGCTCTTGGTCATGCCCCGCAACACAGCCTTGGACAGGCGGTAAACGGAGCCAAGATTGGTGTTCAGCACATCATCCCACTCATTCTCTTTCATGCGCATCAGCAGATTATCGGCGGTGATACCTGCATTATTAACCAAAATTGCTGGCGCGCCATAACTATCAGTAATACTGCTCAGCACGGCAGCAACCGATTCAGCGTCGCGTACATCGAGCTTTAAACCGGTCCCTTTGTAGCCTGCTTCTGCCAACTTATCGGCAATCGCCTGCGCGCCCTGATCACTGGTCGCAGTACCCACCACAATGGCGCCTTGGGCAGCGAGAGCGTGAGCAATAGCCTGGCCGATACCACGACTTGCGCCTGTAACCAGCGCGACTTTTCCTTCAAGACTCATATCAAATTCCTTATGCAAAGAGTTCGCTGAACGCCGTGAAACCCGCAACGCTTTCTAAACTGTGGTTGTTGACCGCTTTAGTGCAGCGTTTGTTCAAACCACCCAGCACTTTACCTGGACCACATTCCACCAGATCGGTAACGCCTTGCTCTGCCATATAAAGCACCGATTCAACCCAGCGTACTGGACTGTAAAGCTGCTCAACCAACAATTGGCGTACATCAGCAACGTCGGCGGCTGGACGCGCCGTCACGTTCTGTACCAGCGTAATGCTAGGCACCTGCCACTTTAAAGCGGCAAAGTCGACTGACAGCTGCTCAGCTGCAGACTCCATCAACGCACAATGTGACGGCACACTAACCGGCAGCGCAATCGCGCGCTTGGCGCCGGCATTCTTACAGGCATCGATAGCACGGGCTACGGCATCAGCCTCCCCAGCAATAACCACTTGGCCGGGAGCATTAAAATTAACAGCGCTAACCACTTGGCCTTGGGAGGCTGCTGCGCACAATTCGATGATTTGCTCATCCTCAAGCCCCAGGATCGCTGCCATAGCACCCTGACCCTCAGGAACCGCCTGCTGCATCAATTGACCACGACGCTCAACCAAACGAACCGCGTGGGCAAAAGGCAAGACTTCAGCCGCGACCAGCGCCGAGTACTCACCCAAACTGTGCCCAGCAACGAAGCCAGGACGCACCGAGCTGCTCTGGCACCATAGGCGCCAGAGGGCTACAGAAGCAGTAAGGATCGCCGGCTGTGTGCGATCAGTGCGATTCAAGTCAGCTTCTGGCCCGTTTTGGCTCAGCGCCCAAAGGTCGTAACCGAGCGCATCGGAAGCTTCATTGAAAGTCTCTTTGATGACAGCGTGTTGCTCGGCCAATTCGCCCAACATACCAACAGACTGCGAGCCTTGCCCGGGGAAAACGAAGCCAAGGGAATTAGTCATACCATCTTCCTGTTATCCAATGAGTGAGGAGAGTTTAGACACATGAGTGCGGCAATGGAATTTGGATGCGCTGCGCCCCTGCCAGGTCACAGCAACTCAACGAGGCGCCTGCAGACGCAGCGCAATCCGCGCAGGCAAATCAGCCTCGCAGGCTTTAACTGCTTTGCCGATGGCGGCCAGCATGGCCTGCTCGCCAGCGCCGCCGTGGCTTTTAATTACCACGCCGCGCAAACCCAGCAAACTGGCCCCATTGTGACGATCAGGATCATTACGCTGTCGCATCGATTTCAGTGAATGGCGCACCCAAGGCGATATCCAGCGCAACAGTCGACTGGCCTGCATCGCGTCACGCATCTCCGCTTGCAGGTAGCTGGCCACGCCCTCGCTGGCCTTGAGCAGCACATTACCAACGAAGCCATCACACACCAGCACATCAGCCTCGCCGCGAAACAAACCGTCACCTTCAACATGGCCAACATAGTTGAGCTGATCGCTGGCCGCCAACAATGCAGCAACAGCGCGCACCTCCCGCGCACCCTTATTGACCTCGTGACCGATATTCAACAATCCGACCCGCGGATTGGGGTTACCGGTCAGCTCCGCCGCTGCCGCCGAGCCCATCAAAGCGAACTCGAATAATTGCTCGGCGGAACAATCAACATTGGCGCCCAAATCCAAAACGTGGCAATCGTGCCCAGCGACGGGTAAAGCGGCCATGATTGCCGGGCGCTGAACTCCTTCCAGCATACCCAGCACAGAGCGCGCCAACACCATCAGCGCTCCTGTATTACCCGCACTCAGACAGCCCTCTGCATGCCCGTCGCGTACCAACTGCAGGGCCACCCGCATAGAAGCATCAGGCTTGCCACGCAGCACTTGTGCCGGCGCATCATCAGCCAAAATTTGCTCAGAAGCAGGTACCACAGAGATTCGATCGGCGGAATAACGGGCAGCAGAAAGCAGCGGTGCAATAACGTCCGCAGAGCCAACTAAGATAAGGTGCAACGAAGGGAAAAGCGCAAGACTACGAATAGCAGCGGGGATAATGCAACGGGGACCGAAGTCCCCGCCCATCACATCAATCGCTAGACGGATTGACGTGGACAAAACTTATTCGTCGTTGTCCTTGTTTACAACCTGACGACCGCGGTAGAAACCGTCAGGAGAAACGTGGTGACGAAGATGGGTTTCGCCAGTGGTCTTGTCTACAGACAAGGCAGCGGAGGACAACGCATCGTGTGAACGACGCATGCCGCGTGCGGAACGGGACTTTTTGTTCTGCTGAACAGCCATGACTAATAAGCTCCTAAGCTCAGGTATCGCGTTTTAACTTGGCCAGCACGCTGAAAGGATTAGGCTTCTCAGACTTTTCCTCCGGCTCCGCCGTTTCAGGGCGATACCCTGGCGGATGCTGACATGTGTCCTGCGGGTGCATCGGAACTGCAGGCAAAGCCAGAAGCAGTTCGTCTTCGATCAAAGAAATCAGATCGAGCGGTTCTTCACCCACAATAACCGGTTCATAAAGACGGGGCAGCTGTTTGGCAGCCTCATCAGTTTCGACAAAACCTACATCACATTCGCTATCGAGCGGCACAATAACCTGCTCGAGGCAGCGCTGACAGATCAACGGTGCATTGGTCCGATAATGACCATGCATGGTGCCGATCTTTTGCTCGTCGCGGGCGAAATGCAATTTTACTTGCACATCATCAGCGGGAGCAGATAGCAATGCCGCCAAACGATGCATGCTGTCCGCTTTAACCACGCCTTCAAGGGTGATTTGGCGATCAACAAGCCGCATTGGCTCGACGTATGAGGGTATGGTTCCAGACATAAGCGCGCAATTCTAGGGGCAGGAGAGCCAACTGTCAAAACTATTTGCAACCCAAACAACAACTGCTAGTCGACTCGCCAGCTTTATTGACGTGCAGGTAATATACACCACGTAAAAAAAGGGAGAAAACCCATGCTGCCATTGATTCTGGCCTCGAGCTCACGCTATCGCAAATCGCTTCTCGAGCGCCTGCACTTACCGTTCGAGAGCGCCGCGCCCGACGTCGATGAAACACCGTTACAGAATGAGCAGCCAGAGCAGCTCACACGGCGCCTGGCACTGGCCAAAGCGCAAGCCCTGCAGGCACGCTACCCCGCTCATTTGATAATTGGCTCAGACCAAGTCGTGCTACTCGACAATGAATTGGTGAGCAAGCCAGGCACACACGCTGAGGCCCGCGAGCAACTCACGCGCAGCAGCGGCAAAACCCTGACTTTTTCAACTGCGCTGTGCCTGCTAAACAGCGCCAGCGGCAAGCACCAGGTTGCGATGGAACCGTACTCGGTTACTTTTCGCGAATTGAGTAATGAACAAATAGAGCGCTACCTACTGCAGGACAAACCGTACGATTGCGCAGGCAGCTTCAAATCAGAAGGTTTTGGCGTCAGCCTGATTGAGCGGATGCACGGAGACGACCCCAACAGCTTGATCGGCCTTCCTTTGATCCGCCTATGCCAAATGCTGGCTCAGGAAGGTATTTACCTGCCCTGAGCCAGAACAGCTGTTAACGCAAAGGCGGACCGGAGAAGCCCAGCTCGGCTGCCAAGCTGGAACCCATACTCGCACCCAGCTGGCGAGTGAAGCGAGTGAACGGCGACTCCTGATGTGTGAAGTCGACCAATTCTTCAGCACCAATAACGTCACGCGCAACCGCTGATGTACTGGAAAGACCATCAATCAAACCTAACTCGAGCGCCTGCTCACCAGACCAGATCAAACCACTAAACATGTCGGGCGTTTCTTTCAGGCGATCACCACGTCCAGCCTTGACCTGACGAATGAACTGCTGGTGAGTGGTATCCAGCACGGTTTGCCAGAACTGGCGCTCCTCCGGCTTCTCCGGCTGAAAGGGGTCAAGAAATGCCTTATGCTCGCCCGACGTATAAGTGCGACGTTCCACGCCCAATTTATCCATGGTGCCGACAAAACCAAAGCTGGCCGCCGTCACGCCAATAGAGCCAACCAAGCTAGCCTTATCGGCATAGATCTCGTCCGCTGCGGCAGCAATATAGTAGGCGCCGGACGCACCCAGGTCAGAGATAACCGCATATAATTTGATATCTGGATGCAGAGCGCGAAGACGCTTGATTTCGTCATACACGTAGCCAGATTGCACCGGACTGCCTCCAGGGCTATTGATACGCAAAATCACACCCTGGGTGTTGGCATCTTCAAATGCCTCACGTAGCGCACCTACCAAGTTGTCGGCACTGGCTTCCTCTTGGTCGGCAATCATGCCGCGCAATTCGATCACCGCCGTATGCGGCCCACCAACGCTACTGGCCTCCATTTTTGCCCAAGGCGAAAACAGCATAATGGCGCCAAATAAATAGGTGAACGTCAGAATTTTGAAGAAAATACCCCAACGACGCGAACGGCGCTGTTCCTGCAACGAGGCCTGCAGCGTTTTATCCAGCAACTGCCAAGCCTTTTTATCCTCGGCGGACTGCGCCCGCGCTTCCTTGGAGACCATCTCGCCTTCGGTCCATTGATCATTGCCCATCAAGCTTCCCCTATCGCGGTTTTGCGGCCAACGCGGCCAGACTTACTCAACCAGCCAGCCAACTCGGCGAACTCGTCAATACAGTGCACCGGCGCGCAACGCAGCAACTGCTCACGTGACTGCGCCCCGTAAGTTGCTGCCACGGCGCGCACATTAGCGTTTGCGGCCATATCCAGATCAAAAGAGCTATCGCCCACCATAATGGCAGCGGATGACAGCGAGCCAAGTTCCTGCAAAATCTCCTGCAGCATAAGCGGATGCGGCTTGCTCGCCGTTTCATCCGCGCAACGAGTAGCATCAAAATAACCGAGCAGATCGTGCTGAGCCAACATTCGATCCAGCCCATTGCGCCCCTTTCCGGTTGCCACCGCCAGGCGATAGCCTTCCGCCCGCCAGCGAGCCAAGGCCTCTAGAACACCCGGAAACAAGGATACAGGCTGCACTTCCTGGCTGCGATATTGATGGCGATAGCAGCCCACAACCGCCGCAAGGCGCTGGTTATCGCCCTCTTGCGGATACAAAGCCGCCACCGCTTCAGGCAAACCCAAACCAATAATCCCTCGCACCGCAGACACATCAGGTACCGGCATCATTGCCTCTTCTGCAGCTGCACGCATGGCGGAGACAATATGACCAACAGAGTCAGACAGGGTGCCGTCCCAGTCGAAAATCAGGGTATCAATATCAGGCATTACGCAAACGCCCCAGGGTGTCGTCCCACATTTTGCCGGCCGGCGCCTCCACCTTGAGCTCTTGACCGTCAGCCATCACTACGCGTAGCGAGCGAGCGTGCAAGAACAGACGCTTACCACCCAGCTCGCGCAGTTCGCGGGAGAAGTCATCATCGCCGTACTTAGGATCACCGGCGATGGGATGCCCGGCGTGCTTGGCATGCACGCGAATCTGGTGAGTACGCCCCGTGATCGGCCGCGCCTCAACCAAGGTGGCGTAATCACCAAAGCGCTCAAGCACCCGAAACTCAGTCAGGCTTTCCTTACCCTCAACATTGACCTCAACCATGCGTTCGCCGGAGCGCAGGTTGCTCTTCTGCAACGGCGCATGCACTTTCTTGGTTGAAGCAGACCAGCGCCCACGCACTAGCGCCTCGTAGCACTTGGCCACACCCTTGCCTGGCCCATCACCGCGCAACTCTGCGTGCAAGTGCCGCAGCACACTGCGTTTTTTAGCGATCATCAAACAGCCAGAAGTGTCACGATCCAAGCGATGCACTAACTCGATCTGCGGGCAATCGGGACGTAACTGACGCATAGCCTCAATCACACCAAAATTCAGGCCGCTACCGCCATGAACCGCCAGCCCAGCAGGCTTATTCACTACAATCAGCCCTTTATCCTCAAACAAGATACCCGCCTCAAGCGCATTGAGAATGCCCTGTCCCACCAGAGCCGGCTCATTTGGGGCAGGTAGACGCACAGGCGGAATGCGCAATATATCGCCAGCCTGCAGGCGGTAGTCAGGTTTAATCCTACCTTTATTAACTCGCACCTCACCCTTGCGCAAAATACGGTAAATAAGCGTTTTTGGCGCACCTTTAAGGCGAGTGATCAAATAGTTATCGATACGTTGCCCGGCTTGGTCAGCATCGATCTGATCAAACTGAACCTGGACTGGGAGTTCGGAAGACATGTTTTTCATCTGCGCATAATACATTTTTTCATTCAATTGAAGCACTTAAAAAATGCTGCTATAGTCCGGCGAGCTGCCGCATTTGCAGCCAGGGAGTCCAGCCCAAACAGAGCTGCTGAGCCCTAGAAATAAAGCCATATGGTCTCCGCCAACAAACGAAAACGAATGATCGGCGCGACTTATGATTGCAACACTGCATGCCATGAGGGCATGCAGAAAATTAACCCGCTAACAGACAACACGTTGAGCGGCACCCGATTCAAATGGGTAAGTGTTTAGGTGGAGATGCACAGCTTCAGGATCATGTGACGAGCGCAGACACTTGCCATTCAGCGTGTCCCCGTTACCAGTCCAGCTGATTCCTCCCTAAGGACGCCTTGAAGCAACATCCGGTCAGTACGCGAAGCCGGCTAGAGCGCTGATCCGCAGAACCTGCGTTGACAGCCTCTTAGTCGCCATCCGGCAGCATAAAAAAGCCTGTCGCCGTAGCCAATCCCTTGTTGCCGCAAGCCTGTCCCAAAGCAGTTTCTCTGTGTAGAAGTAACAGATAGAACTGTCGCTGATGCTGCCAACCAGCAGCGATGCGATGTGAGCTCTGCACCCAGGTAATCAATGCCTAGGCCAGAAACACACCTGACACCGAACGCATGAGTCGCAGGTGCCGTCCACGTGATATCCACTTAGCCCTGGAATCACAACGGTACTTCATGAAAAGAATGCTTATTAACGCAACTCAACCCGAAGAGTTGCGTGTCGCCCTGGTAGATGGCCAGCGCCTTTATGACCTCGACATCGAATCCGGTGCGCGCGAACAGAAAAAGGCCAATATCTATAAAGGCCGTATTACCCGCGTTGAACCCAGCCTCGAAGCCGCTTTCGTCGACTTCGGCTCGGACCGCCACGGTTTTCTGCCCCTTAAGGAAATCTCCCGCGAATACTTCTCCAAGCAGGTAGAAGGCCGCGTCAATATCAAAGACGTCCTCAAAGAAGGCCAGGAAGTCATCGTCCAGGTAGATAAAGAGGAGCGCGGCAACAAAGGCGCCGCCTTGACCACGTTTATCAGCCTGGCTGGCCGTTATCTGGTACTGATGCCAAACAACCCTCGCGCCGGCGGTATATCTCGCCGTATTGAAGGTGAAGAACGCAATGAGCTGCGCGAAGCACTGAACAGCCTTAGCGTACCTGCCGATATGGGCATGATCGTGCGTACTGCTGGCCTGGGCCGCAGCGCCGAAGAACTGCAGTGGGATCTAGACTACCTGTTGCAACTCTGGGAAGCCGTCAAAGGCGCCTCCTCCGAGCGCAACGCACCTTTCCTGATTTACCAGGAAAGCAACGTTATCATCCGCGCGATCCGCGACTATCTCCGTCAAGACATCGGCGAAGTACTGATCGACAGCGAAACCGTGAAAGAAGAAGCACTCAACTTCATCGGCCAGGTCATGCCGCAGTACGCGAGCAAGGTTAAGCTGTACGAAGACAGCGTGCCGCTGTTCAACCGATTCCAGATTGAAAGCCAGATTGAAACCGCTTTCGAACGCGAAGTGAAGCTGCCCTCCGGTGGCTCTATCGTGATCGATCACACCGAAGCACTGGTTTCCGTCGATATCAACTCTGCCCGCGCCACCAAGGGTAGCGATATCGAAGAAACTGCATTGCAGACCAACCTGGAAGCGGCTGAAGAAATCGCCCGCCAGCTACGCCTGCGTGACATCGGTGGCCTGATCGTCATCGACTTCATCGACATGAGCCCGGCCAAGAACCAGCGTGCTGTTGAAGAACGCGTGCGTGAAAGCCTTGAAGCTGATCGTGCCCGCGTACAGGTCGGCCGCATTTCTCGCTTCGGTCTGCTGGAAATGTCCCGTCAGCGCCTGCGTCCATCCCTGGGCGAGACCAGCGGTATCGTCTGCCCGCGCTGTAACGGCCGTGGCACTATCCGTGACGTCGAATCACTGTCCCTTTCTGTGCTGCGTCTGATCGAAGAAGAAGCATTGAAAGAGCGCACCGCCGAAGTACGCGCTCACGTGCCCGTCGCCGTTGCCACCTTCTTGCTGAACGAAAAGCGCGAAGCATTGGCCAAAACGGAAGCGCGCACCAAGATTCGCATTCTGATTCTGCCGTCTCCGCACATGGATACACCGCACTTTGAAGTGCAGCGTCTGCGTGACGATCATGAGTCAGTGCTGAACAACGAAACCAGCTTCACCATGAGCAGTGAAGTGGAAGCCGAGGAGCCTACTCCGGTAAGCCAAACCCGCGCTATCGTTCGCGAAGAAGCCGCGGTCAAGGCGCTCTCCCCTGCTCGCCCAGCACCGACGCCGGCAGCACCAGTGGAAGCAGCGCAACCAGCACATGCCGCTCAGCCCAGTCTGTTTAAAGGCCTGATCAAATCTCTGGTTGGTCTGTTCGCACAGGAAGAAGCGAGCGCCGAGCCCACCAAAGAAGTTGAGCAGAGCGAAGCACCTAAGCGTCCGGCCCGTGATAGCGGCAACCGCAACAGCCGCAATCGCCGTCAGCGTAGTGATCGCAATGAGCGTGGCAACCGTACCGAGCGTCCTGAAGGCGAGCGTAAACAAGCGCCGCGTAACGAACGCGCTCCGGTAGAAGCCGTTGCTCCGGCTCCGGCCGAGAAGCCCGCTGAAAACAGCCAACCTCAAACCCAGACTGGCTCGCGTCGCCGTCGCCGCCCAGCTGATGCTGAGCAGCAACGCACTCCCCGCGAAGATGACAACCAAGCCAGCCAACAAACTCGCGAACGTCGCCCAGTGCAACGTCCTGACGAGCAAGAGCAACCAGCAGAAGACGTTAATTTAAACGCGACTGCCGCAGCCAGCGAAAGCACCGAGCAAAGCACCGAAGGTAACGATACGGATCGGCCAAAGCGTCGTTCACGCAGCAGCCAGCGCCGTCGCAACAACCGTCGCCGTCCGCAGCAAGAAGGCACTACCGAGGAATCAGGCGAAACTTCCGCTAGCCAGGAAAGCCCAGTTGCCGAACCTCAGGATGCAGACAAGACCGCTGTTGCCGCAACAGTCGTCAGCACCGCTACTGCCGCTGCTGAACCAGCTGCCGCACCTACCACACCGGCAGTCGAAGCAACCGTCGACAACAATACTGTCAGCGACGTGCAGACGCCGGTCGAGGCAGGCCTGAACGAAGCAGCCAGCAAGGTAGAAGCTTCAATGGAAGATGCGATCGAGGCCTTTAGTCAGGCACAACCGATTGAGAAAGCCAGCGAAGTATCGGAAGCCTCTGAAGCAAACGAAGCTATTGAACCTGCTGCCGAGGCCGTTGCGGACATTAATACCGCAACCTCAGCTGAGAATGCAGCGAACGCCGAGAGCGACCAGGCAGAAGCCAGTCGTCCAGCTCGTCGTCAGCGTCAGGAGCGTAAGAAACCGGTAGAAGCCACTACCCCGGCAGAACAGAGCGATAACGCTGAACAGCCAGCTGCGCAGCAAAGCGCACCCGCACTGGAAGCCAAGGTAGAGACCGAGCAAGTGGACGTGGCGGTAGCTGCAGAAACAGCCAAAGCTCAGCCACAGGATGCGCCGGTCGAAGCCCCTGTTGTTGCTGCTACCCCTGAAGTAGAACAGGTTGTTGCCGAAGTCACTGCCAAACCGGAAAGCAGCATTCCTGCTCTGACCGAAAGCGGTCGCGCGTATAATGATCCGCGCGAAATTCGTCGTCGTCAGTTGGAGGCCAAGCGTCAGGCAGAAGCCGCACCGCAACAGCCAAAAACGCCCAGCGAGCCCGCGATTGTCGAGCAAACTGAAGTCGAGCCCAAACAGCAAGAACCCGTTACTGAGGCCGTAAGCCAGGACGCAATAGCTCCTGCAGCGGTTGCAGAACCAATTGAGCAACCGACTGAAACTGAATCAGCTGAAAAGCCTGAGCCTGTAGCTGAGAAGTTGAAGCAGGCAGATCTACTGGAGACGCCTCTGTCAGAGAGCAAAGCTGAGACTGAAAGCAGCGCTGAAACCGCAGCCGACAGCAAAGCAACCTCAGATGCGGAAGCCGAGCAGGAAGATAAAGCCAAGCAGTCCGAGCAGGAAGACGACACCAATAAGTCGTAAATCCTGCTGCAAAGAAAAAGGGATGCCATAAGGCATCCCTTTTTTTGTCTGCGCGGTGGCCGACAAAGCCAACACGAAAGCGAGTAGACCGCTGATAACTGCCGCTGGACGGAACAAGTGATCAGAAAAGTAGCGCTCAAACGCTATAAATCGACTGCTAATCCAACACCTGTTAAACCGAAAGCTTGCCGAGCAAAGGCGGTTCTTGCTCCAGCCTCACGCCAAAACGCTGCTGCACATCTTCAGCAATGTCTGCAGCCAAGGTCATTATGTCTGCACCTCGCGCCAAGCCGTAACTCACCAATACCAACGCTTGCGCTGTGTGCACACCAACGTCTCCCCTACGATAGCCCTTCCAGCCAGCCTGCTCTATCAACCAGCCTGCGGCTAACTTGCAACGACCATCTGCTTGTGGAAAGTTCGGCATATCCGGAAAACGTTGCAACAGCTCTTCAGCGATTGCTTGCGTCACCAACGGGTTCTTGAAAAAGCTGCCCGCATTGGGCAAATCAGCAGGGTCAGGTAATTTGCTACGCCGAATCGAGCAAACCAACTCACTGACCACACGAGCATCAGGCGCACCTAATCCAGTCGCCCGCCATGCCGCTGCCAAGGGTGTGTATTCAACATTGATATGTGGGCGAGAGGACAAACGAAAACGTACCCGCAGGATGACGTAGCGGCCGGGCGCACGCTTGAAGTGGCTGTCACGATAAGCAAATTCGCAGTCGGTCAGCGAGAAGCACCTAACTTCGCCCGTTTCCCGGTCCAGCGCATCCAGACTGTGAAATACGTCCTTCACCTCGACGCCATAGGCGCCAATATTTTGTACTGGCGCTGCACCCACCGTACCTGGTATCAACGAGAGGTTTTCCAGCCCATTAAGCCCCAAATCCAGCGACCAGCACACGAAGTCATGCCAATTTTCGCCAGCAGCAGCCTCAATGATTAGCTCGGAGGCAGAGCGCGAAAGCACTCTGCGCCCACGGCTTCGCATCAACAACACCAAGCCCGAAACTGGCCCGGCCAGTACCAGATTGCTGCCACCGCCTAATAAGGTAACCGGCCAGCTGTGCTGGTCGGCCATAAGCAAAGCTGCTTGCAGTTGGCGGTCGTCTTCTACTGTTAAAAGGTACTCAGCCCGCTCGCTCACCGCCAGGGTGTTGTACGGACGTAAATCGACCTGAGATTCAAGTTCACTCAACGGCTCACCTGTCGATCAAGCAGCGCATCAGCTGCAGTCTCAAGCATATCCAATACCTGCTCAAAACCATCATCGCCGCCAAAATAGGGGTCCGGTACTTCCTGTGGCAGCTGCGGCGCAACGCTCATAAACAACTGAATCTTGGTGTGAGTAACTTCTGGCGCTCTCGCCAGCAAATTCTGCAAGTTGCTGTTATCCATCGCCAAGATCAAATCAAACTCGTTGAAATCACTGTCACGCACAGCCCGCGCTCGCTGACGGGAAAGATCATAGCCACGTTTGTGTGCCGCGGAGGTGGCGCGTTTATCCGGTGGCTCGCCAGTGTGATAGCCGCCAGTACCAGCAGAATCAACCACAAACTGCTGCTGCAATCCTCGCTCGGCGAGCCGGGCTTCAAACACGCCCTGCGCACTCGGCGAGCGGCAAATATTACCCAGGCAAACAAACAGCACCCGCGTCATATCGTTGCTCATGCCTGCTCCAACAAAGCTCGCACGCGATCTAAATCAGCTTGGGTATCTATACCCGCCGGTAACGACTGACAGGCATCGGCCACGTGGATGCGAGTACCGAACCAAAGTGCACGTAATTGCTCCAGCGATTCCGCCGTTTCCAGAGGGCTAACTGGCCACGTAACGTAATCATGCAAAAAGCCGACTTTGTAGGCATAGATGCCGATATGCCGGCGAAAAGGAATGCCTTCAGGCAAAGGCGCCTGACCGGCCGCAAAAGCATCGCGACACCACGGCATGGGCGCGCGACTAAAATACAGCGCAAAGCCCTGATGGTCGCAAACCACTTTCACCGCATTGGGGTTGAATAAGGTCTCGGTGTCTTCAATCGGCTCGCACAGGGTGGCCATGCCAGCATCGGTGAACGCCAGCAGATTTCCGGCCACCTGATCAATAACGGCTGGCGGAATCATTGGCTCATCGCCTTGCACGTTGACCACGCACGCATCAGACGGCAGACCAAGCTTGCTCACCACTTCCTGTAAGCGGTCAGTACCCGAAGGGTGGTCCTCACGAGTCAGTACTACCTGCGCACCAAAAGCATGGCAAGCGTCCACAATGCGTTGATCATCAGTAGCGATGGTGACCGAAGTAGCGGAACTTTTACGCGCCTGCTCCCATACATGCTGCACCATGGGTTTGCCGGCAATCAGCTGCAAGGGCTTGCCGGGTAAACGGGTAGAGGCATAGCGCGCGGGGATGATGACGTGAAACATCTTTAGCGATCCAGTTTTTCGTCAGCGTTGAGCGCACGAGCTTCTGTTTCCAGCATCACCGGTATGCCCTCGCGTACCGGGTAAGCAAGGCCGTCGGCGCGACACCACAATTCGGTCTTTTGCGCATTGAGTACCAGCGGCCCCTTGCATATCGGGCACGCCAAAACATCTAATAATTTAGGGTCCATTGATTACTCCTGAAGTAACTTATGCTGAGCAGGTGCAGTGGGCAGCAAGGCTGACAGAGCGCTGGCAAAGGCGTCGCTTAACTCAGCGTCGACGCTCAGGTACCACCAGCTATCTTGTGCCAGCGCGTGGCATTTAACAGCGTCTTTCTCGGTCATTATGACCGTTTTTTCGGGCGGAAGATCACCCAGAGATTCATTTGAATAGGTAGCGTGATCAGCAAAAACTCGCTGATCACAACTAAAGCCACAGTTCTGCAATGTGCGGAAAAAGCGTTGCGGGTTACCGATACCCGCCACCGCGACCACCTCACGTGCCCCCTGCCAAAGATCGATTGGCACCCTGGTGCCGCTGACCAGGTGAATCAGCGCGGTGGGGCGCAATTGCATGGCGTAACAGCTGCCCTGATCTGCAGCCGCACCGTTGTGTACGACCAAGTCAACGGTGTCTAGCCGTTGCGGCGGTTCACGCAAAGGTCCTTCTGGCAGACAGCGACCATTACCCAGGCTGCGCTGTGCGTCTAGCATCACCAGTTCAACACTGCGCCCAAGTGCATAATGTTGCAGACCGTCGTCGCTGATAATCACATCGACCTGTTCCTGAGCCAGCAAGGCGCGGGCTGCAGCAGGGCGATCAGGATCAATAAAGACCGGAACCTGGGCGCGCTGAGCAATTAACAAAGGCTCATCGCCGCTGTGCGTGGCATCACCGGCAGGATCAACTCGCCAAGGCAGCTGCGGGGGCTGACCGCCGTAACCTCTGCTGATCACCCCTACGCGGAACCCTTGGTTACGCAGAAATGCAATCAGCCACAGCACCATGGGCGTTTTACCGGTGCCACCCAGCGTGATATTACCTACCACGATCAGCGGAACGGGCGGCTGCCATTGGCTACGCCGCCCGCTCAAATACTGCTGACGCCGGCGCTTGGCAAGGCTTGCATATAGCGCAGACAGAGGGCGTAACAGAATCAGCCAGCGCTGCTTCCCATACCAGGCACGCAATAGCGCCTGCTCCAGGGAAAAGCCCTTCACTGTTGCTCGCCCGCTCCGAGTTCACTGGTGGTCAGACGCAAACGACTAAAGCCGAGTTGTCCGGCGGCGTCCATCGCAGTGATAACCCACTGATGAGGCGTCTGTGCATCTGCGGTAATGACCACAGGCAACATATTGTCACCCCCTGACTCCTTCTGCAGCGCCGCTTTGAGATTGCTCAGACCAGGATTAAGCAGCGCCTTGTCGTTCAGCGCCATTTCACCGGTGGCGGAGATAGTCAGCTCAAGCTGTTGAATATTCCGATTTTCGACCCGTTCGCCGGATGCCGCCTGGGGCAGGTCCAGCTTCAATTGGGTTTCGCGGGTGAAGGTAGTAGACACCATGAAGAAGATCAGCAGCAGAAAGACCACATCAATCAGCGGCGTCAGGTTGACGTTAACCTCCTCCGCTCTTTTACGGCGAAAGTTCACGGTCAGGCTCCCTTGCCAACAACCGCAGTAGCCGGCGCGCGCGTGGCGTTGCCGTTTTCCTTGCTGCCGTTGAACTCGACGTCACGATTGCCCTGCACTACTTCAACCAGCTTGGTAGCTTCCTGCTCCATGGTGATGACCAACTCATCCACACGACGCACAAAGAAGCGGTGAAAGAACACCGCCGGAATAGCCACGGTGAGACCTGCCGCAGTGGTGATCAGCGCCTTGGAGATGCCGCCAGCCAGCACACCCGTATTGCCGGTGCCCTGTATCATAATGGCGCTGAACACATCGATCATACCGATCACGGTACCCAGCAGGCCCAACAATGGCGTGATAGCAGCAATGGTACCCAGGGTATTGAGGTAGCGTTCCAGTTCGTGCACGACCTTGCCGGCCGCCTCCTGGATACATTCTTTCATGATTTCGCGGCCGTGGCGTGAGTTGGCCAGGCCGGCGGCGAGCACTTCACCCAGAGGCGAATCGGCTCTCAGGGTTTTCAGTTTGACCGCATCCAACTGGCCATCCTTGACCCAACGCCAGACTTGACCGAGCAAATTGACCGGTGCAACGCGGCTAGTACGAAGCGCCCACAGACGTTCGATAACAATGGCCACAGCAATAACAGACGACAGAATGATCGGCAGCATTAGCCAGCCACCGGAACTGATCAATTCCCACACAAGCGATCCCTCCCCCAAAATGGTTGTTTACTCTAGCACAGACAATCCGCCGAAACGCCCTGTAACAGCGGTGCCTACACCTTATTATTCATGCCAAAAACGCCGTGCTTTTTCACGCCAGCGCCAGCTAAGCTGAGGCTTCGCATGAGCGCCCAGCGTAAAGCGCACGGCGCCGGAAGCGGCAGTATAAACCGGTTCAGCCGACAGTTCCCGGTATCGTGCCACAACCTTTGCATCTGGGTGACCATAACGGTTCTGCGCACCGGCGCTGAACACCACCCAACGCGGCGCCACCTTGCGGATAAAGGCGTAGGAAGAAGAGCTGCTGCTGCCATGGTGAGGAGCCAGCAACAACGTGGCAGGCTGCAGCTTCGCCAGCACCTGATACTCACCGGTGCGCCGTATATCACCCGGCAGCAAGACACCGCCCTGCCCCGATCCTATCTGCAGCAGACAGGAACGATCATTGGCCGCAGCGTCCGGCACACCGTCACCGGGGAATAACGCGAAGTCCACACCATCCCACTGCCAGCGCTGCTCTGTGCAAGGCTCTGCGGCCAAGGCGGCCGTAAGTTGCTCCGGCTCACCGCTCACTACTTTGGTTACCGGCAAACGCTCGGTTATCGCCAGGGCGCCGCCGGCATGATCGTTGTCGGCGTGGCTGATCAGCAACATATCCAAACGCGCCACACCACTCGCCTGCAACGCCGGTGCTACCACGGCCTCGCCCAAATCAAAGCCACTGGCCATTCGCGCGCCCGCGTCATACAGCAAATCGTGCTGGGCCGTTTGCACATGCACTGCCAGGCCCTGCCCCACATCCAGCACGGTAACCTGCACCGCACCCAGGGGCGGCCGTGTAACGGACGGCCAGACCAGCGGCAGCAAACACAGCACAGCCGGCAACCAGCACAGCCGTGCCAAAGGACTCAGCAACAACAGAGTACCGAGCAGCGCTGTCAGCCAAGCCAACCAACCGGGGAACGAAAAATGCAACACTGGACTGAATCCAGCAATCCATTGCAACGCGCTGAACAGCCACTCCAGAGCGCTGGCAGACACCTGCAGCAAAGTGGGCCAATTGAATGCCACCTCAAGCAATGCGCCAAGCAAGGCGGCTGGCAGTATCACCAAGCTAACGCAAGGAATGGCAACCAGATTAACCATAAACGCCGAAACACTGCTTGGCATGCCCCATAGCACCAGCCAAGGCCATAGCCCTAGATAAACGACCCACTGAGCACGGCCCCAACGCGCCCAAATACCGCGCTGAGCCAACCGGCCGCTGAGACCCCATATCAACAAACCCACAGCGGCAAACGATAGCCAAAAACCAGCACGCAAAGGAGCTGCTGGATTAAACAGCACCACCACGACCAATGCCACTAACCAGATCAACAGTGCGCTAGGTCGCCTGCGTGCCAGCTGGGTGAGGCACACCAGCACACACATCAGGAGCGCGCGCTGAACCGGTACAGCGAAGCCCGCCAACCATGCGTACAACCCCGCTGCAATCAGTGCCACTGGAGCCGAAAGCCACAGCTGAGGCCAAGACCAGCGGATTCGTCCCCAGCGCATTAAGTGCCTGGTCAGCCAGAATACAGTCAACGCCAATATCCCCACGTGCAAGCCGGATATAACCATCAGGTGACTGGTGCCGGTGGCCTGTAGAGCCTCCCAGTCCGCACGGCTCAAGCTGGTTTTATCACCTAACAGCAAAGCAAGCAGGCGCTGGCCGTGCGGCACAGGCTGCAACGCCTTAGCAAACCGGGTACGCAAAGTATCCCGCCAAGGTGAGCTTTGTGTTGCAGACAGCCGCTCACCACTGCGCACACTACCCAAACCACCGGTGCCCGAGGCGTACAACCAGGCTTCGTAATCAAACGCGCCTGGATTACTCATACCCCGCGGACGTCGCAGACGAGCCTCAAGCCGCCACCACTCCCCGGCAACTAATGGTTCGCCACCCCACCAATGCATGCGTAGGTCAGGCAAGCTTTCACCGCTATCGCTCACCCGGACTGATTCAAGCTGGAAGCGCCACCCAGTATCCGTCTGTTCCGGCAGCGCCGAAACCCGTCCCTCAAGCGCAACAACTTGAGAGTCATGTTCATGCGGCAAACGCTGCGCCATTGCCTGGTGGTGAAAGATTAGCGCCCAACAGACACCACTCAGGAAAAACGCCAGATAGCGTCCTAACCAAAAATGGCGCCACAACACAGCCGCTACAGACAAGAGCAGCAGAGGCAACCACCATGGGGGTAGCTGCGCAAAGGATAGGGGTAACAGCAAACCAGCAAGCAGACTTACCAGCAGCAGGCGAATATCGCTCAAAAAACTTCCTGTAATCGACTATGCTGCCAGACAGTAGTGCCCGTCTGACATTCCATGCATAATTGGCGCACGCCACAGTAGCCGAAACCCTGCGATGCCTCGCCGTCTATTCAAACGTCTGATGCCACATCCGGATCGAATCAAGGGCAGTAAGTCCCTCCGATTTATGGGCGACCTGCTGCACGATCCGAATCTCTGGCACCTCAACCGCCAAAGCGTTGCGCGAGCAATGGCGGTGGGTCTATTTGTTGCACTAATCCCAATCCCGCTGCAGATGCTAGTTGCTGCAGCAATCGCGGTACTCGCACGCTCTAACTTACCTATCTCGATCAGTCTGGTCTGGTTAACGAACCCGATAACCATGCCTCCGATTTTCTATGCCCAATACAAGGTCGGCACTCTCCTGCTTGGCGCGCCGGAACGCAGCATGCCAATGGAGCTTTCGATAAATTGGTTGATGGCTGAAATTCACCATATCTGGCAGCCGTTGCTGCTGGGATCACTGCTGGTGGCTACAGTCGTCGCCGCATTGGGCTATTGTCTGACCATGTTGTATTGGCGATGGTGGGTATCGCGCAACTGGCAACGGCGCAAAATGCGACGCCGTAACCAGTCCTGATCAAGGTTGCTCGCAGAGCTGCCCTTTTTTGAGGGTAAATATGCGGTCCATTTGCCCCGCCAGCGCCAAATCATGGGTCACTACCAGAAAGGCGGTGCGCAGCGTCTGACTAAGCTCCAGCATCAACTGCTGAATACTTTCCGCAGTCTCATAATCAAGGTTGCCCGTCGGTTCATCCAGTAACACGCAAGCCGGTTCATTGATCAGCGCACGCGCAATGGCCACGCGCTGACGCTCGCCTCCTGAAAGCTCTGCCGGCTTGTGACCTACCCGCTCCGCCAAACCAACGCGTTCCAGCATAGCGGTTGCACGCTTGCGCGCCTCGGCAATTGGTGTTTTGCCAATCAGCAGAGGCATGCAGACGTTTTCCAGCGCACTGAACTCCGCCAGCAAGTGATGAAACTGATAGACGAAACCCAGATCGGCATTACGTAAACGCCCACGCTGAGTTTCCTGCATAGCTGACAACTGCTGCCCGGCTAGCCAAACCTCACCCTGACTCGGTGTATCCAGGCCACCTAACATGTTCAATAGCGTGGTCTTACCCGAACCGGAACTACCCACAATTGCGATTCGCTCGCCACGATGCAAAGAGAAGTGCACCTGATCCAGGACCAGCAAGCGCTGCGGTCCGATCGCATATTCCTTACTCAGGCTACGGCACTCAAGAACGACATCAGTCATAACGCAGGGCCTCCGCCGGCTCGGTTCGCGATGCCCGCCAAGCGGGATAAAGGGTTGCTAGGAAGCTCAAACTGAGCGCCGCGCCACAGATGATAAAAACATCACTCCAAATCAGTTGCGATGGTAGGTAGCTGATGAAATAAACATCCGAGCTAAGGAATTGAATACCTAAAGTATTTTCGAGCCACGCCACCATCTGCGACACGTTCAATGCCGCCAGCACGCCCAACACGCAGCCGCTCAGCGTACCTACAACCCCAATTACCGAACCTTGCACCATGAAAATGCCCATGATCGACATCGGCGTAGCGCCCAGAGTGCGCAGGATGGCGATATCGGCTTTCTTATCCGTAACCACCATGACCAGGGTTGAAATAATGTTGAACGCCGCGACAGCGACAATCAGCATCAACAACAGGCCAATCATGGTTTTTTCCATCTTGATGGCCGCAAACAAATTGCCATGAGTACGCGTCCAGTCCTGCGCGTAATAGTCGCCCGGCAGCTTGGCGACCAGATCCCAAGCGACTTTGGGTGCTTCAAACAGGTTATCCAGCTTGATACGCACACCTTGTACTTGGCCGGGCTGCCAGCGATTTAATTTAGCGGCGTCGCCGAGGTTGATCATCGCCAGTGAGCTATCCAGCTCCGCGCCAACCTTAAAAACACCGGCTACGGTAAAACGCTTCAAACGGGGGAAAACACCTGCCGGCGTGACCGAGGCTTCGGGCAGAACAAAGGTCAGTTTGTCGCCCACCGCAACATTGAAACGTTTGGCGATCAGTTCGCCGATAACGATGCCAAACTCACCTTCAACCAAATTATCCAACGAGCCGCTCTGCATGTGGTCTTCAATAATAGAAACGGTTTTCTCCGCTTCGGATTCCACGCCGGTAACCAGCACCGGAGCAACGCCGCCATCGTGGGTCAACATGCCCTGCAATTGAATAAAGGGTGCGGTTGCTACCACTTTGGGATTAGCAATCAGTTCCTCTGAGAGTGTCTGCCAGTCGCTGATCGGCTGATAACCATTGATGGTGGCGTGCGGCACCATGCCGAGAATGCGCGTGCGCAGCTCACGGTCAAAACCATTCATCACCGACAGCACCAGAATCATCACCATCACGCCGAGGGTAAGCCCCAGCATGGAGATCAGCGATATAAAGGAGATAAAGTGGTTACGACGCTTGGCCCGCGTATAACGCAGCCCGATAAAAAAGGGTAAGGGTCTGAACATGAAAAGCAGGTTACCTTATAAGCCGGGCTCAGCCGGTGAATTTTGAGCGACATGTTACACTGAACAGCAGCACTTGGTCAGCGCTGCAGCAGCGCCATACGAGATATGCCATGCAAACAGACAATGAAGATAAGCGCGAGTTCTTCCGCATTCAGGATCAAATGGCACTGGATTGTAAACCCATTGACGGGCCTGATGCCGATTTAGGACGACAGCACGGTACGCTGTTTGATCTGCTGAGCGATATGCACATGCTGGACTACGAGTCACAGCATCTGTTGCGGCAAATATCCGAGCGCGATCGCGCACTTGCGCAATACCTTAAAGTCATCAATAAACGAATCGATCTGCTCGGCAAAACCTTGGCCGTTGAGCTATCCGGCGACTTTGGCGATCCCATTGACGTTATCCTCAGCGAAGGCGGCATGTCGTTCGAGTCGACCGAAGCTTACCCCGTCGACTCCTGGTTAGCCGTGCACATGATTCTGCTACCCGCGCCGCTTGGCTTGGCTATTCCTGGACGCGTGGTACGTTGTGACCGCAATGCGACAGATCAGGGCTGGACACTGGGCATCAACTTCGACGTGATGACCGATGCACAGCGACAACTGCTGGCACGGCATATACTGCAAAAACAGGCACAGGAAATACGTGCCGCCAAATCGACCGAAAGGACCTCTTCATGAAAACGCTACTGCACGGACTGGTACTGGTCAGCAGCATGCTGGCTGCCGGCACACTCCACGCTGATACCCTGAGCATCCCTGTAGGTGAGCAAAGTGGCAGCCAAGCCACCTCGTTGCCACAACGCGGTGTAAGTTTCGACGCCGTTGTACGTGGCTGGGGTGAGCCTGCCCGCCGACATGCCGCAGTGGGCCAGCCGCCTATCACTCGCTGGGACTACGACAGCTTTAGTGTGTATTTCGAATCCAGCCACGTGATCGACAGCGTCCGGCAGCACAAACCCAAGGCGCCCTGATTTGACACCGCTTATTTATGGGCATCGTGGCGCCCGAGGCGAAGCGCCGGAAAACACGCTAGCCAGCTTTCAAAAAGCATTGGATGCCGGGGTAACCCGAGTAGAGCTTGACCTGCATTTATCAGCAGACCATCAGCTGATGGTGATACACGACCCTACACTGAAGCGCACCACCGGACGGCGCGGCAAGGTAGCGCAACGCCAAGCTGCGGATTTGATGCAGCTAGATGCTCGCTTTGGCTTACCTAGCTGGCCAGACGCATGCCCTATCCCCAGCCTCGAGCAGTTATTTAGCACCTTTACACAGCTGGAGCACTATCAGCTGGAAGTCAAAAGTGGCTCAGTGCGGCAATCACGCATCGTGCTACAAGCCGTAGAGGAACTGGTGGCGCGTTACCAGCTGCAGGACAAAGTGGTGGTCACATCGAGCAGCCGCACCCTATTGAAATACGCCAAGGCATCCGCTTTCAGCTTACCTACCGGCCTAGTAGAAGAATATGGCCTGCTTGACCCAATCAAAGCCGCGCAGCGTTATGGTTGCCGCTACCTGATACTCAACTGGAAGTTATGCACTGCCCAGCGCATACAACAGGCTCAGCAAGCCGGCTTGCATGTATCTGTGTGGACCGTGAATGAAGAGCAAAGAATGCAAAAGCTAGCCGCCATGGGGGTAGACAGCCTGATTACCGATTACCCATTGCGGGCAATGCAGCTGTTTAATAAATAGCGCCTGAGCTCTCAGGCGCTATTAACTCAGCCGATCAGAACAATCGATTTAACCCGTCCAGTGCCGCAACCCGGTAGGCCTCGGCCATAGTCGGATAGTTGAACGTAGTATTGACGAAGTAGTTGATACTGTTAGCTTCGCCTTTCTGGCTCATGATTGCCTGGCCGATGTGCACAATCTCAGATGCCTGGTCACCAAAACAGTGAATACCCAGGACTTCCAGCGTATCGCGATGGAAGAGTATTTTCAGCATCCCCACCGGCTCGCCACTGATCTGCGCACGCGCCATGCTTTTGAAAAAAGCCTGGCCGATCTCATAGGGCACCTTCTCGCTGGTTAACTCCTGCTCGGTTTTACCCAGCGAGCTAATTTCCGGAATAGTGTAAATACCCGTTGGTACGTCATCGACGAAGCGCCAGGCGTCGTTACTGACGATATTGCCAGCAGCCGAGCGACCCTGATCAAAAGCCGCGCTGGCCAAACTTGGCCAGCCAATCACGTCGCCTACCGCGTAAATATTGGGCACCGCGGTGCGATAGTTCTCATCGACACTGAGCTGACCGCGACCATTAGGGTGCAAACCGATGTTTTCCAGACCAAGACCGTCGGTATTACCAGTGCGCCCATTACACCAAAGCAAGGCGTCAGCTTTTAGCTTCTTACCGGATTTGAGATGCAGGGTTACGCCGCGGCTTTCGGTGCCTTCAATCTTCTCGTATTCTTCATTATGTCGAATCAACACACTGTTGTTACGCAGGTGATAACTCAACGCATCTGAAATCTCGTCATCCAGAAAGCTCAGCAGCCGTTCTCGGTTGTCGATCAGGTCAACCTTTACACCTAGACCGCAAAAGATCGATGCGTATTCGCACCCAATCACTCCCGCACCATAAATAATCAAGGTGCGCGGCGTGTGATTCAAACGCAGGATGGTGTCGCTATCGTAGATACGCGGATGGCCGAAATTCACGTCCGAAGGACGATATGGGCGCGATCCAGTGGCGACAATCACCTCTTTGGCAATTAGTTTTTCCACTACACCGGTGTTGTTGACCAGTTCGATGGTGTGCTCATCGGCGAAACTGCCTTTACCGAAAAACACGTCCACGCGGTTACGCGCATAATAGCTGGTACGCGAAGCAACCTGTTTGGCCATCACCTTTTCAGCACTTTTCAGCACATCTGGAAACGGAAACCAGCGAGGATCACCGATGGCACGAAACATCGGGTTGGTGTTGAATTGGATGATCTGCTTGACCGAATAACGCAACGCTTTGGACGGGATGGTACCCAGGTGAGTGCAGTTACCGCCTACTTCCTTGCGCTCCTCCACCACAGCCACTTTGCGACCATGTTTAGCTGCATTCATCGCAGCACCTTCACCCGCAGGGCCTGAACCCAGCACCACCACATCGTAGTTATAAACAGCCATTCAGTCGGTTCCTTGTATCACACAGACAACACGCATAAAGAGAGTGCCACAGACAGCAAAACGCCCCTAGTCGACCTTGGTGGCATCCCGGGCTAGCTCAAACTCCTGGCTACGCGGCTGCACACCGGCATTGACCGTGGCCTCTTCACATTTGGTGGTGTCACCCCCGCAAATCCCGCAGGACTTATCGAGGCCCGTCGCGCCAATACCACCACAGGAACCCGCGATCGGCTTGCGACCCATCATTACGCCAACGGCCATACCGGCCACAATCAGCAGCATCAAAGGGAATACCAAAAGCCAAACCATGGTTTACTCCTCGCTCTTTGCAAGAGCATTAAATTGTGGGGTGCCTTTGGAAATAAAGGCCTCCCCCTCGCGAATAACAAAAAAAGCTGGGATTTTATGCTCTACCGCATACTGCCAGCCGCGATCTTCACCCATGATCATCAACAGCGTAGATAGGCCGTCCGCCTCTGCGGCTGAATCATCAAGTACGGTGACAGCCGCGAGCTTGTGCATCACCGGATGACCAGAACGGGCATCAAAGGTATGCGAGAAACGCTGCCCATCAACCTCGTAATAATTGCGATAGTCACCTGAAGTAGAAACACCCTCACCGTCCAGTGCAAGGATCATTTGCGCCACGCGCTCATCATCTCGCGGCTCTTCTATAGCGATTCGCCACGGACGATTACCGGGTTTTTTTCCCGCTGCCTTGAGCTCACCGGTGATTTCCACCATATAGTTTTTGACGCCATAGGTAGCCAGGCGTTCCACTACCCGATCAACCATATAACCAGCACCCACGCTGCTTATATCGAGTGTCAAAGCAACGTCTTTACACAACTGACTTTCATCATTGATGTGCAGATGCTGCTGCCCCACCGTAAGCATTACCTGCTGCAGTTGATCAGGATGTGGCATCTGATGCTGCTCGCCGCCGTGGAAGCCCCAAAGCTTGAGTAGCGGCGCCACGGTGATATCGAAAGAGCCTCCGCTGTCAGCGTGAAAGTGGTCAGCTAACTGAACCATATCCAGCACTGACTCAGGCATCGTCATACAGGTTCCAGCGGGGGATGCGTTGAATCGGGCCAAGTCAGAATCGGTGCGCCAGTTCGAAGCTTCGCTGTCGAAGCGCGCAAACATGCTTTCGATTTCTTCCTGTAGCGCCTCAGGTGCCGGCGACTCTTCAGTCGGCACCCACTTGATCGAATAGGTGCTACCCATGGTCGCCCCATACATCTCGGAAACCGGGTCGACAGAATTGAAACAGCCCGTTAGGGCTGCTGCCAAGGCAACAGCAATAACGGGCCGGACCAAGCCAAGGCGCATATCAGCCGCCAAAGTCATCAAGCAGAATATTCTCAGGCTCTACCCCCAAATCCTGCAGCATCTTGATCACCGACGCGTTCATCATCGGCGGCCCACACATGTAGTACTCACAGTCTTCTGGCGCTGGATGCTCCTTCAGATAGTTTTCCAGCAAGACATTGTGGATAAAGCCCGTTGGGCCTTCCCAGTTGTCTTCCGGCAGTGGGTCAGACAGCGCCAAATGCCACTCGAAGTTATCGTTCTCTGCTGCCAGCGTATCGTACTCATCGACGTAAAACGCTTCACGCAATGAACGCGCACCGTACCAGAAGGTGATTTTGCGCGTGGAATGCAGACGTTTGAGCTGATCAAAGATGTGCGAACGCATAGGCGCCATACCGGCACCACCGCCGATAAAGACCATTTCGGCATCGGTATCCTTGGCAAAAAACTCACCGAACGGACCGTATACCGTGACCTTGTCACCCTCGGTAAGACCAAACACCCAGGACGACATTTGACCCGCTGGCAGATCATCACGGCCAGGCGGCGGCGAAGCCACACGAATATTGAACTTCACCAGACCGCGCTCTTCCGGATAGTTAGCCATGGAGTAAGCGCGGATCACGGTCTCATCTACCTTGGACGTATAGCGCCACAGGTCGAATTTATCCCAGTCGCCACGGAACTCAGGCTGGATGTCAAAATCCTTATAATTGACAGCGTGCGGCGGGCATTCCAGCTGCACATAACCGCCAGCGCGGAAATCGACGCTCTCGCCTTCCGGCAGTTTAAGCGTGAGTTCCTTAATGAAGGTGGCCACGTTGGGGTTGGACTCAACCGTGCATTCCCACTTCTTAACGCCGAAGACCTCTTCCGGCACTTCGATTTTCATATCCTGTTTGACCGGAGTCTGGCAGGACAAGCGCCAGCCTTCTTTGGCTTCGCGCTTGGTGAAGTGTGACTCTTCAGTGGGCAACATCTCGCCGCCGCCACTTTCGACAATGCACTTGCACTGCGCACAGGTGCCGCCGCCGCCACAGGCGGAGGACAGGAAGATGCCGTTGGCAGACAGCGTATTCAACAGTTTCGAGCCGGCCGCTACGGTCACAGTACGTTCGCCATTCACCTCAATGGTGACGTCGCCACTGCTTACCAGTTTCGAACGGGCAATCAGAATGATGGCAACCAGCGACAATACGATGGCTGTAAACATCCCGACGCCCAGAAAGATTTCCATGTTCATCAGTTACAGCTCCTCTCTACAGTTGCACGCCGGAAAATGACATGAAACCTAGCGACATCAACCCAACAGTAACGAAGGTGATGCCCAGGCCACGTAAACCATCAGGCACATCGCTGTACTTGAGTTTTTCCCGGATACCCGCCAAAGCAATGATTGCCAGCGCCCAGCCGATACCGGCACCAGCACCATAGACCACACTTTCACCAAAGGCATAGTCACGCTCTACCATGAACAGCGACGCACCCATGATGGCGCAGTTAACGGTGATCAGTGGCAAGAACACGCCCAAGGCGTTGTAAAGAGCAGGTACAAACTTGTCGAGCAGCATTTCGAGGATCTGCACGATGGCCGCGATCACACCGATATAGCTGAGCAGACCCAGGAAGCTCAGGTCAACGTTCGGCAGGCCAGCCCAGGCCAACGCGCCATCTTTCAGCAAATAGGTATAGATCAGGTTGTTGGCAGGCGTAGTGATCGCCAATACGACTACAACAGCAACGCCCAAGCCAATGGCGGTCTCAACCTTTTTGGAGATGGCGATGAAAGTACACATCCCCAAGAAGAAGGCCAACGCCATGTTTTCAACGAAAATCGCCCGAACCAGCAGGCTTATGTAATGTTCAATCATGGCTTACATAGCCTCCTTCATCGCGCGAGTCTGCGGCGCCATCTTGAATTCCGCTGCTTCAACTTGATCAGTTTTCCAGGATCGTAGACCCCAGATGAGCAGACCAATAATAAAGAATGCAGACGGTGGCAGCAGTAACAAGCCATTAGGCTGATACCAGCCACCAGCGCTAACCACTGGCAGAATTTCGATGCCAAACAGGCTACCGGCACCCAAAAGTTCACGTACTGTCGCGACACAGATCAGAATAAAGCTGTAACCCAGACCGTTACCAATACCGTCCAGGAAGCTCATATGCGGCGGGTTCTGCATGGCGAAGGCTTCAGCGCGGCCCATCACAATACAGTTGGTAATAATCAAACCGACGAAGACCGACAGCTGCTTGCTGATGCCGTAAGCGTATGCCTTGAGCACTTGGTCCACTACGATTACCAATGACGCGATAATCACCATTTGCACGATCATACGGATCGAGCTGGGGATCTGATTACGTACCACTGAGATGAAGAAGTTAGACAGCGCCGTTACCGAGGTCAAAGCAATACACATAACCAGGGTAACGTTCAGACTCGTGGTAACCGCTAGCGCAGAACAGATACCAAGGATCTGAAGCGCAATGGGATTGTTGCTGAAAATAGGATCAAAGAGCACCTGCTTGGCGCTTGCATTAGCCATGATTATGCCTCCCCTGCGCGAAGATGATCGAGGAACTCGCCAAAGCCGTCTTTACCCAGCCAGAAACGCACTAGGTTTTCCACGCCCCGACTAGTCAGAGTGGCACCGGCTAATGCATCAACCTGATGCTCTGCGTTCGGACTGTTGTTGTCTACGCCGCCCTTAATGACACTGATATCAACGTCACCAGACTCGTCGTATACAACCTTACCAGTCCACTGTTTCTTCCAGCTGGGATTATCCACCTCACCGCCTAGACCGGGGGTCTCAGCGTGCTGGTAGAAGCCCAAACCCACCACGGTTTTCAAATCGCTTTCCAGCGCCATGAAGCCGTACAGTGTGGACCACAGGCCATAACCGTGAATCGGCAGGATGACAGTTTCGATTTCGCCCTGCTCGTCTTCAACTACATACACCGTAGAGTAGTAGGCTTGACGACGGATACTGGCAATATCGACCTTTGGATCCATACGCTGTGAGGTTTCCGGGACTTTGGACGCTTTCTGCTGGTCGTAGGTCAGCGGATCTGTCGCATCGCTGAACTCACCGGTGCGCAGATCCACAAGCCGCGGAGTAACCTGTTTGAACTGCTCCTGCACACTAACGCCTTCTTTATATAGGCCGGCGATCTGCAGAATATTGCGCTGTTTGTCTTGCAACTGGTTGGTAATCTGGACTGGCTTGAGCGCTACAGCAGCGGCAGATACCACTACAGAGCACACCAGGCAGACCAGAAGCGCAACCGTCAGGGTGCGGAGAACGGATTCTTTCTTACTGGACATTGCGTGCAAGCCTCCGTTTGATGTTGGCCTGAACCACAAAGTGGTCAATTAGCGGGGCGAACAGGTTGGCGAACAGGATGGCCAGCATCATGCCTTCCGGGAAGGCCGGGTTGACCACACGAATGAGGATCACCATTAAGCCAATCAATGCACCAAACAGCCACTTGCCGGTGTTGGTCATAGAGGCAGACACGGGGTCAGTCGCCATGAAAATCATACCGAAAGCGAAGCCACCAACTACCATATGCCAGTACCACGGCACTGAAAACATCGGGTTGGTCTCTGAACCAATCGAGTTAAACAGCAGACTGGTGGCAATCATGCCGATCATCACACCGGCCACAATGCGCCAGTTAGCAATTTTCGTCGTCAGCAGTACCGCGCCGCCGATAAAGATGGCCAGCGTGGAGACCTCACCCATAGAACCCTGGATGTTGCCGTAGAAGGCATCCCACCAGGTGATGCCTTGGGCAACCACTTGATCGATACCACCGGAGGCCGCCATGCTCAGCGCAGTAGCACCAGCAAAGCCATCAACCGCAGTCCAGACCGCGTCACCTGACATTTGCGCAGGGTAAGCGAAGAACAGGAATGCGCGACCGGTCAACGCCGGGTTGAGGAAGTTTTTACCGGTACCGCCAAATACTTCCTTACCAATCACCACGCCAAAACTGATACCCAGCGCAACCTGCCACAGCGGAATGCTCGGCGGCACGATCAGGGCGAACAGAATGGAGGTAACGAAGAAACCTTCGTTGACTTCATGCTTGCGAACAGAGGCGAAGATCACTTCCCAGAAACCACCGACCAGGAAGGTCACCGCATAGACGGGTAAAAAGTAAGCTGCGCCATGAACCAGATTGTCCCAGAGACTCTCGGGGTTAAAGCCGGCAAACAGTGAGATCAGCGCAATACGCCAGTTATCCTGCGCTGCGAGCATATCTGCATTGGCTGCATAGATGCTATTAGCCTGATAACCGATGTTGTACATACCGTAAAAAATAACCGGAAAAGTACAAAGCCATACGGTGATCATCATGCGCTTAAGATCGAGACCATCACGCACGTGAGCAGTCGTCTTGGTGACGCTGCCGGGGCGGTAAAAGAAGGTATCGACGGCTTCGTAAAGGGCATACCACTTCTCGTGTTTGCCACCTTTTTCGAAGTTGTGCTCTATCTTGTCGAGGAATGCGCGTACACCCATGACTTAACCCTCCTTTTCAATGCGAGTCAGGTTATCCCGCAGAATCGGGCCGTATTCGTATTTGCCAGCGCAAACATAGCTGCACAACGCCAAATCCTCTTCTTCCAACTCAAGACAGCCGAGTTTCTGTGCCATCTCAGTGTCACCTACGATCAGGTAACGCAACAATTGAGTAGGCAGGATGTCCAGCGGCATGACCATCTCGTAATTGCCTACCGGAACCATGGCGCGCGGACTGCCATTGGTGCTGGTATCAAAATTAAACAGACGAGAAGGTGCCAGTTTGGAAGTAAAGATATTGAGTACCGAATGCTTGTTCTTACCAGCACGCAGATAGTGCAGCAGTTGGCGCTCATCGCCTTCCTTCAGCACTGATACCTGGGAGTGGAACCGACCAAGATAGGCGACCGGACCACGCGCCATGCGACCACCGAATACCGAGCCGGAAATCACGCGATTGTTGTCCGGAGTCAACTCACCTGCGGTCAACTCATCCAGGTTTGCACCTAGGCGGGATTTCAACAGACGCGGTTTCTCTACCTGCGGTCCAGCCAGTGCAAAGTAACGGTCAGTCCAGATTTTACCTTGGGTGAAAAGCACACCAAAGGCGATCACGTCCTGATAGTTGATTTGCCAAACCGTCTTGGTTTCGCTGACTGGATCAAGATTGTGTATGTGCGTACCTGCCAAACCGGCGGGATGCGGACCGGCAAAGCTCTCGGTGCTAACGCCGGTAACAGATTCACCCGGAATATTGGCACCTTCGGCCTTACACAACCAAACCTTACCCAAGCGCGCAAGGACCTTAAGACCGTTTTCAAAGTCAGCAGCATGCTGCTGGATGATCACGGCAGGATCGGCCGCCAACGGATTGGTATCCATCGCGGTAACGAAGATCGAGCTAGGTTTGCTGTCAACAGCAGGCGTCTTGCTATAGGGGCGGGTACGCAGAGCGGTCCACAAACCTGAGCTGATCAGCTGATCACGTATTACCTGCTGATCCAGCGAGACCAGTTGGTCGACCGCATGAGAATCAAAAGCGACAGCTTCGTCACCCTCAACATCGATTACCACCGATTGCAAAACACGTCTTTCACCACGATTGATGGCACTAACAACACCAGCAGCAGGCGAAGTAAAAATGACACCAGGCGTTTTTTTATCACTGAACAGGATCTGACCCAGCTTGACCCGGTCTCCCTCGCGTACCTCCATAGTGGGCTTCATACCGTGGTAATCAAAGCCTACTACTGCGACACTGCGTACCTGACGGGCGTCATCGATACGCTGCTCGGGTGAGCCGGTGATTGGCAGATCCAAGCCCCGTTTGATTTTTATCATACGAATAGCCTAATCACTAGTTTGGAATCTTTAAGGGCGGACTGCCGGTGCGAAGCACAACAAGCTCTGCGGAATGGCTCTTGGCAACAGACACGGAATCAGGGCGAGACAGCCACAAACCCCCATCAAAAATCCCGCTAAGTATAAAGTTCCTGCCCCACCATTACTACTCGACCCTTGGCTTTTTCGGGTTTTAAATAACCTACATTGATGAAATCTATGACCTCGCATCCCGCATTTACTCTGGGCTTGTCATAGACTGAAACACTGCATCGCTAGAACGGAGACAACCATGCGACCACATTACCTGCTACTTGCCGGCCTGCTGCTGTGCACAACGGCGCTCGCCAGCAACGAACGCATAAACCAGGCCGGCTTCGCTTCCAGCGTGACAACGGAAAACAGTAACCAAGTGTTGCCACTGCGCAACACTCACCTGCTTGAATACCTTTTGGTCGATGTCTACAGCGCTGCTCTTTATGCTCCAGCCGACGCAAAGCTCGAGCAACTGCTGGCCAGCAACTCCGCATTGCGGCTTGAACTCTATTACTATCGCTCGATCAAGCGTCAAGATGTCATCAAGGCCGCCTGGACTGCACTAGAGCGGCAATATGACACCACAACGCTGGCCACTCTAAAGCCTAGCGTGGATCAGTTGCATGCCAGCTTCAGCGATATTGGTAGCGGCGATCGCTACAGCCTGACCCGCACCAGCGACCAGCATCTAGTGTTGCGCCACAATGGCAAAATCACCTTTGAATCCAACGACCGGCAATTGGCTGATGCTTACCTCGGCATCTGGCTGCGCCCTGATGGCTTATCCGATGAGTTACGTAGCGCCCTGTTGAACTAAGATCACTCAAACAGCAGGCAACAAAAAAGGCGCCTAAGCGCCTTTTTTGCATTAACCCATCGATCAGGCCGGGAATGCCGGCGGATTGACGTGAGCCATGTCTTCCAGAATCCGCACTACCTGGCAGCTGTAGCCGAACTCGTTGTCGTACCACACATAGAGAATGACGCGGTTATCGTTGCAGATAGTTGCCTCTGCATCCACTACGCCCGCGTGACGCGAACCAACGAAGTCGGACGACACCACCTCTACCGAGTTAGTGAAGTCGATCTGCTTGTGCAGGTCGGAGTGCAGCGCCATGTGACGCAAATACTCATTCACTTCGTCGCGATCAGTTGACTTTTCCAGGTTCAGATTAAGAATCGCCATCGACACGTTCGGCGTAGGAACGCGAATTGCGTTGCCGCTCAGCTTGCCTTCCAGCTCTGGCAGCGCCTTGGCAACCGCCTTGGCTGCACCGGTTTCGGTGATAACCATGTTCAATGCGGCGCTACGACCACGACGATCACCTTTGTGGAAATTGTCGATCAGGTTTTGGTCGTTGGTGTAAGAATGCACGGTTTCAACATGACCATTGACGATGCCGTACTTGTCATTGATGGCCTTGAGTACCGGCACAATAGCATTGGTAGTACAAGATGCAGCGGAGACAATCTTGTCTTCAGGTGTAATCGATGCATGGTTGATGCCGTGCACGATGTTCTTCAGGTCGCCTTTACCCGGTGCAGTTAGCACAACCTGGCTAGCGCCTTTGCATTGCAAATGCTGAGACAGGCCTGCCTCATCACGCCATACGCCGGTATTGTCTACGATCAGCGCATTTTCGATGCCGTAGCTGGTGTAATCGATGCTGGCCGGATCGCTAGCGTAGATAACCTGAATCTGATTGCCGTTGGCCGTCAGCGTATTGTTCTCTTCGTCGATAGTGATGGTGCCCTGGAAGGACCCATGTACCGAATCACGACGCAGCAAGCTGGCACGTTTGGCCAGGTCATTGGGAGCGCCCTTGCGCACAACAATGGCGCGCAGACGTAAACCATCGCCGGCACCCGCTTTCTCAATCAGAATGCGAGCCAACAGACGGCCGATGCGACCGAAACCATACAGCACCACGTCACGACCCTGACGGCGCTCGCCAGTGTGGCCGATAACGCTGCTCAGCTCATCGCGCAGAAAGGCATCCAGATCATCGTTGCCGCTTTCACGGAACTTTTGAACCAGCCGAGCAAGGTCGATGGACGCAGGCCCCAGCTCCAGATCCAATAACGCTTTGATCACCGGGAAAGTGTCGTGTACAGAGAGTTCGGTATCGTCAATCTGGCGAGCAAAACGGTGCGACTTCAACAAGCTGATAACCGAGCGATTGACCAGGCCACGCCCATAAATGGACGTCACCACGTTATGTTCACGGTACAGACGACCGATTAGAGGAATCATGGCTTCGGCGGTCGCTTCACGATCCGTCCAGCTTTCCAGACACTGCTCGAATTGGGCTTGAGTCACGGCTTTACCTTCCACGGCTTGATAACTAAAGGGCGCATATTATGCTGTCCACGGCCTCTTGAGGCAATCATCAGCCCAAAATCAACCAGAGAATGAGCACAGCCGGGCTGACGGCGTTACACTTAGCCCCCTCTGAAACGGCGACGGACATACTCAACTCTGCGCCGAAAACATGACTACATGAGCTTATTGCATGCCTGTTGAAACCACCCTGTTGTCACCCCCGCTCGCCAAAGCCCCTGGAGCGAAGATGCACTGGGCTGGATTGCACGGTGCCGCACGCGCACTGGCGATCGCCGAGGCAGCGTCTCAGCATCAAGGGCTCAGCCTGGTCATTACCACTGACACTTCAGCTGGCGACAGCCTGGAGCAGGAGCTGCGCTTCTTTTCGCCTGAGCTGCCGGTACTCAGCTTCCCCGATTGGGAAACCCTGCCCTATGATCGCTTTTCGCCACACCAAGACATAGTCTCGCAACGCCTGCGAACCCTATTTCAGCTACCGCAGGTCAGCCAGGGCATCTTGGTCGTGCCAATGACCACGTTGTTGCATCGCCTACCACCACGCAGCTTTCTTGGCGGCTCGGTACTCATGCTGGAGCTGGGCCAACGGCTGGATATTGAGCGGATGCGACTAGATCTGGACTCTGCCGGCTACCGCTACGTCGACACCGTATATGAGCATGGCGACTACGCCGTTCGCGGCGCGCTATTAGACCTTTTCCCGATGGGCAGCAAACTACCCTATCGCATTGATCTGTTTGACGAAGAAATCGAAACCCTGCGTACCTTCGATCCGGAAAGCCAACGTTCAATCGACAAGGTAGAACGCATTCACCTGCTGCCCGCCAAAGAGTTCCCGCTCGACAAATCCGCACTCACCGGCTTTCGCGCCCGCTATCGTGAACGCTTCGAAGTGGATCATCGGCGCTGTCCTTTATATATGGATCTCACCGAAGGATTGGTGCCGCCCGGCATCGAATATTATCTGCCGTTGTTCTTCGATGAGCTAGGTAGCCTGTTCGATTATCTACCCGAAAATACGCGTGTGTTCACCCTGCCAGGCATCGAAGCCAGCGCGGAACATTTCTGGCTCGACGTGCGCAGCCGGCATACTGAGCAAGGCGTAGATCCGACCCGCCCGCTGCTACCGCCTGGTGAGTTATTTTTACCAGTAGAAGAATGCTTTGCCCGTATCAAGAGCTTTGCGCGCACAATTTGCCATCAGACAGAACTGCCAGACAGCGGACAAGCTGAAGACCTCGGCTGCCTGCCACCGCCCGAGCTGCCCATCGACAACAAGCTCGACAATCCTTTGCAGGCGTTGCAGAGCTTTTTGCAATCGCATAAAGGACGCACGCTGTTCGTCGCCGAAACCGCCGGACGACGCGAGGCCTTGATCGAGTTATTGGCGCGCATTGATCAGCGCCCACAACAAGTCGACAGCTGGCTCGACTTTGTCACCTCAAACCATCCGCTAGCCTTGGCGATAGCACCGTTGGACCAAGGATTGCTGACCCGTTCTCCAGCCGTTGCCGTCATCGCCGAAAGCCAGCTATTCGGGCAGCGCGTTATGCAACGCCGCCGCCGCGGCAAAGCCACGGATATGGGCGACGCCATTATCCGTAATCTCACCGAACTCCGCGAAGGTGCACCGGTTGTGCACATTGACCATGGTGTCGGCCGCTATCTGGGCTTAACCAACCTGACTGTCGAAGATCAGGAAACGGAGTTTTTGGTACTGGCCTACGCCGAGGAAGCCAAGCTCTACGTACCCGTAGCCAATCTACATCTGATCGCTCGCTACTCCGGCTCCGAGGATGAAAACGCACCCTTGCACCGTTTGGGCTCGGAGCAGTGGCAAAAGGCCAAACGCAAGGCCGCTGAAAAAGTTCGTGACGTCGCCGCCGAACTGCTCGACGTGTACGCCCGGCGCGCCGCCCGCGAAGGTTTCACGTTCAGCGCACCAGAGCGTGATTATCAGAGCTTTGCGGACGACTTCCCGTTCGAAGAAACGGCCGACCAGGAAGCGGCCATTGATGCAGTGCTGCAGGATATGACTAACCCGCAGCCAATGGACCGATTGGTGTGCGGTGACGTTGGCTTCGGCAAAACCGAAGTTGCCATGCGGGCAGCATTCCTCGCCGTGCACAGCGGTAAACAAGTGGCTGTTCTGGTTCCCACTACCCTATTGGCGCAACAGCACTACAACAGCTTCAAGGACCGCTTTGCCAACTGGCCGGTCAAAGTCGAGGTCATGTCGCGTTTCAACTCCACTAAAGAAATCAAAGCCGCGGTTAGCGAGCTGGCTGAAGGCAAGGTGGATATCATGATTGGCACCCACAAGCTGCTGCAGCAAGACGTCAAATTTCGCGACTTGGGCTTGGTGGTCATCGATGAAGAGCACCGCTTTGGCGTGCGCCAGAAAGAACAGCTTAAAACCCTGCGAAGCGAAGTGGATATATTGACGCTCACCGCGACTCCGATCCCGCGCACCTTGAACATGTCCTTCTCCGGCATGCGGGATTTATCGATCATCGCCACTCCCCCGGCACGCCGCCTATCGGTCAAGACCTTTGTCATGACCCAGCAGAAGCCGGTGCTCAAAGAGGCGATACTGCGCGAGCTGCTACGTGGCGGTCAGGTTTACTATCTGCACAATGAAGTACAGACCATAGAGAAGTGTGCCGCCGACCTGGCGGAGCTGGTCCCTGAAGCCCGTATCGCCGTCAGTCATGGTCAGATGCCGGAACGGGCGCTGGAACAGGTGATGCGTGACTTTTATCACCGTCGCTTCAATATTCTGGTTACCACCACCATCATTGAAACTGGTATCGACGTGCCTAGCGCCAATACCATCATCATCGAGCGCGCGGATAAATTCGGGCTGGCCCAACTGCACCAGCTACGCGGCCGCGTTGGACGTAGCCACCATCAGGCTTACGCTTACCTGCTGACACCCGACGGCAAGAAAGTGACTCGAGACGCCGAGAAGCGCCTGGAAGCTATTGCAGCCGCACAAGATCTTGGCGCTGGTTTCACACTGGCGACCCACGATCTCGAGATTCGCGGCGCCGGCGAGCTGCTGGGCGATGGGCAAAGCGGGCAGATTCAAGCCGTTGGTTTCACGCTGTATATGGAAATGCTCGAACGCGCAGTAAAAGCCATCAAGCAAGGCAAGCAGCCTGACCTTGATCAACCATTGGGTGGTGGTCCTGAGATTAACCTGCGGCTGGCTGCGCTGATCCCTGACGATTACTTACCGGATGTGCACGCCCGACTGATCCTGTACAAGCGTATTGCCAACGCCAATGACGATGAAACGCTGAAAGACTTGCAGGTTGAAATGATCGATCGCTTCGGCCTGCTGCCGGAACAGGTCAAGACGTTGTTCCGTGTCACGGCCCTCAAATTGCGCTGCGAACCGCTGGGCATTACCAAGATAGATGTCGGCGCAGAGCACGGGCGTTTTGAGTTCGGCGCACAAACCAATATCGACCCCATGGTATTGGTGCGCATGATTCAGGATAATCCCCAGCGTTATCGCCTTGAAGGCGCTACGATATTCCGCTTCAATGCCCCCATGGGCGGCGTAGAACTGCGCATCAATACTGTAGAAGCATTACTCGACCGACTGGCGCAAGCGCCACAGGACACTCCCGTAAAAGGCAAAGGAAAACGCCCATGAAGCATTTGTGCAAAAAGCTCGGCCTGGTACTGCTGGCCTCACTCGCAAGCACTCTGGCACTAGCGCAGTCAGCCGATGAGTATTTGGTAGAAGTGGTATTTTTTGGTCAGCCATCAGCGCCTATTGTAGCCGGCACGCCACCCGATCTGGATTGGGCCAACAACGCCATCAAGCTTGATGAGACTACACGCAGCGACGTGCGCGCCATTGATCCAACCCGCTTCCAGCTGGACCAGGATGCGCGCAAGCTTGAGCAAAAGGGTTACCAGATCTATCTGCATCAAGCCTGGTCACAGCCGCTGGATAACAATTTGGACGTAGCCCTGAGCAAGGGACAAGCCGATAACGGCATTTTCCCCGTACAAGGCCTGGTCAACCTGAGCCAAGATAAACTGATGGAGATCGCCGTGTCGTTCTGGCGTAACCGCGCCGCCAGCGAAGTGCAGATGAGTGGCGCATCAATAGTGTCGGAGAACCTGCATCAACGGCGCGCCCTGCGTTTGAACGAAACCCATTACCTGGATCACCAGAGTCTCGGGATGTTGGTACGCGTCAGCCGCTGAACTGCCGGTAGTGGCGGCCAGCACGGCAATCGTGCTGGCCGCCACAATGTCACTCAGCTATAAGCGCAGAAAGCACCTGTTTGACCTGCTGCATGCCCTGCTCAATCACCACCTCAATCGCCTGCATGGTGATCACCTCAGTCGATTTCCCCGCTGCCGGGTTAACCACCAACGCTAGGCAGGCGTAAGGCAACTCAAGTTCGCGCGCTAATGCAGCCTCCGGCATGCCAGTCATACCGACCAGATCAGCGCCATCACGCTCCAAGCGCACAATTTCTGCAGCCGATTCGAGACGCGGACCTTGAGTGGCGGCGTAAACCCCGCTCGGTAAATGCGCAAGACCGCGCTCGCGTAAAATCGCCACCAGCCGTTCGCACAACGTTCGATCATAGGGCCAAGAGAAGTCAACGTGGACTACATGATCGAGATCATCCTCAAAGAAACTAGGCGCCCTGCCCCAGGTGTAATCGATGATCTGATCTGGCACGCAGAAGGTGCCGGAAGTTAGCTGCGGATGAATACCGCCCACCGCATTCACTGCGATTATCTGCTCAACTCCAGCCGCCTGTAGCGCCCAGAGATTGGCTCGATAATTAACTTTATGCGGCGGAATGCGATGCGGCTTGCCATGGCGCGCCAGAAACACCACCTGCTGATCACCCAGACGGCCATGCACCAACGGCGCTGAGGGTTTACCGAATGGAGTTTCCGCCCAATCTTCACCCAGCAGCTCAACACCTTCCAGTTCGGTCAGCCCGGTCCCTCCGATCACGCCCCAAGTACTCATGCATTACTCCTTTCATGTGACTCGTTGGCGACCTGTTTACCACTATCAGCAGATTGAAACTCGCCGCGCAACGCCAAAGGGTCTGGCAGGTGCAATGTTGAGGTAGGGAAGGCAACCTGTGCTTCGTGATCTTCAATGATTGCCAATACTTTCAACAATATATCTTCCTTTACTCGATGGTATTCCGCCCAAATCGGCGTGGTAAAGCAGTATATGAAGAAGTCGACTGAGGACGGTGCGCAGCGATCAAAGAACACCATTAGCGTCTGATTCTGATCAATATCGTCATGCGCTTTTAGCATCTCACGCACTTTGTGCACTATCGGTTCCATGTGCCCGATATCGGAATAGCGAATACCCAAGTGCTCATAGATACGTCTATGACTCATGCGGGACGGATTCTGTACCACAATATTGTTAAATATCGCGTTCGGCACATAGATTGGCCGTTTATCAAAGGTACGGATACGCGTTAGCCGCCAGCCAATGTGCTCTACCGTGCCTTCAATGTCACGATCAGGGGAGCGCACCCAGTCGCCAACCGCAAAGGGGCGATCCAGATAAACCATTAAGCCGCCAAAGAAGTTGGCCAATAGATCCTTGGCCGCAAAGCCAACCGCGATACCGCCAATACCACCAAACGCCAATACCCCGGAAACACTGTAACCAAGCGACTGCAGCACAACCAGGGCGGCCGTAATGATCACCGAGGCACGCAGCAATTTGCCGATAGCGCTCACGGTGGTCTGGTCCACTGGCTTTGCGCGGTAGCGTGGATCAACCAGGCGCTGCTCGATCTCTTTCATCAAACGCAAAATAAACCAGCACAACAAGGCTATGAGCAGAATGCGCTGGACCTGATCCAATACGTCAGCCAGCCCTTCATCCATTTGGTTAGCGGTAATTCTCGCCGCCCACATGAGCCCCATTGACCAGATCAGGACCCAGGCAGGACGCCGCGCGGCATACACCAGAGCGTCGTCCCACATGTTGTTGGTCCGCTCGGCCCGGCGCTCCAGATGGTCTAGCACGCGCTTGACCACATAGGCCGCAACCAGAGCCGACATCACTACCGCGAAAACTTGATATATCCAAGCCTCGCCAATAATGGGCATTTGATCCAAATTCAGTTTTGCTGTCAGTTCATCCATCGTTTCAATCAAACCAGGCCCAACTCTCTGAGTAATGAGTAATGCACGCCCCAATCAGGGCTTGCTTTGTAATCGATAGGTACCGTGCGCCGCGCCAGCATGCGCGCAATGTTAGCCGGCGCCTGCAGACCCACCTGCTGCGCATGCACAAGGCCCTCTTCTGCAGCGGCTCGATCATTGCAAATTAACAGCATGTCGCAGCCGGCGGCGACGGCAGCTTCGATACGCTCAGGAATACCCCCTACAGCATGCGCACCGGCCATGGTCAGGTCATCGCTGAATATGACGCCGGTGAAGCCCAGCTCCTCGCGCAGAATAGTCTGCAGCCAGTAACGAGAAAACCCGGCCGGTAATGAATCAACCTGCGAATACACCACGTGCGCCGGCATGATGCCCCCCAACTGGTTGGCGAGCAGCGCAAAGGGCTTGAGGTCGAGCTCGCGAATCTGCGCTTCGCTGCGCTCGTCTACCGGGAGCGCAAAATGCGAGTCCGCTTCAGCCCAGCCGTGGCCGGGAAAGTGTTTTCCGGTAGCCGCCATACCCGCCTGATTCAGACCGTCGATATAAGCGCTGGCGAGAAAACTGACTTGCTCCGGATTGGCACCCAGAGATCGGTTGCCTATGACTTTGCTGCGTCCATGCTCCAAATCCAATACCGGCGCAAAACTGATATCAATACCGCAGGCCAACATCTCAGTCGCCATCAACCAAGCTGCGGCACGCGCAGCGGCCGCAGCCTGATCACCGCCCTTTTTTGCGATATCTGCCAACGCGGGCAAACGATGCACCCCTCGGCGCAGGCGCTGCACACGCCCTCCCTCTTGGTCGATAGCAATCAGCATATCGGGACGAATAGCCCGAATGGAGGTCACTAATTCGCGCACTTGTGCGGGGGACTCCGTATTGCGAGCAAACAGAATCATGCCACCCACTTCGGGCTGGCGCAGCAGCTGCCGATCTTCGGACTCCAGCCATAGGCCGGGCAGATCCAGCATCAACGAACCTTGTTTCAAGCAACTATCTCCTGACAAAAGGACACGCAGCGCCTGTTTAGGCGGCGTCTATCTGAACAGTACAACCGACCGGCGTACTATCGAACAGTTCCAGTATGTCTGCATTGCGCAGGCGAATGCAGCCGTGGGACAAAGGTTCGCCCATCGGCTGGTCATCGCCCGTGCCGTGCAGATAAATGTAGCGACGCTGTGAGTCAACCTGTCCGCCGCGATTAAAGCCCGGCGAATTGCCACACAGCCATAGAATGCGAGTCAGTATCCAATCGCGCTCTGGGTGGGTTGCAGCCAGCGAGGGCGTCCATACCTCACCCGTCGGGCGCCGGCCAATATACACCGAGCCCAAAGGTTGCCCATCACCAATACGCGCACGCACGCGGTGCTCACCGCGCGGCGTGCAACCAGAACCCGAGCGCTCGCCCAGACCGTTCAGTGCTGTGGAAATAGGAAAGCGACACACAACACTCCCCCCGCAAAACCCGGTGAGCTGCTGCGCTGCAATAGATATGTGAATATGATCCAACTGCATGGTCGTCTCCGTTACCAACGCATACGATAACGGATCAGCCACGTATAGGTAAGGGCGAGGAAGCTAAACTATGCCAGCGCTAGGCGCCGCTAAGATGAGGCTACTTCGGCAGCTGCTGCCGCGACCGGCTTAACCGGCAGGCTATCGGCACGCATGCCAGCCGCAAGAAATGGCACCATCAGGCGTAGCACTTCATCAACCGCGCGATGTTCCGCGAACTCAGCCTCAGCAATGGCGCGCAACGCTTTCATGCTGGACATGGTAAAGGCTGCACTACCCAACATGAAATGCACTCGCCAAAACAACTCCGCTGGCGGGATGCTCGGTACGGCGCTAACCACCAGCGCCATGTAGCGCTGAAACACCTTGCCATACACTTCGGCGAGGTACTTACGCAGATGCCCCTGACTCTGACTAAATGCCAAGCCCAGTAAGCGCATAAAGGTAGAAAGATCATTACCACTACGCGGCTTAACCGTCAGGGCCTGATCGACCAGCATCTCAAGCAAACCTTCCAAGCTCAGCTGACGCAGGTCTCCGCGTTGCTCATGCTGGTCCAATTCGCGCTCGAGGCTGCTAACGAAAGGATCGAGAAAACGCACGAAAACAGCTTGAATCAGCGATTTTTTTGAACCGAAGTGATAATTCACTGCCGCCAGGTTCACACCGGCTTTACTGGTGATCAGGCGCAGTGAAGTTTCAGCAAAGCCTTTTTCTGCAAACAGCTGCTCTGCTGCATCCAATATGCGTTTAACGGTATCAGACTGCGCCATGCGGGGCTCCCAAGGTACAAACATTTGTTTCAAACATACGTTTAAAACAAATCAACTGTCAACCCTGTATAAAGCTACTGAACTGTCGCACTAATTATTCCCCGCGCCAAGCGCGACAGCCTGTTTACAAAATCAGCGCTTGCCCAAGCAGAACAACTGTATATAATCACAGCTACTGGATAAAAAAACAGGCTCAACTCCATGCAGAAGCTTACCGCACGACAACAGCAGGTACTGGCCTTCATCAAGGAATACATGGATGGCAATGGCTACCCACCTACCCGCGTAGACATCGCTAAAACCCTGGGCTTCAAATCACCCAACGCCGCTGAAGACCATTTACGCGCTTTGGCACGCAAGGGTGCAATTGAGATGATCCCTGGCGCGTCCCGCGGTATCCGCTTGCCGGAATCCGAGACCGAGGCCAGTGACGACCGCTTGCCCGTGATCGGCCGAGTTGCCGCTGGTGCTCCCCTGCTGGCTCTGGAAAATATCGAAGACCATTGCCACATCGATCCTAGCTTCTTCCATCCTCGCGCCGATTATTTGCTGCGCGTACAGGGCGAAAGCATGAAGGGCATTGGCATCATGGATGGAGACCTGCTGGCCGTTCACCGTACCAGCGAGGCACGCAATGGCCAGGTAGTGGTAGCCCGCATCGGCGATGAAGTCACAGTCAAACGCTTCCAGAAGCAAGGCCGCAAAGTGTCCTTGATTGCAGAGAACCCCGAATTTCAGCCGATTGAAATCAATCTGGCAGAACAGGAACTTACCATTGAAGGTTTGAGCGTCGGTGTAATCCGCCGCTGAGGAGCTGAGAATGCAGTACGCCCGCCTTGATCAACAGACGCTGACCCAAGCTGACCTGTTTCATAACGCCTTGATGGCATCGCGTATGGAACACAGCCAATTTGCTCGCCCACGTGCCAAGCAGCAAACGCCACTGCCCTCGCAGGAGGAACAGGAATACGGCTATAGCGAAATCAGCTTACAAGGCGCTGCACGTCAATGTTTACAATGGCTTGCTCCCGTACTGCGCGACCTGAGCAATAGCGCTGCCCCTCGCTGGCTTACCCTGATTGACCCGCCAGCCAGCCTGAGCAATCAATGGTTACGCAATGCCGACCTGGACGCGGCGCGCATCATGATAGTTCGTTCCAAACCCGGCATGGACCCGACCACACTGTGCTGCGACCTACTTAAACTCGGCGGTAGCCATACCGTCGTCAGCTGGTTGTGCCCCGATAGCAGCAGCAAGCCACGCCTTGAACGCGCGGCACAAGCCGGGCTCTGCCGCAGTCTCAACATCCGCTTGCAAGCTGCCTGAGCAGAAAGCAGAAAGCAGAAAGAAAAAAAGGCCGCAGGTAACACCTGCGGCCTTTTTTTCTAATTCGTTGCTAGCCAGTTTTTTCTTGGCTTTACCACATTCATCAACACGGTATAGCGCTGCAAAGCTCTTATCGCTTAGTGAAGAACACGATCCTCGGGAATGTGCTCATCTTCGTCCTCGTCTTCTTCCAACTGACCAGCCGCTTGCATACCTGCACTGATCATGGCCTTGGCCACTTCAATGTAGTTGCCTTGCAAATAGTCTTTGGCATCTACCGAAAACTCGATAACCAGCAAAGGCTCGCCCTCTTCGTCTGAGCGGCGCAAAGCCACTTTGCCGTTGGACAGCTCTACGATCTCAAGAAAGGGTGAAGGCATCTCATCTGGTCTCCTCTAGTGCAGGCGCGCAGTGTATCACAACGCGCCTGCCGCCGCAGCCCCGCTACCACTCCAACATACCTTCGCGATAGCTGCGGACTCGCTCAGAAAGCGCTGACCAAGCTTCCTGCGCATCATCCAACGTCCACTGACCGGGCTTAATTGCACTGCTGGCGATCAAGCTGCTCGCAGATGCCGCCGCTACAGGGGCAGGCGGCGCCTGCAACTGCTGCCAGGCTGCCAATAGCTTGGCCAGCCAAGTGTCGCGATTGTCGGCCAACTCCGTCAGCTCTGCTAACTCAGGTCCGGGAAAGCGAGCTACTACGGCAGGCGTTAAAGCTGCTTCGACCTGGCGCAAATCGACTAGCGGCCAGCGATACAGATCCGCAACCTCGTGTACTACCGCAAGCACGCCCCGATACAGATGAAACATGGCGTGCTCTTGATGGTATTGCACCTGACTCATCGCATCCACAGCATCGGACGCTTGGGCCTGAGCCCAGGAATCAAGTGCTTTACGCGCGAAGAACAAGGCTTGGTTAGTTCGGGTATAAACTTCGTTAGCCATGCAGAACCACCTCAGCGCTTGGCTTTCTTGCGGCCATCATCCACCGACCAGGCTTTGCCATCGTGAAAGGCACGCCAGCCGGTAGGCTTGCCTTCAAGTTCACTTTGCACGTACTGCTCTTTGGTCTTGCGACTATAACGAACCACTGTCGGATTGCCGTCCGGATCAGCTACCGGAGCATCCATAAGGAAGTGGTACTTGGGGTCAATTTCTTTCTTGTGCGGCAACAGCTCCTTGACCAGAGGCGCCCGCGTTTCCCGGTTTTTTGGGAACAGGCTGGCGGCCAGGAACAACCCGGACGCACCATCACGCAAAATATAGACGTCATCGACCTTTTCGCACTTCAGCTCAGGCATGGGCACTGGGTCCATCTTTGGCGGTGCCGCTTCACCACTTTTCAGTAGTTTGCGAGTATTTTTGCACTCGCTATTGGTGCAACCGAAATACTTGCCGAAACGACCCGTCTTCAGCTGCATCTCATTACCGCATTTATCGCACTCAATGATGGGTCCGTCGTAGCCCTTGATCTTGAATTGCCCGGCTTCTATTTCAAAGCCACTGCAGTCAGGGTTATTACCGCACACATGCAGCTTGCGCTTTTCATCGACCAGGTAGCTATCCATTGCCGTACTGCAAATTGGGCAACGATGCTTAGCACGTAATATGCGAGACTCACCTTCATCATCGTCCGCCGCCACGTCGTTGCCCGGCACCAGATTAATGGTTTCCTTGCAGCGTTCTTTGGGCGGCAACGCATAGCCCGAGCAGCCAAGGAAAACGCCAGTAGACGCTGTGCGAATCATCATCTGACGACCACAGACCTTACAGGCGATATCGGTGGGTGTGGGCTGATTGGCACGCATACTGCGCTCATCGTCCGCAGACGATGCCGCTTTCAGCTTGGTACTGAAGTCTGCGTAAAAATCGTCAAGCACCTGCTTCCAGATAACCTCGCCTTGAGCAACATCATCCAGCGACTCTTCCATCCGAGCAGTGAAGCTATAGTCCATCAGGTTAGGAAAGCTCTCGCTCAAACGCTCGGTGACAATGTCGCCCATTTTCTCGGCGTAGAAACGACGATTATTAAGCGCAACATAACCACGCTCCTGAATCGTTGAAATGATCGATGCGTAAGTGGATGGGCGGCCAATACCGCGCTTCTCCAACTCCTTTACCAAGCTGGCCTCGGCATAACGCGACGGCGGCTTGGTGAAGTGCTGCTTTGGCTCCAGCGCCTGCAACGCCAGCAGATCTTCAACTCTGATATCCGGGAGCACCTCGTCTTCGCCACCCTTACCCTGTGGCACCATCACTTTGGTGTAACCATCAAACTTGAGAATACGCCCCTTGGCGCGCAACTCGAAATCACCAGCGCCGACCTGAATACTGGTAGACAAATACTTGGCAGGCGTCATCTGACAGGCCACGAATTGACGCCAGATCAGCTCATACAAGCGCTCGGCATCACGCTCCATACCCTTCAAATCAGTCTGCTTGAGCTTGACGTCGGAGGGGCGAATCGCTTCGTGCGCTTCCTGCGCGCCTTCCTTACTGCTGTAAGAGTTAGGCTTCTCTGGCAGGTAATCCTTACCAAAGGTTTTTTCAATATAGTCGCGCGCCATGCTGACGGCATCGACCGAAAGATTGGTCGAGTCGGTACGCATGTAGGTGATATAACCCGCTTCATACAGACGCTGGGCCATCATCATGGTCTTCTTCACACTGAAGCTCAGGCGCGTACTGGCAGCCTGTTGCAGCGTGGAGGTAATAAAAGGTGCGTTGGGGCGTGAGCTGGTTGGCTTGTCTTCACGCTTGAGAACGCGGTACTCAGCTTTCTCGAGCACAGCCAGCGCAGCGTCTGTCTGCGCCTTTTCTGTTGGCCTGAAGGCCTCTCCGGCCTGCTTAACCACCTCAAAACGCACCGCTTCAGCTTTAGGCGTATGCAGTTGCGCGTGAATTTCCCAGAATTCTTCCGGAATAAAGGCGCGAATCTCACGCTCGCGGTCAACAATCAGCTTTACCGCGACCGATTGGACTCGACCAGCAGACAGGCCACGGGCAATTTTCTGCCATAACAAAGGCGAGACCATGTAGCCAACCACGCGATCAAGAAAACGACGGGCTTGCTGCGCGTTAACTCGATTCAGGTCCAGCTTACCCGGCTTAGAAAAGGCTTCTTGAATGGCTTTCTTGGTGATCTCGTTGAACACCACGCGCTTATAGCGGCTTTCGTCACCACCGATACTTTCCCGCAGGTGCCAGGCAATAGCCTCCCCTTCGCGGTCCAAATCCGTCGCGAGATAAACGGTGTCGGCATCTTTGGCCAAGCGGCGCAGTTCATCGACAACCTTTTCTTTGCCCGGCAAGATCTCATACTGGGCAGCCCAGCCGTTGTCCGGGTCCACGCCCATACGCTTGACCAGTTGGGCGCGCGCTTTAGCCAGTTTTTCCTGCTCACTGGCGGGTGCCGCTTTGCGACCTCCCTTGGGTTTGCTGTCGGTCTTGGCACTACCGCTAGTGGGCAGATCGCGAATGTGACCGATGCTCGACTTCACAATGAAATCGTTACCAAGATATTTGTTAATCGTCTTGGCTTTGGCCGGTGATTCCACAATGACCAGTGCTTTTCCCATAGGTAATCGTTTTCCTGACTCAAGCTATTTGAATGGTCCACAGACCCTGTGGCGCTAGCGTAAAAGGGTCTGCTGGCGGCCGGAGGGGCCAGAGCCTACACGTCTTCGTTGATAAAGGTAAAGCGCGGATATGCTTTGCCGTCAACCTCTACTGTTTCTTGAAACATCGCCTGTGGCCGCACCCAGAGATCGAAATTGCCATACAGCGTACGATAAACCACCAAGCTTTCTTCGGTCTCTGAGTGGGTCGCCAGACCAATTACCTCGTAGTCCTTGCCTTTATAGTGCCGATACCGTCCGGGACGCATAAACCGCTCCTTTATCATCGCTGGCGCAGCGCTTTCTGGCGCCAACCACACATAAAAAAGCCGAGGCACAAGGCCCCGGCTCTGGTTACACCCTGACCGTCTTAAACGCGTTCAAAGACGGTGGTGATCCCCTGACCCAAACCAATACACATGGTCGCGATACCAACGGTACCGTTATTCTGCTTCATTACGTTCAGCAGGGTGCCGGAGATACGGGCGCCTGAGCAACCGAAAGGGTGACCCAGGGCGATAGCGCCGCCGTGCAGGTTTACCTTCTGTTCCATCTGATCAAGCAACTTCAGGTCCTTCAGGACCGGCAGCGCTTGAGCAGCGAAGGCTTCGTTCAATTCAACGAAATCAACGTCACTCATGCTCATGCCAGCGCGCTTCAGGGCCTTCTTGGTGGCCGGGACTGGACCGTAGCCCATGATCGCCGGATCAACACCCGCCACGGCCATAGAGCGGATAACCGCCAGCGGCTCCAGGCCCAGGGCCTGTGCGCGCTCGGCAGACATCACGATCATGCAGGAAGCGCCGTCAGTAATCTGCGAAGAAGTACCTGCAGTCACAGTACCGCCCTTGGGGTTGAACGCTGGACGCAGTGCGGCCAGGCTTTCCAAGGTGGTTTCCGGGCGAATGGTTTCATCAGTGGAGAACAGCTTCAGGAAACCGTTTTCGTCATGACCTTCCATCGGGATGATCTCGTCCTTGAAGTTACCTTCAACGGTCGCTTTGTGGGCCAGACGGTGTGAACGTTCACCGAAGGCATCCTGCTGCTCGCGGGTGATGCCATGCATCTTGCCCAGCATTTCAGCAGTCAAACCCATCATGCCGGATGCCTTGGCGGCATACAGCGACATAGCCGGGTTCGGATCAACGCCGTGCATCATGCTGACGTGACCCATGTGCTCAACACCACCAACGACGAATACATCACCGTTACCGGTCATGATCGCCTGCGCAGCAGTGTGCAGCGCGCTCATGGACGAACCACACAGACGACTAACGGTCTGCGCTGCACTAGTGTGCGGGATCGGGGTCATCAGCGATGCCATGCGGGCAATGTTCCAGCCCTGCTCCAGGGTCTGGTTTACGCAGCCCCAGATTACATCTTCAACTTCTGCCGGATCGATCTTCGGATTACGCGCCAGCACACCGGTGATCAGGTTGGCTGACAGGGTCTCGGCACGAACGTTGCGGTACATGCCACCCTTGGAACGGCCCATTGGGGTGCGGCCGAAGTCGACAATAACGACGTCTCTCGGATTCAGGCTCATAGATTTACTCTCGCTCTGTACGTTCCGCGGTTAACCGAAGAATTTTTGGCCGGTCTTCGCCATTTCACGCAACTTTTCAGTTGGAGCATACATGGCGCCGAACTCGGCGTATTTATCCGCCATGGCCACAAACTCAGCCACACCAATGGTATCGATATAGCGCAGCGCGCCACCGCGGAAGGGCGGGAAGCCAATACCGTAAATCAGACCCATGTCCGCGTCGGCAGCCGACTCAACGATGCCGTCTTCCAGGCAGCGTACAGTCTCCAAACACAGCGGAACCATCATGATCTCGAGAATCTGTTCGTCGGTGAACTCGCGCTGCTCCAACACAACGGGCTTGAGCAGTTCGTAGGCTTGCGGATCGACAACCTTCTTCGTCTTGCCTTTCTTATCGGTCTCGTAGGCGTAGAAGCCCTTGCCGGTCTTCTGGCCCAAACGGTTAGCTTCATACATCACGTCGACCGCAGTCTTGGTGGCGTCAGCCATACGGTCTGGATAGCCTTCAGCCATAACATCGCGGCCGTGATGACCGGTGTCCATGCCGACCACGTCCATCAGGTACGCAGGGCCCATTGGCCAGCCGAATTTTTCCATGATCTTGTCAACGCGCTGGAAGTCGGCACCCATGTTGATCAGGCGAGCAAAACCGCCGAAGTACGGGAACAGAATACGGTTGACCAGGAAGCCAGGGCAGTCGTTGACTACAACCGGCGTCTTACCCATTTTCTTGGCGTAAGCCACGGTGGTAGCAATCGCCTTGTCACTGGACTTCTCACCACGGATAACCTCAACCAGCGGCATCATGTGCACTGGGTTAAAGAAATGCATGCCGCAGAAGTTTTCCGGACGCTTGAGCGCCTGCGCCAGGTAGGTGATGGAGATAGTCGAAGTATTGGAAGCGATGATCGCGTCGTCGCGAACATAACCTTCAACCTCTGCCAGCACAGCGTGCTTGACCTTAGGGTTCTCGACTACAGCTTCAACCACGATGTCGACTTCCTTGAAGTCGCCATAAGACATGGTCGGGCGAATAGCGTTGAGCGCCTTAGCCATTTGCTCAGGCTTCATACGGCCTTTGGCCACACGCTTGCCAAGCAGCTTGGAGGCTTCATCCAGACCCAGCTGAATACCCTCTTCGCGGATATCCTTCATCAGGATAGGCGTGCCCTTAACAGCAGACTGATACGCAATACCACCGCCCATGATACCTGCGCCCAATACGGCACCCAGCTTCACGTCGCCAGCTTGTTTATCATACTGTTTAGCTTTGTGCTTCAGAGCTTGATCGTTCAGGAACAGACCAACCAGGCTGGCAGCCACAGTGGTTTTAGCCAGTTTGGCAAAACCAGCTGCTTCAATTTCCAGCGCCTTCTCACGGCCATGGTTAGCCGCTTTCTGGATAGTCTTGATGGCTTCAACCGGGGCTGGATAATTCGGACCAGCCTGGCCAGCAACGAAACCCTTGGAGGTTTCGAACGCCATCATCTGCTCGATAGTGTTGAGCTTGATTTTTTCCAGCTTGGGCTGACGCTTGGCCTTGAAATCCAGTTCGCCAGACAGCGCACGCTTGATGATATCCAAAGCGCTTGCCATCAGCTGGTCGTCAGCAACAACGGCATCGACCGCACCCATTTTCAGGGCGTTGTCGGCGCGCTGCTCAGCACCGCCGCAGATCCATTCAATCGCGTTATCAACGCCAATCAGGCGTGGCAAGCGCACAGTACCGCCGAAGCCCGGGTAGATACCCAGCTTGACTTCTGGCAGACCGATCTTGGCACTCGCAGCCATGACACGGAAATCCGCAGCCAGACACATTTCCAGACCGCCGCCCAGCGCAATGCCATTGATAGCAGCGACTGTAGGAACGTTCAGGTCTTCAAACGCGCTGAAGATCTTGTTGGCCTCGAGACTACCGGCAATCAGATCTTCTTCCGGCAGTTTGAAGCTGTTGACGAACTCGGTGATATCGGCGCCGACGATGAATACGTCCTTGCCGCTGGTGACGATTACGCCCGTCACATCACTGTTATTTTGAATAGCCTCGACTGCCGCTTGTAACTCGGACAGTGTGGCGCTGTTGAACTTGTTGACCGACTCGCCCTGCAGATCAAATCTGAGCTCGACGATGCCGTCTTCAAGACCTTGAACCGTGATGGCTTTACCTTCGTAAATCATCAACTGATCTCCACGCTATGAAAGCACATGAGAAACACCAGTCGCCAAAACCGGCTTTGAGCCAGCGAACAACTGATGTCATGAACGATCCCGATCCTCGGCGAAACGATGAATAAAAAATTCATACGACCGTTTGATTCGGGTGCGCACACCTTCTTCCAAAACCTTGCGCTTGTCAATCAGCCTGCTTTTGAGCAGCGCCAAAACACATCGGCAAAACCTCGGTTAAAGATTGTTTTTTTATTCAATAACAACGATTTGAGTGACATTCATAAGACCGCATAAAGAAGCGGCAAAAATACCTACCAGAACACTTAAAACACATAATGTAGCAGGCCCGAAGCCCACAGCAAGTCAGTCACCAAAACAGCAAAACAGAGCCATATGCTTTGTTTTGCAATGTCTTCATGCTCAACAATAGTTAAGACAACAAAACAGGCTGCACCCAAGACCCCAAGACTGCTAGTATCCGGAAAAAAGGAGAATTGCCGATGCTGTACTCACACGTGTTGGTGGCAGTGGATTTGATCGAAGAATGCCGCGCCGTTGCCGACCACGCCATGAAGCTGGCCAAGGCGCTGGACGCTAAGCTGTCGTTGCTGCATGTGGTTGAGCCGCTTGCCATGGCCTACGGCGGAGACGTACCAATGGATCTGTCGATGCTGCAACAACAGCAATTCGAGCAAGCCAAGGAGCGTATGCAGCTGTTCGCCGCCGATTACGGCTTACCGGATGACCGCTTACAGATTTCCTTCGGCCATCCACGCCAAGAAATTCATCGCGTTGCCGAAGAACAGAGCTGCGATCTGATTGTAGTGGGCAGCCATGGTCGTCACGGATTGGCGCTACTGCTCGGCTCAACCGCCAATGACGTGTTACACGGCGCACCCTGCGACGTTATTGCAGTGCGCCTAGGCAAGAAGAGCTGAAGCTTTCTTTCGGCAACAAGCCTCAAGCTAAAAGCGATAAGGTATTCGAGCGCTTTTAACTTGCAGCTTGCCGCTAGCGGACGCGAACTAGCCGCCCGCTAGCTCCTCTAGTTCAGCCCAGCGCTCCATCGCCACATCCAGCTCCTGCTGTTTCTGCTCGACATCTGCGAGCACCTTGGCGGTCGCGTCATGCGACTGCTGATAAAAGGCAGGATCGCTGATCTGCTGCTGAAGCTCTTCCAACTTGCGCTCCAGTTTTTCCATGGTTTCCGGCAATGCATCCAGTTCGCGTTGCAGCTTATAACTCAGCTTGACCTTGGGTTGCGCAGGTGCAGCAACTTCGGCAGGTGCTGGGGTTTCCACCGCCGCTGGCTCAGTCTGTGAATTGGCATCTTCACCCCACTCTGCCAGAGTCTCAATACGCCCACCCTGGCGCAACCAATCGGCATAGCCACCCACGTACTCACGCACCTTGCCGTTGCCCTCAAAGACCAAGCTGCTGGTAACCACGTTATCCAGGAAGGCTCGGTCGTGACTAACGATCAGTACAGTGCCGTCAAAGCCAGCCAATACTTCCTCCAATAGCTCCAGCGTCTCCACATCCAGGTCGTTGGTCGGCTCATCCAGCACCAACATGTTGGCAGGCTTGCTGAACAGTCGCGCCAGCAACAAGCGCGCACGCTCGCCACCCGACAACGCTTTAACAGGGGTACGCGCGCGCTCAGGCGAGAACAAGAAGTCCCCCAGATAGCTGATTACATGCCGGCGATCGCCATTGATCTCGATGAAATCACGACCTTCGGAAATGTTATCGATAACGGTCTTTTCCGGCTCAAGCTGGTCACGCAGCTGATCAAAATAAGCCACCTCCAGTTTGGTGCCGCTGTGAATCTTGCCGCTATCAGGCTGCAGCTTGCCCAACAGGAGCTTGAGCAACGTGCTCTTGCCGCACCCGTTATTACCGATCAGGCCAATGCGGTCACCACGAATGACATTGAAAGACAGGTCGCGTACCAACGGCGTGCGGCCGGGCCAAGCAAAGTTAATGTGCTCGACTTCGATAACCCGCTTACCCGACGAGTCAGCCGTTTCCAGCTGGAAGCTGGCTTTACCCTGACGCTCGATGCGTTGCGCACGATCATCACGCATCGCCTTGAGCGCTCGTACCCGGCCCTCGTTACGGGTACGTCGAGCTTTGATACCCTGCCGAATCCACACTTCTTCCTGAGCCAGCTTCTTATCAAACAAGGCGTTGGCTGTCGCTTCTGCTGCCAGCTGCTGCTCTTTATGCTCAAGGAAGCTGTGGTAGTTACCCACCCAGTCGATCAATTGACCACGGTCCAACTCCATAATCCGTGTAGCCAGCGCCTGCAAGAATTGACGGTCGTGAGTGATGAAAAGCACAGCGCCGCGGAAGTCCAGCAGCACTTGTTCCAGCCAGGCAATGGTATGAATGTCCAAGTGGTTGGTTGGCTCATCCAGCAGCAGCACGTCCGGCTCGGCCACCAGCGCTTGCGCCAACAATACCCGGCGACGCCAGCCACCCGACAACTCTGACATCTGCCTGTCTGCGGGCAGACCGAGACGCGTCAATGTGGTTTCAACCAACTGATCCAGACGCCAGCCGTCCTTTGCTTCCAGCCGCTCTTGCACTTTCTCCAGTCGCGCCAGCTCAGCGTCGCCCATCTCACCGGTAATTAAGTGATGATACTCGGCCAGCAACTCGCCTACCCCTTCCAGGCCAGCGGCGACCACGTCGTAGACTGTTTTATCGTCAGCCTTGGGTAGCTCCTGCGGTAACTGACCGATCTTCAGGCCAGGCGCTTTCCATATCTCACCTTCATCAGCCGGTTGATCGCCATCGATCAGCCGGAACAGGCTCGATTTGCCCGTACCATTGCGGCCAATCAGGCACACCCGTTCACCTCGGTCGAGCTGAAAGCTGACCTTGTCGAGCAGCGGATTGAGGCCGAAGGCCAGCGAAACATCGGTAAAAGAAAGAAGAGCCATAGCACACCTGTGATTGAATCAGACGCGCATTCTACCTGTAGCGGCGTCGCTCTGTAACAAATGCCCATTAATTCGCAGACGCCCCTTTTTCAGCGCGGGGCAAAAAGCTAAGCTGTGAGCACAGGTTCGTCGTCCGCAACGCCCGTCTGCGCGCACCTGACATTCACTCGGCCATTTGTTGCCTTCCCGGCAGGATCACTATGCACCGCACCGCCCGTTTCCGTTCCGCTGTACTGCACTGCCTTCTGGCTACTAGCCTGTTATTTATCAGTTTTTTTGCTCAGGCCGGCAAACTGGAGACGCAGCGACTGCTGTACGATCAGGCTTTAGCCGCCATAGAAAAAGGCGATACCAGCCGGTACCGACAACTTGAGTCCGGTTTGCGTGACTATCCGCTGTACGGTTACCTGGTGCTGGCTGATCTCAATCATAGCTTTGCTACTGCCTCGGACGAGCAAATCAGCGTCTTTATGCGCACCTACGGCGACCTGCCCTTCGCTAATCGCCTGAAAGCACGTTGGCTTGCGCGCTTGGCTCACCAAGGAAAATGGTCCGCGTTCGAGCAAAATTACACGGCAGCGGACAAAAGCGCCGCGTTAGATTGCCAGGCGGTTATGTACCAGTGGCACAACGGTGATCGCGCCGGGGCAATGCAGCAGGCACAGGAACTGTGGACTGTAGGTCGCTCACAGCCCAATGCGTGCGACCCCTTGTTCGAGCGCTGGCAACAGGCCGGCGGCCTCAGTGAAGACATCGTCTGGCAGCGCATTCGTCTTGCCCTGCTCTATCGTCAAGACGGGCTGGCGCGCTACCTAACCAAGCTGATGCCCAGCCAAACCGCGCTGGCTGAGCGCTTTGTCGATACCGCCACCAAACCCACGTTGCTGCGCCAAACTGCGAACTACCGCGTCAATGCTAATCAGCCGGCAGACAAGCTCACCGACATCGCCACCGTATCGCTACGCCGCCTGGGTCGCGACGACAGCAGCGCTGCCCTGGCAATCTGGCCTCTATACCAAGACTTGCCTTACAGCGAAGAAGATCGTTTGGCGATCACCCGCGACATAGGCGTGCGTCAAGCGCGCAAGGTAGAGCCTGCCGCCCTCGCCTTCATGGCAGCAAACGATCCGCTGATGAAGGACGACGAGGTTAGCGAATGGCGTATTCGCCTGGCGTTGCGCACCCGCAACTGGGAGACCGCACGTTCGCTGACCCAGCAAATGCCCGCTTCAATGAGCAGCCAGAGCCGCTGGCGCTACTGGAAACTGCGTAGCGCCCAGCTGGCTTCAAGCAATGCCGGCGATCTGGTCGACGAGTACAAGGCTCTGGCCCAGGAACGGGATTTTTACGGTTTTCTTGCCGCTGAGCGCAGCAATCAGCCCTACGCACTGAATCATGTCAGTGCGCCGGTTTCCGACCAGCAACTGGAACAAGTCAGACAGCTAAACGCCACCCAGCGCGCCTATGAATTTCTCGGCCGTGGTGAGGTGGTCAATGCGCGACGCGAGTGGTATCACGCCGGCGACACCTTCAGCCGTGAACAGCTGATGGCGCAAGCCAAGCTGGCACGAGAGATGAAGTGGTACTTCCCGGCCATACGCGGCATTAGCATTGCCGAATACTGGGACGATCTGGATATTCGCTTCCCGATGGCCTATCAAGAGCCGATCATGCAGCAGGCCCGTGTGCGGCAGATCAAATCAACCTGGGTTTACGCTATTACCCGGCAGGAAAGCGCCTTTATGGCTGACGCCCGTTCCCACGCCGGTGCCATGGGCCTAATGCAACTGATGCCCGCCACCGCGCGTGAAACTGCCGGTCAGTACGACATTCCTTATGGCGGCAACAACGATGCCTTGATACCGGAGCGCAATATCGCGATCGGCACAGCTTACCTGTCTCGTTTAAGTGGCCAATTCCAGGGCAACCGCGTGCTCGCCTCCGCCGCCTATAACGCTGGTCCGGGCCGAGTGCGTCAATGGACCCGTGGTATGGGCAGCTTGCCAGCAGATGTTTGGGTGGAAGCCATTCCCTTTGACGAAACACGCAAGTACGTACAAAGCGTATTGAGTTACGCCGTAATTTACGGGGAGAAGTTGGGTATCAAGCAAAGTGTGATGGAGCAGCACGAGCGCTATCTGGAGTTTTGAGCGCTTAAGGCTCCAGCAGCTGCAAGCGGGCGCGTACGGTTTCCACCAGCTGATCAGGCTGGAACTTGGAAAGGAAGCCGTCGCAGCCTACCTTCTCGACCATCGCCTTATTGAAGTTGCCTGACAAGGAGGTATGCAGCACCACGAAAAGATCCTTCAAGCGGGGATCTTTGCGGATTTCAGCTGTAAGGCGATAGCCATCCATTTCTGGCATTTCGGCATCCGTGATCACCATCAGCAGACGCTGACTAATGTCTTCACCATTGTCTGCCCAAGCTTGCAGCATGCGCAGCGCCTTTAATCCATCGGTAGCTACATGCATGTTCAAATGCAGCTGCGACAGGGTCTCGCGCAACTGATTAATCCCGGTAGGCGAGTCATCGACCAGAAGCACTTCGCGGCCGTGCGCCTTGGTCAGCAACGGATCCTCCAGCAGCTCTTCACTGACCCGAGTATTGAAGGGTACGATCTCAGCCAACACCTTCTCTACGTCGATGATTTCAACCAAACGCATATTTTCCAGGCGGGTAATGGCCGTCAAATAGTGCGCCCGGCCTGCGCCTCTAGGAGGCGGCTGCACGGTGTCCCAGTTGAGATTCATGATGCGGTCAACGCTGCCGACCAGGAAGGCCTGCACCGAAAGGTTGTATTCGGTCACTATGATAGTGCTATCGCGCTGCGCCGCTATGGGCTGCAGGCCTATGGCGCCAGAGAGATCGATAACCGGGATAGTTTGCCCGCGCAAATGAATCACACCCGCCACATGCGGATGCCGCTGCGGCATTTGGGTCAACGCGGGCAGGGTCAACACTTCACGAATCTTGAAGACATTCAGTGCAAACAGCTGGGGGCCGGCAAGTTGAAACAACAAGATTTCGAGTCGGTTTTCGCCAACTAGACGGGTACGCGAATTAACCGTATCCAAAACCCCTGCCATAACCTGTGCCTCGCAACGTTCAGCGTCAAATAGCAAGATGCCATCTGTGTGATGCAGTATAGCCACAGTTCCCCATCACGAAACAACACCGCTATTTAATAGTAGGCGTTTTCGGTCACGCTGTGGTCGGTGGAGTCGCGTACACCGGTCAGTTCAGGGATGCGCGCTACCAAGGTTTTTTCAATACCTTCCTTGAGCGTCACATCGACCATGCCGCAACCCTGGCAACCACCACCAAACTGCAGAATGGCAATACCGCCTTCGACCACATCAAGCAGCTTTACATCGCCACCGTGACTAGCCAGACCAGGATTGATTTCGGTCTGCAGCAAATAGTTAATACGCTCATTCAATGGACTGTCTTCATTGACCATCGGTACTTTAGCGTTAGGTGCCTTAATGGTCAGCTGTCCGCCCATGCGATCAGTCGCAAAGTCGACCATTGCGTCGTCAAGAAAGGGCTCACTAACCGAATCGACCCACACATTAAAAGGCTCAAGTGGAATCACTCGATCTTCCGGCTTTTCTTCGCCCGGCTTGCAATACGCGATGCAAGTCTCAGCATAGGGAGTTCCCGGCTGGGTAATGAATACCCGGATACCAACACCCTCCGTGTCCTGCTTGGACAGAAGATCGCCAAGGTAGTCTTGCGCGGATTGGGTGAGAATAATGCCTGCCATGAAATGCCTCGTACTCATATGACTTGGACGCCTAGTGTAAGGGAAGCCTGCCCTCGAATAAAGTCCCACCTTTTTACTTGGTTATTATTTGCACCGCCTAAAGCCCCAAAGCAGTAGTACAGCAAGCCAATTCAGAGTTTTTGTCACGCGTGCTATGATAGCCGGCTTTTCGGCGTGTAAATTTGGAGTACCCATGTCTGACCGCATCGCTCGCTTGACCGCTCTTAATGAGGCTCTGCAACAACGCATTCTGATCCTCGACGGCGGCATGGGCACCATGATTCAAGCCTATCAGCTTGAGGAAAGCGATTTTCGCGGTGAGCGCTTCGCCGACTGGCCAAGCGACCTCAAGGGTAATAACGACCTGCTGGTATTAACTCGCCCTGACGCCATTGGCGCCATGGAAAAGGCCTATCTTGACGCCGGCGCCGATATAATCGAAACCAACACATTCAACTCCACCCGGGTTTCCCAAGCCGATTACGGCATGCAGGAATTATCCTACGAGCTGAATCTTGAAGGTGCTCGCCTGGCTCGCCGGGTCTGCGACGAGAAAACCCTGGAAACCCCGAATCGTCCGCGCTTTGTTGCCGGCGTGCTCGGGCCTACCAGTCGTACTTGCTCGTTATCACCGGATGTGAATAACCCAGGCTATCGCAACGTCACTTTTGACGAGCTGGTTGAAAACTATGTCGAGTCCACCCGTGGCCTGATTGAAGGTGGTTCTGACCTTATTCTGATTGAAACCATCTTCGACACTCTCAACGCCAAAGCTGCGATTTTCGCCGTGCAGCAGGTGTTGGAAGAAATGGGCATAGACGTGCCCATCATGATCTCCGGCACCATTACCGATGCCTCTGGTCGCACGCTGTCAGGTCAGACAACGGAAGCGTTCTGGAACTCAGTCAGCCACGCCAAGCCCATCTCCGTTGGCTTGAACTGCGCACTTGGCGCAAAAGACCTACGCCCTTATCTGGAAGAGTTGTCCAACAAGGCTGGCACCTTTATTTCCGCTCACCCGAATGCCGGGCTACCGAATGAGTTCGGCGAGTACGATGAAACGCCGGCCGAAACCGCTAAGGTAATCGAAGAGTTTGCAGAAGCGGGCTTCCTCAACATTGTCGGCGGCTGCTGCGGCACCACGCCGGAGCATATTCGCGCTATCGCCGAAGCAGTTGCCAAGTATCCACCCCGTGCGATACCTGACATCCCCAAGGCTTGCCGGCTGTCTGGCCTTGAGCCTTTTACCATCGACCGCAGCTCGCTGTTCGTCAACGTTGGCGAGCGCACCAACATCACCGGCTCTGCCCGGTTCGCGCGACTAATCCGCGAAGATAACTACACCGAAGCCCTGGAAGTTGCGTTGCAGCAGGTCGAGGCCGGCGCCCAGATCATCGACATCAACATGGACGAGGGCATGCTCGACTCCAAGTTGGCCATGGTCACCTTCCTCAACCTGATTGCCGGCGAGCCCGATATCTCCCGCGTACCCATCATGATCGATTCATCCAAATGGGAGATCATCGAAGCGGGCCTCAAGTGCATTCAGGGCAAAGGCATCGTCAACTCAATTTCCATGAAGGAAGGCGTCGAGTCCTTCAAGATGCAAGCCCGTTTGTGCAAGCGTTATGGCGCAGCTGTGGTAGTAATGGCCTTTGACGAAAAAGGCCAAGCCGATACCGAGCAGCGCAAGAAAGAAATCTGCAAACGGTCTTACGACATTCTGGTTAACGAGGTTGGCTTCCCACCGGAAGACATCATCTTTGACCCCAACATCTTTGCGATCGCTACCGGTATCGAAGAACACAACAACTACGCTGTCGACTTCATCAATGCCTGTGCCTATATACGCGACAACCTGCCCCACGCTTTGACCTCAGGCGGCGTTTCCAATGTGTCCTTCTCGTTTCGTGGCAACAACCCGGTGCGTGAAGCGATTCACTCTGCATTTTTGTTCCATGCGATCAAGAGCGGCTTGACCATGGGCATCGTGAATGCCGGCCAGCTGGAAATCTACGATGAAATCCCGGCAGAACTACGCAACTGCGTTGAAGACGTGGTGCTCAACCGCACCGAAAACGGTACCGAAGCGCTGCTGGAGATTGCTGATAAATACAAAGGCGACGGCAGTGTAAAGGAAGCGGAAACCGAAGAATGGCGCACCTGGGACGTCAACGCGCGGCTCTCCCACTCGCTGGTCAAGGGTATTACCTCCTGGATTGTCGAAGATACCGAAGAAGCACGCCAGCAGGCCAAGCGCCCTATCGAGGTCATCGAAGGCCCATTGATGGATGGCATGAACGTGGTCGGTGACTTGTTTGGCTCCGGCAAGATGTTCTTGCCGCAGGTGGTTAAATCCGCCCGCGTGATGAAGCAGGCAGTTGCTCACCTGATCCCTTTCATTGAAGAGGAAAAAGGCGACAAACCGGAAGCCAAGGGCAAGATTCTGATGGCTACCGTTAAGGGCGATGTGCACGACATCGGCAAAAACATCGTCGGCGTGGTACTCGGCTGCAACGGCTACGACATTGTTGACCTGGGTGTGATGGTCCCTGCAGATAAGATTCTGCAGACGGCAATCGATGAAAAGTGCGACATCATTGGCCTATCTGGCCTGATTACCCCGTCACTGGACGAAATGGTACATGTCGCGCGCGAAATGCAGCGCCGCGACTTTCATTTGCCATTGATGATTGGTGGCGCCACCACATCCAAGGCGCATACCGCGGTCAAGATCGACCCCAAATACCAGAACGATGCGGTGATCTATGTTACCGATGCGTCGCGCGCAGTTGGCGTGGCCACGACCTTGCTATCCAAGGAACTGAAACCGGACTACATCAAGAAGATTCGTGAAGACTATGCCGTCGTCCGCGAGCGCACCGCCAATCGCAGCGCGCGCATGAGTTATTTGAGCTACGCGCAAGCCGTCGAGCAAGGCCCAAAAATAGACTGGCAGGATTACCAGCCGCCCGTACCCAAGGTTGACGGCGTACAAGTTCTCGACAATATCGACCTCAACGTACTCGCTGAGTATATTGATTGGACCCCCTTCTTTATCTCCTGGGATCTGGCCGGCAAGTACCCGCGCATTCTCGAGGACGAAGTGGTTGGTGAAGCGGCACGCTCGCTGTTCGCAGATGCCCAAGCGATACTGAAGCAGTTGATCGACGGCAACTTGATTACCGCCCGTGCCGTATTCGGCTTCTGGCCGGCCAACCAGGTCAACCACGACGACATTGAGCTTTACGATGACGCCGGACAGCCCATGGCCACCCTGCATCACCTGCGACAGCAAACCATCAAGCCGGATGCTAAGCCAAATTTCTCGCTGGCCGACTTCGTCGCCCCCAAAGGCAGTGGCAAGACCGACTACGTGGGCGGCTTTATCACCACCGCCGGCATTGGCGCGGAAGAAGTTGCCCAGGCTTACCGAGACGCCGGCGACGACTACAACTCGATCATGGTCAAGGCATTGGCCGACCGTTTAGCCGAGGCCTGCGCCGAGTGGCTGCACCAGCAAGTACGTCGCACTCACTGGGGCTACGCGCCAAATGAGGCACTGGAAAACAATGACCTGATTCGCGAAAAATATGCTGGCATCCGCCCTGCTCCCGGCTACCCGGCTTGCCCGGACCACACCGAGAAAGCCACGCTGTTTAAGCTACTGGATCCGCAGGGTAAGTCGGGCGTGACGCTAACCGAACATTTCGCCATGTTCCCGGCGGCAGCTGTCAGCGGCTGGTACTTCGCGCACCCGCAAAGCCAGTATTTCGCAGTGGGCAAAATCACTCGCGACCAGGTCGAGTCGTATGCCGTCCGCAAGGGCGACACCCAGGAGACCGTTGAGCGCTGGCTAGCGCCCAATCTCAGCTACGACAACTGATTTCGGTGGCACTCCTTCCGGACCGCAGCCGACTGAAAAGCATCGGCGTGCTAGGCCTGCCCATCATGGGCGGCATGCTCAGCCAGAGCTTATTAAACCTGGTTGATGCCGCCATGGTCGGCAGCCTAGGCAGTCAAGCACTGGCAGGTGTTGGGCTTGGTAGTTATGCCAATTTCATGGCGGTAGCACTGGTTATGGGGCTGGGCGCCGGCGTTCAGGCTATGGTTGCGCGCCGCAAAGGCGAAGGCAGTAACGAACTTATCGCCGCGCCACTGAACGAAGGCTTGCTGATAGCTCTGATGCTCGCCCTGCCACTGACTTTGCTGTGCTGGCTGCAAGCCGACAATATCATTCGCCTGTTGGCAGACGACCCTGCGGTAGTCAGCATTGGTGCGAACTACTTCCAATGGCGCATCCTTGCGATTGCTGCGGTGGGCTGCAATTTTGCCTTTCGCGGATACTGGAATGGCATACACCGCTCAGGCATGTATCTGCAGATTCTGATCGTTACTCATTTAGTGAATATTTTGATTAGCTACGGCCTGATTTTCGGCCGATTTGGCATGCCCGAGCTAGGGCCTGAAGGCTCTGGTCTAGGTACGGCTATCGCTATGCTGTTCGGCTCGGCGCTGTATTTCGTGATTACCTGGTACGCTGGTCGCGAGCACGGGTTCTTGCGAGCGCGCCCTCGCTGGCATGGCGTAAGCGCGATGCTGAGGCTATCGATTCCAAACTCATTGCAGCAGTTTTTCTTCGCCTCTGGTATCACCATGCTGTTCTGGATCATCGCTCAGATTGGCACTAATGAACTGGCTATCGCTCATGTACTGGTCAATTTGGCTTTGTTCCTTATCCTGCCCGGCGTCGGTCTCGGCATGGCGGCCACCACTCTGGTGAGCCACAGCCTCGGCGCGCGTAAACCGGACGATGCCTACCGCTGGGGTTGGGATGTGGCGCGCGTCGCCATAGTCACGCTCTTCCTCATGGGCATGCCCTTTTGGCTGGCTCCGCAACTGGTGTTGAGCATATTCACTCAGGATCCCCAGTTGATCGCCCTGGGTGAGTGGCCGCTACGCATCACCGGCATCGGCATGAGCCTGGATGCGACCGCACTGGTGTTGACCCAGGCGTTACTGGGCGCTGGCGCCAGCCGCACGGTAATGAGCGTCAACCTGGGCAGCCAGTGGTTGATATTCCTGCCCTGCGCATACGTTGTCGGACCGGTAATGGGGGGAAGCTTGTTGGCCGTGTGGCTGCTGCAATCTCTTTACCGCTGCCTGACCTCGGTCATCTTCGCCATCATGTGGCGCCGGCGCGGCTGGGTAGGGATCAAGCTTTAGGAGGCGCTTGGACTGCCTCCAGCTTAAGCGTTAAGCTGATGACAACACGCAGTCCATAAATAAGGCCTCGCAAGATGAGCGAAGAACAAAAACAACAGAAAAAACCACCGCCAATGCGCTTTCGCGACACTCTGATGAGCGTGCTGGCCGCCGCGCTCGGCGTGCAAAGCAGCAAAGCACGCGAACGCGATTTCAGTCATGGCAAGCCCAGCCACTTCGTACTGCTGGGCATCGGTTTCACAGCGCTGTTCGTGCTCGTAGTGCTAGGGGTGGTAAAACTGGTTTTGCATTTATCCGGGGTAAGCTGAGCAACGCCCTCGGCTAATGACCGCTTACCCAGAATACTGCGGTAGCAACTGCCAGGAAAATCAGCGTAACGGCTGCAAAAGCATCTAGCCGGCTGTCTTGCTGTGAGGTGTTCTGCAGGTCATGGTCGTTCATGCGATGAATATCCTCTATTATTATTTTAACTACCCCAACATAGCGGGTAACCTCAGTTAAGACCATTACTGCAAGCGACACAAGAAGTGTCTGGCATGTGCAAAAACAATCTAAAGATATAGATAAACATTCCTTTTGTGCATATTTAAAATTTGCTATTGTCTGCCCGCCCGAGCCTGAAGGGACATAACTAGTTAAGGGGCCAATAGCGCTCCAAGCACAGGTTTCTGTATGTATATCTACGATGAATATGATCAGCAGATCGTTGAGGACCGCGTAAAGCAGTTCCGCGATCAGACCCGCCGTTTTCTTAGCGGTGAGTTAAGCGAAAACGAATTCCTACCCCTGCGTTTGCAGAACGGTCTCTACGTGCAGCGTTACGCGCCCATGCTGCGGGTTGCCATTCCCTATGGTCTGGTGTCTGCCAAGCAGATGCGTAAGCTGGCTTTTATTGCCCGTCAGTACGACAAGGGCTATGCGCATTTCAGTACCCGTCAGAACGTTCAGTTCAACTGGCCGGAACTGGAGCAGGTTCCGGACATTCTGGCGCATCTGGCTGAAGTACAGATGCATGCCATTCAAACCAGCGGTAACTGCATTCGCAACACCACCACCGACCAGTTCGCTGGTGTGGCTGCCGATGAACTGGTTGATCCCCGCCCTTGGTGCGAGATCATCCGTCAATGGTCTACTTTCCATCCCGAGTTTGCGTTCTTGCCACGCAAGTTCAAGATCGCGGTTAATGGTGCTGAAGAAGATCGCGCGGCTATCGGTGTGCATGACATCGGTTTGAACGTCATCAAGAACGAGGCCGGCGAAATCGGCTTTCGTGTGTTGGTTGGCGGCGGTCTAGGCCGAACGCCTATCGTCGGCTCGCAGATCTGCGACTTTCTGCCTTGGCAGCACCTATTGACTTACCTCGACGCCATTTTGCGTGTGTATAACCGCTATGGCCGTCGTGACAATAAGTACAAGGCGCGCATCAAGATTCTGGTCAAGGCGCTGACGCCCGCTGTATTTGCTGAAAAAGTTAATGCTGAGTGGGCGCACACCAAAGACAGCGACACTACCCTGACCGAGCAGGAAGTGCAGCGCGTTGCCGCCCACTTCACCGCACCGGACTACCAGCAGTTTGCCGGCGAAGACGCTGACTATCTGGCCAAGCGTGAAGCCGAAAAAGGCTTCAACAATTGGGCCATGCGCAACCTGCAGGCGCATAAAGTGCCAGGCTACGCCGCTGTCACTCTGTCGCTGAAGCCTACCGCTGTGGCACCAGGTGATGCCACGGACAAGCAGATGGACGCTGCCGCCGACCTCGCCGAGCGCTACAGCTTTGGCGAATTGCGCGTGACTCATCAGCAGAATCTGGTGCTGGCCGATGTGCGTCAGAGCGACCTCTACGCCTTGTGGCAAGAATGCAAAGAGCTGGGCTTCGCCACGCCAAACGTTGGCTTGCTGACCGACATCATCTGCTGCCCCGGCGGCGATTTCTGTGCGCTGGCCAATGCCAAGTCAATCCCGATTGCCGAAGCGATTCAGCGTACTTTTGATGATCTCGATTATCTGCACGACATCGGCGATCTCGATCTGAATATCTCTGGCTGCATGAATGCCTGTGGCCACCACCACGTCGGTCATATCGGCGTATTGGGTGTCGACAAGAAAGGCCTGGAGTTCTATCAGGTCTCTCTGGGCGGCAATAGCGGCCGTGACGCCTCGATTGGCCAGATTCTCGGGCCATCTTTCGCCGCCGACGAAATGCCGACCGTTGTCAGCAAGGTGATCGACGTTTATATCCAGAACCGTACCCCCGAAGAACTGTTCCTCGATACCTTCCAACGTATCGGTATGGCACCCTTCAAGGAGCGCGTTTATGCAGCGGCTAATTAAAAACGGCGAAATCATCGATGAAAGCTGGCACCTGCTGGATAAGGACGCCACTTTGGATGGCATGTCTAACTGCGATGATCTGATCGTCCCGCTGGGTCTGTGGCTTGAGCACGCACATGCCCTTAAAGCGCGCGACGGCGGTCTTGGCGTATGGCTTGACAGCGATGAACACGTGGAAGAGATCGCCGACGACCTGCCGCATTTTCAGGTAATCGCGCTTAATTTCCCGGTGTTCAGCGATGGGCGCAATTACTCCAATGCGCGCTTGCTGCGTGACCGTTATAAGTATGCGGGCGAAGTCCGCGCTATTGGCGATGTGCTGCGCGATCAGCTCTTCTTCATGCGCCGTTGCGGCTTCGATGCGTTTGCGCTACGCGCAGATCGTGACGCTGTAGAGGCACTGGAAAGTTTCAAGGATTTCTCTGACACTTACCAAAGTGCTACCGATCAGCCGCTGCCGCTATTTAGGCGTCGCCAGAGCTAATCAGAAAATCAATAAAAAACCCGCCTAGGCGGGTTTTTTATTGCGTCGAAGAACCTGCCAATCAGGCCATATTCACCAAGGTTCTACCGACCATTTTGCCGCCCAGAATACGCTCTATCTCGGCAGGCAAGTCCGCGAGGGTGATTTCATGCACCAACTCGCTCAAATCCAGCTTCCACTGCACTGAGAGACGGTCCCACATAGACGCCTTGACTACCAACGGCTGCTCAACCGAATCAATCCCCAGCAGATTCACGTTACGGAGAATGAACGGGAAGACATTGCCTTGAAATTGACCGCCAGCCGTCAAACCACAGCAGGCAACGCTGCCGCCATAACGCAGCGCCTTGACTACGTTGAACAGAATTTCGCCGCCCACTGTATCTACTGCCCCAGCCCACTGCTCTTTCAACATCGGCTTCTCTTTACCGGCTTCTAGTGCGGTGCGGTCAACAATCTGCTTTGCACCCAACCGGGTCAGAAAATCGGCTTCCTGTGCTTTACCGGTAGCTGCAGCCACTTCATAGCCCAAGCTGGACAGCAGCGCCACCGCGATGCTGCCAACCCCACCGGTAGCACCAGTAACCAGCACAGGGCCCTGCTCAGGCAGGAGCCCTGCCTGTTCAAGCTTGTCCACGCAAAGCGCCGCGGTCAGGCCAGCGGTACCCAGTATCATGCTCTCGCGCAGGGACAGCCCTTCTGGGCGCTTCAGCACCCAAGCAGCAGGTACGCGGATGTACTGACCAAAGCCGCCATCAGTATTCATGCCCAAGTCATAACCGGTCAGAATGACCTCATCACCGACACTCAATTCCGCAACCGAGCTGGCCTCCACAACGCCCGCGGCATCAATGCCTGGGGTATGCGGGAAGTTACGGGAAACGCCCTTGTTGCCCGATGCAGAAAGGGCGTCTTTATAATTTAGCGATGAGTACTGCACGCGAATCAGAACATCGCCTGCCGGCAAATCATCAATATGACGATTAGTCACCGAGGAAACGTAATTGCCAGCTTCTTCGCTGACAACCAAAGCTTTGAATTCGGACATAATTCGCTCCTACCAGAATCGTTGGTTATTAAAACGCGACACCCAAGTCAGCAACAATCTGTCTGCCGCCTGAGCCATCCCACCGGATAGTCGGTCTTGCAGACGCTTGCGTTGCACGTAATTCAACTCGAATACATCTGCATCACGGACGCGCTCGCTCAGGTACTGGTCACTGGTTTTAACCTCATCGGCCAGATTATTTTCCAAGGTCTCGCTACCAAACCAGACTTCACCGGTAGCTACCGCCTCAATATCCAAACTCGGGCGATAACGGGAAACGAAGCGCTTGAAAAGCTGATGAATATTCTCCAGATCTTCCTGAAATTTCTCTCTTGCCTTGTCGTTATTCTCACCGAATACCGTCAACGTGCGTTTGTATTCACCCGCGGTGAGCATCTCAAAATCAACATCGTGCTTTTTTAGCAGTCGATTGAAGTTGGGTAACTGCGCGACCACGCCGATGGAGCCAAGCATTGCAAAAGGCGCTACCAAAATGCGGTCAGCGATACAGGCCATCATATAGCCGCCGCTGGCTGCCACTTTGTCCACCGTAATGGTCAATGGGATACCCGCATCGCGAATACGCACCAACTGTGACGCGGCAAGACCATAAGCATGCACCATGCCGCCGCCGCTCTCCAATCGCACCAGAATCTCATCCTGCTGCCGCGCCAAACCCAAGACTGCCGTCACTTCATGACGCAGATTTTCCAAAGCGCTGGCTTTGATGTCGCCATGAAAGTTAAGCACATAGAGGCGCCCTTTAGCATCGTGGTCAGCCGACTTGGCTTTAGTCTTGGCTTCCTGCTTAAGTTGCTTTTCCTGTGCTTTGCGCGCGCCTTTGCTCAGTACCACCTGCCCCAAGCGTTCAGCCATACGATTGAATTTATCATTCACGCGCACCACGCTTAGCGTGCCTTCGCTACGCCGCGTGCGGCCTTTACTGGCGGCAATTACCAGCACGATCAACACCACGACAACCAACACCGTTAAGGCTTTAGCCAGAAAGAAAAAATATTGATCAAACCATTCCACAGGCATCTCCAGAGTCAGCTAGCTAATTGCTTTCGCGCTCTAGCATACAGGATGCGCGCTGGCCGCGAACATGCCGAGCCGCAGCAAATTCAAACGCTTGTATGATTTTTTGTTGACAGCCTTGTGGCTCTCAACCTAACCTCAGTGCAGATTCGAAATAAGGCAGAACATTGTGGGCAGTATCTACCTCATCCGGCACGGCCAGGCTTCACTCGGTGCAGCCAACTACGACGTACTCTCACCTCTAGGAGTGCAACAATCAAAACTCTGTGGTGAGTTCTATCAACAACATGGTTTGCGTTTTGATCGGTGTTACGCCGGTGAGATGCAGCGCCAGATAGACACCGGTCGCCATGCCCTTGCCGCTATGCAGCAACCTGATACGGTTATTGATATCGACGCGGCCTTCAACGAATACCACTCTGACCAGGTAGTGAGCACTTACCTACCCAAGGTCGTTGAACGTTTTCCGGAGGCCGAGTTTTACATTAAGAACGCTGGCCAATATCGCAAGGAATTTCAGCGCGTATTCAGCAGCGCGATTACCCTATGGATTACCGATGAAAGCGGCAGCACCGATTGCCCACCTTGGTCTGCCTTTGTTGAGCAGGTACGGGGCGGCTTGCAACGCGTCATGGCAGACAATGCTGGCAGCGGACAAAACATTGCCATCTTCACCTCGGGCGGCACCATTACTGCGGCCCTGCAACTCATCACCCAAATGCCAGCCACCAGTGCTTTTGAGCTGAACTGGCAGATAGTGAATACCTCTGTAAGCCGTCTACAATACCGTAAGGACCAATTAAGCTTGGCTGCTTTCAATAGCCAGGCTCATCTTGATGTCCACCAGCGGTCCGAATGGGTGAGCTACAGATAACCCGGCCGGCACACTTAACCTCAATTAAGTACCGTCCACCCAATCCAGCAAAGGAACGACAGATGACTAGCGTTGCAGAAATCACCAGCAAGATGGAAACCAAGTTCAACTCAGCCGCTGCCGCTGGCCTGGATCTGGTCTTCCAGTTCAACATCGAAGACGACGAAAACTTCAACGTTACTGTCAAAGACGGCACTTGCGCCGTGGCACAGGGCAATGTTGAAGACCCCAACGTCACTCTGATCATGGACAAGGAAACTCTGGTTGGCGTCATGACCGGCGAGACCGATGGCATGCAAGCATTCATGTCCGGCAAGCTACGCGCCGAAGGTGACATGATGTTGGCACTTAAGCTGGGCGAACTATTCCCAGCTTGATAAGCGTCAGATAAAAAAGCCGGAGCTTAGTCTCCGGTTTTTTTATGCTCGCAAGACGTTGCCATAGACCGCACTCATTAGGCTGCAACACCCATTCTGATTAAAGCTTATCAGCCTTGTTCACCCGCCAAGGGTGGATTAGATTAGTCCATTGCATCAGCGCCGCTGGGGCTAAATTCCCAGTGGGGTTGAACTCGCTTTAACGGCACACTGCCCGGTACACAATAAGGATTACACCTATGCAAAAGACCCAACTATTTGATCTCGACGGCAAGATTGCCCTGGTAACTGGTGCCAGCCGCGGCATCGGCGAAGCCATCGCCAAGCTACTCGCACAACAAGGCGCGCACGTAATCGTTTCCAGCCGCAAGATCGATGGTTGCCAGGCCGTTGCTGATGCCATCACAGCTGCCGGCGGCAAGGCCAGTGCCATGGCGTGCCACATCGGCGAAATGGACCAGATCGTCGCTACCGTTGCCGCCATTCGCGAGCAGTTCGGTAAGCTAGACATTCTCGTCAATAACGCTGCGACCAATCCTTATTTCGGCAACGTACTGGATACCGATCTATCTGCCTTCCAGAAAACCGTTGACGTGAATATCCGTGGTTACTTCTTTATGTCGGTCGAGGCCGGCAAGTTGATGCGCGAAAATGGTGGCGGCGCGATTCTTAACGTGGCTTCAGTAAACGGTTTAGTGCCCGGCGAAATGCAAGGCATTTACTCCATCACCAAAGCTGCCGTAATCAATCAGACCAAAGTTTTTGCCAAGGAATGTGCTCAGTTCGGCATTCGCTGCAACGCCTTGCTACCAGGTCTGACCGATACCAAATTCGCCTCAGCGCTGACTACCAACGATGCCATTCTTAAATCTGCTCTGCAGCGTATCCCACTGCGCCGCGCAGCTGATCCGTCAGAAATGGCAGGGACTGTGTTGTATCTGGTAAGCGATGCATCCAGCTATACCACAGGCACCGCTATCAACGTTGATGGCGGTATGTTGGCGTAAGCTAGCGAGTACTGCAGGAAGGAGTTGCATACCCGCCGGGCAAACCGGCGGGTATTATCAGTTAAAGCGTTTCAGCGCGGCCGTTGCAGCAGGATTAAGCGGCACGGGTGTTAGTCCCGTAGGCCCTAGCTCCAAGGAAAAGCGCGCACCATCCACCAGCGGGATAAAACGCACCTCAAACGCATCAGCCTCAATCACACGATGCACTTCCATACTGTCTATCCAGGCCCAAAGGTCGCGCCAAGGCGGCGTACTGTGCAGATTAGGTAGCAGTTCACTGCCAATTGCACTGCTGTCGCGCTCCTGCTCCAAGGCAAGATAACGTCCTAGCAAGCGATGCAGTCGATAGCCATCAACCAGCCCCAGCGCACTGGGCAGGCCATGCCAGCGCAATACTTCAACCTCAAGTTCCCACAGGTCACCCGCAATACGTACGGTTTCATTACCCTGCGGGCCGTTGAGCACCGCCTCGTATTGTTGATTACCTATTTTGCTGAAGCTCAGCGTGCCAACGGTGGCCGCCTTGGGCTCAATTTCGGCAAAATGCTGCAGGTCCCACGCAGCCAGCCCAAGTCCTGTAGCCACTGCCAATAACGCCAGCAGCAAGTTGCCTTTAAGCCAACTGAGCACCCACTGCAGACGCCAGCCAAAGCGCAGTGCCAGCAGCGCCAGCAGCCCCGCTACACAGCCAAGAAGAATCGCCAAGCCGAGATATTGCATACGCGCTCCCTGGTCCGCTCAGGCGGGCACGGGAGGGGCTTCTTTACCCTCCCGGCGCGCCAGATAACAATCGATCAACCAACGCGATATGGTGCCACGTGGCGGAATGCTCGGCAGTTCATCCACCGACCACCAGTGTGCTTCTTCAATTTCACCCGGTTGCGGCACAATCTCGCCGCCGGCGTATTCGGCATGAAAGCCCAGCATCAAGGAGTTGGGGAACGGCCAGTTCTGACTACCAAGATACTGCAGGTTAGTTACCTCCAGATTGACCTCTTCCTTTACCTCACGGTGCAGGCAGTGCTCAACCGACTCGCCGGGTTCAATGAACCCCGCCAAGGTACTAAAAAAACCGGGTGGGAAATGCGGTGAGCGTGCCAACAGCACCTGATCGCCGTGGGTGATCAGCACAATGATGCAAGGTGCGATTTTGGGATACTCACGGCGCTCACACGACAAACATTCCATGGCTCGTTCGTCGCTGCGTAACTGCATCGGCTGTCCGCAGCCACCGCAGAACTGGTGCGTTAGATACCATGCATTGAGCTGCTGCGAGAAGCCCAACAGCCGGAAAAGTTGATCATCAACTTGACCAATCAAACTCCGCAGCCCATGCCAGCTAAGCCCTGGCATACCTATGCTCTCATGCAGACAGATTAGCTCGCAGCGACGACCATCAACGAGACCCAAATTTAAGCGGTGAGCGCTGTCACCAAAGTAGATAGCCTGATCAATATCATGCAGCAAACTGCCAGCGTACATCGCGAACTGATTCTGATAGATCACTACAACTAGCGCTTCAGACGAGCCACTACGCTCAAAACTGACTGCTGGCTCAAACTGACGAATAGAGCTCATTACGACTTGGCCTCCGATACGGCATAACCCAACTCAGCCAAGCTTTCTTCCGCCAGGGTCAACACATCACCGGTAGCTACCGCCGCGCGCTCGGCTGATTCAAGATAAAATTCGATACTGGTCAGTGCATCAGCCAGCACTTCAAGCTGTTGATCTTTCGGCACCTGCTTGCGCTCGAGCATGGTTTCGCGAATAAAACTGGCGGCCATGTGAATGACACTCGCCGCGCGACTCATGCCCAAGAACACCAAGCCACCTCGCACCGTCTCCAACGAAGGCGGTACGTTCAACAGATGCATGGCATCGTTGCCGGACTCCATGTAGGCGGTGATCGCGCGTTTGGCCAATGCCAACCCGGCTTGTGACTCTTCGATCAGTACGATACGAGCCTCTTTTAACTCCAGCGGCTCGCTGAAACCATCAGGACCACTGGCGCCGCTCTCACCTTCCTCCGCATGGGCATCCAGGTAATTAACCGCTGTCTCTGCACGTAATACTGCATCCGCCACATGCTCGAGAGTTTCCAGCGATTGCGGCTGCTCCCCACTCCACCCGGCAATCTGGCCACACACCGCTTGAATCGCCTTGGCCTCAGCATGCAAGTCGAGCATGCCTAGGGTTTTCCAAAGCCGCTCAAGACCGGTACACAGGGTTTCCAATGACTGCTCGGCGTCGCCAGCGTTGCGCGCCAGTAGATCCAGTAAGTCTTTTATCGCAGTTATTTCTTCACGTAGCGCTTCAGCCACAGAGTGCATGACATCAACGCCCGGACCGCGTAAGCGCCCAAAGGCATTTTCAATTTCCAGTTCGGTAAAACCGGGATCAGGCAGCTGATAAGCTTGCACCACCTCCTGACTGCGCGAGCAATTGCCGTCAGCCAGGGCCACTAAATATAGGAGCTCGTGCATTAGCAACGCGTTGACGCTATCAACGCTGCCCTGCGCAGCACGCTTTATCTCGCGATCAAGCATCGAGAACAATCGCTTGCGCGGGGCGGTCAGAGCCAGCGGCGTTTGCTCAATGGCCTCCAGAGCAGCTCCGGCGACCCAACACAGCGTCGCTGTGTGCGGACCAAGGCAACTTTCAAAACGTTGCAGCGCGCGCTGCATCAAAGGAGTCGCTGCCGCCAGGCCGTCTTCGCGAATCAACCCCAACAGCCCCAGCTGGTACATCTGGCGCAAACGGTTGAATACCTTGGTATCCATGGAGTCCTGACTACCGGAGCGAAAGTTCGCGGGTAAGCCCGCAACCGGAAGGGGGTAGAAGTGGCTTTGCGGCAAAGCAGGTACGCCGGGGCGGTGCGCACGCAACTGATTGATGGTCGGCAGCAGTAGCTCAGGGCGCTCGCGACCGCTTTGCCGCGCCTGATCCAGATATCGCTCAAGCAAAAACAGCGAGTCGCACAACGCTGACAACTGCTCATTTCGCTCATCGCCATCGTGTGTCGGAATATCGGTCGCTAATGAGATCATTTCATCGAGCATCTCGGCGGCGCCCTTCAGCTCAATCAATGCGAGCGTGCCGCGCAGCTGTTGCAGCCCTTCTATGGACTGCTGCAACAGGTTGCCGTTCTGCCTGTCATCAAGGAACTGCTGCAGCAGATCCTCTACCTCACCCATGCTGGCGAAGAGTTCATCCCTGACAAGATCTAGTGACGTGGTACCGGTTAACATAGCATTCAGTCTCCCACCATCCCTGCGTACGTCTGAAGTCGCTTAGTCGGCAAACTCGGGAGTTTGCTTACTCATATGTGCGGCCATCGCTATTTGCATATCTTCAGACTGCAACATTGCTGCATTCCAGGTTGCGATGTAATTAAGCCCATCTTCAACGCTGTGGTCGCGGCTGAAGCGAATCATTTCCTTGGTGCCACGAATCGCCACGGGCGATTTTGCGGCAATGCTCTGCGCCACTTCCATGACACCAGCAATCAGCTCAGCGTGGTCTGCATAGGTGCGATTAACCAAGCCAATGCGCGCAGCTTCAACTCCATAAACGGGGCGGCCGGTATAGGCCATTTCCCGCATCATGCCATCCCCAATAACCCGCGGCAATCGCTGCAGAGTGCCCACATCAGCGGCCATCCCCATGTCGATTTCCTTGATCGAGAAATGCGCGTCTTCTGTCGAATAGCGCATATCGCAGGCAGTAATAAGGTCAATCGCACCACCGATGCAATAGCCGTGTACAGCGGCAATCACCGGTTTGCGGCAATGATCAATCACATTGAAGGAATGTTGCAGGTGCAGCACATGGCGGCGGATGGTTTCAGCCTTGCGGGCGATGTCTTTGCTCATCTGCGAGGAGGCCTGACCCAGCATAGTCAAATCAATGCCGGCGGAAAAATGCTTGCCTTCACCCGAAATGATTGCGCAACGAATGCTATCGGTTTCATCGACCCAACCAAAAACCTCAATCATTTCAGCCCAGAACTCGCGATTCATCGCGTTGATTTTTTCCGGGCGATTGATACGGATATGAGCCACTTTGCCGATCTGATCGACCAGCAATGTCTTGAATTCAGGCATACTCGACCTTCTTTTTATGTAAGCAAATTCACCAGACGGCCGGTTAATGCGAAGCATGCCCGACCTTTTCATCTGCACGACTATATCAAGCTAAAAGCAGAACACCATAACCAATCACTGAAGAATATGGGCCAAGGTACTGAAAAGGCGCAGAGCTTGTGTCTGAGATCGCTTTAATTCTCAACCTATTCCGGTACTATCGCCCAGCTTGAAAACCAAGCAGCGCGCTGCCAACTGCGCTAAAAACAAGGAAGGCAAAGAATAAGATTCAGGTCATTAAGCCTGCTTTTTCTCCATAACACATGACAGGAACTTCATCATGTCTGACGCCATGTTACCGGCACTGGGGCATAACTTTCTCGGCCAGGCTCCCAACTGGTACAAACGCACCATAGTCGCCTTTCTGCTAATCAATCCCGCACTGCTCTGGATGCTTGGCCCTTACGTGACCGGCTGGGTGCTGGTGCTGGAGTTCATTTTCACCTTGGCGATGGCGCTGAAGTGCTACCCGTTGCTTCCGGGCGGCCTCTTGGCCATCGAAGCCCTGTTGATTGGCATGACCTCCCCGGACGCGCTTTATAAGGAGGTACTGACCAACTTCCCGGTGATTCTGCTGCTGATGTTCATGGTGGCCGGCATCTACTTTATGAAAGATCTGTTGTTACTGACTTTCACCAAGCTGATTCTCGGTGTGCGGTCCAAGTCGTTATTAGCTTTGTTGTTCAGCTTGGTCGCGGCGGTACTTTCTGCGTTCTTGGATGCTCTGACAGTAACCGCCGTCATCATTAGCGTGGCGGTCGGCTTCTATGGGGTCTATCACAAAGTCGCCTCCGCTGGAGCGGGCACCGACACCCAGGATGGCGCCCCGGTAGAAGATCCTCTACACCGCGAGCACCTTGAAGAGTTCCGCGCGTTCCTGCGCAGCCTGCTGATGCACGGCGCCGTGGGTACGGCCTTGGGGGGTGTTTGCACCTTGGTCGGCGAGCCACAGAACCTACTGATTGCTGGCGTAGCAGGCTGGGACTTCATCGAGTTTTTCCTGCTGATGGCTCCGGTTAGCATGCCGGTACTGGTCGCGGGACTACTCACTTGTCTGGCCCTGGAGAAGACCGGCTGGTTTGGGTATGGCGCGCGCCTACCCCGCCCGGTGCGCAATGTGTTGGAGGAGTTTGCAGCCGCCGAACAGCTCAAACGCAAGGCGCCACAGAAAGCCGCATTAATGGTGCAAGGGCTGGCAGCTATATTACTGGTCGCCGGTCTGGCCCTGCATTTAGCGGAAGTCGGCTTCATCGGACTAATGGTGATCATTTTGATCACCTCCTTCAACGGGATCATCGATGAGCACCAAATTGGCAAATCCTTCCAAGAGGCCCTGCCCTTCACCTCTTTGTTAATAGTGTTTTTTGCGATTGTTGCGGTCATCCACGAGCAACACTTATTCAGCCCGATCATCCACGCCGTGTTGGCTTTACCCTCTGAGAGCCAGCCGAGTATGTTCTTCCTAGCCAACGGCATATTGTCGATGATCAGCGACAACGTTTTCGTCGCCACTGTCTACATATCAGAAGTGAAAGAAAGCCTGGATAGCGGCGCCATCAGCCGCGAACAGTTTGAGCGCTTGGCCATCGCCATCAATACCGGCACCAATCTGCCCAGCGTTGCTACGCCCAACGGCCAGGCTGCCTTCCTATTCTTGCTAACCTCGGCGGTCGCGCCTTTGGTGCGGCTCTCTTATGGGCGCATGGTTGTCATGGCTCTGCCCTACACCCTGGTGCTAGGCGGCGTCGGCCTACTGGCAGTCAGCCTGTGGATTTGAGGCAAGCATTTTAAGGCAATAAAAAAGGCCAGCGCTGTATGCGGCTGGCCTGTTACTAAGAACCACACAACTGCAACCTACTACTCAGCAGCCGGCGCGCCCTTCCACAGCGCAAAGCCGGCTGATTGTTCAATCGCAGTTAAGCGCTCTTCATGACCTTCCAGCTCTTGCGCGCTCGCACGCAAGACCGTGAGCCCTGCTCGCATGCCGGGGTCAAGCCGTCGAATACTGCTGGCAGAGTCACTGCCGTCGGCATTACTTTGGCCGTTAGCCGCTAGCGACAGCGCCGTCTGGCCGCCAGTCATCAGCAAATAAACATCAGCCAGAATCTCGGCATCAAGCAAGGCGCCGTGCAAGTCACGCTGGGAGTTGTCTACCCCATAACGCTTACAGAGTGCATCCAGGCTGTTGCGCTGCCCCGGATGCTTCTCCCTTGCCATCCGCAGGGTATCCAGCACGTCGCAGTGATCAGTTACTACGCCATGACCTTTTGCCATGCGGCCAAGCTCGGCGTCGATAAAACCAACGTCAAACGCTGAGTTATGAATAACCAAGCGGGCGCCGGTGATGAAATTCATAAAATCATCGGCCACATCGGCAAACAGCGGCTTGTCTGCGAGAAACTCGCTAGAAATACCGTGTACCGCCTGCGCGCCTTCATCAATATCGCGCTGCGGATTGATGTATACGTGATAGTGCCGTCCGGTCAGCCGGCGGTCGATAACTTCGACACAGCCAATTTCAATGATCCGATGGCCTTCTTTGTGTTCGATACCCGTGGTTTCGGTATCCAGCACCACTTCGCGCATGCGTTACCCCTTCCGCTCATTCAATACGTGCTGCACACCCAGGTTTGCTAGTTCGTCAGCGATTTCATTCTCACGATGCCCGGTATGGCCGCGCACCCACCGCCACTCGACTTGATGCTGGCTGACCAGCTCATCCAGCTGCTGCCAGAGATCGACATTTTTTACCGGTTGCTTGCTGGCGGTTTTCCAGCCGCGCTTCTTCCAGTTGGCCATCCACTCACAGATGCCTTTCATCACATACTGCGAGTCCGTGGTCAGAATCACCTCGGCTGGACGTTTAAGGGCTTCGAGGCCACGAATCGCAGCCAGCAACTCCATACGGTTATTAGTGGTGTTCAGCTCGCCGCCATAAAGGCTCTTTTCGTTCCCGCCAAGACGCAGCAGTGCACCCCAGCCACCAGGTCCTGGATTACCCTTGCAGGCGCCGTCGGTAAAAATCTCAATCGGTTGGGTCATTGCTATCTCGTTTATGCGTACGCCGACTGCTCGCAGCCAATGGTGGCAATGCGAGTGTCGGAAATGCCAAGCCACGTTGTCGTTGCGGCAACGCGCCATACATCTGCCGGCGCGCCAGCAGACAATAAAATCCGCCGCCGGGAAGCATCCGCCGCTGCCCCAACCGCTCAATAAAGGCGAGGCGCTGCAGCCAGGTCGGCGACATGAGCGGCGGACGATAGCACCCATCCAGCCGTTTCTCCACCGCAAAGCCCAGCAACTCTAACCAATCAACCAGCCGCCCTGGACGCACGAAGCCCGCCTGCCCGAGCCAGTTTTGCCCGAGGTAATGCGGCGCCCCCCAGGTACTCAACGGATTAAAACCAAAGATCAGCATATGGCCACCTGAACGCACCGTCTGACTTGCTTCGCGCAACAGTGTGCGCGGAGACAGGCTGAAGTCCAGGCCGTGATGCAGCACCACTGCATCCAGCGATTGCGGCGCGAACGGCCAACGCGCTTCTTCTACTGCTAGCGTACCCGCACGGCATTCCATATCCAGATGCCAGTGATTGCGTATGACCTGGTTGTCAGGGTCTAGGATCTCGGGCGCCAAACCGTACTGCACTAAATGCTGACCAAAGCACTGGGGCATCAGTTCGCGCTGCGCCGCGCGTTCAGATTCCAGCAGTAACTGTCCAGGCGCGGAATCCAGCCAACCACGGGCCTCGTGCAGCAGGCGCAACAAATCTGCCTGACTGATGGAGCGTGAAGGTTGCTGACGAGCCATGAATTCACCATAAAGGGGTTGGACTGTTAAGATGAATCTACAGATTAAGGAATAGGCTTGCCATGTCCACATTTATCGCGCTACCGGCATTTAACGACAACTACATCTGGCTGCTTTTGGCCGACGACGGTGAACGAGTCGCCGTCGTCGATCCCGGTGACGCCAAACCGGTGATCAATTGGCTTGGTAAACACCCGGAGTACCGCCTCAGCGACATTTTGATCACCCATCACCATCCAGATCATGTTGGTGGCGTTGCGGCGCTCAAAGCGGGCACCGGCTGCAAAGTGTGGGGGCCAGCGGCCGAGAATATTCCTGCTCGTGATCACGCACTCGAACACGGCGATACCGTTAAAATATTCGGCTTAAGTCTGCAGGTCATCGCTGTGCCGGGCCACACCCTTGGCCACATCGCCTTTTACTGCGAGAACAGTGGCGACCCTTGGTTGCTCAGTGGCGACACGCTGTTCGCTGGCGGTTGCGGCCGTCTGTTCGAAGGCACGCCAGCACAAATGCACGCATCGCTCAGTAGCTTGGCTGCTCTTCCGCCGCAAACCCGCATCTACTGTGCCCACGAGTACACCCAGGCCAACTTAAGGTTTGCCCACGCGGTTGAACCCGACAACAAAGACATCAAAGTACGCCTTGAGGTGGTTCAAGATCTGCGCGACGCGGGTCGGATGACGCTACCCAGCGACCTCGCTCTGGAGCTGCGCACCAACCCGTTTTTGCGCGCCGATTGCGCAGCCGTTATAGGTGCTGCAAGCGCTCATTCCGGCTCACCGCTAAGCCCCGGTGTAGAGACCTTCGCGGCGATACGGGCATGGAAGGATAGCTTTTAACACGAACGCGTCTTGACCCCGTTGAAGTGACTCCATAAAATCACCCCCATTTTGTGGGGTCTTCAATGCGTTATTCGGTAATCACCATCTTGCCCAGGGCATGGGTGCTAGGCGCTCTGGCCGGGGCACTAGCACTCACTGGCTGTCAGACCACGGAGCGGTCGGATTACCGCGAGCTGGGGCAAACACAGCAGCCACAATGGCAACAAACGCTGCCCGCGCAACAGCCAATTCGCCCTAGCAACTCAGTCCTCAGTGTAGAACCACAAACACCTGCCACTCTTTGGGGCCGAATCCGCGATGGGTTTATGCTAGACCCCGCACTGATCGACAATCCCCGCATCGATCAACAACGCCTCGCCTTTGCCAGCCAGACCCGCTATTTCGAATTAGCCACCCCTCGTGCGCAACGCTACATCTACTACGTCGTACAACAGCTCGAAGAGCGTGGTATGCCGCAGGAGTTGGCGCTGCTGCCCTTTATCGAGAGTGCTTACAATCCCCAAGCGCTATCCAGCGCCAAGGCAGCCGGCCTGTGGCAATTTATTCCCTCCACAGGGCGCAACTTTTCGCTGCGCCAGGACTGGTGGTATGACGGGCGCCGCGACGTGACCGCTTCCACCCAGGCGGCGCTCGACTATCTGAGCCTGCTGCACGATTACTTTGATGGCGACTGGTTGCTGGCCCTGGCAGCCTACAACTGTGGTGAAGGCTGTGTAGGTCGGGCGGTCAAACGCAACGAATCCCTAGGCCTGCCGACTGATTACTGGAATTTGCAGCTGCCGCGCGAAACTCAGAACTATGTACCCAAGTTGCTGGCTTTAGCGCAGATCATCGACAGTCCAACCTCCTACGGCACCCACCTGCCCGACCTGGCCAATGAGCCTTACTTCGCAGAGGTGACCGTCGATCAGCAGATCGACCTTTATAAAGTAGCCGAGCTAGCCGACATTCCGGCCGAAGAGCTGCTCAGCCTCAATCCAGCATTCAATCAGCGCGTTACCGCCCCACAGGGTGAGTATCAATTGCTGATCCCGATTGATCAGGCCGAGCAGTTTACCCAAGCATTGGCCGAGCTGCCGAATGACGAACGGGTCAACTACCAGCGCTATCAGGTGCGCCGCGGCGATACTCTCTCGCAGATTGCGCGCCGTTATCAGCTATCCGTTGGCGTGATCCGCGACACTAACGAGATTAACGGCAACCTGCTTCGCGTCGGCCAAACGCTGATGTTGCCGCAATTCGGTGGCGGGCCAATTGAGCTGCCTACCGCAGCTCAGACACTGGCGTCCAACTCAGCACTGAGTTACCGCATCAAGCCGGGGGACAGCCTGTGGAGCATCGCGCGCGCGCATGGCACTACGGTCAATCACATCAAGCGCTATAACGAGCTCAGCGATAACGCCCTCAGCGTGGGCTCTACGCTCATGCTGCCAGGCGGCAAAAGCAGCCAAGACAACCGCAGCGTGACCTACACGGTGCGCTCAGGCGACTCGCTATCCACTATTGCTGAACGTTTCAATGTGCAGATCGACAACATCCGCAACTGGAACAAACTTGAGCGCTATCTGCAGCCGGGGCAAGAGCTAACCCTGTTCGTGCCCTGATTGCGACGCAGGCCCTTCCGTCTCACCGACGGGAATGTTAGCGTTGGCAGCAATTGACGACACGCGGTCGGTTAGCCACTCCCTAGTGGGGTGAGCGCTGTCCGCCGCGCTGTCGCCCGCTGGCTTTTTCCGCGCAGGTATTCATGAAACTGCAGTTCCGCCCTACTCCCTTTCTTGTATTGCTGCTCTGCTGGCTGGTTACTCTGCCCGCCAATGCAGCCGTTCATACACAGCATGGCTACGCCCTTTACGGGTTGCCCAAGTATCCGGAAAATTTCAAACACCTGGATTACGTCAACCCGGACGCGCCCAAAGGCGGTACTTTGCGGGTCATGGGATCAGGCACCTTCGATACGCTCAACCCCTATACGCTTAAGGGGACTAGCCCAATCAATACCGGCGACTTCTCCCAATTTGGCATTAGCGAGCTAAACGAGCCGTTGATGGCGGGCAGTGGCATCTATGACCCGTCAGGTGATGAGCCTTATTCCTCTTACGGCTTAGTCGCCGAGACTTTGGAGTTTGCCGACAATCGCAGCTGGGTAGTGTTCAACCTACGACCGGAAGCGCGTTTCCATGACGGCACGCCGATGACCGCCAAGGACGTTGAATTTACCTATCGACTGTTGAAAGAGAAGGGCCACCCAAACTATCGCTCCATGCTGCAAGATATAGAGCGCATCGACATTCTGGGTGAGCGCCGTATTCGCTTCGTTTTCTCACGGCCCAACAACAGTCTATTGATCCTGCGCCTCGGTGAATTGCCGGTTCTGCCAGAGCATTACTGGAAAGACCGCGAGTTCACTGAAACCACCTTTCAACCCGGCCTGAACAGTGGCCCCTATCGCATAACCCGCGTCGATCCCGGCCGTAGTCTGGTTTATGAACGGGTGAAGGATTATTGGGGTGCCGACCTGCCGATCAACCGGGGAAAATACAATATTGATCGCATGCAGGTGGAGTTTTATCGCGACAACAGCGTCGCTTTTGAAGCGTTCAAGGCCGGCGAGTTCGACATGTACATCGACCACAAGGCGAGTAATTGGGCCAACGCCTACGACTTTCCGGCGGTCACCAATGGCGATGTGCTTAAACGCGCGATTTCCCACGAAATTCCCAGCTCCACACAGGCGCTGTTTTTCAATACCCGGCGACGGCCCTTTGATAGTCTCGAATTGCGCAAGGCACTGGGTATGCTATTCGACTTTGAATGGTCCAATCGGGTGCTCTTTTATGGCGCCTATCAGCGTTCTTTGAGCTACTACCCAAACAGCCCCTTCAGCGCCACCAACCTTCCCGCCGGACAGGAATTTCTTTACCTCTCGCCACACCGCGAGGAACTACCGCCGGAACTCTTCCTGCAACCCTTCAGTCTACCGGTCACCGATGGCCGCGGCATCCCGCGTGAAACGCTGCGCCAAGCGATTGATTTGTTTGATCAGGCTGGCTGGGAGTTGCGCAACGGCCGCCTGGAGAACAGTGACGGCAAGCCGCTGGTCTTTGAAATATTGCTGGCAAACTCGAGCTTGGAACGCATCCTGCAGCCCTACCGGGCCAACCTGGCGCGACTGGGCATAGACATGCACATTCGCACCGTGGATCGCGCCCAATACAAGGCGCGGCTGGATCAGTTTGATTACGACATGATGCTGGGCACGCTGCCGCAGGGGCTATCACCGGGGCTGGAGCAACTCAGCTACTTTCATTCTAGCCAGCGCAACGTCAAGGGTAGTCGTAACTACGCCGGTGTTAATAACCCGGTAGTCGATGACCTGATCGATAAATTAAGTGGCGCCACCAGTCGCAGTCAGCAGGTGGCTGCCACCCGCGCTTTAGACAGGGTACTGCTGTGGAATCACTATACAATCCCGAACTGGTATATAAACTACCACCGCATCGGCTATCGCAGCTGGCTGCAGACGCCAGATATACCGCCCTATTCGCTGGTTATTCGCAGCTGGTGGAAAGAGCCTGCGGCACACTAGAACAACAAGGTCTCTGAATGCATCTCTCGCTGAAATCCGTTTGTTTGGCTTTGTTTGCTTGCTATACCGCCGCGGCCGCTGCCAGCCAGCCAGAACCGCAGCATGCGTTAACACTTTACGATGAAGCGCCCAAATATTCGGCGGACTTTCAGCACTTTGATTACGTCAACCCAGACGCGCCCAAAGGCGGCACCCTGCGCCTGTCGGGTTTCGGCAGCTTTGACTCACTTAACCCGTACATCAGCCGCGGCACTTCTGCTGATAATTTGAATCTAATTTACGACACCCTGACTTTCCATTCCTTGGATGAGCCTTTCACCGAGTACGGGCTGATTGCCGAAAGCATGGAAAAAGCCGAAGACGGCACTTGGGTGCGTTTCCACCTGCGCCCTGAGGCACGCTTCCAAGACGGCGAACCCATTACGGCCGAAGATGTTGTCTTTACTTTCAACACCTTGATCGAGCACGGCGCTCCGTTCTACCGGGCTTACTACAGCAACGTGCAAGAAGTCGTTGCAGACAACCCACAAACAGTCACCTTCCGCTTTCATCACGGCAACAACCGCGAGCTGCCGCTGGTGCTAGGCCAGTTGCCGGTTCTGCCGAAACATTATTGGCAAGGACGCGACTTCACCAAGGGCTCGCTCGACATCCCCGTGGGCAGCGGCCCCTACCAGATCGATAACGTGCGTGCGGGCCGTAGCATCAGCTTCAAACGTAACCCCGATTACTGGGCTGCTGAGCTGCCCGTTCAGCGTGGCTTCAACAATTTTGACCGCGTAATAGTCGATTACTTTCGTGATGGCAGCGTAACCCTGGAAGCTTTCAAGGCCGGACAGTTCGATTTTAACCAGGAGATGGCCGCAAAAAATTGGGCCATCGGCTACAACAGTCCCGCCCTCAGCGACGGCCGCATCATTAAGGAAGAAATCCCCAACAACAACACCCAGGGCATGCAGGGTTTTGTCTTCAATCTACGCAAACCGCATTTTGCGGATGTGCGAGTACGTAAAGCCATCAGCCTGCTTTTCGATTTCGAATGGGCCAATTCCAAACTATTCCATGGCGCCTACACTCGCACTGCCAGCTACTTTGACAACTCCGAACTGGCAGCCCAGGGCGAGCCAAGTGCGGCCGAACTTGAACTACTTGAGCCGCTGCGCGAGCAACTGCCACCAACCGTGTTCGGCCCCGCCTATGTGCCGCCGAAGACCGACGGTAGCGGCAATCTGCGAGACCAGCGTCGCGAAGCCTATGCGCTGTTGCAGGACGCCGGCTGGAAGATTGTCGACGATCAACTGGTCAATGCCGAAGGCGAGCCGCTGAGCTTTGAGTTTCTGCTTGTGCAGCCCGAATTTGAACGCGTCATGCTGCCGTTCAAGCGCAACTTGGCATCACTTGGCATCAACCTGACCCTACGTCGTGTCGATGTATCCCAGTACATCAACCGGTTGCGCTCACGCGACTTTGACATGGTGGTTAGCGGGTTCGGACAATCCAACTCCCCTGGCAACGAACAGCGTGAATATTGGCACTCTTCCAGCGCCGACAACTCAGGCAGCCGCAATCTGATGGGATTAAAAGATCCCGCCATCGATGCACTGGTCGAAGGGCTGGTGCAGGCAGATACCCGCGAATCACTGGTTACCCATACTCGCGCGCTGGATCGCGCATTACGCGCACAGCACCTGATGGTTCCCAATTGGTACACCCGTTTTTATCGCGTCGCCTACTGGGACAAATTTGCCCATCCGAAAGTAGCGCCCGATTACGATTTAGGCCTCTTTACCTGGTGGGTAGACCCAGCCAAATCGGCGGCCGCCATCCCAGACAATGAAGTACCCGTCGTCACCACGCCCGTCAGCGAGGAAGATTAAGCATGCTGGCTTACATCGTCCGCCGCCTGCTGCTGATCATCCCCACGCTGTTTGGCATTCTGCTGATCAACTTTTTGATCATTCAGGCGGCACCGGGTGGCCCGGTTGAGCAGATGATTGCCAATTTGGAGGGCTTCGAAGGCAGCGCTACCAGCCGCGTATCCGGTGGTGGCGGCGAAGTTGCCAGCGGCAGCAATTACCGCGGCGCGCAGGGTCTGGACCCGGACATCATTAAAGAAATCGAAAAGATGTACGGTTTCGACAAACCGGCACATGAACGCTTCTGGTTGATGATCAAGGGCTATGCAACCTTCGATTTCGGCGACAGCTTCTTCCGCGATGCCAAGGTGACCGACCTCATACTTGAGAAGATGCCCGTTTCCATCTCCCTTGGCTTGTGGACCACCTTGCTCACCTACCTGATCTCCATTCCGCTGGGCATACGCAAGGCCATTAAACATGGCTCGGCCTTCGATATCTGGACCAGCTCACTCATCATTGTCGGTTATGCCATTCCCGGTTTCCTACTGGCGATCCTCTTGATCGTGGTATTCGCTGGCGGCAGCTATCTCGATTGGTTCCCGCTACGCGGCTTGACCTCCAACAACTTCGAGCAGATGAGCACCTGGGGGCAGATCGGCGACTATTTCTGGCATTTGGTGCTACCCATCTTTGCGATGGTGGTCGGCAGCTTCGCCACCCTGACCATGCTGACCAAGAACTGCTTCCTTGATGAGATTGGCAAACAGTACGTCACCACTGCCCGCGCCAAAGGCCTTTCGGAGAGCCGGGTGCTGTATGGCCACGTTTTCCGCAATGCCATGCTGCTGATCATCGCCGGTTTTCCGTCCGCACTAATCAATATTTTCTTCACCGGCTCGTTGCTAATCGAGGTGATCTTCTCGCTGGACGGTTTGGGCTTGCTGGGTTTTGAAGCGGCGATTAATCGAGATTACCCAGTAATGTTCGGCACCCTGTTCATTTTCACGCTACTGGGCTTGGTGGTGAAGCTGATTGGCGACATCACCTACACCTTGGTCGACCCGCGTATCGACTTTGATAGCAGGGAGGGTTGAGCATGAGTCTGATAACCCTTTCCCCGCTCAATCAACGCCGTTTTGCCCGTTTTCGCGCCAACAAGCGCGGCTGGTGGTCGCTACACATTTTCATGTTGCTGTTTGTGCTCAGCCTGTGCGCGGAGCTAATCGCCAACGATAAACCACTCGCAGTCAGCTTTCAGGGCGAGCTGTTTTTTCCGGTATTTGAGCGCTATCCAGAAACTGCCTTTGGTGGCGAGTTTCCCATCGAGGCGGATTACCGCAGCCCCTATATTCAGCAGTTAATAGAAGAAGACGGCGATGGCTGGATGCTCTGGCCACCGATCCCCTATTACTACGGCACCATCAATTACGATCTGGACGTACCCGCGCCAGCCCCGCCCTCGGCGGACAACTGGTTGGGTACCGACGATCAAGCTCGCGATGTGATGGCGAGGGTGATCTACGGTTTCCGCATATCCGTGTTATTCGCCCTTACGCTGACCATTTTCAGTTCCATCATCGGCGTCATCGCCGGAGCCCTTCAGGGCTTTTACGGTGGTCGCATCGACCTGATCGGGCAACGCTTTATTGAGGTTTGGTCTGGTCTGCCGGTACTTTACTTGCTGATCATCCTGGCCAGCTTCGTGCAGCCCAACTTCTGGTGGCTGCTGGGCATCATGTTGCTGTTCTCGTGGATGTCGTTGGTTGATGTAGTGCGTGCCGAGTTTCTGCGCGGGCGTAATCTGGAATACGTGCGAGCCGCGCGTGCGCTGGGGGCAAGCAATGGCGTAATCATGTTCCGGCATATTCTGCCCAACGCCATGGTTGCCACCCTGACCTTCTTCCCCTTCATTCTAACCGGTGGCGTTATCACTCTGACCTCGTTGGACTTCCTTGGCTTCGGTCTGCCGCCGGGCTCGCCATCGTTGGGCGAGCTCATCGCTCAAGGTAAAGACAATTTGCAGGCGCCCTGGTTAGGTATCACCGCTTTCGTTGTGTTGTCTCTCATGCTGAGCTTGCTGGTATTTATCGGCGAGGCTCTGCGCGACGCCTTCGACCCGAGGAAATGAGATGACAGACACTCCATTGATCAGCATCCGTAACCTCAGTGTGGCCTTCAACCAGGGCGCCAATCAGCTTACTGCGGTGCACGACGTCAGCTTTGATATTTACCCCGGCCAGACATTGGCGCTGGTCGGCGAAAGCGGCTCCGGAAAATCAGTCACAGCACACTCGGTTCTACGCCTGCTGCCCTACCCTGTGGCGCATCACCCCTCTGGCGAGATTTATTACGGAGGCAAAGATCTACTCAAAGCCGACGAAAAGAGTCTGCGCAAGGTGCGCGGCAATCGCATTTCGATGATTTTTCAGGAGCCCATGAGCTCGCTGAACCCACTACACACAGTGGAGCGGCAGATCAACGAAGTGCTGGCAGTGCACAAGGGCCTGAATAAAAAAGACGCGCGCGCGCGGACCCTGGAACTGCTGAGCCTGGTTGGCATCCCTGAGCCAGAGAAGCGGCTGGGCTCATACCCCCACGAGCTATCTGGTGGACAACGTCAGCGGGTGATGATTGCCATGGCATTGGCCAACGAGCCAGAACTGTTGATCGCGGATGAACCCACCACCGCCCTCGACGTTACTGTGCAGCTGAAAATCCTTGATTTACTAAAAGAATTGCAGCAAAAACTCGGCATGGCGTTGCTATTGATCAGCCATGATCTCAACCTGGTACGTAAGATCGCGCACCGGGTATGTGTCATGTATCAGGGTCGCGTCGTCGAAGAGAATGATTGCGCCACACTGTTCAAAGATCCGAGCCACGAGTATACCCAGCAATTGCTGGCGGCTGACCCGAGTGGTGAGCCGGTACCGATTGAGCCAGGTGCCAAGGAAATTCTGCGCGCAGAGCAAGTTAGAGTTTGGTTCCCAATCAAGAAAGGTGTGCTCAAGCGCACGGTTGACCACGTCAAAGCTGTGACCGACATCAGCTTCAGTTTGGCCCAAGGCCAAACGCTAGGGATCGTGGGTGAAAGCGGCTCAGGCAAGACGACTTTGGGCATGGCGTTACTCCGCCTGCTGGACAGTACAGGCGTGATTGAATGCAATGGCCACCGGCTGGATAATCTCAGCCAGAACGAAGTGCGGCCGCTAAGGCGCGAGTTTCAGGTGGTCTTTCAAGACCCCTTCGGAAGCCTCAGCCCGCGCATGTCGATTGGTCAGATTGTGAGCGAAGGACTAGAGATTCATCGCATCGGCACAGCCGCCGAACGCGAGCAGATGGTCATTCAAGCGCTGCAAGAGGTCGGACTTAACCCCGACACCCGGCATCGCTATCCGCACGAGTTTTCCGGTGGCCAGCGCCAACGGGTGTCCATCGCGCGGGCACTGGTACTTAAGCCCAAGCTGATTCTGCTCGATGAGCCGACGTCGGCACTGGATCGTACCGTGCAAGGACAGGTAGTAGAGCTATTACGTAACCTGCAGCAGAAGTACAACTTGAGTTATTTGTTTATCAGCCACGATCTGGCGGTAGTAAAGGTCCTCAGCCATCAGCTGATGGTCATTCGCCACGGGCAGGTAGTTGAACAGGGACCGGCCGGCGAAATTTTTGCTTCACCGCAACACGACTATACTCGTCAGTTGCTGGATGCGGCTTTTGCCATACCCAACTCCCTTAATAAGGCCACGACGGCCCCGTAACAAAACAGGAAAGCACTATGGGATTTCTCAGCGGAAAGCGCGTACTCATCGTTGGCGTTGCCAGCAAACTCTCCATCGCCTCCGGCATTGCTGCGGCCATGCACCGCGAAGGCGCCGAACTGGCGTTCACCTATCAAAATGAAAAGCTGAAAGCGCGGGTCGAAGGCTTCGCAGCAGCTTGGGGCTCTGGCCCTGAATTGTGTTTTCCTTGCGATGTTGCAGACGATGCCGAGATTGAACAGGTATTCGCTGAACTAGGCAAAAAGTGGGATGGCCTGGACTGCATAGTACACTCGGTTGGCTTTGCACCCGGCGATCAGCTGGACGGTAACTTCGCTGAAGTCACCACCCGTGAAGGCTTTCGCATTGCCCACGATATCAGCGCTTACAGCTTTGTTGCGCTAGCCAAGGCCGGTCGCGAGATGATGAAGGGCCGCAACGGCAGCCTGCTGACCCTCTCGTACCTAGGCGCCGAGCGCACCATGCCCAATTACAACGTCATGGGTATGGCCAAGGCCAGCTTGGAAGCCGGCGTACGTTACCTGGCCACCAGTCTGGGCCCGGAAGGCACTCGCGTGAATGCCATCTCCGCCGGCCCAATCCGCACCCTGGCAGCCTCCGGCATCAAGAGCTTCCGTAAGATGCTGTCGCACAACGCTGCGCAAACCCCGCTGCGTCGTAACGTCACCATCGACGAAGTCGGCAACGTTGGCGCCTTCCTCTGCTCCGATCTGGCCTCAGGTATGTCCGGTGAAATCACCTACGTTGATGGCGGTTTCAACATTACTGCCATGGGTAATCTGGAAGAGTAAATCAGCGGCATAAAAAAACCGGGCAAATGCCCGGTTTTTTTATGCCCGCTAACCGCCAGATCAGTCTTCTGAGATAGCGCCAATCTTGTGGATCGCCAGGTCTGCGCCCTGAAACTCGTCTTCTTCGCTCAAACGAATGCCGACGATAGCCTTAATCACGCCGTACACCAGCAGACCGCCAACCAACGCCACTACCACCCCAGCCAAGCTGCCCAGCAGCTGAGACACAAAACTGACGCCGCCAAGACCACCGAATGCCTGTGTACCGAAAATACCCGCAGCCAAACCGCCCCAAACACCACAGAGACCATGCAGCGGCCAGACACCGAGCACATCATCAATTTTCAGGCGATTCTGGGTCAGGATGAAAGCCCAGACAAACAGCCCGCCAGCCACCACGCCGATAGCCAATGCACCCAATGGATGAACAATATCCGAGCCTGCGCAGATAGCCACCAGGCCTGCTAATGGCCCGTTGTGAATAAACCCAGGATCTGCACGCCCAACCAGTAAAGCCGCCAGCGTACCGCCGACCATGGCCATCAATGAGTTCACTGCGACCAGCCCGCTGATACCCTCTAACGTCTGCGCCGACATCACGTTGAAGCCGAACCAGCCAATAGTTAAAATCCAGGCACCCAGCGCCAGGAAAGGAATATTGGAAGGTGGCATGGCAACCACGTGTCCATCACGATATCGACCGCGCCGCGCGCCGAGCAGCAACACTGCTGCCAACGCCAGCCAGCCGCCTACTGCATGCACAACAATAGAACCCGCAAAATCATGAAAGGGAGCGCCAAACTGGGCCTCAAGCCAAGCCTGAAAACCGTAATTACCGTTCCACACAATGCCTTCAAAGAAAGGGTAAACCAGACCAACGATCAATAACGAAGCACACAGCTGCGGGGCAAACTTGGCCCGTTCGGCAATACCGCCGGAAATGATGGCTGGTATCGCTGCCGCAAAGGTCATCAGGAAGAAAAACTTGACCAACGCATAGCCGTTATTTTCCGACAGGGTAGCCGCATCGGCAAAAAAGTTGGCTCCATAGGCAATCCAGTATCCGATGAAAAAATACGCCAGACAGGACACAGCAAAATCGCTGATGATCTTCGACAGCGCGTTGACCTGATTTTTCTGACGGACCGTACCCACCTCCAGAAAAGCGAAGCCCGCATGCATAGCCAGCACCATAATGGCGCCCATCAAAATAAACAGGGTGTTAGCGCCGTGAACCAGGGTTTCCACAGCGCTGTTCAGGTTTTCCATTGAGACAGCCTCTCTAAGAACTCACAAAACGCACCGATATTGTGCAATCAATATTCACAGGCTTCATTCTGGTGCCTTAAGCCCATAGAAATAAAACTGTCTTGATTGGTAAACAAAACGGCCGTAGTTAATTTTATTTTTTATTATCAAAAAGTTATTTGTGAAAAAGCGAATAAAAGACACTCGCAGAGCACCCCAATAGGGCGCAGCCGGTGCCAATCCTCCCCCAATTAGTGCAAATGACGTACCAAATGGCCAAATTAATGCACTGATATTGCACGTATCGGTTTTTTAGGCGGCCAAATACCATAAGACGCTCTACCGCAGGCAGCCTGTACACGCCTTGGCTATAATCTTGCATACTGCTACCGGCCTAATTTCGACCTGGAGAATAAAGTGTTTAATGGTCAGCCTCTGCCGTATTTCCAGCCTCTTATCGATACAGCGACAGGCCGCATCGCCGGATACGAAGCGCTCGCGCGCCTGCGTGACGACGATGGCAATGTTACTAGTGCCGGCCCGCTGTTCACCGATCCTGAGGTAAATCCCGCTGATCTTAGAGAACTGGATCGCTGCATTCGCCGTATGGCGCTAGAGCGCTTTCGTGACAACCCCGAAGGTTTCCTTAGCTTGAACATTTCTCCATCATGGGTCAGCCAATTAGTACCCGGCCAGCCTTTACCCAGCTTGCAGTTGCTGGAGGAGATCGGGCTACCCCCTGATCAAGTGGTATTCGAGATCACCGAGCTGCAAGGCAGCATTGACCAGTTGCGCGACGTGGTACAGCGTTACCGTCAGGCAGGCATCCGCATCGCCATTGATGACTTTGGCGCCGGCTATTCCATGCTGGACCGCGTACTGGCTTTAGAACCCGATATTCTCAAGCTGGATATTCAACTGTTTCGCAAAGCCGCAAGCGGCAATGGCAACAGCGGTGACTTCGTCAGGGCTCTGGCTTTAATGGCAGAGAAGAGCGGGTGTTGGATCATTGCTGAAGGTGTCGAGACCGAACAAGAGCTGCATTTTGCGCTGGAGTGCGGTGCGCGCTATGTGCAGGGGTATCTTTTTGGTCGACCAGAAGAAAGTTTTCTGCCCGCCGATTCGGTGCAACAGCGATTTTCTGAGATGCGCGACCGTTACGTTCTCGACAAACTGGCCGAACGCGCAAAGCTCAGTGAGCTGCGGAGGTCTCTTGCGGTGTTGTTCGCGGACCTTCGCGTCTGGCTGAGCAAAGGTGCCCTGCCTGCCCATCTGCCCTCGCCTAGCGCTTACCCTTGGCTGGTGCGTTGTTTCCTGTGCGACGCACACGGCACTCAGATCTCACCCAATTACGAGTGGAAAAACGACGCTTGGCAGACCGACCCACGTTACCTCGACCACAACTGGTCTTGGCGCCCCTACTTTTATCAGATTCTGGCTGAAGCAGGCGAAGATAGCCGCGTGATCCTGTCTAACCGTTACCGGGATGCCACCACCAACCAATATTGCCTAACCTCAGGACTGTTCATAGATGACAGCCGCCATCTGTTGCTGGTCGATATCGACACCTCGTTTATTTAGCCACAACGTTTTTTAGCGGGCGGCTAAAAAACCAGATAACACGGATAATTCAGTCGTGTTCGGCTAAGCCCGCAGGGGCAGCAACACGGAGACTTTTAAGCCACCCATGGCCGATTCAGCCAGCACGAGTTGGCCCTCGTATGCGGCGACCAGATCGGCCACAATTCCCAGCCCTAACCCATGGCCTTGCATCTGCTGGTCCAGCCGCTTACCACGGGCTAAAACCTCTTCGCGCTCATTTTCAGGAATCCCGGGGCCATCATCCTCGATACAGAGCTGCAGTCCAGCGGCGTCCGATCTCCAAGCTAGATTGACCTTGCTTGTAGCCCACTTGCAGCCGTTGTCGATCAAATTACCCAGCAACTCCGTCATGTCCTCACGGTCATAGGGCCAGTCGCCTGCGCTTGCACTTTGTAAGTTGATCTCTAAATGTGGGAACAACGATTGCAGCGTACTGACCAGCGCAGGCAAGTCAGTCTCAGTCGAGAAACGTTCGCCGCGCGACTGTTCCGGCGCCAAACGTGCACGCTGCAGCGTACGTTCGAGCTGCCGATGAATAGCTGCTAGCTGTTCTGCCATCGGCTGTGTTTGCTCTACGGATAGGACCGCAGACAGGTTTTCCAGGTTGCTTTCAAGTACTGCTAACGGGGTCTTTAGGGCGTGCCCGAGGTCACCAGCGGCACTGCGACCGCGCTGCAGCACCTGCTCAACCTGTTGACCCAAACGGTTAATCTCTACAACCAAGGGTTGTAATTCCAGCGGCACCGCCTCGTTCAGCTCCAGACGCTTACCGGCCCGCCACTCGGCCAATTCACGCTGCGCCTGCCGCAAGGGGCGCAATGAACGGTGCAATAACCATTGCTGCAGCAACAGGGCAAACACAATGACAGCAGCACCAAGCCCCCATAACCACCAACGCGCGCGCTGAAACTCGCTGAGTAACGGCTGGTAATCCAACGCAACAGTAATTTCTATCTGCTCGCCTCGCTTGCTGTACTCGCTCGACCACACCAGCAGCTGTTGACCCTTAGGACCGGGAGCCAGGTCGGCATGCAGGCCGTCGCCACCGATTGGCAACCGTTGATCCCAGAGCGAGCGCGAACGCCAACGTTCCCGGCCCTGCACCACAAAATAGCGGCCAGAATATGCCCGCCGATAATCGGGATCGACCTTATCCATATCCAGATAAAGACCATTGGTACCGGGCGTCATGGCTGCCAACAGACCGTCGGTTTGGCTCTGCAGCAAGGTAGTCAGATAAGCCCGCTGCGCACGGTCATACAACCAGACGCTGCCTTGGCCGATCAGCACAATGCTGAACAACATGATCAATAGCAGACCGCTGCCTAGCCGACGACCAATCGAATTCACGCGCCAGGCCCAACGAATACATAACCTTGGCCACGCCGGGTTTCAATAGAGCTACGGCCCAGTTTGCTGCGTAGATGGTTGATCTGCACCTCAATCACGTTGGAATCACGCTCATCGTCGTAATCATACAAGTGCTCCGAAAGCCGAGCTTTAGACAACACCTGCCCCGGGTTGAGCATCATATAGCGCAGCAATTTGAATTCAGTGGCAGAGAGCTCCACCACCGGTAACGAAGCCCCGCTCACCTGTTGCGTGCCCTCATTCAATGCCAGGCCACCGGCATGCAACAACGCGCTGGGCTCGCGCCCGTGAGCACGACGCAGCAGCGCCTGAAGCCTCAGCAACAATTCTTCGTTATGGAAAGGTTTAGTAAGGTAGTCGTCAGCGCCTGCTTGCAAGCCTTCGACCCGCTCGGTCCAGGCACTACGCGCAGTAAGGACCAGAACAGGTAAACTCAATCCATGTTGACGCCACTGCCGCAGCACCTCCAGCCCACCCATGCCAGGCAGGCCAAGATCGAGAATCGCCAGGTCATAAGGCTCTTGTTCACCCAATATGGCCGCGTCTCGCCCATCAGCGCGCCAATCTACTGCGTAACCAGCGCGCTTTAAGGTCAATCCAAGGGAATCCGCCAGTGCTACGTTATCTTCGACCAGCAGTATCCGCATCAATCATCCTCTTCTATCTCGAGTAGCTCGCCGCTAAGGGCGTCATACTCAAGCTCCATCACCACGCGATGGCGAGTGATGATGTCAATTTCATAAACATAACGACCGTCCTCAGCTTCCAGCTCAGCACCCAGGAAGCGGCCGGGATAGCGTATTAGCGCATCATCAATAAACTGCTGGAGCGGCGCAATACGCCCCATTTCAACCAGTTCCAACACCTCGTCCTGGCCGATATCATCGGCAAGTGACCAAGGGCTGCACAGCGAAAAGCCCAGCACAAGAAGGCTGGGCCGTAGCAGCGCAGTATCAATCATCCTGCTTATGTTCAAGTACTTCACCATTGCTGGCGTCCAGATCAACATCCCACTCCTGGCCTTGGGCGTCTTTGATTTCGACCTGATAAACATAGCGACCGTAGTGCTTGTCCAGATCAGTATCGGTGATAGTGCCAGGCTGCACGCTTAAGGCTTTTTCGTTCAGTTCATCAAACTTCTTGATGGTACCCTGTTCGATCAAAGAATTGGCTTCGTCCAAGCGTACATCATCATCTGCCATTAGCGCCCCGCTGCCCAAGCCGAAAAACATCGCACTGGTCAGTAAAATGGCTTTATTCACTTTATTCATCTGTATTACCTCTATCGTTTTAGCGTGTAGATGAAGAGTATAGTTAGTAGCTGAAGCCAACCTTAAAATCATCGCCGCATCCATCCGTACCGCAAAGGAACCGCTCAGACATGCCTGCAATTCATGTTTCCGCTCCCGCATTAACGCTGCGCGCGGGCCATCGAGCCATTGAGCACATACGAAAAAATGGCCTACAGCCAGCAGACGTGCATATGATTCCCGGGGCCGCCGGCGGGCCCAAAGCGCTAGGCATCCAGGGTCTGGATCTGGCCCTGTTTGGTGAGTGGCTGCCACGCGCGCCACAAATGCGCAGCCTAATCGGCGCTTCCATCGGCAGTTGGCGCTTTGCCAGCGCATGCATGCCCGACCCGGTAGCGGCGCTGCGCCAACTGGGCGAGCTGTATACCAACATGCGCTTTCCCAAAGGCGTGAGTATCCAACGCATCAGTGCGGCATGCGGTGAGATGTTGGATGAGCTACTCGGTGGCGAGTTCGACAGTATTCTCAGTAACCCGAATTACCATCTTAATATCGTGGTAGTAAAAAGCCTTGGGCTGCTGCAGCACGACTCGCGCACCCGACTCGGGCTTGGCTTGAGCGGCGTGATTGGCGCCAACTTGTTGGGCCGCCGCCACCTTGGTCGATTCTTTGAGCGCGTGATTTTGCACGACCCGCGCCAGCGTCCGCCACTGGATGACTTACAGGACTTCAAAAGCAGTCACGTTAACCTCACGCCAGATAACCTGCGCGCCGCCCTGCTTGCCTCAGGCTCCATTCCCATGGTGATGGAAGCAGTACGTGAGATCCCCGGCACCGCGGCGGGTGTATACCGCGACGGAGGCCTGCTCGATTACCACCTGGACCTGCCCTACCAAGCCCCCGGAGTTGTGCTCTACCCGCACTTTCTAGACCGCGTTGTGCCAGGTTGGTTTGATAAAACTCTACCCTGGCGCAAGGCCAACCCGCAGCAGCTGCGCGACGTGCTGCTGCTTGCGCCCTCACGCGAATATCTCGACAGCCTGCCCTATCGCAAGCTGCCTGATCGCAAGGATTTCAATCGCTTTGTGTACGATAACGATGGCCGGGAAAAATACTGGCGCACGGCGATGAGCGAGAGCCAACGGCTAGGCGATGCGTTCCTGCAACTAGTCGAATCAGAAGATCTGATCAGCCACGTGCAGCCACTATGATCGAGACCCCAGCCTATTCTCGCTGCCCATTGTGTCAGGCGACGGCCGCGTGGTTCTACAGCGATGAAAAACGTCCCTACTATCAATGCAACGACTGCCTGATGGTTCACGTGCCAGCGCAATGGCATATGAGCCCAGCAGCCGAGCGCGCTGAATACGATCGTCACGAGAACCACCCGGACGATGCTGGCTATCGCCGTTTTCTTTCTCGGCTCGCCGAGCCCTTGCTGGAGCGGCTGCCCGCCGCCAGCCAAGGTTTGGATTTTGGTTGTGGCCCCGGCCCGGCGCTAGCCTGTATGCTGCGCGAACACGGCCACGACGTGGCTCTGCACGACCTCTACTACCACCCCAATCCGCAAGCGCTCAGTCAACGCTGGGGCTTCATTACCGCAACTGAGGTAGTCGAGCACTTGGCGCAGCCGCTGCTGGTATTGGATCAGCTATGGTCATGTTTGCTGCCGGGTGGCTGGCTGGGATTAATGACTAAACGCGTCAGGGATCAAGAGTCTTTCAAAAACTGGCATTACAAAAGCGACCCTACGCATATCTGCTATTTCAGCGAACAGAGCTTTATATGGTTGGCACAGCGCTGGGACGCCGAGCTGGAGGTTATCGGTGCCGATGTGGTGTTGCTGCGTAAGGCGCAGGACTAACCTGCTAGAAAGGAAAGTATGGTCTTGCAGAGGTGAAGCAAACATCAGGGTGCGAATAGAGCTCACCCTGATGCTGTTAAAAACTAACTTACCACTTGGCACCACGCAGCTGATCGACACTCCACGCGCCGCCACCGGCAAAAAACAGATACAGAAACACGAAAGAAAACAGCGCTGCCAGCTCTCCACCGTTAGCCAATGGCCAAAGCGCCTGCGGCGCGTGGGCCAGGAAGTAGGCGAAAGCCATCAGGCCTGAAAGTAAAAAAGCCACCGGCCGTGTGAACAGACCAATCAGCACCAAAAAACCACCGACCAACTCCAGTGAGCCCGCCACACCGGACATGGAGAACAAATCAAACTCACCACGCTGCGCAACTGGAAACCCAAAGATCTTTTGCATGCCGTGCTGCATAAACAAAAAAGCAGTCACAATACGCAGCACGCTCAAAATGCGCGGCTGCCAAGTGGTTAAAATGGCGTTCATAGGGGCTCTCCCGTTATTCTCGTTATGCAGCCTATCCGAGGCCGCTCAGCGCATATCATACGACCTCAGCATAAACTAAACGAGCCGCGACAAGCAGTTGACCACGCCCTCACCTCGCCTACACGCGCTTTATGCTACGTAGCCTAGGCACCGTGCCTAGCAGACCAAATAAGATCGCTCGCTTACTTATCGGCCATCCACTTGGCAACATCGTTACCCAAGGTATTGGTGCAGCGATACAGTACCGAGCAGGAGCCCTTGAAGCCTCCAGCGAAGCCGCCCGAAGAATTTCGCGTTTGACGGTAGGTATCTACCAACTGGCCATCTTCGTACAGCTCGGCAATGATCGAAACCGACTTTCGATGCCCGGTAAAGGCGTTACCCGCGCTAAAGGCATTGGCTACCTGCAACTTGAGCTGTTTACCCGTGCCTGCTGCTGGTTCACCGTTCAAAGCCGACACCTGCCAGCCATTATCTCTAAGATACTTTTCTGTTGAAGATGAAAAACTGGATCCCAGTTGACCGCACTCAGAGAGGATGTTGCCCGGAATAATATCCTGATCTTGATAGTTGACTGTGCTGCTGACGGCTACGCTGCGGTCAGCAGCCATCGCGCCAACACACGACAAGAACCCGATTAACCCCATACAAAAGACTGTGCGCTTCATATCAATTACCCCTTTTTATAGTTGTGCCACTCAGCGGAGTGGCCATTTCCTTATCGCAAGACTCTCCCGCTCAAGCATCTTACCGGCAGAACGCGAGGCTGTGCGCCAACGGTCCCAATTTTTGCCAAGAAGTGGATCAACGCCATTGCCAAAAGCGTCGTTTACCAGACCTTTTGATATTCCGAAGTGAGGGACGTTGAGCTTTAGAAAAAGACGTCGGCAGATACGCGCAGCATGCGAGCCATTCCACCTCCACAACGTCGATAACTTGATTCACCGCTACCAAACCCAGAGGAGAATAAGCAGCCACCTGCCGATTAGCTACCGCAAGAATGCGCTCGCACAACCACTGTTCATCAAACCCGGCCCACTCACCCGCGACACTGCGCAGGTTGTCACACAACGCCGGAAAGACCTCCAGCCAGAGTATGTCTAACACCAGCTCGGGTGTCAGCTCTGAGGCCAGTACTTGTCGGGCAATAAAGGTATGAGTGCTAGCCGAGACTTCGGTATCCAGAAACAGCTCAGAGAAGGCCGACCAGAGCGGGATACGTTTCTCGATATCCATATCAGCCACGTCCAGGGTCAATACAGGTTGCTGTGCTCGCAGTCACAGCAAAAAACCCGAGTTACGTATGTTCTCGCTGAATAAGCCACCCGCAAACCAAAGGCTGCTAAAGAACCACATCACTACTGCAAATAACCTTATGCCTTCGGCGTTCCAGCGAGGTGCGAGAAAACTAATAAAAAACCAGGATCGCCAGCCTTCAAGCCACTGGGCTCCGCCCCAACTAATTACCCATTTCCAGAACAAGGAGCTGATGAGGTAGAGCAGAGTCCATTCTAAAAGCGTCATGATTTCTTAATGTGCGGTGTTCAGGATGCCGGTTTTTTGCGGCAAAAAAACCATCAGGCTTCGTGCAGGAACGAGGGAATTGGGAAACGCGGAAAAACTAGCGGAGCGACTTGGGCACATAGCGCCAAGCTCAGTTACTACTGAGCACCCGGCGTGCGCCCTTAAACGTTCGTTGCCAAAAACTGGAACCCAACTCGTCCACCCTCACTACTCCACCTGTGCTGGGAGCGTGCAGGAAACGGCCTTCACCAATATAGATTCCAGCGTGATTAACCCGGCCGCCGTTCATAGCAAAAAGCAGTAAATCGCCCGGTACCAGTGCGCTTTCACTTGGATTGGCAGTGCGCATGGAAGTAAGGCCAGCGGTGGTACGCGGCAGGCTGACGCCAGCGGCTTCGCGGTAAACGTATTGAATCAGACCGCTGCAGTCAAAACCGGTATCGGGAGAACTGCCGCCGTACAGATAGGGAGTGCCAATCAGACTGAAAGCCTGAAACACCACATCGTTGCCGAGCACATCGGCGGAATTGGAGCGAGCGATGTGCGGCAGTGGCGTGCGAACGTTAGGCTTCTGGATGGCTGCAGTTTCTACCGGCGCCCTCGGCGCACTGCTGCAACCTGCCAGCAGAGCAACAAAGATCAGCATCAGTAGAGCGCCTAACCGCATCCGCATACCTTTATATCGGTGACTTTGGTTTAAAAATGTACGTCTCAGCGCACGATGTCAAGATTCTACTTTAACTTGTTGCGCCAAGTCTCAGTGATTTACGGTAAAAGCCAACATTGCCGACAACTGGCACAATGGGCGACCACTCTCTTGCATCCATTGATTGAGCGCCGCCTGAGCCGCATTCTGATCGCGCTGACTGGTCGGCGCCTTATCAATAATGCCCTGAGCCTTAAGCGCGGCCACCACGTCTTCTGTGGCTACCCAGGTATCCTTACCGACCATACGCAAAAAGCGCGGTACCGATTGGCCGCCAAGCTGAGCACCGCGTTTAGCTAACATGCGCCATAAACCGACGATATTATCCGCGGGCCAATCGGCAATGAGCTGTCCCATGCTGCCGTGCTCTGCCCGCATGTCCAGCACCAGCTGCGCATTGCGAGGCACACTACGCAGCTTACCGAGGTGGCGAATAATCCGTCTGTCGGTCATCAACCGCTCAAGGTGCTCGGCACTCATCAGCACGACTTTTTCTGGATCAAAGCCGAAAAATACCTCTTCAAACGCGGGCCATTTGGCATCTACAAGGCTGTGTTTCAAGCCTGCACGAAATACTCGCAATGCCATGGTCGAGAGGTAGCGATCATCACTGATCTCGCGCAGAGCCGCGGGTGATCTTGGCGTAGGTAGGTGGGCCTCAAGCTCAGCCTTCGAACCAAAACGATTCAGGCAATAACTCTCCAACCAGCGATAATCCTGCACGGTCAAACTCCCCAGCAAACGCGAATCAGAGATTCATCACATTAAGAAAGCGCGGCGCGACAGTCTCGTCGATGCTCAGGCTGGCGAAATCAAATAGCTTGGTATCAGCCAATTGCGATGGCTGAACATGCTGCAGCGAACGAAACACGCTGTCGAGGCGACCGGGTGTCGCACGCTCCCAACCCTGCAGCATCTCTTTAACTACCTGGCGCTGCAGATTCTCCTGCGAACCACATAAATTACACGGGATGATCGGAAAGCCCTGCAGTTCAGAATAGGCGGTAATGTCCTTCTCATTGCAGTAAGCAAGCGGCCGGATCACCACGTTGCGGCCATCGTCTGAGCGCAGCTTGGGCGGCATCGCCTTGAGGTTGCCGCCGTAGAACATATTTAGAAAGAAGGTCTCAATAATATCGTCTCGGTGGTGACCGAGCGCCATCTTGGTTGCGCCGATTTCATCCGCAAAGGTATAGAGGTTGCCACGGCGCAGGCGCGAGCACAGTGAGCAGGTGGTCTTACCCTCTGGCACTTTCTCTTTAACAATGGAATACGTATCGCGTTCAAGGATGTGGTACGGCACACCCAGTTTACTTAGGTAAGCCGGCAGCACTTCTTCTGGGAAGCCCGGCTGCTTCTGGTCCATGTTAACGGCAACCAGTTCAAACTGGATGGGCGCCACTTTTTGCAGGTGAAGCAACACATCGAGCAAGGTGTAACTGTCTTTGCCGCCCGACAGGCAGACCATGATTTTGTCGCCGTCTTCAATCATGTTGTAGTCGGTCACCGCTTCGGCGGTTTGACGACGCAAACGTTTTTGCAGCTTGTTCTGATTAACGCTGAGACGGCTCATGGAGTGGTACACCGGTAGAGTAAAACGCGCATTTTACTGGAAACCGCCATACATAAAAACATCAGCCCCTGACGACTGAGCCGGCAGGGGCTGTTGATTGCTCTCAAACGCATTAGCGCAGGTACACAGGACCCACGCCAAAGCCCCAGAAAATAACCGATGTAGCCATCATGGCAACCAGCACCACCAGGCCAACAGCCATAATAGAACTTGAGAACAGAAAGCCTTCGTCGCTGGGAATGTCCATGAAAATCGGAATGCCCTGATATAACAGGTACACGGTATAGGCAGCGGCAGCAGTGCCTACCAGCATCCCCAGCCAGAGACTGGGGTAAAGCGCGGCCAAACCCGCGATGAACAGCGGTGTGGCGGTATAAGCGGCAAAAACCACGCAATCATTAAAGCTGGGGGTAGAGTCGTAGGTACGAGCCATCCAATGAATAAAAGCGCCCATTACAGCAACGCCGGCGAGCATCGCCAAATACGACAGCACTGTCATAGATAGCGCGCTGGACTGAGTGAGCTTAACGGCCTCCTGCGTGCCAATGTACCAACCTACCTGAGTGGTGCCGATATAAGCAGAGACTACCGGGATGGCGGCAAGGATTAACACGTGGGTCAGATACATATGCCCAATGCTTTCGTCCTCGCCCTTGATTTCCTTCCATTCCTCGTCGGGATGGGTGAATAACCCCAATACATGGTGGATCATGGCCTGACCTCCTAATTATTATTCAGCCCCCGAGGATCGCTCGTGGAGCTACAGGCGCCAGAATCTCAGCACCCTGCACTGACTATAGCGAAAAATATAACGGACAAAACCGCTTTGCTTAGAGAGATTGGCGACTTCAAACTTTTCCGTAATAGCGTTGAAGAATTAGCATCGCCTGATTTAGCTCCTGCGCCCGTGCAGTATCACCGCCCCGGTCCGGGTGATGCACCCGTACTAGAGCCCGATAGCGTTGTTTTACTGCGCGTGCGTCAGTCGGTTCTTGCAGCTCCATTACAATCAATGCCTGTTGCAGCTCATCGGCAGTAACCATGCTCTTAGGCTGCCTACGCCAGAACCCATCGAGCAGACGTTGCACATCCTCGGCATGCGTTTCACGCCATTGCTGCCAATCGAGATAGTAGCGTCGCAGAGGGTCTTCTAATGCAATCCCTGGCGCAGATGCGTCGCGGGGAAGCAATCGAATATTCAGAGCATGAATGCTCAACGTCTGATCCAATTCCGCCAGACGATCGGCCAGTTGGTACAGCATGTGAAACAGCAAAAAATGCAGCTGAAACAACCGCAGCGGATCTTGCAGCGCGCCTGGCTCAGCAAACAGCGAATCAGGGTAGCGTTCAGCCAGCTGGCGAATCAGTAAATACTCACCCAGCCCTTGCGGCGAGGCGCTCAACAATTCCAGCAGCGTTTCGCTAAACCCATTAGGGAGCAGCTCTTCAGGTTGTAGATCATCCATCACCGCAGTGTATCAGCACTTGCCGGTTGAACGACCCAAGCCCAGGCGAGCCTCAGCAACTTGCGTAATCAAAGTGCCATCAAAGAGTAAGGGTCCTGTCACGAAATCTGCGTATCAATGTCACCTTCGTTCAATTCAGGAAAGGGATCATAAGATGAACAAGTGGATCATTGCCGCCACCAGCGCAGCCATGATGGCTGCGGTTGTCGGCTGTAAAAGCAGCAGCAGTGATGACGACAGCAGCAGCCCGGAAACTCCGGAAGTAGTTACTCCCGAGACCCTCTCGCTAAGCTACCTTGGACGCTACAGCTCTGGTGTATTCGGGCAGAGCGCAGCGGAAATCCCCGCTTATGACCCGGCCAATCAACAAATATTCATCGTCAACGCGCAGAAAGGTGCGGTGGATGTGCTGGATGCCAGAGATATTGCCAACCCAGCATTGGTGAAGACGCTGACCGTCGAGAGCATTGCTGAAGGTGCCGTGGTCAACAGCATCGCATTTACAGCCGGCTATCTTGCCGTAGCAGTGGAAGCGGCCACCAAGACTGATCTGGGTTATGTTGCACTCTTTGATGCCACTACGCTGGAACTGCTTGGCTCCAAGCAAGTGGGCGCGCAACCAGACATGCTGACATTCACACCGGATGGCAAATACCTGCTGGTCGCCAACGAGGGTGAACCAAGCAACGATTACAGCGTTGACCCTGAAGGTTCCATCAGCATTCTGAGCATAAATGGTGACGAGCTGGTTGAGGTCAAAACAGCGGGCTTTGCTGCATTCAATAGTCAGGAAAGCCAACTAAAGGCCGCTGGCGTACGCATATTCGGACCTAATGCCAGCGTAGCTCAGGACATCGAGCCGGAGTACATAGCTGTTTCCGCTGACAGCAGCACCGCGTGGGTCAGTCTGCAGGAAAACAACGCCCTGGCCAAAGTGGATATCGCCAGCGCTACCGTTACCGACATTTTTCCGTTGGGCTACAAAGATCATGGCGCCACGGGTAACGGCATCGATGCCAGCGACAAGGACGATGCCATCAACATTCGCACTTGGCCCGGCGTACTGGGAATGTATCAACCGGACGCCATCTACGCCTACGACGTAGCAGGCAGCACTTACCTGATCACCGCCAACGAAGGTGACTCCCGCGCCTGGGGTGAAGATGACAAGGCCTACTGGGATGGCGACGCCACAAAGGGCTTTGTGGAAGAACTTCGGATGAAGCATCTGACCGACATCGACGGGTTTGACAAACTGGCACCGCAGCTGCACTCCATGGCCGACGGTGCGCTGCTGAACCCTCAGGTTTTTGGCGACTGTGGAGCTACTGTCGTCGACCCGGGCGCCTGCAGGGACGACGAGAATCTCGGACGCTTGACTGTTGCCTGGACCGACGGCTACCGCAAGGACGCCGACGGCAAGCCGGTGATGTTTGATGCCACAGGGATTGAAAACCCCGCTGGCGATCGCCTGATGTACGACAACCTGTATGCCTACGGCGCACGTTCTTTCTCTATTCGAGATGAAGATGGCAATCTGGTTTGGGATTCTGCAGATCAGTTTGAGCAATATTTTGCCAGCGCTGACTGCATGCTGGGCAGCAACCGCGACATCCCCTGCGTCGATTACTTCAACGCGACTCACGATGAAGGCGACACCTTCGACAACCGCAGTGACAACAAGGGCCCTGAGCCAGAAGGCATCACTGTCGGCCATTTAGGCGACAAGACCTTTGCCTTTATCGGTTTGGAACGCATCGGCGGTGTGATGGCGTATGACATCACCGATCCAGCCGCGCCCTTCTTCGTCGATTACCTCAACACCCGCGAAGACTGGACCACCGAAGACCCTGAAGAGGTGCTCGCCAGCGCAGGTGATCTAGGCCCAGAGGGTTTGGTATTTATCAGCGCAGCAGACTCACCGAGCGGTGAAGCCCTGTTGGTTATTGGTAACGAAGTCAGCGGTACAACTGCCGTCTTCCAAATCAATCAGGTAATAGCAAAGTAGAGCAGGCCTCATCACAGCGGCTGGCCGTGCCAGCCGCTGTTTCTTGATCAAGCTACCTTGTCGGCCAAATGCTCCAACGCCAATACCCGCGCGTCTCGTACTCCCTGTAAAAACTCATCCCCCCAGCGCTTGATGTCGTTGTGCTGCACTATGCCAAACAATTCTTTAAGACGTGCCTCGCGCTCGGCCTTGCCCAGCGTCAGACCTATATAAAGCGTGTCACGCAAATCGTGCGGATCATGGGGGTTGGTCAGCAATGCACCATGCAACTCAGCCGCCGCACCAGCAAACTCGGACAATACCAACGTACCTGTGCCTCCCAGTAGGCCCTGAGTCGCCACATACTCCTTGGCTACCAGATTCAAGCCGTCACGCAACGGCGTAATCCACATCACGTCCGCCATCAGGTAATAGGCAATCAGCTCCTTAAAGGGTACCGCACGATAGAAAAACTGTACCGGCGTCCAACCGACCCTGGAGAAGCGACCATTGATGCGCCCCACTGCTTGCTCAATCTGGCCCAGCAACTCGTCGTAGATGGTCATCTCACGGGCTGCCGGCACGCAGATGTTGATCAGCGTGACCTTGCCGATCAGCTCGGGATGCGCCTCCAGCAGTGCTTCAAATGCCAGCAACTTGGCGTGGGTGCCCTTGGTGTAATCCAGGCGCTCCACCGAAAGAACGACACGCACGCTCTTCAACTGTTCACGCAGCTCATCAATTTGCTCTTGGCATTCGTCGGTTTGAGTGATGGCTTTAATCCGTCCCACATCCAGCCCTACCGGATGCGCGCCCAATCCAATCGGACGCCCGTGCACTGAGATCCTTGTGGTCATGCGATCCAAACCCACCGCGCAGCCGTAGGTCAGGTAACGGGGTGCACACCCCTTCTCTTCCAGCACCTCGACCGGCGCCACACCTCGCACCACGTCAACAAAGTTTTCCGACTGACGCGGAATATGAAAGCCGATGTAATCGCACTGCAGCAGGCTGCCAATAATCTCTCGCCGCCAAGGCAGCACGTTAAACACGTCCGCCGAGGGGAAGTAGGTGTGATGAAAGAAGGCAATATTCAAATCCGGGCGCAGGGGCCGCAGGAAGGCTGGCACCATCCACAGGTTGTAATCGTGCAGCCAGACCACTGCGCCATCTGCTGCTTCCGCTGCGGTACGCTCGGCAAACAGGCGGTTTACTTTGAGAAAGACAGCCCAGTCTTCCTCACGAAATATCGCGCGCTCCCAAAAAGTGTGCAGCGTCGGCCAAAAGGCTTCCTTGGAAAAGCGCTTGTAGAACACATCCACATCGTTCTTGCTCAGCGCCACCCGTGCCGCCACCAGGTTCGGATAGTGCTCCGCATCTACCTTGGTGTGCACTTCAAACGCTTCGCGCTTACGCGCATCATGAATCGACCATGCTACCCAGGAGCCCGGTTGGTCACCGCCGAAGAAGCTCAGCAAAGTGGGCAAAATGCCGTTAGGTGACGTAGGCGGGCGGCGCACCAGCTTGCCGTCCTCAATCACCTCCTCGTAGGGCAAGCGGTGGTAGACCATAACCAGATCAGCCTTGCCCTTGATTTGCAGATCACGCAGCTCTGAATCCACGCCCAGCGGGCCTAGAAATCCGAAGTGCGAGATCGCTTCGAGAATGCCGCCGCAACCACTCAAGCGGGCGTGCAATACCTTCGCGCGATCTCCGGTAGCCTCCAACAGCGCGATTTCTGACTCACCGACGCACACGCCTTTGAAACCCTGTTCGTACATCGACAGGTCATTCAATGTGTCGCCCGCAACCAGCACCTCCTCCATCGCACCGCCAATATGATCGACCAAACGACGCAGGGTGGACCCTTTGTTGACGCCACGTGGCAGGCAATCCAGATACATACCAGCGGAGAAAAGCAGGTCACAACCCAAACCTTCCATCGCCTCGCGTACCTTATCGGTAACCGCGTCAGGCTCACAGAAATAGGAGCAGCGCCGCTGCTGCGGCACATCCTGTCGCTCCAGGCCGGGGAAGACTGACAGCCGTTGTGCGACCACCTGCTCGCCAGGCCAGTCGGCTTCTATATCGCTCTGTACCGGGTAAACCGGTTGTAGGGTTTCACCGTCGACTACCGTGGCACCAACATCGCAGATGATGTAATCAGGCCGCGGGATGGCTGGGTCTGACAACAGTGGCACCACTACTTCCAGCCCGCGCCCGGTAACAAATACCAGCGTAATACCGGGGTGCGCGTTGATCAGCTGATACAGCCGCTGACGGTTATCGGGGTCACCTCCAAGAAAGGTGCCGTCCAGGTCGGTTGCCAACATCATAGGTTCGTACTCCCTGTCACTACTGAATACATAGATAGCCTCCGACGCTCAGTTGCGCCCTGGCTGCTGTTCTTCATCATCCGTTGCGGGTTGCTGTGCATCCGCGTGCAACGGATGTGCTGTCGATTCGTCTGTTCCAGAAGGTTCTGAGCCACCACCTTCTGAGTTACCTGCTTCTGCCCGCTCTCCGTCATGCCCTTCGTGCGTCGCATCTTCCAGCATCATTTCCAGTACAGCGTTAGAGGTACGCACCATGGGAATGTAATGCGCAGCCTCATCGACGATCCGGTCACGACCCTGGCGCAGCTGCCATAGGGCATAGAGCGCGCTGAGCGTAAACATCAGCGTAAAAAACAGCGGCAAGGCAATGGGGCTGGTCATGCTCATCAGCCAACCGGCCAACGCCGGGCCTATGGCTGCGCCCAGGCCGTGCAGCATCAACAGCGCTGCATTGCCGAACAAAATATCTTCTTGGTGTAAATGATCAATCAGGTGGGCCACCACTGCCGGGTAGACCGCGAAAGAGCCGGCACCGAACACCGCAGCGGCTACCAGCAACCACTGGCCAAAGGGCGCCAGCAACGCCATCAGCAAACCGCCACCTGCCGCTATTCCGCAGATCACCACCAGCGCTTTGCGTCTATCTATCTGGTCAGAAAGGCGGCCCATTGGCCATTGCGAAAGTGCGCCTGCGACGATCACCAGTGAAACGAAGCCCGCGATCTGCCCGGTATCCATACCCATGCGCCCGGCATAGACCGCACCCAGCCCCCAGAAACCACCCATGCCGAGACCGGAAAGCACGGCGCCAGCGCATGCCACTGGTGCAGCCTGCCAAAGACGCTTAAGCGATAGCGCAGGCGTATCGGAGATCACTGGCTGCACCAAGCGAGTAGCCGACACCGGCATCACCGCCACCATAATAAGAATGGCCGCGACCGCAAACAGGGTGAATGCCATGGGGCTGTCCCAACGCAGCAACTGTTGCGCCAGAGCCAAGGAGCCGAGGTTGACGGCCATATAGCAGGCAAATATCTGGCCGCGCCGTTCAGGCGGCGCCGTGGTGTTAAGCCAGCTTTCGATTACCGTATAAATGCCGACGAGCGCAACGCCCGTCACTACCCTCAGCAGCAACCACATACCCGGGTTGACCCAAAGTACATGGATCAGCACACAAGCCGCTTCTGCAGCCGCAAGAAAAGTAAACGCGCGCACATGCCCCATACGTCTAATCAAACGTGGGCATAGCCAAGTACCAAGAATAAAGCCGGCAAAATAGGCCGAGCCAAGTAAGCCCAGCGTCTGGTCAGCAAAGCCTTCGGCACTGCCGCGCAAGGCCAGCAGGGTATTCAGCAGGCCGGTGCCCAACAACAACAGGGCGATACCGGTAAGCAGTGCCCCAATGGGCACAAGAAACTTGATCATGAAGCTGAAATCTCCCTTTGCAGGTGGTGGTCGATTTCAGGCAGGGTGGGTGTTAAATAACGTGCTTGTACATTTATAATTTATATTCAGCTGTAAACACCCTACCCCAGCTAGCCGCTGCTGACCAGCCTGCGCTTACACTGGCGACAGTTCAACTGCCCACCCGCAAGGCTTCTGTTGCTGATACTTTAAGCGCTAAACTGAACCCAATTACCTTTTTACACAACGAACCGGTTTAACCCATGTCCAGCCTTAAAGAAGTCGCTCGTAAGCTTTGCGCTCCCTTGCTCAATCCGCTCGAAAACAGCGACGCGCCTTATCGCTACTTCCCAAAAAGCCGTGCCATTCTGGTGATCATGAGCTTGCTGTTCCTCGGTTTAGCAATCGGGCTGGCGGTATTCTTGCCATCGGGTATTGAGCTTACCTTCCTGATCCCCGTTACCGTGTTTGGCCTGATCGGCATATTGGGTTTGCTGGTTGCCTGGCTAGGTTCCGAGAGAGCCGTGGCGCGACTGTGGAGCAGCAAGTAGGGTTGAGCCCCCCAAAGGAGGCCGCATGACCGAAAAGAGATTATTGATAGTCGCGCACGCCCCTTCCGACAACACCCGTGCCTTGGTCGAGGCCGTGCTGCGCGGCGCGCGGCATAGCGACATTGAAGCCGTCGAGGTTATCTGCAAGCCGCCATTGGAAGCGGGTCCTGAGGATGTACTGCGCGCTGACGCCATCCTCCTCGGCACCACAGAAAATTTGGGCTATATGAGCGGTGCCTTGAAGGACTTTTTTGACCGCAGCTACTATCCCGTATTGGAAGAAAAACAGGGCCTGCCTTGCGCGCTTTACATACGTGCCGGCATGGACGGCACCGGCACCCGCCGTGCGGTAGAGTCCATCGTCACCGGCTTACGCTGGAACTGGGTGCAGCCACCGCTGACGCTCAAGGGCGATTGGCAAGCAAGCTTCCTGCAACAGGCCGAAGAGCTCGGTCTGTATATGGCTGCCGGGCTAGACAACAACGTATTTTGACCCACTCTCACCCTCACGGGCGACAGTGCGAGGCTTCTGGCGCGGACTTTACGGCGGTATACTTTGAGCATGGACCGTATACTTGCCCGCCTTGAGGGCTGCTACCAGCTTGCTGAGCAGCACTTTTCCCGTGACTTTTCTCGCCCGGATATCGAACTGGATCTGCGCGGGCAGCGTGCTGGCGTGGCCTATTTGAATCAAAACCTACTGCGTTTCAACGGCCAGATGTACCGCGACAACAGTGAAGACTTCTTGCTACAGACGGTGCCCCATGAAGTAGCTCACCTGATCGCCCATCAAGTCTATGGCTCACGCATTCGCCCACATGGTCCGGAATGGCAAGCGGTGATGACCCAGTTGTTCAGACTACCGGCCAACCGCTGCCATAACTATGCGGTGTCCAAACGGCGCGGCACTCGCTACCTCTATCGCTGCGCTTGCCCAGAGCACATGCCCTTTACGCCACAGCGCCATGCCTGGGTCAGAAAGGGGCGCCAATACCAGTGTCGGCGCTGCGGCGACCTGTTGCACTTCACCGGGCGACAACAGGCCTTGGCCGTTTAAAGGTATTTGAACGTCAGTGATCAGGGCGCGACTATTTCAGGCGCATCACCCGCACGACGTAACAATTCAATGTAGGGCCGTAGGGAGTATCCCAACTGTGGCTCAAGCGCATCTGCCCATTGCCGCATAGCGACGCGATCGAGCAGCAACTCGCCGGACTGCGGGATAAACAGAATGATGTTGCCCTCCTCCACTTCAACTTGCAGATAATTGGCCCCAAACAAACGGCGTAGGCGGCTGGCTGCATAGGGTTGACCGCTTTGCCCCAGCTGCCACTGGTTCACTACCAGAAGCCCACCCGGACGAAGCGCCGCTCGGCAGGCCGCAAAAAAATCGGCTTCAAGCTGTAGTCTTGCGATACCGCCCTCAAGATAAAGATCAAGAAACAGCAGATCGCAGCTGTGCTCTTGGCTGGCAATATAGGTTTCGGCACTGGCCACAACCACTTCAAGCCGAGAATCATTACTCAAGCCGAACCAACGCCGCGATAGCTCAACCACTTTTTCGCGCAACTCCACAGCGGTTATTTGCTGTGGCTGGACGTACTGCAACACCGCGTTTACTAAAGTGCCGCCGCCAAGGCCCATGGCTATCGCACGCGGCGCCTGGTGTTGCCAGAACCCTGCCAGCAACATGGCGCGGGTATAGTCATATTCCAACCAAGAAGGATTATCCACCAGCCCGCAGCTTTGCTCGGTTTCCGTGCCAAAATACAGGTAGCGCAACTCGCCCTGCTCGCTGACCCAGAGCGAACCAAAGTCATCTGTGCAGCGCTCAAGCTCTCTCTCGGCGCTGACCTTATTCCGACTCAAAACGTACTTATAAAAATTATTGATCCAGCCCATAGGCTGTTTAACCCCTATCACACGCGCTACCATTCGGCGGCACAAGCACATTGATTCCCACTTAAGTAGACCGCCCATGACCGCAATCTGGACACCCGACAGCTGGCGCAGTAAGCCCGTACTGCAACAACCCACCTACCCAGACCAGCAAGCGTTGCTGGCCGTGGAAGATACTTTGGCGAGCTATCCGCCGCTGGTGTTTGCCGGCGAGGCTCGCGAGCTGCGACGCCAGTTTGCTGAAGTGACCCAAGGGCGTGCCTTTTTGCTGCAAGGTGGCGACTGCGCCGAAAGCTTTGCTGAGTTTTCCGCCCCCAAGATTCGCGACACCTTCAAAGTGCTGCTGCAGATGGCGGTAATCATGACCTTCGCCGCTGGTTGCCCGGTGGTTAAGGTCGGTCGCATGGCGGGGCAGTTCGCCAAGCCACGTTCGGCTGACGACGAAACCCAGAACGGCGTGACTCTACCCGCTTACCGTGGCGACATCATCAACAATATCGCCTTCGAGGCGGCCGGCCGCGCACCTGACCCTCAACGCCTTTTGAGCGCCTATCACCAGGCCACCGCCACACTGAATCTGTTGCGCGCCTTTGCTCAGGGCGGCTTTGCCAGCCTCGATCAGGTACACCAATGGAATCTTGATTTCATCGCCAACTCCGCGATGGCCGATCGGTTCCAACTGCTGGCCGACCGCATCGATGAAAGCCTAGCCTTTATGCGTGCCTGCGGCTTCGACAACGCACACAGCCCGCAGTTGCGCGAAACCGCCTTCTTCACCGCGCACGAAGCCTTGCTGCTGAACTACGAGCAAGCTTTCACCCGTCGCGATAGCCTAACCGGTGATTGGTACGATTGCTCGGCGCACATGCTGTGGATCGGCGACCGCACACGTCAGCTGGATGGCGCGCACGTTGAATTCATGCGCGGTATCAATAACCCGATCGGCATCAAGGCCGGACCAACGACTGACCCAGACGATTTGTTGCGGCTGATCGACCGCTTAAACCCGGATAACCGCGACGACCGCCTAAATGTGATAGTGCGGATGGGCGCCGACCAGGTAGAGCAGCACATGCCAGCGCTAGTGCGCGCGGTAGAGCGGGAAGGCAAGCACGTACTGTGGAGTTCCGACCCCATGCACGGCAATACCATGAAGGCCTCCAGCGGTTATAAAACCCGCGACTTCGCGCGCATTCTCACCGAGGTAGAACAGTTTTTTGCGGTACACCATGCCGAAGGCACATGGGCGGGTGGCATTCATATCGAGATGACCGGGCAAAACGTGACTGAGTGCATCGGTGGCGCCACACCGGTGACCGAGGACGGCCTTTCGGATCGTTATCACACCCATTGCGACCCACGCCTGAATGCCGATCAATCATTAGAGCTTGCCTTCCTGATTGCTGAAACCTTGAAAAAAGTTCGTCGTTAATCGTTAATAACCCCTCTGGTCGTCTCGGCCCAACGTATCATTAAGCGACTGTAACAGGCCGCACGGCAACCCAAGGGTTGCTTGCGGCCGCCCTGCTCTGGACACCCTCATGCACGAACAAAGCAGCTTCCTGCTAGTCGCCGTCGTCTTTCTGCTCGCCGCTGTAGTGGCTGTGCCGCTGGCCAAAAAATTACGTTTAGGCGCCGTTATTGGCTACCTCCTCGCCGGCGTGGTCATCGGCCCGTCAATGCTCAATTTGATTGATCACCCGGAGAACGTCAGTCACATCTCCGAGCTAGGCGTCGTATTACTGCTGTTCATCATAGGTCTGGAGCTATCGCCCCGCCGTCTGTGGCTCATGCGCAAGGCCGTATTCGGTGTTGGGTTAGCGCAGGTCATGCTCTGCGCCAGCCTGATAGGCAGCATTGCGTATGTAGGGCTGGATCAACCCGTTAACACTGCGGTGGTACTTGGTTTAGGACTGGCGCTATCCTCAACTGCTTTTGGGCTGCAGATCATTGCCGAGCGCAAGGAGCTCAATAGCCCGCACGGCCGCCTGGCTTTCGCCATATTGTTGTTTCAAGACATCGCCGCTATTCCGCTGATTGCACTGATCCCGCTGCTTGGCAGCGCGACCGGTGATGCGGGCGGCGAAAGCAATCTCGAGCAGATCATCAAAGTTGTCGGCAGTATCGCTTTGATCGTGGTGGGTGGGCGTTATCTGCTCCGTCCGGTATTCCGGATTGTTGCCAGAACCGGACTGCAGGAAGTCTCCACTGCCACCGCACTGCTGGTGGTCATAGGTACCGCTTGGTTGATGCAGAGCGTGGGGGTATCCATGGCACTCGGTGCCTTCCTCGCCGGACTACTGCTGGCAGACTCGGAATACCGGCACGAGCTGGAATCCCAAATCGAACCCTTCAAGGGCCTGCTGCTCGGGCTGTTTTTTATCAGCGTGGGCATGACCGCCGACATAGGCCTGCTGGTCACCAGCCCTGCTGCAGTACTTCTGCTGACCGCTCTGATTATCGGCTGCAAGCTACCTTTGATTTATCTTGTCGGCAGGGTCGCAGGCGGACTAAACCAGATAAGCGCTCTGCGACTAGGCGTCGTGCTAGCCGCTGGTGGCGAGTTTGCTTTCGTCGTATTCCAGATGGCCCGCGATCAACAATTATTCGACCAGCCAATGCACAGCATGCTGGTGCTCGCCATCACCCTATCGATGGCGGTCACGCCTTTAATCATTCTGGTGTTGTCACAACTGATCAAACCCAAAACTGTCAGCGTAGAAGTACCCGAGGAGTATCAGCAAATTGATACCGATGAACCCCGGGTGGTCATTTCCGGCATGGGCCGCATGGGTCAGGTCATCGCCCGTGTGCTGCGCGCCCAAAGAATCCCCTACGTCGGCTTAGAGACTTCGGTAGACAGTATCGAAATGTCACGCAGCCTGAGTAGCGACATGCCCATTTTCTATGGCGACCCTATGCGCCCAGAAATACTGCGCGCAGCTCAGGTCGACAAAGCCCAGTTCTTCATCATTACCACTGATGATCCTGACGCCAACCTGAAAACCGCCGAATTGGTACGCCGCCTGTATCCGCACGTCACCATCTTGGCGCGCGCACGCAATCGACAGCACGTGCACCGGCTCATTGACTTGGGCGCATTAGCGGTTCGCGAGACCTTTCACTCCAGCCTGGAGATGAGTAAGCAGGTGCTGACCGGGCTAGGCCTGAGTGAGACACAGGCCAACTCACGCATAAAACGCTTTCGCCAGCACGATGAACAGGTTCTGGCAGCACAGCACCAGGTCTACGACGATGCCGCAGCGGTAATGCAGACTGCACGCGAAGCGCGCGCAGACCTGGAAAGGCTGTTTGACGCCGACCGGATTGAAGAAGACAGTATTGATGAGTTGTTGCAGCCAAAGTAGCCGTAATCTGCTCTGCGATGCGGCGGCCCCGCCTGCTACAATGGCCGCTCATCGTATTCAGGAATTCCAGCATGGCCGATATCGGACGTTACAATAGACTGCAAGTCGTCAAGCACACCGGTTTCGGCCTCTATCTCAACGGCGGCAATGATGGCGACATTTTGCTGCCCAATCGCTACATCCCCAAGGATGAACCCAGCGAGGTGGGTGATTGGCTGGACGTCTTCATCTATTTCGATAGCGAAGACAAGATCATCGCGACCACCGAGAAACCCAAAGCCCAGGTAGGTGATTTTGCCAGCCTCAAGGTGGTTGCCAAAAACAACGTCGGACTGTTTCTCGATTGGGGCTTACCCAAAGACGTGCTGTTGCCCTACTCCGAGCAGAAAAAACCGCTGGAAGAAGGCAGTTATGCGGTGGTGCATTTGTACCTCGACAAGCACACCAGTCGCGTCATCGCCACCAGCCGACTTGACCGTTATCTAGACAAAACACCCGCTCGCTACAAGGCCGGAGAACAGGTCGAACTGCTGGTGGTAGAACGGACGGACCTTGGCCACAAAGCGATCATCAATGGCCTGCATTGGGGGCTGATTCACAAAAACGAAGCCTTCAAGTATCTACGCGGTGGCCAGCATGAAACCGGTTACATTCGGGAGATGCGCTCGGATGGCAAAATCAGCCTCAGCCTGCAACCGATAGGCGCCGCAGCGGGCGACCAACTGCAGGACCAGATACTGCAGAAACTACTGGATAATGACGGCACTCTGGCACTCAGCGACAAAAGCACGCCCGAAGCCATCAGCCGTATGTTTGGCGTCAGCAAGGGCAACTTCAAGAAGGCCATCGGCGGTTTGCTGAAGCAGGAAAAAATCAGCATTCACAGCGATCACATAGAGCTGCTTTAAACCTCAGGCAGCCCGATAGAAAGCCCGGTACTGGCCGGGCGTCATCGCCGTACGCAGCTTGAAATGACGCTGGAAATGCGCCTGATCTGCAAAGCCCAATTCTAGTGCCAACGCATTCAAACTGCATTCATTGCGGCGCAACTGCACCCGCGCCTGTTTGATCCGGGCATCCAATTGATAAGCATGCGGGGCCTGTCCGAACTCGCGCTTAAAGCCACGAATCAGCTGATAGCGGTTTAGCCCCGCCACTTCCGCCAAGGTCTCCAGCTGCAAGTTGCTATCCAGCTGATCCATGATTAATTCTCGCGCCTGCGCTAGGCCCGGATGCCTGGCTTGCACGGCAGATGGACTACCCGCAAACAGAGGCTGCATTAACTCAATCAGCTGGGTCTCAGCCGTCAGAGCGGTATCTGCGTTGAGTAAAGTGGCAAACATCGCATTAAAGCGTTCATTCGCCCCCGGCGTCCCATTAGTTGCAGCGGGAAAGCACTGGTAATCATCGCTGCCGCCGAGCATTTCACGCTGCAAACCACCTAACCAGGCCGCGTTTAAGAACACCATGCGATACGACCATAGCCCTGCTGCGGGGTTGCACGAATGCACCTCCCCCGGATTAACCGTGACCATACTGCCAACGCCAATACGCTGTAATTGCTGCCGGTTACGGTAGACCGTGTGACCCTGATCGATCACACCAAAGGAAAACTCATCGTGAGTGTGCTGCTGATAACAGGCACTGGAACGGTCCGCCTGACGCAGCTCGATAAAGGGCAGAGCCGGGCTGCGCTGGAGAAACTGTGACGCTGGCTCTGCCATGCTTACTCCCCTCATTAGTGCATCAGAATAAGTGTCACACTGCCAGCCAGCAGCAACCCCATCAAACGGTTGAACCACAGCATGGCACGGGGGCTCGGCAGACGCCGACCAAACAGCTGACCCGCCAACGCCCAGCTGCCGACGCCCAGCATGCACATCAGTAGCGACAGAATACAGAAGATCAGTAGCATGCGCCCACTGGAGTCGCTGCTACTGACGAACATGCCGATGCCCGATACCGAGAACAGCCACGCCTTAGGATTCAACCACTGTGCCAGCGCGCCTGCCCAAAAACCTGGCACGCTCGACAGTTCAGGCTTCCCTAACGCCACAGCGCCTGCGGTGCCTACGCGCCAGGCCAGATACAACAGATACGCCGCGCCCGCCCACGTGAGCCACAGCATCACATCTGGCTGTTGCTGCAAACTGCCAACTAACCCCAGGCCCACTAGCAACACCATCAACGTGTAGCCAATGGAGGCGCCCAGTACAAACCCCAGCGCACGAGAGAACCCTGCCTGCGCCCCAGAGGTCACTGCGATAACGCAAACCGGCCCCGGCGCAATGGAGCCAACCAAAGCAAAAGCCAACATTGAGAAAACTACAGAGAGCATGAACAGACATCCGCTTGGCGAGGCAAGCTGCCCCAAACCAGCGCATGTTGGGCGAAAGACCACAGTGTGTATTGAACGAAATTGCGCGCACTAGGCAGTACAGCGGATTAACCAGAAAGAGATACAAAAGCGTGTGAACTGCGAGTTATGCGACTGAGCTTTTTAACGTTATTGGAACCCACGACGAGTGCAGCATATGCAGAAGTACGCGGATGGTGATGGAAGGTCGAGTTCCATCTCGACCAGCGGGGCTAACCCCACCTCCGCTGGCCTGGATGGAACCAGGCCTTCCATGACACCCAATGCATTAAGACCCGTCGTTAAGAAAGCGTCTAATTAATGCCTTCCGCCCAGCGGCCGAGCTCAACCGGCAGGCCGACCTTGATCCGCCGTTGAGTAATCACAGACACCCTGCGGGAATATCGCATTCAGCTGATTGATCTCGTCACTGGACGGTACCCACGTGCCGTAGGTTCCATCACCCAGGGCAGTGCTCACCGGTTTAAGTGCACACTTAAAGACGCTACCTTCAATTGGGCCACCGGCCACCATCCGCGAGGTGGTGTAGGTCGGAAACTCATCGGTACAAGCACCAGCGGGCTGACCATCAATGATGCCATTCCATACCTCAGCGCCTTCAGCGATCAAACTTCCGTCCGTATTAAAACAACTATCAACCGCGCCGTCTGGCCGATTATCACCAATACTCTGGTCCGGGTTTTCCCGAATATTAGCTAACCACTCGTCCAGCACTTCTAGCGCTTGCCAGGTCTGATCGAAGTTTTTCTGCGCTCTAGGACGCGCAGGATCGCTGGTATTGGTCGGCCGTGTATCGGTGAACCAAATGACCTGGTTATCCGCGTTGCCCATCTTGTTCAACACCCGCTGGCGGACCGAGAAAGATTGATGGCTGTTATGCATGTCCAGCACCTCTTCCAGGTAATGCCGCCAGTCAATTACCGGGATATTCAACTGACCATCAAACACGATGCCCTTTTCGTAAGCCGCGTTCATCGCCAGCAGATCACCTTCGGTGCGTGGTGCAGGTGCTATGCCGTCCGGGCTCAGGTTCATATTGCGGCTGCTCCATGGGTCAAAGTTCTCAGCCGTATTGGGTGGCAGGAAAGGCGCACCTTCTTGCACCATTTCACTGGGCTGCTTCCAGCCGCCAATCAAGCGATTCAGCTTAAGAAACTCAGTCGGTGTGATCTTGCTCTGACGCATAGAGCTCAGACCGTATTGCACACCGATGTTGTCAAACAAAGTGCGCGGTTGGCCATCGTCGTCTAAGCCATACACATTGCGTAAATCATCAAAATGCGTCCATTGCACGCTGTCCATAATGCCCGGCGGATACATCTTTTCTTGATTATCCACCTGCCCGTAATGTGGGTTCATTGTCAAAGGCGTGAGGCCGCGCCAAGCTGGAATACACTCGGTCATGCCCGGCGCGCTTGAATAGCCCAGCGCTATTTTCGTGTCATACAGCGGATCAGCGTAGGCGTCAGTCGCGTTTAAGCCAACCAGCAAGCTCCTGTTAGTCGTAGTGCGCCAGCGTGCGTTGGTCCGATCGGTGGCATCCATGTAGTGCTCGAGCAACTCACAGTCACCTATGTGGATGGTCTGGGTCACCATATCCGGATAGGAATATTGCGGCACGCCCGCATCGATGAGACCGGGATGATTCTGCGAGTACACATACTGCTGAATCGCACCGCCAGATCCACCAATTGCCACCGTATACTCAGGCACACCAAAGCGCTTGACGAAGTGCTCCTTCACCATCAAAGCCGTCTCGCCGCCCACCTGCAGATTGTAGTGAGTATTGGCCCGCGTACCGGTGGAATAGATCACCGCGTACCCCTTACCTAATACCTCTGGGGTTAATGCATCACCGCTAAGTTTGCCTTGGGTATGACCAATGGCAACGCCACCCTCAAAGTGGAAAAGCAGGCGGCCGTTCCAGTTGGCGGTACTGGCCGCATCTGCCGCGTCACCGCGGGTAGCCAGAGTCGCGAAACTGTAAATGAAACGATTCAGGGTGCCGACTTCGCGGCGCACTACAAAATCGACGTCACGGCCGTCAGTCAGCGTAGTGGTCGCCATATCGGCAGGCCGGGAGCCATCATTGGGTAGCGCAGCATAGGCGCCACCCGTGGTGCGATAAAGGAAGTCAATGCGCGGCTCAATAGTACAATCTCGGCTGTAACCCGCCACGCTTTCGCCTTCATAAACCGGGTAGCCTTCCTCCTGGCTATCCACCAGCGGCTGAATACCCAACTGGGTATCCACGGTGCAGACAAAGGGATACTGCTGAGGACCGGAGAACACCGGGCCGGTTTCTGGATAACTGGTGAGGGTCATGCTGTAGAGCTGGCCATGCTGGCTGTGATGCAGCTCCAGCTGGTTCTCGCCAAGCTGCAGACTATCGAGCAGTATTTCCAGCCTGCCATTGCGCTGCAGCATGCGAGCGGGCTCTACCTCCTTGTCGTTCAGCCAGAGCTCGAGATTGTCCATCTCATCTTCTGCGAGTTGAACATTACCTTCGACTGTCAGCAGCACTTCGCTGCCGGTCACTTGATCTGCAGCACTGGACAACACACCGAGCTGAAGGTCAGGCCGAGCGGTGCTGTCCGAGTCGGAGCTATCGCTGTCGCTAAGGCAGCCGCCCAGCGCCAGACTCAATAAGGTGACAGAAAAAACAGGTGCAAACTTTCTTGAAATATCCATGACAGATCCCTCTTATCCAATGGGCTTCTTGTTGTTGTGCTTACCAATTCTGGTTACTACGCCTTGCCATCCTAGGTAGGCGCCGTGAAGCAAAACAGACACAGATCCGTGGATTACGCTGACACAGATGATCAAACGCTCTACAGCTGACTCGCCAGCTCACCCAGACGGCGCAGTTTGGTCTCAATTTCTGACGTAACCGGGCTGCCCGCATTCAGTCTGAGGAAGTCGTAGTGATTGGAGCCGGCTGAGAAGACACTGCCGGGGAAGACGTGAATACCGCATTTAAGTGCATGTTCGAAAAGCTTTCGTGCATCGCGTTTGTCCGGCAGACGTACCCAGAGCACACAACCGCCTTGCGGTTCATGCACCAGCGTTCCGAGCGGAAAGCTTTGCCGCACAATTTCCATCATCGCCTGAACCTGCGCCTGTAGTCGGGCACGCAGCTGTTGCAAGTGCTGCGCATAGGCACCGCTTTCCATTAACCGCCCCATCACCAACTGCGGCGCGGCAGCGGTAGTAATACTGCTGATCTGCTTAAGCTCACGCAGCCGGCTATGGAAACGGCCCGCAGCGACCCAACCCAGCCGCAGGCCCGGCATCAACGACTTTGAGAAGGAGCTGCAGTAAATAACCATGCCGGCACTATCGAAAGCCTTAGCCGGCAGACTGTCTCCGCTATACACGGTATCGCCCCATATATCGTTTTCGATCAACGGCACCGCGTAATGGCTGGCCAGTTCAACCAGCTTACGTTTGCGCTCGACCGACATGCTGAACCCCAGCGGATTTTGCGCATTGCAGGACACCAAACACGCCTTGACCTGACCCCGTTTAAAAGCCTGCTCCAACGAATACAGACAGAGGCCGTCACGATGATGTGTGGGTATCTCAAGTGCACGCCTCTGCAGCACCTCAAGCGCCAGCAATGAGCCGTAATAAGTAGGGGTTTCAACCGCGACCACATCACCGCGCCGGGTGACGGTACGCAGCGCCAGCTCAATGGCCTCCATACAGCCATTGGTTACCAGGATGTCATTTTCGGCCAGAGGCGTGTCGTGGTTAAGGCTACGATGCGATAGCTGTCGAGCGAAGCTTGCCACGCCGTTAGGGTGCGAATAATCCCATACTGCCTGCGGGTGGCGACGCGTCAATTCGCGGTAAAGTCGCATGATTTTTTGTACGGGCATTAACTCAGCCGCAGGCAGTGCAATGCCTAAATGCAGGGTGGTTTCGCTGGTATGCGGCTCCATATAGCGGAGAATATCTTCGCTCAAAGACACGTCCACCGGCAGCATGGGAAAATGCGCTACAGCTGGGCTGGTGCGGTCTGGGGGCAGAGTGCTACGAACAAAAGCACCGGAGCGATCACGGAGCTCAATATAAGCGTCCATTTCCAGCTTGCGCAGCGACTGAATCACCGTATTTACACTAACGCCAAACAGCTTGCTCAGCGCGCGCACCGAGGGCAGGCGTTCACCTTCGCGATAGTTGCCACGCCGTATATGCGCCGCCAACTGCTCGCTGATGTTCTCGTATAGAAAGGCATGCTGCGCCATCACATCCTGCCTCGACGCCCCTTAAGCGTAGGAACAGTCTTATTGTTATGTTTTTAATAGCCTGGAGTGTAGTCACTCACCGGCAAATGCGCCAATTCAGTGCACCTGCGATAAGTGCACCGGCTTGGCGGAAGATACGCCGCAGGCCACAGTGCAGTAACATCCACCTAGACCTTCCAAAAAAACCACTGATAGTGAACCTTGTAAACCATGAGCGAGCGGCCTCCGACTCACCTCTCAACACTCCCGGCTGACGACGAGGTGACCGGCAATGCTGAGTACGGCAATACCTGGATAAAACAAGGCACACGTGAATATCACCGTGCGTGTGTCGCCCTGTTTCTGGCCGGTTTCGCCAGTTTTTCGTTGATTTATTGCGTGCAGCCGCTGCTACCCGAATTCGCTACCAGTTTTGCAGTGAGCCCGGCAGAAAGCTCATTGGCACTGTCTCTGACTACCGCACTATTGGCGTTCTCGATTTTGCTGGCCAGCGCCTTCTCGCAGGCATTGGGCCGACGCGGCTTGATGTTTGGCTCCATGGCGTTGGCAGCCATGCTGAACATTATTGCCGCCGTAGTACCCAGCTGGCATGCGCTGCTAATAGCCCGTGCCCTGGAAGGAATCGTACTGGGTGGTGTACCTGCAGTAGCCATGGCCTGGTTAGCCGAAGAAATAGAACCTGCGCACCTGGGTCGCGCCATGGGGCTGTATGTCGGTGGTACCGCCTTTGGCGGCATGATGGGCCGGGTTGGCATGGGACTGCTGACCGAGGTAGCCTCTTGGCAGGTAGCACTCGCGGTACTCGGCGCTCTGTGCTTGTTAGCCGCCATGGGATTTTTCTGGCTACTCCCGCGCTCGCGCAACTTTGTTCCCGCGCCAGGCTTCAACATAACGTTTCATTTGGCAGCGTGGGCGAAACACCTTCGCAATCCACAGCTGCTAAAGCCGTATGCGCTGGCTTTCGTGCTCATGAGCATATTCGTCGTCATTTTCAACTACGCAACTTTCCGCTTATCCGGCTCGCCCTATGAGCTAGGACAAACCCAGGTCAGTCTGATTTTTCTGGCCTACGGCTTTGGGATCATCGCTTCATCGGTCGCCGGGGGATTGGCTGACCGCCTTGGTCGCCAACCGCTGTTGATAGCGGGTTTCGTATTAATACTGGCAGGCGTACTGCTGACATTGTTCATGTCTTTGTATCTGGTGGTGCTGGGCATAGTACTGGTCACCATCGGCTTCTTCATTGGCCACTCGGTCGCCAGCGGTGCGGTAGGGCCAGCCGCCAGCACCGCCAAAGGTCACGCAGCTTCACTTTATCTATTGTTCTACTACTTGGGCTCCAGCGTCACAGGCACCGCCGGCGGTTGGGTCTGGCAGCACGGCAACTGGCATGCGATTGCCATGCTGACCTCTGGCATAGCAGCAGCGGGCATGCTGCTGGTTTGGTTATGGTCAAAACCCAAAACGGCGGCCTGACCTTTACCCTCCTCCCTCAATTGAACCGGCAAAACCCGCCCGCTCTCGGCAGATGCTCTCCTCCCATGCTTTTGCTGATAGACGCCTGAGACGCGTCTCACATTCCTGACCCAAACCCACCCGGCTCGCCTATTTGGGTGCTTGTAACAAATTAATACAAAACTATTATCCATGAGTCAATTAGAATTAATGTCTCAAGCCTGATTTACACAGCAGCGCTCAGAGGCATCCGGCACACAAAAACAAATTCAAGGAAAACGCCATGTTTGCGCTCAAAAAATTATTCAAAGGCGGTATCGCCGTCGTCGCCTTAACCACCCTGTTCGCCGGTTCCGCCAGCGCCACCAACCCGGGTTCCAGCAGCCCAGACAAACTGATTCTCGGTGACTCGATCTTCGCCCTGTCCGGTGATATCCATGAGTACCTGGAAGCGGACCTAGACGAAAATATCAATACTTCTGCGCGCTCCGGCTGTCAGCTGAGTGGCGGCAACATCCTCTGCTCACGCACCTACTCGGTCGAGCGCCAATACGCTCGCGCCAGCAAGACCGGCATCAAAACAGTAATCTTCAACGGCGGCGGTAACGACATTCAACTGAACAGCTGCCGTCCGTCTTTGAGCCGCTGCATGCCTCTGCTCAACGAGCTGGAAGACAAGATCGCCGCACTGGTAGAAGACATGCGCGATGACGGCATCGAAGAGATTATTTTCCTCGGCTATTACAACGCCACCGGTGGTGCCGAAGAGCTCCGCGAAATCAACAACTACAGCATGAACTACAAGGCTGCTGCCTATCCAGGCATGAACGTGAAGTTCGTTGACGTGCGCGCCGCGTTCGCCGGCAACGAAGCTCGATACATCACCAGCGACGGAATTCATCCGACCGCTGCTGGCTCCCGCGTACTTGCCGACCTGTTACTGCAAGCGATAGACCAGTAAGTAGTACTGCAGGCCACGGACCTGAGCCGTGGCCTGACCCTCACCTTCGGTTACCAATCTTCCCTTGAGAGCCGCAGTCGAGCGCCTCATAATGCACGGCCTGCCCATCTAGCCACAGGCCCTTCGCATGTTTCGCTGGTTTGAAAACCGCCTTGATCCCTTCCCTGTTGCCGAACTGACCGAGCCACCGCGCAAGTTGTTGCCGTTCTGTCTGCATTTCACCCGTGGTGCCTGGCCCTATATCATTTTGGCCGCCATTCTGACCGCCTGCATCGCGCTGACCGAAGTTTGGCTGTTCGCCTTCCTAGGCAACATAGTTGACTGGCTATCAGGTCAGAGCCGCGAGACCTTCTTGCAAAACGAAGGCTGGAAGCTGATCGGCATGGCCCTTATGGCGCTGATCGTACTGCCGCTACTGGTGTTTGGCAGCAGCCTGCTGACCCATCAAACACTCATGGGCAACTACCCCATGCGTATCCGCTGGCTGGTACACCGCTATCTGCTCAAACAGTCGATGGCCTTCTATCAAGACGAGTTTGCCGGACGCATCGCCACCAAGCTGATGCAAACCGCGCTCTCGGTACGTGAATGCGTCATCAAGCTGATCGACGTACTCAACTACATCTGCGTCTACTTTATCGGCACCTTGTTGTTGGTTGGCATGGCCGACTGGCGCCTTACGCTGCCGATGTTCGCCTGGTTGTTAGGTTATGTACTGCTCATGCGCCATTACGTGCCCATACTGGGGAAAGTCGCGGAGGTGCAGGCGGACGCCCGTTCGGTAATGACCGGGCGCATTGTCGACAGCTATACCAATATTCAAACCGTTAAGCTGTTTTCCCATGCAAAGCGCGAATCGAGTTACGCCCGTGAAGGCATGGATGGCTTCATGGTCACCGTGCATCAACAGATGCGTCTGGTTACCACCCTCTACAGCTTGCTATATCTGCTCAACGCACTGCTGTTGCTGGGTGTTGCCGGAACCGCTATCTGGCTTTGGACACAGGGGTCAATCAGCGTCGGCGCAGTAGCTGTGGCGGTTGGTATTGTGCTGCGGCTCTCAGGCATGTCGCAGTGGATCATGTGGGAGCTGTCTGCCCTGTTTGAGAATATCGGCACCGTACAGGACGGCATCAACTCGATTTCACGTCCGCAACTAGTGGATGACAAACCAGAAGCCAAACCGCTACAGGTAACCCAAGGCGAGATTCGTTTTGATCAGGTGCACTTTCACTACGGCAAAGGCCATGGCGTGATGGGTGACCTGAATCTGCACATCAAGCCCGGTGAAAAAATCGGCTTGGTTGGCCGCTCTGGCGCAGGTAAGTCAACACTGGTGAATCTGCTGCTGCGTTTCTACGACGTGGAGTCCGGCAAGGTGGTGATCGATGGGCAGAACATTGCCGATGTTGAGCAAGACAGCTTGCGCGCCCAGATCGGCATGGTCACGCAAGACACCTCGCTACTGCACCGCTCGGTCCGCGACAACATTCTTTATGGGCGTCCAGATGCGGACGAGCAGCTTATGCTGGATGCGGCACGCAATGCGGAAGCCGATCAGTTCATCGCCGAACTTGAAGACGCTAAAGGCCGCCGGGGCTTTGATGCCCACGTGGGTGAGCGCGGGGTCAAATTATCCGGTGGTCAACGCCAGCGTATCGCCATCGCCCGCGTGATGCTTAAAGACGCCCCCATCCTGATTCTCGACGAAGCCACCTCAGCACTGGACTCCGAAGTGGAAGCCGCGATTCAGGAAACCCTGAATAAGTTGATGCAGGGCAAAACCGTCATCGCCATTGCCCACCGGCTGTCGACCATCGCCGAAATGGATCGGCTGATCGTGATGGATCAGGGCCACATCATCGAGGACGGTAGCCACGCGGAATTAGTCGCGCGCGGGGGGCTCTATGCCAAGCTGTGGGCACGGCAGTCTGGTGGCTTTCTGGGTGAAGAGCTGGACGAGCCGGTTGAGCAAAAATTAAATTTACCCTAGGCACATGGAGCAAATCTACGCCAATCCAATACCTTACTGTACGCTGTCGACCATAACGCATGCAGTATCTGCGTTTGGTGAAGGATTTAGTTGTTCCCAAACTAAGGAATATATAAATGGCGATGCACATGCCGCAGCAGAATCATCTGCTTGCGGCCCTCTCCGAGGACGTTCAAAGCCGTCTTTTTTGCCACCTGGAAGGTGTCGAATTGCCGCTGGGCAAGGTGCTTTATGAGTCTGGCGACAGCATGCGCCATGTCTACTTTCCAACCGATTCGATTGTTTCACTACTCTATGTAATGGAAAACGGATCTTCCGCAGAAATATCAGTTGTGGGCAACGAGGGGTTGGTGGGTATCGCCCTATTTATGGGCGGTGAAAGCACCCCCAGTCGCGCCATCGTGCAGAGCGGTGGTTATGCTTACCGCTTACTTGGCCAACGCCTGAAAGATGAGTTTAATCGCCACGGCGAGCTACTGCTGCTGATGTTGCGCTATACCCAAGCACTGATCACGCAAATGTCACAAACGGCGGTATGCAACCGTCACCATTCGATTGACCAGCAGCTGTGCCGCTGGCTGCTTCTGTCACTTGACCGCTTATCCAGCAACCAACTCACCATGACCCATGAGCTGATCGCAAACATGCTCGGCGTGCGCCGTGAAGGTGTCACAGAGGCCGCGGGCAAATTGCAACGCCAAGGAGCAATTGAGTACAGTCGCGGACATATTACGGTGCTCGATCGACACAAGCTCGAGGAGCTGAGTTGTGAGTGCTACGCTGTGGTGAAGAAAGAAACTGACCGCTTATTGCCCTACAGCACCTTCCATCACTCTAGATAGACGTATTACAGCAAATATATTTTCTGCGTGCAGTAACGAACAGATAGCGCCTCGGAACATTGGCAGAATGCGCTAACGGGACTGCCAGGCACAACTCCCGTGCCCTTATCGGCTTGCCCGTGCCGCAGGACATCCATTCATGCCGCTACATGTCGTCAATCACCTGTTGAGCTCTCTACCTCGCAAAGAACGCGCCAACGTCATGGCGCATTGCGAACCGGTAGAGCTGCTCTTTGGCAATGTCCTCTGTGAGTCTGGCCGACCTTTCCGCTACCTGTATTTCCCTATCAACAGCCTGATCTCTTTGGTTGCAATCTCAGGTACGCATCGGCAATTAGAGCTAGCGCTTATCGGCAGTGAAGGCATGTTGGGCGCCACAGAAGCTCTTGGTCTCAACACTGCGCCCAGCCGCGCTGTAGTACAAGCTAGCGGCAGTGCCCTACGCATCGAGCCGTTGCAATTACGGCATATTTTGCACGAAAGCCCGCAGCTGCTAAATACCCTCAACCAATACCTTTATGTGCTGATGAAACAACTGGCGCAAAACATCGTTTGTGGACACTTCCATGAAGTCGAGCCTCGACTTGCGCGCTGCCTGCTGATGAGCCACGACCGGGCCCACAGCGATCATTTACAACTGACCCATGAACTGCTCGCGGACATGCTCGGCGTGCGTCGCAGTGGCATTACCATTGCTGCAGGAGCGTTACAGGCGCGCAACTTGATTCACTACAGTCGTGGGCGTATCACCATCCTCGACCGCCAAGGCCTTCAAGCGGCCGCCTGCGAGTGCTATACAAAATTGAACGAGCATTAGGCTTAACCCTTATCCTTGCCTGAATGAGAGCTTCACCACTCTCCCATTACTCGCGCTTTATCGATTGCCACTGCGCATCCACCCGCACCACCTTGCATTGCGAGATACAGCAGCAACAAGACGGTACCGAGGTCGATACTCCCGCGTACTGCCTTAGCAGCCTCGACTGAGTCTTTTGTCTCTCCGGAACCTTGCCTTGTGTTCGCTAGCGCACGGTGTTGGGCGCGAGTTGCAGGCACGCTAACGGGGTAACGGCTCGCTGCATACTTTAGCGGCGAGACCGTGCTCCTTACACGCAAACTTGATGAGGTATCCGGGTGACGGAAAGCCGAATAGAAACGCCAGCGGCTGTGACCAGTGTCGGCACAGTCGTTGCGGTTCGCGGCAGTGTCATCGACATGCGCTTCGACGTGGCGCTGCCGCCCGTTCATACCCTGCTGCGCGCCGGTGAAGGTGGTCGAGTAGCCATTGAGGTATTGGCCCAGCAGGACGCGCATCACGTGCGCGGCATTGCACTGACGCCCACCCAAGGTTTAGCGCGTGGTATGCCCGTGCAGACCACAGGTGGACCGCTGCAAGCTCCGGTCGGCAAACTTATCCTCTCGCGCATGTTCGACGTTTTCGGCAACACCATCGACCGTGAGCTCCCACTGAAAGACGTGCAATGGCGCTCAGTACACAACCTGCCGCCGCCCCTGGTTAGCCGCATCACTAAATCCGAGATCTTTGAAACCGGCATCAAAGCTATAGACGTGCTCACCCCGCTGGAGCGCGGCGGCAAAGCCGGCCTATTTGGCGGCGCGGGCGTCGGCAAAACAGTACTGCTAACCGAAATGATCCACAACATGGTTGGCCATCAGCAGGGCGTGAGTATTTTCTGCGGCATCGGCGAGCGCTCGCGCGAAGGCGAAGAGCTGTACCGCGAGATGGAGGCTGCCGGCGTGTTGCCTAATATGGTGATGATCTTCGCGCAGATGAATGAGCCACCAGGCGCCCGTTTTCGCGTCGGCCATGCGGCGTTAACCATGGCCGAGTATTTCCGAGACGACGAGCACCGCGATGTGCTGCTGCTGATCGACAACATTTTCCGTTTCATTCAGGCCGGCTCGGAAGTGTCAGGTCTGATGGGGCAGATGCCGTCGCGCCTGGGCTATCAGCCAACCATGGGCACTGAACTGGCGGCACTCGAGGAGCGCATAGCTAACACCGACAGCGGCGCGATTACCTCTATCCAGGCGGTGTACGTACCGGCTGATGACTTTACCGACCCAGCAGCGGTGCACACCTTCTCCCACCTGTCGGCCTCCATAGTGCTGTCTAGAAAGCGCGCCAGCGAAGGCCTGTTCCCAGCGATCGACCCATTGCAATCGAGCTCGAAGATGATCACGCCGGGCATTGTCGGCGAGCGTCACTACCGGCTGGCTCAGGCCATCCGCCGCACGCTCGCGCAGTACGCCGAACTGAAGGACATCATCGCTATGCTTGGCTTGGAGCAATTGTCGCCTGAGGACCGTAAAGTGGTGGCGCGGGCACGCCGCCTGGAGCGTTTTCTTACCCAGCCATTCTTCACCACAGAACAGTTCACAAATATGAATGGCAAGCTGGTCAGCCTCGCAGACGCGCTGGATGGTTGCGAGCGGATCCTTGCGGATGAGTTCAAGGACCTGCCCGAGAGCGCCCTTTACATGATCGGCGCGGTAGATGAAGCCACGGCCAAGGCCAAGTCGAGTACAGCGATAAAACCAGAGTTGGACCCACAATCTGAAACAGAGAAGAAGCCTGATAGTCAGCCCAGTGAGGAGCAATCACATGTCGTTGATGACGCTTAAGGTGCTGCTGCCGTTCGAGGTTTTTGCCGAGGAAACTCGGGTATCGCGCATGGTCGTCGAGACGGCGCACGGCTCGTTCGGGTTGTTACCGCAGCGCCTGGATTGTGTAGCGTCCCTAGTGCCCGGCATCCTCAGCTTTGAGCTCCAAGCACAGGGCGAAGTGTTCCTCGCATTGGACGCAGGCGTGCTGGTTAAAACCGGCCCGAATGTGGTGATTTCAGTACGGCATGCGCTACGCGGTACTGATCTGGCTCACCTGCGTGATGCGGTCGAGCAAGAGTTCCTCGCACTGGATGAGCAGGAACAAGCAGTGCGAGCAGCGATGGCCAAACTCGAAACGGGATTTATGCGGCGCTTCGCCTCACTGCACGAGCGTTCCTCATGAAGCAGGAACCAAAACAACCACCGAAGACCACGCCGTTAACCACCCCAGGACTCGCCGAACAGGTCGGTGCCAAGGCGACACGCAAACTTAAAGCCCGGCGCAACGGCGCACCTGGCGTGTGGTTTGGTCTCGGCATGATGGGCTTGATCGGCTGGTCTGTGGCCGTACCCACGCTATTGGGCGCGGCGCTGGGCCTATGGCTCGACCAGCATTATCCCGGTGACCGCCCATGGACCTTGGCGCTGCTGATGGCGGGCCTGACCGTAGGCTGCCTGAACGCCTGGCATTGGGTATCCCAAGAAGATCGAGCCATGCACGCAGAACAGGAGGATGACGATGATCAACCCTAGCTGGCTGGGCTGGATTGCTGCGCTGCTGGCCGGTGGCGTACTGGGCACAGTTTTTTTCGCCGGTTTGTGGTGGACAGTGCGGCGGGCTGCCGGCTCTTCGGCACCGGTGCGTTGGTTCCTCGTCAGCCTGATTGCACGCACCGCCATCGTCCTCGCCGGTTTCTATGCTGTGGGTGCGTCGCAACCGTTTCGACTGGGGTTGTGTCTGTTGGGGTTTGTGCTAGCGCGGACACTCGTCTTACGTTTCACCCGTCCTAGCCCCGCACTTCCCTCGCCATCGCCGCTGCACGCCTCAGGAAAGCCACCATGCGCTTAACTCCTGACGCCTGGATTTTCTGGGAATACGGCTTTATCAATCTGAATGCCACCATTCTCTTCACTTGGGCGCTGATGGCCGTGTTGGTAGTGGGTTCCGCGCTGATCACCCGGCGACTCGCCACAGGCCATGAGCGCTCGCGCTGGCAAAACCTGCTGGAAATTCTGGTCACTGCGATCATGGGTCAAATCAAGGATGTTGGCCTGCAGAGCCCACGTCGGTACTTGGGCTTTCTCGGCACATTATTTCTGTTTGTCGCCATTGCCGCCTTGGCCACCGTAATACCCGGCTACGAGCCCCCCACCGCCTCGCTATCGACCACTGCTGCCTTGGCCCTCTGTGTTCTTGTCGCGGTTCCGCTGTTTGGTATCTCCAGTCAAGGGCTGCTGAGCTATCTGAAGTCCTACATGCAGCCGACGCCCATCATGCTGCCGTTCAACCTGATCAGCGAAGTCTCGCGCACCATGGCCCTAGCCGTGCGCCTGTTTGGCAACATGATGAGCGGCGCCATGATCATCGCCATTCTGTTGTCCATCACGCCCTTTGTGTTCCCCATTGTAATGACCCTGCTGGGCCTACTGACCGGCATGGTACAGGCCTACATCTTTACCATTCTGGCAGCGGTCTACATTGCGGCGGCCACTCGCAGCAGCAAGGCAGCGTCGGAACCAAAGACATGAACCCTCGTTCTTCTCCCAATCAACCACCACAAAGGCACCGCTTATGGACGCTCTCACCTGGATCGCAGTCGCATCCATCATCATGGCAGGCTTGACCACAGGTTTTGGCACCATGGGACCCGCCCTGGCTGAAGGCCGCGCGGTCGCGGTTGCGCTCACCTCGCTGGCGCAGCAGCCCGACGCTTCTGCGACCATCACACGTACTTTGTTCGTGGGCTTGGCGATGATCGAGTCCACCGCGATTTACTGCTTCGTGGTGTCGATGATTCTCATCTTTGCCAACCCATTCTGGAACGCCGCACTGGCTGCGGCCACTCAGGCAGCGGGCCAATAGCCCATGCTTATCGACTGGTTTACCGTCGGCGCGCAGGTGCTGAACTTCATAATTCTGGTATGGCTGATGAAGCGCTATCTGTACCAGCCGGTGCTGAACGCTATTGCAGCGCGTGAGCAGAAGATCGCTGACGAGCTTGCAGATGCCGCAGATACCAAGGCGCAGGCGCACCAGCAACAAAGCGAGTTCGAGGAAAAGAACCAAGCTTTCGACCAGCAACGTGCAGAGTTGTTGCAGCAAGCGACCGAGGCAGCTTCAGCTGAAGCCGAGCGCCTGCGCGTTGCCGCAGCCGAAGCCGCTGAGCAGGCGAAAGCCAAACGCGCAACAGCGCTGGCATCCGAGACGCAGCAGCTGCATGCCGAGATAGTGCGGCAAACCCAGCAGCAGGTATTCGACATTGCCCGTAAGGTCCTGGGTGACCTGGCAGACACCGGCCTGGAGCAACGCGCCTGTGATGTATTCATTCACCGACTGCAGATCATCGACGACAAAACCTTGGCCAATCTAAGCGACGCGCTCAAGACCACTTCAGACGCCAATCCCGCCCTGTTACGCAGCGCTTTTGAGCTACCCGAATTACAGCGCGAGGCGATTCAAAGTGCGGTAAAAGAAAAGCTCGGGCAATCAGTTGTGCTCAGATACGAAACCAAACCTGACCTGGTTGCCGGCATTGAACTCAGCGCCAATGGGCAAAAGCTCGCCTGGAGTATCGCCGATTACCTGCGCGCGATGGCCATCAGCACGCAACCGGGGACCGACGAACCCGATGCAACGGAGGCGGCGTGACTGCAGCAATGGCTGACAGCCCCGCCCTCCAATACGTCTATGGCAGCGCGTTCGCAGACCTTCAGCAGCGAATTCAGGTTTTCAAACCACAACTGCTGCCGCGCGAGGTGGGCATCGTCGCCAGCGTCTCTACCGGCATCGCACAGGTGCGCGGGCTGCAATACGTCACCTCGGAAGAGCTACTGCTATTTCCCGGCGGGCTGTCCGGTATCGCCTTCAATCTCAACGAAGACAGTATCGACGTGGTACTGCTAGGCGACTACGCGCATCTGCATGCCGGCGACGAGGTGGAGCGCACCGGTCGGGTCATGGATGTGGCCGTGGGAGATGCTTTGCTGGGGCGGATGATCGATCCGCTGGGGCGGCCGCTGGATGGTTTGGGGCCGATCACCACGCAGCAACGCCTGCCTATCGAGCGACCCGCCGCGGCCATCATGGATCGCGCGCCAGTAACCGAACCGCTACAGACGGGTCTGAAAGTGCTGGACGCGCTGATTCCCATCGGTCGCGGCCAGCGTGAGCTGATTCTCGGCGACCGGCAGACTGGTAAGACCGCCATCGCCATCGACACCATTTTCAATCAGCGCGGCAAAGATGTGCTCTGCGTTTATTGCGCCATCGGCCAGCGGGCCTCAGCTGTGGCCAAGACTGTCGCCAAGCTGCGGGAGAAACAGGCGTTAGCCTACACCGTCGTGATGGTGGCCGAAGGTAACGAAGCTCCGGGGCTGTCCTACATCGCGCCCTACGCCGCCACTAGCATCGCCGAGCATTTTATGGAACAAGGCCGCGATGTACTTATTGTGTATGACGATCTTACCCACCACGCGCGGGCCTACCGCGAACTGTCACTGCTGCTGCGCCGTCCGCCCGGTCGCGAGGCTTTCCCCGGCGACATCTTTTATATTCATTCGCGCATGCTTGAACGCGCGACTCATCTGAATGAAGAGCGCGGCGGCGGTTCTCTGACTGCCCTGCCGATCATCGAGACCGAGGCGCAAAATATCTCGGCTTACATCCCAACCAACCTGATTTCCATCACCGACGGCCAAATTGTGCTATCGCCGTCGCTCTTTGAGCTTGGCGTGTTGCCGGCGATAGCGGTAGGCCAGTCGGTATCACGGGTAGGCGGCAAAGCGCAGCGCGTTGCCTACCGTTCCGTGGCCGGAGACCTCAAGCTGGCCTACGCACAATTCGAGGAGCTGGAGACCTTCGCCCGCTTCGGAGCGCGGCTGGACGACGATACGCGGCAATCCATAGAACACGGCAAACGCATCCGCGCCTGCCTGGGCCAAGCCGAGTTCTCTCCGGTCTCAGTCCCCGCGCAGATCGCCATCCTGCTCGCACTCAACGCAGGTTTGTTTGATCCCGTGCCCCTTGAACGCATGAGTGCCGCGCAACAGGCAGTGGAAAACACCACCAATGATCTACCTGATGACCTGGGCGCACGACTCACCGCGGGCGACAAGCTCACCGACGAAGATCGCCAACAGGTAACCCATGCCGCTCGCAAGGCACTCGAAAGCTTCCAACCACTAACAGAAAACCCGCACGATAAAACGGCCGCCCCGACACAGAAACTAGAGAAACCCCATGAAAATCCAGATCAACACCGGTAGTCACACCAACGGCGACGAAGCACATGCTGCCGCCTACAGCGCCCTAATCGAAAAAACACTGAAACGCTTCAGCGATCACGTCACCCGCGTCGAAGTACACCTCAGTGACGAGAACGGCGACAAAGATGGGCAACACGACCAGCGCTGTATGCTCGAGGCACGCCTGGAAGGCCAACAACCGGTCGCGGTAACCGACCACGCTGCCACTCTCAGGCAGGCCGTACAAGGCGCAGCAGCCAAGATGGTGCATCTGCTGGACAGCAAGCTGGGGCGCCTGAACGAGCATCGCGACAAGCACGCAGCCGCCATGCCATTGCCTGATAACGATCCCGAGTAATCCACCATGGCCACCACCCTGACTGGCCTGCGCCGTCAAATAGAAAGTGCCGGCGATCTCAAGTCCGTTGTGCGAACTATGAAGGCATCAGCGGCCTCGGCCATTGGGCAATATGAAAGGTCGGTAGCGGCCTTAGGCGATTATGCACACGCAGTCGAGCTTGGGCTCGGCGTATGTCTGCGTGCAGTCGAGCAGCGACGCCCGGAGACGCAGGGTTCGCTTGACGCTCCGCCCTTGATGCACGCGGTGGTATTTGGCTCGGACCAGGGCCTAGTTGGCCGCTTCAACGAAGTTATAGTTGAACATGCCATGACAACCCTAGCGCAGACCCAATGCAGGGTCTGGGCCGTGGGTGAGCGCACCCATGCGCGAATGGTAGACGCCGGCATTACGCCAGAGGGATGCTTTGCAGTACCTGGATCAGTGGAGCTGATCACCCATTTGGTAGGCAATATTTTACTGCAGGTGCAGGACCCGTATGCCGCTGCTGTGGGTGATGAGCTTGCCGAAACCCAGGGCACAGCGCTGACCCTTTTTTATAACCGGCCAACCGCTGGTGGCTATACACCGGTGAGCCAGCGGCTCCTACCCCTGGATGCGCATTGGCAACGCGGGCTCGCCAACCGGCCGTGGCCCAACGCCCAATTACCCGAAGTATTGGGCGCCAGCGCGCGCACCTTGCGCGCCTTTATTAGCGAACATCTTTTCGTTTCGCTGTTTCGTGCCAGCGCCGAATCCCTGGCCAGTGAAAATGCCAGTCGCCTAGCCGCGATGCAGCGCGCCGACCGCAACATTGGTGAGCTGCTGCAGGAGCTGCAGGCTCACTTTCACCAACTGCGCCAGGCCGGCATCGACGAGGAGTTGTTCGATGTCATCTCCGGCTTCGACGCACTCAGCACTGACGATGAGCAAAACCCCACCCCCTGACAGTTATGCGTGCGCTGTCGAACAGACAGGCCACAGCCGAGGGAAGAGACTGGCAGTGTCCCTGCCAGCCCGCATACAAGCGCTGCGGCTGGCAATAACCTGCACAGGTATCTGCCCCATGAACCAGCCCCAGTCCGACGTTTACCGCTACATCGTCAGGGAGCTTGCACCAACCGACCATACGCCCGAGCAAGCGCCTATCACTATCGTCTGCGAACCGCAGAACGTGCCTGGGCAAGATCCACCCAACGGCACCGTCTTTTTGCATATGCTGCCGGGCACCACCACAGAAGAAGCACAGAGCATAGCGGACACACTGCAGGCCAAGGTCAAGGGGCTGTGCCACCTGCAGACTCCTGCGGACGCAACCGCATGAACAAGCCAGACGCAGTAGCTGCCAACAAAACCATCGTCGCCAGCGACGCTGCCACCACCAAGCCTCCTGCCAAGCTGGGCCTCAGCCTGCTGGTAGCGTTGGTGGTGGGCTCGATCATCGGCAGCGGTATCTTTGGCCTGCCGCAAAACATGGCCGCAGGCGCAGGCGCAGGCGCTATTCTGATTGGCTGGACCATTACCGGTATCGGCATGCTTTTGCTGGTGCGGGTTTATCAGATGCTCTCCCTGCGCAAGCCCGAACTCGATAACGGCGTTTACGCTTACGCCCGCGCTCTGTCTGGCGAGTACGTGGGCTTCAACTCGGCCTGGGGTTACTGGGTCAGCGCCTGGATCGGCAATGTCGGCTATCTGGTTGCGGCCTTCAGTGCGCTCGGTTATTTTTTCCCGATCTTCGGCAGCGGTAACTCGCCTGCCGCCATCGCGGGCGCGTCTATCGTGCTCTGGGTTGTCCACCTGCTGGTGCTGCGTGGTATCCAGGGTGCAGCCGTGCTTAATGCCGTGGTCACGCTGGCCAAGATAGTGCCATTGCTGCTGTTCATCGCGCTGGTGGCAATGGCCTTTCAGATTGATACCTTCCGCCTCGATTTCTGGGGCGCCAACGAGCTCGGTTCGGTGCTCGATCAGGTCAAGAGCACCATGCTGGTCACGGTCTGGGTCTTCATTGGTATTGAAGGCGCTAGTGTCTACTCAGCACGAGCCCGCAAGCGTGAGGACGTTGGCCGCGCCACTATTATCGGCTTCCTCATCTGTCTGTTACTGCTGATGGCGGTGTCGTTGCTGTCGCTCGGTGTGCTCAACCAGCCCACCCTGGCTGGCTTGAAAAACCCCTCAATGGCAGGCGTACTGGAAGACGCAGTGGGCACCTGGGGCGCCGTACTCATCTACGTAGGCTTAATAGTATCGGTCGGTGGAGGCTTCCTCGCTTGGATGCTGCTCGCCGCTGAGTCGCTGTTCACCCCCGCCGGTGGCGGAGTGATGCCGAAATGGCTCGGACAAACCAACAAGAAGGGTGTGCCCGCCAACGCCATGTGGCTGACCAACGGCATGGTCCAGCTGTTCCTTATCTTCACGCTGTTCTCAAAGGCTTCCTACCTAGCACTAATCTCACTGTCGACCGCGATGATCCTGCTGCCCTATCTGTTCAGCGCCGCCTATGGTCTGTCGCTGGCGTGGCGTGGTGAAGGGGTTAAGGCTGCGTTCCAGCGCGCCGATGTGCCGGTCGCTGCGCTGGCCACGGTGTACTGCTTGTGGCTGCTTTACGCCGCTGGATTCAAGTATCTGCTACTCAGCGCGATGCTCTATGCGCCGGGAGTATTGCTATATGCGTGGGCCAAGCGCCAGCGCCAGGAACGGGTTTTCAATACCGCGGAATGGGTGCTACTGGCGGTCTTGGTGGTACTCGCTGGCGTCGCCGGCACACTACTGGCCATGGGGCGACTGAGCCTGTGAGCCCTTCTCTATTTTTGATTCTTGACTATATGAACAGGAGATTGTTGCCATGACGACCCAAGGCTTGCACTCTGAAGTTGGCCGCCTGCGCCGCGTACTGGTGTGCCGTCCCGGCCTGGCGCAACAGCGCCTGACACCGGCCAACTGCCGCGAACTGCTATTTGATGACGTCATCTGGGTGGAGCAGGCGCGTAATGACCACGACGCCTTTACCAACGCCATGCTGAGTCACGATGTCGAGGTGTTGGAGCTACACGATTTGCTAGCTACCACAGTAGCTGACCCTGTCGCTCGAGCCTGGCTTCTGGACCGCAAATTGGGCGCCGGTACCGTCGATGCTGAACTGGCGCAGCAGCTGCGACCCTGGCTGGAAGATCTGCCGCCAATGCGCCTGGCAGAACACCTGATCGGGGGCCTAGCACGCGCAGAACTGCCGTTCGAGCCCGAGGGCCTTCTGGCACGCTACGCTGCCGCGAACGACTTTCTACTACCACCACTGCCCAACACTCTATTTAGCCGCGACAGTAGTTGCTGGATTGGCAATGGCGTCGTGCTGTGTTCTATGTTTTGGCCCGCACGCCGGCAGGAAACGCTGCTGACCGCTGCGGTGTATCGCTTCCACCCACTGTTCGCCGGCAAAACCACCACATGGTGGGGGGATCCCGACGAAGATCACGGCGGCGCAACTATGGAAGGCGGCGATGTGATGCCGCTGGGTAATGGCGTGGTACTGATCGGCATGGGCGAACGCACCTCACCGCAAGCCGTCAGCCAGTTGGCACGCTCCCTGTTTGCACAGGGCGCTGCGACCCGTGTGCTAGCCGCGCAGATACCCAAGTCACGAGGCGCCATGCACCTGGACACCGTGTTTACTTTCTGCGATGTGGATCTGGTCACTAGCTTCCCCGAGATGGCCGACACAATCCGCGTACACACCCTGCGGCCGGGCGAGCGTGAAGGCAGCCTCGACGTGCGTACCGAGAGCAAACCCTTCCTGGAAGTGGTGGCCGAAGCACTCGGACTGAAAAAACTGCGCTCGGTGGCCACCGGCGGCGACGCTTGGCAGTCCGAGCGCGAGCAGTGGGACGACGGTAACAACCTGCTGGCGCTAGCACCAGGCGTGGTCATGGGCTATTCGCGGAACACCCACACCAACACGCTGCTGCGCAAAGCTGGCGTCGAGGTGATCACCGTTTCCGGTTCCGAACTGGGCCGCGGTCGCGGTGGCAGTCACTGCATGTCATGCCCGATTGAGCGCGACCCGATCTGATCCCCTTAAAAAGCGAGAGCACCCTATGAGCTTTAACCTGCACAACCGCAGCCTGCTGGCGCTGAAGGACTTTACCCCGGATGAAATCCGCTATTTGCTGGATCTGTCTGCCGAACTAAAACGCTCAAAAGCAGTGGGTAACGAAGTACCACGATTAAAGGGCAAGAACATTGCCCTAATCTTCGAGAAGCCTTCAACCCGCACGCGCTGCGCCTTTGAAGTCGCCGTGCACGATCAGGGCGGCCACGTCACTTGCCTGGATTCCGGCAGCTCGCAACTGGGGCACAAGGAATCACTGAAAGATACCGCCCGCGTACTCGGGCGCTTCTACGATGGCATCGAGTATCGTGGCTTCCATCAGAGTGTGGTCGAGGAGCTGGCGCAGTACGCCAAGGTGCCCGTGTGGAACGGTCTGACCGATGAGATGCATCCCACTCAGATACTCGCTGACCTGCTGACCATGCAAGAGTTCGGCGAAAAGCCGCTGCACGAATTGAGCTTCTGCTACCTCGGCGATGCCAGCTTCAACATGGGCAGCTCGCTGCTGGTCGGCGGCACGCAGATGGGCATGGATGTTCGCATCTGCTCACCCGCTGATCTGCAGCCGCCAGCTGAGCTAGTGGCCGAGATGCGCGAACTGGCAAAGACCACTGGCGCGCGTATCACATTGGAGACAGACCCGGTCAAAGCGGTAGTCGGCGCAGATTTTCTGTATACCGATGTGTGGGTGTCCATGGGCCAGGACGATGAAGTCTGGAAGCAACGTATCGAACAGTTACTACCCTACCAAGTCACCACCGCCCTGATGCAGGCGACAGGTAAACGCAGAGTCAAGTTCATGCATTGCCTGCCAGCCTTTCACAACCTGGAAACCGAAGTCGGGCGCCAAGTGCATGAGAAGTACGGCCTTAGCGAAATTGAGGTGACCGACGACGTATTCGAGTCTGATGCTTCAGTGGTGTTCACCCAGGCCGAAAACCGCATGCACACCATCAAAGCCGTGCTGGTGGCGACCCTAGGATGATCTCTCGCGGAGCTGACGTATGAAAGTCGTCGTTGCCCTGGGTGGCAATGCGCTGCTGCGCCGCGATCAGCCGCCGACAGCGGAAAATCAGCTGGCGAATATACGCATTGCCGCTGCCCAACTGGCCCGCGTGGCCGAACATCACGACTTGGTGCTGACCCATGGAAACGGCCCGCAGGTTGGGCTATTGGCACTGCAAGCGGCGGCTTACATTGATGTGGACGCCTACCCCCTAGACGTATTAGGTGCTCAGACCGATGGCATGATCGGCTATCTGCTTGAGCAAGAGCTAGCCAATCTGCTCCCAGCAACGCGGGCGATAACAACGCTGATCACCCGCGTGGAAGTGGATGCGCTTGACCCAGCCTTTGGCCATCCCAGCAAACCAATCGGGCCAATTTACACCCAAGCGGAGTCGGCGAGAGTCGCTACCGCAAAGGGTTGGAGCATGGCAGCGGACGGTGCTTCGTTCCGGCGCGTGGTGGCTTCACCACGGCCGCTGCGTGTACTTGGGATACAGGCAATCCAATGGTTACTAGAGCGTGGGGCACTGGTGATCGCGGCCGGAGGCGGCGGTATACCGGTAGCGAGAAATAGCGAGGGAAAAGACCTGCATGGTGTTGAGGCGGTCATCGATAAGGATTTATGCAGCAGCCTACTCGCACGCGAACTGCACGCCGACGTACTGGTCATCGCCACCGATGTGGCGGCGGTCTACCTCGACTGGGGTCAGCCCACACAGCGCGCGCTCGGCGAGGTCACTCCACAAGATCTCAGCGGACACGATTTCGCAGCGGGCTCGATGGGACCTAAGGTGGAAGCCGCGCAGGCCTTTGTCTTGGCTACAGGCAAGCGCGCCGTGATTGGCTCGCTTGAACAGATCGAAGAGATGCTCGCCGGAACAGCAGGTACTCAAGTATGCCCGGCCATAGCCGGTGCTATGAGCCAAAACCCTGATCTCTGACATAACACCTTGCGCCTCGGAGGCGTATAAAAGTCTCGAAAGTCAATGGTGAGCTGACACTGGCTTTAGCGCGGATATGAGCGGCAAACCTGAAAGCTCCGGCTTCGCCGAGTCACTGCTTGGTGACGCTGGATGCTTTCATCACACTGGCAGCAGTAATTCGAGCAATAGCCAGAAAGCCGATGCTGCCAACCCCACTGTTTAGATACCCAAGGTACATATGTCAGTCAGTCGTAGATGGATATTTCCTGTAGTGAGCGTTGCCTGCTTGGCAATCATCGCTGGGGTGCTCTGGTACGCCTTGCGCCCCACGGGTCTTGGCGATGGCTTCGCCAGTGGTAATGGGCGCATTGAAGCTACAGACGTCGATGTGGCCAGCAAATTGCCCGGACGTATCGCAAGTATCGAGGCCGAAGAAGGCCAGTTCGTCCAAGCAGGGCAAATCATTGCCCGCATGGATACGCAGGTACTCGAGGCTCAGCTGGCCCAAGCTCAAGCGCAAATGCGCCAGGCCGAGAACAGCCAACTGACTGCCAGCGCCCAGGTTCGCTTACGTGAAAGCGAGAAAATCACCGCAGAGGCGATCGTCCGTCAACGCCAAGCAGAAATGGCTGCCGCGCAGAAACGTCACTCCCGCAGCACTATCCTAGTCAGGCGGAATGCCATGGCGCAGCAAGAGCTGGACGACGACCTCGCCCGCTTGCAAAGCACTCAGGCGGCGCTGGCGGCCGCACAATCACAAGTGATCTCGGCACAAGCAGGGATTGCCGCCGCACAATCGCAGGTAATTGAGGCACAATCCGCCGTAGAAGCGACCTTGGCTAGCGTTGATCGCTTGCAGATCGATATTGAGGACAGCCAGCTCAAAGCACCGCGCGGTGGCCGCGTGCAATACCGCATCGCCGAGCCCGGCGAAGTCATAGGCGCGGGCGGCAAGGTGCTTAACTTGGTCGATCTAAGCGATGTTTACATGACTTTTTTCCTGCCCGAGCAGCAGGCCGGAAAGGTCGCGCTTGGCGCCGATGTGCGCCTAGTGATTGATGCTATACCGCAGTATGTCATTCCTGCACAGATCAGCTATGTGGCGAGCGTGGCTCAGTTCACTCCGAAAACAGTGGAAACCGCCAACGAGCGGGAGAAACTGATGTTCCGGGTTAAAGCACGGCTCGACCCGCAACTACTGCAACGCCACCTCACGCAAGTAAAAACCGGCGTGCCAGGCGTAGCTTACTTACGTCTAGATCCACAGGTCGAGTGGCCTGAGAAACTAGCGATCAAGGTTCCGCAGTGAACGCAGCGGCGGCAACTGTCGCACAGCTGGATGAGGTTAGTTTGCACTACGGCACCGTCTGCTCACTAGATGCCGTCAGCCTAAAAATTCCAGCGCAACGCATGGTCGGCCTGATCGGTCCAGACGGCGTGGGTAAATCTAGTCTATTGGCGCTAATTGCCGGCGCTCGCAAAATCCAGGATGGTCACATTGACGTGCTCGGCGGCGACATGACCAGCCGCGACCACCGTCGCCAAGTTTGCCCGCATATCGCCTATATGCCACAGGGGCTGGGTAAGAACCTCTACCCGACGCTCTCGGTGATCGAGAATCTGGATTTCTTCGCCCGCCTATTTGGCCAGAAAGAAGCCGAGCGCAAAACCCGTATCAACGAACTACTGAGCAGCACCGGGCTAAGTGAGTTTGGCGAACGCCCGGCCGGAAAATTGTCCGGAGGCATGAAGCAAAAGCTCGGATTGTGCTGCGCACTAATCCACGACCCTGATTTGCTGATCCTCGATGAGCCAACCACCGGCGTCGACCCTCTATCGCGCAACCAATTCTGGGAGCTGATCGAACGCATTCGCGCCCAGCGTCCACAAATGAGCGTTCTAGTGGCCACGGCTTACATGGAAGAAGCTGCTCGTTTCGACCATTTGATAGCGATGGATGACGGCGCGGTATTGGCCACCGGCAGCCCCGATGAGCTCCTGCAACGCACGGGCTGCAGTAGTTTAGAAGAAGCTTTTATTGCCCTTATGCCGGAAGCCAAGCGCAAGGGCCATAAACAGCTGGTGATCCCGCCGCGGCCGGCTGGCGAACAAGAAATAGCCATTGAGGCGCGTGACCTAAGCATGCGCTTCGGCGACTTTGTGGCGGTGGATCACGTCGGCTTTCGCATTGAGCGGGGGGAAATCTTCGGCTTTCTTGGCTCCAATGGTTGCGGCAAAACCACCACCATGAAGATGCTCACTGGCTTGCTGTCCGCCAGCGAGGGAGAAGCCTTGCTATTTGGTCAAGCGGTGGACGCAAAAGATATAGCGACGCGTAAACGAGTCGGCTATATGTCTCAGGCATTCTCACTTTACGGTGAGCTGAGCGTGCGACAGAATCTAGTGCTCCACGCTCAACTATTTCACGTACCAACCGCCAGTATCGCGGCACGTGTCACGGAAATGGCCGAGCGTTTCAATCTTACCACCGTCATGGAACAGCTGCCTGAGCGTCTGCCACTGGGGATTCGCCAACGTCTTTCACTGGCTGTAGCAGTCATTCATAAGCCGGAAATCCTCATCCTCGACGAGCCAACCTCAGGCGTCGACCCGATCGCTCGCGACGTCTTCTGGCAATTGATGCTCGACTTGTCACGCCATGACGGTGTGACCATCTTTATATCTACTCACTTTATGAACGAAGCGCTGCGCTGCGACCGCATCTCCTTGATGCACGCGGGCAAGGTGCTGGACAGCGATACACCCCAAGCACTCGTGGACAAGCGCGGCTTGCCAACTCTGGAGGCGACCTTTATCGCTTACCTGAAAGAGGCTGTGGGCGTGCCCACAAAAACCGCCACCCCTGAGCCCGCACCCGAAGGTAATAATCTCCCTACAGGTTCTACACCGCGCAGTCGCTTCAGCCTGCTGCGTTTGTTCAGCTATACCCGCCGGGAGACACTTGAGCTGCGCCGGGACCCGATTCGGGGCAGCATGGCTCTGCTCGGTAGCCTGCTACTGCTGTTCATCATTGGCTATGGCATCAGCCTGGACGTAGAAGACTTGACCTACGCAGTACTCGATCGCGACCAGACCACCACCAGCCACGCTTACGCGCTCAATCTGGCCGGTTCCCGCTATTTTCTTGAGCAACCGCCCCTGCACGATTACGACGAGCTGGAGCAACGCATGCGCAGCGGAGAAATCAGCCTAGCGGTAGAAATTCCACCTGATTTTGGTCGTGATCTAAAGCGCGGGGCTGTGCCAAAAATCGGCATGTGGATCGACGGAGCCATGCCCATGCGCGCTGAAACAATCAAAGGCTATGTAATGGGTTTGCACGCCGGCTACTTGCAGGAGCTAACTCGCAAGAGCAGCGCCTCGACCAGCAGCAGCCTCCCTACGCTGGAAGTGCGTTACCGTTACAACCCCGATGTGGAAAGCCTCAATGCCATGGTACCGGCGGTCATTCCACTACTACTGATGCTGATTCCGGCGATGCTCACAGCCCTTGGTGTAGTGCGAGAGAAAGAGCTCGGATCGATCATCAACCTCTACGTTACACCGGTCACCCGTCTGGAATTCCTGCTTGGCAAGCAGCTGCCATATATCGCGCTGGGCATGCTCAATTTTGTTTTGTTGTTGATAGCGGCGGTCTTTGTTTTCGACGTGCCACTCAAAGGCAGTATTCTAACCCTGCTGACCGGCGGCCTGCTGTACATCAGTTGCGCTACCGCTATGGGCCTGCTCATGTCGACTTTTACCCGCAGCCAGATCGCAGCGGTCTTCGGCACAGCTATCATCACCTTGATTCCCGCGATCCAGTTTTCCGGGCTTATCTATCCGGTGTCATCACTGGAAGGCCTTGGTGCAGTGATTGGTCAGCTGTACCCCACTTCGCACTTTCTGATCATCAGTCGCGGTGTGTTTTCCAAGGCGCTAGGGTTCGGTGAGCTTTACGGCTACTTCATTCCTCTGCTGATTACGATTCCCGTGCTGCTGGCGCTGTGCACCAGCCTGTTGAAGAAGCAGGAGGCCTGATATGGAGCAGCTTGCCAATATTTTCCACCTGGGGCTTAAAGAACTTCGCAGCCTACAGCGCGACCCGGCTCTACTGCTGTTAATTGTCTGGTCCTTCACACTGGGCATTGTCACGGCGGCCACCAGCATGCCGGAAAGTCTGCATAACGCCTCGATTGCAGTGGTTGACGAGGATCGTTCACCACTCTCGGCACGCCTGATCGATGCCTTCCAACCGCCGTTTTTTCTTCCTGCGCAACGCATCCAGCTGAGTGAAATGGACCATGGTATGGACTCAGGGCATTACACTTTCACCCTGAACATTCCACCGGACTTTCAGCGCGACGTACTCGCCGGGAGCAGCCCAGCTATCCAACTTAACGTCGATGCGACCCAGGTGAGCATGGCCTTTACCGGAGCCGGTTATATCCAAGTGATCGGCGCGGAGGAAGTTAGCGCGTTCTTACGCCACTACCGGGCCGACCTGCCGCAGGAAGCGGAGCTGGCCGTGCGAGTCGCATACAACCCGAACCTGACGCGCAGCTGGTTCGGAGCGGTGATGGAGGTGATCAACCAGATCACTATGCTGTCGATCATCCTCACCGGTGCCGCGCTGATCCGCGAACGCGAACACGGCACCATCGAGCACTTGCTAGTAATGCCAGTTACCCCGCGGGAGATCATGCTGGCTAAGGTCTGGTCGATGGGGCTAGTGGTCTTGATTGCTACCACTTTATCGTTGCTGCTGGTTGTACAAGGTTGGCTGCAAGTACCGATTGCCGGCTCGCTGCCGCTATTTTTGTGCGGGGCGTTACTGCATCTCTTCGCCACCACCTCAATGGGCATCTTCTTCGGTACTATCGCGCGCTCAATGCCGCAGCTGGGGCTGCTGATCATTCTGGTCCTGATCCCGTTACAGATTCTCTCTGGTGGCACCACCCCGCGCGAGAGCATGCCCGAACTGGTACAGCAGATCATGCTGCTGGCTCCAACCACCCATTTTGTAGAACTGGCCCAAGCCATACTCTATCGCGGCGCGGGGTTTACCACCGTCTGGCCGCAGTTCCTGGCGATCATCGCTATCGGCGCGCTGTTCTTTGCCGGCGCGCTATTGCGCTTTCGCAAGACCCTTGCGCAAATGTCGTGATGAGTGTCGACTCCTTAGCCCGCCAATGCATGCCATCAGACGAACGCAATTCAGAGCTGGCGGAGTCACTCCATGAAAATAGGCGATAAAAGCAGTCCGGCTCACTGTTGGCCCTTTGTTTGCGATAGCTATCAAGATCAATTCGACCGATAAATTGCAAGGGGGCTCGACGGCAGACGAGGCTTTATAGAGGTTGATTGGAATCTTAAGGTCAGCTTGGGATCGGTTAGCGACTATTGCTCAGCTCGTATCTCTAACAGGTATTGAGCCAGATGACGTTTTGGAAATGGCGGAGCAAACTAAAGTCTGGCCATATCTAGCGACAGCTGATTTCAGACCGTCGCCAACCGGCCAGATCGATCACATTATCTTTGGATAATTGGATGGATACAGAGCACGCTTAGTCTGATCGTCCATTTCGGTTTTGAACGTATGACTCTTGCCCACATCCTTTGCTCGAGCCGCTGCAGGGCGAGCGCCAATACGCCCGCGCCAGATTCTCGACGAAGCCACCTCAGCACTGGACTCCGAAGTGGAAGCCGCGATTCAGGAAACCTTGAATAAACTGATGCAAGGCAAAACCGTCATCGCCATTGCCCACCGGCTGTCGACCATCGCCGAAATGGATCGGCTGATCGTGATGGATCAGGGCCACATCATCGAGAACGGTAGCCACGCGGAATTAGTGCGTGCGGCGGGCTCTATGCCGAGCTGTGGGCACGGCAGTCTGGTGGCTTTTTGGCGGAAGACGTGGATGAAGAGATGGAAAAGCAACCCTGATTATTAGCCAAAAAAAACTGGCCGCTGCGCACAGGCAGACGGCCAGTTTCGATTAGGCTGCTGTGCTAGCCAGCGCTGTACTACTTAATACGATTCTCTTCCTGGAGCGGCAACACCAGATTCATATCATTCCTCATACCTGTACCAAAGACACTGGCGATCTTGTTCAACACCTCCTTGTCGCCACCCACGGTGGCCTTGCCGTCGCCAGATAGATCATCGAGTTTCGCTTTACCCGTGGCTACGGCGATCAGGTCTGTTTTGGCGATGGAAAGTGATGCATCCGGCTTTTCCGCCGAATAGCCATGCAGGTAGTTAAGCACGCCATTATGCAGATCAAGACGGAACTTGCCTTCGTCCGCCAAATCGACATTGACCACATAGTTACCTACTTTCTCGGCCTTGATCTGGTCCACAGACATGCTGATGTAAGACATCAGCAAATCGGCTGGCAGCGCTGCGATCACTTCGGCTGAAACCGTGCTGAGTCCATTGGGAATACTGCCCCCCACGCGCAACTCCTGGGCTCCCGACAGATACAGATTGCGGTACAGGGCGGTTTCCTCCTGATAACCTAGCTGCTCCATAGCATCTGCCATCAGGTAACGTGCTTCGCTGTTATCCTCGTCTGAAGCAATAATGTTATTCAGCAGGTCAACAACAAAACGATAGTCGCCCTTGTTGTAGCTGGCTAGCGCCGTTTCTAGCACCTTGTCCTTGCCACCCATAGCTTCGACATAACGCTTTCCGCGTTCGCCATCCGGATACTTGGCCAACTCGGTCGGGTTACCGTTAAACCAACCAAGGTTGCGTACATAAGTCGCTTTAAGGTTGTTCTTGGTATTTCCGTAATAAGGGCGGTTGACCCATTGGTTGAATACCGACTCGGGCAGCGCAGCCGACTCGGCTATATCATCAGGCCGATATCCATAGTTGGCATACCGCATGGTGGTGTTATAGATCGACTGATACAGGTCACGCTGACTCGCCAAATAGTTAGATACATTCTCGTTGCCCCACACCGGCCAGGTGTGCGGTCCGAAGTTGACCTCTACCTCGTCACCCCACCTTGCCAGAGCCTCGCCCAGATAGGATGCCCAAACGCTGGCGTCGCGAGTCTGTGCGCCCCGCAGGGTATAAATATTGTGCTGCAACTGGTTCAACTCTTCGGCCATCGACAGCGCTTTCCACTCAGGGATGTAGAAAACCATCTCCGAAGGCGCTTCCGCATGCGGCGTCAGATAAAACTGGAAGGTTAATCCATCAATGGTCAATTCTTCGCCGTCTTTGGTAATCACCTTGTTCGGAATCGGTAGCGAAGAATCGCCGCTGGCCAGGGCCGCGCCCAGTGACGCAGTGATCAGCCCCTTGGGACCGGGCTCCAGCACGTTGCCATATTGGTAACCTGCACGACGCGCCATGATGTTCCCTGCCATGACGTTTTCACTGACGGATTCTTCAACAAAACCTTCGGGGGCAATGAGTGGAATCTTGCCACTTTCAAATTCTTCCTTGGTCGCAAGGCCGGCCTGGAAGATGCCCCCATAACCGCCAAAGTGGTCAGCATGGCTGTGCGAAATAATCACACCTTTAAGCGGCTTCTTGCCACGATGCTCCTCGTATAACTTAATCGAAGCAGCCAGGGTGTCGGCATGATATTCGATGTCGTACAAGATGATGCCGTTGTCTGTCTCAATGACTGTGAGGTTTACCAGGTCCTGACCACGTATTTGATAAATACCATCAACTACTTTGTACAAGCCGCCCCGGTTAACCAGTTGAGCATGGCGCCACAGACTTGGGTTTACACTGGCCGGCGCTTCCTTGTCCTGCATAAAGTTCATTTTGGTGGCGCTAAAGACATCGCCTATATCACCGTTGTTTGTCAGTGGCGCGATAAACCCTCGGTCCACATCTTCGAACGCCTGCTTATTGTCAAAGTCCAGTACCTTATACACCGATTCGTTCGCCTGCTGGGTAAAGTCAGTAGCGTCCTTCTGATCAGCGCTGAATTGATATTTAGCCCCCTCCTGAGCGTTGGCGTTAAAACCGAAAAGTGCTGCACTGCATAGCAACGGTAAAGCTGAACTCTTAATCACGCTCATGCCATTAACTCTCCATTTAAAAATTTTTAGCTCTCGCAGGTTTCGATGCAGAGCGAGCATCCCAACCAAAAAAACCCGAGAGAACGACGCAGATGTAAAACCGCGTATCAAAAAGTATAGACAGAAATTACGACGCAGCCAGACCGGGATAAAAAACGTTACAAATTGCACAAACCAATGACATTTCCGATTATTTAACAACAAGTTAGAGCGGTACTCTTAGGATAATAGACGCTAAACGCACGAAGGCCGACAAGACGAACTGGGGGAATACAGGGGAAACGCCAGATACAAAAAAGCCCGCATTCGCGGGCTTTTTTTCAGTGACTGCGCAGGTCAAACACTGCGGATATGGTCGGAGAGACTGGATTCGAACCAGCGACCTTCTCGTCCCGAACGAGACGCGCTACCAGGCTGCGCTACACTCCGTCATTGAGCCAAATCTTACCTAATAAACTGTATCGTGCAAGGGAGCTTTGCAGAAACCACCTGTGTTTTTCCGGCTTCACAATTGAGCCCAATCTTCCAGGCTGTTGGCATTTTGCAAGCGCTCGTCGTTTTCCTCCAACGCCATTGATCCCGCCTGCTGCGCCAGCTGCCAGCGCAGCGGGCTGCGTTGGCCACTCTGCCAGGCGGCTTCCATCTGCGGCAGCAAGGCTCGCGGAATAACGCAGAGCAGCGGTTGCCAAGTGTCGCCCGTGCGGAGCATGCAGGGGCGCAGCGGTTGCGTTGCGGCGCAGAGCAAAAGTTCTTGCAGCAGTGCTTGATCCACCTTGGGCATATCGCAAGGCAGTACCAAAAGATGGCTAGTAGTACAGGCGCGCAGCCCAGCCAGGATGCCGGCCAAAGGTCCGGGGAAATCAGGCTGGTCATCCACCACCAGGCGATCAGCCCATGCCGCATACACAGCTTGGTTGCGATTGCAGCTGATCAACAGCTGGCCACCGAGACCGCGCAAAAGTCGGCTAAGGTGCGCAGCAACCGGCTCGCCATTGAAAACCATCAACCCTTTGTCACGCCCAGCCAGCCTGCTGCCTTGGCCGCCAGCCAGTATTAAGGAGGAATGGGTAAAGGGATGAGACATAACGCAAAACTCGGGTAAGCAACGGCTGTGTGTTATAACACCCAGCCCATCCCAATAGAAAGTTGACCGCCTAATATAGCCATTGGCGGCGGTCGCTATAGCCGTTTCAAGGAATCCAGCATGGCCAAGCCAGACGTGCCCTTCACCCCGTTATCCATCGCCGTTCTGACCGTCAGCGATACGCGCACAATCGAAACCGATACCTCTGGCCAATTGCTGACCGATAGCCTGAGCGAGGCTGGCCATCAACTTGCCGATCGTCAGCTGCAGCCCGATGACATTTACCAGATTCGCGCCGTGGTATCGGCTTGGATTGCGCGCTCCGATGTTCATGTGGTGCTGATCACCGGCGGTACCGGCTTTACTGGTCGTGACAGCACACCAGAAGCCATCACCCCACTGCTCGATAAAATGGTCGATGGTTTTGGTGAGCTATTCCGGCATATATCTTGGCAAGAGATTGGCACTTCTACGCTGCAGTCACGCGCGCTGGCTGGCTTGGCCAACCGCACGCTGATTGTCTGTGTGCCTGGCTCTACTAATGCCTGTCGAACTGCCTGGACGAAGATCTTGCAGGAGCAGCTCGACGCTCGAACGCGGCCCTGCAACTTTGTGCAGCATTTGGGTAGCGTCGAGCAGTGCGGCAACCGCGCATGAGTCTGATGCCTGTTGCTCAAGCGCTGCAACAGCTGCTCGACAGCGCCCGCAGCCAGCCCGCCCAACCGGTTGATGAATTGCCGCTGGAGCAAGCGTTGGGGCATATTCTCGCCGGTTCTGTGGTCGCCGCGCATGATGTACCGCCATGGGATAACAGCGCCATGGACGGTTACGCGTTCAATGCGGCGGACGTAGCTCAAGCGCGAACGAAAGGGTTGCCCATCAGCCAACGGATCACCGCCGGTATGGCGCCAGAGCCTCTGCTGGCAGGTAGCTGCGCACGAATTTTTACCGGTGCGCCACTGCCCGCCGGCGCCGATTGCGTGGAAATGCAGGAGAACGTCGAGTTGACCCAGAGCGGTTTTGCGCGCCTGACACAGCCCGTACACGCGGGCCAGAACGTGCGTCCGCAAGGTCAGGATGTGCGCGTCGGCAGCCAACTGCTGGCCGCCGGGTTACGGCTGCGCCCGCAGGATCTAGGCGTAATCGCCTCAGTTGGGCTTGCGCGCGTAGCCGTGCGACGCCCATTGCGGGTGGCGGTGGTATCCACTGGCGATGAGCTGGTAGAACCCGGCGATCAGCTAAATTCTGGGCAGATATTCAACAGCAATCGCTTCACCTTAATCGGTGCACTACAGCGCCTTGGCCAGCAGATTGTCGACGGCGGCATACTGCCAGACGACCCTGAAAAAACCGGCAGCCGTCTGCGCGCTTTGGCCGATCAAGCGGATGTCATCATCAGCTCCGGCGGCGTTTCAGTGGGCGAAGCCGATTGCCTCGGTCAGGTACTGCGCGAAAACGGTGAAGTCTCGCTGTGGAAACTGGCCATCAAACCGGGCAAGCCCTTTACCTTAGGTAGTTTCGCCAATACCCCTGTGCTTGGCCTACCCGGTAATCCGGCGGCGACCCTAGTGACCTTTCTGTTGCTGGTACGCCCTTACCTGCTGACCCGCCTAGGCTGCACGACGGTTGAGCCCACAACATTTGCCCTACCCGCTGGCTTTGATTGGCAACGCCCCGGAAATCGTGATGAGTACCTGCGCGCAGACTTTGTGGATGGGCGCATTCTGCTTGCGGGCAACCAGAGTTCGGGCGTGCTCAGCTCTGCCAGCAAGGCCAATGGGCTGGTTCTGATTCCTGCCGGCAGCACGGTCAACCAAGGTGAGACCCTGAGCTTTCTGCCGTTTACGGGCCTATTTGACTGACCCACACAAATAAACGCGGGCCTGCCCGCGTTTATTCAACGCCATCAACCGCACCTATGCCGCGAGCGTTGAGGTTTAATGCAGCTAGAATCGAGACACACCTACCAATAACAATAATAGGAATCTCGCATGAAGCCTCCATTCCAGGCTGCCGTTCTTGCCGGCCTTATCAGCCTTTCCAGCATCGCGCTAGCAACCGAATACAACCCTCCTGAAGCGCTGGTCGCACCCTCTTCTTTTAAGGGTGTGCATGGCTTGGCGGTCGACAAGCAGGGCCGTTTGCTTGCGGGTAGCGTTGTGGGTAACAGCATCTATCAGGTGGATATCGACAGCGGCGAAACCAGCACCTTTATCGGCCCGGACCAAGGCCAGGCAGATGACATTGCCATTGGCCCCAAAGGTGAAATGGCCTGGACCGGTTTTTATGCCGGCCAGTTGCTGATACGCGACAACGACGACGCGCCCATACGCGTGATTGCGACCGACCTACCCGGCATGAACTCGCTCGACTTCAATGATGAGACCGGTCAGCTGTACGCCAGCCAAGTCTTTCTCGGTGACGCACTCTGGGAAATGGACCCCACGGGCAAAGAAGAGCCAAGGTTGATCGCCAAAGACCTAGGCGGCTTCAACGGCTTCGAAGTAGGCTCCGATGGCTGGCTGTATGGACCACTCTGGTTCAAGGGGGAAGTAGTCCGCATTAACCCGGCCGATGGCACCGTCGAAACCGTAGCGACCGGCTTCGGCACCCCCGCTGCGGCTAACTTTGACTCCAAAGGCAATTTGTACGCGATCGATACCCAAAACGGCCTGCTTAAGCGCATCGACCTGAGCAGCGGCGAAACCACTAATGTGGCCCAGCTCAGCAGCTCGCTCGACAATCTCGCCATCGACAGCCAGGACCGCATATTTGTCTCTAACATGGCCGATAACAGCATCCAGCAAGTTGACCCTGCTACAGGTAAAGTCCGCCTGATCACCGGCGGCGAGTTGGCTGTGCCTGCTGGCGTGGCGCTGACCGAGAACGGGAAAACGCTCTATGTCGCAGACGTTTTCGCCTTTCGCAAGGTCGACACAGCCACTGGCAAAGTGACTGATTTGCGCCGCGCCCACGGCTCTGACGTCGAGTATCCAATCAGCGTAGGGCTGGGTAAGGAGCGTTTGCTGCTAACCAGTTTTTCCACCGGAACCCTGCAAATCATCGACCGTAATAACGACAGTACGCTGCAGATGGTGCATGGTTTAAAAGCACCCTCCGGCGCTGTCGAGCTGGATAACGGCGATATAGTTGTAAGCGAAATGGGCAGCGGCAAACTACTGCGTTTGAGCGGTGACAAACTGGATCAACAAAGCGTGCTGGCCGAAGGTTTACAAGGCCCTGTGCAGATGATCCGCGGCCGCGACGGCAGTATTTACCTTACTGAAGTGGCCGGATTTCTGACTCGCGTAGACCCGGCGACCGGAAAATTAGAACGTTTGGTTAGCGACCTACAGTTGCCGGAAGGTTTGAGCGAAACAGCCGACGGAAAATTTGTGGTCGCCGAAGGCGCCACCAAACGGCTGCTGTTAATAGATCCGACCAGCGGCGAAAAAAGCGTGCTTGCCAGCGATCTGCCCATTGGCTTTCCCGCCGGCCCTGGCATGCCACCCACCGGTATTCCCACTGGGGTAGCCGTGGCTGAAAACGGCACCATTTACTTCAGCTCCGACATCGACAATGGCCTTTATCAGCTGACACCTAAATAACCCTTTAATGACCGCCTCCGAAACATCAGAGACGGTCATTGCAACATCCGGTCAAACACGCAGATAAGCTTTTTTGTGAACGTTTTCAGCGAGCATTAGTCCATTTCAACATATCGAGATTAACTAAAAAGCCGCAACAGGAGACGTATTCATGCATTACCTGCTGAGAAAATCCCTCATTCCCGCCCTTGCTATCGCCGCCATCGCCGGCTCTGGGCTGAGCCATGCCGACACACAGGCCAGCAATAGTGCCGCTACTCCCCAGTCGCTTGGCTGGCTGGAAGAAGGTGTCATCATGCCTGAAGACCTGACCGTCAAATTCAAGCTGGATTCGGGCGCGCTTACCTCCTCGATGCATGCTGAAGATATTGAGCGCTTTGAGAAGGACGGCGAAGACTGGGTGCGCTTCCGCGTCGAACTGGAAGACATCAACAGCGAAAAAACAGTGGCTTCCACCTTCGAGCGTCCGTTGGTGCGTAACCTCAAAGTACGTGGTGCCGGCGGTTCGGAAGAGCGCCCTGTAGTCAACATGGACGTGTGTATTGCCGGCTCCGCGCTGAACCAGGAATTCTCACTACGCGACCGCAGCAACATGCATTATCCAGTGCTATTAGGCCGTAGCACACTGGATGAACTGGGCATGGTAGATACTTCGCGCACCTATACCACCAAACCCGACTGTTCCAGCAAACAGGCCTGAACAAACCTGCGATACCGAGGCGGCTACGCCCCCGCCTCGGCTGCTGACTCCACCTGCATCAACGCCACCTCGCGACTGACCACCACCAGCGCGTCATACATCTGGGCATTGGCTTGGGTAAAATTGATGCGCAAGCAGTCGCGATATTTGCCCGAGGCTGAGAACAACGAGCCCGGCGCAATCTGAATACCCGAAATGCTCAAACGCTCGTTCAGGCGCACTGAGTCCAAGCCCTTCACCTCGACCCACAGCAAAAAACCACCTTGCGGGTAACTTACGCCCGTGCCCAACGGAAATAACGCCTGCACCCAACCCAGCACCACATCCAGGTTGCGCTGATACTGACGCACCACACTACGCAGGTGCCGTTCGTAATGCCCTTTGGCGATGAACTCGGCGACGGCTAACTGCGGCAAGGTCGCTGAAGCGCCGGTAGAGACATACTTCATGTGCAAAACTTGATCACGGTAACGACCTGGCGCAATCCAACCTACCCGCAAGGACGGAATCAACGTCTTTGAAAAAGAACTACAGAGCAATACACGGCCATCGTCATCGAATGATTTCAGCGTACGTGGGCGCGGCGCACGGTAGGCCAAATCACCGTAGATATCATCTTCAATAATTGCCACATCAAAACGCTGCGCCAGCGCTACCAGCTCCCGCTTGCGCGCTTCTGGCATGGTATAGCCCAGCGGGTTGTTGTGGGTCGGCGTGATCTGTATGGCTTTAATCGGCCATTGCTCCAGCGCCAACTCCAAAGCTTCAAGACTGATACCTGTCTCTGGGTCGGTAGGAATTTCCATCGCCTTGAGCTGATGCGCCTTGAGAATTTGCATGCTGCCGTAAAAGCTCGGCGAATCCACTGCAACCACATCACCCGGCACCGTCAACGTACGGATGGCAATGGATAAAGCCTCTTGGCAGCCAGTGGTGATAATAATGTCATCTGGGTGCAGCAGGCAGCCTGAGCTCGATGCCAGCCGTGCCAACTGCTCACGCAGCTGTGGGCTGCCGGCCAGCGAGTCGTATTTCAATCCAGCGATTAAGGCGCTGCGGTGCATACCCGCGAGTAGCTGGAACAGCGGCTTAAGGGTTTTTGCCTCTACATCCGGGATCCCACGGCCTAACGAGACAACATGTTCCGCGCCCGGCTCTCCCACCAGGTTCAGCACATGCTCCCACTGCGACACATCCAAGGGTCGTTGGGCTGGGCGGCTCATTGCCGGCAATACGCTAGGAGCCGATCGCGCCAGTACAAAATAGCCCGACTTGGGTCGCGCCTCGATCAAACACTCCGCCTCCAGCCCAGCATAGGCGGTTTGAACGGTAGAAATACTCACCGCAAACTCTGCGCAAAGCTCGCGGATAGACGGTAACCGATCACCTGCGCGGTAAAGGCCATGCTCTATGCGCTGGCGCATGGTTGCCGCCACTTCCTCATAACGTTTCATCACAAAAAATACCTACATAAAAATTATCAGTACAGATTCGCTTTTAATACAGCATACAGCTCTGTAAACACCATCACTGTATCTAATTTTTATTTTTTATCTGTATCTGTATTAAAAAGAGGGGAAATTTTAATCTAGCTTCACGATCACCGGAGGCCCGATCATGCCAAGCAAATCACTCATATCCCTTTTCAGCCTTGTGCTGAAGCATCACCGGCAGAGGCGCGACTACCGTCACCTGCTGAAACTCGATGAACACTTGCTCGCCGACGTAGGCCTGAACCGCGAGCAGATTCAGCGCGAGCTGGCGCGACCCTACTGGACAACGCTGAGACTCAGCCTGCGCTGCAGCCGCAAGCTTTCAGCTAACGATAGTAGTACGCGCCTGCACGCCTAGCTCTAATCCTGTAAGTGCCCAATCGAGAGCTAAGCGGCGATAGCTGGGCGTCGCGGCATCCTGGCAATACCGCATTTCGCGCGCACTGCAGACTTAAATTCAACGCCGATTTTCAGTACCCTCATAAGTCAGACAGCCACCCATGGATTAGCCAGTGACCCACGCAATCGATATAGATGCGCGCTACGCCCTAGCCAAGCGCGTAGCACAGGAGGCCGCACGTCGTGGTATGGGCTACTACCAGCAACGCGACGACCTTATCGTTGAGCACAAAGGGGGGCATCGCCAGGACGTCGTAAGCATGGCTGACCGCGCGCTGGAAGACTATATTCGCGCCGAATTGCTAGCCGCTTTCCCGGACGATGGTTTTCTAGGTGAGGAAAGTGGCTCCGTCGATTTGGGCGCTCGCTGCCTCTGGGTTATAGACCCTATCGATGGCACCGCCTGCTTCGTCAATGGCCTGCACAACTGGTGTGTTTCCATCGGCATGCTACTTGATGGCGTACCGCACATCGGCGCGATCGCGGATCCCAATCATAATGAGCTCTTCCACGGCGTGCGCGGTCAAGGCGCGTTCGTTAATGATCGGCCACTGCGCGCGAGTGAGGCTACTCATGTTCGCGAAGGCTTACTCGGCGTGGGTACCTTCTATGCACGCGGCACTGAACATTTCATTCCGTTTTTAACACGTTTGCTTGGCGAGGGCGGCATGTTTTTACGCAATGGTTCTGGCGCACTGATGACCGCGTACGTCGCAGCCGGCAGGTTGCTGGGCTACTATGAAACGCTATTGAAGAGTTGGGATTGCGCCGCAGGACTGGTATTGGTCGCAGAGGCTGGCGGTCGCAGCAACAACTTTCTGCGCGGCGATGGGCTCTTGCATGGCAACCCTTACCTCGTGGCCTGCCCCGGCGTCTATGATCAGGTCGCCGAGATGATCGGCCCCATGCTTGACGGGGACTAGTTCACACCGCTGCAATAAACTTGCAGGATTAAAGCCCTATGTTAAAAAAAACCAAGAGCACTTTAATCTGCAGCCTACTTCTGTTGATCAGCTGCAATCTCCAGGCAACCATGCGCTGTGGCACTGGTTTAGTCGATGAAGGTGACAGCATAGAGCAAGTATTACAAAAATGCGGCGAGCCGAATCAGCGCGAAAAAACCGGCCAGTATATTGAAGCTGATGGGATTCCCGCCGAAGGTTCGGTTAACGAAGAAGACTGGATTTACGGCCCCGACAACGGCATGTATCGCTACCTGCATTTCATAAACGGCAGGCTGGTACGCCTACGCAGCCAGCGCAACTAGATTAGCGTTACCTCTACCCGATTTCGCCCTGCTGACTTACCTTCATAAAGCGCGTGGTCAGCCCGAGCGATGGCGTTGCTCAGCAGCTCTTCTGCACGGTACTGGGTAATGCCAATGGAGATAGTGACGCTGATTCGCTTGCCATCGCTCTCTACCACTAATACTTCAATTGCCTTGCGTATGCGCTCAGCGCTAGCCGCCGCTTGCTCAATATCCGTCCCTGGTAGCACCGCCAGAAACTCCTCACCACCCCAGCGGCCGATAAAGTCCTGTTCACGCATTGAGTCTTTCAGAACCTGACTCACGCCGCCCAAAACACGATCACCAACATCATGCCCATATTGGTCATTGATTTGTTTGAAGTGGTCTACGTCCATCAACATAAACGTCAGATTACTCGGACGGCGATGATGGCGGGCCAGCTCTTTTTCGGTCAGCGCGATGATGTGCCGGCGATTGAACAAACTGGTCAGTGAGTCGGTAGTCGCCATCCGCGCCAGCCGTTTATGTGCGCGGGTTACAGTGTTTACATAGAACAGTGATAGGTAGCTGAACATGCCAAAAACCACCGTCAGATTAAAAACATGTACGGCTAACAGCGCATTGGATGAGATAGGTTGCAGTGGCTCGATGTACCACATGAGCACATCTAAACTTACGTAATAGGCCCACATACAGGCGACCAAAATCCAGGCGCTGCGCGCTCGCATAGTGACGAACAACGCAGGTATGAACATCAGCAAAAAATAATGGAAACCGCTTTCCCAGCCCACCAGCACCGTCCCGAGGCCGGCATGCACTAGCACCTCTGTGCGAATCAACATGATCGCTAGCCGGTTACGCCGCTGGGCGAACGCGCGATAAGCGTACACATACATAGCCACGCTGATCACATTGACCCAGGCCAGAATGGGCGAACCAAGAAGAAGGAAAATAAAGAAAAAAGCGACATCAACTGCGCCAGCCAGCTGACAGCAACGCATCGACAGCTGCCAGAACTCTGGCCGAGCGTCGCGCTTGTGTGGGTTATTCTGCTGCGTCCCTGGCATCAAACCTGTTACCTCAAGCTCCGGGAAAACTCCGGATATTGTCTAGGTTGACTGCCTGACAACCGGCAGCTGAGCTGAGTCTGAAGTGTAGTGAATTGTCTGGCAATCAGCCAGCTACAACGACTCATCAAACTCGCAAGGGAGGCTCCGCCCCCCAATCTCAGCTTATCGGCAACAACTGCTATTAATGGAGTATTTGGCTAAGAAACAGTTGAGTGCGTTCATTCTCAGGGTTACTGAAGAATTTATTGGGCTCGGCTTCCTCCACGATTTCACCGCGATCCATAAATATCACCCGGTTGGCTACCGTGCGTGCAAAACCCATTTCATGGGTTACGCAGATCATGGTCATGCCATCCTCAGCAAGACCGATCATAGTATCTAACACCTCTTTTACCATCTCCGGATCCAATGCCGAGGTGGGCTCATCAAACAGCATTATCTTGGGCTGCATGCAGAGTGCCCGCGCAATCGCTACTCGTTGCTGCTGACCACCGGATAATTGCCCAGGAAACTTGTGTGCCTGCTCTGGAATCCGTACTCGCTCCAGGTAATGCATGGCGATTTCTTCAGCCTCACGCTTGGGCGTCTTGCGCACCCACATCGGCGACAGGGTGCAGTTCTGCAATACCGTCAAATGCGGAAACAGATTGAAATGCTGAAACACCATGCCCACCTCACGACGCACCGCTTCGATGTGCTTGAGGTCATGGGTCAACTCAGTGCCGTCGATGATAATGCGTCCTTGCTGGTGCTCCTCCAACCGATTGAGGCAACGGATGGTGGTCGACTTACCTGAGCCGGAGGGCCCACAGATCACGATACGCTCGCCATGCTGCACACTCATGTTGATGTCTTTCAACACATGGAACTGGCCATACCATTTATGCACCCCATCCATCTGGATAACGCCTTCGGGCAAGGTGGGCTGCATGTTTGCTTCACTCATTGTGTACTCCTATTTTTTAACAGCCTGCTAACGCTTATGGCCAGTATCCAGCTTGCGCTCCAAATGCATGGAGTAGCGGGACATACCGAAACAGAAAATCCAGAACACCAGAGCCGCGAAAACGTAGCCTTCAGTTGCCATGCCCAGCCACGCCGGGTCGGTAGTCGCTTGCTTGATGCTGTTGAGCAGGTCGAACAAGCCGATGATGATGACCAGGCTGGTGTCTTTAAATAGCGCAATAAAGGTATTCACGATGCCGGGAATAACCAGTTTCAGTGCCTGCGGCAAGATCACCAGGCCCATCATGCGCCAGTACCCCAGCCCCATAGCCGAGGCCGCTTCATACTGCCCCTTGGGGATCGCCTGCAGACCGCCGCGTACTACCTCAGCCACGTAGGCCGACTGGAACAGGATCACACCGATCAGCGCGCGCACCAGCTTGTCGAAGTTCATCCCTTCCGGCAGGAACAACGGCAGCATTACCGACGACATGAATAGCACTGTGATGAGCGGCACGCCGCGCCAGAACTCGATAAAAGTGACGCAGAGCACGCGAATCGCCGGCATCTCCGAACGACGCCCAAGTGCCAGCATAATGCCCAACGGCAGTGCTCCGGCGATGCCAACCGCAGCGATAACCAACGTTAGCGTTAGACCACCCCATTGGCTGGTCTCGACTGTTTCTAACCCCAGAAAACCACCGTGCAGCAGCCAGTAGGCCAACAGCGGATATACCACTAAAAAACCAATTCCGTAGCGCGCCTTGCGGGGCATGGCATCGATAAACAACGGAACGGCGCCAACTATCGCCAGAATTACCGTGAGGTCTACCCGCCAGCGTAATTCCGACGGGTAAAAGCCATACATGAACTGGCCAAAGCGCTGCTGGATGAACACCCAACAAGCCCCTTCGCTGGTGCAATCGGCGCGCGTGGTGCCAACCCAATCGGCGTTGATGAACGCCCAGCTGATCAGTGGCGGCACAATGAGCCACACCAAATACAGCGCGAATAGCGTTAGCAGACTATTGAACCACCCGGAAAACAGATTCCCGCGCAGCCAGGCGACAGCCCCTATGGACTGGTTTGGCGGTGGCATGTCAGGTTTGAACGTATGTGTTTGCATGACGGCTCCTCAGCGCTCAATCAGCGCTATGCGCCCGTTGTACCAGTTCATGAACATCGAAATACTGATGCTGATGGCCAGGTACACACTCATGGTGATGGCGATCACTTCAATGGCTTGCCCGGTTTGGTTCAATACCGTACCGGCAAACAGCGACACCATATCCGGATAGCCGATACCGGCTGCCAGCGAGGAGTTTTTCGCCAGGTTCAAGTACTGACTGGTCAGCGGTGGAATGATCACGCGTAGCGCCTGAGGAATGATCACCAGTCGCAGCGTCTTGCCCGCAGGCAAGCCCAACGAATGTGCCGCCTCGGTCTGCCCGTGATTGACCGACTGAATACCCGCCCGGACGATCTCGGCAATGAAAGCCGCTGTATAAATACTCAACGCCAACGTCAACGCCATCAGCTCGGGGATCAGCACCCAGCCACCGCGAAAGTTGAAACCCTTAAGCTCAGGTACCGTCCAGACCAGTGGATTACCGGCGATAATCACCGCCAATCCCGGGACCACCAGCAACAGCGCGATAACCGAGATAAGCAGCGGGAAAGGTTGCCCGGTTGCCTCACGTCGCTTTTTTGCCCAACGGCCTAGCAGCACAGATGCGACTATCGCCAACAGCAATGCGGCGAAGAACAATCCAAAGGTTTCGGATAGCCCGGGGGAAGGCATATACAGCCCGCGGCTGTTGAGATAAAAGCTGTCCAGCACGCCCAGACTTTGTCGCGGGCCCGGCAGTGACAACATGACAGCGAAATACCAGAACAGAATCTGCAGTAACGGGGGAATATTACGAAAGGTTTCGATGTAAACGGTTGCCAGCTGACGAACCAGCCAGTTGGGTGACAATCGTGCCACACCGAGCAAGAAACCGATCATGGTCGCTAAAATAATACCGATGACGGAAACCAGCAGCGTGTTAAGCAGACCAACAAAAAAAACCCGTCCGTAACTGTCAGTCTGGGTGTAATCAATCAGGTGTTGGGCAATACCAAAACCTGCCGTGTTATTGAGAAATGCAAACCCGGAATTTATACCGCGTTGTTCCAGATTCGTCTGTGTATTGTCGAACAAAAACCAGCCAAGCCCCACCACCGCAACGATGGCGACCAGCTGAAAGATCAATGCCCGCAACTTTGGATCGGTCAGGACCGAGCCACGACGTCGCGGCACATTGGCAGCATTTTGCATATAAGCCTCTCGCATCCTCGGCTCAAACAGCGAGCGAAGATCCAACTTGTCAGAACGACGTCAGCCCGACACTGGATCGGGCTGACGTAACGGTTGGCGTATCAGCGCACTGGTGGTGCGTACTGAAGTCCACCGTTGTTCCACAACGCGTTGAGGCCACGTTCAATCTTCAATTCGCTGCCGGCACCGACATTGCGATCGAAGCTTTCACCGTAGTTGCCCACTTGCTTGACGATCTGTACTGCCCAATCAGATGGCAGCTTCAGGTCGTTACCGTACTGACCTTCAGAGCCCAGCAGACGAGCAACGTCAGGATTGCCGGTCGACTTGCTCTTTTCTTCGACGTTGCTGGAAGTAATGCTCAGCTCTTCCGCGTTAACCATGGCAAACAAGGACCAGCGCACAATGTTGAACCACTCATCATCACCCTGGCGTACCACTGGGCCCAATGGCTCCTTGGATATCACCTCGGGCAACACCATATACTCATCTGGGGCAGCCAGCTTGATGCGCTGTGCGTAGAGTTGTGACTGGTCGGATGTCAGCACATCACAACGACCGGATTCCAGCGACTTGGCGCTTTCGTCGGAGGTGTCATAGGTGATGGGGGTGAATTTCAGATTGTTGGCGCGGAAATAATCAGACAGGTTCAGCTCGGTAGTCGTGCCGGCCTGGATACAGACTGTCGCCCCATCCAGGTCCTTGGCCGTAGTCACACCCAGCTTTTTGTTGACCAGAAAACCTTGCCCGTCGTAATAATTCACGCCAGCAAAGTTCAGACCCAGACCCGCGTCGCGCGAACTGGTCCAAGTGGTATTACGCGACAGCACATCTACTTCACCGGACTGCAGCGCCGTGAAACGCTCCTTGGCAGTCAACGGGCTGTACTTGACCTTGGTGGCATCGCCGAACAGCGCCGCCGCAACCGCACGGCACACGTCTACGTCGAGGCCCATGTAGTTACCCTTGTCATCGGCGTAGGAGAAACCGGGCAAACCATCACTGATACCGCATTGCACAAAACCTTTTTTCTGCACAGCGTCGAGGGTAGCGCCTGCCTGTGCAAAACTGCTGACGCCCAATACGGCGGCGGTGGTAAATACTGCCAGAGCGGATTTCGCCATCTTCATTTGAATCTCCAGTTGCTATTGTTTTGTCGGAGTCTCGAGCTCTTTTCTGTCTTCTCTCGTGGAGCACAGAGTAAGAGCCTGCGACCGATCACCGGTATCGATCTGCCCATTGACTATAGTGGACGCGAGACTGATAGCAATTTGCCTATCACCGGACGCACCGCGCCCGACATGCTCGTTTTGACCCCGCCTTTTCAACGAAGCCCTCTACCACGCGCCTGCACCTTGATTCTGCAAAAAAAGTAAGATGAGACGTGCGCAGCGTTATCTGACAATGCAATCGCCGTACCAGCACCTGTTCTAGAGCGGTTGGTTTAAGACAGCGGAACTGGACTTGTATCAGTGCGACATTTTCTTTTGAAATCTGCCACAGAGCGTTCGACGCAGCGCATCAAATAGGCGCAGAGGTGATACCGAGAGACACAAAAAGGCACAGCATGGGGTAATGGCGGGCAAAGCAATGGTCTAAGCGGGTGCCCGATCAAAGCAAAAACGGATTGATTCCTGGCGGTGCGACTTGGATATCCACATTCGAATTATCCAAATCGCACGGGCGTCAACGGAAACTAGCGCGAGGGCTCATCAGCAGAAGCTTCTGCCGCAAGCTTGGCTTTGGCAGCAGCCAAGCTGGAAAACAGCAGTTCTGGCGCCACCGGACGGCCAAGATAAAAGCCTTGCAAGGTGTCGCAGCCGAGCCGGGTCAGTAAATCCTGCTGCTCAGCGGTTTCCACACCTTCAGCAACGATTTTTAACCCCAGGGTTTTACCCAAAGCGATGATGGCGGAGACGATGGCAGCATCATCATTGCCCTGCGCCAGCTCAGTCACAAAGCCACGATCAATCTTGAGTTCGTTGGCGGGAAGTCGCTTGAGATAGAGCAGGCTAGAATAACCAGTGCCAAAGTCATCAATCGAAATACTGACGCCCAGACTGGTTAGCTCATCGAGGATCACCAGGCTGCCTTCAGCATCCCGCATGGCAGTCGACTCAGTTACCTCAAGCACCAGGCAACTTGGCGGCAGATCGTGTTTTTGTAAAGTCGAGCGCACCGCATCAACCAGACCTGGATGCCCCAACTGTACCGTCGAGAGGTTAACCGCAATACTCCAGCCTGCGTTACCTTGCTGGTGCCAGACTTTAAGCTGCCGGCAGGCTTCATCAATCACCCAGTTGCCGATGGAAACAATCAAACCAGTGCGTTCAGCCAGCGGCAGAAAGGCATCCGGCGGCACCATGCCGCGCTCCGGACTCTGCCAGCGCAGCAGCGCCTCAACGCCAATCATCGGACCGGCAGGCGCAATCATCTTCGGCTGGTAATGCAATATAAATTCGTTGCGGTCCAGTGCGCCCAGCAGTTCTTGTTGCAACTTCAACTGCTCATGCGCGTTGGCGTTCATCTTGCTTTCAAAGAAGCTGTAACAGTTACGCCCGGCCTCCTTGGAGTGATACATAGCCGCATCAGCATTGACCATTAACTCATGCGCGGTTTCGCCATCGCCCGGGTAAACCGCGATGCCAATACTGGCCGATATATGCAGCGTATTGCGGCCCATTTCATAGGGTTTGCCTAAGCTTTCAATCAAACGCTGTGCGAGGACCGCGGCATCCTCCGGCTCACCCGGATCAATCAGCAGGACGAATTCGTCTCCGCCCAGGCGCGCAGCGGTATCTTCACTGCGCTTGGTGTCCAGAATCCGTTGTGCCACCTCTTCCAGCAGCTTATCGCCAACGTGGTGGCCGTAAATATCGTTCACCCCTTTGAAGCCATCCAAATCCATGAACAGCACCGCGAAGTTGCGGCCGTCGCGGGTCGCTTTCTGAATGGCTTGGTCTAAGCGATCATTCAGCAGTATGCGGTTAGGTAATTTGGTCAGGTTGTCGTGCAGAGCTAGCTGTACCAGCTCACTGTTGGCCTCATCCAAAGAGGAAGCAAGAATGCTGGTACGCGCATCCAGCATGGAAATGATCAACGCGATAGCGAATACAGCGAATGTCACCACAATGACCACAATCGCCAGCCACTTGGCATCAATGCCGCTGTTGGCGGCACCGCAAAAACTGTCAATCGGGAACTGGGCAGCCGCCATACCGGTGTAGTGCATGCCCACAATGGCGCAGCCCATCACCAATGACGCACCTATGCGCGCATAAAAAACGTGCTCAGAATCACCCCGCAGGCGGAATGCGATCCACAAGGCCGCACCCGAGGCGACGATCGCAATCACCACAGATAGCACCAGGATCCAGGGCACATAAATCACCTGCGGCGTCATCTGCATAGCCGCCATCCCCGTGTAATGCATGGCGGCGATACCCGCGCCCATCAGCAATGCACCTAACATCAGATGCATTTTGGGCATATCACGCTGGCATACCAACCAGAGGGCGAAGGCTGATGAGCCGATGGCAATCAACAGCGAGAGCAAGGTCAAGCCCAGGTCGTAACCGAGGGGGATGGGCAAGCTGAACGCTAGCATGCCGACAAAGTGCATGGACCAGATACCCAGGCCCATAGCAAATGACCCACCTACCAGCCACAGGAGAGCAGCTCGGCCACGCGCACTGGCTACCCTCGCCGCCATATTGAGCGCCGTGTAGGAAGCAAGAATGGCAACAATCAGAGAGAAGGCGACGAGAATGGAGTTATAACTACTGGGAAGCATGTTTCAGCTAGTCCGAGGTTAGGTGGCAAGACAGATATGGCGAAATGCCATTATACGGACAAGTACCATTTTAGGCGCATACGCCTAGCAATAACGGATGAAAGGTAGCATGCGCGCCTACGTTTACTCCACCACAATATTGTCTCATAACCGCACAGTAAGGCTTTTGGCTCAGGAAGACAGGTGTGCATAGAAGACTTGACTTTCATTATATGATGATAGACATTCAATGAAGCCTAGCCGTCATATAACAGCACTGCGGTAAGGCCTGTACCAATCAATACGCACTCAAGCATGGAGCCGCCAACATGAATGGCAATACATCAACTGCCCGCCCCCCGCTTTCAGCTGACGATGCCTTCGCGCACGCCTGCATGGCGTTCAGTAGGCCCCGTCGCATTGCCGCCAGCGAAGCTGAACAAGTGCTACTGGGACAGGCAATCCAAACCCTTCATCCGCATGAAGGCCAAGACATCGCCGTTTGGACCTTGGGGCGCGGGCCGCGCGTGCTTCTGATACATGGCTGGGACAGCCGAGGGTCTCATCTGGCCGGTTTTGTTGAGCCACTGCTGCGGGTGGGGTTTTCCGTCACTCTGTTCGACATGCCTGCGCATGGCGACTCAGCTGGCGAGCATGGCAGCGTGGTGCATTCAAGCCGCGCGCTGCTGTCGCTGAGCAATGCATTGGCCGACGTGCAGGCAGTGATCACTCATTCGATGGGGTCAGCGGCGGCATTGATTGCCTTCTGCCAAGGTTTGCAGGTTAAAGCCAGCGTGCACTTATGCGGGCCTAGCTCGTTATCCGCAATGGTAAAACTACAGGCTCGCGGTTACGGCTTGAGCACTGAGCAAAGCCGGGGCTTTCAAGCTTGGGTAGAAGAGTTCATCGGCCAATCAACACAGTCCGTCGATCTTGAAAGCCTGCTCGAAGGTCTGCGTCATCCAGCGCTGATCATGCATGATCCCGAAGACAGAGTCGTACCAGTCGGCGCATCCGTCGCCCTGAACCAAGCCTGGGCTAACTCAGAATTAGTGCAGTTGAGCGGGCTGGGACATCGTCGTGTATTGACCGACGCAGATGTGATCAGCCGCAGCGTGGACCACTTGATCCGGCATGCCACGGGAAGCGAAGCGGTATGAGCCTGCAGACGCAACACGAAATAACAACTGACCTCAGTTCTCAAGTCTCTCGACGCAGCGGAACTCAGGTATTGGTGCTACTGGCGAGCTTGGCTGCGTTAGGTACGTTAGCGACCAATATCATCCTCCCGTCGTTCCCTTCAATGGGTGCTGAACTGGGGATATCATCGCGGGAAATGGGGCTGACACTATCCTATTTCTTTGTCGCCTTTGCTGTTGGCCAGTTACTGGTCGGACCAGTATCTGACCGCTACGGCCGCAAGTGGCTGGTCATCGGTGGCTTGTTGATTTTCTCGCTGGGTAGCCTGCTCTGTGCCTACGCCAGCAGTCTACATACCCTACTGGCCGGCCGCGTCGTGCAGGCGCTCGGCGTATGCGCGGCTTCAGTGCTGTCTCGGGCCATCGCTCGCGACCTGTTTGAAGGCGAAGCATTGGCACGTATTTTGGCGCTAATCATGGTCGCCATGGCCGCCGCACCAGGCTTCTCCCCTATCTTGGGCAGCGCGTCCGACACCTTCCTGGGCTGGCGAGCAACCTTTGGTCTAGTCGCGCTGGTAGGCATACTGGTTGCTCTTGGTTATGCCATAACCATCGGCGAAACACACGTCGCCGAGCGGCGGCAGTCGGTTTCGGCTTCAGCCATTATCGTGCAGTACGCCAAACTGATGAGCGACGCCCGATTCTTTCGACCAGCCATTGCCGTCAGCTTGATCGTTGGCGGACTGTACGCGTTTTTTGGCGCGGCACCTGCTGTTCTGATGGTCGATATGGGGCTGAGTTCTTTTGAACTTGGCTTACTATTCGCCGGCACCGTTGTGGTGGTGTTCGCTTCTGGCTTGCTGGCACCGCGTTTTGCCCATCGTTGGGGAGCCGCCCGCGTCGCCACCTGCGGCATTCTGTTGGCGTTGCTCGGTGGCACCTCGGTTTATCTAGTGCAGGATCAACACAACCTGGTCATCTTTACCTTGGCGCTCACAGTGTTTCTGGCAGGTATGGGCACAGTCAATCCGCTGGGCACGGCACTCACTTTGCAACCCTTTGGTCATCAAGCGGGCGTTGCATCGGCGTTGCTTGGCTTTCTACAGATGAGCTGCGCCGCATTAGGCACTTGGGCGACCACCACCCTTCCCTTGCCCGCAGCCGCGGCTATGGGTCTGGTGCTGGCGGTTTTTTCACTTCTTGCGCTGTTAGTCTTTGTGGTTGGGCGCAAAGCTACCACCGGTATTTAAGCCTTAGTTCCGCTCATGCAGATTAAAACCATTCTTCAAACTGCATGAGCAGCAGCAAAGGCCTCTATCGCAAACGTTCTGCGGCACTCAACAACACCTGCTCGGTAGCACTCCAGCCAAGACAAGCATCGGTAATAGACACGCCATACTGCAGATCAGGCGACAGCGGTTGGCAGCCACCGAACAAATGGCTCTCAAGCATTACGCCCCGAATATTGCTCTGCCCAGCCAGCCGCTGCGCAACAACCGATGCCAGCACCTCTGGCTGACGCAGAGGGTCTTTGCCGCTATTGGCGTGACTGCAGTCAATCATCAGACCAGTTGAAATACCCTGGCCTCGCAGCGCAGCACAGGCTGCCTGTACCGCGTCTGGCTGATAGTTTGGCCCAGCATGACCACCACGCAGAACCAAATGCGTATCGGCGTTACCCTGGGTCTGTATCAACGCCGGGCGCCCCTGCTCATCCATCCCAAAGTGTTGATGCGCGTGCGCTGCCGAACGCATGGCATCGCAAGCGATGGCGAGGCTGCCGTCGGTACCATTTTTGAAGCCGACTGGCAGATCAAGACCACTAACCATTTCCCGATGAATCTGCGATTCGCTGGTGCGTGCGCCAATCGCGGCCCAACTCAGCAAGTCGTCCAGATAGTCTGCCGCTAGCGGCTGCAGCAATTCAGTCGCAACCGGCAGGCCTAGCTCGGTGATGCTCAGCATCAGCTGCCGCGATAGCGCTAAGCCCTCAGCCATGTCGCCACTGTCGTCTAACTGTGGATCGTATAACAGCCCCTTCCAGCCTACCGTGGTGCGCGGTTTTTCCACGTAGGCACGCATTACCAAAAGCAGCTGATCACTGACTTGAGGTGCCAGCGCAGCCAAGCGCTGTGCGTACTCCAGCGCCGCTATAGGATCATGCAATGAACAAGGGCCGGCAATCACCAGCAGCCTGGAGTCTTCGCCGTTCATAATGGCGCGAATAGCGTTTCGGCCGCGCTCGACGGTAGCGGCTGAGCCAACCCCTAGCGGTAACCTGGCGCGCAACTGAAAAGGCGTTGGCAATGCTTGAGCGCTGCGTTTGGCAGTATGCATTTCACGAGCGGAAAGAGCAGAAACAGTGGCATTCATATTGTGTATTCCTTAATCGCGCGGCCAAGCCGCTGCGACGCTATCTGGGTGTTTGATGAAGGGATCGGTGGTGACTCACAGCCGCGCTGCTGAACTGCCAATAGGAGTACGGAAATCGATTAAAGCTACGGTAATCATTCATGTGTAAATCCTCATAAAAATCCAAATAAAGCCCAATAAAAAACCCCAGTCGGGAAGCCGACCGGGGTTTTGTGTACTCTCTGGTGGCGACCCTTTGGTTCAGGGCGCCTGTGGGGTATCAGGCGCGCCTATGGCTAAACCAATACCCAAAATAGAAGGATTCTGTAGTCACTACTAACAACGCACGCGCCGCCGCAGCGCGAGAGGCGCTGAGGGCAGTAGCAATGCTGTTGCAAGACAAAGACAACATAAAAATCTCCGTTGGACTACTTGGGAATGTAGCCGATCAAACAGAGTCTTGGCAACCGCCTTGACCCTTTAGGCCATTCTGCATCTCGACTTTACAGAGCCCCATCGCTCCGTGCGCCATCGAAATACAGCGCTAGCCCAAACGCTGATTGGCGCGTTACTTGCGTTTCGGTGGCGCCATGCCATCCGAGCTGGTTATTACCTTCCCTTGCGGCGGTCTGGAAGGACGCTTGCCCGCCTTGGGCTTCTTTGACTTGGCGGAAGGCTTTTTCTTATCATCCTTTTTCTTCTTGCTGCCAACCGGCTTGCCCGAAGATTTGACGTTTTTTGGACCCTTGAAGCTACCTGGCACCTCTTTGAGGATGCGTCGCTCAAACTGACGTCGCAAGTAGCGCTCAATGCTCGACATCAAATTCCACTCATGTGGATTGATCAGCGAGATGGCCAAGCCACTAGCACCTGCACGCCCAGTACGCCCAACCCGATGCAGGTAATCGTCACCGCTGCGTGGCATATCAAAGTTGATAACCCGATCCAACTCAACAATATCCAAACCACGGGCCGCCACATCGGTAGCCACGAGTATCCCGCTACTACCTTGCTTGAAGCGCTCTACGGCTAGATTGCGCTCCTTCTGATCCTTCTCGCCATGCAAAACGTAAACGCGCAAATCCATCGCGCGCAACACACCATTAAGGCGATCTGCGGCTACCCGAGTGTTGGTGAAAACAATGGTTTTACCTTCACCTTCGTTAACCAGCAGCCACTTAAGCATCGCTTCTTTGTGCGTATTGTGGTCTGCCGGTATCACCTGTTGGCTGATCGCCGGCGTGTCATCACGCACACTGGTCAGCTCCAAAATCTCGGGCTCGCGCAAAACCGAATCAATCATCCGCTGTAAGCCACGATTACCTTTTGTCGCGGAGTAGAGCGCCGTTTGCCGTGTTTCAGGGCAGGCGTTGGCCAGCGTGGTAACGTCTTCGCTAAAACCCATGTCTAGCATGCGATCCGCCTCATCCAGCACCAGCGTCTGAACACAGCTTAAATCCAGGTTGGCAGCAGCCAACTGCTCTAGCGCCCGCCCCGGTGTAGCAACCACGATATCCGGGTTTTTACGCAGACGCGCGGCCTGCACCTTAAAGTCCTCACCACCCGTAACCAGCTCGGCCTTGAGAAAGGTAAACTGCGCTAGCGTGGCGATATCCTTGACTACCTGGCGGGCCAGCTCGCGGGTTGGCACCAGAATAAAACCACGCGGGGAGATTGGCTTCGACTCATCGTCCAGCAACCGCTGCAACAGCGGCAGTACGAAGGCCGCGGTTTTCCCACTGCCCGTTTGAGCGATAACGTACAGGTCCTTGCCGGCAATGGACGCAGGAATAGTAGCGACCTGCACCTCGGTAGGCTGGTCGAAAGACAGCTCTTCAAGCGCTTTGAGTAAGCGTTCGTGGAGATTGAGTTGGCTGAACATGGTTTGGCTAGACAAGGGAGTCACTCTGAAAAGGTCGGTATCAACAATTCCGACAGTCTAACAGATGTGTAGTCACACGCCGGGCGAAAGCCGCGCGGAGGTCAAAATACGCACAAAAAAAAGGGGTATCCGAAGATACCCTTTAAAAACCCAAACGTTTTTTCTAAAGCAGCATCAGAGCTTAACGGATACCTGAAGAGCGCAGGGCAGCCGGTGTGAACTGATTGTAGTTAGGCTTGTAATCGAAATTAGGCGCAGAAGATTCTTCTGTGTACATACCTAATGCGATGTAACGGCCCGCCAGCAAATCATACAGAGTCTCGAGGTTATAACCTGGGATCTTATTGGCGTAGTTGAAAGCGATATGGCCTTCGCCTACACGCCAAAGAGTGCCACGACCATCATAATGGTCCGCCAGGTTAATCATCCAAGAGTCTTCGTCTACGAAGAAATTACGCTGGGCGTAAATATGACGTTGACCTTCTTTAACGTTACCCTGAACTTCCCACACGCGGTGCAACTCGAAACGAGTGTACTCAGGATTGACGTGTCCAGCTTGAAGCACGTCTGCATACTTGAGGCCACGGTCAGATAGCTTGCCTGCGTTGTAAGGAACATAAATTTCCTTCTTGCCGATCAACTTCCAGTTATAACGGTCAGGTGCGCCGTTATACATAGCGAAGTTATCAGAAGTACGCATGCCATCTGACGCCGTACCTGGGCCGTCATAAGCAACCTGAGGCGCGCGACGAACACGACGCTGACCGGCGTTATAGACCCAAGCCATACGCGGCTCTTTCAACTGATCCAGTGTATCGTGCACCAGTAGTACGTTACCCGCCAGACGTGCAGGAGCGTTCACGCGCTGCTTAAAGAACAACAAAGTATTCGGCATTGTGGATGCGTCAACATCATCCATCAAATTCGGATAACCCACTTCCTCCTCAAGCTTGATAAGCGTGAATGAACCGTTAGTCTGCGGCATCGCCTGCATATACTTACGTGTAGCATTCAGGCGATAGCGAGTGCTGTGGTTCCAGATAACTTCAACGCCCGACTGTGGGATCGGGAAAGCAAAGGTACCGTGGGAGAAGTTAGAGATACCGTCGCCACCATTAATCAGCTGAGCTTGACCAGCGGTTTTCTTGACCTGGTCATAAACAGACTGTGGGTAACCAACCGTACGCTCAGTCTTGTAGACAGGCATTTTGAAGGTTTCAGGATAACGCTCGAACATAGCAACCTGACCAGGAGTCAGGTTTTCCTTATGCTGCTGATAGTTTTGCGCAGTGATCACCATCTCAGGCTGCTGGCCTTTGAAGGGGTCTTCGTAAAAGTTGTCTGCCAACGCCTTACCGGCATCAGTAGGCAGACCACCCGTCCATTCAGGGATAGTGCCGGCCGCGTTACCGGCCTTCTCTGCGCCGATCGGCGTCAGAGAATTACCCAACTGATCAATCTGGGCTTGGGTCAGGCTCTGCGCCATGACACCTGAAGCCAAAAGGCTCAGTGCCAAACCGCCAGCACCCAACAGAGTTTTTTGTATACGCATATTATTCTTTCTCCTTAATAGCCCGGTCTTAGAAGCTTACGCTGAAGGTGAGGGATGCATAATCACGGTCAACGTTGGTGTTGTACTTACCGTCAAAGAAGCTGGTGTAACTTACACCGGCGCTGTAGCGGTTCGCGTAATCAGCATCCAAACCAACACTGACAGACTTGGCATCTTCGGTGAAGTTAGGGCCGTAACCATCAATATCGTGTGACCAAGCAAGGCTCGGCTTCAAGTTAACACCAGCGAACACGTTGCTGTAATCCAGAGACGCACGGATGCGATAGCCGTAGGACCAATCAGTGTAGAAGCCTTCGTTTTCGCACCAGCTATCGGCGTTTGGTGATTGGTCAGCGGGATCAGGCGCAGTTTGGGAAGAACAGGTTCCATTTGCGAACGGGCTTTGACCAAAAAGAGAATCACGACCATACATGGTGTCGCCAGCGCTATCGCCAATGCCGCCAATGTAGTTCACGCCTGCTTCACCCACCAAAGCCAAACGGCTAGCTCCCATGATGCGATCAACAAACTTGATCGCTGTCACCTGGGCTTGATAAAACTCTTTCCGGTCGTAGCCTTGAATATAATCGCCGACCGCATAGGTTTCATCACGATGAATATTGTTGCCACCAAAACCCCTAGTCAAAGCAGTACGGCTCATATCGCCTGTGTTGACCTGCAATGGCATGTTAGGCCGATAGCTAACTTCACCACCTAAAGACACACCTGAAACACTGGTTTGGAAGCTCACACCATACAGGCGAATGTCTTCTGGATATTCGAAGAAGTAACCTGCCGACCCGCCAACACCATTAATGCCAACTGCCGCACCGGCTCTGTTGGAGTAAATAGGCGCTCGACTGTGATAATTCATAGCATAGAAGCCGAATTCAGAGTCGTTCAACTCAGGGGCAAAGTAACGTAATGCCACGCCAAACTGACCATCATCTTTCGCTTCTTCGTTATGTTGCGTGCGAACAATATAGGTACCAGGTATCTGTTCGCCTTGCGGAGCGTCCGCAGGACCAGCGAAGTTCAGTCGATCCACACAGCCTTCAGCCAAGGTGTCAGCACCAAAGAAAGTACCGCAGTTATCCAAAGCATACGGAGCCCACTTAAGCTGATAGAAAGCTTCCATGCTTAAGTTTTCAGTCAGACCCTGAGATAGGTAAAGCATCTCAACCGGGAGCAAACCTTCTTTCAGCTCAGCACCCGGACGGCGCAAAGCGGCCACGTCAATCGGGTTGATTGAGTTAATAGAGTTCTGAATAAAGGTAGACTCACCCCAGCTCACAACCTGACGACCCAGACGAACGTTGCCTGGATTGTTGCCGATGAAGTAGTTGTGATAGACGAAAGCGTCTAACAGAGCTACGCCTGAGGACTTAACCAATGGGTTACGACCGGAGTCATCGATATCGTAGAAACGCTGGCTGCCGTCTTTGGTCTCAAAGTCGTACCAGTATTTACCACGGATGAACGCGCCAGAGTCTCCATAACGTAACTCAAGGTCATGCACGCCGCGGAAGATCTTGGAAAAAGCATCGCCCTTCTCATAGTTCAAACGGCCGTCATCGGAAGTTCGAGCGGCGGCCTCACCACCATTTTTGGGGGATATGAAACGCTTATCGGCGTCTTCCGTAGCCCAGCTGGCGCCCACAGAAAGCTGTGAATCAAACTGACCTTCGACCTCACCCAGCGAGAAGTTAATAGCACTCGCGGACCCAGAGAAACTGGCCAGCCCGATTGCCAGAGGCAACGCGGCGAGCGACCAAGCATGCATTTTTTTTGTCATTGTGCTGCTCCGTTAGAATGAATCATGGGCGCCAGACGACTTGGAGGCCTCTAGCACCGAGAGCAAGTCTGTCACGAGATTAAAAAACGAATTGGCCGATTAGGACGAGTTTTTTGGCCGGTTAGGACATTCATGCAATGAATACCCTCTGGTTTAGGCGTGCAATTATCCGTTGCAATTTTTTGCACAATCACCTGTGTTCCTTTATGGTTAAGGCAGGATTTTAGATGTATCCAATCACAATAATAAAATTGAGACGTCTCCTGTTATGAATCCCGAACTCCATCCGTTACCGTCGGAGCGCGTTCACGAACGTGCTCTCTGGGCTCAAGGCATTGTGCAGTGCCTTGAGGAATACGATAAGGGCATCAAGGATCTACCCGCAGACCTGCGACCTCATTGTAAGCAGGCCGACCTGAGCCTTTCCCACATAACACAAACCGATATGAATCGCCTTTGGCACACAGCCGCTCGCCTGTCACAAGATGAGTGCTTCGGTTTGCGCATGGGGCAACAGCATAATTGCAACACGCTGTCTCTGCTTTGTCTCGCGGCTGCCTCTAGCGAAACACTGGGCGACGCGATTCAACGTATCATCCGCTTTATGCCGGTACTCAGCACCCAAGTGCAGCTGTATTCTGTGGAAGACGACCAATATCTGACCCTATACTTCCAGCCCAAGGGCTCACCGCACCCCATGCACATGGAAGCCTTGATGAGCCAGTGCAACCGTATTTGGGAAGCCCTGGGCATCGGTCGAGCCTCACTGATGCTAGAAACCCGCCTCACTAGCGAACATGACAAGAGCAGATCCTTGTGTGAGAGCATTCTCGGTGGCCGGGTACGCTTGGGTGCAAAACGACAATCCGTACGAATCAATCGACGCTTTCTAAGCTCTCGTCTGCCGAGTGCCGACGCCTTCTTACGAAAGCGTCTCGATAGTTCCCTGGAAGACATGCTCAGCGATCTGCCCAATGTGGACTTTGCTGAACAGGTAAAACAGCGCATTCGTGTGCTGGTTTCCGAGCGTACCGTATCAGAGGAGTTGGTTTCGACCCCCTTCAACATGAGCCCACGGCACCTGCGTCGCAAACTCAGCGAGACTCAAACCACTTATGAGAAGCTGTTGGATGAGGTACGCATGGAGCTAGCCGTGCGCCTTATAAAGGAAGGTAAACTGAATCTGGGCCGCATTGCCTTCGAACTTGGCTTTCTCGACCCAAGCAGCTTTACCCGCGCCTTCCGCCGATGGGTGGGCATGAGCCCAACCAATTATCGCAGCCAATACAACCAAGCCGCTGTGCCTTCCTGATAGCGACTACAAAAACAAATGAGGGCGCTAAGGCGCCCTCATTTGTTATGTGCTCTCTATATCCTCTATTTATTGCCCCCAGACACTCACTGCAGCGGGATTACTGATGGCACGAGGTGATCGCTCAACAGCGCAATAAAAAAGGGAGCCTTTCGGCTCCCTTCTCTTACAACCCAAAAACTACACTTTAACGGATACCTGAAGAACGCAGGGCCGCTGGAGTGAACTGGTTGTAGTTCGGCTTGAAATCGTACTGGGGGGCTGAATCCTCTTCAGAATACATACCCAGCGCGATGTAGCGACCCGCCAACAAGTCGTACAGCGTTTCAATGGTGTAGCCAGGAATCTTCTCTTTGTAGTTGAAGCCCATGTGGCCTTCGCCTACGCGCCAGAGAGTGCCACGACCATCGTAGTGGTCAGCAAGCGTGATCATCCATGAGTCTTCATCCATAAAGAAGTTGCGCTGTGCGTAAATATGGCGCTGGCCTTCTTTGACGTTGCCCTGCACTTCCCACACACGGTGCAGCTCGAAACGCGTGTAATCAGGGTTGATGTGGCCGGCCTGAAGTACGTCCTCATACTTGACGCTAGGATCTGTCAGCTTCCCGCTGTTGTAAGGAACGTAGATTTCCTTCTTACCAACCAACTTCCAGTTGTAACGGTCAGGGGCACCGTTATACATGGCAAAGTTGTCGGAAGTACGCATGCCGTCAGACGCCGTGCCTGGACCGTCATAGGCAACCTGAGGAGCACGACGAACACGACGCTGACCAGCGTTGTAAACCCACGCCATGCGCGGCTCTTTCAACTGATCCAGGGTGTCGTGGACCAGCAGGACGTTACCGGCCAGTCGTGAAGGTGCGTTCACACGCTGTTTGAAGAACAACAGAGTGTTAGGCATGGTGGACGCATCGATGTCATCCATCAGCTGCGGATAACCCGCCTCTTCTTCCAGCTTGATCAGCGTGTAAGAACCATTGGTTTGCGGCATGGCCTGCATATACCAACGCTTGATGTTCACGCGATAGCGGGTGTTGTGGTTCCAAACAACCTCAGCCCCAGACTTGGGTACTGGAAACGCGAAAGTGCCATGTGCGAAGTTGGAAATACCATCACCACCATTAACCAGCTTAGCTTGACCGGCAGTCTGCTTGACCTGGTCATACACGGACTGCGGGTAACCAACGGTACGCTGGGACTTGTAGACCGGCATCTTGAAGGTTTCTGGGTAACGCTCAAACAGGGCAACCTGGCCAGGAGTCAGGTTGTCCTTGTACTGCTGATAGTTCTGAGCGGTGATCACAAACTCTGGCTGCTCGCCCTTGAACGGGTTTTCCAGGAAGTTATTGTCCAACTCTTTACCAGCATCAGTGCCCAGACCGCCAGTCCACTCGGGAATGGTGCCCGCAGCATTACCAGCCTTCTCTGCGCCGATTGGCGTCAGAGTAGTGCCCAATGAATCGATTTCGGATTGGGTCAGGCTTTGCGCCATGACACCAGAGGCCAGCAGACTCAAAGCCAAACCGCCTGCACCCAATAGAGTTTTTTGCATACGCATATTATTCTTTCTCCTGTGGTCGTTCTTAGAAGCTTACGCTGAAGCTAGCGGCCAGAAAGTCACGGTCAACGCTGGTGTTGTACTTACCATCGAAGAAATCCGTGTAGCTCAGGCTAGCGCCATACTTGTTGCCGTAATCAGCATTTACGCCCACGCTGATAGACTTAGCATCTTCGGTAAAATTCGGCCCGTAGCCTTCGATATCGTGAGTCCAAGCCAAGTTCGGGCTCAGGTTGATACCGGCAATAACGTTGCTGTAATCCAAGGAAGCGCGCAGACGGTAGCCGTAGGACCAGTCGGTGTAGAAGCCATCGTTTTCACACCAGCTAGCTGCGTTTGGTGAACGACCGGCAGCGGCCGTACCTTCGTTGGACGCACACTGACCTGCGCCAACAACGGCTCCCCCGGGGGAGGCAAGACCTTCATCACCATTGTAAGGGCTTTGACCGAACAAAGAATCACGACCAAACTTCGTGTCACCCAAACCACCGATGTAGTTGACACCTGCTTCACCAACCAATGAAAGACGGCTTGCACCCAGAACGCGATCAAAGAACTGAATGGCGGTTACCTGCGCCTGCCAGAATTCCTTGCGCTCATAGCCTGAAATCTCAGTGCCAGCTGGTACGTTTGCAAAATCACGATGGGTATTATCAGCACCCAACTGCAAAGCTGTACGGCTCATATCGCCGGTATTGATTTGCAATGGCATGTTTGGACGATAACTAACTTCACCGCCAATAGAGGCGCCAGCCACACTCGTCTGGAAGCTCACACCGTAAAGGCGAATATCTTCAGGATATTCAAAGAAGTAACCAGCACCACCCAGCAAGCCATCTATACCGACGGTAGCAGTAGCAGGACCTTGAGTTGCCAGCTTCCCAGCCTTGTTCGAGTAAATCGGCGTACGACTGTGATAATTCATGGCATAGAAGCCAAACTCTGAATCATTCAGCTCAGGTGCAAAATAGCGGAGCGCAACACCGAACTGACCATCATCACTGGCGTCGCGGTCTTTTTCGCTACGGACGATGGCTGTGTAGTTAGGTTGCTCGCCTTGCGGAAAGTCCTGACCAGTGAACACCAGTCGATCAGTACAACCTTTGGCCAAAGTATCAGACCCAAAGAAAGTACCGCAGTTATCCAGCACGGTAGGCGCCCACTTCAGCTGGTAAAAGGCTTCCATGCTCAGGTTGTCCGTCAACCCCTGAGACATGTAAAGCATTTCAACCGGCAGCAGACCCTCTTTGATTTCTGCACCCGGACGGCGCAATGCAGCAACGTCAATTGGGTTGATCGAGTTGATCGAGTTCTGGATGAAAGTCGACTCACCCCAGCTCACAACCTGACGGCCCAAACGTACGTTGCCTGGATTGTTGCCAATAAAATAGTTGTGATATACGAACGCGTCTAACAGCGCTACGCCTGAAGCTTTCTGCAGCGGATCACGGCCAGAGTCGTCGATATTATAGAAACGCTGATCACCGTCTTTGGTTTCAAAATCGTACCAGTACTTACCGCGCACGAAAGCACCGGAGTCGCCATAACGCAATTCCAGATCATGCACACCGCGGAAAATTTTGGAGAATACGTCACCAGCCTCGTAGTTCTGACGACCATCGTCAGAGGTTCGAGCTGCTGCCTCACCACCGTTATTAACGGAGATAAAGCGCTTGTCCGCGCCTTGCGTAGACATGCTGGCACCGATGGAAAGCTGTGAGTCGAATTGACCCTGCACTTCACCGAGATTGAAATTGACTGCGTTAGCAGATCCAGAAAAGCTGGCCATTCCGATTGCCAAAGGCAATGCGGCTAAGGACCAAGCATGCATTTTTTTTGTCATTGTGCTGCTCCGTTTGGGTGACATGAACCTGTGTATCGAGGGACACGTTCAGGACGAACGCAGTCTGTCATGAGGCCAGTACAAATAACCTGCCCAAGTCGGCCAATATACTTGTCTCAAAAGGACATTCACGCAATGAATTAGCATTATGCAATATTGCTAAAGGCACCCAAGAAGGCGAAAACCCACTCAGCAAAGCTGGTTTATAACCCAACCAAAATCACACGCCAACGCCTCTGGGCTGAGCAACCGCTAGTCAAACCTGAGCTCATTTACTTTTTTTAATGCATTCTTAATAAGCTTTGAGCTGCCCATTAAAAGGGTACACCTAGCGGCTGCCAAGGGCTTCAGAAGAATCCAACATTGCTGGTAACAATATTCTGCTCTGCGAAACTAAATTCCAGGCTTTTCCACGTATTTTTTATCGTTATAATCCGCCAACAAGACAAACACCGTTTTTGTCACCTACAAAGTAAAACAGGCTGGGGATGATGTTCGAACAGTCGAGTTCACGCTCCTTTATACGTGTACGTGAAAGTGCATTCTGGGCTACGGCCGTAGAGCAAACACTCAGGCAGTATGACCTCTCATTGCGCAACTCCAGCGCAGCCGCTTGCCTGTTCAGCGACCAGTTTGAATCCGAAGGCTTTATTGACCAGCAGTTTTGCTCTCTGGTTTGGAGCGAAGCAACGCGTATAGCAGATGACCCTCTGCTCGGCTTACGCATGCATCGGGTCTTCAGCCCTACCGCATTCAATATGCTCGCTCTAGCTGCTTCAGCCTCACCGACGATAGAGGATGCGCTGAATATCCTCACGAGATACTTTCCGATCGTTAGCACCCAGCTGACTTTGAAAGTAGAAATGCGAGAAGAATCGGTGCATCTGGAGCTCAAACCAATAGGCCATACTCACCCGCAGCACCTGGCTTCTATTGTTGGCTACTTGGCACGTTACTTCACCCGCATAGACCTTGACGCAGATGGGCTGCTTTACGGCATTCAGCTGGCTGACCATCATCATGCGCACGAGAGCAGTTGCCGCCTCTTGCTGAAAAATCAACTGATCAGCTTTGCAGACTCTTACTCGTTGTCGCTAAAACGCCAGTTGCTGGACAAGCCCCTAGCTACCGCATCTAGCGTCCTCTTGCCCAAACTGACTGAAATCCTGCAACACATGCTGGCCACTTTACCCAGCAGCGCCCTGTCCGAGCAGGTGAAGCGTCGAATCCATTTACTCTTGGGGTCTGGTGACATCAGCGCCGAGCGGGTTGCCGGGCCAATGAATATCAGCCAGCGACACCTGCGCCGTAAATTGAGTCAGGAAGGAACGTCTTACGAGCAGTTAGCCGATGAGGTTCGGCGTGAAGCGGCGCTGCGTATGATTGCCGATGGGCAATTGTCGTTAACCAGCATTGCTTATGAACTGGGCTTTTTAGACCCGAGCAGTTTTACCCGCGCCTTCCGCCGCTGGACCGATATGAGCCCAACGGCCTACCGTCGCCAGCTCAGCAAAAAAACCAACCCTTCCAGCTAAACAACTGGAAGGGTTGTCACGTCTTATTCAGGTTTAATGAACAACAGCGTCATGCGATCACTTTCGCCAATGGCAAGGTAACGCGCCCGATCCTTGTCGCCCAAACGCAGCGTTGGCGGCAACGTCCAGACGCCTTCCGGGTGATCCGTTGAATCCTGCACGTTCTGATTAACCGGGCTCACCGACACCAGTTCAAACCCTGCGGCTTCGGCCAGTTCCCGTACCTTGGTCTCGGTCACATAGCCCGTTTTGATCATCTGCTCCATGCTGGTACCGGCACGTGCGCGATGCTCCACGACCCCCAACATGCCACCGGGTTTCAGCGCAGCGTAGAACTTGCCAAACATTTGCGCGGCCTGACCTTCACCAGCGGATAACCAGTTGTGTACATTGCGGAAAGTCAGTACGCGGTCCGCAGTGCCAGGTTCAGTGATGGGTAGCTCTGGGTCGTAGTTCAGCGTGGCTAGTTCTACCTTGCCGTAAAGTTCGGGGGCGTCAGCTAATTTGGCTTCAAACTCGGAACGCGAGCGACGGAAAAAAGCCACATCCGACTCAGGATCAAAATGCGCAGCAATCAACTTGCCGTCATCGTGCAGCAAAGGCGCCAGGATTTCGGTATACCAGCCGCCGCCGGGCCAGACTTCGATGACCGTTTGCTCCGGCGTTACACCGAAAAAAGCCAAGGTATGTTCGGGGTTGCGATAGGCATCGCGCATGACATTTTGGATATTACGCACGCTGCCGGATGTTGCATCGCGCAATGCCTCCTGCTGCGCTTGCGTAACTTGCGGCGGCGAAACCGCCGTATCCTGCGCCAGTACCGCACCCGATAAAAGTAACGCGTTAGCAGCCACCAAAAACCGATTCATCCCAATACCTCCCCTTACCTGACTGAAAAACCAAACGTCACAAGACTAGACCCTGACCGCCTTGATGACACGTCTTGTGACAAGACCCTTGAGAAATGGTGCCCGCAAAGCAAAACATCGCGGGTAATTTGTAACAAAGCAGACGGCCAATGCTCTACTCTTTATATAGCCAATTACGAGGACCACTCTGTGCTGGATACCCTGCCCCTGTTGAACCGTCTCGATTTCCCGCCTATCAAACGCCGGGCGCTGGACACCTTACAGATCAACCTGACTTACGAATGCAACCAGCGCTGCTTGCATTGCCACGTGAACGCCGGCCCTACTCGCACAGAGGCCATGAGTGATGAGGTAATCGAGGACTTATATCGGGTATTAGACGCGCATTCGGTAAAAACACTGGATTTGACTGGCGGCGCACCCGAGATGCATCCGCGCTTTCGCGACATAGTGCGCCATGCACGCGCCGAGGGTATTGAAGTTATTGACCGCTGCAATCTCACCATACTTTCCGAGCCGGGTTATGAAGACCTGGCTGAGTTTTTGGCTGCTAATCACGTTCAGATATCTGCCTCACTACCTTGCTACTCGCGCGACAATGTAGACAAGCAACGCGGCGATGGTGTGTTTGAGCGCAGCATTCAGGGCTTGTTGCAGCTCAACCGCCTGGGTTACGGCGTAGCCGGAAGTGGCCTTGAATTGAATCTGGTGTACAACCCACAGGGCCCGAGCCTGCCACCGCCCCAAGCTGCGCTCCAGAGCGAATACAAAGAGCATCTGAGTGAAGATTTTGGCATCGCGTTCAGTCAGCTATTCACTATCACTAATCAGCCCATTGCGCGCTTTGGCAGCACCTTGGCAAGTCGTGGCCAATTCAACGATTACATGCAATTGCTGCGCGACAATTTCAGTGCCGATAATCTGCCGGGGCTAATGTGCCGCAATACCATCAGTGTCGATTGGCGCGGCTATTTATACGATTGCGACTTCAACCAGATGCTAGAACTGCCGCTGTCCCTCATCGCCAGTGATCGCCCACACCTGAACCAACTGGCCGACCAAACACTGCAAGACAATCCCATCGCCACTCGCGACCATTGCTTTGCCTGCACCGCTGGCCAAGGCTCTAGCTGTGGCGGCGTGATCAGCTAAAACGAGTTCAACTTCTAACTCACATCAATCCACTGACAGGTACCATTGAATGGCCATCAGTAGCATGACCGGCATTTTTTTCTGGGGCTTTTTAATTGCCTACGGCGCAATCATGTTCGCGCTGTCGCCCCGCAGCGTGACGCTCGGCGGCTTCTTTAATGGTGAAGACAGCAGCGGCAAACCGGCCTCTCCGCTGCTACTCACCATCAGTATTTTCATCAGCTGGATTTTCGCCAAATCCGTCACCAATGCCGCCAATCTTGGCGCTGAGTTTGGTTTGGTTGGCGGCTTGGCTTACGCCACTTACTGGCTGTCGATTCCGCTTTGTGGCTATGTGATCTACCGTTTGCGTCGTCAATTCGGCGCCACCAGCATGGTTAGCTTTTTGACCAGCAACTACGGTCGCGGCGCCGCCCTCGCGTTTTCTGCCGCCATTCTTATTCGTCTGTTCAATGAAATATGGAGCAACACTGCGGTGGTTGGCGGCTACTACGGCGAAAGTGGTAGCACACCTTTCATTCTCGCTGCGTTGCTGTTCACTGCAGTGACACTGGCCTATAGCCTACGCGGCGGTTTGCGCAGCTCAATTCTGACTGACGCAGCTCAAGCAGCAATTTTCGTCGTCGCATTGGTGTGGGTGCTGGGCCTGGTATTACCTAACCACTCGGTGAGCGAGTTAAGCAGCACCAGCAGCTGGGCGATGAATGCCGGGGTAGACCTCTTTCTGGTCGCGTGTTTACAGCTATTCAGCTACCCATTCCATGATCCGGTACTAACTGATCGCGGATTTATCACCGAAGAAAAAACCATGTTGCGCGCCTTTACGCTGGCCGGGGTACTGGGGTTTTTCGCGATATTGGCGTTCAGTTTGATCGGCGTACACGCCAGCCTCAGCGGCATCGAAGCCAGCGGCAACGTTCCCGCTGAGCTGGCCAAAACCATGAGTATCGGCGCGCTAATCGTAATGACCTTGGTGATGATTTCCGCCGCCGGCTCAACGCTGGACTCGACTTTCTCAAGCCTCGCCCGCCTGACCGGACGCGAATTACCAGCGCTGGCTGGGCGCAACCTGGGGCAAAAGGCGATAGCTGTGGGCATGCTCGCCATGGTGCTGTTTGCCATATTCGGCAACTTACCCATGCTAGCGGGAACCGACATTCTCAAAGCCACCACCATCAGCGGCACCATGGTGATTGGCTTGGCCCCGGTGTTTATCCTGCACGGTGTTGTGCGTCCTACCCGGCTGGGCTTTCACCTGAGCTTTTGGTGCGGCCTGCTGCTCGGCGTTGCATTGATCCTAAACTGGATTCCCGCCAGCTGGGCCATTGGCGATGGCCGCTACGCGGTGCTGCTGGGCGTTAACTTGTACGGCCTCCTGCTGTGCACTGCGGCCTACCTGCTCTGCGGTATACGGAGAACAGCATGACGCCTGGACGCAGTTGTCCGCTGGACTATCAGCTGCCGACCGATAACTTTATCGCCGAGGCTCTGTTCGCCTGCGACTCTCTCTACGTGGTGGGTGGGCTTTACGGCAACGAACAAGCACTCACGGCACTGACCAAACGGCTCCAGCGTGAACCCGAGGCACGCGTGGTGTTCAACGGCGACGCTCATTGGTTTGATTGTGAGCCAGTCCTGTTCAAGCGCATCGAAGAGCAGATTGCACCGCACACTCTGCTGCGCGGTAACGTCGAGACAGAGCTAGGGCGTAAGGAGCATTCGGACAACGGTTGCGGCTGCGCCTACCCGTCAGACGTACCCGAGCAAACAGTGGACTGGTCAAACGCCATCCATGCACGGCTAAGCGCTTGTGTAGATCAACTACCCGGCATGGCTGATTCTTTGGCGCAGCGGGCAGCAACCGCTGTGGTTGAAATCGCTGGGCAACGCGTGGCTATAACTCACGGCGACGAACAGTCTCTGGCCGGCTGGCAATGTGACCGTCAAACGCTAAGTCGCCCTGAGCGTCAAAAGCAATTGGCCAAGTGGTGCGACAACAACCGAATCAGTGTGCTCGCGACCAGTCATACTTGCTCACCCGCCGCACTGGCCACGGAGCGCTGGGCAGTAATCAATAACGGCGCTGCTGGCCTGCCTAATTTCAACAATGGCAGCTACGGCCTGGTCACGCGTATCGCTTCACAACCCAGCCTCGCGGCGCTTTATCGTGCACAGGTCGGCGCTTTGTATATCGAAGCCATACCGCTTAATTACGATCACTCATCCTTTCTCGCCGAATTTGATCGCCAATGGCCAACAGGCAGCCCTGCTACCCTGTCTTACCGTGCGCGAATCACCGACGGCACCACAGATCAACCGCTGGATGCATTACTCGGGGGCTTTACCCTGGCCAGTACCCTTTGCGCCCTGGAGGCCCAATTCGTATGAATATCAAGAAGCTGGCAGTACTGCTGGCAATCATCGCGCTAGTAGTCGCGTTCTTTGTTTTTGACCTTAACCAATACTTTAGCCTGGACGCGATAAAGGCGCAGCAAACCGCCTTGAATGCGCAGGTGGTCGCCAACCCTCTGATCGCTGGCGGGCTGTTCTTTGCGGCTTACGTTCTAGTGACAGCACTGTCATTACCCGGTGCGGCGCTGATGACGCTAGCCGGCGGAGCGCTTTTTGGGCTCGGCTGGGGTTTGTTGCTGGTGTCCTTCGCATCCAGCCTGGGTGCAACGCTAGCCATGCTGATCAGCCGTTTTCTGCTGCAAGACTGGGTTCAGAAACGCTTTGGTCGTCGTCTGAAGCCTCTGAACGACGGCATTGAGCGAGAAGGCGCGTTCTATCTGTTCGCCCTGCGTCTAGTACCGGCTTTCCCGTTCTTCATGATCAACCTCGCCATGGGCCTCACCCGCATCAAGGCGCGCACCTTCTGGTGGGTAAGCCAGCTGGGCATGCTGCCGGGCACCTTTGTTTACGTGAACGCTGGCCGCGAACTGAGCCAGCTGGAATCCCTCGGCGGCATCCTGTCTCCAGGCCTGATTGGCGCCTTTGTACTGCTCGGCCTGTTCCCGCTGATCGCGCGTAAGATCCTCGATTACATCAAAGCTCGCCGCGTGTACAAAGGCTGGGAGAAGCCAAAATCCTTTGATCGCAATCTAGTGGTTATCGGCGCCGGTAGCGGTGGCTTGGTCAGTGCGTATATAGCCGCAGCGGTTAAAGCCGAAGTCAGCCTGATCGAAAAGCACGCCATGGGCGGCGACTGTCTCAACACCGGCTGTGTACCCTCCAAAGCGCTGATTCGCTCAGCGCGGCTGGCGGCTGAAATCAAACGCGCTGCCGCGCTTGGCTTTACCAACGCCAGCGCAACCGTAGACTTCGCCCGCGTGATGGACCGCGTGCAGCGGGTGATCACAGACATCGAGCCGCACGATTCAGTTGATCGCTACAGCGAACTCGGCGTTGATGTCATTCAAGGTGCAGCGCGTATCAGCTCACCCTGGAGCGTTGAAGTAGAAGGCCGCACTCTGACCACCCGTAATATCATCATCGCTGCGGGTGGTCGCCCAATAATGCCGCCGATCCCCGGATTGGACGCCGCGCCCGCGTATACTTCTGACACCCTGTGGGGGCTACGCGAACAACCTCGTCGCCTGTTGGTATTAGGGGGCGGCCCGATCGGCTGTGAGCTGGCACAAGCCTTCCAACGCCTGGGTTCGCAAGTGATTCAGATGGAACGCGGTGAACGCTTGCTACCCCGTGAAGATAGCGACGCCAGTGAGCTGGTCAGCCTAGCCATGCGCAGCGAGGGCGTCGACTTGCGGTTAAGTCACCAGGCTGAGCGTTTCGAGCAGAACGCCGAAGGTCATGTGGTTATCGCAAAGAAAATGGACACAGACGAGCTGGTTTCCATTGGCTTTGACGCGGTGCTAGTAGCCGTTGGCAGGCAAGCCAATACCAAAGGCTATGGCGTCGAAGATCTGGAATTAAAGCTGCGCGACAACGGCACGCTGGACACCAACGAATTTCTGGCCACGCGTTTCCCTAACATTTACGCAGTCGGCGATGTGACCGGGCCGTACCAGTTTACCCATGCCGCCGCGCATCAAGCCTGGTACGCCGCAGTCAACGCGTTGTTTGGTGGCTTCAAGCGCTTCAAGGTCGACTACCGCGTGCTCCCCCACGTCACCTTTACCGAACCCGAAGTTGCCCGCGTGGGTCTCTCTGAAACAGAGGCACGCGAGCAAGACGTCGAGGTTGAAGTCACTCGCTACGGCATTGATGATCTGGATCGTGCCATCGCTGACGAAGCTGCTGAGGGCTATGTGAAAGTGCTGACCGTACCCGGCAAAGACCGCATCCTGGGCGTCACCATCGTGGGTGCCCATTCTGGCGAGCTGATAGCCGAATACGTTCTGGCCATGAAGCATGGTTTGGGTCTCAATAAGGTACTGGGAACCATACACAGCTACCCCACCATGTCCGAGGCCAACAAGTACGCCGCAGGTGAATGGAAGCGCGCGCACGCACCTGAAAAACTGCTCGGTTGGGTGCAGCGCTGGCACCGCTGGCGGTTAAAGCACTGATGCTGAACTCTGGTTCACCGCGCCTGAGCATCATCATGCCAGCGCGCAACGAGGCTAAGCACATAGTTGCCAGTCTGTTGCCGCTGCAATCATTGCGTGGCGAGCTGGAGATTATCCTGGTCGATGGCGGCAGCAGCGATAGCACAGTAGCGTTGGCTGAGCCGCTGTGCGATCAAGTGCTGCATAGCCCTCCCGGTCGCGCCCGGCAAATGAATGCCGGCGCCACCGTAGCCAGCGGCGAGACCCTGCTGTTTCTGCACGCCGATACGCAGCTGCCAGCGGGCTTCTTGCACTTGATTAGCTTGAAGGTGAATGCGCAAGACCCTTGGGGCCGCTTCGATGTAAAGCTCGAACCAAGCGGTGCTCTGCTGCGCTTGGTTGCTTCGATGATGAACTGGCGCTCGCGCTTAACCGGAGTCTGCACCGGGGATCAGGGCATTTTTGTGCAGCAGCGACTATTTGCGGAACTTGGTGGCTACGCAGACCTCTCACTTATGGAGGACATAGAGCTAAGCAAGCGGCTGCGCCAGCATGGCAAACCAGTCTGCTTGCAGCCAGCTCTAATTACCTCCAGCCGCCGCTGGCAACAGCACGGCACCCTGCGCACCATAGTCCTGATGTGGTGGCTGCGCATGCTCTACTGGTTGGGCGTGCCACCCCATCGCCTGGCCCTGTGGTACTAACTTGGTAGGATTTTTCAGAACCTGACGGAGGCTTACATGCCCAACCGCCCTCGCCCGCTATTGATTTTCGCCAAGGCTCCGATTCCTGGCCAGGTCAAAACCCGCCTGATTCCCGCGCTGGGCGCCAAAGGTGCCTGCGAGCTTTACACGCAGCTGCTGCGCCATAGCCTGCAACAGACCATCGATTGGCCAGCTCAACGCTATCTTTATGCGCCGCAGATCGATCACCCATTGTTGCAACAACTGGCCAAAGAACATGACCTTATCCTGCGACTGCAGGTAGGCGCTGACCTGGGTGAACGTATGGCTAACGCGCTGGCAGAATTCCCCGGTGGCGCCCTGTTAATTGGCAGCGACTGCCCGGATATGAATACCGCCGTGTTACAGCAAGCCAATACTGCATTGGCGACTCACGATGCTGCGGTGATACCCAGCGAGGATGGCGGCTATGTGCTGATAGGCCAACGGCGTCCCGATGCGGTCCCTTTCACTAACATGCATTGGAGCCATAGCCGGGTTTTGCATGAGACCCGCAAACGACTCCAGGCGGCGGAACAAAGCCTGTGGGAAGGTGCCACCCTGTGGGACCTCGATGAACCAAGCGACCTAATGCGACTACCACCAGAACTACGACCGGAGATAGCGGGCGCTGCTTAAAGCGCACGCTAGACAGCACCAGTCTCGTTAACGCTGATAATACAACCACCCCTTAATCACTGTTTTTTATCGAGCTTCATTCCAGCGGCAGGACATTGTTCATATTTTGTCTCGCTGACTATATGGTCACTGGCATTGCATCACCCGTGAAATCACTCCACGTACAACAATGCCAAGGATCCAACATGTTTGAACTAAGCCCCCGTGTAGAAGAAGTAAAACAGCAAGTCGAAGCTTTTATGGATGAGTACATCTACCCGAATGAAGCGCTGTTTTACGAGCAAGTCAAAGATAACAAGTGGGGCCATCCGCCGATCCTGGAAGAGCTCAAAGCAAAGGCGCGCAGCCAGGGCCTGTGGAACATGTTTCTGCCCCACTCCGAGCGTGGCGCGGGCCTGAACAACGAAGAATACGCGCACCTCTGTGAAATCATGGGTCGCGTTTCCTTCGCGGGTGAAGTCTTCAACTGCAGCGCCCCGGATACCGGCAACATGGAAACCATCGAGCGCTACGGTAACGAAGAGCAAAAAGAGCAGTGGCTCAAGCCGTTGCTGGCTGGCGAAATCCGTTCTTGCTTCTCCATGACCGAACCCGACGTCGCCTCCTCCGACGCCACCAACATCCAGTGCGAAATTCGCCGCGAAGGCGATGAGTACGTGATCAACGGTACCAAGTGGTGGTCTTCTGGAGCTCTGAACGAGCATTGCAAGATCGCCATCGTAATGGGCAAGACCGATCCCGATGCGCCCAAGCATTTGCAGCAGAGCATGATTCTGGTGCCACTCGACACCCCCGGCGTGACCATCGTTCGTGAACTGCACGTGTTCGGCTACGACCACGCACCGCACGGCCACGCCGAGATCACCTACGAGAACGTTCGCGTTCCGGTTTCCAACATTCTGCTGGGTGAAGGTCGTGGTTTCGAAATTGCTCAAGGTCGCCTCGGGCCAGGCCGTATTCACCATTGCATGCGCAGCATCGGCATCGCCGAACGTGCCCTGGCCGCCATGTGCCGCCGCGCCGCCGAGCGGGTCGCTTTCGGTAAGCCGCTGTACCAGCACGGCAGCACCTCTGAAGCCATCGCCAAGTCACGCTGTGAAATCGATCAGGCTCGCCTGCTGACGCTGCACGCTGCACGCTACATGGACCTGCACGGCAACAAGGTTGCCCGCCAGCAGATCGCCATGATCAAAGCCGTTGCACCCACCATGGCCTGCAACGTGATTGACCGCGCCATTCAGGTATTTGGCGCCAAGGGCGTATGCCAAGACACCTTCCTGGCTTCTGCTTACGCCAAGGCTCGTACCTTGCGCCTGGCCGACGGCCCAGACGAAGTCCATTTGGGCACCATCGCCAAGTTGGAAATGAGCCAATATCTATAATCTCGTCCAGGCTCTGCCAGTTTACGGGTAGAGCCTGAATGTTTTTGAGGCCTGCACTATGAGTTCATTATTTGATTTAACCGGCAAGGTCGCGATCATCACTGGTTCGACCAAGGGCATCGGCAAAGCCATTGCCGAGGAATACGCCAAGGCGGGTGCCAAAGTCGTCATTTCCAGCCGTAAGGCAGACGTCTGCGAACAGGTTGCAAACGAACTGCGCGAGCAGGGTTTCGACGCTATGCCCATTGCTTGCCATGTAGGCGATAAAGCGCAGCTGCAGAACCTGGTCGATCAAACGCTAGCGGCTTGGGGCAAAATCGACATTCTGGTGTGCAACGCTGCCACCAACCCGGTTTATGGCCCCACGCACAACGTCAGCGACGAAGCCTTCGACAAGATCATGGGCACCAACGTCAAGGGTACGTTCTGGCTGTGCAACATGGCTATTCCGCACATGGTCAAGCAAGGTGGCGGCTCTATCGTGCTGCTGTCGAGCATCGCCGGCCTACGAGCCAGCGCCAACATCGGCGTATACGGCATGTCCAAGGCAGCCGAAGCCGGTCTGGCACGCAACCTCTCGCTGGAATGGGGTCCGCAGAATATTCGCGTTAACTCCATCGCTCCTGGCCTGATCCGTACTGATTTTGCCCAAGCTCTGATCGAAGACCCTGAACGCCTCAAGCGAGTAGAAGAAAAACTGCCGCTACGCCGCGTTGGTGAACCTGTCGATATCGCCGGGGTGGCGCTGTTCCTGGCCTCCAAAGCAGGCGCTTACGTCACTGGCCAGACCATCGTTGCCGATGGCGGCGATACCATTGCCTGATAGCGTCTGATTCATAAGGCTTTTCTACACGCCAGGCGGCCGCCTGGCGTGTTACTTTCTGCACAGACCCATTCACTACAGGACCATAAGATGAGCGGAGCCACCCTGATTGAAGTATTGCCTGCACACCAGTTTGACCAAGCCAAGCTGGCCAAATACCTGCAGGATTACCTCCCCGGAGCCAACCAGGGCATGAAAGTCCAGCAGTTCCAGGGCGGCCAGTCCAACCCGACTTTCCTGCTGGAAATCGGCGAAAAGCGTTACGTTTTGCGCAAGAAACCACCGGGCAAACTGCTGCCTTCTGCACACATGGTCGAGCGTGAGTACCAAGTGATCAATGCACTGGGTAAGACTGATGTGCCGGTTCCCGGCGTCCACCTGTTGTGTGAAGACCCCGAGATCATCGGCACCGCTTTCTATGTGATGGACTATGTTGACGGTCGCGTTTACTCGCAGCCACAGCTAGCCGAAGTCGCGCAAGAAGAACGCATGCCGATTTACCAGTCTATGATCCAGACCATGGGTCAGCTGCACAATGCCGACTGGAAAGCCATTGGCCTGGAAGGCTACGGCAAGCCCGACAACTACATCGCCCGTCAGCTCAAGCGTTGGGGCGGCCAGTTTGAAGCCAGCCGTACCGATGACATGCCCTCCATGGATGCCCTGATGAAGTGGCTGCCGGAAAACATTCCTGCGGACGACAGCACCACCATCGCCCACGGCGACTTCCGCATCGGCAACCTGATGCTGCACCCAACTGAATCCAAAGTCGTGTCCATTCTCGACTGGGAACTGGCGACCCTGGGCCATCCTCTGTCGGATCTGGCCTACTGCTGCCTGCCCTACCACATGCCGTTGAACGTCGATGGCGCCAAGGGTTTGGTCGGTGCCGATCTGAAATCCCTCGGCCTGCCGGAAGAACAGCAAGTGCTCGACTGGTACTGCAAGTACACCGGCCGCACTGAAGTGCCAGATTGGAACTTCTTCCTGGCCTTCTCGCTGTTCCGTTTGGCGGCCATTGTGCAGGGTGTTTATCACCGCGCCCTGCAAGGCAACGCGAGCAACGCCGATGCATTGGAAGTCGGCAAACGCGCCAGCCTGCTGGCTGATCGCGGCTGGGAAATAGCCCAGAGCAAGTAACTCAGCAACACCCTCGCGGGGCACCTCATCAGGTGCCCCGCATTGTTTTTACCCAAAGACGCTTTCGCCTACCGAAACCTCCGAATACTAAACATCGCAAAGGAATCTCTATGTCCAAGCCAATCAAGCGCGTGTTGCTGACCAACGATGACGGCTGGCGCGGCCCCGGCCTGAAAGTGCTGGAAGAGATTGCCGCACAGATCGCCGAAGAAGTCTGGATCGTCTCTCCAGACCTGGACCAGAGCGGCGTTTCCATGTCCATCTCGGTTCACCACCCGCTTCGCGTACATCACTTTGAAGAACGCCGTTTTAGTGTCAGCGGTACGCCCAGTGACTGCGTGCTATTGGGCGTGGCAGAGCTGATGCCCGAGAAGCCCGATCTGGTGCTATCCGGCGTCAACCACGGCGCCAACATCAGCGACTCAGTCGCGTACTCCGGCACCATCGGCGGCGCACTGACCGGCACCTTGCTGGGCATCCCGGCGATTGCACTGAGCCAGGCCTACCATGCAGGCGTACCCACCGAATGGGATACCGCCCGCGAATATGGCGGCAAGCTGGTACGTGAACTCCTGGCCGAAGGCTGGCCGGAAGACTGCGCCATGAATATCAACTTCCCAGCGCTACCGCCAAAGGAAGTACGTGGCGTTGCTATTTGCCGTCCACAACGCGGCAGCATTGGCGGCGTGAATATCGAGCGCCGTGAAGACACCCGTGGCGTGCCCTATTACTGGCTCGGCTTCCAGCGACAGACCGAAAAGGTTACCGGCATGCAGTCCGACGTCGGCGCACTGCGTGAAGGCATGATCAGCATGTCACCCGTGCGCATCGAACGTGATATAGCCAGCAGCTGGCAAGTCGATACCACCGCCATGGCCAGCACCCTCGGTATCGACGTAACCCAAGCAGGCCGCAAGCCGCTTGGTGAAGACGTCAGTATTGATCACTAATTAACCGGGGTGTGGCTGTCGCCGCACCCGCTTACAACGCAGCACAGCAGAGGACAGGAACCATGCAACGCTTTGATAACAAGATTGCCCTGATCACCGGCGCCGGCAGCGGTATTGGCCGCGCGACCGCCAAACGTCTGGCCAGTGAAGGCGCCAAACTCATGTTGGTAGACCGCAACGCCGAAGGTCTGCAGCAGACACTCAGCGAACTACCATCCGGCACCGAAGTTCAGCATCGCACCCTGGATGTGTCCCAAGAAGCCGAAGTCGACAAGTGCGTAGCCGACACCGTCAGCCACTACGGCAGCCTGGACGTGCTGTGCAACAACGCCGGCATCGCTGGCGGAGACTACAGCGGCGCGCCCGAGCAAAGCTTGGAGACCTGGCAGCAGATCATCGCCGTCAACCTGTATGGCGTCATGCTGTTCACTAAATACGCCTCGCAGCAGATGCTGAAACAGGGCAAAGGCGCCATCGTGAATACCGCCTCGGTTGCGGGTATTCGCTCCGGTGCCGGCGGCAACGCCTACAGCGCATCCAAGGCCGGTGTAATCAACTTCACCATGACCTCGGCCTGCGACCTCGGCGGCTCCGGCATCCGCGTTAACGCGGTTTGCCCCGGTCTGATCGAAACCGGTATGACCGCGCCCGTATTCGACTACGCCCGCAGCAACAACAAGGAAGAGAAGCTCGGTTCACGCTGTGAGCTGCGCCGCTATGGCCGCCCGGAAGAGATTGCCAGTGCCATTGCCTTCCTGGCCAGCGACGATGCTAGCTATGTCACCGGTCAGGCCCTGCCGGTCGATGGCGGCAATACGGCGTCGCTGAACCTGCCAGGCATGAAGTTCTAACCACAGAGCTACCTGCGTGGGCATCGCCTACGCTTTTCAACCGTCTGTTAACTCTTTTTGACTTGTCGGCAGCACTTGCTGCCGACCATCGGAAGTCGGACACTGAACGCTGATCAACCCAACAGCAGCGTACAACAGCATGGCTACCCAACCCCTCGCGATTGATTACATCACCGGCCACTGCTCCCTCGGCGGCCTGCTGCTGGGCGCCTGCGAACTGGGCATCTGCTCCATATTGCTTGGCGACGACGATGAAACCCTGCTTCACGACCTGAAAAGCCGCTTTCCCGGTGCCAGTCTGCAAGCCAACCCTGAACGCCTGCGATCCGATATGCAGCAGCTCCTCGCCTTTATCGAGCGCCCACGCCTGTCGCTTAAGCTGAGCATGCCACTCAACGCCGTCGGCACCGCATTTCAACAGCACGTGTGGGAAGAACTACAGCAGGTAAGCAACGGCAAAACCATCAGCTACAGCGAGCTGGCTGCACGCATTGGCAAACCCAAGGCAACCCGCGCGGTCGCCAGTGCCTGCGCCGCCAACCCACTCGCCATCGCAGTGCCCTGTCACCGCGTGCTGCGGAGCGATGGCGACATTTCCGGCTACCGCTGGGGCGTAGCACGCAAGCGTGAACTATTACGCAGGGAGGCCGCGTTTGCAGAGCAGTCTTGACCTCTTCGCCCCGCCCGCGCCGGAGCCCATCGCCATTGGTCCGGATGCCTGGTTGCTGAAAGGCTTTGCCCATGCGCAAGCGGATGACCTGCTTGCGCAGATCGGCCAGATAGAACAACAGACCGCCTTTCGTCACCAAGTCACGCCTGGTGGCCATGCCATGTCATCCGCGCAGTGCAGCTGTGGCACATACGGCTGGATCACCGATAAGCGCGGTTATCGCTACACCACTGAAGATCCTTTAACTGATAAACCTTGGCCTGCCATGCCCGCCTCGTTTCGTGAGCTGGCGGCTCGGGCTGCTGCTGAGGTTGGCTTTGATGGCTTTGATCCGCAGTCTTGTTTGATCAATCGGTACCAGACGGGTGCAGGTATGGGGTTGCATCAAGATAAAGATGAGCAGGATCTTGCGGCGCCTATTGTGTCAGTGACCTTGGGTGCGCCTATTACGTTTTTGTTTGGTGGGTTATTGCGGGCCGAGAAACCCAGCCGGTGGTTGTTGGAGCATGGAGATGTGGTGGTTTGGGGTGGGGTTAGTCGGTTGTATTTTCATGGGGTGGCGCCGTTGGGGAAGCGGGCTTCTCATGCCGTAACCGGGGCGGTTAGGTATAACCTGACGTTTCGGCGGGTGGTGTATTAGGTGGTTCTTTTTCTGTAGGTATTTTTGTGCTGGCTCGTTGTCGCATTTCGCCTTGCTGGCGAGTCAGAGGGGAATGCTTGCCCATTCCCCTCTAACAACTCCCCTGGGCACCCGGCTGCGCGGCCCTTCGGGTTCGCTGCGTTGCTCAAGCTGCCGGGGACGCTTGCAAACTCGCTTCGCTCAGACAGCGCAAGCGCCTTTTTCCCGGCATCTCTGTGCTGCTCGCCCGCTTAGATGGGATTTTATGCTCCGTTCAGCCTTGAGCTTGGCGTTGAAAAATAGAGCTGCCTTCTTCAATTTTAGATTCGTTGCTCCTCTGCCCAGCTCATCCAACAAGCCCAGGACGCCTATAACTAAAACACCGAGCTGACCTAAAATGAAAGTTGTGCCCAGCGGCCAGGGCACAATTGCCGCGCCAGTCAAAGTCCTCTGTGATTGCTATTTCGCAACTCGACGATATAATTGGCCTGCCGTTCTTCGGTTAAACATGGGTTGTTAAAATGCGACCCGAGTCGAAAATGTTACAAGCGATTGCTCCTGGGTTATCTCAATTGGCAGCAATTTTAATGGAGCGTTAATTGGTAAAGGAAACCGAAGGGCGGCCTCTCGTAAATCCCCGATTGCAAGACACCTCAAACGTAGATCAACTGGCTTCGCTGCTGGGTACATCGTACTCCAAAATATCTTATTTCTATTACGTAAAGGACTATACAAAAAAAAGTTATTATAAAAATTTCTCTATAGCCAAGAAGTCAGGGGGCGAGCGGGAAATTCGATCACCCATTCCGCAGTTAAAACACTTGCAACGGAAACTAGCGGCGATGCTTAATGAGCTATACCATCCTAGTCGGTTTGCTCACGGATTCATAGAAGACCGCTCTATACTTACCAACGCCAAGCCGCACACACGAAAAAAGTATGTTTTTAACATAGATATCGCAGATTTTTTTACTTCTATAACCTTTCCGCGTATATATGGATTATTGACTTCCAAACCGTACAGCTTGAATTCAGACGTCGCGTCAGTTATTGCCCATCTATGTACGCTTGACGGGCATCTTCCACAAGGCGCGCCAACTTCACCTGTAATTTCCAACATGCTTTGTAGATCTATGGATCGCCAGCTGCGTAATCTCGCAGTTTCAAACCGAACTACTTATACACGCTACGCTGATGATATAACATTTTCGTTTTACGACCCCTACGATTTTGTTTCGGCCGATATCGTTTCTCTAAATAACTCAGCAGGTACATATTTTTCACTACCAGGCGATGAGCTATCTAAAATCATAAAACGAAATCGATTTTCGATTAACGAAAGCAAAACTCGATTGCAACATAAATATAAACGTCAAGTTGTCACCGGTCTAGTAGTCAACAAAAAGCCGAATGTCCCACGTGAATTTATTCGCAAAACTTGTGCGATAATCCACTCAATAGAAACGTTCGGTGTCGATGCCGCACAGGTACGATTTGAAATAGAGAACCCTGGATCCGGAGCTAATATTCTGAGCGTTGTCTACGGTCGAATATTATATATAAAAAGCATAGTTGGTTATGAGTCACAAGTATATAGCAGAGTCGCCCGCCGCTTTAATCAGCTCAACCAAAAAATAAAGGCCCCTCTCTCGGGCAAGGTAAAACACGGAATAAGCAATAAATTTAAAAGATGGGCAGGAGAGCGCTGCTGGGTTGTTAATAATGATTCAAACATAAGTCAAGGCAGTGGATTTATGGTGTCTGGCCAGTTTTTAATCACATGCGCTCATGTCGTGGAGCAAGCAGACAGGGTGGAAGTTTTCCGAATTGATGATGATGTAACTTATGAGGCTTTAATTTGTTTTCGAGACACTCCCAGAGATATAGCTGTTTTAAAAATCCTGTCTGACCTAGAAAACTTCGAGGAATTTCATGTTAGTTCTAGCGATATAGCTATTGAAGATCAAGATGGAATAACAGTTCTCGGTTTTCCAAATCTTAAATATGGCGCAAAAAGCGTGTGGACAAATCGTGTATCACTGGTCGGACATACCGAGGTAGAAGGCTTCGTAACTGGATATATCGATAAAGAGCTCTATGCGGGAAACAGCGGAGGACCGGTATTAAATGGCGACGGTGCGATCATTGGGATGGTGGTAAAGGGAAACAGTCATCCTGAGAAGCTTAGTAAACTTTATGTCGACCATAGCGCATTCATTGCATTCTCAGCAGTATTAGGCTGTATCAAGGAGATGCAAGAAAAATACTCTGTGAGTTAACTAAATTCTTATAGATATCAAGCCGATTCAAACCTTCAGTTACCCGGCTCTTAAAATTTGGTCAGATTAACATTAGCTTCCTGAACGTAATTGGGGTCTGATGAGCATTAATTCTTCCGCTCATTATGATCGACCACTCGAGATCAGGGTCAGGTCTTACCATTTCCCTTTGAGATAGCTGAATACATACGCTCATCTGACCCTGATTTTTTATTCAACCGTTACCCAAACTTTTACAAAGAAAATGGGGTCAGATGATGCTTTCCCAATCACTCTTTTAAACGCAAAAAAAGAGGGCGCAATGCGCCCTCTGGGTAGTCACTTATGGGGTGATCGGTTTTTAAACCTGTCTGTCCACCATATCCTTGCCCAGCCGGCGCCAGGTCAACAGGAAGCACAGAGCGCTCGAAACGTACAAGCAGGCCATTATGACCATGGAGGTTTGAAGGCTTTGCGCGTAAACCTGCCCACAGACTTCCTGCAGGTTCTCGTTCAGCTGACCGACCACAGCGGGGTGACACTGGTTTCGCGCCAGTTCGCCAGCCGCGACCCCGAGCTCGGCGATGCCGGACTTGAAGAAGATGTCGGAGACTGCGCCAATAAACAGTGGGCCGAAGCCGTAGCCAATCAGGTTGACGAGCAGCAACATTACAGCCGTCGCCATGGCGCGCACACGCATGCTTACCACACCCTGGCCGATCGCGTACTGGGCGGCTAGATAGCCGTACTTCACGAAGCCGCCGATGACCAGACCGATTGCTGCGTAGAGCAGATTATCGGTCGTGAAGGCAAAAATGTAACAGGGAACAGACAGTGTCAGGCCCGCCGCCGGTACCCAGGCGATGGCGCCCGGGTGCTTCTTGTAAATCCTGGTCGCTAGCCAACCGGTGGCGAATGTGCCGATGGCCGCAGACAGGGCTACCGGCGTGTTGATCCAGATTGCTGCCTGGCCGGCGGTAATTTCGTAGGTGCGGACCAGAAAGATCGACTGGAACGAGGAGATACCGTAACCGCAGAACGCGGCAATGGTGGCGCCGGCGGTCATCAGCCAGAAAGCAGGCTTGCCCATCAGCTCCTGGATAGCCTCGCCCAGGCTGGCCCGCTCTTTTCTTTCGGCTTGCGGCGGATCTGTGTAGCCGCGCGGCGGCTCCTTGACCGTGAACTTGAAAACGAGGGCGACTAGCAAGCCCGGTAAACCGACGACAAAAAAGGCGGTGCGCCAGTCGAAGGTGTCGGTAACCCAGCCGCCGATCAGGTTGGCGAACATGGTGCCTAGTGTGACGCCCATGGCGTAGAAACCCAGGGCCTGGGAACGTTCACGCGGGATAAAATAATCAGCGATCAGGGAATTGGCCGGCGGCGTACAGCCCGCCTCGCCGATACCTACGCCGACGCGACACATCAGCAGAATCCAGAACGCGCCGATGGTGACCGAGCCGATGGTCACTTCCGTTGCCAAGCCACAGGCTGCGGTCATCAACGACCACAGGGCCACGCAGATGGTCATTATCCACACGCGATTGGCGACATCGGCAAAACGCGCTAGCGGGATACCCACGGCTGTATAGAGCAGGGCAAAACCGAACCCAGTGAGAAGCCCGAACTGCGTGTCGGAAATGCCGAGGTCCGGTATCAAATCGGGACCGACGACCGCAAGCAGGGCGCGGTCGACGAAATTCAGGATGTAAATGAGGGTTAGTGCGAAGAGTACATAATTGCGGTACGCCTTGGACCCGTAGCCTACCAAATGGCCTTGGGTTCCCCCTTCTCCGCCAACGATGGCTCCCATGGATAACTCCCTTCTGAGTACATTGTTATTAGTAGACGCGGACTGAAGTCACGCGCTGATCTTATTCGCTCACGAGCTCCACCAGCATATCCACATAGTGGAACCGGTGTCGCACAGAATTGTTATCTCTTTGTGACAGGTCATATCAGCACAACGCCTGCCATAACAGCGCACCGGCCGAATGCCTTGGCTCGCGAGCCGAACAGCCATACTGGTGACCTGGCGCCAATCCATGAAGGAAATGGTGAGGTATCATCAGGGCGCGCCCTGTTGGAAAAACCGCTGATTCAGCCGTCTGAAGGAACGACGACCTCCCACCCAAGTTCGCCCCGTGTGATCGATAAAAGCTGTTCCTGCAACGCGTCAGCTGCGTTAGTGGGCAGGTTCACTTGCATGCGCACTGCCTGCCCGTGGCTGACCTCAAGCAGCTCGCCACCGAGCTCGGCGATCAGGTTGCGGGCGACGCCTTCGTGGGCGTAGGCCAGTTCACAGCAGAGTGTTTGGGTGGCGATGTGTTCAATCTTTTCGGCTTGCAGCAGCGCCTGGGCGACGGCGTCGGTATAAGCACGCACCAACCCACCGGCACCCAGCTTAACGCCGCCGAAGTAGCGCACCACGGTGGCCAGTACGCCGTCCAGCTGTTGATGGCGCAGTACCTCCAGCATGGGCCGGCCCGCGGTACCGGATGGCTCACCATCGTCTACTGCGGCGCTATGGCCGCCCGCTAACAGCGCCCAGCACACATGGGCGCAACGAGGATGCAGCGCGCGCAACTCGTTCACCCGCACCTGAGCGGCGGCGCGGTCAGCGATGGGTTCAACACAGGCAAGGAAGCGGCTTTTGCGGATTTCCAGCGTATGGGTGACGGGGTGAGCAAGGCTGTACATGGCGCAAGGATAACCCGGTGACAGCGATGCATACAGGGCGCGGCGAGAACTGAACTATCGAGCAGCCACAAAAAACCGGGCCCAAGGCCCGGTTTTTTGTCACACCAACTGAATCAGAAACAATCCAGCGGCATATCCAGAGTGGTGCGGTCTGCGCAGCGCAGCACCTCTGCCAGAGCCAGCGGCTTGGGCAGTTCGTAGCGTAGGAAATACTCGCAGGTGTTCAGCTTGCCCTGGTAGAAAGCAGGCTGACTTGGACCGCTTTCTTTCAGGCCTTTGAGTGCAGTCTGAGCCTGACGCAGCCAAAGCCAGCCGACGACGACGTGGCCAAAGCATTCCAGATACAGATAGGCGTTAGCCAGGGCTCTGTCGGGGTCAGTTTTCTTGATGTCGAGCAAGGCGTTGGTGGTTTCTTCCAACGTGGCTACTGCGTTAACCAAAAGCTGCGCGCTGGCCTTCAACTCTTCGCTGCCCGCCGCGGCTTTGATGGTCGTGCCAATGCGTTGCAGTAGCGCCTGGTAGTGCTGCCCGCCTGCCATGCTGACCTTGCGGCCCAGCAGGTCCTGGCCCTGAATGCCGTGCGTGCCCTCGTGAATCGGGTTGAGGCGGTTGTCGCGGTAGAACTGCTCGACCGGGTACTCGCGGGTGTAACCGTAGCCGCCGTGTACCTGAATCGCCAGACTGTTCGCCTCAAGACAGAACTGTGAAGGCCAGGATTTGACGATAGGCGTGAGCAGATCGAGCAGTCCCGCAGCGGCTTCGCGTTCTTCTGCGCTGGGTGCGTGCTTCTTCTCGTCTACCAAAGTGGATGAGAACAGGCACAGCGACAGGCCACCTTCTACAAAAGCTTTCTGTGCCAGCAGCATGCGGCGTACGTCGGCATGCTGAATCAGCGGGATCATCGGTGTGGCCGGATCACGCTCAGTCATCGAGCGACCTTGGGTGCGGTCACGGGCGTAATCCAGTGCGTGCAGGTAACCGGTGTAACCCAGCATGACCGAACCCAGGCCAACGCCAATGCGCGCCTCGTTCATCATGTGAAACATGCCAGCCAGACCGTTGTGCGGCTCACCGACCAAATAGCCGACCGCCCCGCCCTTCTCACCGAAGTTAAGCATGGTGGAGGTGGTGCCGCGATAACCCATTTTGTGGATCAAGCCAGCCAAGATCACGTCGTTCCGCTCACCTAGACTGCCATCGTCGTTAACTAGAAACTTGGGCACGATAAACAATGAGATACCTTTGGCGCCGGGCGGCGCGTCGGGCAGCTTGGCAAGTACCAGGTGAATGATGTTCTCGCTCAGCTCGTGGTCACCGGCCGAGATAAAAATCTTGTTGCCGCTAATGCGATAAGTGCCGTCATCCTGCGGGATGGCGCGGGACTTGATATCGCCCAAGGATGAGCCAGCGTGTGGCTCGGTCAAGCACATGGTTCCGAAGAAGCGACCGGCCATCATCGGCTCGGCAAAGCGCTTTTTCTGCTCGTCGGTGCCATGCGCCATGATCAGGTTGCAGGCGGCGATGGTCAGACCCGCGTAGGCCTGGGTGCTGACGTTGGCGCCCTTGATCAGGCCGATGCAGGTTTGCGATACCGCAGCAGGCAACTGCATGCCGCCGCGCTCGTAATCCTGCGAGGCGGCCATCAGGCCGGTTTCGCGCAGTACCTTAAGGGCTTCCGCCACTTCCGGGCGAATCACGACCTTGCCGTTCTCGAAGCGAGGCTCGTCTTCATCACAGGCGTGGTTGTGCGGGGCAAAGGTTTCGCTGGCGACTTTCAGGGCCAGTTCGATGGCGGCATCAAAGGTGTCGCGGCTATGGTCTTCATAGCGGGGGAACTGGGTAAGGCGTTCAATATCCAGCAGCTCATAGAGCAAAAAGGCCAGATCTTCGGTATTGATAATTTTTTGGGACACGTAGAGCGTTCTCCGGAATGTCGGCTCAAAGCGGTACGCTAACCGCAAAAGCAAAACCCGAGACGGACTCGGGTTTTGCTTGCGGCTAACCGCTTATGGCTTGCAGCTGAATTTAAACGATTTCAAACAGGCCAGCAGCACCTTGGCCACCGCCAATGCACATGGTCACAACCACGTACTTGACGCCACGACGCTTGCCTTCGATCAGCGCATGGCCAACCAGACGTGAACCGGTTACGCCATAAGGGTGGCCGATAGAGATAGAACCACCGTTAACGTTCAAGTTTTCCATCGGAATGCCCAGACGCTCGGCGCAGTAAACAACCTGTGAAGCGAAAGCTTCGTTCAGTTCCCACAGGCCGATGTCGTCCATTTTTAGACCGTTACGCTCCAACAAACGGGGGATCGCAAAGACTGGGCCGATGCCCATTTCGTCTGGCTCGCAACCGGCAACCGCAAAGCCACGGAAGATACCCATTGGTTGAATGTTCAGCTGCTCGGCAACCTTGCTATTCATCACGGTGCAAACGGAAGCGCCGTCAGACAGCTGGCTGGCGTTACCCGCAGTCACGAAGTTGCCGGGGCCACGTACTGGCTGCAGGCCAGATAGGGCTTCCAGCGTGGTGCTTGGACGGTTGCACTCGTCCTTGACCAGCTTGACTTCCTTATCGGTAATCTCGCCGGTTTCTTTGTTCTGCACTTTCATGATGGTGTTGTAGGCGACGATTTCGTCGTCAAACTTGCCGGCTTCCTGGGCTGCTGCAGTGCGCTGCTGGCTCAGTAGTGCGTACTCGTCCTGCGAGGCACGGCTGACGTTGTAACGCTGGCCCACGATGTCGGCGGTTTCGATCATCGACATGTACAACTCAGGCTTATTCTTCATGATCCATTCATTGGTGCCATGGAACATGTTCAGCTTGTCGTTCTGGCACAGGCTGATGGACTCAACGCCGCCGGCCACAATCGCGGGGATCTTTTCGCTGATAACACGCTGCGAGGCGATAGCGATGGACTGCAGACCGGAGCTGCAGAAACGGTTGATCGACATACCAGCGGTTGTGACCGGCAGGCCGCCACGGATTGCCGCCAGGCGAGCCATGTTCTTGCCCTGCGCACCCTCATGGAAGGTAGCGCCCAGGATGACGTCTTCAACCAGTGAAGGATCGATACCGGCGCGCTTGACCGCGTGCTCGATAACGTAACCAGCCATGTCGACACTGTGCGTGTTGTTCAGCGCACCGCGATAGGATTTGCCCAGAGCCGTACGGGCCGTGGATACGATAACTGCGTCAGTCATGTTGATTGCTCCTGTTGAAATAAATAAATCAGCTGGCTACTCCGAGTCAGATACTCAACCAGGCTGGCCTTGCTTTGTACTCCAGTTTTCCAGCGTATCGCGGGCGTCTCGATAGGGCTTGAGCCCCATCCAGAGCAGCACGATAGAACCTAAGGTAATTACGCTGGCCACAATGAAGATGGAATAACGAATTGCCATGTCGTCCATAAAGACATAATCGGTCACCACCGCTACGGCAGTTGGCCCGATACCCAAGCCAATCAGCGTAATGGTAAACAGGTAAATAGCCGAAGCCTGCCCGCGCATGGAGTTGGGCATGATTTCCTGAATAGCGGCCGGTGCTACTCCAAACGGCATTGCAACAGTAAACACGTTGAAGAACATGATAGCCCACAGCAACGGCATATTATCGACAAGGTAGACCACGTTACACGCCAGCGTCAGCACTGCAGCCAACAGCCCTACCCGCATGTTCGAATCGCGATAACCACGACGAGCCAAATAATCCGCCAAGCGGCCACCAAAGACAATACCCGTGGAGCCGGCGACCATCACCAGACTGCCATAGTAAATACCCACCTCACCAGGCGTGAGACCGTGGGTCCGGATGAAGAAGGTAGGAATCCAGGCAGAAGCACCATAAGAGGCAAACGACAGACAGGCAAAACCGAGGTTATGGCACATCACTGCTTTGCGAATGGTCAAAAGGTAGGCACCTACCTGCTTCAGCGGCACGGCCACACCAGCGCCTATACCCTTACGCGTTGGCTCCTTGATGGCCAGCAGCACCAAACAGAACATCAAGCCCACTGCGCCGAGCACCAGGAAGATTAGCTGCCAAGGGCGTACCGCACCCACAATTGGCAGTGTCATCGGGCCTTGTGCGTTAGCCCAGGTAACCACGATACCACCTAGCAGGAAGGCCATACCGGCGCCCAGGTAGATACCCATGGCGTAGACGCTGATGGCAGTCGCCCGGCGATCAGCAGGAAAGCTGTCGGCAATCAAGGAGTAAGCCGCAGGCGACAATGCCGCCTCACCTGCACCCACACCAATGCGGCAAAGAATAAACTGCCAATACTGCTGCGCTAAGCCACAGGCGGCGGTCATCAGACTCCAAAACGCGACACCCCAGGCGATCAGCCCGCGACGGCTTTTGCTGTCCGCAATCCGCCCAAGAGGGATACCCGCGATTGTGTAGAAAATGGCGAAGGACAGCCCCATCAGCAAGCTCATTTGGGTATCGTTGATACCCAGATCAGCACGTATCGGGCCAACCAGCAGATTGAGAATCTGCCGATCAATAAACGAGAGAACATAGGCCACCAGCAAGATACTAACGGTACACCAAGCTCGAGCGGATGTTGGATAACGAATCTGGTCGTTCACACTATGCTCCCTTCTAGATTTAGTACTTAGAATTATCAGCCTTGGAGACTAGCAGGTTCGCACAGCGAAAGTCGATTTCGAAATACGCGCATCAGCTAGCACAATGCGCGCTTATCAGTGGGGGCTATGTGTGTATCCAATTGCTATCGGATTAACTGCTGAAATGTGCAGCGCAGACGCGATCTGACCCGTTGTTCAGGCTTCCCCAAATGCGTCTTAACCGCTAGTCTGCGGCCATGCAAACAAACATTCGGAACGCACCTCTAGTATTAGTCGGTGCCGGACACGCTCACTTGGTTAGCCTGCGGCATTGGGTTATCCAGGGCTATCGCGCGCGCGCCGGCAGCCTGATGATCAATCCTGAACCACAGGCGTGGTATTCCGGCATGATGCCTGGCCTTATTGCTGGGCGCTTTAAACCCGAGCAATGCCAAGTACCGCTAGCAGGGCTCTGCGCGGCCGTCGGCCTTGAACTGGTCTGCAGCAAACTCAGCGAACTCAACGCCGATAGCGGTTTGCTTGAGCTGGCCGACGGTCAGACCATCGAATTCGAGACACTATCGCTGAACAACGGCGCTGTCGCTGCAACGCCTTTTGAACACGACCAAAGCTTGCAATTGCTTGGCGCTAAACCCTTTCCAGGCTTTATCCACCAGTGGCAAAGCTGGCTATCTAGCCCACCCAGGCAATTAGCCATATTAGGCGGCGGCGCAGCGGGTTTTGAACTGGCGGTGGCGCTGCGTATCAGTTTTCCGGACACGCTGCTCGATTTGTTCAGTAGTCGTACGCTACTTAGCGGGCACCCGCCGAGGCTGGCACGCTTGGCTAGAGCCAGACTAAAACACGCGCAGGTGACGCTGCACGAAAATCAGCCTATTGACGGCATAACCGACGGTCAGCTTTATGTGCAGAGCAGCGCAGTGTTGCAACCACAGGCCGTGATACTGGCGACGGGGACAGCCGCGCCAGCGTGGCAACGGCGCTGTGGTCTAGATTGCGACGCTGACGGCTTCATTCGCATCAACCCTCAGCTGCAGAGTCTTAGCCATCCCAATATCTTCGCCAGTGGCGACTGTGCCAGCCTTCCCGACACACCTCATTCTGGTGTGTATGCCGTGCGTCAAGGCGGCGTGCTCGGAGACAATTTGATGGCGCAAATAAAAGGCACAGCGTTAAAGACTTACCAGCCGCAACCCTCTGCCTTGGCGCTACTAGCCTGTGCGGACGGCAGCGCCCTGCTGAGCTATGGCTCACTCGCCACTGAAGGCCGGCTAGCCGGAAAGTTGAAGGACTGGCTTGATCTGCGTTTTATGCGACAAATGACATAGCTCCGCCACTGTGTTTACCCGGTGGAACCACGCGCATTTCAGCCGTCAGGAAAACAAATCGGCGCTGTATTTGTTTTGTTCAGCCCCCGCAGAAAATGAACTGCCAACGCTATTTGGCCTCAAACAGTACAACCTAGAAAAAAGACGAGGTATGCCATGTTGAAATTTCTTGCGAGTACTGCCGGTATCATTTTCCTGATTGGCCTGCTTGTGGTTATCGGCTTTTTTATGCTGATCTTCTGATCCTGGCTACCTGAAAGCAGGGCCGCCATGCAGCTTTTGGGCATGGTCCTGCTGGACGCTGTAGAGACTTATTCGCAGCGCATAGCCAAGCCGTTATCTGCAGTCAGTGCGGACAACGTTTGCGACTGATCAACACCCGCAGCCAAGGCATTCAAGCATTGGCTGATTGCCTTGGCGTCGGTCTCACGGCGCAGGGCATCGAACAGAGGGCGTGCCTCGGCATAGGTCAGCCCGAGCATGGAGAGCCATTGCTTCACTCGCCCAGGTGCATGGCGGTCCACTACCCGCTCACGGGTTTGCTGGAAGAAGTCGGCAATCCAGGGCAACAAGGTTGACCATTCGGCCATGCCTGCATCAGATTCATCCAACTGCCGAATCTGACGCGCCAAATCAGGTCGACGCACCAAGCCACGCCCAATCATCACTCTCTCACAGCCGCTGACCTCACGTATCTGCTGGTAATCCGCTGGCGTCCAGACATCGCCGTTGGCAATCACCGGGACATTGACCGACTCACGGATACGCGCCAACCATTCCCAATGGGCCGGCGGCTTGTAACCCTCAACTTTGGTACGTGCGTGTACAGTAATTTCGGCTGCGCCGCCGGCTTCCAATGCCGCCGCGCACTCCAGCGTCAAAGCGGTGTCGCAATATCCCAAACGCATCTTCGCGGTAACCGGCACATCTGCCGGCGTGGCAGCGCGCACGCTGGCAACGATCTGCTCTAGCAGCTCAGGTTCACGCAACAGGCTGGCGCCACCACGGTGACGGTTAACCGTCTTCGCGGGGCAACCAAAGTTCAGGTCAATTGCCGGCGCGCCCATGCTCGCCAACAACGCCGCATTCTCACCCAGCCAATAGGCGTCAGAACCCAGCAGCTGTGGCCGGACTGGTACGCCAGCGCGGGTTTTCCAACCGTGATCCAGCTCCGGCACGATGCGGTGAATAGTGGCGTGATTGAGCAACCCAGTGGTCACACGAATGAACTCGCTGACGCACCAATCAATGCCACCGATCCGCGTGAGGATGTCACGCATAGGCGGATCGACCAATCCTTCCATCGGTGCCAATACGATAATCTCGTTCATGCCTGAATGCCGTGCTCAGCGAGCAGCGCCAACAAGCCAGTTTCATCGAGAACCTTCACACCCAGTTGTTCTGCCTTGGCCAGCTTGCTGCCCGCGCCGGGGCCAGCAACCACACAATGGGTTTTGGCAGAAACGCTGCCAGCGACCTTGGCACCCAAACTTTCCAGATGCACCTTAGCCTCGTCACGCGGCATAGCCTCCAGGCCACCAGTCAGCACCCAGGTTTGGCCCGCCATCGGCAAGCTGTCTGTCTGGGCTCGCTCCGACTCCCAGTGCATACCAAAGTCGCGCAACTGCTGCTCGATGACCAAGGCCTGCTCGCGGGCCTGCTCATTCTGAGCAAACGCCCGCAGCTCCTTGATGGCTTTATCGTTGAGCCGCTCGACTTGCTTCAAATCAAGCCAGTCTGCCTCGAAAATAGCTTTTAGACTGCCGAATTGAGTTGCCAATCGTTCGGCACCGGTCTTGGCAATATGCGCGATATCCAGGCGCGCCAAAAAGTCAGCGAGCGACACACTGGCAGCAAATTCGGCGCCTAGTTCGCCACCTGCTTGGGGCTCAACACCGCGCGCCAGCAGCTGATCAATCACCTGCTGGTTGTGCTCATCGGCAAAGAAGTTGTGAATTTCATAGGCCACCTCGGCACCAACATCCGGCAAGTAAACCAACACCTGCGGCAACGCCTGACGGATGCGCTCCAAAGAACCCAGCGCCCGTGCCAGCAGTTTGGCGGTTTCTTCACCCACATCGGGAATACCCAAGGCGTAAATAAAGCGCGCCAGTGCAGGGCTACGGGCTGCGTCAATCGCGGCCAACAAATTACGACTGGACAGATCTGCAAAGCCTTCCAGCGGCATCACCTGGTCGTAGGTCAGCTGGTAGAGATCCGCAGGCGATGCAACCAGGCCGGTATCCACCAGCTGCTCGACGCTCTTCTCACCCAGACCATCGATATCCATCGCCCGACGCGAAACAAAATGAATGATCGACTGCTTCAGTTGCGCCTGACAGGTCAGGCGTCCGACGCAGCGATAAACCGCGCCCTCTGAGGTGGTTTCGCGGCCCTTGCCGCGCTTGGTCAACTGCGTGCGCTCAACCGCCGACCCGCAGACCGGGCATTCACTTGGCACATCGATCGGCCGCGCATCCGCTGGACGGCGCTCGATCACCACTTGCATGACCTGCGGAATCACATCGCCAGCGCGGCGGATAATCACGGTATCGCCAATCATCACGCCGAGACGCACAACTTCATCCATATTGTGCAGCGTAGCGTTGGAAACGGTAACGCCTGCGACCTGTACCGGTTTCAGGCGCGCCACTGGCGTAATGGCGCCAGTACGGCCAACCTGAAACTCAACATCGAGCAGTTGGGTCAGTTCTTCCGAGGCGGGAAATTTGTGAGCAATAGCCCAGCGCGGCTCGCGCGATCGAAAGCCCAGTTCGCGCTGATAATCCAGTCGATTGACCTTGAACACCACGCCGTCAATTTCAAAGTCCAATGCAGCGCGACGCTCGCCAATATCGCGGTAATACTCAAGACAGCCGGCAACGCCCTGCACTTGCTTAAGTTCACGGCTAATCGTCAACCCCCAGCCCTTGAAAGCCTGCAGGATAGCGACCTGAGTCGCCGGCAACTCACCCTCGACACGGCCAAAACCATAGCAGCAGAACTCGAGTGGACGGCTGGCGGTAATCGTTGGATCAAGTTGCCGCAGGCTTCCGGCAGCGGCGTTACGCGGATTAGCGAAGGTCTTACTATCATTGGCTCGCGCCGTTTCGTTTAACGCCTCAAACCCGGCCTTACTAATAAATACTTCGCCACGGACTTCCAATACCGCTGGCCAGCCTTCGCCGCGCAGCTTGAGTGGTACGTTACGAATGGTGCGTACATTGCTAGAGATGTCCTCGCCGGTACTGCCATCGCCACGCGTCGCGCCGCGCACCAGCATGCCATTCTCATACAACAAACTGACCGCCAGGCCATCCAGCTTGGGCTCGCAGCAATACTCCACCTCATCGCCAGCGCCAAATAAGTCGCCAGCTGGCAAATCCAGCCCTTCACGCACACGACGGTCAAAGTCGTGCATGTCTTGCTCGACAAAGGCATTACCCAGGCTGAGCATGGGTACTTCATGCTGCACTTCGCCAAAGCCGCCCGCCGGTGCGCCACCTACCCGCTGGGTAGGCGAGTCCGGCGTGACCAGATCGGGATGCTCAGCCTCAATGGCCTTAAGCTCATTGAACAGGCGATCATACTCAGCATCCGGTATGGCGGGCTCATCCAGCACGTAGTAATTGTGATTATGCTGGGCGATTTCCTCGCGCAACGCGATGGCGCGTTCGGCGGGCGTGATGTGCTGAGTCATGGGTAACCGGTGTAATGAGAAACGAGCTGCTGATTGTAACTAAGCTGGCGCAAGTCGTCAGGCGACAAATACGCGGAGAAAGTGAATGCAGGGAGTCAAAACAACAAAGCCCGGTATAACCGGGCTTTGTTGATGCGCTTCAGCGGCGCTGGCTGTAATGCCGCCGTTCAAACTCGGCGATACGCTGGCGATAGTGCTCGATGGTTTGCGCCGTTAGCACACTCCGCTGATCGTCTTTCAAGTCGCCACCCAATTCGTGGGATAGCTTACGTGCAGCGGCAATCATCAGATCCAACGCTTGCTTAGGGTGCCGCGGGCCGGGCAGCCCCATGAAAAAACTGACCGCACGCACGTTGCCTTGATCCATTTCTGCCAGATCAAATACGCCGGGCTTGAGCGCGTTAGCCATTGAGAACAAAACGTCTCCGTTGCCGCTCATGCTTTCGTGGCGATGAAAGATATTCATATCGCCGAAGCGCAATCCGCTTTCGAGAATGCTCTGATGCAGCGCCGAACCAACAAAGCCCAGCTCATCCCGCGCGACGACGTTGATCACCAACACCTCTTCCACGGGCAACGACTCTTGCTCGGGCTTTGGCGCGGTATCAGGCTTGCGCTGCTTGGCGGGTTTACTGGTTACAGGCTCTTTACGTGCGACTGGATCAACCAGTACCGGTGGCTCTTCGAGGTCCAAACCTGCTTGCTGCGGCTCATGCCAGTCAGCAGCCGACTGCGCATCAGCCACATCATCCAGCGCGGAGCCGAACGAAGGTTCTTCGCGCTCGTGCTTGCCGATGATCCGTGGCGGACCAAGCAAATCGTCCTTGTCTGCCTCTTCTGGCAAATCGCTGAGGTTGCGCTCTAACTTAAAGCGGATGCGCGAACGCCCGCCCATACGGCGCCAACCATCAAACAGAATGCCTGCGATGACAAGAAGCCCAAAAATGAAAAGCCACTCACGCAAACCGAAATCCATGAATACCTGTTCCTGTTCTTACAATTCTGTTTGAGGCCAAGGCCCCGCTGTTATCTGGCCGGATGCTAGCACGCCCGTCGGAAACTTTACACTGCCGCCAGTGCTACGGCCTCTTCTACGTCTACTGTGACCAGTCTTGAGCAGCCAGGTTCATGCATGGTTACGCCCATTAACTGATCTGCCATCTCCATCGCAATTTTGTTATGCGTGATGTAGATGAACTGAACCCGCGCCGACATTTCCTTGACCATGCGTGCGTAACGCGCCACGTTGGCGTCATCCAGCGGGGCATCTACCTCGTCGAGCATACAGAACGGCGCCGGATTGAGCTGGAATATGGAGAACACCAGGGCAATGGCGGTCAACGCCTTCTCGCCACCGGACAACAGGTGAATAGTACTGTTCTTTTTGCCAGGCGGGCGCGCCATGATAGTCACGCCGGTATCCAGCAAATCATCTCCCGTCAGTTCCAAATATGCATTACCGCCGCCAAATACCTTCGGAAACAGCGCCTGCAAGCCTTGATTGACCTTGTCGAAGGTCTCCTTGAAGCGGGCGCGGGTCTCACGGTCGATTTTGCGGATGACCTGTTCCAGCGTATTAAGTGCTTCGTCCAGGTCAGCGTTCTGCGCATCCAGATAGCGCTTGCGCTCTGACTGTTGCTCGTACTCTTCAATAGCGGCCAGGTTAATTGCGCCGAGACGCTGAATTCGCGCATCCAACTGAGCTAATTGTTGCTCCCAATCAGACTCGGTTGCACCTTCGGGCAGGGTTTCGATTACGCCGTTGAGGTCATAACCTGCCTCCAGCAACTGCTCTTGCAAGCCCTGACGGCGGGTTTGCAGATCGCGGGCGTCCAGCCGCTGCTCATCCAGCTGCTGACGCAGTACCTGAGCTTGCTGTTCGGCTTGTACGCGGCGGGTCTCTTGCGCACGCATCTGTTGATCAACACCTTCCAGCGCCTGCCGTGCGCTGGTCAGCTGTTGCTCGACCTCGACACGCTGCTCCAGAAGGGTCTCCAGCTCAATACGCTGATCGTCTTCCGGCGCCTGGCTTTCTTCCAGTGTCATGCGTAACTGCTCACGCCGCTCGCCGAGACGCTCCGCCTGCATTTCCTGGCGCTCCAACCCCTGCGAAGTGCTGTTCTGCTGAGCTTTGAGCGACTGCACACGCAGTGCCAATTGATGCGAGCGATCTTTCTGCTGGCGACCTTGTTGACGCGCCTGATCCAATGCCTCACGTGCCTGATCACGTTGGCGCAGCAGCTCTTCACGCTGGCCAGTGTCTTGCTCCATGCTGTCGAGCGCCGCCTGCAATGTCAGCCGCGCTTCGCCTATCTGCTCCAGCTCATCGCTGCGCTGCTGCTTGATGTCTTGCAGGTCGTCACCAATGCGTTGGCGCCGCGCGGTGATTTGCTCCAGCCGCACCTGCTTGGCTGACCACTGTGCTTTTAGATCGCCTTGTTGCCGGCCTAACCCGGAGATGGCCTGCTGCAGCGCTTCGCGTTGCTGCTCAAGGCTGCGAATTCGCTCACGCAGATCACCGAGCCGCTGTTGGCTGCTGTCGAGCGCCAGTTCCTGCTCGCTGAGCAGCGCCTGCAGCTGCTCCATTTCCTGTTGGCGCGCCAGCACACCGGACTCGCTAGCCTCACCACGCCGGTAGCGCAGCCAGTTAGGGCCAAGCCAGTGGCCTTGCGGCGTAATCAACGATTCATGCGCCGCCAGCTGTTCACGCTGCGCCAGAGCCTCAATCAGGTTTTCAACCGGGCGAATACTGCCCAGCCAAGAGCTCAAATCAATCTTTGATGTGACCTTGTCGAGCAAACTGCCTGAGCTGCGCTGCCCGGCGCTGCGGGTATCCAACAGGCGCAGATTGCCCTGTTCAAAATCAGCCAGCGCTGCGCTCAACGCACCAACATCGTCCAAACAGACTGCTTGCAGGTCATCCGCGAGAACGGCTTCCACCGCCTGTTCCCAACCACTTGCAACCTGGATCTGTTCGGCCAACTGGCGGCCACCGGCCAGCCCTTGGGCGGCCAGCCAATCGCCCACGTCGCTACCCTGATCCAACGCCGCCTGCTGCAACGCTTCCAGCGAAGCGAGGCGGCCGCTACCGCGTTGCATTTCACCGCGGCGAATATCTTGCTCTTGCTGCAGGGCATTAAGATTGTCGCGTTCGTGTTGCAGCGTCTCAGTGACATCCACTAGCGCCAGCTGATCGCCCTCGCCGCGCATCTCCAGCTCGGCCAACTGCTCGCCCAGCTCCACCAACTCGTCGTCCAATGGACCAGAGTTCAAGCTGCTGCGCTCTTCTTCAAGACGCTGAATGCGTTCGCCGAGGCGCTCAACGGCCTGTTCGATGTGCCGAATACGCGACTGTTCAACTTCCGCCTGCTGACGCGGCACTGCGGCCTGCTGATTGAACTGCTCCCAGGCCTGCTGCCAGCTCTGCATTGTTTCTTCGGCAGTTTGCAGCTGCATGGCTGTGTCTTCGTCAGCAGCGCCTGCTAATTCCAGCTCTGGTTCCAGCTGGCCAAGCTCATTCTGCAGATCGGCCAACAAGGCCTGATCCTGAGTCAGGTGGCTTTGCGCTTCCTGCCAGGCCTGCTCGGTTTGCTCGATATCATCGTGCAGCTGTCGCTGACGGTCGCGATTGAACTGCAATATCTGTTCAATCCGGCTGATATCGGCGCCCAAACTATAGAAGCGCGCCTGCACCTGATTAAAACGCTCATTGAGATCGCTGTGTTGGTCGCGCTGCTTTTCAATTTCGCTATCGGCGTTGCGTTGTTCGGCAATCAGCGCTTCGAGCGCCACTTCCAGATCACGCACACGATGCTCACGGTCACCTGTCTGCGCGTTCAGGCCCTGCCAACGCAGCGCCTGCAGCTGTGCCTTGAGTTGGCGTTCTTCGGTTTTGTATTCCTTGTACTTCTCTGCGGCTTGCGCCTGGCGGTGCAGGTGGGTGAGCTGCCGCTCGAGTTCGTCGCGCAGATCGGTCAGCCGTGACAGGTTCTCGTGGGTGCGGCGAATTCGATTCTCGGTTTCGCGGCGCCGTTCCTTGTATTTGGAGATCCCCGCCGCTTCTTCGATAAACAACCGCAGCTCATCAGGCTTGGCCTCAATCAGCTTGGAGATCATGCCCTGCTCGATGATCGAGTAGCTACGCGGGCCTAGGCCGGTGCCCATAAAAATATCAGTGATGTCGCGGCGACGGCACTTGGTGCCATTAAGGAAATACTGATTCTGTGCCTCGCGGGTGACGCGGCGGCGAATGGATATCTCGTTGTAACCCGCGTACTCACCCTGCAAGGTGCCATCGCTGTTGTCGAACACCAGTTCGATCGACGCCTGCCCCACTGGCTTACGCGTATTGGAGCCATTAAAGATGACGTCGGTCATCGACTCGCCACGCAGGTTCTTGGCCGAGCTTTCGCCCATCACCCAGCGCACCGCATCAATAATGTTGGACTTGCCACAGCCGTTCGGCCCCACTACCGCTCCCATGTTAGTTGGGAAGTACACGGTGGTCGGGTCCACGAAGGATTTGAAGCCTGCCAGCTTGATGCATTTCAATCGCATGGATGAAGCATGTCCTTGCTTTACTCGGCGGCTGTTGCGGCCAGAAAGGGTCGGCAACAGGATAAACCCGCATTTTTACGCACTCTGCCGGGCAAAGAGAAGCCCCGAACGGCAAAACAGCCGTGATTGGCGCCAGTAGCCAAGCGCGGACAACTGCGGCAAACTCCTCCGCCAACGCCATCAGCCACCATGAGATACCTACAAACCATGCGCCTGGACCCCGACCTGAGCGGCTTGTACAGCAAGCTGATGAATGAAGAGGACGCCCGCGTCTGCAAGGACATTCCCGACGGCGCCTGCACCGATGTACCGCAAAACTTCTTCCGCCAGGTACTGGCCACCACGCTGACCAGCCTCGGCGACACCCTGACTAACCCAAAAACCACCTTGGCCTGGTTGCTGGGCGTGGTGGGTGCGCCTGTCGCACTGGTTGCGTGGCTGGTGCCCATTCGCGAGTCCGGTTCCATGTTGCCGCAGCTGTTTATCGCTTCCTACGTGCGGCAGTTCAAATATCGCAAGGGAACCTGGATTCTCGGTAGCCTGTTACAGGCCGCTGCTCTAATGGCGATGGGTGCTGCGGCTTGGCTCACCGAAGGTACCTTGGCGGGCTGCCTGATTATTCTTTGCCTGATTGTTTTCAGTTTGGCGCGCGGGCTGTGCTCGGTAGCCAGCAAAGACGTGATTGGCAAAACCGTACCCAAGACACGGCGCGGCCGCCTGAACGGTTTGGCTAGCAGCCTTTCCGGCTGGCTCGCTCTGGCCTTTGGTGTGTACTGTCTGATCTGGCCACCGCAGGACGACGACATGCTGTTCTACGCTGCGCTGCTGGTCGGCTCCGCACTGCTCTGGGTATTGGCTGCTTGGGTGTATCGCACGATAGATGAAGCGCCCGGCGCCACTGACGGCGGCGGTAATGGCCTGAGAGAAGCCCTTGGGCGCATTAGCCTGCTGCGCGACGACAAACCCTTCCGCCGCTTTGTGATTACCCGCGCGCTGCTGCTCTGCTCGGCATTATCTGCGCCTTACTACGTGATCCTCGCACAGGATTTGGACACCAGCTTTGGCATGCTCGGCGCCTTTCTGGTCGCCAATGGACTGGCCAGCAGCTTGAGCGCCATGGTCTGGGGACGCATGTCGGACAAGTCGAGCAAGCAGGTGCTGATTCGCGCGGCCTTTATTGCCAGCCTGTTAGGGCCGGTGGTAATTGCGCTACATGCTTTCTCGGTACTGCCGGAGAGTCTGCAGGTATGGCTTTTTCCGGTCGCGTTTTTCATTCTGGGGATAGCCCACAGCGGCGTGCGAGTGGGCCGCAAAACCTACGTTCTGGATATGGCCGGCGGCAGCAAACGTACCGATTATGTCGCCGTAAGTAACAGTGTCATCGGATTGATTTTGCTGGCGACGGGGCTGTTTGGCCTGCTCAGCTCACTGATTGGCGCAGCCGGCATGCTGCTGTTGTTGTCGGGCATAGGACTGCTGGGCGCGCTACTGGCTTTCAGCCTGCCAGAGGTACAGCAAGACTGACTTCGGACTCTCAACTGGCCTGCACCCAATCTCGCGCTGCGTCGGTCTGATCTGAGGGAAACACACGTACGTCGATGGAGCTGAACAGCTTGTCGGCTAGGCTGGCCATCTTTTCCATCCAGTGTCTGTCGGTAACGACAGCTTCACGCTCAAAACGCCCCCAGTGACTGAGGCCGAACTTCATATCCTTGTAAAAGGCTTCCACGGAAATACCATCGAAACTCGGCATCTCCACGTACATCCGAATTTTTTCGTGCTTCTGCAAAGCGACTTCTATCAAGACGATTGCCTGATCCAACACGTCAGTGGTGATCTTGCCTTCGATACGAAAGCCCACCACACGGTCGTCGGCAAAGGGAATGGAGGTCAACATGGTTTGCCTCGCTTGCCTGCGGAGCAGGCGTCATTGATGCAGCTACTACGCAGGCACCAGCATGGCGCCCGTCTAGTTGTTTCGACACGCAAGAGGCAATCGGGTTCAGCACAAAAAACGCCCCGCCAGCGATACCGCCGACGGGGCGTTGAGCGATATCCACAAAATGACTGTGGATCAGTCAGCGGCGCGGTCGATGATCAACTGCAGCTGCTCGTCACTGCCGGCGTGTACGTTATCCAGCTGGCCCAGGTGCGTGCCTTCGCGCGCGTCGCCAGTCGGTGAAACCCGTGCCACCAGCTGCAATGACTGCTCCGCACTCAGCGTGACGCCAGGCAGCATGGCATCGGCCTGAGTCAGGGTGATATCGAGCGGCAGCTGAGATAACGTCAGGCGCTTGGCAATCAATGGCATCGGCGGGCCATTGGGCTCGCGGGCAAATACAAACACGCTCGAGTTTGGGTCAAGTTGCGCCATCAGCTCAGGCGCAACGCTGACTGTGAGACGGATCGCCGGGCCCTGCTCTTGCTCGACAGGAGCCGTATCACCGGCAGCAGCCATACGCTCACGGGCACGGTCTATGCCGCCTTGGATCGCTTGCGCGCCTTGACTGCCAGGCTCTGTGGCTTGCAGCAAGCGCTCCCAGTAACCGATGGAACCGTTGTAATCACCCGCCTCGAAGGCAGCAATACCCAGCAGACCCAATGCCGTCGGATTATTGGGTTGCAGCTCAAGCGCTTTATCCAGTGCCGCCACAGACTCGGGGTCCAGCTGGTTGCCGTTGGCGAAATAGCGCGCCTGCGCCAATTGCGCCAATACATCAGGCGCCTCGCCCATTTGATTCAAACTATTACCAAAAGCCTGCACCGCATCGGCTGGGCGCTGCGCACTCATATAGGCGCGACCCAGCATGTACCAGGCTTCGCCATTGGTCGGCTGTACTTCAACCACGCGCTCGGTGCGGTCGATCAAAGCTTCCAAGCTGCTGACCTGCGGGGTGTCCTGCATTTCGCGATACAGCGCCAGCCCTTCGGGATTACCCCAGAGCTGATATAGGCCGACCACCAGCAATGGCAGCACTAGAGCAGAGACCAGCAGTACGCCAGCGACGCGGCGGGTCAAAGGCGCCCGCTTGGCGTCTGCTGTGGCGGTATCCTCAAGCAACAGGCGACTCGCTTCTTGCTGAGCAGCTTGGACTTGAGACTCGGTTAACTCACCGGCGCGCTGCTGCGCCTGCAACTCGGCTACGCGCTCTTCATAGAGGGCGACGTTCAACGCGGTACGGTCAACCCGTTCATTGCTGCGGCGACGCCATAGCGGCCAGACCACTACCACCACCGCCACCAACAACAAAGCAGCGGTACTCAACCAGAAATCAATCATCTCGTTTCTTCTTTTCTTCCAGCAGTTGATCCAGCTGTTGCTGCTCTTCGCTGGTCAAAATGGTTTCCAGCGGGTCTTTGGCAGCCCGCTGCCGCCGGCGTACCAGCATGAACACGGCGAGAAAACCCGCCAGCAGGAAAAATAACGGACCAAACCAGAGCACCAGTGTTTCGGCGTTCAGCGCGGGGCGATAACGCACAAAATCACCGTAGCGCGCGACCATGTAATCGACGATCTCGTCGTCACTGCGTCCATCTTCGAGTAGTCGAAAAACTTCATTGCGCAGGTCATGGGCAATCGGTGCATCGGAATCGGCAATATTCTGGTTCTGGCACTTGGGACAACGGAGCTCGGTACTGATCGAGTAGAAGCGCTCTCGTTCCTGCTCAGATTTGAACTCAAAGGTATCCACGGCAGCCTGAGCACTCAGCAGCACCGCGCCCAGCGTTAACCCTACTAACCAACGCTTCATGGCTTGGCTTCCTCAACTAGCGCTTGATATTGCGCAGCGAGTTCGCGTTCCCATACCTGCTCGTCGATCACACCGATAAACTTGTAACGCACTACACCTTCCGCATCGATCAGGAAGGTTTCAGGCGCACCATATACGCCCAGATCAAGGCCAAGACGGCCCTGCGCATCACTGATGTTCAGCTGATAGGGGTTATGGAAGTCTTTCAACCACTTCTGCGCAGCGATGGTTTCGTCTTTGTAGTTAACGCCGTGAATCACCACGCCTTGCGCAGACAGCTTATTCAGCACCGGATGCTCGACCCGGCAGGCGACGCACCAGGTCGCCCAGACATTGACCAATGCCGGCTTGCCCAGCAAATCGGCACGCGTAATGGTCTGCTGCTCGTCCAGTACCGACGCCAAACTGAACTCGGGGAACGGCTGGTTAATCAGCGGTGAGGGCAACGTCAGTTCGTTCTTGCCCTCCTCCTTGCTCAGCAGGTCGCGCAGAAAGAAACCGGCCAGCAATAGAAAAATCAACAACGGTACAACCAAAAGTACCCGGCGCATCAGACTGCCTCCTCGGCATTATGCGGAGCTGTTTTACGCTGCCGCGCCTTTAGGCGGTAACGTTTGTCGCTGGCCGCCAGCAAACCACCGAACATCATCATCAAACCGCCGCCCCATACCCAGCGCACGAAAGGTTTGATGTGTACGCGAATCGCCCAGGCATCGCCTTCGAGTGGCTCGCCCATGGCAACAAAAAGGTCACGGGTGATGCCGGCATCGATGCCTGCCTCAGTCATCAGCTGATTTTTGACCTTATACAGGCGCTTCTCCGGATACAGCATGCTGACCTGACGGTCGCCCTTCATAACGCGCACACGACCCTGATCTGACACCCAGTTGGAGCCTTCGCGGTGCTGTACCCCCTCGAAGATGAATTCATATCCGCCCAACTCAAGGGTATCGCCTGGCGCCATGCGCAGATCGCGTTGATTGTCGAACAGACTGGCGCCGATGACGCCCACCGCGCACACGGCAATACCCAGGTGCGCAAAAGTCATACCCCAGTAACTGCGCGGCAAGGCACGTAAGCCCTTGCTCAAGCCTTTGTTGCGGGTTTTGTGCAGGATGTCGCGAATACTTGCACCGGCAACCCAGAACACCAGCAGCAACATGCTGCCAACCGACACCACGTGGTCACCGATCCAGAGCGCAAGACCCACGGCGCCCAAGGCGGCCAGTGCCAGCACCCACTTCAGTTGGCCAGTCAGCCAGGTTAGAGGCGTTTCTTTCCAACGGCTGAGAATACCCACCCCCATCGCCGCCATCAGAATCGCCATTAACGGCAGGAACATGCCGTTGAAGTACGGCGGACCGACCGACACCAGCGTATCGAACGCCGACATGATCAGCGGGTAAAGCGTGCCCAGCAGCACCATGAGTGCCGCCACTACCAGCACTAGGTTGTTGACCAGCAAAAGTGCTTCGCGCGAGTTCCAGGCGAAACCAATCTGGCTCTTGACCACAGGTGCGCGCAGCGCATAGAGCAGCAAGGAGCCGCCCACCACAACCAGCAGAAAGCCGAGGATAAATATCCCGCGCTCAGGGTCTGTCGCAAATGCGTGCACCGAGGTGAGCACACCGGAGCGCACCAGAAAAGTCCCTAACAAGCTAAGCGAGAAAGCCGCAATCGCTAGCAGTACTGTCCAGCTTTTGAACACGCCGCGCTTCTCGGTTACCGCCAATGAGTGAATCAGTGCAGTGCCAACCAGCCAGGGCATAAATGAGGCATTTTCTACCGGATCCCAGAACCACCAACCGCCCCAGCCGAGCTCGTAATAGGCCCACCATGAGCCCAGCACGATGCCAAGACTGAGAAACGCCCAGGCAACAATGGTCCAGGGGCGTGACCAGCGCGCCCACGCAGCATCCAAACGACCGCCCAGCAGGGCGGCAATCGCAAAAGAAAAGGCAACCGAGAAGCCGACATACCCCATGTAGAGCATCGGCGGGTGCACGATCAGACCAAAATCCTGCAGCAAGGGATTGAGATCGTTGCCGTTAGCCGGATGGAAAGGCAGTTGACGATCAAAGGGATTGGAGGTCATCAGCATAAACAACAAAAAGCCAACGCTGATCATGCCCATAATCGCCAGCACGCGACTCAGCATGTCCTCCGGCAGGTCGCGCGAGAAGATCGCTACCGCAAAGGTCCAAGCCGAAAGAATCAACGCCCACAACAACAGAGAGCCTTCGTGGCCGCCCCAGACTGCACTGACCCGGTAATACCAGGGCAACGCCGAGTTGGAGTTCATTGCGACGTAGGTCACGCTGAAATCGTTAGTGACAAACGCGTGCACCAGACAAAGGAAGGCGAAGAGCACAAACAGGCACTGCGCCATCGCTGCAGGCTGGGCAAAGCTCATCGCCAGGGAGTCGCCGCGCCAAGCGCCGTACAGCGGCACCGTCGCCTGCAATAGCGCCAGACAGAGGGCAATAATCAGGGCTATTTGCCCAAGTTCCGGAATCATGCGATCTCCACCTCAGTAATTGCTGGCCGGGGCGCCGTCGGCGGCCTTCTTCGCCTTAGCGTCGTTCATGGCCTTGGCCACTTCAGGCGGCATGTATTCTTCATCGTGCTTGGCCAACACCTCGTCGGCCTGCAGTACACCATCGGCGTCCAACCGTCCCAGCGCTACTATGCCCTGCCCCTCACGGAACAGGTCCGGCAAAATGCCGCTGTAGGCAATGGTCACAGCATGGGTGCCGTCACTGACGTCAAAGTGCACGTTGAGGCTGTCTTTTGACCGCTTCAAACTGCCTTCTACTACCATGCCGCCAGCGCGAATACGCGCCTGGTCTGGCACCTCTCCGGCGACAATTTGGCTGGGCGTATAAAACAGATTGATGTTCTGCTGTAGAGCCGATAGCGCTAGGGCTACCGCCGCCCCCACACCAAGAACGGCCAGCAAAATCAGAATCAGGCGCTTTCTGCGCAACGGATGCATTACAACTCCTCCCGCCGACGTCGGCGTGCTTCATCCTGCACCAGGCGGCGCTTTCCAAGCACCGGGGGCAGGAACAACAGAATCAGAACTGTCGCCGTAATCCCGTAGGCCGACCAGACATAAACACCATGACCGCCCATGGCCAAAAACGTGGGCAGGTTACTCATGCACTCTTCTCCAGAATCTCGCGGACCCAGCGCGCCTTGTGCTCGCGACGCAGCACTTCCAGGCGCATACGTAGCAACAGGTTAAGCGCAAACAGCCCATAAAAGGCCAGCACCATGACCAGCAAAGGCAACCACATTTCTGCTGGCATGGCTGGTTTCTCAGTCACGGTAAAGGTGGCTGGCTGATGCAGGGTATTCCACCAGTCCACCGAGTATTTGATGATCGGGATATTCACTACCCCAACAATGGCCATGACTGCGGTGGCCTTGGCTGCAGTGTCGCGATTACTGATCGCCATACGCAGCGCAATGATGCCAAAGTACAGAAACAGCAAAATCAGCATGGACGTCAGTCGCGCATCCCATTCCCAATAGGTGCCCCAGGTCGGCTTACCCCAAATCGAGCCGGTAATCAGCGCAACAAACGTCATCCAGGCACCGATAGGCGCGGCGCATTGCAGCGCCACGTCGGCCAATTTCATGCGCCAGACCAGGCCGACAATGCCTGCTGCCGCCAACATCATGTAGCAGGACTGCGCCAAGATGGCGGCTGGCACATGGATATAGATGATCCGAAAGCTATTGCCCTGTTGATAGTCTTCAGGCGCAAACACCAAGCCCCAGACACAGCCAACAGCAAGCAGCAGCACACTGGCCACAGTTAACCAAGGCAACAGTTTGCCGCTGATTCCGTAGAACCATTTTGGCGAGCCCAGTTTGTGAAAAAATGTCCAGCTCATTCGCTGTTAATCTCCGCGCCTATTCACTTACGCTAATCCGCAAACCCGCTGCAATCGCCAAGGGTGCCAGACTCAAGGCCAGCAGCGCCAGACAGCCTAGCCAGAGCAGGTAGCCCAGCACAGGTAACCCTTGCAAAGCGGCGTCCATGGCACCAGTACCAAGAATCAACACCGGGATATACAGCGGTAGTATCAACAAGGCCAGCAACATACTGCCACTGCCCTTCAATCCAACGGTCAATGCAGCGCCTATTGCGCCCAGCAGACTCAAAACTGCGGTACCCAGTAACAGCGTAATACAGAGCGTAGGCATCACCGACCAGGGTAACGCCAACATCAAACCCAATACCGGCGCCAACAGTACCAGCAACAGGCCACACATCAACCAGTGATGCAGCACTTTGACCAATACCAGTAAGGTAAGCGGATGGGGTGACAACACCCACTGCTCCAGCGATCCATCTTCGAAGTCGCTGCGAAACAGGCCATCCAGTGAAAGCAAGGTCGCCAACAGCGCCGCCACCCAAATGATACCGGAGGCCATGCGCTGCAATAATTGCGGCTCAGGACCGACCGCAAGAGGGAACAGGGTAATCACGATAGCAAAGAAAATCAGCGGGTTAAGCAAATCGCCGGGACGGCGCCAAGCCAGTTGCCACTCGCGCTGAAATAACAGCCAGATTATCTGCCGCATCAGCTCACCCGCCCCAACTCAAGCCGCCGCACGCCAGCCACATGCGCGAGACTGTGATGGGTCGTCAGCACGACCCTGCCGCCGGATGCGGCAAACGCCATAATGTGCTGCTCTAGCGTAAGCACGCCGGCCTGATCCAGAGCAGTGAAGGGTTCGTCTAAAATCCAAATGGGCGCGCCCGGCAGATACAAGCGAGCCAGCGCGACCCGGCGCTGTTGCCCAGCAGACAGCTGCCGGCAGGGCACATCTTCAAAACCACGCAAGCCAACCTGCCCAAGGGCTTGCCAGATAACTTCACGGCCGACAGGCCGGGTTAACGCACAGAGCCAGCTAAGATTTTCTTCCGCTGTCAGCGCCGCTTTGACCGCTGGGGCATGGCCGATATATAGCAAGTTGCGTCGCCAATGCTCACGACCAGAACCCGCGAGTATCGACTTTTTAGCAAAATGAATATCACCAGCGGTAGCAGGCATCAACCCCGCGAGAATGCGCAGCAAGCTGGTTTTACCGGCGCCGTTAGGGCCTGCGACCTGCAACACTTCACCCGCCTGCAGGCAGAAGGAGACCGCGGAGAAAAGCTCGCGCTCATCCCGCTCACAGGCCAGCTCGATAACGTCGATCTGCTGCTTGCTCACTACCACTCCAGACACAGGCTAATTCGCACCGATACCATTGGACTCATGATTCCGGCATGCTGGCCGCTATACTCATTGAGATAGCCGCCAAATGCGGGCTTCAAGGCCCGTTCTATGGGGCGCCATTATACATACCCCCCTACCCCGGGGGACCGCGATTTACATCAACATGTGACAACATGAGCTCCGACTTTCGTCTGCCGCCGACCACTAGCATTCCGCCCAGCGCGCCAACCACGCCTGCTGCGGCGCCGAGTGCGCGTAGCGGCGAGGCCATTAGCCTGGCGCTGCAACTATTGCGGCCAATTGACGCACTGCAGCTCGGCACCGGCGAAAAGCTGCCTGCCGAAGTGGTGCAAAGCAGCCCACGCGCTAACAGCGGCGGTCAATTCGACGTACTACTGCGTATTGCCCGCGCTGATACCGGGGCCCCGGTAAACGTACAGGCAACCAGCCCACAGCCGGTTAGCACCGGCACACAGATGGTAGTCCAGGCGCTCAGCCAGACGCAGTTGATGGCAATTCTACAACCAGCCAGCAGCGCAGCCACCGGCGACCCGCTGACCCGACTGGATCCAGGCCAGTTTCCTGCCGGTAGCACACTGCAGGCGCGTGTATTAAATCAACAACCCATCACCGATACCGCCGGCAAGCAAATAGCTTTTGCACTGCTTGCAAAGATCGTACAGGGCGCGGGCAACGGCAGCCTACTGCAACTTACCAGCAGCCAGCCAGTTGAACCCGGCAGCCGTCTCAATGCCAGCGTGGGTGCGCAAGGCGAACTGCGGGTCCTCGCTAGCGGCGCACAGCAACGTCAGCTGGATTTGTTACAGGGCCTGCGAACCACGCTGCAAAACCAGGCTTCCAGCGAGCCACTGCTCAATCGTCTCGATCAGTTGCAGGCCAGCCCGCGTGCCTTGCCCGCCGTGCCGGCATTACAGCAGGCGGTGGCGCAGGTACTGCAACAAATCGCCACACCGCAACAGCTCACCACCGCTACCGGCGTCGCCAACGCGATCAAGCAGAGCGGACTATTTCTAGAGCCGAATCTGGCCAAACTAGCTGACTCATTTATTGCCCAAGCCGGCGCCAAGCAAGCCGGTAACGCTACTCCAGCAGGTACAGCAGAAACAGGTACGCACCAAAGCGCAATAGCACAACGCGCTATGCCGGCACTGGACAAACTGCTACCGCTACTTGCCAGTCTCTCAACACCCGGCGCCCCAGAACCTTTGGCAGGCGTCGATCTCAAGGGCACCCTGGTCAACCTATTGATCACCCTGCAGCAACAACTACCACCCGGCAGCCTCAACGCCTTGAACCTGCCGCCCGGTCCATGGCAACAGGCCAGCCAGGCCGCCGCACAACAACAGCTCAAACCCGGTATGTTCCCACTGCCCACCCGTGCACTGCAGGCACTGGGCGACAACAACGATCTGGGTAGCCTGCTGCGCCTCACAGCGGCTTTACTATCACGAATTCAGCACCACCAGTTTCAGAGCTTGGGTCAAACCCAAAGCTTCGCCGACGGCAGTACACAGACCACTTGGCAACTGGAAATCCCCATGCGCGACGGCCATCAATTCAGCCACGTACAAATGCGCATTCAGCGCGACAACGCTCCACCCAACGCCAAACAGGCCGAACCCGTGCCGCAATGGGAGGTAAGATTATCTTTCAACCTGGATGAGCTTGGCAGCCTGCAAGCCATTGCCAGGCTGCGCAAGGACAAGGTCAGCAGCGAGTTTTGGGCCGAGCGCGCCAACACCCTGAGCCTGGTGAACACACAGTTGACCGAGTTACGCGACCGTTTGCTGGCCAAAGGGCTGGACGTTGGTGAGCTCAGTTGTCACCGCGGCACCCCGCCACCGCCGCGCCAAGCGCTGCAGCAAACATGGATTGACGAGGTAACCTGATGAGCAGCACACGTGAAGCCATAGCGCTGGTGTATGACGGCGCGCAAGCACCGACCTTAACCGCCAAGGGCGAAGGTGAATTGGCCGAGCAGATCATTCAGTTGGCCATCGATTATGAAGTGCCGATTTACGAGAACGCGGATCTGGCCCGCATGCTGACTCAGCTGGAACTCGGCGATCAGATACCCGAAGCCTTGTATCGCACCATCGCGGAAATCATTGCGTTCGCCTGGTACTTAAAAGGCAAACGCCCGGACGGATTCAACCCGGATGGCGACCAACCACAACCGAAACGACTGGAACAAGATAAGCCAGGTCAGGATTCAGCATCAGAGGCGTAAAGAGAAACGAGCGTAAGCCAACAGAGCGCCCGTTAAGAAGCTCAGTTACGCCGAGTACCATGCAGTTTTACGAACAACTCGGCTTCTGATTTGGACAGGCCACAAGATTGCGTCAGGTCTTCGATACTCGCCCCCATACCAACCAAACGCGCCGCTTGACTGTAGGGCAGTGATTGCGGGTCTTGGGTTTCCAACTTGAGTTGTTTGTCTTCCAAGCGCTTGAGTTGGAGTCGCAGCGAAGTAAGCTCTTCCCCCATGCGAATGCTGCCTTGCTGGAAGGTCGCGAGATCTCTCGACAGCTGCTCCTGCCGCACGCGTTGCAGCTCAGCCTGCTGCTGCAACGCGTGCGGCAGACGGCGAACCTGAGCGAACAACACGACCAGTGCCGCCACAATCAACCCCATCACACTACCGAGCAGCAGCAACAGCGAAGGCTCGTTCATCGCCATCAAAATCCGGACAATTCAGCCCACTCATCCTCGGTCATCATCTTTTCCAGATCGACCAGAATCAGCAGTTCATCGTTTTTGTTACAAACACCCTGAATAAACTTGGCAGACTCATCGGTGCCTACGTTCGGTGCGGTTTCGATTTCTGACTGGCGCAGATACACCACTTCGGCCACGCTATCGACCATAATACCAACCACCTGTTTGTCAGCTTCAATGATCACAATACGGGTGTTATCGGTTATCGGGGCAGGTGTAAGACCAAAGCGTTGCCGGGTATCAATGACAGTCACCACGTTGCCACGTAGATTGATGATACCCAACACGTAAGAAGGTGCGCCCGGCACAGGTGCAATTTCGGTATGACGCAATACTTCCTGCACCTGCATCACATTGATGCCATAGGTTTCGTTGTCCAGGCGGAACGTCACCCATTGCAGGATCGGATCTTCAGCGCCTTGTCCCGAATTATTCTTCATTATCTTGCTTCCCGATCATCGTTGATAGCAGTCCAGCGGCCTGGGACGCTGAAGATGAGCTCTGACCACGAGGTCAGACGCCCTGTTTGTAGTTATCCTAATGCTGGCGTTGGGGCATTACCAGACGCCTGACTTGCCACACCCTTGACTATCAGGCTAGCTAGCGCGGATACATCCAGCAAGGCGCACATGTGATCTATCACAGTACCCGCCAGCCAAGGTCGTTTACCCTCCTGCGAGCGCCACTTAACTTGCTCTGGCTGCAGCCGAATGGATTCGTGCACCCCATGTACCGCCATACCCCAGTCATAGCCTTCTACCGAGATAACAAAAGACAAGCGCTCTTTCAGGTCATCGCTGTAGCGCTCAGGCATCACCCAACGGGCGGTATCAAGCACTTTTAAATTACCCGCCTGCGTCGGCATTATGCCAAGAAACCAGTCGGGCTGACCGAACAAGGGTGTGATTTCGGAATCTAACGGATAGATAGTTCCCAACGATACCAGCGGTACCGCCAGCTTCAACCCACCTACATCAAACAGCAGCGCTTCAAATGACTGTTCGCGCCACACCGGGTTGATTGCCGGAGCAGGTGCAACAAGTTCTTGCTCAGCAGTTTCCAGCACAGGCTCAGCTACCGCTGGTTCAATTACCGGTGGCAGAGCAACCCGCAATACCGGCGCAGGCGGCGGCTCAGCAACGGGCGCAGCTTCAAGCTGCACCGCTGGCTCAGTTTCGACGCGCGCCAGCTCCTCGGTCGCATCCTGCAGCAGCGCATCCAGATAATGCTGAATGGTTTGTTCCGGCACGAATTCTTGTACCGGTAATCTGGATTTACTCATAACACCCGCGCCATGTTGGTTTAACTGTGATGCACATCAATCACAGATCTTGAATCTATATCGGCGGCCGCCGTTAAAGCATTAGCCAGACAAAGGCCGCGTTCACGCGACCTGCTCGCGGCGGGACAGGCTCTGCGCCAGCAGATAACGCAGCAAGGCCCGGTAGGCCAAGACGCCGCGTGCGCCGTTATCCAGCTGCGACGGTACCACCCCAGCCAGGCTCGCATCGCGCAACTTGGTATCAATCGGAATATACGCCTGCCAGAGATGGTCAGCGTAGTCACGACGCAACATGCGCAGGGTGCTTAATGACGCCTGAGTACGACGGTCAAACAAGGTGGGCACTATGGTATAGGGCAGTGCCTGCTTGCGCGATCGGTTAACCATGTTCAGGGTGTGCACCATGCGCTCCAGCCCTTTAAGAGCGAGAAACTCCGTCTGTACCGGTATCACCAGCTGCTCGCAGGCAGCCAGGGCATTGATCATCGAAACGCCAAGCAGTGGCGGGCTATCGATAATCACGAACTGAAAGTCATTCCACAGTTGCGCCAGCGCCCGTGACAACACCAGGCCATAGCCACCCTGAGAGGCCGATTGCCGCTCTAACGTGGCCAGAGAAGTACTTGAGGGCAGTAACTGAATATTGGGGTGCGACGTATCAAGCAGTAGCGCCGCCGCCAGCCCCTCGGGTACCTGGCCATTGTGCTGAAACAGGTTAAATACGCTGCTGGTGAGTTGGTCGGGATCATGCCCGAAATAGCTGGTCATGGAACCATGCGGGTCCAAATCCACCACCAGCACGCGCTGACCCTGGTCCGCCAGCAGGCCAGCCAATGCCACAGCAGATGTCGTTTTACCCACACCGCCTTTCTGGTTGGCTACCGCCCAGACTCTCATGGCTTACCTCCGGGAGCATTCCTACACGGACATACTCCACTACACGTGATAAACGACAACATTTTGACAGCTAAGACCTGTTACAGCTAAGGAGTTGAATTCGATGCAGAACCCGTGCCAGACGGCTCAGCCGTAACTGGAGGGGTGGCTGATTCACTACGCGCTTCGCGCATCACGTCGACCGACTCCGGCTCTCCGCTAAAGGCTTCATGTCGCTTATCCACAAAACGTGACACCAGCAGTACCACTCGACGATTGGCCTTACGGCCCGCAGCGGTAGTGTTGTCGGCGACCGGCCTGAACTCACCATAGCCTACTGCAGCCAAACGGTCAGGATTGACTCCGCCAGTGGTCAACATACGTACAACACTGGCAGCACGCGCGGCAGACAACTCCCAATTAGTTGGATAGTTACCTGAACGCATGGGCACGTTGTCGGTAAAGCCTTCAACATGCACCGGGTTATCGTAGGGCGCCAGTATCTCGGCGATGCGGTCAACCAAACCAAAAGCTGCGTCCAGCGGTAAAGCATCGCCACTGGGGAATAGCAGCCCAGAACTCAGTTCAATTTCCACCCAGAGTTCGTTGCCGCGCACCTCCAGATCGCCAGCTTGAATCAGATCGCCAAAGGCTGCCTGCATTGCCTGGGTAATATCCTGCAAAGCGTCACTGCCGCCGTCCTGCTGACCTGCTTGCGCGCCAGCGTCATCTTGCTTGCCAATGCCACGCGGCTGTTCCTGACCAATCTGAATCGGATCTATCGATCGCTGCGGCTGATTGAATGCGCCCTCAAGCGTATCGGACAGGACTTTGTACTTGCCTTCGTTGACCGAAGAAATTGAATACATGACAACAAAGAAGGCGAACAGCAAGGTGATGAAGTCTGCGTAGGACACCAGCCAGCGTTCGTGGTTTTCATGCTCTTCATGGCGACGTCGCCGCATGCCGCTCTCCCCAGGTTCTGTCGACGCTAGTCGAGGAAGCCCTCGAGCTTCATTTCAATAGAGCGCGGATTCTCACCTTCGGCGATCGACAGCAAGCCTTCCAGCATCATTTCACGGTAACGCGACTGCTGCAGCACCACCGCTTTGAGCTTATGTGCTACTGGCAGTAAAAATAAATTGGCCAGCGCTACGCCGTAGATAGTCGCGACAAAGGCAACCGCAATACCCGACCCCAGCATGGACGGGTCGGCCAAATTACCCATCACGTGAATCAACCCCATGACTGCGCCGATAATACCTATGGTCGGCGAATAGCCGCCCATACTTTCATAGACCTTGGCGGCCATCAGGTCGTGGTTTTCACGGGTCATCAGTTCGACCTCGAGAATACCGCGCAGCGCTTCAGGCTCGCTGCCGTCGACCAGCAACTGCAGTCCTTTGCGGGCATAAGCATCAGGCTCCAGCTCGGCGATAGCCTCCAGCCCCAGCAGCCCATCCTTACGTGCAATGGTGCTCCAGTTGATAATTTGACCAATCCCTTCGCGCAAACGGTTTGAAGGGGGGAAAATAATCCAGCGCAAAATGACCAGAGCACGTTTAAAAACAGTCAACGGCGTCTGAATAAAAGCCGCGCCTAACGTCCCGCCAATCACAATCAGCGCTGCAGGCGCGTTTAACAGAGCAGAAGCGTGCCCACCCTCTAGATAATTGCCACCCATAATGGCCACAAAGGCCAGAATGATGCCGATAATACTGAGAATATCCATCAGCCTATCTCTGCCAGATAACGCCCAATTTCATCCAGGCTGTAGATACCATCGGCCAAATTGGCCTTGGCTATCGCCATGGGCATGCCATAAATCACACAACTGGCCTCGTCCTGCGCCCATATGGAGCTGCCCGCCTGCTTAAGCATTCGGGCGCCTTCGCGGCCATCTGCGCCCATGCCGGTCAGCACGACCGCCAGCACTTTATCCTGGAAGGCTTTGGCCGCCGAACCGAAAGTAACATCAACACAGGGCTTATAATTAAGCCGCTCATCACCGGGCAGAATGCGCACCACGCCCCGACCATCCAGCATCATCTGTTTGCCGCCGGGCGCCAGCAGCGCTACGCCGGGACGTAGAACGTCACCGTCTTCCGCTTCTTTTACCGATATCCGACATAGCTTGTCGAGTCGCTCCGCAAAGGCTTTGGTAAACGCGGCGGGCATGTGTTGAATCAGCAGCAGGGGCGCTGGGAAATTACTCGGCAGCTGTGTCAGCACTTTCTGCAGCGCTACTGGACCGCCAGTCGAAGTGCCTATTGCGACCAACTTATAGCTGCGCTTGCGCGGCGCCGGGCTATTACGGGGCGCCGTTGCTGCCGGCTTGCTGACGGGAGAGGCGGTGTTACCGGCCACTGCGGCAGGTCGCGGCGCGCTACTGCCGAGATGGGAGGCTGGCTGCGCCGCCGGACTGGCGCTCAGGCCAAGCGAGCGGCGATTGGTGCGCGCCAACGCGTTGACGCGTTCGCAAAGCAACTGTCGCACCTTATCGGGATTGCGAGAAATATCTTCAAAGTTTTTTGGCAGGTAATCAGCGGCACCAGCATCCAGTGCATCCAGGCTGACGCGGGCGCCTTCATAGGTAAGCGAGGAAAACATGATGACCGGCGTGGGGCAGCGCTGCATGATCTGCTTTACCGCCGTGATGCCATCCATCACCGGCATCTCGTAATCCATAGTGATTACGTCCGGACGTAGCGACAGCGTCTGCTCGATAGCTTCTTTGCCGTTGGTTGCCGTGCCGACAACCTGAATCTGCGGATCACCCGCCAGAATTTCGGTTACCCGGCGGCGAAAAAAACCCGAGTCATCAACCACCAGAACCTTGACCGCCATACCTTCTCCTGAACCCGCATCGCCATTCGGCGCAGCGCACCATGCGCCCATTTCCAAGTGACTCTTGCGAGCCACTTTCCCCGCCTACCGCGTCAGTTCAGCATGGCAACAGCAGTTGGCAGATGCGTCTGATACAGCATGGTACAACCTATCACACCCGTCGCGCGTACCGCTTGAGCAGACTGGGTATATCCAGAATCAAGGCGATACGGCCGTCGCCGGTGATAGTCGCGCCAGCCATACCCGCCGTGCCCTGGAGCATCCGCCCGAGTGGTTTGATAACCACTTCTTCCTGGCCGACCAATTGATCAACCACAAAGCCCACTCGTTGCGTGCCGACCGAGACGATCACCACACTAGCCGCAGAATGATCGCTGGTATCTTGCACGCCTGGCATCAGCCAGCGCTTGAGATAGAACAACGGCAACGCTTTTTCGCGCACGATAATGACTTCCTGGCCATCGACGATATTGGTGCGCGACAAGTCGAGGCTATAGATCTCGTTAACGCTTACCAGCGGCAACGCGAACGCCTGGTTCGCCAACATGACCATCAAGGTTGGCATAATGGCCAGCGTTAACGGCACTTTGATGGCAATGCGCGAGCCTTGTCCTTTGGTTGATTCAATATTGATGGTGCCGTTGAGCTGGGAGATTTTGGTTTTCACCACATCCATACCCACACCACGGCCGGACACATCGGAAATTTCGGTTTTTGTAGAGAAGCCGGGCTCGAGGATCAAATTAAAGCACTCGGCTTCGCTCAGGCGATCCGCAGCATCTTTGTCCATCATGCCTTTTTCGACTGCCTTGGCACGCAGCACGTCTGGATCCATACCGCGGCCGTCGTCGACAATAGTCAGCAGAATATGATCGCCTTCCTGCTGCGCGGCCAATACGACTTTACCCGTACGTGGTTTACCCGCGGCCTCTCGTTCGTCAGGCAGCTCAATACCGTGGTCTACCGAATTACGCACCAAGTGAACCAGTGGATCGGCCAGCGCTTCTACCAGGTTCTTGTCGAGATCGGTTTCTTCACCAACCAGCTCTAGGTTAATTTCCTTTTTCAGGCTCCGCGCCAAATCACGTACCACGCGCGGGAATCGCCCAAATACTTTTTTGATCGGCTGCATGCGGGTTTTCATCACCGACATTTGCAGATCAGCGGTAACCACATCCAGATTACCAACCGCTTTGTTCAGTTCTTCATCGCCACTGCTCAAGCCCAGACGCACCAGTCGGTTGCGCACCAACACCAGCTCGCCAACCATGTTCATGATTTCATCAAGACGTGCGGTGTCTACGCGTACGGTGGTCTCAGCTGTGGGAGCAGCTTCTGCCGCTTGTGCCGGCTTTGCGACACTCGGGGCGGCCAAAGGCGCAGCTTGTGGCTTGGCAACAACCTTGGGCTGAGGCTTTGGCTCGGGCTTACTGTCTGCCTTGGCAGCAGGTGCAGCAACCGACGCAGAAGTCGGGGTAGCGTCTACAGCCTCCTTACCCGGTGCAGAACCTTTGCCATGCAGTTCATCGAGCAGCGCTTCAAACTCATCGTCGGTAATTTTGTCTGCAGTGTCTGCGGCGCTTTCTGGCACAGACTCGTCAACAGGCACGTCGTCTTCGATCTTGCCTGGCGCGCTGCCCTTACCGTGCAACTCATCCAGCAGCGCTTCAAATTCATCATCGGAGATATCGTCGCCGGAACTAACGGCCGTGGTTGTGGCGGGGCCACTTCCAACTTGGCCACTGCCATGCAACTCGTCCAGCAGAGCATCGAATTCATCATCGCTGATTTCATCACTGCCGGCGGTTGCTGACGCGGCCGGCTCGGCTGTTACAGCGGGAGTTGCATTGCCATGCAGCGCATCGAGCAATAGCTCGAACTCGTCATCGGTTATATCGCCATCACCGCTGGAGATACTTTCCACAGCAGCCAGAGCCGGTGCGATCGGCGCAGCTGCAGCGACAGGCTCAACAATATCGGCACTGGCTGGTTGCGCTAACGCGGAAAGTGCAGCTAGCAAAGCTGGCGTGGCAGGGGTGAGTTCTTGTTGGTTGCGCACCTGATCAAACATACTGTTGACCGTATCCAGCGCCTGCAGAACTACATCCATTAAATCGGAGGTAACCGGGCGCTCGCCCTTGCGCAGAATATCAAACACGTTCTCGGCGATGTGGCAGCAAGCTACCAGGGCATCGAGTTGCAGGAAGCCAGCACCGCCTTTAACGGTATGAAAACCGCGAAAGATAGCGTTGAGCAGATCCATGTCATCGGGACGGTTCTCCAGTTCGACCAACTGTTCGGACAACAGCTCGAGTATCTCACCTGCCTCGACCAGAAAGTCCTGGAGAATCTCTTCATCCGCATCGAAACTCATGCACCCACTCCCCTCGGGCGTGTTAACAGTAAACGGTAATGCGTTGGGCTAGTATCGCTGCTTGGGCGCAGTCCGCTGTTATTAGTCGCTAATCCGGAACCAGCAAGCCTGACTATTTCACAACTAGTCTGGCCGTTGCCGTCACACTCGGTGCCGGCGATTTTTTGCAGGAGTCAGAACCCCAGGCTGGACAAAAGATCGTCGACTTCGTCCTGCCCGGATACAACGTCTTCTCTTGTATCGGCATGAATTTGCGGACCTTCACCCCTGGGTGAGGTTTTTTTTGTCTCGCTGGCGGTTTCTGCGTGGTTGATACCAGTAATTCGATCCACCTGGCCCGCCATGCGAACCAAACTGAGCAAACTTTCTTCGACATCGTGCACTAGCGTAATGACGCGTTTGATCACCTGACCGGTAAGGTCCTGATAATCCTGCGCAATCAAAATATCGTTAAGATGGCCCGATACGTCATTGCTGGTATTTTCGGCTTTCTCAAGAAAGTCACCCATACGCTTATACAGTTCACGAAACTCGTCGGCCGCCATCTCACGCCGCTGCAAACGCTGCCAGTCACTGCGCAATGCCGCCGCTTCACCGCCCAGTTCAGATATCTTTGGCGCGCTGATTTCTACCAGGTCCATAGTGCGATTGGCTGCCTTATCGGTCAGCTGCACCACATAATCCAGGCGATCCGAGGCATCGGAAATTTTCGAGGTTTCAGTTTCATCACCCAGGGCGTGGGTGGTGTCTATCTGAAAGTTGACAATGGAGTTGTGCAACGCACGGGTGAGCTGCCCCACCTCATGATAAAGACCGCGATCACGGGCTTGATTTATTGCGTGAATCACCAATAGAGCTTCGGCGAAGTCACCCTGCTCCAGATGATCGACCAATTGGCGCGCATTGTCCTTGAGGGAATGTTCAAATTCCTGAGCAGTCGCCTGGCCGGGATCCTTACTTAACGCCATAACCTGTACCCCGGTTGATTATTATTTTGCTTGCACTCGCTCAAAAATCTTTTCGATTTTTTCTTTCAAAGCCTGAGCAGTAAAAGGCTTCACCACATAACCGTTAACACCCGCCTGGGCTGCTTCGATGATCTGGTCCCGTTTGGCTTCAGCGGTCACCATCAGCACCGGCAGGTGCTTCAGACGCTCGTCAGCACGGACTGCACGCAGCAGGTCGATGCCACTCATGCCGGGCATGTTCCAGTCAGTCACCAGAAAATCGAAGTTACCACTCTGCAGCATCGGCAATGCGGTATTGCCATCATCGGCTTCAGCCGTGTTGGTAAAACCCAGGTCGCGCAACAGGTTTTTGATAATGCGCCTCATCGTTGAAAAATCATCAACGATGAGAATTTTCATATTCTTGTCCAAGTCGACCTCCGTACAAACCAGGGAAAGTGCAGGCCTGCACCCCGAAAACCCATTGCAATGGCCAAACTAGCCGTATAAAGAAACTCTGAACAGCCTGCTGCTGCGCAACCGGTTGTTCACAATATCTTCAGTTTACAGCCATCAAAACAGGATCAGGCACAGTGCTACTATTTGCGCAATTCGAGCATTGTCCGGATGTTGACGACAAAATCAATCATTTCGCCAACTTGATAGACGGGCGCGCAGTCGTGCGGCACATTGACTATGCAGCTGACTTACCCGCGACTCACTTACTCCCAACACTGCGCCGATCTCTTTGAGGTTCAGTTCTTCATCGTAATACAGCGACAGAAGCAGACGTTCCCGTTCAGGTAAACCGTCGATTGCTTCCGCCAACGCGCCGCGAAAACGTTCATCTTCCAGCCCAGAGAAAGGCTCGAAATCACCCTGTACATCGGCCGGCGCACCACTTTCCAACAGATCATCAAAGCTAAAGAGCTTGCTGCCCGCGGTGTCGTTGAGAATCGCGTAATATTCTTCAAGACTCATATCAAGTTCGGCAGCAATCTCGTGATCTTTAGCGTCGCGACCCAGACGAGATTCCACCGCACGCATCGCATCACTGACCATGCGTGTATTTCGATGCACTGAACGTGGCGCCCAATCACCTTTGCGTACTTCATCAAGCATGGCACCACGGATGCGGATACCAGCATAGGTTTCAAAGCTGGCACCTTTGCCGAAGTCGAACTTACGAGAAGCCTCTAACAGGCCAATCATGCCGGCCTGGATCAGATCATCAACCTGTACACTGGACGGCAATCGGCCGAGCAGATGGTAGGCAATGCGCTTCACTAGCGGAGCATATTGCTCAACGAGTCGATCCTGGTCATTCGCAGAACGTTGTGCTCGTGTATACATGCTTAGTCCGCCAGCCGATGCAATCATAGGCCTGAGCCGGTAGGCCGTACCAGACGTTCGACGAAGAATTCCAGGTGTCCGCGTGGATTGGCCGGTAAAGGCCATGAGTCCACCTTCTGCGCAATTGCTCTAATCGCCATGGCCGCTTTGCTGCGCGGAAAAGCTTCATAGACTGCACGTTGCTTCTGTACGGACTTGCGCACCGCTTCATCGAAAGGTACCGCCCCGACGTATTGCAGTGCTACGTCGAGAAACCGGTCAGTTACTTTAGACAGTTTAGCAAACACCATTCGACCTTCCTGCGGGGTGTTCACCATATTGGCCAGAATTCGGAAACGCGTCATGCCGTGATCACGATTTAGCAGTTTGATCAGCGCATAAGCGTCGGTAATAGAGGTAGGCTCATCGCAGACGACAACCAGTGCTTCCTGGGCTGCCCGCACGAAGCTAACCACCGAATCGCCGATACCAGCGGCAGTGTCGACAATCAGCACGTCGATATTGTCACCAACCTCGCTGAACGACTGGATCAGACCTGCATGCTGTTGGGGGCTAAGGTTAACCATATTCGCCGCGCCCGACGCCGCAGGCACGACGCGGATACCACCGGGACCGGGGATCATCACGTCGCGCAGATCACATTTGCCTTCCAGCACGTCAGCCAACGTAGCTTTGGGTTTTAACCCAAGCAATACGTCAACGTTGGCTAGCCCTAAGTCGGCATCCAACAGCACGACTCGGCGCCCCAACTCCGCCAGCGCAAGGCTGAGATTGACCGACACATTAGTTTTGCCGATACCACCCTTGCCGCCGGTGACTGCGATAACCTGAACCGGATGATTGCTACCCATCTACGTTGATTACCTTGAATTGTTGATTTCGCTTAGCTTGCCCGCTGGCCATGCATCATGCCGGCAAACACATCTGCCATCGCCTGATCTTCAGGCGCCTCATTACCCGCCATACTGACCGCGCGACTTACCAACTGGTGCCCTAGCGCACGATTGATATCGTCTGGGATTCGCTGGCCATCTGCCAGATAGGCTACCGGCAAACCCTGCTCCATAGCCAGCCCTAATGACTCACCCAGCGTTGCGGCCTCGTCGACTTTAGTCAGAACGCAACCACTGAGCCCACAACTTTTATAGTTGTGATAAGCCGCCTTCATGACACGGTACTGACTGGTTGCCGCCAACACCAACAATTTACGCACTTGCTGGCCCTGTTGCGCCAGTGCGTTCAGCTGACCGCGCAGATACGGGTCCTGCGCTTGCAGGCCGGCCGTATCTACCAACACTAAACGCTTACCGGAAAAATCAGCCAGCACATCCTGCAAGCTGTTCTGCTCATCAACTACTCGCACCGGCACGTCAAGAATGCGGCCGAGGGTACGCAGCTGTTCATGCGCGCCAATGCGATAGGTATCCATAGTCACCAGGGCCACATGCTGGCTACCGTGCTTAAGCACGTAACGTGCTGCCAACTTGCCCAGTGTGGTGGTTTTGCCTGCGCCGGTTGGGCCGACCAATGCGATAATACCGCCTTGGTCCAGCATATCTTCACGCAAAGTAGGAATGCGGTGCGATAGGTGCGCCAGTACCAGGCGCCAAGCTTGGCGGACGTCAGTCACGTCAGCGACCTGACTCAGTAGATTCTGGCAGATTTCTGCCGGCAAACCGATCTGTGTCAGCCGGCGCCACAAGCCAGCCTGTTTAGGCTGACGCTGGTTGAGTTGGCCCCAAGCCATACCGCCCAACTGCGACTCCAACATCTCACGCAACCCTGCCAGCTCGGCGCGCATAGCACTAAGCCCAGTACTTTCAGCCGCATCAGCGACAGGAGCTGCAGCACTCACCTTGCGCTGCACCGGCGGCTCTTCGCTTGGCTCTTGCACCAGACGATCAAGCAGGTCGCGCGCAACCGGCGAGCCTTGCTCGGCCGCCGCGCGCATGCTGTCCCCGAATAATTGACGGTTAACGGTTGGCTGATTACGCGAAACCATTTGGCCCACCTCAAGCTCGGCTCGGGCGGCAACAATGCGCTCTTGGGTCTTTTTCAGTTCCTGATCCAGCCCTGGCGTCGGCGGCGTGATGCGCGGCGCAACATAGTCCAGCGCTGCGGTCAGCTCTACCCCACCAGCCACACGGCGGTTAGCGATAATCGAGGCGTCAGCGCCCAGCTCATCACGCACCAGTTTCATCGCTTGGCGCATATCGGCGGCAAAGAAACGTTTGACTTTCATGGCTGACCTCATCAGTTACCGGTGCCCCGCGCATCGCGCCAGGCTGCGTTTAATCTGCGTTCTTGAGCCTTGGCTCAGTTCTGTCCGACCGTGGCGACTATGGTCACCTGCTTGCTGTCCGGAATTTCCTGGTAGGACAACACATGGGCTCCGGGGGCGGCGTAGCGGACAAACTTGGCCATCATCATCCGAATCGGCCCAGCCACCAGCAGGATCGCTGGCTTGCCCTGTACTTCCTGACGCTGCACCGCTTCTGACAACGAGCGTTGCAGTTTTTCTGCCATCCCGGGCTCCAGCAACATGCCATCATCGACACCCTGCCCAGCCTTCTGAAGACTCTGTAGCAACATCTGTTCCAACCTTGGTTCCAGAGTGATCACAGGCAGCTCGGAGTCAAGCCCCACAATGCTTTGCACGATCGAGCGCGACAGCGCAACGCGCACTGCCCCAATCACAGCGCCAGTATCTTGACTCTTGCCCGAGCTGTTAGCGATAGACTCAGCGATGGTCCGAATGTCGCGCACCGGCACCTGCTCCTGCAGCAGGCCCTGCAACACTTTGAGCAGATTGGAGACTGAAATAAGCCCTGGCACTAGCTCCTCAGCCAGCTTAGGCGAAGCCTTGGCCAGCACTTGCAGCAGCTGCTGCACTTCCTCATGGCCAATCAGCTCATGTGCGTGCTTGTGCAGAATTTGGTTGATATGGGTGGCCACCACGGTGCTGGCGTCGACTACCGTGTAACCAAGCGACTGAGCCTGGTCTTTCTGCATCGGCTCGATCCATACCGCATCCAACCCAAAGGCAGGATCTTTACCCGCCAAGCCTTTGATTTCGCCAAATACCTGGCCTGGGTTGATTGCCAGCTCACGATCTGGGTAAACCTCAGCTTCAGCTACGCCAACACCCATCAGCGTCAATCTATAGGCATTGGGTGCCAGATCGAGGTTGTCGCGAATGTGTACCGAGGGCATCAAAAAGCCCAAGTCCTGTGACAGTTTTTTACGCACACCCTTAATCCGCGCCAGCAACTGCCCACCTTGGTTCCGGTCGACCAGCGGAATCAAACGGTAGCCTACCTCCAACCCCACCATGTCGACTGGGGTGACGTCATCCCAGCCCAGCTCACGGGTTTCTGGCGACTGCACCGCTGGCGGCAGCGCCTGTTTGCGCTCAACCTCAGCGTCCTCTTCAACCTTGACCTGCTGTCGCTTGGCAATCACGTAGGCGCCACCGGCTGCCAGCGCACCCAAACCAATAAAGGAAAAGTGCGGCATGCCGGGAATCAGGCCCATGATGATCATGATCGCCGCGGCAATCGCCAGCGCCTTGGGCGAGGTGAACATCTGACGCTGCACCTGCGCGCCCATGTCTTCCGAGGTGGAGACCCGCGTCACCATAATGGCGGCAGCGGTAGACAGCAGCAGCGACGGAATTTGCGCCACCAAACCGTCACCAATGGTCAACAGCACGTAGATTTTGCCGGCTTCTGCGAATGGCAGACCGTGCTGCGCCATACCGATGGCTAAACCACCAATCACGTTGATGAACAGAATCAGCAGACCGGCAACCGCGTCACCGCGTACGAACTTACTGGCACCGTCCATGGAGCCGTAGAAATCCGCTTCCTGCGACACCTCCATCCGCCGGGTCTTGGCCTGTTCCTGATCAATCAGACCGGAATTCAAATCGGCGTCGATTGCCATCTGTTTGCCAGGCATAGCATCCAGGGTGAAGCGAGCGCTCACTTCTGAGATACGCCCAGCACCCTTGGTAACTACCACAAAGTTGATAATCATCAGGATGGCGAACACCACCAGACCCACAACATAGTTACCGCCGATCACCACTTCACCGAAGGCCTGAATAACCTTACCCGCCGCGTCACCACCCTCATGACCATAGAGTAGCACCACTCGCGTAGACGCTACGTTGAGCGCCAAGCGCAGTAAGGTGGCGACCAGCAATATGGTGGGGAACACGGCGAAATCAAGCGGGCGCAAGGCGTAAGCGCCGACCAACAGCACCACCAAGGCCAGCGCGATATTGAAGGTAAAGAGCACGTCGAGTATGAAGGGTGGCACCGGCAACATCATCATGCCGAGCATCACCAGCAATAGAATAGGCACACCCAGACTGCCGTGGCGCAAGCCGGCCAGATTGGTCCGCATGTTACCCATCATTTGTGTGCGATCGACAGCCATTGCCCGGAGCTTCCCCAATCAATAATTTGACGCAATATGCGTGCTAACAGACTCTAGGCAAGAAGCGTTCCAGCTTAGCGAAAAGAGCGCCAATCAGGATAATGTCGAAGTGCCATACACTAAACCTGAAAACCAGTGCTATGCTTTGCTGGTGCGGACACTCTGATACACTGCGCTAGCGACAACGGCAACGGATGGCCCGGTTTAGAACAAGGCTATCGGCTAACCGGCGAACCTGCGTAAAGGCGTCTGAATCAGTTACCCGCGCAGTTTTCCGGTCAAGACTCTGATAGACCGAAAAACGCTGAAAGACACTGCGAGCAGTTAGTGACCGCTGTTATTTTCACGCATTTTCAATAGCCATACTCAGTGGTTCCTGGCCATCACAGAGAGAATTCATGCGCGTACTTGTTGTTTTGCTGCTCATCGTTACAGCGGCCCTAACCGGCTGCGAGAGCCTATCTCAGCCTGACAGTCTGTTGGCACGTTCCAGCGAAGCATTAAAAAATCAGCGCCAACGCCTGGCCGACCTCGCCGCCAGCTTGACCAGCGATCCCAAGGAGCAAGAGCGCCACGCTGAAGTGCAGGCGCTGTTTGATCAAGAATATATAGACCCACTCACTGTCTACTTGCAGCGGCACGGCGAAGACTCGGACTACGCTCCCTATGCAGAGTTGGTCCGTGCCGAACGCAGCGAACGTTGCGGCGTGGTTGCCGCCCGTTATGCTCCACAGGATCCCAACGCTGCAACGCTACAACGCCTTAAGCGCGGCTATGTATTCTCTTGTCCTGCGGTGATTGATGCCTTCGCCCAACGGGTGAACGCGGCGCAGTCGGCGGTTGCTACTCAAACTAACGCCACACCCGTTACGCCAACCGCCAAAGCCAACACGCCCGTCAGCCAACGCGCTGCCAGCAGCAATAACGCAAAAGATTGCTACCTGTTGTTTAGCATTAAAAACTTTCAGCAAGCTCAACCTTCCTGCTCTGCCGCTGCCGCGAAGGGCGATGGCAAAGCCCAGCATCACCTTGCGGTGATTGCACAAACAGACGGAGATCAGGCTGAGGCGCTGCGCTGGGCACGCGAGTCGGCTGGCCAGGGCGACGCCAACGGTCAGCTGTTACTGGCTCAACTACTCGCCGCACAAGATCAACAAGAAGAAGCCGCTACCTGGCTGAAGGCAGCAAGTGATCAGGACCAGCGCGAGGCCAACTTTTTACTGGCCCAGGCTTACCAGCAAGGCACGGGGCTCGCCAGGAACTTTCCGCAATCGCAGGTCCACCTGCATCGCGCCGCCAGCGCCGGTTATGTGCCCGCTATTTTGCAGCTGGCCAACCAGCAAAAAGGTTCAGCTAGCGCTCGTCATTGGCTGCGAGAGGCAGCAAAAAAGAACTCGGCCACCGCCCAATATGAGCTAGGCATGGATTATCTGGAGGGCACCAGTGGCGATACCGACCTGATAGAGGCTTACGTCTGGCTGAGCTTGGCGTTGGTTAACGGCGAAAAACGCGGCAAACGGCATGTAGAACAGCTATCGTCCCAACTCAGTCCGGAAGAGTTGACTCAGGCCCAAGGCCGCGTCCATTCTGGGCTTAACGGACTCTAGCCAAGGAATGCCCATGCTCCCGGTCAAGCCAGCAATCATGTTTCTGCTCAGCCTGCTGGTGTGCATCTTCATGTTTGGTACTTGGCTGATGTCCAGCTTGAATCTGGAGTACGCGCAAAATGCCATGGCTGAGTTGCGGCAGCGACAAATTACCGACACTTTCTACGCCAACCTGGACCGCATCAACGCCCACCATCGGCAGATGGAATACAACACTCATGGACTGGCCCGCACCGGCAGCCTGTTTGATAGCCTGGAGGACAACTCTGCGGTTACGGTGCAGCGCTTGCGCCAGAGCCTGCAACAGACGTTGCGAGACTTTCCCGATAGTTACGGCAGCAGCCTATGGTTCGCAGACGGCAGAACCGAGAAGGCGCTTTATGCCTATCGTCAGGAGAGCAACATTCTGGTCGAGGCCATTCCCGAGGCCGACCAGCAAATGATACGGCAGTGGTATCAGCGCCTGACTGAACTTGAGCAACAATCCAACAGCAATATCGATCCCGCCAATAACTGGATGCCCGCTTACTACAAAGCCAGCATCGACAGCGCCGTGATCAGCCACGCGGTTTTAATTTTCAACAACCAGCAACAACCCATTGGGTTAGCGATTACCGATTGGCGAGCGGAAGATATTGTGCGCACGGTCAGTCGGGTTGAGGTCACCCCCGGCACTTTCTCGTTTTTGCTGGATACCGAAAACCGCAATCTTTCCAGCCTCTCAGAAGCTAAAAATGTGGCGCAGGCGCAAGAGCTGATCAACGCTATCGTCGACCTGAATCTTTATGAACAACTGAAACCACAATCCACCACCCGAATACTCAGCACGCGTCAGCTCGCCTCACCCATGCAGCACCTGCAACTTGACTTAAGTCAGCGCGAATATGCGCTGTTCTTCTCTCGTACCCAGGCTGGCATGCTGTTCGGCATTGGCGTGCCTCAAGCCGAGATTGATGCGGTGCTGGAGCCTATGCGGCAAAGCAACTTCCGAATTGTTAGCCTGACCGGGCTGATACTGCTGCTGATCTCCGCTCTCATTCTTTATCTAGTGGCAGGCATCCTGCGCCAACTGCATAACCTCTACACCGACAGCCTGACAGAGCTACCTAATCGCGAGCGCCTGCTGGTTGATTTAAGAAAGCGTCGTACCGCGTCACTGATCCTGCTCAACATTGACTCTTTCAAAGAAATTAACGATTTTTACGGCCACGAATGTGGTGACCACGTCATTATCGAGCTAGCGGATGCACTGGATGACTACCTGGGGAGTCAGCCCGATTGGCAGCAAAGCCGCCTATATCGCATGCCCGCAGATGAGCTCGCCGTTTGGTTGCCAGGCGAACACAGCGAAGGACAACTGCAAAAGCAGATCAACCAGCTGCTCGAGTTCATCAGCGCACTGCGCATCACATGGCACAACCAGGATATACCCGTGAATGCCAGCCTGGGCGCTGCCAGCAGCGCCCAGCGCGGCAGTGAAGATCTGACCAGCGAAGCCCTGTTGCCTGGCGCAAACATCGCGCTGGAGCTAGCGCGCCTGCATAAAAACAATTACGTCATTTACGATGAGCGCCACAAAGTTCGTGAAAGCTACGAGCAAAATTTGATCTGGGCCAACCGCTTGAAAGGGGCATTGGAAACAGGTCGTATCGTGCCCTTCTTTCAACCCATCATGGACCTCAAAACCAATCGAATTGAGAAGTTTGAGTGCCTGGTAAGACTGCTGGATGACCAGGGTGAACCCATCAGCCCTTCACAGTTCCTGGATCTGGCGAAGAAAGTCCGCCTCTATCGCTCCATTACCCGCTGCATGGTAGAAAGCAGCATGCGGCAATTTGCAGATCTGCCATACACCTTCTCGCTGAACCTATCCTGTGAAGATCTATTGGATCAGGAACTATCGGATCACATCATCGCCACTGTTGAACAAAACGAGATCGGTTCCAGGGTGATATTCGAAATCCTCGAGTCAGAAGGTATTGAAAACTATGCTGCGGTGCGTCAGTTCATTGACCGTGCCAAGGCGCTCGGTTGCCGCATCGCGATTGACGACTTCGGCACTGGCTATTCCAACTTCGAGCACCTGCTACGTCTGGATGTAGACCTGATCAAGATCGATGGCAGCCTGATTAAGCAACTGGACACCAACGCTACCGCGATGACCATCTGCAAAGGCATAGTGCAGTTTGCAGAGGAGCTTGGCATGTTGACGGTCGCTGAGTTCGTCCATAGCCCAGCCATTCTGGCGAAGGTGCGCGAACTGGGAGTGACCTTTGCACAGGGTGCTGCCATCGGCATGCCATCGGCCAGTTTGATTACCAAGGTCACCATGACCGGCACCGAGCCCGAAGTGAACCGTGCCAAGAGTTAAGCTGTATTGGCTGGCTTACGCTTGATCAATATCGCGCCGGCGCCCTAGCCAGCCAGGCCGCATACAACCTGAACCGGCAAACCTTCGGGTGAGGGAAGATCAACCCACTCTAGCGATAGATGATATCTCCGCGCATGGGCGCGAGTCGTTTTAGTAGTCGATTCTGTACGCTTACAGACAGACCTTCATCGTCCATCGCCGCAATCAGATCCTCCACCAATGCGTTAAAATCGCCTTGGCTGATATCAAAACCCGCGTGCACGTCAATCATGCTGTCACCGGTATATTCACAAGGACCGCCAGCCTCGACGCAAATCTGCTCCTGTAGCTTTTCTTGCAACCGGAGTATGTCGGTATCGGCGAAATGGTGCACGATGCGTGCGTCATCAGCAATGCGGTACAACAGGCCTTCCACCACCCGATTGATACCCGCCTGCTCACCCATAGCCTGATACAGACTGTCATCCGCCGGCGTTGTATTGGTGGCGCAGCTGGCTACCCCCATGACAACAATACCCGTGCAGATAATCTTAACTAATGGTTTGAACATGAACCGCCTCAGTAACTCAGTTGCAATGACAAATACAGGCCCTGCTGGCCTTCCAGCGTCGCGATTTCACCCATATCAGCCCACGAGGCGACTACCGCCACACGCTTGCTAGGAAAGTAGCCGACAAATAAGTCTTGCCAGTCGCTTTCTCCAGCGAAGGACAGATTATCCGGCTTCTCACGGTATTCGACGCCGACTATCCATTGCGGGCTTAACAGCAGACCTACACTGCCTTCCTTCAACAAACTACGGCTGTCGCGGCGATCACCACCAAAACCGAGCAGGCCCGTTTCATTTGCCCGTGAGTAACGCAAGGTGCCATTGAGCAGCAGGTTATAGCCACCTACAGCGCCCAGAAACAGGCGCGAAGCTGCAAGATAATAATCGGTATCTGAATCACGCTTGGCGCCAACCAGTGATGGCACCAGGAAGTTACGTTGGCGCTTATACTGCGCGCCAAACGAGACCTGCGGCAGTTGGTCGTAAATCAGATCACCGAACAGGCGCACTTTCAGCCCGTAGATATCTTGATTTAGGGTTTTTTCGGGCAGGCCTGCGGCTTTGGTCAGCGCATCTATATCCAGACGCTGACGAGCAATCGACAGCTCCACGCGATTACCTAAGCTGAGCGCGGCACCGAAGCTATCCAGCCGATAATCTCCGGTATCGACCCGCGTCGCAAAAACATCGCCGCCCCATTCATCACGGGTACCGTAGCCAGACAACACCGCCCAAGGCACTATGCCACCACCAGCAGCACCCTCAATACTGGTCGCACCGCCCGTCGCGAGCATACGACCACCGGGCTCGGCCATCGCGCCGCTTGCACAAGCCACCAGCAAAGCGGCTATTGCAGCTTTTCTCATGCAGACTCCACTACTCCGAAGGTACCACGGGTATCCTCAAGCCATTGCTCTAAAGCTGCTGCAGCCAACGGCCGACTGATGAAGTACCCCTGAGCCACATCACAATGACGCTCTTTCAGCCAGTTCAGGCTGTCTATGTTCTCTATTCCCTCGGCAATCACTTTCAAGCCCATATTGTGCGCCAATTCGATGGTCGACTTGACGATAACGGCATCGTCGCTGCCCTCCGCAAGCTGCAACACAAAAGACTTGTCTATCTTCAAGTCTTGCACCGGCAGACTCTTCAGCGTAGCCAACGATGAATAGCCTGTCCCGTAATCATCCACCGCCAATGCGATACCCAGGTCACGCAGCACACGCAGACTATTCAGGCTGCGCTCAGGGTTTATCATCACTGCACTTTCGGTGACTTCCATCGACAGATACTCAGGGCTGATCTGTTGGGCGCGCAGCAGATGCTCGATGCGCTGGGGAAATTGCGGGTCGTCCAAATCACGAGCAGATATATTCATCGCCACCTGAAGATGAATACCACGATCTATCCAATTGCGTAACTGCGAGGCAACCGCGGCCATCATCCATTGCGTCAGCATGCCAATGCTGCCGGTCTGCTCGGCCAAAACAATGAACTCATCAGGAGTGATCGGACCAAGTTCGCTGTGCGTCCAGCGCATCAACGCTTCAACCTGCCGCACTTCGCCGCTGGCCAAATCCAATTTCGGCTGAAACACTACCGCCAGCTCTTTGTACTCCGGGGCATAACGAAGGTCCCGCGCCAATCGAATACGTCGTTGGTATGCTTGATCACGCTGCGCCTGATACACCGCAATGCGTTCCGGGCCGGGAGCAGCGTCTCCCAGTGCAATACTGACTTGGCGCAACAACTCACCCGCGTCACGCCCTTGCAACGGCCACTCCACTACACCGGCCATCCATTGCGAGCGGAGCTTGATATCCTCAACCTGCATCTTCTCGCCGAGCTGAGCCAGCATCGCGTCGATAACCACCACCGCCTCATCCAGATCACGGCGCTCCAACAACAGCAGAAAGCCCACCCCTGGTTGCCAAGCCAACAATGAATCGGCCGGTAGCTGGCCTTCCAAACACGCTACTGACTGGCGTACCAAGGTATCCATGAAACTCTGTCCACGGGCCTTAACCATCAATTCTGCGGTCACCAAATTGCATTGCGCAAGCACACCGCTTTGCCCACTGACAATCGAGCTATTCAGTCGCTCACGCATCACGCCAACGTTAGCCAATCCGGTCAGTGGGTCATGCAGCGCGTTATGCGCAATCAAACTTTCCCGCTCGGCGATACCGATCCGCATGGCATCGATGCTTTCAGCCAAGAGCCCTAACTCATCATTGCGGGCAAGCGTGACTTTGTGGGTGTAGTCGCCCCGACCAATACGCTTGGCTGCCTCCGCCAACAAGGTGACCGGACGCGCTAAACCGCCGGATAAACGCACCGCCAAAAACGAGGAAGCCAATAGCGCGATCAGCGTGATAATCAACAGTTCGCGCTTGAGATCATCGAAGCTCGCCAGCGCATCGCTCAGCGGGCTGGCCATCTGAGCCACCACACTGTAAGGCGCCTGATCCAGAAGGGTAATGGCGGTAGTCAGATAGCCTTCCCTCTCGAGCCTCTGCGTGCCCTGCTGCAGGCTCATATCCTGCTGTGCATATGGGGTGGTCGAAAAGGTGCTCATGACCTCTTTGTCTCGGCTGCTGACAAAGCGAATTTCCAGGCCAGTCAACTTCTGCATTTCGCGGGCCAGCGCAGCGTCCAGGCTGAATGCCATCGCAACCTGCCCCACTGGAACGGGCGCGTGCACCACCGCCTCTACCAACAGATAGGGCCGATGATCAATCATTGCAATCAACGCTTGCTCGGAAAATGCTTGCAGTGACTCCACCTGCGCGGTGTCTGAGCCTGGCATGGTCGCCGACGAAATACGCAGGTCGCCCTGCGCATCAAAAAACAATGCCTGGTCAGCACCAATGCGGCTTGCCTGATTTAGCAAGGCCGAACGAATGGTTGCTAAATCACCCGTGGCAACCGCCTGACGGAAGCCGAAGTCTGCTACCAGAATCTGCGTTGCGTTGGTTAACTCACGCGCTCGAGCTTCCAGCAGATTTCTGAAAACGTTGCTACCTACCTCTAGTTGCCGTTGCGCCTGTCGCTCCGCTGAGAAGTCTGTGCTGGTATAAACCGCAAAAAACACTGCGCCCAGTACCAACGACAGCAAGCAGACAGACGTGACTATCAGCCTGGTACGCAGATACCGAATACGCACCCGCTACTCCGCCGCTTTCTTGAAGCGTTGCTGCAACGGAGATAGCACTGGTGTCGGCGCCTGCTTAGCTGAGGACACTGGCAGGCTCAGAACCTGGCCCGCTTGATTCAAGTCCAGCTCACCGAGTGCGACGGGCGGTTGCTCAAACTGTGATGGATGCCACCACGAGACCGGCCAGTTGCCAGCCGGCAACTCCGGCAGTGACACAACCCCATGCGCATCGCTCACGGCAAAGCGGGGGCTCTGGGTGACCAGAATGTAACCAATCATCGAGTCGTGAATATTGCAGCCAAGCACCACTACACCGGCGCGATCAAAAGCGACCGGAGGTGCCTCAGCGCCCTTGAAAAGACGCAGCTCAAACGGCTTGGCAGAAGAGAAAGAATAGACGTGATGGCGCACATCATCACTATTTGGAAAGTCCACCAGGGTGCCAACAGGCGCAACCAATACGCGCGGTACAAACTGTATATCGACCTGATCCATCACATAACCCTGGGACTGCAGCGGGGGTACGCCATCCACGAGCAATACGGCATTGGCCAAAGGCGCGCCAGCCTTATCAGTCAACATGACCTGCGCAGCATTACTTTGCACAGTCCAGAGTAAAGAGACGGCCGCGGATAAGAGGGTAAACATGGCGTAGCGCATTTTCTTGCCGTTCGAGTACTGATACATGGGCTGTTCGCTCTATAAAGAAGTGATACGGCAGCCTGCGTACTGCTCCGATCCTCCGACGCTCAAGCTCCAATTGGTGGTCACAGCTGAGATTCGTTGCCCAGTCGTGATTAGCTATGTTGCCTGACATCATTCGACGTTAGCATAGCCTGATTGCAAACTGATGTGCAGGAGCGAAGATGACAACCTCGGCCATAAAGCTGTCCATACTGGATTTGTGTTCCGTTACTGAAGGCGCAACACCCGCAGACGCCCTGCACAACGCCCTAGCGTTGGCAAAACTGGCCGAAACACAAGGCTACAATCGCTTCTGGGTCGCAGAGCATCACAATATGACCGGCATAGCCAGCGCCGCCACCTCGGTGGTTATGGGTTACCTTGCTGCCGGCACCAACAATATCCGCATCGGCTCCGGCGGCATCATGCTGCCAAACCACGCTCCGCTGCAGATTGCAGAGCAGTTCGGCACCCTTGAATCGCTTTACCCTGGCCGCATTGATCTGGGTTTGGGCCGCGCGCCCGGCACAGACCAATCCACTGCTCAGGCATTGCGTCGTGGCCGTACCGATGGCGAAGATTTCCCGTTGATGCTGGATGAACTGCGCAAGCTGTTCGCCACGCCTACGCCCGAACAGCGCTTACGCGCAGTGCCAGGCGCCGGCCTCAACGTGCCTATTTGGCTGCTCGGCTCCAGCACCTTTAGTGCACAGCTGGCGGGGCGCCTCGGCCTACCTTTTGCCTTTGCCGGACAGTTCTCGCCAGACTATCTATTCAGCGCACTGCGCCTGTATCGCGAACACTTCACTGCATCAGAACAACTTGCAGAGCCCTACGCCATGCTTGGCATCAACGCCTACTTGGCCGATGACCGAGAGCAAGCACATTATCTAGCAACCTCTCACCAGCAAGCGTTTCTCAACTTGATTCGCGGTCGCCCAGGTCAGATGCCCGCGCCTACTCACGATATGGAAAGCCTCTGGCAGCCCCACGAACGCCACCAGGTAATGTCTACCCTATCCGGCAGCTTAATCGGCGACCCAGAAGCCGCAGGCGAGCAAATGGAGCGGTTGCTGGAGCGTACCGGCGTAAACGAATTGATCGTCAATAGCCCAATCTTCGACCAGCAAGCTAGACAGCACAGCTATGAACTACTGATGCAACTCAACCAACAACGCTAAAGCAAATCTGTATGGCGGAGAAAACAAATATCTCCGCCCTCTTCCCCAGCGTCAGCGACTCTGGTACAAAGACCGCCTGTGCGGGTGTAGCTCAATGGTAGAGCAGAAGCTTCCCAAGCTTACGACGAGGGTTCGATTCCCTTCACCCGCTCCAGAATTACGGCTAAGCAATTGATTTAAATAGAATTAAATCACCCTTCCCGCTTTTCCTCGCGGCCCTTAGCTATCTCCAGCGTTGTTCTTTTCCGCGAGCCGCCATTACACTCAGGGTTAGCCGTTGTTAACTTACTGGCTTGTATGAAAACCAATGCAATCAAGAAGTACTTCCATCACGCTTTTCAACACCATCAAAGTAAACATAACCTATTGTAAGTATTGAAATTTTATTTACTCATAAGATGGCAATTCGAATCCAATTTAGGCACAATCCGAAGATCGTCAAACAGTCGCAGGAGTAACTCAGCATGCAGGGTCAACCAGAGGTCATTAATTGCCTGATCGAACTACTGCGTGGCGAGCTGGGCGCGCGAGACCAGTACTTCCTGCATTCACGCCTGTACGACGACTTTGGCTACAGCAAGCTGTACGAACGCATCAATCACGAAATGGAAGAAGAGACGCAGCACGCTGATGCGATTCTAAAGCGCATTCTCTTTCTGGAAGGCAAGCCGGATATGCGTCCGTCGGAGATCACACCCGGCTTCACTGTGCAGGCAATGCTGGAGTCCGATCTCAAGCTGGAATATGAGGTACGTGAGAACCTAGCCAAAGCCATTGCACTATGTGAACAACACAGCGACTACCCCACCCGCGAAATGCTTGAAATACAACTCAAGGATACCGAGGAAGATCACGCCTACTGGCTGGAGCAGCAGCTGCGTTTGATCAAGATGGTTGGCGAGCAAAATTACCTGCAGTCGCAAATGTAAGGCTACGCGCAGCTGCTTGAACAATGCCCCGACAGCTTCGATTGTCGGGGCATTGTTGTTTGTGCTCTCGGTTCCTCAGCACCTATGGCCATTCTTCAACCAAGCCAAGTACCCCCTCCCAACCTTTACGAAATCTTTACATTCTTGCGGCGCCGACTGACACAACGATAGATACGCTAGGCACAGATGGTTAATCTGCCCGGCGCCAGCAATACCGCCCCTGCCAGAAGTCCCATTGTTTCCTTTTCGACCTCCCAGGATGGCGGTCATTGGCCTGACGTGGATGTCTCTTTCAAGGTTGCCACATGCCGCACTCCGGTATCGCCTCACCATCACTGCCCAGCCTTCGTGCTCTGGCTGTGCTATTGCCCATTTTGCTCAGTGCCTGCGCATCAACTGTGGCGATGCCAGCAACTGACTCCGTTATGTATTCACGCAGTCCACTTGCCGTCTATCCATCGCAAGGGCAAAGCACCGAACAGCTCAACTACGACCGTTATGACTGCCACCAATGGGCAGTTCAACAATCGCATTTCGACCCAGCCACCATGAGTGGCAACAACAGTCTTGAACCCGTCCCCAGCACGCCTGGCGAAGGTACTGCCACCGGAGCGGTATTCGGCGGCATTACTGGAGCCGTGCTCTCGGGCCCGCACCACGGTGGCGAAGGTGCACTGGTGGGAGCCGTTTTGGGTGCAGCCATCGGTGTGGCCTCGGACGCCCAAAAGGCAGAACAGATAAACAGCATCAACGCCGACCGCAGCGCTCAGCAGGGCTTGGTCGAAGACAGCTACCAACGCGCTCTGGAAGCCTGCCTGATTGGGCGTGGCTACAGCGTTCGTTAAAGAGAGGAAGACAATATGCACAACATTGGCGTCATTATCCCCAAACAGCTGGCACTCCTGGTCGCTGCGAGCCTGCTCACCAGCACGGCGGTCTTCGCCGGTCCGGGGGATCAGGACCGACGCGACAACGCCGGCCAGAACTCCCGGTATGATCAAAGCAAGCACAACCAGCAACCTCAGCATCAGCCCGCCCAACAAGCGCAGCGCGCGCCAGTCCGAGTAACTTCGCAGCCGCACATGCGGCCCGGCAGCAGTGTGGCCAGGTTGCCCAGCGGCTACCGACAGATACACCATCGTGATCACGACTATTACTATGTAAGAGGCGGCTGGTATCGCCCACACGGCAACGGTTTTATCGTCGTGACCCCACCCATAGGGCTATCTATTCCAGTTTTGCCCGGCGGCTACATTAGCCTGATGATTGGTGGTCGCCCTTACTACCGTTACAACAATATTTATTACGTGCAACGCGGCAATAACTACGTAGTAGTCGACGCACCGAGCCAATCCAACGTCAGTACACCCGCGCAGGATGAGCTCTTTATTTACCCCGCCAGTAATCAGTCTGCGGGCCAACAGTCAAAGGATAAGTACGAATGCCATCAGTGGGGTAATAGCCAAACGGGCTACGATCCTACACAACCTTATGGCGGAGTTGCTGCTAACGCGGCCAGTGCTACACGAGCCAATTACCAACGCGCGATGACGGCCTGTCTTGAGGCACGGGGTTACACCGTTCGCTAACGCTGTGAGATCGTACTTGCGAGCTACACATTTACAGACCAAACGGTCAGCTTTTATAAAAAGCTGACCTTTCAGAGAACAAACCCTGAAATTATTCTCAATCCCAGCGTTTTTATGCGCACCATAAATATGCACTATTTAAGCGTTCGCACCGTCATTTAGCTTCCCTACTCGCACTTTCTACCTGGCTCTAACAGCCCATGCCTTTTAACTGACCAATCAGACAGCTATTCAAAGCTACGACACCAAAACACACAAAATGGCACTTTTCCTGCATCAATCAATAGAACCCACTAATGGAGCCCGCAAGTGACACTGATCAGGCCAGCAAAGCAATTCCTATCGTGTCCATCAAGCCAATGACGATAGCCGTGACCGACCGCACTCAAACGCATATTCTGTTCCCACAGAGCGCCTCTGAAGCGGTTGCTTTGGCAGTACGCCATCAAGCGCCCTATATAGCTGGCGCGACCGCTCTTCAGCTGAGCTGGAACAAAACGGCGAACTGGCCCACTCAAGCTATTGCACTCAGCGGGCTGAGCGAGTTGATCGGATGCAAGCGTTTGGCAAGCAGCTGGCAGCTCGGCGCCTTAACCTCATTGGCGGAGCTAGCCAATAACAGCGCGCTAGCCGAAGACATGCCACTGCTTTCTCAGGCAGCCGTTAGCGTTGGCGCTGCCGGCGTACGTCAACTCGGGACTCTGGCTGGCAACATCGGTTTTGCTGGCGATCTACTGCCTTCGTTACTGGTGCTGGATACCCAGGTTCTCTGGATTGATCGACATGGCAGGTCGCAACAACAACCGCTAACGCAGTGGCTTGAAGCGCCGCAGTCGCAAGGTTTGATCACCGCTTTGCAAATACCCGTCCCCCTAGCCGGTAGCCTCACCCGCATGGAAAAGCTCGCCAGCCGCAGCGCTTTCAACCCGCCATTGTTGAACGTAGCTAGTCTGCAATGTTGGCAAGAAGGTCAACTGCAGAAACTGCGACTGGCCATTGGTGGCAATGCTATTCAGCCTTGTCTGTTACCGATCAGCCCTCATTTTCTTCCGCTCCAGGACAGTCGTCGCGTGCTGAACACTGCCTTGCGCGCCACCCTCGACAGCATCCTGCCGCTCGGCTGCGCGCAGCGTGACTACTTGATATCAGCCGGCGCCAACCTGCTGTGCGACCAACTGAGTCCAGACTTGTCATGAATAACGTCCCAACCGCCGTACCGCTGGACCAAGCGCACTTTGCCGAACGCTGGAGCGCCCGTCCTGACAGCACCGAGAAAGTTTACGGACTCCAGCAGTATCCCACCGACGAATTGCACTGGCCCGGATTACTGCACGGCCGCATCCTGCGCAGTGCCTGGCCGCACGCGCACATTTTGCATATCGACTTGAGCCAAGCTCGCAGCCTGCCCGGTGTACGCGCGGTCGTTTGCGCTGAAGACATTCCAGGCACCAACAGCTACGGCATCATCTTTCGGGATCAGCCCGTGTTCTGCACTGACAGAGTTCGCTTTCTCGGCGATGCTATTGCTGCAGTGGCAGCGGATAGCCCCGAAATTGCAGCTCACGCACTCACCCTTATCAAGGTGGTTTATGAACAACTACCCAGCATCGGCGATAGCCAACAAGCTCTGGCTTCAGGCGCTCCCCTGCTGCACCCCGATGGAAATCTGCTGGATAGCTCACAACTGAGTCACGGCGATATTGACGCAGGTTTTGCTCAGTGCAGCTATATCGTCGAAAGCCGCTACAGCACCCCGCGTCAGATGCACGTATTCATGGAGACCGAAGGCGGCGTGGCCATTCCCGAGCAAGACGGCAGCCTGACCTTTCGAGTCGGCTGCCAAAGTGGCCATCGCGACCGCGATCAGCTCGCCGACATCCTCGGCTTACCGCAGCAAAAGGTGCGGGTTATTGGCCTTTCTACCGGCGGTGGCTTTGGTGGCAAAGACGAGCTGACCATGCAGCCTGCTGCCGGCTTGCTGGCCCTGAAAACCGGCCGCCCCGTGCGCATTCATTACGACCGCAAAGAGTCCACGCGGGCCGGCATCAAGCGCCATCCGATACAGATGTTTGCGCGTACCGGCTGCGACGCCGAGGGCCGCCTGATTGCCCATCAGCTGCATGCTGTGCTGGATACCGGAGCCTATGCTTCTCTGGGTCCCGCAGTGCTGACCAACTTCAGTGATCACGCAGCCGCGCCCCTGTATCGCATCCCGCACGTTGAGGTACAGGGCCAGCTGGTCTACACCAACAACAGCGTTGCCGGTGCCTTTCGCGGATTCGGTGGCAACCAGGCGACCTTCGCGGTGGAAAGCCAGCTGGACAAACTGGCGCAGGCTGCTGGGCTATCGTCCGCGGAACTACGCCGCCGCAATCTGCGCACCCCGGATGATGACGGTGTAGAAGGCCAAAGCCAGCAAATGCCCTGTCACCCCGACACGCTGCTGAACGCTGCTATCGCATCACCATTATGGCAAATCAACCCCGCTGACGGGGAGCGCGGACGCTGGCTGAGCGGCGTGGGCATGGCATTAGGCGCGCAGGGCAACGGCTTGGGCAACGGCTTGCCTGATGCGGGCGGCGCCAGCCTGCGCCTGACCGAACAAGGCGCCATTCAATTAGCATTTGGGTTTATCGAGTACGGACAAGGCGTGGTTGCCGCCGTTCAGGCTTTGGCCTGCGAAGCGCTTGGCTGCAGCGCGGAGGATTTGGATATTCGCTTGGGCGACTCTGACGGTCCCGATTCCGGTCCTACCAGCGCCTCACGCAGCACAGTGATTGCCACAGAAGCACTGCGGCGGCTGCGCGACGACTGGCAACAGCAGCTGATCCAGCTAGGCAAATCCTTATTGGGCGATCAGCGGGCATTACGCACCGGTGCCGGTGGGCTCTGGCACGACGAGCCACAGGGCGAGCGTGCTATCAGCTATCAAGCATTGGCAAGCCGAAGCAAAGGCGAATCACTGCCGACGCTAAAAACCCATTTTGACTTTCCCACTGGCCCCGACGCTCAGCCCAGAGGGCGCTACCTGCAATTATTGATTGCCACTGTTGCCCGCGTCAGGGTGGATCGCTTCACTGGCCGCGTGAAGGTGACCCATCTGCACCACATCACCGCCGGCGGTAAGGTCATTCACCCGCCGAGCTATCTAGGTCAAATCGAAGGGGCGGCCGTCATGGGTATGGGTATGGCGTTGCTGGAAGATGTGCCTATGCACAACGGCGAGTACCAACTCGATAACCTCGATGCCTATCTGATCCCAACCCTGGCCGATGCACCTGCACAGCAAGTTGATGTGATCGAAACCATCGTCGCCGGCGATCAATACCCTGTGCGCGGTATCGGCGAGCTGGGCATTGAAGCCATCAGTCCCGCATTGATGGCCGCGATTCAGGATGCCACTGGTGTACGGCCATGCGACCTGCCCGCTCGCCCCGCTGTACTACTAGCCGCTATGACCGCAGCCGAGGGAAACCTGCCATGAGCACCGAAAATACTGCTGCGAGCATGCAGCTAAACTTTACCTTGAACGGGCAGTTGCTGAATATTAGGGTCGGCCCGGCCCGCCGCCTGCTGGACATACTACGCCTAGACCAAGGACTCACTGGCCCCAAGGAAGGCTGCAGCATTGGGCGCTGCGGGGCCTGCACGGTTCAGCTCGACGGCGCTGCAGTGCCAGCGTGTTTACTGCTGGCCTATCAGGTGCAGGGCAAAGAAGTGAGTACTGTTGAAGGGCTGCGCTCCCAACCGGTATTTCAACGGGTGGCGGACAGCTTGATCGAACACGGCGCGCTGCAATGCGGCTACTGCATCCCGGGGATAGCCACTAGTTTAACCGCCGCCCTGACGCAGAAACCGCACGCCAGCGCAGCCGAGTTGGAGCAAGCAATGTACGGCAATCTATGCCGCTGTACCGGTTATAGCGGCTTACAGCAGGTAATCAACGACTTGGCGAGCCCTGATCAACATATCTAAATACGGAAACTGCCAACCAACTGACGCAGACGCGCCACTTGTTGTTCCAGCGAGGTACAGGCGCGCAGTGTTGCCTGCAAATTGTCGACGCCTTCCTGGTTAAGCATATTGATGTCGTTGATATCCACGTTGAGGCTTTCAATCACCGATGTCTGCTCTTCGGTCGCGGTGGCGACTGACTGATTCATATTGTCGATCTCGCCAATGCCCAGCGTAATCTGCTGGAGCCGCTCGCCAGCTTGACCGGCAACGCTTACGCTGTGCTGGCTGTATTCCTGACTGTCGCTCATTAGGCTGACGGCCGAACTAGCGTCGCCGCGCAAGCCTTCAATCATCACGTGAATTTCCTGCGCGGAGCTTTGCGTACGGTGCGCCAGATTGCGCACTTCATCCGCCACAACCGCGAAACCTCGACCCGCTTCACCAGCCCGTGCAGCCTCAATCGCAGCGTTGAGCGCCAGCAAATTGGTCTGTTCAGAAATGCTCTGAATCACCTCCAAAATGCGCCCGATATCGGCGGTTTTGTGACTCAACTGCTGAATGGTCTGACTCGACTCACTGATCTTGCTAGACAACTCCTGCATCGCCACTATGGTCTTACTGACCACCTCACTGCCCTGCTCTGCGCCATTACGCGCGTCACTGGCTTGCTTGGACGCATCGGCCGCATTGCGGGCGATCTCCTGCGCTGCGGCACCCAGTTCATTGATCGCCGCGGCCACACTGTTGGTGCGCGCCGCCTGCTGATCTGAGTTGGCCATATTGGCGTTGGAAGCATCGACCACGCGCAGCGCCACATCATTCAGCTCACTACTGGTTTGCGCGACCTGGCTGATGGAGTCGTGAATGCGCTCGACAAACTGGTTGAAAGCGCTGGCCAAGCGTCCGAATTCGTCGTCGCTGTTCACCGGCAGGCGCTTGGTCAAGTCTCCCTCACCCTTGGCGATGTTGTCCAGCGCGAGGCCCAGGGAATTGAGTGGCCGCAACAGGTAACGCATCAGCAGGCTGAGCAGCAGTACTATGGCAGCCAATGCAATCAGCGCAGCAATCAAAGCTGAAATCCGGAAGCTGGTCAGGCTGGCAAAAGCCTTGTCTCGATCTACCGACAGCCCCACATACCATTCCACCCCAGGCAGCCCACTGACCGGCACAAAAGTCAGCAGCCGTGGGTGCCCATCCAGTTCGGTTTCACTGAGGCCGCTACTGATCTGCGGCGTATTCTGCGGGTATATATCCCGCAGCGTCTTCATCTGCAGGCTGCTGTCGGGATGCACCAATATGCTGCCATCACGGCTGACCAAGAAGGCATAACCCAGACCGTTGAAGTCGAGTGCGTTAATAATCTGCGAGATCGCCTTCAAGTTCAGATCACCCGCGGCCACCGCAGCACCTGCTGGCGTGGCGATGGTCATGGTTAGATCACCGGTGGCAGCATCGACGTAGGGAGCAGTCAAGATAGTTTCGCCTGCGGCGCGAGCATCCTTGAACCAGGGACGGGTACGCGGATCATAGTCAGCCGGCATCTCCGACTCCGGGCGCATGGTGAACTCGCCATTGGCCCCACCCAGATAACTAAAGTCAAAGGTTTGCGCCAGCGTGCGCTGCTCCAGCAAGGGCACCAACCGGTCTGGCGCTTCGCTTTGAGTGTTGGCAGCCAGATTTTCCAGCAACAGAATCCGGCCGGATAGCCAGTTGCTGATATTCTCGGCCGTCAGGCTACCGGCATCGGCCAAATAGGTTTGCAGGTTGTCTTGCAGGGTCTTGCGCTGCAGGTAGTCGTTGTAAACGGAAAAAGCCGCGAAGGCGGCGATAACCACCACACATGCCGCACCAACAATTTTCTGATTGAAACTGAGTTGCGCCATGCCGGTCGCCTCGCGAAAGGGTTGTTACCCATTCTTGTCGTCCACGGCGGGCAAAACTTTATTCGCTGCGGCGCATTTAGCTATAAATATGCCCGGCGGGCCTACCGCAGCGACTGATCACTCAATCAACGGCTTACGCAGCCGCTGGGACGCGCCTAGCCAAGGCTGCAGTTCTAGCCGCCAGATTGCCCGTAAGCCTTTAATCAGCAGATACAAAAATAGCAGCGGTAAAATCAGCGTACGCAAAACAAAGAGCGTCATCGCCCGCAGCACCGTATCCACTGCGCCGTCCAGCGCCTGCTTGATGGCAACATAAGTTTGCGGATCGCCTGCGCGCGCGAGCTGCTCGCCGAGGCCGGTAAACCCGTCACCCAGTGCATCCCAGAATGCCGGATCGCTGTCGGCTTTGGCCTGCTGCAAGGCTGCCCGCTCCTGCTCGACAGTAGCCAAATGCTGAGCAACTGTCGCCAACTCGCGCGCAATACGTTGCAGCTGTTCATCCATGCGCAGAATCTGCAGTTTCAAAAATTCGTAATCCGCATCCCGATCGAAAGGGTTCAGGCGCTGTAGGCCGCCCATTTGCTGTTCCATGTTCTCCAGCGCGCGCTGGCTTTGCTGCCGTGCGCGCCCGATGCGCTCACGGTCGGACACCAGCTGTGAGCGTTTCTGCTGTAGTTGGAGCTGACGCTTACCCAGTGCCGTCAACGCCGGCTGGCCATCCAGAACCTTATCGGCTGCACCCAGGGTTTCCACCTGGGCGGGTAGATTATCCAGCAAAGCCACTTCCTGGCGTGTTTCTTCGGCCAAGAATTGGTTATCCACCACGGCATTCATTAACACCACTGCGGCTAACGCAAACCGCAAGAACAGCAGTGCCATAAACAACCGCAGACACTTGGGAGCCCAGCGCCCCTGACGCCAGAATAGACACAATGCCAGTAGCAGGCCGCTGATACTGATCAGCACCTTGAACATCGAGTGGGAAACCACGCCAAGTAGAATTTTCTGGGTTAGCAGCGAACCGATAGCCCACTGCATCAGGGTGCCATATTGTTCGATCAGATCATTGAAGGGGTCCAACAGCTCGCCGAGCGTCACCGCTACGCCGCCGAACAGGCTGAAGCTCAGGGTGGTCGATTGTAATACTGAAATCAGCGCGTTAAGCGCGCGGGCCGATGCAAAGGCGACAGAGGCTTGCAGCAAGGCACCATCGATATATTCCACCGACGCCCGGTCTGCGCTGCCCAGCCAGGACAGCAGCACCACCAAAGCAGCGAAAATGAGTACTCCAATACGAAGCCAAAATGACCGCTGTCTGCGTAGGTCGCTCTGCATGAAACACCTCTGGCCGCCTGCTGGAGGGACTCAGCATAACAGCACTACCGCAGACACAGCATTACGCTAAATGATGCGTGAGAACCGCTGCGCGCTCTGCTCGTTCTGATAGACATCAAATAGCATACAAATAGAGCGGATCAGCAACCGTCCCGCGGGCTGCACCCTGATACTACCCGGCGTCAAAATAAGCAGACCATCGCGTGCCATTTGCTCTAGCATCGGCAGGCAATCGGCAAAATAATCATGAAAGTCGATCTGAAAACGCTCCTCAATCACTCCGAATGAGAGGTTGCAGTGGCAGATCAACTGGGCGATTACGGCGCGACGAATATGATCATCGGTATGGCACACCAGACCACGACGGGTAGCCAGCTCATCGTCTTGCAGCGCTTGTTGATACAGCTTCAAATCACTGCTGTTCTGGCTGTAAAGATCGCCAACCTGGCTTATCGATGACACACCCAGACCAATCAGGTCGCAATGGCCGTGGGTTGTGTAACCCTGAAAGTTACGCTGCAGCTCATTGCTGTCCTGCGCGATGCTTAGGCTGTCGTCCGGGAGTGCGAAGTGATCCATACCGATGTAGCGATAACCCGCTGCCAACAGCTGCTGAATGCTGTTTTCGAACATCCGCAATTTGTCTGCAGGTGACGGCAGATCGGCACTATTGATACGCCGCTGCGGCATAAATCGCTCAGGCAGGTGCGCGTAGTTAAACACCGAGAGCCGATCAGGCTTGAGCGCAATGATGGCATCTACCGTTTGTGCAAAGCGTTCTGGCGTCTGCTTGGGTAGGCCATAGATCAAGTCGATATTGATTGAGCGGTAAGCCAGAGTGCGCGCCGCGTCCATTACGGTCTGGGTTTGCTCGTGGCTCTGCAATCGATTAACTGCGCGTTGCACTTCCGGGTCCAGGTCCTGCACGCCGAAACTAACCCGGTTGAAGCCCAGTTCACGCAATAACCCCATGGTCGCCCAATCAGCCTCGCGCGGATCAATCTCAATACTGTAATCGCCGCCATCGTCTTCATGCAGCACGAAGTGCTTACGCAAACACGCCATCAGCTCGCGCAGCTCGGCGTGACTAAGAAAGGTCGGCGTACCGCCGCCAAAGTGCAATTGCTCCACGCGTTGCTCAGCCCCCACATGCTGGCTGACCAATTCAATCTCACGCCGCAGCGCGGCAAGGTATTCCCGTGCGCGACTGCGATCCTTGGTGATCACTTTGTTGCAGGCACAGTAATAGCAAATATTGGCGCAGAACGGGATATGCACATATAACGACAACCCGCGCTGCTGGGACCGACTCTGATCCAACGCGTGCAGGAAGTCCGACGGACGAATGCCTTCGTGGAATTGCACGGCGGTAGGATATGAGGTGTAGCGCGGACCGGCATGATCGTAGCGACGAATCAGGTTAGCGTCCCAACGAATAGAACTAAGCATGAGGCTCTCCGGCGTATTAAGTCTGAGTATTCAGACTACGCCGCAGCCTCACTTCAGGTGTTGACCCGGATCAATAGAGCTAATGGAAGGCTCACTAACCAACGCTCGGAGCAGCTCAGCCACCCGTGGCATTCATAAAGCGCAGCACCTGCACCTCGCCATCCACGGCAAACTCGTGACGCGCGGGCTTGTGTTGCAGAGCACGTTCAAGCGCGTCCCGAATAGGCTCGTCGGTATCAGGATGGCGGCGCACCAATTCGCGCATATCAAGTGCGTTCTCATGCCCCAGACAGAGCAACAGCCGACCCTCGGTGGTCAAACGCACGCGGTTACAGGTATCGCAAAAATTATGGGAATGCGGAGAAATGAAGCCGATGCGGCTCTCTGGATAGCCTTCAACCCGCAGGTAGCGCGCAGGGCCGCCGCTGGTTTCGCTGCTCTCGATCAAACTATGGTGCTGACTGATCATCTCGCGCACTTCAGCACTGGAGCAAAAAGCCTCGCCGCGCTCACGGCCCACGTTACCCAAGGGCATTTCTTCAATAAAGGTGATATCCAGCCCGCGCTGTAGCGCAAAGTCAGTCAGTGCATTGACCTCATCGTGGTTGCGGCCCTTCATGACCACCACATTCAGCTTGGTGCGCTCAAAGCCAGCCTTGCGCGCCGCCTCTATACCGGCCAGCACCTGACTCAATTCGCCGGTACGCGTGATGGCCTTGAATTTATCAGCCTGCAGGCTATCCAGGCTGATGTTCAGGCGTTTGACCCCCGCATCGGCCAGCGGCTGAGCTAGCTTGTCGAGTTGCGAGCCGTTGGTGGTCATCACCAGTTCATCCAGCCCGTTTATGGCGCTGATACGCTCACACAAATCAACAATGCCCCGGCGTACCAGCGGCTCGCCGCCCGTCAGCCGAATCTTGCGCACGCCCTGCGCAACAAACAGACGAGCGATGCGCTCGAGCTCTTCGAGGCTGAGGATCTGCGCGCGCGGCAGAAAGGTCATGTCTTCGGCCATACAATAGACACAGCGAAAATCGCACCTGTCGGTCACCGAGAGGCGCAAATACTCAATGCGGCGTCCTTGACCGTCCTGTAAACGACCTTGTGTCATGTGCTGCTCCGCTTGCTGCTTGTATGCCACTTTAGCACGGCCCAATCATGGCTGGGACGACCAACGCTCCAGCGCCTGCTCATCACTCTCGCGCGATTCCACCCAACGTTCGCCTTGCGGCGTCGTTTCGCGCTTCCAGAAAGGCGCGCGGGTTTTCAGGTAATCCATGATGAATTCGGTTGCTGCAAAAGCGGCCTGCCGATGCGCCGAAGCGGCGCCGACAAAAACGATCGGCTCGCCCGGATCGAGTTGTCCGACCCGGTGAATCAGTTGCACATCCAACAGCGGCCAGCGCTCAGAGGCTTGGTCGGCGATGCCCTGCAATGCCTTTTCGGTCATCCCGGGATAATGCTCGAGCCACATGCCAGCGACCGGATCGCCGTCGTTGTAATCACGCACGTAACCAACGAAACCCACTACCGCACCGGTGCCCTGATTGTCGCCCTGCAAGCGATTCAACCACTCGCCTGGATCAAACGCCTGCTGTTGCACTGCAATACGCATCTTAGCCTCCGGTAACGGGCGGAAAGAAAGCCAGCTCGTCGCCGTCGGCAATCAGCGCCTCCAAAGAGCAGAGCTCCTGATTACGCGCACACATAATGCGTGGCTCCGCCAGCACCTGCCATTGCTCGCCGCGCGCCAACAGGTGCTGGCGTACGTCTGCCAAGGTCTGCAAGCTGGCATCCCAGGGCAACTGCTCTGCCTCACAGTCCAGTTGCTCACGGTAACGGGCAAAGAACTGCAGATTGATCATGCCGACGCCTCGGCTTGAAAGTCACCGCTCTTGCCGCCGGATTTCTGCAACAAGCGGGTGGCCTCTATCACCATGCCTTTATCTACCGCCTTGCACATGTCATACAAGGTCAGCGCGGCGATACTGGCGGCCGTTAGGGCTTCCATCTCCACGCCCGTCTGGCCGGCGAGCTTGCAACGCGCCTGGATCCGCACTGCATCCGGTGCTTCGAGCAGCAGCTCGACCTTGACGCTGGTGAGCATCAAGGGATGACACAGCGGGATCAAATCAGAGGTTTTCTTGGCAGCCTGAATACCAGCGATTCGCGCTACCGCCAGCACATCACCTTTTGGATGGCCGCCAGATTGAATCAGCTCAAAGGTCTCCGGGCGCATGCGCACCAGTGACTCCGCCAGCGCTTCACGTGAGGTAACGGCCTTTTCGGTCACATCGACCATGTTGGCACGGCCTTGTGCATCCAAATGAGTCAGCATACATTTGCTCTATCGAGTTCAGTGGGCTCTACTTTACTGGATTCTCCGTTGGCAATCAGCCTCGGGAACCCATAGCAGCACCTAACGGTCACAAACGCCAACTAGGCTCGACAATCTCAGCCAAGTCATTGGGCGTTAGCCTGGCTGTGCTGAGAGGCAGGCCTTGAATTTCATCGCCGCGGCCTCAGATAGATAAAAGCTATCTGCAATTTAGTTGAAATTTATTTTAAGTATTCATGGCAGAAGCCTAGTATTGCTCCTGTCTTCTCAACCAACGACACAAACGACTCAATAAGGAGTTCATCGATGTCAGTTATCAACACCGAAATCAAACCTTTTAAAGCGCAAGCATTCAAAAACGGCGAGTTCTTCGAAGTCACCGAAGCAGACGTTAAAGGCAAGTGGGCGATCTTCTTCTTCTACCCAGCTGACTTCACCTTCGTTTGCCCAACTGAGCTAGGCGACGTTGCTGATTACTACGAAGAGCTACAGAAAATGGGCGTAGAAGTGTACTCCGTGTCTACCGACACTCACTTCACCCACAAAGCATGGCACGACACGTCCGAAACCATTGCCAAGATCAAATACACCATGATCGGCGATCCGACCGGCACCGTTACCCGCAACTTCGACAACATGCGCGAAGACATGGGTCTGGCTGATCGCGGTACTTTCATCATCGACCCACAGGGCATCATCCAAGCGGTTGAAGTCACCAGCGAAGGCATTGGCCGTAACGCTGAAGACCTGGTTCGCAAGGTCAAGGCTGCTCAATACATTGCTGCACACCCAGGCGAAGTTTGCCCGGCCAAGTGGAAAGAAGGCGAGGCCACTCTGGCTCCTTCTCTCGACCTGGTAGGCAAGATCTAAGATTGCCTGATGACCCGGCCCGCTGCGGAGCGCACTGCGCTCCCGGTTGGCGGGCCGGGTTTTTTACGCCCAGAATTTGACCTATTTCTTTAAAGGACACGCATATGTTGGACGCCAATCTGAAGAAGCAACTGGACACGTACCTGCAAAACATCGTTAACCCGATCGAAATCAGCGTGTCCGTAGATGACAGCCCTAAGGGCAAAGAATTGCATGAACTCGCGGTCGAGATCGCGGAAATGTCGAGCAAGATCGGCCTGGTATCTGCCGACGACAAGCGCACCCCCAGCATGGGCATTGGCCCCAGCGGCCAGCCGCCGCGCGTGCGCTTTGCCGGCATTCCGATGGGCCACGAGTTCACCTCACTGGTATTGGCGCTGCTACAGTCTGGCGGCCACCCGTCGAAAGCAGAGCCCGCGCTGCTCGACCAGATCCGTCACCTGGAAGGCGAGTTTCACTTTGAGACCTACATCTCGCTGTCTTGCCAAAACTGCCCGGATGTCGTTCAGGCGCTGAACCTGATGGCGACATTGAACCCCAACATCACCCACGTGATGATTGACGGCGGCCTGTTCCAATCAGAGGTCGATGAGCGTCAGGTAATGGCAGTGCCTTCGGTCTACCTGAATGGCGAGCACTTTGGCCAGGGCCGCATGACCCTCGCCGAGATCGTCAACAAGGTCGACAGTGGTGCTTCCAAGCGCCGTGCTACAGAGCTGAATGACAAGGCGCCCTACGACGTGCTGATTGTCGGCGGCGGTCCTGCTGCAGCGTCTGCTGCCATCTATGCGGCCCGCAAAGGCATTCGCACAGGCATCGTCACTGAGCGTTTCGGCGGTCAGGTGCTGGACACGGTCGGTATCGAGAACTTCATCTCCGTGCCTTACACCGAAGGCCCCAAGCTGGTTGCCAGCCTGGAGCAGCACGTTAAGGAATACGAAGTTGATCTGATCACCGAGCAGAAAGCCGCGCAAATCAGCACCGGCGACTACGTTGAGATCGCACTCGAAAGCGGCGCTACTTTGCTGAGCCGTGCAGTCATCCTGGCCACCGGCGCGCGCTGGAGAGAAATGAATGTACCCGGCGAGCAGGAATACCGTGGCAAGGGTGTTGCGTACTGCCCACACTGCGACGGCCCGCTGTTCAAGGGCAAACGTGTCGCGGTCATCGGCGGCGGTAACTCGGGGATAGAAGCAGCCATTGATCTTGCCGGTATCGTTGAACACGTTACCGTACTAGAGTTTGCCGATACCCTGCGCGCTGACGAAGTGCTGCAGCGCAAAGCTCGCTCAATGCGCAACATCGACATTATCAAGAGCGCCCAAACCACTGAAGTACGCGGTGATGGCAACAAGGTGGTTGGCCTGACCTATAAAGACCGCGCAACCGAAGAACTGAAGCAGGTTGATGTGGCGGGTATTTTTGTGCAGATCGGTTTGATCCCCAATACCGAGTGGCTTAAAGGCAGCGAGCTGAACTTGACTCGCTTCGGTGAGATCGAAATTGATGCACGCGGTGCGACCAACATCCCCGGCGTATACGCTGCCGGTGACGTGACCACCGAGCCTTTCAAGCAGATTATCGTCGCCATGGGTGCCGGTTCTACCGCTTCACTGGCTGCCTTCGATCACCTGATTCGTACCCAGGACCCGGCAGAAGCTGGCAAACAGGCCGCCAGCGCCTGATAAGACGCTGATATAGCCAAACGGCGCGCTCAATAACTGAGCGCGCCGTTTTTTTTGCGCGTTAGAAACTGAAACGCGCGCCCACCGTCAGATTACGTCCCGGCAGTAGCACCTCATCCTTAATGAAAGAGGTGTGCTGACGAGCTTCTTCATTGAGCAGATTGTTACCACGCAGATACAGCAGGTAGTCGCTCTCGCCCAATTGCCCGCGCCAGCCTAGACCGGCACTCAGCAAGGTGTAGCTGTCGGTTTCGGTTTCATAATCGGCAATGTCGTCCTGGCGCATAATTCGGCTGGTTTCGACAAAGCCCGACAACGCCTGGCTCAGGCGTTGGTCAACCCGCACACCCACGCGGTCAGCGGGGATACGCGGCAGATCACCGCCCTCCTTCAAGCGGCCCCGTACATGGTCACCGAACAAGCTCAAGCCTGTTTTTGTGGTTGCCTGCCAAAGCACGCGACCTTCCATGCCGTGCAGCACGGCATCGGCTTGCTCATAAGCTACCTCGCGGTAACCAGCACCCGGCGAGTGGCCGGTGTCAGCCGCGTAAATAAAGTCATCCACCTCGTTACGGTAGACACTCAAATCAAAGGTCACCGGGCCACGGGTACGACGCAGGCCCACTTCCATATTCCAGGAGGTCTCCTTATCTAGATCCGGATCACCCAGCTCGATGGTCCGCGTGGCCGCGTGAGGACCGTTGGCGTAAAGCTCCTCCGCTGTCGGCAAGCGTTGGGAACGTGATAGCGAGCTGTAGAGCGCCAGGTTTGGCTGCCACTGCCAACTAGCACCGAAAGAAACCGAACTACCACGATGATCAGCCTCATCGTCGCCGTCCTTTACTTCAACGGTTTGCCATTCCTGGCGCAGGCCCACTTCATAGCGCCAGTCACCGGCTTGATACTCTTCCAACACAAACAGCGCACGGTTATGCGTCAGCGTCGGCGGTACATAGGCTTCTTCGCCCAAGGCGGCAAAGTCGCGGCGCGTCAGCTGGCTGCCGACCACTCCGCGCCAGCCCGCAATAGGCGCATGTGTCAGCTCAATGCGGCCGTCGGTCCCACGATTGGTAAACTCGGTGCCAACCTCTTCTCCTTCCATTTCTACGTGCTGGTAATCGGTATGTGCCACCCGTACTCGCACGCGCTCAAAACCACTGAACGGGTCGCTGTAATCAGCGCGCAGGTCCCAGCGGCGCTGCTGCATATCGATGTAGGCATCGCCATGCTCTTGCTCTTCTTCATCGTGGTCATGACCATCGTGATCATGCTCCTCTTCAACACAGTGCCAGTCGGTTGGACCGTGGGTGTGGCAATCGGCGTGCTCGTGCGCAAGCAAACCGTATTCGCGATCCTGGCTGCTGTAGGCTAGCCCCACATAACCGCGCTCGGTAATCCAGCTGAGCCCCATACCCGCGCTATCCGTTTCGTTATAGGCGCCTTCCTGCCGTGACGGATGACCGGGAATCCGATAAGCATCTGCGTCGCTGCGGCTGCCTTCGAAGCGCGCAGCAAACTGACCAGCACCAACAGTCACGCCCAGAGCGCCAGCACGTTCGTCAGCTACGCTATTGCCACGCAGATCCAACTCACCTTCATAGCCACGCTCGGGTACATAGGTGGGCACCCGACGGTCAATCAGGTTAACCACGCCGCCAATCGCGCCACCGCCATACAGCAGCGTGGCTGGCCCTTTGAGCACTTCTACCCGCTCCAGCAATGCAGTGTCGGCACTTATTGCGTGGTCCGGGCTAATAGCAGAGGCATCGAGTACGTCCGCGCCATCACTCAGCACCCGCACGCGAGCGCCATCCAGCCCACGGATCACTGGCCTGCTGACACCCGCACCAAAACCGCTGGCCCGAACACCAGGCAGTGACTCCAGGCTATCGCCCAATGAGGTTTCCCGCAGACCTATCCAGTCGTCACCCTGCAGCACCGCGCTTGGCTGGATCATGTCATCAGTGCTTTGCCCCAATGCACTGGCGCTAACTGTCATCGACGGCAACTCTTGCACTTGCGCGTAAGCGACGAGACTCAATGGACTACTCAGTGCTGCAGCCGCCAGCGAAACCGCCAGCCGCGTCTTGCGATGTTTCATACCTGCTCCCTTTTTTGTATTGGCAACGAAACCTTGCGGTTCGTAGAAGCAGATAGTATTTGTTATAACATAACAAATACAGCCAAAATCATGTTAGCTTTTGTATCGGCGCCTAAACTGTGGGCAGAACAGGTATCACAAAAGGAGCTTAGCGGCCGTCAAGGTACCGCCGAACTCGGCACTCACTGGAGCCTTTCTGGCGGGGGGATAAGACGTGGCTGTTAATCAGGATGAACACTATATGGCGGTCGAGTTGAGGCCACAGTCAGCTCGGCATCCACAGCGCTTCCAGGTTCTTGAATGGCCAGTCTTCGGAGTTTTCGCGCCCGACGATGCGGTCTTTCTCATCCGCATTGGCCAAGTCAACCAAACTGACTGGCACTCGCTGTTTCAATTTGACTGAATAGAACACCCGGACCTTAGGCGTAAGCAGTGAACCACTGTTCTGCTCAACTACCACGCCCAAGCGCTCAGATTGCAGCTTCACCAAGGAGCCCACCGGATAGATACCCAGCATGCGCACAAAGCGCTGGAATAGCTCGGTATCGAAGTGCCCTTTCCAGGTCGCCATCCGGCTCAGCGACTCGGACGGATCCCAACCGGCTTTATAGGGCCGATTGGACGTGACTGCGTCATACACATCGCAAACAGCACCCATCCGCGATAACAACGATATGCCCTCGCCCGCCAAACGCTGTGGGTAACCACTGCCATCCACTTTCTCATGATGGTGCAGACAAACGTCCAGCACTGCAGCAGGAATTGAACCCCACTCCAGCAGGATCTTGTGCCCTTCTACCGGGTGCTGCTGCATGATCGCAAACTCTTCTACCGTCAGCTTGCCCGGCTTGTTCAATATCGCTTCAGGCATGGCTGCTTTGCCCATATCGTGCAGCAACCCCGCCATACCGGCTTCCAGCACCTCGGGTTCGCTCATCCCACTGGCGCGCGCCATACCGACCATCAGCGCAGCGACGGCAACTGAGTGTAGATAGGTGTATTCATCTTTGTGCTTTATGCGAGCGACGCTAATCAATGCCTGAGGGTTGCGGCTAAGCGAGTTATTCATTTCACCTACCAACTCACCCAAACCTTCGGTATTAACCACATTGCCTAGGCGCACATCGCTGAACATGTCTTTAACTGCCTGCTTGCCACGCCTAAATATCTGTTGGGCGCGCAGCACTTCATCAGCCATTGAGCTGGCTTGCAGGTGATTAGAAGCAGATAAAGTAGATGACTCAACAACGGCCACGACAGGAGCAAGGTCTGCCTCCGGGTGCACCGGTTCAGTAACCTGCTCGACCATGACATCAACGCCCTTGGCTAGATCGATTACCAGCTCAGTCACCGAGCTTTCGCGGATACGCTGCAACGTCAGCCGATCTTCAATCAGTAGCTTGCTCGACCAAAAGGGATGCTGCATCCAGGAACCACAAAAACGCTCGACATACATGCCGATGCGGACCTGCTCAGTAGCTATTTTTTTTAACATCGTTGCTGAATGCCCACATAAAACCAGGGTAAGTGAAATTGCGTCCTTACCGCCTCCGCGCCAGATACCTGACTAATCGATAGTCTTTAAGTACCTGCAGGAGCATCTCGGCATAGCCTTTTGCCATGCCTAGTATAGGCAAACCCAACGCGGAATAACCAGTGGCTTTAATCGGGGTCAGATGCTGCAGCCAGCCCAAGATCAACAGACGAAAAATCAGCGCCCATATCTTCATTCAGCGCCTCGGGGGAAAAACGCGACAAGCAGCCCTCTCCCTGCGTACGGGGCATGCTTGCCGAACCAGCACCCAAAGGGTCCGGCACGTCGTCATCGCTTTCATTGGTAGGTAGGAAAATCATTTGGGCGCAGCATGTTCATTGTATTTCTGCATGGCGCGCAGAATATCCCGACGGCTGATCTGGCCAACCAAACGTCCCTCATCGACTACCGGCAGTCGACGCCGACGCATGCGAATAAAGTGTTCTGCCGCTTTTACGATGTCGGCATCGGCATCAATGGTCTCTACAACTACCGTCATTACCGATGCCACGGTGCCACCCACTTCCTCAAAGTAACTGCCGGCCAGAATACCTTTGAGGCAATCACCCTCGGACAACAACCCAATCAGATTTCCGTGCTCATCAAGTACCGGTGCTCCCGATATCTGATGCGTCAGCAGACGATCAATTGCCCGAAATAAGTCCATATCCGCGGTAAAGGTAACCAGATCAGACGTCATGTAATCGCGCACTTTAACCGATTTGAGCATAAAGCCTCCTGCCTTGGGTTGTTTCTCTTATAGCTTAGCTGAACACCACAGTCTTGTTGTCGTGAACTAGCACACGATCTTCCAAGTGAAAACGCAGACCGCGAGACAGCACCATTTTTTCAACATCTTTGCCCAAACGCACCATATCGTCGGCATTATGCCGATGCGTAATACGCACCACATCCTGTTCAATGATGGGGCCAGCATCCAACTCTTCAGTTACATAATGACAGGTTGCGCCAATCAGTTTAACGCCACGCTGTGCCGCCTGATGATAGGGGCGTGCGCCGACGAAGGATGGCAAAAAACTATGATGGATATTAATGATGCGATGAGCATAACGCTCACATAGTTCCGGCGGCAGAATCTGCATATAGCGCGCCAAAACAATACAGTCGGCCTGCTGTTCGGTCACCAGCTCATTTACCTTGGCAAAAGCAGGCGTCTTATTCTCTGGATCAACGGGCACATGATGAAAGGGAATGCCGTGCCACTCGACCATACTGCGCAAATCATCATGGTTAGAAATAACACTGGTGATATCACAATCGAGCTCGCTGCTATGCCAGCGGTGCAATAAGTCAGCCAAGCAGTGCGACTCACGGCTCGCCATCAATACTACTTTCTTGCGCTGTGCGGAATCACTGACCCGCCAATCCATTTTAAACTCATTGCCGATAGGCGCGAATGCGGTTCGCAAACCCTCAACATCAAAAGGTAGAGAGTCCGCACGAATTTCATGACGCATGAAAAACCAACCGGATAAATTATCAGAATGGTGATTGGCCTCGGTAATCCAACCATTATACGCCGCCAACACATTACTCACCTTGGCAACAATACCCACCCGATCAGGACAGGCAATGACCAACCTGAAAGTACGCATTTCCACTCCTCAATCAATTACCATCATAATTGCAAAAATAATGATATATAAACAAAGACAGTATCAAGGCACGCTTGGCCAACGCAGCAATTGAAGTTTTGCTTGAAAAGCCGCAGCGGCGACCCCATCCACTGTGTATCGGCAGGCATTCTAACCGTTACACAAAGCCGGGTGCAGAGAATAATGGTTATTTCCAGCTGACCGACCAGTGGATTAGCGTAATAACTTGAAAAAACCTTCACAGTTTGTCGGAGAGAAGTTACAACTTGTTGTAAGCCGCCATCTCATAAACTATCATCACAGCGTTTCCGTCTACCAAACCGTGTTACAAAAGGTAAACTTTCATGTCCATGTTACAAGAATATCGCCAGATTGAAGAAACCATTCGCGAACTTAGTGAGCGTCTGCAGTCATTATCCAATGACGACAAGCTGAAAAAAGAAATTGAATTTGAAGAAAAACTGCGCACCCTGATGGGCCAGTACAACAAATCACTTAAAGATGTTGTCGCCATTATTGATCCTGACAATAAAGCTACCAGTGGCAAAAAGTCCGCTACCGGCGTCAAGCGCGCACGCAAGGTCAAGCAATACAAGAACCCCAACACAGGTGAAGTCATCGAAACCAAAGGTGGCAACCATAAGAACTTGAAAGCCTGGAAAGAGCAATACGGTTCCGAGAAAGTTGAATCATGGATGACCATTCTGGGCTAAGCCAGTCTGCTCTGAACAATAAAAAACCCGATGCCATGCATCGGGTTTTTTATTGTCAATGAATCAAGCAATCAGGCTGGCGTTATTCCCAGCTTTTTGGCGCGCTGCTGAGCCTCTGTCTGCCAAGCCAGCAATAATACTCGCTGCTGCCCTTCCACCTGCGGCAATAATTCTTCAATGCTGCGCATGAACTCAACAAGTGTTATGGGCGCACCCGGCTCTACACCCATCAAACGTTCCCGGCAAAACCTATCCCACTCTAGCTGTTCTTGTTTATTCAAAGATTCAGGGAAGTTGCGCGCGCGATAGCGAAACAGCATATCGACCAACCGCTGATCACGCAGCGGCCAGCTTGTCGCGGCCAGCGCTTTACCGTCAGCCTCACGAATGGCTGGCAGTAATCGACGGTCTGCGTCACCAATAAAGCTGCCATACAGTTGCAACTCAGGATCCTCTCCGCCCGGCGCATCGGTCACGTCCTGCGCATAAATTTGCGCCAGCAGCGCCTGCGCACCGTTTCGCCAATTGGCCAGTTGCTCCGCCCGTTGCAGCAACAAGGGCATGTCCAGCTGCAAGCGCTCGATATCAGCCGGCAACAACACCTTGGTATCAGCGAGTACCGGACATTTATTGATATGTACCAACTTCAGGCCAGGTCTTGCTTCCCCCTCGGCGAGGTCATCATGCCGGGTGTACAGCAAGCGTCGAATATCATCGGCGTTCTGCTCCATAATCAGCGCGGGGTCAGCGGCTAGGTCATAGACAATCAGCGCGTTGCGGTTAGTTGGGTGCCAGCCGAGAGGCAGCACCAGCCCCAAGCCCTGTCGCTCACGACCAAAGCGCCCAGACACGTGAACCAATGGCCGCAGTTGCTGCAGATCAACCAGCTCTGTTACCCGGTGCTTGCTGCGCAAGTTGAGCAGATAATCGAACAACTTGGGCTGCGCTTGGCGCAGTAAACGCGCCATGGCGATGGTAGCGCGCACATCGGCAAGGGCATCGTGCGCCTGACCGTGATCTATACCGTTGGCGGCAGTCAATAATTCTAGCCGCAAGCTGGTAAAACCGTCTTGCTGGGGCCAGGTAATGCCATCTGGACGCAACGCGTGAGCCGCGCGCAAGGCATCCAGCAGGTCCCAACGACTATTCCCACCCTGCCATTCACGGGTATAAGGATCATGGAAATTGCGATACAAGGTGAAGCGGGTCATCTCATCGTCGAAGCGCAAGCTGTTGTAGCCCACGCTGCAAGTACCTGGCTGCATCATCTGCTCATGCAGTAAGTGAATGAACTCGGGTTCGGCGAGACCAGCCGCCACGCGCTCAGGACCAATACCGGTGACCAGACAGGCCATCGGATGCGGCAGAATGTCGGGCGACAGCCGACAGTCAATACACAGGGGCTCGCCGATTTCTTCCAGCTGCTCGTTGGTGCGCACGCCCGCAACCTGTACCGGACGGTCACGACGCGTATCTATGCCGGTGGATTCAAAGTCGTACCAGAAAAAGCTTTTGCTCATGTCCTGCCCCCTTTGCTCAAGCAGTGCAGGGTAACGCAATGCTGCCAATCAGGCATCCGACGGCTGATCAAGCTATTAGCTAACGCTTTGCTAGCTGAAGCTAAAGTAACGTTGCAAAGCCGCTGCCAGACCAGCAAAGGTATTAGGGTTAGACGCAATACTGAAGCCACAGTCGAAGAAACCCGGGGTTATGTCTTGTCGGCACCAGTGGCTGCGCACACGAAAATGTATCGATTCCTCTTGCTCACCTTCTGTAGCAGGCAGCTTGAGCATGAGTTCGTACTCCTGATCCAGCATCACAGGCAATTCGGTAATCAGCATAATGCCTAAGCGTGAGACGTTGCCCACATAACCAAACGGCCGATCAGTTTGACTGTTATATACACGCAAAAAGGCGCTCAGTTCATGCCGCGGAATCTGTCGCTGTTCCATCGGCCGATCACTGCTGGAGGTGGGTGTAACGTGCATATCAACAACCCTCCCGGAGTTGCTCCAGCAGCGCATTCCGGCTGGACTGAACTTGCTCGTTCGAGACCTCAACACGCTGGCCGCTGGCGTCCTCTTCGTACCAGAAAACGCGCCTTTCATAGAGCGCCAATTGCTTACGCATTTGCGCGCAGCGCTCTACCTGGCGTTGCCGCTGCTGGGAGTTCTGCTCTCGTTGCTGCTCGCGCTCTTGCTCACGAACATCAAACAGGCGTTGCCGGTTCTGCTCACTTTGACGCACATGGTCTTCACGCTCTATTACCTGCGGCCGCACCTCAATCTGCTGCGCGCCCTGACGTGGCTGCTGGTCAAAGTGCACCTGGCCCTGTGCATCAACCCAGCGATAGATCTCGGCTTCGGCAAGCCCAACCCAGGTTGTGGCCAGCAATGGCAGCATTAATAGCAATAGTTTCATGGCGATACCCGGCGAATCCTTGACCAGACAGTCGAGAATAGCCGACTGCCATCACCGATCCAAGCCCCGCCGTCGGCTGCGACTTACTCAGTTTGCCTGGGGCGGAAGCGGATCTGCAGGATCGTAGTGACCCAGTTGATGCAAGGTTTCCAGGCGAGCGCCAGCGCGGTAGGTGTATTCGTTATGCGGGTACTGGTCCAGCAGGTAGCGATAGGTCTGAGCCGCATCCAGATAGAGCCCCTCTCGCTCCAGGCACTGGCCGCGTAACAAAGAGATTTCCGGCTGCAGGTAAGGCCTTGAACGGCTTAAACGCTCGGTTTGCGAAAGCTGGCTGATGACCTCAGCACAATCACCGTCATCGTAAGCGTTGTAGGCTTTGCTCAAGTGCTTACTGTAAGCGGTTGAGGAGCAACCGGTCAGCACAAGCAGACCAGCGAGCAGAAATGAGAGTTTGTTAGTCATGAGATTCTCTAAAAATGGCGCCGTTAACGGGGTATCGGCGCCTTGCCGGATTTCTTCAATCAAGCAACCCGTTGACGTAGATCAGTGACAGCTAACCGTTTGGGCACTATTTTTAAGTTACGCATTCTGTTTTTATATTTTCACGCTAAATCGCGGCGCAAAAACGCACACCACCTTGCCGTCGAACGCCGTCTGCCGGAGACCGCACCATGAATATTCGTCACATGTTGGTTGTAGTAGACCCTACTACTGAAAACAAGCAACCGTGCCTCGAACGAGCCAAGAACCTGTGCCAGCACTATCCACAAGCACGCCTCACACTGCTGCTTTGCGATTATGTAGCGGCATTGGACGGCGGCACCCTATTCGAAAGTAACAGCCTGGAAAAAGCCCGCGCATCACTGCTGCAGAACCACCTAAAACAGCTCAACGAGTTAGCTGCGCCACTGCGCGAAAAAGGCATTGCGGTAGAAGTGCAAGCAGTCTGGGGCAAACGCCTGGATCGGCACATACTGCAAGCGGCGCAACAGCTGAAACCTGACCTAATCATCAAGACCACACACCATCATAATCCGCTCAAACGGCTATTTTTGACCAATACCGACTGGCAACTCATTCGGCATGCCGAAGTGCCGCTGTGGCTGGTCAAGAAAGGCGAAAAGCCCATCACACAGATTTGCGCTGCGGTTGACCCGCTGCACGTCGACGACAAACCTGCCAGTCTCGACCTGAAGCTCATCACCAGCGCCAAAACCCTGGCTGGAAATACCGGCGCCAGCCTGCATTTGATCCACTGCTATAACCCGCTCCCGCGCACTATGGTGATCGACGCCACTCTGGTGGTGGATTATCAGGGCTATGCAGATGATGTAAAAAAACACCACACTGAGGCCTTCAGCGAGCTACTAAAACGCGCGGATGCTGGCCAAGCACAACAGCATCTGCTGGAAGGTTACCCTGAGGAGGCCATACCCGCGATGATCGAAAAACTGGGGATCAATTTACTGTTGCTGGGCGCCGTATCGCGCTCGCGGCTACAGAGCGCGTTGATAGGCCATACCGCCGAACGACTATTAGATGAAGTGCCCTGTGACCTGCTGATCATCAAGCCTGATGATTTCAGCGACCCGAGCAAGCCTTCAGCGTAACCAAGGCCGTCAGCGTTGGCCAGCCAACGCAGTAGCGGCAAGGCTGAGCCGAGTGATCTCGGCCCAGTCCGCTGCGGCGATACTGGTCTTGGGCGCCACCCAGCTACCACCCACCGCCATCACATTATCCAACGCCAGATAGTCACTGATGCTTTGCTGGCCTATGCCACCCGTCGGGCAGAAGCGAACATCCTGGAAAGGCCCAGCGAAAGCCTTAAGCAGCGCGGGACCACCCAGCACATGCGCCGGGAATACCTTAAAACGGCGATAGCCCAAACGGTAACCAGCAAGAATTTCGGAGGCGCTCGCAATACCTGGCAGCAACGGAATACGGCTATTCAAGCCCAGTTGCAATAACTCCTCGGTAATCCCCGGTGTTACCGCAAAATGCGCGCCCGCCTTTTCCACGGCAGCAAACTGAGCCGCATCGGTAACCGTGCCCGCGCCAATGCACAGCTGTGGCCGTTCACGGCGCAACAGCGCGATGGCCGACAAGCCCAGTGGCGTCCGCAAGGTAATTTCCAGCGTGGTAATACCACCTGCGGCTAGCGCGTCGGCCAGTGGCAAGATATCGGCTTCACGCTCGATATTGATAACCGGCAGCAGAGTCACCTCTGCGAACAACGCATCCAGAGTTTCAATCATGTCCATTTTTTGCGTCATTTTTTAACCGCCATCAGGGCTATATACAATTTCCAGCGGCGACCGCAGAAAGGCACTGATTGGCCATTCCGGGTGCTGACCCGCCAATGCGATCGTCAGCGTCGCGGCTTTATCTTCGCCCCGGAGAGCGAGTATCTGCAAGCGCGCGGAGTTTAACGCAGCGCCGCTGAGGGTCAACCTCTGCGCACCCACGGCCGATAGGGCGGGCATACAGAGCGCAGGAGCATCGGATGCCAACAACTGAGGCAGATCGAGAGCGCCAGGGAATATTGATGCGGTGTGGCCATCAGTGCCCATACCCAGCACCACCACATCCAAAGGCATTAACGCGGCCAGCGCAGCACTACTGCATTCGGCATCTTGCTCTGGGCTGAGTCCGTAGTAGAGCGGCGTCCAATCCACCCTAGGCATGACTGCAGGCAGGTGCCGCCAAAGCAAGCCTGCGTTACTGTCGGCGTGCTCCAATGGCACCCAACGTTCATCCACCAGCGTCAGGCTCACCCGCTCCCACGCTAAATCGGCGGCGTTCAGCGCGCCTAAAAACGGCACTGGGCTACGACCGCCCGAGAGCGCAAGACTGGCCCGGCCACGCAGGTTTATCGCAGACTGCAATTGCTTGGTTACTCTCTCGGCCAAGCATTGTGCTTGCGCTTGCGCCGAGGCGACCACGTGGATAGGCAGTCCGCACTGTGCGGCCAAGGCTATTAACTCATTCATTCACTGATCCGCTTGCTGCAGGCTAGCGGTAAACACGCTACCGCCCTGCTCCGCCGGACTGGCCTCGGCACGCATAAAGGCAAACAGTTCGCGGCCCCAGCCACGGCGAACCGGCTGTTGATGCGGCACAGCTACGCGGTTTTGCCACTCATGCTCATCAATGACCAGTTGCAGATCACCGCGCCCTGCGTCCAGCTGAATCAGGTCGCCATCACGCAACCGCGCCAATGCACCGCCATCGGCCGCCTCCGGACAAATATGAATCGCTGCCGGCACCTTGCCAGAAGCGCCGGACATGCGCCCGTCAGTCACCAGAGCAACTTTGTACCCGCGGTCCTGTAACACGCCGAGATAGGGTAATAACTTGTGCAGCTCAGGCATCCCGTTAGCCCGCGGCCCCTGAAAACGCAGCACGGCAACGCAATCACAATCCAGCTCACCGGCTTTAAATGCAGCAACAAAATCATTTTGGTCATCAAATACCCGACAGTGCGCGCTCACCTGCCAATGCTCCTGGGCAACAGCAGATACTTTGAGCACGCCGCGACCCAAATTCCCCTCCAGCAAACGCAGGCCGCCGTCAGGTAGAAACGGTAATGCGAGAGGGCGCAAAATGCTGTCATCCAGGCTATCGGCTGCTCCATCGCGCCAGTGCAGCTTGCCTTCCAACAGGACCGGCTCGTGGCAGTAGCGCGCCAAGCCAAAGCCTGCAACCGTGTGCACCTGCTCGTGCAACAAACCACCTTCCAGCAATTGGCGGAACAGCCAGGCGGTGCCTCCGGCGGCCTGAAACTGATTAATGTCGGCCTTGCCGCTGGGGTAAATATGCGCCAGCGTGGGTACCACTTCAGATAGTTTCGCCATGTCTTCCCAGCGCAACTGCAGACCGGCCGCCTGGCCAATGGCGACCAAGTGGATGGTCAAATTGGTAGAGCCGCCGGTGGCCAGCAGCATCACCAGCGCATTGATCAGCGCGCGTTCATCCAGAATATCCGCAAGCCGCACCTCTCCCGCCCGCGCCAGCCGCACCAGCTGCTCAGCCGCATGTTGAGTCAGTGCGTCGCGCAACGGCGTGCCCGGATGCACAAAGGAAGCGCCGGGCAATTGCAGGCCCATGGCCTCAAGCAGCATTTGATTGGTGTTGGCGGTGCCGTAGAAAGTGCAGGTGCCAGCGCTATGGTAAGAGGCGCTTTCCGCTGCCAGCAGCTCTTCGCGGCCGACTTTACCTTCAGCAAAAAGCTCACGCACGCGCGCCTTCTCACTATTAGGCAAACCGCTGGGCATCGGACCTGCCGGCACGAACATAACCGGCAGATGACCGAAGCGCAGCGCACCCATCAACATGCCCGGTACGATCTTGTCGCAAATACCCAAACACATCGCGCCATTGAACATGTTGTGCGACAAGGCAATCGCGGTACCCATGGCAATCACATCACGACTAGCCAGCGACAGTTCCATGCCGGGCTCACCTTGCGTCACGCCATCACACATTGCCGGCACGCCCCCCGCGACCTGCCCAGTCGCACCTATGCTGCGCAAGATCTGGCGAATTTGCGCCGGGTAGCTTTCATACGGCTGATGCGCCGAAAGCATATCGTTGTAAGCCGTGACCAAGCCAATATTGACCTCATCCATCATGCGGATGCGGTCCTTGTCTTGCGGCGAGCAGGCCGCCATGCCATGCGCCAAATTGCCACAGGACAACCCGCGACGTCCTTCAGGCGCTTCTTGCATCTGCGCCAGATAAGCCGCGCGCGAGGCTTTGCTGCGCTCGCGAAGCGCTGCCGTGACGGCTTCAACTTGTGGGTGCATGCATCTCTCCTGTGCCAACCAACCTACCCGCAAAGGGCAATTATGTTCTATTGTAGAACCCATTCCCAACCGCCCGCCCGATAGATAAGGACTTGAGCATGTCGCTGCGCCGCACCAAGATCGTCGCCACCCTAGGGCCTGCCACCAGCAGCCCCGAGAAAATTGCCGAGCTGATTGCCGCCGGCATGAATGTAGCCCGCCTCAACTTTTCCCATGGCAGTGCTGATGAGCATCGCCGCCGGGCCCGTTTGGTACGAGAAATTGCCGAAGAAAATGGCCAGCATGTCGCTTTACTGGGCGACCTACAGGGCCCGAAGATCCGTATCGGCCGCTTCACTGAAGGACGTATTGAACTCGATGTAGGCGACAAATTCCGACTGTCTACCGTACACGATCTGGAACAAGGCAATAGTGACATCGTCGGCCTTGATTACCCCGATCTTGTGACCGACTGCCGTGCGGGTGATGAGCTGCTGCTCGACGACGGCCGCGTCGTCTTACAAGTTGAAAGCGTTGGCCGCGACGAAGTCCGCTGTCGTGTCACCGTTGGCGGTCCATTGTCCAACAACAAGGGTATCAACCGCCGTGGCGGTGGCTTGTCTGCGGCGGCGCTGACCGACAAGGACCGCAACGACATCAACCTCGCCGCCGAATTGAATATGGAATATGTTGCGGTTTCTTTCCCGCGCGACGCCGCAGACATGCACCTAGCCCGCAAACTACTACGCGATGCCGAGTCAGAAGCGTGGCTGATTGCCAAGATCGAGCGCGCCGAAGCCGTTGCCGACGATGCAGTGCTCGACGGTCTGATTCAGGCCAGCGACGCGGTCATGGTGGCACGCGGCGATCTGGGCGTAGAGATCGGTGACGCCGAATTGGTCGGCATCCAGAAGCACATCATTAGCCGCGCTCGTAAACAGAATAAGCTTGTGATTACCGCTACGCAGATGATGGAGTCGATGATCTCCAGCCCGATGCCCACCCGCGCTGAAGTATCCGACGTAGCTAACGCTGCCTTGGATTACACCGATGCGGTCATGCTATCGGCCGAGACTGCCGCCGGCGACTATCCGGTAGAAGCGGTGCGCGCCATGGACCGGGTTTGCCGCGGCGCGGAAAAACACCCGACCAGCCAGAAGTCCGGGCATCGGCTGTATCAAAAGTTCGATCGTTGCGATGAAACCATCGCATTGGCCGCCATGTACGCCGGCAATCACTTCCCCGGTGTAACCGCTATCATTACGCTGACCGAGAGTGGCTTCACACCGTTGATCATGTCGCGCATTCGCTCGCACCTACCGATTTTCGCGCTCTCACCCAATACCCTCACGTTGGGCCGGGTGGCGCTTTATCGCGGCGTGCAGGCTATTCCGTTCAACCCGGCGGATATGCCCTCCAGCGACATCAACCAACAAGCGGTGAACAAGCTACTGGAAGGCGGTTATGTACAACCCGGTGACTGGGTCATTCTGACCAAAGGTGATGTATACAACTCACGTGGCGGCACCAACTCAATGAAGCTGCTGCATGTGGGTGAGCCACTGGTTTAACCTTGTAGCAAGCCCGCGGTCGACGAGCCTTTTGGGTAGCCAACCACCCAAAAGGCTCGTTACCCTCAACCGCATACAGTACCGACAATGGACCACAAAAAAGGGCCTCGCAAGCGAGACCCTTTTTTAAAACGAGCGAGATTACTGCACTTCGACTGCCAGGCTCTCGGCAATCTTCTTCTGCCAGATAGCAGGGCCAGTGATATGCACGGACTCACCCTTGGTATCGACGGCTACAGTCACCGGCATGTCCTTGACCTCAAACTCGTAGATCGCTTCCATGCCCATTTCCGGGAAAGCCAGCACTTCGGCTTTCTTGATTGCTTGTGCAACCAGATATGCCGCACCGCCAACCGCCATCAGATAAACCGCTTTGTAGTCCTTGATCGCTTCGATCGCAATTGGGCCACGCTCGGATTTACCGATCATGCCCAATAGGCCGGTTTGATCCAGAATCTGGCGAGTGAATTTATCCATACGCGTTGCGGTAGTCGGACCTGCAGGCCCCACCACTTCGTCACGCACAGGATCAACCGGCCCGACGTAATAAATAAAGCGGCCCTTCAGATCCACCGGCAATTGCTCGCCCTTGTTGAGCATCTCGACCATGCGCTTGTGTGCAGCATCACGGCCAGTGAGCATCTTGCCGGAGAGAAGCACGGTTTCACCGGTCTTCCAGTCCAGCACATCGGCTGGTGTCAGCGTATCGAGGTTGACACGGCGAACACCGTCGCCGACCTCCCAGGTGATGTCTGGGTAGGCGTCCAACGGTGGTGGCGCAAGGACTGCCGGACCGCTGCCGTCGAGCGTGAAGTGCGCGTGACGGGTCGCGGCGCAGTTGGGAATCATGCAGACTGGCAAGCTGGCAGCATGGGTTGGGTAATCCTTGATTTTGATATCCAGCACTGTGGTCAGACCGCCAAGACCCTGAGCACCAATACCCAGCGCGTTGACTTTGTCCATAATTTCCAGACGCAGCTCTTCAACGCGGTTCTGCGGGCCACGGGCACGCAGCTCATGAATATCGATGGACTCCATCAGCGATTCTTTCGCCATGACGGCCGCCTTTTCGGCAGTACCGCCAATGCCAATACCGAGCATGCCAGGCGGACACCAGCCGGCGCCCATCGTTGGTACCGTCTTCAGCACCCAGTCGACAATCGAGTCAGAGGGATTGAGCATCGCCATCTTAGACTTGTTCTCGGAGCCGCCGCCCTTGGCCGCAACATCGATTTCAACGGTATCGCCTTGCACCATTTGGTAATGAATGACTGCAGGGGTGTTGTCTTTGGTATTGGTGCGCTTGCCAGCTGGATCAGCCAGAATCGAGGCACGCAGGACGTTTTCAGGCAGATTGTAAGCCTGACGCACGCCTTGGTTGATCATGTCATCCAGGCTCATGGTGGCGCCTTCCCAGCTGACATTCATGCCAATCTTGACGAACACCGTTACGATGCCAGTATCCTGGCAGATAGGCCGATGCCCCGTGGCACACATACGCGAATTGATCAGAATCTGAGCAATGGCATCTTTAGCGGCCTTCGACTCTTCACGCTCATAGGCTTCATGCACTGCTTGAATGAAGTCGACGGGGTGATAATAGGAAATGTACTGCAGCGCATCGGCTACGCTCTGGATCAGATCATCTTGTTTGATAACGGCCATGCTCAGACAGGCTCCTCTCATTAGGCGGCTGACACGGAATACGCTATGTCAGACCAGGCTCACGGAATCGGACAGGCTTGGGTGGTTAAGATCACACCCTTGGAAAATCAGTCGCCAAGTATACCCGAGCTGATCGTATGGCAAAGCGTCGTAACATTATTGTCTGACGAAATACGCCCCACAGCTCGTTCCACACGCTATCTATGCATGCCGCAGATAGCGAATTGCGCTATTGCCAAGCGGATCTCAGTCACGGAGATGGAAAGCGAAATAAAATGCTTTCCAAAACAAGGTTTAGACGATAACTTGACGTCATAATGCCATCATACAAAAACAGGCCTATCGTGAGCGAATTGCAGGACGCAAACAGCGATAAATTCCAGGCACTGAGGCTGCAGCGCTTCTACCTGGCACAGATCAATTATCTGATTACCTATGTAGTGATCGGTGTCGCGTGGGTGACAGAGCAATACGACGCTTCGGCCTGGATGGCGATTACCCATGTGCTGCTTGGGTTGGCGACCCAAAGCGTTTTCCTGTTGCTGTTCAAATTCGGGATAAATTTACGTTTCAGGGAGCCCAGCCTGACCAATGCGCAAATTATCGTTGCCATCTTGCTCACTACATACTTTTTAGCCTTTGCTGGCATTCTACGCGGCAGCCTGGTCATGGTTTACGCCAACATACTGGTATTCGGCATATTCCAGTTATCGCGCCGTGACCTGTTGTTACAGGCGGGCTTGGCACTGGTCTCTTTTGGCAGCCTGATTGCCATCGAATCCTATTACTCCCCTACCGCGCCAAACATCACCCTTAGCCTGGTGCAATGGTTCATCCTGGCTTGCTTTCTGGGTTGCCTGACCATGACCGGCAGCTATATCCGCGTATTACGCGAACGCCTCCAGCAACGGCACAGCACGCTACAAGCCCACCAAGAGACGCTGCGCGGTATGATGGGGCAGCTGCAGAACCTGGCCACCACCGACGGTCTTACCGGCCTGGCCAACCGCCGCTACTTCATTGATGAAACTCGCCGCCGCATGACCCTGATGCGCCCCGGCCAGTTGCTAGGCGTAGCGCTGATTGATTTGGACCACTTCAAACGTATCAACGATCTTTACGGACATGCTGCCGGTGATGAGGTGTTGCAAGGCTTTGCTTCGTTAGCCCGCGAAAGCCTGCGCGACGGTGATCTGGTTGCACGTTTTGGCGGCGAAGAATTTGTGATACTGCTGAGCAATACCGACCTGGGTGCGCTACACCAATGCCTGGATCGCATCCGCGATAACTTTGCCAATACCCAGTTCACCAGTTTGCCTGACGGCGTACACTGCACTTTGTCGGCTGGTTTAAGCTTGATCCAGCAGGAAGACGATTTGGAGGTCTGCCTGAACAATGCTGACCAGGCTCTCTATCTGGCCAAAAACAGTGGCCGTAACCGCTGTGAACATCACCAGCGTGATAATGAGCGCATCAAACCCAGCTGAGTTTTTACATGCCTGAATTGACGGTACAAGGCCACCATCTGCAAGTGGATCAAGGCGACAATTTGCTGTCTGCCCTACAGGTAGCAAACTTGCCAATCAATTGGTCCTGCCGAGCTGGGCAATGTCATAGCTGCCTGGTGCAAGCTCCCAAGCAACCCATCCCCGCGGCGGCACAACAAGGCTTGAGCCCAGAACAACAAGCCGATGGCTGGTTGCTCGCCTGCCAGTGCGCCGTCGAGAGCGATATGCAGCTCACACTGCATGATCCGGCTAACGATGGCCTGCCTGCTCTGATCGAAACCATGGAAAAGCTGCCCGGCGACGTTCTGCTGCTGCGTCTGCGCCCGCAACGGCCGCTGCGCTATCGAGCCGGTCAGCATCTAATGATCTGGTTATCACCGCAGCTAGGCCGCAGTTACTCACTGGCCAGCCTGCCCGGAGAGACCTTGTTGGAGTTTCATATTCAGTTGCGTGAAGGGGGCCTGTTCTCCAGTCAGTTATTGCATGGCCGACCGGGGCAAACGCTTTACCTGGGCGCCGCCAGCGGCCATTTGGCCTACGACCCCGCTTGGCATGACCGCCCGCTGCTGCTACTTGCCAGCGGAACTGGACTGGCACCCTTGCAAGCACTGGCACGTGATGCTTTACAGAACGAGCACAGCGCCACGATCACGCTATGGCACTGGTCATCGCACGCACAGGGCTGCTACCTGCAAGAGCGCTTGAACGCTCTTGTTGAAACCGAGCAACAGCTGCAACTGCATTTGCGCGCGCGCTCAGAGCTAGCAACAGACCTGCGCGCGCTGCGCATTCGCTCGCGCTCTACCCTGGCCTTGGTATGTGGCGGCGCCAGCTTTGTTGAGCAGCTAAGGCGCCCGCTGTTTATGGCCGGCCTGGCCGGACCGCAGATTATCGACGAAGCCTTTCTGCCCCGCCGCTAGCGAGCCGACGCGAGCCAAGTTTACCCTCCGCAAAAAAATTAAGGCGCCGCTATATAGCACGGTCGGCAATCCGCCCCCGTTATAGAGCCTCATTCGGCACTCAGCGAGTTACTGGGGCACCTATTCAAATCGTGCGACCATGATCCACAGATACTAATTCATCGTCAGACTCTGGAGATAACGTGAGCGAACATGTACTGATTGAGCGCAACGGCGGCGTACTGACGCTGACCATGAACCGTCCCGACAAAAAGAATGCCCTGACGCAAAACATGTACGGCAGCATGGCTGACGCCATTGTCGCCGCACAACAGGATCCAGCCATTCGCGCTGTCGTGATTCAGGGCAGTAACAGCTGTTTCACCAGCGGCAACGATGTGGGCGATTTTGTAAACTCACCGCGTAGCGACACCAAAACCCCGGTTTATCACTTCCTGCGCGCTATTTGTAACGCCGAGAAGCCGCTGATCGCAGCCGTCAACGGCCCGGCAGTCGGCGTCGGCACAACCATGCTGCTGCATTGCGACTTGGTTTTCGTCGCGAACGACGCGCGCTTGAAGATGCCTTTCGTGAATCTCGGGCTTTGCCCGGAGGCGGGCTCCAGCTACCTGTTGCCGCGTTTATTGGGGCATCTGCGTGCTGCCGAATTATTATTGCTGGGCGATGAAATTTCCGGCCAACGTGCCACTGAGATAGGCTTGGCCAATCGTGCGTTACCAGCGGGTGAGGCCGTTTTGGAAGCTGCCCAACAAGCCGCTCAGCGCATCGCAGAACAGCCACCGGCATCGGTCAAGCTAACCAAGCAGCTGATCAAACAAGGTGTCGCGCAAATCGCCGAGAAGACTATGGATGCCGAAGGCGCGCACTTCACCGAATTACTTGCTAGCGCAGACGCGCGTGAGGCACTGACGGCCTTCATCGAGAAGCGCAAACCAGTGTTTGCCAACCAATAAGGCCCTGCCGCTCCACGCGCTAACGTGGAGCGGTTTCAACCTCGAATACCAAAAATCCGCATCACCCAACGGTTAATCTGCCCCCACACGCGAATTTTCAGGCGGTGCTTCCAGGACAGGTTGTGCCAGCGCTCCATAGTCCACTCATAACTTTCGGAAAAATCCTTCTCAAAGCTCTCAGTCACCGCTTTAGCCAGACCCGGATCAACCGCCTGCTGGTTGGCTTCCAGATTCCAGTGCAAGGTCCAATGATCAAAGTTACACGAGCCCAGTGATACCCAGTTGTCGACCATCGCGGTTTTCAGGTGAGTAAAGCGTGGCTGAAACTCGTAAATTCGGATACCCGCTTTCAGCAGACGTCGGTAATAACGTTGGCCGGCGTAGAGTACCGCCTCGTGATCAATACTGGTGCCGCACAACAACAAACGCACGTCCACACCGCGCCGAGCAGCACGCATGAGCGAACGACGGATACGCCAGGATGGCAAAAAGTAAGGCGTTGCCAGCCAAGCGCGCTCCTCACCGTGTGCCAGCGCTGCCAGCAATGAAGCAACCACTTCCTTCTGTTCGCGCGCGCCAATGTAGGACACCCGGCCATGGCCACTCCCGGTTTGCGGCCGTGGCGGAACCTTGACCCTACGCACCGGAGACAATCCGCGACGCTGATATTTACTGACACGCGCCCACTCAACCTCAAACAAATCCAGCCAGTCCGCTACCACGGGCCCCTGAACTTCCAGCATCTGTTCATGCCAGCGTGGGCACTGCCCGTTCTCTTCTTTCTGGCAGAACTCGTCAGTAAAGCCAGTGCCGCCAACGAAGGTAATTTTCTGATCAACAATGATCAGCTTACGGTGGTCACGGTGGAACATTCGGGTGCCGTGATACCAGGACGCCGGATTATAAATTCGCGTTTCCACACCGCCGTCGGTGAGGCGATCACGATCGGGCTGCTTGAATTTCTCACTGCCAATAGCGTCGAACATGAACCTTACGGTAACTCCGCGCTCTACCGCCTTGAGCAAGGAATCTACAACCTGCTCGCTGCTGGTACCCGAGCTCACCAGATACATTTCAATATCGATGCTGGACTCTGCCTGGTCAAAGGCCTCCAGCAAGCGCGGGAAGTAACGGTGACCATCCACTCGCAGTGTGAATTCGTTGTCTTGATGCCACTCATAAACGCGCGACGACATAAATCTCCTTGTAGCAAATACGAATCAGGGTATGCGGTAGTCATCCTGGCTGAGCAGATCCATTCCGCATTCGAGCTGGCTGATCCAATCCAGAAAGGTGTTGATCATAGCAGGCCCAACGAAGGGCCGTTGAAAGGCCTACGTGCTGGATTTGTGAGTAGCAAAGCCGGTAACTGGTTCCGCATCATTCAGCATAGAAGCGCCATATCGCCGCACAACAGAACTCCGCTGACCGCCTCAAAAAACTGCAGCTTACCGACCGAGTATAAAAAGCGCGCTGGCCCCGTCTTAAAATAGGTCTTGCCTGGCGGCATATAGGTCAGGTCACCGCCCCGATCAAGATGTGCCCGGTAACACGAACGTAACCAAGCATTCACAATCCTGACACCCGAGCGCCATAGGCTCAGTTTGTACATCAAATAACAGATGCCCGGATGGAGGTGTCCATGTCACAAGCAGCGCTCGCCCTCGAAGAATCCAACAGCCGCCAGTTGCTCGCCGAGCTGGTCACCGATGCACGCAGCCTAAGAGCTGCACAAGCGCTTAGATACCAGGTATTTGCCGAAGAATGCGGGGCCGTGCTGCATACTGCCGAAGCCGGCCTGGACCAGGATCACTACGACCTGCACTGCGAACACCTGATCGTGCGCGATCAGAACAATGGCCGTGTGGTCGCTACCACACGCATTCTCGATAGTCGCCGCGCGCCCGCTGCCGGCGGTTTTTATAGCGAGAGCGAGTTCCAGCTGGTTGGTTTGAAGGATCTACGCGGTGACATCATGGAGATTGGCCGCACCTGTGTGCATGCCGACTACCGCAACGGCGCCACTATTTCAGTGCTCTGGGCAGGCTTAGCGCAACTGATGAACGAGCGTCACTACGAGTACCTGATGGGCTGCGCCAGTATCGATATGGGAGATGGCGGCTTACAAGCACACGCCATCATGCAACGTCTGCGCGGGCGTTACCTGAGTCGCGAATACCTCAATGCCATCCCGCGACTGCCGATTCCCGAACGCGACTTGCCGGCGAATCTTACCGCTCAGCTACCCCCGCTGCTCAAGGCCTATATGCGCCTGGGCGCCAAGGTCTGCGGCGAGCCTTGCTGGGATCCGGAGTTCAACGTCGCCGACGTGTTTATCCTGCTACGACGCGAGCAACTTTGCCCACGCTACGCCCGTCACTTCAAGGCTGTCTGAAGATGACGGCGCGCAAGGCACTGCGCTTATGCGGCGTGATCGGCTGGATTTTGTGCGGCCTGCTGCTTGCCACCTGGGTAGCAGTGCTGCAGCTGTTCAAACCGGCCTTTCTGAATGCACAGCGCCAACGCCTGATGCGCTGGTGGCTACGCAACCTGATCCGGCTGCTGCCATTGCGACTCCACGTGCACGGTCAGCCCACAAGCGAAACGGCGCTCTGGGTCAGCAACCATGTATCTTGGCTGGATATCGTCGTGCTCGGCGCTCAGGCACCGGTGCATTTTCTGTCCAAGGCGGAGGTCCGACACTGGCCAGTCATCGGCTGGCTCGCTGCTGCCGCAGGCACCTGCTTCATTCAGCGTGGACGGGGAATATCTCAATCTTTGCAGGAACAACTCACCGAGGTGCTGATCCAGGGCCGTAGTTTGGTGATTTTTGCGGAAGGCACTACCACTGCCGGTGACCGAGTCAGAACCTTTCATGGCCGTTTATTGGGCAGTGCTATTGACGCCACAGTACCCGTGCAGCCGGTTGCCGTGGCCTATCGACTGAATGGCGAGATAGATCGTGTCGCGCCTTTTATCGATGACGACGAATTCTCACAGCATCTGCTGCGTTTACTCGGCGCCGACACCATAGATGTGCACTTGCACTTTCTGCCTCCACTCAACAGCCGCGAGCATAACCGCAACCAGCTGGCCCGCCATGCACAATCTGCGGTGAGTCAGGCGCTCGGCTTGCCCGACGGCACAATCAAATCAAGCCCGGTAGAACTCAAAAGCGCGGCCTGATCGGTCGCGAAAGCTTGAACCTGGGGCATAAAGCGGAAAAAATCATCTTCAAAAGCGGCGTAATCCGCCTCCAGTTCAGCCACCGCACCCGGTAGTGAATTATCAGGGCGCAATCGCCTGGACATATTGTCCAGCGCACGATGCAGATGCGGCAACTGCGCATAACTAGTGAGCCAGTCGTGCTCACTCATGTGCTGAATCACCGGCCAGGCGTTCTCCGGTATTAACTCTGGCTGTTTTAGCAAGTTCCGATAAGCCTGCTGGGTAAACTCAACCAAAGACTGCTCGGCGAAGTGTTGCCAATGACGCGCCAAGAGATGGTCGTAAAACATATCCACCATGATGCCGGCATAGCGCCGACGCGCTGGGCTGATCCGCGCTTTGCTTTGCAGCACCAGCGGGTGGCTGTCGGTAAAAACGTCAATGCGTCTGTGCAGCCAGATACCGCCACGCACATCATCGGGCAACGCAATCTTCTGCACTGGCCCTTTGACGAAATCACCTAATAAGCTACCCAACGCCTGCTGCGGGGTTTGTGAACCCATCAACAGGTGGGCAAGAAAGTTCATCAGTTTCCCTGGACTTGCGAATACAGGCTGGCCAATTGACTCTTCAAGGTGTCAATACTGCGATTGGTTTGCAGACGGAAGCTGTTAATTGCGTCCAGCGCCTGATCGGTCGCGGCCGCGCGCTGATCCAGCTCTGTACGCATGATCAGCAGGATTTGCTGCACATCACCGCCGCCTTTCTGCTGTAGCGCTTGCAAGGCTTGCTTCTGGCTAGTCAGCTGGGTGGATTGCTCGGCTAACTGCTGCTGCAGTGCGTCCAGCCCCGCTAGCTGCCCCTGTAGTTCGCTCAATTGCTTGGCCGCGGCCTCACCCTGCTCCGCCAGGCTATCCAATCGCTGCGCCTGATCGACCAAACGTTTTTCAGCAGCGGCGTTACTGGCCGTTAAAGCGGCTAGTTCGGTCTGTTGGCTCTGCATGCGTTTGGCCAGATCAGCACTGCCGGCATTTGCGCTACTCAAGCGACCGTCGTGCTCGCCGAGTGCTGCTTTCAACTCCGAGACTTGGCTTTCCAGTTTGCCGATACGGGCATTACGGGCCTGCTCTGCGTCACTCAGACTGGATTCCGTTGCACTTACTTTGCCGGTGATGTCCTGAATGCGGCCGGATGCTTCCTCGCTGATGCGCGCGAAACTGGTCTGAGTTGCTACCAACTGCTGCTTGAGCAGGCTCTGTTGCTGGTAGGTCCAGTATCCCAATGCAATAAGGGCTAGCGACAAAGCAGCGCACAGCGCCCACAACGGGCCATTGCTGCGTGACACCGGCTGGGCCGGCGGGTCAGCTCGCAACCCTACGTTTGCACCGCCGCGGCGCGGCTCCGGGTTGACCGGTTTAAAGTTATCATCGCGGCTCGCCCGCAAGCTCGGCAAATCATCATCTAAGTCACGCTCTTTCATACTCCCCCCAACCTGAATATCAGCAAAAAGCCCGCGCCAGAGCGGTGCAAGATCGCACCAATGAATAGCAAGTTACCGCTATCTAACAACATCAAGATAGTACGGACCCTTGCCAGACAGCCTATATCCTGCGCTTTTGCGTATTGGTACACATTCTGCTTGCAGTTAACGGTCTTGGCTACCGCACCTTGCGCAGCCAATCATTATTCGGGGGTAAAAGCATGATTGCAGAAGCGCAGTTCAACCGAGCGACCCTTGACTGTATGACCACCTTACGCCGCCATATCAAACGCTCCCTGGGGGTCACCGTTCGCCTAAGCGAGCCGGATGCAGTGGAAAACATGATTGGGTTAAGCCGAGATTGCCCCTTCGCTGATATTCGTGAACTCGGTATGCGGTTGGCCGAAATGGTTTCTCCGCCAACGCCAGAGCCGGAGGAACGCATGGTCGCCCAAGGCGCTATTGCGGCACGTCAATACCAGGCCAGCGCAAAGCGCAGAGCTGCAATACAAGACGAGCCAGCACCGGCAACACCGAGCGCAAGCATACGAATCTACCGTGGTCAGGTGGTTCGTTAGCTACCCGGGACAACTCGCCAGCTCGCCAAGTATATTTGCGCACTGCTGCTCAGCGGCGCGCTAAAGCCGCTGGCGCATCCGCAGCGCAGACATTACTCTGAGCCATCTTAGGTTTGAGGAGCTACGGCATGTCTGAATGGATGATTTACGGCGCAAACGGTTATACCGGTGAATTACTGGCGAGAGCCGCCGTCAACCGTGGCCTGTCTCCAATATTAGCGGGACGTAACCGACAAGCCGTTGAGGCACTCGCCAACGAGCTTGGTCTACCGGCACGCAATTTCAGTCTTGATGATGCCGACGCAACCAACACGGGGCTGCAAGGCGTAAACGTGGTTGTGCACTGTGCCGGCCCTTTCTCCGCGACCAGTCAGCCGATGATCGATGCCTGCCTGCACAACCATTGCCATTATTTAGACATAACCGGTGAGATTGACGTCTTCGTCGCGGCTCAGAGCCGTCACAATGATGCCGCGCAGGCCAATATCGTCATCTGCTCCGGCGTCGGCTTCGACGTGATTCCAACCGATTGCATCGCCGCGCGCTTGAAAGAAGCCTTGCCGGATGCCGACCGCTTGGCTCTCGGCTTTGACTCGCGTAGCGGTTTCTCTCCAGGCACAGCAAAAACCTCGGTGGAGGGTTTGAAGTACGGCGGCCGTATTCGCAAAAACGACAAGATCCAAACCGTGCCGTTAGCCTACCAAAGCCGCGACATCGACTTTGGCAACGGCACCAAACACGCAGTCACTATCCCGTGGGGCGATATAGCAACGGCCTGGTTCTCAACCGGCATCGATGACATTGAAGTCTTTATTCCGATGGCCCCAAGCGCAGCCACTCGGTTGCGTCGCTTGGACCGCTTACGGCCGTTACTTGGCCTGCGGCCCGTGCAAGCGCTCCTCAAATACCTGGTTGGCCGCCGTATTCTTGGGCCCGGCAGCGATCAACGGCAGAACGCGCGTTCCTTCGTATGGGGCGAGGCACAAAATCGCGCAGGGAAAAAAATCACAGCGCGTATTGAAACGGCCAACGGTTACGACGTGACCGTGGAAGGTGCACTTTTTGCCGTCAACTTTCTACAACAGAACGAGCCCGCTCCCGGCTATTACACACCATCGCGCCTGCTTGGCTCTGACTGCATTGAGAAACTGGCCGGCTCAGGTGAAATGCACCTGGATTAATCAGCCCAGCAGGGCTGGCACGCGACGTGCCAGCTCCTTGGTTAAACCTTCCAATAGCTGCCCTCCATTGCGCCAATAATGCCAATATAAATTCACCGACTGCGCTTTACCCGGCACCAACTCGCACAACGCGCCGCTGCGCAGCTCCGCCGCTACTTGCATAGCGGGCACCATTCCCCAGCCAACCCCCGCACTGAGCATTCGCACAAATCCTTCAGAGGAAGGGCACAAGTGATACTCAAATTCACCCGGCACGCCTAACTGATGCAGAAAGCGGTGCTGCAACTGATCATCCGGGCCAAATACAATTGCCGGTATCTGCGGCAGCCGCGCCGTCTCAACCCCATCAGGAAAGTGCCGCTCGATAAACTCGCGACTGGCAACCGCCAGATAGGGCATCCGCCCCAGCAACAAGCTGCGTGCGCCTGCTACCGGCTGCTCGGTAGCACAAACGCAAGCGGCAACCTCGCCATTGCGCATGCGCCGCAAGCCCACATCCTGATCTTCTACCTGCATATCCAACAATACCCGCTCAGCGCCGCACCAGCTGCTGATTGCTTGCGCCCACCACGTTGCCAAGCTATCGGCGTTAAGCGCGATACGCAAACGGCTCATGCCCGACTGCGTATCTATCTCGGGCAAGTCGCTGCGTAAATCCCGTTCAAGTAAGCGCACTTGCTGCACATGGTTAAGCAACCGCTGCCCCGCCGCAGTCGCTTTCGGTGGCGACACGCGCACTAGCACCGGAGAGCCCAGCCGCGATTCAAGCAACTTGATGCGCTGCGATACAGCAGATTGAGACAAGCCCAAGCTCACAGCCGCGCGCTCAAAACCGCCCTGTTCTATGACCGCCGTCAAGGCGGCCAGTAACTTGTAATCGAGCATTATTAAATTCTCTAATGAGTCATCAGCATTATTGACTTTTCTAATGAACATAGCCACGCCAGAATCGACTGCCTACCCTCACCTGAAAGGCGTTTTTCATGCCCTCCATCTGGCACAGTTATATCAACGGGCTCTTGGTCTCAGCCGGCCTGATCATGGCGATCGGCGCGCAGAACGCCTTTATTTTGGCGCAGGGCCTGCGTCGCGAGCACCATATTAGCGCCGCACTCATATGTATGAGCTGCGATGCCATCTTGATTATGGCCGGTACTTTCGGTCTAGCAGCTTTATTGCAAAGCCATCCTCTAGCCATGGAAATTACGCGCTGGGCAGGTGTCGGCTTTCTCTCTCTGTATGCATTGCAGGCGCTGCGTCGGGCACTCTCACCGCAGGTGATGAATGCCGGCGAACAACCAAAACGCTCACACCGAGCAGTGTTGCTGAGTACTTTGGCGGTTACATTGCTGAATCCGCACGTCTATCTCGACACCATGGTGCTGATCGGCTCGGTTGGGGCGCAGAACCCGCTACCGCTCATATTCGCGCTTGGCGCCGCCAGCGCTTCGATTCTCTGGTTTAGTCTATTGGCCCTGGGGTCGGCCAAGCTTGCGCCGATGTTAAGCCGCCCAGTTACATGGCGCTGTATTGATTTAGCGGTCGCTGCGATGATGCTAGCCGTTGCCTGGTCACTGGCCAGGCCTGCATTGCAGACCGCCTGAGTGGCTATAACCTCATACTTGGTACGTGGATAGCCGCGCTTTCAGGTGCTATCATCGAATCTTCCCGATCGTAAGACGGGCAGCGCCCTACCGAGCTTGTATCAGCCGCGGTAAAAAGAGGCGTAGCAGATTGTCCACTCTGCCCACGCGGCAACCGTGGTCAACGTAATCGAACTGCAGGCATACACACATGTCCTACAGTAGAGCAGCATTCCGTTTCTGGACCCTGATACCTGAAGATGGAGAGTAACCATGGCTTTTGAATTACCAGCACTCCCTTACGAGAAGAATGCACTAGAACCGCACATCTCTGCGGAAACTCTGGAATACCATTACGGCAAGCATCACAACACCTATGTTGTGAACCTGAACAACATGGTTCCGGGCACCGAATACGAAGGTAAGAGCCTGGAAGAGATCATCAAGACCTCCAGCGGCGGCGTATTCAATAATGCAGCGCAAATCTGGAACCACACGTTCTACTGGAACTGCCTGAGCCCGAACGGCGGTGGCGAACCTACTGGCGCGCTGGCCGAGGCTATCAACAAGGCGTTCGGTTCATTCGCCGCGTTTAAAGAAGAGTTCAGCAAAACATCAATCGGTACTTTCGGTTCCGGTTGGGGCTGGTTGGTTAAGAAGGCTGACGGTTCACTGGCATTGGCCAGCACCATCGGCGCCGGCAACCCTATCACCTCCGGTGACACCCCGCTGCTGACTTGCGATGTGTGGGAACACGCCTACTACATTGATTACCGCAATGCCCGTCCAAAGTACGTTGAGGCATTCTGGAACCTGGTTAACTGGGACTTTGTAGCGAAAAACCTCGCTGCCTGATCGCAGGAACAGGACTACCACAACACCTCGCTCCGGCGGGGTGTTGTGCGTTTAGAGTCGTAAAAAGTGATTTCACTTTGACGTCACTGTTGAGTTTGTCGATACTCAACAGAACGCCACATAGAAAAATAACAAATAATGCAGGTATTGCGCTGCCCAGCCCGATCCTTGCATGATGATCCTACCGCTCATCTCACATACGATAGGAATAACAAGACCTTGAAGCTCGAGCGCAGGCACAGTCTTTCCATCAAATTGCTTCGTCTGGTGTTGCTTTGGGCACTGGCAGTGGGCGTTGTATTAAGCATGGGTCAAATCGCCTACGATCTGCGCAAAGAAAGCCATATGATCGACAGCAATGCTGAGCAGATTCTGGCCATGTCACAGGATCCAGCCACCCAAGCGGTTTACAGTCTGGATCGCGAGATGGCAATGCAGGTGATCGGCGGCCTGTTTGAACATGAAGCCGTTCGCTATGCGGCTATCGGCCACCCCGATGAAACCCAACTAGCCAGCCGCGAGCGACCGCTGAAAAGCGCGCCCTACCGTAAGATTACTGACTGGTTGTTTGGCGTTGAACAGCAATACAGCGTCGGACTCTATGGTCGCGCGCCCTACAAAGAATACTATGGTGATCTGCGCATTACGCTAGACACCGCGCCCTACGGCGAAGACTTTCTGCAGAGCTCACTGATCATCCTCCTGTCCGGCGTACTGCGCGCCATGGCGATGGCTTTTGTACTTTATCTGCTCTATCACATACTGCTGACCAGGCCGCTGGCCGGCATCATAGACCGTATCGCCAACATCAACCCGGACCAGCCCGGTAAAATGCACATTCCCATGTTGCCCGGTCAGGAAAAGAACGAACTCGGGCTGTGGATAAGCAAAGCCAACGAGCTGCTGGAATCGATTGAGCGCAACAGCAGTCGACGCCGTGAGGCCGAAGCTAACTTGCTGCACATGGCGCAACATGACCACCTCACCGGCCTACCCAACCGCAGCATGCTGCAAGAGCAGCTCAGTCGCATCCTCGCCGATGCCGGGCGACGTCAACGCGGTGTAGCGGTGCTGTGTTGCGGTCTGGATGACTTCAAAGAAATTAACGAACAGTTTAGTTATCAATCCGGCGACAGTTTGCTGGTCACCGTCGCTGACCGCCTGCGCGCCAATAGCGGTCGGCTTGGCAGTCTCGCGCGCTTGGGCGGCGACCAGTTTGCATTGGTACAGACCGGCGTTGGTGAGCCCTATGAAGCGGCCGAACTGGCACAAACCATTTTGGACGACCTGAGTCGACCGTTCGAGGTTGGCGAGCACACCGTAAGCTTACGCGCCACCATCGGGATCACCCTATTCCCGGATGACGGCGACGACGCTGAGAAACTACTACAGAAGGCCGAGCAAACCATGATGCTGGCCAAGGCCCGCTCACGGAACCGCTATCAGTTCTACATCGCCAGCCTGGATAGCGAGATGCGCGTACGTCGCGAGCTCGACAAAGAGCTACGCGGCGCCCTGGAGCGCAATGAATTCCACCTGACTTATCAGCCGCAGGTCAGCTATGCCACCCACGAGGTCGTCGGCGTAGAGGCGCTGCTGCGCTGGCAGCACCCGGAACGTGGTCTGGTGCCACCCGATTTGTTCATCCCGTTGGCAGAGCAGAACGGCATCATCATCAGCATTGGCGAGTGGGTACTCGACCAAGCCTGTAAACAGCTGCGCGTTTGGCATGATCAAGGCTTCAGCGAATTACGCATGGCCGTCAACCTGTCTACCGTGCAGCTGCACCACAGCGAGCTTTCACGTGTGGTGACCAACCTGATGCAACGCTACAAGTTGCCGGCGCATTGCCTTGAGATGGAAGTGACCGAAACCGGCTTGATGGAAGATATCGCAGCGGCGGCCAGCCACCTCAATAGCCTGAAAAAAGCCGGCGTATTGATCGCCATCGATGACTTCGGTACCGGCTATTCATCGCTCAGCTATTTGCGCGGCTTACCGCTGGATAAGATCAAGATCGACAAGAGCTTTGTACAGGATGTGCTGGTGGATGAGGACGACGCGACTATCGTGCGTGCCATCATACAGTTGGGTCGCAGTCTGAATATGGAAGTCATCGCCGAGGGCGTAGAGTCTGCCGAGCAAGAGGCGTATGTGATAGCCCAAGGCTGCAATGAAGGCCAGGGCTACTATTACAGCAGACCGCTGTCACCAGAGGCATTTGAGGTTTGGATTCGTCAGTACCAGGCAAAGGCCAAAACCGCGCTCAACAGCTCTGAAAACAGTTCCAGCTAACCCCGCGACCCACTAAGAAAGCCTAGCGCTTCAAGCCAACCATAACCAACTGGCCAATAAGCTGCTGGAAAACAGCCCTAGTAGGCTCCACCAGCTACTGTGGCGTAAACGCCGACTGAGATCATCCTGGTGATGATCCGACAGTAAAAAGGGCAACCCGCGGCGCGCAGGCTTACTCAGGGCATGCACTACCGGCGCCTGCCCTGCAGTGCGGGCTTGCTGCTCAGCTGTCTGATTAGCCTCCCGCCGCACTCGCTCCCATTCCTGCATATCAATCTTGCCATCACCGTCACGATCAAAGCGCGCCAAAAGGCTCGGATAGTCCGCCTTCCAATTGCTGATAACCTGGCGTGAAATCGCATTTAGGTCAACTGCCTCACGCCCACCGCCACGGCTCTCAAACCAGCCAATCGCATAAAGGGGTTCCTCGGCCAAAAACCATTCCTCGGTGTAGCGGTAACGCTTGCGCAACAGGCTACCGAGCAGCCCTTTGGATACCGAAGCCGTTGCTGGCCAACGTTGAGTACCTTCCCAACGCCGTCGATACTTTGGGTGCACTTGCGCACCCAGCGGGTTGATCCAGCAGGCACCAGTGGGGTCGCGAAGCAGAAAAGGGCGCTCAGAAACACCCTGTTCTACCGTGCGCCATTGATTGTCCCTATCAGAACGACCGCGATGCTCTTCCACGCGAAATCGATACCACAGACAAGGCTTTTTCCCCAGCGGCGAGAGCAAAGGCTCGTGACCACCCGCATCCAGCATACCGTTGAGTTCAACCAACCCCTGGGCTGCTGAGCGAACACGCGAGGTGGGGGTATCTTCAATCCAGCGTGCGCGCTGCAAACGCGTCAGCATGAAATAGAGGCAAGCCAGTGCGGCGAGGGTCGCCAGACCGGAGAAAAGATAATAATGCGGGTAAGACAACCACATAACCCCATGTACATCGATCATGAAAACAGGGCTCGCATGTTTACGTCAGCTGTCTCCTGCGCAGTAAATTGCAGTAAATCAGCCGATTTGAACGCAAACAGCCGCGCCAGTAACACTTCAGGGAACTGTTCTATACGCACGTTATTGATATTAACTGCAGCGTTGTAAAGCTCGCGACGATCAGCTATGCCGTTCTCCAGACCGGTGATACGTTGCTGCAGGTGCTGAAAGGACTCGCTGGCCTTGAGCTCAGGGTAACTCTCCGCCAAAGCAAAAAGCTGACCTAATCCGCTACGCAAAGCGGTTTCCGCAACGCCCACAGCCTTCACGTCACTCTGCTGACGGGCGCTGGCGACTGCGCTGCGAGCCGTTATCACTCGCTCAAGCGTCTCGCCTTCGTACTGCATATAACGACGACAAGCCTCAACCAGTTTGGGAAGCTCGTCGTGGCGCTGACGCAAGAGCACATCAATATTGGACCAGGCTTGGCTGACGGCGTGCTTCACGCTCACCAGCTGGTTGTAAAGCATGATGGCGTAAATCAGCGTTACCGCCAGAATCACAAGAACAAGCAGGGTTATCAATTCCATTGAGTCAAATCCTCTCGAGTTACACCAGCGCAGATAAATCATATCGCCCTGGGGTTTCACCAAACAGCGGCAGGGTGCCGTTACTATAACGGCAGAAAGCACGAACAGGCATGGCCTTTTCGCCTAAGGGGAAAGCAGAATATGCGGTAAACGGCGAGCAAGGAATGCTCGACGCGCCACCGCCGAAAGGCGGTGGGGTCTTGGGCTGGTTCAACTTACTGAAAAAGCGACTCGCTGGACAGGCCGTGCTGCTCGAGGATGTCGCGTAACCGCTTCAACGCCTCGACCTGAATCTGCCTCACGCGCTCTCGGGTGAGGCCAATCTCACGGCCAACCTCCTCGAGGGTACTGCTCTCATGCCCGCGCAGACCAAAACGGCGAGTGACTACTTCACGCTGTTTCTCGGTAAGCTCTGAAAGCCAGCTGTCGATACTGGCATTCAGGTCGTCGTGTTGTAGCTGATCACAGGGGTCGCTGCCTTGCTCATCGGTCAAGGTATCGAGCAACGTCTTATCCGAATCCGGCCCCAGCGACATATCAACCGAGGCAACCCGCTCGTTCAAACCCAGCATGCGCTTAACATCTGCTACTGGCTTGTCGAGCAACAGTGCGATCTCTTCTGGAGAAGGCTCATGATCCAATTTTTGCGTTAACTCGCGCGCCGCACGCAGATAAATATTGAGTTCTTTCACCACATGAATCGGCAGACGAATAGTGCGCGTCTGGTTCATGATTGCGCGCTCAATAGTTTGCCTGATCCACCAGGTAGCGTAAGTCGAAAAGCGGAAGCCACGCTCTGGATCGAATTTCTCTACCGCACGAATCAAACCGAGATTGCCCTCCTCGATCAGGTCGAGCAGCGTCAAACCACGGTTAACGTAACGTCGAGCAATTTTCACTACCAAGCGCAGATTACTTTCGATCATGCGCTTACTACCCGCCGGGTCACCCTTCTGCGCGAGACGCGCAAAATGGACTTCTTCTTCGGGTGTCAACAGAGGAGAAAAACCGATTTCGTTGAGATACAGCTGAGTTGCATCCAGCTGTTTGGTGAACTCGAACGCATTTTCGCGTTTGTGGTTACGCGGCGTCGCTCTTTTTACGGCAGTGATCGATGCAGGCATTGCACTCTCCTCATCATCCTTGACACCACGCTCAGCAAGCGTGGGCTGATCTAACATGGTCTGCCCTGACTGTTTCTTGTTTTTAACTGCCATATACACGCCCCATTTCCAGTCAAAACGCGGTATGAACACTACTTCAGCAGCGGCCTACCACTAATCGACTTGCAGGCATCGATCGGGCCGCCCAACATCCATACCTGTGCAAACATCTCTGCTTGTGCAGGCAGCGTGCCTGTAAGGCATGACAATTATGTGTCCGCCCCAACACCTTAGCATCAAGATTTAGGCAAATACGCCAACGGGTCTACAGGTTGGCCTTTTCGTCTGATCTCGAAATGCAATTTCACCCGATCAGTGCCGCTGCTGCCCATCTCTGCGATGGTCTGCCCTACCTTGACCTGATCACCCTCTTTAACCAACAAGCGACTGTTGTGCGCATAGGCACTCAAGTAAGTCTCATCGTGTTTGATGATGATCATCTCGCCATAGCCAATCAACCCACGACCCGCATATACCACCGCGCCGTTGGCTGCCGCTTTCACAGGCTCGCCCAATTGCCCGGCAATATCAATCCCTTTATTCAAACTGCCGTTTGACTGAAAACGTGCCAGCAAAGTGCCACGTGCGGGCCAGTTCCAACCCGCGACAGTAGCAGGAAGTGCGGGCTGTGAAGCGGGCGTAGCGGCCGGAGACGCAGGCGCAGCAGGTGGTCGGGTAGTGGTGGTCGTGAGGCCAGGCTTGGGTGCAGTGGTGGGTCTGGACACCACAGGCGTACGCACCGTGGCCGGAATAGGTGTGGCACTGCGTGGCGCATTAGACGAAGGTCTAGCGGCGGGAGCGCGTGATGCAATCCCGGAATTCAGATTAATGCGTTGCCCAGGATAGATGGTATAAGGCGCGGGCATGCGATTGTTGCGGGCAAGCGCTTTCCAGTCCCAACCATAACGGAAGGCAATTTGATAAAGCGTCTCGCCACGCTGAACCGTGTGGTAACCAGATGTAACCGTGTCAGCCCGCTGGCCGCCACGTCCACGTTCATCAATGGGGACTGTACCGGACGGCCCTGCGCAGGCAACCAGCAGCGTAGCCAATAAAAACACACCAAGCTGTTTGATTTTCACACCCGCCTGTAGCCTGTAACGCATACACCAACCCATTCCCAGGTTGGCTCCAGTTCTTTCTCTACCAAGCCGTAGAAAACGCTCTCCTCAACAGCCTGTTACTGCAAATACCATTCTGGATTCAGGCCGCTGAACGCCGTCCCCACCAATCCAATAACAACACTAATACCACGGCCAAGGCCATCAATGCCAACCCGCCTTGCCAGAGTGAAGGCTCACCGCTGATGCTCTGATACTGCGCTGGCAGCAGGTTATTCTGCAACACGGGCACCTGTTCGCCGTGGCTATTGGTACGCCAGCTGAGGGTTTCCTTCCAGGGCCAAACCTTATTCAGCGAGCCGATCAACAATCCGGCAAGAAAGGCTAACGTGATATTGCGAGCATGCCCCAGCAGCCACGACAACAACCGCGAGAAACTAAGGATACCGATCACGCAGCCCAACATAAAACAGCCCAACAACACCAGATCGAAGGTCTTCACGGCGTGCAGAACTCCGCTGTAGAGCCCCAACAGCAGCAGTATAAAGCTGCCAGATATGCCCGGCAGTATCATCGCGCAAATGGCGATACTACCGCCGAAAAATAGCGTGAGCGGCGTCACACTCAATGTCATGGGTGACGCCACCGTGATCAGATAAGCAAAACCACAGCCGGCGATCGCTGCTAATATTGTCCAGGGGCGCCAACGCTCAATCTCGCGGCCAACCAAATAAACCGAGATCAGAATAAGGCCGAAGAAGAAAGACCACACCAGCAAGCCGTGTTCGGCAAGCAGGTAGCTGATCACACGGGCCAGTGTGGCGATACTACAGAGGATGCCTGCCAATAACGTAAACAGAAAACCACCGTCGATGGCCTTCCAGGCGTCGTTAAAACGACCACGCGCTAACCACAGCAACTTGTCTGGCGTGCAGGCGGCAATCGACGCCAGCAAACGATCATAAATACCGGAAATAAACGCGATGGTACCGCCGGAAACGCCAGGCACCACGTCAGCTGCACCCATGGCGATGCCACGCAGAAAAATTAGAATGTATTCCCTCAACTGCACTTTCCCTTCGAGTAACTCAGGAGCGGATCGCGCCCGCCAGTAAAGGCACAAAGCGAACCGGTTCTACCTGCTGATAAATGAATTCTTCGCCGTTGCGTACTACCAACATCAAATGCTGATCCTGCTCACCCACGGGTATCACCATACGGCCGCCGTCAGCCAACTGACTGAGCAACTCGCGAGGCACTTCAGCCGGTGCAGCGGTGACCAGAATGGCATCGTAGGGTCCGTACTGCGGCCAGCCCCAGTTGCCATCGGCGTGACGGAACACCACATTACGGATATTGATGTCTTTTAGTACGACCTTGGCGCGCTCCTGCAGCGGATAGATGCGCTCCACACTAAAAATGCGCTCTACCACCTGCGCCAGAATGGCGGTTTGGTAACCCGAGCCTGTGCCTACTTCCATTACCTTGTCGAGCGGGCCACCACCCAGCAATAGTTCGGTCATGCGCGCGACTATGTAAGGCTGGGACAGCGTTTGATTATGCCCAATAGGCAGCGCCGTATCTTCGTAAGCGCGGTGCGCCAGAGCTTCATCCACAAATAGATGCCGGGGTGTACGGCGGATAGCTTCCAGCACGTGCAGATTACGAATCCCTTCCTCGAACAGCCGCTCGAGCAAGCGCTCGCGGGTCCGCTGGGAAGTCATGCCGATACCGTTCTTATAATGTTCGTCGCGCGCCATACTCAACCTAGATTACCCAGCCAGTCCTGCAGGTGATCAAACACCTCGTAATGGGTCTTATCGACCCGCAGTGGTGTGACCGAAACATAGCCCTGCAGCACGGCGTGAAAATCGGTCCCTTCACCGCCGTCTTCGGCATCACCTGCCACTGAGATCCAGTAGCCTTCCTTACCGCGCGGGTCAGTCCACTTGATCGGCTTAGCCGCACGCGACCTATGCCCCAAACGCGTCAAGCGAATTCCTTTGATCTGCGCCATTGGCAGATTGGGAATATTCACACTTAATACCGTGCGCGGTGGCAAATCCAGCTTATCGTGGGCTTCAACCATCTGCCGCGCGATGGCCGCAGCGACCGGTAGATTATCGGTCTGTCGCCCCACCAGCGAGAACGCCATGGCCGGGCGGGCGAGAAAACGACCCTCAAGGGCGGCCGCCACTGTGCCCGAATAGAGCACATCGTCACCCAGGTTGGCGCCGAGGTTGATACCAGAAACCACCATATCCACGGTATCTTCAAAGAACGCGTTCAAGCCCAAATGTACGCAATCGGTCGGCGTGCCATTGAGGCCAATAAATCCGTTCTCATGTACGAAAGGTCGCAGCGGGCGGTCAAGGCTCAAGGCGCTGCTCGCGCCGCTGCGGTCTTCTTCAGGGGCGACTACAACACAGTCGGCATAATCCGCTAATGCGCCGTGCAGGGCTTTGATCCCTGGCGCCAGCACACCGTCGTCATTAGCAATCAGAATACGCATCAGTTTTCGCTTTCTATCCCACCGCCAGCCTGGCTGACCAGCTCTACCAGCTCGCGCAGAACCGCCGTCGCGAAGCAGCCGGTGGGCAAGGTGAATTCAAGTTCGAGACAATCCGAGGACGGATAATGCCACGTCAGACCGGCAATGGGGAGGCGTAAAATGCGCCGCGCCTGATCCATCCCGGCTTGCGCCAACCACTCTGCCAGATCAGGCTGCTGTGCTGCCACCTTCTGTTCCATTTCCGCCTGCGCGCCACTACTGGCCAGTTCGCCCGCGCCCCACAGCGCGGCAGTAGGATGCAGGTCGAGCTGCGCAACACGCTGATCATCAGCAGCCAGCTCCGAAGCCGGAAATTGGCTGCGACTTTGTGTAAAGGCCAGACAATCTCCGGGCAATACGGAATTCCAGTTACCGGCAGCCACACGCTCGGCTAGCATCTGATTGAAAAAATAACTACGCGCCGTAGACAGTAACCGCGAGCGAGTGCCCCGCGCTGGCGGATAAGCGCAGCGCTGCGCCCAGTTACGGGCATCTTCCAGATTACCGCCCGCATAACCAAAGCGCTGCGGCCCAAAATAATTAGGCACGCCCTGCTCAGCCAGCATCTTGAGACGCGCTTCGAGCGGTGGCTTCTCCGCTTGCAGTTCGGTCAAACGTATCAGAAACCGATTGGCGCTGTGGGCCCCGCGCTGCAGTTTACGCTTGTGCCGCACCTGCTGCAGGCAACTAAGATTGTCACCCCAAAGTGACGACAAATCGGGGTCTGCTTTCCCCGGAAGCTGAAGGCTAAACCACTGCTGGGTCACCGCCACACGATCCTTGAGACCGGCGTAGCTAATGTCACGCAGTGAGACGCCGCTAGTTCTTGCCAGCTTGCGCGCTACTTCTTCAGTATTCAGGCCGCGCTTTTCGATAAGCAACCAGAGATGCTCGCCCTCACCCGAGAGCTCGATATCCAACACTTCAGTGACGCGGAAATCTTCCGGGGCGGCTTTCAGTACAGCGGCGCCACAGGGCTCACCCCAAGCACGCGGCCCAAGCAACTCAGCCTCAATCATGTGCAATCAACAGGGCAACGGCATGCACCGCTATACCTTCTTCGCGGCCAGTAAAACCCAGTTTTTCAGTGGTGGTGGCTTTCACGTTGACTTGATCGAGCGTGACCCGCAGATCTTCGGCGATCAGCTCCCGCATGCGGGCAATATGCGGCGCCATTTTGGGCGCCTGGGCAACGATGGTGGCATCGACATTACCGACCTTCCAGCCTTTGCCCTGCACTAGGCCGACCACATGACGTAGCAGCACTCGGCTATCTGCACCGGCGTAATTAGCGTCGGTATCGGGAAAGTGCTGGCCGATATCACCCAGCGCAGCAGCGCCGAGCAGCGCATCACTCAACGCGTGCAGCACAACATCACCGTCCGAGTGCGCCAACAGGCCAAAACGATGGGGAATCCTGACGCCCCCGAGAGTGACAAAATCACCCTCGGTGAAACGATGAACGTCATAGCCATGACCAATGCGCATGCTGCCACCTTACCCAATCAAATGTGCCAAGGATTCTACCGCCTTGGCACACCAAGGGACAGGCTAGATCAGCCCCAAGGCCTTGCCGTGATGGCGCAGATGATCGTCAATAAAACTAGCGATAAAGAAGTAGCTGTGGTCATAACCCGGCTGACGGCGGAGCGTCAACGGGTGCCCAGCAGCGTGTGCAGCAGCTTCCAGCGCTTCCGGCTTGAGTTGCTCAACCACGAAGTTATCCGCTTCACCCTGATCAACCAGCAACGGCAAGCGCTCCTGAGCATTGGCGATCAACTCACAAGCATCCCACTGCTTCCAACTTTCACGATCATTGCCAAGATAGCTACCCAACGCTTTGTGCCCCCACGGACAGTCAAGCGGATGAGTGATGGGTGCGAAGGCAGACACCGAGCGATAGCGACCGGGGTTGCGCAATGCACACACCAGCGCGCCATGCCCGCCCATCGAGTGGCCACTGATACTGCGCTGATCACTGACCGGAAAATGCTCTTCTACCAGTGCAGGCAGCTCATCCACCACATAGTCGTACATGCGGTAATGCTCTGCCCAAGGCTGCTCTGTAGCATTCACATAAAAACCCGCGCCCAGACCGAAATCGTAGGCACCGTCAGCATCGTCCGGCACACCCTCACCACGCGGGCTGGTATCTGGCATCACTAATACCATGCCCAACTCAGCGGCGAGACGCTGGGCGCCGGCCTTCTGGCTGAAGTTCTCATCATTACAGGTAAGCCCGGACAGCCAGTACAACACCGGCAATGGCTTGCCTTGATCCGCTTGGGGCGGCAGATAAATACCAAACACCATGTCACAGCGCAGTGTTTTGGAGTGGTGCTTGTAACGCTTCTGCCAGCCACCGAAGCTCTTGTTGGCAGAAACCAATTCAAGTATCGAATCCATTGAAACCTCTCACGCGGGAAGCCGCTTGGCGTAAAGCCTCAGGCTTCCCGCTGTCACTTAAAAATGAATGACGGTACGAATGCTCTTGCCTTCGTGCATCAGGTCAAAGGCTTTATTGATATCTTCCAGGCCCATGGTGTGGGTAATAAAGGTATCCAGAGGGATCTCGCCCGTCTGCGCCTTCGCAACATAACCCGGCAGTTCGGTACGGCCTTTTACGCCACCAAAGGCGCTGCCACGCCAGACTCGACCGGTCACCAACTGGAACGGACGGGTGCTGATTTCCTGACCGGCACCGGCCACACCGATGATGATGGATTCGCCCCAGCCCTTGTGCGCGCATTCCAGCGCGGCGCGCATCAGCTGCACATTGCCAACGCACTCGAAGGAGAAATCCACACCGCCGTCGGTCATCTCAACAATGACTTCCTGAATCGGCTTATCGTGATCCTTAGGGTTAACAAAGTCGGTAGCGCCCAGTTCTCGGGCGATATCAAACTTAGAAGGATTGATATCAACCGCGATGATGCGGCTGGCCTTGGCCATAGTCGCGCCGATGATCGCAGCCAAACCAATGCCGCCCAGGCCAAAGATCGCAACGGTTGAACCTTCGGTCACCTTGGCCGTATTCAGCACTGCACCGATGCCAGTGGTCACGCCGCAACCCAGCAGGCAGACTTTTTCCAGCGGCGCTTCCTTGGGGATTTTGGCTAGCGAGATCTCTGGTACTACGGTGTATTCAGAGAAGGTCGAGGTACCCATGTAGTGATAGATCGGCTCACCTTTGTAAGAAAAGCGCGAGGTGCCGTCGGGCATCACACCTTTGCCCTGCGTGCCGCGTACCGCCTGACATAGATTGGTTTTTCCAGAGGTACAGAACTTACAGGTGCGACACTCCGCGGTGTACAGCGGGATCACGTGGTCACCCACTTCCAGCGACGTTACGCCCTCGCCGAGTGCCTCAACAATACCACCACCTTCGTGACCGAGAATGGCCGGAAAAATGCCTTCCGGATCATCGCCAGACAGGGTGAAAGCATCCGTGTGACACACGCCGCTGGCGACGATACGCACCAGCACTTCGCCTTTCTGTGGCGGCGCCACATCTACTTCAACGATTTCCAACGGCTTGCCTGGAGCAAAAGCAACGGCGGCACGGGATTTGATCATGGGAATTCTCCTCAGGGGTGTTTACGATGCCATGCAGTGTAGTAGACCTATGTTTTGTGGATAATAGCCCGCACAGCAAAACATTATTGCCATGCAGGGATAATCAATGAATCAGTGGGAAGGGATTGACGAATTTGTCTGCGTGGCCGAGCTGGGACACTTCAGCGGCGCGGCTACCCGCTTGGGATTATCTTCTTCCCATGTCAGCCGTCAGATCGCGCGTCTTGAGGATCGTCTGCAGACGCGCCTGTTCTATCGCAGCACCCGTAAGGTCAGCCTGACCGAAGCCGGCCAAACGTTTCTACAGCATTGCCAGCGCTTGCAAGACGCCCGCGACGAAGCGTTGCAAGCCATTACTGATCTCGGCAGCGAACCCAAGGGACTGCTGCGCATGACCTGTGCCGTGGCCTATGGCGAGAGCTTTATCATGCCGCTGGTGGACGACTTTATGCAGCGTCACCCGCAGCTACGGGTAGAAATGACGTTGACCAACCAGACGCTTGATCTGCTGCACGGCAGCTACGACCTGGCCATTCGCCTGGGTCGACTGCAAGACTCCAGCATGATCGCCACGCGAATCGCGCCTCGCCACATGTATCTATGCGCAGCACCGACTTACCTCGCACACCATGGCGCCCCGCATAGCCTATCGGAGCTGCCAAGGCATAACTGCCTGATCGGCAGCAGCGATGTATGGAGCTTTCAACAGCGCGGCAAGGAAGTACCGGTGCGCGTGCAGGGTAATTGGCGCTGCAACAGTGGCCAAGCTGTGTTGGAAGCGGCCTTACGCGGCTTCGGCCTGTGTCAGCTGCCGGACTACTATGTGCGCGAGCATCTACGCAGCGGGGCGTTGCGCGCGCTCTTGCCACAACATCAACCACCACACACTGCCGTTTGGGCGCTCTACCCCCAACAACGCCACCTTTCACCTAAAGTCCGACAACTAGTCGACTATCTGAAACTGGGCTTAGCGCAGCGCGCGGAATACAACAGCACCGCACCAGAATCCTGATTGAGCCTATAAGACGCACAGCAAAAAGGGGCCGAAGCCCCTTTTTTCTACCTAAGCAGACTCGCTGTTAATTGAACTGTTGGGCGCGTTCACGCAGCTCCATATCAGTTTGCATACGCGAAGCGATCTCGTTGTAGCGCGGAATATCGAGCTCTTGATCCTGAATGGCCTCAACCATTTCTTTTTGAGCGCCCATTTGCAGCTTCTGTGCCTCTTGCTGGTCACCGGCACTACTCAGCTCTTTGGTCAGATCCTCACGAATCTCGTTCACTTTCTTTTCAGCACCGACGAACTTTTCCAGATCGGTCTCGCTCACGGGTGCAGAAGCCTGGGCCGCACCTTGTGGCTCGCCAAACTGCTGCTGAGTGGCACCGTCCATTGACTGAGCCATGGCAACAGGTACACCGGCGGTCATGGTGGCAATGATCAGAGCAGCACTGAATTTTTTAATGTTCATCATGAGTATCTCCTTCGGTTGAACTCACTAAAGGTAGTACACGGAGCGTGCCAACTTTGCCGAAAAATATTCAACTATCTGATTTAAAAAGGAAATAGTATTAATAAATGGTAAAGCCGCGGGTAATTCGACTTGCAATACCGCCCATTAACTGTATCTTTTTTAAACATGAGCAAAAAATACTCGTTTAGATTTGACACACTTACTCAGCGTTGGGCACTTCCTAGCCTCAGCGGCTTGCAACGCACCCTGCTGTTGTTTGTAGTACTGCCATTGCTGTTACTGACTGCACTCGGCATTCGCTTCGGTCTGGAACAAGCTAACCAGTTTCAACAACAACGCCTGAAAAACGACCTGGAGCTGATCGGCCGTGCCATCAGCATTCCGATTGGTACAGCGTTGGGCGAAAATGATCGCCAAGCGATTGAGCTGGCATTAGGCTCCGTCTTTGTACTGGGTGAGGTCTATGGTGCTTCGGTGTTTGACGTCAACGGTGTGCGCTTAGCGTCGGCCGGCGTTACCGAAAGCGACCTAACCCGCACACCCATTCCCGACCTAATTGTGGCCACTGGCGAATCTCAGCAAGGCTTCAGCCAGGTTGGCGGCCGCCACCTGTTCTCGCATTTCATGCCGTTGTTTGATGTAGGCGGCAACATTCAGGGTTTGATTCAAATTACCCGGCGCGCCAGTGACTTTGGTCGGGCGCTTGATCAACTCACCATTATTGCCTGGGCGGCTTGGGCGCTGCTGGGGCTGACCATCATCTGCGCGGTCATGCTTGGGCATTACGGCGGCGTTGGTCGCCACGTAGACAAATTGCTAGCCCACATGCAGCAAGTGGCGCAGGGCGATCACTCCCACCGCGCCGCGCAGGAAGGCCCCTCAGAAGTGGCAGCCCTTGCCGAAGGTCTGAATCATATGCTCGACAGCATCGAACAGGCGCGCAAGGAGGTTGATGGCCACCGTGCAGCCGAGACCGCGCTGCTTGCGCAGCTCAAGGATAACGAGAAAATGGCAGCCATCGGCGGCATGGCACGCGGCGTTGCGCATGAGTTAGGCGCGCCGCTCAGTGTGATCGACGGCCGCGCCCGCCGTCTGCAGCGCAGTAGCGCAGAAGACTCCCCACAACAACGTGAGTTCAGCGCCATACGCGCCCAGGTCGCGCGCCTGACCAGCACAGTAAAACAACTGCTCGACTACAGCCGACCAGCTGCGTCGACGCTGCGCAAAACCGATCCAGTGCAGTTGGTCGACAGCGCACTGGATGCTATCAAGCCCGAGTTCGAGCAAACCCAGATTCAATTAAACAGCCACTACCAAGCGGACTTACCAGCACTATATGGCGCCCCCGCCAGACTCGAGTTGGCCCTGCTCAACTTACTACGCAATGCCCTGCAGGCAGCACACAACCAGGTGGATATAACCCTGAGCTACAACGAACACCATCTGTTAATACGCATCAGTGATGACGGCCCAGGGCTACCGGAAACCAAACGTGCGCAACTCGTAGAACCCTTCTACACCACCAAAGCGCCGGGTGAAGGCACAGGCTTGGGGCTGGCCATCGTGCAGACCATCGTCGAAGAACATGGCGGCGAGCTACTACTGAGCAACCGACCCGAAGGTGGTTGTCAGGTTTGCATGCAGCTGCCGGCACACAAGGAGACGAACGCATGAGCCACACAGAGCACCTGCTGCTGGTTGAAGATGACAGCGGCCTGCGCGAGTTATTGCAGGAAGAACTGGAAGCCGAGGGTTATCAGGTCACCGCCTGTGCCAGTGCAGAAGACGCCCTGGCACCATTACAACAAGCCGAGATAGATCTGCTGATAAGCGACCTGCGTTTGCCGGGTGCTGACGGCCTCAGCCTGCTGCCGCCGGCGCAGGCTTTGTCCCCCGCACCAGCAGTATTGATCATCACTGCCTTCGGCTCGGTACAGCAGGCCGTCAACGCACTACAGAATGGCGCGGATGACTTCCTTACCAAGCCGCTGGAAATTGACCACTTTCTGCTCACGATCAAGCGTCTGCTGGAAAATCGACGCTTGCGCCGTGAAGTACAACGCTACCGCTCCATCATGGCGGTTGAGCAGTTTCACGGCATTATCGGCCAGAGCAGCGGCATGCGTAGGCTCTTCCAGCACATTCGCCAGATGGCCAGTGCCGATGGCCCAGTATTGGTGCAGGGTGAAAGCGGCACCGGCAAAGAACTGGTCGCCCGCGCCGTACATGAAGAAAGCGTACGCAGCGGTAAACCTTATATGGTGGTGAACTGTGGCGGCATTCCTGCCGAATTGATGGAAAGCGAATTTTTTGGCCACGCCGCCGGCGCTTATACCGGTGCACGCAAGGCCCGCGCCGGACTATTTCAGCAGGCCGAGGGCGGCACCCTGATGCTGGATGAGATAGGTGAGATGCCATTGGCGTTGCAGGCGAAATTACTTCGTGCACTGCAAGACGGTAACGTGCGCCCCGTCGGCAGCGACCATGAGATCCAGCTCGATGTAAGGGTAATAGCTGCAACTAACCGCAACCTGACCGAGTGTGTCGAGCAGGGCAGCTTCCGAGAGGACCTGTTCTACCGCCTGGAGACCTTTAATCTGCAAGTGCCGCCGCTGCGTGAACGCGCTGACGACATTCGTTATCTAGCCGACTTCTTTCTGGCCCGGTTCAACGCCCGCCAGCAACGTCAGCTCAAGGGCTTCAGCGATGCCGCATTACAAGCCCTGCTGCACTACCCGTTCCCCGGCAACGTGCGCGAATTACAGAATGCAGTCGAGCGCGCCGCCACCTTCTCTGAAGGCGCATTCATCGAATTGCAGAACCTGCCAGAGCGCATGCAGAGCGCTAACAGTGAAAACGCCAACTCGCCGCTGAGCGACCCGCTGAGCAGTCTCACCGGCACGCCAGTGCTGGAACAATTACCCAGCCTGGAAAATGTACAACGCCGTTATATTCATCAGGTGTTAGAGGCCGCCGGCGGTAACAAGCGCAAAGCCGCCGACATTCTCGGCATTACTCGGCGCACGCTATACCGTTGGATTGAGTAAGACGGCGCATGCACGGCCAGTCAGCTGTGCGGTAAGCTAGTCATTGCCCCAGCCAAACCCGACCAGGAGAAACCAGTGTCACGCGTGTTACGGCTCAATACTTTGCTCGACCGCACCTTTCAGCCCGGCGACCGCTGCCTGGAGGCGATCTGCGCCGAACTGGACGTGCTCGATGGGCTATGCAAAACGCTGGGAGTAACGGCGCTAAGCCATTTCATCGATGCAACAGCAGTAGAACTGCAACAGGCGGTCACGCTCATCGATGACGATGCCGTCCCCGCTGCAGAGCCCACAAGCGATCCAGAGACCGGACTAGTCTACGGTATCGAGGATATGAGTTGGCAGCCAATTGCCGCTGGCATGAGCACCCTGGAAGCACTAGAACAGCATCTGCAGCGCGAGTTCGGCAACAGCGCAGAGCAAGCCAACCTGTTAAACGAGCTGCAGTATTGCAATCAGGCTCTTGCTCCCCTTGAGACAGAAGGCGCCCAGTTTCATCTAGCACTGACGCCTGACTGAGCATCATCTGCTTCGCCCGGTTCTACCCTGGGCGCAGCGACCCTAGTCTGTCAGCAAGCCCCACTGTCGCAACTGCGCAACGCTGCCCTCAACATCAACCTCATCCAACTGCTCAGTAGCCAGAAAGCGCTTAGCGTACTCCCGGTGCACACCGGTGCGCAGAAACAGCGCCAGCAAGTTCGCATCCAAGTGTTCATCACGCGCCATGAACAGCATGATCTTCACCGACTCCGACAAGGTCTTAGCCTGCTTGTAAGGCCGATCCGCAGCCGTGAGCGCTTCAAATATGTCAGCTATGGCCAGCACCCGATCTTCCACCGTCAGCTGCTCAGCCGTTAACCGACGCGGATAGCCGCTGCCGTCGAGTTTTTCATGATGGGTGGCCGCCAGCAGGGGAACCTGAGCCAACGACTTGGGAAACGGCAAAGTGGAGAGCATGATTAAGGTTTGCACTATGTGCTCATTGATCTTGAAGCGCTCCTCCGTAGTGAGGGTGCCGCGTGCGATGCGCAGGTTATATAGCTCGCCCATATTATTACTGTATTCTGGCAGCTCCATATCAAAGCCCCAGCGATTCGCCGGATCGTCTCGCACCACCGGCGGCTTGCGCTCTCCCCAGGCAAATAGATGCTCGGGGCGATCTGCCAATAGCCGCTCCTCGACCGGGGGCGCTACTTCCGGCACATTGGTCAGCTGTCGTTGCTCATCGCCGGACAAGCCCAAGCGGTTATCAAAATGCCGCAGCCAGGTTTGCTCGGCGATAGCCTCCAGCCGTTTGACATCTTCGTCAGCCATAAACTCACCACCGGTATTGGCCTGGGCCACCAGGGCGAATTCGTCACGCAACCGGTTTTGTTCCGCTTGGCGATGGCGCATTAGCTCATCAGCCTCCTCACCTGCTGCCAGCCCCTGCCAGTAACGCACATCAGCATCGCGCCAAAGCACTTCAAAACGTGTACGTATTTCGTGAATTCGGTTGTATAAAGTCTCCAGCTTAGTGGCCTTATCAACGATATATTCAGGGCTGGTTATCTTGCCGCAATCATGCAACCAGGCGGCAATTCGAAAGGCGTAGCGCTCTTCATCGGTTAACTGAAAATCCGCCAGCGGCCCCTGCTCTGCGGCCTGCGCCTGCTCCAAGAGCATTTCTGCCAATTGTGGCACCCGATCACAGTGGCCACCGGTATAGGGTGATTTGGCATCAATAGCCGCCGCCAGCAGGCGAATGATGGATTCCAGCAACACCTGCTGATCGGCAAACAGCTGACGCGTTTCAATGGCCACCGCAAGGGTGCCTGCCAGACTGCCCAAAAAGCGACGCAGGCTGCGCACCGATTCATTCGGCAACAACGGCGACACCTCCACTGCCAGCACGCCCAACAAGACCTCCTGACGATCACGCAAAGCCAGCGTCAAATAGCGATGTTCATCATCCAGCAAGGCTGCCAGACTGCGCGCCGGCGCTTCACGCAAATCATCGGTCAGCGGCATATTCTCTGGATAATGTTCCGAGTGGGAAACACCAGCACGGCGCAAGATGCCTGCATCTTCGTCACACAGATAAACCGCGCCACCACGACCGCCCGCTATCTTGATCAACTGCTCAAGCACCACATCCAGCATGCGTTCCAGCTGTCTTTCCTGACTCAGCGTAATAGTGATGGTTTGGAAGTTACCAATGGCTTTGGCCATACGGGCCACTACCTTACTCAGGTCATTAACCTCAGAAATACGCGAGTGCACGCCGATTGGCGTCATAAAGTCGAAGCTCGCCAACTGTTCTACCTGATCGGCCAACAGTTTCAAGGGCCGCCCAAGACGCTGCCCTAGTGCCCAGCCAATCAGCAATAAAACTGCCGTGAGTACAAGCACCCAGCGCGTTTGCTTACGCAGAGTATCCCGCACACCGGCCAGCAATTCGGTAGCTGGCATGGCGATCAGAATATAGCCCTCGCTTTCGCCGATTTTCCCAAGTGACAGGTTCAACACATACCAATCTTCGCCTTGGTAACTAAGCAGTTGTGGCTTACGCGGCGGCTCGGGTAGCTTCCTTACTTGCTCCAAGATCGGCACATCCAGCTCGCCCAGGCTAGCCAGACGTACGCCATCTACGTCACGACGAAAAACTTTCTGCAGATCGGTGTAGGCGATAACTTCGTCCTTGCCACTCAGCAGGGCGATTTCCGTCCCCGGCGTGAGCCGCAGATCACTCACTTCACCACCCAGGTCATTCACCGAAGCGTCAAGGCCTATCACGCCCCCCCTGCGCGCCGTGGGTAGCCATGCTGATACCCACCTCGTTAGTGGTAAAGAACACGTAAGGGTCGGTGAGAATAAGCCCCGGCCTGGCAATCGCATCCTGATACCAGGGCCGCGTACGCGGATTGAATTGATAGTCGGGCTGTGGCCAATTCTCCAGTTGCTTGCCTTCGGCGTCATAAATCAGCCAGCGCCCCGCGACTTCGCCCTCTGCCACCCCCTGCTCCACCGACTGCACCAGAAACGCCGCGGCCTCCGGCATTACCCGTTCACCTAGTTGCGCCCCCTTACGCGTGCGGCGCAACAAAAAGAAGTCGCCATTGGCATAGCCTGCGTAAACAGCGCTTAGCGTACGGTTACTGCGCAGCGTCTCCGTCATCACCGGCAAGCGCTCCAGACGTTGCTCCAGCGTCTGCGCTTGCACCAGCGGGTCAAAGCTCAGTATCCGCAGTGCGCCCTCTGCAGGGTCAAGCAGACGCTCGGCCCTTTCATTTAAAAGCACACCCAACTGCTGCGCAGAGTCATTGGCTGCGGCTATCAACAGGGCGCTCGAGCTACGATAACCCTGCCATACAGTGATACTCATCATCACCAAAAGGCACAACACGATCGAACTCGCCACCAACCATTGCAAGCCGACCCCAGCCCTCGTTTTCTTCATGCTGCCTTGCACTCCGTGTCGTAGCACTCATGTTATTGATATTGAGAGTAGTTGAGCTTTCCGATACAGACGGGATACCCGCGAAAAATAGGCCCGGCACATCCACTACACGGATAGCGCTAACTTCGCCTGATGAATAGGCTAAGCAAGGCGCGGGCCAATTGCGCGCGCTTTTGCCATAGTGTCGGTAGCACACAAATAGGGAGCACCCCATGGATCAGTTTGAACACCAACTGGTACCCACCAATAACATCGAACTAAGCCTCTACACCGCTGGCCCCAAGAGCGGCAGGCCGGTATGGCTACTGCATGGATTTCCTGAATGCTGGCATTCCTGGCGGCATCAGATCAAAGCGCTGGCAGCACAGGGTTACCGCGTGCATGCGCCGGAGATGCGCGGTTACGGCGCCAGCAGCGCCCCAAAAGATGTCGAAGCCTACGATCTAATCACCATCTGCGCCGACATCCAGGGAGCCATGAACCATCTGGGCCATGAGCAGGTTGCGATGATTGGTCACGATTGGGGCGCCCCCATCGCCTGGCATCTAGCGATGCTGGAGCCAGCGCGGGTGAAAGCAGTGTGTGGCATGTCCGTGCCATTCGGCGGCCGGCCGCGTCAGCCGGCGATCAACATGATGCGTGAGGCCTACAAAGACCGTTTTCACTACATCGTCTACTTTCAAAAACCGGGTCTTGCTGAGGCCGAGATGGCCGCCGACATTCCGCGCACTATGCGCTTGATGATGCACGGACTCTCCAGCAGCGAAGGTGGCAACTCGCTAGTGCAGGACAAGCCCGCCGACGCCGCTTGGCTGGAGGACTACACCGACCCGGGTAGCCCGCCGTCATGGTGCTCGGACGAGGCATTTGCGGTTTACGTAAACACTTTTGAGCAGAGCGGCTTCCACGGACCGATCAATTGGTATCGCAATTTTGAGCGCAACTGGGAGCGCACCGAGACGCTCGCCGGTAAACAGATCGAACAGCCTGCGCTCTTCCTGATCGGTGATCGCGATCCGGTCGGCACGCTGGAGGCCTACACCATCAAAAAAATGCCTACTGTTATCCCCAAGGTCGAACAGCACGTAATAGCCGATTGTGGACACTGGATTCAGGCTGAGAAACCGGATGAAGTGAATGCCCAATTACTCCCTTTTCTGGCCACCCACTTCCCAGCTCACTGAACATCAGTAACTGAAATAGGAGACGCGCCATGGCACTCTGCGACCTTAGCGGCAAACGTATTCTCTTGACTCAGGCCAACGCTTTTATGGGCCCATCCTTGCAGAGCATGTTGCAGGCCTGCGGCGCCGAAGTGATCGCCGATAATCGGGATTTTCTTGATCCCAGGGCACCCGGCCAACTGATCAAAGAAGCGGGTGAAATAGACGTGTTGTTGCTCAACCTCGGGATACCCGCACCCAGCACCCCTGCCAGTGAGGTAGAGGACGATGAATGGGGGCTGCTATTTCGTCACATGGTCGACCCGCTACCGCGCTTCGCGCGCGCACTGCTGCCCGGCATGATTGAACGTCAGCGCGGCAAGATTCTGCTGATGGGCAGCGCATCTGCGCTGCGCGGCATGAAGCGCGCCTCCAGCTACAGCGCTGCCCGCGGTGCGCAACTGGCTTGGGTGCAGGCAATAGGTGCAGAAATGGCGAACAAAGGCATTCAAGTGAACGCCATAGCGCAGAACTTCGTCGACAACCCGACTTATTTCCCAGCCGACATCCAGGCTAATCCGGCGTTTCAGGCCCGCCTCCAACGTGAAGTCCCGCTAGGGCGACTGGTTTCCGCCGAAGAAGACGCCAGTTTTGCGGCTTATCTATGTAGCGACGCGGCCAACTGTTTTGTCGGTCAGATATTCCCAGTATGCGGTGGCTGGAGCCACTGAGACTCAATCCATTCAGGAACCAACGAATGCAGCATAAAGAACAGCTCATCACCATCAACTCACGCTTTTGCGGACCACCTAACAGCGGCAATGGCGGATACGTTTGCGGCCTGCTGGCCAACGCGCTGGGCGTGCCCGCTCAGGTCACCCTGCACGCGCCGCCGCCGCTGGATACGCCATTGCAACTGATAGTCAACGACGATGGCGCGCAATTGCGCTTGGGCGAGCAACTGCTCGGCAGCGCCAAACCCTACAGCTTTGAGCTTGGTGTGCCAGACGCTATCACCCCAGCAAATGCCGCACAGGCACAAGAACGCTTTAAAGGATTTGAGCAGCACAACCTGCCCTGCTGTTTTGTCTGCGGCACTAACCGTGAACCACTGGACGGCTTGCGTATTTTTGCCGGCCCCACAGAGCAGATGGAGGAACAGGTAGCCGCACTCTGGACCCCGGACGAAACCCTAACCGGCGAAGATGGCTTGGTTGCTAGTGAGTATCTTTGGGCCGCGTTGGACTGCCCGGGTTATTTCGCAGTACGCGATCAGGCGGGCGTGGCGTTACTCGGCCGCTTTGCTGCGCATATCGAACAGCCGGTACGCGCTGGCGAACAGCTGGTGGTGGCCGGCTGGGCGTTACGCCACGAAGGACGCAAACACTTTACCGGCACCGCGCTCTACAACCAGCAAGGCCAAGCAGTAGCCTGGGCCGAAGCAACCTGGATCAGTCTTCAGGTCGCCGCAGCCTGAGACTTATTCCGCGTTAAGGTAGGAAGATCGAGTCAGCCCCAAGCGCAGCGCATCCACAAAGCGGGTGCGCTCTGCAGGGCTCAACTTGGCACCCGCCACCTTGTCACGATAGCGAGTGACTAGCTCATCGGGCGCAAAGTGCACGTAGCGCAGCATGTCTTCGATGGTGTCGTGGGTTTCGATACCGCCGTGCACCACCTTGCCATCGGGTCGCAGATAGACGTTAACCGAATCGGTATCACCAAAGAGGTTGTGCATATCGCCAAGAATTTCTTGATACGCGCCAACCAGGAAAATACCCAGCAGATAATCTTCGCCTTCGCGCAGTTCATGCACCGGCAGGCTGTTTTCAATGCTCTGCTCATCTACGTAGTGGCGAATCTTGCCGTCTGAGTCACAGGTCAGATCCTGCAGCACGGCGCGGCGCAAGGGCTCTTCTTCAAGACGATCCAGCGGCACAATCGGCAACACCTGATCTATCGCCCAGGTGTCCGGCAGGCTCTGGAAGACCGAAAAATTACAGATGTACTTATCGGCCATCTTGTCGTTCAGCTCATCCAGCACCTGTCGGTGCGAACGCTGGCGCGCTTTAAGCTGGGTATGCAGGCGATTACAAAGCGCAAAGTAGCATTGCTCGGCCAAGGCCTTCTGCGACAGCGTCAGCTTGCCCTCAGCGTACTGTGCAGCCACATCGGCCATGTAGTGCGTTGCGCGCCAATAGGTTTCGGTGACCATCTCGATATCATGCTGATCCTGCAGGCCAACCAAGTTGCGCACTACCTGCGGCAACTCATCAAGGTTATCGATTTCCGGCAGAACGTCGTTATAACGCTCGACGTCTGTCACTTGCACAACCAAGACCGCATGGTGAGCAGTCATCGCACGACCGCTCTCGGAAAAAATATGCGGATGCGGTAAATCTTGCTCTTCGCAGAAATCCTTGAGCATGCCGACGATCGTCTGCGCATACTCATTTACGTCGTAGTTAATAGAGCTAGCGTTGCGCGAGTGGGTGCCGTCGTAATCCACGCCCAGACCGCCGCCCACATCAATATGATCGACCGGCAAGCCCAGCGCACGTAGCTCGCCGAAATAGCGAATAGCCTCTCGGAAGCCGTGCTGATAATCAGCCAGGTTGGCGATCTGCGAGCCCATGTGGAAGTGCAGCAAGCGCACACCCTCTTGCAGACCAGCGGCAGTAAAAGCGTCGACCACCCGCAGTAACTGCGCCGCCGACAAACCAAATTTAGACTTTTCACCGCCCGTATCAGCCCATTTACTGGAAGCCAATGAAGACAGCCGCACACGCAGACCCACCTGCGGCGTCACACCAAGCTTTTCCGCCTCTTCAATCACGAGGCGAACCTCGGATTCTTTCTCAATGACGATAAAGACCTTGTGTCCCAGTTTCTGGCCAATCAACGCCAGATGAATGAATTCACGATCTTTATAGCCATTACAGACGATGGTGCCGCCTTTTGGCGCCAGCGCCAGTACCGCCATCAACTCGGGCTTGGAGCCCGCTTCAAGCCCGATAGAGACGTTTTCTGTGGCGATAATATTCTCAACCACGGTTTCCTGCTGGTTCACCTTAATCGGATAAAGCGCGGTGTAGCCGCTTTGATAATCCAGCGCTGCGATGCTTTGATCAAAAGCGCCGGTGAGCTGCTTGACCCGCGATTGCAAAATATCCGGGAAACGCACCAGCAGAGGTAAGTCCAGGCCGCTGTCACGCAGCTGGCCAACCAGCTCATGCAAATCAATACTGCCCGCATCAGCGCCGCGCGGCATGACTTCAACATGCCCAGCATCACTGACGTTGAAATAGCCTGCGCCCCAATGCCGGATACCGTAGACGCTGCGGCTGTCTGCCACCGTCCAGGCTGATGCATCTTCCTTGCGTGAACGCCTTACTGGGCCCATGACCACCTCGCTTACAAAATGATTGTGCTGCCACTGAGATACACCGCCGGGCAAACAGTTCATTCACCGGGCGTCGTAGTGGCTTGATGACAATAGGATAAAGCAAAAGCGCCAGCTACGCCCGGTCACGCGCTGCGCATAGTCCAGCATTTGCACTCTGGATAAACCTCCGCTTTGCTTGGGGGCAGCCGTTGCGCATATTAAGGTAGGGGCAACAGCCGAAGCGGCTTTTCATACCAACAACAAGGAGTTTTCACATGCAGCACTACTTCAGCCTCGCCGGCCGCACCGCACTGGTTACCGGCGGCAGCCGCGGCATCGGCCGCATGATTGCACAGGGTTATCTGGAAGCCGGCGCCAAGGTCATCATTTGCTGCCGCAAGTTGGCCGAAGGTAAGCAAACAGCAGAAGAGCTTAGCCAGTACGGCGAGTGCATTGCCATAGGCGCAGACCTGTCCAACGAGGCTGGCGCCAAGCAGTTGGCCGCCGACGTAGCACAACACACCGACCATCTCGACATTCTGGTAAATAACGCTGGCACTAGCTGGGGCGCCCCATTAGAAGACTTCCCGGTGTCCGGCTGGGAGAAGGTTATGCAGCTCAATGTCGTTTCCGTGTTCAGCTGCATTCAGCAACTGCTGCCCATGCTGCGCAAGAACGCCAGCGCCGAGAACCCTACTCGCGTGATCAACATTGGCTCGGTTGCCGGTATCAGCTCGTTCGGCGAAGAGGCTTATTCTTACGGCCCCAGTAAAGCGGCCGTGCACCAACTGTCGCGCAACCTGGCCCGCGAGCTGGTCAGTGATCACATCAACGTTAACGTGATCGCCCCAGGCCGCTTCCCCAGCAAGATGACCCAGCACATCCATAGCGATGCTGAGGCCATGGCTGAAGACTGCCAGCACATCCCAATGAAGCGCTGGGGCCGTGAAGAAGAAATGTCTGCACTGGCAATCATGCTGGCGAGTGCCGGCGGCGCTTACATGACCGGCAACATTATCCCGATTGATGGCGGCTTCACTCTGTAGGCCACCCATTCACTTTTGCTCGGCGCCGCCTCAGGCGCCGAGCCCCTCCTAAGCAGCGGCATCTACTCACAACACTCAACGCCCTTTTTTGGTGCAACCCCAGACTGCACCACGCACAACTCTGACGCTTGAAAATAATTTCGCACCAGAAAACAGCAGAGAAATGCGCTTTTTTGTAGCCCTTTTTTCACACCCAAAGCCACCCTAATCGCCTATCACCTGCATTCCTGCCAGCCCTTTAACAGCAAGGGCTAGACGTTGTATCAACAAATAAATCACCTTAAATATGGCAGAGATATTTAACAGCTATAAATATTTGATGAACAAAAAAACTAGTCTGTAAGCTGCATTAACAGCGGGTTGAGATAATTTTCTAGATATGTTTATTATGGAAAAAGAATTCAAGCATAAACATTCAGGTACTTAATTTTGCCTTCTAAAAACGCAACACTCCGCAAGCCTACAGGCACGGATGGCTTTGCGCTGAATCAACTAGTCGCACGCTGTCAGCCACTGGACACCAATTCGGTGTACTGCAATTTGCTGCAATGTGAAGACTTTGCCGATACGGCGATTGCCGCCGAGACAGAAGACGGCGATTTGGTCGGATTCATTTCCGGCTATCGCCCGCCGACCCGCCCCGACACCTTGTTTGTTTGGCAGGTTGCAGTAGACAGCCGCATGCGCGGCCAGGGTTTAGCGCTGAAGATGCTGCTCGCGTTAGTTGAGCGTACTCGCGCTGCCGGCGTCACCCGATTGGAGACGACCATTTCCCCCGGCAACGACGCATCCGAGGCGCTGTTTAAAAAAGCCTTCCGCCTGTTGGGCGCCGAATACACCACTGAAGTGCTGTTCTCTCGCGAGAAGCATTTCAACGGACAGCACGACGATGAAGTCATCTACCGTGCTGGACCCTTTACTCAATCAGTTTCTCAATCAGCTAACGCTTGAGACCAGGAGATATCATGAACAATTTTGAACAGTTCGAAAAAAACGAATCCGACATTCGCAGCTATTGCCGCTCGTTCCCGGTCATGTTTAATCAAGCTCAGGGTGCCGAATTGGTTACCACTGAAGGCAAGCGCTACATCGACTTTCTCGCCGGTGCTGGCACGCTGAACTACGGTCACAACCACCCAGTACTGAAAAAAGCACTGATTCAGTATCTGGAGGAAGACGGTATCACCCACGGCCTGGACATGTACTCAGCCGCTAAAGAACGCTTTCTTGAAACCTTTAACCGGGTAATCCTGGAGCCACGCGGCTTCTCAGACTACAAAATCCAGTTCAGCGGCCCTACCGGTGCCAACTCAGTTGAGGCCGCACTCAAGCTGGCCCGAAAAATTACCGGTCGCAGCAACGTAATCAGCTTCACCAACGGCTTCCATGGCTGCACCATCGGTGCGTTGGCAGTAACTGGCAACGGCCACCATCGAGGCGCTGCAGGCGTACCTCTGACCGACGTCAGCCGTATGCCCTATGCCAACTACTTTGGCGACAAGGTAAATACCATCTCTATGATGGACAAGCTGTTGAGCGACCCTAGCAGCGGTATCGATAAGCCAGCAGCCGTTATTGTCGAAGTCGTTCAAGGTGAAGGTGGCCTGAACACTGCTTCTGCTGACTGGATGCGTAAGCTGGAAAAACTTTGCCGCAAGCACGAAATGCTGCTGGTTGCCGACGATATCCAAGCTGGCTGTGGGCGCACAGGTACCTTCTTTAGCTTTGAAGAGATGGGCATCAAGCCAGACATCATCACCATGTCGAAGTCACTGAGCGGTTACGGCTTACCCTTCGCTATCGTGATTATGCGCAACGAGCTGGACCAGTGGGAGCCAGGCGAGCACAACGGTACATTCCGTGGCAACAATCACGCGTTCGTAACGGCCGCTGCCGCGCTGGAACACTTCTGGACCACCGATGAGTTTGCTAAAAGTGTGCAGGCCAAAGGTAAGGTCATCAAAGATCGTATGCAGAAGATTGTCAGCAAGCACGGTCCAGACTCTTTGTTCGTCAAAGGTCGCGGCATGATGATCGGCATCAGCTGCCCGGATGGCGAAATTGCATCAGCCATCTGTAAAGAGTCTTTCGCCAATGGCTTGGTCATCGAAACCAGTGGTAATCACAACCAGGTAGTCAAATGCCTGTGCCCGCTGACCATCACTGACGAACAGATCGATAAAGCACTGACTATTCTAGACGCTGCGTTTGCCAAGGTAATAAGCGAACAGATCGCCAATCAGGCGTCTTGATCGCACAGCCAGCCGTGTCTACGCCGCTATCGCCTTGATAGCGGCCACCCGAATTGAGAATAAACAGGAAATCTGAATATGATCGTACGTACATTGGAAGAATGCGAAAACTCAGAACGCCGCGTCACCACTGAGACCTGGGAAAGCACCCGGATGCTGCTCAAAGATGACAAGATGGGTTTCTCGTTTCACATCACTACCATTTACGCCAATAAAGAAACGCACATCCACTACAAGAACCATCTTGAGTCTGTGTATTGCATGAGCGGCAATGGCTCGATCGAAACCCTGTCGGACGGCAAGGTCTATCAGATCCGTCCCGGCACTCTGTACATTCTCGATCAGCACGATGACCACATGCTGCGAGGCGGCAGCGAGGACATGAAAATGGCCTGCGTATTCAATCCGCCCATCAGCGGTCGTGAAGTGCACGACAAAGACGGCGTATACCCTGCAGACAGCGATTAAATAATGTCGCTCGGACGGCACACCAAGTAGGCACCCGTAAGCCAATAGCCTCTCTGGTGGAGCCGACGCGGTTTGTTTTCAATCAGCAAGCCGCGTAAGCAATACCCGCACGTAATAGCACCATTTTTATTGCAACAAACCACCAACAGATGCCAGCACCAGCAAGAGTAACGGCATTAGCAAACACCCAGCGGTAGAGTCGCGCCGCAGCAATATCGACAAACGAGGGCATGAGGCCCTCGACCTGCTGGTGGCAGGACAAGATTCACCGACGACAGAAACCAGGACTATGCATACAGTAGAAAAAATCGGCGGCACATCAATGAGTCGCTTTGAGGAAGTACTGAACAACATTTTCATTGGCCAACGTCAGGGTGCAGACCTGTACCAGCGTGTATTCGTTGTCTCTGCCTACAGCGGCATGACCAACATGCTGCTCGAACACAAAAAAACCGGTGAGCCCGGTGTGTACGAGCGCTTTGCTGACGCCCACAGCGAGGATGCCTGGCTGGACGCGCTGGACGTAGTACAAGGCGCCATGGTCAGCAAAAATGCCGAGCTGTTCCAGGGCGAGTACGAGCGCCTAGCGGCTGACCGCTTTATTGAAGGCCGCATCAGTGACGTACGTGACTGCATGGTGAGCTTGCAGCAATTGTGTACCTACGGTCACTTTCAGCTCACTGAGCACCTGATGAAAGTACGCGAGATGCTGGCCTCTTTAGGCGAAGCCCATAGTGCTTTCAATACCGTTCTAGCGCTTAAGAAAAGTGGCCTGAACGCCCGCCTGGTCGACTTGACCGGCTGGAATCAAAGTGAGCCAAAGGCCTTTCAAGATATGGTCAAGGACAGCTTTGACGGTATCGACTTAAGCAAAGAGCTGGTCGTAGCTACCGGTTACACCCACTGCAGCGAAGGTTTGATGAACACCTTCGACCGCGGCTACAGCGAAATCACCTTTGCGCAAATTGCCGCTAGCACGGGTGCCCGTGAGGCGATCATTCACAAGGAATATCACCTCTCCAGCGCAGATCCGAATCTAGTCGGCATGGACAAGGTGGTGACTATTGGCCGGACCAACTACGACGTAGCCGACCAGTTGTCTAACTTGGGCATGGAAGCGATTCACCCTAAAGCTGCCCGCACCCTGCGCCGCGCCGGTATCCACTTGCGCATCAAGAATGCTTTTGAGCCGGATCACGGCGGCACCTTGATCAGCCAGGATTACTGTAGTGAGAAGCCTTGCGTTGAAATCATCGCCGGTCGTAAGGATGTCTTCGGTCTTGAGGTGTTTGACCAAGAGATGCTTGGCGATGTGGGCTACGACCTTGAGATCAGCAAGCTGCTGAAAAAGCTCAAGCTGTACGTGGTCAACAAAGATTCAGACGCCAACAGCATCACTTATTACGTTTCAGGTTCGCGCAAGATGATCAATCGTGCGTCACGCCTGATCGAGGAGCAGTACCCGATGGCAGAGGTGAATGTGCACAACATCGCCATTGTCTCGGCCATTGGCTCCGACCTAAAGGTTAAAGGCATTCTGGCCAAGACTGTTGCTGCGTTGGCTGCGGCCGACATTAGCATCCAAGCGATTCACCAGTCGATTCGTCAGGTCGAAATGCAGTGCATCATCAAGGAAGAGAATTACGATGCAGCAGTAGCGGCCCTGCACCAGGCGTTGATTGAGCCAGAGAACCACGGCGACGTGATTGTCGCCGCCTGATTCTCGCTGGCAGCACCTAGCAAGCGGCCCGGCAGGCAACTGTCGGGCCGCTTGCGTTTTAAGCACTTTATTCTCAGCCCTACCGTCTCGGCCCGCGACCTCAGCAGAGCGCATAAAACTTCGTTATAGTCTGCCCAGACTGCCGGCCAATGCCTCACTACAAACAAAGAAGCGCCGGACTACCCAGCACTTTTATGATAACGGGATATACGCGTGATTGAAGCAGTATGGATTGCCTTTGCCTTCATGATGGGTCTTGCCGTGCGCCAGATTGGTCTGCCACCCCTGATCGGCTACCTTGGCGCCGGGTTTGCGTTGTCAGCGCTCGGCTCCCGCGTGGGAATCGGTCCTGAGGACAGCGAGATACTCTCGCACATCGCGCACCTTGGAGTGCTGCTGCTGCTGTTCAGCGTCGGCCTGAAGTTGAAGGTCAAGAATCTTGCTCGCCCCGAGGTGATCGGTGGCAGTCTGCTGCACTTTGGATTATCCACCGCCGTGTTGCTGGCCGGCTTGATGTATGTTCTTGAGTTGCCTTTGGGCGAAGCGCTGCTGCTGTCCATGGCGCTTTCCTTCTCTAGCACCGTGCTCGCCGCCAAGGTGCTGGAAAGCAAGCGCGAGATGCGCGCTTTCCATGGCCGCATCGCTATCGGCGTGCTGATCATGCAAGACCTGATCGCGCTGGTTGCGATCAGCATCGCCAGCGGAAAAAGCCCTTCTGCCTGGGCGCTGATGGTGCTCATCCTGCCGCTGAGTAAACCAATACTGTACAAGCTGCTGGATCTCAGTGGCCACGAAGAATTGATGGTCCTGCTCGGCCTGCTGTTGGCGCTGGTGGTCGGCGGCACAGGCTTTGAAGCGCTGGGGCTCAGCTCCGAACTAGGCGCGCTGGCCTTTGGCGCTTTACTGGCGGGCCACAAACGCGCCGGCGAGCTATCGCAGTCTTTATGGAGCTTGAAGGAAATCTTTCTGGTCGGCTTCTTCCTGCAGATTGGTCTAGGTGGCCTGCCTGACATGCACGCGCTGATATTCGCGCTGGTGCTCACGCTGCTGTTGCCACTCAAGGCCATGCTGTTCTTCTTTCTGTTCGTCGGCTTCAAACTGCGCGCACGCAGCGCTTTCCTTAGTAGCCTGACGCTAACCCAATACAGCGAGTTCGGACTCATTATGGCCAGCCTGGTGCTGCCGCAGTGGCTGATTCCGCTGGCCCTGACTGTGGCTTTCTCTTTCCTGTTGTCAGCGCCACTGAATCGCATAGTGCACCCCTTCTATGAGCGCCTATCGCCCTATCTGCTGCGGTTTGAGCGCAATATTCGCCATCCGGATGAACAGCCAATCACTCTAGGCGACGCGCAGATACTGGTTATGGGTCTTGGCCGCACCGGCCGGGCGGCCTATGACAACCTGTTTGAAAAAGGCTTCAACGTGATAGCGCTGGATTCCGACCCTGTTGCGGTCGATGCCAGCCTGCAAGCCGGGCGGCGTGCACTTTTCGCTGACGCAGAGGATCAGGTGTTCTGGCAGAACCTCGATATGCCCAATATTAATTCGGTGATACTCGCCATGAATGACGCTGAGGCCAAGACCATCGCGGTGCAGAAACTGCGTTCACGCGGTTTTGATGGCCTGATAGTCTCGCATGCCATGTATGAAGACATCGCCCAACGCATCATTCAGGCCGGTGCCGATCACACTTACCTGACCATGAGCGAAGCCGGCACCGGTCTGGCAGAGCATGTTGCGCGCAGTGTTCGCGAGCGCAGCATGCTGCTCAGCGAAGCGCTTGAACCGGATAACGGCACCAAAAGCTAAACCAGCAACGAGCTAAGAACTTGCTGCGCGGTTGCCTTGGGGTGCTCTAACATGAAGCAATGCCCACCCGCCGTCTTGTGCGCGCTATAAGCATTACCGCTGCCAGCCAAACGCCGTGCACTCGTCCCTACGAAGGGGTAGGTGCGATCACCATAGATTATATGCGTGGGTGTTTTGACGCGTCGCAGCGAGCGCCACAGGCCGCGCGGCATAGTCAAAAACACCTCAGCCTCGCGACTTGGACGGCAGCATAACTCTACGCCGCGCTCGGGGTGGTCGCGCAACGCATGGGCTATGTGCGCGGCAAAAGCGCTCTCGTCCCAGCCGCGAAACATGCCGCGATTATGCAAACTGGCATGTGCCCCGGCGCGATCAGGCCAACTGTCGCGACGTAATCTCGCCCGCTGGGCCACCGGATTCCTCTGTATCCCAAACAAGCCAAGGCCGCGTCGTAGGGTAATCAGACCGGGCGGGAAGAACACCGGGTCGAGCAACACAGCGCGGGCGAACAGCTCCGGGCGGGCGGCCAAAATCAAACCGGTTAGCACACCGCCAAAACTATGCCCGCAGGCAAAATAGGCTACATCGCCAAAAACAGCCCGCCCTGCTTCAAAGGCTTCCATCGCCAGTTCGGCGTTGCGGTTCCAGCCAACGAATTTGTCGCCATGATCGCTCTGACCATGGCCCTGCAAATCACACAACCAGAGATCAAAGTCCTTCGCCAGCAGTGCCAACAAGGGCTCATAACTACGCGTACAAAAGCCGTTGCCATGCAAAAAATGCAACACCGGTTTGCCACTCGGCGGGCTATGCCAGCCGCGCAACGTAAAGCCGGCGCTGGTGTCATGCGCCCAGGGTAACAACTCCATACACTCAACCCCTGAAAAAGCAGCCAGTTTAAACGGCGTCGGCGAGACTGTCAGTGCTATTAGCACCTGTTAAACTGCCACATCTATTTTGGGAATGGCGGCTTATGCTTCAGGTCAAATTATCCGGCAGCGGCTCGGCGCTGGTCTGGGGGCATGGTTTGCTGGGCAGCATGGCGCAAGAAGAAGCTACTAGCTGGTTTTATCGCGCAGGTATGCCCCTGCGGATGGTTCGCTACGACGCTTGCGGCCATGGCCGGTCAGAGCGGCCCCTGGATGCCGTGCGCTACCGCTGGCCGGCTCTGGCTGCGGACATGTTGGCTGTTGCACGCCAGCACGCCGGCAATCGCTTTGCATTGGGTGGTCAATCTATGGGGTGCGCCAGCGCGCTTATCGCGGCGCTACACGCACCCACTGGCGTCACCAAGCTGGTATTGGCAACGCCACCCACCTTCTGGTCGACTCGCGCAGCTCAGGTCGAGCGTTATCAACAAATGATTCGACTACTGCGCGCACGCGGTATGCCGTCTTTTATTCAGCTGTCGCGCCAATACCCTGCCCTGCCTGAATGGTTGCAGCAGGCGCGTCCGGAAGATGCATTGCCGCAATTGGAAAGCTTGGGCGGTTTCTCCCGCGAACTGCTGACTGCGGTGATTCAGGGCGCAATCGCCTCAGACCTGCCAGCTCCAGAGCAACTGCACAGACTTCAGCAACCTGCACTGATCCTGGCCTGGCGCGATGACCCCATCCATCCGCTAAGCAGCGCAGAACAATTGGCCAGTCATTTGCCCAACGCTGAACTCAGGGTCATCAACAAGATCAGCGAGCTAGCTGACTGGCCGCAGCAGATCGCTGATTTCATCAATAGCTAAGCAGTGGCAGAACCCCTTTAATCCAAACTGTAATCAATATTGGTTACCACCCGTACCCGCTTGGTTTCCGGAGTGAAAGGGTCCACATCCTCAATTGAGAAATAGCCTTGCGAAGCACGGCGAATGCTACCCACTTCAGCTCCCGCATCACGCGCAAACTGGTCCGCAGCCGCACGCGCATCCCGGGTGGCGTCTGCAATCATGTCTGGTTTAATGCTGTCCAGTTGGGTGAATAGAAAACTGGGTTGAAACTCGTAACTCTGGGTCAAGGCCACCCCTGATTTGACCAACTCACCCACTGACTGCATACCTTGTTTGACGCTATCTACATCCTCGGTACGCACCAATACGGTGACTTCTGCCCGGTAGCGATCCGGCGGCAAGTTATTACCGTAAGCATTGGCATGTTGATCGGCAATCTTGGGCACCGACAACTGAATCTCGGGCTCTTTAAACCCTTTCAGCAGCAGAAAAGAGCGAACCAGGCCCTGCTGGGTGTCTATATCATTCTGTAACTGGTCTAAACTGTTTCCGGTAACGGTGAAGTTAACCGGCCAAAGCGCCAGATCTGCTGCGACTTCGCGCTCAGCCAGCCCTTTAACGCTGACGACTCGATCGGCACCACGAAATTGCAGCAGACCGGTTTTCAGGCTAACAGCCATGAATGCCAGCGCAATAGCGATCAATGCAGCAGCCACTATCGAACCCCAGGCAACACGAGAAACAGGCGACATAGATATCTCCAATCAAAGAACTCAAATCAAGCATGAGAAAGCCAGAACCTACGTGTAGCATTTGACATGCGGGCATTCGATCATAGAATAGCGTCCCCCTGTCATCACCCCTAACTTTCTTTGCCGTACTCCATCGCAAAAAATCAAGGAGCACTAGTGGATCTCGCGACACTTATTGGCCTGATCGGCGCTATCGGCATCATTGCCGCATCCATTTTGCTAGGCAGTGGGGCACAGGTATTCTTCAACGTGCCTTCGCTGTTGATTGTGATTGGCGGTAGTCTTTTTGTGGTGCTGGCGAAGTTCAACGTCAGCCAGTTCATCGGCGCCATCAAAGTGGCTGGCCGCGCCTTCCGCTTCAAATTACCGGACGTAGAAGAAAGCATCACTGAGCTGGTAGAGCTGGCAACAGTGGCACGCAAACAAGGTTTATTAGCGCTGGAAGATAAGGAGATTTCAGCGGATTTCCTGAAAAGCGGCATTCAGCTTTTGATCGATGGCCATCCGCAAGAAACGGTAAAGGCTATTCTCGATAAAGAGCGCCTGCTCACCTTGGATCGAAATCGTTGGGGCGCCAAGGTATTTACCGCTCTGGGTGACGTCGGTCCAGCCATGGGTATGATTGGCACGCTGATTGGCCTGGTGCAGATGCTCTCGAACATGGAAGACCCTAAGTCCATTGGCCCAGCCATGGCCGTGGCGCTCCTCACCACACTGTACGGTGCCATGCTGGCGACCATGATCTGCATCCCGATTGCCGATAAGCTTGCGTTACGCATGACCGAAGAGGCGCGTATGCAGGAGCTTTGGATAGACGCAATACTGGCGATCCAGGAAGGAACCAACCCGCGGGTTATTGAACAATTACTGGCTAGTTACATGCCCCGCGGTAAAGCCGCTAAACCCACCGGCGAAGCGGAAGACGCTTGATGGAAGGCGATGACGACAAGCCGAGCATACCCGCGTGGGTCATGACCTTCGCCGATCTGATGTCGCTGCTGATGTGCTTCTTCGTGTTGCTACTGTCGTTTTCCGAGATAGACGCACAGAAGTTCAAGCAGATCGCCGGCGAGATGTCTAAAGCATTCGGCGTGCAACGCGAAATACCAGCACTGGATATTCCCATGGGAACCAGCCCGATCTTCGACAAGTTCTCGCCAGGTAAGCCCGAACCAACGCCGGTAGACAGCGTACGCCAGCAAACCACCGAGCAATCCCCTCAGCTGGAAACGCTGAGCGCCGAGCTGGAAAGCCAGTTACAACAGCAAGTGCAAGACACCACCCAACAGCAGGTAGCGACCAGCGTAGAAGCGCTGCGTGATGTGCTGGAAAACGAACTGCAAGAGGGTCGCATCCAGCTCGAACATGACCGCAAACGGGTGATTATTCGCGTCGAAGAGAAAGGTTCATTCCCATCTGGCTCGGCTGACATGACCGCGGATTTTGAAGACATGCTGGATAAGGTTGCCGAGGTAATTGCGCGTTTACCAGGCGAAATCACCATTGAAGGTCACACCGACAACATACCGATTAACACAAGCCGTTTTCAGTCTAACTGGGACCTTTCCGCCGCTCGCGCATCGTCCGTCGCCAATGCGCTGCTTATCGGGGACGCCGTCCAGCCAGAACGCCTCAAGGTGCAGGGCTACGCCGAAACGCGTCCGCGTGCCAGCAATGAATGGCCAGAAACCAGGTCGTTGAATCGCCGAGTAGAAATCATCATTGATCTATCAGGTTCGATTGAAGAGTACGAAGCGCAACTACGCCAATTGATGGAGCAAGACCTAGGCGATTTGGTCAAAGATCTAGAGCTGCACGACAGCCCAGCCCCTTCGCCCTGAAGCGCTCCTACTTTTTCAGATCGTCCGGAATCGGCGGTTCCGGCATTGGCCCTGGCCGCTTGCCCTGCCCCGCCCGGTGCTGACGTAACTGGAATACGTACGCAAGCACTTGCGCTACTGCCAGGTAGAGCCCAGCCGGGATTTCCTGATCCAGTTCGGTGCTGTAATACACTGCCCGCGCCAGCGGCGGTGACTCCATCACCACGATCTCATTCTCGTTGGCTACCTCGCGAATTTTCTGCGCCATAAAGTCCGCGCCCTTAGCCAACACCACGGGTGCGCCGCCGTTCAAGGGGTCGTATTTCAGCGCTACCGCAAAGTGCGTAGGGTTGGTGATGACAACATCTGCTTGCGGTACCTTCTCCATCATCCTGCGTTCGGCCATCTCACGCTGCATCTGCCGAATTTTCGCTTTAACCTCGGGCTTACCTTCGGAGTCCTTGAACTCGTCACGGATCTCCTGTTTGGTCATCATCAGCTTCTGCTTGTTGTCCCACAGCTGAAAGGGCACATCCACTGCAGCGATCAAGATCAGCGAAGCCGCCAGTATCAACAAGGCCGTGGCCAGCGCCCAAGCGCAATGCACTATGGCTTGTTCCAGAGGCTCCTGGCCCAGCGAAAGAAAGTCGTTAGTGCGTAAATGGAGTACCAGCAACGCCGTGCTCAAAACGACCAAAAACTTAGCCAGCGCCTTGAATAATTCGACCAGCGCCTTTAAAGAAAACATGCGCTTAATGCCCGCCAGAGGGTTCATACGCTCAAACTTGGGCGCCAGCGACTTGGCACTGAACAGCCAGCCGCCCAGCATAATAGGCCCGACAATGGAGGCTACCAGCAGCATCGCGAATAGGGGCGCGAGCACCATCAAGCCTTCCTGAACCGATTCAAAGAGGTGCAACGCCATGGTGTCGGTATTGAATAGCGCTTCGCGTTCGAAGGAGAAATTGAAGATCATAATGTTCATCAACTTACGCGCCATTTCAGGCCCGACCATCAACAGCGCCACCGCAGCCACCATGACCACCGCCAGCGTGTTCAACTCCTTGGAGCGCGCAACCTGGCCTTTGTCGCGCGACTCTTTGAGGCGTTTTGCCGTGGGGTCTTCTGTTTTTTCCTGACCACTTTCGGATTCAGACATCAGTTAGCCCTCACCAGTGCACGTAGCCAGATCAAAGCGTTGGAGGCCAATTCCTGATACTGAGCTGTCACGTTATTCAGCAAGACCCAAAGAATAAATAGACCGAATATCAGCGTCATCGGAAAGCCGATGGAAAAAATATTCAGCTGCGGCGCGGCGCGCATCATCACACCGAAAGACATGTTAACAATCAACAACGCCGCAATCGCTGGCAACCCAATCAGAATCGCGGAGGCCATAACCCATGAAAAACGATACACCAGCGCCTCAAAATCAGTGACCGCCAAGGTTTCGCCGATAGGCAGGGTATTGAAGCTTTCAACCAAAACTTCAATCACTACCAAGTGCCCATTCATCGCAAGAAACAACAAAGTCACCAGCATGGTGAATACCTGCGCTACCACCGCAACAGAAATACCCATGCTAGGGTCGTTCATGGAGGCAAAACCCAGACCCATCTGCATGGCAATAATCTGCCCGGCCAACACATGGATCTGAAACAGCAACTGCATTGAAAAGCCCATCGCAGCGCCAATCAATATCTGCTCAGCAATGATGGTCCAGGTGCTCAACGAGAGCGCATCAAGGGTAGGTACTTCAGGTATTTGCGGGGCGACCAGCAAGGTGAGCGCCAACGCAAAATACAGACGAATACGAGCCGGTATCAGCTGAGTGCCAAACACCGGCATGGTCATCAGCACACTGGCGATACGAAAAAACACCCAGAGATAGCTTGAGACCCAGCGGCTGAGATCCGCGCTGGATAACTCCAGCATTAGCCGATCAACCCTGGAATCTGTCGATACAGGGTATCGGTGAACTCGATCAGCTGGGTCGTCAGCCATGGGCCTAATACGATCAAGGTAATAAAGGTCACTAACAAGCGCGGCAAAAAGCTGAGGGTTTGCTCGTTGATCTGCGTTGCCGCCTGAAACACGGCCACCAGCAAGCCAACCAACAAGCCAGGCATCACTACGATGCCGACCATCACAGTGGTCAACCAGAGCGCCTGACGGAACAGGTCAACAGCGACTTCGGGCGTCATTGGCAGGTCTCCCCTATCTCACCGCAAAGCTGGCAGCCAGGGTGCCGATAATCAGCGCCCAACCATCCACCAATACGAAAAGCATGATTTTGAATGGCAACGAGATGATCAGAGGCGACAACATCATCATACCCATCGCCATGAGCACGCTGGCCACCACCAGATCAATCACCAGAAAAGGAATGAAGATCATAAAACCAATCTGGAAAGCCGTTTTCAGCTCAGAGGTGACAAAGGCCGGCACCAGAATATGAAAAGGGACTTCGTCCGGCCCGGCCAGATCAGTGCGTTTAGCGAGCCGCACAAAGAGTTCAAGGTCCGTTTCACGGGTCTGCGCCAGCATAAACTCACGCATCGGTCCACTGGCAACCTCGATGGCCTCCTGCGCCTGCATCTTTTCGTTAATGTAGGGCTGCAATGCGGATTCGTTGATTTCGTCGAACACCGGCGCCATGATAAACAGCGTCAAAAAAAGCGCCAAACCCACCATGATTTGGCTCGATGGGGTCTGCTGCAAACCTAACGCCTGACGCAAAATCGCGAATACGATAATAATGCGAGTGAAGCTCGTCATCATCATCACGAAGGCCGGGATGAAGGTCAGCGCCGACATCAGCGCAAGCACCTGCAGGCTAACCGAATAGGTCTGCCCGCCGTCAGCGTCTGTGCTCAAGGTTACCGCCGGCAAGCTAAGCGGATCTGCTGCGGTTTGCGCCCATACGGAGGGCGCTGCCAGCATTAACAACAGCCATATCCAGCGCATCATGAATCAGCCCCCCGCTTCAACATGGCCTGCAACTTGCGCGCGAAATCACCATTACCACTCGCGGCGGCAGCTAAATCTGCGACCGGCTGCTCAAACACGTGTAGCGTGTTGATGCGGCCTGGCGAGGTGCCTAACAACATCTGGGTGCCGCCAACGTCGACCAGCAACAGCCGATCGCGCGGCCCTAGTGGCAGACTACTGACCAGCTTGATGTGCTGGCCACCCTGCGGCGCCAACGGACCCACACGGCGCATCAAGTAACCCAGCAGGAAGATCAGGCCCACCACTACCGCTAGCCCTAGACCCAACTGCAGCAGCTGAGCAGCCAACGAGCCACCTGACGCACCCACTGCGGCAACCGCAGGCTCCTCCGCAGCCCAGCTTGCACCCGAAGCAAGTGCAACAGATAAAAGCAGCAGAAAACGGGGCATAAGCATGCTCAACGCAGTTTCTTGATACGTTCGGTGGGGCTGATCACGTCCGTCAGACGGATGCCGAACTTTTCATTCACTACCACCACCTCACCGTGCGCAATCAGCGTGCCATTTACCTTGACGTCAAGCGGCTCGCCGGCCAAACGATCCAGCTCAACAACTGATCCTTGGTTGAGTTGCAGCAAGTTGCGGATAGTTATGTCGGTGTTGCCCACTTCCATGGAAATGGTCACCGAGATATCCAGGATCACATCCAGGTTAGGACTGTCACTCGGATCAAATCCGTCCTCCAGCATTTTTGCCGGTGCATTAAACTCTTCCATCGGCATGCGCGGCTGAGCATCGTTCTGCGCCAGCATGGCATCTATATCATCCTGACTGGCATCATCACCCGCCTCGTCCAGTGCTGCCGCCCATTCGTCGGCCAGCGCCTGCTCCTCTGGAGTGACCTCATCCGGGTTTTTGTCATCAGCCATCGTGCAATTCCTCTGTTATTAATACTTGTTAGGTCGCTGATTGCAGCCTGCTCAACTCAACGCGGCCGTATCAGCGGGCCCAGAATTTGCAAAGCCAGATTGCCTTTCACTGACCCCAGCTTGGCTTTAAAGGTAGGCACGCCATTGGCGCACAAGACCATGTGATCGGGCAGCTCTACCGGAATCACATCACCGGGCTGCATAGTCAGCAGGTCATTAAGCTTCAACTGGGTTTTCACCACAGTCGCGCTCAGCGGCACTTTCACGCAGGTAATCTCTTCACGCAGAGCACGTACCCAGCGTTCATCATGCTCATCCACGTCGGACTGCACACCCGAATCCAGCACTTCACGCAGCGGTTCAATCATCGAATAGGGAAAGGTCACGTGCAGATCACCGCCGCCACCATCCAATTCGATATGGAAAGTAGAGACCACCACTACTTCGCTGGGACTAACGATGTTCGCCAGAGCAGGATTAACTTCCGAGTTAACGTACTCGAACGTCACATCATGTACGGCTTGCCAGGCTTCCTTCAGATCGATAAACGCCTGATCAAGCACCATACGCACTACCCGCAACTCGGTAGGCGTAAACTCACGACCCTCGATCTTGGCGTGGCGTCCATCACCACCAAAGAAATTGTCGACCAGCTTAAACACCAGCTTGGCATCAAGAATGAACAAAGCCGTGCCGCGTAGCGGCTTCATCTTCACCAGATTAAGGCTAGTTGGCACATAGAGTGAGTGGACGTATTCGCCGAACTTCATCACCTGCACGCCACCTACAGCCACATCCGCAGAACGGCGCATAAGATTGAACATGCTGATGCGGGTGTAGCGCGCAAAGCGCTCATTGATCATTTCCAGGGTGGGCATCCGCCCGCGTACAATGCGATCCTGGCTGGTCAGATCGTAACTCTTGATCGACCCCGGTTCGCTTTCCAGGTCGGTATCAATGGCACCGTCATCGACCCCATGCAACAGGGCATCGATTTCATCCTGGGATAGCAGATCCTGTACGGCCATGAACGCTTCCTATTGCAAAACCATATTGGTAAAAAGTACCGACTCGATGACCGGGTCGCCCACTTCCTTTTCCAGCAATGCCTTGACGGCTAGACCGGCTCTCTCGCGCAGCGCTTCCTTGCCTTCAGGGCTCAGCAGCGCGGCAAACTCTTCGCTGCCAAACAGCAAAACCAGCTGATTACGAATCAGTGGCAGATGTTGGTTAAGCTTGGCCATGCCTTCAGCACTGCGGCCCATGAGCACCACACTCACCTGCATGTAACGTTGCCGGCCATTGTCGCTGTAATTGACGACAAACGGCGGCTCGAGCGCCTGATACAACGCCATCTGTTTGACCGGTTCAGCAGGCGCCTGCGCCACCTCTTCCTGATCATCGCCAGACAGCAAGAAGTAAGCAACGCCACCGGCTGACAACAACAGCGCCAGCAGGCCAACACCGATCAGAATGAAAAGTTTTTTGCGGCTATTGGACGGTTTTTCCTGCACTTCTTCCGTCACTTCGTTATTTTCTTGTTTCGCCATGACAATATTCCGTCACTCCAGCGGGATTTCCCCTGTTTTTGAGGGTGATGCATTGAGCGTGCCAGCCCATGCATTTGCATACCGGATGATCGCAGAATAGCTCAGGGATAGCGTCTACGCTCAGTCAAAGAGCCGGATCGCCATAGGATAAAGGGAAAGCGCAGAAATGTCTTTGTCAGCCCACCGACGCCGGCAAGCTGACAACAACAATTAAGACAACAGCGAGGAAGGCGCCTAACAAGAAGAGGATTACGCAGGCGCGTTGGTAGAGCTCAGTAATCAGGCGTAGTAATCAACTAACCGGCTATTGGCGACCATACTCTGCGCTGCTGCTATCGGCAGTTCGTCTTCGCTGCCAACCTGCGAGGTGCCAGCCACCGCCGAGCCACCCGCTCGACCACCGCCTGACTCCCCGCCGGCAAAATTACCACGCGCCTCACTGCCCGATTGCTGGCCACTGCTGCCATCGGATACCGAAACATCCAGTTGATCCACGCCCTGCTGAGCAAAGAGCTCGCGTAGGCGGTGCATCTGCGCTTCCAGCGCATCGCGAACCGCTGGATTTTGGCTAATAAACTGTACTTGGTGCTCCAGCCCACGCGCCTGAATCTTGATTTCAAGCGGACCCAGCTCGGCCGGGTCCAACTGAATCTCAACACTTCTCAAGTTCTGGCTGGACATCCACATGACCTTGTTGACCACCGACTCACTCCAGCCAGCTTGCCCGAATGGCACGGCTGCCGGCTGCGCAGCGGAGGCGACGGGCCGTTGAGTCAACGCGTTCTGCGCCGCACTAACAGTAGTCGCGGCTTTATTCTCCAGAGCATCAACTGCCGAACTCTCTAACTTGGCCGAATCACCACCTTTGTGTTCCGCCAACTTGGCCGCGAACAGACCTTGAGAGTCTGCACTGGCAGCCAGGTTGGCTACTCGCTGACTCTGTTGTGGCTGGTCTGCCGGATTGGCTTGTCTGTTGCCCGCCATAAGTCTGTCGTCTGCGTCGCCCTGCTGCACCTTACCTTTGGCTGCAGATTCATCGCCTGCTGTCGTCTTGTTGGTGGCAGCATCCGCATCAGTTGATGCCGATCCCGACATCGCCGCACGTAATTGCGCAAGCATCTCCGGCAGGCTCATCGCACCTTGCGCGCCCGGTAGTACCTTGTCTCCGGGCAAACCTGCGCTGAGCTCAGTACCGATGATCTGTTTCAACGCTTTGTCGGCATCAGCTGTGTTGATTGCTGCTGAAGCTGCTGTTGGCGCGGAAGCACCACTCGCCAATCCTGCTGTCTCTGGCAGTTGCGCCATCCATTGTTGCCACTGGCTGCTGAGCCCTGCCAACAAGCCCATTGCTTCCTGAGCGTCAACATCGCTGGATTCTGTTGATTCGATAGAACCTGCGGCGTCTGCAGAGGTGTCCTGCAGCGGAGACTCCAACATGGCCAGCTTTTGCAGCCATTCCTTAATCTCAACCGGCAAGCTATTGCCGTCAGCGGCAAAGCGGGACAGTTCCTCGTTGCTCTCGGCGGTTTGACCTTGCACCTGGCTCAACTGACCCAACAAAGCTTTCAGCTCAGCTGGCTGTTGCGCAGCCAGAATCGAAGAGAAACCGCCCAGCCCCTCTATACCAGCGCTATCGGCTCTTACAGAGGTAAGCCCGGCGAACTTGTCTCGCGGCATTTCGGCGCTCATCAGCGCCTGCAGATTTTGCCCAATTGGCATGCTTGAATCTCCACCCCGGTCTGCAAGAATCCTTGCGTTTGCAAGCAACCTGCAATGCATGGGCCAACCAGGATGAACAGTATTAGAAAAGTTGCGCTTGCAGACGAATAAAGCGCTCACGAATGCGCGAGTAGCTGTTTGACGCAGCACTGGTATCGCCTTCGAGTGCTGCGCGCTCGGCGATCAAGCAGGCTTGTTCCAGCGCTAGCGCACCCATATTGCCGCAGCTGCCTTTAAAACTGTGGGCAGCTTGGCGAAACGCTTCAAGATCCTCACTCACCAGCGCTTCACGCAACTGAGTCAAACGCAGTTTGGCGTCGGCCAGAAAGGTCTCTAGCAATAACGGATAATCGTCTTCCATCAACTCGCGCAGCGCGTCCAGCGCAGCGGGATCGACGTCCGGTAATTGATCTGACATACGCAAAAAACCTTGTGTCCATTCTCGGGGGCTATCGCCGTTTCATAACGCTCGCGCAAAGATAACCCCAATCCTATGGGTTGCGCATAGTGGCCAGCAGTATGCCCAAGCTACCAACTGAAGACCACCCTCACCCGGCTACCAACACCGTCCACCTCCACCTCCTGAGCCAGGGCCGCAACCAACGCCAAACCCCGCCCCGCGTAGTCCGCAGAGGCGCAGGCTGGATCAAAGCCACTACCGCTGTCTTCACACTCGATCTGCAGCATGCCGCCGTCAGGTGTAGGGCTGTGGTTCAAGCTAATAGTAATCCAGCCACTAACCAGATGACGCAAGCGCTCGCTACGCTCGTGGTAATAGAGTGCAAAACCATCAGAGTCGCGTTTCCAGGCTGAGTCGAGTTGCAACAAACCGTGCTCAAGGGCGTTGCTGTATAGCTCACTGAGTACCGTAAACAAGGCGCCAGCCTGCGGCCGCAGGCCGGGAATTTCCAGCAACCGCGTAAGCAAAAACGGTAGGGGGTTTTGCTCACGAATAGAAACAGCGCGATAGGTGTAGCTCAACGCCCAATCCTGAGCGCGCGTCGGCGGCGCCGTAGCGCGCGGCGCTGGTTGACGCTCGGTTGGCCCAGGCATGACTACCTGCAGCAGGCTAACGTCGTCTTCGGGACTACCGTGGAAGCGCTCTAACGAGTCAAGCAAACCATCGAACACCCGACCAGGATGGCCAATGTAGGCGTCCAACACTTCATGCACGCCCGCGTCGCCAAACAATTCGCCAGCGTGATTACGACTCTCAATCACGCCATCTGTCCAGCACAGCAGTCGCTCACCCGGGCGCATCACCATCACCACCGGATCGGGGTTAAAACGCTGTTTGTTAGCAACGCCCAGCGGCAAATGGGTGGAAGGAATGCTGCGCATCAATTCTGCCGTCTGACCGAGAATGATCACTTCCGGCAAGCCGCCGTTCCAGACTTCCACCAAACCCTTGCCTGGATTGATCTCAATCAGCACCGCGCAGCAGAAAATACCCACCGGTAATATCATTGCCAGCTTGTCGTTCAGCTCAATCAGAATATCCCGCAGACTGAAACCCTTGGCGGTCATAGCGTAGAAAACTTCCGCTAGCGGCATCGCACCGATGGCCGCCGAAAGGCCGTGCCCGGTAAAGTCACCCAGCAGTAGGTGCATCTCACCGGAAGGGCGATTGGCGGCGAGCAGAATATCGCCGTTAAACATCGCGTAGGCGGATTGCAAATAGCGCAGGCTGCTGTGACTCAGCGCACCGGTGTGCGCCACACGGTCAAAGATAACCTTCGCCAATTCCTGATCCTGCACCAAACTGGCGTGCTGCGCTGCAATCACGTCTCGCTGCGCCTGCAGGGTCTGATGCATCTCACGCATACGCCGAAAAGCACTGATCTTGGCGTCAAGGATTACCGGGTTGTAAGGTTTGGTCAGAAAGTCATCACCGCCGGCTTCAAGACACTGCACCAGCGCGTCGGTTTCGGTCAGACTAGTAAGAAAGATAATCGGTACCAGGTCTTCGCCGGCCTGCTGCTTGATCAACCGCGCAGCTGCAAAGCCATCCATCACCGGCATCAGCGCATCCAGCAGCACTATGTCAGGTCGGCGCTCCGCAAACTGCTCTACCGCCAGCCGGCCGTTCTCGACGAGATACACCTGGTGGCCAAGACGCTCAACCAAGCGGCCAAGAATCATTCGATCCGCCGGATTGTCGTCCGCCACCAGCACTGTCAGGCGGACGGAATTAGGTCGAGCCGCGCTAGGTCGAGCCGCGTCAGGTCGGGCCGCGCTCGGTCGAGCTAGGCTCTTACTCCCGGGTGCCGAAATCGGGCCAGTAACCACAACTTACTTGATGCTGAACAGTTGTTCGAAATTAGAAATACTCAGCACTTTGCGCACATCTGGATTGCAATGCACGATGCTGATTTGCGCAGTGTCGCCACCGGCGTGATCACGCAGCAGCAGCAGCATGCCCAACGCGGAACTGTCTATGTAATCGGTTTCATGCAGATCTACCACGTAGCGTTGCGGAGTCAGGCCACTGCGCTCGTAAGCATTACGAAAATCCTGATGGGCGCCAAAATCAAAACGTCCTTTGACGCTGATGGTGAGTACTTGGCTGTCCGCCGATAAAGTTGCCTGAATCGACATGATTTCTCCCTGGCAGTGTGTGAGGTGTTCCAATTCTTTTAGCACAGGGAACCGGGACTGTCAGGAATTATTTCCACGTTGTGCGTGCGCACGCTGGGATAATTCATCTAGCAGCTTCTGCTCTTGCCGGTCAGCTCTGGCTTGCGCTTCCTGCCGATATTTTTCAATCAATTTGCGCAACGCCTCAAGCCGCTGGTAGCGTTCGCGCCAACTCTCCCGGGCTTTATCGATGCTCTGGCTGTGCCAACTGACAGTCTGACGCTGCTGCTCTAGTGCCACCTCCATCTGCGCCATAAAGCGCTGATAATTCATCAGCCACTCGCGCCCGACTCCCTGCTCACCACGTTGCGTCCAGCCTTTAGCATATTCGCCGCAGTAGTACTCCAGATCGCGCAGGCGACCTTGCGCATCGTCCAGCTGCTTCTGACATTGCCCCAGCAGCGTGGCTGCTTTGCGCTCGTCATCCAAGGCCATATCCAGCACTGGCGAGAGCCGGCGAATGCGCTCCTCACTCATCGCTGATGGTCTGTTGCAACGCCGCCTGGCTGTCGCTCAAATTGACGCTAACATGCAGACCCTGACGCAAAAAGGCCTGCATGGACGGCATTTTTTCCAATGCCTTGTCAGTCAAAGGATCGGAGCCAGCGGAGTAGGCACCGACACTAATCAGATCTCGACTCTGCTGATAGCGTGCGTAGAGCTGCTTGAACAACTGGGCCTGTTGCAGCTGCTCAGGCGAGACGATCTGCGGCATGGCACGGCTAATAGAAGCTTCAATATCGATTGCCGGATAGTGGCCCTCTTCGGCTAATCGGCGCGATAACACCACGTGGCCATCCAGAATGGCGCGCGAAGCATCAGCAATGGGATCTTGCTGGTCGTCACCTTCAGATAAAACGGTATAGAAGGCGGTGATCGAACCGCCGCCCTCCTCGGCATTACCGGCACGTTCAACCAGCTGTGGCAACTTGGCAAACACCGAAGGCGGATAGCCCTTGGTCGCAGGCGGCTCACCAATCGCCAAGGCAATCTCCCGCTGAGCCTGGGCAAAGCGCGTTAATGAATCCATTAACAGCAGCACATTTTTGCCTTGATCGCGAAAGTACTCGGCAATGCGTGTGCAATACATAGCAGCGCGCAGACGCATAAGCGGTGCGTCGTCAGCAGGCGAAGCCACCACTACTGAGCGCGCCATGCCTTTCTCACCGAGAATCTGCTCGATGAATTCCTTTACTTCTCGGCCCCGTTCACCGACCAGGCCAACAATGGTGATATCAGCATCGGTAAAACGCGTCATCATGCCCAGCAACATACTCTTGCCCACGCCGCTGCCGGCAAACAAGCCCAAGCGCTGGCCACGACCGACCGTCAATAAACTGTTGATCGAGCGAATACCCACGTCTAGCGGCTCTTCAATCGGGTGGCGCTTGAGGGGGTTAATGACCGGACCATTGAGATCAACCCAGTCTTCGGCCTTGAAACTGCCCTTGCCGTCCAAAGGACGGCCAATCCCATCAACGACGCGGCCAAGCATGGCCGAGCCCATCGGCAGTTTGCCGCCGCCACTGGAAGGCACAACCCGCGCGCCAGGCTGCAAACCTTCGAGTCGTTCCACTGGCATCAGATAAATCTTGTTGCCGGAGAAGCCCATGACCTCAGCTTCGATACTGCTCTGGCCACTGGGAGTGTCGCTGATAACCTGGCAGCGGCTGCCAACCGGCGCCTTGCAACCTTCGGCTTCAAGCGTCAGGCCGACCATGCGAATCAACCTTCCCTCGACTACCGGATTGGCCGGCAGCGTGATCGCCGCCTGATAGCGCGACAACCGACGAGCAAAGCTGATGCGTTCACGCTGGCTCATTATCGTTGCCGTCATTGTCATCGTTAGCGCGGGTTGGCGTGGTGCTCGGCGGCGTAATACTGAGATCAGCTTCAGGCGGGTGGGCGCGCTGCTCGCGACGCTCTTCGTACAATTGGGCGATCAGCTGCTGCAAGCGGGTTTCCAGCGTGGCATCGACTTGACTGTGCTCGGTCTCAATGCGGCAACCGCCAGCCATCAAGCTATCGTCTTCCAGCAGGCGCCAACTCTCTTCATGGCGCTCACGCAAGGCCTTGACCGCCTCGAAATCGTTCGGATTCAGATAGATGCGAATATTGCCTGCGCCCACCGGCAATGCCTTGAGTGCGCCACGCAGCACCTGCAAAATCTGGGTTTTATCTTCGCGCATTTCGCGCTGCAGCACTTCGCGCAGCATGGCTTCGAGCATTTGCAGCAGCATGTCTTCAATCTGTTCATCCTGCGTCTGCAGGGGCATCATCAGTTGATTCATCAGGGTTTCCAGCTCGGCAAGGCGGGCATCCAAAACCGTCCGCGCCTCCTGCTGCCCTTTCAACTGGCCGGCATGAAAGCCGTCTTTTTCGCCGGTGGAAAAGCCGTCGTTGTAAGCCTCCTGGCGAATCTGCTCGAGCTCTTCGACAGTAAAAGGCTTAACCACCTCCAGCTCTTCTTCGGCCTCGCCAAGCGAGTCGTCAAGCTGTTCTTCGGGTTCTGGCACATCGCGTTCCAGCTCCACCTTATGCGGCGCGCTGTCAAAGCTCGGCAGGTCCCAGAGGCTAAAGGCTTCTACCTGGCCACCGCGCAGCAATTCAGAATCGGATTTGTTTGACGCCATGGGCTAACTACCCTGCAGCTGATTGAATGACTGCGCCAGAATAACACCGCATCGTAGTAGACGCGTTCCGACTGTAAACAGGCCGTTGAAAACCTAGTCTAAGCAGATAGCTTTTCAACAGCCGGTTAAATCATTTCCTCGCCACCTTTGCCACCTAGAACGATCTCGCCGGCATCAGCCATGCGTCTGGCAATGGTGAGAATCTCTTTCTGCGCCGCTTCCACTTCGCTGATACGTACTGGACCTTTGGCTTCCAGATCGTCTTGCAGCAGTTCGGATGCGCGCTTGGACATATTGCGGAAGATCTTGTCTTTGATATCTTCGTCTGCGCCCTTGAGCGCGATGATCAACACCTCGGAGGAAACCTCGCGTAGCAATGCTTGAATGCCACGATCATCGACCTCGGATAGATTGTCGAATACAAACATTAGATCCTCAATCTTCGACGACAGGTCTTCGTCCATCTCGCGGATGGCTTCAATTAGCTGCGACTCGGTGCTCGATTCGAGGAAGTTCATAATGTCTGCGGTGCGCTTAATACCCCCCATGGTGGCGCGGGTAGTATTCGAGTTACCGGCAAACTGCTTCTCCAGAATCTCGTTTAGCTCCTTTAGGGCTGAGGGCTGCACGGTGTTCAACGAGGCAACGCGCAACAATACGTCGAGGCGCACTTTGTGATCAAAATAACCAACCACTTCGGCAGCCATGTCCGGATCTAGATACGCCACCACGATGGCCTGAATTTGCGGGTGCTCAAATCGAATCACGTCAGCAACGGCGCGCGGCTCCATCCACTTCAAGCTATCCAGTCCGGACGTGCTGCCGCCAAGTAATATGCGATCAACCAGGCTATTCGCTTTGTCTTCGCCCAACGCCTGCGTGAGCATAGTGCGGATATAACCGTCGGCGCCGACGCCAAGCCCCGTTTGGTCACCTACTGTTTCAATAAAGTCACCCATGACCTCCTGCACATGCTCCCGATTCACGGTACGCAGGCCCGCCATGGCGCTACCCACGCGCTGAACTTCTTTAGGGCCCATGTGTTTAAGCACTGCGGCTGCATCGGACTCACCTAGACTGAGCAGTAAAATCGCTGCTTTATCCAGCCGTGACAGTTTCTGTGGGCGTTTGCTGGCTTCTTCACTCATCGGCGTTAATCCATTCTTTGACTACCTGAGCCACTCGGCCAGGATCTTCAGCCAGCAAGCCCTTGATGGCATTCAGTTGTTGCTCATAGCCGGCGCCTGGCGGCGGCAGTAATACGGGTCCGGAACTAGGGCCCGAAAGACTTACCTGATCGGGGCGTAGATCATCGTCCAAGCCGCCTCCGCCGGGCAAGGAGGATGGATAACCGCCCTCGCCGCCACTACTACGACTGGAAACCGTCAGGTTCTTCAACGCCGGGCGCAATACCGCGAAAACCAGAATAAGTACAAAAAGAATCCCCAGAATCTGCTTGGCTACATCCCAGAACCAGGGTTGTTCCCAAAAAGGAATCGACGGAAGAGGTTCGATCGCCGCTTGGGCAACAAAGGCACTATTGATCACGCTGACGCTGTCGCCACGACTGGCATCAAAGCCAACCGCGTCCTGCACCAGCCGAGTCAGGCGGGCTATCTCTGCTTCGGCCAATGGCGTGTGAGTCACTTCACCGGTCTCGGCATTTACGCTGGATGGATCGTCCACTACTACCGCAACAGAAAGGCGAAGCAAACGCCCTTGCTGCTGGCGGGTGTGGCTGATTTGACGATCCAGTTCATAGTTACGGGTAGCTTGTTCGCGGGTGTCTTTTGGTGCCACCGCCGCAGCGGTAGGCTCCCCCGTAGCAGGGTCGATAACCTGCTCAGGCGCCTGACCGGCTACCGGCGGCTGATTCGACAAGGCGCCTGGGATGCCAACAGGGCCCGTTGTACCGCTACGCTGCTCGCTAACGACCTGTTCACTGCGCAGCGCGGACTCGGGGCTGTACATTTCAGCGGTAGACTCTACTGCACTGAAATCCACGTCTGCCGAAACTTCTGCCTTATAGCGGCCTTCGCCGAGCACTGGCTGCAAAATGTTGTGAACCCGTCGAGCGTAGGTATCTTCCAGGCGGCGAGCGTAATCGAACTGCCGACCAGCAACGGTAAGCTCGTTCAACTCGTTCTGGTTGGACAGCAGGTTGCCTTTCTGGTCGACCACAGTCACTTGATCTTTATCCAACTCAGGCACACTCGTCGCCACTAGATTGACGATCGCCATAACCTGAGCTGGCTCCATACCGCGACCGGCGTACATTTCCAGCAGCACTGACGCGCTAGGCTTGCGCTCATCACGGACAAAAACCGTGGAGCGCGGAATGGCAATGTGCACACGTGCATTCTTGACGTTGTAGAGGCTGGCAATGGTACGCGCCATTTCCCCTTCGAGCCCACGGCGATAACGCGTGGTCTCCATAAACTGGCTGGTGCCGAGGCCCTGCTCGCGATCGAGAATTTCAAAGCCCAAATTGCCGTCGGTGGGCGCAATACCGGCACCGGCCAATCGCATGCGCGCATCAGCCAGATCTTCAGTTCTGACCAGCAGAGCGCCGCTGCTAGGTTCAACTTTGTAATCGATGCGGCTCTGCTGCAGCATGTCGACCACTTGCGCGGCGTCAAAGCCCTCCATGCTGTTATACAGCGGCCGGTACTCAGCCTCCTGCGACCACAGCACCACGGCAAAACCAATGGCTACGCTGGCAGCCAGCCCGACCAGCAAACCAAACTGTCGCAGCATCGGTAGCTGCGACAGATTATCCAGAAAATTCAAGCCCATCAGAGGCTTGCGCTCAGCGTTGAGCTGGTTCTGGGTAGCAGGTGTGTTGGCGGATTCCATGGGTCTTCCTCAGACTGTCAGCAACAAATAATACAGGCTAGATGGGCATCTTCATGATGTCTTCGTAGGCGCTCACCATTTTGTTGCGCACCTGAGTAATCGCCTGGAAGGCAACTGACGACTTCTGCGAGGCAATCATCACCTCGGTCAGATCAATACCTTGATCCCCGCGCTCGTAACCGGTCTGCAAATTACTAGTAGTTTGCTGCAGCTCGTTAACACGATCAACGGCCTGTTTGAGCATGTCATCAAATGCCGGGGCGTTGACGTTTTTCTCTACCTGAGCCGCTGGCTGAGGTTTGCCCATGGCTTCCATTTGCATGGTGCGCATCTGCAACATCAAACGATTGAATTCAACACCTTGGGTCATACCTGCCTCCGGGCCGTAAATTTTTTGACGGCGATTGTCGCTGTACGGGTACTTGAGCAAGATTGATGCCAATGCGTGATATGGATCACAGTGCGCAGGTATTTAGTGGGGTTTTATAGCTCGATGCCGAAGTTCGCACGCATAGAAAGGTCAACCTCTAATTCGACTATATGCGCGGCGAGCAGTTGCCGCTGAGCCGGATAAAGCTCAGCAACTGCGGCGGGCAGAAATATAAGCAGCGCTGGAAATAGTGCTAATTATCGATGGTTTTACCACCATCGTTTTTCGCCTTTTTGGCGAGCTAAAGGGGGAATGCTTGCCCATTCCCCCTTAGCGATCCCCCAGGGCACCCAGCTGCGCGGCCCTGCCGGTTCGCTGCGTTGCTCGATCTACCGGGGGCACGCCTAGCCGGCCGCTCACAAACTCGGCGCTGCGCGCCTCAGACACCGCGAGGACCTTTTTTCCGGCAGCTCTGCGCTACTCGCCCGCTCAGATGGGAGTTTTAATACGTGCAGCTACGGATTTTTATGTGCAAGGTTTAGCCAAAAAACCAAACCGGGAAAACACGCAAATCTCAGGTCGTACGTCCCCGTTCCAAGCTGTCGAGTAACGCAGGGGTTGAGCGATTGAGCCGAGGAATGTTGGAGGCGCCTAGCATGAGCGAAGCGAGTTCCGCAGACGCGCTCAACACCGAGTAACGCAGAGAAGCCGAAGGCCAGCTTGGTGGTCCAAGCTGGTCGCGTGAATTTCTTTTGGTTATCTTTTCTTTGGCCATTCAAAGAAAAGTCACTCGCCGGCAAAGGCGAAAAGCGTGCGCAAAAACCACTAAAGCAATGACCCTGATATCTAAGCTCTCACTTAGCTACGGTTTACGCCCGAGAGCCCTCGAGCGCCCGTTAGATGGAGTGCACGCAGCAGCCCATACACTCAGCCGCCAGCCAAACATCAAACCCCAGCAAAAAGACTGGCCTCAACGTCCAACCCAGCATCACGCATCTGCGCCAACTTATACCGCAGCGTCCGCGGGCTAATGCCGAGGCGGTCGGCAGCTTCTTTGCGCTTGCCGTGCTCTGAGCGCAGCACGTCAATAATCATTTGATACTCGCGTTGCTTGACGCCGGCGCCCAAGACTCCTGCACTCGGGTGCTGGGGGGCGGCAGCTGCAGGCTGCTCCGGTATTGGGTCCAAAGGTCTAACCGCACTCGCCGTGACTGCTGCGCCAGGCGCCACAGTTAAACACAGGTCATGCGGCTGGATTGTGCCACCCTGATGTAGCACCAGCGCACGCTGGATCGCGTTATCCAGCTCGCGTACGTTGCCCGGCCAGGCATGCACTTGCAAAGCTTGCACTGCGGCGCTGGCAAAGCGCACGGCGCTCATGTTCATTTTGCGGCTATGCTTGGCCAACAAACGCTCGGCGATCGGCAAAATGTCGCCGGGACGCTCGCGCAATGCTTGCCACTGCAACGGGAAAACACCCAAGCGATAATAGAGATCCTCGCGAAAACGCCCCGCCGCCACATCTGCAGGCAAGTCGCGGTTGGTGGTCGCAATAATGCGGATATCCAGCTGTATCAGCTTGCGCCCGCCGACCCGTTCAACTTCCCGTTCCTGCAGCACGCGCAATAACTTGGCCTGCAGGCTTAGCGGCATTTCAGATATTTCATCCAACAGCAAAGTGCCGCCATTGGCCTGCTCAAATTTACCGGCCTGGGCCGCAATCGCGCCCGTGAATGCGCCTTTCTCGTGCCCAAAAAGCGTGGCCTCCAGCATATTTTCCGGAATAGCCGCACAATTGATGGCAATGAACGGCTGAGCGGCGCGCGGTGAATTCTGATGAATATAACGCGCCAACACTTCCTTACCCGTGCCGGATTCACCCGATACAAGGACCGTAGAATCGCTGGCCGCAACCCGCCGTGCCAGATCCAACAGCTGCAAACTGGCTGGCTCAACGGCCACCGGACCTTCGCCCGGTAACGATTGCAACTTACCCTGAGCATGCTGAGCAACCAAATCCAGCAAGGCTTTGGGCGCAAAGGGCTTAACCAGATAATCCACCGCACCGTCACGAATGGCGGTGACTGCCTGCTGTACAGTGCCATAGGCGGTCATCAGCAGGACGGGGAGATGCGGATAATTGCTGCGTAAGTTGCGCAGTAATGCGTGACCGTCCATGCCCGGCATGTTGACGTCACTGATAACCATGCTGACATTTTCCTGACGCAATAAGCTCAGTGCCGTTTCGGCGTCCGGCGCCTGTACGTAGTCGTAACCGCCGATCATCAAGGTGTCAGCTAACGCTTCACGCAAAGAATGATCATCTTCGACTAGCAATACACGAGTCGCTTGCTGGGTGGCGTGAGTGCTCATACGCCCTCCTGATCCATAACCAACAATGGACGGACCGGCAAGAGTATTTCAGCACAGGTGCCCCAGCCCACTTTGCTGCGCAGTGCAAACAGACCGCCATGCGCCTGCACCACTGATTTGACCACTGCAACGCCCAGGCCAGTGCCTTGTGCTCGCGTGGTGTGGAACGGCTCGCCAATACGCGCCAGTAGCGCGGGTGACATACCACTGCCGGTATCCACCACGCTAATGCTCAGTTGGTCTTCAATTAGCCGCAGACTAACCTTGAGGCTAGAGGTCGGAGTGCCTGCCTGCAGCGCATTATCAATTAGATTGGTTACCGCACCAGTCAAGGTGTCGCGGTTACAGCGCAGCATCACATCATCGGGCAGAAGATAATCCCAACGACAGCGCCCGCCTTTCTCTTCTATCAGACTGTCAGCTTGGCTCTGCAGCCACTCGAAAAAGATCGACGCGGGCAACCTGTCTTCGATTGGCAGGTCGCCTTTGGCAAACTGCAGCATGTCGCGAATCTGATGTTCAATACTGTGCAAACGCCCCTGCAGACGCTCGGCAAAACGCACACGGTGCGCCGGTGCCAGCTCTTGATCATTGAGGTGTTCAGCGTAGAGCAGGGCCGCCGAAAGCGGCGTACGAATCTGATGAGCCAACGAGGCAACCATGTGGCCCAAAGCAGACAAACGCTCGTTGCGCGCGAGCTGACTTTGCAGTTGACGGGTTTCGGTCAGGTCGTTGAGCAAAATCAGCTGGCCAGGTTCGCCGACGAGAGAGCGTGTCGCCAGGGAAACGCGACGGCCGCTGCGCAACGACACCTCATGGTAGTCGTCTTCACGTGGGGCAAAACGGTCGCGAATCAGATCGCGCCAAAGCTGGCCTTCCAGCGGCTCACCAAGCAAATCACGCGCCGCCGGGTTGGCTTCGCGCACCACACCTCGGCCATCCAGCACCACTACGCCACCGGGCAGCAAGTCCAATACATTCTGCAAACGCCCAGCCAATCGCGCTTTTTCCGTCAGCTCATGTGTGCGCTGCTCTTCGGCATCGGCCAACTGGCGCTTAAGCATGGAAACCTGCTGCGTCAGCAGCGCGTGCGACTGCGCCAGCTGCTCAGAGACCTCACTAAAACGCTCATAAGCATCCGCCAGCGGCTCAGCCTGGGAAGCCGAATCAACTTGCGCTGTAACGTGCGGAATGGGTTTTGCGGATACGGCCATTGGGATTCCCCTGGGTACTGAAACCTGTCGTCAGGGGATATAAAGCAAAGGCTATGCCACTAAATAAAAAACCTTAAATAACATAGACTTGTAAATAAAAAATTAAATTCGCGTCAGTCTTCTGACACGTCGGAACCGCGATTAAGACCGTACTTACGCATCTTTTCAACCAAGGTAGTGCGACGTATTTTCAACCGCTCAGCCGCGCGTGCCACCACGCTGTTGCACTCGTCCAAAGCCTGTTGAATGAGCGTCTGCTCCAGCCCCGCAAGGTACTCCTTCAAGTCCAGGCCCTCGGGTGGCAAGAAGGCCGGGCTATCGAGACCAACCAAGCCGCTGAACGCCTCGCTGCGCTCATCTTCGTCTTCGCGCAGTTGCCGCAGGTCATCCTGATCGTCTTCGACATAACGGAATTTACGGGGTAGCTCACCTACACCGATAACCCCGTGCGGATGCATGATAGCCATACGTTCTACCAAGTTGGCGAGCTCACGCACGTTGCCCGGCCACTCATGTTGGCACAGTGACATAATGGCAGAGGTGCTGAAACGAATGGAACCGCGCTTCTCTTTTTCCAGACGGGTAATCAGCTCGTTGAGCAATAGCGGTAGGTCTTCAATACGCTCGCGCATAGCAGGCATATCAATAGGGAATACGTTGAGACGGTAGTACAGGTCTTCGCGGAAGCTGCCCTGCTCTATCATCGTCTCAAGGTTTTTATGTGTTGCAGCGATCACGCGCACATCCGCAGTCTGGACTTTATTACTGCCCACACGCTCAAAAGTGCGCTCCTGCAGCACGCGCAGCAACTTAACCTGCATCGGTAGCGGCATATCGCCAATTTCATCAAGAAATAAGGTACCGCCTTGCGCCAATTCAAAACGACCTGCGCGGCTGGTAATTGCGCCGGTAAAGGCGCCCTTCTCATGGCCAAACAGCTCGCTTTCCAGCAGCTCGGCAGGAATAGCACCGCAATTGATAGGGACGAAGGGCGCCTCGTTCCGGCGGGAGTGATAATGCAGGTTGCGCGCGACCACCTCCTTACCCGTGCCAGACTCCCCAAGGATCAACACAGTCGCCTCAGTGTCCGCTACCTGCTGCATCATCTGACGTACAGAATGTATTGAACGACTAGTGCCCACTAAGCTACGAAACAGATTGGGTTCACGCTGGTGCTGCCGATTGGCGTTTTCTTCAAAAACTTCGCGATACACCTGCGCACGGTGCAGAGCATCAAGCAGATGGTTATAGCTTAGTGGAGGCTCTAGCACTGCCAACAAACGCTGTTTGAGATGGTCAGGCCATTTGCTCGATTGCTCGGGGTCAATCAGGATAATAGGTAGATTCTCATCCCATTTATCGAGTTGGCCCAAAAGCGCGGGCAAGCCTTGCTCGTGTTCACAACGACCAAGAACCACGCACTTAACTGCACCCGGCGATTTAACCTGCTCGCCAGCCGCCGCCAACCAGTTTTGCGAGTCACTGATGATCGCCTCCTCGCCCAGAAAGCCGAGAATAACAGCCAGATCGTGGCGGTTTTGGGAGGAGTCGTCGATCAGCAAAATGTGACTGTTGGGCAGCATAGTCAGAGGGGGCATTCCTGTGGGCAGGCTAGACTGGTCGCGGAGCATGATGGCGCCGCGCCATACCTTTTGTGTTGAGCTTAAATGTAGTCAGAAATGGAGTCGCAGTCAAATAGTTGGCGCAACAAAGTTGGCTAATAATTTGAAGTCAAAAGCGCTGTAGTCAGAAGCCCTTTAGGTAAACATCTGGTAAACCTTGGCGCCCTGACGACTCTTCTGCAAGTCTTGCAGCTCCTCCGCTAGTTTTCCTTGCACTGCTTGGCACAAAGCTACAACTTCGCGGTAGGTGCCGCTCAAGCCTTCCAGCACCTCGGCGATCTGCTGATCGTCACGCTGCGGATCTTGCATAGCTTGCTGCACCTGAGTGCGGCACAAGCGGTCCAACTCGCCGACTTGCTGCCAATCACCTGCCTGCACGGCAGCGATCAGGAATTCGTGGGTGTTTTGAATTTGCTCAACGGCATTGGCCATCGGAATACTCCTCAAGATTGGCGAATGCCGTCCCAGCCAGCTTTCACTTCACGCAGCAATGCGGTTACTTCATCCAGCAATGCCGCATCATTACGTAGGTTAGCCTGACTAAGACGCTGCTGCATAAACGCATAAAGGCTATCTAGGTTACCCGCCACCTCTCCACCTTGCTTGTGATCCAGCGACTCACGCAAGCCACCAATAATAGCAATGGCTTTTCCAATCTGTTCGCCCTTAAGCGGCACGTTACCATGTTGCATCGCGCCCTTAGCCTGCGCAACCCGCTGCAAGCCGCCTTCCATCAACATCTGAATCAAACGATGTGGATCGGCTTCGCTGATCTGCGCGTTAACATTGACGGTTTGGTATTGCTTCATAGCGGCGTAAGCATTCATGGGGCATATCCTAGAGATAGATGGCACATGATGTTTATATCGGCAGCGTGGGGGAAACTTGAAGTGAATTTGCTAAAAAAATTGGCCGCCTCACCTTACTAAGGAAAGGCTTAAAACCTAGGATTAAAAAAAGACCGTAGCGCTAGAAACAGAGAGGGTTAGATGAAAAATAGAAAATCGAGGTTAAAGCAAATTTCCAGCAACCCTGCCAGCCCTGGGGCAAAGCTAGCAAGAAGAACCTCCTCTAAGATCAAAGCGCATCAAGCAGGCTCGATGCTATCCCAAGCTTCCTTGATTTCACCCAGCAGCTGCTGTACTTCATCCAACGACCGTGGCGTGTCATCCAATGCAACACCAGCCAGCTTGCGGGTCATGTAGTCGTATAAAGCGTCGAGATTTTCGGCAATTTCGCCGCCCATATCTTTATCTAGCGACGCCTGCAAGGCCCCGATGATGCTGATAGTACCGCTCACTGCTATGCCCCGGCGCTCAGGGTTACCGATTGCTTGGGCATGGCGCGCGAGCTTGATACGCTCAATCGCACCATCCAGCAGAAGCTGTACGGCACGGTACTGCGACACTTCCTGAGATATTTTGACCTGCTTGTAAGTATCAATTGGGCTAGCCATTTAAGAATCCTGTTTTACGACGCCAGGCAAATTTGCCAACTGGCCGGTTAGATAGTCACTGGTGCTAGAAAGGTTAGCAACCAATGCATCCATAGCATTGAACTGGGTTAGCAATCGAGCTTCCAGACTGGCTAGGCGCGTGGTCAATCTCTCGCGCTGATCGTCTATATCCGCCAACGTGTTCTGCAACGAGGTGTTGCGCGTTTCAAGAATGCCACCAGACTTAGCATAAGGTTCTATTTTGGCACTCAAACGCGTCATCATGCCTTGATCTCCCGCCAAAAACTCGCCCACTGCGTCAAAGTTCTCACTCAGAGCTGTGTCCAACTTATCCGCATCCAGTAGCAAGCTACCGTCACGCTGGGTGCTAATTCCCAGGTCAGAGAGAATGCGGACGCTACCAGTGCCAGCCGTGGCCATCTCATTACGTAGATTAGAAAGCACTGAACGCACCGAAGCATCACCCACCAAGGCGGCTGACAGTGGCTCACCTTCGTCACCACCAACGGGAGTCACATTGGTAAGCGAGTTAATTGTCGACATCAGGCTGTTATAACCATCTACAAAAGATTGCAGCGATTTTTTGATACCGGCTTTGTCTTGAGAGACATTTAGACTGACCGTCGTAGCGGCATCAAGAGACTCTTGAGTTTGGGCTTTTTTCAGCGTGATGGTCACCCCTTCGATGGCATCAGCGATCTCATTGGTCGCACTGGAAACGCTAATACCATCAATAGCAAAATTCGCATCACGCGCGTAAGAAATCACTCGAGCTTCGCGAGGATCAGTAGGTGCTGCCGGAACAAAGTCGCTGGTGGCGGGGGGCGTGTATGCCAATACGCCAAGATCGCCGGTGTCTATTGCATCAGAATCAACAGAGACGGTGATGTCGTTACCGGTACCTGAGGCGGTTGAACTCAATACCAGACGCGAACCCGCTGATCCACTGGGATCAGTAACAATAGTGGCGCTGATGCCGCTGTCTTTACCCGCTGCATTAATGGCGTCACGAATACCTGACAAGCTGCTGTTGCTGTCACCAATATCAACATTCAACGTCTTCTCACCCGCGCTAATAGTGAGAGTGCCGGTGCCAACGGCTGCGGTGGGATCGTCCACACCACGCAAAGCAACTTTACTTGACTGCGCTAGGTTGAAAACCTGAACGCTGTAGCTGCCGCTAGTGGCTTTGGAGTCTGCTTTAACAGAAAAAATACTGCTGTCGCCGGTCGTGGCCGTACGCTTTTCATAAAGCGCCGCGCTACTGAGGTCTTTCAGGGTGGTCTGGAATGTGGAAAGCGCACTGCGAAAAGAGCCCAGCGCGGTGAACTTTTCCGTACTCGCTGTTTCAAGGCGATTGAGTTGCGCGGTCTTCGGCGCACCCTCTGCACCAACGAGAGCACTGACGATAGTGCTGATGTCCAGACCTGAACCAATACCTGTAATAGCCATATAGCTTACCTCGCGACCGTTTTTTGACGGAGCGCATACCGAAAAATGAGTCCCGGTCTAATCAGGCAAGTTGCGTGCCAGTAAAACCGGCCAGCAGAGTTAAGCCTCTGCTTCGAACAGCACACTACGAATTTCAGAAAGATTTTCTGCCAATCGCAGCGCTTCTTCCGAGGGAATCTGACGAATCACATCGCCACTGGTTGCCTCGGTGACGTTTACTACCACTCGGCCACTTTCGTCATCAAGATTAAAATTGATATCTCGGCGTACCGACTGAACAAAATTCTGAATATCAGAAACCGCTGCTTGCAGTTGATCACGCTCCACTGCGGGGCCTTGCTCTATCGCCTCACGTGACTGTGTCGCTACCGGCTGCGGTACTGACCTTGCTTGTGCAGCATCCATCTGCCTTGTTGCCGAGCTTTTGCCGGCACCCGCTTCCACCGCAACAGCGCTGGACGCAGAGCGGGTTACTTCAAACGGTTTGATAACACCCATATCCATGGTGCTTACCTCGCAACGGACAAAGCGGGGAGAAGGCTAGCCTTCCCCCCGCATATTACCCCGGTTCCGATATTAGCCCAAGAGGCTAAGTACGGCCTGTGGCAGCTGGTTGGCCTGAGCCAGAATCGCAGTACCGGCCTGCTGCAGAATCTGATTCTTGGTCAGGTTAGCAGTTTCAGCAGCGTAGTCGGTGTCTTGAATACGGCCACGTGCAGCGGAGGCGTTTTCAGACACGTTCTGCAGGTTGCTGATGGTCGAATCAAAGCGGTTCTGGATCGCACCCAGCGAGGCGCGGGTTACGTCAACTTCTTGCAGCGCGGCATCGATGGTGGCGATTGCGCTTTGAGCGCCCGCAACAGTAGTGATGTCGATCTTCTCTACTGAGTTGGCAGCTTGTGCGCCTGCAGCAGTACCAGTAGCAGCATCACCGTCCGCAAACTTAAGGTTAGCCAAAGCATCACCCGCAGTTCCCGCTGTCAGCGTTACCTGAGCACTAGAACCAGTCGCAGTAGTCACAAACTGCAGCTTACCTTGATCTACTGTTGCCCGCACTTTACCTGAGAGCCCACTATCGTCAGCAAGCTTTTGGTTAATATTATCAGCCAACGATTCCAGCGTAGTGTAGTTACCCTTATCGATGGAAATGGCAACATTGGTGGTGCCACCGTCAATAGAGATACTGAAATTGTTGTTGGCCGGTGTAGTTTCCGCTGCTACGTAGTCTGTAGATGCTACCGTTGATGACAGGCTAATATTTGAAAGGTCTACCGCAACATCACCTGCGGCGTTACTGATGGTAAACTCGTCGGCAACAGAATCGTAACTCGCTGTATAACCAGTTTCTGCTTGAATGGCGGTTGCGACGTCGTCAGCTGTAGCACCAGCAGCAATAGCTACCGATGTGTTAGCGCCGACAGTAATCGTTGTTCCGGCCCCGGGAACAGTGATTCCAGTAGCACTAGTTGTAGTAGTGCCTGGAGTAGCCGATGTGGTCACATCCGCATCGCGAATAGTCAACGAGGTTGGCGCTTCACCAGCACTCAAAGAAGCCTTAGTCGCATCACGGCTGGCAGTAGTACCCAGGTCCGTTGTGCGGAAACTGTCGATCTTGACGCTGATAGTCTCGTTGGCTTGTGCGCCAACTTGGATGTTCTCAGAAAAACCACCGTCAAACAGGGACTTGCTGCCGAACTTGGTAGTCGTCGAGATACGGTCCAGTTCGTTCTTCAGCTGCACAACTTCGTCGTTCAGTGCCTTACGCTCGGATTCACCGTTACCACCGTTGGCAGACTGCAGAGCCAAATCACGCATACGCTGCAGAATGTTAGTAGATTCTTGCAGCGCGCCTTCAGCGGTTTGAGCCAAAGAGATACCGTCGTTGGCGTTTTTAACCGCTACACCCAGACCATTGATCTGGCTGGTAAGGCGGTTGGAAATCTGCAGGCCAGCTGCGTCGTCTTTGGCGCTGTTGATACGCGAACCGGAAGACAAGCGCTCCAGAGAAGTCTGCAAGCTGCTGGAAGAAGAACCCAGGTTACGCTGGGCGTTCAGTGAAGCTACGTTCGTGTTAACTGTAAGAGCCATGATTAATACCTCAACCTGTTTATGTTTGCCTGAGCTTGCGACTCGCGGGCCGGCTTTGCCCAGGCACCCATTGAGTTCGCATTCGATTACTTTATCGGCATCCCTGTCAGGACCTTTAGGGTTTTGCTGAATTATTTTTGCTGTGCTTGATAACTGCTCAGCAAACTCAGAACTCCCTAAACGCATCTGACATGGTTTTGACGCCAATCAGATGCTCCGCCGATGACTGTGTATCGACGGGGTGAGGAATAACTTTAGCGTTGTCGGAGATTGTAAAACCGAGAACTAAAACCGGCAGATGAATGAAAGCGCACATACCAGTCGCTATGCCAACCTTAGAAGGGCCGGGTTCCATCCCGGCCAGCGGTGTGTGGTTACCGTAAGGCTGTTGAACTGTGCGCATCATCAAGAGAGGTATGGCTGGATGGCTAGTTGGTCGAGATGGAACTCGACCTTCCATAACACACACCGCATTGCTGTGCGGAAGGCTATGCTGCGCCCCGTCCAGTGGTGGAGAACCTGACGTGTGCTGCTGAGGATCGTCTTTACAGCAGCGCCTCTTCTATTACATCTGCATGAATATTGCCTCAGCGGTCGAGGTATGAAACACCCCTGTAACCTCCCTCCGGTTAGCTGGTGTCATTTCCAAACCCGTGCGCTTGAACGCACGCCAACAGACTGACACCGAGGTGCCCATGTACGCTGAGAAAGCTGTTATTCGCGTGCACCGCGATTTGCAGGTGCACACCTGGTTTTACCCTAACCCCACGGCCGAATCGACGATCATTCTGGTTAACGGCTCGCTGGCCACCAGCGCCTCTTTTGGGCAGACGCTGCGGTACTTGCAGCCGCTGTTTAACGTGGTGCTGTTTGATCAGCCTTACAGCGGCCACTCGCGGGCCCACAACAGCAATCAGCTGCTGATTGGCAAAGAAGATGAGGCGCTGATTTTGTTAGACCTAATTGAGCATTTCCGTGCCGACCAGGTACTGTCTTTCTCGTGGGGCGGTGTGGCGACTATGCTGGCATTGGCCCAGCGACCTGATCGCATCAAGCGGGCGGTGATCACCTCTTTCTCGCCGATCATTAACCCGGCGATGCAAGATTACCTGTCCCGCGGCAAGGCCTATCTTGCGGCGTGCGACCGTCAGCAGATCGGAAGCCTGATCAATGAGACCATCGGCGAGCACCTGCCGCCGCTATTTAAACGTTGTAACTTCCGTCATGTGAGCAGTTTGGATGAGCACGAGTACGCACAAATGTTGCTGCATATTCGTCAGGTACTGGAACTGGATAGCGGCCAGTACATGAATTGCGTCAGCAATATTGATATTCCGCTGTTATTCGTCAACGGAACCTGGGACAAGTACACCAGCGCGGAGGATGCCCTGCGTTTCGGCGATCTGGCGCCACGGGCGGAGTTTGCCCGTATTGCTCACACCGGACATTTTCTGGATCTGGAGCACAAGACGGCTTGGCAGGACGCCAGGGCGGCGATTGAGCCGTTTGTATTGGGGGAGCTTCAGCCAGTAGTGCAAAAACAACACCATCGTCTTGCGATGGTGGGTTGAGCGTTACCTGCCGCTCCTGGTACAAATCAGAAGCGGCAGGCGGCAGCACAATCAGGGATTCATTGAATCAAACACGGTAGTTTCAGCGCTGGCCGCTTCGGCACGTAAGCCAATCAGCTGCTTGATCTTGCGGTGCGGGAACACATAGAACTGGTTGCTCTCAACCGCCTTGAGGGTTTGTTCGGCGATATCCGGCGCCTGAATCTTGCCCTTCTGAACCGCGGCTTTGGTCATTTCCGCGCGCTTGAGCATCATCTCGCTAGGCTTGATGGTATCCGCCATGTCAGCCGGACGGTTACGCTCGGAATCAGAGATGCCCGTTGGAAAAAACGCTGGGCAAAGGCAGGTTACGCCTACGTTCGCCTCAATATCACGCAGGTCCAGCGCCAGGGTTTCTGACAGGGCAACGACCGAGTGCTTAGTGACGTTGTAAATCGACATGCTCGGGCCATTCAGCCAGCCAGCGGCAGAGGCGGTGTTAATGATGTGGCCTTCACCCTGCTCGATAAACATCGGGGTAAAGACTTTAACGCCCCACACCACGCCATACAGGTTGACGCCCATCACCCATTCCCAATCGGCAACGGTGTTTTCCCACGCTGGGCCGCCCACGCTTACGCCGGCGTTGTTGAAGATCAGATGCGCGGCGCCAAACTCGCTTTTGCATAGATCGGCGAAAGCCTGCACTTGCTCCAGCTTAGATACGTCGAGCCGCATGGTTGCTGCAGCGGTACCGGGATGTGCAGCTTCCACCACGCGCAGAGTTTCCTGCATGCCTGCTTCATCCACATCGCCCAGCACCAGCTTCATGCCGCGCGCAGCGCAGCACAGCGCAAACTCGCGACCCAAACCACTGCCGCCGCCGGTAATAGCCGCAACTTTGCCCTGTAAATCCTGCATGCCCTGCTCCTTTGAACCTGCGCTCAGCTTATGCGAGCGACAATGAATTATAACTAGGATGAATAGCATGCCTCGTACCCCCGCCCTAGACCAGCGCTATCGGTCGGGTTGATCTAGACCAAGCAGTGCAATTTATAACGCTCGTCACATATTGAGATGAAGCTTGGCAAAACACCTTCTGTTCTGTTGGTTATGTCCTATAGTCAGCACATCAAAGCTGCTGGACAACAATCATGTTAGGACGTCTGTGGTTAGCATTTGCTTTCGCCCTACCTTTGACCGCTCACACTGCGCCACTGCGTTTAAATACGGATATTTTACCGCCATACCAAGTGCAGGAAGGCGACCGCCTGACGGGCAGCTCTATCAATGCATTAGCCTGTATATTTGAAGCATCAGATCGGGACTACGAGATCAGAGTGCTGCCTTGGCAGCGCGCTGTGCGTGAGGTGAGCCAGGGTAAGGCCGAGGGCTTTTTCTCAGCGACAAGAATGAACAATGCCAGTGATTTTGCCACCCTCTCGGCACCGTTGGCACTGGAGAAGTGGTACTGGTACAGCAACAGCACAGAACGGCCTCCAGCTTTCGGTGCCGCTAACAGCCTGCGTATCGGCGGAGTCCGTGGCAGTAACCAAGTGGATTGGTTATTGCAACATGGCTACTCGGTCGACCCGCTGGTGACCAATACTGCGCAGTTGCTGCAGTTGCTTAAGCGCGGCCGCATAGATGCCTTTCTTGCGGACCAGCAAACGCTACGCATAGAGATGACACAGCAACCCCTCGATTCACGCCCGCTCAATGCCCATTTTCAGCAGTACACCACATTGGGTGTCTACTTCTCCAATTCGCTGCTAATCCGCGAACCCGCTTTTCTTGAGCAATTTAACCGGCAGGTTTTTCAGTGCATTCCGGAAATAGGCGTACTACAGATCGAGGAGCGCGCGCGCCTGCAGCACCTGTACGACACACTTTTCGATAACTGGCGCCGTGAGCCAATGTTGATACAGGCAGTACTGCAACAAAACAAAGCCCACACCGGCATATCTTTAAGTCGCATACATGCACTCGACAATCAATGGCAGCAAGAACAGCAGCAAACCGAGCAGCCACTGATAAACAGCGTGCACAGTAATGCTTTATCGCCCTGGCTCACGCAGCAACAAGCCATCTACAAAGGCCTGGTTAGCGAGATAATAGTGACTGATCAACATGGCTTAAACATCGCCACCAGCAACACCACTACCGACTACTGGCAAGGTGACGAGGCCAAGTTTGCCGAGCCTTTCTTCGCAAGCGAAGATAAGCCTTATATGGGCCCTTTGAGTTACGATCAGTCAACCCAGCGCTATCAGGTGCATATCAGCAACACCGTGCGCAATCCCAGCAACGGCGAAGTGATTGGCGTGCTTATTCTGGGCATTGATATAGAACGTGCTTTAAAGATGGAAGACAGTCTTTTTACTAAAGAAGCGATTAAACAATGAGCCACATGAGTTACCTTCTAAACGCCAGCTTAATAGCACTCGTGCTGGCGACCAGTGCCTGCTCCCCGGTGCCGCAAAAACCGCTGGAAAGTGGCATGGTGCGCGTCAATTTGGCTGCGGATGTGGGCAACGATGTTAAGGCCTACCGTGTGGATGGCGAGCTCACCCAAAGCATTCGCTTTGGCGACATCAGCCCTGGCACACACAACCTACAGGTACGTTATCACTTCGAGGTGCCGGGCGGCGCCGGCAGCGGCGGCCTGTTTGATGCCAACTTTCGCACGTGCGTGATGGAGGTGGATTACGACAACTTCACCGCCGGCATGCAGTATTTATTCAAACTAGAGCGACGTGGCTGGCGAAGCGCCGGTGGTTTGTACGATCAACAGACTCAAGAGAAGGTTGCTACAGCTGAAGAGGTGCGATGTGGGCCGGGCATGTAGCTGGGCGGTATAGAATCCAGCCCTCCAGGTAACGCGTTGTGTTTTTTAGAAGGTCGAGCTCCATCTCGACCAGCGTGGTACCCGACGACGACGCTGGCCGGGATAGGTTCCAGCTTTCCACCACAGCGTGTAGGTTAAGCGATGCCGCGCTAACCCACAGAGTTCGGCGTAAAAACCCAGCGACTATTAGCCACTTTTCAGCGCTCGCCAACCCAACCAGCTTCACGCCAGTCGGCCATCCACGCCAAATCATCATCCGCCTCGGCACGATACTCCGCAGCCAACCACCCCTCATATCCTGCCTTTTCAAGCGCCATCAAGGCAGCAGCAAAATCCATCTCACCTGAGCCGGGTGCGCCGCGTCCGGGGCAATCAGCGAACTGCACGTGACCAATACGACCGGACAGCCGTTGCACGCTATGCGTCAAATCTTCATCCATCCGCGCCATGTGATAAAAATCCAGCTGCGCCGATAGGTTGGGATGGTCGACCCGCGCAAGCATCTCAGCGAGCTCCGCCGAACCGGCAAGCAAAAAGTCCGGCATATCCAATCGATTGATCGCTTCGCACACCACGCCAATACCCAGGAGGGCAAAGGCCTCCGCCGCCATGTTCAGGTTGGTAGCCAGTGTCGCTAATGCAGCTTCTCGCTCGACGCCCGCAGCCAACTTACCCGGCAACACGTTTACCTTTTCCGGCCGCAACACCTGCGCGTACTCCACGGCCAATTGCAGGGCGCTAGCAAACTCCGACTCGCGGCCTGCAACGCCGGCCAACCCTGGCCCGCCCGTCATCAAATCGCCGGCGGGCAAGTTGAACAGTACAAGCGGCATGGCGTGACGCTCCAGCTCGGCGCGCAACTGGATAGCCGACAACGCATAGGGGAATTGCAATTCCACACCATCGAATCCTGCCTTGGCAGCAGCGCCCACTCGCTCAATCAGCGGCAGTTGAGCAAATAATAGCGACAGGTTAGCGGCCAATTTCCAGCGCATGGATGACTCTCCTCAAGGTAAACCAACGAGTGTAATCCAGCTTGCGGCAAGGCTAAACGTTTCAGGGCTTCGCCTGTGCGCGCTTTTTCTTTACACTTGCCGCCACGCACCGCTCGGCCACGACAGCCGACTGGTAGTCTTCCGCTATTGAACCGGAGTAATACATGTCGACGATCAAACGCCCCTTGGCTGTGTTGGCGGGCCTGTGCCTGTCTGTTACCACCCTTTTCTCCACCGCCGCTATGGCCGAAACTACCGAGCTGCGCGTCTCCGCTATCCCTGACGAAGCACCCACAGAGCTGATGCGTAAATTCGAGCCGCTAGGCAAGTATCTCGAAGAGCAAATTGGCATACCTGTGACCTTCCAACCGGTTTCCGATTACGCCGGTGTGGTTGAAGCCCTCGGCGCCAAGCGTCTGGACATGGCCTGGTTGGGTGGTTTCACTTATGTGCAGGCAAAACTGCGCACCGGCGATGCTATCCCGCTGGTTCAGCGCGAGCAGGACGAAGTATTCACCAGCACGTTCATCACCGCCGACCCTGAGGTGAAAACCCACGCTGACCTTAAAGGCAAAAGCTTCGCCTTCGGTTCTGTGTCCTCTACTTCTGGCCACCTGATGCCGCGCTACTTTCTGCAGCAAGACGGCATTGATGCTGACACCTTCTTCAGCCGTGTGGGCTTCTCTGGCGCACATGACGCGACCGTGGCTTGGGTTGAATCCGGCAAGGTAGACGCTGGCGTGCTCAACTCCTCCGTGTGGGAGAAGCTGCTGGAAGAGAAAAAGGTAGGTGCCGACAAGGTGCGCGTCTACGCGGTAACGCCAACCTACTATGACTACAACTGGACCGTACGCGGTGGTCTGGAGCCTGAACTGATTGAAAAGATCAAAGCAGCCTTCCTCGCCCTTGATCCGGCCAACCCAGAGCACAAGGCGATCCTGGATCTGCAGCGTGCCTCACGCTTTGTACCTACCAGTGCCGAGAACTACCAAGGCATCGAAGAAGCCGCTCGCGCTGCTGGCCTGCTTGAGTGAGCATCAACCTGAACGGGGTGGGTTATATCCACCCCAACGGGATGCGCGCGCTAAAGGATATCAATCTCAGTATTGCTGCTGACGAGCAAGTCGCCATCATCGGCTCCTCCGGCGCGGGTAAAACCACGCTGCTGAAGTTGCTGGCGACTAGCTTGCTGGCTTCCTCCGGCGACATTCAGTTACTACAGCACAACCCTGCGCAACTGCGTGCGAGCACCTTACGACGCCTGCGCAGCCGTATTGGCCTGATCCATCAAAGCCCTCCCCTGCCACCTCGCCAACGCGTGGTAACTGCCGTACTGGCTGGCCGACTGGGACAATGGACGCTGGGCCGCGCGTGCTTGTCGTTGTGTTATCCGAGCGATATCGAAGGCGCGCGCGCCGAACTGTCTCAACTGGATCTGGCAGACAAGCTGTTCGCCCGCTGCGATCAATTATCCGGTGGTCAGCAGCAACGGATCGGCATCGCCCGCGTGCTCTACCAACAGCCAGACCTGATGCTTGCAGACGAACCTGTCTCCGCGATGGACCCGGTACTGGCAGAGCACACGCTCGGCGTGCTCGGGAGTATTGCCCGCGAGCGCGGTGTGCCGCTGATAGCCAGCCTGCACGCTGTCGAATTGGCGCTGCGACATTTCCCTAGGGTGATTGGTTTACGCGCTGGCGAGGTATTGTTCGACAAAGCTGCCGATGCCGTCAGCCAGCAGGATCTGGATGCGCTCTATGTCAACATCGGCCTCAGCGACACAGCGCAGCAACCCGCCGTTGCCATTGCCAACAGCCTGCACAACCGATGTCTGTGATGAGCTCCCGCGCGCGCTGGCAAGATCCCGCCGCCACACCTCGCGCATTATTAACCCTGGCGTTGCTGATATTGCTCTGGCCCGGCCTACAACTGACCGAGTTTCGGCCACAGATTCTGTTCAACGCGCAAAACCGTGAGGTCATGGGCCGTTTTCTGGCTGGCTTTTGGCCGCCGGAAACCAGCGCCGACTTTTTGCTCTTGCTTGGCCGCGCCACGCTTGAGACGCTCGCAATGGCGACCGCAGGTTTGGTACTGGCTCTGCTTTTGGCCATCCCACTTAGCCTGATCGCCACGCGCGCGCTATCCATTTCCAAGTTACTGAGCGGCACACCCAGTTGGGCTGGTCGGCTGTTGCGCTACCCAGTGCGGCTGATACTGGTCGTGCTACGCAGCATTCCGGAGATTGTCTGGGCGCTATTATTCGTGCGCGCCGTAGGCTTGGGCCCGACTGCAGGCGTGCTGGCTATTGCCATCACCTACAGCGGCATGCTCGGCAAGGTTTACGCCGAAATTTATGAATCCGTCGACCCGCAACCCACCCGCGCGCTGCTGCAAAGTGGCAGCTCTCGGCTAGCTGCGTTCCTGTACGGCGTGCTACCTAATGCCGCGCAGGAATTGACCTCCTACACCCTGTATCGTTGGGAATGCGCGGTGCGTGCCTCAGTGATCATGGGCTTCGTCGGTGCGGGCGGGCTGGGCCAGATGATTGATCTGTCGATTCGTATGTTCGCCGGTGGCGAGGTGGTGAGCATACTGCTGACCTTCCTGCTACTGGTGCTGGTAGCAGACCAAATCAGCCTGCAATTGCGCCGGAGACTGGCATGAGACCGACACTCAGCGCAGCCTTCTGGTTGCTGGCTATCATCGCTTCGGTCGTGGCTTCCTTTGCATACCTGCAGCTAGATTTCGTCAGCCTGTTCAGCAGCGACAGCCGCGTACAGATGCTCGATTACGCCACCTCCTTCTTCCCACCCAACACCTCACCCGCCTGGCTGAGCAAGCTATGGCAAGGCTCGTTGGAAACCTTGGCAATATCCGCCATTGGCACCTTGCTGGCAGCGCTCTTTGGCGCAGCATTCAGCCTTCTAGCGGCAGGCCGTTTGGGCGGCGTGGCCAAAGCCATCTGCCGGCTGCTGCTCAATGCTCTGCGTTCTGTACCTGAACTGGTCTGGGCGGCGCTGATGGTTTTAGCTGCCGGGCTCGGCCCCTTCGCCGGCACCCTAGCCATTGCCCTGCACACCACAGGTGTACTCGGCCGGCTCTTTGCCGAAGCGCTGGAAAACACCCCACCCGAACCCGCCAACGCCCTGCGCGCAGCAGGCGCCTCTGCCACCACCGCCTTCCTCTACGGCACCCTCCCCGGGGTGATCCCGCAGTGGCTTGCCTACACGTTATACCGCTGGGAAAACAACATTCGCATGGCGGCGGTGCTGGGGTTTGTTGGTGCTGGCGGTTTAGGCCAAATGCTGCACGTCACGCTCAGTCTGTTTCAGCAGTCCAAGGCGATGAGTGTGATTTTGGCTATGTTGGCGATGGTGTTGTTGGTGGATGCGTTGAGTGGGTGGTTGCGGGCGCGGTTGGGTTAGGCCTGAGGCACAAACAAGGGTAGGCAGCGCGCACCACTGGACGCGGCGCGTCCAAAGCGGCATTCCCACGCTGGAGCGTGGGAACGATCGCAATCACAGTTTTCTTTTTCGTTTCGGCCACTTCACGACAATGCTACGCGGACCATCCAGTCCCATCTGAGCGGGCGAGTAGCGCAGAGCTGTCGGGAGAAAGACGTGTGCGGTGTCTGAGCGAAGCGAGTTTGCACACGTCCCCGGCAGATTGAGCAACGCAGCGAACCCGGAGGGCCGCGCAGCTGGGTGCCCTAGGGGATCGCTAAGGGGGAATGGGCAAGCATGCCCCCTTGGCTCGCCTAAGGGCGAAAACGATAATGAACTAGACAGCAGAGATTGAGTGAGAGCAAAAGCCTAACCCAAGAAAATCAGCTTTTAACCCGCTCCTGCACCAAAACCCAAGGCCGAATCACCACCGCCCACAAGTTAGTGGGCTCCCGCTCCGCCCAACCCCCTGCCTGCGCATCCGTCGCAACCTGCAGCTGACCGGTATCCATCCAGCCTTTAATCTGCTCACCGTTGTCTTCCATCATGGCCGCAGCCGCCTGCACCAAATCCAACTCAGGCGCGACCACCAGCAAATCGCCACGGGCAAAGTGGGGTTCAAGGGTTTTCCATTCAATATTACCGGTGGCACCAAGGATGGCCGCGTAAGCTTCTTCAGACAGGGGCATCGGAGTAAGTCCTTTCATCTATCAAAGGCTTGCATGGTAGCGAGCTGTAGCTGACATGCAAGAAATCGTCGGCAATGTCGCCAAAAACAGCCTACTCTGTCATTTGGTATGTCGCCATACAGACACAATGTTGCAGTTAACGGACATTGACTGACAAATCGACAACGGTCGATTCCCTGTACCGATGGGGGTTGCTAAACTGCGCCGGTACAGTTCCGATCAGGCTGTGAATCCATAATAAACCGGAACGAGCCAAGACTACTTCGGCATAACAACACAAGTGAGCAGATGATATGAAAATGGCACATAAGAAAGCACTTTCCCAGATTATCACCGCTGCGGCGCTGGTCGGCTTCAGCGGCTATTCGCTAGCCGCCGACACCATCAAGATCGCGCTGGCCGGCCCGGTCACTGGCCCAGTCGCGCAATACGGTGATATGCAGTTCATTGGTGCCAAAATGGCCATTGAGCAGATCAACCAAGCTGGCGGCGTCAACGGCAGCCAACTGGAAGGCGTCGTTTTTGATGATGCCTGCGATCCTAAACAAGCCGTTGCGGTTGCCAACCGCATCGTCAACGATGACATTCGATTCGTCGTTGGTCACCTCTGCTCCAGCTCTACCCAGCCTGCTTCCGACATTTATGAAGATGAAGGCATCCTGATGGTAACTGCGGCCTCTACTAGCCCGGAAATCACCGAGCGCGGCTATAAGTTGCTGTTCCGCACTATCGGTCTGGACAGCCTGCAAGGCCCGACTGCTGGCAAATACATCGCCGAACAGATCAAGCCAAAGAAAGTGGCGGTCATCCATGACAAGCAGCAGTACGGTGAAGGCATCGCGACTGCAGTACGCGACGTACTGACCGAAGCTGGCATCGACGTGCCTCTGTTTGAAGGCGTCACCGCCGGTGACAAAGACTTCTCCGCGCTGATCGCCAAGCTTCGCCAAGCCAACGTCGACTTCGTTTATTACGGCGGCTACCACCCGGAGCTAGGTCTGATTCTGCGTCAATCATCCGAACAAGGCCTGGACGTGCGCTTCATGGGGCCTGAAGGCGTAGGCAACACGGATATTTCTGCGATTGCTGGCGAAGCTTCCGAAGGTCTGCTGGTCACATTGCCCAAGGCCTTTGATGAAGATCCCAAGAACGCCGATCTGGTAGAAGCCTTCAAAGCCAAGAACGAGGACCCGTCCGGCCCGTTCGTCTTCCCTGCCTATGCAGCGGTTCAAGTCATTGCCGATGGCATCAAGCTAGCTGGCAGCGCTGATACCGAGGCGGTTGCTGAGGCATTGCGCAGCAATAGCTTCGACACGCCCACCGGCACCCTCGCTTTCGACGAAAAAGGCGACCTGAAAGACTTCAACTTCGTTGTCTATGAATGGCACGCTGACGCTAGCAAAACCGCACTAACTGAGTAAGTGAACTGACTCCGGGCCTGTCCAACCTAGTTGGCAGGCCCGGTCTTTTTTGTTGATGCCAGTCTTTGCGGACCTGCATTGCTCCTCTTGTATTTTCGGTGTCGTGGCTATGCCAGAGTCCCTCTATTATTTTCTTCAACAGTTGCTGAACGGCCTTACCGTCGGCAGCACCTATGCCCTGATCGCCATTGGCTACACCATGGTTTATGGCATCATCGGTATGATCAACTTCGCCCACGGCGAAATTTATATGATTGGTAGCTATATCGCCTTTATCGTCATTGCCGCACTGGCAATGTTCGGAATTGAGTCGGTACCGCTGCTGATTTTTGCTGCCTTCGCGATCAGCATGCTGGTCACGAGTGCCTACGGCTACAGTATCGAGCGTGTCGCCTACCGCCCGCTGCGTGGCGGCAACCGCCTGATCCCGCTCATTTCAGCGATCGGCATGTCTATCTTTCTACAAAACCTGGTGCGCATCGCCCAAGGCTCGCGTGATATCGCCATGCCCACCCTGGTAACCGGCGGTATTGATATCGGTCCGCAGGATGCCTTTCATGCCAGCTTGTCTTATATGCAAATGATCATTTTTGCAGTGACGCTGATCAGCATGGTTTTGCTTACCCTGTTCATCTCTCGCTCGCGTATGGGCCGCGCCTGCCGCGCCTGTGCTGAAGACTTGAAGATGACCAACCTATTAGGCATCAATACCAACGGCATCATCGCGCTGACCTTCGTCATCGGCGCAGCGTTGGCAGCCATTGCTGGTGTGTTGCTAGGCATGTACTACGGCGTAATTAATCCATACATCGGCTTCATGGCCGGCCTCAAAGCTTTCACCGCTGCAGTACTTGGCGGTATTGGCAGCATTCCCGGCGCGGTACTGGGTGGCTTGCTACTCGGCGTTACCGAAGCCATTACCGCCGGCTACTTCAGTACTGAATACAAAGACGTCGTCTCCTTCGGCCTGCTGATTCTTATTCTCCTGTTCCGCCCCAGTGGCATTCTTGGCCGCCCGGAGGTGGAAAAAGTATGATTCGTACCAATCTAAAACCGGCGGTAATTTCCGCCGTTGTGGTGGTGGTCCTATCCGGACTGTTGATGGGGGTACGGCTAAATCAGGACGGCACCAACCTGACGCTAGTCGGCGCTGGCCCTGATGTGTATTGGAAAATCGCCATCGCCGCCGCCTTCATATTCTTCTACAACCTGTTCCGCGACCATCTGGCAGCCCTGTGGAAAGCCATGCCTGGCATGCCAAAGACCCCAACCCATCTAATTGAGGCAAGCAAAAAGCCCATTCTTCGGCGGCTGTTCTGGTGCTTTCTGATCGCACTCGCGATTCTCTGGCCGTTTATTTCAAACCGTGGCGGTACCGATCTGGCGACCCTGGTGTTGATTTACGTGATGCTCGGCTTGGGGCTGAATATCGTGGTTGGCCTGGCCGGCCTGCTGGATTTGGGTTACGTCGGTTTCTACGCGGTCGGCGCCTACGGCTATGCATTGCTGGCGATGTATTTCGATGTTGGCTTCTGGACTGGCCTGATTTCTGCCGGCTGCCTGGCAGCGTTGTTCGGCTTTCTGCTGGGCTTCCCGGTGCTGCGCTTGCGCGGCGACTATCTGGCCATCGTGACGCTAGGCTTTGGCGAAATCATCCGCATCCTGCTCAACAACATGACTTGGCTAACCAACGGCCCGAATGGCATTGGCGGCATTCCCAAGCCAACTTTGTTCGGCTTGGAATTCAGCCGTAAGGCCAGTGAGGGTATGCAGACGTTTCATGAGTTTGTGGGGATTGACTACAGCTCCGAGCACCGGGTGATGTTCCTGTATCTGCTCGCACTACTGCTGGTGTTGATCACCCTATTTGTGATCAACCGCCTACTGCGCATGCCCATTGGCCGCGCGTGGGAAGCCCTGCGTGAAGATGAAATTGCCTGCCGTGCGCTAGGTATCAACCCAACTTCAGTGAAACTTGGCGCTTTCACCATTGGTGCCAGCTTCGCCGGTTTCGCTGGCTGCTTCTTTGCCGCGCGACAGGGCTTCATCAGCCCGGAATCCTTCACCTTTATCGAGTCTGCCATCATCCTCGCCATCGTGGTGTTGGGCGGTATGGGCTCGCAGATTGGCATCATTTTGGCCGCCATCATTATGACCATCTTGCCGGAGCTGGCCCGCGAATTTAACGAGTACCGCATGTTGCTGTTTGGGTTGATGATGGTCTTGATGATGATCTGGCGCCCGCAGGGACTGCTACCCATGAACCGCCCGCACTTGGAGTTGCGCACATGAGCCGCCCGTTATTAGAAGTATCCGGGCTGACCATGCGCTTTGGCGGCCTGCTAGCCGTCGACGGGGTGCAACTCAGCGTACAGCCTGGCCAGATCGTTTCGATGATTGGCCCTAACGGCGCCGGCAAAACCACGGTATTCAATTGCCTGACCGGTTTCTACAAGCCCAGTGGCGGCAAAATCATTTTCGATGGTCGTGAAATACAAGGCTTACCCGGCTTCAAGGTTGCGCGCCGCGGTATGATCCGCACCTTCCAGCATGTTCGTCTGTTCAGCGAGATGACCGTCGTCGAAAATTTGTTGGTGGCCCAGCATCAACACATGAATACCAGCATGCTGGCTGGCCTGTTCAAGACGCCGGGTTACCGCCGTAGTGAACGCGAGGCGATGGAGCGCGCTGCGTATTGGTTGGAGCGAACCAACCTGCACGAGTTCGCCAATCGGCCCGCTAATACTATGTCTTATGGCCAACAACGCCGTCTGGAAATCGCCCGCTGCATGGTCACTCAGCCCAAACTACTGATGCTGGACGAGCCCGCCGCCGGCCTCAACCCACGGGAAACCGATGACCTCAAAGCACTGATTGCCGAGCTGCGCGATAACCATGAGTTAACCGTGTTGCTGATCGAGCACGACATGAAGCTGGTGATGAGCATTTCCGATCAGATCGTAGTGATCAACCAGGGACGCCCGCTGGCCGCTGGCACGCCGGACCAGATCAAGCAAAATCCAGACGTTATCAAAGCCTACCTGGGTGAAACCTGAGGAATTGCCAGCCATGCTGTACATGAAAAACGTATCGACCCACTACGGCAAGATCCAGGCGCTGCATGAAGTAAACCTGGAGGTTCAACGCGGCGAAATCGTTACTTTGATCGGTGCCAACGGCGCTGGCAAAACCACCCTGCTGATGACTCTCTGTGGTGATCCGCGCGCCACCACCGGCAGCATTCGTTATGAAGGTGATGAGCTGACCGGACTGACTACCGCTGAAATCATGCGCAAGGATATCGCCATTGTGCCGGAAGGCCGACGCGTATTCTCACGCCTCACGGTAGAAGAAAACCTCAGCATGGGTGCTTTTTTCACCAAGAAGGAAGAGCAGCAGGAACAGCTGGACACCACCCTGACGCTGTTTCCACGCTTGAAAGAACGCTACCAGCAACGCGCGGGCACCATGTCCGGTGGCGAGCAGCAAATGCTGGCGATTGGTCGCGCACTGATGAGCAAGCCACGTCTGCTGTTATTGGACGAACCTTCGCTCGGCTTGGCGCCGATCATTATCCAGCAGATTTTCGACATCATCGAGCAGCTACGCCAACAGGGCGTGACCGTCTTCCTGGTAGAACAAAATGCCAATCAGGCGCTCAAGCTAGCAGATCGTGGCTATGTAATGGAGCATGGGCACATCGTTCTGCAGGACAGCGGCGACGCGCTACTGGCCAATGAAGATGTGCGCAAAGCCTATCTCGGCGGCTAACAATTGGGCTTGAAAGGCCTACAGGTTATCAAGGCGCCGTCTGGCGCCCTTGATAAGCACAGCCTGTGAAACGCTCACCATCGACCAACAAAGTGGCGCTCATATGAAAGTAGTCACCTGTAACCAGGTCCTGGCAGGCTTGCGGATACAACCATAATTCCAGTTCATCACCCTGCAGACTCCGCGCGTTTAGCGAACCATCAGCTGACTGTTCCGTTACTACCGGTTGCGAAGGATACCCCCGCTCTGCGTCACTGCGTGTCAAACCATTGGCGGCCAGAGCAACGCGCCAAGCGGGCTTGTATTGCAGCGCAATCCACTGCGCGCCATCACCGCTGTGGTCGCTACAGCCGCGCCCCTGGGACTGCATGCGCAATACCTCACCGGAGGTAATTCGCTCGGAACGATCAACCTGCCCAAGCATGTCGACAAAGATAACCCGTTGCCCCGGCTGGGCGGCCTTTGCAAACACCTCATTCAATGAATTACTGGCGTTTACCGGTTGAGCGTGATCACTCCCACACTGAGTCAATACAAAAGCGTCGCCTCTGTGCTCCAGCAAACCACTCAGGCGTTGCTGAGGACCACTCCAGGTATCGCGCAAAAGGCTACAGCCGGAGACCAGCAACACTATTGCAATCAGGGGGATGCGCGTGGTATTTAGTGTAAAAGGTCTCAATTTGTGAACTCCATTGCGTAAATGAGGGTGAAGCCGCCAAAATCATGACGTACGGCTGATCACAAATGCGATTTGCGGTGGTACTCTATGCCACATTCACCCGCATGCGATTCATTTTGGCGGGTTTGGTTCCCAAACGTTGTCTGGTTAGAAAAACTATGTTGGAAGCACAATAATGAAGATGATTTCTGCCGCACTACTCAGCACCGTAGCACTCACCATTACGGCCTGCTCATCCAACAAGCCCGCTCCACCGCCGCCGCCGCCCGAAGCAACGCCATGGGCTCAATCGCATATGGCAGAGCTGACCGCCATCGCGCTGGAGGAACGCTACGAGATTCATAATACCGGTGAAGAGATTCTTCTGGTGATCCCGGTACGAGACAACTTCCACCCCAAGCGCACGCTGCTGCTGCCATCAGGCTTGGTTCCGCTGTCACGCGTTGCCAAGGTGCTGCGTACAGCAACCGACAGCAACATCGCGGTAACCGGCTTCAGTGACAGCGTAGGCGCGGACGATACCAACCAGCAATTGAGCATGGAGCGCGCCCAAGCGGTTGCCAGTGTGCTGCAACTTGGTGGGGTACGCCGTCACAACATGCAGTTGAAGAGTCTCGGCGAAGAGCAACCCCGCGCTGATAATAATACCGAAGCAGGCCGCGATCTGAATCGCCGTATAGAAATCGCGATCACACCACGTCAGTCAGTTTCCAGTCTCGCGCTAGCCCCCTGATTCAACGCGTTCTTATAGCCTCCTGGGCGATTCATCGCCCAGGAGGCTATTCCTCTGCTTGCTACCCGCGCCCTGAGGGCATCTCCGCCATCCGGCTGCTAGAATAGCGACTAATTCCGTCATGCGTGGCTGACGGTTACCCGTATTCAACCAAAAGCGATTTCCCATGGCCCCTATTCCGCAGGCACCCAGAGCCGTCGCTCTGTTGCCGCTCCTGCTGTTTTTGCTCATTTTTCTCGGCAGTGGCATCTATTACACCCTACAGGGCACCGAGTTTGCCTTTTATCAAATTAAGGCGCCGGTAGCTATTCTGCCGGGAATCATCCTGGCCATGCTGCTGACCCAACGTAGCTATCGCGAGAGCCTGACAACCTTTATCGACGGTATTGGCGATCGCAACATCATTACCATGGCACTGGTTTTTCTGTTGGCTGGTGCCTTCTCCAGCGTCGCTAAAGCGATTGGTGGGGTGGATGCTACCGTCAACCTGGGCTTGAGCATTCTCCCGCCCAGCATGGTACTGCCGGGGTTATTTGTGATCGCCGTATTCATTTCGACCGCCATGGGCACTTCTATGGGCACCATAGGCGCGCTGATCCCCATTGCGTTGGGTTTTGCCGAGGCTACGGGGCTGTCGATTCCGCTGGCGGCTGGTGCGGTTATCGGTGGCGCCATGGCCGGCGACAACCTATCGATCATCTCGGATACCACCATTGCCGCAACCCGCACCCAAGGTGTAGCAATGCGCGACAAGTTCAAACTCAATTTAATGATTGCCCTGCCCGCCATGCTGCTGACCCTAGTGGTGCTGTTTGTCCTGGGCGACAGCAGCAACGCCGCGCCAGCCGGAGATTACAACGCCTGGCTGGTACTGCCTTACCTAGTGGTGTTAGCGCTGGCCTTAAGCGGGCTGGATGTGATGATCGTGCTGATGGCGGGCATCGTTCTTTCTGGCATCACCGGGCTGCTAATCAAACCGGATTACGCGCTGGCGACCTACGGTAATGATATTTATCAGGGCTTTGCCGGAATGCTGGAAATCATGGTCCTGTCGATGCTGATTGGTGGTTTATCAGCCATCATGAAGCAGGAAGGTGGGCTGGACTGGCTGCGCTTGCGCATTCAGGTATTGACCTCCCGCACCAGCAAACCCGGTCGGCGCAGCGGGGAGACCGGCATCGCCGGGCTGGTCGGTCTGACTAACCTGTTTGTCGCCAACAACACTGTCGCTATCATCATCAGCGGCAGCGTTGCCAAGGATTTGGCCGAGCACTATGCGGTTGATCCACGGCGCAGTGCCAGCCTACTGGATATTTTTTCCTGCGTGGTGCAAGGCCTCATCCCGTATGGAGCGCAGATACTCTTGGCCGGCTCTTTGGCCGCGTTATCTCCGCTAGCACTGATCAGCCAGGTTCATTATTGCTGGTTATTGGGCTTGATGGCCGTACTGGCCATTGTATTTGGCTTTCCGCGGATCAAACCGAGCGCGCCAGCGCCAGAGCAGGAAGCCCTGTAAAAGGGGCGACGACGCTACCGGTTAGCTTCTTGATTACTGATCCCAAGGCTCGCCACGGGTTCTGGGTTCACGGCGTAGCTTTTCATGCATGGCCGCTTTGGCCAGCATGTGCGCACTGACCGGCGCGGTAAGAAACAGGAACAAGGTAATCAGCAGTTCGTGCAAGCTGGGCTCACCGGACTTTTGCGAGAAATACAGCATGGAGCCCACTACCAGCGCGCCCACGCCCAGAGTGGTAGCCTTGGTCGGCCCATGCAAGCGCATAAAGAAATCGGGTAGCTTCACCAGCCCAATAGAACCGATCAGGGCAAACAGGCTGCCAGTCAGTAACAACGCCGCGATAACCCACTCGACCCAACTTGACTCACTCATAACGACCTCTTACTCAATGATGTTGCCGCGCATCAGATGCTTGGCAATCGCAACAGTGCTCACAAACCCCATCACCGCAATCAGTAGCGCCGCTTCAAAAAATAGATTGGAATCCAGATAGAGCCCGAACAGCATGATTACCGCTATGCCGTTGATGTAGAGCGTATCCATGGCCAGTATCCGATCCGGCAAATCCGGCCCTTTGATCAGTCGCACAAACGTCAGAATCAACGCCACGCTCATAATCCCAAGGCAAAAAATAATCACCGTTTGGAGCATTCGAACACCTCCTTAAGCGGCTGTTCATAGCGACGGCGGATGTGCTCAATCAACGCCTGCTCATCACCCACATCCAGCCCATGAATCAACAGTGTTTTGCGATCCGCGCTGATATCAGCCGAGACCGTGCCTGGCGTCAGCGAAATAGTGCTGGCCAGCACGCTTATGGAAAATTCGTGCTCCAGAGTCAGCGGAAACAAAACAAAGGCAGGCCGAAGCTCACGGCGCGGGCCGAGAATTAACTTGGCGACCTGCAAATTGGCCACCACTATGTCGATTAACACCCGGCAGACAAACAAAAACAAACGATCCACTCGACAAGCACGTGGCGGGTTAGGCCAAAAGACGTTGGTCATCCACGGTATCAGACAGGCCAATATGGCGCCCATGATGAGGCTGCCCGCTGACACCTGGTTCATCAGCAACTGCCAGCCAATAAGCATAGAGAGGCTCAACCACGGGTGCGGCAACACGCGCTTCAGCAGGCTCATGGGCTTGCCTCCGTTGCAGTGGGAAACACCGCATCTATATAGTTTTGTGGCTGGAGTAGCTGGTCTGCAGTAGCGGCCAAATAGGTGAGCACCGGCTCGGCAAATACCACTAGCAGAGGGCTGGCCAGTAGCAACAGCAGCACCGCAGCCATACGCAGGGCATCTAGCGGTTCAGCCGACGCACTGACCTCAGTTTGACGCCAAAACAACGTGGTACCAGCCCGGCTAAGTGCAATGAGGGCCAGCAGACCGCTACCCAGTACGACTGGATACAACCAGGCGGCCAGATGGCCCGTACCCGCCGCGCTGAGTAACAGCAGCTTGCCGATGAAACCCGACAGCGGCGGCATACCGACAATCGACATCGCCGCTAGAAAGAAGATACCGCCCAGTAACATCGGGTACGGCAGCGCCGGACCAGCAACCAGCCGAGCGGCAAAGCGTGGCCCGCGCACGCGCTGCAGTACGCCAGAAAACAAAAACAGCGCGCCGGTTATCCAGGTCGAATGCATGAGATAGAACAAGGTCGCGCGCAATGCCTCGGGAGTACCAATCGCCAGCCCCGCTAACATGGTGCCTACCGACAGCACTACCAGGTAAGCCACCAGGCCAGTCAGGGTGGCTGCGGCTAGCGAGCCGATGGCACCCAGCGCCAAGGTCATCAACGCCAACGGCCAGAGCCAATCATTAACCATGTGCGCTAAGGTATTGGCCTGCTCACCAAAGATCAGCGTGTACACACGCAATATTGAATACAGCCCTACCTTGGTCATGATGGCGAACAGCGCTGCCACGGGCGCACTGGCAGAGGAATAGGCTCGCGGCAGCCAGAAGTACAGCGGGAATATGGCTGTTTTCAAACCAAACACCACCAGCAGTAGCATCCCAGCAGCGCCTACCAAGGGCTGATCTTCAGCCGACAACTGACCGACCCGCACGGCCAGATCGGCCATGTTTAGGGTGCCCAACACCCCATACAGAGTGCCTACCGCAATCAGGAATAACGCCGACCCAGTCAGGTTAAGCAGGACGTAATGCAGTCCCGCGCGAACCCGCGCCGAACCTGCCCCATGCAACAGCAATGCATAGGAGGCAATCAGCAAAATTTCGAAGAAAACAAACAGGTTAAATAGGTCACCGGTAAGGAAGGCGCCGGTAATGCCCATCAGCTGAAACTGAAACAGCGGATGAAAGTTGCGCCCAGCTGCGTCGTCTCCGCGTATTGCATACAACAATGCGCAGAATGCCAGTATCGCCGTGATCAGCAGCATCAAGGCGCTGAGCCGGTCGACTACCAACACGATACCGAACGGCGGCATCCAGTTTCCCAGCGCATAAACCAATGTGCCTTCGCTTGCACGCAGCAACAACAATATTGCCAAAGGGATTTGCAGAAAGGTCGCCAGTAGCCCGACCCCACGCTTGAAGTCCATGCTGCCGCGCAGCAACAACAGCATTGCACCCACAATCATGGGTAACAGTACCGGCAGGATTGGCAGATGACTCATCAACGGTCTCCCTTGCCATCAACGTGGTCACTGTCCAATTCACCTTGGGCGCGCAGCGATAGCACCAACGCGAAAGCGGTCATGGCAAAGCCGATTACGATGGCGGTGAGCACCAGCGCTTGCGGGAGCGGGTCTGCGTAATCGACATGCTCTCCGAGAACCGCTGGCACCGCCTCGTCGATACGACCCATGGAAAACAGAAACAGGTTAACTGCATAACCGATCAACGTAAGCCCTACCACCACAGGGAAAGTACGGGCGCGCAGCAGCAGGAATACCCCACAGCTGGTCAACAAGCCAATGAGCAGCGCGAACATCAGCTCCATTAGAAATCTCCCCTTCTCTGCGGCACCTTAGACAACTTGCCCAGGTTCGCGAGTATCAACAAAGTAGCACCAACCACCGTCAGATAGACCCCCAGATCAAATAGCATGGCGGTCGCCAGCTCAATGTCACCCACCAGTGGAATGTGGAAATGGTCAAAGGCACTGGTCAGGAAGGGATAGCCAAACAACCAGCTGCCAGCACCGGTAGCTGCAGCGATCAACACACCCGAAGCTGCCAGGTAATGGTAATTCACCGGCCAACGCTCGGAGGTCCACTCCTCGCCGCTGGCAACATACTGCAGAATCAGCGCTACAGCGGTTATCAAGCCGGCAATAAAGCCGCCACCCGGCAAATTGTGCCCGCGCATGAAGATGAACACCGAGATCAACAACGCCAGCGGCAGCAACACCCGCGACAGGTTCACCAGCATAAGCTGCTCGCTACGCTGCGCCCAAGGCTTGCCAAGGCTATCGCCGCCGGGCAAACGTAAACGCAAGCCATCGATCAGCGCGTAAATACCGATGGCAGCAACTGCCAGCACGGTGATTTCGCCCAAGGTATCGAAGCCACGGAAATCAACCAAAATCACATTGACGACGTTAGTGCCGCCACCGCCGCTAAGACTGTTTTCCAAGAAGAACCCGGCAATACTGTCATACGGTCGTGTCATCACCGCAAAAGCCAGTGCTGCCACCAAAAGGCCACTCATTAACGCCAGCAACAGATCGCGCCCACGACGTAACAAAGAAGACTCACGTGGCGTACGCGCCGGCAGGAAAAATAACGACAGCATTAATAGCACTATGGTCACCACTTCGACCGATATCTGCGTCAATGCCAGATCCGGCGCGGCGAAACGAGCAAACGCCAAGACCACGCCCAAACCCACTACGCTGAGCATGGTCAAGGACACCAGCCGCTGCCGGTGCCAGAACACCGTCGCCAAGGCAGCCACGGCCATGATGAGGGTAACGGCCAAACTAGTACCATCAATCGGCGACATGGCTACATCACCACGCAAACTTGGCAGCTTGAACAGCCAATAACCGCTGACCACCAGCGCCGCGCCCAGCAAAAACGTGAGGTAGCGCTGCAACGAGGCATTCTCCAGCATCAGCGTGAACTGACCGGCGCCACGCACCATAGACTGAATCATGCGTTCGAAAACCAACTTGGCATCCAGCTCTCGCTGGCGCTCGTACCAGGCAAACAGGGGCGCACGTGCGGCGTAAACCAGAACACCCACCACCAGCGCCACAAAACTCATCATCAGCGGCAAGTTAAAGCCGTGCCAGATCGCCAAACTGTATTCCGGCAAGGCGCCGCCAACTGTCGCTTGCGCTGCGACGGAAAGCAGGCCTGCAACCGTCAGGCCAGGAGCCAAACCAACCATAAGACACATGGCCACGAGAATTTCTACCGGCACCTTCATATAGCGCGGCGGCTCATGCGGCGGGTACTTGGGCAGGTTGACCGGTTTGCCGTTGAAAAACACATCGTGGATAAAGCGTAGCGAGTAGGCGACAGAGAACACCCCACCCAAAGTTGCACCCAGCGGAATCAGCCAGCTGAAACTACCAAGCATGTGTTGCTCAAGGGTTTCGCTGAAAAACATCTCCTTGCTTAAGAAGCCGTTGAGCAGTGGCACCCCGGCCATTGCCGAGGCGGCCACCATCGCCAAGGTGGCGGTGTGCGGCATAAAGCGCAGCAGGCCGTTAATCCGCCGCATATCACGCGTACCTGTTTCGTGATCAATGATGCCCGCTGCCATGAATAAGGACGCTTTGAACGTCGCATGGTTGATTATGTGGAACACCGCCGCCACTGCGGCCAAGGGAGTATTTAAACCAAAGAGCAGCGTAATCAAGCCCAGATGGCTAATCGTCGAATAAGCCAGCAAGCCCTTGAGATCGTGCTGAAATAACGCCGTGCAGGCGCCCACCAACAGCGTCGCCATGCCGGCACTGCTAACCAAATAGAACCACAGGTCAGTATCGGCCAACGCCGGATAAAGCCGCGCCAGCAAAAATACTCCAGCCTTGACCATGGTTGCAGAATGCAGGTAAGCCGACACCGGGGTCGGCGCCGCCATAGCGTGGGGCAACCAGAAATGAAAGGGGAACTGAGCCGACTTGGTAAACACCCCGAGCAACACCAGTATCAGCATCACCGGGTATAGCGCGTGTCCACGCAGCAAGTCGCCTGCGGCGAGTACATCGGTCAGCTGGTAGCTGCCTACCACTTGGCCAATCAGCAACACGCCTGCCAGCAACGCCAGACCGCCAGCGCCGGTCACCGCTAAAGCCATGCGCGCGCCCTTGCGGGCATCTGTAGAGTGCGACCAGTAACCAATCAACAAGAAGGATGACAGACTAGTCATCTCCCAGAAGAACATCATTAGCAGCAGGTTTTCCGATAGCACCACACCCAGCATTGCTGACATAAACAGCAGCAAGTAGGCAAAAAAACGGCCCATTGGGTCGTTTTTGGCAAGGTAATAGCGCGCGTAGAGAATCACTAGCAGGCCAATACCTAAAATCATTAACGCGAACAGAAAACTCAGACCATCCAGGCGGAAGCTGATGTGCAAGCCGAGCAAGTCGAGCCAACGCCAAGTTTGTACCAGCGTTTCACCGGCAAATACTGCCGGCGCCTGTTGCCACAACAGCACCATGCCGATGACCGGCGCCAACATAGTCATGCCGGCACAAAGCGAGCGGCCATGATTACTAAACAATAACGGCAGCAGACTGCCGATCAGTGGAAGGATGACGATAAGCGCCAAGGTCATGCAGGACTCACTCCATCTATGGCCAAGAAGGCTATTACCGGTATTTCCGCGCTCCGAGCGCGGTAAGCCGACGGTTCAATCTGGCCGCCCAGCCTATCACGGTAGCGGCATAGAGGCCGCAGCGCTCATATAAGAAAGCGCGCAAGCAAAGATCGATAGTATAAAGGCAGGAGCTCTTGCTGCGGGCTGCGCGGAACGCGCATTGCGTTACAAAATGCGTAGCCTACCGGCGAGATGCCGACAGGCTTTGGCGCAAACTGGAGGTCACTTAACTACGCGCGACTCGCCGTTTACCGTCATTACACGCACTCTATCCCCTACAATAAAGTCCACACCCTCCTGCACTTCCTGCACATAGGCTCGGGTCTGTCCTCCATCTTCGGTTACCGTGACCTCAACACCCTGAGTACGGGTCACACCCTCCTCAGCTGCAGCGCCGGCCACGCCACCGGCCAGAGCGCCAATGATAGTCGCGATTGCGCGACCACTGCCGCCGCCCACACTATTACCAGCAACACCGCCAATTGCCGCGCCGGCAGCGGGCCCGATTACGGTTTTAGTGCCTTCGATCTTCACCAACCTGACCGACTCCACGGTACCCATACGCACAATTTGCGGTGCACGTGCGTCGTCGCGGCTATAGCTGTCCCCGGTCAACGATGAAGCACAACCACCCAGTGTCAGCAATGCGCTAATCAGCAGGGTCGTTATCAGCTGTTTGTTCATATCAATAACCTCAAGGTGGGTGTAAAAGGTTGCATTCTAGGGTTGCGCAGCTTGCCGAAATTGAGCGATCCCCACCAGTGGTCGGTACAACCATTGATCGGGAACTGTACAGCGCTGGTCGAATTAAATCGCCAAATCGCCTAAAATCGCGCCTGCTTATGAACCGGTGGAATGGCAGAAGCCGCCACCACATCATCCCATTTGTGTATCGCTGTAACCCTCCATAACCACAAGAATAGACAGGTACAGGCTGGACTGAAAGCGTCGTGATAACACATGTCGCCGCCGTTAGCGTACCGCAGGTTACCGATTACGTTGTTCGGAGGACCCGCTATGTATCCGTTGCAGGCAGCATGGATGTACTACCTCGCGCATCCCGCGTTGGTTATCAATAGTCTCGCGTTATTTTTTGCCGTCAATGGCAGCTGGCTGTGGATTGCCACCCAACTACGTGGCGTGCTCAACGCTCAGCGTATCGCCACCGCGCCGCAGGGTGCTGAGCTAAGTACCGATGACCAGGCGACTCAACGCAGCAACCGTTTATTCTATCGCGTGGGTGCTGTGGCACTCACGCTGGCACTGTTGTTGAGCCTAATCAGCACCCAGCTCTGAGCGCATTCAAGCTATTGTTGCGCCAAAACTCGCAAGCGGCTGAGCACTGGATTGGCGTATTGCAATAGCCAGAATGGCCGCTGTGCAACCGGGCACTCCGCCAAACGTGCATTGAAGCGTGCTTCTTCTTCGGCTATCTCAGCCGCAGTAAAGGATGCACGCCAATCCGCCACATCCGCAGGAATATCCCCCTGCTGCTCTAGCGCTAAATAATTACTTGGAAACAGCCGGTAGTGGGTCAGCACCTGCTGATCCACCGCACGGGCGACTGCCTTCGCATCAGCGTAATCATCCTGCAGTGGCTCGCCGAACGCCACGTGCACACGCCCTTTGTAACCAGTCAGCCCTTTGGCGATGGACCTATCGTCCTCGCCAGGCTCCTTGCGGTATTCGCCAAGTCGCGCCTTTTGTTCAAGCTCGCGCGCCTTCATGCTGTCACATGGGTCCCATTCGTAGGCGATCGATACCGGCACAAGATTCAATGACTGAATCAGACCGGAAAACTCCTCACCCTTACGACTCATACACACCATTTTGATGATCGCCGGATCGGTTTCGTCCACACCATCCTTGGCTCGCCCTTCTGCCTGAGCAATCCAGATCGACTCGCCCTGCGCCAACGAATGGCTGATGTAAGCGGACAAGGTCTGGTACGCCTGCAGCTTTTCCCGACGACCGGTTAACGAACGGTGCACGATAAAGCACTTATTCAGCCGCATCAGATCGGCAACAAAAGACCGCTGCAGCAGATTATCCCCAATCGCCATGCGTGGCGTCGGATGGCCGGCGTGGTAAAGCGCATAATTGACGAAAGCCGGATCCATGACGATGTCACGATGGTTAGCCAGAAAAAGGTAGGCCTGGCCATCGCGCAGATGTTCCATACCGCTATAAGTGACCTGCAACGTGCTGCTTTCAATCAGCCGGTCGAGGTAAGGCTCCATCCGGTGCTGCAGGGTATCAACACACTCAATGCCGCGCGCCTCACGCCGCAACCCGAGCTCCACTGCGCGCTGCATCAAACCCGGAAACCAGCGCGCCAGGCGCGGAAAACGATAAGCAGCCAGCATCCGCATCAGTTCCCGATCGCCTAGCAGGCGGTCCATTACGGCTGGAACCTCAGCATCGTCATACGGCCGAATAGCATCAAACGCGCCCATGTTTTCCTCAATCTAGTAAGCTTTAGCCGCGCATTATGCGACGTGTACGGCGGTTTCGCCAAATTGACGATAGGGCTACACTGGGCGCCACACGTTAACCACTGGAGCCATCCTCTTGCAGGCCATTGAAGAAGCCAACCTCGCCTGCCCCTATTGCGGCGAACCCATAGCCTTGCTGCTCGACCTCACCGGCGGCTCTCAGGACTATATCGAAGACTGTCAGGTGTGCTGCCAGCCGATCCAGGTGAACCTGTCAATTGACCCCGAGCAGGACGATTATCAGGTCGACCTGCGCCGCGAGCAGGACTGAGCATGCAGTGTGCATATCGACCCTTCGACATGGCCGAGGCCACCTTGCTGCAAAGCATGCTGGCGGACCATCACATTAATTGCCATATCAGCGGTCAATACTTGCAGGGCGCCGTTGGCGATTTACCCGCGCATGACCTGCTCGTCATCTGGCTTAGCGACGAAGATATTCAGCGCGGCAGCCAACTGATTAATGATTATCTAAGCGCTAGCCCACTCGAAGAACCTAGCGACCTTATAGCGCCGGATCCCACCAATCCATGACTGGCCGCCTTGCCCAATTCACCCCTCCCCATCCCAGCACCCCGCCCGATTGGCAACCTGAATGGAATCTGCCACCCGGCGGACGAGTACTGATTTTGCGTAAACAGCAGGGGCGCCTGGAATGCGTGCCGGTGTTGTGGAACCTGACGCCGGGCTGGCTGAAGGACCTCAGCCGTGCCAGCTTTAATGCGCGAGCGGAATACCTGCATGAGAAACCCATGTTTAAACAGGCTTTCGCGCAGCGGCGTTGCTTGGTACCGATCAATGGTTATTATCTATGGAAGAGCAATGGCTCGCGCAAACATCCATGGTATCTGCGTCGCCGCGACGGCGGGCTGGCTTTGGCCGCCATCTGGGAGCGTTATCAGCTCGACGAAGGGATCTATTGGGACAGCTGCGCGATCATTACTGCACCGTCCAAAGACCTACCGGCCAAATTGGCCGAGCGCATGCCGGTTGCGCTCAATAGCGGCGAGCAGGCCATCTGGCTGGCAGATGCCACACCGGTCAGCGCGTTACAGCCGTTGCTACTGAACGCCGACGCTCAGGTAGAGATGATTCACCCTGTGAACAGCGCCGTCAGCACGCCACTGACCAAGGGGCCGCATTGCTGCAACCCCAGCGGCCCGATTCAAACCTTGAACTGATTGATCAGACGGCGTTGATGCTCTGCTAGCTTGGTCAGCGAGGCGCTGGCCTGCGATGCTTCATCGGCGCCAGCCGCTACTGATTTAGCCACCGTATCGATAGTAGTAACGTTGCGGTTAATGTCTTCAGCTACCGCACTCTGCTGCTCCGCCGCACTGGCAATTTGATTATTCATATCGTTAATCACTGATACCGCTTGAGTGATTGAGGTCAGCGCAGCATCCGCCTCTTCTGCCTGTAGTACGCTCTGATCGGTGCGTGAGCGACTTTGCTCCATCACTTTAACGGTCTCGCGCGTACCGTTCTGCAGCTGCTCGATCATCGTCTGAATCTCGGCAGTAGAGGCCTGGGTTTTCTGCGCCAGGTTACGCACTTCATCCGCTACCACGGCAAAACCACGGCCTTGCTCGCCAGCCCGCGCTGCCTCAATGGCGGCATTGAGCGCCAACAGATTGGTCTGTTCCGCGATGCCACGAATGGTGTCGAGAATCCCAGTGATGTTCTCGCTGTTACGCGCCAGCGACTGCACACTTTCGACCGCGCGCTGAATATCCTCTGAAAGATTCTGAATAGTGGCCGAAGTCGCTTTGACCACCTCGCGGCCATGATTAGCAGAACCGTCCGCGTTATGCGCAGCGCTTGCCGCCTGGGCAGCATTGCGCGCTACATCCTGCGCAGTCGCTGTCATCTCGGTAACAGCGGTGGCTACCAGGTCAATTTCACTGAGCTGCCGCTGTACCCCATCGTTAGTACGAATGGCAATATCGGCGGTGTGCTCGGAAGCATCGGTAACCTGCTGCACCGAGCCAACCACTTCCTTGATCATCCCCTGCAACTTATCGAGGAAGGCGTTGAAACCGGCCGCTATGGCACCTAGCTCATCCGCGCGATCCACATTGAGACGTTTGGTTAGATCGCCGTCGCCTTTGGCAATGTCATCCAACATGGCGACCAGCTGACGTGCAGGCTTGGCCAAGCCATAGGCGACAAAGATCATCACAACAAGACCAACCAGCGCTACCAGAAAGCCAACCACAGCCAGCATCAAGGCAGACTGAGTGCTCTGCTCGGCCACTTCGCCATCCAGCGCGATCAAGTCAGCCATGACTGCATCCATAGGCAAGATGATCAACAACGACCAGCGCGTACTGGTATTACCTAGGGTGATGGGCATGGCCAATTCAATATGGCCACGGGCCTCGTCTATCGAATAGATGGGTTGATCTTGTAACTTTGCCAGATTGGCCAAGTCACTGCTGTCCAGGACTTTGTCGGCGCGATCACCAGGCTTGGCGCCCTCGCCGGTAAAGGCAACCAACCGTCCGCTACTGCTAACCAACGCCTGGGTGCCCACGCCGTCGTATAACGCATCATCGCCACGCTGCAGCATGCCCTGCAAAAAGTCCATGGACAGGTCAGCCCCCGCTATACCGCGAAACTCGCCTTCGCTGATCAGCGGGACGGTAAAGGAAGACAACAGAATAGTTCTGTCACCGACCTCGTAAGGTGCCGGATCAGTCACGCAGGGTTTGAGGGTATCCTTGGGGCAAAGATAGTACTCGCCAGCGCGCACGCCGGTATCTAGCAGAGTTTCATCTTCCAGGTCAGCCAGCGAATCCATCTCAAGGCTGCCGTCTTCGCTGCGGTACCACCACGGCATGAAGCGGCCGCTACCATCGTAACCGTCGGTCTCGATACCCTGAAAGAAGTTATCCAGATCGTCAAAAGCATTTGGCTCCCAGCCAACATACGCGCCCAGCAGATCAGGATTTTCCTGCAGCGTCATACGAATAACCCGGTTCATTTCCTCGCGCCCCATCATCAGCGAAGGCATACCGTCTGGTTGTATCTCACCCAACATAACGTTCAGATTGGCCAACTGTGAGGCCACTCCCAAGGGGTATTCCAGCTGGCGGCGAATCTGCTCCCGTTCACCGTTAGCGATGGACAGGAGTCGGTCTTTCACTACACCTTCGAGTAACTCCTGACTGCGATCTTGCACATAAGCTTGGCTGCGCTCTGAGGAGTAGACGGAAAAAAGGGTCATGACCCCGACTGCGATGAACAGACAAGCTCCAGCCAGAACTGCGATGGATAGCTGAATCGACTTGAATTTCATTAATTACCTCGGCTTAGCCGCCAGACAAAGGCGCGCATACATGTTCTTGTTGTTATATCGGCGACCAGCAAAAAAACTTCAATCCTGTGAAGACATTAGCGCGTTTGCGCTGTCTGATTGCCTGAAACCGGTGATGGCCATACCATACTAGCCGTGTTTCATTGAGCTGAACTACCTCGTTCTGGCACCGCAGCGATCTCAACAGAGAATCCCTGCGTAAGCAAAGAACGTCGCGAAATCTGCAGCTCTGCTAGATTTAAAAGTGCTGGTCTGTATTGCGTTCAATAATCCTGGAGATACAAAGCAATGAAAAAGACGCTAATGATGCTTGTAGCAACCCTGTTTGGTATCGCTGTTCTCTCGGGTTGTAATACCGTTGAGGGCTTTGGCAAGGATGTGCAAAAGGTTGGCGATGGCATAGAAGATTCTGCTGATCGATAAGCACCACAACGGCGTGGCGGTTGTCCGCCACGCCCAGTTCATTCAAGGATAAAAGAACCATGCGATTGCGTTTTCTACTGTGTGTGCCGGTCATTGCCCTGGCCGGATGCCAAAGCGTGCAAACCACTCAAGGCGGCAACGTTGGAGTGGACCGTACCCAGTACATGATGAGCGGCCTGTCGAGCGAAGAAGTCAACCAAATGGCGGCTCAGTCTTACGACGAGATTCTGGCTGAAGCCAAGAAAGCCGGCGTGCTCAATACCAATGCTGCGACCGTCAGCCGTTTGCGCAAAATCGCTGACGACCTGACCGCGCAAGCTACTTATTTTCGGCCGGATGCAGCTCAGTGGGATTGGCAAGTCAACCTGATCAAGGATGACCAGCTCAACGCCAGTTGCGCGCCCGGCGGTAAAATCCTGTTCTACTCCGGGATCATCGATAAACTCAACTTAACCGATGACGAAATTGCCCAAATCATGGGCCACGAGATTGCTCACGCCCTACGCGAGCATGGCCGCGAAGCCATCTCCCGTGCGTACGCCACTCAGATGGGCACTCAACTGGCTGGCGCACTACTGGGCTTGGGCTCTGGCAGCCAGCAGGCAGCCGATATGGCTGTTCAGTATGGCCTAACGCTGCCCAACAGCCGCTCCAACGAGAGCGAAGCCGACCTGATTGGCCTCGAGCTCGCTGCCCGGGCAGGCTACAACCCGCAGGCCGCCGTCAGCCTGTGGCAGAAAATGTCAGGCGCCTCACAGGGCGAGCCACCACCGTTTATGAGCACTCACCCATCATCCTCAGGCCGTATTGAAGCTCTGCGTGCCGCCGCACCGCGCGTGCAGGCGTTGTACGAAGCCAATAAGTAAGCCACAGGCCGGGCAGCTGAAAAGCAGCCCTGCTTTTCACTTTACTCTTTCTGCTGGGCCGTCCCGTTCATCCGTTGTGCCGGAAATGTCTGGCTGTCTGCGAATAAATCATTAGAATGTGCGCCGCTTAAGGTCATTCTGACCGCATGGGTTCCCTAACCCCATTTATAAACAACGGCGGAGGCAGCGGCTTCCGGATCCGTAAAAAGGACACAAAATGACGACCCTCTCTTCCGCACGCCGGCAAAAAGCCTTGGCGTTGCTGATTGCTTTTCATATTGCCATCATCATTGCCAGCAACTACCTGGTACAACTGCCTATCACCTTGTTTGGTTACCATACGACGTGGGGCGCTTTCAGCTTTCCTTTCATTTTTCTCGCCACCGATCTAACTGTGCGCTTGCTCGGCAAAAGCGCCGCCCGCAACGTCATTGCCAAGGTGATGCTGCCAGCGTTGCTGGTGTCCTATGCGGTGTCGGTGGTATTCCAGGAAGGCAGCTATCGCGGCATTGAATCACTGCTGTCATTCAACGACTTCGTACTGCGTATTTCACTGGCGAGCTTTGTCGCTTACGTGATCGGTCAGTTACTGGATATTCAGGTATTCGACCGCCTGCGTCAGTCGAAAAAGTGGTGGATTGCACCCAGCCTGTCGACAGTACTGGGCAACCTGGCCGACACCTTTGCCTTTTTCTCGGTGGCCTTCTGGCGCAGTAGCAACGAGTTCATGGCGACCCATTGGGTCGAGATCGCTACCGTCGATTACGCCATCAAGCTGGGCATCAGTCTGTTGCTATTCTTGCCGCTGTATGGCGTGTTACTCAAAGCGCTACTGCGGCGTTTTTCTGGACCGGATACCGCCACCAGCCATTGATCCAATTGCCGCGCCAACCTGGCGCGGTTACCAAAGGCTGATAAGCAACCCCAGCAACGCGCAGCACCCAAGCGTTTGTAATACTGAGCGCTTGGCAACGAACAATAGCAATGTTGCCAGCCCGGCGATCAGTACAGACCCAAGGTCCAGCCCCGCAGCAAACCCCTGTGGCCAGAGCACGTGCCAAGCAAAGAACAAAGCTAAATTCACAATCACACCGACTACCGCGGCAGTGATCCCCGTTAACGGCGCGGTGAACGAGAGCTTGTTATGGGTCGATTCCACCAGCGGCCCGCCCCCCAGAATGAACAGAAACGAGGGCAAGAAGGTAAACCAGGTTACCAACAGCGCCGCGACCAAACCCGCCAACAACGCCTGCTCCGCGCCAAACACCTGTAACACATAACCGCCAACAAAAGCGACGAAGGTCACCACCATGATCAAGGGTCCCGGCGTACTTTCACCCAAAGCCAAGCCATCAATCATCTGTGTTGGCGTTACCCATCCATGTTGCTCCACCGCCCCCTGAAAAACGTAAGGCAGCACTGCATAAGCGCCGCCAAAGGTAAGCAGCGCCGCTTTGGTGAAGAACCAGCTCATCTGGGTCAGCTCACCGGCCCAGCCATACCATACCGTCAGCACCGCCATCGGCAGTATCCACAGCAATACACCAACCGCCAGCAGACGTGACAGAGAGCTCCATCTGAAGAGCGCATGCTCAGGCGTAGGGGTTGTGTCATCAATCAGCGCTGGAGGGTGATCAACCTGTTTAACCGTCGCGTCCCCGCCCGGCTGAAACAACGCGGGCCGCAGACGACCACCCAAGTAGCCGAGCAAAGCTGCGCCGAGTACGATCAGCGGAAACGGCAACTGCAACACAAAAATTGCCAGGAAAGCTGCTATCGCAATCGCCCAGAGCCACCGATTTTTTAATATACGCCCGCCAATTCGCCAGGCAGCTTGAAATACCACCACAGTAACGGCCGGCTTGATGCCATAAAAAATACCTGCCACCCAAGGCAGATCGCCGTATGCGACATATACCCACGCGAGTATGATCAGCAAAAACAACGACGGCAGGATAAACAGCAGCCCTGCCAACACACCACCCCAGGTACGGTGCAACAGCCAACCGAGGTAAGTAGCCAATTGCTGCGCTTCCGGCCCGGGTAGCATCATGCAGTAATTGAGCGCATGCAAAAAACGCCGCTCCGAAATCCAGCGCCGTTTGACCACTAGCTCTTCATGCATTATCGCGATCTGCCCTGCCGGCCCTCCGAAACTGATAAAACCTAACTTCAGCCAGAACAGCATGGCCTGGTAGAAAGGCGCGGTCGGGGCAGCACTATCAAGATTTAGGGAAGTCGGTCTGTTTTGCATCTTATCTGGCAATCTCTTTTCAGATGTTACGTAGCGGTTCGGCATAGCACATCGGCTCTAGAACGCAGCATGCCAGAATCAGGTTGCAACCTGATTGCAATATTCTTGAAAAATAGCTGCCAATGGGGCTAGGCGAAAATATAAAGCGAAGGCATTATTCTGCCATCGCAGGCATTGCCTCGCGGCCCCACCTTGCGGCACGGATGCCTCGACACTCTGCCTTGTTTTTGTATTTATCCGGTCTTTTTTCGGACACCCGCGCGTGGGCAAATACTGAGACCCAATGGGTCTTCATACCCTCAGCGCTGTGCGTCAAAGAGCATTACCCACAAAAAGGAAGTAGTCGATGTTAGCCAGGAAAATGCTGTTCTCTGCCGTACTCATCAGTGCTGTTATGGCCACAGGTTGCGCCAGCGTCAACAAGGCGCCCAGCGCCATGGACGCCGAAGCCAAGCAATTCAATACTCACCCCGACTACGCTCAGGTGTACGTCTACCGCAACGAAACCTTCGGCGCGGCGATCTCCATGCCGGTTGCAGTCGACGGGCAACGCGCAGGCACTACCGGCCCAAAGTCGTTCTTCAAGTTTCAACTATCTGAAGGCCAACACACCATCAGCTCTCAAAATGGCGCCTCTTCGCTGCTGCTGAATACCGAGAAAAACAAGAACTATTTTGTCTGGCAAGAAGTAAAAATGGGCATGGCTTCCGGCGGCTCTAAACTGCAGCTGGTAAACGAAAGCACAGGCCGTTCAGGTGTTAAGGAATGCAGCCTGATTCAGAGCAACCTCTAATACTTCAGGAGGAAGGCCGGCAGCGATTCAGGCTGCCGGTCACGCTTGCTCGCGGTTACTGAAAACGATGAAACATCCAAAGCCAATACCAGCCAACCAAAAAGGATAAAAAAATGGCGACCTGTGCAAACTGCAAAAAGATCATTCTTATGGGAGGCCTTCGTCAAGAAGGTCTTCGTTTCTGCGGCAGACCTTGCTTACAGCGCGGGCAAGCCGCACTGCTGGCCGCTCGCATGCCGGAAGCGGAGCGAGTAAGAGCAGCGCAAACGCTGTTTCGCGGCCCCTGCCCCACGTGCAACAAGCGTGGAGGTATTGATCTATACAAATCCCACTACGTAATGTCTTTTGTGCTTTTTACCCGGCATGGCAGCCATTCACTTATCAGCTGCCGTACTTGCGCGTTAAAAAAGCAAGGCGGCGATTTCATGCTGTCATCCCTGGTTGGGTGGTGGGGTATACCTTTTGGCTTGTTGCTAACCCCGGTGGCGTTGCTGCGTAATGGCTATGCCATGCTTTTCCCACCCAATGGGGTAGAACCTTCCCCGGCATTTCAACAGGAAGTAGCGCTACGGTTGGCCTGCGCCGAAATAGATCGCCAGCAAGCGGCGCAAAATCCACCACAGCAGAGGCCTGAAAAAGCCAACTGGAAAGAGTAAACCGATTAAATGCGGCGAATCCCAAGGAGAAACCGATGGGCGATATAAGTGGGAAGTGTCTCTGTGAAGCGGTGCAATACCGCATCTGCGGCAGTCTGGGGCCAATATACAATTGTCATTGCAGCAAATGTCGGCGCTGGCATGGCGCGGCTTTTCGCACTCGTGCCTCTTTCAAGCGCGAGCAGTTCAGTTGGTTGAGCGGTGCTGACAATCTTTCCAGCTACGCCTCTTCGGATAACGTCACCCGCTACTTCTGCAGCACCTGTGGCTCGCCGCTGATAAGCACCTATAAAGATCATCCCGACGTACTGGGTATAGCCTTGGGAGGGCTGGAAGGCGATATCAGCGGCCGGCCGCAAGCACACCTTTTTACCGACTCCAAGGCCAGTTGGCATCAGATAACCGATGACCTGCCCCAGCATTCTGGCTGGCCCGGGACTGAGTCGGCGGTTAGAAAAACCGTGGATTAGGCGGGGTTAGCGGCGGCATTTTGCTGAGCAATTTCGCGTAGCGCCTGAACCAGGTAATCCGCTTCCTGCGCGCCCGAGATCAGGTATTGATCGTTGACGATAAAGGCCGGCACCGATGACACGCCAGCTTGCTGGTAACGTTCCTCATCGCTGCGCACTGCTTCCACGTAGGCATCTGACTCCAATACCTGGCGCGCCGCAGCGGCATCCAGCCCTACCGACTCAACGCAACGCAGTAACACTTCTGTCTCACCTACATTCTCGGCGTGGCCAAAATAAGCATCGAACAGCGCCTGTTTCATTGCCGTCTGCTTGCCCTGCTCTGCCGCCCACTTGACCAGCCGGTGGCCGTTAAATGTATTAGCGGTATAGCGTTCCTGCATCTTGCTGAAGTTAAGCCCTAGACCGGTGGCAATTTCGATCATATTGGCCTGCGCGGCTTCCATCTCTGCCTCGCTACGGCCGTATTTGCGGCTCAATGCCTGCAAGATCGGCTGCGGTTGACTGTCGGGATTAGGGTTCAACTCAAAGGCGTGCCACTCAACATCAAGTTCAAGCTCGCCCGCCAAACTGGCCATAGCTTGCTCCAGCCGCGCATAACCGATAGCGCACCAAGGGCAAGCGATGTCGGACACAATATCAATATGCAAATTGCTCATGGACTGTCTCACTCTGAGTCGTTATCAATAGGCATAGCCTACACGCCCCGCAGCGCGCTTTCACCTATGACAACATCTTGAATAGTGCCAAATAGGCTTGGGGCCATATACTCAAAGCAGTTCAAAAGGAAGATGGCTTGGATGATTATTAGGTCAGTAAGCATCATAGCCACGGGCTGATCATCAGCCACCGCGGCAATACAAAACTTTATCGGAGTGCGCCATGCTGGAATTACGCCCCAACTGCGAATGCTGTAACAAAGACTTGCCGCCCAGTACCTCCGATGCGCTGATCTGCAGTTTTGAGTGCACCTTCTGCCGTGATTGTGCAGAACGTCAGCTGCAGCTCACCTGCCCAAATTGCGGCGGCAATCTGGTCGAGCGACCGATTCGACCGGAAGCGCTGCTGGCGGCCAACCCAGCATCGACTGAACGAGTGTTAAAAAAACGCTGTTAGGGCACAGGCATGTCGAACTTAGACTTTAGTCACATAGCTGCCTATTTCTTCCCAAAGCCGGCTACCCTCTGCGGTCGCGTCGTCTATAGTTGACCAAGACTAGTAAGTGGCTGGTTGGCGTCTGTTAGCAAAAAAACAAGAGATAACCGGGAGTCTTGCATGAGCGCTGTAATCCTGTTGGTGGTAGGTCTAGTCCTGATGAGCCTAGGATATTTCATCTACTCCAAATTCATTGCTGAAAAAATCTACCGACTCGACCCTGACTACCGCACACCTGCGCACGAATTCGAAGACGGCGTAGATTTTGTGCCCACCAACAAGTTTGTACTCTGGGGTCACCATTTCACGTCAGTTGCCGGCGCAGCGCCCATTGTTGGCCCGGCCATCGCCGTTATCTGGGGCTGGGCCCCTGCCTTCATGTGGGTAGTGTGTGGCACCATCTTTTTTGCCGGCGTACACGATATGGGTGCCATCTGGGCCAGCGTGCGTAACCGGGGCCGCTCGGTTGGCTCATTGACCGGCGACGTAGTCGGCAAGCGTGCTCGCAGCATATTTATGATCGTCATCTTCCTGGTGTTGCTGATGGTCAATGCGGTATTCGCCGTTGTCATTGCCAAGCTGATGATGAAATTTCCAACTGCCGTGCTGCCCGTCTGGGGCGCTATTGTCGTGGCGCTAATTGTTGGGCAGTTAATCTACCGCCGCATTCTAAATCTGGTCAGCGTTTCGGTGATTGGCGTCATTGCGCTCTACGCATTGATCTTCGCGGGCCCCTCCATGCCGATTCAAATGCCTGCCGAAGTGGCCGGGGTATCCGGCAACGCCGTCTGGATCGTATTGCTGTTCATTTACGCCGGTGTGGCTTCCATTCTGCCGGTTTGGATGCTGCTGCAACCACGCGACTACATCAACGGCTTGCAGCTTTTCGTTGGCTTGCTGATCCTCTATGGCGCCATCCTGCTGCTGAATCCGACCATGGTCGCGCCGATGTTCAACGATGCTGTACCTCCGGGAACGCCATCGATAATACCTTTGCTCTTCGTCACCATTGCTTGCGGCGCGATTTCTGGCTTTCATGGTTTGGTGGCCTCGGGCACAACATCCAAGCAGCTCAATAAAGAAACTGACGCGCGCTTTGTCGGTTACTTTGGTGCTATCGGTGAAGGCTGTTTGTCGCTGGCGGCGATTCTGGTCGCCACCGCCGGCTTTGCCAGCCTGACTGACTGGAAAGCCATGTATTCGGCTTTTGGTCAGGGCGGCGTAACAGCCTTCGTTGAAGGTGGCGCTTACATCATCCACAACGGTCTCGGCCTGTCAGAGGTTACTGCGGCAACACTGCTGACCGTAATGGCCGCGCTGTTCGCCGGTACTACCATGGATACAGGCCTGCGCCTGCAACGTTACATTTTCCAGGAGTGGGGTGAGATTTATAATCAGGAGTGGATGAAGAAGCCGCTGGTTGCGACCCTGCTGGCCGTAGGTAGCTGCATGGCGCTGGCTTTCGGCGCCGGTGCCGATGGCTCTGGTGGCATGATCATATGGCCGCTGTTCGGCACCACCAATCAGTTGTTGGCCGGGCTGACACTGCTGGTGATCACCGTGATGCTGGTGCACCTTAAGCGTCCAATGTGGTACACCCTCGCGCCGCTGTGTTTCCTGATGGTAATGACCGTGGTTGCTTTGGTTCTGCAACTGCGCACCTTCTATCAGCAGGGGAACTTCTTCCTGCTGTTCCTGGGTGTGGTGGTATTAATTGCTGCCATCCTGGTGGCTATGGAAAGCGGAGCGGCGCTCAAACGACACCGTGCATTGGCAGCAGCCGAGGACAGCAATGCCTCCTAAGCGTCACCCCGGAGAATGGCGCGCCTGGCTTAGCAAGGCGCGCTTTTTTCTGGAAGAGACCTACAGCACCCGTTACCGTGGCGCCATTGCGCGAGCGCGGCGTGACGAGGATGACCTGTTTATGCTGCTGGTCTTCTCGGAAATGATGGGAGTGCCTAACCCCGCCAGTTATTACACCCTTGAGTTGCAGCCACTATTGCTGCAGCGCTTCCATGACTGGCATCGCCGTATGGGCATGGAGCATTCCCCGCTTGATCACTTTCGCTGCTGCTGATCTGGAGCACCTGTTATCACTACCCCAAGCTTTGACCTGCTCAACCGCCGCCTAATCTGGGTGGGAGGTAAAGGCGGAGTCGGCAAAACCACCGTTTCCGCTGCCCTCTCGGTATTGGCCGCTAGCCGCGGCAAACGTTGTTTGATCGTCTCCACCGACCCAGCGCACAGCCTCGGCGACGTATTTGCCAAGACGTTGGACGACAAGCCGCGCCGCCTGCTGCCCAACCTAGATGCCATGGAAATTGATCCTGACGTTGAGGTGGAAGCTCATCTGGCGCGCGTTAAAGCCCAGATGCGCAGCTTCGCCAGCGCCGAAATGATGCCTGAGCTCGAACGCCAGCTAAAATTGACGAGGCAATCGCCGGGCACTCAGGAAGCAGCGCTATTAGAGCGTATCGCCCGGCTGATCAGCACGCCACAACCCGATTATGACCTGATCATTTTTGATACCGCGCCAACTGGGCATACCTTGCGGCTACTGACGTTGCCCGAGGCTATGGCCGCGTGGACTGAAGGCTTGCTCAGTCATAACCGCAAATCTGAAGAACTCGGAAAGGTGCTGCAGCATCTCACGCCAAAGCGCGGGCGTGATATCGACAGCCCTTTTGATGACCCGCAGGACAATGCATTAAGCGATTTTGATCGCAAAACCCGCGATGTAGCCGAGACGTTATTGACCCGTCGCCGGCTATTCCATCAAGCCAGACGCGTATTGCAAGACCATAAACAAAGCGGCTTCCTTTTTGTACTCACCCCCGAACGCTTGCCTATACTGGAAACAGCCCGGGCGGTCAGCACCTTACAATCAGTCGATATTCCGGTGGTAGCAGCGCTGGTTAACCGCGTTATACCCGAGGACGCCGACGGCCAGTTCCTGCAGCGCCGACGCGAGCAGGAAGCAACCTACCTGCAGCGCATAGATAAGGAGCTAGGGCATTTGCCGCGTCCGCAGTTGCCTTGGTTGGAAACCGATGTGCAGGGTGTAGAAATTTTGCAGCAGATTGCTGAACAGTTGGCCGCACAAGGGTTCTGAGTCTTTACTGGCGGTAATGCCGGGCTGGCAAGCTCTGGTCAAATCAACCTGAAGGGACACGACCATGAAACACGCTCTACTGATTGCCGCAGCGCTGCTGCTGATCGCCGGCTGTTCCAGCCAGCCCATTTACAACGTCGACGATAACAATACGTCTATCTACAACAACGACTTTCAGCCCACAGAGCAACAGGTCGAACAAGCCATTATGCTGGGTGCGACCCGCTATGGCTGGCAACCAAGGCTGGTGGAGCCTGGCCTGATTGAAGCCAGCATTTTATTGCGCGATCACCAAGCGACCGTAGAAATCCCCTATTCCGCCAACAGCTACAGCATTCATTACAAGAGCAGCGAAAACCTGGATTATGAAGATGGCGAGATACATCGCAACTACAACCGCTGGGTGATGAACCTGTCTTCTGCTATCCAGCAACAGCTGAGCGCCGAGGCCTATGGCGACACGCCACAAGGTGGCCAGATACGCTGAAGCCTGAGCTGCACCAGCAGCCCGCCGTCATGCACAAACCGCCGCCCGGAGAGCCAATTTATGCTCAACATCACTCTTGATCCCGAGAATGCCATTGTCATGCTGGAACCGCATGGCACCCTGAGCGAAGAGGATTTTCGTCGCGTGCGCGCGGCGGTTGATCCATTCATCGAACTGCATCAAGGCTTGCGGGGCATGATTATTCATGTGCACTCCTTCCCCGGCTGGGATTCCTTCAGTGCAATGATCTCGCACCTGACGTTCGTGCATAACCACCACAAGAAAGTAAAACGTATCGCCGTTGCCAGCGACTCTAATCTGGGCAACGTCGCAGAAGCACTGGGCTCACACCTGATCGCAGCCGAGATAAAATCATTCGACTTTACTCAGCTGGCCGACGCTCAGCGTTGGATTCTCGAGGGGTGATCCAACCCGCGCGTTAACTCGAAGCCGACACACATACGTGCTATACAGGAGCCATTAACATCCACGGACAGGATTAGACATGGCACTCAACCCAGCTACCATCACCCAGATAAAGACCCTTCTCTCCGGCGCGCAGGACAAGATCGAGCAACTGCGCACGATCGAGCCGTTCTTCATTGATCTTTCCCTGCGAGAAAACCCAGTTGGCGCACGCGTCGGGCAAACTCTGGCTGACAAGCTGGCGATACTGCCGAAAATTCGTGCCTTTGGTTTCGACAATATCCTGCTCGGTACCCTCGATTACTCCATGCCAGATGAGCTGGAGGTCGATGACGACTTTATGATGTATCTGCGCGATCAACAGATAGATACCACAGGTTGTTATGCCTTTACCGATATAGGCTTGGTAGATGAAAGTGGGAAATTCACGCCCTCACCTTCCATGCTCAAGCTACGCGATTACGCAGTGCCCAATACGCTACACGAAATCTATTTGAGCAAGGACGGCATGGCCGGTCAGTACGATCTGGCTACCTTGCTGCGCAGCCTACCCGCCAGCATTCAATGGCTGCAGGAGAATGTGCGCGGCGATCACGGCGGCGCACCGCGCATCCTGATCAACGTAGTGGATGGCTGCGACGCCTTGGCTGAAGATCCTGAGACCGCGTGTGAGGTCTTTGCCATGCTTGCTCAGCAACCTATTGAGGGCATCAGCATTGAGGATGACCGTGGCACCTACCTGCCCTTTCAGGTTGGCGCCTTTGTGGCGGCCATTCGCTGTGTACTCCCGCGGCCGCTAAAGCTATTGGTACACATGCACGCCGGCGGCGGCTTTGAGAATGCTTCGGTACTGGAAGCTCTGATCAGCGGTGCCGATGGTGCCTGGGGAGGCCTACCCAAGCGCGCAGCTATTATTGGTCATGCCTCGCTCGGTGAGTTAATCGCCAACCTGGTGCGGGTCGGTAATCCACATATGCAGAACACCTATCAGCTGAATCAGCTGATGCCGCTGGCGACTAACTTGCAGATCATGGATGAAGAGCAGGCCGTGCCGGATGATCTGCCTATCCTCGGGCATAACGCCTATCGCCTGACGCTGAGTTTTTTTCGTCAGCGGGCAGATCGTTTCATGGACTTGGTGCCGGAAGCTATTGGCGGCCGTTACGGTTTTCGAATTTGTCCGGTGGTCAGTGATCCCGCCGTCATTGCCGGTCGCCTGAGCGAGGTAACTGGTCTGCCTGCAAGCAGCTTTCCCTCAGCCGTACTGGAGCAAATGGTCCGTTTGATGCGCCGCGATCTGCGCGCAGGCGAACGCATTGTTTACGACGAGCCCGCACAACTGATGGCGCTGTATCAGCGCGCCGGTGGCAATAGCTGAGCAACCACTCGGCGGCTGATGCTTTACAACCGCCCCAAGGTAGGGCTAAAACAAGGTGCTGCGGACTTTTTCACAGTTCAGCATGACGCTTTTACTCGCAACGGATCAGCGCCCCTATGCCATGGAACTGGCTGAGCCTTGCACTCTGCACTCACACAAACAGAGTTGAAGGACGATGACAGATATAGCCCGAGAGATAGAAGAAGACAGCGCGGTCTACAAGACCCTGCTCGAATCCACCAAGGCCATCCCCTGGAAAATCGATTGGGCAAGCATGCAGTTCGCCTACATTGGTCCGCAGATCGAAGCACTGCTGGGCTGGACACAGAGCAGCTGGCTCACCGTCAACGACTGGTCGGACCGCATGCACCCCGAAGATCGAGAGTGGGTGGTCAACTTCTGCGTCTCCCAATCCCAAGCCGGCATCGACCATGAGGCCGACTATCGCGCATTAACCAGTGATGGCAACTATGTGTGGATTCGTGATGTGGTGCACGTGGTGCGTAACGACGACGGCGACGTAGAAGCGCTGGTTGGCTTTATGTTCGATATCAGTGAGCGTAAAAAAACCGAGGATAAATTACTGAGTCTGCAAAAGGAGCTGGAAGAGTTGTCGTTCAAGGACGGCCTGACTGGCGTCGCCAATCGCCGCATGTTCGACTCCATTCTGCAACTGGAATGGACCAACGCCCGACGCACCGGCCAACCACTGTCGGTCATCATGATCGATATTGATTACTTCAAGCAGTACAACGACCACTACGGTCACATCAAGGGTGACGATTGCCTCAAGCGTGTTGCCAAGGCACTGGATACCGCAGCCGCTCGCTCACGCGACTTCTTCGCCCGCTTTGGCGGCGAGGAGTTTGTGTTGGTGTTGCCTGAAACCGACGCGGCTGCCGCCGAACGCGTTGCCGAGCGTTGCCGCAATCTGATTTTCAAGGAGCAGATTGCGCACGGCTCATCCCAGGTCGCTCAGATACTCACGATCAGCATGGGTTTGGGCACCATAGTGCCCACCCAGAAAGACGATACTCGCAGCTTTATCGACGCAGTGGACCGCAATCTCTATTTGGCCAAGCAGCGCGGCCGCAACCAGCTGGTTGCCGGCCTAGACTAAGCTGCATCGCGCTGGCAACTCAGGTTGACTGAAATACCAGCCAGCCTGAGTAGAGCCCAAGCAGCAGAAACATCAGCGCGGTAAACCGACGAATCCATGTAAGCGGCAACTTGTCGGCGGCGGCGTTACCTAGCAACACCACGGGTACGTTGGCCAGTAGCATACCCAGTGTGGTGCCCATCACCACCCAGACGTAGGCATCAAACTGCGCCGCCAGTACCACGGTAGCGATCTGCGTCTTATCGCCCATTTCCGCCAGAAAAAACGCCACCAGCGTCGCCATGAATGCGCCATAGCGGCCGATCGGTGGGGTGTCTTCTTCGTCGAGTTTGTCCGGCACCAGCGTCCAGGCTGCCACGGCCAAAAAAGACACCGCAAGCAAGCCATGTTGCCATTGGTAACTGAGCATATCGGCTACTATCTGCCCAACCGCACCCGCGAGGGCGTGATTGACTATGGTCGCGACAAGAATGCCCCAGATAATCGGCCAAGGCCGACGGAAACGCGCGGCTAGCAGCAAGGCCAGCAGTTGGGTTTTGTCGCCGATCTCTGCCAGCGAGACAATCCCGGTTGATACAAAAAAAGCTTCCACGGAGGTTCCAACGGAGGGCGGGTCAGACAAACCAATGACATACAGACACCCCCGCCCTCGGCTGGTGTTCGTATGTCATAGGTCTCGTCAAACCCGTGCCGCGCAGAGCGGCTGAGGTTTGCGAACGCCATGATCTGCGGATCAATTGTGTTGACGTTCGCCAATGGAAGGCAAGCTTCCGGAGAGACTACTCCCCTAAGACGGGAGCAAATTTACCAGTATCATTATGACCAGGCAACTGAAAATCAACCCGGTGCGACGGCGGAGTATACCTTGAAGCGATTGTTCTCTCGCAACACCACGCAGGGACCAATGTGCTGTTCTATCAAGGGCGGATAACGCAGAAAGCCGTTGGCCACGATGCGCAATTCACCGCGTGGCAGCAAATTACGCGTCACCTGATTGAAAAAACGCTCAGCGATGCTGGTGTCCTGGCGAATGCCGGTATGAAACGGTGGATTACTGATCACCGACCCATAGCGGCCATGAACTTCGCTGAGACCATCCGAGGCGTAAACCTGCGCTTCAACCCCATTCAGTTGCAGCGACTGCTGAGCGCAGTAAACCGCCAGCGCATCCACATCTACCAGTTCAAACTGACAATCCGGGTTACGTCGCGCCAGCGCAATGGAAAGCACACCTGAGCCGCAGCCAAAATCCAGCACTTTTCCGCGAGGCAGCAATTTGCCTTCGGCCAACAGTAACTCGCTGCCCTCGTCCAATCGACCATGGCTAAATACGCCCGGCAAACTCAGCAATTCAACGTGCTGATCGGCCAACGCCAGGCTGTAGCGCTGCTGCCAGTCTTCCAACTTGAACGGCGCCGCGACACGGTCAGTGACCACTCGCCACAGCTGGCAATGCCGCGCTGAGTCGAGTTTCTCAGGCGTCTTGCCATATGGGCTCAACAGGCGCTCGGCACGGGTAATACCGCCCTTCTTCTCACCTACGAGATAGATTGGCTTGCCCACCGCCAACAGTGGCGCTATCTGCGCCAGCGCGTACTCAGCACGCTCAATAGCTTTAGGCATCACCAGAATCACAGCGTCTAGCGCTTCCACCGCAGGGCACAGATGGGAAAACACCAATTGCTGCTCGGATACCTGCCCAGACAAGCCATTGGTCACCGCAAAATCCCAGCTCCACAAGGTCCAGTCCGCCGACAAGCTGCGGGTGAGGCTGTCGGCAGTTGGATTGACCAGCAGCAGGCGCTGGCCGTTGAATAACTCGGCGCTGCGTTCAAGAATCTGGCTGGTGTTGTCCATCGGTTGCTCCTGGCGATCTACTGGCGGCGTGCGCAAAGTGCGCATTGTAAGCGCAGTTGCGAGCGGATCAACTATTCAGATGCTGCGAAGTGCATTCAGCTTCTTTGGCCGCAACAGCGGGCAAGCAGCGCAGTACTCAACCGGATTGCTGGCCTGATAATAAAAACAACAGGTGCGACGAAAGCGAATGCTCTTGCCATCGGGCAGCAAGGTGGGATCTCTGCGAAAGTGCGCCAGCGGGTTATAGCTCAAACCGAAAAGTGCCGGATCGGCTTCATGCATCAGCCAATGAAAGTCTGCCTCCGCGCGTTGGCGAACCTGCGGGGCTTCGAGCTTAGCCATGCGCTTTTCATACAGCGAATACACGCGCACCGCGGTGTTGTCCCAGAGGATACGCCGGGAAACACCGCTAACCTGATGAAATACTTCCCAAAGCGGCGCAAGAAGCCCGGCAAATAGCGACCGCACGATGGCTTCGCGCCACGCCTCCCTTTCGGCCGCCCTGTAGCCGTAAAGATTATCATCCGCCAGCGGCATCGATGAGGTCCAGAGTCCGTCGTCGTGGGCATATTCCACCACCACGTTATCCATCGACAGCAACAGCCCTTTATCACAGGCGGACATGGCGTACAGGCAAGCGCCGGTGGCAAGAAACGAGAAACGCTTGGCCAACAGCGATGCCGTAATCGCGCTAGTGGGTGAACCTATTACCGGGCCCAACTGCTCTAGCACCTGAGCGCAAACCTGCCCATCCAGCAACGCACGCGCCCTCACAGAACGCTGCGTGTCGCGCAAATCCATACTGGTTAAACGCAATGGCCCGGATAACACGGCCCAAGCCTCTGGGCTGAAAGCCTCACTCAAACTCACTGTGGCAGCTCCCTGCCAAATGGGATGCACAGCGGCGTACCGAAGAACGGATCGGCAATGATGCGGCAGTTGAGATCAAACACCTGCTTCACCAACGCTTCGGTAAGAATGTCGGCGGGCCGCCCTTGAGCAAAGGCTGTGCGTTGATGCACCGCAACCATATGGTCGGCGTAGCGGCAGGCCAAATTGAGGTCATGCAGCACCATAACGATCGTCTTACCCTCTTGGCGATTGAGGTCACGCAGCAGGTCCAACACTTCTATCTGGTGCGCCAAATCAAGGTAGGTGGTGGGCTCGTCCAGTAAGACAATATCGGTATCCTGGGCCAGCGTCATAGCAATCCAGACGCGCTGGCGCTGGCCGCCGGAGAGATCGTCGACAGGCCTGTCGACCAGGTCCTGAACGCCGGTTTGCCGCAGCGCCCGTTCGACCATGGCTTCATCATCCGCCGACCATTGCTGCATCCAGCTCTGATAAGGGTAGCGACCCAGTGCTACCAGCTGGCGCACCGTGATGCCTTCGGGCGCGCTGGGCGTCTGTGGCAGGATCGCCAATTCACGCGCCACCGCAGCGGTAGACCGCCGTTGAATATCCATCCCATTGAGAATCACCGAGCCTTGCTGAGGCTTAAGCAAGCGCGCCAAGGATTTGAGCAAGGTGCTTTTGCCGCAACCATTGCTACCAATCAGCACCGAGATTTTGCCCGCCGGCAACTGCAGATCCAAGGCGTCGATAATGACCTGACGCTGATAACCGAGGGTCAATTGCTGGGTCTCCATCGAGGTCAACATGGATCCTTTAATGTGGCTGATTGATCAAGAGATACAGGAAATACGGCGTGCCCAGCACGGCAACAAAAATACCAGCGGGCAAGTCCAGCGGCAGAAACAGGGTACGCCCGATCAAGTCGGCGAGCATCACCACATTAGCGCCAACCAACGCCGCCATCACCGCCTGCCCCGCGAAACCGGGCGCCACCAAACGCTTAGCAATATGCGGTGCGATCAGCCCAACAAAGGCAATCGCGCCGCCCCAAGCAACCGCCGCGCCGGCCAAGGCGGCACTCACCAACAGCAGGGCCGCCCGCAGCCATTGAACTTGCACACCAATGCCCTGCGCCAAAGCGTCATCCAACTGCTGCACGCGCACCTGACGGGCCAGCAATACCAGCAACGGCATGATGATCAACAAGCATCCGGCCAACGCCCGAGGCTCAGACCAGTTAGCGCCATAGACACTGCCGGTCAACCAAACATACGCCGACAGGGTAGTGGTCAGCGGGCTGAATACCAGCGTAAAAGTCGTCACGGCCATAAGCAAAGCCGATACGCCAACGCCGATCAACACCAGCCGCAGCGGTGATGCTCCCCGCTGCCAAGCCAGCAGGTAAATGGCCAGCGCTGCCAGCCCGGCGCCGAGCATGGCCGCCAGTGGCAAAAATTGCGAGCCGAACAGCATCGAGAAGAACGAAAGGTAAATTACCGCTGCTGCGCTGGCGCCGCTGGTAATACCCAGCAGGTCAGGCGACGCCAGCGGGTTGCGGATAATGCTCTGTAAAATCAGCCCCGATATCGACAACGCTGCGCCTACCAACGCCGCCAGCACCAGACGCGGCAAACGCAATTGCTCAACGATGAAAACCAGCTGATCATCGCCTCCGTGCCAAAGCAGCTCCAGTACCTTGAGTGGCGATAGATTGACCTTGCCGAGTGACAAGGCACCCAGCATCACCAGCAGCGTTAACACCAGAGCCACCAGTAGACGCCACAAGGTTGCCAGATCGATACGCCGGGAAAAGCCGCCGCTGCGCAGCGTCAGGCTCTTATGCATAGCGACCTCCACGGCGGATCAGCGCAATAAAGAACGGCGCACCGAACAGCGCCGTCATCACGCCAACGGGTACTTCCTGGGGCAGAATCACCACCCGCGCCAGCGTGTCTGCCAACAACAGCAAGCTGGCACCGGCCAACGCGCAGCCCGGCAACAACCAGCGATGATCAACTGACACTCCTTTGCGCACCATATGCGGCACCAACAGCCCAATAAAGCCAATACTGCCCACCAACGCCACGGCACTGCCGGCCAAACAAATCACCAGAATGCCCATCAACAAACGAATCAGCCCGGTACGCTGCCCCAAACCGACAGCGATAGACTCGCCCGCACTCAGCACATTGACGTGCCCAGCCAGCAGCAGCGAACCCATCAGCGCCAGTAGCACACAGAGCAGCAAAGGCGCGGCCACGGCTAAATCGCGTTCAGACAGCGAGCCAGCCAACCAGAAAAGCACGGTATCCAGCCCTTCCTGATTGACCACCAACAGCGCCTGACTGAACGCCGAAAACAGCGCCGTAATGGCGGCACCTGCCAGTACAATACGCAGCGGATTGAGGCTGCCCTGCCCGCTGTTACCGATGATCCAGACGAGGCTGCCGGCCACGGCAGCGCCGACAAACGCGCACCATAACCAGTGCTGCTGCGCGGTCAAGCCGAAAACCGTGATGCCCAAAATAATCGCAAAGGTCGCTCCGGCATTCACACCAAACAAGCCGGGTGAAGCTAGCGGGTTACGCGTCAGCGCCTGCATCAGCGCGCCTGCCACGGCGAGGCTGGCACCCACGGCCATGCCCATCAGGGTGCGCGACAGACGCGTGGTTAACACCAGATCATGCACCTGTCCCAGGTCGTCGGCGTGCCCAAGCAAAGCACGTATCAATTGCCCCGGCGCAATCCAGGTGACCCCGGCGGCCAAGCTCAGCAATGCACTCAGCACCAGCAGTGCCAACAAACTCAGCAGCTTCAGGGAGTGACTCATCGTAGTGCCTTGGCGTTTGCCATGCGGGCGATGTCATCGAGCATCAAGTTTGCCCCAAGAATGCCGCCCGACAGGCTCCAGGCCACGCTGTCGACATCCCAAACCAGCCCTTGCTGCGGCGCGCGCAATTGCTGCCACAGCGGGTGGTCCAGCACCTGCTGATAGTTGCGTTGCGAGGCTTCACTATTGGAACGCTGGAAAATAAAGAACAGGTCTGCGTCGACTACCGGCAGGCTCTCTTTGCTGGTGAGCTTCAGAGAAACTCCTGCAGCGTCCTGGGCAGCGGGGCTCCATACAAAGCCCAACTCAGTTAGCACCGAACCAGCAAAACTGGCCGGCAGATAACTGCGAATATGGTCCTCGCGGATATCGAGTACCGAGATCGTCATGGGCCAGCGCTCAGCGAACGCCACCTGTAACTGCTGACGCAACTGCGCTACCCGCTGCTGCCATTGCGCCAACAACAGGCTGGCCTGTTGTTGGCGTTGCAAGGCCGCGCCCATCACCAACAGGGTCTGTTTGAACTCGAATACTTCATCGAGCATCACCACCCTGCCCATCTGCGCCAGCAAGGGGGCAATGCGCTCATGCCGAAAGCGCGACGCGATGATCACATCAGGCCTGAGCAGCACGATGTCTTCGAGGCTTGGCTGAGTTTCCAACCCCACATGCGGCACGCCCGCTAAGGCCTGACGCAGATAGCGGTACATGGGTTTCTCGCTCCAGGAGTCCACCACGCCACAGGGCAGCACACCCAGCGCCACGGCGCTATCTGTAGCCCCCTGAAACAGGGTAACCACCCGCAGCGACTCGCCCCGCACTGGCAAGGGCAAAATCAGTAACCCCAGCGACAAACGCAGTAGCGTACGCCGGGAAAGTCGCGGGTAGAACTCAGACGTCACGGTGTACTCACAGAGCTGAACACGCTCCCTTTTTATGCGATGCCAAGCGAACCGGCTCTTTCAAGTCAAAAGCCAAGAGTGGCTGACAACAGGTAAGTTCTAGGCGTAGAGAGTGTCAGACCACCCGCGCTGTCGTCCGATGCACCGGCGGAGGTCCATGAGCGGTCATCCATCACGTTCTCGACGCTCGCGCGCAGCGTGATGTCTTTCTCCGCTGCCTTGAACGCAAAGCGCGCGCCTACATCGTAACGCTCCCAACCATCGATTTTCTTGCTGTTTTGCTGATCCAGATACTGTGAGCTGGAATGAATGCCACGCGCGCTCAGGGTCAAGCCCGAGACTGCTGGCACATCCCATTCCGCGCCCAGGTTTACGCTGTACTCCGGCGTGGCCGGAGCACTGTTGCCGTCAGAGACGCCGCCCACGGTATCGGTCAGCTCACTGTCGATAAACATCAGGCCGCCCAGCAGACGAAAGCCCTTGAGTGGCTCGCCGAAGGTACTCAGCTCAATGCCCTGATTCTCACGCTTGCCGTTCTGGTCAAAGCGGCCGGTGATATCGTTAGTCTCGTAGGCCGGCTGTTTGATGCGAAAGGCGGCAGCGGTCAGGCCAAAGGTGCCCTGATCGTATTTGGCACCGACCTCAATCTGGCGACTGGTGAAAGGTGGGAATATTTCGTCCGAGTTAATCGAAGTTGAAGGCGCGATCTTGCCTTGGCTCAGGCCTTCCATGTAATTGGCGTAAAGCGACAACTGCGGATTCAGCTTGAACAGAATGCCCGCCGAGGGCGACAGCTTCTCCTCGTCATAATTGGTTTTACCTTTGACGCCACTGGTCCAATCGTCAACCTTGACCCGCTGCCAGCGCGCACCCAGCGTCACCAGCAGGCGATCATCCATAAAGCCGAGGGTGTCTGCCAGCGCGACGCCGCTAAAGCGGTTTTCGGTATACACCTCATTATCAAAACGGGTCGGTGTGGTGGGTGTTGGCGTTGCAACCGGGTTGTAAAGGTTGCTGGAGCCGTTGGCGTAGCGCGCACCACCATTGGTGAAGTCCATGTAGAAGTAGCTGGCAGCCAGGTTCAGCTCATGGCTTACGGAGCCGGTGTCAAACCAGCTGCGTGCACCGGCCGTAACAGTCCTTACGCTCTCATCACGGGTGAAATCACGCGGCTGCACGGTGAAGTCGCCAGCGTCGTTGATAACAGACACGTTGTGCCGTAGGAATTCGTGCTCGCTTTCACGGGCGCCAGCAGCGCCATAGACCATGATTGAGTCGTTAACGTCGAACTCGCCATTCAAAGTGGCAAAGGTATCTTTGGTACGCGCCTTGCTCCAGGCCTGTGCATAGTTGTCACGCACTTTATCTGCGTCCGGCACCTTGGCGCTGGCGCCAACTAGCACCCGCTCTTGCGGCGCATCGGTGTCACGTTCGGTATGGCCTATATCGGTCGACAAACGCAGCCGCTCACCACGAAAGTCCAGTCCCAGCACAGCCATCTCGCGATCGACACTTTGGTGATCCCACTCGGTATCGCCGGTCTGCTTCACACCATTGAAGCGCAGGCCGAACTTGTTGTCCTCACCAAAACGGCGGCCAACGTCCAACGCCCCGCCCACCTGACTGTCCGAGGCGTAGCTACCAGTGAACTCGGTAAGCGGCTTATCATCTGCTCGCTTGGGCACCACATTGATACCACCGCCCACGGCGCCGCGCGGGGAGATGCCATTGATCAACTGGCTCGGCCCGCGAATCACATCCACGCGGTCGGCCATTTCCATATCAATCGAGTAGGTCGGCAACACACCATAGAGACCGTTGTAGGCCACATCGGTGTTGAACAGGCTGAAGCCGCGAATGGTGAACTGCTCAAAGCGCCCGCCGGCAGGGTTAGTCGCACGCACCGAAGGGTCGCTGGCAATCAGATCACCCAAGGTGCGCGCGTTCTGATTTTTCACCGTTTCGCTGGTGTAAGTGGTCATGCTGAAGGGCGTTTCCATGAAATCACGCGAGCCAAGCAGACCCTGCGAGCCACGGCGTGCCACCTGGCCACCGGCATAACGCTCGCCATCGGCGCGGCTGCCCGGCTGCACGCCGATCACCGTGATAGGCGCAATTTGCATCGCATCAGCATTATCTGGCACCGGCACCAGGGTATAGGCGCCCGCCCCCACCGTTTGAAGTTGCAAGCCACTGCCCTGCAACAACTGCGCGAAACCTTCATCCACGCTGTAATCACCGGACAGCCCGTTGCTGCGGCGACCACTCATCAACGCTGGATCAACCGACAGGCTAACGCCAGCCTGACCGGCAAAGCGCGTCAAAGTGGCTCCCAGATTACCCGCGGGCACTTCATAGCTGCGCCGGCTGGCGTCTTGCGCCCAGCTAGGCGAAGCCAACAGCGGGCTGATGCTCAGGCCAATCACAAAACCGAAACGTGCCAAGGAACGCAGACTGAAAGGCGCCGGGCGGATACCGCCAGGAGATAGTGCAGACATATATAAAGTCCTCATTTTTTTACTTACCTGTACTGACTGGCGAGACAAAAAAAGGGGACACACTTCAGGCAGTTTTTTTGCGGGGCACCAAAGTGACCCAATAACGGGTGCGCGATTGCACCTCCAGCGGCAAGCTGGCGGCCAACAAGGAAAGTACGCGATCAGTATCTTCCAAGCGAAAGCTGCCGGTGACTCGCAGCCTTTCCAACGCCGGGTCCCAACGCAAAATGCCCGGACGATAACGGCTTAGCTCGCGCAGAAAATTGCCGAGCAATTGATCCTCGGCCATCAACACGCCCTCGCGCCAGCCAGGTAGCAAAGCATCGAACGCCTCGACAGGCCCAAGTCCGGAGCGCTGCAATGTCGCCTGCTGGCCTTGATTTACGACCAGCGCAGTTGCAGCCTGAGCTCCCTGCAACTGCGCCGACCCACTAATAACTGAGACGCGGCAGTCCTGCTCATTCAAGCGCACACAGACTTCGCCATGACTAACCGCAATACCGCCATAGGGCACTTCAATTGTCAGCGGTGAACTAGCAGATACCTTGAGCGCCATCTCACCACGCACCAGTGTCAGTCGACCCGCGAGCAGATCAAGATTGACCGCGCTATCGGTATTCAGCAATAACGAGCTACCGTCGGCCAGCGTCAATTGCTGCTGTTCGCCGGTAGCGGTATGCAGGTCAGCACGCCATACATCGACTGGCATCTGTCTACCCACCAACCAGGCTGCGGGCAACAGCGTCGCTACCCCAAGCGCACGTTTGACCGCGGCACGCCGAGCCATGTCCGGGCGATCCAGAGCAGCCATGGCCAGGTCCGTCGGCAAGCCAGAAAAGCGCTGGCGTAATAGCAGCGCCCTTTGCCAGGCATTCTCGTGATGAGCGCTACTGTTACGCCAGTCCTGCAGATGCGCGTGATCGGCTTCGCTGGCATGGCCAGACTCTACCAACGCCAGCCACTTTGCGGCAGCGCGCAGCATATCGCGGGCCTCACCAGTTGCCGGAGCTGATCTCATGCCAGGTCGACTAGCAAACAATGCTCGTAAGCCTGAGACATATAGCGTTTGACTGTGCGCTCTGAAACCTCCAGGCGCTCAGCGATTTCGCGATACCCGAGCCCTTCCAATTGACTCCAGAGAAACGCCCGACGCACCAGCACCGGCAGGCCATCAAGTAACTCGTCCAGTGCTTGAAGGGTTTCCAGCAGTGCCCAGCGATGCTCCGGCGATGGCACGCACTGCTCAGGCAATTGCAACAATGCATCTAGGTAGGCTTGCTCAAGGTTTCGCCGACTGTAAAAGGTGTTCAGCAGCCGCTTGCCGATGGTTAGCAGGTATGCCCGCGGCTCTTGAATGTCGGCGATTTTCTGCGAGCTGGTAGCCACTCGTACGAACGTATCCTGACTCAGGTCGGCCGCATCCCAAGCATTACCCATCCGCCGCCCCAGCCAGCCCTCCAGCCAGCTTCGGTGGTCACGGTACAGGGCGTGCAAGCTCTGCTCCTGCGGCGAGGCTAATTCAGTCATATCAAGAGGCCTGAACGGAAGAGGTTAAAGAGGGTTTCTAAATGCGATTGATTATATTTAACAATACCCCACTATAGCAAGGTGAATTGCCATCACTTCGTTACACACTCAGCAACTCCGGCCCTGCATATCCTCTGCTGGCTGAGTTAAACCGCATTCTTGCGCTGCTGGAAAAGCTATTTACGAGGTTTGGCACGCCGTGTGGGTTCAGCTTGCAAGGGATCGTCTGGCCAGTAGTGTTTGGGATAACGGCCCTTCATATCCTTTTTCACCTCGGCATAACTGCCCTGCCAGAAGCCGACCAGATCCTGAGTCACCTGTACCGGGCGCTGCGCAGGTGACAGCAACTGCAGTTTCAGTGCTTGCCGACCACGGGCAACACGTGGGTTATCTGCGCTGCCGAACAACTCCTGCAAGCGCACCGAGATACTCGGCGGGCTTTCGCTGTAATCAATGCGAATGCGCGAACCGGTTGGCACCGTCCAGTGGGTGGGTGCCTGCTCTTCCAATTTCTGCGGCAGGGGCCAGGGCAGCAGCCCTCCGAGAATGCCAGGCAACTCAAGGTTAGCGAAATGTGCCAGCCGGGTGACCTTATCCAGATAGGGCGCGAGCCAGTTTTCCAGACCATCAAGCAGCGCCTGATCCGACAGGTCGGGCCATTCGCTTTCAACCTGGTCGGCCAAATCCAGTGCGCGCAACAAACCTACCCGCGCCTGCCATTGGCGTAATACCGGGGTCCACGGCAGCAGCGCCAAGCCTTGTTTACGCACCACATCGCAGAGCGCACGCTGGCGTTGTTCAGGGTCAATTTGCGGTAAGGCTGTGCGCTGCCAGGTCAGTTCGCCAATGCGCTGTTGCCGCTCCGCCAGCAGGGTTTCGGTGCGCGCATCCCAACCGAGAGTATCGTGCTGATTGAGCAAGCCGGGCTGCACCGCCAGCAGCGCGGGGATATCCAGCTCTGACGCCATAAAGATACGCGCGTTGCGCTGGCTGGCCTGACCGCCCAGCGCGGCAATCGCCAACCAGTCGCACTGCTGTAGAGAGTCAGGTTCAACAAAAGCGGCGGCCCGGCCATTGGCCAAGCGGTAGTCGCTGCCCGCCTCGCCCCGGCGCTGCGCAATGCGGTCCGGATACGCCAGCGCCAGCAGCACACCTATCCATTTCTCATTCTGCGGATCGCTGACCGGCGCATTGGCGGGCAGCTTCTTGAGCAGGCCTTGCCATTGCGTCGCCAACTTTCGCGCCCGCTGCAGGGCATTGCGATCGGCATCCGCGCCACGAGGATCGTCAAACAACGCCAGACGCCGGCTGATATCGGCACTCTGGGCACGTCGCAACACATCACGCTCATCCACTATCGCCGCCAGCCGCGCCGCTAATTGGCCCAAGCCAAGCCGCTGCCCCTCGACTAACATGTGCGCCAAACGTGGATGCATCGGCAGACGAGTCAACGCTTCGCCATGTGGCGTGAGTTGCCAGCCTTGCTCGGAAGACAACAGTGCGCCCAAGCGTTGCAGTAACTCGCGGCCCTGCTGCAATGCAGCCGTGGGCGGCGGGTCAAGCCAGACCAGTTCGTTTGCCTCTTGCACGCCCCAGTGCGCCAGCTGCAGCGCTAGTGGCGCTAGATCGGCTTGCCGAATTTCCGGTTCGCGTTGCGCCGCCAATTGATCGTGCTGCTGTGCCGACCACAGCCGGTAACAGATACCCGGCTCGAGGCGCCCAGCCCGACCAGCGCGCTGCTCAGCTGCGGCGCGCGATACCCGCCGCGTTTGTAATCGCGTCATACCTGACTGCGGATCAAAGGCGGCTTCGCGCGACAACCCAGCATCCACCACCACGCGAATACCCTCAATAGTCAAACTGGTTTCTGCGATGGCAGTGGCCAACACCACTTTGCGTTGCCCGGCAGGAGCAGGCTGAATCGCTTGCCGCTGGGTAGCAAAATCCAGCTCGCCATAGAGCGGCGTCAACAGCACATCAGGGCTATTACTCAGGCTCTGCTCAAGCTGCGCTTGCACTCGTCGAATCTCAGCGGTGCCCGGCAGAAACACCAGCACACTGCCCCCTTCTTCATCCAGCGCCTGCAGTACCGCCTGACAGACCAATGGTTCTATGAATTGGCGTGGCTCCCAAGGCGCGCCGTACTTCACTGTTACGGGATACTGCCGGCCCATACTGGTAAGCACTGGTGCGTCATCCAGCAGTTGACTGACGCCCTCCGCATCCAAAGTGGCAGACATCACCAGCAGTCGCAGCGGCAATTCATCGCGCAGGTATTGTTGGGTCTGCACGCAAAGCGCCAGGCCTAGATCAGCATCCAGGCTGCGCTCATGAAACTCATCAAAAATCACTAGGCCGATACCCGGCAATTCGGGGTCTGTCTGCAATAGTCGTTGCAGAATACCCTCGGTCACTACCTCGATACGGGTGGCCGCACTCACCTTGCTGTCGAGCCGAATCCGATAGCCCACCGTCTGCCCGACCGGCTCACCCAACAATTCCGCTAACCGCTCAGCCGCTGCCCGCGCCGCCAGCCGCCGCGGCTCCAGCAGGATGATTTTCTGCCCAGCCAGCCAATCCGCACGCAACAACGCCAGCGGCACCAGCGTGGTTTTACCGGCGCCGGGCGGCGCTTGTAGTACTGCGGAAGGGTTATGTTCAAGTGCCTGCAACAATTGCGGCAAAATGTGCGTGACGGGTAATTCGCTCATGGGCCAACCGTACAGAAGAGAAGAGCCGCATTATACGGGTTGCGGGCTTTCAGTCAGCCCGGCTCGGGGATATGCTATGCGCAGCGCACACCTCACGGTGTTGCAACCATTACCTACGCTACCGTCCACTTGCATCAGGAGTCCCGCCGTCATGCGTCTGAAGCCCCTCGCCAGCATTTTGCTAGCCACTACTCTGACCACTCAACTGATCGCCTGCGGTACCGTGTTCTATCCTGAACGTCGCGGCCAAATAACGGGCGAGATTGATTCCGGCGTAGCCATCCTCAACGGCATTGGTTTGCTTTTTTACATCCTCCCTGGCGTCATCGCCTTCGCCGTCGATTTCGCTACCGGTGCCATCTATCTACCGGACGCGCGTTACAGCATCAATCCTGAGCAATTGCAGCCAGCCATCCGTGCCGACGGTAAGATCGACAAGAGCAAGCTGCAGGCGATTCTGCACCGCGAGCTGAACCTTGATCTGCCGGTTGAGCAAGCCGAGGAAAGTAACCAGCCACTACCCAGTCACTATGCCCTGCTGCAGGGTACGCCCCGCGCCTGATGACCCAGCAGACCTTTGATGCTACCGAGCGCGCACGCCTGCTTAAACTGGCGACGCGTGCCTCGGTGGCCGTAGCGCTGCTGTTGATCGCTCTAAAGGGCGGGGTTTGGCTCGCTTCGGGCTCGGTCAGCCTGCTGGCCGGCCTGATTGACTCAGTGATGGACGCGGGCGCGTCTATCATCAATCTGTTTGCCGTCGCCTATGCCCTCAAGCCAGCAGACAAGGAGCATCGCTTTGGTCATGGCAAGGCTGAAGCACTGGCCGGCCTGGCGCAAGCCGCCTTTATTACGGGTTCGGCGTTATTGGTGCTGCTGCAAGGGGTCGACCGGTTGTTGCATCCGCAGCCGCTGGAAACAGCATGGGCCGGCATCGCCGTCATGCTGTTTTCCATCGTCGCCACGCTGGGCCTGCTGGCCATCCAGCGGCATGTGATCCAGCGCACGGGCTCGACTGCAATCGGCGCAGATGCACTACATTATCGCTCTGACTTGCTACTTAATTTGAGCATCATCATCGCGCTTCTGCTCGCGCAGCTGGGTGTGCAGCGAGCCGATGCACTTTTTGGCCTGGGCATCGCGCTGTTCATCGGTTTTGGCGCCGTGCAGATTGGCCGCCAGGCGGTGCAAATTCTGATGGACCGCGAGCTGCCCGACACGGTGCGCGCTCACGCTCTGCAAATTGCGCGCTCTATCCCCGGCGTGTTGGATATTCACGATCTGCGCACCCGCGAATCCGGTCAGCACTGGTTTATGCAGCTACATTTGGAGCTACCAGCAGACCTTACGCTAGCTGAAGCCCATGCCCGTGGTGAGCAAGTACGCTTGGCGATAGTCGAGCATTACCCGCAAGCCGAGGTGCTGGTACATAAAGATCCGGGCTGACTGGCAACTGCGCTCCTTTGATCACTACAGACAGCAAAAAGGCGAGCCACCCAATGAGTAGCTCGCCTTTTTTATGTCCTCTGTCATCCTTTTGGGATCTTGCCTTGCTCCCGTGCCTTGTGGGCTGGGTAACCGATTGGCAGCACACCTGGTAGGTGGTCTTGCCCCAGCTCGCCGGATAAGCGAGCTGGCTGGACGATCGGTTCTGGCTGAAACTGTTGACTATAGTAGGCAGGTAACAGCGAAATAACTTACCTAATATTGCACATTCTATTGCGCAGTTAGCAATAAATAGCTAAAAGTCTAATGAATTGCGCAATCAGGACAAAAATCATGAGTTCCATCAATCTCGACCGTTACGATCTAAAGATTCTCGCCGCCCTGCAACACGATGCACGCATCAGCAATCAAGAGCTGGCTGAACGCATTGGCCTCTCCCCTTCGCCCTGCTCACGGCGCGTCAAACAGCTGGAAGACAGCGGCTTGATCAAACGGCAGGTCGCGCTGCTTGACCCAGCCATGCTCGGACTCAAGCTGACCGCGTTCGTGATGATCGGCATGGATCGTCATACGCCAGAACGTTTCGCCGGTTTTGAAGCAGTCATCCGCGAATGCCCTGAGGTGCTCGACTGCTGTCTGGTCACCGGCATGGATGCGGACTACCACCTGCGCGTGGTGGTGCCTGATATGGAGCATTATCAACAACTGCTGCTAGGCACCCTGACCCGAATTGAAGGGGTCTCCAGCGTACGTTCCAGCTTCGTACTCAGCCAGGTGCTGGCCAGCACAGAACTGCCATTGAAACATCTGGGGCTGAACTGAACAGAAGCAGCGCGCGTCTAGCATAGACGTTATACTGACGCCCCTTTTTCACCGTCTGGAGCACGCCCCCATGACTTACCAACAATTTGAAGCCCTCGCCATGCCGCTGATGATTTTCGGCCTGGTTGCCTTTATGGGCTTTATCGTTTGGGACCTAGCCAAAAAATCCAAGGCCGGTCGCTACGGTACTCTGATGTTATTTTTAGTGCTTGGCCTCGGCGTGGCTGCTTTTGTTATCAAAGAAGTGGTCATCGTAGTTGTCGGCTGAGTTCTTGCAGCGGCGGCGATAGCTGCCGCTGCAACTGAGCAACGTCATTCCACGGCCAAATCATCCCTACATCTGGCCGATTTCCCACCTGCATCAAAGTCTGAACCCTGATTCACTGTCATCAAATAATGAATATGGATTCAGATCATGGCTTACCGCACCACCGCCAGCCGCTTGGAACGCGATCAGGTTCTGCGCGAACATGTCCTCGACTGCGCATTGCAGCAGGTTGCCGAGCGTGGCTTCAGCGCGCTAACCATGAGCGGACTCGCCCGCAACGCGGGTATCGCCACCGGTAGTTTGTATCGCCATTTTCCAGGCAAGGGAGCGCTGGCCGCCGACGTGTTCGTTAAGGCTACGCGCATCGAATTGAACACTCTGAAAGAGCAATTCCTGGCGCCGGGCGTGGCCAGCGATCGCCTGCGCAATGGCATTGCCCAATTTGCTGCCCGCGCATGGCACAGCCGCCAACTTGCCTACGCGTTGATCGCCGAACCCGCCGAAGAAGAGGTAGAAACTCAGCGCCTGTACTACCGTCAGGCATACGCCACCATCTATGGAGAACTACTGGCTGACGGCGTGCGCGATGGCAGTTTCTTGGTTGAGAATATTCCGCTTACCGCCGCGTGCTTAGTTGGCGCTATCGCAGAATCGCTGGTGGGCCCGCTCTCTCCGCAGGCCCGAGTCGACCGGGAAAGTGGCCTGCCCAGCGAGACACTCGAAGCCGTCACGCACACCATCACCCGTTTCTGCCTGCGCGCCCTGGGCGCCAAGGAGCTGCCACAATGAACCTGCATGAGTACGCCCAAACCTGTGCTGAAACCCACGACGTCACCAATCAGGTACCGCCGCTCAATAACATCAACCTGTATCGGGATGATCTGCCGCTGCAAGAGTGGGTTAAACGTTATCAGGGCGACTGGGCAGACGAAGCGCTAAATGCCTATGGTCAACTGGCTGGCAGCAAACTCATGGAAGCCGGCTTCCTCGCCAACGAGAACAAGCCGATATTCAAGAGTCACGACCGTTACGGTCACCGAATTGATCTGATTGAATTTCATCCGGCGTACCATGAGCTAATGTCGGCGGGCATCGCGGCGGGCATCACCAGCGCCCCTTGGACCGACCCGCGCCCCGGTGCACAGGTTGCCCGCGCAGCCACCATGTATCTGCACAACCAGGCTGAGGCCGGCACCAGCTGCCCCATGACCATGACTTACGCCTGCGTCCCGGCGCTAAAGTTGCAGCCGGATTTGGCCGAACACTGGCTGCCAAAGATACTCTCGCGCCAGTACGACCCCCGCAACCTACCGATTGAGCAGAAAACCGGCGCCACCATCGGCATGGCCATGACCGAGAAACAGGGCGGCACCGATATGCGCGCTAACACCACGCACGCGCACCCGGTCGGTATCGGCGGACCGGGGCAGGCCTATGAACTGCTAGGCCACAAATGGTTCTGCTCCGCGCCCATGTGCGATGCTTTCCTCACCCTAGCGCAGACCGACAAAGGCTTGAGCTGCTTTCTGTTACCGCGGCACCGGCCCGACGGCTCGCGCAATCAGTTCTACATCCAGCGTTTAAAGAACAAGCTGGGTAACTGCGCCAATGCCTCCAGCGAGGTTGAATTCCGGGGAGCCCTGGCCTGGATGGTCGGGGCGGAAGGTCGTGGTGTACCCACCATTATCGAAATGGTCTCGCTGACCCGCTTTGACTGCATGATCGGCTCCAGCTCTCTGATGCGTCAGGCACTGACCCAGGCGGCGCATCACTGCGCGCATCGCACAGTCGGTACCCGCGTGCTCAGTGAACAGCCGCTGATGCAAAACGTGCTTGCCGATCTGGCACTGGAAAGTGAAGCGGCCTTGGCGCTGACCATGCGCATGGGCAAGTCGCTGGATAACGCCCACAACGAGCATGAAGAAAAGTTCGCCCGGCTGGTTACCGCCATCGGCAAATACTGGATCTGCAAACGCGCGCCGGGAATGATCAACGAAGCGCAGGAATGCCTTGGCGGCGCTGGCTATGTAGAAGACAGCATACTTCCACGCCTCTACCGCGAAGCACCGGTTAACTCAATTTGGGAAGGCTCGGGCAACGTTCAGTGCCTGGATGTACTGCGCGCGCTATCCAAGGAGCCGGGGGTGCTTGATGTACTCTTTGCCGAACTGGGCGATGGCCACGGCTCCGCTCTGCTCAAGCAGCGTATCGAACAGCTCAAACAGCAGTTCAGCGACACTGATGAGATTCAGTACCGCGCGCGCCAGCTAACTGAAGATGTGGCCGTTGCGCTGCAAGCCAGGTTATTGCTGGAGGCAGGCAACGCAACGGTATCAGACGCCTTTATCGCTAGCCGTTTAGGCCAGCATGGTCAGGCCTACGGAACCTTGCCACGCGGCCTGGATCTTGCGGCGCTGGTTGCTCGCTCCTCACCCGCCAGTTTCTGAGGATAAACCATGAGTATGAATCAGCAACAACTCGAAGCCTTTGTGCAATCCGGCTTTGCCCAAGCCGCCTTTTGTGGTGATTTGGGTATTCGACCCACCGCGTGCGGGCCGGGTTGGGTAGAAACCGAACTGGCAATCCTACCGCGCCACAGTCAGCAAAATGGCTTTGTGCATGCCGGCGTGCAAAGCACCATTGCTGACCACACGGCGGGCGTTGCAGCCGCTACAACGGTCGCAGAAGGCTTCAGCGTGCTGAGCGTGGAATTCAAGGTCAATCTGCTGCGTCCTGCACAGTGCGATACCCTGCTGTGCCGCGCTGAGGTGCTCAAAGCCGGCAAACATATATGTGTGGTTGAGGCAGAGGTTTTTGCCTTGAAGGACGGCGCCAAGCGTTTGTTCAGCAAGGCAACCGTGACCGTCGCCGTCATGCCGATCGCAGACACCCAGCCTCGCTGATTTTATTTTAAGGTTAGATTAATGGCTCAACGCCCTCGCCCGCCGCAACGCCCACGCCAGCAGCCAACTGGGAAACCGCGCCGTCAACCCGTACCGCCGCCGGCTAATCCAAAGTTGATCGCGCTGAATAAGCCGTTCGATGTACTGACCCAATTCACCGACGGCCAGGGCCGCGCCACGCTCAAGGACTTCATCGACGTACCCGGCATCTACCCCGCCGGACGCCTGGACCGTGACAGTGAAGGCCTATTGCTGCTGACCAATGACGGCCAACTACAGGCACGCATTACCGACCCCAAACACAAGCTAGCCAAAACCTACTGGGCGCAAGTAGAGGGCGAACCCAGCGAGCAGCAGCTCAAGCAATTACGCGACGGACCCATATTAAATGACGGCCCAACTCGACCCGCCGAAGTAGAAGCGATTACCGAACCCGACCTGTGGCCGCGCAACCCACCCGTGCGTTTTCGCCAGAACAAACCGACCAGTTGGCTGGCCATCACCATCCGTGAGGGCCGTAACCGCCAGGTCAGGCGGATGACGGCCGCAGTCGGCTTACCTACCCTGCGGCTGGTGCGAGTGCGTATTGGCGACTGGCAATTGGCTGAGTTACAACCTGGGCAGTGGCGTGAGCTGCCGCTATAACGCAATCGGGGCGCCAAACGACGCCCCGATTCACCCTGCAATACGGCCTAGTAACGCAGCCCAAACATCCGAAACAAAAAGCCCATCAGCCAAATCGGGCCAATCAACAGAAACTGCAGATCTTTAAAGAAAGAAGGCTTCTTGCCCTCCAGGTGGTGGCCGATAAACTGACCAATCCAGGCCAGCACGAAGATCGCCACGCAGGGCCAAAACACATAAGTCATCAAGCTTAGAATTAGCAACATCAAGAGCGACAACACCAGCATCACCGCCGCAATCCGCCAAGACAGCATCACGTAGAACAGCAGCGCCGCGGCCACCGCGATCATCGATACCCAAGGGTGGATGGCCCAGAGAATACCTAACACACTGAACGTGATCAGCGGCACACAAATCCAGTGCAAGAGTTTGTTGATAGGATTGAGATGGCTTTCGCCATATTCGTCGAACCATTGGTCAATCGCTTTCATACAGCACCTTTGTTATCGGTTTAATCAGGCGTCGATCGTTGACGCCCAGTGTAGCCAATCACTGCTCCAGCACCAGTGTCACAAAGCGCCAGAGAGGGTGTCATTGACAACTTTCGAGCAAGCGGCGATGCTCTGACTCGCGCCGATTGGCGTCCCCGTTCGCGGAAAGGGCTGCGCCCAATGTACCCACAATGTGTTTATCCATACGACACCCAGCCTGCCAGGCGGACACAGGCCCGATAAGGGGATCGTATGTCCACGAGCAAAGTACCACACAGCCCGATCAGCCACGGCCGTATCAACCTTGAACAACAGCGCAAACGCGCTAAAGAGTTACTCAAAGCGATCAAGGCTGGCGATAGCGACGCATTGCTACGCATCAGTCGCTGGCTGGCGCCGCGCAGTGAGCCATTGCGCCTGGCCGAAGCCCAGTTAGTTATCGCTCGCGAGGCCGGTTTTAGCAGCTGGCCAGCGCTCAAGCAGCATACCGACAGCCTTGACCACGCCAGCCGCCAGTTGCTGCGCCATGGTGATCATGAACTGCGTACTTTGCATATTCGCTGCGGTAGCGATATTCAGCACAGCCTGAAGACCGCCGGTTTCAGCGGCGACTTTCTTGAGTTCTCCGACCCCTTTTGCATAGGCCCGCTGAGCGCCGCAGAGCCGGAAGTCTTGTTGCGTCAACGCGCTGATTTTCTTGCCAAGGCGTTCGATATAGCACCAGCCGACGCCTTGGCCCGTCAGCAGCAAAGTTACCGAAAGCTGCAACAGCTGGATGATTACCAACGCATCGTGCTCTGGTTTGAACATGACAGTTATGATCAGCTGATTCTTGCTTATCTATTGCACCGGCTGCACGAGATCCGCCCGACAGCACGGGTAGAGTTGATCGCCGTAGATCAAATCCCCGGAGTGCAGCGATTTATCGGCATAGGCCAGCTGGCTCCAGAACTGCTTGGTTGGTTGTGGCCCCGCCGTAAGCTGGTCAAAGAAGCACTGCTCGAGCTAGGCACACAAGCCTGGCGCGCGTTGAGCGAGCCAAGCCCAGAGCATTTATTGGCATTAATCAAAAGCGGCACGCCCGCGCTTCCTATGCTGGGCAAAGCACTAGATCGTCATTTACAGCAGCTCCCGGGCCAGCAAGATGGTTTAGGGCTGACCGAGCGGCTGAGCCTGCAAGTTCTGCAACAACAGGGGCCGCTGACCGCCGGGCAAGTATTTCGCGCATTGATGATGGAGCGTGAACCTCTGCCCTACCTTGGCGATATGATGTTTTGGTGGCTATTGCAACCGCTACTGACTGGCGAAGCGCCGCTACTGCAGATAGAGGACCATCAGCCGGATTGGCCGCAACGCGCACTGCAGCTAACTGCGCTGGGCGAAGCTGTGCTGCGTGGTGATGCCGACGGCTTTAGCGTTCGTGCCACGCCCTATTGGGTAGGCGGCGTCAAACTGATACCCACCAAGGCGCATTGGCGTTACCACGTTGAGCACCAGCAACTGCATTACCACAGCACCTGAGACGTCGCGCCGCTGCCCGCCAGCGGCCTGAGATGTTAAGCTAGCGCACTGTTTCGCAGCGCTTCTGCCGCACCCCATGCCGGAAGCCCTGCCCACCGCATAGCCAACGAGCCGGAACCCACACCGATGCCACAACCAAATCCTTTCAAGCCGGTCGTCCTCTGTCTGTCCGGTCACGACCCCAGCGGCGGCGCAGGTTTGCAAGCCGACATCGAAGCGCTGCTAGCGCAAGGCTGTCACGCCGCTCCAGCGGTCACCGCGCTCACCGTACAGGACACCGTGGATGTGAAAGACTTCCGCGTACTGGACAAAGAATGGGTACTAGCCCAGGCCAACGCCGTACTCAACGACATGCCGGTATCGGCGGTTAAGCTAGGCATGCTGGGTAGCGTAGAAATGGTCGATACGATCATCGAGCTGATGCGCGCCAACCCCGGCTTGCCATTGGTCTGCGATCCGGTGCTACGCGCCGGAGGCGGCGGCTCGCTGGGTAAAGAGGATGTCGGCTTTGCTATGCGTGAACGCTTGCTGGCGGTTGCCTTAATCGCCACGCCGAATCTGCCAGAAGCGCGCATCCTCGCCGAACTGCCCGAGGGTAGCGCTGACGAGTGTGCTGCCAAGCTGATGCCGTTCTGCCAAAATTTATTGATCACAGGTGGGCACGGCGACGAAGCCGAGATACACAACCGCCTGTATTGCAAAGACGGCAGCCAGCATGATTTCACCTGTGCTCGCCTCCCCGGCAGCTACCACGGCTCCGGCTGCACATTAGCCAGCGCCCTCAGTGGCCGTTTGGCACTGGGCGAAGAGTTGGTCAGCGCCGTTCGCTCAGCACTCGATTACACCTGGCGCACCCTGCGCGACGCCGAGCAGCCCGGCCACGGCCAGTACGTGCCGCGCCGCCTGCCGCTGGATTTCTGTTCGTGAACCAGCGCGGCCTCTATGCGATTACCGATAGCGCGTTGCTGGCGGATGGCAAACTGCTGCCTTACGTGGAAGCGGCAATAACGGGCGGCGCACGTTGGCTGCAATACCGTGACAAGAGCAAAGACCCAAGCCGGCGGCTCGACGAAGCCAGCCATTTGGCGCAACTGTGCAAAGGTTATGACTGCCAGTTGATCATCAATGATGACCTAGCATTGGCGAGCCGCCTGGGCGTTGGCCTGCATCTGGGACAGGAAGATGGCTCGCTGCGTGAGGCGCGCCAGCAACTTGGTTCACAAGCGCTGATCGGCGCTACCTGCCACGCCAGCCTGGAATTAGCTGAGCAAGCGGTCACTGACGGCGCCAGCTATATCGCCTTCGGCCGTTTCTTCCAGTCGGTCACCAAGCCCGGCGCGCCGGCAGCCACGCCTGTACTGCTGCAACAAGCACGCAAACGCTTCACACTGCCGATCATCGCCATCGGCGGCATCACCCTGCACAACGCACCGCAATTACTCGGTGCCGGCGCCGACTACCTGGCCGTAATCAACGGCCTGTTCGGTGCCCCTGACGCTGACGCCGTAAAAGCACGCGCCAGCAGTTTCAGCCAACTCATTAACGCCTGTTGAGAGGATTTTCCATGTCTCAGTCCCGTTCCGAAACTCTGTTCGCCAACGCCCAAAAGCACATTCCTGGTGGCGTAAACTCGCCAGTGCGTGCTTTCAAGAGCGTCGGCGGCACGCCACTATTTTTCAAGCATGCCGAAGGCGCCTACGTTATCGATGAGGACGACAAGCGCTATGTCGATTACGTTGGCTCCTGGGGGCCAATGATTCTTGGTCACGGCCATCCGGAAGTACTGGAGGCTGTACGCAACCAATTGCAGCACGGTTTATCTTTCGGCGCGCCAACCGCGATGGAAACCGAGATGGCCGACCTGGTCTGCGCTCTGGTGCCATCGATGGACATGGTACGCATGGTCAGCTCCGGCACCGAAGCCACCATGAGCGCCATCCGCCTGGCCCGTGGTTACACTGGTCGCGACAGCATCATCAAATTCGAGGGCTGCTACCACGGCCACTCCGACAGCCTGCTGGTCAAGGCCGGCTCGGGCGCTCTGACCCAAGGCGTGCCGAACTCCGCTGGCGTACCTGCCGCCTTCGCCAAACACACGCTTACATTGCCCTTCAATGACATTGACGCAGTCAAACAACTGCTGGCCGACGTTGGCCAGGAAGTAGCCTGCATCATCGTTGAGCCAGTCGCCGGCAACATGAACTGCGTACCGCCAGCACCCGGCTTTCTGCAAGGCCTGCGTGATGCCTGCGACGAGCACGGCGTGGTACTGATTTTTGACGAGGTAATGACCGGTTTCCGGGTTGCCCTCGGCGGCGCCCAAGCGCTCTATGGCGTTAAGCCGGACCTGACCACCTTCGGCAAAATCATCGGCGGCGGCATGCCGGTCGGCTGCTTTGGCGGCAAGCGTGAAGTCATGGAGCAGATCGCCCCTCTAGGCCCTGTCTACCAGGCAGGCACCCTGTCCGGAAATCCATTGGCCATGGCCGCAGGCCTCACTACGCTCAAGCTAATCAGCCGCGACGGTTTCCACAGCGAGCTGACCGACTACACCAGCCGCCTGCTTGCGGGTCTGCAGCAACGTGCCGACGCCGCAGGCGTGCCATTTGTGACTACTCAGGCAGGGGGCATGTTTGGTCTGTATTTTTCCGGGGCAGACGACATCGTCACCTTCGACGACGTCATGGGCAGCGACTCGGACCGTTTCAAACGCTTCTTCCACCTGATGCTAGAGGGCGGCGTCTATCTGGCACCAAGTGCCTTTGAAGCCGGCTTCACATCCATAGCTCACGGCGATACCGAACTGCAGCTGACACTGGACGCCGCCGAGAAGGCGTTCGCCGCACTATGATGAGTCTGATTTATGGGCTGCTCAGTGCAGCTCTGTTTGGCATCAGCGCATGGTTATGGCGCCGTCGCGGCGGTCTAAACGATAACGCGCGCGGCGCGATCACAGCAGCTCTGCTAGCACTGCTGCTGCCCGCGGCCAGCAGCCTGCTGCTCACACTGGACAGCTTTGCATTGAGCGAAACCCTGACCCATATACAACGCATGCTTGGCTTGGCGGCGCAAAATATCAGCCTGCCCCTGCTCGGGTTAACTGCGTTCTATATGGCTTTTGGTCTGCGTTGGCAGCCGGCCAACTGGGGCCGTATTTTGCTGGGTTTGATGGCTGCCTTCGAGCTGACCCGGCGCATGGACATGCAACATAATTACCAGTGGAGCATCAATCTGCTGAGCCTCGCCTTGCTGTTGCTTGCTGGCGCGCTGATCCTACGTCGCGACTTGCGCCCCATGCTGTTCGGCAGCCTTGCTGCAATCGGCATCGGCGCCCCGCTATTCAGCCCTGGTGCTGCCGCGCTAGCGGGCCTGCTTAGCAGCTCACCGTTGGCGCTCTGGTTATTCCCCACTTTGCTGGGCGCTGGACTGGCAGTTGGCCTGCTCAGCGAACAGGCGCACAATAGCCATAATGAAAGTGTCGAAGCACCGAACGCCGAGAGGACCTGAACACACCATGTATCGCCTGCTGCCAAGGCTTACCCTGATCAGCCTGCTGCTGTTGCCTGCCACCCAGGCCAACGCCGAGACTGAAAATCCGCTGCTGATAAGCGCAGACGACCGCTGCGCTTTTGAGCGTGTGGACAACGAAAGCCTGCCATTGGCAATCGACACCTGTCTTGGCGCAGCAGCTGACGGCGATATGAAGGCGCAATACGAGCTAGGCCAGCTCTATTACAGTGGTGATCGGGTGGAGCAAAACTACGACACCGCCCTGCAATGGTTGGAACAAGCCTCAATTCAAGGCGAGCCCCGCGCGCAGTATCGCTTAGGCATGATGCACTTCAAAGGCGAAGGCGTGCGGCGCAACCTACCCCAGGCCTACATCATTTTGAAAATGGCCTCCATCAACGGCCACGACGCCGCTATGGACAGCGCAGATCTCGTCGCCCTTCAGATGAATCAACAAGAAATGAACGCCGCCACGCATGTGCTGGGCACGCTGTTTCGTGATTACCTGGCGCAGATTCGCGAAGAGCAGTTGAACGGGACGCTGAAGATGGAAGAACCGCTGGTGAGGCCTGATTCGAATGCGCAAGAGATTGAGGAGTTATTGGAGTAGGCCGCTTGCCGCTCACGCGAGTTTTGTTCGTTCAAGTTTTGAATAACGGTCACCTAAATCTGATCACGCCAGGTTCTAGTGGTTTAGCTGAATAGAGTTTTCGCCTCTAGGCGAGCCAAGGTGGCATGCTTGCCCATGCCCCCTTAGCTGGGACTATGCAGTCCGTGCAGCCATAGCGTTTTGTGTAAGAAATCAAACCAGCCACTCAAAATCCAAGTTCGCACGGAGGCGCAGCTAAATCCCCATTCCAAGCTGGCGAGTAACGCGGGGGTTGAGCGATCAGCGGGGCGGGCTGTCTGAGGAGTAAAGCGACGAGTTTCCGCAACGCCGGCTAGGCGCCCCCGCCCAACACCGAGTAACGCAGAGAAGCCGCAGGCCAGCTTGGTGGGGTGGATTTCTTTTGGTTACTTTTCTCTGGCCATTCAAAGAAAAGTGACTCGCCGGAAAAGGCGAAAGGCAAGACAAAAAAACACACTGAAAGCAACCGAACTCGGATACCAACTCTTCTCAAAGATTCAAACGAGAGATAAAGATTAGGTAATCACCAGAGCCCAAGAGAACCAGCTCCGATCTGCGAGCAACACGCTCATCTGAGCGACATCAGACTCTAGCACTGACGCCGAGGCTCGTCATACAGCCAAGGTCAGCTATCCGACCGCGGCGGCATCGGAAAATGCATCACGTTACTACCAATATCACCCTTAGCCTCGCTGATCTTGGCCGTACCCACCCGCTCAACTTCGTCGATGCGAATAATCGAGTGCACAGGGATGAAGCTGCGTTTGACGCCATCAAACTGGTTTTTCAGCTTCTCTTCGCCCGGATCAACGAGCAGCTGAGAGCGTTCACCGAAGATCAGCTCTTCGATTTCCATAAAGCCCCACAGCTCGCTTTGGAAAATCTGCTGCGCGTAGAGTTCAAACACCTGTCCCTGGTTGTTGAAGATAATCCGAAAGACCGGCTGACTTTCTTTACTCATAGCGGGATAACCAACACCTTGAAAAACGCGTGAACGCCGCGGCGGCTGCCGTTCGGCGGGCGCGCATGATAGCACAGCGCAGGGCATAACAAAGGCCCCCGCTTGTGTGTATAATCGCCCCTTTTCTCAAGTGATGCCCAGCGTATATCCCATGGCCAAGAAACTCTTTATCCAGACCCACGGTTGCCAGATGAACGAGTACGACAGTTCTCGTATGGCAGACCTGCTCGGCGAGCACCAGGCAATGGAGCTAACCGACCGCGCAGAAGACGCAGACGTCATTCTGCTCAACACCTGCTCGATCCGCGAGAAGGCACAGGAAAAGGTGTTTTCCCAATTGGGTCGCTGGCGTCCGCTGAAAGAGAAAAACCCTGATTTGATCATCGGCGTGGGCGGCTGTGTGGCTAGCCAGGAAGGCGATGCCATCCGCAAGCGCGCGTCTTACGTGGATGTGGTTTTCGGCCCACAAACGCTGCACCGCCTGCCTGAGATGATCAACGCCGCTCGGACCACACACAAACCTCAGGTTGACGTGAGCTTTCCGGAAATCGAGAAGTTTGACCGCTTGCCAGAGCCCCGCGTGGATGGCCCAACGGCCTTCGTCTCCATCATGGAAGGCTGCAGCAAGTACTGCAGCTTCTGTGTGGTGCCCTATACCCGCGGGGAAGAAGTCAGCCGACCCTTTGACGACGTCCTGGCCGAGGTAATTCACCTGGCTGAGAACGGCGTGCGTGAGGTTACTCTGCTGGGCCAGAACGTGAATGGCTTCCGTGGCGCAACCCATGACGGCAGTGTGGCCGACCTGGCAGACCTGATCCGTGTGGTAGCCGCAATTGATGGCATCGACCGCATTCGTTACACCACCTCGCACCCGTTGGAATTCTCGGACAGCCTGATTCAGGCCCACGCCGAAGTGCCGGAATTGGTGAAGTACCTGCACCTTCCAGTGCAATCTGGCTCTGACCGGGTATTGGCCGGCATGAAGCGCAACCACACCGCGCTGGAGTACAAGTCACGAATTCGCAAGCTGAGAGCGGCAGTACCAGACATCATTCTAAGCTCGGATTTCATCATCGGTTTTCCCGGTGAGACTGACCGTGACTTCGAGCAGACCATGAAATTGGTAGAAGATATTGGCTTCGACTTCTCCTATTCCTTTATCTACAGCTCACGCCCGGGCACCCCGGCTGCCGATCTGCCGGACACCACCCCGGATGAAGTAAAGAAGCAGCGCCTGCAGATCCTGCAAACCCGGCTGAACCAGCAGGGCTTTGAGAACAGCCGCCGCATGGCCGGTACCACCCAGCGCATTCTGGTGACCGACTACTCGAAGAAGGACCCTGGCATGCTGCAGGGCCGTACCGAGCACAACCGTATTGTTAATTTCCGCAGCAATAACCCGCAGCTGATTGGCCAGTTTGTCGACGTGCTTATCGATGAAGCACTGCCCCACTCGCTGCGCGGCACACTGATCAGCGAGACGCTGCATTAACGCCATTTATCCTGCACACTGCAGTGATCTGTCTGACTCCGGCGCTCGGCTTCCGACCGCCGGAAAATGGCAGTGCTTTGCAGGGTTAAATTTGCGCGCTATTCTGTCGTTTCATCCATGCCATCTGGCGACCTACGGACTATTTTGAACGCACCTCTACATATCCATCGTTTCAGTATCGAACCCGTTGACCCCCGGCGCTTTGCCGCCCTTTGCGGTCAGTTCGACGATAATCTCCGTCTTATTGAACAGCGCCTCGGCATTGAAGTACGCAATCGCGGAAACCACTTTGAGCTGATTGGTGAGGAAACCCTCACCCGCTCCGCCGAGGCCGTGCTGCGTCAGCTGTACCGCGAAACGCGCGACAGCAAGGACCTCAGCCCCGATACCGTGCATCTGTTTCTGCAGGAATCCGGCCTCGAGAACCTGAGCGAAGCGCTAAACAGCAGTAGTGACCACAAACCGGTGATTCTGCGTACGCGACGCATGACCATTCAGCCGCGTGGGCCAAACCAGCAAAGCTATGTGCGCTCGATTCAGCAACACGACATCAATTTTGGCGTTGGCCCAGCGGGTACCGGCAAGACTTATCTAGCGGTAGCCTGCGCGGTAGACGCGCTGGAGCGTGAGCAGATCAGCCGAATCCTGCTGGTACGCCCAGCGGTAGAAGCTGGCGAAAAACTGGGTTTTCTACCTGGCGATCTAGCGCAGAAAATCGACCCCTATCTGCGCCCGCTGTACGACGCGCTCTACGAGATGCTCGGTTTTGAGCAGGTCACCAAGCTGCTTGAAAAGCAGGTTATTGAAGTCGCGCCACTGGCCTACATGCGCGGCCGCACGTTAAATAATTGTTTTATCATTCTGGATGAAAGCCAGAACACCACGCTGGAACAGATGAAAATGTTCCTCACGCGCATTGGTTTTGGCTCTACCGCAGTGATCACCGGCGACATCACCCAGGTGGATCTACCGCGCGGTACCAAATCCGGTCTGAGCCACGTTATTGACGTACTCAAAGATGTACCCGGTATCGGCTTCACCCACTTCCTGTCCAAGGACGTAGTGCGCCACCCACTGGTGCAGCGCATTGTAGAAGCCTACGACCGTTTTGAAACGCAGCAGGAAATCGAGCGCCAGGAGCGCAAAAATGAGCATTGAGCTCGATATTCAGCGCGCCTCCGATGCGCCCGATCAACCAGACGACGACAGTTTTTTACGCTGGGTCGGGCTGGCATTGGGTGCCGGTACCGACCGTGAACTGACGATTCGCTTGGTAGATATAGACGAAGGCCAGAGTCTCAACCATACCTATCGCGGCAAAGACTACGCCACCAACGTACTGTCCTTTCCCGCCGACCTGCCCCCTGAACTTGACCTACCGCTACTGGGCGACCTGGTGGTTTGCGCTCCAGTGGTTGCCCGCGAGGCAACCGAACAGCACAAGCAGCTAAACGCCCACTGGGCACATATGGTCATACACGGTTGCTTGCATTTACTGGGTTACGACCATATTGACGACGCCGAAGCAGACGAAATGGAAGCCCTGGAGCGCGAACTGCTTGCGCAACTTGGCATTGCTGACCCCTATCTAGACGATGATGAGTAAGGATCAATGAGCGAAGATCGATCGACCAATGGACACAAGTCCTGGCTGGACAAGCTAGTCCAGGCTTTTGTCCATGAACCCAAGAACCGCCAGGAACTGCTTGAGCTGCTGCGCGAAGCGCACGCCAACGAAGTTCTGGATATCGAAGCCCTGTCGATTATCGAAGGTGCCCTGCAGGTCAGTGACATGCAGGTACGGGACATCATGGTTCCGCGCTCCCAGATGACCACCATCAAAGCCAGCCAAACCCCGCGTGAGTTCTTGCCTGAAGTCATTGAAGCAGCGCACTCGCGCTTCCCAGTGACCGGCGAGAGCATTGACGACGTGCTCGGCATTTTGTTGGCCAAAGACTTGCTGCCGCTGTTGCTTGAAGACCACATGGAACGCTTTAACATCAAGGATATTCTGCGCCCAGCTACCTTTGTGCCGGAGTCCAAGCGTCTGAATGTGCTGCTCAAGGAATTTCGCGCTACGCGCAATCACATGGCGGTAGTGATTGATGAGTACGGTGGCGTATCCGGACTGGTGACGATTGAAGACGTGCTCGAACAAATCGTCGGCGATATCGAAGATGAGCACGATGTGGACGAAGACAGTCAAATCAAGCCGCTGCCCAGCGGGGACTACTTGGTCAAGGGGCTGACGCCAATCGAAGAGTTCAATGAGCACTTTGAAACCAGCTTCCCGGACGAAGAGTTCGATACTGTCGGCGGGCTGGTCATGAACGCATTCGGGCATCTGCCCAAGCGCAATGAAGTGGTCGAGTTGGATGGCTTCCGCGTGCGCGTGTTGAACGCTGATAGCCGCCGCGTGCATCTGCTGCGGGTCACGCTGGTCAACACCTAAGTACACCTAAGGAACGGCATGTCTCTGCCTACTGCTTTGCTGGCCCGGCTACGCGGCCCCGGCCTGATCGGTCACGTGATCGCTCTGCTGGCCGGTGCGCTCAGCACGCTGTCATTTGCGCCCTACAATCTCTGGCCGCTTGGCATGCTTTCAGCGGCTTTACTGTACCAAGGGTTACAGCAGGTCAATGGCAAACAGGCCGCCTTGCGTGGCGGCGCCTGGGGCTTGGGCCTATTCGTCTCGGGCGTGTCCTGGATCTACATCAGCATTCACCTGCACGGCAACGCATCACCGCTACTCGCAGGCATTCTGACAGGCGGGTTGGAGCTCATTCTATCGCTGTTTTTCGCGCTAATGGCATGGGTGTGGGTACGCTTTTTTCGCAGCCACAGCCCCTGGTTTGGCAGCCTAGGTTTCGCCGCTATTTGGGTCGCACAAGAAGTATTCCGCAGCTGGTTTTTGACGGGATTCCCTTGGCTGTACCACGGTTACGCGCATACCCACACTTGGCTTAGTGGCTGGGCACCGATTGGCGGTGTGTGGCTGCTGGGCGGTATTTCGGTATTTATCGCCTGCCTGCTCAGCGAATGGCGTCTGGTGCGCCGCCCGTTACAGGCCGGCTTGGCTGTAGCGCTGGTGGCCGCACTCTGGCTTGCCGGGTATGGCCTCAAGCAAGTGGACTGGACGCATTCTAAAGGCAAGCCACTGAGCGTGAATCTGGTGCAGGCCAATATCGAGCAATCACGCAAATGGGATCCTGACTACATCACCCATACTCTCTCACTTTATCGCGACCTGACCTACGCACAACCAGCAACCGACCTGGTGGTTTGGCCGGAAACTGCGGTTCCCGTACTGCAGAGTCAGAGCCAGTACTTTGTCGATGGCATTGCCGCCAATTTGGCAGAGCGCGGCAGCACTCTGATCACCGGGATTCCCGTTGATGATATGCAGCCTGACGGGATGAAAATCTATAACGGCATCATGGTCGGCGGCAGCGACCCGCAGAGCGAATACCTGAAACAGAAGCTGGTGCCCTTCGGTGAATATGTACCACTGGAAGATCTGTTGCGCGGCTTGATCGATTTCTTCAACCTGCCGATGTCGAGCTTCAGCCGAGGCCCGGCAGATCAACAACCGCTACGCGCGGCTGGTTATAACCTTGCGCCGCTGATTTGTTATGAAGCCGTCTACCCCGACTTTGCCGCCAAACTGGCAGCCAAGAGCGATCTACTGATCACCATCAGTAACGACAGCTGGTTTGGCAGTTCCATCGGCCCATTGCAACACTTACAGATGGCGCAGATGCGCGCGATTGAAAGCCAGCGCTGGATGATCCGGGCGACCAACAATGGCGTTACTGCACTGATCGATCAATATGGCCAAATTCGCACCCGGATACCGCAGTTCCAGCAAGAGGTACTGATCGGCGAAGTACAGCCCATGCAAGGGCTCACGCCCTACCTACGCTGGCGCAGCGCGCCTCTCGGCCTGCTGGTCGTGTTAACGCTGCTGGTTTGTGTGCTGCAGCGCAGGCGGCAGCACACCCGGTAAAGAAACCTGGGAATCCAGAGTTATGAGTATCTGCCAGAGCAACGTCAGATCCTCCTGACTCAAACCCTGCAACTCGAGCTCGGTAACGCCTCCACCTTGGTAGTCAGCGAGCCATTGTCTCGTATATGCCATGTCCAACGCCTGATCAAGGCGGCGCAGAATGCGACCGTATGCACAGTCCCTCTGTCGGGTTGCCAATGTCTCAGGTGTTCTCCAGCTCATGCATACCTCCATCAGGTGATTGTCAGATCGGCTCCCTCCCAGGGTCGCGCAGCCTTGTGTCTCCATCTGAGGATAGACCCGCAGCGCAACGCGCAAGGTCCTCGGCGACGAATGGCATATGACTACCTGTGACAAGCTTGGTGGTGTATCCTGCCCCATTACTTTTTCGCCGCTATTCGGCATCATCCGCCCAAACGAGCCTTCAGACCCACGCCATGCAAGAACAGTATTCACCGAGTGACATAGAAGCCGCCGCACAGACCGACTGGGACAACGCTGAGGCGTTCAAGGTTACCGAAACACCCGACCAGGACACTTTCTACTGCCTATCGATGTTTCCCTACCCCAGTGGCAAGCTGCACATGGGGCATGTGCGCAACTACACCATCGGTGATGTGATCGCGCGCTATCAGCGCATGCAGGGTAAAAACGTGCTGCAGCCCATGGGTTGGGATGCGTTTGGCATGCCCGCGGAAAACGCGGCGATGAACAACAATGTTGCCCCCGCCAAGTGGACCTACTCCAATATTGACTACATGCGCACCCAGCTGAAAAGTCTGGGGCTGGCCATCGACTGGTCACGCGAGGTCACTACCTGCAAACCCGACTATTACCGTTGGGAGCAATGGCTGTTCACCAAGCTGTTCGAAAAGGGCGTGATCTACCGTAAGAACGGCACAGTGAACTGGGACCCGGTCGATCAGACCGTGTTAGCTAACGAGCAGGTCATCGACGGCAAGGGCTGGCGCTCCGGCGCCTTAATCGAAAAACGCGAAATCCCCATGTATTACTTCGCGATCACCGATTACGCCGAGGAGCTACTCAGCTCGCTGGACGATCTGCCGGGCTGGCCCGAGCAGGTCAAGACCATGCAGCGCAACTGGATTGGTAAATCAGTCGGGATGGAAGTGCACTTCCCGTATGACACTGCCAGCATCGGCGAAGAGGGCAAGCTCAAGGTCTTTACTACTCGCCCAGACACCCTGATGGGCGCCACCTACGTTGCCGTTGCCGCAGAACACCCGCTAGCCACACTGGCAGCGAAGAACGACAGCAAACTGCAAAGCTTTATTGACGAATGCAAGCGCGGCGGCGTGGCCGAAGCCGACATCGCCACCCAGGAAAAGAAAGGCTTGCCTACCCCGCTATTCGTCAAACACCCGCTGACCGGTGAAAAAATGCCGGTATGGGTCGCCAACTACGTGCTTATGACCTACGGCGAAGGCGCTGTAATGGCCGTGCCTGCGCATGATGAGCGTGATTTCGAATTTGCCAGCAAGTTTGACTTACCCATCAAACCCGTCATCCGCACCTCCGCCGGCGACAGCACACCTGCTCCTTGGCAGGATGCGTACGGCGAGAAAGGTGAGCTGATCAACTCCGAAGAGTTCGATGGGATGGATTTTGCCAGTGCCTTCACCGCCATCGGCGATGTACTGGAACAGAACAGTCTCGGCGTGCCGCGCACTCAGTTCCGTCTGCGCGACTGGGGTATCAGCCGTCAGCGCTACTGGGGCTGCCCGATTCCAATCATTCATTGCCGCGCTTGTGGTGATGTACCGGTACCGGAAGATCAGTTGCCCGTCGTGCTGCCGGAAGACGTTGTACCCGATGGCGCCGGTTCGCCGCTGTCCAGAATGCCCGAATTTTATGACTGCAGCTGCCCCAAATGCGGCGCCGCAGCCAAGCGTGAAACCGATACCATGGACACCTTCGTGGAAAGCTCATGGTACTTTGCCCGCTACGCCTCACCGCACTACGAGCAAGGCATGGTTGATCCCAAGGCCGCCAATCACTGGCTACCAGTAGATCAATACATTGGTGGTATCGAACATGCCATTTTGCACCTGTTGTACGCCCGCTTCTTCACCAAGTTAATGCGTGACGAAGGCTTGATCGAAGCCAGCGAGCCATTCAAGAACTTGCTGACGCAGGGCATGGTGATTGCCGAAACTTACTACCGCCTGGAAGCCAACGGCAGCAAGAGCTGGTTCAATCCAGCCGATGTGACCGTCGAGCGCGATGCCAAGGGCAAAATTCTCGCTGCCAAGCTGGAAAGCGACGGCCTGCCGGTGGTCATCGGTGGCATCGAAAAAATGTCAAAGTCGAAAAACAACGGCGTAGACCCGCAGTCCATGATCGAACAATACGGCGCCGATACCTGCCGGCTGTTCATGATGTTCGCTTCACCGCCGGACATGAGCCTGGAATGGTCCGACTCCGGGGTAGAAGGCGCTTTCCGCTTCCTGCGCCGCGTCTGGCGCTTGAACCACGCCTATGCCAACAATGGCGGCCCAGCTGGCAAGCTTGATTTGAGCAGCCTTAGCGACGAGCAAAAAGCCATCCGCCGCGCCATCCATCTGGCTATCAAGCAAGCCAGCCAAGATATTGGCCAGCATCACAAGTTCAACACCGCCATCGCCGCGGTAATGACGCTGATGAACGTGCTTGAAAAGGCGCCGCAAAGCAGCGAGCAAGATCGCGCATTGCTGCAGGAAGGCTTGGAAACGGTTGCGTTGCTGCTGGCACCCATTGCCCCGCATATCTGCCACAGCCTCTGGCAAGCGCTAGGTCACAGTAATGCGGTGATCGATGCACGCTGGCCTCAGCTAGATGAAAGCGCGCTGACCCAGGACACCCTGCAACTGGTTATTCAAGTGAACGGCAAGCTGCGCGGTCATATCGACGTTGCTGCCGACACTAGCCGTGATGCCATTGAGGCTGCGGCACGAGACAACGAAAATGTACAGCGCTATACCGAAGGCCTGACGATCCGTAAAGTGATCGTGGTGCCGGGTAAGCTGGTTAATATAGTCGCCAATTGATTCATGCAACGGAGAGCTAAGATGTCCCTGAACACACCTCGCCTGCTGCTGAGCTGCGCCTTATTGGGCGCGGCTCTGCTCGCCTCCGGCTGCGGCTTTCAACTGCGCGGCACTGGCGTTGACAACGTCGATCTGAACGAGCTGGATGTGACTGCCCGCAATCGCTACGGCCAGACCTATCAGCAAGTGCTCGAAGCACTGGAAATTGACGGCGTGCGCGTTAGCTCGACTGCGCCCTATCAGTTGCAATTACTGGAAGAGTCTACTGGGCGCCGCGCTGTCAGCTACACCAGCCGGGCAACTCCCGCAGAGTATGAGCTGACCAGCGACCTGACCTTTCAAATTGCCGACCGCCAAGGTCGCTCACTGATTGGTCCGGAAACCTTGAATACGCGTCGCACCTACGTCAACGACAAAGACAACATCATCGGCACCACCGAAGAAGAGGAGCTGTTGCGTAGCGAGATGCGCGGTGACCTGACGCGGCAACTGCTGTTCCGTCTGTCTAGCCTGACTGAGAGCGAACTGTCTGCTCGCGAGCAGACCCTCGACGAACAGCAGACGCCATAACCCTATGAAGCTGAACGCGGCACAACTGCCACGCCAGCTCAAGGAAGGCTTGGCACCGGTATACGTGGTGAGCGGCGACGATCCGCTGCTCACCGGCGAGGCTGAAGATCTGATCCGCAAGGCCTGCCGCGCCGCCGGTGCCGAAGAGCGACAGGTATTTCACGTCGACCGTAGCTTCGACTGGTCCCAGCTATACGAAGCTAGTCATAGCCTGTCACTGTTCGCACAGCAACGCTTGCTGGAACTGCGCCTACCCTCAGGTAAGCCTGGCGATACGGGCGCCAAAGCCTTGCTCGGCTATCTAGAGCAGCCGCCCGACGACACCACACTGCTGGTCAGCCTGCCCAAACTCGATGGTACGAGTATGCGCAGTAAGTGGGCCAAAGCACTGGTCGAGCATACAGACAGCCGTTTTGTGCAGATCTGGCCTATAGAGGCCCACCAATTACCCAACTGGATGCGCGATCGACTCGCGGCCGCCGGCATTCAAGCCAGCCCGGACGCATTGGAACTGCTGTCTGCGCGGGTGGAAGGCAACCTATTGGCTGCTGCGCAAGAGATAGAAAAGCTGAAGCTGTTCAGCTCTAGCGGCAAACTGGAGCTAGACACCGTGCAACAGGTCGTCGCCGACAGCGCCCGTTTTGACGTATTTAACCTCTCTGATGCCATGCTGCTGGGCAAGCCGCAGCAGGCGCTGCGGATCTTGCAGGGGCTCAAGGGCGAAGGTGTAGAGGCACCCGTGGTGCTTTGGGCGCTGACCCGCGAGCTGCGCACCTTAGCTAGCATGGCGCAGGACACTGCGCGTGGCATACCGCTTGAAAAAGTGTTTTCCAGCCAACGCCCACCGGTCTGGGATAAACGCAAACCGGTAATGAAAGGTGCGCTGGAGCGCCATCCTGCGAGCGCTTGGGAGCGCTGGCTTGGCGAAGCGCAGACAGTGGATGAACAGATTAAAGGGCAAGCGCTCGGCTCACCCTGGGACGGCTTAGCGCGCATTCTGGTAGAAGCAGCAGGTGTACGTCTAGCGCTCTGAGACTAGGCCTCGGTGAGTTATCGACCTCTCAGCGAAGCAGCAACAGCGGGCACTGCGTATTGCGTAACATGCCAGTGGTCGTGCTGCCGACGAGAAACTGACGAATGCGTGAGTGCCCGTACGCCCCCATCACTATCAAGTCGATATTTTCGTCGCGCTGATATGCCAATAACACTGACTCAACTTCACCATCACGCAGTGCCGTGGTCACTTGCAAGCCTGCCTGTTGCAGGTGCTGCTGCGCCGCGTTAAGCGCGTTTCTGGCATCCTCGTTATCGCTGCCGACCATCAGTAGATGAATCGACAATCCGGCAAATAGCGGACTCTCCGCCAACAGTTCCAGCCCTTTGCGAGTACTAGGGCTGTTATCGAAAGCCAGCATCAGGCTGCGTGGCAAGCTGAACTCACCCGTAGTGACCAAAATCGGCCGGTGCAAGGTGCGGATCACATTTTCCAGATGACTGCCGACATGCCGCGCCAGCGAATCGCTGACCTCACCCTGCCGTCCCATCACCAGTAGCCGAATTTCGCCTTCCAGCTCGCGCAGAGTGTCCACCAATTCGCCATGCCGCTGACGCGTTAACGGCAACTCAACACCGTCGGTTCGGACCCGTCGCGCCGCAGCCTCAAGCAAAGACTTACCCTGCTCGCGCAACAGTCGCCCGCGCTTCTCATCCAGCTCAGCCAGCTCGACCAACAGATGCTCCCGGCTGCCCAACCCGATATTTCCGGAGAGATCAGAGTGCGCAGGAGACTGGCTGTGATCTAGCACATGCAGCAACTCCAGCGATGCCTGTAGACGCTGGCTAGCCCAGGCGGCGTAATCACACACTGTGACCGCAGCGCCCGAGCCGTCAATACAAGCCACTACTTTGGGTTGATCGCTCATCTGCTACATCTCCTTACTGTTATCGGGGTAGCGCGGATCAATGCCCTATCAACTGATCAACGGCGTCCGGCTTGTCGTGCACGCCAAAGCGGTCAACGATAGTAGCGCTGGCTTCATTCAAACCAATCACCACCACCTCAGTACCTTCACGACGGAACTTGAGCACTACTTTGTCCAGCGCGCCAACCGCAGTGATGTCCCAGAAGTGCGCGCGGCCAAGGTCAATAGTCACCTTATCAAGCACCTCCTTGAAATCAAAGCCGGCGGTGAATTTGTCGGCGGAGCTGAAAAACACCTGCCCGATCACCTGATAACGCCGCTCTAAACCGTCTGAGCTGGCTTCGCTGGAGATATACATAAAGTGGCCAATTTTATTGGCAAAAAACAGCGCAGCCAGCAACACTCCGGCCAGCACACCATAGGCAAGGTTATGCGTGGCGACCACCACCGCCACCGTGGTGACCATGACGATATTGGTCGACAGCGGATGCTTGCGCAGGTTGCGCAGCGAATCCCAGCTAAAGGTACCGATGGACACCATGATCATCACCGCCACCAGCGCGGCCATAGGTATCTGGCCAACCCAGTCGCTCGCGAAAACCACCATTAACAACAGCACTACGCCAGCCACGAAGCAAGACAGGCGCGTGCGGCCACCTGACTTAACGTTGATCACCGACTGACCAATCATCGCGCAACCCGCCATACCGCCAAGCAGACCAGAGCCGATATTGGCAATCCCCTGCCCTTTACACTCACGATTTTTATCGCTGTTGGTATCGGTCAAGTCATCAACAATGGTCGCGGTCATCATCGACTCGAGCAGGCCGACCACAGCCAAGGCTGCCGAGTAAGGCAGTATGATCAACAACGTATCCAGATTCAGCGGCACATCGGGCCAAAGGAAGATAGGCAGCGTGTCGGGCAGCGCACCCATGTCCGAAACAGTGCGAATATCCAGACCAAGGTAGATAGCGACGGCCGTCAGCGACAGGATGCAGACCAGTGGTGAAGGGATCACCTTGCCGATCTTGGGTACATAAGGAAACAGGTAAATCACGCCCAAACCCGCAGCAGTCATGGCGTACACATGCCATGTCACATCAGTTAGCTCCGGCAATTGCGCCATAAAAATCAAAATAGCCAAGGCATTAACGAAACCGGTGACCACTGAACGCGATACAAAGCGCATCAACGACCCCAAACGCAGATAACCTGCGCCTATCTGCAATACCCCGCACAGAATGGAGGCTGCCAACAGATATTCCAGACCGTGATCCCGCACCAGAGTGACCATTAACAGCGCCATGGCCCCGGTAGCCGCGGAGATCATGCCAGGACGGCCGCCAGTGAAGGAAATCACGACGGCAATACAGAAGGACGCGTACAGACCCACTTTGGGGTCCACACCTGCGATGATGGAGAAAGCGATAGCTTCAGGGATCAGCGCCAGCGCAACTACCAGGCCAGACAGCAGGTCGCCGCGCACATTGGAAAACCACTGCTGGCGAACGGATTCGATCAAAGTCATAGATTATTTCTGCCGGTTCTATATAGCTAATTAACTGCCCTGTGCGGGCGACTGCCGCCGTGCTCTACGCGCAAGCCAATAGGTCTGCGTAGCCTAGCGGTAAGATTGACGTGCTGTTTGTCCGCAAACAAAAGTACGGATTACGCAAACAACGAACCTAAGGTGGCGTAACGCCGCTGGGGCACAACATCGATTGTCCGTTATTCAACTGGGGGAGAAGGCCGCAAACTCTAGCACAATGCCGCTATGCGGGCCACCGCACAGCCCTGCTACGCTTTATTGCATAAGGCTAGCAGGAACCTTCGCGCGCCAGTATCCTCAAAGGCAGAGAACAAGAATGCGCCACCGCATTCGGTGCCAGACCGCTTCCAGGAATTAACGCATGCGCCATCCGTTTCACCGCCGCACCGGTATTCATTTGCTCGCCTCCGCCAGCCTGTTCTGTCTGACTGCTTGCGCAGACACGCCAGCCATTGCTGAAGCAGAGCCTGCCAAACCCACCACTCTTCAAACTGCTGCACAGGTGATGGTAGATCCTGTCGTCATGGTGCGTAGCTTTGATGACTGGCGCGCCGATTTTCGCGCCGAGGCGTTAGCGCAGGGGATTGATCCACAACTATTTGACCGGGCGTTCGCTGGTGTCACACCGGATCCTGATGTGATCAAGGCCGACCGCAGCCAACCGGAGTTTTCCCGTCCGGTATGGACGTATTTGGAAGGCGCCTTATCCAACCAGCGTGTGTCCAGCGGCCAACGTAAGCTCGACGAACAGCGCACGCAGCTGGACCGTATCGAGCAGCGTTACGGCGTGGATAAACACATTCTGGCCGCGATCTGGGGTCTGGAGAGCAACTTTGGTCAGAACATGGGTAACCGTCAGGTAATTCGTTCGCTGGCCACCTTGGCCCATGAAGGTCGTCGCCCGACTTTTGCTCACGATCAATTGCTCGGCGCCATGGATATCCTCCAGCACCGCGACATCGAGCCCGAGCGAATGCTGGGCTCTTGGGCAGGCGCCATGGGGCAGACCCAGTTTATTCCCACCACTTATAACCAGTACGCGGTGGATTTCGATCAGGATGGTCGTCGTGATATTTGGTACAGCGCGCCCGATGCCTTAGCCTCCGCCGCACACTACTTGCAACAATCTGGCTGGCAAACTGGCCAACCGTGGGGCCAAGAGGTCAAGTTACCCAAAGACTTTGACTACGCCTTGGCTGACAGCAGTATCCGCAAGCCGATGCAGCAGTGGGCAGAGCTTGGCATTACCGACGCCAAGGGATCATCATTGCCCGCCAGCTTGAGCGAGCAGTCAGCCGCGCTACTATTGCCTGCAGGCCATCGTGGCCCGGCCTTTCTAGTGCTGAATAACTTCCGTTCGATCATGCGCTACAACAATTCAACCAGTTACGCCTTGGCTATTGGGTTGCTGTCTGAGCGCTTCCAGCGCGGCGGCCAAGTGCTCGGCAGCTGGCCTACCGAAGATCGACCCTTGTCGCGCAGTGAACGCACCGAGCTGCAAACGCTATTGAGCGAGCAAGGTTTTGAACCTGGTGGTATCGACGGCATCATTGGTGCCAATACTCGCAGCGCCATACGGCGCATACAACAGCAGCTGAACTGGCCGGCTGATGGCTACCCCACACCTGAACTGCTGGAGCAGCTTCGACGCCTGTAGGTAACTCTGCAGGCGCACCAAAGCCAGCTTACTGTCACTCTCTCGTTACCCCTGATAGCGCACCGAGCCATCCTTGGTCGGTGCGCTAGTGGCTTTCTGTGATAAACTTCGCCGTGGCCACAAGCCGCATATTCCCCCGTGGAGCCGCTACCCGCAGGAGCCCTGACCCAGATGTCCGACAGCCCGCAAAAAACCGTTTCAAGTGGCGAGAAGTTTCGTAATGCCCAAGGCATTCCCGCTATTAAAGATGGCCAAAAACGCCGCAACTCAAATGAACCCCAAGTGTTTACTCCCAAGCCTAAATGGCTGCGAGTCAAGGCACCCAGCGGCGATCGTTTTGAAGCGGTGAAGCGTAACGTCAGCGAGCATCGCCTCAGCACGGTATGCCAGGAATCACACTGCCCGAATATGGGCGAGTGCTGGTCTAATGGCACGGCCACTATCATGGTGATGGGCTCAGTATGCACGCGCGCCTGTCGCTTCTGCGCGGTGGATACCGGCAATCCGAATGGCTGGCTGGATCTCGAAGAGCCGGAGAACACCGCAAAGTCGGTCGAACTCATGGCGCTGCGCTACATCGTACTCACCTCGGTTGATCGTGATGACCTGCCCGATGGAGGCGCAGCGCACTATGCCGCCTGTGTCAGCGCTATCAAACAGCGCACGCCACACGTCGTCGTAGAAGCGCTAACACCGGATTTTGATGGCGATCTGGCGGCTATTGAGCGGGTTGTCGATTCTGGCTTACAAGTCTTTGCGCAAAACGTTGAGACAGTAAAGCGCCTGACCCACGTGGTCCGCGATCCGCGTGCCGGCTACGAAAAGACCTTGAAAGTACTGGCCCACGCCAAGCGTCATCGCCCTGACGTGCTGACCAAGACCAGTCTGATGCTTGGCTTGGGCGAGACTGACGAAGAGGTGCTACAGACCTTTGATGACCTCTACGCGATAGGCGTGGATATCGTCACTCTGGGCCAATACCTACAACCCACGCGCAATCACCTAGCAGTGCAACGCTGGGTCAGCCCGGAAGAGTTCAATCGTTATCGCGACCTTGGTTTGGCCAAGGGCTTCATGGAAGTAGCCGCAGGCCCGCTGGTGCGCTCAAGCTATCGAGCAGACCGGGTGTTCGAGAAGAACAATCTAGGCTTGGCAGCCCCTGTCGCGGTGCCTGGACAAGGTATAGATCAGAGTCTGATTCCAACGCTGAATCTGAACTGATATCAGCCTGCGTTGAAGCCCAGGCGCTGACGCAGCGCTTGGGCTAATTGCCGCTCTACTTTCAACAATGAAACAGGCTCGGCAACCAGATCGCGTAACTGCACCATGCGCAAACCCGCATAGCCACATGGATTGATGCGCTGAAAAGGCTCCATATCCATATCCACGTTCAGTGCCAACCCGTGAAAAGAACAACCTCGCCTCACCCTAAGACCTAACGAGGCGATCTTGTTACCTTCAACGTAGACGCCTGGGGCATCAGGTTTGGGGGCTGCATCCAGAGCGTACTCTTTGAGCACATCCACCAACGCCTGCTCCATTGCAGTCACCAAATCACGCACGCCCAGTTTCAGCCGCTTGAGATCCAATAGCACGTAGGCCACCAGCTGACCCGGTCCATGGTAGGTCACCTGGCCACCGCGTTCAGCCTGAATAACCGGAATATCGCCTGCCGCCAACACATGCTCGGCCTTGCCCGCCTGCCCTTGAGTAAATACGGCAGGATGTTGCAATAACCAGATTTCATCAGGGGTTGCAGCATCACGTTCGTCGGTGAAACGCCGCATAGCATCCAGTGTAGGCTGGTATTCAACCAGTCCCAACTCGCGCACTAGAAGCTCAGGCACAGAAGCCATCACAGCACCATTTGCACGCGACCCGTCGCCTTCAAATCCTTGTGCAGGGCATCCAATTGCTCAGGACCGGTAGCGGTGATGACGATACGCAAAGAGAGAAAGCGACCGTTCTTGCTGTCCTTTATCTCGATGCTGGTGGTATCTACCCCAGGTGCGTGCTTCTCTACCACGGTACAGACTACCTCGGCAAAGTCGTCCCCCGCCGCACCGATGATCTTGATCGGGTACTGGCAGGGAAACTCAATTTTTGGCGCCTGCGGTTCGCTACGGTCAGCCATTTCACGCTCTCCCAGGATCAGTTAAACAAACCGTAGAAAAATAGACGGATGCTATCCCACAGGCGGCCAACGAAACCGGCTTCTTCAACATCAGCCAGTGCCACCAGCGGAGCAGAATGCACTACCTTATCGCCCAGCTTAACCTCAACCTGGCCCAGCACGTCGCCCGCCTTGATCGGCGCCTGGATAGGCGTTTGCATAGTGATGCCCGCTTCCAACTTATCCAGCTGGCCTTTTGGCAGGGTCAGTTGCAAACCGTTCTGCAAGCCCAGATCGACCTTGTCCTGCGCACCTTTCCAGACTCGTGCAGTGGAGATCACCTGGCCCGGCTGATAAAAGCTCTTGGTTTCGTAAAAACGGAAGCCCCAGGTCAGCAACTTCTGGGTTTCTGCAGCGCGTGCTTCCTCGCTGCTGGTGCCCATGACCACGGAGATCAAACGCATGTCTTCACGTTTGGCCGAGGCAACCAGACAGTAACCCGCTTCTTCGGTGTGGCCGGTTTTCAAACCATCCACAGTGCTATCGCGCCACAGCATCAGGTTGCGGTTCGGCTGGCGAATTTCGTTCCAAACGAACTCTTTTTCGCCATAGATTTTGTAATGCTCTTCCGGATCATCATCAATGATCGCGCGGGCCAAAATTGCCAGGTCACGCGCTGAGGAGTAATGCCCTTCAGCCGGCCAGCCGGTAGCGTTGACGAAGTGGCTGTTGTTCATACCCAGACGTTTGGCCTGGCCATTCATCATATCGGCGAAGGCGTCTTCGCTGCCGGCGATATGTTCGGCCAGAGCGATACTGGCATCATTGCCGGACTGGATGATGATGCCACGCATCAGATCAATCACCGGAACCTGATTGCCGACCTTGATGAACATCTTGGAGCCACCCATGCGCCAAGCCTTTTCACTGACCAGCACCAGGTCATCTACGCCAATTTGCCCGCGCTTAATCTCCTGGCTGCCTATATAGCTGGTCATCATTTTGGTCAGACTGGCCGGTGGCAGCGCCTCATCAGAGTTGTGTTCCACCAGCACCGCGCCCGAATTGGCGTCGATCAAAAGATAACTGGTAGAGGCCAATTCCGGTGCCGCCGGCACTATCTGGGCGGCGGATACTGAATCCAGCGTGGGTGCGGAATTCAGTGTGGGCGTTTGCGCCAGCGCGCTGACGGAAAGCAGGGTAGCGCCGGTCACAAACAAGGTGGAAATCAGATTTTTCAGCATGTTACTCACAATCAATGGTGGAGTGCGTTTGTTCAAACAGATGAATCAATTAATCGTAACCAGCGTGGGCGTACCCATATTGGCCAACCGTAAGGTCTCCATCAGGCGTCTAGCTTCATCCTGACTGGTAACCGGCCCAAGCCGCACACGGTGTAGCGTACGCGCATTTTGCTGGGTTTGGCTGACAAATACATTGGCTGAGACCACGCCACGCAAGCGCTGACGCAATTGCTCTGCCGATTGCGCGTTAGAAAACGCGCCTACCTGAAGATAATAGCCAGTATGACCTGTCTCGATTGGCTCCGCCGGTAAGATTTCTGCTGGCTGAGTAGCGAGGGCAGGCTGGCTCTGTACCAGATAGCTGGGGTTGTTCTGCTGTTGCCAAGCAATCGGGTCAATGCCCTCGACCAACACGTGCGCCGTGCCGTTATCGGCATAGCCGAGCTTTTTAGCTGCCGCATAAGACAGGTCAATAATGCGGTCCGAATAGAACGGACCGCGATCGTTGACACGTACAATGATCTTGCGATTATTAGCCAGATTGGTGACCTGTACATAGCTCGGCAGCGGCAACGTCTTGTGCGCAGCAGTCATGCCATAAAGGTCATACAGCTCGCCATTGGCCGTGTTCTGGCCATGGAATTTAGTGCCATACCAGGAAGCCGTACCCTCTTCGCGATAATCGCGACCGTCTTGCATGGGGTTATAGTCGCGGCCCAATACATTATAGGGCGCAGCCTTATAGCGGCCTGTGTGCGGCACTGGCACGGCGTCTGGAATCTGGGAGACGTCCTGCATGTAGCTCGGCGGGCCGTCATGCACCGTGCGCACCGGCCCCGGCGCGCCAGCAGCTGGAGCACCAACAGTGCCGCTCGGACTGGTACTTGGGCTGGAAGAACAGGCCGTCAGCACTAGCAGCACAGCACAGCTCAAGGTTGTGCGCAAAATGGAGATTGATGCTGGCTTCATTCCTGCCGGGCCTCGCGTAACAAATCGGCTAGTTGGTGCACAACCATGGCATACATCACGCTCCGGTTGTAGCGGGTGATAACGTGCAGGTTATCCAGACCCAACCAGTACTGCATTTGTTCCCCTGCATCGAACTCAAACGCCATGACTTCGCGGTCTTCATCCAACGTCTCTCTGGGTGTCCATCCCAACTTCCGCAGCTCGCCCACCGTTTTGCGCGCTTCTAAACCCTGCTCCAGGGTAATACCTTCGGCAAACGTGTTACCTGTAACGTCAGCGGCGATGGCTACATCCGCGCCGTGTTGCCATTTGTGCTGATGAAAATAATTGGCAACGCTACCGATGGCATCCACCGGGTTATTCCAGATATCCACTACGCCATCACCGTCGAAATCGACGGCGAACGCCTGATAGCTGCTGGGAATGAACTGTCCGTAACCCATGGCACCGGCATAAGAGCCTTTGAGCGCCAACGGATCCATCTGCTGCTCACGGGTCAGTACCAGGTAGCTCTCTAGCTGACGGCGGAAGAAATCAGCCCGTGGTGGATAGTCAAAACCCAGCGTGGTCAGGGCATCTATCACTCGATAGGAGCCCATGTTGCCGCCATAGGACGTTTCTACACCCATGATGGCCAGAATAATTTCGGGTTCAACGCCATACTCTTTTTCTGCGCGCGCGAGTGTCTCGGCATGCTTATTCCAGAACGCCACGCCACCTTCGATGCGCTTATCGGTAATAAAAATGGCGCGGTATTCGTGCCAAGGCTTGACCCGCTCAGCCGGGCGCGCAATCGCCTTTAGGATCGCTTCCTGGCGTACCGCCTGGTCCAGCACCTGTTGCACATGCGCAGCATTAAAGCCGTGCTCAACCTGCATTTTTTCAACAAAGGCCGGCACATCCGCGTGCGCAACACCATAATCTTGCGCCTGCGCGCCACCGGCTAACAGAGCAGAAACCAATACGGCACTTATCCGAGTCGGCCAGCGACCGCTTGCGTTGCTTTTATACATATTTTGTTTCAATCCCGACCCGATATCATGAACTTTTTGCCATCCATTTGCGGTGCGTATGGATGGACATGAGAATACCGAACCCCGACAACAGGGTAATCAGCGAAGTACCGCCGTAACTAATAAAGGGCAACGGCACCCCAACCACCGGCAGCAGGCCGCTAACCATGCCGATATTAACGAATACATAGACGAAAAACGTCAGCGTGATACTGCCTGCCAGCAGTTTGCAGAATGCGTCCTGCGCTTGCAACGTGATGAATATACCGCGACTGATCAGCAGCATGTAGGCGCTCATCAACAAGCAAACACCAACCATGCCGAACTCCTCGGCCAGCACCGCAATAATGAAGTCGGTGTGACCTTCTGGCAGAAAATCCAGATGCGATTGCGTGCCTTGCAGCCAGCCTTTGCCGAACACCCCGCCGGAGCCGATCGCAGCCTTGGACTGGATGATGTTCCAGCCGGAGCCCAGCGGGTCGCTTTCGGGATTGAGGAAGGTCAGCACCCGCTGCTTCTGATAACCGTGCATCACGAAGAACCACATGCCCGCCGCCGCGGGTGCAAGCAGTAGCAGTGCGCCTATGATGTAACGCAATAGCAGGCCAGCCAATAGCAACGCGAAAATGCCGGACGCCGCGATCAACAAAGACGTACCAAGATCAGGCTGCTTGAGAATCAACACCACGGGCACGAAGATGATCGCCATGGCAATCGCGACGTGCTTGAAGCGTGGCGGCAAGGTACGCGCACCCAAATACCAGGCAACACTCATTGGCATCACCAGCTTGAGAATCTCAGAAGGTTGAAAGCGCATTACCCCCGGAATGGTGAGCCAGCGCTGCGCACCTTTGGCCTCAGTACCCACCACCAGCACCGCCACCAACAACAGGGTGCCGCCAACATAGGCAACCGGCACCCAGCGCTGCATAAAGCGCGGCTGGAACTGGGCAATCGTCACCATCACCGCAATACCCACGGCAAAGTACGCCATTTGCCGATAGACCATACCCATACTCTTGCCGCTGGCAGAATAGAGTACAAAGGCATCGACCGCCGCCAGCCCAAGAATCAGCAGCAGCAACCAAGGATCAACATGAATACGCGTCCAAAATGAGTCGCGACTGCTCAGCCCTGCGGCAGCTGGCATTGGCGTCGGGCGCTTCAAGGCGCAGCCTCCTGTTCCGGTTCGATGATTTCAACCTGGCCGTCGTCGGGCTTAGGCAGGCGTGGCAAAACCCAAGCATCGAATACCGCACGAACCACTGGGCCGGCTACCCGGCCACCTGACTCGCCGTTCTCAACTAATGCGGCAACCGCGATCAAGGGCTTTTCAGTCGGTGCAAAACCAACAAAGAGCGCATGATCACGATGCCGTTCGCGCAGGCTCTTGGAGTCATAGCGCTCACCCTGCGCTATAGCAACGACCTGCGCGGTACCGCTTTTGCCTGCCATGTTGTACTCAGCGCCCTGCGCAGCCGCTCGCGCCGTACCATGCGGTGATTGCATCACGTCCTGCATAGCTTGGGTGATGAAATCCCAATCGGACTCGTTACGCAGTTTGATGTCGTCCGGCGTATCCGACTCATCGGGCGGCACGCCTTCGGCATCCATCAGCAGCCGAGGACGGTTCCATTTGCCATGGCTGGCGATCAGCGACATGGTTTGTGCCAGCTGCAGCGGGGTCGCCAGCATATAGCCTTGACCAATTCCGGCGATCAGCGTTTCACCCGGATACCAAGGCTGTTTGTACTTAGTACGCTTCCAGTCGCTGGACGGCATCAATCCAGCCGCTTCCTCATACATGTCGATAGAAACCCGCTGACCAACACCAAAGCGAGTCATAAAGTCGTGCATCCTGTCGATGCCCATCTTGTTCGCCAAATCGTAGAAGTAGGTGTCGTTGGATCGCGCAATGGCGTAAGACATGTTTACCCAACCATCCCCGCTTCGGTTCCAGTTGCGGTACTTGTGGCTGAAATTCGGCAGCTGGAAGAATCCCGGATCGTAAACCCGTGCGCTGCGCGTAGTAGCCCCCGTATCCAGCCCCGCCAAGGCCACTACCGGCTTGATGGTCGAGCCCGGTGGGTATTGTCCGCGTAGCACACGATTGAACAACGGCTGATCCAGCGAATCACGCAATGCACCGTAATCGGCATAGCTGATGCCGGTTACGAATAAGTTGGGGTCAAAACCGGGCTTGCTGACAAAAGCCAGTACGCCGCCGGTTGACGGGTCAATGGCAACTACAGCGCCGCGTCGGTCACCCAACGCCTCTTCGGCAACCCGCTGCAAATCGGCATCCAGCTCCAGAGTTAAATCGGTGCCAGCAACCGGCTCAGTGCGCGACAAAACCCGCAACACGCGGCCACGGGCGTTGGTTTCCACTTCCTCGTAGCCCACGGTGCCGTGCAGCTGCTGCTCGTAAAATCGTTCAACACCGGTTTTACCGATGTAATGGGTACCCGCATAGGCCACGGTATCGATCGACTTCAGCTCCTGCTCATTAATACGCCCCACGTAACCCAGCGCGTGCGCAAAATGATCCGAGAGTGGGTAATAGCGAACGAAACTGGCCTGCACCTCGACCCCTGGCAGGCGGAACTGGTTGATTGCAATACGGGCAATCTGCTCCTGCGTTAGCTCCAGCATCACCGGTACCGACTCAAAGGGGCGCCTTGCTTGCATAAGCCGGCGCTGGGCCTGCGTGACATCTTCATCGCTCAGCATCAGCAGCGATTTGAGCAGCTCGAAAGTGGCTGGCAGATCCTCTACCCGATCACGGGTAATGGTCAGGCTGTAACTCGGACGATTTTCCGCTAACACCTTGCCATTACGATCATAAATGCGCCCACGCGTCGGCGGAATCGGCTGTACGTGTACCCGATTATTTTCCGACAGAGTGGAGTGATGTTCGTACTGGATCACCTGCAGATAGTAAAGACGCGCCACCAGAGCACCGACCAATACCAGTACAAATATACCTGCCACAAGCAAACGGCGATGGACTATTCCGGCGTCTTTACTGTGGTCTTTCAGGTGGATGGGCTTGGCCATGAATCACTTGTGGTAGGGATGACGATTGAGAATGGTCCAGGCCCGGTAGAGCTGTTCCGCCAGCAGAATACGCACCAACGGATGCGGCAAGGTCAGTGCTGACAACGACCAACGCTGGTCGCTCCGCGCACTCACTTCTTCGGCTAGGCCCTCGGGGCCGCCCACCATCAGGTTGACGTTACGCGCGTCCAGCCGCCACTGCTCGAGCTGTTCAGCTAGCGTTTCAGTTGACCAGACTCGACCTGTGACCTCCAGGGTAACAATGCGTTCCCCTGGCTGTACCGCTGCCAGCATTTGCTCACCTTCGCGGCGCATCATCCGGCTGACGTCAGCATTCTTACCACGGGTAGCTAGCGGGATTTCCACCAGTTCCAGCGGTAGCTCAGGTGGCAAGCGCTTGGCGTACTCCTGATAACCCTGTTCTACCCAGCGCGGCATCCGTGAAGCCACGCTGATCAGGCGAATACGCAACGAAGCTTACTCCGTAGGCCGCTGCTGCTGTTCGCGGCGCGATTCCGCGCTCTCCCAGAGACGCTCGAGGTCGTAAAATTCACGGGTGGCTGGCTGCATTACGTGCACCACCACATCTGCCAAGTCGACCAGCACCCACTCGCCCGAGCCCTTACCTTCGACACCCAAAGGCTTGCAACCTGCTGCCTTGGCTTTTTCGACCACGTTATCGCTGAGCGCATTAACATGGCGATTGGATGTACCGCTGGCAATGATCATGTAGTCAGTTACGCTGGTGTGCTCGCGCACATCAATGCACACCACATCCTTGGCCTTGAGTTCATCCAGCGCTTTCTCTACCAGTTGCGCGAGTTCTTCAATCTGCATAAGACGTTTAAATCCTCAATATCAGGGCCGATACAGCCCTTCAGTTTCAATATAGTCAAGCACGGCGTCTGGCAACAGAAAACGCGGCGAAGCGCCGCTGCCCACCAGGCCGCGAATATGCGTCGCAGAGATCGCCAGGGGCGTCTGCGACAAACAAATAATGTATCCACAACTGGCCTGCGCCAGCCGCTCGGGATTGTCTACGCTGCGTGCGGCTAGTAAATCTTTGAGCACCTCGGGTACATCCAGATCGTAATCCGGACGCTGCAGCACCACGATGTGCGCCAGACTGAGTAGCTCTTCCCAGCGATGCCAGCTCGGCAACCCGCAGAAAGCATCCCAACCCAGCACCATAAACAGCACAACCTCGCTACCCAGCTCGGCGCGCAGTTTCTCCAGCGTGTCCACCGTATAGGATGGCTTTGTACGGCGTAGTTCGCAGTCATCAACCCGCAAACCACTGCTCTCGCCAACAGCTAACTGCACCATTGCCAAGCGCTGATCAGCATTGGCCCCCGGCACCTCACGGTGCGGTGGCCGAGCATTGGGGATAAGCCGCAATTCATCCAGCTGAAGCTGCTCACGCACCTCAACTGCGCTGCGCAAATGACCGAAATGAACAGGGTCAAAAGTGCCGCCCAGCAAACCTATTTTGCGCTTCATCCGTGCATCACTGACGAATATGGCCGTCGCCGAATACCACGTACTTTTCGCTGGTCAGACCATCCAGGCCCACCGGGCCACGGGCGTGGATCTTGTCCGTAGAAATACCAATTTCCGCGCCCAGACCGTACTCGAAGCCATCGGCAAACCGCGTCGACGCATTAATCATCACCGAGCTCGAATCCACCTCGGCAAGAAAGCGGCGAGCGCGGGTAAAGTCTTCTGAAACCATGGCGTCAGTATGCTGCGAGCTGTAAATGTTGATGTGCTCCATGGCTGCATCCATGCCAGCAACGACTTTGACCGACAGAATCGGCGCCAAATATTCGGTAGACCAGTCTTCCTCAGTAGCCGCCAAAGCATCCGGCAACAACTCACACGTAGCCGGGCAACCGCGCAACTCGACGCCTTTAGCAGCATATATTGCCGCTACGCGAGGCAGAAATTTTGCCGCCACTGCCTCATGTACCAGTAGAGTCTCCATCGCGTTACACACACCGTAACGATGGGTTTTGGAATTGATGGCAATAGCCTCAGCTTTGTCCAAATCGGCACGATCATCCACGTACACGTGGCAAATACCATCCAAATGCTTGATCACCGGCACTCGTGCATCTTTACTGATGCGCTCAATCAGGCCCTTGCCGCCCCGCGGCACGATGACATCTACGTAATCCGACATGGTAATCAGCGCACCAACAGCAGCGCGATCAGTGGTTTCTACCACCTGCACTATCTCGTTTGGCAAGCCGGCCGCTGCCAAGCCAACGCGCAGACACTCGGCGATGGCGCGGTTGGAATGAATCGATTCAGAACCACCACGCAAAATGCAGGCATTACCCGACTTCAGGCACAAACTGGCCGCTTCGACGGTCACATTAGGACGAGATTCGTAAATAATGCCAATTACGCCCAAGGGCACGCGCATTTTACCGACCTGAATACCCGACGGGAGGAACTTCATATCACGGATAGCCCCAACCGGGTCTGGCAGGGCAGCAACCTGACGCAGCCCTTCAACCATCGCCTGCAGACGCGACGGCGTAAGCGCCAGCCGATCAAGCATCGCATCGTCCAGGCCATTATCGCGAGCGGCCTGCAGATCGAGCTCATTGGCTGCCACCAAAGTCTCACTGGCGGCCTCAATGGCATCGACTGTTGCCAGCAGGGCTGCGTTCTTGACCGCTGTCGTTGCGCGGGCGATCACCCGCGATGCGCGCCTGGCGTTCTGCCCCAGCTCGGTCATGTAAACGACCACCTGTTCCGCACTCATGCTGTTACCTGTTACCTGTCTGCGCAAATGCGGCATTATAGCCGGGTCACCGGGCACTTGACAGGGCCGTTCCGCCGAATCCTGCAGCGTTGCGCCAATTCAATCTGCAATACCTAAGCTGATAAGATGACAGCCATGCATAACCCCCAGCCAACCTCAACGCAAGACCGCCCACTGCCTGCGACTTTCTTTGATCAAGACGCCCGCAGCCTGGCCGTGGCATTGCTGGGCAAAGTCATCCGCCGACGCCTTGACGGCCTCTGGTTATCCGCACGCATCATCGAAACTGAAGCTTACTTGCTTGAAGAGCGAGGCAGTCACGCCTCGCTGGGCTTTACCGAAGCACGGCGCGCGCTCTTTATGGAAGGCGGCATCATTTACATGTACTACGCGCGCGGTGGCGACTCGATGAATTGCAGCGCAGCAGGTGCGGGCAACGGCGTGCTATTGAAGTCTGCTTATCCGGTCATCGACAGCGTGAGCGGTTCGGCTAGCCTGCAACGCATGCAGCAACTCAATCCCAATCGCGATGGCAGCCTGCGCAGCGAGCATCGGCTCTGCGCCGGACAAACCTTGCTGTGCCGCTCACTGGGCATCAAGGTGCCAGACTGGAACGCTCAAGCCTTTTGCCCCGAAACCCTTTTTGTTGAGGACGATGGCTACCAGCCAGTGCAGATTATTCAAGCTCCTCGGCTTGGCATTCCCAGCGGACGCGATGAAGCACTGCCCTATCGCTTTGTCGACGCTGAATTTGCAGCTCACTGCACCCGCAACCCGCTAGGCCGAACGCGTGCACCGGGGCGCGATTACCGCCTGCTAACCTTGCAGCAGGCCCGTCTGAAAGCCACCTCTGGAGATCACCTTGCTGGTTGAATTGACCGACTGGCTAGCCACCCACCAACAATGGTTGGGGCTGGCCATCTTCCTGATTTCATTTACCGAGTCGCTGGCGGTCGCAGGCCTAGTGGTGCCTGGTGTGTTTATGCTGTTTGCCGTGTCAGCCTTGGCCGCAGGTGGCGGCATGCCGCTAACAGTAGCCGTAGCTTGGGCTTTCAGCGGTGCGGTGCTAGGGGACTTGATCAGCTTTTTTCTGGGTCGCTACTTCCATCAGAATATCCGCAACTTTGGACCGTTCCGCCGCAATCCACAGTGGATCGACAGTGGCGAATTCTTTTTCCGTCGTTACGGCTGGCTTAGCATAGTACTAGGTCGCTTTATAGGCCCCATTCGTCCGATCATCCCTATGGTTGCAGGCATGTTCGACATGCCGGTGTGGCGCTTCGTTGTCATCAACTTGCTCTCGGCACTCGCCTGGGCGCCAGCCTATCTAATTCCAGGCTACACCACCGGGCGCGCCGCGCAGTGGGCGGTACCGCCAATTTTCTGGAGCCAAACCCTGAGTCTGTTGATAGGTGCTGCGATCTTGATCGTCAGCTGTCTTTACGTGCTGAAACTACAGAAGCGCTGGAGCTGCCTGGTTGCCGCTGCATTCTGCTTGCTCTCGCTGCTAGCCCTAACCATGACCCAGCACGCACTGGCTATTTTCGACAACACCCTGGTCAGCAGCGCGGTCCACCTGCGCTTACCCGGCGATAGTCACGCCGTGGTTCTGACTCCATCGGTAGTCCTGGTAGCAGTACCGATTATCGCAGCTTTGCTGCTAGCCCGACGTTGGAATCACGCCGTGATGCAAGTCAGCGCGCTGGCACTGGCACTGTTAATGGCATGGACTATAAACCTGACTGGCGGCGCCAGCATCAACGCCCTACTGACGGCGATTCTCTGTGCACTGGTGGTCAACTGCAGCCGCAGCCAACACTTCTGGGTACGCAGTACCTGGTTGCTGTATCTGCTGCCGGTACTACTGATGGTCGCCAGCAATGTGTTGGAGCACGCGTTGTTACTGCCACTGGAAATGTTGCGCAGCGTGCTGGTGGGCGTTAGCGCCTGTTTATTAGCGTGCTGGCTGGTGGAACGGGTCAGCCCAATGACCCCACTGGCAAGGTATCAGCGCTGGTTGATCGCCAGCTGGCCATTCCTCGCAGCCGCCTGGATACTCTGGTAGCGCCAATATGTAGTACCTGCTCAGGCCTGTAGGACTTCCAACCACTCACTGATTTGCTGCAGTCGCTCGTCAGCATGGTCCAGCGCCAGCAAGTGGGTTTTCTGATCCAAACTGAACGGCAGCAGATAGGCCAATTGATAAGCCAGCGCCTGCTGACTATTACCTATCGGCGGCAACCCCAAACCCGAAGCCAAAGGGTGCTCAAGCAGCGTGGCGTGTATACTTTCCAGCTCTTCATGCTCATGAGCTAGCGGTTGATCTGTCAACTCAGGCCGCCATTCAACCTGCGCGTGCACCAGACCATCGACCGCCACCTCCACCTGACTGACCTGCGCCCGTCGCGCACCCAAGACGCGAATACCCAACAGACCGTTATCGCGTTGTTGAAAATCCACAACCTGCGCCTCGCAGCCCAGCGCACTGAAACGCAGATCTCCTGCTCCTGCTTCGGGGCCCTTTTCCAGCGCCACCACCACAAAACCCTGACCCAACTTAAAGCAGCGGCTGACCATGTCCAGGTAACGCACTTCGAAAAGCTGCAGATCCAGGGTGCAACCGGGCAGCAATACAGTTTTTAACGGAAATAATGCGGTCTTTTCGCCCATGCGATCCTCTTGTCATCCATCACTACCGAGCATAGCCTGCACAGGGAAGGTCAGATCATTCAGCAAACCAATATAAGGTCTCAGCTGATTGACCCCCACCCTCGAGCTTGTAACCATTCACCCGGAAACGCTTGCGCCGCAAGGTTAGCATTGCAGCCGGCAGCTACGCACACCCCCAGCGGGCCAAAATAAAAGTCACGGAGAACGCCATGACAGCAATACCAGTTAGCGAACTTACTTCATTGATCGGCAAAGACATGGGCCATTCCGAATGGCTGCAAATCGATCAGGAGCGAGTAAACCAGTTTGCCGAATGCACCGGCGACCACCAGTTCATCCACCTGGATGAAGAAAAAGCCAAGCAGACTCCCTTTGGCGGCACCATCGCCCACGGCTTTTTGTCGCTGTCTTTGCTGCCAGCACTGTCTGCCGGTCTGATGCCCCGCCCTGAAGGCTTGAAAATGGCCGTAAACTACGGCATGGACAGTCTGCGTTTCATCCAGCCAGTACGCGTCGGCTCACGCGTTCGCCTGCACACCACCATTCTGGATGTTACCGAAAAGAATCCGGGGCAGTGGTTAATGAAAGCGCGCAACACGCTGGAAATCGAAGGTGTGGAAAAACCCGCTTTCATCTCTGAAGGACTGTCGTTGTACTTCGTTTAAAGTAAGCAGTGTCGGGCAGACCACGCACCTGCCCGACATCTTTCTATTCTTATTCCTCAGCTCGCAACTCTTCACCCCAGCGCGGCAACATTGTCTGCTCAATACCCAGCTGATTGAGTATGCGCGCCACCACAAAATCCACTAGATCCGCCACCGTATCCGGCTTGTGATAAAAGCCAGGGCTAGCCGGCAAAATCACCGCGCCCATCTGACTTAGCTTGAGCATGTGCTCCAGATGAATAGTCGAGAACGGCGCTTCGCGGGGCACCAGTATCAGCTTACGCCTTTCCTTAAGCGCTACATCCGCGGCTCGTTCAATTAGATTATTACTAGCTCCGGTGGCAATCGCTGACAACGAGCCGGTAGAGCAAGGACATACCACCATAGAGCTCGGCGCACCTGACCCAGACGCCACCGGCGCCATCCAGTCCTGCTTGCCATAGACCTTGATCTGCCCAGGCTGGGCAGCAAACTGCTCCATCAAATAAGCTTGCAGTGCTTGCGGCTTAGCGGGTAGTTGCCAATCTGTCTCGGTTGCCACCACCAGTTGCGCGGCTTGCGAAATAAGGAATGAGACTTCCACGCCCGCCTGCACCAGACACTCCAACAAGCGCATCGCATACTGCGCACCTGAGGCGCCGGTGACCGCCAGGGTTACTCTCTGAGTTGCGGTCCCAGCTGCTTGCTCACCCATAACGAGCCTCCAGCGCTTGCACCAATTTTTGATGAATACCACCAAAACCACCGTTGCTCATGATGACCACCCGTGTCTGTGGCGTGGCGCGATCAACTACTTCCTGCACTATGGCATCCAGATCAGTCATCACCCGAGCAGGCACCGGGCTACCCTGCACCACGGGCTCAAGCGACCAATCCAGTCCAGCAGGCTGATACCAAATGACCTCGCTGGCATCGCGCACACTGTCCGGCAGTGCCTGCATGTGACTGCCCAGGCGCATGGTATTGGAGCGTGGCTCAATAATCGCGATCAGCTGCTGCTCACCGATCTGCGCACGCAAACCAGCCAGCGTAGTGGCGATAGCCGTGGGGTGGTGGGCAAAGTCGTCGTAGACAATGATCCCATTTATTTCTGCCAGTTTTTCCATGCGCCGTTTGGCATTGCGGAAACCAGCCAATGAAGCGATGCCCTGCGCCGGAGTCACCCCCACATGCCGAGCTGCGGCCAACGCAGAAAGTGCATTGGCCACGCTGTGTTGGCCAGTCTGCTGCCACTCTGCAACCCCTTGCAACTGACCGTCTAGCCATACCTCAAATTGCGAGCCATCCGCCTTGAGTAGTTTCGCCTGCCAGTTACCTCCTTCACCCGTCGTCTGACAGGGCGTCCAGCAACCCATATCAATAACCCGATCCAGCGCGGCAACGCCCTCTGGCCTGACAATCAGGCCGGACGACGGCACAGTTCGCACCAAATGATGAAATTGCCGTTCAATTGCCGCCAGGTCAGGGAAGATATCCGCATGATCAAATTCAAGGTTATTCAGAATCGCCGTGCGCGGCCGGTAATGCACAAACTTGGAACGCTTGTCGAAGAAGGCGCTGTCGTATTCATCCGCTTCGACCACAAAAAACGGGGTATCGCCAAGACGAGCAGAAAGGCCGAAATTCTGTGGCACACCGCCAATCAGAAAGCCTGGCGCCATGCCGGCATCTTCCAGTAGCCATGCCAGCAAACTAGAGGTAGACGTTTTGCCATGGGTACCCGCCACCGCCAGCACCCAGCGCTCCTGCAACACGTAACGCGCCAACCATTCCGGACCAGAGACATAAGACAGGCCCTGGTCCAGCATGTACTCGACTGCTGGATTGCCACGCGTCATCGCATTACCAACGATAATCAGATCCGGCGCTGGCTGCAGATGGGCCGGATCATAGCCTTCCTGCAAAGCAATACCCTGCGCCTCCAGCTGGGTACTCATTGGCGGATAAACATTGGCATCCGAGCCGCTGACCTGATGCCCCAACTCGCGCGCCAGCAACGCCAGCGAGCCCATGAACGTGCCGCAGATACCCAGAATGTGCAGATGCATTGATTAGGCCTTGTACCCTTTATTAGTCATTCGAAAACACGCAACACAGACACACGAAAGAACGCAAAAGTTGCGTTTTCAAGCGTCGCGCGATCGCTGAGGCGATACTAGCACGACAGGCCAACCGGCAGGGGCTGCAGCCCGATTGTCATGCAACTGGCACGGCTTTCGGCTATTATGCGCGCATCTGTCTGCACCCGTTTAAGCAGTTGCCACGCCCGCGCCCTGAAGCGCTGCGGCAGCGACGGACGTGCGGCAAACGCCTTTTTCAGTCTCAACACATGGAGTACGCATGACCGTCAAGAACGCTTTTTATGCCCAGTCGGGCGGGGTCACCGCTGTTATCAATGCATCTGCTGCCGGCGTTATCGAAACAGCCCGCCAGCATCCCGACCAGATCGGCACTGTGTATGCCGGTCGTAACGGCATTATCGGCGCCTTGACCGAAGAGCTGATTGATACCAGCCTGGAATCAGTTGACGACATCGCCGCCCTGCGGCACACCCCATCGGGTGCGTTTGGCTCGTGCCGCTACAAACTGAAAAGCCTGGAAAGCCACCGCGCCGAATACGAGCGACTGATTGAAGTGTTCAAGGCCCACAACATCGGCTACTTCTTCTATAACGGTGGCGGTGACTCCGCAGACACTTGCCTCAAGGTCTCGCAACTCGCAGAAACCCTGGGCTACCCAATTCAAGCGATCCACGTTCCCAAGACCGTAGACAATGATCTGCCGATTACCGACTGTTGTCCGGGTTTTGGCTCGGTCGCTAAATACGTTGCCACTTCGATCCGTGAAGCTGGTTTTGATGTCGCGTCCATGGCTGCCACCTCTACTAAAGTATTCATTCTTGAAGTCATGGGCCGTCACGCTGGCTGGATCACCGCAGCTTGCGGCCTGGCTAACGAAGGTGAAGGCCAGCCGCCGCATATTTTGCTTTTCCCTGAGATCGAATTCGATCAGCCTGCCTTCCTCGCGCGGGTTGATGAGTGCGTCAAAACTTACGGCTACTGCGTAATTGGCGTCTCTGAAGGCATCAAGAACAGTGAAGGCAAGTTTCTGTCCGAATCAGGCCTGACCGACGCCTTCGGCCATGCGCAGCTGGGCGGCGTCGCGCCGACCATCGCCAAGCTGGTTAAGGAAGAGCTGGGTTACAAATATCACTGGGCGGTCGCCGACTATCTGCAACGCTCTGCTCGGCACATTGCCTCCAAAGTAGACGTGGACCAAGCCTACGCTTTAGGCCAAGCGGCGGTAAAAATCGCACTGAAAGGCAAAAACTCGATCATGCCGGCTATCCGCCGCTTGAACGATGCCCCTTACGAGTGGGACATCATCGAAGCACCGCTGAAGGATGTAGCCAATGTCGAGAAGTTCATGCCGCGCGACTTCATTACTGAAGATGGCTTCCACATCACCGAAGCGTGCCGCCGTTATCTGTCACCGCTAATTCAGGGCGAAGACTTCCCGCCTTTCAAAAATGGCATGCCGGATTACGTTACTTTGAAGCGCCAAACCGTCGCAAAAAAACTGCCACCTTTCGCGGTTTAGAGGCTTCTGGGTGCTAAAAACCGTCGTATCTTCGGGTGCGGCGGTTTTTTTGTGGCCGCTGATTGCAGATTGCCTCATGCTGATGCAGGATGAGGCAAATGACCAATTAAAACCTCCTAGCCACTTAATGACCAATCACGGGTAATCGTATGCGCATAGTTCAGGCAGATGTAGCTCGCCTTGATGAAGTAACCCCCATGTTCATCAAGTATCGTGAGTTTTATGGGCAACTACCCAAACCCGAAGCTTCACGCCGGTTTCTGGAAGCACGTCTGGTGCAAGAGCAAGCCATTATTTTGATTGCTGAGGACGAAGACACTGGGAAAGCCATGGGCTTCTGCCAGTTCATTCCCAGCTTCTCTGCACTTACCCTGTCAGCCGCGTGGGTGCTTAAGGGCATTTATGTAACGGAGGACGCACGTCGCCAACTGGTCGCCGACCGACTGATCAATCACGCGAAAGAACTGGCTCGTGCTGCTGGCGTAGAACGCATGACAGTTATGACCGGAGAAGACAACACCGCCGCACAAAGCTTGTATCGCTCGCTCGGTTTCAGCAACGATCATGATTTCATGTACTTCGCCCTCAAGCTCAGCTGAGCCGTCGCCGCCGGCAGGCAGCACAGCTGCTGGCTATGAAATCGCACCTTGTTTTGCTCGTCTACGACCAAGGTACACCGGGTTTTGCTTGGTATCCGCAGGCTAAACACCTATAATGCCGGCCAGTTTTTTCAACTATGGCCGAATCAGGTAAACCATGAGCTACGACCAGATCCCCGCAGGCAAAGACATTCCCAACGACATCTATGTCGCCATCGAAATTCCAGCCAACCACGCGCCGATCAAGTATGAGATCGACAAGGACAGCAGCACACTGTTCGTTGACCGCTTCATGGCAACGCCGATGTTCTACCCGGCAAACTACGGCTACATCCCTAACACACTAGCCGACGATGGCGATCCGCTTGACGTGCTGGTTGTAACTCCGCACCCGGTTTCCCCTGGCGCGGTCATTCGTGCCCGCCCGGTAGGCGTGCTGCACATGACCGACGATGGCGGCGGCGATGCCAAGGTGATCGCTGTCCCCCACGACAAGCTGAGCACACTGTACCGCGACATCCAAGAACACACCGACCTGCCTGAGTTGCTGATCCAGCAAATCCAGCATTTCTTTGAGCATTACAAAGATCTGGAAGCGGGCAAATGGGTCAAGATTGACCGCTGGGGCAACGCTGACGAAGCCCGCGCGGAAATTGTTAAGGCTGTAAACGCTTACCAAAAATAAGCGTTTCGCCCCTTAAAAAGCCGGCCACAAGCTGGCTTTTTTTATGCCCGAAAATTAACAACCCTGTACCTTGTTAATCCTCTCCCCCAGCAGAGTGCATTGCATGACCGACCGTTACTTCGACCAGATAGGCGCACATTTCGCCCGCAAGATTTACGCTAGCCCCAAAGGCGCTATTCGCCTTGCGGTGCTGACCCGTGACCTGGAGCAATGGTTGCCTGAGCTGAACGAAGGCGAGCGCAGGCTCCGTGTCCTGGACGTCGGCGCCGGACTGGGACATGTCAGCGAGTGGCTGTTACTGCGTGGGCATCAGCTTACCGTGAGTGAGCCTTCGACAGAGATGCTGGATGCTACCCGCGAGCGCCTGCAGGCATTGCAATCTGCGTATCCTGCGACCTACCTGCAAGTGCCACTACAGGCACTACCGGAAAGAGGTGAGCAGTACGACTTGGTGATCTGCCATGCGGTGCTGGAATGGCTGGCTGATCCAGCAGATGCACTGCAACATTTGTCCCAATTGGTAGCACCTACCGGCGCCCTGTCACTGGCCTTTTACAACCGCGACGCCCTCGCCTACAAAAATTTGATCAAGGGGCAATTTCGCAAACTCAAGACCAATCAACTGGCAGGCCAAGGCAAGCGCAGCCTGACTCCGCAACAACCACTGGACCCACGAGACATGGCCCAATGGGCCAGCGCGGCAAAGTTCAGGTTGGCCGGGGAAAGCGGCGTGCGGGTGTTCTACGACTATATGCCAGAGCCTTTCAAGAGCGAAGCCAAGCTGGAGGAGCTGATCGAGCAGGAGCTGCATTACAGCCAGCATCCGGCTTACCGACATTTAGGTCGCTACCTACATTGGTGGCTAAGACCCACACCCAGCCTTGATCGCTGATCAGGCCTAGGGTATCCAGCGGTTCGTTCGCCATAGATGCACAAACCAACCGCCCAGCAACAGTGAGCGTAACCACATAAAACAGAAGAAGCCGAGCCACACGCCGTGATTACCCCAGCCTTGCAGGGCCCAGGCAAGCGGCAGATAAAGTAGCAAGGCAGCGAGCATGGCGTTCCGCATAGCGCGGGCCCGCGAAGCGCCAATAAACAAGCCATCCAGCAGATAACTCCATACCGCCGCCAGCGGCATCACCGCCATCCAGGGCAAATAGGTAGCCGCCTGCTGCCTAACCTCAGGCAAATCGGTCAGCAGCGCGATAATGCCGTTGCCGAACAGCAAAAACAGCAACATAAAAGCGCAGCTTAGCAACAGCGACCAGAGCGTTGTTACCACCAGCACCTTGCGCAGTGCGTCTGGGTCGCGGCGGCCCAATGCATGCCCGCCGAGCGCTTCAAGCGCATGCGCTAATCCATCCAAACCATGCGAGGTGAGCAACAGAAAATTGAGTAGAACCGCGTTAGCCGCGACCACCTCATCACCCAACCGCGCGCCCTGCACTACCAACAGATAGAACACTGACTCCAGCGCCAGCGTGCGAATCAGAATGTCACGGTTGACCCTGATCAAAGGCCCCGCGCCTCGCAACCACAACGCCTGCAACCAATCTGTCTGGCCAGGATAGCGGCGCAGTATGGGCGCCAGCAGGGCCAAGCCCAGCATAAGACCGAGATAGTCACTGATGACAGTTGCCCAGGCGGCACCTGCAACGCCCCATTCCAGCACCACTACCAAGAGTATATCCAGCAGAACATTGCTCAGATTGACCGTCAGCAGAATCAGGAAGGGAGAGCGGCTATTCTGCGCACCAATAAACCAGCCGATGAGCACAAAATTAGCCAAAGCCGCGGGTAGGCTGTGAAGTCGAATCCCAACGTAGAGGCGCGCTTGATCAAGTAACGCCTGACTGCTATCAAGAAAGTGCAGGCCCACGTCAATCAAGGGTCGCTGCAGTAGCCAAACCAATAACGAAATCAGCAATGCCAGCCACAGCGGCTGCAATAACACACGGCGCAGTGCGCTACCGTCCTCTGCGCCACAGGCTTGGGCAGCGAACCCCGTGGTTCCCATACGCAGGAAACCAGCCGCCCAGAGCACAAAGGTAAACAGCGTACTGCCGACTGCAACACCACCAAGGAAGTGTGCACCATCGAGATGGCCGATGACCGCCGTATCGACCAAACCGACCAGAGGCACGCTGATATTGGAAAGAATCATCGGCAACGCGATAGCCCACACGCGCTTGTGGGTTGGGGTATCGCGCCATAGTTGCAGCAAAGCGCCGCCGCGCGTCACGCGCTAGCCGCCGGCTCGCTTGACCTTAAAACCTTCGGCCGTTAACAGCTCGCAGAGCAGCTCAGCCTTGTCACCCTGAATCTCGATGACACCATCCTTGACCGAGCCACCGCAGCCGCAGCGGTTCTTCAGTTTCTTGCCCAAGGCCTTCAGCTCGTCAGCTGCCAGCAATACACCAGTGATACTGGTAACCGTTTTACCGCCCCTACCCTTGGTTTCGCGACGTACGCGGACGACCCCATCACCCTCAGGCACGGCTTGTTCAGCGCAGCGACACTCAGCTAGTGGCTGGCTGCACTCCGGACACATACGCCCGCTGTCGGTTGAGTAGACCAAACCACCCAGGGCCTGCAGACCGTTCTTCTTTACCATGTTTAATCCACTGAAATTTGTTGCAACAGCCGCTGCAGCGCATCCATTGAGTCAGGTGCGTATTGCTCGCCATTACGCTGCCACTGGCTGTGTGGATCTATCCAGCGAAAGTCTTGCACCTCTTCAGGCTGCATTTCCAGCGGACCGTCCCAGCAGCAGCTGAACACGCCCGCCCACAGGCGACTGTCTGCCGACTCAAAGTAAAAACGCAGGTGCTCAGTCAAGGTCACACCGGCCACACCCAACTCTTCAGCGAGCTCGCGCTCCGCGCCTTGCGCATAACTCTCCCCTGCTCCCACTACGCCACCTGCAGCTACATCCCAGAAACCCGGATACAAGCGCTTGTGGTTAGTACGTTGGTGCAGACAAAGCTGGCCGGCAGAGTTGAACACAAAGATAAAAGTGCAGCGGGTAATCAACCCGCGCGCCTGCGCATCACCGCGGCTCACTGCGCCGAGCGGCTGATCATGCTCATCCACATGAGTCACACGCTCGGCAGCTGAAGCCGCCAGATAAGCTTCTATGGCTGCTCTATCCACTACCTAGCCCTGTTCAAGCAACCGACGCAGGTCGATCATCGCTGCGTTAGCACGTGACAGATAGTTAGCCATCACCAGCGAGTGGTTCGCCAACATGCCGAATCCACCACCGTTCAACACCATTGGGCTCCACAGGGTTTCCTGCGTGGCTTCCAGATCACGGATGATCTGTTGCATGCTGATCAGTGCGTTCTTCTTAGCCAGCACATCGTGGAAGTCGTGCTCGACCGCACGCAGCAAATAAACCAAGGCCCATGAGGTGCCGCGCGCTTCATAAAACACATTGTCGATTTCCATCCACGGGGTAGTCTTGCCTAACTTACCGCCTTCTATCAGAGGCGCGCGACCCACACTGGCGGACAGTCGCTGCGACAGCGAACCTAAACGCGTGCTCACATCACCCACCCAACTTGCCAGATTGTCGGCGCGGGCGTAGAACTGCGCATCACCCTTGTTCAAGCGGGTAATGTAGCTATCGAGCTGATCCATGCCTTTGCGATATTCACTCTCGCTGGAAGGAAACATCCAGCGATTGTTATTGGTGCTAAACAAGGGTTCGGCTTTGGCCAGGTTAGCGTCTTCGGTGGACTGCGACTGCGAACGAGCCATGTCGCGGCGTAGCGCGCGGCTCATGTCGCGTACTTGCACCAGCACACCAAACTCCCAGCTCGGCATATTGTCTAGCCACAAGCCGGGAGGGAAGCGATCGTTACTGATGTAGCCGCCGGGCTTATTCAATAACGTGACCATCAGAGAATCCAGGGTGCGCGCCGTGTACTCACCCGTAACCAATTGGTTTCTTTCAGCGCTCACGATTAGAGGCGCCATATCGGGCTCGCGGCTCCAATACCACCCGATCACCAGGCATATCAACAGATAGACCACTAAAACGCCCAACACGATCTTGCCGACCGTTGAACCTTTCACGTTACTGCCGTCGCTCGAATCCGTGCGCGTTCCGAATTTCATCTCTGCACTCCTGTTTCAAATCTGCACCCAGCATATCATGGGCGGGCGTAGTCAAGGCCAGCAGCGGGTGCTTGCCGGGTAAGGCACATGGCCATCTTTCATCAAGCTGTAACACAACTGACATTATGATTTAGGCGTTGCTCTACCCACCTTCCAGCATTAACGGGTCTGCCATGCGCCTGAAATCACTCACTCTATTCAATACCGGCCTGCTGGTCGCCGTAGGTATCGCGCTTGGCGCTAGCCTGTGGTGGTCTCAACATGCGCTCAAAACGCCTTACGCGCTGATGGACACATACTTGAATATAGTCGCTCAAGTACAAAGTCTGCAGCGCGATACTGAAGCTTATCGTATTAGCGGTGATGCGCTACGCCATCAAGAGGCGCAGAACACCGCTATTGCCGTAGCTGAAAACCTGCAGCTTCTACCTGCCAACATCCGTCAGCCGCTGGAACAACCCCTGACCGACTTCACCGAGTTCGTCGGTGCAGATCTGCTGGCGGTTGGCAAACTGGCCGGCGATCCGCAGGCCCTATTGGTGCAGGCTGAGCGCGAAATCATGGCTGAGCTGCAAAGTCTGACCAGCTACGCCAACGCAAGTGCCGCAGAAAATAGTCGCACGGCGCTGCAATACATCACACTGCTTGATAGCCTGCAGTCTGATTTACTGCGTATCAGTCTGGCTCGCGCCAGGCTATTCAGCCAGAACGACCCCGCATTAATGGACAACCTGAAACGCTTGATCTCCACTGCGCAACAAAATGCCGAGGAGCTACAGCAGCTACCGCTGCTTGGTGTGGTCAGCGAGACGAGCGTCAGCGCAGACCCTTTCGCTTCGCTATTAGGTGTTGATAGCAACAGCCAAGCCACTCAGACCGATCCAGGCGCAGACTACAAACGCGCTTTGCAATCGCTATTAACGCGCTACCCTGCTGAGCTGCAGCGCACCGGCGAACTCATTGCCGAGCGTGCGCGCTTGCAAGACATCACCCGCGAACGCACCGCCAACCTGCAACAGGGTGCCGACCTGATTCGGCCAGCGCTCACTGCTGAACGTGACAGCATCACTCATCAAGTGCGTAACGTGCAGCTGGCAATCATCGCACTGATCATACTTATTGCGTTGCTGATCGATCGCATCCAACGCTCGATTGCCAATGCAATCAGCCACTTCGCACCGGCGCTGTCTACCTATGCCAGCGGTGATTTCCGCAAGCCAGTAAACACCCATAGCAAGACCCGCGAACTGGTTCAGCTAGAGCACTCGGCCAACCAATTGCGCAGCTATTTGATCGATTTGGTGACCACCATCAACCAGCAAGCCGAGTCCCTCAACGGCACCAGCCTTCAGCTAGACCAGCTGTCTGCTGAAACCCATGATCGCGCTGCCCAGCAGCAGCGCGACACCCAAGAAATCAATCAAGACATCGGTGGCATGGAAGAAGCTGTCCGCCTGGTCGCCACTAGCGCCGGAGAAAGCGCCGAGCTAGCGCGTTCAGCCAACCGCGAAGTGCGCGATGGCCAGGAAGTCATCGGCGGCACCATTGCACAAATGCAGCAATTGGTAAGCGAGGTCGAAGCCACAGCGCGCACCATCGGCCGTATGGTTAGCGAATCGGACACCATCGGCGGCGTGCTACAGGTGATTCAAGGCATCGCCGAACAAACCAATCTGCTGGCGTTAAATGCTGCGATTGAAGCCGCACGTGCCGGTGAGGCCGGGCGCGGCTTTGCCGTGGTCGCCGATGAAGTACGCCAGTTAGCGCAGCGCACCGCCGGCTCTACCCAGGAAATTCGTCAGCTGATCGAGAGCCTGCAACAGGTTGCCCGCCAATCAGCCACACAGATGAACGAACAGGTCCGTCATGCGCAGAACACGGCCGAGCAGGGCCAACGTGCGGAAGCTGCCCTGAGCAGCATTGTCAGCGCCATCCTGCGCATCACCGAGCTGGCCGAGCACATTGCCAGCCACACCGACACGCAATCCGGCCAAGTACGCACCATCCGCGAGAACAGTCAGCAAATTCACCAGCTGACCGAAGAGAATCTCGGCATGGTGTCGCAAACCCGCGAGCATACCCAACAGATAAGCCAACGCAGCAGCGCACTTTTGTCCGCAGTATCGGCATTCAAAATCTGAGCACCGAAGGATTCAGCAACGAATCCTTCGGCATCTGCCTTTCCCCGATCCCAGCCAGCCTTTATGATGGCTGTCCTTTATCTGGCCGGGTGCACGATGCGACTTTTCCGTTTTTTCGTCCTGCTGTCTCTGCTGCTGACGAGCAGCGCGCAAGCCGCTTTCCCGAGCACAGCCAACTCGTCCGGATCGCTGACCGGGTTATTGCAAGGCAGCAGCAATCAGGCCGATTTTTTACCGGTGCACGAGGCCTTCCGCCCGGGCTTGCTAGATGCCAATGACCAGGAAATTCGCGTCATTTTTGACATCGCGCCCGGCTACTATCTGTATCGCCATCGGCTGCACTTCAGCTTGCAAGGCGAGCCAGAACAACCACTTACACCAAGCTTGCCTGAGGGTAAACACAAGACTGATGAGTACTTCGGCGACGTCGAGGTGTATTACAACCAGCTTGAAGTTGTGCTCGATATCTCTGCATTACCTACCGGCGCCAGCCAGTTAACTGTCGGCTTTCAGGGCTGCGCCGACGCGGGGCTTTGTTACCCACCTGAAGTGGTTACGCTTGAACTACCCAACAGCGGCGCAGCAGCAGGAACCGCAACCCCCACTGACGCCGGAGGCTTCAATCAACTGCTTGGCGCGCAATCCGGCGGCCTCGCATTACTCTTGTTTTTTGTCGCGGGCCTGGGCCTGACATTTACCCCCTGCGTACTGCCCATGCTGCCCATTTTATCCAGCCTGGTACTCGGCCGTTCGACCATTGGCCGCGGTCGTGCGCTGGCCTTGGCGTTGGCCTACGTGCTGGGCATGGCCCTTACGCTGGCCGTGGTCGGCGCATTAATCGGCAGCTTTGGCGCAGCGCTAAATATCCAGGCCCGCTTGCAGTCACCTTGGGTACTGGGCGCTTTTGCCACTTTCTTCACGCTGTTCGCACTAGCGATGTTCGGTCATTTTGATCTCAGCCTTCCGCGTTTTTTGCGCGAGCCTTTGGAGCGCCTCAATCAGCGGACCGAAGGCGGCTCGCTGACCGGCGCCGCCGGTATGGGTGTACTTTCCACCCTGGTGGTTTCGCCCTGCATTTCGGCGCCATTGGCAGGTGCACTGGTGTACATCAGCACTACTGGAGACGCGCTCGGCGGCGGTTTCAAGCTGTTTGCGCTGGGCTTAGGAATGGGGGTTCCGCTACTGCTGGTTGCCTTATTCGGTAGCACACTGCTGCCGCGCTCCGGCCCTTGGCTGAACACCGTCAAGCACCTGTTCGGTTTTGGTCTGTTGGCGGTTGCCATCTGGTTGCTTGAACGCTTGCTCCCCGGCTCACTGACTTTAGCGCTCTGGGCCGCTTTGGCTGCCGGGCTAGCAGTGCGTATAGGACTGTTCAGCGCCAATCATGACAATTACCTGCGGCGCACCCTGGCGCTACTGATTGCGCTATATGCGAGCGCTGCGCTGTTTGGCGCCTTGGCCGGGGGCGAAGACCCGCTGCGCCCGCTGCAGCCTTTCAGCGCTAAAACCAGCAGCAACGACGCGACCGATTGGTTTGTCACCCTTGAAGACCCAGCAGCGCTCGACCAAGCGTTGCGCAGCGCCGCCCAGCAGCAAAAACCCGCGATCATCGACGTCTATGCCGATTGGTGCATCAGCTGCAAAGTAATGGAGCGCGAAATTCTTAGTAAACCAGACGTACGCGATGCACTCAGCGGCTATGCACGTATCAAACTCGACCTGACCAACAACACCGCAGCTCAACGTGCTTGGCTCACCCGTCATCAGCTGTTTGGCCCGCCGGCCTACCTGTTTTTCAATAGCAACGGTGAGGAGCTGAAACAGCTACGTATTCAGGGTGAAGTGGACAAGGTTCACTTCATGCGCGTTCTGATAAATGCGGATGCTGGCAACATAACGCCTTAATGCAGGCATCATGCCGGCATTTGGTGCTAACCTTCAGGTTATGGACAGCCCAATCCGATTCCGGCAAACTGCCGGGTAATTCATTGACCGTCTGGTCACACGGATTCAGCGACGGAATATAAGTAAATAAAATGGCTAGCATATTGGTCCTGCATGGACCCAACCTTAATCGCCTTGGCAGCCGCGAGCCCGGTGTCTATGGCGCGACAACGCTGGAGCAGATCAATCAGCATCTGCGCGAGTTTGCCAGCCAGCGTGGCCATCATCTGCTGAGCCTGCAAAGCAATGCCGAACATGAATTGATCGAACGCATTCACGCCGCAGGCGATGAGGCAATCGACTTTATTCTGATCAACCCGGCCGCTTTTACCCATACCAGCGTCGCAATACGTGACGCATTGCTCGCGGTGAGCATCCCATTTATCGAAGTTCACCTTTCCAACGTGTATAAACGCGAACCTTTCCGCCATCACTCCTATCTTTCGGACGTTGCCGAAGGCGTGATTTGCGGGTTTGGCGCCCAGGGCTACGAACTAGCCCTGCAGGCAGCAATACACAAAATAGAACAATCCTGAATACGATTAACCCTGCTCTGGAGTGCACGCATCAATGGATATTCGCAAAGTCAAAAAACTAATCGAGCTTCTGGAAGAGTCTGGCATCGACGAGCTGGAAATTCACGAAGGTGAAGAATCCGTTCGCATCAGCCGTCATAGCCAACAGCCTGTCGCGCCGCAATATTACGCGCCGCCTGCCGCACCTGCTCCAGCAGCTGCTCCAGCGCCAGCCGCGCCTGTAGCTGAAGCGGCACCAGCCGAACCAGCCGGCCATTTGGTACGCTCACCCATGGTGGGCACCTTCTACCGTTCACCTTCGCCGAGCGCGGGTTCCTTCGTTGAAGTAGGCCACACTGTTAAGGCTGGCGACGTACTCTGCATTGTTGAAGCCATGAAAATGATGAACCACATTGAAGCCGACAAGAGCGGTGTAGTGCAGTCCATCCTGGCAGATAACGGCCAACCGGTGGAATTCGATCAACCCCTGTTCAGCATCGCCTGAGCCGGGCCCGGAGGCTTCGATGCATAAAGTATTAATAGCCAATCGCGGTGAAATTGCACTGCGCGTTATTCGCGCGTGCAAGGAACTGGGATTGAAGACTGTAGCGGTGCACTCCACCGCTGACCGCGAGTTGATGCACTTGGCCATGGCGGACGAAACCGTCTGCATTGGACCACCCAGTGCCACTGACTCCTATCTCAATATTCCAGCGATTATCAGCGCTGCCGAAGTCACGGGCGCCGACGGCATTCACCCCGGCTATGGCTTCCTCGCAGAAAATGCTGACTTCGCCGAGCAGATCGAAAATTCTGGCTTTACCTTCATCGGCCCCAGCGCTGACGTCATTCGCCTGATGGGCGACAAGGTATCCGCGATTGCTGCCATGAAGGCCACCGGTGTACCCACGGTACCCGGCTCCGACGGTCCGCTGCCGGAGAACGATGACGAGGAATGCCTGCGGCTAGGTCAGCGCGTTGGCTATCCAGTCATCATCAAAGCCGCTGGTGGTGGTGGCGGTCGCGGCATGCGCGTAGTGCACAACGAGGCTGACTTGATCAAATCGATCGAGTTAACTCGCAGCGAGGCCGGCACTGCCTTCGGCAATCCGATGGTCTACCTGGAAAAATTCCTGACTAACCCGCGCCACATTGAAGTGCAGATATTGTCAGACGGCCAAGGCCACGCCATTCACCTGGGCGACCGCGATTGCTCCTTGCAGCGCCGGCACCAAAAGATTATTGAAGAAGCGCCTGCCCCCGGCATCGACGAAAAGGCTCGTGCCGAAGTTCAGGCCCGTTGCGTAAAAGCCTGTATTGATTTGGGCTACCGCGGCGCTGGCACCTTCGAGTTTCTATACGAAGACGGCGAGTTCTATTTCATTGAAATGAACACTCGCGTGCAGGTTGAGCATCCGGTTTCCGAAATGGTCACCGGTATCGACATCGTTAAAGAGCAGATACTGGTCGCTTCTGGTCAGCCGCTGAGCTTTACTCAGGACGACGTCGTGATTCGTGGCCACGCCATCGAGTGCCGGATTAACGCAGAAGATCCAAAAACCTTCATGCCCAGCCCCGGCACGGTGACTTTCTACCACGCGCCCGGTGGCAACGGTGTACGTGTCGACTCTCACTTGTACAGTGGTTACAAAGTGCCGCCCTACTACGACTCACTAGTTGGCAAGCTGATCACTTACGGCGCCACTCGAGACGAAGCGCTGGCACGGATGCGCAACGCCATCGACGAGCTAGTGGTAGACGGCATCAAAACCAATGCCCCGCTACACCGCGAACTGGTTCGCGACCCTGGCTTCTGTAAGGGCGGCGTCAACATTCACTACCTGGAGCACAAGTTGGGTTTGAAATAACCCAACTAATCGCTCGCGATGCTGCACCAATACCGGGATACGAAATATCGTATCCCGGTTTTTTATTTCAGCTTTAAGCTATAAGCTTCCAGCTTTTTGAGGTTCAACATGTCCTGGTTGCAACTACGTCTCGCCATTACCCCGGATCAGGCCGAGTGCCTGGAAGATGAATTACTGGAGCTTGGCGCAGTGTCGGTCACCTTTATGGATGCCGAAGACCAACCCATTTTTGAACCAGACCTTGGCACCACACCACTGTGGTCCAATACCCATTTGCTCGCCCTGTTCGAGGCAGACACCGACCCACAGGCATTGATTCAGCACCTGAAACTCCTGCATCAAGGTGAACTACCCGACCACGAGTTAGAGCAGATTGAAGACCAGGACTGGGAACGCAGCTGGATGGACAACTTCCATCCGATGCGCTTTGGTCAGCGTTTGTGGATAGTACCGAGTTGGCATACCGCACCTGAACCCGAGGCGGTAAACCTGCTGCTCGACCCCGGCCTGGCTTTTGGCACCGGCACCCACCCCACTACTGCGTTGTGCCTGGCATGGCTGGATGGTCAGCAGCTAGAGAACAAGCAAGTGATTGACTTCGGTTGTGGCTCCGGCATTTTAGCCATTGCCGCACTATTACTGGGTGCGAGCCATGCGGTTGGAACAGACATCGACGTGCAAGCGCTTGAGGCTTCCCGCGATAATGCTCAGCGCAATCAGATTGCCGATGTACGCTTCAGCTTGTATCTACCGGAAAACATGCCACAACAGCCGGCAGAGGTGGTGGTTGCGAATATTTTGGCTGGCCCGCTGGTCAGCCTGGCGCCTCAGCTCGCCAGCCTGGTTATACCGGGCGGGCTGATTGCGCTGTCGGGCATTCTGGCCGAACAGACGGCGGATATCCTCGCCGCATATCAGGATTATTTCGAGCTCGATCCGGTCGCCGAGCAGGATGGCTGGATTCGTGTCAGCGGCCGCCGCAGACAGTGACAGCCTAGCCCGCTTGTAGGCAGAATAGGCAATCGAATCGCCACGCGCACAGGACGTCCGGTACACCATGAGCGAATTGCAGGTAACGCAGTGCCCCTACTGCAAAACTCACTTCCGTCTGTCTCAGGAACAACTGAGTGCCGCCGCCGGAAATGTGCGTTGCGGCGCCTGCCTCAAAGTATTCAATGCGCTGAGCAGCCATCCGCCAGCAGCCAAACAGAAGATCATCGAGCGCCATAACGCCGCTGGTGAACTGCTAATTCATGACGACCTCGAACTGGATGATCTAGACCTGGAAGCCTTGGGCCTGGATGAATCAATTGTCGAGGAGGTCAATCCGCCGCTATCCGCCAGCCGCGAAGACGAGCATTTGCCCGCGGAGATAATCGAAACGGATTTCAGCGCCGCCGATGACGACCTCTTCGACGACGACCCGCCGCTGAGCCTAGCGGAAACTGCGCAGCTGCATGATCCAGACGAACTGCACCGTTTTAGCGCCATTGATGACGACGACAGCCTCGACCTACATGAAGACTTCATCGCCACGCCACCCTCGCGCGACATCAAACCGCAACAGCCGCCCGAACAGAGCGCTGAGAAGCTAGCCGCGCCACCGCCAACAGCAAAGTTATCAGATACCGCGCGCCTGCTACCCCTGCAGGATGACGCCAGGGAAAATGGCATTTTTTTGCGCGACCGCCCGACTCCGAACATGACCGCAGAGATCGACCAAGAGCCTTTGGAAGCCAGATTCTCAGCCCACAACGAAGCACCTCAAGTAGCCGACATCCCGCTCGACGAGCCAGACGCCCGCAAGCAACATCGCACCGAGCCGCGTTTGGATGACGACTTGACCTTGCCGGATATCGAAGAAGAACCGCTACTACTCGACGAAGTGCCCCGCCCGTCACGCCGCCCAAGGCACAGCTGGGTCTGGACACTGTTATGTGCGATAGCGGTGCTAGCCCTGCTGGCCCAAGCAGTTACTTACAATCTTGATGCCTGGGCGCGCGACGCCAAATGGCGCCCGACGCTTGAAAGCGTCTGCCTGCTGGCTGGCTGTGAGCTGCCAGTACGGGTGGATATCAGTCAGGTACGCAGCAGCAACCTGCTGGTACGTCCACATCCAGAGTTTCCCAATGCGGTTGCCATCGACGTGATCATCTACAATCGCGCCGACTACCCCCAACCTTTTCCTGTGGTACGTATGACCTTCAGCGACAGTCAGGGCGACAGTGTCAGCGAGAAGCGTTTCCGACCGGCGGAATATCTGGGTGGTGAGCTGGCAGGGCGCAACCTGATGCCACCGCAAACGCCCATCCACATTGCTTTGAGCATGGTCGCCCCTGGGCCACGGGCGAGTAGCTACGCACTCGACTTCCTTAGCCCCTAAAGCAATCACCAGGCGCAGATCAACCGCTGCGCCCTAGTTGTTCCTGGATGATTAGTCAATGCGAAACTGTACAAAAAACAGCCAGATCAGTCTTTAACCAGTCATACTTTGCAGGTATTATGTTCGCCCTTTTCACACTTCCTCTCAGCGATCGAACCACTGGCTCGGCGCGGGTGGAGTGACTCCGCAGAACAGACCACCGGACAAGACCGGATCGCACAGGGATGGACCTGGCAGTGCTCAGTATCGGACCTTACCAACTACCCAATCCTGTCATTCTGGCGCCGATGGCCGGCGTTACAGATCAGCCCTTCCGGCAGCTCTGCCGACGGCTGGGTGCGGGCCTAGTAGTATCCGAAATGGTTACCAGTGATACCCGCCTTTGGAGCACCCGCAAATCCCAGTTACGCCTCAACCACACGGGCGAGCCGGAGCCACGCTCAGTGCAGATTGCCGGCGGTGATCCGTACATGATGGCCGAAGCCGCGCGTATGAATCAGGATTTTGGCGCACAGATCATTGATATCAACATGGGCTGCCCTGCCAAAAAAGTTTGCAACAAGGCCGCCGGCTCTGCCCTGCTCCGCGATGAGGCTTTGGTGGCAGATATCCTTGAAGCGGTCGTAGCCGCAGTCCAAGTGCCCGTCACGCTGAAAATTCGTACCGGTTGGGATCCAGCCAACCGCAACGGTCTTAACATTGCTCGTATCGCGGAGGGCAGCGGTATTCAAGCGCTGGCCGTGCATGGCCGCACTCGCTCAGAGCTGTACACAGGGCACGCAGAGTACGCCACCATTGCAGCGATCAAGCAGGCCATTTCCATTCCTGTGATTGCCAACGGCGACATAACCAGCCCGCAGAAAGCCCGTGAGGTGCTGCAGCAAACCGGCGCTGACGCCGTGATGATCGGCCGCGCTGCCCAGGGCCGACCTTGGATTTTCGGCGAGATTGATTACTTTTTGCGTACTGGCAACGTCTTGCCTGAACCTGCGCTGGCGATCCAACAAGGCATTCTCAGCGAGCACCTGACGGCACTGCACCAATTTTACGGGGCCGACCACGGCGCTCGTATTGCGCGCAAGCACGTTGGTTGGTATCTACAAACGCTGCCCGGCGCTGGCGAATTTCGCCGCAGTTTCAACGCCATTACCTGCGCAGATCAGCAACACCACGCAATCGAGCAGTATTTCAGCCGCCTGCTGGAAGGAGATCTAGCAGCATGAACCTCGAAACCTCTACCTTTTTTGACGGAAATCCCACCGTGAGCGACAGCAGTCCATCCATTCTTCCTGCCATCGGCAGCGACGAAGCCCGTAACCCGCGCCCTTTACGCGATAGCGTAGACGAAGCGCTGCGCAACTACTTCCAGCATCTTGAAGGCCAGGACGTTACCGACGTCTACAACATGGTGCTGTCAGAAGTTGAAGCCCCATTATTAGAAAGCGTCATGAACTACGTTAAGGGCAACCAGACTCGCGCGTCCGAAGTCCTAGGCCTGAACCGTGGCACTCTGCGAAAAAAGCTAAAACAATACGGACTGCTCTGACTCTACCCCGATTATGCCGGCTTGGTATGTCCTGGCCGGCGGTAACTTGCCAATACCCACCACCTTGAAACTGGATCCAAGATGACCGACCAAACCACTCGCCTGCCCGTACGCCGCGCATTGATTAGCGTGTCCGACAAGACCGGCGTTGTCGATTTTGCTCGCGCGCTAAGTTCTTTGGGCGCTGAAATCCTGTCAACCGGCGGCACCTTTAAATTATTGCGCGAGCAAGGCATTGCCGCGGTAGAAGTAGCCGATTACACCGGCTTTCCGGAAATGATGGATGGCCGGGTAAAAACCCTGCACCCGAAAATTCATGGCGGTATTCTTGGACGTCGCGAGCTGGACGGCGAAGTGATGCAGCAACACGGCATCCAACGGATCGACATGGTGGTGGTCAATCTTTATCCCTTCGCAGCAACCGTGGCAAAACCCGATTGCAGCCTGCCCGATGCCATCGAGAATATTGATATCGGCGGCCCGACCATGGTCCGCAGTGCAGCCAAGAACCACAAAGACGTTGCTATCGTGGTTAACGCCGATGATTACAGCAGCATCCTGGAAAACCTCCAACAGGGTGGCCTTAGCTACGCTCAGCGTTTCGATCTGGCGTTGAAGGCCTTTGAACACACTGCTGCGTACGACGGTATGATCGCCAACTATCTCGGCACCATCGAGCAAACGCGCGACACCCTAAGCACCGCAGATCGTAGCGCCTTCCCGCGCACTTTCAACAGCCAATTCATCAAGGTGCAGGACATGCGCTACGGTGAAAACCCGCATCAAGCCGCCGCCTTTTATAAAGAAGCCAAGCCAGACGGCGCCAGCATTGCCACCGCCATTCAGCTGCAAGGCAAGGCGCTTTCGTACAACAATGTTGCCGACACCGATGCTGCGCTGGAATGCGTCAAAAGCTTTACCAAGCCTGCCTGCGTGATCGTCAAGCACGCCAACCCTTGCGGTGTTGCCGTGGTGCCGGACGCCGAAGGCGGTATCCGCCAGGCCTATGAGCTGGCTTACGCCACCGACAGCGAGTCTGCTTTTGGCGGCATTATCGCCTTTAACCGTGAGCTGGATGGCGAAACCGCCAAAGCCATTGTTGATCGCCAGTTTGTTGAAGTCATCATTGCCCCACGCATCAGCGCAGCGGCTCGCGAAGCGGTTGCCGCCAAAGCCAACGTGCGCCTGCTCGAATGCGGAGAGTGGACCAACGAACGCAATGCCGACTGGGACTTCAAACGTGTCAATGGCGGCCTGCTGGTGCAAAGCCGCGATATCGGCATGATCACCTCCGACGATCTCAAAGTGGTCACCCAGCGCGCCCCTACCGAGCAAGAAATCAACGACTTGGTATTTGCCTGGAAAGTCGCCAAGTTCGTTAAATCCAACGCCATTGTGTATGCCAGCAAGCGCCAGACTGTCGGCATCGGCGCCGGTCAAATGAGCCGTGTTAACTCTGCCCGCATTGCCGCCATAAAAGCCGAACATGCTGGTCTACAGGTTCAGGGCGCGGTCATGGCGTCGGATGCTTTCTTCCCATTCCGTGATGGCATCGACAATGCAGCCAACAATGGCATTAGTGCCGTCATTCAGCCCGGTGGTTCAATGCGCGACGCTGAAGTGATTGCCGCCGCAGATGAAGCCGGTATGGCGATGGTGTTCACCGGTATGCGCCATTTCAGGCATTGATTGGTAAGGCCGCACTGTAGCAGGCGTCCGCGTTGTTGCGGATGACTCCGCTAATGCTCATTGCCAATCGGCAACTGCGCTTATCGAAGCCATCCACGACTAGCATCCACCCGCTCCATCGCGACCCGATATAACGCTAAAGCAAGATTTTCGTAGGGTGGATGACCCGCTGTTTATCCACTGAACGGGCCATTAGCCTGCCTCCATTAGGAGAGAGATAAATGAATGTATTGATTATCGGTAGTGGCGGTCGCGAGCATGCCCTGGCCTGGAAAGTGGCGCAAGACACACGAGTAGAGAAAGTCTTTGTAGCCCCCGGCAACGCCGGCACCGCGATCGAAGCCAAGTGCGAGAACGTTGAAATCGATGTGATGGAGCTGGACAAGCTGATAGCTTTTGCCCGTGACAACGTTAGCCTAACCATTGTCGGCCCCGAGGCTCCGCTGGTAGCCGGTGTGGTAGATCGCTTCCGCGAACAGCAACTGCCCTGCTTTGGCCCCACTGCCGGCGCCGCCCAACTGGAAGGCTCCAAAGCCTTCACCAAAGATTTTCTGGCGCGTCACCAGATTCCAACCGCCAATTATCAGAATTTCACCGAGATCGAGCCCGCACTGGCTTATCTGCAGCAAACTGGCGCGCCCATCGTCGTTAAAGCTGACGGTTTGGCTGCGGGCAAAGGCGTCATTGTTGCCATGACCCTGCAGGAAGCCGAAGACGCTGTACGTGACATGCTAGCTGGCAACGCTTTCGGAGACGCCGGCTCGCGCGTCGTGATTGAAGAGTTTCTTGACGGCGAAGAGGCCAGCTTCATTGTCATGGTCGACGGTGAACACGTGCTGCCAATGGCCACCAGCCAAGATCACAAGCGCGTCGGTGATGCTGACACTGGACCTAATACCGGTGGCATGGGTGCTTACTCGCCAGCCCCGGTGGTCACGGACGCAGTGCACCAGCGGGTGATGGATGACGTTATCTGGCCGACCGTCAAAGGCATGGCTGCCGAGGGCAACCGTTACACAGGTTTCCTCTATGCGGGCCTGATGATTGATAGTGCTGGCAACGCCAAGGTGATCGAGTTCAATTGCCGCTTTGGCGACCCGGAAACCCAACCGATCATGCTGCGCTTGCAGTCGAGCCTGGTAGAGCTAATCGAGGCTGCCGAAGCCGGCACGCTGGATAAGATCGAAGCTCACTGGGATCCTCGTCCCAGCCTCGGTGTAGTACTGGCAGCTGGCGGTTACCCGGGTAGCTACGCCAAAGGCCTGCCGATAAACGGCTTGCAACAGGCGCAGGCCAAAGACGGCAAGGTATTCCACGCCGGTACGTCATTGCAGGGCGATCAAGTTGTCACCAGTGGCGGCCGTGTACTCTGCGCAACCGCGCTAGGTGACGACGTGCAGGCAGCGCAGCAAGCCGCTTACCGATTGGCAGAGCAAATCCAGTGGGATGGCAGTTTTTATCGCAGTGATATTGGCTATCGCGCCATTGCGCGCCACGCCAGCGAGCAGAAGTAACCAAATAGGCCAAGCGGGACAGTCTGCTGTCTCGCTTGGCCCGTTTCAGCAGCACAGCCCTTGGTCTATACTGGCCCGGCTATTAACTGAAACGGTAGCAATCTTAGTATCACCGCCCAAGGACAGGACATCATCGATTGTGAAGCACATTAGCTCGCTGCTATTAGCCCTGCTTACGGGCCTGGCCTTCACTCTCATGAGCTGGTCGACGTTCGCCGCCGGCGCCACGCCTTATTACAAAACGTTTGTTGACCCTACCGGCCAACTTGAACTCGCCGATATTCTCTCCAATCGGTACGCCAACCGCTTTATTCCCGCACCCGATACACCGCTTACGCTGCCAGGCGATGGCGCGGTACTTTGGGTCGAGCTGTCGTTGGACGAGGCACGTAACAAACTGCTGTCGCTGAGTAATCCTGCCATTGCGCAACTGGCGGTTTATCGCCTCAGCGCACAAACGGCAATACCACTGTATGAGGCCGGTACCAATGGCGTCCTGGATGATCGACTATTGCCCTATAGCGGTTTCGCCCTGCCGCTCACTGATCTACCCTCTGAACGCGCAACTCTGCTGATACGCTTGCAGAGCGACTACCCCCTCGTTACCCGACTCGGCGTTACAGACGCTCGCAGCGCGGCTGTCCAGCATGATCTGCAGCAAAGCTTGCAAGGCATACTCATCGGATTATTGCTGGCGCTCTGCCTACACGGCACCTTGCAGGGTTTATTGGGGCGTGACCCCTATCATCTGTTGTTTGCCAGCGTCAGTTTGATATTAGCAATCAGCAATCTCGATAACCTCAGCTGGGCGGCCAGTAGTACGCTGACCTTACAGGGCCATTTGGCGCAGGTGCTATTTCTCTGTGCCTACCCATTGTTGGCCCTACTTCTGCTTAGCCGCCTGCCGGCCAAGCAGTTCAAAAGCCAGCGCAGATTCATCATCGGCCTCAGTGTGACGGCCGCCGCGCTTCTAGCGATAGCGGCTATCTTTCCAGCGCAGTTCCAACTGATATCCGATATTTTGCGTATTGGCGTGCCAATACTGGGTTTGGGGCTAGCACTCTACCTACGTCTGCAAGGCACCCCATTCAACATTCCTTTCTGCATTGGCCATCTGCTGTTGCTGAGCAATGCCTTGGTAGATCATTATTTGAATGGCTTACCATCAATAGCTTACCTGGCCGATATGTTGCTCTGGGGCGCACTCGTAAGCTATAGCTGGAGCCTCTATCGGCGCTTGCAAGGCAAGTTAAGCGCCCGCGTCCGTGTACGCCAGGATATGGCCACCGCGCATGCTGAGCAGCGTACCAAAGCCGAGTTTCTAGCGCGCATCAGCCACGAAATCCGTACCCCCATGAATGGCGTGCTGGGCATGAGCGAGCTGCTGCTGGATACCGCGCTCTCGGCCAAGCAGCGTGACTATGTGCAAACAATTCACGGATCTGGCAACGATCTGCTCAATCTGATTAACGAAATTCTCGATGTATCACGCCTGGAGTCCGGGCAACTGGTGCTGGAGAAAGTGCAATTCGATCTACACGCCCTGGTCAACGATTGCCTCGATATCTACCGTTCACGCGCGGAAGGCCAAAACATAGAATTGATCGGCTTTGTTCACCCCGAAGTTGCTCGCACTATGCAAGGCGACCCTACACGGCTACGCCAGATCCTGATGAATTTACTGGCTAATGCGTTGCAATATACCGATGAAGGCGAAGTTGTTCTGGTAGTCGGTCTTGATCGTAAAAATGCCAAGCAGCAGCTGCGCTTTGCGATCCAGGACACCGGCAGTGGCATGCCGCAGCAAGCCCGTGACAACCTGATCAACAGTAACCTGAGCACCACGCGTCTGCTGGAGCATGCCGACAGCGATGGTTATCTACCGCTAGTGATAGCCCGCCAACTGGTTGCCATGATGCAAGGCCAACTGGGTATCAAGTACGGTAGCGAACAAGGCACCACTATCTGGTTCACTCTGCCCGCTGCCAACCTGGACAACAGCATAGCCGCTGACACCAGTGGACGCTGTCTACAGGACCGCAACGTGCTTGTCGTGGACGATAATGCGACCTGCCGCAAGGTGCTGCAACAACAAACCGCCGCTTGGGGCATGCGCACCCAATGTGCAGCAAGCGGTCGCGAGGCCTTGGCCATACTCCGCACCCAAGCCAATCTCGGCAGCCCCTTCGAGATACTCCTGCTAGATCAATCCATGCCCGGTATGAGTGGCGTCGAGCTTGCCAGCCGCATCAAGGACGATCCAGTGCTATCCAACGACCTCTTGATCATCATGCTGACGGGAATCAATCAGGTGCCCAGCCGCGTCATTGCACGCAACGCAGGTATCCGCCGGATTCTCAGCAAGCCAGTGGCTGGCTACACGCTGCGTACCACCTTGGTGGATGAATGGACTCAGTTGCGCAACGGCACCGTCGAAGAGGGGGCAGACAGCGACATTACGCCCGCCCCGCTGCCAAACCCTGGGGAGTTTCGCGTATTGGTGGCGGAGGATAACGCCATTTCAACCAAGGTGATTCAAGGCATGCTCGCCAAACTAAAGGTAGGCGTAAACAGTGTCGACAATGGCAGACGTGCACTGGAAGCGGTGCAGCAGGAGCAGTTTGATCTGGTGTTCATGGATTGCGAAATGCCGGAGATGGATGGCTTCACCGCCGCAGAAGAGATCCGCGCCTGGGAAAGCAAAAACGGCAGTCAGCCTGTGCCAATTATCGCTCTTACTGCACATATACTGCCGGAGCACCGCGAGCGTGCGCGCAAGGCTGGAATGAACGGCCACATGGCAAAACCGGTAGAGTTAAGCCAACTCCGGGAGCAGGTACAGCATTGGCGCGACCAGAAGGCCAGCCGCAACATCAGCTTATCCTGATCGCAGGCTCCGCCGCACCGCCAGTTGCTGCGGCATAGTCAATCATCAACTGTCTGAGAATCAGTACATAGGACGTCATGGGGGCCTCCAGGCTCATAGCTGGGCCCATCCATCACAGGCCCGCGCCAGGGTAAGACTAAAGCAGCCTGTTCACGCAGGCCATTAGTTAACCTGCATAACCCCCATAGCCATCCTCATCAACGCGCTGGACGACTACCCTTGCGGATACCTTTGCGGGCCGCGCCAGTTTCGCGCGGCGGCAGACCGGTATGCTGAGTCAGCACACGCCCTGCTTTTTTGCTACCAACCGGCGTAGAGTTCTTGCGACGCGCACTTTGGTAGCCTTCCACTGCCGGCTGGAACGTCGGAACCAGCTGCTGTTTACCGTTACCGATCAGATCACTGCGCCCCATCTCTTTCAGCGCATCGCGCAACAGCGGCCAATTTTTCGGATCGTGATAGCGCAAAAATGCTTTGTGCAAACGACGTTGGCGATCACCCTTGACGATATTCACACTGTCGCTCTTGTACGTCACCTTACGCAGCGGATTCTTGCCCGAATGGTACATGGCAGTCGCCGTGGCCATGGGCGACGGATAGAAAGCCTGCACTTGGTCCGCACGGAAACCATTGCGCTTGAGCCAGAGCCCTAGATTCATCATATCTTCATCGGTCGTACCGGGGTGCGCCGCGATGAAGTAAGGAATCAGATACTGTTCCTTACCCGCTTCCTTAGAGAATTTCTCAAACATCTGCTTGAAGCGGTCATAAGAGCCAATGCCCGGCTTCATCATCTTGGTCAGCGGACCTTCTTCGGTGTGCTCCGGAGCGATCTTCAGGTAACCACCAACGTGGTGAGTCACCAGTTCCTTCACATACTCAGGCGACTCGATAGCCAGGTCGTAGCGCAGACCCGAGGCAATTAAGATCTTCTTGACCCCCGGTAACTCACGCGCTTTGCGATACAGACCAATCAACGAGGAGTGATCTGTATTCAGGTTTTCACAGATGCCAGGGAACACGCAGGACGGTTTGCGGCAAGCTGCTTCAATTTCCGGGGTCTTACAAGCAATCCGGTACATATTGGCGGTAGGCCCACCAAGATCTGAAATAACCCCGGTAAAGCCCGGCACCTTGTCCCGTATCTCTTCGATTTCACGAATAATGGAGTCATGCGAGCGATTCTGGATGATCCGCCCCTCATGCTCAGTAATGGAGCAAAATGTACAGCCGCCAAAACAGCCGCGCATGATATTCACCGAGAAGCGAATCATGTCGTAGGCCGGGATTTTGGCGTCGCCGTAAGCTGGGTGCGGGATGCGCGCATAGGGCAGACCGAAGATATAGTCCATCTCTTCGGTCGTCAGTGGGATCGGCGGTGGTGTAAACCATACGTCACGCTCACCATGGCGCTGCACCAACGCGCGTGCATTGCCCGGATTGGTTTCCAGGTGCAAAACACGGTTGGCATGTGCATAGAGTACCGAGTCGCCCTTCACCTTCTCGAAAGACGGCAAACGAATCACTGTGCGATCACGCTCCAGACGAGGGTGTGGCAACAGGTGCACAACCTGCGCACCATCATTGTCGGCGTCGTCCGGCCCTTTGGCCTGCTCCACAGCGCACGCATTGGTATCCTGCGTATTCACGTAAGGATTGATGATCTTATCGATCTTGCCCGGACGGTCGATACGGGTTGAGTCCAACTCAAACCAACCTTGTGGCGTATCACGGCGCACAAAAGCAGTACCGCGAATGTCGGTTATATCCTCAATCAACTCGCCGCGGCTAAGGCGATGCGCCACTTCTACCACTGCGCGCTCAGCGTTGCCGTACAAAAGAATGTCAGCCTTGGCGTCGATCAACAGCGAGTGCCGGACCTTATCTTGCCAATAGTCGTAATGCGCGATGCGCCGCAAGGAGGCTTCGATACCACCCAGGATCAGGGGTACATCCTTATAGGCTTCGCGGCAGCGCTGGCTATATACCAGGCTTGCTCGATCAGGGCGGCTGCCGCCCCTGCCACCAGGCGTATAAGCGTCATCAGAGCGGACCTTACGATCAGCGGTATAACGGTTGATCATCGAATCCATATTGCCCGCAGCAACACCGAAAAACAGATTCGGCTTGCCCAGCTTCATGAAGTCATCTTTGCTCTGCCAATCCGGCTGACTGATGATACCCACACGAAAGCCCTGGGCTTCCAGCAGCCGACCGATAATCGCCATGCCAAAGGACGGGTGATCCACATAGGCATCGCCGGTCACGATGATAATGTCGCAACTGTCCCAGCCCAATTGGTCCATTTCTTCCCGACTCATCGGCAGAAACGGCGCCGGACCAAAGCATTCGGCCCAATAACGCGGATGATCGAACAATTGCTGCTTAGCCACCGGAATGCTGACTGCCATGATTACTCCAGATCCCCGTAGCCAGCATAAGAGCCAGGCGCCAGGTTTTCAAAACGGGTGTATTTGCCCAGAAATGCCATGCGCGTGGTCCCAATGGGGCCGTTACGCTGCTTGCCGATAATTAGCTCGGCAATACCCTTGTCTTGCGTATCCGGGTTGTAAACCTCATCCCGATACACAAACATGATGACGTCGGCGTCCTGCTCGATTGCGCCAGATTCACGCAAGTCAGAGTTGATAGGACGCTTGTTGGGGCGCTGTTCCAGCGAGCGGTTAAGCTGCGAAAGGGCGACCACCGGGACATTGAATTCCTTGGCGAGTGCCTTGAGTGAGCGCGAGATTTCCGAAATCTCGTTGGTACGGTTTTCAGACGCAGCGCCACCGACGCGCATCAACTGCAAGTAATCGATCATGATCAAGCCTAGATCACCATGCTCGCGCACCACCCGCCTTGCGCGAGCGCGCATTTCCATAGGTGACAAGCCCGCCGTGTCGTCGATGAACAGCTTGCGATCATTCAACATGTTGACCGCTGAGGTAAGCCGCGGCCAATCCTCATCATCCAGGCGGCCAGAGCGCACCTTGGTTTGATCGATACGACCGAGCGAAGACAACATACGCATGATTAGTGAGTCACCTGGCATTTCCAGCGAGAACACCAAAACTGCCTTTTCGCTGCGCATGACCGCGTTCTCCACCAAGTTCATGGCGAACGTCGTTTTGCCCATTGAAGGACGACCAGCAACAATGATCAGATCAGATGGCTGCAAACCTGAGGTCATATTGTCGAGGTCGGTAAACCCCGTCGATAGACCCGTAATAGAGCCTTCACTGTTGAACAGCGTATCAATACGATCGATTGCCTTTGCCAGCAGCGCGTTGACGCCTTCTGGTCCACCGGTTTTTGGCCGGCTTTCTGCAATCGCAAAAATCTTGCGTTCCGCATCATCCAACACTTCGCTGGACTGCATGCCTTTTGGGTTGAACGCAGTGTCGGCAATATCGGTACTCACGCTGATCAATTGGCGCAGCGTGGACCGCTCACGAATGATCTGGGCATAGGCACTGATATTGGCAACTGAAGGAGTATTTTTTGCCAGCTGCCCTAAATACGCCAGGCCACCGACTTGATCATTCAGACCTTCCTTATCGAGATCCTCGGCGAGGGTCACCACATCGAAAGGCTGGTTGCGTTCGGCCAGACGTCGCAACGCCTTGAAAATCAGCCGGTGATCATGTCTATAGAAGTCGCTTTCGCTCAGTAACTCAGCAACGCGCTCCCACGCAGTATTCTCCAGCATCACACCACCCAACACGGCCTGCTCTGCCTCAATTGAGTGCGGCGGAATTTTCAACGCGGACGCTTGTAAATCCAGCTCGGGACGTTCTGAGTACTGCGATTCAGTCATGGGCTTGGGCTCTGGACGGCATAGGCACAAACAACAACACGGCGCCTGTCTATGACAAGCGCCGTGTTGACGAGTCTAACTGCAAAGCGCTGTTAAATCACCCGAGGCCCGAAAGCCCTAAGTCAGCGCTGCAGCCGCTGTTAGCCAGCGACGACGATCAGCTTGACGGTAGTTTCTACATCGCTGTGCAGTTGCACAACAACATCGAACTCACCGACGTTACGAAGCGGACCTTCAGGCAGACGAACTTCGCTCTTCTCGAGTTCTACGCCAGCCGCAGTCACTGCGTCAGCGATATCACGAGTACCGATAGAGCCGAACAGCTTACCTTCTTCGCCAGCGTTGGCGGCGATGGTAACTGACAGCTCAGCCAGCTTGGCGGCGCGCGCTTCGGCTTCAGCTGTTTTCTCAGCAGCGATTTTTTCCAGTTCAGCGCGACGCGCTTCAAAGGCTTCTACATTGGCTGAAGTAGCCGGAGTAGCCTTGCCAAAAGGCAGCAGGAAATTGCGAGCGTAACCAGCCTTAACGGCGACCTTGTCGCCCAGGTTACCCAGATTCGCGATCTTTTCGAGCAGGATAACTTCCATTGCGATGACCTCTTAAATTCAACCTTGACCGTTTGAATCATCGTCGCCACCCAGACCGTTTTGCGGTGTCAGGCGGGAGCGGAAATCAAACAGACTATCAATAAACGCCAAAAGCATAATCAGGGGCACAACCACTTGCGAAGCAAACAGCAGCGCAACGTACAGCGCTATCAGCCAAGCCAGGCTCAGTTGCTTGATGCCAACTATGCCGTGCACCAGCGCTAAACCAGCCAGTAACAGCGGCACGGTCGCCACCGGTGCTACCACCGCCATATCGCCAAACTGCGGCCCAACAATGACCAGCAGCAGCAAGCCGACTGACATCCACGGCTTGAGTCGCACCCGGTGGAACTCCTCACGGAAACCACCTGGGTTGAACAGCCTGGCTTGCCAAGCACGTGCCAAAATCAGGCAGACTAGCGTCATTACGGCATGTATTGCACCGGTCAGACCCGCGAGTATCGGCAACATCAAGCTCTGCAGTCGAGCCATATCGGCCTCGCTCAGATCTTTACCTAGCTCGCCCAGCACCTGCGGCATGACTTTCTGCAGCTCGGCAGCAAGAGCCACCATTGGCTCGTGCAGCATTGCCAATAATAGCAGCGCGTACACTAGACCTAACGGGGCCGATGCCAGCACCACAAGAGACCAGTTACTGCGCTCTCGCAACAAACCAGCCAGCAGTGCGGTACCTAATAGCAGCAACAGTGGTGTCGGATCGCCCAACATAGCCCAAGCCAACGCCGGCAAACCACCCCAAACAATAACTGGGAGGCCTTCCGACAGGCCGCGGCGCAGGATAACCAACGCCAACACCACTGCACCGAACCAGAACAGCAGCGGAATTGCGGCCGACAAACCAACCACTAAGGTTGCCTGTCGGCGGCCGCGCATTATGTATTCCGCCAAGCCCTGCATCTGAATCCGGTTTCCTGATTACTTACTTTTGGCTACCAATCAACGACCGTGGCCGTCGGTGTAAGGCAGCAGAGCCAGATAACGGGCGCGCTTGATAGCAACAGCCAGCTGACGCTGATACTTAGCCTTGGTACCTGTGATGCGGCTTGGAACGATCTTGCCGGTCTCGGTGACATAGGCTTTCAAAGTGTTGAGATCTTTGTAATCAATCTCTTTAACGCCTTCAGCGGTAAAACGGCAGAACTTTCTGCGACGGAAAAAACGTGCCATGGCAGCGTCTCCTTAATTCTGGAATGTGAACTGGGAAAACTTACTCGTCGTCACCGCTATCATCGGTGTCGTCGCTGTTGTCAGCGTCATCGTTGGAGCTGTTGTCGTCATTTTCATCGCTGCGCTCACGACGCTCACGACGCTCACCACGACCACTCTCTTCGGACTTGAGCATCTCGGACTGTTCAGTCACCGCTTCATCGCGACGCATTACCATGTTACGGATAACAGCATCGTTGTAACGGAAGTTTTCAGTCAGTTCTTCCAACGCTTTAGCGCTGCACTCAACATTTATCAGGATGTAGTGTGCTTTGTGGATCTTGTCGATTGGATAAGCCAGTTGACGGCGACCCCAATCTTCCAGGCGGTGAATTTTGCCGCCGTCTTCTTCGATCAGCTTGGTGTAACGCTCAACCATCGCGCTAACCTGCTCGCTCTGGTCTGGATGAACCAGAAAAACGATTTCGTAATGACGCATAAAAGCTCCTTACGGGTTATAGCCAGCCATCCAAATATGGTCTGGCAAGGAGTGGAACATAGGTTTGGGGCGGCCATTCTAGTGAAGGCGCTAGGTAGAGGCAAGCTAAATGGCGTTTATTTACGCAGCCCAGCTAGATTACAGCTAACCGGGCATGAAAAGATGTCAGGCGGGCAGACGTTGCCGCACGGCCTCAAACAGACAGACGCCAGCAGCAACAGACACATTCAAGCTGCTGACAGCACCTGCCATCGGCAAACGCGCGAGGTAATCACAGTTCTCGCGGGTCAGGCGGCGCATTCCCGCACCTTCGGCGCCCATCACGATGACCGAGGGCACTTTCAGATCCACGTCATATATGAACTGCTCCGCCTCGCCAGCGGTACCCACTAGCCACAAGCCGCGTTGCTGCAATTGCTTTAAAGTGCGCGCCAGATTGGTTACCGCCACCAGCGGAACCGTTTCAGCGGCACCGCAGGCAACCTTGCGCACCACCGGGGAAAGACTGGCTGAGCGGTCACGCGGCACTATAACCGCCTGCACGCCAGCTGCATCCGCGCTGCGCAGACAAGCGCCTAAGTTATGGGGGTCGGTTACCCCGTCCAGCACCAACAACAAAGGCACGCCGTCCAGGCGATCCAGCAAGTGCGTCAACATCTCTTCGGACCACACCTGACTAGGCGTAACCTCAGCGACCACTCCCTGGTGCACGCCCTCAGCAAGCTGATCCAGCTCTTCACCGGTAACGCGCTGGGTGGTAATGACGGCAGTAACGGCTAGATCAAGCAAAGCCTGCTGACGCTCATTTAGCCGGCCGGCCGGCAACAGCAACCGCCTTACTCGCTTTGGGCTGCGTTCCAGCAAAGCCTGCACCGCATGCACACCAAAAACCCGCTCAAAATCACTCATACTGCTATCTCACTCACTGCTTAGGCTTCGGCTTGCGCTTGCGCGGCCCACCGCGCGAACCGGCATCACTCTTACTGCCGGCTGGCTTGCGTGGCGCAGCCTTGCTTGCAGCAGGTGAGCCGGCCGGATTGCGAGCAGCACGCGGAGCAGGCTTACCAGCTGGACTACGCCCACCTGACTTAGCCGACTTTTTACCATCGCCAGCCGCTTGACGCGCCTCGGCAAGCAGCTTTTCACGCACAGCTCGGCTAGCAGAAACCTTACGGTCCGGTTCTGGCTGAGCCTGCGGCTGATCGGTTGCCATCTCAAAATCAATCTTTCGATCATCCAGATCAACCCGCGCCACTTGAACCCGCACTGGGTCGCCGAGACGAAACTTGCGACCAGAGCGCTCGCCAGTCAGGCAATGATGCACAGCATCGAAGTTGTAGTAGTCGGCCGGCAGCGCAGTGATATGCAGCAAGCCCTCTACGTAAATATCTTTAAGCTCAATAAACAGACCAAAACTGGTTGCAGCAGTCACCAAGCCGTCGAAGGACTCACCGACGCGATCCTGCATAAACTCGCACTTGAGCCAGCTAACTACATCACGCGACGCTTCATCGGCACGACGCTCATTCTGCGAGCACTGCTCGCCCAGAGCCGCCAAACGCGCATGGTCATAAGGATAGATTTTTGCCTTCGGCATGACCGAAGCACCGCAACGCTTGACCGCTTCAGTATTGCGACGCGAACGCACGACACTGCGAATGGCGCGATGCACCAACAGATCGGGATAGCGACGAATCGGCGAAGTGAAATGGGTATAAGCTTCGTAATTCAAACCGAAGTGCCCTGCGTTATCCGGGCTGTAAACGGCCTGACTGAGCGAGCGCAACATTACCGTCTGAATCAACTGCGCATCCGGCCGGCCTTGAATTTTAGCCAGCACGGCACTGTAGTCTTCCGGCGTGGGATCACCCTTCTTACGCGTCAAACTCAAGCCTTGCGCATTAAGAAACTGCCGCAAACGTTCAATTTTTTCGGCTTGAGGGGAATCATGCACGCGGTACAGGCCTGGCAACTCCAGATCTTGAAGGAAGCGCGCCGTGGCAACGTTGGCACTCAGCATGCATTCTTCAACAATCTTGTGCGCATCATTGCGAGTAGTGGGCTTGATCTCGACCAGCTTTCGATCATCACCAAAAATCATGCGCGTTTCGGTGGTCTCAAAATCAATCGCACCTCGCCCCTGACGAGCCTTGGCCAGCGCCTTGTAAAGCTCATACAGGTTCTCGATGTGCGGCACTACTTCGCTGTATTCGTCGCGCAACGCTTTACCTTCGCGACTACGACCGTGCTCCAGCATTGAGGAGACTTTGTTATAGGTCAGCCGTGCGTGCGAATGGATCACCGCTTCGTAAAACTGATAATCCGTCAACTCGCCGGCCTTGGACAAAGTCATTTCGCAGACCAAAGCTAAACGATCAACATGCGGATTAAGCGAGCACAAACCGTTGGAAATCGCCTCAGGCAACATGGGGATCACCTGGCTCGGGAAGTAAACCGAAGTACCACGCAGCTCGGCTTCCTGGTCCAATGCGGAACCTAACGGAACATAGTGCGACACGTCAGCGATAGCGACATACAACTTCCAGCCACCAGAGAACAAGCGCCAGCCGCTTGCTTTATGGGGCTCACAGTAGAGTGCATCGTCAAAATCGCGCGCATCTTCGCCATCAATGGTGACCAGCGGCAAGTGGCGTAGATCAACACGCTTATGCTTGTCTTTCTCTTCAACGAAGTCTTTGAGCTTGCTTGCCTCTTCAACTACTTCCGGCGGCCATTCGCTAGGAATGTCGTAGCTACGCAGGGCAACTTCGATCTCCATACCTGGCGCCATGTAGTCGCCCACGACTTCAATGACTTCACCCTGCGCCTGCCGACTCATAGTCGGCCATTGGGTAATGCGAACTTCGGCGTACTGTCCGTGCTTGACGCCCATTTTGGCGCCCGGCGGGATTAACACGTCCTGGTTGATCTTGGCGTTATCGGCAACGACGAAGCCGATCTCGTTCTCTTCGTAATAGCGACCAACAAGGATCTCATGCGCGCGTTCAAGCACCTCAACCACCGCGCCTTCGCTGCGACCACGACGATCAACACCGGTAATGCGACCCAATACGCGGTCACCATCAAATACCAAACGCATTTGTGAGGGACCAAGAAACAGATCCTCAGTACCTTCGTCTGGCACCAGAAAACCGAAGCCGTCCCGATGGCCTTGAACACGGCCCCGAATCAGATCCAGTTTATCGACCGGCGCATAGGCGCCACGGCGGGTATATATTAGCTGCCCATCACGCTCCATGGCGCGCAGACGGCGACGCAATGCTTCAATAGCGTCCTCATCCTGCAAGCCGAACTCCTGCTGCAATTGCGCGCGCGTAGCAGGCGCGCCACGGGTCTCCAACAATTGCAGGATAAGTTCACGACTTGGAATGGGGTTGTCGTATTTTTCCGCTTCGCGCCTGGCTTCCGGATCCTGTTGGATCCATTCATTGGTCATGGAAGTGGCCTGGGAGGATGAAGATGTGCTCGACTGCTTAGCCGAGGCTTTGGATTGATCTTTTTTCGTCATAGACGCCTATTGAACCGCGAATCAAGTTTGTATGCACCTGTTTCCTCCAACAAATTTTTTTTCTCGCTGGGGGTTTACAAGATCTTGCTTGCTACGTAATATTCGCGCCGTCAGCACGAAACGACAGCAACTAGAACCTCTGGTTCAGCATAGCAGTTGTTTCGCAAGGCGCGCCCAGGTGGTGAAATTGGTAGACACGCTAGCTTCAGGTGCTAGTGGCCTTACGGCCGTGGAAGTTCGAGTCTTCTCCTGGGCACCAATTCAAAAACCGAGCTTATGCTCGGTTTTTTTATGCCTGCCAAAAACCACTGCAAGCCACCCGTAAAGATTAAAACCTCGCAACCCTTGAAACAAAAAAGACGCCCTCAGGCGCCTCTTCTGTCACAACCACTCATATCAAGCCTTAAAAACCTGACGCAGAATGATCGTCTCATTACGATCGGGGCCGGTAGAAATCAAATCAATCGGCGCACCAACCAACTCTTCTATACGCTCAATATAAGCACGCGCAGCAGGAGGCAAACCTTCCAAGGTTTTTACACCTAAAGTTGACTCTTCCCAACCGGGCATATCTTCATACACCGGCTCCAGGCCGATATAGCTGTCGGCATCGGTAGGCGCTTCAATCACATCACCATGCTCGTTACGATAGCCGACACAGATGCGAATCACATCCAAACCATCCAGCACATCCAGCTTGGTTAGGCACAGACCACTAATGCTGTTAATTTCGATAGCACGACGCAGAATGATCGCATCAAACCAGCCACAACGGCGCGCGCGACCGGTGGTCGAACCAAATTCGTGACCACGCTCAGCCAAACGCGCACCCACTGCATCAAATAGCTCGGTAGGGAAAGGGCCCGAACCCACACGAGTGGTATAAGCTTTGGTAATACCCAGCACGTAATCAAGGTACAGCGGACCAAAACCCGAACCAGTAGCGGTGCCGCCAGCCGTGGTATTAGAACTGGTCACGAAGGGATAAGTACCGTGATCAATGTCCAACAGCGAACCCTGCGCGCCTTCAAACATGATGTTCGAGCCTTCGCGGCGTAACTCATGCAAGCGAGCAGTAACATCGGTCATCAGCGGGGCTAGCCACTCAGCATAGCCCAGCGCTTCATCCAACGTCTTCTGGAAGTCGACTGGCTCAACCTTGTAATAGTGCTGCAAGGCAAAGTTGTGATAATCCAGCACCTCACCTAACTTGGCAGCAAAGCGCTCGCGATGAAACAGGTCTGCTACACGCAGCCCGCGACGCGACACTTTATCTTCGTAAGCAGGGCCAATGCCGCGCCCAGTGGTACCTATCTTAGCTTCGCCACGCGCTTTTTCACGCGCCTGATCTAACGCTACGTGATAAGGCAGAATCAGCGGGCACGCCGGACTGATACGCAAACGATCGCGCACGGGAACACCCTTAGCCTCAAGCTCTTTCAGCTCCTTGAGCAGCGCTTCAGGTGAGAGCACGACACCGTTACCAATAAAGCATCGGACATTTTCACGCAAAATGCCGGAAGGAATCAGGTGTAGTACGGTTTTCTCGCCATCGATTACCAGCGTATGACCGGCATTATGGCCGCCCTGATAACGCACCACCGCAGCAACTTGATCGGTCAGCAGATCAACGATCTTGCCTTTACCCTCATCGCCCCACTGGGTCCCCAGGATGACAACATTCTTACCCATGTTCAGCCCATGCCTCGCTAGAAATTAATTGACCTTTAGGTCAGGGAATCACGAATTCAATTCAGCTACCGACCAACTGCCAGCCTGAAAGCCGAGCAATCGATCACAACCATAGTCAGCAGCCTCAGCACTTGACTGACCGGGCAGCGCCACGATCACCCGCTCACCTTGCTGGCGTAGCTGAGCAATTTGGTCATGCAAACCAGACTCGTTGCTGTGTGGCGCCCAGATTGCCGAGCATTTTTTATCAAGCCCCAAGCTGCCACGCTGCACCAGGCAGCGCAGATCAGTGGAAAAGCCGGTCGCCGGGCGCGCACGCCCGAAATCAGCACCAATATCGTCATAGCGACCACCTTGGGCGACGCTTTGCCCAACACCGGGAACAAAAGCCGCAAATACCACACCTGTGTGGTAATGATAGCCACGCAACTCGCCGAGGTCGAAATACAGCGGAATATGTGGGTAGCGACGCGCCAGCACTTGCGCGATCTCGGCAAGATCATCCAACGCTGCCATAACTGATTCTGGCGCACCATCGAGCAGTGCGTGCGCACGATCCAGCACCTCAACACCACCGGACAACTCGACCAAACTGCACAGCATCCCCGCCAGTGAGGAGTGCTCAAGACCGGCCGCCAATTGGGTAACCTCGCCTCCCGCTTTTCGTTGCAGCGCATCAAACAACAACCGCTCAGTCGTCTCATCGACACCAGCAGCCTGTATTAGGCCACGGTAGATACCAACATGACCGATATCCAGGTGCACGCCTGGCACCTCGCAGCTCGCTAACGTTTCCAGCATGAGCGATATGACTTCAATATCACTGGTACTGGAAGCATCGCCGTATAGCTCAGCACCTAACTGAATCAAGCTGCGCGCTGTGGACAAAGCGCGCGGTCGCGTATGCAGCACGCTTCCGCAGTAACAGAGTCGCGATGGGCCTTCCGCACCCAACGTGTGCGCATCAATGCGCGCCACTTGGGGCGTAATATCTGCGCGCAAACCGAGCATCCGACCAGACAGCTGGTCAGTCATTTTGAAGGTTTGCAACTCGAGATCGTGACCGGCACCGGTCAACAGGGATTCCAAATATTCGATGTGCGGCGTAATGACCAGGTCATAGCCCCAGCAGGAGAACAGATCAAGCAACTGTCGGCGGGCAGCTTCGATACGGGCGGCCTCAGCGGGCAACACCTCGTCAATACCATCCGGCAACAGCCAGCGATCTACAGTCGGCATTTTGACAACCTTTCCATACACAGTGAACTAGGCTTGCGGTCGGACTCGAGCTGGCAGCTCAAATCCGCGGACCAGCCATAACGGTTTCATGCAGTGGATCGGCAGCACAAAACAGAATAGACCGGTCACAAAAAAGCCGGGAATTCCCGGCTGCGTAAGTGTAACACGTTTTCCCTTCGCCACACCCTTCGCATTATCAGTCTAGACGCTAGGTTTAGACAAACAAAAAGGCTGCCCGACTAGCGGGCAACCCCTGAGTTTCGACAAACGTTCAAGGCTGGCTGCTTTCGCCTCGCAGGTACTTGAAGAAGTCGCTTTTTGGATCAAGAACCAAGACATCAGACTTGCTAGAGAAGCTTTCGCGGTACGCGTGGAGACTACGTGAAAACGCGTAAAACTCCGGGTCTTTAGTGTAAGCAAGCGCATAGATCTTAGCTGCCTTTGCGTCACCGTCACCGCGGATTTTTTCCGATTCCCGGAAAGCCTCTGCGATCAGCACACGCTGCTGTCGGTCCGCATCGGCACGAATACCCTCGCCCAACTCACGACCTTTAGCGCGATGCTCACGCGCTTCGCGTTCACGCTCGCTGCTCATGCGATCAAACACGCTACGATTCACTTCATTCGGTAAATCGATCGCCTTAACCCGCACGTCAACCACTTCAATACCCAGCTCGCGCCGCGCACTCTCATCCAGCGTAGCGGTAATGTCAGCCATCAGCTGATCACGCTCACCGGAGACCACCTCATGCAGCGTGCGACGCGCTACTTCGTTGCGCAAGCCAGATTCCAACTGCCGAGACAAACGCTCTTCTGCTATTGCCCGCAGCCCGGAGGTTGCGGTGTAAAAACGCTGCACATCGGCGATCCGCCACTTAGCGTAGGAATCAACCATCAGTGCTTTCTTTTCCAGCGTTAGATAGCGCTGGGTAGCCGTATCGAGCGTCAGCAGACGACCATCAAACTGATGCGCCTCCTGCACAAACGGCAGCTTGAAGTGCAAACCGGGGGTAACATCGTTATCGACCACTCGCCCAAACTGCAGAACGATGGCGCGCTCGGTCTGGTTCACAACGAAAAAGCTGTTCCAGCCGACGATGATCGCTGCCAGCAACACAATGATGCCTAACAAGGATTTATTGCTCATCAGCGGGACTCCCTGGAACGCAGATCGCGCTGCTGTGTAGTAGTGGTGCGAGATGAATCACTCTGAGTAATCGCTGGCGCGCTGCTGTTGGCAGAACCAGAAGAAGCAGACGATTGCTGCATCAGCTTGTCTAACGGCAGATAGAGCAAGTTATTATTACCCTCCCCGCCAGACACCAGAATCTTGCTAGTGCTACTCATCACCTCCTGCATGGTATCGAGGTAAAGGCGCTCACGCAGTACGTCCGGTGCCAAACGATATTGCTCGACCAGCAGATCAAAGCGCTTAGCTTCACCTTCTGCACGGGCGATCACTTCGTCGTGATAACCATTGGCCTCTTCCAGCATGCGCTGAGCTTTGCCTCGCGCCTCAGGAATCACGCCATTAGCGTAGGCTTCAGCCTGGTTACGCTCACGCACTTCGTCTTCCTTGGCGCGGATCACGTCATCGAACGCGTCCTGCACTTCAGACGGCGCTTGAGCGTTCTCAATATTCACCTGAGTAACCGTGATGCCTGTGTTGTAGCTGTCCAAATAACGCTGTAGACGCTCGGTCACTTCGACCGCCATTTGCTCACGACCCTCTGTGAGCACTTGGTGCATCGGCGTTGAACCAACCACATGGCGGACCGCACTTTCAGTCGCATGGCGCAAGCTGGTTTCAGGATCCTCGACCATCAGCACGAAATTCTCCAAATTGGAGATACGATACTGAATGGCAACCGGAACCTCGACGATATTCTCGTCTTCGGTCAGCATCTGACCCTGCTGGCGGTAGGAGCGGACCTGAGTAACATTGTTCTGAAGCTTGCGCTCAACCGGCGGGTAATAGAGATGCAAGCCAGAGCCTACAGTGCGGTCATATTCACCGAAGCGAAGAATAACGGCTTGCTCTTGCTCATCGACCATATACACGGCGTTAAATAACCAAACGCCCAACACAACCAAACCAGCAATGGCCCACAACCCCTTGGGGATGCCACCACCAGCGATCCCAGGACCGCCACCATCACCGCCTTTGCCGCGTTTTTTTGAGCCAAAAAGGCTGTTCAGGCTATCCTGTAACTTGCGTAGCGCCTCATCAAGGTCCGGCGGACCTTGTTTGCCGCCGCCTTTTTTGCCGCCGCTACCCCAGGGATCCTGGTCGTTTGAATTATTTCCGCCACCAGGCTCATTCCAGGCCATAGCGTTCTCCGTTGTCTGTAACTATTCGAAGCTCCAACTGCCAAGTCGGCAGTCAGATCAGGGTGCAATCCTACCGTAAACCAGCAAGCATGCGCGAACCATAGCTGGAGGCTTTCATTGCAAAGTATGTTGCTGCAAAAATGCGTCCGGTTGCCAACCTTCACGTTTGAGCAATCGATTAAAGTCACTGCGCTGCAGGCGGACATCCAGTTGCAGGCGACCATCCTCAGCAGTCTGCTCAGCTAGCACTGCACCAGCCGCATAGAACTGCGCACGCAAACGCGCTTCAGCATGCTCAAGCACGAAGCGCTCTTGTACTAAATCATTACCCAAGCGTTCAGCAACGGCCTGCTGAAGCAGATCCAACCCAAGCCCCTGCTGCGCAGAAATCCAGACCCGAACGATATTGCCGCCCTCATCTCGCTGCAGCTGCGGCTCGAATCCGTCGATCAAATCTATCTTGTTGTAGACCTCAAGCATCGGCAGCTCAATGGCGCCAATTTCGCTAAGCACCGAATGCACCTGCTGAATATTTTCCTGGCGATCCGGGTCAGCCGCGTCGATAACGTGCATAAGCAAGTCAGCCTGGGCGGACTCTTCCAGCGTAGCGCGGAATGCCTCAACCAACTTGTGCGGCAAGTGACGAATAAAGCCTACAGTGTCCGCCAGAATGACCGGCCCGATATCCTGTAACTCGATGCGTCGCAACGTCGGATCCAACGTGGCAAACAACTGATCTGCCGCATAAACGTCGGATGAGGTAAGCGTATTGAACAAAGTAGATTTGCCGGCGTTGGTGTAACCCACCAAAGACACCACCGGAATTTCTGCTCGACGTCGAGCACGCCGAGCCTGATCGCGCTGACTCCGCACTTTCTCCAAGCGGCGGGTAATCTGTTTGATGCGTACCCGCAGCAGTCGCCGGTCGGTCTCAAGCTGAGTTTCACCCGGACCGCGCAAACCGATACCACCTTTTTGTCGCTCAAGGTGTGTCCAGCCGCGCACCAGACGCGTACTCAGATGATCGAGCTGTGCCAGCTCAACCTGCAACTTACCTTCATGGGTTCGCGCACGCTGCGCAAAGATATCCAGGATCAGACCGGTGCGGTCGATTACGCGACACTCCAGCTCGCGCTCCAGATTGCGCTCCTGACTGGGCGTCAGGGTGTGATTGAAGATGACCACGTCACCCTCATTGGCCTTGACCAGCGCCCGCAGCTCCTCCACCTTGCCGCTACCTATAAGGAACCGGGGTGTGGGTTGGTGCCGGGGAATAGTCATAAATGCCGCATTTTCTGCACCGGCGGAACGCACCAGTTCAAGAAATTCCTGCGGGTCTTCACGGCGCTGTTCATCCAGGCCTTCGAGGTGAACGAGAACCGCACGTTCACCCCCTTCATGACGCTCAAAAAACAATCAGGCCTCCTTTTGCATTAAGGATTGCCGACCTCAGCTTCAGCTTCATCGCCACCAGCAGCAACCGGCAAACGCACCGGACGACCAGGAACGACTGTAGAGATCGCGTGCTTGTAGACCATCTGACTAACTGTGTTTTTCAACAGAATGACAAATTGGTCAAATGACTCGATCTGGCCCTGCAGCTTGATGCCGTTTACGAGATAGATGGATACCGGGACACGTTCCTTGCGCAGAACGTTCAGGTAAGGGTCTTGTAGTGAATGCCCTTTTGACATTGCCTCACTCCTTTAATGGAAACCGATAATTTTAAGCATTGTAATAATGCGATTTGGCCGGCTTGTCCATTATCCAAAAGACCAGCAGGCAAGTTAGCTGCGCACCCAAGGGTGGCAGTAGCACCGATGAACTCTATATTGCGGCCTCTTGCAGCGCTTTCAAGGCCTGCTCGAATCTTTTCGGGTCCAGACTGTCAAGCCATTCGATTTCAGCATGCCAGCCGCGCAACCAAGTGAACTGACGTTTGGCCAATTGCCGTGTCGCGATAATGCCACGTTGAACCATCTCTGACTCGTCCAGCTTGCCATCCAGATAATCCCAGACCTGCCGGTAACCGACCGCTCTAATGGACGGCATGGCTGAATTCAAGTCCCCTCGATTGCGCAAAGCTTCGACCTCGGGAACCAGCCCTTGTTTCATCATCAAGACAAAACGTTCAGCAATTCGCTCGTGCAGCACAGTTCGATCCTGTGGAGCAACGGCCAGATAGTGCATAGTATAAGGTAAAACCGCCGCTTCCGACGGCCCACTAGCGCCTTTTTCTGCGCTTTGCTGGGCATGCATTTGTGTCAGTGTAATACCAGTTAGCAGAAACACCTCATAAGCGCGCTGAATCCGCTGCGGATCATTGGGGTGTATGCGCTCAGCCGCTACTGGATCAACCCGCGCCAATTCTGCATGTACTGACTCCCAACCAGCTGCTTGCGCCATCATTTCGATACGGGCGCGCACCACAGCATCAGCCGATGGCATCTGCGCCAGGCCGCCAGCCAACGCCTTAAAATAAAGCATAGTGCCGCCCACTAGCAGCGGGATACGGCCACGCGCAGTGATATCCGCCAACAGGGGCGTTACGTCCTCGCGAAAACGCGCGGCAGAATAGGCCTCAGCCGGATCAAGAATATCAATCAGATGATGCGGGTAACGCTCAAGAGTTTGCGCATCCGGCTTGGCCGAGCCGACATCCATGCCGCGATACACCAGCACCGAGTCAACACTGACTAACTCACAGGGAAAATGATCATACAAGTGCATGGCCAGCTCGGTCTTACCCGATGCGGTCGGCCCCATGAGGCAAATGACCGGTGGCAGCTTGTCAACAATCAAGGTTGTTTCCGTTCATCTGTCGATTCAGCGCCCCCGCAGAAACAGCTTGTCGAGCTCTGCCATGCTCATCTGCGTCCAGGTTGGCCGCCCATGATTGCATTGACCACTGCGCTCGGTCTGCTCCATATCCCGCAACAGGCCGTTCATCTCCGCTAGCGTCAACCGACGGTTAGCGCGCACTGAACCATGGCATGCCATGGTTCCGAGCAGCTCATTCACGTGGGCCTGAATCCGATCACTGGTACCGTATTCCAACAGATCACTCAAAACATCGCGCACCAACTGCTCGGCGTGCGCTTGGCGCAGCAGTGCTGGCACCTCGCGAATAGCCAGTGACTCTGGCCCGACGCGCTGAAGCGACATGCCCAGCCGCGTAAACCACTCAGCATGCTCCTCTGCACAATCAGCCTCACGCTGACTGACAGCCAGGCTTTCCGGCACCAACAACGGCTGGCTGCGCAGCCCTTCCTGATCCATCGCCAGCTTGAGGCGCTCATAGGTAATTCGCTCGTGCGCCGCGTGCATATCTACCACCACCATGCCTGCGCTGTTTTCCGCCAGGATATAAACCCCGTGCAATTGTGCTACGGCATATCCCAAGGGCGGGACATTGCCTTCCTCCTGTGGCAACTGCAGACCGGTTGGTTGCGCGCCATACAGGCTGGCATAAGCGGCGACCGCTTCTGCCGAAGGCGGCGGTGTGGCGGTATAACCAGAGCCCGGCGCAACGCCAGCGCTCTCCACCCGCAAGTTGGCGGAGGGTTCATTCAACGGCATGTATTGTTGACCAGAAAACACCCCGGCATCCAAACCACTTACTGATGGCTGCATAGAGGGCGGCGGCGCGGCAGCTTGGGTGCCCGCCTCGGCCTGCTCGGACTGATCACCAGGTCGCTGGTCCGCTAGTGCGCGATACAAAGTGCTGAACAAAAAGTCGTGGACCATACGACCATCACGGAAGCGCACCTCGTGCTTGGTCGGGTGTACGTTCACATCGACCACACCGGGATCCAGCTCCATAAACAGCACAAAGGTCGGATGACGGCCATTAAACATGACGTCGCGATAAGCCTGACGCACCGCGTGGGCAACCAGCTTGTCTTTGATCATGCGGCCATTGACAAAAAAGTATTGCAGATCGGCCTGGCTACGAGAGAACGTCGGCAAACCCACCCAACCCCAGAGCCGCAGCCCGCCGCGCTCATTGTCAATTGATCGCGACTGCTCGACAAAGGCCGCCCCACAGACGGTAGCCACTCGTCGCCGTGCTTCCTGTTCAGTATGTGCAGGGCGCAGACTGAACACACTGCGGCCATTGTGGCGCAGGTTGAAGGCCACATCGAAGCGCGACAAAGCCAGCCGCTTAACCACCTCTTCAAGGTGAGAAAACTCGGTCTTTTCGGTACGCAGGAATTTGCGTCTAGCGGGCGTATTGAAAAACAAGTCACGCACTTCGACCGTGGTGCCCTGCGGGTGCGCTGCAGGCTGCAAGCTAGGCGCCATATCGCGCCCTTCCGTCTCAACCTGCCAAGCCTGATCGCTGCCCGCCGGACAGGAGGTAAGCGTCAACCGTGAAACTGAACTAACCGACGCTAGGGCTTCGCCGCGAAAACCCAAGGTGGCGACCCGTTCCAAATCATCAAGATCGCGAATTTTACTGGTTGCGTGCCGCGATAATGCCAGCGGTAAATCATCCTGCGCTATGCCGCTACCGTCGTCGCGCACTCGCAGCAATTTGACGCCTGCCTGCTCGATATCAATATCGATGCGCTTAGCACCTGCATCCAGGCTGTTTTCCAACAGCTCCTTAATAACCGATGCGGGTCGCTCGACAACCTCGCCCGCCGCGATTTGGTTGGCCAGACGTGGGCTTAAGAGTTGAATTCGAGACATATCAGGGTTGGTTCTGTACAAGCATGCTACTGGCCGGCACTTTCAATACCTGGCCCACTCGTAAGTTATCGTTAGACAAGTTATTGGCGTTCCGCAGACCACTAAGCGATACCTGATACAAGGCCGCAACCATTGACAGACTATCGCCTCGCCGCACCACATGCTCACGCGGCCCTTGGGCCAGCTTGCCGCTGGCCTTAAGCGCGGCAACACGTGTGCCTGGTGGAGGATTACGATGGAAGTAGTTCTTCACGCCCGCATGAATGGAGCGTGCCAAGGCTTGCTGGTGACTGCGCGTGACCAGTTTACGCGCCTCGCCCGGGTTCGAAATAAAACCGGTTTCTACCAAAATCGACGGGATATCCGGCGATTTCAACACCATGAAACCCGCTTGTTCAACCCGTGGTTTATGTAGCGAATTAACCCGACCAACCGAAGACAGCACCTGCTGACCTACATCCAGGCTTGCCGACAGCGTTGCAGTCATAGAAAGATCAAGCAGTACGCTGGCCAACACCTGATCCCTATTGCCAAGGCTTACGCCACCCACACCACCAATCAGGTCAGAGCGGTTCTCACGATCAGCCAACAAACGCGCCGTCTCTGACGTTGCGCCTCGATCAGACAAGGCAAAGACCGATGCGCCGTTGGCGCTCGCGCGAGTAAAAGCATCAGCATGAATGGAAACGAACAGGTCGGCATTATGCTGACGGGCGATTTCCGTGCGCTTGCGCAGCGGAATAAAGTAATCACCCGTGCGCACCAACTGCCCCTTAAAGCCGGGCTCGGCATCAATCATGCCTTTCAGGTCACGGGCGATGGCCAGCACCACTTCTTTTTCACGCGCGCCGCCATAACCAATCGCCCCTGGATCTTCGCCGCCATGGCCGGCATCAATGGCAATAATGATGTCGCGCACGCCGGCCTCGGTAGCAGAGCGCGTGGGCGTCTGCGGCAATGGTGAAGCCTGAGGCGCCTGCGGCGGATCAATAGCCCTCGACTCGCCATCCTGATCGAACAAGTCAATAACCAGACGATCGCCATACTGTTGATTAGACGGCAGCACAAAACTCTTGGGATTGACCTGGGCCGACAGATCCAGCACGACGCGAAGATCCTTGCCATCACGCGGCGCCGAGCGCATGCCAGTCAGCGGTGTATTAGCCAGCGCGAGATCACTGGTATTGGCGTTGAAGGTGGCATTACTGATGTCGATAACGATCCGCTCGGGATTGGAAAGCGTAAACAGCGAATGCTCTACCGGCCCACTCAAATCAAATACCAGCCGCGTGTTATCCGGCGCACGCCAGAGGCGCACGCTCTTAATGTCAGCTGCGAAAGAAGCCTCGGTAACAAGACACAATAGGCTGACAGCGCACCAACGCAGCAGCATCTGGCATTTTCCCCCGATCATGCTAGGTCTTACTCCGTTCTTGTTGCAATCGTTGGCAGCTGGCTAAGCCATGTTCGGTTTGGCCGGTAAACAAAAGGCGTCTGCCAGCACCTTCTACGCTAATGGTAATCGTCAGGTCGGGTCTTGGCAAAACACCCCGCCCTTTTTCCGGCCATTCCACCAAACAAAGACTGTCTGCAGAGAAATAATCGCGCACACCAAGAAATTCGAGCTCTTCAGGGTCGACCAACCGATACAAATCAAAATGGTAAACGGTCGCGGCAGGCAACTCATAGGGCTCAACCAGGGTAAAGGTCGGGCTTTTCACTGCTCCTACGTGGCCTAGCCCACGAATCATGCCGCGGCTGAGCGTGGTTTTGCCCATCCCCAGATTTCCTTCGAGGTAGACCACACCCCGGGCGACAAGTGCCCGAGCAATTTCGCCGCCCAACTGCTGCATCGCCTCTTCACCATCAACCTCTACTGCGTAGCTCATTACCCTTCCCGTTGATTCAGGTATTGCCTGATTGGCACGAACATATCGCTCGCTCGCATTCCCACTTCACCTTTGGCCGCCGCCGCGTCACCCGCTAACGCATGCACCAGCACCCCATAACGTGCCGCTTTGGCAGCAGGAACCCGCTGGGCCAATAGCGCGCCTAATAAACCCGACAGCACATCGCCCATACCGCCTACAGCCATACCCGGATTGCCATCACTACAGACCGCCGCTAGTGTTGCATCCTCGCTAGCGACCAAGCTGCCGGCGCCTTTGAGAATGACGGCGCAACCTAGCGCCGTCACCAACCGCTGTAAAGCCGCCGGCCGATCAGCCTGCACTTCGTCATTCGACGACGATAGCAACCGTGCTGCCTCCGCCGGGTGTGGCGAGATTACAGCATCCTCGCCTAATCGCGGCAGAACATCGTGCTCGGCTATCAGATTCAGCGCATCGGCATCCAGCACTCGCGGGCCATTCCAGCTCAGCACCGCATGCAACAATGACCTCGCCCATTGATCGCGCCCCAAGCCAGGACCGATAACCACTGCATCAGCCTGCTCAAGCAGAGGTCGGAGCTGCTCAGTATCATTGATCGCATGCACCATCAGCTCTGGACAACGGCTCAGCAACGGCCCGACATACTCAGCACGAGTCGCCACGCTGATCTTGCCTGCCCCACTGTGCATGGCGGCCTCCGCTGCCAACATGATGGCGCCGCCCATACCATGGCCTCCGCCGACCAACAGCAGATGACCGAAGTGCCCCTTGTGCGCGGCTTTCTTTCGCGGCGGCAGCGTACCTGCCCAACCGTCCAGACTGAGGCGCTCAAACGCGGCCGCTGGTGCGTGCTGTACGCTACTAGCCAGCGGGGCAAACTCCAACTCACCCACGTAATCAGGCCCCACACCAGTCAACAATCCGAGTTTGAGAGCTATAAAGGTCACCGTCAGCTCAGCCACCACGGCGCAACCCAGCACAACACCGCGATCGGCATCCAACCCACTGGGTAGATCTACTGCTACGACTGGCCCGACCGCTGCATTGATCGCCTTAATCGCCTGCTGATATTCAGCGCGTACTTCGCCGCGCAATCCGGTCCCGAGCAGCGCATCAACTATGACGCCAAAGAGCTCAGCCTGTGCATCCCAGGGCTGCATACTCACGCCTTGTTCTTGCGCTCGCCGATGGGCAGTAGCCGCATCACCGCGCAACGTTACCGGGTCGGCCAGAGTAAACACTTGCACCTGCCAGCCCGCCAGCTTAGCCAACAGAGCCAATAGATAACCATCCCCGGCATTATTACCACCGCCACATAGCACGCTCATGCGCTGAGCATTCGGCCAGCGCTGGGTAATCGCCAGCCACACAGCGTCTGCGGCCGACTGCATTAACTCAATACCGGGCGTACCAGCGGCGATCAAACATGCGTCCAGCGTCCTTATCTGAGCAGTGCTGTAAACCTTGTCGGGCAGAGGGTGCGGCATAAAATAGGCTCCACGTGCGGATGTCTGGCACAATTATACGAGATCAACTGCCCCATCCCTAAACCCAGATCAGCACTGCACCCAAACAAAATGCCTGAAGATACCGACTATCACTCCCTCGCAGAACAGATTCGCAGCCTGGCCAGCCAACTTGGCTTCCAGCAGCTGGGCATCAGTGCGCCTGATATCGGACAGCATGAAGAATGGCTAACGCAGTGGCTGGACGCTGGCTATCACGGCGAGATGGAATGGATGGCCAGTCACGGCAGCAAGCGCACCCAGCCAGCCGAGCTGGTGCCTGGCACGCAGCGGGTTATCTCCGTGCGCATGGATTACTTGCCGGGCGATAGCGCCATGGCGCAGCGCTTGGGCCAACCTGATTCGGCTTATGTTTCGCGCTATGCCTTGGGCCGCGACTATCACAAGTTAATTCGTCGCCGCCTGCAGAAACTCGCCGATGCGATACAAGCGCTGATCGGACCTTTTGGTTATCGCGCTTTCGTCGACAGTGCCCCCGTCATGGAACGTGCGCTGGCGACCAGCTCAGGGCTCGGTTGGATCGGCAAGAACAGCATGCTGATCAACCGTAAGGCCGGCAGCTACTTTTTTCTTGGCGAACTCTACACCGACTTGCCACTTCCGGTAGATCAACCCTATCAGAGCGAGCATTGCGGCAGCTGCACCGCTTGCCTGGAGCGCTGCCCGACTCAGGCCTTTGTTGGTGACAAGATACTGGATGCACGGCGTTGCATCTCTTACCTGACTATTGAATTAAAAGGCGCTATCCCCGAAGACCTTCGTGAACCAATGGGTAACCGCGTATTCGGCTGTGACGACTGCCAGCTCGTCTGCCCCTGGAACCGCTTCGCCAAGCCCACCACCGAAAGCGACTTCAGCCCACGCCACCGGCTCGATCAAGCCAGCCTAGCCGAGCTGTTCAGCTGGGACGAACCCACCTTCTTAGCCAACACCGAAGGTTCACCGATCCGCCGCATTGGCCATGAGCGCTGGCTGCGGAATCTGGCGGTCGGGCTAGGCAACGCAACCAGCAGCATTCCGGTCATCGAAGCGCTGAAGGCGCGTCGCGCCCATCCTTCCGAGTTGGTGCGCGAACATGTTGATTGGGCGTTGAAGCGACACAACGCCTGAGCCGTTAAAACTTGATGAAATGCTCACGGTAGTGTTGCAGCTCGGCAATCGAGTCGCGAATATCATCCATCGCCAAATGGCTACTTTGTTTCTTCACGCCATTTTTCACTTCCGGCGCCCAGCGTGCAGCCAGTTCTTTCAGTGTCGACACGTCGAGATTGCGGTAGTGAAAAAACTTTTCCAGCTCGGGCATGCCACGATGCAGAAAACGTCGATCCTGACAGATGCTGTTGCCACACATCGGCGAGCGACCTTTCGGCACCCATTGCTGTAAAAAGGCAATGGTTTGCTGCTCAGCTTCGGCTTCACTGACCTGACTATCACGTACGCGCTGGGCGAGCCCAGAGCCGCCGTGCTGCCGGGTGTTCCACTCATCCATACCATCGAGCATGGCATCAGGCTGCTTGACCGCAATGGACGGGCCCTCGGCCAGCACATTCAGGTTGGAATCGGTCACTATGGTGGCGATCTCGATGATGACGTCATTGTCGGTGTCCAGCCCGGTCATTTCCAGGTCAATCCAGATAAGGTTATCGGGGCTCTGCATGCTGACTCCTGCGCTTGCCTGATGGGAAGATGATCAGAACCAGCGCGGCTAGCTATTTATACGCTGGATCAACTGCCGCCAGTATAACTGCAGCGTGCTACACTGCGGCTGTTTCTTCAGACACTGATTCCATGGCCAAGCGACATCTCACACGACGCCAAAACTGGCGCATCCAGAAAATTCAAGACGAGCGCGCTGCACGCGCCGACAAACGCGCCGACAAAGCCGAAGAAAGCTTGCTCGGCGGCGATTTGGGGCCAGAGCAAAGCGGTTTGGTAATAGCTCACTTTGGCGTGCAGATGGACGTAGAAGCGACCGATGGCGCCAATGCGGGAGAAATACGCCGCTGCTACCGACGCGCCAATCTGCCTGCACTGGTAACCGGTGATCGGGTCATCTGGCGGGCTGACAATCAAGGCTCAGGGGTCATCGTTGCTCAGCAACCACGGACCACCGAACTGTGCCGACCGGATCATCGCGGCCAACTCAAACCGGTCGCGGCCAACGTCGACTTGCTGGTTATTGTGTTCGCCCCTCTCCCCACGCCCTATGCCAATTTAATCGACCGTTATCTGGTCGCGGCCGAGCAGGCCGGGCTCGAGCCGCTGCTGGTCATGAACAAATCTGACCTGCTAAACGATAAAGACCACAGCGAACTGCAACAGTGGCTGCGTGACTACGCCAAACTGGGATACCGGGTGCTCAGCCTGTCTGCCGACGACGGCAGCGGCATGGACGACCTGAAGGCTACACTGAAAGACCGTATCAGCGTGTTTGTCGGCCAGTCTGGCGTTGGCAAATCATCGTTGATCAACGTGCTACTGCCGGGCGAAGACCTGCGCGTAGGCGCTCTTTCTGAGCACACCGGCAAGGGTACTCACACCACCACCACCGCCAAGCTGTTCCACTTTCCCGCGGGCGGAGACCTAATCGACTCGCCCGGCATCCGCGAGTTTGGCTTGATGCATATCAGCCACGATGAACTGCTGGAAGGCTTTATCGAGTTTCGCCCCTACCTCGGAATGTGCCGCTTTCGCGACTGCAGACATCAGCAAGAACCTGGCTGCGCGCTGCTCGGCGCGGTAGCCGACGGCAATATCGCAAAAGCGCGCATGGGCAGTTACAAATATATCCTCTCGACGCTAAGCGCCAACGACACCCCGCGTTAACGGTGCCATTAAAGGCTGAAAGCAGGTAAATCTGGCGATTGGTTGCTGTTTAACAACACACTAGTCGCGCAGGCGCCGTGTCGGCTCGGCATCATCAAAGAGATTCAAGCGTCGCGGCGGCTGTGCTGTGGCCGAGGGCTCCTGCTCAGGAGCTTCTGCCGGCACCGCATCTTCAACCGCCGATTCAAGCTCTATTGGCGAGCTAAGCTCTGCCTCTGGCAAAAGCTCGGGGGATTGTTCAGGGGATGACTCGGGCGCTTGCTCCAATACCCGCTCCACTGCAGCCGCTGCTTGCGGCTCAGTTTCGGCGGACTCTCGCAACTGGGTCTCCGCCTGATGGTTCAGCACCACAATGTCAATTCTGCGATTGGTAGCACTGAACGGATCTGCGCGATCAAACAGCGCCGAATCTGCATAACCCACCACGCGAGCAACTTGCGGTTCCGGATAGCCCGCGACCAAGAGAGTGCGCCGCGCAGCGTTGGCACGATCGGATGACAACTCCCAGTTTCCGTAACCCCGACGCCCACGAAAGGGCTCAGAATCCGTATGACCGCTGATGCTGATTTTTTTCGGGACCTTGGCGATGGTGTCACTCAGCGCCAGCAAAATCTCTTCGAAGTACGGCTGTAGCTCGGCGCTACCACTGGCAAACATCGGACGGTTTTCGGCATCAACGATCTGAATGCGCAGTCCATCCTGGGTAATTTCGATCAGAATTTGATCCTTAAAGCGCTGTAACACCGGCTCTTCATCTATCTGATTTTGCAGTTCCTGCAGCAGCATCTCCAGCTCAAATTGCTCTGCCTGAGCCGCTACATCTTTGGCGGCGGCCTCATCCAACATATCTTCGTCTTGCGGGTCCTGCTCTTTGTTCAGGGTGCGTTCAGGCGACACTTGAGGTGAGCCACCCAGATCAATTGGGTAAGGAGTACCCCCTTCGGAGAAACCCACGGGATCGTTGAAATAACCTGAGATATCGCGCAACTGCTCTGGCGTGGCCACTGTAATTAGCCACATGACCAGAAAAAACGCCATCATCGCTACTGCAAAGTCAGCAAAGGCAATTTTCCAGGAACCACCATGATGGCCAGCAGCTTTGCGCGAGATGCGCTTTACGATAATCGGCTGATTGTTATCCATTTATCAGCGGCCTTTGACCGACTCTTCCAGCTCCAGAAAGCTGGGCCGGTGTTCGGGCAGCAGCGACTTACGGCCAAACTCCACCGCTAGCGCTGGCGGCAATCCCTGAGCGCTAGCCACCAACGACATCTTGATCGCTTCGTATGTATTGGCTTCTTCATGCGCCTCGTGCTCCATAGCGCTGGCGAACGGGCCGACAAAACCGTAGGCCGCGAGAATACCCAAGAAGGTGCCGACCAATGCGGTTGCGACTTTCTCACCGATTTCGGACTTTTCTGCATCACCCAGAATACCCATGGTGATCACGATACCCAGCACCGCTGCGACGATACCAAAACCGGGTAACGCATCAGAAACCCGAGTAGCGGCATGGGAGGGCTCAAGCAACTCTTCGGTCAAGCTGGAAATCTCCACATCGAACAAGGCTTCCAGCTCATGCGGCGCCATGTTGCCGGTGGACATAATGCGCAGGTAATCGCAGATAAACTCGGTCATGTGCTTGTCTTTTAGGATCGCCGGATACTTGCTAAAAATCGGACTTTCCAACGGCTCTTCAATATCTACCTCAATAGACATCATGCCTTCGCGTCTGCTCTTGTTCAGTACCTCATACAGCAACCCCAGCACATCGAGGTAGTAGGCCTTACTGAACTTATGGCCAAACATGATCGCCGGGCCTGCTGCCAGCGTCTTTTTAACCACTGCAGCGCTGTTAGCCACCATAAAAGCACCGAAGGCAGCGCCACCGATAATCAATATTTCAAACGGGTGCCAGAGCGCGCCAATATGGCCGCCGGACGCAAGAAAACCGCCGAGCACAGAACCGATAACAACAAGAAAACCAGCGATTTTCAGCATAAATCAGAATATCCCGATATAGCAGGATGCATGCACCAGGCATGCAAGGGCGGCAAACCACCGCAGTTCGAGTTATAGTCGCGCAAACGACAAGTATAAAGCCGCGAGCCCTATGAGCACAGCCCAGCCTCACCGTAACGGTAGTACAGACATTATCGGCAGCCTGCGCGAGAAACTGAATGCCACGGTACTGCCAATCACCCCGGCCCAACGCAAGCGCCTGCTGCTCCAGCTCGGCAGTGATATGTTAAGTCTGAACGAGCTGACTCAAGAAATAATGAGCGTGCCGGTGGCAGCATTACATGTGTGCCGCGCCGCGGGCGATGCAGCGCGCAATAAGGACGTCGACATTCTTACTCTGGAGCAGGCTTGCGGCCTGCTCGGCACCCAGCGTCTTGGCACCTTACTTGGCAATATCCCGGTGGTCGAAGCAGATCAACTACCCAAAGCGTACCTGCAGTTGCTGAGTATCAGCGAACACGCTGTCAGCCAGGCGCAGGGGCTGTTCTCGCACCGCATAGCCCGTCTGTGGCATGAAATGTCCTTGGCAACCTTGCTATTTCTCTCACCACTCTGGGCTCTGACCTACATCAAACCCCGCATTTTCGAGCAATGGGACCAACTGAACCGCGGCATTCTGCCCGAAAATGTCAGCAAAAAACAAATTGCTGAGACCACCTCCATGGGGTTTCTGCTGGTTCAGCAGGTTGCTCAGGATTGGTGGCTGCCACCTTGGATACTGCAGGGCTATCGCTCTCTGAATACCAGCCGCCGCACCATGGTCAAGGCTCTACATATAGCGCGCAACGCCAGCAATCCGCAGGATCAACAAGCTCGACTAGATGCTGACCGCGACCTGTATCGCTGGCTGACCCAGCCGGCTAACAGCCTGCTGATGGCAAGCGGCATAGCATTGGGCTCACATCACAGTTGGTACGCGATCCATACCCTACGCTGGCAACAACTCAGCGCTCTCTATCTAGGTTGCAGCGTTGCAGATGTGCAGCGTATCAACCATGAGAGCGCTGCCACCAGTGCGCGCATCCAGCACCAACTGACCCCCGGGCAGCCTTGGCTCCCCGCATCATCGCTAGCCTGGCCTGCAGATTATTCGCCCGCCACAACAGAATCGGCCGCCAAGACTGCCAGCAAACCTGTTACTCCTATTCCGCCGGCGCCTATTCGTCCCGAGCGCTGGCGCCAGCTTTGTTTAATGCTGAGCACCCAACCGAGCCCCTTCACTAGCCTACCGGAGCTACTAGATTGCGCACTCAAGGCTATGCATGATGGGCTTGGTTCACAGCAATGCTGGATCGCGCTATTCAACGGCAAGGCACAGCAACTAGTTGTGAGCGCTGCCTTGGGCTTTGAGTCTGGCCAGCGACTCATAGGGACCAAGCTAGGCAACCCGCGCGGTTCCGCTTGGGGTAACTGGCTCATCAGTGAGTCCTGTCATCACCTCAACACTGAACGGGTAACTAGCCTGGGACCACTGTTACCGGGTTCACTGAAAACCATCGCACCTGATAGCGCATTCGAACTGGTGCCTATCATCCACAACAGCCAGGTACTTGGCCTGCTATTTGTCTGCAATCCAGGCAGCCAGCAGTTGATCGATCAGCAGCGCCAAAAAGCCTTGGTTAAAACCGCCTCCTGCGCCCTCAAAGGACTGCTTAACTTCAAGCAACGCAGCTAGGGTTTTGTGGCATCTTGCGGCAATCCGTTAATAGACCCCGAACGGCAATCCGCTACAATGCGCGCATTGGGCCTAGCCCTTGCCGCGAACCCCATTTTTCCGGAGAGGTGTCACGCATGACGATTGCCCATCTGCCTTTACTCATTGAGCCAGAAGCGCTCGAACTGCCCATCGACCAGCAACACTGCCGATTGGTGGATCTGAGCAGCACTGCACAGTACCTAGCAGGGCATATCCCTGGCGCCGTGCACATTGCCCCCACACGGACCGCGGCGCCAGCGCCGCGCCCAGGCCTACTGCCATCGGAGGCAGAGCTACACAGTATGTTCTCCGAGCTGGGGCATCACGATGAACTGCATTACATTGTTTACGATGACGAAGGGGGCGGCTGGGCAGGCCGCTTCATCTGGCTGCTGGACAGCATAGGCCATCCGCATTACAGCTATATCAATGGCGGCCTGAAAGCCTGGCAACAAGCCGGGCTGGAGCTTGAACAAGAGCAAAACAAGGCATCACCTAGCCAGCCGACATTGTCGTTTAATAACCACCACACAATTGATCTCGATAGCCTGCTGGCTGACCTCAAAAATTCGCAGCAAGTAATCTGGGATGCACGTTCGCCACAGGAGTTCTGCGGCGCAAAGGTAGTGGCCGCCAAAGGTGGACACATTCCCGGAGCGGTCAACTTTGAGTGGACCGCCGGCATGGACTCTGAAAACGGCTTGCGCTTACGCAGTGACCTTGCCGAACAGCTGCGCGCCCTGGGTGTCACGCCCGACAAGACAATTATCACCCACTGCCAGACTCATCACCGCTCCGGCTTCACCTATCTAGCCGCCAAGGTGCTTGGCTATCCCAACGTAAAAGCCTATGCCGGATCCTGGTCCGAATGGGGCAATCATCCAGACACACCCGTCGAACTTTGAGGAGCTTTCATGCCCGCGCGCTTATTCATCTTGATGCAGTACCTGCTTCCCCATCACCTACTATCGCGTCTAGCCGGCTGCTTGGCGAACTGCACTTGGCCTTGGGTAAAAAACCCGTTCATCAATTGGTTCGTTGGCCACTATAAAGTAGACATGAGCTTGGCGCTGGAAGAGAACCCAACCGCCTACGCTAGCTTCAATGCGTTTTTTACCCGCGCCCTGAAAGCCGATGCTCGCCCATTAGATAGCACCGAGAAAGGCATACTTTGCCCTGCAGACGGCACCATTAGTCAATTGGGCAAGATCGAGCACGGCCGGATTTTTCAGGCCAAGGGACACAGCTTCAGTGTGACTGAACTGCTGGGCGGCAACGCAGCCCACGCAGCGGCATTCCAGGGCGGCGAGTTTGCCACTGTTTACCTGTCACCCAGTGACTACCACCGGGTACACATGCCCTTCTCCGGCACCTTGACCGAAATGATCTACGTGCCAGGCAGGCTATTCTCGGTCAACCAGACCACGGCCGAGAACGTGCCAGAGCTATTTGCCCGCAATGAGCGCGTAGTCTGTTTGTTTGAAACAGAAGTGGGCCCCATGGCCGTAGTGCTGGTCGGCGCCATGATCGTTGCCTCGGTGGAAACGGTATGGGCCGGACTGGTCGCACCGCCCAGCCGGCAGTTGCGCTCAACTGGATACGGTCAAGCCGCTCCGAGCCTGGCCAAGGGCGAGGAAATGGGCCGCTTCAAACTCGGCTCAACCGCCATAGTGCTATTCGGCCCCAACGTGGCCAACTGGCATGCCGACCTTAAAGCCGGCAGCACCGTCCGCATGGGCGAACTGCTCGGCGCCGCGCAGGCCTAGGACCTGCTGCGGCATTAGGCTCGCGCCAGATCGAAAGCAATCACCTGATCAATCCGACTGGCGCCTAGCGCCAGCATGACCAGACGATCCACCCCCAGTGCTACTCCAGCGCACTCAGGCAAGCCCGACTGCAGCGCCGCCAGCAATGGCTGATCCAGCGGTAATTCGGGATAACCCAGCGCCCGGCGCTGCTGCTGATCTGCAGCAAAGCGCCGCGTCTGCTCTTGGGCATCGGTCAGCTCAAAGTAGCCATTCGCCAACTCCATACCTGCGACAAACAACTCGAAACGCGCAGCGCTTTCCACCCGATCATCACCTCCCACTATGCGCGCCAACGCGGCCTGCGATGCTGGAAAGGCATAAACCATCGTCGGCTCCAACAATTTGGGCTCCACGCAATGCGAGAACAACAGGTTAAGCCAACCATCGCGCAGCAGCTCGCCGCTGAAGCCGCAGCGCTTAACGGCCAGCGCCTGTAGCTGCTGATCCGAGCAACTGTGAATATCCAGTCCAGTGTGTTCGGCAAAAATAGCGGCATAGCTAACTCGTCGGGCCGGGGCAGACCCCAACACCAGCCCTACCAGCGCATCCACTTCATCCATCAAACGGTGATGATCAAAGCCGGGGCGATACCACTCCAGCATGCTGAACTCGGGGTTATGTCTACCGCCAACCTCGCCGTTACGATATACCTTGCACAGCTGCCAGATCGCACCACTGCCGGCTGCTAGCAAGCGTTTCATTGGGTATTCCGGCGAGGTATGTAGGTAGAGGCGTTGCGCTGTGCCTCCACCTTCCGGCACATAGTCAGTAGAAAACGGAAACAGATGTGGATCACTCACCGCTGCGGCAGACAAACTCGGCGTATCAACCTCCAGCACGTCACGCTCGGCAAAGAACTCGCGGATATGATTGATGATCTCCGCGCGACGGCGCAACGCCGCAATTGAAGCACTGGGCTTCCAGTCAACAGTCATGAAGAGTCTCCGATCAGACACAAAAAACCGGAGCCAGGCTCCGGTTTTTTGATACAGGCAACAGGTCAGGCGCGGCCAACATACTCGGCAGAACGCGTATCAACCTTGAGCACATCACCGGTATTAATGAACAGCGGAACCTTAACTACCGCACCGGTAACCAATTTGGCTGGCTTGGTACCGCCGCCTGAAGTATCACCGCGCACACCTGGATCGGTTTCCACTACTTCTAATTCCACGAAGTTAGGTGGGCTAACAGCAATCGGGGCGCCATTGAACAGGGTTACCTGGTAAATGACTTGTTCTTTCATCCAGTTCAGGCAATCGCTTACCGCTTTCTCATCAGCGCCAACCTGCTCAAAAGAGCCATCGGTCGCCATGAAATGCCAGAACTCACCGTCGGCGTAGAGGTATTCCATTTCACGGTCCATCACGTCCGCGCCTTCCAGCGAATCGCCAGACTTAAAAGTACGCTCGTTAACACGACCGTTCTTCAAGTTGCGCACCTTAACGCGGTTGAACGCCTGACCCTTGCCTGGCTTGACGTATTCGTTTTCCAGGATGGAACAAGGATCGCCGTCGAGCATCACCTTAAGACCCGGTTTGAATTCATTGGTAGAATAATTGGCCATACAGACATTCCCACTTTCAATTAAACGGATAATCCGACAACGCGCCGTTCTGACAACAGTTGAAGGCAGCCAGTCGGATACCCTGACACCCATGCGCGGAAAAACCCTAATGATACATGGTTCTTCAGTCCCTGTTGAGTCTGCCAGCTGGCAAAATCTGCTGGCCAGCAGCATTACCGACCCACGGGTGTTGCTCCAGCGGCTGCAGCTCGACAGCAGCTTACTCGAGGGCGCCCTGGCGGCCGACCGGGAGTTTGCACTACGCGTCCCGGAGCCTTACCTGCAGCGCATGCAGCCAGGCGACCCCAACGATCCACTGCTGCGCCAGGTACTGCCGCTCGGCGAAGAGCTCAGCGAGCAGCCAGGCTATGTAGCCGACCCCCTTGGCGAGCAACAAAGCAACGCGCGGCCCGGCATTATCCACAAATATCATGGCCGCCTTCTATTAGTGGTTACCGCCGGCTGCGCGATTAACTGTCGCTATTGTTTCCGCCGTCATTTCCCCTATGCAGAGAACAACCTGAGCACCGCCGAGTGGGAGCAGGCGCTGGATTACATCCGTCAGGACAGTTCAATCAACGAGGTCATCTACAGCGGCGGCGACCCTTTGGCTGCCAACGACCGGCGCCTCGCCTGGCTGACTCGCCAGATCGCCGATATCCCGCACATCAAACGGCTGCGGGTGCATACTCGTTTGCCCGTAGTGATTCCTCAACGGGTAACCGACGAGTTAATCGATGCTCTCTGCGGCACACGCCTGCCGGTGACCATGGTGTTGCACTGCAATCACGCCAATGAGGTTGATGCCCAGATGCTGGACGCCATTGCCCGCTTGCGGCGGGCGAACATCACCTTGCTCAATCAGGCCGTTCTGCTGCGCGGCGTCAACGACAGACTTGAGGCACAAATAGCCCTCAGCGAAGCACTAGGCGACAATGGCGTATTGCCCTATTATCTACACTTGCTTGACCATGTCAGAGGTGCGAGCCATTTTCATTGCTCAGACAGCGAAGGCCAGCAGTTGATTGGCCAGTTGCTGACGCGACTGCCTGGATACCTCGTGCCGCGATTGGTAAGAGAAGTTGCTGGCGAGCTCGGGAAGGTCCCGATTCATGTCGACTTGGTTAGCCCGTGAACGAACCAGAACACCGATAACAAGAGCGCTGCCAGGGCACTGTAATAGCCAGCGCCACGGCTAGACAGAGCGTTTAGCCAGTTAGAGGCTAAGCTGCTACAGTGTCTTCAAGTAAGAAGACTTGACCCTTAAAGCGCCAAAGTTTGACAGCCCATCGATTGTCAAGTTTTGGCCGGAACCGCTTGTACTGGATATGACTGTTATGGATAGCACATCGCAAAAACTGCATTTGCGTATTCCTCAGCAAACTCTAAGTAGCTTGAGTTTTGCTGAAGGCACGGAAAAGGGCATCACCCATTGGTTGGCTAATCTCCCAAAAGCCAACATCGGTGAGACTGCTCGCCAGTTGTATCAAGGCCTGATCGAGCTGAACCAGTTTGAGGTCGCTGCCGACAAACGACTGGCTATGCTCGAGCGCATAAGGCCAGAAGTGCATTACGTTTGCTCTGCGCTTTCCAAGTATTACCTCGGACAATCAATCGTTCTTGAGGACAAGCCGCGCAAAGTTGCCAACCTATCGCAATCGCTGCAAAACCACCTTGCTAACGGCTATAAGATAGTCGTGTCGCAGGAGCGCAGCATCAAGTCTCGCGACCACGCCAGTCAGATGACATTAGCGCTGCAACGCTCCATTCGCAGCCTGTGCGGCCCACTGCTACGCGCCTTCCAATTGTATTGCCCGGTAGCAGACGGTGTTTGGCTGGAGTTGCATCAACTTTACCAGCTGGCGCGCAAACGCAAACTGCATCTGACCGCAGTGCCTGACAAAGAAAGCGCTAGCAAAAAACCTTTGAGCATTGAGCAAAGCTACATCATCGCTCTGCTGATGGGCTCTGCGCGCCCTAACCAGATGCGCCAGAGTGCTATGGGCCGGTTATTTTCGACCTTGGAAGACTGGAGCCGCGTAGCCAACATTGTGCCGCCTACCGATGCCAAGGCACTGTTCATTATCAACCCGGACATGGATTGCCCTCCTCGCTACAAGTCACTGATTCGCGATGAGAGCCTCGACAATAGCCTGGGGCTCGACACTAGCGAACTGGTCGAGAGCATCAAGAACTACATGCTCAGCAACGCTGACTATGGCGGCGACCTGCGCATACCCGACAATATGGGTATTGAGCTATTGCAGCATGTCAGCCAGTCCTGGGGAGACTTGGCGGAGCGTACCTTTAACCGCATCCCAAGCGGTGGCCAATTAAAAGTCAGCATTGGTATCAGCGCGACCCACTACCGCATTGCTGGCAAAGCGTTCACTCGCTTTGTCGATGCCGAAGAAATGGAAACCAATCCCTTCTCCGAAGCCGCGCAACGCAGCAAGCAAAGCGGCTGGACCGGTGCCTTTGACGGCGCCCATTCAGTAGACTGGAATGGCAGTGGCGTAGAGCAGATCGACTATAACGGCAGTGCCAACGGCGTTGTCGATGCAGAAGATGAAGAAAGCTACCCTATCCATACCTTACCTATCGTAAACCACAGCCCGGGTGGCTTCTGTCTTACGTGGCCCAAGGATGTGCCAAAGCAGTTGCAGGCGGGTGAGCTGCTTGGCATTCAAGAAGCCAATGAACAGGACTGGAGCCTGGCTGTAGTGCGCTGGATTCGCCAAGTGCGTGGCGGCGGAACCCAGATGGGCATAGAACTGGTTGCGCCACACTGCATTCCTTGCGCTGCAAAACTGCTGCGTAAAACCGGCGAGCCTAGCCAATTCTTGCGTGCTCTGATGCTGCCCGAAGTTTCGGCTATTGACCGACCAGCGACCATAATCACCCCGCGCATGCCGTTCCAGATCAACAGCAAGGTCATCATTCATCGCCCCGGTCACTCACAGCGCGCGCACCTCACAGAGCGCATCACTGCGACCGGGAGTTTCAGTCAGTTTCAATACCATCTGATTGAACAGGCCAAGGAAGAGAAGCCTCAATCTGAGACTAACCCCTCATCCTTCACGGTCAGCACCGAGGATGACTTTGACTCCCTCTGGAAGTCTCTGTAAATTCAATCGTCTAATTACTAAGGGCTGCGCATCAGCGCAGTCCGCTCTGTGCGGACGATCATGGGCAAAGAAAAACAAGCGATCAAACTGCTTATTCTGGATGACTCGCAAAACAACGCAGAGCGTCTGGTAAGCCTGTTACGTAATGCCGGCCATGCAACACGAGCGCATCGCATTACTTCAGTGGAAGATCTGCAGGAGTCCCTGCAACAAACTTGGGACCTGTGCCTGGCCAGGCCCGAAACAAGCTTCATGACAGCCCACGAAGCCGTCGGCTTGATCTCCCGTCAATCACGAGACATACCCTTCATTCTGCTCACTCCCGCGCCCAGCACTGAACTGCGTATCGATGCACTGCGCGCTGGAATGCAGGATTCTTTAAGCGATGAAAGCGACGCGCTTTTGACCTTGGTAGCCAATCGGGAGCTGGCCAATCTGGCAGCGCGCCGACAAAGGCGCATTGCCGAGCAAAGCCTGCGCGAGGCGGAAAAGCGCTGTCAGCTGCTGCTTGAAAGTTCGGTTGATGCCATAGCCTATGTACATGACGGCATGCACATTTATGCCAACCGCTCCTATATTCACCTATTCGGTTATGACGACCCTGACGATCTGGCTGCCGAGCCCATGGTCGGCTTAATTTCCGGTGATGACCAAAGCCGTTTCAAGGACTTTCTACGCAACTACATCCAACAGGGCGGTCAGAACGAGATCCGTTGCAAAGGCCTGGACAGCAGTGGCAAGCAGTTCCCGATAATGCTCAGCTTTTGCCCCGCCAGCTACGACGGCGAGCCCTGCACCCAAGTGGTGATACGCGCAGAAACTGCTAGCGCCGAATTTGAAGAAAAACTCAAAGTCATGGCCAGCCGCGACTTGGTTACTGGCCTATTCAACCGTGCCTACTTTCAAGATCAGCTCGAGGCCATCCGTGACAACGCAGTACGTCTTGGGCAATCCAGCAGTCTCGCGTACATCAGCATTGACGGATTCAACAGCGTTCAAGCAGACATAGGCTTGGGCGGTGCTGATTTAGTATTAACCGATATCGCCCAGCTGCTGCGCGACCACTTCCCTGAAGACACGCTGATTGCACGCTTTGGCGACGACGCCTGCAGCGTGCTGATCCCCGGCAAAGAACCGGAAGCTGCGGTGACCACCCTTGAGGCGTTGCGTCAGAAGATCGAGGGCAACCTCTTTGAGGCCAACGGACGGACTGTACAGATCACACTTAGCATTGGCGTGTCCGCCATTAGCGAGACCAGCGCCGACCCTACCGAAGCGGTGAATCGCGCGCACCGACTGGCTGATCAACTCAGTCATGCTGGCGGTAACGCAGTGAAGGCGTTCAACCCGCTCGACGAGCTTGCCCACCAAGCCAACCGTGGCAACCTGATTGCGCTGATCAAACACACACTGGAAACCAACGGCTTCCGTCTACTGTTTCAGCCAGTCATCAGCCTGCGCGGTGACGAAGCCGAACACTACGAAACCTTTCTGCGTCTGCTCAATCACGAAGGTGAAGAGGTTCCTGCTGCCGATTTCCTGCCAGCCGCCCAGGAAGCCGGCCTAGCAGCCGAAATTGACCGCTGGGTGATTACCCAGGCTACCCGCCTGCTGAGCAGTCATCGCGCAAAAGGTGCGGAAACTCACCTACTGCTCAATCTCAGTGGCGCGAGCCTGCAGAATCCGGACATGGTGGAATGGATCGCCGGTCAGCTGAAGGAAGCTCGCCTGCCGTCCGACGCTATCATCTTCCAGTTCAATGATGCCGACGTGAACACCTACCTAAGGCAGGCCAAAGCACACACCGAGGCGCTGCATGCAATGCACTGTAAAGTGTCACTTAGCCACTTTGGCGGCGCTTTAAACCCCTACGCGTCGCTCAAGCATGTACATGCTGACTACATCAAAATTGATGGTTCATTCGCCCGCGACCTGTCCGACCCAAGCGCAGTAGAAGCATTGAAGGTCATGGTTTCCGCCCTGCATGCGCAAGGCAAACTGACTATAGTGCCTTACGTCGATAGCGCCGCAATGATGCCAACCCTCTGGCAGGCAGGGGTGAATTACATTCAAGGCCATTATCTACAACCGCCTAGCGACAGCATGAGCTACGACTTCTCTGCTGAATAACAGGCTGTCGAAAGCCCCCCTGCCAAGTGCAGCGCAATGCAAAACGCCCGGATAACCGGGCGTTTTGTTAGCAAAGTGCTATCAGGCTAGCTGCCTTCTCGATCGCGAAAACCCAACAAATACAGAATACCGTCGAGCCCTAAGGTCGATATCGCCTGCTTGGCAGATTGCTTGACCAGCGGCTTAGCTCGGAACGCGACACCCAGCCCGGCAATCGACAACATCGGCAAATCATTGGCACCGTCACCGACCGCAATAGTTTGCTCCAGACTAATCCCTTCTTGCTCTGCCAACTGACGCAACAAATCAGCCTTGCGCTGCCCATCAACAATAGGCTCTTGCACTTCACCGGTTACCAATCCATCGACTACTGGCAGCGCGTTTGCATAAACATAATCAATACCCAAACGCTTTTGCAGGCGCTCGGCAAAGTAGGTAAACCCGCCGGACAGTATGGCCGTCTTGTATCCGAGGCGCCGCAGCTGAGCAATCAGGGTCTCCGCGCCTTCGGTCAAGCGCAACGACTCACCAATCTCTTCCAGTGTAGAAATGGGCAAGCCTTTGAGCAGCGCCATGCGCTCACGGAAACTGGCCTTAAAGTCCAATTCGCCGCGCATCGCTCGCTCAGTAATCTCAGCAACTGCCTCACCCACCCCCGCAGCCTTAGCCAGCTCATCGATTACTTCAGCGTCAATCAGGGTCGAATCCATATCGAACACCACCAGACGGCGGTTGCGACGGAAAATGCTGTCCTGCTGAAAGGCGATATCGACACTCAACTCCTGAGCAATCGCTAGGAACTCCGCGCGCAACGCAGCAGGATCAGCGGGCTCACCGCGCACCGAAAACTCGATACAACCCTTACCTTGATCGGCCGGCAAGCCTTCGGGAATGCGCCCGGAAAGTCGATCGATATGGTCTATGTTCAAATCGTAGCGTGCCGTAATTTCACTGACGCGGGCGATATGCTCAGCGGTAACGCGGCGTGCCAGCAAAGTGACTATGTGCCTTGGTTTGCCCTGCCCGGTTACCCAGCGACCATACTCGTCAGCACTGACCGGGGTAAAGCGTACCTGTTGATCTAGCTCATAGCCGCGAAACAGCACATCTTTCAAGACATCTGACAGGCCTTCATCACCGGTCATCTCGACCAGAATTCCGAAAGACAGGGTGTCATGAATGACCGCCTGGCCGATGTCCAGGATATTCACCTCGGCTTTTGCCAGCAGGCCGGTAATAGCCGCCGTCAGGCCCGGGCGATCCGGGCCGGTAATATTGATCAGGACTATTTCCTTCAAGGTAACCTCATACGCCTAGCTGAAAACACTATTCTAACCGGAATTGGCAACCGTCTCACAGATGAACCCTTTTTCCTTGCAGAGGGAATGGCTATACTCGGCGCTCGAGCCGCCAACGGCCTGCCACTGCCCACACCTGTCAATTTCGAGTCCCACTTTGAGCCGCTCAAGTCCTACCCAAGATAATCTTTTCCTACGCAGCTACACGCAGTTTCGGCGCCGCTGCAGCAACTTCCGCTATGCGGTTCCACTATTGGTACTGCTGCCTTTGCTGGCGTTGTTATTGCTAACGCTCTGGTTTGGCAAAGTCGAGTTGCAGCGCGATATTGGCGTGCAAGCTGATCGCGTAGGTAGTGCGCTCGCCCGCCAAATCGCCTCAACTGCTGCTGAACCCCTTGCAGCCGGCGATAATCTTAGCCTGAACATCCTATTGGCCGAGTGGAATCAGAACCCTTTGATCGCCCATGTAAGCCTCTACTCACCTAACAACCGTGTGATAGCCGAAGCTGGCAATAAGCCCGCCGCACACAACCGCGCGCCAGGCCAAGGCCGTTATATGGCGGCGGTGCTGCGGCAAGATCAAGTGGCCGGGCAGATTCAATTGGTTCTGGCCGCACAGCCATTCCGCCAGCCGGGTACCAACTTCATGGTCCAACTCATCTGGACTTTGCTGGCCATCGCCTTGGTTAGCGGTTTGACTGCCTGGTTTTGGGCCGCACGCCTACGCCGCGATCTCTCGGCTATTGCCGAATGGGACACCGCCCCCCTTTACCCTGCACCGGCCAGCGCGCGGCATGACGAGTTGGGTGACTTTGCTCGAACCCTTACCCAGCAGCGCGGCCTCTACCCTGAGCCCGAGCCCGAGCCCGAGCCCGAGCCCGAGCCCGAGCCGATTGAGGTTATCGATATCAGCGTTGTTGCTGCAGATATTTCTACTGAAACACCTGCCCCGGCTAGCGAAGCAGTTGACGTAGACAGCACGAGCATCGTCAGCGCATTGCCAGATGAAGACGGCCTTAGCGACGCATTACCAGTAGCACCCGATGCCGACGCGAGCAGCCCGGCTGACGCGGCAAATAAAGAAGTAGATAGCGTTACCGACACAGCAACAACAGACAATAGCGAGCTACCGCGCCACGCCATGCTCGCGGTGCGCCTTGGCAGCCAGGAAGCGTTACGCCGCCTACCCCGTCAACGCTTGATGGCCTTGCTGGAACGCTATCGAGAGCACGTGCAACGCGCTGGACAATTGTATGCCGGCCAACAGCACACCCTATTTGATGGTACCAGCGTATTACTGTTTAGCCCTGGCGCTGAGGACACCCGCGACGAACTGGCACACGGCCTTTGTTGCGGTGAGCTGCTGCGCGTGTTGGGACATGATTTACAGATTGAAATCGCTGATACCGGCATTGCACTGCACTTGCAACTCGCCTTATGCCACGCACCAGGGCTGGAAGACATTAGCGACGCTGCGCTGAGCGAGCATGAACTCTGTCAGCGTACCCTGGATCAACTGCAACACAGCCGTAATTTATTACTGGTAGACGCAGAATTGGCTGGGGCAGGCACTTTGGCTAACAGCGCCGTAGCCAGACGTCTCGCCAGCCAGCCTGGAATCTATTGTATTGAGCGCCTGCTCGAGCCCTATCAGTCGATGGTAGAGAGCCAGCTGAACAAGCTGTACAACCAACGGCAAGACTGATCACCTGGTCTGCCAGCGCTGCCCGAGTTCCTTATTGGGCAGCGCTGACCTGCGTTATTCGCCAGCGGCTGGCTCAGCAGTATTGCTTAGCTCTACAGCCACCGCATCCACCTTCTGGAACCCACGTGGCAACTTGTTGCCTCGTCGTCCACGTTCGCCACAGTAATGTTCTAAATCAGACGGCTTTAGCGTCAGCGTGCGTTTACCTGCTGTCAGCACCAGGCAGCTGCCCGGTGGCAGCACTGCCAGACCCGCAACAAACTCTTCGCGCGTTTTAACTCGCGCTGAGGGCAGCGATAGAATTTTGTTGCCCTTGCCCTTGGATAGCTGTGGCAGCTCTGCCAGGTTAAAGACCAGCAAGCGACCTTCATTGGACACCGCCGCCAGCTGACTACCCTTCAAGTCCCGCACACGTTGTGGCGGCAGTATGCGACCGCCCTCGGGAACGCTCAGTAGCGCCTTACCGTTCTTGTTTTTGGCCAACAGGTCTACACCCTCGGCCACAAAGCCATAACCAGCGTCCGATGCCAGCAAGTACAGCGCCTCGTCTTCCGGCATCAGTACGGTTTCAAAGCTAGCACCCGGTGGCGGATTAAAACGCCCAGTTAACGGCTCGCCCTGCCCCCGCGCAGACGGCAAGGTATGTGCAGGTAACGAGTAGCTACGGCCGCTGCTGTCAATGAACACAGCTTGCTGGTTGGTGCGGCCAGAAGCCTTATTAAGAAAGCCATCTCCGGACTTATAGCTCAAGCTAATGCCATCAACATCATGCCCTTTGGCACAACGTACCCAGCCTTTTTCGGACAGCACCACAGTGACTGGCTCCGAGGGAACCAGCTCGGTTTCCGACAGGGCTCGTGCTTCTTTACGTTCAACCAGCGGAGAGCGCCGGGCATCACCGTAGGTCTCGGCGTCGGCGACCAGTTCATCACGTACCTTGTTACGCAGCAGACGTTCGCTCCCCAGTACCTTCTGCAATGCGTCACGTTCGATAACCAGCGCATCCTGCTCGCCGCGGATCTTCATCTCTTCCAGTCGCGCCAACTGCCGCAAACGCGTGTCCAGAATATAGTCGGCCTGCAGCTCACTGAGGTCGAAGCGTGCTATCAGCTCAGCTTTGGGGTGCTCCTCGGTGCGGATGATGTGAATAACTTCATCCATATTAAGGAACGCCACCAATAAACCTTCCAACAGGTGCAGGCGAGCCTCGACCCTATCCAGACGGTACTGCAGGCGACGGCGCACCGTGGCAACACGAAAGCCGAGCCACTCGCTTAGCATGGTCCACAGGTCTTTCACCGCCGGCTTACCATTGGTACCGATCACATTCATATTGACGCGATAACTGTGTTCCAGATCGGTAGTGGCAAACAGGTGCTGCATCAGTTCATCGAGATCAATACGGTTTGAGCGCGGCACCACGACAATACGCGTCGGATTTTCGTGGTCAGATTCGTCACGCAGATCAGCTACCATCGGCAGCTTTTTGTTCTGCATCTGAGCTGCAATTTGCTCCAGCACCTTGGCACCGGATACCTGATGCGGCAATGCGGTAATCACCACATCACCCTCTTCACGACTCCACACCGCGCGGGCACGCACGGAACCGCGCCCCGTAGCGTACATTTTCAGCAGTTCGTTACGCGGAGTAATGATCTCCGCCTCCGTAGGGTAGTCAGGCCCCTGCACGTGCTCGAGTATTTCGTCTAAACCAGCGCCCGGATCATCAAGCAAGCGCACGCAGGCGGCGGCGACCTCTCGAAGATTGTGTGGCGGTACATCCGTCGCCATCCCCACAGCGATCCCGGTGGTGCCGTTAAGCAACAGGTTCGGTAAGCGTGCCGGAAGCACTCTGGGTTCATCCATGGTGCCGTCAAAGTTAGGCTGCCAATCAACCGTGCCCTGGCCTAGCTCGGTCAACAGCACTTCGCTGTAACGCGCCAGGCGGGCCTCGGTATAACGCATCGCGGCGAAGGACTTGGGGTCATCTGGCGCCCCCCAGTTACCTTGGCCATCGACCAGCGGATAACGATAGGAGAAGGGCTGTGCCATCAGCACCATGGCTTCGTAGCAGGCTGAATCGCCGTGCGGATGATATTTACCCAATACGTCACCGACGGTACGGGCTGACTTTTTGTGCTTCGAGGTAGCCGACAGGCCTAGTTCGCTCATCGCATAAATGATGCGGCGCTGTACCGGTTTAAGGCCATCGCCTATATGCGGCAAGGCACGATCCATGATGACGTACATGGAGTAGTTGAGATAAGCCTCTTCGGTGAACGACGCCAGTGTGCGGCGCTCTACCCCTTCGAGACTCAGATCCAGGCCATCACTCATACATAATCTCCGTTATGGCATACCGTGCTGATGCCGGTCGCCCTACTGCTTGTTCATTGATACTGCCGCAGCAGCAAATCACCGCCCTGCGAACTAAAATCCAATTGGCGCAAGGCGCTCATGCCCAGCAGCACACCTTCACCGCCCATGCCCGGCACTATGCCCGCATCCACATCATGCAACTCAATATCACCAATACGCAGACTGCGCAGGCGGGTGCTGAAACCGGGCGCCGCGCCGTTGGCGGTTTCCACCATAAAGCCGCGCCCTTGCTCAAGCCCCATTTGCTCGGCCAGCTCTGCCGGTACAGCGACAAAGGTTGCTCCGGTATCCACCAGAAAGGTCACCGCATGTTGATTGATCTGCCCGTCGACCAGAAAATGCCCCTGACGATTTGGCTCCAGCCGCACTTCCACTGCGTCGTTCAGACGCACCGAATCCGGCTGTTGATTGGGATTCTGCTGCCGCTCTTCCACACCGCTGAACCAATAGGCAGCCAACAACAGGCCGGCTACCCAGGCCAGTATCAACATACCGGTACCGAGACGGCGCTGGCCGGGTGCCGGAGAGTCACTCACGCTTGGTATCCTCTCGCCAATCGCTCGGCAGCGCGAACTGGAAAATCCAGGGGCGGCTATCGCCATCCGGACGCGCGCGATTGTTGTTGTCCAGCCCGATCATGATGCCGTCTTCGTTGATCAGCAGTGCCTCGGCCAGGCCGTAAGGTGCATCGGGATAGAAGTAGGGTTCAGATAGGACCGTTTGGGCGAATGACCAGCAACGCTCACGCTTGCCGGATAATGAACTACGACGGCATACCTGGTGCGCATTACGTTCCAATGACCAGAGTTTTCCCTGCCATAACACCAGATCAGAGAAATCCGCTGGCAGCACCTCTTTGTTCAGGACGCCTGGCGCAAAAGTGTCAGTCGGCAGAAACCGACGTTCAGCCAGCAACACACAACCTGCCAGCGGGCAGCGCCATTGATCACCTTGGCGCTGCAGCTTTAACAGGCCACGGCCTTGCCGCTCAGCTGCCAGCCATAACGTGTCGGCCTCAGCGTTAATCGCTACCCCTTCGGCCAGCGCGTTAACCTGCTGCCACAGCCCCTGGCTTTCGCCTTCGCTGTAGACCGCCGGATCCAGGTCCAGCCATTCGCCCTTGACCGGCGCGTCTGCGGCGGGTGGTAACTTAAGCACGCCCAATTCGCTCTCGCTGACCAAATAGCGATTGCCCTGCGCATCACAAGCGAGCCCTTCAAAGTCCAGCGCCCGCCCGCTCAGGCCACGTAACCATGCACCGGCCAACAACTGCACGGGCAGCATGCTAGGTGATGAGTCTGGCAGCTCGAACTGTTCGCTGGCGGCCTGCCAGCCCGCGTCTGTGCTCTTCAGCACAAACAACGTTTGATCTTCACGGTCCGATAATGACAACAACTGCTCGCCACAATATTGCAATGCCGATAGATTGCCACGCGCCATGCCGTCGACTGGCAAAGCCTGCTGCAGTCTTAGCTCCGGGGCACGTTCAAAAGCAGTAACAGGAAGTGCAGCGAACAAGCAACAGGCCAGCAACAGCCCTTTTAAAATCGGGCTCAAAGCAATACCTCGGCCAGATTACCTTTGCTCTCCAGCCATATTTTACGATCGCCGGAACGCTTTTTCGCCAACAGCATATCCATCAATTGCTCAGTGTCTTGAGTATCATCCACGGTCAGCTGCACCAGGCGACGGGTATCCGGCGCCATAGTAGTTTCACGTAGTTGCAAGGGGTTCATTTCACCAAGACCTTTGAAGCGGGTGACCTGAATCTTGCCACGCTTGCCCTCAGCTTCAATGCGATCAAGGATGCCTTGTTTCTCGGCGTCATCCAGTGCGTAGTAAATATCCTTACCCACATCCACTCGGTAGAGCGGCGGCATGGCAACAAACACGTGGCCCGCTTCTACCAACGGACGGAAGTGACGAACAAACAGCGCGCAGAGCAAGGTCGCGATATGCAGGCCGTCTGAGTCGGCGTCGGCGAGAATACATATCTTGCCGTAACGCAGCTGCTCCAGGCTCCCTACCCCTGGATCAACGCCGATGGCGACGGCAATATCGTGCACTTCCTGAGAACCGAGCACTTCACTCGAATCGACCTCCCAGGTATTCAAAATCTTGCCGCGCAGCGGCATGATCGCCTGAAACTCTTTGTCGCGCGCTTGCTTGGCACTGCCGCCGGCAGAATCACCTTCCACCAGAAACAGCTCCGAACGCCGCGTATCCTGGCCAGCACAGTCAGCTAACTTGCCTGGTAAGGCCGGGCCCTGAGTAATGCGCTTGCGTTCAATTTTTTTGCCGGCCTTGAGGCGGCGGCCGGCGTGGTTGATCGCCAGCTCAGCCAGCTGCAGCCCTATGTCGGCATGCTGGTTCAACCATAGGCTGAAGGCATCTTTAACCACACCCGAAACAAAAGCGGCAGATTCGCGCGATGACAGCCGCTCCTTGGTCTGCCCTGAGAACTGCGCCTCGGCCATTTTCAGCGAGAGCACATAGCTCACACGCTCCCATATATCCTCCGGCGCAAGCTTAACGCCACGGGGCAGCAGGTTACGGAATTCGCAAAACTCGCGGATAGCCTCAAGCAAGCCAGCCCGCAGACCGTTAACATGCGTGCCACCTTGAGCGGTCGGGATCAAATTAACGTAACTTTCCTGCACCAACTCGCCACCGTCAGGTAGCCAGAAAACCGCCCAATCGATCGTCTCCTTGCTAGATGACAGACTACCGGTGAAAGGTTCATCCGGCAGTTTCGGCCATTCGGCGCACGCATCCACCAGATAGTCACGCAAGCCATCTTCGTAATACCAGCTGTGGCGTTCACCACCTTGGCGATCATCAAACTCGACCTTTAAACCCGGACACAACACCGCTTTAGCTTTAAGTAGATGCTTAAGTCGGGTAATGCTGAATTTGGGCGAATCGAAATAGCTGGGATCGGGCCAGAACATCACGGTAGTGCCGGTGTTACGCTTGCCGACGGTGCCAATCACCTCCAGCTCGCGCACTTTCTCACCACTCTCAAAGCCCATGGAGTATTCCTGGCCATCGCGCTTGACCCGCACATCAACCCGCAACGAGAGCGCGTTGACCACAGAAATACCCACCCCGTGCAAACCACCTGAGAACTGATAGTTCTTATTTGAGAACTTACCACCAGCGTGCAACCGGGTGAGGATCAACTCCACACCTGAAACACCCTCTTCCGGGTGAATGTCCACCGGCATACCCCGGCCATCGTCGCTAACCTCGAGCGCATTGTCAGGATGAAGTACCACTGTGATGGTGCGCGCGTGCCCGGCCAAAGCTTCATCGACACTGTTATCAATGACTTCCTGGGCCAGGTGGTTCGGGCGGGTGGTGTCGGTGTACATACCGGGACGACGACGTACCGGATCCAGGCCGCTGAGTACTTCCAGCGCATCAGCGTTGTAGGTCGATTGGGACATGGTCTGAGCGATATTCCTTATTATTCACGTAGCGGGCAGGAGTGCTCCCGCCGCGATGAATGCCGTGCGCAAAAGATAATCTGCGACACCTAATCTGCCACACATAGTATCCGCCCGGCGCTACCACTGCCAATGGCCGCACCCGCCTATCTGCAAGCCGAGAAAGCCAAACGGAGAATAGAATCTGAATGAGCGTTAGAGCACAGCACTGGCGCAAGCTATAGCGGTTTTAATAACCCGACGCGCCAGGCTCTGGCAGGTAACTGCCGGGGGGCAGCCGCGAAACCTCGGTTTCGATCCGGCCGTCGTCGTACAAACGCAGCCAACGATAACCCGGTGCTAGCGTATCAGTAGCAAAATCTTCGCTGTCGGCGGCAAACTGCACGCAGGTCGAAGGGCTCGCCAGCAATCGAACACCGTCGCGCTTACCATCAAACTCTTGATGCACGTGCCCCCAAAGCACTGCTTTAACGGCAGTCTGTTCGGTAAACCGACTAAATAGCGCATCGGCGTTCTGCAATCCGATGGGTTGCATCCAATCACAGCCTATATCTACCGGATGGTGGTGCAGGCAAACCAAAATGTGGCGTTCCCCAGCGGTAGCCAAGGCATCATCCAGGCGTTGCAACTGGTTATCCGCCAAACGCCCAGCCACCGAGCCAGACACACTGGAATCCAGTAACACGATACGCCAGTTACCAATATCCACCCAATCCCTGCTCAAACCTGAGGCCGCGCCCAGCTGCCGCATCAGAACGGCATTATCGTGATTACCCGGAATCCAGTGGCAGGGTGCAGGTAAGCGCAAGCTGGCGGCGATGAACCTGCGATAGGCGTCTTCGCTGCCATCCTGAGTGATATCACCGGTGGCCAGAACCAAATCCATACGGGATATTTCGCCTAGCACCAGATCAATTACCGAGTTAAGGCTGTCTAGCGTATCCAGCCCTAACAAATCGCCGCTATCACCCGCGAACAAATGACTGTCAGTCAGCTGCAGTATGCAAACGTAATCGGTTCCTGCCGATTCGGCTAACGACATGGGGACTCCATTGCTGATTTCCTTTCCGGCGCCAATCATGAACCCTGCCGCTCGCAGATTCCAGCGACTAGATCACAGCTCCTGCGCCCGTTTTCACTGCACAAAAGAGAACGGCTGCGCACTTTGTCCATGGCGCTGGCAGTAGCCAAGCCACTCCCCAAGAAACTGGTTAAGCTGATATTTTTCATCTGGCTGCAGCATTTGCTCGTTCGGGTAGGGATAGACGCCGCGAAAACGGCGGCTATTGTAGGCCGCTACTACTTCAGCCATACCCGCATCATGATACAGGCGAACCTCCATGCTTGGCGGCGTTACCCACTCATGCTGTCGCTCATGGGTAAGCATAAGGGTAGACGTGTAAGGGCACCGCTCCAGTACCCGCATCTGCAGGGCCTGCTGGCTATCATCGCCGGCATCCAGAGTAATACGTCGCTCATCCTGCTCGGCCATTGCAGGCATAAGTTTCAACAGGCGCCAATAATTGGTCTCGCATAGGGTCTGGAGGCCGATCAAATCCACATGATAACGGGGCTTACGCATCACTTTCATGGCTGCGGACCTGCATTATCACGCAATTGCTGAACATTCATCTCCAGCCACTGCAGAGCAATGATGGTGGCTGCGTTGTCAATCCGCCCGCTGCTCAGCGCGCCCATGGCGTCGGCGCGCGACCAGCAACTTACACGGATGTCTTCGCCCTCCTCTTCCAAGCCATGGATGCCTCCTGCACCGCGACTGTCTACCAGTGCCAAATACAGATAAACCCTCTCATCGCAGCCGCCGGGAGAAGGAAAATAACGAGTAATGGGAGTGAGATCGAGTAATTTGAGGCCAGCTTCTTCTTCCGCCTCGCGATGAGCGACTGCTTCAGGTGACTCATCCTTGTCGATTAGGCCAGCAACCAACTCCAGCATCCAAGGCCGCTCACTCTTGTCGATGGCCCCTATACGAACCTGCTCGATCAGCACTACCTGATCAAGCCAAGGGTCATAGGGCAGAACACAAACCGCATCGTGACGCACAAATAGCTCACGACGTAGCGCCGGGCCCCAGCCACCATTAAACAAACGGTGGCGTAGAGTCAGCACATCCAGTCGATAAAAGCCCTTGAAGCCGGTTTGTCGATCCAGCACTTCGACATCGGCACGGGTAAAGTCGGTCACGTTGCCCCCAAGGGTTGTGGTGAGGCTATGGCAACACCACAACATGCATAGAAATCCTGTCGCAGAAGGCCTGGGCAAGGCTGCCCAAACCTGCGACCAAGCCTCTAAGCTCGCATATCTGCGGGGGTAACGGCAAGCTTTCGGCGACCAGCACCAAGCTGGCTGCCGAAAGATTCAGACTTTCTGGTACAACTGCGAACCCTGGGAGCGAAACTCCTGAGATTTAGCCTGCATCCCCTCCTCGACCGCCAAATCCACCGTTTCGATGCGCTGCGCAGCGGCGTAATCACGTACTTCCTGCGAGATTTTCATCGAGCAAAATTTGGGGCCACACATGGAACAGAAGTGGGCGACTTTGGCCGAGTCTTTCGGCAGCGTCTCGTCATGGAAAGCGCGCGCAGTGTCCGGGTCCAGCCCAAGATTGAACTGGTCTTCCCAACGAAACTCAAAACGCGCCTTGCTCAACGCGTTGTCGCGTATCTGCGCGCCTGGGTGTCCCTTAGCCAAATCCGCCGCGTGCGCAGCGATTTTATAGGTAATGATCCCGGTTTTCACGTCATCACGGTTTGGTAGCCCCAGGTGCTCTTTAGGCGTGACATAGCAGAGCATGGCGCAGCCGAACCAGCCGATCATCGCGGCGCCGATGCCAGAGGTAATGTGGTCGTAACCCGGAGCAATATCAGTGGTCAGCGGCCCCAGAGTATAGAAAGGCGCCTCATCACAGCACTCCAGCTGCTTATCCATATTCTCTTTGATTAACTGCATGGGTACGTGACCCGGACCTTCAATCATGCACTGCACATCGTGCTTCCAGGCAATCTTGGTCAGTTCACCCAGGGTTTCCAGCTCACCAAACTGCGCTTCATCGTTGGCATCAGCGATAGAACCGGGGCGCAGGCCATCGCCTAACGAGAAGGAGACGTCATAAGCCTTCATGATCTCGCAGATGTCTTCAAAGTGGGTGTACAGAAAGTTTTCCTGATGGTGCGCCAGACACCACTTGGCCATGATCGAGCCACCGCGCGAAACAATCCCGGTGACCCGTTTAGCGGTCATCGGGACGTATCGCAGCAGCACGCCGGCGTGAATGGTGAAGTAGTCCACGCCCTGCTCTGCCTGCTCTATCAGCGTGTCACGGAAGATTTCCCAGGTTAGGTCTTCGGCAACACCATTGACCTTCTCCAGTGCCTGGTAGATGGGCACAGTGCCGATAGGTACTGGCGAGTTGCGGATTATCCATTCACGGGTTTCATGGATATTCTTGCCCGTAGACAGGTCCATGACCGTATCTGAACCCCAGCGGATACCCCAAGTCATCTTTTCTACTTCTTCTTCAATGGAAGAACCAAGCGCCGAGTTACCAATGTTGCCGTTAATTTTAACCAGGAAGTTACGGCCGATGATCATCGGCTCCAACTCGGTATGATTGATATTGGCTGGGATGATCGCGCGGCCGCGCGCCACTTCGTCGCGTACAAACTCAGGGGTAATTTCTTTGGGTACGGCGGCGCCAAAACTCTGGCCCACATGCTGATCCGTCAACAATCCAGCGGCCCTTGCCTGCTCCAGCTTCATGTTCTCGCGGATGGCAATATATTCCATCTCGGCGGTGATGATGCCCTTACGCGCATAGTGCATCTGGCTGACATTGCGGCCTGCCAGCGCACGGCGCGGGGTACGCACGTGGGCAAAACGCATGTGGTCAAGCGACGCATCAGCCAAACGTTCGCTGCCAAAAGCGGAGCTTAGGTTAGGCAGCACTTCAGTGTCGCTGCGCGCGTCGATCCAAGCGCCACGCACATCCGACAACCCGGAGCGCAGGTCGATTTGTACGTCTGGGTCGGTATAGGGGCCGGACGTGTCATATACCAACACAGGTGCGTTGGGCTCATTGCCTTTGTCGGTCTGGGTATCGGCCAGGCTGATTTCGCGCATGGGTACGCGAATGTCAGAGCGTGAACCCTGAACATAAATCTTGCGCGAGTTGGGAAAAGGCTGGGTAGCGGCACCATCAGCCCCGGAAGTGGCGATGGCGGTATCAGGCAATCTGTTGTTCATTGTTGTGCTCCACTGCGTTGAAATATGCAGGGAACCGAAAAGGCGTGCGAGCCCGTCCGTATACACGGCAGGCCAGCAGACACATATCTCGATTCCTACGCCGGTACTAACCGGTTCAGGTTCAACGGGTATTATCTCAGCCACCACAATTGCGGCAGCACCCCGTCAAGATGTTGGGCACAGTCTAGGAGGTTGTCTGCCCGGCTTCAAGCCGTGCCTTGCGCTATTTTCAATAGGTCGGAAGAAGCCGCTAAGTCAGCCGACAAAAACGCCGATCTAGCCAAGTCGTGCAGCAAAAACACTTTGTTCCGCCAAGCGCCCAATGCATTGCTTGACCGCGAGACAGCAGCTCTTTAGCCTTGGTTGACAATTCCAACCATGCGAAGGATTCATGCATGCTGCGCCCTCTGTTTGCTGCTTTATTGCTTGCCGGCGTTTCCGGACATGTTGCCGCCAATACTGACCTCATGACTATCTACCAAGAAGCCCTGCTGAATAACGCTGATTTGGCAGCGGCTCAGGCGGATGCCCGCGCCCGTCAAGAAGCACTGCCACAGGCACGTTCGCAGCTGTTACCCAACATTGGCATTGGCGCCGGCGCTGCACGTGAAGACCTTGAGATAAACGGTGTAGGGGGTGACGAGTACAGCACTCACTACTACCAGGCGAGCCTGACGCAGCCACTGTTTCGCGCTAACCGGTGGTTCGATTACCAGTCTGCCAAATCACTCAGCCAACAAGCCGAACTCGAATTCTCAGCAACTCAGCAGAATCTGATTCTGGAAGTCTCGCAAGCCTACTTCAACGTGCTACGCGCCTCTGACAATTTAGCCACCGCAAAAGCTGAAGAAGACGCCTTCGAGCGGCAGCAGGAGCAGGCGCAGGAGCGCTTTGACGTGGGTCTTTCGGCACGCACCGATGTGCTTGAGGCTCAAGCGGGGTACGACAGCGCACGCGCCACTCGCCTGACTGCAAAAACCAATCTGGATGTCAGCTATCAAGCGTTAACGCGCCTGACCAATCAGGATTACGAAAGCCTTTACGGCATCAGCCATGAGCTGCCCGTCCTGCCGCCGTCACCAGCTAATCTGCAAAAATGGGTTGAAACCGCCTCTGCACAGAACCTCAACCTGCTTGCCTCCCGTTACGCCATCAATAGCGCTCAGGACGGCCTGCGTAGCAGCAAAGCAGGCTACGCGCCCGTAGTAGATGCCTTTGTACGCTACAACGATACCAATGGCCGGGCCGAGGTCGCGCGCGCCGGACAAACGGCATACGACACCGAGCTGACCAGCTTTGGCGTAGAGTTAAGCATGCCTTTGTTTACGGGTGGTTTGACTACCTCGCAAGTGCGCGAGTCTACCTATCGTCTGACTCAGGCTGAGCAGTTAAGCGAAGCACAGAAGCGCCGGGTAGTGGAAAGTACTCGCAACCTCTATCGTACCGTCACCTCCAGCGTCGACGAAATTGATGCACGGCGAAAGGCTATCGTTTCTGCGAAAGCGGCATTGGACGCGACCCAAACCGGTTACGAAGTCGGTACCCGCAACGTAGTGGACGTGTTGGAATCCCAGCGCAACTTGTTCCGTACCGTACGTGACTACAACACCGCACGTTACAACTACATCATCGACAACCTGAGTCTAAAGCAGTCCGCTGGCACACTCAGCCCTCAGGATTTGGAAGAACTATCAAAGTGGCTGATTCCTGATTACGACCCAGATCGCGACTTCATCCCCGAGCCAACCGAAGAAGAGATGGAACGCATGTCTATGGGCCGTCAAACGCCGGCCAGACCCGCTAACGAAGAGTCATCGCGCTCAACCTTCTAAGTAACATGTCTCAGCGGCAATACAACACAAAACGGCGCCCTTGGGCGCCGTTTTGTTATTTACTGCTTGCTCAGATCGAATTCAGAGCCGCTGCTCAATCCCCTGCAATAACAGTTCAAGCGCTCCCTGATTCGCCTCTACCACTGCCCGGCCAGACTCTCCCGCCTGCTGCCGCAAACGTGGGTCTTGCAACAAAGCCTCCACAGCCTCTGCCAGGCTTTGAGCATCGCCAACTAATTGCAGCGCGCCAGCGCCCTGCAGCAGATCACTAATCTCGGTGAAGTTAAACCTATGCGGACCTGACAACACCGGCAAACCAAGCGCAGCAGGTTCCAGATAGTTGTGCCCACCATTGGGCACTAGGGATCCGCCGACAAAAGCCACATCAGCGCATGCATAAAGCATCACCAACTCGCCCATAGTGTCGCCTAGCAACACCTGATCAGCAGCTGCCGGCACACCACCTTGGCTACGCCGTACCTGCAACAAGCCTGCATCCGATACCAGCCGGGCAACGCTGTCAAAACGCTCGGGATGACGCGGCACCAGAATCAGCAACGCATCGGGCTGCTGCTGCAAGAGAGTCTGATGCGCACGCAGTACCTGCTCGTCTTCGCCCGCGTGTGTGCTGGCTGCAATCCATACAGGGCGCTCACCCCAGCCGTCACGTAGGGATTTCGCCTGAGCCAACAATGCTGCAGGCGGTCGAAAATCGAATTTAATGCTGCCGGTCACCGTCATTGCGGACTTATTCACACCTAGGGAAGCAAAGCGCAGCGCCTCAGCCTGACTCTGCACCGCCACCCAGTCCAACGCAGCGAACATCGGTCGCACAAGCCAGCTGACGCGCTTATACCCATTGGCCGAACGCCCAGACAAACGGGCGTTCGCCAGTATTAACGGTACCTCGGCACGCTCACACTCGGCGACCAGGTTAGGCCAGAGCTCAGTCTCCATGATGATGCCTATCTGCGGTTTCATTTTGCGCAGCAGACGCCGCTGCAACCAAGGCAGATCGTAGGGCAAATAGACATGACCCACTTGCCCACCAAAAAGTTTGCAGATCTGTTCCGAACCGGTTGGCGTCATACAGGTAATAGTGATCGGCAACTCGGGGTGACGTTGCATCAACTCACGCACCATGGGGGCAGCAGCTATGCTTTCGCCTACCGAAACCGCATGCACCCAAATGCCGCCCTGACGTACATCGCCACCCAGCGCAAAGCGCTCAGACCAACGCTTGGCGTATGCCGGTGCGCGCCTTGCTCGATACAGCAAACGCAGCAGCACTAGCGGCATGCAAAGGGTAAATACGATGCTATAAAGGGTACGAGTCATGGCTTCTTCCTGTGATCAAGCGCGGCATAGAGTAGCAGATGTGACCAGCGGGCCCGGCAATGTCTATACTAGGGCTTTGCCGGGTACAGGCGAAGCCTGTCGGACAATCATTGTCAGGTATCTTTTATACCCGCAAGCCTTTTGACTAAAGCACTGGGAGCCCATGAGCACAACCCTTGAAACAGACATCTGCATCCTCGGCGGCGGCATCGCCGGACTCTGGCTAAATGCCCGTTTGCGCCAACTCGGTTATAGCACGCTGCTCGTCGAACGTGGCGCACTGGGAGGCGGCCAAAGCGTCAAATCCCAAGGCATCATTCATGGCGGAACCAAGTACGCATTGAATGGCAAGCTGAGCAGCGCAGCCGAAGCGATTGCCGATATGCCGGATCGCTGGCGCGCCTGCCTGGATGGCACTGGCGAACTGGATCTGCAGGGGGTGCGGGTGTTGTCCGAGCATCATTACCTGTGGTCGCCCGGTAGCCTGATCAGCAACCTCGCCGGCTTTTTTGCCAGTAAGGCGCTAAGGGGCCGAGTCGAGCAGATCAAGGGTAAACAGCTACCCACGGTGTTTGCTGACCGAGCATTCAAAGGCAAAGTCTATCAACTGGCCGAACTGGTCATCGACGTTCCCACTGCGATTCAACGCTTAGCCGAACTCGCCGGAAATAGTTTGATCGCAGATAGCTCCCCGCACCTGCAAAGGGCCGCTGATGGTGGTATTGAAGCAGTGCGTTTGCAACACCATCAGATCAAGGCGCAGCGCTACATTCTCAGTGCCGGCGAAGGCACCGAAAGCCTGCTGAGTGACTGGCAACAAGACAAACCTGCGATGCAGCGTCGTCCTTTGCAGATGGTACTGGTCAAGGGTGCGGCACTGCCCCCGCTGTTTGCCCATTGCCTGGGCAGCAGCCCCAAACCGCGTATGACCGTTACTACCCACCCCTGTGCCGACGGCCAGTGGTGCTGGTATTTAGGCGGCGATCTGGCAGAACAGGGTGCCGGTCAAGCGCCGGATGAACTGATCGCCAAGGCCAAGCGCGAGTTGCAGGAGCTATTACCCTGGATATCACTCGAAGGCACCCGCTGGACAACGTTGCCAGTCAATCGAGCGGAACCAGCGCAAAGCGGTTTAGTGCGCCCGGATACCGCCTTCGTGCAGCCCGTGGCCAACGCCTTGGTCACCTGGCCCACCAAGCTTGCTTTAGCGCCCAATTTGGCAGATCAAGTAATAGAACAGCTGCAGAGTCAGCAAGTAGTACCACACGCACCAACGCCCATTACTGACACTTTAACCAAGCCCAAAGTCTCGGCTCCAGTATGGGACATCTGCTTTCCATGAGTCTGCGTCCTTACTACCGCACGCTGGGCGACACCGGGTTGAGCCTTTCGGCGCTGGGTTTGGGCACCGTCAAGTTCGGCCGCAATCAGGGTGTAAAATATCCCAGCCAATTTGATCTGCCGTCCGATCAGCAAATACGCGAGTTATTGGCCCAAGCACATGATCTAGGCATAAACCTGCTAGATACCGCACCCGCTTACGGCGTTAGCGAACAACGTCTAGGGCCTCTACTAGCAAGGCAACGCCAGGACTGGTTGATTTGCACCAAGGTGGGTGAGGAGTTCAATGCCGGCGTTTCAAGCTTCGATTTTAGCGCTGCACATACGCGCCGATCGATCGAGCGTTCACTACAGCGCCTACATACTGATTATCTGGATCTGGTGCTGGTCCACTCCGACGGCAATGACCTGCAGGTCCTGGATGACGAGGTTTACCCCGCACTGCAGCAACTCAAGCAGCAAGGCCTGATCCGCGCCTTCGGCTTTTCGGGAAAAACCATAGAGGGCGGCATTAAAGCGCTTGAGCAAGGTGATTGCGCCATGGTCACCTACAATCTGAATGAACAAACCGAACGCCCGGTGCTCGACTTTGCCCTGTCACACAACAAGGGCATTCTGATAAAAAAAGCATTGGCCAGCGGTCATCTCTGCTTAGCCGGTGAAGATCCCGTACGCAAAGGGTTGGAGCTAGTACTCCAGCATCCCGCCGTCACCTGCGCGATTATAGGCACCATCACCCCGCGCCACCTCGCGCAAAATGTGCAGGCCGCCACTGCGGTACTCGCCTCACAGGAGTAACGCATGACCTTGATCGTCGCACGCAAGAGTCCCATCGTGTTCAAAACTCAGGCCATTCAGGTGCAGGCTAGTAGCGAAGTGCTGCGCTATACCCCAACCGGTAACCCCCTGAGCTTTGCCGAGATGCAGCAACGGCGACAAGCAATCAAAATAGATAACCCCGAACATTTCGAACTCACGGTTGCCAACCTGGGGGTGTCAGTTGATCTACAACTGAAATGGCAAGGGCGCGAGTTTCAGCTGCTGGTAAGGCAGGATCGACCCGACCATGGTGACAACGTGCTAAAGCTGCTGTCAGGCTACGTGCCAGCCCATGAGTTACGCGTGCCGCTACTGACCGCCATGACTGAAATAGCCGAAGAATTGTTAATCGAAACCGAATCGGGGTGGCTGCAAGGCCAGTATCAGAATACGTGGCTGCCGACGCCCTATGCTGGAAGCTTGGCTTTGGACGAGGAAAAGGTATTCCGGCTGACCTCGCGTAGCGGCGCCAGCCGACCGGTAATTTGTCGCGAGCTGAACCTGCTCGAACGCCCGCGCGCTTACGTTCACCTACCCAGCAACTCGCTGCAATTGGTCTATCAGATGCTGTTGGAGCTGCCCGAGTCGGCGCAACGACTGTCGCTGCTGCATACCGATGAGTTTCTTGATGAAGAGAGCGGTGAGCTGGTCGCACAAATGGACTATCAGCGCCCTGAACTATTCCTGGCCGAACGTGTAAACAGCGCAGCAACCGGTCATTTATTCACTTTGCAAAAAGGTGAATTGATAGAACAGGACAGCCGTGACATGACGTTGAGCGAGGCCTTCGCTGAACAACGCGGATGGGTGGTAGAAGCCCCGCATTGCAGCTGGCAGGAAGGCCTTGGCGAGCGTTAGTACATTGAGTGACGATCAGCCTTGATCGCCACGCTCGCGGATTTTTTCCACAATAGCGGTAGTTGAGCAGCTCTCAACGAAGTTGAGCACTTTCACTTCGCCCCCATAGGCTTGAACAATAGGCGCGCCTACCACTTGCTCTACGCTGTAATCGCCGCCTTTTACCAGCACATCAGGTTTAACCTGCTCCAGCAATCGCTCCGGGGTATCTTCACCATAACTAATGACCCAGTCCACCGCGCCCAGACCCGCCAGCACTGTCATGCGTCGTTCGACGCTGTTGATCGGCCGCCCCGGGCCCTTCAGTCGTGTTACCGAAGCGTCATCGTTAATGGCCACAATAAGGCGGTCACCCTGGTTTCGCGCCTCTTCCAGATAGCCTACATGGCCAGCATGGATGATGTCGAAGCAACCGTTGGTAAACACAACACGCTCTCCCACGGCACGGGCATCATCCAGCGCCTGCAGCAACTGTTCGACACCGACCACACCACGCTCACTACCCTGCTCGCGCTGCACCGCACGACGTAGCTCGGGCCCACTGATAGCGGCGGTGCCCAACTTGCCAATCACGATACCAGCGGCAATATTCGATAGCGCTACTGCATTGGGTAGCGTTTCGCCGGCAGCCAAAGCGGCAGCCAAGGTAGAGATCACCGTATCGCCCGCACCCGTTACGTCGAAGACTTCCAACGCGCGCGCAGGAAGATGCAGCGCAGGCTCACCCGTACGCAAGAGCGTCATGCCTTGCTCACTGCGAGTCACCAGCAGAGCATCAAGCTGCAGTTCAGCGACCAACGCCATGCCTTTTTCGACCAGCTCCTGCTCGCTACTGCAACGTCCTACCACTGCTTCAAATTCCGACAGGTTTGGGGTGATCAGGCTAGCGCCGCGGTAGATGGAGAAATCGCTGCCCTTAGGATCTGCCAGCACAGGAACGCCGTGCTCGCGGGCGAGCTTGATCAAAGCCTGATGATTAACCAATGCACCTTTGCCGTAGTCCGACAACACCAAGACTTTGACCTTATCCAGCAAGCCGGCAACTGAGGCCAGCAGCGCGTCAGCATCGGTGTTGAAACGCTCTTCAAAATCCAGGCGAATCAATTGCTGATGGCGGCTCATGACACGCAGCTTGGTGATAGTCGGCTGATCCTTGCACTGCTGAAAGTCGCAGTAAACACCAGCGGCATTCAAACGCTGCTGCAAGCTCTCGGCAGCCTCGTCTTGCCCGGTTACACCGACCAGCCAAGCCGGAGCGCCAAGAGCAGAGATATTCAGAGCGACGTTACCGGCGCCGCCGGGGCGATCCTCTATCTGCTCGACTTTGACTACCGGCACCGGCGCTTCGGGCGAGATCCGATGGGTAGGCCCATGCCAATAGCGATCCAGCATCACATCCCCAACCACCAATACCGGGGCAGAGTCGAAGCGGGGCATGGTCAATTTCATCGTGTCTGATACCTGTATCTGGGTCCGGCATCAGGCGCCGGAGCGTTGCTCATTCGTTGGGTTGTTCGTCTTCAAATTGCATGCTGTGCAAGCGTGCGTAATAGCCGTTCTGCGCCAACAAGTCGGCATGCGAACCACGTTCGACAATCTTCCCTTGGTCCATCACCAAAATGATATCGGCTTTCTCAATAGTAGACAGTCGATGGGCAATCACCAACGTAGTACGGCCTTCCATTACCCGGTCCAGCGCAGCTTGAATGTGGCGTTCTGATTCGGTATCCAACGCCGACGTAGCTTCGTCGAGAATCAGTACCGGAGCATCTTTAAGCAACGCGCGGGCAATCGCCAAACGCTGGCGCTGACCACCCGACAAAAGCACCCCATTTTCGCCAACCAGTGTATTGAAGCCTTGCGGCAACTGATCAATAAACTCTTTGGCGTATGCTGCTTCGGCAGCCGCTTCAACCTCTTCCTGAGGGGCGCCAGCCAAATCTCCATAAGCGATGTTGCTGGTGATAGTGTCGTTGAACAGCGTCACATGCTGGCTTACCAACGCGATGTGGTGCCGTAAATTAGGTAGGCGATAATCTTGAATTGGCACGCCATCGAGCAATACCTGACCCTGGTCGTGCTGGTAAAAACGCGGGATCAAGTTCGCCAAGGTGGATTTACCACTGCCGGAGCGCCCCACTAGAGCGACCATCTGACCTGGTGCGATGGAAAACGAGATATCGTCCAGTACCTTCTTGTCAGTATCTGGGTAAGTGAAGCTCAGACCAGAAATATCAAGCTGCCCACTTACTCGCTCACTCTCAAATTCGCCCTCATCCAGTTCAGGATCTTCATCCAGCTGCTCAAAAATGCTCTCGGCTGCCGCAATGCCCTTCTGAATGTTCGCACTGACTTCGGACAATTGCCGAATCGGCTTCGGCAACAAACCTGCCGCCGTGATGTAGGAAACCAAATCGCCCACGGAGGCATCGCCGCGCAAGAACAACACCAAAAACATCACCACCGCCATTGCGGAATAGGTGACCAGTTGCAAAGTAGGCGTATAAACAGCACCTGTACGCGTCATTTGCAGCCCGCGTTGGCGATTATTTTCACTCGCCTTGTTGAAACGCTCGGTTTCATATTTCTCACCACCAAAGCTACGTACCACCCGATATCCCTGGATCGTCTCGGATGTAACGTGTGTAACGTCACCCATGGCCGTCTGAATCTTCCTGCTCTGGCTGCGAAACTTCTTGCTCGTACTGTTCACCATGACCGCGATGATCGGCAGAATGGCGATCAGCACCAAAGTCAGTTTCCAGTTCATCCATAGCAGGTAACCAAACAGGAAAATCACCGACATACCTTCGCGAAAAATCACCTTGATGGCATCGGTAGCGGCGCCCGTGACCATAGTTACATTGAATGTGACCCGCGAGACCAGGTGCCCGGAGCTATGGTTATCGAAATAGCGGTTAGGCAACGTCAGAAAATTATTGAACAGTGCCGTGCGTAAGTCGTGCACCACCCCCAGTGATACTTTGGCTATGTAATAGTTACCTAGAAAGGAGCCAATGCCTTGGTACGTTGCCACGCCAACAATAAATAGCGGAAATCCCCATATCATGGGTACGCCAAAAAATTGCGCGTTCTCGCCACTGTTCAAACCATCAACGAAGTACTTCAGCACCCAAGCCATCGCAGGCTGACTCGAGGCAAAAATAACGAAGCCGAAGATACTGATGGCGAAAGGCAGCCAATAAGGTTTTACATAGCCCAGCAGTCGCGCGTAGATACGCAGGCTGGATTGCATGAAAGATTCTTTCTGATCGTTCGACATGAATATAGTCACGAGTGAAGGGTCAAGCGTTGAGTTTAACACAGCTCGATGACGACTCAGCGACTGGAAGCAAACTGCGGTAAACTAGCGTTTTTAATCAGGAAAGCCACATGCAGCCACTCAGCAGAGATCAATTCGACGCAATGCGCCTGGGTGCCAGCGTGCTGGAAGAGGATGGGCATGGCGTTAAGGTACTGCGACTGGCCGACGGCACTTTTTTGAAGCTCTTTAGACGCAAAAGCTGGCTTTCAAAGAACGCGTTTTTTACCCCGGCACAACGCTTTGCTGAAAACGCCTCCTTGCTGCAGCAGAGGAATATCCCCTGCCCGCAAATAATAGCTCTGTACCACCTGCCGGATCCTTACCGCTCAGTTGTTCACTACAGCCCTCTGGCTGGCAACACGCTACGCCAGTTATTGAACGACAGCAGGGGCATTGAGAGCTTTGAACTGCTGATGAATCTAGCCACTTTCGTCACGTCCCTGCACGACAAGGGTGTGTACTTTCGCTCGCTGCATTTGGGCAACATAGTGCTCACCCCAGACAACGAATTCGGACTAATCGACATATCCGATATGCGTTGCCTCAATCGGCCGTTGTCAAAAAGGCTACGTGCACGCAATTACCAGCACCTGCTGCGCTACGAGCAGGATTGGGCGCATATTGGATTCGATATAAAACGGCTGTTTTCCTAAGGCCTGCGCTTATCCAGTATCAGGCTTAAGCCTTTCCAAGCTCCGCCAGCACCACCAGCACATCACCGCGCCAATCTGGCTGTTCAATACCGTGCTGCTCGCGAATTTTCTCGCAGTTCAGTACTGAAAAAGCAGGCCTAGGAGCTGGCGTCGGAAACTCTGCGCTGGTGATCGGCTGAACCTGCGGACTACGCTGGATCAGCCCAGCCGTTGCTGCCGCCGCAATGATGTGATCAGCAAAGCCGTGCCAGCTGGTTTGCGGAGCACCGGAAAAGTGGAATAGACCCCAGTTAAAGCCTTCTTGCTTACTACGATACTCATCGGCCATCTTCCACAAACACGCCGCAATGGAAGCTGCCGACGTAGGCCCCCCATACTGATCAGCTACCACGCGCAATTCGTCTCGCTCTGCTGCCAGACGCAGCATGGTCTTCACGAAATTACCGCCATGGGCAGAAAAAACCCAGCTGGTACGCAAAATTACATGCCGTGGGCATGAGGTGGCTACCGATTGCTCGCCAGCTAGCTTGCTCCGCCCATATACCGTCTGCGGATCAGTAGTAGCCTGCTCCAAATACGCAGCACTGCTGTCACCGTTAAACACGTAATCGGTCGAAATATGAAATAAAGGTATGCCGGCAACCTGAGCGCTACGTGCCAGATTTTCAGCTCCCCGCGCATTAACTGCGTAGGCTTTATCCTCTTCCGTTTCAGCACGATCCACAGCGGTATAGGCCGCAGCGTTTATTAAAAGCTGCGGCCGAAGGTCAGTGACACAGCGCTCTACTGCGGACGCGTCAGAAATATCCAATTCGCCGGAGTTCAGCGCAGTTAGCTCAACCCAAGCAGGGACCCTTTGGCGCAATTCAGTACCGACCTGACCACCGGCGCCGGTTACTAAGACCCGCATTTAATTACCACCCTCAATGAGCTGACGCAAAGTGGGATTACTCAAGTCCTTCTCAGATAACCGAGGATGTTCAACAGGCCAAGGTATATTCAGATCCGGATCATTCCACAACACTGCGCCCTCATCTTCCGGGCGGTAATAATCAGTGCATTTGTATTCAAAATCAGCCACTTCGCTCAACACGCAAAAGCCATGCGCATAACCAGGCGGCACCCACATTTGACGATGATTCTCATCGTTGAGCTCTACTCCGACGTGCTGACCATAAGTAGGCGACTGTGGATCAATATCTACCGCCACATCCCACACGGCGCCGCGGCTGACGCGCACCAATTTGCCTTGCGGAGCAGTGCGCTGGAAATGCAATCCACGCAACACGCCTTTGGTCGAGCGGGACTGGTTGTCTTGAACAAAAGCTAAATCAATACCTGCATCGCGGTAACGATCAACCTGAAAGCTCTCGATGAAAAAGCCGCGAGAGTCGCCAAAAACCCTTGGCTCAATGATAATCACGCCCGCTAAGGGGGTTTCGATGACCTTCACTTACTGTCCTCCTGATGCAATAGTCGCTGCAGATACTGGCCGTAACCGGTTTTACTAAGTGCTACGGCCTGTGTGCGCAACGTCTCAACATCCAACCACCCACGGCGGAAAGCTATCTCTTCGAGGCAGGCTACCTTTAAGCCCTGTCGTGCCTCAATTGTCTGAACAAAATGACTCGCTTCCATCAGGGAATCATGTGTTCCGGTATCCAGCCATGCAAAGCCGCGCCCAAGTAAGCTGACATTGAGCTCGCCGCGTTGCAGATAAGCGTTGTTTATATCGGTAATTTCCAGCTCACCACGTGCGGACGGTTTAACTTGGCGCGCGATATCTACAACCTGATTATCGTAGAAATACAGCCCAGTAACCGCGTAATTAGATTTCGGCTTGGCAGGCTTCTCTTCAATGGATAATGCTTTGCCGCTTTGGTCAAAGTCCACTACACCAAACCGCTCAGGGTCGTTAACGTGGTAGCCGAAAACAGTCGCACCGCGCTTCCTTTCGGTCGCTTCACGCAGCATGGCACTGAAGCCATACCCGTAGAAAATATTGTCGCCTAAAATAAGGCTAACGTTACTGTCGCCGATAAACTCCTCGCCGATCAGGAACGCTTGCGCAAGGCCATCTGGGGAAGGTTGCTCGGCATAGCTAAGAGAGATACCAAACTCCGCCCCCGAGCCCAACAACTTGCGAAAACTGGGCAAATCCTCAGGCGTAGAGATGATCAGCACCTCGCGAATTCCGGCCAGCATCAACACAGAAAGCGGGTAATAAATCATCGGTTTGTCGTAAATCGGCAACAGCTGCTTAGATACGCCACGCGTTATCGGATGTAGCCGGCTGCCAGATCCGCCGGCCAGAATGATACCTTTCATGACTTCCCCTCCTTTGTTTCCTGTACTGAGGCACTTTCGCCAAGTCGCCCCAGCTTATAATCGCCGTTCAAAACCCGATTCCACCACTCTCGATTGTTCAAATACCAACTAACCGTTTTACGAATACCGCTTTCGAAGGTCTCCTCTGGTGCCCAGCCTAGCTCATGCTGCATTTTAGATGCATCAATCGCGTAACGCGCATCATGACCAGGACGATCAGTCACGAAGGTAATAAGGTCGCGGTAACGCACAACGCCTTCTGGTTTATCCGGAGCCATCTCTTCCAGCAACGAGCAAATAGTCTCGACCACCTCAAGATTGCGCTTTTCGTTATGACCACCAATGTTATAGGTTTCACCTATTGTGCCTGCTTCCAGCACCCGACATAGGGCGCGCGCATGATCCTCAACATAGAGCCAGTCACGAATCTGCGAGCCATCACCGTAAACCGGAAGAGGCTTACCATGCAGCGCGTTGAGAATGACGTGGGGGATCAATTTTTCCGGGAAGTGGAACGGGCCATAATTATTTGAGCAGTTCGTCACTAATATCGGAAAGCCGTAGGTCCTGTTCCAAGCACGGACTAGATGGTCAGAGCTCGCCTTTGAAGCCGAATAAGGAGAGCTGGGGGCATATGCGGTGTTTTCCGTAAAAAGATCAGTCACACCTTCCAGATCACCATAAACTTCGTCGGTAGAAATATGATGAAAGCGAAAAGCGCTCTTTCGCTCGGGGGAAAGTGCAGCCCAGTAAGCTCTACACGCCTCGAGCAAAGTATAGGTACCCACTATATTAGTTTGAATAAAGCTAGCCGGACCATCAATCGAACGATCAACATGAGACTCCGCCGCTAAATGCATGATTGCGTCGGGTTCGAAATCGTCAACCACCCGTGAAATGCATGCGCTATCACATATATCTCCCATCTCGAACGTATACCGCGGAGAGGAACTTATAGGGCTCAGAGATTCAAGATTTCCAGCATAAGTCAACAAATCAAAATTCAGCACTATGATATTTGTGCGCTCAATTAAGTGCCGAATTACGGCAGACCCTATAAAACCCGCGCCGCCGGTAACCAAAATACGATGAGCACTCATATCAAAACCTTTTCCCATTTTAATCGCACTATGCGTCAACTCAGAGCTCCAGACTAATCAGCTCATTTTTTTCTTATGAATAAAAACTTAAAGGCCAGCCACCACAGACCAGGAAAACTACCGAAACCAGAATTACGCAACCACTTAAACCTAAGTGAAAAAGGTAGCTTTTTCTTCCTTAACAATTTCAACCAGCAACGCACTGTTGCCCGCTCTCGGAGTCTAACTCCGTTAGCAGACACACTCCCAAGCACATGAGCAGGTAGCGGCACTGATGAAGACTTTGCATATAATAGCGCTTGGCTAGCCCACTCACGCCCAAAGTTACCCAATGAGAAATGCAGGAGGGGAATATCGTAAGCAACAGCCACCGAATATTTTTGAGCCACACGCAAACTATAATCAACGTCATAATAATGAAAGCCCGTCAGTTGATCAGAGAAACGAACTTTAGACCACACGGCCCTTGGGGAACACAAAAAAACGCCATCCAGCGCAACAACGCTTACTAAATTATCTTCCGTAAATTGCTTGGGCTTAACTAACGTTTGCTCCATCGCATCTGGTTGCCCGTGCCAAATATTGATACAAATATCCTCCCCCCAACCATCGGACCATCCCGACGGCTTGGACGATTTATATCTGCTACCTGCAAGCCCCACCAAACCTAAGCTTGGGTCATTTTGGAAATGACGAAGCAGGGTCACGCCCCAATCCTGGGAAATGAACTCAATATCCTCATGCAAGAAACATATACAATCAAAGCGCGAATTTTCAGCACCTTCATTATATGCCTGACACAGCCCTAAGTTTCTAACACGATTATCAATAGCAATAATCTCGTAATCAACACCAATTGTGTCAGCGATATTACGGCGGACGTTCGACAGCCGCTGCGGATCGACACTACATATAACTATAGAAATCAACGGAAGCACTCTCCATAATAAAAAATCACAGCTTCTTTATTCCGAGATAATAGAAAGGTAGTTTTAAATAGAGCTTCAATTTTTTTCTAAAGAAATAATATCTACTTTTAGAGCTCCACTTTTCTTCGAAATCATACTTCGCTCTTTTGGTCATCAACATCTGTTTTACGGAGCTATGTGTCTTTAGCGTTTTACTATCAAGATGATCAACCACTGACGAAGTCACCAAAGCATGCTTTAACCCATGCTTCTCAAGCGTGCGCGCATAGTCGTCATCCGCATACCAAAAATAAAAGCGCTCATCGAGCAGACCTGTGGTTTCGAGCATGCTGCGCCGAAATACCAAGCACCAACCAGATATTTCTTTTAGTACGCCATAGCCAGGATAAACACCTGAGTTCACCGCAAAGCCGTTTTTTGGATGATGCAGAGAGCAGGCCGGACTGGCACTGATGAGTTGCGTATCAGCGGAAAACGCTTGAAGCAGCTCCGACGCCCACCCAGGGTGAAAGTACAGGTCGTTGTTGCAAATGGCTACAAAGGGGCCGGTGGTGCGCTTGATGCCTTCATTCATGTATTGGTGGTAATTGAATGGCGGCGGCAAGTAGAGCGTGCGCACTCCAGCTTGCGTGTATTCAGGCGACTGATGGTTAGACTCCACCACAATGACATCAAAGATGACGTCTTTAGAGCTCTCCGACGCTAGCAACGTATCAAGACAAGTGTCGGTCATTGCACGCAACTCTGCATTCTTGGCAAAGCTAAGGATCACAACATCGATGCGCACTGGCCCTTCCGCGCTATTGCCTTCCACTTGTTTTAATCCATTCATTGCAGTGTTTCCCTTGCCGCAGTCTTCGGCTTTTTCAGCAACAGGTGGCGCAGCCGCTTGAGTAATTGTTTGTCCCATAGCCGTAGGGGCACTTGCCTGATCAGCGACCAGCCGAAAGACTTATCATAGACAACAGCCATGCGCAGCGCTTTGGTGATTAGCCGCGCTTTGGCAGATTCGTATTGCGGATGCGTGGCATAGGGGGCAATAACCTCTAATCCGTAGCGATATTCCGCTTTGTAGTTTTTCGATAAACTGCCGTCGTGCTTACGATACAAGGTCACTACTTCTGGCAGGATATCGACGAAGAAGCCCGCTTCAGCCACCTTCAAAGTCATTTGAAAGTCTTGAATTTTGATCTTGGGGTCATAACGACCGGCCAGGTCCATTGCGTCACGACGGTAGACTGCGATGTTACCGCCAACCACTAAGGCAGCCGCCAACGCCTGCGAAAAATCGTAGCGTCGCACAGATCGCTTTTTGTCCTTCTTCGGCAGCAGCACGCCGTGCTCGTCTATACGCACGGCTCCACCGCCAAGACAACCAACCTCAGGGTGGGCCTGCAGATACGCTAACTGCACAGCAAGGCGGCCGGCGGGCATAAGATCATCAGCATCAAAGGTCGCCACAAAAACCCCGTGAGCGTGCTCCAAACCAGTGTTAAGCGCAGCACTAACACCTGCATTTTTCTGACGTATAAACTCTACCCGGCGAACCAGACTATTGACCTGTTCCTGGGCCAATGTTGCTTCGATTACTTCGACGCTGTTATCGCTTGAACCATCATCAACAACAATCAATTCAAAATTCGGATAGTCCTGTGTGAGAACGCTGCGCAAGGTTTCGGCAACAAAGGTCGCGTAGTTGTAACAAGGTACAATGACCGAGACCAATGGAGCGTTAGTGGAGGCGATGGGGCTCATGGGCGAAACTCTTGCCAACCGCTTTCACTTACCCGCCACGAATCCTGCCGTGACAAGTGCGCCGGACCGCGAAGCTTCTCAGACGAAATACCCTGCCAATGCTGGTTTTTCCAGACCAGGAAATGCAAATAAGGTAACTCTTGCCCGTTTAATGCGCTGTTGGTGAGCCGTCCTTTCTGGAGAAACCAGTAATCTGGCACCACTCTCTGTCCATCAGGAAGCATGCTGAATGTGCTGTGCGACTCAATAAACTCACTGCGCTGCGCCCAGCGGTTGAAGCGCGCGGCAAAGCGGCGTAAACCCTCTGGCCAATTTTTGTGACGAACAAATAAACGGCTGAACGCCCCTTCATCGAGCGCCTGATGGGCCTCATCTGCATAGCGCTGTTGCCAATGCGGTATAAGCTTAAAGGCCTCGCGCATGACCGCTGTATTACGCAGCAAACAAAGGTGGCCAGAAATGCGTCGCACGTGTGTGGCGAACAAGTCTTTCTCTGCCAGCCGAGCCGCAGTGAAATAGCGTCTCAAGTCACCGTACACCACATCGATATCACCAAACGCCCAAAAGTCGTAGCCGGCAAGATGTTCGGCATGGATGTATCCCAACGCTGGTTTTATGTCGCATAGCTTGTACGGATTAGCCGGGTAAAACTCTATACCCAAACGCTCGGACACCAGAGCGCAGTAGTCGGCATAGGACATTTCAATAAATTGCGTGTTCGCAGGTGCCTGGTCGGGAATCCCGCAATCGGTAAAAAATAACCAATCAATATCCGGGTTACGCCGACAGCCCTGCAGGAAATAATCCATCCAAAATGGCCATGCGCCAAAATAAGGTATGACAAATCGGATGCTGGGCGGGGCAGTTTTTTTGCTATTGATCATGCACACAAAACTCTATTTGTAAGGGGCGGTGACCGGCAATTGCCAGAAACGCCGCTGAGCGGCGGTATCGGAAAACAACAATGTCAGTCTTTCATTTGCTTGTTGTCCCAGCATCGCAAGTTGCTCTGCATCGTAACCAGCACAACGTAGCAGGGTAGCCGCGAGGGACGTAGCGTCGCCAAAAGGGAATAAACAACCAATGTCGCCCACCACCTCTGGACCACCTCCACAGTCACTGCAAATCAGCGCGTTACCGGCCGCCATGGCCTCCAGCAACACCATACCGAAAGGTTCATGGTCTGAGGTTAGTGCAAACACATCAAATGCCTTGAAATACTGCCGGGCATCAGGAACCTGGCCCGTAAAAACCACTCGGTCTTCTATCTCTAAGCTTTGTACCAGCGCTTTCAATTTCGACTCTAACCGGCCCACTCCCATAATCACCAACACGGCTTGCGGCGGCAATGCTGGTAGGGCCTTGGCAAAGCCTTCAACCAGAGTAGCTTGGTCTTTATCCGGGTGCAGACGACCAACATTGCCGACCACCCAGGCGTTGTCTGGCAGTTTTAATGTGCGCCTAGCCTCGCCACGCGAGACCAGAGCATCACTAACCGCCTCTACATCAATTCGATTGTGCAGTGTCTGAATACGCTCGTGTGGCCAGCCGGGCAGACAGCTGCGGATGTCCTCACGCACCGCGTCAGACACTGCCAGCAGATGCAGACGACTGCGAAAAACACGGGCAAATAGCTTGCGCCCCAAGCGCTCAAAGTCGCCGAAAGCGTGATGCACACCGATAACGGGCAAGTTAGTGGCCAAACAAGCGATATAAGTGGGCTTGGAGCGATGGGCAATGCAAAAACTGAAATCGCGCTCGCGGGCAATCTGCCGCAACTCGCGGATGGCCTTCAGTTTTAACCCTCGAATGTTTGCGGAGCTGTATTCCATGAACAGGACTTCAGCAGACTGGCACTTATCTGCCACCTGCTGATCTTTCTTTCCCGTCAGAAAAACGGTCGTGACTTGATAATCAGTGCCATCAAACAGGGCGGCATATTGCCGGGCACAATCCAGAAACGGTCCATCGTAACCGTGGCAGAATTGCAGCACCCGGCGTGCTGTGCGAGAAGTGCTCACCTTTTCACCACCAAAATATCCTCCATGATCAAAAACTGCAGACCCGTGGCAAAAAACAGGTTCAGTGCATCGGTGGGTGAACACACCATTGGCTCGCCATCGCGATTCAATGCGGCGTTGAGAACAGTACCGTTACCGGTCATCTGCTCAAGCTCCTTCATCAGGTCGTAATACTGTGGATTGTACCCGCGTTTGAGCACCTGTGCTCGAACAGTGCCGCCTAGCCTTGCCAAAGCGGAAAGCCGTTTTGCTCGATCAGAAGTCATATCGAAAGTGATCGCCATAAACGGCGCAGGGTGGTCATTTGCTAGCATTTCGACCGCCTCAGTATCCAGCATGGAGTAGCTAAAAGGGCGCCATTGCTCATTAAGCCTGTATTGTTGGTTAATCCGTTCAATTACATCTTTTGCGCTCGGACAGGCAAGCATAGAACGCCCACCTAAACCCTGCGAACCCAACTCCATGCGCCCCTGAAACCAGGCGACCGGATTGCCCTCCGCCAGCACTTTGGCGATTTCATCGGTGACGTTGTCGAGCTGCTCCCACTGCGGTTTATTCGGATGGCGAGCACAGGCGGCGATGATGTCTTCATTGCTATAAGCAGGCCCGAGAAAAGCGTGTTCCATCTTCTCGACTGGCACGCCATTTCTGACTGAGATAAAGGACGCCGCGCCGATAGCAGCCCCACTATCCCCGGAGGCGGGCTGTGCGAAAAACTCCCTAACGTCCGGGCGCGAAAGAATACGCTGATTAAGGCGCGCGTTGAGCGCACCCGTGCCGGCTGAAACGATAAGACCGGTCTCGCGTAAAATATCGCCTAGATAATAGTCCATCATCTGCAGCGCCAGCTTTTCAAATAGCGCCTGCATACTGGCCGCGTAATGTACGTAAGGCTCACCGACGGTATCGTCTTTTCGTCTAGGGCCCAGCCACTCGACCAGCTTCGGAGAGAAGGCGTAGCCCTTGCGATCTTCCTTGTAACGGCGCATACCAATCACGTTGACGTACTCATTGTCGACGATCAGCTCACCATTCTCGAAGGTGGCAAGACGAGAGAAGTCGTACTTGGCAGCATCGCCATAGGCGGCCAGGTCCATGACTTTGGTTTCGCCATCAAGCAATTCAAAACCCAAGTATTCCGCCAGTGCCGCATAAAGCCCACTCAGCGAATCCGGGTCGTAAAATTCCTTAATCTTATGAATTTTGCCATTTTCGCCATAACCAAAAAACGTGGTGGCGTATTCACCTATGCCGCCGAGCCCCATGATCGCGGTTTTCTCGGTAAAACCAGAGCAGTGATAGGCACTAGAGGCCTGCGCGAGATGAGGCGCCACAGTCTCCAGCCGCACCTTGTCGAGATCGAATCCCAACTGTTCCAAACACCACCGCATCTTATTCCGGTACTGTTTAAAACGCCGTTTGTCGTTCAGAGTGACAGCCAATGCTCCGCCGGGGGCGTACCAGCAACGCTTGGCAAAATGTCTGCGCGCAGCGCTACCAAATAGGTTGGGCGGTGCCAAGGAGATGGAGACGATGTCAACGTCATTCGCTGCTATGCATGCCTGTGCCAGACAAAATTTGGCTGACTCATAGGGCGTACGGTGCCTTGCGTGCTTGTCGCGCACAAAGCGTTCTTCCTCTGCTGCCGCGATGAGCTTGCCATCGATATACAGTGCCGCGGAGGGAGCGTGGCTTAATGCGCCAGAAAGGCCAAGTATCGTCAGTGCCATGGTCTTCCTCGTTACTGCTCGGCATCCAGGGGCGTGGTAGGCAAGTGCGCTTCCAGCCACATGGCCAGAGGGCTCTCGGCAGGCCAGTTGCGAATAAAGCGCGCACGGTCACGTGACCAGGCCTGACGCCATGCGTTCCCATTGCGGTGCTGTTGCATGGCATCAAGATCGATCAGCACCACTTCGCCGTGCAACCACAACAAATTGGTTGCTTTGCAATCACCGTGGCTGACACGCGCAGACACCAACTGCTTAAACACTTTCAATAGTGCCTCGCAGGTTTCTGCATCCGGCAAGCTGTCGCCCTGCTCACCCAGATGCTTCAGCAGGTTATCACCCGGGCAATACTCGGTAATCAACCAGGCCTGACGCCGCAACGGGCCAAAGCGGCTTTCAATCATCGCAAGAGGCGCGGGTGTGGCTATGCCAAGAAACTGCAACCGATGCGCCGCCAGCCAAGAATGCCACGCGCGGCTCGGGCGCCAAAAACGTTTCAGCCAGTGGCCCAGCCCTTTGATGTTGTAGCGTTTTATCACCACCGGACCATCGCCGGTCTCTGCTCTGACAACGGTGCTACTGCCGCCGTCCTTTAGCAACGGTTGGGCTACAAAGTATTGGTCAGGGTCTTTCACCAGCGCGTTCAACCGATCGGCTTGCATGCGTACCACTGCGGTAAAACGCCCCCAAGTGCTCTTTACCGAAAACTGAGTACAGTCACGTAAGCTTTTGCCGAGATAGTCCGTCTGACGACGCTCACGCACAGCGATGATGCTATCGCTAAGCTTGTCCGGGTTGAGGGCTAAGGGGTTGTGTTGCAAATAACTGATCAGCAGCAACTCGGTGAGTTCATCCCACTCAACCGGTAGCTGCGCGAAAAAAATAGCCAGGTTTTGCTGAGCCTGCTCAGCTGTCAACGGCTGCCCCGGACTCAGCAATTCAACGGCATCACCGTCAATCATGTACACGCGATCTTGCTGCTGCAGAAAGTTACCTAAATGCAAATCTGTCTGCACCAGACCTTTAGCATGCATTTCGCCGATAATCGCCAGCGCTTGTCCGAGCAGATTTGCCGCTTGGGTAGCTCCCGGCTGACGGCTTGGCAAGGCGTCCCAATGCTGTTGTAAAGAAACCGCATCACTCAGAAACTCGCTAATCAGATAACGCCCGCCACCCTCTATCTCACCTTCGCCGAGCAACACGGGGGTGCTTATATTCTGCTGAGTCAGCGCCTGTATCCCCTCGCGCTCGCGCAAGCAGTGACGCGCTGCGCCGGCAGCGATAAAGACCTTAAGCAAAACAGGACGCTCATTCTGCGTGGCTTTAGCGACCAAACGTTTGCCCGGCAAGACACGCAGCCACTGCTCGACCAACAGCTCCGTGCCATCTGCCAATGGCACGTGCAACGGCAGCGCCGGGGCGCGGCCGGCACGCTGCAGCTCAGCAGTAAGTGTCATCTTTTAGCTGCCTTACTGGCACGCCGCGCCAACAAGCTCAGCACCAGCGCCTTGCTTTCGTCATTCAGGCGCTGTTGGCCAAAATAAGCCAGCACAAAACGCAGCCGCTGAGTGCGGCTCGGCACGGCGCTGCGCCTGTCCAAAGTTTCAAGGTCGCGCACATAATCGCGCTGCCCAAACCAGGCCCGACGAGTTTTTTCCAGATCGATCAATCTGGCACCGGCGCCATCTCCGTGGAGCTTCAAAAAAACGTGCTTGGGATAAAGGCAGTTATGAATGACCCCCGCATTGTGCAGTGCCCGAACCAGAGCACCCGCGGCCTTCAACAGCGTGCGAATTTGCACAGGTGATAATTGCTCCCAGCGCTCGAACCACTCGTCCAGCGGCGCGTAATCATCCAAAGCGCGAGTCAGCAGCACTGCTTGTTTGCGGCCATTTACCTCGCGACGGGCAAAAAAAGCGGCTTCAAGCGCAGGTATACCCAGTTCGGCGTAATCCTGCACTGCCCGAAACTCGCGAGCAAAGGTCGGCTCCCCAAAAGGCGCCTGCAAGGTTCGGGTACAGTGGTTATCCTGGCGTTTCAGGTAGAAACACTGCTGTTCTCCGTTAACATCGACCAATGCAAGGCGATGCACGCTGCTCCAGCCACCACGCCCCGTGTTAGGGGCGTCTACGGCTTCTAGATCCAGCGCCCAAAGTGCTTCAAAATTGTCGAGTTGATGACGACTGAGCACCTCATTGGCATTAACGGCCACAAAGGGCAAACGAGTCATTCTCTCCCCTCAAAATAGGTGGAAATCGCCCGTATCTGCTTTTTGTCTTCAGCATTCAACCGGGGCTTTCCAAGATAGTCTTTATAAAAAGCCAGTCGCTGTGAGCGGCTCAAATAGCGCTTTGCGAGCTTATCCAAGCAGGCCAGATCTTTGATAACACGATAGCGCAACATGGGGCCCCACCAGAATGTTCCACCAGGGCAATCAATCAGATAGACGCGGCTGTTAGGCCGTTCATCCACTAAAATATTCCGCCATTTAAGATCGTTATGGGTAAAACCCTGGTCATGCATCATCCGCGTGGCACAGGCAATTTGCCGAGAAACGTGGCGAACCCAAACACGATTGTGCAGGCGCGGATCCCCCGCTTTAGCTACATCCGCCAAATCGCGAGTCTCCGCCAACTCTTCGGTAATTAACGCCCCGCGCACAAAAGCACCGCCTTGGCGCTCGGAACCAAAAGCCACGACGGGCGCGGTGGGTATTCCCCACGCCTGGAAATTAAGCAGATTTTCCCACTCAGCCTGAATACGAGGGCGGCCAATATAACGACGCAGGTTCTTCCCTGCACCGGTATAACGCTTGAGATAATAGTAACGATCTCCAACCCAAATTTTGTGCACACTACTGAGCGGGTCACTCGTGATTAGCTCACCCTCAAGCGAAAATACCGTCGCAATGTCAGCAAACAGCAGTCCGCTATCCCCGGTTGCGTATTCGGGGTTGAGGGTCCAGCGCTTCATAATGTAGCGCCGGGGGCGTACTTACGCTCGAAACGCGCTTGTAGCTTCGCGGCTTTGCGCTCAAGCGATCTCAGCAACGGCGCCTCTTGCTGCAATACATCGCGCAACGGCAAGCCAAAATAAGTACGTAGAAAACGCAATTTATCACCGCGGGTCAGGCCGATATTCAAGGCGGAAAAGTACAGACCGGCCAGGTCTTTGTTACGCCAGCGCAGTGGGACTTTGGAACGCACCTGGGCACGGTGCAGATCGATTAGCGACAGCGGCACATTTTCGACGCTCAACGGCTGATCGGTATGCAGCAGAAAATGACAAATATAGCAGTCGCGATGATTAACCCCAGCGCGATGCATCTGACGGGTCATCTGGGCCACGCGTTCGATCAGTGCTCGTTTTAACTGCGGTAGCGGTGGGCTGCTCAGCCACTCCATGCTGAAGTCTTCCAGACTGATAGTCGGCGCCAGCTCTTCGGTGATGATGAAAGAATGCTGCCCTGCCGGATTACGCCCTTGCTCACCAAAAGCCACTGCGGTCATGGTCGGCACGCCAGCTTGCTGTAGTGCGGCGATCGCCTGCCATTCCTGACCTGCGCCCAATACTGGCGCCTTTAGCGTGCTCCAGTTCTTTAAAATTTCGCCCCAGCCAACCCCACGATGGATCTTTACGAAGTAGCCCTTACCTTCTACTTCCGTGCGCAGCGTACGCCTGGCTTCCAGCTCGCGAAAAATCTCACCTTCCAGACGTTCGACCTCAACAAAGGGATCGCGCCCAGCCCAGAGACTGGCAAAAGGCTCTTTCAACGCCAACGTCATGCATTCGCTCCCAATATGACGTCTGCCGCGCGCTCGGGCAGACTGTAGAGATCTTCCTGATCAGCAAAACGCAGCGCATTCGCCTTCCAGCTCTGACGTAGCTCCGGATTGTTCAGCATGTCTGCCAGCATCTTGTTCAGCGCCCCTTGTGCAAAGGGAGAAGGTACCACCAACCCGCAGTCGGCCTCTTCAATGAAGTGGGCATAGCCGCAAACGTCGGTTACCAATACCGGAAGCCCTGCAACCAATGCTTCAAGCAACACAGTGCCGGTGTTCTCATTATAGGCGGGATGAATCAGCAAATCGGCCCCGAGCAAAAAGCGCGGCACATCGCTTCGCCCCTTGAGAAACTCAACCTGCTCAGCCACCCCGAGCGAACGGGCCAAACGCTGGAACTTGGCAGGCTCATCCTGGCCAACAACCATCAAGCGGGTGCGGCCTTTCAGTCCAGCCGGCAAAGCAGCAAGCGCGCGAATCGAACGATCCAGCCCTTTAGTAATGAAGCCCGAGCCAATTTGTACTAGCAGCAGCTCGTCTTCCGCCAACTTAAACTCGCTACGGAACTCAGCGCGCAGCTCGGGGGCGTTATCCGGCGCGCGTCTGTCCGGCGAGATGCCCGGTGGCAGCATGTGGAAACGCTCAAGCGGCGTGCGGTAATGCTTGGTGAACAATGGCAGTTGCACATCCGAAATCATCAAAATCTCGGTACCCAACGCTGGCGAGAAAACGGCCTTCTCATAAGCTGAAAAGTGTCGATAACGAGCGAGGCGGCGATAGAGGGGACTGCGCAGCGTCTGAGCTTTATCTTCGAAACAGGGGTCAGCGGCGTAATACACGTCCAACCCCGGCATCTTGTTGAACCCCACGATGCGATCAACTGGACGCTTTGCCAGATCAGCTTGTACCCAAGCGGTAAACTTTTCGTTGCGTCGATGGTTGCTCAAAGCTTTGACCGGCACCATCACCACATCGAATCCGCGCGGCACCTCACCATCCCAGCTCAATGTGTATACGCGAATGTTGTGCCCTCTGGCTTGGCACACTTGGGCAATACGCAGAAAATCGCGCTGCAAACCACCGAAGGGAAAATACTTGTAGAGCACAAAGGCCAGTTGCATTAGTCAGCTCTCGTTGCGGACATTAAGGTGTGCAGCTGCGCCAACACGCGCTCTGGAGCCAAACGGGTAAAGCACAGTGGCTGCTCTTTGCTCAAGTCGAACTGCTGCGCATCGGCGGGTGTCGGCTTATAGTTGCAGGTTTTACGCAAGCAGGGCGCGCAGGCAAAGTCACTGGCCAGATGCCGCTGCGCATGACCGTAGGCGCCGGTAAAGCCGGGATTGGTCGGGCCGAACAACGACAGCGTAGGCACATCCAGCGCAGCGGCGAGATGACCCAACCCGGTATCAACTGCGACGCAGGCCTGGGCACCGGCCAACACTTCGGCAATACTCGCTAACGGTAACCGCGGCAACACCTGCACCGACTCCAGCCCCTCAGCAATCCGCTGTGCGCGGGCTTGCTCCGGCAAGCTGCCCCAAGGCAATTTGACCTGCAAGCCTTGAGCAACGACTCGTTCAGCTAACTCGCGCCAATAGACTTCCGGCCAGTGCTTGGTGACCCACGTAGTACCGTGCAAAAAAACCACATAATCAGCTCTTTCAGCTGCATCCGCAGTCGCCGCTGGCGGCGTCAGACCATAATCACCCAGACCTTCAGGCACGCGGTACCCCAGCGCTTGAGCAAATAACTGCCGGGTACGCTCAACCGCATGCTGCCCCCAGGGCACATTGATCTTCTGCTTATAAAGACGGCTGGCCATGGATTCGCGGGCTGACTCACTGTCCAACCCCGCGACTGGTCCACGCGCATAGCGACTGAGCCAAGCGCTTTTCAATAGGCCTTGAGCATCAATAACCAAATCATATTCAGTTTCGCTGACGCGCTGTTTGAACGTGCGCCACTCACCGCTGCGCATCGTCTGCCAGAGGCTCTTGCGCCACCGTCGCACGGCCACGGGAATAACACGGTCAACTGCGGGATGCCAGGCTGGGATCTCGGCAAAACCTTCTTCCACCACCCAGTCAAAGCGGATACCCGGTATTGCTCTCGCGGCATCGGTAATCGCAGGAAGGGTATGAATCACGTCACCCAGTGACGTGGTTTTGATCACCAATACACGCATCGGCTAAAGGTCCTGCGGATCGGACAGCACATCACCGACCAGGTGATCCAACGCGGTAATCACCTGAGCTGGCGGCAAATCGCGCAGGCAATTGTAGTGACCGAACCGGCAAGTGCGGTCAAAGCAAGGGCTACACTCAAGGCCCAGCTGCACGGTGGCAACTTGCGCAGCCAAGGGCGGTGTAAAGCCTGGAGAGGTAGACCCGTATACCGCCACTAACGGCCGATTCAAAGCGGCTGCCACGTGCATCAAACCAGAGTCGTTGCTCACAACAGCCTCGGCGCAGGAGAGCAAATCGATTGCTTCGGCCAGGCTGGTCTCGCCGGCCAGATTCACCGCCTCTTCGCGCAAGCCGGGAATCAAGCGCGCGCGAATCTGCTCCCCCACCGGGTGATCACTTTTAGAGCCAAATAACCAAACCTGCCAGCCCTGCCGAATCTTCTCCTCCGCGACCTTGGCGTAGTGCTCACTTGGCCAGCGCTTGGCTTCGCCAAATTCAGCGCCGGGGCACAACGCCAACACCGGACGATCCAATTCCAGCGAGAAGCGCGACAAGGCGATAGCTCGAGAACTATCTTCGATCTGTAAAGCCGGGTTGGGATAGGGTTGCGGCAACTCAGCGCCAGCCGGATAAGCCAACGCCATAAAGCGCTCAATCATCAGCGGATAACGCGCTTTATCGAGCACCCGCACATCGTTAAGCAGACCATAACGCATTTCACCACGCCAGCCGGTACGCACCGGGATGCCAGCGAAGAACGGCACCAAGGCCGACTTTAGGGAATTGGGCAACAAAATCGCCTGATCGTACTGGCCAGTCAGCTCGCGGCCGATACGCCGACGCGTAGTCAGCTCCAGCGCGCCGTGGCCCAGCGGAAAACTGAGCGCCTGACGTACTTCAGGCATACGTTCCAGAATCGGGCGACTCCAGTCCGGCGCCAGCACGTCGATCTGACAGTCTTCGCCATGCCGTTGTTTCAGGCAGACGAACAGGGTTTGCGCCATAACCATGTCGCCAACCCAGCTCGGTCCTACGATCAAAATATTCATAAGGGCAGTTTCAAGCTGCAAGCTTCAAGCTGCAAGTCGAAAAGCAATTCCTGACTGCTTGCCGCTTACAGCTTGTCACTTGCCGCTTATTTGACCAACGTCCGCCACTCGGCGTGATCCGCATTCTGACCAGTAACCAGGTCAAAATAAGCCTTTTGCAACTTCTCAGTTACTGGACCGCGACGCCCTTCGCCGATCTGACGGCAATCGAGCTCACGAATCGGCGTAACTTCTGCAGCCGTACCGGTAAAGAAAGCTTCATCGGCGATATAGACTTCATCGCGAGTGAGGCGTTTCTCAACAACCGGAATGTCGAACTGATTAGCCAACGCCAGCACGGTTGCACGGGTAATACCGTTCAGGCAGGCCGTCACTTCAGGCGTATAGATGGTGCCATTTTTGACGATGAACACGTTCTCGCCGGAACCTTCCGCCACGTAACCTTCCGGATCAAGTAACAACGCTTCATCTGCACCGGCAGATACCGCTTCCTGCAGAGCCAACATGGAGTTCATGTAGGCTCCTGTGGCCTTGGCACGGGTCATGGTGATGTTGACGTGATGACGGGTAAAGGAACTGGTGCGAATTTTGATCCCGCGCTCCAGTGCTTCTTCGCCCATATAGGCGCCCCAATGCCAAGCCGCAATAACCACGTGCACCTTAAGGTTGTCAGCGCGGATACCCATGCCTTCAGAGCCGTAGAATACCAACGGGCGAATGTAGGCGGTTTCAAGACCATTCTCACGTACCACGGCGCGCTGGGCTTCGTTCAGCTGCTCTTTGGTAAAGGGAATCTTCATACCCATGATATGGGCGGAATCAAACAGGCGGTCAGTGTGAGCCTGCAGGCGGAAAATCGAGGTGCCGTCTGGCGTGTTATAAGCACGAACACCCTCAAATACACCCATGCCGTAGTGCAGCGAATGCGTCAGCACATGCACGTTGGCTTCACGCCACGGAACCATTTCACCATCAAACCAGATAACACCATCACGATCCGCCATCGACATAGCAGCCAGCTCCATATTCTTTGTTCTCTCAGTCTTGCGTTCTTGGTTCTGCCTGAGCGCTCCAGCACGCCTGCCCCTCACGCGACGGGGTCAGGCTCTGGGGTCGGCAGCATCTGCTGCCAAAGCTTGATGACTCCATGACGGAAATCATGAAACTGGTCGCCGCTTACTTTGCCCGGCTGCTTTTGCAAAGCCAGGCGATGAGCCGCTGCGCGGTAGGCTTTGTAAGCCTCCTGCAAGCGGTGTACGTCTTCACCGGCGATCAGGCCAGCGTTCTGCAGCTCATCAAGAATCCTGATGTTATCGGTGTAGCGTAGTAATTCGGGGTACCGGCACGACCAGGCTAGAACCGCATATTGCACCATAAATTCGATATCAACGATACCTCCAGCATCTTGCTTGAGATCAAACAGGCGCTTATCGGTGAAGGCATCGGCGCTGGTGCCAGCAGCCGTCGCGGACGTCCCCAGGTTATCGCGCATTTTTTGCCGCATGGACGCCACCTCACGCGCTAGTGCCTTTTCATCACGCGGACTGCCGAGTACTTCAGCCCGCAGCGCAGCAAACCCGTCCACCAAACGCGGACAGCCGACCAAGGGACGCGCGCGCACTAGCGCCTGATGTTCCCAAGTCCAGGCACCATCACGCTGATAACGCGCGAAGGAAGTCAGCGAACTGACCAGCAGCCCCGAGTCACCCGAGGGACGCAAGCGCATATCCACCTCATAAAGCGCCCCTGAAACAGTCTGAGTATTGAGCATATGAATAATGCGCTGCCCCAAGCGAGTAAAAAACTTGCTGCCATCAATGGGCCTGGCACCGTCCGTTTCTGATTGCGGATCACCGTCGTGCACAAACACCAGATCCAAATCAGAGCCGTGACCCAGTTCAATGCCACCGACCTTTCCGTAGCCCACCACGATGAAGTCCAGCTCACAGCGTGAGCCGTCAGCTTGCGCGGGCTGACCGTGGCGCGAGACCATTTCGCGCCACGCCAACTTGAGTACCTGCTGCAAAATCGCCTCGGCAATCCAGGTCAGATAATCACTGACTTTCATCAGCGGCAGCGTGCCGGCGATCTCCGAAGCGGCGACCCGCAATACATGAGCGCGTTTGAAATAGCGCAGCGTTTCCATCTGCTGTTCTAGATCATCCTCGGGGATGCGCAGCAACTGCTGGCGCAACTCGTCCGCCAGCTCGTCCGGCTCCGGAGGACGGTAAAGCCGTCCGGCGTTCAGCAGCTCATCCAGCACCACCGGATAACGGGTGATTTGCTCGGCGATCCACGGGCTGGCAGCACAAAGCACCAGCAACTCACGCAATGCGCCGGGGTTCTCAGTCAGCAGCACTAAATAAGCCGACCGGCGGGCCACCGCTTCAATCAATGGCAAAACCCGCTCCAACGCGAGGTCCGTATTTTCCTGCTCGCAGGCCATTGCTAACAAACGCGGCATGAAACCATCGAGCCGCTCGCGTCCTAGCCGCTGCATGGCCCTGACGCGGCCAGATGCCTGCAGTGCCCCAAGCCGCCGCCAAGCCGCAGGTGCATCGTGGAAGCCGGCCGCATCAAGTTGCTCTAGAGCTTGCTCCTCGTCCAGCGTGCCTTCCCACAGAGGTATCCAATCGGCATGCGGTGCTATGGGCTCGGCTTCGTCCTCATCCGGATCGGCAATTACCCCGGCGAAGTGCCGCGCGACCGTATCCCGCTCAAAATCAAGCCGCTCGCGAAAGGCTGACCAGTCGGCAAAGCCCAGCATGAATGCGATGCGCGCCTGACCCAGCGCATCAGTCGGCAGCATTTGGGTTTGCCGGTCATCGACCGCCTGCAACGCGTGCTCGGTGTCACGCAAAAAACAATAAGCGGTGCTGAGTTCGTCCACCGCTTGGGCCGGCAGATAATCATTGGCGGCCAAAGTTTTCAGCACAGCAAGAATGGGTCTTTGTTGTAGTGCACGATCACGGCCGCCGTGAATTAACTGAAAGGCCTGACCAATGAACTCCACTTCACGAATACCGCCGGAGCCCAATTTAACGTTATCTTGCAACCCTTTGCGCTGCACTTCGCGTTGAATCATCTGCTTTAGGCTGCGCAGCGCATCGATGGCCGCGAAATCCAGATAGCGCCGGTAAACAAAGGGCTTGAGCATGGCCTGTAGATTGGCACCGGAAGCCTGATCGCCTGCCACAACCCGCGCCTTAATCATCGCGTAACGCTCCCAGTCGCGCCCCTGGCTCTGGTAATACTGTTCAAGCGCGTCGAAGCTAAAGACCAAGGCACCGCTGTCGCCGTAAGGCCGCAATCGCATATCCACGCGGAACACAAAACCATCTACGGTGGGTGCGTCCAGCGCTTTGATCAGTTTTTGTCCAACACGAATAAAGAACTCTTGATTGGACAGGCTACGACGCCCGCCGTGGGTTTCGCCCGGCTCAGGATAGGCAAATATAAGGTCAATATCCGAGGATAAGTTGAGCTCGAAAGCACCGAGTTTGCCCATGCCCAGTACTACCATGTGCTGCCGCTCGCCGGCGGCGCTACGCGGCTCGCCAAGCGACGCGCAGCTCTGCAAATACAGCCATTGATAGGCCTCATCGATACAGGTATCCGCCATATCGGATAGATCGCGGGTGGTTTCCAACAAGGCCGCCATGCGCGTGAGGTCACGCCAGATAATGCGCACCTGTTGCGCCTGCCGAAAACGGCGCAGGCGCTGCGCCAACTCCTCCTCACTATTTAGCTCCTGCAACTCATGCTGCAGCATCTCGCGCATCTCGCCTTCAACCAGCGGGCGCAGTAAGCGCTCGTCTTCCAACAGGTGCCACGCCATTAGCGGATCACGTCGTAGTTGCTCGGCAACGTAGTCGCTACCGGCCAGTACCTGCGGTAACTGCTGCTGAAACTTGTCATCGAGCTCATCGAGTCGCGACGCCAGCCCCGCTGCATCCACTGCGGCACGCCATTGCGCAAGATGATGATCAAGTGTGGGACGCAGCGTGTCGGGCAACAGCGGCAAAGAATTAGGCATGGTCTATCCTGTACAAAAACCGAAACAGCAGCTTGCCATGATGGTCGTCAGCAGGAAAGCACAGGAGACTGCGACCAACTGGTCAGAATGTAGCAAAGCTACATATGCGACTAACGAAGAGTGGAATAACCTGCTTTTTTGTAGTAAAACTACAAGAACAATTTCAGTCAACCCGTGTCACAACACCCACAGGTGTTAGCGAAATCTACGCACGGCCATGTTGCCAGCCCGTTCGCTCGCGACAGTTCGGCGTTTTCCGGCACTTGCAAGACCCACAAGGTCTGGAGACCATAATGAAGCAAGACGATATCGATCCGCTCGAAACCCAGGAATGGCTCGACGCCCTGGAGTCTGTACTCGACAACGAAGGCGAGGACCGCGCGCACTATCTAATGACGCGCCTTGGTGAGCTAGCCAGCCGCACTGGCACGCCACTGCCCTACGCCATTACCACGCCTTACCGCAACACCATTCCAGTCACCCACGAAACCCGCATGCCCGGCGATCTGTTTATGGAACGCCGCATCCGCTCGATGGTGCGTTGGAACGCCTTAGCCATGGTGATGCGCACCAATCAGCAGGATCCGGACCTGGGCGGCCACATTTCCACCTTTGCCTCCAGCGCCACCCTGTATGACATTGGCTTTAACTACTTTTTCAAAGCGCCGACCGAAGAACACGGCGGCGATTTGGTGTTTTTCCAGGGTCACGCCTCCCCGGGTATTTATGCCCGCGCCTTTATGGAAGGCCGCATCAGCGAAGAGCAGATGAACAATTTCCGCCAGGAAGTCGATGGAGAAGGGCTCTCGTCCTACCCACACCCTTGGCTGATGCCCGAGTTTTGGCAGTTCCCGACTGTATCTATGGGCCTAGGCCCCATCCAGGCCATTTATCAAGCACGCTTCATGAAGTATCTGGAGCACCGCGGCTTTATCGAGCCGGGTAAGCAGAAGGTCTGGTGCTTCGTTGGCGACGGAGAAACCGACGAGCCAGAATCTTTAGGCGCTATCGCTCTGGCTGGCCGCGAGAAGCTCGATAACCTGATCTTCGTAATCAACTGCAACCTGCAGCGCCTTGATGGTCCGGTACGCGGCAACGGCAAGATTATTCAAGAGCTGGAAGGTAGCTTCCGGGGCGCTGACTGGAACGTTATCAAGGTCATCTGGGGCCGTATGTGGGATCCCCTTTTCGCCAAGGATGATAATGGCTTGCTGCAACAGCGTATGGAAGACGCCGTCGACGGCGACTACCAAAACTACAAAGCCAACGATGGCGCCTATGTGCGCGAGCATTTCTTCGGCACGCGTCCCGAGCTGCAGGACATGGTCAAGGACCTGTCCGACGAGGAGATCTGGAAGCTCAACCGAGGCGGCCACGACCCTTACAAGGTGTATGCCGCGTACCACAATGCGGTGAACCACGAAGGCCAGCCGAGCGTCATCCTAGCCAAGACCATCAAAGGTTACGGGACCGGCGCCGGTCAGGGCCAGAACACCGCGCACAACACCAAGAAAGTCGATATCGACAGTTTGAAGAAATTCCGCGACCGCTTCGACATTCCGGTCAACGATGACGACCTGGAGAAATTGCCCTTTTATAAGCCCGAAGAAGGCAGCGCTGAGTACAAATACCTGCACTCGCGCCGTGAAGCACTGGGCGGCTACATGCCACAGCGCCGCGTCGAGAGCAGCAAAGTGCCGGTACCACCACTGGAGACCCTGAAAGCCATTTTGGACGGCAGCGGCGACCGTGAAATTTCTACCACCATGGCCTTCGTGCGCATTCTGTCGCAACTGGTCAAGGACAAGGAACTAGGTCCGCGTATCGTGCCCATCGTACCGGATGAAGCACGCACCTTCGGCATGGAGGGCATGTTCCGTCAGCTCGGTATTTACTCTTCAGTTGGTCAGTTGTACGAGCCCGTCGACAAGAATCAGGTGATGTTTTACCGAGAGGACAAGAAGGGCCAAATTCTTGAGGAAGGCATCAACGAAGCTGGCGCCATGTCCAGCTGGATCGCTGCTGGTACGGCGTATAGCACGCACAACCAACCGATGCTGCCGTTCTACACCTTCTACTCCATGTTCGGCTTTCAGCGTATTGGCGACCTCGCTTGGGCCGCTGGCGACAGCCGTGCCAAGGGCTTCCTGATCGGCGGCACCGCCGGCCGCACCACATTGAACGGGGAAGGCCTGCAGCACGAGGACGGTCATAGCCACATTCTGGCTAGTACGATCCCCAACTGCCGCAGCTATGACCCGACGTATGGCTACGAACTGGCGGTTATCATCCGCGAAGGCGCGCGCCGTATGATGGAAGAGCAAGAGAATGTTTACTTCTATCTCACCGTGATGAACGAAGCCTACGAACAGCCAGCCATGCCCAAGGGCAAGGAAGTACACGAAGGCATCATGCGCGGCATGTACCTGCTCGATTCAACCGGCAAGCCAGGTGACCTGCACGTTCAGCTAATGGGTAGCGGTACCATTTTGCGTGAAGTGCGCGAAGCGGCGAAGATTCTTAAGGAGGACTTCGACGTCACTGCCGATATCTGGAGCGTTACCAGCTTCAACGAACTACGTCGCGAAGGTTTGGCTGTCGAGCGCGACAATCGCCTGCATCCAACCCGCAAAAAACAGCTCACGTTTGTCGAGCAGTGCTTGGCGAAACGCGTTGGCCCGGTCATCGCTTCAACAGACTATATGAAGCTGTTCGCTGACCAGATCCGTCAGTGGGTACCCGGCACCTACAAGGTATTGGGCACAGATGGTTTTGGCCGTAGCGACAGCCGCCGCAAACTTCGCCAGTTCTTTGAGGTAGATCGTCACTGGGTTGCTTACAGTGCGCTGAGTGCGCTGGTAGAGGAAGGCAAACTGAAGCCTAAGGTGCTAACTGATGCACTCAAAACCTTCGGCATCAACCCCGACAAGATCAACCCACTGGACTGCTGAGGAGCGACGGTATGAGTGAACTCATTAAAGTACCCGACATCGGCGGTGGTGAGGGTGAAGTAATCGAAATTCTGGTCAAGGAAGGCGACACGGTCGAGGCGGAACAGTCGCTGATTGTGCTCGAATCCGACAAGGCCAGCATGGAGGTGCCCTCCCCCAAGGGCGGCGTGGTCAAGTCCATCAAGACCAAACTGGGCGACAACCTGAAAGAGGGTGACTCGCTGATTGAGCTGGAAGTCGCCAGCGGCGATAGCGACAAGCAGCCCGAATCCGAAGACAAACCTGCCAAGGAGAAACAGCCAAAGCAGGAAGAGCCGAAGGGTAAGGAAGCGCCACAAGAGAAAAAGCCCGAGCCTAAAGCCGCACCGAAGAAGGCCGCGAGCAAAAGCCAAGCCGTCAAAGTGCCAGACCTGGGCTCCGATGCTGGCGCCAAAGTGATCGAAATTCTGGTCAGCAAAGGCGATAAGGTAGAGGCCGACCAATCACTACTGGTACTGGAATCTGACAAGGCCAGCATGGAACTGCCGGCACCTTTCGCTGGAGTCATCGAGTCAATCGAAGTCAAGCTTGAGCAAGACGTTAAAACCGGCGATCTGATCATGCACATGCAGGTTCAGGGCGAGACGGACGACGCCGAACCAGAGGCCGACGACGAAGCGGCTGAGGAAGACAGCGAACCGGCTAAGGAAGAGCAAGCCGAACCCGCTGAGAGCAAAGCGCCGAAAGCAGAGAGCCCGCCGCCGGTAGGTGGTCCGAGCCGTGAAGGCGCCAAGGTGCATGCCGGCCCAGCGGTGCGCATGCTGGCCCGCGAATTCGGCATTGACCTAGTCGATGTGAAGTCCACAGGCCCGCGTGATCGTATTCTTAAGGAAGATGTGCAGAAGCACGTACAGGCAGTGATGAAACAGCAGAAGTCCGCACCTGCTACCGCAGGCGGCTCAGGCATTCCTGCCGTACCCGAGGTCGATTTCTCGCGCTTTGGCGAAATCGAAACCAAAGACATGACGCGCCTGCAGCAGGTTGGCGCCACCAACATTCATCGCAGCTGGCTGAATGTGCCGCATGTTACCCAGTTTGATCTGGCTGACATCAGCGGGCTTGAGGTCTTCCGCAAGGATCAAAAGGCCGTCGCGGAGAAGGCTGGCGTCAAACTGACTATTTTGCCCTTCTTGCTCAAGGCCTGCGCTCACGTACTCAACGAGCAAACGGGCTTCAACGTTGCGCTCGCGCCAAATGGCAAGCAACTGATCCAGAAAAAGTACGTGCACATCGGCTTTGCAGTTGATACGCCGGATGGCCTGCTGGTGCCGGTTATCCGCGATGTCGACAAGAAGAGTCTGCTGCAACTGGCAGGTGAAGCAGCCGAGCTCGCCGACAAGGCGCGCAACAAGAAGCTCGGGGCGGACGCGATGCAAGGCGCCTGTTTCACCATTTCCAGCTTGGGACACATCGGCGGGACTTACTTCACGCCGATTGTGAACAGCCCGGAAGTAGCAATTCTTGGCGTATCAAAGGCAACCATGCAGCCGGTGTGGGACGGCAAGGCTTTCCAGCCGCAACTGATGTTGCCGCTTTCGCTTTCCTACGATCACCGTGCGATTAATGGCGCGGCAGCTGCACAGTTCACCAAACGGCTCGGTGAGCTGCTGGGTGATATACGTTCGATGCTGCTGTAAAAAAAGCAGGCGGGGAGAAACCTCCCCGTCTGGATACCATTGGCGGCAGGTTCGATGAATACAGACGATTAACTCAATCGCTTGTCTCAACGACCTGTCAGCGTATTTGGTTTAATTAGCTGCCTTAAGCTGGCGTTGTTTCTCTTCCATTTGTTTACCCAGCTCCAGCAATTGATCTTTGCTCATCAGCTTAGCGGCATCCTTGAACATCTCTTCCTCTTCCTCTTCGATGTGATGCTCCAGCAATTCTTTGAGCACCTTCATGCGTCCAGAGAAGTTGATACTACCTGGCTCGGTTTTGAACAGATCAGGTAACACTAACTCTTCCACTGCACGGTGCTCTTCCTTCGCCTCGGCTACCATCTTCGCCTCGTCTTTAGCACCCGCTTTGTTAAAAGCCGGATAGAAAAGTTCTTCTTCCAGCGTCGTATGAATCGAAACTTCCGTGCGTATTTTCTCAAGCAATTCCGAGCGCGTTTTTATCGCGCGCTCCGTGGTATCCATAAGCTTGGCAAGCAGGCTCTTTACTGTTTTATGATCTTTTTTTAACAGTTCAATTGCATTCATCTCGGCTAACCTCATTCAGGGTAGGTGACACTAAATTGTGACCAAGCGAGCAAAGAAGCGTTCCAGTCATTTATTTCATCGGTCGCAAAAAATTTATTTGAACCATTTTTTATTACGTCGGGTCAGTTCATATACCACCCACTCGCGTTACCAGCAGGAGCTACTTCATGAACACGATTGATACGAAAGAAGTGATTTCCACCCTGAACGATCTGATTGAAACCAGCAAAGACGGCGAAGAAGGTTTCCGTGTATGTGCTGAAGATACCAAGCGTGCGGACCTGAAAACCTTATTTGGCCAGCGGTCGCTAGAGTGCGGCAAAGCTGCCCAGGAACTGCAGGCAGTGGTTGTGCGCTTAGGTGGCAAGCCAGAAGATTCAACCAGCATTGGTGGTGACATGCATCGCCGCTGGGTAGACCTCAAGTCTATGATCACTGGTAAAGATGATAAAGCCGTACTCAACGAATGTGAGCGCGGCGAAGATGTGGCTAAAAAGAACTACAAAGAAGCACTTGAGAAAGGGCTGCCAGAAGATGTGCGTCAGCTAGTGCAGCGACAGTACGAGGGTGTTTTGCGTAACCACGATCAAATTAAATCGTTACGCGATGCAGAGCGTGCACGCAGTTAAGTTCAAAAAAGCTATTTAATAGCAGAAAGTAACTGGCGGGCTCCCACTATGCGAGCCCGCCAGATTAGATTTGCAAAAAAATAACTTCAATCCAGCCCACCCTGTAGTAATTTTTACACTTACCTAATACTTATCTGCAAAAAAGAGGGCTGTTTGCAGCCCCCTCTTTAGCTCACTCACTTTCAACAAAGCGGGCAGACCAGTGCGTTACTGTTAACAGTAGCACTTTAACTCGCCATCATTGTTTTAACTGGTGACCGAACACAAACTTGTCATCTTCTATCTTGCCGAGAATAGTTTCGCCGTGCGCGAAATCACCTGCCAAAATACGCTGCGCTAACGGGTTTTCGATCCAGCGCTGGATTGCTCGCTTGAGCGGCCGTGCGCCGTAAACCGGGTCGTAACCCACGGCTACCAGTTTCTGCAGCGCCTCGTCGGTCAATTGCAGATCCAGCTCGCGTTCAGCCAGACGCTCACGCAAACGTCCCATTTGAATTTCGGCAATACCGGCAATCTGCTCCCGACCCAATGGCTCAAACACCACAACTTCGTCGACCCGGTTAATGAATTCAGGACGAAAGTGCTGCCCAAGTGCATCCATCACTGCCGCGTGCTGTGCTTCTGGGTCGCCGACCAATTCCTGAATCTGCGTAGATCCAAGGTTTGACGTCATCACAATCACGGTGTTGCGGAAATCCACGGTACGGCCTTGGCTGTCGGTCAAACGACCGTCCTCCAGCACCTGCAATAGCACGTTGAATACATCAGGATGCGCCTTCTCAACCTCATCCAGCAGGATTACCGAGTAAGGCTTGCGACGCACTGCCTCGGTCAGATAGCCACCTTCTTCGTAGCCGACATAACCCGGAGGCGCACCGATCAAACGAGCAACCGAGTGCTTTTCCATGAACTCAGACATGTCGATGCGCACCATGGCCTCTTCAGTATCAAAGAGAAATTCGGCCAGCGCCTTGCACAGCTCTGTCTTACCCACACCGGTTGGCCCAAGGAACATAAAGGAGCCGCTCGGGCGATTCGGATCAGATAAACCAGCGCGCGAACGACGCACCGCGTTCGAGACCGCCACCACCGCCTCGTGCTGACCGATCACCCGCGTGTGCAACGCATCTTCCATACGCAGCAGCTTGTCGCGCTCACCTTCTAGCATCTTGGACACCGGAATACCGGTCCACTTGGAAACCACCTCAGCGATCTCTTCGTCAGTCACCTTGTTACGCAGTAACTGATTCTCTGTTTTGCCATGTTGCTCAGCCATTTGTTGGCTGCGCTCCAGATCCGGAATGATGCCGTACTGCAGCTCGGCCATGCGAGCCAGCTCGCCCTTACGCCTTGCCGCTTCGAGCTCCTGCCTGGCCTGTTCGATGCGCTCTTGAATTTGCGCTGAGCCCTGCACTTCGGCTTTTTCCGCCTTCCAGATCTCTTCCAGGTCCGCGTATTCGAGCTCGAGCTTGGCGATCTCTTCTTTCAACTTTTCCAGCCGCTTGAGCGCAGCATCGTCGTCTTCCTTTTTCAAGGCTTCGCGTTCCACCTTGAGCTGAATCAGTCGACGCTCCAGACGGTCCAGAGCCTCCGGCTTGGAGTCGATTTCCATGCGAATACGGCTGGCAGCTTCATCGATCAGGTCGATAGCCTTATCCGGCAGCTGACGATCGGTTATATAGCGATGAGACAGCTTGGCCGCTGCAATGATGGCGCCATCGGTAATGGTGATTTTGTGATGTAGCTCATAGCGTTCTTTCAGGCCGCGCAAGATCGCGATGGTATCTTCCTCGGAAGGCTCGTCTACCAATACCTTCTGGAATCGACGCTCAAGCGCTGCATCTTTCTCGATATATTTGCGATATTCATCCAGCGTGGTTGCGCCCACGCAGTGCAGCTCGCCACGCGCCAGCGCGGGCTTAAGCATGTTACCGGCATCCATAGAGCCTTCGGCCTTACCGGCGCCTACCATGGTGTGCAATTCATCGATAAACAGAATTACCCGGCCTTCCTGTTTAGACAACTCATTGAGCACTGCTTTTAAGCGCTCTTCAAACTCGCCGCGGAACTTGGCGCCGGCAATCAGCGAGCCCATATCCAGGGACAATAAACGCTTGTCCTTGAGACCGTCTGGCACTTCGCCGTTGATGATGCGCTGCGCTAACCCTTCTACGATGGCAGTCTTACCTACGCCCGGCTCACCAATAAGCACCGGGTTATTCTTAGTGCGACGCTGCAGCACCTGAATAGTACGGCGGATTTCATCATCGCGACCAATAACCGGATCTAGCTTGCCCTGCTCAGCTTTGGTGGTCAGATCAACCGTATATTTATCCAACGCCTGGCGGGACTCTTCAGCATTCGGGTCGTTCACCGCTTCGCCGCCACGCAGATTGCTGATGGCATTTTCCAGCGCTTTCTTGGATACCCCCTGACCCAGCAGGATCTTACCGGCAGCGGTTTTCTCGTCCATTGCCGCGAGTAACACCAACTCACTGGAAATGAACTGATCAGCGTGCTGCTGCGCAAGCCGGTCAGCCTGATTAAGTAAGCGCGCCAAGTCAGTCGACATGCTCACATCGCCCGTAGGATTACTCACGGTAGCGAGCTTATCAAGCGCACCACCCAACTCACTGCGCAACGTGTTGATATCAAATCCCACCTGCATCAACAGTGGCTTTATAGAGCCCTGCTGTTGTTCAAGGAGCGCCACTAATAAGTGCAGTGTGTCGATTTGCGTGTGGTCGCGGCCAACGGCGAGTGATTGCGCGTCGGACAAGGCGACCTGTAGCTTGCTGGTCATACGGTCAATACGCATAGCGTTCGTCCTGTATCAAAGGGCCCGGGTCGACGCAGCGAGACGGGCAAAGTCATTATTCATGACAGATTAATAAGGACGATTATCGCGCTTTCAAGGCTGAAGACCCTGACAAGGGTCAATTTTTTGTCACCTAACTCAACCAGATCAATGACGCGAAGCGACCGGTTTGACCGTCACGGCGATAGGAAAAGTAGCGAGCAGGCTCGCTAACGGTACACAGATCACCGCCGAAAACGGCGGTCACGCCAGCTTGCGCAAGGCGCTGGCGGGCCAACAGATAAATATCCGCCAGATAATGCCCTTCACGGCTGGAAGGCAAAAATGCGGCTTCGGCCTGCGTATCAGCAGCAATAAAGGCTTCGCGCACCTCGGGCCCCACTTCGAACTGTTGCGGGCCTATCGCTGGCCCCAGCCAGGCCATCAGTGCATAACCAGGGCTGCCCATCTTGCTCACGGTCTGCTCCAGCACACCATCGAGCAAACCCCGCCAACCCGCATGGGCGGCGGCAACACGCGTACCATCTTTATTGCACAGCAGTACCGGCAAGCAATCTGCCGTCATCACCGTACACGCGATATTGCGCTCATTGGTCCAACTGGCGTCAGCATCCAATACCAAGGCAGGATCTGCCTTGCAAACTTCTGTGCTGTGAGTCTGGTTCAACCAGGCTGGAGCGCAGCCCAGCACACGCTGCAGCTCCGCTCGGTTAGCCGCAACATGGGTTAGCTCATCGCCGACGTGTACGCCCAGATTGAAACCTTTCCAGGGGCCTTGGCTGCAGCCGCCGCGACGTGTGGTAATGCAAGTACGAACATTCGCGGGCGCCGGCCATTCGGCACTGATCCACAACGGACTCATTCGGCTATCTCGCCATCCTCTTTGAGCAATGCCAGCAAATGCTGCATATCCGCTGGCAGTGGCACTTGCCAGCGCATAATGCGGCCGTCCAATGGGTGCTCCAGCTCTAGTCGGCGCGCGTGCAGCGCTTGCCGAGGAAACTCACGCAGCTCACTTATCAGCTCCGGGCTAGCGCCCGGTGGAATGCGCAAACGACCACCGTAGGTAGTGTCACCGATCAACGGGAAGTAGATATGGCTCATATGCACACGAATCTGGTGCGTACGCCCGGTCTCCAGTTTGACCTTAACGTGGGTGTGCGCGCGGAAACGCTGAATTACCCGGTAGTGACTAATCGCCTGTTTGCCGCCAGCAACCACAGCCATCTTTTGCCGCTGCGTGCCGTGGCGAGCAATCGGCTGATCAACTTTACCGCCAGCTGTCATTACCCCCACCACAACGCATTCGTATTCACGGCTCACGGTGCGGGCCTGCAGCTGTCCAACCAAGTCAGTCTGCGCTTCAATGGTTTTGGCCACGACCATCAGCCCTGTGGTGTCCTTGTCGAGACGGTGCACAATACCAGCGCGCGGCACCTTGGCCAGCTGTGGCGAGTGGTGCAGCAAGGCATTCAGCAGTGTGCCGTCTTGATGACCAGCAGCGGGATGCACCACCAAGCCTGCCGGTTTGTTAATCACCATCAAAGAGTCATCTTCGTAAATGATGTCCAGTGCAATGGCTTCTGGTTGCCAGTCGCCCTGTACTTCACGCTCAGCGTCCAGGATCAATTGCTCCCCACCATAAACCGGATCGCGGGTACGCTTAGGTTCACCATCTACTAACAGGCTGCCATCCTTTATCCACCCCTGCAGACGCGAGCGTGAATGGTCGGGGAACAATTGCGCCGCCACCTGGTCTAGGCGTTGCCCACCCAACTCGGAAGTGACCTGTGCAGATAAATGAATACGATCGGACATGCGGAACTCACTGGATGGTGCGGGGGATGGAGCTACTGAAGCAATCCCTTTTGGTTTCGCCTCTGCGCTGTGGTTAAATACGGCTTTTCCCGGTTTGCCGGGACTGCTGCACAAGCCCCAACTATAACAGGACGGCTGCTGTGGAAACAGCGTGGTGCCGCCCATTCGGATGTCATTATATGTCACTGAAACATCTCATACTGGTCGGGCTGCTCGCTTTCGTCGCCGCCTGCTCTTCTAATAAACCTGTGATCGACGAGTCGCTCAGCGAGTCAGAGCTATACCGCAAGGCGCAAACTGATCTGGACGCGGAGAACTTCAGCCCCGCTATCGAGACCCTGCGTGCGCTGGAATCGCGGTACCCCTTTGGCCGCTATGCAGATCAGGCGCAGCTGGAACTGATCTACGCCTACTACGAGAATCTGGAGCCTGAGGCCGCTACCGCTTCAGCTGACCGCTTCATCCGTTTGCATCCGCAGCATCCGAGTGTCGATTACGCTTACTACGTTCGGGGACTGGCGTCTTTCACCCGCGACCGCGGCATCTTTGAACGCTTTTTGCCCTTGGACATGACGCGTCGAGACCCAGGTGCTGCGCGTGATTCGTTCAACGATTTTGCCCAGCTAATCAACCGTTACCCCAATAGCCAGTACGCACCGGATGCCCGTCTGCGGATGGTTTATCTGCGTAACCTGCTGGCAGATTACGATGCGCACGTAGGCCATTACTACCTCAAGCGAGGCGCTTACCTGGCTGCCGCCAATCGTGGTCGCTATATCGTAGAGAACTATCAACAGACCCCCGCCGTTGGCAATGGTCTGGCACTGATGGTCGCTGGCTATGACCGCCTGGCGATGTACGACCTGTCCGACAGCGCTCTTGAAACCCTGAAGCTGAACTACCCAGACCATCCCGCATTGGTCAAAGGCAAATTCAAGCACCACGTTGAACCTAGTCAGCCGGAAATGAACTGGATGGAGTCTATGTCGGTCAGCGCGCTGGATGCCGTCACGGCACCGCCACCCCGCACCGTAAAGACCCAGATGCAACGCCAGATGGATCGCGAGTACCAGAACGCTGTGGCCGCCCTGCCACGCGAAGTCCGCGTTCACGGCGAAGAAGGCCGTCGTTCTTTCTGGAACCGCATCACCTTCGGCCTGCTCGACTGATTCAGCGCCTTAGCAAAAAGCCCGCGCCGATGCGAATCGCCGCGGGCTTTTTTGTGGTAGATCGCGCATTGAGATGCGAAAGACGCAGCTAAAATCATTCCGACACATTCTGAGTAAGAAAACTCGCATTCCATTATGCCCACACCTGCCGGACGTGCAGCCGCCCACCGTGATAAAGGCTTTTACATGGCATGGACCACAGGAACCCAATTGCCAAGTACCACAAGCCTGCTAGCCCCACTGCTTCGGTGCTTTGGCTGTTGCTGCCAATGGGCTACACTGGAGCACTTTCATTCAGCATAAGCAGTCGTCATGGGCTTGATAAAATTAATAATTCTTGGCGTGTTGGTCTGGCTGGCACTCAATTTCTGGCGGCGCGCGCAGAACGCCAAGTCGCGTTCTGCGGGGTCGTCAGCACACCACGATAAGCCGCCGATAATGGTCCGTTGTGCTCGCTGCCAGGTGCACCTGCCACAGGATCGCGCATTGCACGTCGGCAATGCATGGTACTGCTGTGCGGAGCATCGCGATGCAAAGCCAGACTGAGCAGGTAGACTCGCAACGCCCGCGCATACTGCGTCTATACAACATATACCGCGTCATTTTGGGCTTTGGCCTTACCATGCTGACCAACTCGGTTCTGCGTGACGGCCTGCTGGACTTGAGCAATCCCCCGCTCTACGAAAAAGCCAGCTGGATCTATTTGTTTATCAACGTACTGATCGCTTTGCTGCTGCATCGGGGCCGTCGTGACCTGCACGTGTTCATCATCACGCTGGCCGACATTGGCATGCTTGGCGTGGTTTTCTTCGCTGCTGGCGGTGCCGGCAGCGGTTTCGGCAACCTGCTGATCATCCCCGTCGCCATCGGCAATATTCTGCTGCATGGCCGCATTGGCCTGCTGCTCCCGGCGCTGGCCAGCATCGGTCTAATCTACCTGACCTTCTTCCTCAGTCTGACCCACCCTTATGTTGGCCAAAGCTACCTGCAGGTCGGCGTACTGGGCTGCATTTATTTTGCCGTCGCACTCTTCGTACAGCGCATCAGCCGGCAGCTCTACTTATCTGAGACCCTGGCCCAACAACAGGCTGCCAGCTTGGCCAGTTTGGAGCAGCTGAACCAGCTGATCATTCATCGCATGCGCACCGGCATTCTTGTGGTGGGCTCAGCGAACCGCATCATCACTGGCAACGAAGCCAGTGCTCAAATGCTTGCGCGCCCCATCCAGGCCGGCGCGGCGCTGGACAAATTGGTTCCCGAACTGGATCAGCGTTTGCAACAATGGCGGCGTAACCCTTCCACTCGCTCGACCTCGTTTCACAGCCATAGTGGCAGCGCCGAAATACTGGCCAACTTCAAACCCCTGGGCGGCAGTGGCGACAAAACCATCCTGATTTTTCTTGATGACAATACTCAAGTCGCGCAACAGGCGCAGCAACTCAAACTGGCTTCGCTCGGACGCCTAACGGCCAGCATCGCTCACGAGATCCGTAACCCTTTGGGGGCCATCAGCCATGCTGCCCAGCTGCTCAACGAATCAGATCAGCTGTGCAAACAGGATCTGCGTCTGACCGAAATCATTCAGCAGCATTCGCAGCGTATGAACCGCGTCATTGAAACCGTGCTGGAGCTATCAAGACGCCGCCCCAGCGAGCCACAGCTGGTTGACCTGGCACTTTGGACATCGAACTTCATCGGCGATTTTAGTTCGGCTAACCCGGCCACTGACGTCATCGACTGTGAGATTGAGAAAGAAGGCATACTCACGCGCATCGATCCCAACCAAATGACTCAAGTGCTCAACAATCTCTGCCAGAACGCCCTGCGCTACAGCGGTACGGCCGGCAGCGAACGAACCATTTATCTGAAGTTGTTCGAGGACGGCATCAGTCAGTTGCCCACGCTGGAGGTCATCGACTACGGTCCGGGTGTCGCGGATGAACACGTTGGTCACATTTTTGAGCCTTTCTACACCACCGAAGCCAGCGGCACCGGGCTAGGCCTGTATATTTCTCGCGAACTGTGCGAAAGCAACCAAGCACGATTGGAATACCAAGCTGGCAGCCCGACCGGTAGCTGCATGCGCATTACCTTTGCGCATCCCAAGCGACTGGTATGATGAGGAAAGCCTGTTTTTCTAGCAGCCCGTTGAAAAACCTATACGCGATAGCCATTTTTTACGCCTTAGTGGCGACGCCGGTAGCTTTCAACAGTCGGCTAAAGCAAGGAGCATTCTAGGCAGACATGACCAAACCGACCGTTCTGATCATCGACGACGAGCCCGACATCCTTGAGTTGCTGGATATGACGCTTGCGCGCATGAACGTATGCACGCAGAGCGCAACCACCATGACCCAGGCTCTCACGCTGCTGCGCAGCAATAAGTACGCACTCTGCCTGACCGACATGCGTCTGCCCGATGGCGATGGTATGAGCATAGTGCGGCATATCCAGCAGCACAGCCCAAGCACGCCCATTGCCATGATCACCGCATACGGCAGCCTGGATACCGCTATCAATGCACTCAAGGCAGGGGCGTTCGACTTTCTGACCAAGCCCGTTGACCTGCAGCGCTTGCGTGAGTTGGTCTCCAGTGCGCTGAAACTGCACCAAGCGCCAACCGAGCCGGAAGAGCAACAGCAAGATCCGCTGCTTGGCATATCACCGCCCATGGAGAGCCTGCGCAAACAAATCGGCAAGCTGGCGCGCAGTCAGGCGCCGCTCTACATCAGTGGTGAGTCAGGCAGTGGCAAGGAGCTGGTGGCGCGGCGCATTCACGCTCTCGGGCCACGCGCCGAGCAGCCCTTTGTGCCGGTCAACTGTGGCGCGATTCCCTCTGAGCTGATGGAAAGTGAGTTTTTTGGCCACCGTAAGGGCAGCTTCACCGGTGCCGTAGCAGACAAACCGGGGCTTTTTCAGGCAGCCAGTCACGGCACTCTGTTTTTAGACGAAGTTGCCGATCTGCCAATCGCTATGCAGGTCAAATTGCTGCGCGCCATTCAAGAAAAAGCAGTAAGGCCGCTAGGTACACAGCAGGAAGAGTCGGTCGATGTTCGCCTGCTCTGCGCTACCCACAAGGATCTAGCCAACGAAGTAGCCGAAGGCCGCTTCCGGCAGGATCTTTTCTATCGTATTAACGTAATTGAATTGCAGGTGCCACCGCTGCGAGAGCGCCGCGAAGATCTGCCCATGCTGACTCACCATATTCTAGAGAAGCTGGCATTGCGCAACGTCATGCCCGCCCCACGAATCAGCGATAGCTGCATGGAACTGCTGTGCAATTACCGCTTTCCTGGCAACGTACGCGAGCTGGAAAACACCTTAGAGCGGGCGTTCACCCTGTGCGAAAACCATCGTATCGAACCTTCAGACCTACAGCTGTCAGGCTGCCCCTCGCCCGGTGGCGATGACGGTCACGACTTGAGTCAGATCGACCATCTCGAAGACTTTCTCGACAATATCGAGCGCCAAGCTATTACCCAGGCACTGGAAGAGACTCGCTGGAACAAAACCGCCGCTGCAAAGCGGCTGGGACTCACCTTCCGTTCGTTGCGCTATCGACTGAAAAAGCTAGGCCTGGATGACTGAAAACTGGCAAAGCGTGGCGCACGGTGCTTTTTGTGTGAACGCCGAACGCCGCTGATTTCTTCCCCTACTTTTTGCCACCTACAGCGGCTGGCGCAAACGACCGGCCGGCAGATAGGGCTCAGGATCCAGTTCTGGCTGACGTTGTAACAGCAAATCGGCCAACAATCGGCAAGACGCCGGCGCCAGCACCAGGCCGTTACGATAATGGCCTGCGTTCAACCATAAGCCTGGCAGCTCCATCACCGGACCAATATAAGGCACACCCTCCGGTGACCCTGGCCGCAAACCTGCCCATTGAGCAACAGGTTCGAGGTCACGCAGTTCTGGCAACAGTCCCTCAGCGGATTGGCGCAACGAGCTTAATGCCTCCGTGCTAGTGCTCTTGTCGTACCCGGTATGCTCTAGCGTACTGCCAATTAGAATATGTCCGTCGCGGCGCGGTATAGCGTAGCGGCCTTCGTACAACACTACAGATTTGAGCCAACCCGGCTCGCGCTTATACAACAGCATTTGGCCTTTTACCGGCACTACCGGCAAACTAACACCCTCTTGCGCCAACCAATCGCCGGTCCAGGCGCCGGTCGCTACCACGACCGCATCCGCGCGATATTCAGCTGCCTGGGTCGCAACACCAATCACCTGTGCGCCCGCGCGCAACAATCCGATCGCTGGGCTGTGCTCGTGCAGGGTGAACTCAGCAAATTGCAGCAAGCGTGCCTTCAGCGCTCGCAACAAACGCGGGTTACGCACATTCGCGAGGTCCGCCTGCCAAAGAGCACTCTGATAACCCGCGGCCAATTGTCGCACTCGCGTATAAATAAACTCGCTCGAAACTTCCGTCATTGATTGTCCGTGTCGCTGCGCCCAGTTCAGTGCCTGCTCGCGCTCTGCGTGATCCAACCACAGCAAGCCACAGGGTTCGACTTCCGCATCGATCCCGGTTTGCGCCAAAAGCTGCGCAGACAGGGTCGGATAATATCCTTGCGACCAGTTTGCCAGCGCACGCACCGGTTCCTGATAGCGCCAGGGATACAGCGGCGAAACTATGCCGCCACCAGCCCAGGAGGCTTCACGACCCAATTCTCCGCGCTCCAGCAGCGTGACTCGGCAACCTGCTTCTAGCAGGTTCAAGGCACTCAAACACCCCATCACACCACCACCTACCACCACAAAATCCTGCATTAATGCCCCTTACCTAAATCGGCGAAACCCGTTATTCCTGAACGCTATTATTGAATATCGACGCGCATTACAACCCAGTGCAGCAAGTTCTGACTGAACGTTACTGGCGTTTGAGTTGTCTGAATTGGCAATATTGGCCCGGCTTTCATTCTGTCACCGGGTGGATTTAACCGGTATGATAACGCGTCTCTGAACTACTCCAATGGCCGATCACCGTCAGACCATTGAGCCCATGCAGCTCACTCCACGGAGTGTCTATTGTTAACCAGCCCGCTGTCGCGACTGTTTAACCAATTGCTGCCCCATATGGGCTTCCGGAGCAGACAGCACACTGCTTGATGTGCTCTCGATACAGCCACAAGCTTTGCTCGAGAACAAGCCCGTTTGCTAGCCGCCCCGACATTGGCCAGTGTGATCACTGGAGAGCTCAAGAGGCTCCTTGATTTTTACCAAAGAGGCGACACGTTAATGACAGCAAGAAACGTAGATGTATTGCTGGTCGGTGGTGGTGTCATGAGCGCTACCCTGGGAATGTTGCTCAAACAGCTGGATCCGGCGATGACCATCACCCTGGTCGAACGTCTGGACCACGTTGCTCACGAAAGCACCGACGGCTGGAACAACGCAGGTACCGGCCACGCTGGTTACTGTGAGCTTAACTACACTCCTCAGGACGACGCAGGCGACATCGCCATCGAGCGCGCCCTGGCCATCAACGCATCATTTGAGGTAACCCTGCAGTTTTGGACCTATTTGGTCGAACAGGGAATCCTGCCCAAGGCGTCCGACTTCATCAACACCACGCCACACCAGAGTTTTGTCTGGGGCGAAAAAGATGTTGAGTTTCTGCGCAAGCGCCACGAATTGCTAAGCAACCATCACCTGTTTTCCGAAATGAAATACAGCGATGCTCCGGAAAAGCTGCTTGAGTGGATGCCGCTGATCATGTCCGGTCGCGATGCAAATCAGCCGATCGCGGCAACGCGTGTCGAGCATGGCTCAGATGTGGATTTCGGTTCTTTGACGCGCAAAATGATCGACCATCTGAAGCAGCAAGAAGGCTTTGAACTGTGCCTCAAGCACTCGGTTAAGAGCCTGCGCAAAAGCAAGAAAGGTCACTGGCGAGTCAACATCGAAGACGAGAACACCGGTGAAGAGAAGGATTTCAACGCCAAGTTCGTTTTCCTTGGCGCCGGCGGCGGCTCTTTACCTCTGCTGCAGAAGTCTCACATCGACGAAAGCCAGGGTTATGGTGGTTTCCCGGTCAGCGGTCAATGGCTGGTATGCAAAGCGCCAGACGTGGTCAAGCGCCACAGCTCCAAGGTCTACGGTAAAGCACCGGTTGGCGCACCGCCTATGTCGGTTCCTCACCTGGACACCCGCATTATCAACGGTGAGCCGGCGCTGCTGTTTGGGCCTTTTGCCGGCTTCACTACCAAGTTCTTGAAAAAGGGCTCAGTGTTTGACCTGTTCTCCTCGGTCAAGCCGTACAACGTGGCACCCATGATGGCTGTCGGTCGCGACAACATGGACCTGACCAAGTATCTGATCGCCGAGTCTTTCCAGTCCCACAAAGACCGCGTTGCCTCGCTGCGCAATTACTTTCCGGATGCCCAGGAAAAGAACTGGAAATTGCAGGATGCGGGCATGCGCGTTCAGATCATCAAGAAGGACGCCAAAGGCCACGGCAAACTGGAGTTTGGCACTGAGATAGTCGCTGCCAAGGACGGTACCCTTGCCGCGCTGCTGGGTGCCTCACCGGGTGCATCTACCGCAGTGCAGGCGATGATCGATGTAGTGGAGCGCTGCTTCAAGGATCGTATTGCCAGCCCTGAATGGCAGGCGCGTATGAAAGAACTGGTGCCGTCTTATGGCCAGTCACTGATTAACGATGCCGAGCTGCTCAAGAGCGTGCGCGCACGCACCTTGAGCACTCTGGGTCTCGGTCAGTCCTGAGTCTGAAAGCGCTCAATGCGCTGCGGTGTTGGCGGGTGAGTTGACAGGAAACTGCTCAACCTGCCCGCCGCGTCTCGGTCTCCCTTTGCGTCCCCCTCTTCTTCCAGCGCTACCGGATCCAACCGCAACATGATGTCGGCGAAACGCTGCGGTGCAATACTCTCTTTGCGCAAAAACGCCAAGGCAAAGTCATCTGCTTCGGTTTCCATGTTGCGCTGATAGCTGAGGTTAGCCAGCAAAGCCGGCAAGCCTGTAGCAACATCAGACGCAGCCGATACATCGCCGGTCAGCGAAACCATCACAAATACCAGCAGCGAACTCTGCACAAGATTGCGCATACTATGACGATGCACAACATGACCCACTTCATGGGCCATGACCGCAGCAAGCTCTTCGTTGTTTTTAGCCAGAGCGACCATCTCATCGGTAAACACTAAGTTACCGCCCGGTAACGCAAAAGCGTTGGCGCCAAGCGCATCCGAGGCACGAAAATGCAGCTGCAGGCTGTGTGCTGGGTAGTCGCTCTGCATGGCTCGCAAATAAGGCGACATCGCGGTCAGGAGCTCTTGTTGACGCGCCTCCGTTAGCTCACTGGGCTGCATCCAAAGATTATCCATCGTCTCCAGCGCTTCTTCACCGATACTCATTTCCAGCTCGACTGGCAATGCATAAGCGATCTGGTTCGACAGCCAGGGCACGCCGTACAAAACACCTAATACAGAGAATGCCAGCACCGCCACCAAGCTGCACATGATCAGTTTGAAGTTCACTTCGAAACGCTGCAGCCAACTATCTCCACCTGAGTGCTTGAGCGCCCGCGACAACCGTTGCAGACCAGTTACGTCCAGTGATTCCAGCACCGCACCGTCGCTCAAGTGCAGGTAGCTATTGGCGCTTCCCACCTGCACGCCGAGGCGCACCTGCTCAGCAGCATAACTGTGAGTTTTACCTGCTACTTCCAGCTGCAGAGCGCCATTAACTACCCTGGCACGCACTGCACTGCTGCTACTGGAACGACCATCAAAATACCGTCCACTGACCCACTGATTAGATGAGGGAGATGCCGACATCAAAGGCGTCCCCCAGCTCCAGGCCGACTGCACCTGCACGCTGCGCTTCGCCAGCTACAAAGCCATCCAGATCCCCGTAAATCTGCATCTCGGTACAGCTAGCGCGATAACGTGCCATGCGCACCTTGGCCCAAGGCGTGTAAAAGCCTGCCGTCAACATAACCAACACGCTATTGCTGAAGAAGATCCAGACAGTACGACGCTTCCCCAAGGTCGAGCTAAAACCATGCTCAGCCAGCGTTGTTGCTGACATGACCAGGTTGGTCACGCCCGCCATCGCGTAACCGAAGAGCGCTAGATACCCAAGCAGCAAAAATAGGATGCCCAGCACCCCATGCACAAACTGCCCAAGCGCCGCCAACGCCACAAACCCGAGCAGCACGCCCAACATACGCAGAAAGAACATATAGACTTCGCGTACCGACAGATTGAGACAAAACTCGCTGCGGCCGTAACGCATGTTGTCGATCAAGAAGGCGTACCAACGCTGCGCGGACAAGGGGATCAGCAATCCTAGACTGAGCAGCGCTACAAACGGCCAAAGGTAGAGAACTTTAACGGCCTGCCAGTAGCCGCCAACAAAATCGAAACGAATATTGCGATAGGCACTGTTTACCGCATGAAACTTCAGAGAGCGCGCAATGATCCAGGGGATCAGTGGTAGAAACACCAACAACAAAACAATCGCCGCGACAGGATAAAACGTGGATGCCACGTACCAGATCGCTACTGCAACCAAGGCGACCAAACGACCACGAAAGATAATCCAAGGGTCCGCCAGATACTGGAAGCTAGTGTCGTCAAGCAGAGTGTGGCCATAGAAATACTGCATGTTGCGTACCTTGGCCCAGGGCGCATAAAAGCCCAGCGTGACGATCAGCAACATAATGTTGACGATCCAGATACCAAAGTATTCACCGCCGGTACCGGTGAACTTGATCTGCGAACGACGACGTTTGGGGCCGCTGGAATCCGACTCAGGTACGGAGGGTGAAAGCGGTGGAGCCTCACTCGCCTGTACTCGCTCGCCGCGATCGGGACTGGTTGGTTCTGTAACCTCTAGCGAGTCGGCAACGTCATCGGCGATGACTTCCGTTATCAGGCCCGCTGCTTGCAGGCGCTGGCGATAACGCTCAGCCTTCTCCTCGCTCAGTTTGCTTTTGATCGTCACTCTGCGACCTTCAAGCAACTTATGTACATGGCGCTCGTGAAAACCGAGACGAAGCAGCTCGCCACGCAACGCCGGTTCCTCTATGCCCGCAACCCGAGCACCATTGAACACCACCTTGAAACTGTCCGGCATCGATATCCCTTCCCTTGGTAAAGACAATCCTGATCGCGCAAACCAATAGCAAAAGGCCAATACGCAAAATTCGAGCTATTCAACCAATCACCGCTTTGGTGCGCAAGCTTCATTCATCAACTTTGTGCGTTACTGCCGAGTAACGTCTAGCTCCACGCCCTGGGCCTGTAATTGGTCAAATGCCAGATCCAGCGCATCTACTACCCGACTCGCATCCGGCGTACGCCGCGAAACAACTAAGCGCATAGGCTGCTCCGCTACTGTCAGATGGGGTAAAACTTCGATATCCAATGTTTTCGCGACCGATTCCACCTGAGCGCGATAATCGAGCAAATAGTCCCCTCGGCCACGCAGCAACATACGTACCGCACCTATGTGCGAGCTGCCGCTGTGAAAGGTTAATTCCAATGCAGGATCGTTCAGCGTGCGCATCAGCTGTGCGGTGTAGGTGTAATTGGTGATCAAAATGACACGCTTGCCCTTGATGCCTTGCGGCCATTCCGGCGGCTGACTGCCCGGTGGGTAGTACAGATTGATGCCGACCATTCCCAGCGTGCGCTGGGTCAGCAAGGTGTGGGCCTCCAAGCCAGGCTTGTTAACGATACCCGGCCAGATCTGCACGCTACCATCCTCCAGCCCATTCCAGATACGCGCAGCAGGCAATATGCGGATGTTGTAGGCCAACCCCGCTTGCTGCAACAGTTTCTCCAGCAAAGTGACCGTATGGCCGACTGCGTCGCCGTTTTCGTTCACTTCCGAATAGCCAGGAAAATGCATGATCGCTACTTGCAGCACTTCGCCCTGTATCGCAGCAGCGGGCTTTGCGCTTTCCTGGGCGTACAGCGCATCCATATCCGAAAACAACAGCGCCAGCGATGCCATCAAGCAGGCAAAAAGCCTCATGGGTCCATTCCTATTATTTTCTATTCAGACTAGACGCGCTGACTGCATGCGCCACCGTTAAGAACAAAATGCCCTGGCTAGGTCGCAAACTAATGACGCCATAAAAACAACGCTGAATTTTACACTCATCGTAATAGGTTGGCGACCGCGCCCAAGCGATTCATCGAGGGATAGTGTGCAACGAGGAAATCAACATAAATCCGGCGCGTTTTGAGCTCGCAAAAGTGAGCTCGCCAATACCTGATAAGCCTAAGCAATCAATCAAACGCGCACCTTGCCCAAAAACGATAAGCCACAAAAAAAGCCCTCCCGACTCGCGTCGTGGAGGGCTTCGTTCGCAGCAAAACAGCTTAGCTGCCGTATACCGGCAAGCGTGCACAAACCTGCTTAACCTGATCACGTACCCGGTCAATAACAGACTCATCGCCCATGTTGTCGAGAATATCGCAAATCCAGCCAGCCAACGCTTGGCAGTCTGCTTCGACAAAGCCGCGCGTAGTTACCGCAGGAGTACCGATACGCAAGCCCGACGTCACGAAAGGCGAGCGAGGATCGTTCGGTACCGCGTTCTTGTTTACAGTAATAAAAGCACGACCCAGAGCGGCGTCTGCATCCTTACCGGTAATGTCCTGTTTGATCAGCGACAACAGGAATAAATGGTTTTCGGTGCCGCCAGAAACAACGTCATAGCCGCGCTCGATGAACACGCCAGCCATTGCTTTGGCATTCTTCACTACCTGTTGTTGGTAGCTCTTGAACTCAGGGCTCATGGCTTCTTTGAAACAAATCGCCTTAGCCGCAATTACGTGCATCAACGGGCCGCCTTGGCCGCCAGGGAATACCGCGGAGTTCAGCTTCTTCTCCAGCGCTTCATTGGCACGCGCCAGAATCAAACCACCACGCGGGCCGCGCAGAGTCTTGTGCGTAGTGGTGGTTACTACGTCAGCAAACGGGATCGGATTAGGGTAAACACCCGCAGCGACCAGGCCAGCAACGTGAGCCATATCAACGAATAGGTAGGCGCCCACTTTGTCGGCGATTTCGCGGAAGCGCGGGAAGTCCAGCACCTGCGAATAAGCCGAGAAACCAGCAATGATCATCTTTGGCTTGTGCTCTACGGCGAGCGCTTCCACTTCATCGTAGTCGATCAAACCAGTGTCGGTGTTGATGCCATATTGCACTGCGTTGTAATGCTTGCCGGAAAAGTTGACCGAAGCGCCATGCGTCAAATGACCACCGTGCGCCAAACTCATGCCCAACACGGTATCGCCGGGAGTCAGCAGCGCCTGAAACACAGCGCTGTTGGCCTGTGAGCCCGCGTGCGGCTGAACGTTGGCGTAATCCGCACCAAACAGTGCCTTAGCACGGTCAATGGCCAGCTGTTCCGCTACATCGACATACTCGCAACCGCCGTAGTAGCGTTTGCCCGGATAGCCTTCGGCGTACTTGTTGGTCAATACCGAGCCTTGCGCCTGCATAACGGCCGGGCTGGTGTAATTTTCCGAAGCAATCAGTTCGATGTGCTCTTCCTGACGCACCTCTTCTTGCTGCATGGCAGCCCAAAGATCGGCATCGTATGTGGCTATATCGTTGGAACGGCTAAACATGTAACGGCCCCCTGCTAGGTCGTTCAGAAACAAAAGAGGTGCGCATTTTAACGCAAGCAGCGCCAACTGGCACTTGAAAAGCATTCAGGCGCCTGCAAAAAAAACTCATTCAATTGGCAGCAACCAGCGCGTCTCAAACTCTTCGGCCCCGACCGGGCGGCCCAAATGAAAGCCCTGCACTTCATCGCAGCCAAAACCACTGACTAAACGATACTGCTCATCGGTCTCAACACCTTCAGCGATAACCCGCAGCTGCAAGCTGCGTCCCAGCGCGACTATCGCTTCAGCCAGGCGCGCATCACGGCTGTCAGGACGCATAGCTTGAATAAAGCCGCGATCGATTTTCAAGGTGTCTATCGGAAAATCCTTGAGGTAATTCAACGCCGAATAACCCGTACCGAAATCGTCAATGGCGATGTGCACGCCTTTTTCCTTGAGTCGGTTCAGGGTGCTCATGGTCAGTTCCAGATTACGTAACAGGATGCTTTCGGTCAGCTCCACCTCCAACACCTGTGGCGGCAGCTCGTAGCGCTCCAAAATGTCGGAAATCTGCTCTACCAACTGCCCATCATCAAACTGCATGGAGGACAGGTTTACCGCCAAGCGCGGCATCGTGAAACCACGTAATCGCCATTGCGAGAGTTGCTGGCAGGCCTGCTCCAGTACCCACTTTCCTAGTATGCGAATCAACCCAAGCTCTTCCGCAATCGGAATAAAATCTGCTGGTGACACGTTGCCGCGCACCGGGTGATTCCAGCGCAGTAGTACTTCCGCTCCGGTCAGCTGACCATTACGACAACTGAACTGTGGTTGATACGCCAGATGAAAGGCACAGTCTTGCACCGCGTGGCGCAGGTCATTTTCCAACCCCAAACGTTCTAGCGCACGGGCATTCATCTCGCTCTCATAGAACTGAAAAGTGTCTTTACCCATTGCCTTGGCGTGGTACATGGCAGTATCGGCGTTTTTCAGTAACGCATTCCCTTCTTCACCATCCTGAGGGGCCAGCGCGATACCAATACTGGCGCTGACAAAGAACTCTCGATCTTGCAATACAAAAGCCGGCCCTAGCGCCAGTAAGACTTTTTCGGCCACATGCATGCAAGCAGACAGCGCGCCATCACGATCCGCCAGCCCAGTCAGCAAAATGGTGAACTCATCCCCACCCATACGCGCGACGGTATCGCTCTCACGCACACATCGGCGCAAACGCCGCGCCACGTCTTTCAACACAGTATCGCCAGCAGCATGACCCAGGCTGTCGTTAATCGGTTTGAAGCGGTCGAGGTCTAGAAACAGTATCGCCACCCATTCAGACCGTCTGGATGACAACGACAAAGCGGCCTGCAGACGGTCTTGGAACAGCGTGCGATTAGGCAGCCCGGTGAGCACATCATAGTAAGCCAGACTCTGGATTCGCGCCTCTGACGCCTTACGCTCGCTGATATCAACAAAAAAGCAGACATAGCTGACCAGGTCGCCATCGCTGTCGTGCACCGCAGTAATACCCGCCCAACAAGGGAAGGCCTCGCCGCTCTTACGTTGCAGTCTGATTTCACCTTCCCACCGATCCTGCTCCCCCAAGGCCTGCATAATCTCGCGATAAAACGCCTGCTCGTGCAAACGTGCGGTCAGTACTGACGGCTGATGATCAACAATCTCATCACTTGGATAGCCGGTAATCCGGGTGAAGTTCTCGTTGACCTGCACTATGTAACCCGCCGGATCGGTAACCAGCACGGCTCCAGTGGTATTTTCGAATACCGTAGCGGCCATACGCAGGCGGTTCTCAGTGCGTTTTTGCTCAGTGACGTCCCGAGCCACACCCAGCAACCCGAGAAAACGCCCTTGCTCGTTCCACATCAGCGACACTCGGGTCTCCAACGGACACTTGCGACCATCGGCCTTAATCGCGTCAGCTACAATTTGCCGCTGGAAACCTCGCTTGCGCAGGGTCTTGGCTTTATCGGAAGAAAGGATCGCCGACCTCAGCTCATTGGCTATGTCATGCATGAACTCAAGATACCGATTACCGACAACCACTTCCTCAGGCCCACTCTTCAGGAGGTATTCTGGGCTGTAGCCCAGCACATGCTGCACCGAAGGGCTAATGAAGTCAGTCCGGAAATCACTGTCGGTCGACCAAACGATGTCGCTGACATTCTCTGCCATCAAGCGATAACGTGCCTCGGAGCGCTGAACCTGCTGCCGCGCCAAAGTCTGCACGTGCGCGTCACGCACGAAGCCAATAACCTGCTCGACCCGGCCGTCATCTGAACGTTTGAATACCTTGGAACGAATACTAAACCAACGCCAGCCGGTTTCCTTGTGCCGCCAACGTACCCGCCATTCAAGCACCTGGTTATCCGGCAACACCTGTTGCAGCCGGCGATTGACCTGCATGTACTCCAAGTCATCCGGATGAAGGAGCGCATTGCGGTAATTATCGCCCATGGCTGTCTCTTCTTCTGCGCTGTAACCCAACATAGAAGCCAATGTGCGGTTACTGAAGAAGAACTGATCGGCGTCCATCTTCTGGATATCACGAATAAACACCAGATCAGGCAAAGAACGCACCATAGAGGCCCAAAACTGCTCACGCTCGCGCATTGCCAGCTCGATAAGCCTTCGCTCGGTGAGGTCGGTAATGCTCAAGGTGACTGCATGCAGCTCATCGATATCGCGTGGCAGTCGCATCACCATCCACAGATAACGTAACTCGCCATCGGCAGCAATCATGGGCGTTTCCAGCTCAACCCGTGCGTCACCGTTAACTAGCGCCAATATGAGCCGGTAACGCGCTCCGCCCAAGCGTACGCTCTCCTCACCACGCAGCATTACCGCTAACCAATCGAGCGAACTTACCTGCAAAAGCTCCAAAGCTACCTGATTAGCTTCCAATAGTCGGATGGCTGCCAACAACTCACGATGCCGATCCGGATAATCCGCCAACCATTGGTCCAGCGCCTGCTGATCATGAATACCATGACGCATGATGAAAGATTTGAGCTCGGATAGATCGGCCAGACACAACGCCATATCCGCCCCTTCAAACACATCCAGATAGCGCCGCTCGCTGTCCTGCATATGCCGAAAGGATTGCGCTCTGCTTGCTCGCAACCGCTGATTCGAGCGGGTTTGACGCATGAGCAGCCAAAGCACCAGCAACAACACCAAAAGCGAGCCAAACAACAGCAGCATCCGCTTGAATAGCAAAGGCCCCAGTTGTCGGTGATAATAATCCGCGTCAACCAAACCACGCACCTGCCACAATGTGCCCTCTACGGGCGCGCTGACCACCACTCGGTCGCGCTCCTGTGCTGACATCGGCGCATTGCCCGAGTAGACCAGTCGATCATCCAGTTGCCGGGCCAATACCCGGCTGCGCCCGGCATCCTCAAGCAGCCACACATAACCCTGCGCACCGCGCGCAGACACAAGAGACGCCAGCGCGCGGCCATCCAGCGTCAACACCCAATAACGTCCCGGCTGAGCGCTGGCCAAAGTCCAAAATAATTGGTTGTGCTCCAGATCAGAGTCCAGGCCAAAGAGTTCACCACCAATAGACAGCCTGCGCGCCGTTTGCTGCCAAGGAGCTGGCGAAAGCCAGTCGAGGCCATCCAGGCTTACCTCGCGGACATTGATCACGCCGGGCAATAAATCCTGCACTACTTGAATTGAACTGGCACCCGGTTCCGGCGCTTGATAATCGAGCACACGGGTCAGGGCAGTGGAGGTAACGCCAAGGTTCAGCGCCATTTGATCAGCGGTGAGCCAAATACTTTCTTCCACCTGTATTTGGTGTTGGCGTTTGAGCGCGAGATAGTCAAACCAGGATTGCCAGCCCAGCAGTGCCAATACCAGCACACCTGCCACGGCAATCAAAAAGTAGCCTACTCGCACCGATTGAGATCGGGCAGAGCCTGAGCCGTTATCGTCGGCGGGCCATTGGGAGTTACTGTTTTTATTATTCAATATGATCACTTATCAAAAAATCAGGATAAAAGTGGCTTATCACCTCAATTCCCTTGAACTCTGCCGCCGGTACTCCCAATGCCCCGACGCCAGCCTCCATCTTCGCCGAGCGTTTGCCCTAAAAGCCCAGTTGGGCTAGCCTTGCCTGCACTTTCGTTACATCAACGGCATTAAGCCAACCGGCGCCATGTCCGCCGGGCTGTACAACGAAGCACCTTATACCCCATTCAACAGGTTCTGCCCCCATGGCTCAATATGTTTATAGCATGCATCGGGTTGGGAAAGTCGTCCCGCCGAAGCGCCACATTCTGAAAGATATTTCCTTGTCCTTCTTCCCCGGCGCCAAGATTGGCGTATTGGGCCTCAACGGCTCCGGTAAATCCACCCTGCTGCGCATCATGGCCGGGGTTGATACCGAGATTGAAGGTGAAGCCCGGCCAATGCCCGGTATCAAGGTAGGTTATCTGCCGCAGGAGCCACAACTTGATCCGGCAAAAACAGTACGTGACATCGTTGAAGAAGCGGTAGGCGAGATCAAGGCCGCGCAAGCCCGTCTGGATGAAGTTTATGCGGCTTATGCCGAACCCGATGCTGACTTTGACGCGCTGGCGTCCGAACAGGGCAAGCTGGAAGCTATTTTGCAAGCCTCGGACGGCCACAACCTTGAGCGTCAGCTAGAGGTCGCCGCCGACGCCCTGCGTTTGCCGCCGTGGGATGCCACCATCGAGCACCTATCCGGTGGTGAGAAGCGTCGCGTTGCGCTCTGCCGTTTGCTGCTGTCAGCGCCTGACATGCTGCTATTGGACGAACCAACCAACCATTTGGACGCCGATTCGGTCGCCTGGCTGGAGCAGTTCCTGCACAACTTCCCCGGCACCGTGGTGGCCATTACCCACGACCGTTACTTCCTCGACAACGTCGCTGGCTGGATTCTCGAACTGGACCGCGGCCAGGGTATACCGTTCGAAGGCAACTACTCACAGTGGCTGGAATCCAAAGCCGCTCGTTTGAGCACTGAAGCTAAACAGGAGGCCTCCCACGCTAAGGCGATGAAAGCCGAACTGGAATGGGTGCGCCAAGGCGCCAAAGGTCGCCAATCCAAATCCAAGGCTCGCCTGCAACGTTTTGAAGAGCTGCAATCGCAAGAATTCCAAAAGCGTAGCGAAACCAACGAGATCTACATACCAGCCGGCCCGCGTTTGGGTGACAAGGTCATTGATTTCAATGGCGTGAGCAAGGGTTATGGCGAGCGCGTACTCATCGACAACCTGTCTTTCAGCGTGCCCAAGGGCGCGATTGTCGGCGTTATCGGTGGCAACGGCGCGGGTAAATCTACGCTGTTCCGCATGATCACCGGCAAAGAGCAGCCCGACAGCGGCGCCATTGATATCGGCGAAACCGTTGAAATTGCCAGCGTGGACCAGAGCCGCGATGACCTGGAAGGCAGCAAGACCGTGTGGGAGCAGGTTTCCGACGGCTTCGATATGATCAAGGTTGGCAACTACGAGGTGCCATCACGCGGCTACGTGGGTCGCTTTAATTTCAAGGGCGCTGATCAGCAGAAGTTCGTCAAAGACTTGTCCGGCGGTGAGCGCGGCCGCTTGCATCTGGCCCTGACGCTTAAGCGTGGCGCCAACGTGCTGCTACTCGACGAACCCTCTAACGACCTCGATGTAGAAACCTTGCGAGCACTAGAAGAAGCCCTTTTGGACTTCCCCGGCGCCGCCATAGTGATCTCGCACGATCGCTGGTTCCTGGACCGTATTGCCACCCACATCCTCGCGTATGAAGATGACTCACAGGTGCTGTTCTTCGAAGGCAACTACACCGAGTACGAAGCCGATCGCAAGAAACGTCTGGGCGAAGCTGCCGCACAACCGCACCGGGTACGCTACAAAAAACTAGCGTAAGCCGCTGCTAACGCAGGCGACCCGCAACGGGTCGCCTTGCTCTTCACCAAAAATCCCGCACCAAAAACACGCATTATTTTATTTACGCTCTATTTCTATGCAAAGCCAGGCCCGATAGTTTTACAATCGTTCGCCTAAAACGTACAGAAAAGTGCCCTCCTATGACCGATACCCTAACAGCCTGCCTAGCTCGGATGAAGCTACGCGACCCCGATCAACCCGAGTTCCATCAAGCCGTTGAAGAAGTCCTCAGCACACTCTGGCCCTTCCTCGAAGAGAACTCTCACTACCTGACAAGCGGCATCATTGAACGCCTGCTCGAACCAGAACGAACGGTCCTATTCCGGGTATCCTGGGTTGATGACGGTGGCGTTGTGCGGGTCAACCGCGGGTATCGAGTGCAGATGAGCAGCGCCATTGGCCCTTACAAAGGAGGCCTGCGTTTTCACTCCTCAGTCGACCTAAGCGTGCTGAAGTTTCTCGCCTTTGAGCAAGTGTTTAAAAACGCGTTGACCAGTCTGCCACTAGGCGGAGGCAAAGGCGGTTCCGACTTTGATCCTAAAGGTAAAAGCGACGGCGAGGTGATGCGCTTCTGTCAGGCATTTATGACTGAGCTTTCGCGCCATATTGGTGCAGACGTGGATATCCCCGCTGGAGACATAGGCGTAGGAGCGCGTGAAATCGGCTTTTTATACGGCCAATATAAGCGCATGCGCAACGAGTTCACCTCGGTATTGACCGGTAAAGGCATGACCTACGGTGGCAGCCTTATCCGCCCGGAAGCCACAGGTTATGGCTGTGTGTACTTCGCAGCCGAAATGCTCAAACAGCAATCTGACAGTTTTGTGGGCAAACGAGTCGCCATTTCTGGCTCCGGTAACGTTGCGCAGTACGCCGCGTTCAAGGTGATTGAGCTGGGTGGGTTGGTCATTTCAGTCTCCGATTCTGGCGGCACTCTGTACTTCGCCGACGGAATGAGCGAGCAGCAATGGCAGACGTTGACTGAACTAAAAAATCAGCAGCGTGGCCGCCTGGCCAGCATGGCTGGCAACAATGCCGAGTTCATGGAGAACTCACGCCCCTGGCACCTGCCTTGCGACATTGCATTGCCCTGCGCCACCCAGAATGAGCTCGATGCCGATGATGCCACTACCTTGGTAGCCAATGGCTGTTTCTGTGTAGCGGAAGGCGCCAACATGCCCTCAACGCTGGAGGCCGTAGACATATTTCTCGCCAAGCGTGTTCTATTCGCCCCAGGCAAGGCGGCCAATGCCGGAGGCGTTGCAGTCAGCGGCCTGGAAATGAGCCAGAACGCCATGCGCCTGCATTGGACTGCTGGCGAGGTCGATGAAAAGCTGCATGCCATCATGCAGACGATTCACCACGCCTGCGAACGTTATGGTCGCGAGCCTGATGGCTACATAAATTATGTGCGCGGTGCAAATATCGCGGGATTCGTTAAAGTCGCCGATGCGATGCTGGCACAGGGCGTAGTCTAGTTAAAAAATGCAGATGGGCAGGTGGTCTTTCAGCAGCCTGCCGAGGTGCTGTTGGCACGATCAACATCCAATGCCGGCAGCCCGGAAAATACAAAACACGCTATAGTGTGAACACATGAATCTTTCCACAGGACTGTTCCGATGAGCGATGAAAGAAGACGCTTCAGTCGGGTTCCATTCGATGCGCACACATTAGTGTTGCAGGACGCGTGGTCGACCCCCGTACAGCTGATCGATATATCGCTGCGCGGCGTGCTGGTACTGCAGCCCGAGACATGGCAAGCAGAACGCAGTGAATCCCCTTTCAACGTGCTTATTGAGCTGAGCAATGGCACAAAAATTCATATGGAAACGCGTCTGGCACACGCCGAAGAAGGTTTACTGGGTTTTGAGTGCACACACATTGACCTCGACTCCATTAGTCATCTACGGCGCCTGATTGCGCTCAATACCGGTGATGAAGCCTTGCTAGAGCGGGAGTTGAAAGCGCTTTTGTAAAACGACGGAGCCGTTTCACAAAAGCCTCAAGCGGTGGAAAACCAGGTTCGAGCAGGAAGCGACGAGTCTGGCGCTGTGATCAGCCCTGATAAACCGGCAACGATCGCTCAGCAGATGCAATGCCAAAACAAGGCCCCCTCTGTTAGCTAGAGCCTCTCAACCAACACTCGTTTAGCTTAAAGCTTGCTGCTCGCCGCCTGCAAAAGAGGCGGCGGCCGCGCTATTCAAAAATTGCCGAAAGCGCTTGATCAAGACGCGTCACCGCAATCACCTCCATACCTTTAGGCGACTCTTTGGGCGCATTAGCCTTGGGTACGATTGCGCGGGTGAAACCGTGTTTAGCGGCTTCCTTCAAACGCTCCTGTCCACTGGGCACCGGCCGAATTTCGCCAGACAGGCCCAGCTCCCCAAATACCATCAAGTCCATTGGCAATGGTCGGTTGCGCAAGCTCGACATAACTGCGGCCAGCAATGCCAGATCAGCACCGGTCTCCAGCACCTTGACGCCGCCCACCACGCTAACAAATACATCCTGATCGTAAGTCGCCACTCCACCATGCCGGTGTAGCACCGCCAACAACATGGCCAGACGATTTTGATCCAGACCGAGTGTCACCCGGCGCGGATTACCCAAGTGACTGGTGTCGACCAAGGCCTGCACTTCTACCAACATCGGGCGCGAGCCTTCCCATGTTGCCATCACCACGCTGCCCGGAATCGGCGCATCGTAACGCGATAGGAAAATCGCCGAAGGATTGGCGACTTCTTTCAAGCCTTTATCGGTCATGGCAAATACGCCTAGCTCGTTGACCGCGCCAAAACGATTTTTCACCGCCCGCAGCATGCGGTAGCGACCGTCCGACTCGCCCTCAAAATACAGCACCGTATCAACCATGTGCTCAAGTACCCGGGGGCCGGCCAACGAGCCTTCTTTGGTGACATGGCCCACCAAAAAAATAGCGATGCCACTCTGCTTGGCGTATCGCACCAGCAAAGCGGCGCTCTCCCGGACCTGCGATACACCGCCCGGCGCCGACTGCAGTTGCTCGGTAAAAATAGTCTGAATGGAATCAACCACCATCACTCGCGGTTTTTCAACCCGTGCGGTAGCAACAATGCTCTCGATACAGGTTTCAGTCATCACCTTGAGTTTGTCTTCAGGCAACCCGAGCCGACGAGCGCGCATTGCCACCTGCTGCTGTGACTCTTCACCCGTAACATAGAGCGCCGGCATTTCCTGCGCCAAACGGCACAGCGTCTGCAGCAGAATGGTCGATTTGCCAATACCCGGGTCACCGCCAATCAGCACTACAGAGCCACTTACCAGCCCACCGCCCAGTACCCGATCAAACTCAGAGGACCCTGTGGGCTGGCGTGGCACCTCTTCGGTGCTCACCTCTGCTAGCGTTTTGACTTGTGCCTGCTGGCCCGCCCAATTGCTGTTGCTCCGCGCCGGAGAACCACCGGTTGGAGTTGTGTCCAGCACGGTTTCTACCAGCGCATTCCAAGCCTGACATTCCGGGCACTGCCCGGCCCACTTGGTAAAAGTCGCACCACACTCTGTGCAACCGTATACGCGTTTGGCTTTAGCCATGCATCCTCCATAAGAAATACGTTAATGTCGGCCGAACGCGGCCCGAACCGCGGCCCGACCGATCGCGGCGCGTCCTACGCGGCCCGACCAATACTGCTGCAAGACTGATCGTAAAGCCGCTATTGTTGTCGAGCTACTGACCAACAAACAACCCTTGCCCGCCGCGTGCACTTCAATTCTGCGTATGGCATTCACAAAGGCGTGCACATGAGTAAAGACAAAAGCCTGAAAAAGCAACGCGAAACCCTCTGTGAGGACTTGCTTGAAGCTCAATTTGAATTACAACAGGCCAATCTTGGGCCGGTACTGCTATTGGTCAGCGGTAATGACCTAGCCGGCAAAGCAGAGCTGATTTACACCTTCTACGAATGGCTGGATAACCGTTATTTGAACACCCGGGCCTTCACCTTACCCCAGGGTATCGAGCGCAAAATGCCACGGCTCTGGCGGTACTGGCGCAGCCTGCCACCCGCGGGAACGCTGGGATTTTATTTAGGCTCTTGGTATCACCAGCCGTTGATACAACTCAGTCGCGGACGTATGTCAGATAGCCGCTTCAAGACTCAGATGGAGCAAATCACTCGTTTCGAAAATCAGTTGGTCGCCGAAGGGGTGACGCTACTCAAGCTCTGGCTGCACCTGGATGACGACCAAACACAGAATTACCCGCCGCGAGAACAGCAAAAACAATATGACAGCTTGGCCATGCGCGAGTGGGGCGAGTTTAGTACCACCGAATACGCCAAGGTGCGAGAAACCGCTAAGCGCATGAGCGAGTTAACGTCCACTGCAATAGCACCCTGGATTCAAGTACCCAGTAGCGATGCTGAACAACGCGACTTGCACGTAGGTAAACTTTTACTCAAGGCTATGGAGAATAAGCTGCGTGGTAAGGAGGAAGCACCGAAGGATCATGAGTGGCAAGCCAGCAAAAGCAACCGACTGGACAAACTGGATTACGGACGTGAGCTCAAAAAAAAGGTGTATAAGCGCGAACTGGAGCGTTATCAACAGCGCTTGCGAGACCTGACACGCCATCCTTCTTTCGCCAAGGGCAGCCTGTTGTTGGTCTTCGAGGGCTCAGACGCTGCAGGTAAAGGCGGCACCATCCGTCGTATTACGCATTGCCTGGACCCGCGCATTTTACGCGTGCATGGCACTCGCGCACCGACCGAGGAAGAGCGCAGCCAACCATACTTGTTGCGCTTCTGGCGGCGCATACCCGCGCCCGGTAACGTAGTGGTGTTCGATCGCAGTTACTACGGCCGCGTGCTGGTTGAAAGGGTTGAGGGCTTTTGCTCTAAAACCCGTTGGCGACAGGCATATGCCGAAATCAATGATTTTGAGGCACAACTGCACAAGGCCGGCACCCAGGTAATCAAGTTTTGGTTAGCCATCACGCCCGAGGAGCAGCTGGCGCGCTTTGAAGCCCGGGAAAAAACGCCAACAAAAAGGTACAAACTGACCGACGAAGACTGGCGCAATCGTGACAAATGGCCCGACTATGTCAGCGCCATGAACGATATGGTGGAGAATACCGCCACACCGCACGCGCCTTGGCATGTGCTGCCCTCGACCGATAAACGCTATGCACGCATCCAAGCACTGCGCATCGTCTGCGAAACACTGCAAAAACGATTGAAACAATCCTAATGCCTACGCATTATCAACGTTCACGCGCCAAATCGGCGCCAGCGAGGAAGTGCGTATGAGCATGTTGAAAGAATTCAAGACCTTCGCCCTGCGCGGCAATGTAGTCGACATGGCTGTCGGTATCATCATTGGTGCGGCCTTCGGCAAAGTAGTGTCGTCTTTCGTTACCAATGTGATAATGCCACCGCTGGGGCTTATGATCGGCGGTGTAGACTTCGCCGACCTGGCCATCGTATTACAAGAAGCTCAAGGCGAACTACCCGCAGTAACGCTGGGCTACGGCTTGTTTATCCAAAGCATCGTGGACTTTTTGATTGTTGCCGCAGCCATCTTTATGGCAGTAAGAGTGATGAATAGCCTCAAGCGCAAGGAAGAAGCAGCCCCCGCCGCGCCACCTGCACCATCAAAAGAGGAAGTGCTGCTGAGCGAAATTCGCGATCTGCTGAAGCAACAGAACAGCTAACTACCAAGGGGGCGTGCACACCGCCCCCTACTGAGCTGCGCTATACTGGCGGTCCAGACCCGCAAACGGCCAGCGCATGCAATCATTTGACTCACCTTACGGCACGCTAACGCTAACGCGTTATCCATCAACGCGTAATCCCACACTCCAAGCCTTCGATACAGCAGATCACTACCTGTTGAATCAACTTCATGCTTCTGAAGAATCCGGCCCGCTGCTGATCATGAACGATCAATTTGGCACCTTGGCCTGCGCGTTGGCTGAACATGAACCTTGCAGCTGGGGTGATTCGCATCTAAGTGAACGCGCGCTGGTAGAGAATATTCACGCCAACGGCTTAGCGTCCAGCAACATCACCTTCGTACCCGGCAACCTACTACCCTCAGGCCAGTATCAGAGAGTACTGCTGCGCGTGCCCAAAAGCCTGACTCTGCTGGAAGATCAATTGCGCCGTTTGCGACCGCTCCTGCAGCCAGGCGCAACGGTGGTTGCCGGCGCCATGATCAAGCACTTGGCACCACGGGCCGGAGAGCTCCTGGCAGCGTACATAGGGCCTTATCAAGCCTCGCTGGGCTGGAAGAAAGCCCGTTTGTTGAGCGCCACCTTTGATCCAAAGCTGACCCCACCTACACAGCCACTCGAAAGCCACTACGCGCTTGGTGATACCGACTTAAACCTAGTGAACCTGCCTGGCGTATTTTCCCGCGAGCATTTGGACGTAGGTACTCGCCTGATGGTGCCGCTAATTAACGCGGCAGCAGCAACATCCGAGCGCATCGCTGACCTGGGCTGCGGTAACGGCGCGTTGGGGTTAATGGCGGCATTACACAACCCGCAGGCAGAGCTGCTATTCTGTGATGAGTCTTACGCCGCTGTGACCAGTGCTCAACAGAATTTTTCCGCCGCCTTTCCCGGCCGTGAAGCTGAATTTATGGTCAATGATGGACTGCTTGGCGTGGCGGCAGACAGTCTCGATCTGGTCCTCTGCAACCCACCTTTTCACCAGCAACAGGTAATTGGCGACGAGATTGCTCTGCGCTTGTTCCAACAAAGCCGTGAAGCACTGGCGCTGGGCGGAAGCTTGCTGGTGGTGGGGAACCGCCATCTGGGTTATCACGTAAAACTGAAGCAGTACTTCAGTGAGGTAACTCAGCTGGCGGCGTCCAACAAATTCGTGGTGTTGCAGGCCCGCTAATTAGTCTGCCAGGCTCGCATCGCTTTTGCCGTTCTTCGCGAGCTTGTCCAGAATCCCCATACCGAAGGCTGACACCACGAACGTCATGTGGATAATCACGTACCACATGAGCTTATCGTTGGGGATGTTCTGCGCATTCATAAAGACTTTGAGTAGATGAATCGATGAGATCGCGACAATCGACGCCGCGACTTTCATCTTCAACGAGCCGGAATCCATTTTACCGAGCCAGCTGAGCTTTTCGCGGCCGTCTTCAATATCCAGCTGCGACACGAAGTTCTCGTAGCCGGAGATCATTACCATCACCAACAGACCGCCGACCAGCGCCATATCGACCAAAGACAGCACCACTAGAATCAAGTCCGCCTCGGCAATCGTCAGCAGCTGTGGTGCCAGGTGCAATAACTCCTGAAAAAACTTGACCGCTAGCGCCAGCAACGCAAAAGACAAGCCAAAATAGATCGGCGCCAAAATCCAACGCGCCGAATACATCGTGTTTTCCAGTAAACGCTCAATCACCGACATTACCTCAAATTAATAGAGACCAATAAAAGCGCTCATGATACCAGCGCAGTTGTGCACAGTATCTGTGGATAACACTGTGAGCAAAACGCAGATAACTCTGCCCTGCCCTGCAAACACTAGCCCTGCGCTCAGCAGCTCAAAAAACAGCCAATCTCGCAGCACGCTGTTAGTTTAGCGCTAAACCGCTACAGGCTTAGTGCGGCGCTGTCTGTAGAAACCTGACCAGGAGACCAAAGTCCACACTTGCGCGCCGCGGTCAAGCCCCCGTTTGCGGTACGCACTAAACAATGTCAAACAATGTGCAGCCCAGCGCTGTGGATAAGTCTGTAGACAAACTATGCACAGGTGGGCCCGTCCGTTGCTGCGCCTAGCTCAATCGCCCTTGCCGCGGTTAGGCTTTTTGGTAGCAGGCACCTTGGCCGATAAGGCCGCAGTCGCCGAATCGCCAGGCGTAGCATCGTCATCTTCAGCCTCCTCTTCGCGATCACGCTCGGCAATTTCAGCCAAACGATCAACCACCCGCGCATTAATGCTGCCTTCGGCAAAGTCGCCCTCAGCATCCATATCACCTGCAGCCTCGCCCGCCAGTAGCGATAGCGCTTCATCGACATGCGCCACTGCGTAAATGGCAAACTGACCAGCACGCACCGCTTCCAATACAGCTTCGTCCAACATCAGGTTGGGTACATTCGAGCGCGGGATGATGGCACCTTGTTCACCGGTCAGACCGCGCGCTTCACACAAGCGGAAAAAGCCTTCAATTTTTTCGTTCACCCCGCCAACTGCCTGAACTTCACCAAACTGGTTAATCGAGCCGGTGATCGCAAAGCACTGGCGCAATGGCGTGCGCGACAAGGCGGATATCAGCGTGCACACTTCCCCCAACGAGGCGCTATCGCCATCCACATAACCGTAGGACTGCTCCAGCGCGATGCTCGCCGATATTTCCAAAGGATAGTTTTGTGCATAACGGCTACCAAGATAGCCGGTCAGAATCATCACCCCTTTGGAGTGAATCGGCTGCCCTAGATTGACCTCGCGCTCAATATCAACGATGCCACTGCCACCGGGGTACACGGTCGCGCTGATGCGAGCGGGCACGCCGAACACCGAATCACCCACCTCAAGTACCGTCAAACCGTTGCATTTACCCACCGCCGCGCCTTGCGTATCAATGAGAATCACGCCAGTCAGCATGTCGTCGCGAATGCGCGCGCTGACGCGGCCGGTACGGGTTTCCTTAGCCCGAAGGGCGCGCTCGATGTGCGCGGTGTCGGTCAGGGGATCACTAGCCAGTTGGCGTACAAAATCCGCCTCGGCAACTAGCTGGAAGATGTCACTGATGCGCGCTGAGAGTCTAGTCTGGTGCTCTGCCAAACGCGCACTGTAAGTCAGCACTCTGGCGACAGCCGCCGCAGTCAAAGGCGCCAGGCCCTCTTCCGAGGTCCGGGTTTTGAGCAGCTGTGCCATGCCGTCGATGCTATCGGTGGTACGCGGTAGGTCCTCTTCAAAATCGACCAATACGCGAAACATCTCTTGAAAGTCCGGGTCCAGATCCTGCAACGCGTAATAAACCTGTCGCGACCCAATGATGACGACCTTCAAGTTCAGCGGAATCACCTGCGGCGTTAAGGTCACGGTAGCCAAACGGCCCATATCAGCCCAAGGCGATTCCATCTTCAACAGTCGCGAATGCAAAGCGCGCTTCAAGGCGTCCCACACAAAAGGCTCGCTCAGCAGTTTCTCTGCCTCAAGCAGCAAATAGCCGCCATTGGCGCGATGCAGTGCGCCCGACCGGATGTGCCGGTAACTGGTTACCAAGCCACCCTGCTCAGGGCTGTACTCAACCCGCCCGAACAGGTTGTCGTAGGACGGATGCGGTTCATGCACGACCGGGGCGCCGCCGCTGCCATGATGGCCAACAATCAAGCTGGGGCAATACTGCTCAGTGAGCATCTGCTTCTTGTAGGCGTCTGGCTTGGCTTCTACCACCCGCTCTTCAACCAACTGATCGATCACAGTTTTTAGCAAATTCTGACGCATTGCCTGCAAATATTCGCAGACTGCTTGATTGCCGCAGTAGGTTTCCAACAAGGGCTCAAGCAGCGGCTGCAGCGCTTCGGTAATAGTATTGTCGTTCAACTCACGCAGTTGATTGCTCGACTCACGCTTCCATTGCGGCAAGCTCGACAGCGCTTCATTAAGCACTTCTTCCAGCATTGAGATGTCTGCATGAAAGCGGTCACGTTCCTCCTCTGGCAACTGAGAGAAATCCGCTTCATCCAGCGCTTTGCCTTCCTTCATGGGCGTAAAGGCGATGTTCTGGGCATCACGGTAGATGGCAATGCTCTTTTCCAGCGCGCGACGCTCTACCGAATCAATGGCGCGGTCGTAACGCTGATTGAAACCACGGTCGATCGCGCTTTTTTTCTGCTGATAGGCCGGATGCTCAAAGACCGCTGGAAAGGTCGCCAGCAGATTATCAATGAATTGCTCAATAATACTGATCAGCTCGCCTGCGGATCCGGGCGCGAGACTGATAACCCAAGGCTCCCGCGCTTCATCGAAGTTATTAACGTAGACGCAGTCCTGCGGGGTGATCTGGCGCTTCGCCTCGGCACGCAGGTAGCGCTGCACATAAGAGAAGCGCCCCGTACCCGGGTCGCCCATGACGAAAACGTTATAGCCCGGGCGATGCATAGCAACCCCAAACTGCAGCGCCTCTACCGCGCGCTCCTGACCGAGAATACCGCGAAATGGCTCAAGGTCATCGGTGGTGGTGAAGCCCATGTTCGCAACGTCAATGGGCACAGTGAGCTGTTCGGGTTTGAGGCGTAGTGTCTGGTACAGCGCAGCGGAATCAGTGGTCATCCAGCATCCTTGGCAAACAGGGGGCGATAAAGAAGGCAATCCAGCATTGTTGCCCTGCAAACCGCCGCTGACAAGTCCCGGCACGAGCGACTTGACCTAGAGCATGGCCTCAGGGCTTAAATAGAGTATTTACTCAAACAACAAAAACAGGAAGTTCTGCATGACCCTCAGCCTACAGCAATACTTCCTCGTGAGCTGGGTGCCAGCGACCACGACTTCGAACTGCTGCGTAACGCACGAATACAGGATGTATCAATCAAGGCCGTTGGCCGGGATGGAACCCGGCCCTCCAAAAAGCAGCCAGCCTTTAGAGGCTTGAAGTTGGAAGGTCGAGCTCCATCTCGACCAGCGTGCTTACCCGCAACAACGACCTGCTGCGTAATGCACGAAGACAGGATGTATCAATCAAGGCCACTGGCCGGGATGGAGCCCGGCCTTCCAAAACACACGGAAAAACTTAACCCAGCACCTTGACCAACTCCCGCACCAGCGGCTTCATAAAAAAACTGCTTTCCGGCATCAAATCTACCCGCACCCCATAGGCTACCAACTCATCCCCCACCACGGGGCCCACAGCAGCAACCTTCACTTTGCCGAACGCCGCCAGTAATTGCGCTTCACCCTGCTCACGGCGGCGCGCCACCTGAAACAGCCTACGTACCTGGGTAGCACTGGTAAAAGCCACCGCGTCGACTTCGGTAGCGAGCAGCGCATCAATCAAGTGATCAACTTGCTCATCTTCCACATCATCAGCATAAATATAAGGCGAAACCGTGCTCACCTGCGCGCCGGCCTCTTGCAGAAACTCGACCAGACGCAGATTCGGATCGGTACCGTATAACTGCACGCCGATACGTTGACCGTTCAGATTTTCGCTCTTCAGCGTTTCAATCACACCTTCTGTGGTGGGCACGACCGCGACTCGATCAGCCTTTAAGCCCAGCTTGCGCAACGCCGCGCCTGGTTTAGGCCCACGGGTCAGTTTAGAAATGGGGCCCAATGCCGCGACAAAGTCTGCATACAGGGCGCCACCTTCGCGCTCAGCGAGCGACACCATGCGCCGTAATCCTTCACCGGTGAGCAGTATCAATTGATCAAAAGGCTTATCGATCAACTCCCGCATCCAGCGCAACACCGGAGCGGAATCAGGCGCGTCGTGAATAGACACCAGTGGGCAGCGCAGCACGCCTGCGCCACGCTTGATCAGCATATCGGCAAACAAGTCCAGCTCACGGCTTTCCGGCAGGGCAATGCGGCGGCCACTTAAGGGCAGGTCTTCTGTGCTCATGGCTATAATTCTCGATCAGGACGGATAAGCCATTGTGCGCAGCTGCATGGCACTTGAAAAGCACCACACAGCTGCAACGCCTTACTTTTCCCAGTTGCGGCTGTGCAGAATGGCATCTAGAGTGCGGCTGACCGCCGTGCAGTTGCGCACCATTTCCACCTTCTCCCAGGTGGAGCGCTCGCCTTCGTGAATCAATCGGTGCATAGCTTCGCGGGTCGGCGGCGCCAGCAAACGCAGTGGATGGTCCCAACGGTTACGCAGGAAAATATTGATGTCGGCGGTGTAATCCTGCGCCAGCACGCCATAGGTCAGGTGCTGCATCAAACTGATCACCGGCGACTTTATACGGATATTGTCACGGCTGAAGCGCATGGCTTCCGCCGCTCCCAGCTTGATGAAATTGGCCTGAAAGTTCACCAAGGTGCGCAAGCGAGTGCGCGGCACATCCGGATCGGGCGTGATTGCCAGCGCGGCAGGGTTGGTCATGCTCGAGATGAAGTGATTCACGCCGTATAGCCGAGCTAGGCGCTTGGCTGGCAAGTCGTCGGCAAAAGATCCATCGATCCACTTCATGCCCGGCAGGTAGGGCGCACTTTCGCCGGCAGCGTTGCGGCACATCAGCGTAACCGGCGGGTAGATTCCATAAATGGCGCAGGACGCCATCACCGCTGAACGGATCAACACATTGGGTGAAGTAATAGCATTAAGCAGGCGCGGGGCCTGCTGCGTCGAAAGCCCCGTTACCGTGATATTCAGCTTGCGCCCGGTCAATTCAAAGGCTTCTTGGAAAGTGAGATCAGGGATTATTTTAGCTAAATAGTCGCGCAGATTATCCGCATCCATCGCCGGCCTGCTGTTGCCCAACAGCGATAACGTCGGTCGAATGGCTGTAGTTTCTTCTACATCATGGTGCAAGTTATCGGCACTCAGGCGCTCACGCAACTCGTCGTCATGATGGGTACAGGCGGTAGCTGCAAGGATAGAGCCCGCGCTGGAACCGGAGATGATCTCCGGCAAGAGGCCCTGTTCAAATAGCGCTTTTAGCACGCCCGTATGGAAAAACCCAAGTACTGCCCCGCCGCTTAGCATCAGGGCGGAACGGCCGTTGCAATGACTGGCCCGCAGGAAGAAATCCCGTTTTTCCTCCAGAGAAATGATGTCGTCGGAAACCTCATTGAGGTCATTCAAAGCCCCGCACAATTCATCGATATAGCGGGTAATGAGGGTTTTAGTGCCCAGCCGCGCTTTGTTGTACAGCGACGGCTTACCCATACCACCTAAATTGCCGTGCACTCCTTCGTTCAGGGCAAATAGCAGTTGATGGAAGTCGCCGCGAAAGCGCAGATCCCGCAGTACATCGAGGCGCTGGCGCAAGGAGCGATAATCATAGCTCTCGCAGGCATCGTCCTGCTTCCAGTCATCCAACCCATGCTCATGATCATACTCTCCTGCCAACTCAGCCCAATCGTCATAGGTCTCGGCCTTTTCCATTGCCTGCAACATGGATTTGCTGCGCCCGCGCTGAAACAGTTTCAAGCCCATATCCGTACCCCTGGCGCCGCTGAGGCGCTTGTTGTCTGTAACAAAAACTAGCGTGTATGAGTGGCCGAGCGTGCCGACGCCACATCGGACGCTTTAGCCTCAGCCTGAGCTGCGGCGACGTTATCACTCTTGCGTTTACGCGCTGGCGTGGCCTTATCATGCTCTGCCTTGTGCTCGGCCGGCTTTTTGTCAGGCGAGCTATTGCTCTTATCCGGTGATTCCAGCACTGACGACTCAGATACAAGCGACACCAACTTCTGCTGTTCAGCCTGCTTCGCTTGGGCTGACTCCAACTCCTGCAACAACCCTTGATACTCCTGAGTGGATGCCTCTACACAGGCGATGTAGGTGTCCATATCACCCACTATTTTGCGGTCGGCCACCACACCCAAATTCAGCTCATCATAGATACCCGTCATGCCGTGACTAATGCCCATACCATCGGAGATAGGCACCAGAGGGAACACGTTGACGATCTTTGCGCCCGCAAAATAGCGTGGCTGCATACCAGGAATACCTGGCACGTTAGTAATGACGGTATTGAACAGGGGATAATGACCGACCGCGCGCACGCGGTTTTGCGCCCAGGCGCCAAGCGCACGCATGTAAGGCGGGATCATGTCGCCAACCGCATTATTCAAATCACAGAGCACTTCCTTGGCTAACGGCACACCTTTGGCCGTTCTGCGCTGAATCGCTTGCAGGCGATCTACGGGATTAGGAATATCCGTACCGATGCCGATGAACATAGCTGCAATCAGGTTGCCGCAGTCTTTGCTAGCCTCGCTAGGCCGCAACGACACCGGGCACATGGAAACCAACGAACCATTTGCCGGTAGCGCGTTGTGATGGGCCAGGTAACGACGCATACCGCCGGCAATGATGCCGATCACCACGTCGTTCAAGGTGCTACCAGGACATAACTGACGCATGCGTTTAAGCTCTGAAATCCGCCAGGTAAAGGCCCCGTAGGAACGATGGGGCGATATCTGTACATTGAAGACCGTTTTGGGCACCCGGGTCTGCTCCGGCTTGGCCTCATCACGCAAGCGGCGCGCGAGCTCCAACCCTTTGCGCCCAACCGTCAGGCTAGCCTTCATACTGCGCAACGTCTGGCTCATCATCCGGGGCGTCGTGCGCGCCCACATTTCCAGACGCGTAGGCGCGCGCTCGGCAACCTCTACGCGGTCGCGGCGGCCGTACTCGTGCTCAGCGGTATCCTCCATCATCGCCGTGGTCAACTCAAGGCTGGCTTTGCCGTCCACATAGGCATGGTGAAAGCGGATGAGTACCGCAAAGCTGTTGGGTGGAATGCCCTCTACATTGTTAACGCCCTCAATGATGTAAATCTCCCAAGGCGCGCGCTCCATATCGACGCTGCGAGACATGGTCCGTGCAGTGAAGATGCACAGCTGCCGCCAATCTCCTGGCTGCGGCAAACCCACGTGACGCACGTGGTACTCAAGATCAAAGTTCTCATCATCCAGCCAGTAAGGGTCGTCCAACTGAAAAGGTGCATGCTCTAATCGGCGGCGAAAAAAAGACGTGGTGTTAAGCCGATCAGAAATGTACTGCAGGATTTCCTTATGTCGCACCACCCCGCCCGGCGCACTGCTCTGATCACAAAGCCAGAGACTGCCAATCATCATGGGTTGATTGGGCGCTTCAAAGTAGAAAAACTGAGAATCCATCGGGGTGAGCTGTTTCATTATAGAAGTCCTCGTACCGGGTCAGGTGTATTCGATTCATCGCCAAGCATCGCCGTTTGGTGGCCAGCGGGCCTTGATTCAAGTCAAGCAGTTAAAGCAAAAATGTAAAACGCTCCAATAAACAGCTATTGGCAAAATAGATGTGATTTGAGACCAAGTAGGATAATGCAATTTTGTGACCAATTGGTCACAGTACTTGAAATACTCGTAGCAGCTCACACAAAAAATTACGTTGCGAGTGTCTTGTTGGCGCTTTACACGCAAATAGCCAAGCAACTGACTCTCGAATCGGATTCGTCTGCTCGGCAATCATTGCAACAGCGAGGCACCATAAAGGTGCGTCTCTATGATTATTGCGCGCGATCTCGCCATCCCTTATTCCACCTCATTTACCCGCTGATTTGATGCAGACCCGCGGCACAAATCCCGGCAAGCTAGCCTTATTGAGGCCGACCCCATCTCGGCTCATACAGCCACGTGCAGCCGCCGTTTTGGAACGGCATAAGACCTGCTGACCCATACCCATACAATGAGAGCTACCCATGTCCAACTCTGCCGGTGATTGTTTTGTCGTAAACAAGAACGATCTTCATGACTGCCAGCAACTCCCTCAGGCTTTGCTGAACGAGGCAGACCTAAAAGAAGGCGAGGCGCTGCTCGCAGTGGATCGTGTGGCTTTTACCGCCAACAACATTACCTACGCTGCTTTAGGTAGCCGATTTAAGTATTGGGACTTTTTCCCGGTGGATGCGCCCTGGGGACAGATCCCGGTATGGGGCTTTGCCGAGGTGGTTGCCAGTAAGCATCCGCAAATCAGCACGGGTACGCGCGTATATGGCTACCTCCCCATGGCGCCGCAACTTAAAGTGCAAGCAGGTGACCTAACTGATAACGCCTTTACCGACATAAGCAGCCATCGCTCCCATCTCGCACTGGCCTACAATCAATACCAATTCACCGATCGAGACCCAGCCTACCGTAAGGAAAATGAGGCGTTGCAAATGCTGTTGCGCCCCCTGCTGATCACCTCTTTTTTGTTAGATGACTATTTAGCCGAGAACAACTTTTTTGACGCAGAACAGATCATCCTCACCAGCGCCTCAAGCAAAACAGCCTTGGGTCTGGCCTTCATGCTCCAGCATCAACGAGCCAAGCGCGGAAAGTCGCTAACCATCACCGCGTTGACGTCCAACAGCAATCTTGAGTTCGTGCGCAATCTTGGGTACTACGACAAGGTGGTCAGTTACGACCAGATCAACGAACTGGATGCCAGCCAAGCCACAGTGTCCGTCGACTTCGCCGGTAATGGGCAGGTATTGGGAGAGGTTCATAAGCATTTTGCCGAGCAGTTGCTCTTTAGTTCGCTGGTCGGCGCAGCGCACTGGGATCAGCGCGGTGGAGAGAAAAACCTGCCCGGTGCTACACCTCAGGTATTTTTCGCCCCCGGCTACTGGGCAGAAAGAGCCAAAGTACTGGGTGCCGCAGAGTTGATGACGCGCTTTGCAATGCTATGGCAGCCGCTGGCTAGCTCTGTTAGCAAATGGATGGAAGTTACCGAGCTGGCTGGCGAGCAAGACCTCAAACAAGGCTACCTTGATACCCTGGATGGCAAAATCAATCCTCAGCAAGGCATCATAATGCGGATGCAGTAAGGTCCAGCACTCAGCCCAGCTTTACAGCGAAGTCGAGAATTGAGTTAATCCAGAGATACTTCTGGAACCAAGTCGAGACGAAAGATGTGTGAACTGCTGGGCATGAGCGCCAACGTACCAACGGACATCTGTTTCAGCTTCGCCGGTTTAATGCGCCGGGGCGGAGGCAGCGGGCCTCACCGCGACGGCTGGGGAGTCGCCTTCTACGAAGGCAAAGGCTTACGTTGCTTTCACGACCCCAAGCCTTGCAACGACTCGGCGATAGCCAAGCTGGTCGAGTCCTACCCCATCAAGTCTGAAAACGTCATCTGCCATATTCGTCAGGCCAACGTGGGGGCCGTCAGCCTCGCCAATACACACCCTTTTACCAGAGAACTATGGGGGCAATATTGGGCCTTCGCCCACAACGGCCAACTCGCCGACTTTACTCCTACCGCCGGGCCATTCCGCTCCGTCGGCGATACCGACAGCGAAGCCATCTTCTGCCACCTGCTCAACACACTAGTAGCGCATTACGATCAGCCACCCAACACCCCTGACCTGATCGAAACTCTAAGCCAAGCCTGCCAACCACTGCTAGAAAAAGGCGTATGCAACATCATGCTCAGCAACGGCGACTGGCTCTACACCCTGTGCACTAGCAAACTCCACTGGATCACCCGCCGAGCACCCTTTGGCGCAGCGCATTTAAGTGACGTGGAGGTGAGTATTGATTTCACGGAGCACACCAGCGCCAAGGATGTGGTGACAGTGATTGCTACTGAACCGCTGACTAATAATGAGCGGTGGAATGTGTATGAACCGCCCCGGGTTTCGCGGAGGCTGTTTGGTTTAAGTCAAGCCGCCACCTTGGAAGCCTGACTGGCTAGTTGCCGATAGTAGTTTGCCTCAGCCTCTGCGGGCGGTATATATCCGATGGGTTCGAGCAGTCGCTGGTGAT